>Ga0209026_1000004_pt1 | contig 949012 bp, 859 predicted proteins | sample AraplaCL_Col_mCL_FD_184262 | JGI IMG/M metagenome (GOLD analysis project Ga0209026, IMG submission 184262) | Arabidopsis root microbial communities from the University of North Carolina, USA - plate scrape CL_Col_mCL (SPAdes) (version 2) | ecosystem: Host-associated > Plants > Roots >... | reverse complement strand
GCCGCCGGCGGCGGCGCCGCCCCATCAGATCGACCCCGTAAGTGTCCATGTGTCCGCGTAAGTTAAGCGGACACGAGGCTCCTACGGCGGCGCCGCGCGGTCAACATGACTTCGCTGTTCGCTTACGACGGCGATGACGATCACGTGGCCCGTGTCTGCTGCGGCGGAGTTCGCGACCTGGATGCGCGAGCTGCTTCGGTGATCCGCGTCGACACGGTCTGGTTGTCCGTCGAGCCGCTGGACATGCGCGCCGGCACCGAGTCCGCGCTGGCGCGCGTCGTGACGGTGTTCGGCGCCGCGCGCCCGCACACGGCGTACCTCTTCGCCAACCGCCGCGCCAACCGCATGAAGGTGCTGGTGCACGACGGCATCGGCATCTGGCTGGCCGCGCGGCGCCTGCACACGGGCAAGTTCGTCTGGCCGAGCAACATGACAGGCACGGTGACGATGAGCCGCGAGCAGCTCGACGCGCTCGTGCTGGGCCTGCCGTGGCAGCGGCTCGGCCAGGCGGGAGTCATCACCATCGTGTGAGGCAATTGCTGCATCTGCCTATGGACCCTCGGGGCGTCTGCGGGCATGATTGGCAGCGTGATCAGCGACGACGAACTGTCCTCCATCGACAAGTCTGAACTGCTGGCGATCGTGCAGCGGGTCAGGCTCAAGTTGCGTCATCGCCTCCGTCAACACGTTGAAGGCGCGAACACTCAAACGGGAGCGAACGCGGGCGCTGAAGCCCTCGTCCAGCAGCCCGTGCGCCATTGCATGGGCTGCAATCTCCCGCCAATGCTCCGCCCTTACGGACTGCCGACCGGCCGAGGCAAGAAGGACATCGTCGAAGAGACCCCGCTCCTTCACCGAAGCGACCACGTGACGGTCACTGGAAGCGAAAGACACTGAGTACGGTAGAACGCCAGATTGACTGACGCCCTGCATGAAGGCTCTCGTTGCGGGGCACCGATCGACTGCAGCCGCGCGTGCTGCTCAGTGACCTCGCCCTCGAAGGCTCGAGAGGAGCTCTCAAACTGCAGGGCGGCGTCGAGTCGATTCTGGAGTTCCCGGCGGCGCTTGCGAAGATCCGTTCGCTCGCCCTCGAGTCGAGGAACTTGCTCGCTGTGTTCCTGAGTGACCTTTTCCGGCTTCCAACCCATGGCGTCACGCAGCAGTGTGACAACGGAGCCTGTGTCGGCAGCAGTCGCGGCGCGAGGGATGAGGCCAACGGTCTTCGCTTCGGACAGAAGGCCGATACCCTTGACCTCGATGGAGTCGTGCATGCTCTTCGCGGCCTCCAGTTGCTTGGCGGCAATTCGATAGTCACGTTGGGCGGCTTTGAGCTTGGACTCCAGCTCGTAGCGGTTGCCGGACGTCGCGCTTCCTAGGAAGGCCGCGGATGGCGAGTGGCAGTGGCCGTTTAGTCCAAACCAGTTGGGCATGGATAGCCCAATTGCTCGCGTGCTGTTGGCGGAAGTCGAGTCGCTTGAGGCCGAAATGTCGGCGGTAGCAGGCGAGCGCCCACAGTTGACCGTGTTCGTCAGCGAACTTCAAGAGCAGGCTGCGGCGATGGCGGCGGAGATCGAGGCGAAGGAGGTCGAGCTGAAGGGTGCGATTGCCGCGAACGAAGTCGCTGCACAAATGGACAGCCGCAATAGTGCCGCGGCTCGCGTCATCGGTCGCATCAGCTACTACCTCGAAGAGCTCAAGCCAGGGCTCGCCTTTCGACCAAGCGTTCCTCGTTGCGCACGAAATCGGGCACTCGGAACTGGGTGACGGTACCCTCGCGGGCTGGCGAACGCTGCACGCTTCTCGCGAACTGCCTGACGTCCCGCTCGAATCGCGTGGTGTTCCAAAACCACGGGTTCTCGGACATCAAGTCTCCCAACGGCATTCGGCTTTGCCCGATCAGCGACTCGCTGGGCGCAAAGATCCGCGCGAGGAGTCAGACCGCGGATACCAAGGGAGCTGACGCGTCAACTGCTGCTGTCGGCCCATTCGTCAGATGATTCGGTGACCGCCGCGACCGGCAACGAGCTTCCGGCGATTCCCGCGGCGCCCCGATACATCGCGAGCGGCAGCAGTCAGCAGGTCGCTCTCAAGATCAAGTGGGTTGACGAAGACGCTGGGCAGGCAACTGTCACCATTCGCGGCGCCAAAGATCCGGATGCCCTCTGCCTGCACGGACTGTTCGACCGACGCGTTCGCCTCGTGTTCGACGAGACTGCTCTTCCCGGCTTCGGCAAACTTCTGGTGCTTGCGCAAGCAGCCGAGGTCGATATCCAGTTGCAGGCAAATGTCCAACGCGGCTTGGGGCCCGGCAGCGCGCGGCATGACCAGCTCCTGGCTAACGAAGTGGTTGATGAGGTGGTTACTCGGGCAATCATCTCGGAGAAGATGAAGCCGATGATGACCGTCAATGCGGAGTTGCCGTTCGAGGAAACTTAGGGCTACGCCGATCTAGCCACTGATGTGCAGCCCGCGGTGGCGCGCCTTGCTGGAGCCCCACCCCGCCTGACGATGGCGCTCAACTCGCGCGCGCACCTTAGACTTATTTCGGGTCCTGCGGCGCTGAACCTCCTCGGCCTTTTCGCCGGTCTTGCGTATGCGTTGATTGGTGCATTCCTGGGCCGCCGCCGGTACCCAAGATGCATACCATCTTACGCAAGGGCCTCAGAGACGGGCGCTGGGTCAGCCGGCATACCACCCGAGGGGCCCCGGTCTCAAATTGGTACTGATTTGCTTCACCTGCTGGTATTCCAGCAATCCATTCACACCTAAATCCCTGCCGTAGCCGCTCATTTTGTAGCCACCCCACGGCGCCTCGTTGAAGGTCGGGTTGTAGCAATTGATCCAGGTTACCCCCGCCCGCAGTTCCCTCACCACCCGCAGCGCGCGCGCTCCATCGGTGGTGAACACGCCGCCGGCCAGGCCGTAGCGGGTGTCGTTGGCCATCGCGATGGCCTCGCCTTCGGTCGTGAAGGTCTGGATAGACGCTACGGGGCCGAAGACCTCCTCACGCACGATTTCCATGTCCGGCGTGCAGCCGTCGAGGATGGTCGGTTGCATGAAGAAGCCTTGTGCACATCCCCCCTCGGTGTGGCGCCGTCCCCCGCACACCAATCGTGCGCCCTCAGACTGTGCGCGTTCGACAAAGCCCAGTACCTTCCTGAGTTGGGCTTCGCTGACGATGGCCCCCATGTCAGGGTCGTCCAAGCCGCGCCCGATCGTCATCGCGCGCGCACGCTCGGCGAGGCGCGCGACAAACCGGTCCTTGATCGACGCCTCGACGAGGATGCGGGCGCCGGCCGAGCAGACTTCGCCCTGGTTGAAGAACACGCCAACCATCGCCCACTCGACGGCCCCCTCGAAGTCCGCGTCCGCGAAGACAATGTTCGGTGACTTTCCGCCGAGCTCAAGGCCCACCCTCTTGAGGTTGCCGATTGCTGCCTGCGCGATAGCCTGGCCGGTGCGTGTGCTGCCGGTGAACGTGATCATGTCCACGTCGTTGCTGGCCGCCAGCTCGGCACCAGCGGTCGGGCCGCCGCCGAGTACCAGGTTGGCTGTCCCAGGCGGCAGTCCGGCCGCTTCAAGAATCTCGAACAGCACGACTGCTGAAAGTGGTGTCATCTCGCTCGGCTTGAACACCACGCAGTTGCCGGCGGCCAGTGATGGCGCCAACTTCCACGCCGCCATGAGCAACGGGTAGTTCCAGGGCGTGATCAGCCCACAAACGCCGACTGGCTCGTGCATGGCGAACGCATGCATGGGGCCAAAGGCATCCGTCACCTCGTAGACGCCGCCCTGGGGTGCACCGATGAGACCGGCGTAGTAGCGGAAGCATGCGGCTGCGTCGTCCACGTCGCTCCGGGCCTCGCGCAGGGGCTTGCCGTTGTCCTGCGAATCCAGCTTGGCGAGTTCGTCGGCACGCGCTCGAATGCCATCCGCCACGCGCAACAGCACCTCAGCTCGCTTGGCCGAGGGGAGGCGCCGCCAGGTGCCAGTCTCGTAGAAGGCGCGCTTCGCGGCGGCGATCGCGATGCGGGTGTCGCTCGCGTCGCTGTCCGCGACGAGCGCGAGCACCTGGCCATCCGCGGGGTCGATCACCTGGCGGGTCGCGCCGCTCCTGGCCGGCACCCAGCGGCCGTCGATGTGATTCAGGCGGATGTTCATGTTCTGCCCCTCAGGCGATGTAGATCTTGCGCAGCGTCTGCGATACGCTCCAGGTGGTCGCACTGCCGGCGAGAAGGCGACCCACGCAGCCCGGCTGCAGGATGAGACTTGGCGTACCGTCCTCGAATCGAACGACGGCCTCGCCGGAGATGACGACGAACAGCTCATCGACCTCGACATCGGTGCTCACGCTGGGCGAAATCTCCCAGATGCCCACCGTGCGTCCGCCAAAGCTTCCCAGCACGGCGGTTCCAACACGCGGATCCCCCGTGATCGCACGCTCAGGCGGAACGTCGCTGTATTCCAGCGGCGTGCATGCGGCGTGGAGGCACTGGTTCAGGAGCAACGGCAAGAAGTCGTTCATCGTCACTTCGTCGATCAAGAATCGAATCCAAGGCCAAGCGCATCGAGCCCACGCAGCAGCGGCCCGCGGCGCCCTTCGTTGTGGTCAGCCCGATCGAGCGCGTTGCGCACCGTGCTGACCGCGGCATAGGTGAACGGCTCCGGCGGGAATGGCATCGGCAGGTCACGCACCATCCTCAGGCGCGTTCGCTCCGTGTCCAAGCCCTGCACAAGATCCAGTAGCACGTTCGCAGCGAAGCGCGTCGCGCCGACGCCCAACCCGGTGAAACCGGCCGCATGCGCCACGCGACCGCCGAGACCGATGCCGAAGAAGGCGCAGAAGCGAGTCGACGTGTCGATGACGCCCGCCCAGCGGTGCGTGAATTGCACGCCCGCCAGCTGCGGAAAAGTGGTGAAGAAGTGGCTCGCGAGCTTGCGGAAGGTCTCGGGCCGTTCCTCGTACTCCGGGCGCATCCGGCCGCCGAAGTGATACACCGCGTCGTAGCCTCCGAAGAGGATTCGGTTGTCGCGGGTCAGGCGGTAGTAGTGGAACTGGTTGGCCATGTCCGATACGCCCTGACGGTTGCGCCAGCCGAGCGAGGCCATCTGCGACTGGTCCAGCGGCTCCGTCATCAGGACGTAGTCGTAAACGGGAATCGTGTGCCGCCGGTAGCGCTTGAGCAGCGCGGGGAACACGTTGGTGGCCAGAACGACGCGATCGACGACCACCGTGCCCTGCGAGCATCCCACTCGCAGGCCATCGGGCGCTTCCGAGACACCGTCGACCGGACTGCACTCATGGATGGCAACCCCCAGTCCTTCCACGACGCGAGCGAGTCCCGCTACGAGCTTGCCCGGGTGGACAAGGGCGCAGTCGTCGCGCTCCCAGGCGCCCGACAGGTAGGTGGGCGAGGCGAGCTCGGCGCGCACCTCGTCGCGCGAGAGGTAGTTCGGCCCATGAAGGCGCGGGATCTGGTACGGCTCCGTCGCCACCGTCAACGAACCGGTACGCTCGAAATCGCAGTCGATGCCATGGCGTGCAAGGGTGACCTCGAACTCCTCGAGATTGCGCAAGCCCATTGCATGCAGTCGGGTGGCGTCCTCAGGCCAATGCTTGAGCGCGTTCTCTTGGCCATGCGTGATGCTGGCCTCGCAGAATCCGCCGTTCCTGCCCGACGCGGCCGCGCCCACCCTGACCGCGTCGAGAAGGACGACGTCGAGTCCGGGGTCGCGTTCCTTGGCAAGGAGCGCGGTCCACAAGCCAAGGTAGCCTCCGCCCACGATGGCGAGGTCAGCCCGCCGTTCGCCCCTCAATTCAGCACGTACGGGCTGGATTCCGATGTCGTCCAGCCAGAAGGGCCTGTTGACGCTGGACGCCAACGCGGCGTCGAGCACCGACTGGGACGGTGCGTTCCGTTCGAAGATCGTCGCAGCCATGTGCCCGCTACTCCTGCTTGCCCAACGCGTCGGCGATGGCCGCGACCAGCGCATCGACTTGTCCGGGCGTGGACACGAACGGCGGCGCCAACTGCAGCGTGTCACCTCCGAAGCGCACGTAGAAGCCTTGCTCCCAGCATCGCAGCGCGACCTCCATGGGACGGCGGGTGGGCTCGCCCGGAATCGCGGCGAGCGTGATGCCCGCCGCAAGCCCGAAGTTGCGGATGTCGACGACATGCGGCGCCCCGCGCAGCTCATGGACGGCGCGTTCGAAGTGGGGCGCCAGCTCGCGTACCAGCTTCGGCGCATCGACCTGCTGCAGGACATCCAGCGTGGCGAGCGCTGCGGCACAGGCCACCGGATGGCCCGAGTACGTGTAGCCGTGGGGGAATTCGATGTTGTACTTGCGGCCGCCGCCATCCATGAAGGTGTCGTGGATCTCGCTCGACGTCACGACGCCGCCCATCGGGATCGCGCCGTTGGTGACCTGCTTGGCAAAGTTCAGGATGTCCGGCGTGACGCCGAAGGCCTCGGCGCCCGTCCAGGCGCCCGTACGCCCGAAGGCGGTGATCACCTCGTCGAAGATCAGGAGGATGTCGTGCTGGTCGCAGATCTCGCGCAGACGCTGCAGGTAGCCCAGGGGCGGCACGATGACGCCGGCGGATCCTGAGAAGGGTTCGACGATGACCGCGGCGATATTGCTTGCGTCGTGGAGTCCGATCAGTTCGAGCAGCTCATCGGCGAGCGCCATGCCGTGCGCCGGCATGCCGCGGCTAAAGGCATTCTTTGGCAACAGCGTGTGCGGCAGGTGGTCGCTATCGAGGCCTTGCCCGAACATCTTTCGATTGCCGGCGATGCCGCCGACGCTGATGCCGCCGAAGTTAACGCCGTGATAGCCCTTCACTCGCCCGATCAGCCTCGTCTTGCCAGGCTTGCCCTTGATGCGCCAGTAGGCACGCGCCATCTTGAGCGAGGTGTCGGCCGACTCCGAGCCCGAACCTGTGAAGAAGACGTGCTCGAGGCCCTCCGGCATCAGCTCGACGATGCGCTCGGCGAGTTCGAACGACAGCGGATGTCCGAACTGAAACGGCGGCGCGTAGTCGAGCTTCGCAATCTGCCGCGAAACGGCCTCGACGATCTCGGGCCTGGCATGACCGAGGCCGCAGGTCCACAGTCCCGAAAGCCCGTCGAAGATCTCACGGTCTCGCGAATCGCGGTAGTGACACCCGTTCGCGGAGACGATGATCCGTGGGTCGTCGCGGAAGCTTCGGTTGCCACTGAAGGGCATCCAGTGCGCACGGAGGCGGGAGGCCGTCAGCGCTGCCGGATCGAGGATGGCGGGTTCGGAATGCATGGCGTGTCGAGTGGATTCGCAAGGGTCAGAAGCCGAGGCGGTCGCGCAGGTTGTAGTACCAGGCGCCGAGCGCGGTGAACGGAACGCGGAACGTGCGTCCGCCCGGAAACGGAAGGTGAGGAAGACGGGCAAACGCATCGAAGCGGGATTGCTGGCCATCGATGGCTTCGGCAAGCACACGTCCGATCAGGTGCGTGAAGGTCACGCCGTGGCCCGAGCAGCCGTGGGAGTACCAGATGTTGTCGGCCAGGCGCCCGACGTCAGGCAGTCGATTGAGCGTGAGCTGGAAATTCCCGGTCCACGCGTACTCGATGTGCACGTCCTCCAGCTGGGGAAATGTCGTGAGCATTTTGGGCCGCACGATCGCCTCGATCGCCGAGAGCTCCGGCGCGCCGTAGGAGACGCCGCCGCCGTAGATCAGCCGGTTGTCGGCCGACAGGCGGTAGTAGTCGAGCAGGTAGTTGGTGTCCTCGACGCACTCGCCACGCGGCAGGAGCATCTCTCCACGACGGCCAAGCGGTTCAGTGGCGATCACCTGCGTCCCGCACGGCATCGAGCGGGCCTGCAGTGCCGGCTCCAGGTCGTCGATGTAGGCGTTGCAGGCGATGACGACGACCTTGCAGCGCACCCGCCCCAGTGCCGTGTGGACGATCGGGTTGCTGCCGCGCTGGATGCGCACGACGCGGCTCTGCTCGTAGACGCGCCCGCCCAGGGCCTCCACCGCCAGCGCCTCGCCCTGGGCAAGCCGCAAGGGATGGAAATGCCCCCCTGTCGGATCGACCAGCAGCGCCTTGTAGCGGTCGGTGGCAACGTGCTTGGCAATGTCTGCACCGGCGACCAACGACAGCCCGGGATGTCCGATGGCCTCCCAGGTCTGCTTGTGGTGCTCGAGTTTGGCCACCTGGCTCTCGGTGATCGCCGCAAAGATCCCGCCGTCGCGAAGATTGCAATCGATCGCGAACTCCTTGACGTTCTCCCGAAGATAGGCGGCGCCCTGGAACGCCATCGCCGCCAATGGCACGGCGATCTCGCGGCCGTACTTCGCCTCGATCACGTCGACGTCGCGCGAGTAGCTGTGGACGATCTGGCCGCCGTTGCGGCCCGAGGCTCCCCACCCAACCCGGCCGGCCTCGAGCACCGCGACGCGATAGCCTCGCCTCGCAAGCGCGATCCCGGTGTTCAGCCCGGTGTAGCCGGCCCCGACGACACAGACGTCGGCGTCGACAGCGCCGTACAACGGGGTGTAATCGGTCTGAGAAGCAGAAGCGGCGTAGTAGCTGCGCACATGCTCGAGCGTGCGAGGATTCATTCTTGCAGTCCTTGGCCCCGTCGATGCGCAGCCACGTGGTCTTGAGGTCGGCGTCCCGCCAACATGTGCGTCTCCCCTGTCAGACGTGGAGCAGCAGGTGCTCGCGCTCCCAGGGGGAGATCACCTTCATGAACTCCTCGTGCTCGACCTCCTTGATCTCCGTGTAGACGGTGATGAACTCGCCGCCAAGCACCTCCCTCAGCGCGGTCTCGTTGCGCAGGCGCTCGAGTGCCTCGCCCAGGCTGCGCGGCAGCTCGTAATCGCCGAGATAGGCGTTGCCGGCGCATTCCGGACTGGGCTCGATCCGGTTCTGGATGCCCAGCCAGCCACAGGCGAGGGTCGCCGCGAGTGCGACATAGGGATTCGCGTCCGCACCGATGACGCGGTTCTCGACACGCCGGGCCTCGGGCGTCGAAACCGGGGAGCGGATGCCAACCGTGCGATTGTCGGTACCCCACTGGATGTTGATCGGCGCGGCAGTGTTCCGCGCCAGTCGCCGGTAGGAATTCACGTAGGGCGCGAACAGCGCCATGGCGGACGGGATGTACTTCTGCAACCCGCCGATGTACCAGTGGAACTCCTGGCTGGGCGTCCCGTCGGGGTTGCTGAAGATGTTCCGCCCGGTGGCAGTCTCGACAATGCTCTGGTGGACGTGCATGGCGCTGCCCGGCTCGCCGGCGATCGGCTTGGCCATGAAGGTCGCGTACATGTCGTGACGCAGGGCGCATTCGCGCACCGTGCGCTTGAAGAAGAAGACCTCGTCGGCCAGGCCCAGCGGCGCGTCGTGGAAGAAGTTGATCTCCATCTGGCCCGCGCCGATCTCGTGAATCAGCGTGTCGACGTTCAGGGCCATCTTCTGGCAGTAGGCGTAGATCTCCTCGAACAACGGGTCGAACTCGTTGACGGCGTCGATGGAATAGGCCTGGCGCGAGGTCTCCGATCGTCCGCTACGACCGACGGGTGGCTTCAGCGGAATGTCCGGATCGGTGTTCCTGGCGACGAGATAGAACTCGAGTTCCGGCGCCACGATCGGGCTCCAGCCGCGGCCTTCGAAGAGTTCGACGACGCGGCGCAGCACGGATCGCGGCGCGTAGGGAACGAGGACACCGGAGGGCGTGTAGCAATCGTGGATGACCTGGGCCGTGGGATCGGTGGCCCAGGGAACGAGGCGCACCGTGCTCGGATCCGGGCGCAGGTGCATGTCGTTGTCGGTCGGCGAGATGACGTCGTAGTACGGGCCCTGCTCCGGGAATTCGCCCGTGACACCCATCGTGACGACGAGCTCGGGCAACCGCATGCCGCGATCCTCAGTGAACTTCTCGCGCGGCAGGATCTTGCCCCGCGCCACGCCCGTGAGGTCGGGCACCAGGCACTCGACCTCGGTGACGCCGCGTTCATTGAGCCAAGCCTCCAGCTCGTTGAAGGTGTTGGCATGCTTGCTATCAGACATAGGGATGCTCATTTCGATCGTGGCCCGTGACGCGGGCATGCTGCGGCCCACCCCGGCCACCACGTGGTGTCCAGGCTTTGCGATTGCCGAAGGGGCGCGCCTGGTGGCGCTGGCGCTCAGGTGCTCAAGTGACTTGCGCGAGCGACTCGGAGATCTGGCGGAACGCGAAGAACGCTCGCGTCAGCTCGATGTACTCCGTGGTGATGTCCGCGCAGACACCCTGATGGGCGATGACCGTGCCGTGGCGCGGATCGACATAGATGATCTGGCCCCACGAACCCGCCGCCATGAAGTCGCCTCGCTGGTCGGCCAGGTTGTTCGGCACGAAGGTCTGGTTCAGGGGAACGAGCGGATAGTCGTCATGCCCGGGCATGCCGAACAGCGCGGGATCCGGTTGCGAGAACGTGTGGATCAGTTCCGCCGGCACGATCTGCTTGCCGTTCCAGCGCCCCTCATGGAGCATGATGAGCCCCAGGCGCGTGTAGTCGCGAAGCGTGGCGCAGAGGCCGGCTAGGGCCATCTCGCGGCCGATGGTGTCCGTGAGCCAGTAGGCCGGCGTCTCCATACCGGCGGGCACCCAGATGTACTCCTCGAGCAGTTGCGCGATGCTCTTGCCGGTGGCGCGGATCAGCGTGCCACCCAGCGCTTCGGTATCGATGCTCGAGTACACGACCTCGGTGCCAGCCGGAGCACGACGGCCCAGCTTGGCGATGAAGCGGTCGATGGAGCCGAAGGCGACTTCCGTGAAGAGTTCGGCGTAGTGCGCCTCGCCACCCTCGAGATCGAGGCTCTCCTCGACGAAGTCGATTCCCGTGGTCATGGACAGGCATTGCCCGATGGTCACGGGCTCCCACGCCGTGCCCTTGAGTTCCGGCCAGTAGGTGGCGATCGGCGTCTCGTTCGGACCGAGATCGCAGCGCGCCTGGGCACAGGCGACAAGCATTGCGACCACGGGCTTCGAGGCCGAATTGGTCATCCAGCGCACGTCGGCACCGTGACCCTTGAAGTACTGCTCGTAGGCCACGCTGCCGCCCTGCCAGACCAGCAGCCCGCGCGTCCCGAGCAGTTCGACGAACTGGTCGAGGTTGATCGCCAGCGGCGGCACGCCGAGGTAGCGGGACATGACGCGCGGCGTCTGCAGGCGTTCGGGCATCGCGCGGGGGCGCGCCTCGAGCGGCGACGGCGCGGCGCCGGTAGCGACCAGGTTGTGCGAGCGCTGCTGGTCGAGCGTGGCGTGGCGTCGCGCGTGGCGCTCGCGGTCGTGGTCGAAGGCCGTCAGCAGCCACTGCTGCTTCTGCTCGTCGGTGACCGGGGGATGGATCGTCATGGTCACTTTCCCTTCTTCCTCAGGGCGATCTGGAAGCTTTCCTGCTCGCTCTGGCCAAGCGCCAACCGCTGGAGCTGGTAGATGCGATCACCGTAGCGGAGCGCTTCGTGCGGCGTCATGTTCTCGGTGCTCAGGGTCGATTCCATCTCGAGGCGGATCGACATGGGCGGGTGCGAGGCAATCATCCGGGCGATGGCCATGGCCCGCGCGTCCAGCTGGTCTCCGGGGACCACCTCGTTGATGAGGTGGATGCGCCGCGCCTCCTGGGCGTCGATGGGCTCGCCGGTGAGCAGCATCTGCATGGCCGCCGTGCGTGGGATGACCCGCGACAGGCGCATCAGTCCACCCGCGCCACCCATGCCGTAGGCGATCTCGGGCAGGCCGAACTTCGCGTCGGGCGACGCGATGCGGATATCCGAGAGCGTCAGGAGGCAACCGAGTCCTCCGCCCAGGCACCATCCGCGCACCGCCCCCACGATCGGCTTGAAGCGCTCCAGCTGGGCCACTTCGCGCGCCCATTCCCACGACTCGCCGGCACCGGCGCGGCGGTGCGCCGGGGTGAGTTCGCTCATGAGTTGCGCGGACGGCGGCGACAGCTCCCTCATCTCGACCTTCAGGTCATCGCCCGCCGAGAACGCACGCTCGCCGGCGCCACGCAGGATGCCGCAGTGCACGTCGGGATCCGCCATGAACTCGACGATGATGTCGTACATCTGCCGATGCATGCTCGGCGTGATGGTGTTGAGCTTGCCGTGGTTGAGGGTGATGACCGCAACGTGATCCTCGACTTCGTACTCGACTCTCATCGCGTTCTCCAGGTATCGGTCTCGGCGTCCCAGCCGAACGGTCCGTCGACGTCCATCTCTTTGAGAGTGACTTTCTTGATCTTTCCGGAAGGCGTCAACGGCAGTTCCTCCACGAACTCCCAATAGCGCGGCACCTTGAACGGTGCCAGCGACTTCGCCGCCTGCTCGCGGAGCGAGCTCGCCGTGAGCTTGTGCGGATCCGCGCCGTCGGCGATGACCACGAAGGCCTTGACCTCCTCGCCACGGAACGAGTCCGGCACGCCGATGGCGGCGACTTCCTCGACACCGTCGATTCGGCCGATGACCGCCTCGACCTCGTTGGCCGCGATGTTCTCGTGGGATCGACGAATCATGTCCTTCACCCGCCCGACGATGAAGTGGCTCCCACGCTCGTCGCGCCTGACCAGGTCGCCGGTTCTGAACCAGCCTCCCGGACGGAAGGACTCGCGATTGGCGTCGGGACGGTTGTGATACCGCAGCATGAGGCCCGGGCCGCGCACCCAGAGCTCGCCCACCTCGTTCGGCGGAACGTCCTGTTCCGTCTGCGGATCGACGACTCGCGTCTGGCGCGACATCGTCGCCACGCCACACGAACCGGAATCCACCTCCCAGTCGTCGCCGAAAGACTGTGCCATGGCCAGGCCGACCTCGGTCATGCCGAAGCATTCGCGGATCTTCGCGTTGAGCCGGCGCTCCAGGTCGCTCTGGAAGCCCGCGCGCATGCCGAACGTCGTGGCGTACAGCAGGCGATTGCGCCCGCGCAGCAGCGCTTCCGAGGCGGGATCGACCGGCTTCTCGCACAGCGCCTCCCAGACTTCGGCGTAGTCGATGTCATGCTCGACGAGCCAGGCGACGAAACGACTGAGGCTGGGCCGATTGGCCACGTACTGCTCGGCGCCCGTGCGAAGCGCCAGGATGAGCTCGGAGGGTGCGTCGATGTAGAAGAACGGCGTATCCGTGAGGATGCGCTTGGGCTGCACCGGGATGAAGCTGTCCTTGGACGAGGCACCGATCAGCCAGGTGCGATGCGTCAGCACGCAACCCTTGGGAAAGCCCGTCGTGCCCGAGGTGTAGTGGATGCCGGCCGGATCGTCGGGCAGCACCTGGCTCGGCCGCAACTCCTCGGGGGCGGGCAGTTGAACAGGTTGTCCATTGCAGCGGAGAGCATCGAGCGCCGCCGCCTCCCAATAGACCACACGCCCCAGGTCAACCAGGCCGGCAATGGCAGGTTCGAGGACTTCCGCATGCTGGAGGTCGGCCAGAACGAAGGACGCGTTGGAGTCGCCGATCACGAAGCGCATCTCGTCTTCGGTGAAACGCGGGTTCACGGGGACCAGGATGGCCCCGAGGCGCAGCAGCGCGAACCAGGCCACGGGAAATGCCGGCCCATTGGGCGAGACCACCGCGACCGCCGTGCCCAGCCCGACGCCACGGGCCTGCAGCATGGCCGCCAGGCGTCGGGTGTCGTCGCTGAACTCGCGCCTGGTCAGGCGACGTCCCTGCTCGAAGAAGTTCAGCAGCGGCAAGTCGCCGCTGGCGGCAACCGCCTCGTCGAGCAACTCGCCGACGTTCGTGTACTTCAGGAAGACGTCGGGCGCCGGGTCGAGGGCGGGGTGCTTGAGGTCTGACAAGTTTGTTCTCTCTGTCGTTGGGCGGGGCCGCCTGAACGAAATTCGCAGGGCCGATGAGGTGTATGACGCCGCAATTCAACACATCTGTTGAACTCTCGTCGATCGTAGCGGTTGTGCGCAGACCAAGTCAACATAGGTGTTGACCCTATCGGTTCGCTGCAAACAGCTAAGACGGCAAATCGCTGCTTCTCCTGGTGCCATGCGCACTGTAGAGGCCGCAGATTCCCTCTAAATTGGTGCGTCCCTGCAATTCACGACTGCCATCGGGATGTGACGATATCTCAACATAGGTGTTGAACCTAATATGAATCTATCAACGCGTCTGTTGAACTATGGCCACCGAACCAAGTCGCCAGCACAGCCCGCGAACCCGACCACCGTGAGCCCGAAAACCATGAGAATTCCGCTCTCAACCTCTGGAGAGTTCGATGACTGAGAGCAAGAGTCCGCGACAGGCGCGCGCGGGTTCCGGGAAGCGGGAACTGATCGTGCAGGCATTCCTCGATGCGATGCACGAGCTCGGCATCGACGGTGCCTCGATGGGCGAGGTTGGCCAGCGCACGGGGCTGGACCGCAGCACGATCCACTACTACTTTCGCACTCGCGATGAACTGCTGAACGAGGCGGCTGCGGCCATCACCCGCAGCTACATCGAGAAGCGCGACCAGGACATCGCCGGCCTCAGCGGACCTGACCGCCTCCGGCGCACCGTCACCTACATGTTCAGCGGCGAAGCGCACCAGCCTTACTACTCGCGCCTGATCGACGAGCTGAGTGCCGCGGGCAACCGGAGCCCCGACATCAACCGCCTCGTGCAGGACATCTACGGTGCCTTCGAACTTCGGATCCTGGCAGAGATCGAGGCTGCTTTGCCCGATTTGTCGGCAAAGCGCCGGCGCGACCTGGCCTATTCCCTGGTGCAGCTCGCCGAAGGCGCCTCCGTCTTCCTGTCGCTGGGCTTCGGCCCCGATCGCCTGCGCGCCGCGCGCGCCTGCGCGTTCAGCCTGCTCGACGCGGTGACCCCGGACGAACTTCCCGAGCAGTCCGAAGCGCGCGCGTCGCGCCCGCCACGCAATTCTTGAGGCCTCCAACCCGTCATGACCGCTGTGTCCCCACCCATTCCCTTGAGCCGCTCGTCGTCGTCTGCGTGGCTGGTTGCCGCCTGCACGTTGCTGGGCCTGGCGGGATACGGCTTCTACAGCGGCTTGCCGGTGATCCTGGGGGCGCTGGCCGACACGCGCCACATCCCGTCCGCATCGCTCGGCTGGATCGCGTCGGCAGAAATTCTTGGATTGCTACTCGGTGGTCTCGCCGGCACCTTCTTCACCGACAAGTTCGGACGACGCTCGCTCGGCTTGTGGGGTGTATTGCTGGTGGCCGTCTCGCACGTCGCCTCCATGTCCCCGAGCGTCGGCTTCGGTGGTCTCGTCGTTGCGCGACTGGTGGGCGGCCTCGGCGGCGGCGCCATCTACGCCGTCGGCGTCTCGTCGCTGGCCCTGACGCCCGACCCCGCCAAGAGCGTGGCGACCTTCAGCGCCGTGTTGGCGGCGATCGCGACCCTCGAGGTGGGTGTCTTGCCTGTCGTGATGGGTCACTTCGGAGTCAACGGCCTGTTCTACGTCCTGATCGCGATGGCCGCGCTCGGCATGCTGGGTATCCGCGCCCTGCCCCGACGCGACGCGGGTGCTGCGGTCGTGTCCAGCACAAACGCTTCGCGCATCGACGGCGCGTCGTGGCTCATACTCGCCGGCATGGCCTGCTTCCATGTGGCGCCCGTCATCTACTGGACGTATGGCGAGCGGATCGGCGTAGGCGGCGGCATCCCCGAGACCACGCTGGGCATCGTCTTCACGGCCTCGGGCATCCTGGGGGCACTCGCCTGCTTCGGCACGGGCAGCATGGCGCGCAAGCTCGGCCAGGTGCGTTCTCTGCAGCTGTGTACCGTGGTCATGGGCATCGGCCTGCTCAGTTGGCTCGTCGGCTCGCTCACGCCCGCGACCTACCTCCTGCGCGCCTGCCTCGTCGGCATCCCCTGGGTGCTCGGTGGCGTGTTCCAGGTCAATGTCGCCAACGAGATCGATCCCACCGGTCGGCTCTCGGCACTGGTCGGTCCCGCGCAAAACGTGGGGCTCATGGTAGGGCCGGCCATCGCCTCGACGCTGCTCGCCGCCGGCCAGGGCTTCTCCATCGTCCTGGGCGTCGCCACGATCTTCCTGGTGATCTCGTTCTACCTGGCTCGCGCAGGACGACGACGCCCCCCCGCCGCATCGACCTGACGGCGCGCAGCGCCCCTTCCAAACCAGTCTCGTAGACCCGCCCAAAGGGGCAGGTCTGGTGTTCCTCACCCTGAAAAAGCCTACAGACCATGACCGCCGAAGCAAACTCCTCGAATCCTCGAAGCGTTTCCACCCGCAACGAGGCCGACCGCCTGCGCCCGACGCTGCTGGCCGCGTCCCTGCTCCTTGCCTTCCAGGCCGCCTCCGCGCAGTCGGCCGCACCGGCCCCGGCAGACGCCGCATCGGCGACGCAGGCTGCCAGCCGCCGTCCCGACGGCATGGGCGAGATCCAGGAGGTCGTGGTCACCGCTGAAAAGCGTGGCTCGACGATCCAGAAGACCCCCATCAGCATGACGGCGATCGCGTCCGAAGAGCTCCAGCAGCGCGGCGTGACCTCTGTCCGCGATCTCTTGAATGACGTTCCCGGCGTCGCGATGAAATCGCAAGGGGCCGGCCAGACCGAGGTCGTCATCCGCGGGATGTCGTCGGCCGCCGGCGTCTCGCCGACGGTGGGCTTCTATCTCGACGAGGTGCCCGTCGCACCGCCGACGCTGGCGACAGCGGGGAAAACGGCCATCGATCCGGATCTCTACGATCTCGAGCGCGTCGAGGTTCTGCGCGGGCCCCAGGGCACCCTGTATGGCGCAGGTTCGATGGGGGGCACGGTGCGCCTCATCACGGCCGAGCCCAACCTCAAGCGCTTCGAGGGCAGCGCCCAGGCCACGGCCTCGTGGACAGAAGGCGGCGGTGCCAACGGCGCCGTGAATGCCATGGTCAACGTTCCCCTGGCGACCGATGCCGCGGCACTGAGACTCGTGGCGACACAGAAGCACGACAGCGGCTGGATCGATCGCGTCGTCGTCCCCGGTTTCCCGCTTCCGACAGGGGGCGACGGTTCGTTCTACGGTACGACCCGCGGGCAGGTTGACGGCGTCGCTGGTGGCCAGGTTCACCACAACGTCAACGATACGAACCTGACCTCCGCACGTGCGGAACTCCTGCTCAAGCCGATCGCCGGACTGACGATCAAGCCGACTGTCTTCCTCCAGAACATCCGCTCCGGCGGCCCCGACGAGATCGACAGCAATCCCGGGCGCGACGCGCACTATCAACCGTTCGACATCTCGGAGCCGTTCCGCGACCACTTCCTCATGTCCGGACTGACCGTCGACTACGACCTGGGGCCCGCGACACTGGTCTCCGCAACGGGCTACACCAAGCGCGACCGCCGGCAGGTGCAGGACGACAGCGAGACACTGCAAAACCTGTACGGCCCCCTGGTGCCGCTGAACGCCTACGCAGTCGAGGACGGCGGCGCAGGCCCCGCCACGATGGTCGAATCGAACCCGAGCCACCAGTTCAGCCAGGAACTTCGACTCGCCTCCAAGGACAACGGCACCTTCAATTGGATCGTCGGCGCCTACTACAGCCGCCTGGTGTCCCACTACCAGGCCAGGAGCTTCGTTCCCGGGCTCATCGACATCGTCGGCACAGGCAACGTCTACACCTCCGACGACCAGGATGCCCTCAGCCAATTCGCATTGTTTGGCAACGCCAACTGGCGCATCACGCCCGACCTGAAGCTCACCGCCGGCGTGCGGCACTTCAGCTCGCACGACCGGTCGCACATCACCGCCAGCGGGATTGGTAGCCCGTCTGGCGACGACTCCGTGGACACCAACGATGCCTCAGCGAATGCACAGGGGTATAACCCGATGCTAAACCTGTCCTACGACGTCTCGAAAGACAACATGGTCTACATGACCGCGGCGAAAGGTTTCCGCGATGGTGCCGCTCAGCCTCCAGTGCCAACGACCGGGCTCAACGCGACCTGTGCTGCCGACCTCGCCGCGCTCGGCATGACGCAATCTCCCACGCGCTACAGCCCAGACACGGTTTGGAGCTACGAGCTGGGCAGCAAGAATCGCCTGCTTAACAACCGCATGACTCTCAACGGCTCGGTCTACGTGGAAAACTGGAACAGCGTGCAGCAGACCATCGCCCTGCCCTGCGGCTGGTCGTACACCGACAACGCAGGCAACGCGCGAGTCTATGGCGGCGAGCTGGAGCTGACCGCGCGTTTGGGCGCAGGGTTCACGCTGGAGCAAGGGGTGTCGTACACGCATGCGGCGTTCCTGTCCGACAACGCCGCCGCCGGAACGAAGAAGGGAGACCGCCTGCAGGGCGTCCCGACGTGGAACACCAGCACGGCGATCAGCTACGACCACAGCCTCAACGACGAGTACAGCTTCACCGGGCGATTCTCGGGCGACTTCGTGGGCTCGAGCCAGAACGTCACGTATGCGCCGGTGCGCTTGCCCGGCTACGTGCTTTTCAATCTGCGGGCAGGCATCGCGGCAGATACCTGGCAAGCAGTGTTCTTCGTGAACAACGTGACCAACCGTCGCGCCGAACTCGAGGCGGCGCCGTCGTTGTTCGGCAACGTCCCGACCTACGATCGAATCGCAACAAGCCGCCCTCGCACGATTGGCATCACGCTTTCGAAGACCTACTGATCTAGGACGAGATGATGTCGCGGCTCGACATCAAGATCTTGTGCGGTGGTTGCGCAGCGGGCCCGACTCGAGGTGGTGCAGGGTCAGGAGCACTTCGAGCAGCACGTCCATGCGATCCGCCTCGCGCTCGATGCGCTGCAGCATCATCTCGAGCCGCACGAGGGCCTGCAGCTGCTCAGTGGCGAGGAAGCCGCGCACGAAGAATTGAAAGATCGCAGCCCGTGCATCGCCGCGGGCCCCGGGGCCCGTTCACGCGTCGAACGAAGGACCTCCAGAGCGTCCTTCACGCGACCGGCCATTGACCGATGACACCGCGGCATGAGCGAGCTATCGAGGCGACCGATTCCGCCAAGCAGATGGCGTGGCGCCGGTCTCGCGTTCGAAGAATCGCGTGAAGTAGCCCGCATCGCTGAAGCCGAGGTTGTACGCAATGTGCTTGATGCTCAAGGTCGTGTAAGCCAGTTCGCGCTGGGCTTCCAGGCAGATTCGTGCATGGAGCACGGCAAGCGCGGCGTGGCCGAGCACTGCGCGGCAAGCTCGATTGAGCTGCGTCGTGGTGATCCCGATCTCGGCGGCGAACTGGCTCAGCGTCGGCTGCTCGCGGAAACGTTCGTCGACCAGAGTGCGCAGGCGCTGAACGTGCGCGACGGCGCGATCGCCGACGGCCGACGCCTTGACATGGACCGCCGGCAACGAGCGGCCCAGCGTCACGAACAATCGGGTCATCGCGGCGTCGACGGCGGTGGCGCGCCACGGCGCATGTTGCGCGTACTCGGCGGACAAGGCCGCAACTGCCTGCGACACGGCGCGGCGATGCTCCGGCGCAAGCTGCGCACACCGGGTCTGGAGCACCGCGTCGCGCAGGCCGTCCAGCTGCGAGAGCAGATGGCGAACGTGCGATTCTAGGATCGTGAACACCGTCCCGCGCACGTTGCTGGTCCAGCGAAATCCGTGGACGGCCAATGGGTTGATCGTGATGACACCGGTGCCGCGCAGCCGGTGCTGCTGCCCGTCCAGGACGATTTCGGCGGTGCCGCTCTCCACATGGAACACCTGGAACAGCGCTTCGTGGCGGTGCGGGCGGATCTCCCACGAGTGCAAGCTGCTGCGCTCGGCGATCGATTCCGCGTGCATGACGTCCGAAGGAGGGATCCCGGCTTCCTCGGCGTAGAGCAGATAGGTTGGTAGATGATGGGCCATCTCTGGGTGCGTCCGCAGCCTTGGGGATCGAGTCTCCGCAGACTTCGGGGACGTGTCCTGAGTCCGGCGATGTTCCAATTGTTCAATCGTTCGGTCGTTCTGTCCATTGAGCGGCTGGAACGCCGGCCATACGCTCCGATTTGACAAATATCAAATTGGAGACACCGATGGGAAGCTCGCCTTCGACATCGACGCCCCCGGGGCGAACCCAGGTTGCCATCGTCGGGGCGGGCCCGTCAGGACTGCTGCTCGGGCAGTTGCTGCATGAGGCTGGCATCGACAACGTGATCCTGGAGCAACGCAGCCCCGACTACGTGCTGTCGCGCATCCGCGCCGGCGTGCTCGAGCAGACCACGGTCCAATTGCTTGAGCAGGCCGGCGTCGGCGAGCGCGTCCGTCGTGAAGGATTGCGGCACGGCGGCACCGAACTCGCGTTCGATGGCCAGTTGCACCGCATCGACTTCGAGCACCTGACGGGCCGCTGCGTGACGGTGTATGGCCAGACCGAGGTCACGCGCGACCTGATGGAGCGGCGAGCGGCGGTAGGCCGGACGACGGTCTATGAGGCCCGGGGCGTCTCGCTCCACGATTTCGAGGGCGACACGCCCAGGGTTCGGTATCGCCAGGACGGCGTCGAGCGCGAGCTTCGCTGTGACTTCATCGCCGGCTGCGATGGCTTCCACGGCGTGTCGCGCGCCAGCGTGGCTCCAGAAGCCCTCACCATGCACGAAAAGGTCTATCCCTTCGGCTGGCTCGGGCTGCTGGCGCCAGTGCCTCCCGCGCGTGACGAGCTCGTCTATGCGAACCACGCGCGCGGCTTCGCGCTGTGCAGCCAGCGCAGCCGCAAGCTCAGCCGCTACTACGTCCAGGTGCCGCTGGAAGACAAGGTCGAACAATGGTCGGACGACGCCTTCTGGGACGAATTGCGTCGCCGTCTGCCGGCGGACGTCGCCGACTGCGTCAGCACGGGCCCGTCGATCGAGAAGAGCATCGCGCCGCTGCGCAGCTTCGTGACCGAGCCGATGCGCTTCGGCCGCCTCTTCCTGGCAGGAGATGCCGCGCACATCGTGCCGCCGACCGGCGCGAAGGGACTCAACCTCGCGGCCTCGGATGTCGGCTTCCTCGCTTCCGCGATGCGAGACCACTACCTCGACCGCAGCGACGAGGGAATCGAGGCCTACTCCGAACGATGCCTGCGCCGCGTCTGGAAGGCCGAGCGCTTTTCCTGGTGGTTCACCTCGCTGATGCACCGGTTTCCGGAAGCCGGTGAATTCGGCCAGCGCATGCAGCACGCGGAACTCGACTACCTGGTCGGGTCGACCGCGGCCTCCGCAGCGCTGGCTGAGAACTACGTCGGCCTGCCACTGGAATTGCCCGCCCGCGGTACGGCCGTCTCATTGCAACACTGAAGAGAGACTCCATGACGACGCCTTGCATCATCTCCGTGGCGATCACCGGTTCGCTGCCGCGCAAGAAGGACAATCCTGCCGTTCCGGTGACGGTGGCCGAGCAGATCGAATCCACGCACGCCGCCTACGAGGCGGGCGCGTCGCTCGTGCACCTGCATGTGCGCAACGACGACGAAACGCCGACCTCGGCGCCGGACCGCTTCGCGCAGGTACTGGACGGCATCCGCAGATACTGTCCGCTGATCATCACGCAGGTCTCCACCGGCGGCCGCTCCGGGGCGGGGCGCGAGCGCGGCGGCATGCTGCACCTGCGCCCGGACATGGCCTCGCTGGCTCCCGGCTCGGTCAACTTTCCCACGCGGGTCTACGACAATGCGCCCGATCTCGTCGACTGGCTGGCCAGCGAAATGCAGGCCTACGGCGTGAAGCCCGAGATCGAGGCGTTCGACCTGTCGATGATCTTCCAGGCCGTCGCGATGCAGAACGCCGGCAAGATCGCCGCGCCACTGCACGTCCAGTTCGTGATGGGCATCAAGAACGCGATGCCGGTCGACCGCGAGGTATTGGAGTTCTACGTCAAGACGCTCGAACGGCTCGCGCCGGGTGCGACGTGGACCGGCGCCGGCATCGGCCGCGACCAGGCGACGCTGGCGAAGTGGTCGCTCGAACTCGGCGGCCATTGCCGCACGGGCCTGGAGGACAACGTGAGGCTGGCTCGCGACACCCTCGCGCCGTCGAATGCTGCGCTCGTGCGGCAGGTTGCCGCGCTGTGCGAACAGGCCGGCCGGCGCGTCGCGACGCCGCAGGAAGCGCGCGCGCTGCTGCATCTGCAGGCGCAGCCGGAACGACGCACAGCCAGCCAACTGCACGCTGAATTCGCCGCGCATGCCTGACGGAGATTCCATGAACGAAGCCATCCAGCCCCAGGTACGCGCCGCCCGTCCCGACGACGAATACCTGATGCGCGACCCGACCGCGCATCCGCCCGCCTACGCCCCTGGCTACAAGACCAGTGCGCTGCGCAGCCCGAGAAATGCGCTGATCTCGCTGGGCCAGACGCTGTCGGAGGTCACTGCCCCCGTCTTCTTGGCGAACGAACTCGGCCCCCTGGACGGCGACCTGATCCGCAACTACGCGAAGACCGGCATGCCGATCGGCGAACGCACCATCGTCCACGGCTATGTGCGCGACCAGTTGGGGCGGCCGGTGAAGAACGCGCTGGTCGAGGTCTGGCAGGCCAACGCCAGCGGCCGCTATCGCCACAAGAAGGACCAGTACCTCGGTGCGCTCGATCCGAACTTCGGCGGCTGCGGCCGCGTGCTGACCGACGAAAACGGCCACTACGTGTTCCGCACCATCAAGCCGGGCCCCTACCCCTGGCGCAACCGCATCAACGACTGGCGGCCATCGCACATCCACTTCGCCATCTCGGGCAGCGCGTGGGCGCAGCGGCTGATCACGCAGATGTACTTCGAGGGCGATCCGTTGATCGCGACCTGCCCCATCCTGCGCTCGATCCCGGACGAGGCCCAGATCCGCGGCCTGGTCGCGCAACTGGACATGGGCGCGACCGTGCCGCTGGACAGCCGCGCCTTCCGCTTCGACATCGTCCTGCGCGGCCAGCGGGCCACCTGGTTCGAGAACGTGCTCCAAGGAGAAGGCCGATGATTCCGCTGCTGCGCGAGACCGCCTCGCAGACCGCCGGCCCCTACGTGCACATCGGCCTCGCGCCGCGTGCCGCCGGCTTCGACATCTTCGAGAACGACTTTGGCCCGATGCTGACGACAGCCGAGACCCAGGGCGAGCGCATCACCATCGAGGGCCGCGTGTTCGACGGCTCGGGCACGCCGCTGCGCGACGTGCTGCTGGAACTCTGGCAGGCCAACGCCCAGGGCCGCTACGCCCACCCGGCCGACCGCCAGCCAGGCAAGGCGCTGGATGCAGCTTTTCGCGGCTGGGGTCGCGCGTGCAGCGATTTCGAGACGGGCGTATGGTCGTTCAAGACGATCAAGCCCGGCCCCGTCATCGGCCGCCACGGCATCGTGATGGCGCCCCACGTCAACCTGTGGATCGTGGCCCGCGGCATCAACGTCGGTCTGCACACCCGCATGTACTTCGACGACGAGGCGACTGCCAATGCCGCAGACCCGGTGCTGAATCTGGTCGAGTGGGAAGTGCGGCGCAAGACGTTGGTGGCGCGGCGCGAGCCGGCGGCCGGCCGGGCGGTCTACCGTTTCGACATCCGCCTGCAGGGCGAGGACGAGACGGTGTTCTTCGATGTCTGATTTCCGCTGGATCGCCCGATGATCTTCGACCGCTTCCTCGCGTCGCCAGAAGTGATGCAGGTCCTGGACGAGCGGGCCTTCGTGCAGGCCATGCTCGACTTCGAGGCCGCGCTCGCCCGCGCACAGGCGGCCGCGGGCGCGATCCCGCCGCAGGTCGGCCAGGCCATTGCCTCAGCATGCGACGCGCGCGACTTCGATGTCGACGCAATCGTGGCCGAGGGCGGGCGTGTCGGCACACTCGCCATCCCGCTGGTCAAGGCCTTGACGACGGCGGTGGCCAAGATCGACGCCGACGCGGCGCTGGTCGTGCACTGGGGCAGCACCACGCAGGACGTGCTCGACACTGCGCAGGTGCTGGTCGCGCGCCGCGCGCTGGCGTTGATCGACCGCGACCTCTCGACCCTGGTCGCGGCGCTGCTCGCGCTGGCCGACGCGCACGGCGACGCCCCGCTGCTGGCCCGCACACTGATGCAACCGGCGCAGGTGATCAGCCTCGGGTTCAAGCTGGCCGGCTGGATCGCCCCGCTCGTTCGCGCACAGGGCCGGCTGCGGTTGGCGGGTGCCGCGGCATTGCAGCTGCAGCTCGGCGGCGCCGTCGGCACGCGCGCGGCGATGGGCGACTTCGGTGATGAGGTCGTCGCCGTGGCGGCGCGCCTGCTCGACCTGCGCCCGCCGCCCGCAGCCTGGCACACGCAGCGCGACGAACTGGTCTCGCTGGGCTGCGAGCTTGGCGTGCTCGCGGGGTCGCTGGGCAAGATCGCCAAGGACATCTCGCTGATGTCGCAGGGCGAGGTCGGCGAGCTGGCCGAGCCTTCGGGCAGTGGCCGCGGCGGCTCGTCGGCGATGCCGCACAAGCGCAATCCGGTCGCCGCGATGGCCGCACTCGCGGCCGCGCTGCGCGCTCCGCAGCGCGTGGCGGCACTGCTTGCGGCGATGCTGCAGGAACACGAGCGCGGGCTGGGGAACTGGCAGGCCGAACTCGCCGAGTTCGAAACACTGCTCGCCAGCGTGCACGGTGCGCTCGCCGCCTTGGCCTTCGCCTGCGACGGGCTGCAGGTGTTTCCAGAACGCATGCGCCGCAACATCGACGCGCTGCAGGGGCTGGTCTTCGGCGAGGCGCTGGCAATGCGCGTTGCGCGCGAGATCGGCAAGTCGCAGGCGCGTCACTGGGTCGAAGCGCTCTCCGGAGAAGCGGTCGTGCGCGGTACGCACCTGCATGTACTGGCGCTTGAGGCTCTGACAACGAACGAGCGCCTGCGCGACCGGATCACCCCGGACGAACTCCGCGCGCTGTTCGACGCCGAGGCGCCCGCACGCCACGCGAGCGCCCTCGCCGCGCCTCAGCTCGCCGCGCTCGCGGAACACGCCAGCAGGTTGCGCGGCGATCCGCCGTGGCAGCAATATCTCTGAGGACGCATCCATGGATCGCGAAGACGACTTCGATCGGGGCACGAGGACTCGGCGTGCCGTGCTCGGCGATGCCTGGGTCGACAAGTCGCTGGACAACGCCAACGCGTTCAACGCCGACTTCCAGGCGCTGATCACGCGCTACGCCTGGAACGACATCTGGGGCCGGCCCGGACTTGACCACACGACGCGCCGTCTGCTGGTGCTGGGCATGACGATGGGCCTGGCGCGCTGGGAGGAGTTCGAACTGCACTGCGCTGCCGCGATCCGCGCCGGCGTGCCGCTCGACAAGATCCAGGAAACGCTGATGCAGGGAGCGATCTACTGCGGCGTGCCGGCGGCCAACACTGCCTTCAAGCTGACGATGGACATCCTGCGCGAGGAAGGCCTGCTGCCGCAGCCGGCGCCGCAGTCTGCCGCCGCGCGCGTCACCCGCCATCAGACCTTCAGTACGCCCCAGTTGCGCGTCTGGCTGCAAGGCGATGGCGCACCGGTCGTGTTGAGCCACGCGCTAGGGCTGGACTCGTCGATGTGGGACGACTACGCCGCTCACCTCGTCTCGGGCGACGCCGGCGTACGCCACCAGGTACTTCGGTACGACCACCGTGGTCACGGCGGCTCGGCGACGCCAGTCGGCCCCTATTCGATGGACGACCTGGTCGGCGATGCCGCCCGCGTGATCCGCGAATGGGGACGCGGCCCGGTCACCTGGATCGGGCTGTCGATGGGCGCGATGGTGGGCGAGGGTCTCGCGATCCGCCATCCCGAGCTGGTCAGCCGACTGGTGCTCGCGAACACGACGGCGAAGTACCCCCAGGCAGCCGTCGCGGCCTGGGCGCAACGCATCGCCGCCGTTCAGGACAAGGGCATGGCGGCCGTCGCGGAGATGGTCGTCGAGCGCTACCTGCACGCCGACTTCCGTGCCACGCATCCGCTCGCCGTCGACGCCATTCGTCAACGCCTGTTGCGCGACGACCCGGCCGGCTATGCCGCCAGCTGCCAGGCGGTTGCCGACGTCGACTGGTTCGATCGCCTGGTGCACGTGCGCTGCCCGACACTGGTCATCGCCGGCGCGCGCGACGCCGGCGCCCCGCCCGAGATGGGCCAGGCCATCGCCGAGCGAATTCCCGGCGCGACCCTGCACGTGATCGAGGACGCCTCGCATCTGAGCGTGCTCGAGACCCCCGCCGAGTTCCGCCGCGTCACGGGAAGCTTCCTGCAGCCCGCCCGCTGAACGCTTTTCGCCGCGAGAGGCTGCACTAGCGGCCCCGCGTTTCCAGAACCGGCAAGGAGACAAGCCATGCCCGACCCGCAGACCGTCAACGTCCAGACGTTTCTCAACGAGCACCGGTTCTCCGGCTTCCAGTGGGCGATCTTCGGGCTCTGCTTCCTGATCGTCCTGCTAGACGGGTGCGACACCGCGGCCATCGGCTTCATCGCGCCGTCGCTGCTCCAGGAATGGGGCTTGGCGAAACCGGCGCTGGGCCCGGTGCTCAGCGCGGCGCTGTTTGGCCTGGCAGCCGGCGCGTTGTCGTCGGGCCCATTGGCCGATCGTGTCGGGCGCAAGCGCGTCCTGGTGGCGGCGGTACTGCTGTTCGGCATGGCCTGCGCTGCATCGTCCTTGGCCGCCTCGCTGACGCAGCTCACCGCGTTGCGCTTCGTCACCGGACTGGGGCTGGGCGCAGCAATGCCCAACGCGGTCACGCTGATGAGCGAGTACTGCCCCGACAGGCTGCGCGCGACGATGACCAACGCGATGTTCTGCGGCTTCCCGTTGGGCGCCGCGTTCGGCGGATTCGTGGCGGCCTGGATGATCCCGCAGTTCGGCTGGCGCAGCGTGCTGCTGGCCGGCGGCGTGGCGCCGCTGCTGCTCGGCGTCGTGATGCTGGCGGTGTTGCCGGAGTCGGTGCGTTACATGGTCGCGCGTGCCCAGCCGATCGACAGGATCCGGGCGGCGCTGTCGCGCATCTCGACCAGCGCGACACGGGCGGCCTCGTTCGTGATGAACGAAACCCGCCCGTCGGACGCCGGCCGCAGCGGCGCCGCGATCGTGCTGTCGCCGCGCTATCTCGTCGGCTCGGTCATGTTGTGGATCGCCTATTTCATGGGCCTGGTGATCTTCTACGCCTTGATCAACTGGATGCCGATCCTTTTCAAGGACGCCGGCGTCGCACCGCGCTCGGCCACGCTGATCGCCGCCCTGTTCCCGCTTGGCGGCTGCGGCGCGATCCTGTTGGGCTGGCTGATGGATCGCTTCAACGCCAACGCGATCATCGCGCTGGGCTTCGTCGCCACCGCCGCATTGATCTACGCGGTGGGCCAGGCCGCCGGCAATGTCGGCGCGCTGGTCATGCTGGTCTTCCTCGCCGGCACCTTCATGAACACCGCGCAGTCGTCGCTGCCGGCGCTGGCCGCCGCGTTCTACCCGACCGCCGGGCGCGCCACAGGCGTGGCGTGGATGATGGGCTTCGGCCGCTTCGGCGGCATCGCCGGCTCGCTGCTCGTGGCCGAACTCTCGCGCCGGGAGATCGGCTTTGTCGGCATCTTCAGCATCGTCGCGATCCCCGGACTGGTGGCCGCGCTCGCGCTGCTGGTCAAGCACCTGGCCGAGCCGCCCGGCGGCGATGCGCCGGAACCCGCCACGCTCGCCGCTCATTGAATGACGGTGGCCGGAAGGTTCTTGAACGCACCTCCCGGCAAAAGATCCAGGTCTCGAAAGTGAGAGGATTCAGGCCCATCCCAGCAAACCATGTGTGCCGAATTGAATGGCCAAGACCGCCAATGTTCTCGAGGTATTGCGCATGTTTTCCGAGGGGCGAACGCATGTTCGACCGGCGGAGATTGCCGCCGCGCTTGACGTTTCCAATGCGACTGCCTATCGGTATGTCGCGGAGCTCGAGCAGGTCGGGATGATTGAGAGCGTGTCCCCCGGCAGGTACGTGTTGGGGCCCGCGATCGTCGAGCTTGACCGGCAGATTCGCATCCACGATCCGCTGATCGCGGCGGCCCACGAAGTCATGAAGTCACTGTCCGAGCGATCGGGCGGGACGACGATTCTTGCCCGGCTGCACGGGCTGAAGGTGGTCTGTGTTGATCAGTTTCAAGGCCGCCACGGTCCGAAGTCGGTCAGCTACGAGCGCGGCAGGGCGATGCCGCTCTACCGCGGCGCGACGTCCACGGCCATCCTGGCGCATCTGGGCGAGGCCAACCTGCGACAGCTCGCCGCGGATGACCGGCTCGCCTTGCAGCGCGGGGGATGGCCGACCGAGGGGGACGCCCTGATCGAGGCGCTTCGTTCGATTCGGGAGCAGGGGGTCGCTCGATCGGACAGCGCCGTCGACCCCGGCACGCTGGGCTGGGGGGCGCCCCTGTTCCACGGCAGCCGCCTGCTCGGCAGCCTGAGCGTCGTCCTGTCGCGTTCCGCCCCCGATATCGCGTCGGGGCGCCTCTGCGATCTGGTGCGCCGTGCCGCGCTGCGCGTGCAGGCGCGGCTGGACGCGGAAAATGAGCGCACGAGGACTTGATCACGAAGGAGCCCCGTCAGGCCGCTTCGGCGACGACCCGGTTCTCGATGTAGCCCAAGGCGTCGATCTCGACTCGCACGACGTCGCCCGGTTGCAGGAACTCGCCTCGCGCGGGGCCGACATTGACGCAGGCGCCGGTGGCGATCAGGTCGCCCGGCTCCAACGTCATGACCTGCGACAACTCCTCGATCTGCTGCCAGATGTCGTGCATCGTTCCTTTCGCGTCGTCGCTCTGGCGCAGTTCGCCGTTGACCCACAGCTTGATGCGAAGGGCGTGAGGGTCCTTGATCTCGTCGGCGGTCGTGATCCAGGGGCCGATGGGGCCATAGGTATCGAACGACTTGCCGAGCGTCTGGGCCGGGCTGCCGGATTGCCAATCGCGCGCCGTGATGTCGTTGCAGGCCAGGTAGCCGCCAACGACCTCCCGGGCCCGGTCGACGGCGATGTGGCGGCATCGCTTGCCGATCACCACGCCCAGCTTGGCTTCGTAGTCCATCTGGCCCGACACCCGCGGCTTGCGGATCGCGTCGTAGGGACCACTGATGCAGTTCACGTTCTTGTTGAACCATAGCCGGCTTTCGGGCGCCGCAAGGCCGGCCTGAGCGTCCAGCCCGGTGCCATCAAGATTTCTGCCGATGGCGAGGTACTTTTGAGCGTCGGGAATCGGAGTGATCAGGCGGACTGATGCCAGCGGCAGTCCGATGGAGTTGTCTGCAAGCGCGCGCTCGAGCTGCCGCAGATAATCCGGGCCCGCGGCGAGAACCAGCCGGAGCGAAGGCGGCACGTTCGGGTCGAGCCAGGATAGCGGCACCACGAGATCGCCGATGATCGCGCCGATCGAGGTCATGCCTCTGTGGGTATAGCGGGCCAGCTTCATTGCGAGGAATGCTCTTCTGGGGAGGGGCGCGAGAACAAGCCTCCCTGACGCCACGGAGACGGAAAGGAGCGGCGGTGTCGCGTCATGTCGGCGCGCTCCGGGCGTCAGATGCCGCCGTCGATCACCAGGTTGACGCCCGTGATGAAATCGGCGCCCGCGCTGGCGAGGAAGGTCACCGCTGCGGCGATGTCCATCGGACGCCCCACCCGCGGCACGCTCTGGCGAAAGATGTCGAGTGCGATGTGCCGCTCGTGGGCTTGCCACCCCCCCGCCATCTTCAGCTCCGCGGCGATGCTCACCAGCTCGTTGTCCGAACCCGGGGTGTGAATGATGCCAGCGCTGATGGCGTTCGCCGTGACGCCGGTGCCGGCCAGGCTGCGCGACAGGCTCCTCGACAGGTTGATCTCGGCCGCCTTGGCCGCCTGGTAGTCCGGGAAATGCGGAGGCTGGTGCAGTGCCACCGCACTGGCGATCTGGATCACCCGGCCCCAACCGCGTTCGGCCATGGCCGGGACGAGCCTGCGGATCAACGTCGCCGTGCCTACGACGTTCTGCTTGTAGGTCTCGATCCAGGTGTGCTCGTCGGTATTGAACCAGCCGTCGCGCGTCCACGGCCCGTGGCGTCCCCCGGCGTTGTTGACGAGGATGTCCGCCCCGCCGAGGGCCAACACGTGTTCGGCCACGGCATCGGCCTGTCCGGGCAGCTTCAGGTCGCCCAGGACCTCATCGGCCTGGCCGCCTCGCTCACGGATCGCGGCGGCCGTGCGTGCGGTGCGGGCGGCGTCCCGGCCGTGCACGATGACATGGGCGCCGGCGCCGGCCAACGACATGGCGATGCACTCGCCGATACCTGAACTGCTGCCGGTGACGAGCGCACGACGTTGAGATAGATCGAGGTTCATGGAAGTGGTGGAAGAGAAGCTGATGGGACAGGCTCAAGCCGCGATCGCGGCGGCCTTCTTGTTGGCTTTGTCGACGCCGGGAACCGCCGCCATACCGGAGGAGAACGGCGGCAGGCCCATGAGTTGCCGCCCGCTGATCTCGGCGGCCGGATCCAGGCGCGTCGATCCGTGGGTAAGAGCCACGCGCACATCGCGGGCAAAGCGCTGGATCGGGTTCCTCAGGCTGACGGTCGAGGAGCCCACGGCGATCTGGATCATGTCGATCGCCGCACCGCAGACGTTTCCGGCATGCACGAGGTCCATCATGATCTCGGCCTCCTCCGCCGCGCCGAACGGCTCGCCCGCGGCGGCCTTGCGGTCGATGTAGTCGGCGCGCGAGAAGATCAGCGCCTGCGCAGCGTTGATCATCGCGCGGGTCTTGCCGGCGACGACCTGCACCGACGGCGTGGCCGCCACCGTGTCGTAGGGCAGATTGAATGGCTTGCGCTGGCGGGATTGCTCCACGAAGCACTCGAACGCGCCTTGCGCCATGCCCAACGTGATCGCCATGGTGTCCATCGCGACGATCAGCATCAGCCCGCGGCCGTCGACCAGCGCATAGCCCGGGCCGCGGAACCGCTTGTGCAGTTCGTCCAGACGCTGGGGGAACTCGGCAAGCGCCGCGACGCGGTGCGCCGGCACGAAGACTTCCTCGGCCGTGCGGATGCTGTTGCTTGACGAGCCGCTCAGCCCCATCACCTGCCAGTCCTCGACGATCTCGTACTGGCCTTTCTCGAGCAGCACCATCAGGCGCTCAACCTGGCCCTCCTCGGATTCGACCTCGGCTCCCACGACGAGGAAGGCGGCATGCTTGCTGCCGCTGCCAAATCCCCATTGGTTGCCCTTGGCCACGACGTAGCCGCCCTCGACGCGTCGGGCGCGCTGGATCTTGTCGGAGAACAGGGATGCGCTGGCCACGACCGGGCCGGGCCACTCCGCGACGCGTCCGTAGACGTCGGCGACGGCCGCTTCGGGAAACGTGAGCATCACGCGTGCGAACCCGCTGGCGATCATCGTGGTCCAGCCGGCCGAGCCGTCGCCGCGCGCCACGGTGCTGATGATCTCGGCCAGGTCGCGGGCGCCGAGCGCCTCGCCGCCGAACTCCTGCGGCACGGAGACGCGGAATACGCCGGTCGCATGCAGGGCCTGCAGGGTCTCGGGCGGCAGGCAGCCCAGGCGCTCACCTTCCAGGGCGTTCTTGCGGATCAGGGGCACCAGTTCGGCGACGGCATCGCGGATGCGCCGGCCTGCCGGCGTCGTGTAGGGGGACTCGTGAATGGCGGCTTGCGGGGATGTGGACATTGAAGTTCCTGTGGTTGAAGGCGGCGCGATGCGCGCATGAGCTGACGGTTGCGAATGCCGGCTACCAGGCCTGCGCGACGCCCAGCGGCAGGATTTCCCGGATCTCGTCGATCTGGCGGATCCGCCCGTCGACCACCTTGAAGGCGGCCATCATGTAGAACGAGCCGTTGTCCGGCCGCGGGCTGTCGGGGACGGGGTGGAAGTCCACCGTCACCAGGCTGATGGCTACGCCGCGGCCCACGTCGAGCACCGGATAGCGCCGTCCCCGCGCGAGCGGCCGCGCGCCGCGCGTGGCGTTCAGGCAGCTGGCCACGGTGTGGACGGCCGCATCGGGCGACAACAGCGTCGAGAGGTTGTTGGTGATCTTCTTGCCGTTGTCGTAGCGGTCACAGCGGTAGTCGAACCGCGCCATCGAGCCATCGCTTTCCTGCAGCGCGCTCCAGTAGCTGTCGGCGGCGCGTTGCAGGCCGGCGCGGTCGACGCCCCGCGCGGGAGGCACCGGGGCGTCATACAGCACGTCAGGGCGAAGCAGTTGGTCGACGTCGGCGAAATGACCCTTCGGATCAGAGCCCACCACCGCTTCGGCTTCGCATACCTGGCCGTCGTCGCAGGCCAGGCGCAGCGCGAACGGACGCCGCTGGCCCTCGATGACGACCACGCCCAGGCAGCACCATTGACGCTGCACCGCGTCGGCGAACACCTGCAGGCCCGCGAACGACTGGGTGCTGCGCCAGAGCCCGGCGCCGATCGGCAGCTCGCTCAGGTTCTCGGTGGCGCGGTAGCCGGGCGCCAGCGGCACCTGCTCGGGGTTGCCGTGGCGCAGGGCCTGCAGGTACTGCTCGCCCAGCCGGTGCAATGCCGGTTCGTCCATCTGTGCTGTCTCCTGGTCATGGCGCTAAGTCGGGACTGTCCTGCGCGATGTGCGCGGCGCCTATGCGTTCATGCTAGGAAACCGCCGCGGACTTAACCAGACGTCGCTTTGGCCCGCATGCCCAGGCTGTCGAGCACTTGTTGGCCGAGCAGCTCGAGTTGGCGCTGCGTCGAGTCGCTGAGGCAGCGGCCCTCGGCGTCGAAGACCGGCTCACCACCGGTGTGGATCGGCACGCCGAACGGCGTGTTCCAGCCCCGCAGCGCATGCACCACCTCGCGCAGCGCGCCGAGCGTGGCCACGCAGCCCTGCCAGCCGCCGCCGGTGGTCAGCACGCCGACCGCCCGGCCGCTGAAGTAGGTGCGCTCGTCGCCGCGCAGCTCCTCGGCGTAGTCCAGCGCGTTCTTCACGACGCCGGAGATGGAGCCGTGGTAGACCGGCGAGCCGATGTACAGGCCATCGGCACGACGCAGTTGTTCCACCAGGAAGCGGGCCTTGTCGGTCCGCTGCCCGGCGCCTTGGCTGTAGAAAGGCAGGTCCAGGGCCTCGCCCGTGATCAGGCAGGTCTCGCAGCCAGCCTCGGCCGCCTGGTTCAACAGGAGTTGCAAGGCCTTTTGCGTCGAGGACGAGGCGTGCAGGCTTCCGCCCAGGGCAACGACCCGGGGGCGCTGCCCTGCTTTTTCGAACAGGGGAGACATGGGGTCCTCGCTGCGTCAGAACGGATAACGCGCAGGCTTCGTGCCCAGCGTCATCCATTGCCATTCGGTGAACTCGTCCCAGTTTGTGGTACTGCCGAACCGCGAGCCGTTGCCCGAAGCGCCCATGCCGCCCATGGGGATCCCGGGCAGGTCGGAAATGGTCTGGTCGTTGATGTGCACCATGCCCGAACGGATCGCGCGGGCCACGCGCAGGCCACGATCGAGCGACGCGGTGTACACCGCACCGGACAGGCCGTAGTCGGTGTCGTTGGCCAGCGCGATGGCATGGTCTTCGTCGTCGGCGACGACCACCGGCGCAACAGGCCCGAAGATCTCGTGATCGTAGGCGGGCATGCCGGGACGCACGTCGGCGAGCACGGTGGGCTTGTAGTATGGGCCCTCGAAGCTGCCCCCGGCCAGCAGCGCGGCACCGGCCGAAACCGATTGCGTGACCAGGTCATGCACCCGCGCGATCTGCTTGCGGTTGATGATCGGACCGATCGCCACCTGCTCGCGGAACGGATCGCCCACCGGCAGCCGCGCGGCGCGCTTGGCGAGCGACTCGAGATACGCATCGGCCACGCTGCGGACCACGATGTGGCGGCCCGAGGCCATGCAGATCTGGCCCTGGTGCAGGAACGAGCCCCAGGCGCCGGCAGAGGCGGCCGCATCGATGTCCGCGTCGTCGAGCACGATGAACGGGCTCTTGCCGCCCAGTTCCAGCGAGACCTTCTTCAGGTGCCGGCCGGCCAGCTCGCCCACCCGGCGGCCGACGGCGGTGGAGCCGGTGAACGTGACCAGCCGCACGCCCGGCGCGGTGACCACCGCCTCGCCCACGTCGGCAGCGCCGTTGACCACGTGGAGCAGGCCGGCGGGCAGGCCAGCGGCCTCGAAAACGCGGGCGAGCACCACGCCGCCGGTGATCGGCGTCTGCGGGTCGGGCTTCAGGATCACAGCATTGCCCAGCGCCAGCGCCGGCGCCACCGACCGCATGGCCAGAAGCAGCGGAAAGTTCCAGGGCGTGATGACGCCCACGACGCCCAGCGGCACCCGGCGCGCCAGGCTCATGCGGTCCGGGTCGTGCGAAGGCAGCACGTGGCCTTGCGGCTCGATCAGCAGCGCTGCCGAGTGGTACAGCTCGCCGATGGTGCCCGCCATCTCGGTCTGCGCCTTGCCCGGCAGGCCGCCAGTCTCCCGGACGATCCAGTCCACCAGCGTGTCGCGGTGCTCCTCCATCAAGGCCGCGGCACGCCGCAGCACCGCGGCGCGCTCTTCCGTGGAGGTGGCGGCCCAGGCGCGCTGGGCCTGCTGCGCGACGGGCACCGCGGCCACGACCGCTTCCGCGCTGCTCGCGCCGACGGTGCCCAGCAGGGTGCCGGTCGCGGGCTCCACCACTTCCATGCGTCCGTTCCTGGCGTCGTGCCAAGCACCGTCAAACGTCTTGTCCGTCCACGTCGAGGCCGCCAACAATCCCGAGGCGTCGAGCTTTGCGAACGAGGGGTTGAGCTGATCCATGGGATTCATCCTTTGCTTCGTGAGAAAAAATCGCTCCCGCCGGCGCGGCGGGCTGCGAAGGAAACGCCGAACCGATGAGGTCGCGACACCGTTTCATGACCTCCAGCTTGTGTGACTGGAGGCGCGCGGCCTCGGCCCGATCGCCTTGCGCGATGGCGCCGAGCACGGCACGAGTGGCCGCCACGTACAGGTCGACCGCCCAGTAGGGAAGCACGAGTTGCTCGGCCATGTCCCAGGACAAAAAGGCCTTCACACCATCCAGGCAGGCGACCAGCAGATCGTTGCCCGCCAAACAACCCTGCAGCCGTTCGATGGGCTGCAGCGCTGAAACGGTCTGCTGCCCGCTGAGCAGGTGCTGCAGGTGCTCCTCCAGCGCCTCTGCGGCAACCGCGTCGCCGCGCCGCGCGGACTTGGCCGCACCCAGCACCGCCACCTCGATGGAGAGCTGGCGGAAGGCCGATTCGACATCGGCCTTCGGCACGCGCTGCGACACCAGGAAGATGCAAAGCAGACGGCTGATCGAGGCCGTGCCGGGCCGGCGGGTCACCAGACCATTTCCGCGGCCCGGCAGTGTCACGGCCGTGCCCGCGTCCTCCATCATCCGGATGGCCTGGCGGATCACGCTGCGGTCGACGCCGAACCGTTCGCACAGGTCGAGCTCGTTGCCGATCGGTACGCCACGCACCCAGTCGTGGGGATCAACGCTGTCCATCAGCCCGCGCATGACCGTCAGCGCCGGCATTTGCAGGTGGCGCACCAGGTCGTCTGGCGGCAGCGGCATGGCGACGGGGCGCCCGCCCTCCTGGCGCGTCAAGGCCTGCAGGTTGTGCCGCTCCACGGCGCGGAAGAGCCGCGCCGTGCGGCGCACCGCCTCGATGCCCCGGCCAGCCCGGAGATCGGCGATCACGGCACGCAGCAAGGGCTCGAGCCAGACGCTGGGCCGGCCAGTCATTTCCGGGGGCAGCAGCGGGGCCAGCAACTCCGCGAAGCGCGTGAACACCGTGTTGCCGGCGCAGGCCATCAGGCGCTGCGCGAAGCGCCGGAGCGCCGCGACCGCGCTCTCTCCCGGCGCCACATCGAGCGCCGGCAACGACATGTCGCGGCACTCGGTGAGCTGGCGCATGGCCGCGCCGTGCAGCGCGCACCAGGCCTCGAGCAGGTCCGACCAGGGCAACGCGGCGATGTGCGAAAAGCCCTGCAGCATGCGCGTCATGTGGAGCGCCGAGGGGCCACGCACCTGCAGTCCGCCGTAGGCGCCACGGCGCATGACGGCAGTCTCCCGCACTTCCAGGACGCGCACCGTCTCGCGCATGACGTCGCGGCCGACACCATAGAAGGCCGCCAGCTCGGCTTCGGTTCCATAGAGCCGGCCGTGTGGCCAACCCTCGCGCATGAAGCGTTCCTCGAGCTCGTGCGCCACCGTCAGCGGCAGCTTGGCGCGGACCGCTTCGTCTCCCACCACGCTGGCGTAGAGGGTCGACAGGCTGGTCGACGGGGCTTCGCGGGCGTCGTCCATGGCGGCGGGGGGATTGCAGGCGGTCCTGGGCATGTCGGCATCCAAGGAGACGGCGGGCTCAGGACAGGATCTTGGGCGCGACGAACGGCCCCTGGCCGATGCCCAGCGCCTCGCCCAAGGCTGCCTCGTCGGCCAGCTGGAACGTCCGGGGGCTCAGCGTGGCCATCAACGCGGCCGCCAGGAAGCCCGCGGCCACTGCCCCCATCATCGGTGCGCTGTAGGAACCCGTCGCATCGAAGGCCAGGCCGATCAACCACGGTCCGCACCCGATGGCCGTCATGCTGCAGGCGAACGCGAGCCCCAGGATCTCGGCCGACGCCCGCTGGCCGAAGAACCTCGTGACCAGATAGGGCAGGAGCAGCACCACCACGCTCATCGTCATGCCCATGAAAGCAGCCGCCAGCACCAGCATCGGCAGGCTGTGGGCCACGCCCATTAACAAGAGTGCCGCCGCAGGCAACAGGTACATGGCCGCCGTCGCCCACCGGGAGCGGAGACGGTCGAGCAGGGCGCCCACGACGAACGATCCCACCAGCCCGGCAACGGCCTGCACCGACAGCAGCAGCGCCGACTCGTCGATGCCGATGCCACGCGTGCGCAACCAGGAGACGAGATGGGCCTGCGCGCCGATCAACGAACCGGCGACCAGGCATTCGGCCACGGTCAGCGTCCAGAAGGTGCGCGTGAGAAAGGCCTGGCGGGCGGCCCAGCCGGCACCGTCCTTCGCGCGGTCGCCCGCATGGCCGTGCGGCCTCACCTCCACTGGCCGAGTGCGGATCAACAGCAGCACCGCCGCCCCCGCGATCAACAACACCGCCAGTCCCAGCAAGCGGTAGGACTCTCGCCAGCCGACGAGCTGGACGAGCCAGCGCACCAGCGGGGCGACGCCGGCCTGCGCCAACATCGGCGACATCGCCAGCACCAGCCCCATCACGATGCCGCGGCGGCGGTCGAACCACGACGACACGACCTTGATGTGTGCCAAGGGTCCGCCCAGTGCGGCGCCCAGGCCGATCAGCACGCCGGCCAGCATGAACGCGGGTCCAGGCGCCTCGATGGTGGACAACAGGTACAGGCCCAGGGCCAGGCTCAGCGTGCCGCCGAGCAGCGGCAAACGCACGTCGAACCGATCGATGAGGCGGCCGGCGATGGGGTTGCAGATCGCCCCGGTCACGGAGGCCACCAGGACGATCCGCGGGAACACGGACAGCCCCCAGCCCATCGACGCCGAGACCGCCTCGAGGAGCACGGGAAACGATCCCATGAACACCGCCGACATCCCCAGCGCCATGCAGACGCCGCTGCCCAGCGCGGCGAGCATCCGGGTCGATTTCTTCATCGTCGTCTCCTGCTGCGCGCCGCTGGGTCGGAGCGGCGCATTTCTTTTCGCTTACCGCGTTTCCTTGAGTGCGCCGTCCCAATGCTCGGCCAGCTTGCCATCCTCGATGCGCCACAGGTCGAACCAGTACGACTTGTAGGTTCGCGACGGCTCGTCAGGATCCTGCAGCTCGCGCACCAGCATCATCACGACCTTGTCGCCTTCGGCGATGAGCACCGGCGGTTCCGCGGCCGGCCGCATGTTCTGGCGTGCACGCGCCGCCTCCGGCGTCCGCGTGAAGGCGATGATCGACTCGGCGCCCGAGGCGATGTTGGGGTTGTGCTGGATGTAGCTCTCGGTCAGCAGCGGCCGCACCTGTTCGGCGGTCTCGGGGTTCACCAGCAGCGACATCACCTTGAGCACGAGCGCCTTGTTGGCCTGCTGCTGCGCGCCCGCGGCGCTGGTGGTGTCCGCAAGGTGGAAGGGGTGGTCAGGGGTTGTCATCGACTTATCTCCAGGACGGAACGAGCGAGCCATCGATCCAGTTCGAATGGATGCCCAGCCGCAGGCGCACGGGCAGTCTCAGGCGGGCGACCGGTCCCGCACCGAGCCGCCTGCTTTGCAGGATCACCAGTTCGTTGGATTTCTCCAAGGGTCGGTTCAGGACGACGATCAGGTAGCCGTCGTCCTCCTCCGCGGTGGCGCTGCGCGGGAAATAGACCGGATCCTGCAGCGTGGCGCCTTCGCCGGCATACCAGTCCTCGCGCCGGCCGGTGGCGAGGTCGAAGTGAGTGAGCTGGTTGAAGAACACCGGAACGACGCGGCCGTTGCGGTCCGTGATGAGGCGCGAACGGTTCAGCGTCGGCGCGAAGACGTGGCGGTACGACCGGCACATCCGACGCGGATCGATGTGCGGTCCCTCGCCGTCGGCGACGAAGAGCACCTGTCGGTCGGTCAGCACCGGCGAGGCGGCGTGGTAGTCGATGCGCCAACGCACCGCGCGCGTGGTGACCTTGGTCGGGTCGCTCATCCGGCCGTGCTTGTCCGGCATCACGGCGGCGAACCCGTTGCCGTCGCATTCGTAGGTGTCGAAGACGATGCGCCCGTCTTCCTCGAACGCGTTGATGGTGTGGCCGGTGAAGGCGTGCGGCGCGTTGAACCAGCGGACCTGGTCCCCACGGCCGTTGCGCGGAACCACGCCGATCACGACGGGAAAGTCGGGATCGTAGACCCAGTGCTGGCCGCCGGCCTTCAGCCGCTCGAGGTCCGTGGTCAGCGGCATCAACGGAAAGAGCATGTAGTGCTCGGTCAGCGCGCAGTCGTGGATCATTGCGGCATGAGGCGCCTTGAACCAGGCCTCGTGGACCAGCTCGCCCTTCGCGTCGAAGACGTAGTAGGCGACGTCGCGCGTCGTCTCGCCGCGCGCCGCGTAACCGAAGCCGTGCATCTCGCCGTTGGCCGGATCCCACTTCGGGTGCGCGGTGAAGGTCTTGCTGGCGATCTTGCCTCCCGGGTTCCAGACGCCCTTGGTCTGCAGGGTTACCTGATCGACCTCGTAGGGCAGGCCGTCCTCCTTCGAGGCGAGCAGCCGGCCGGCGTGCTGGTAGACCGACGTGTTGGCCGTGGTGCGGTCCTTGCCCGCCACGCTCGGGTCGTCGGTGAACGGATCGCGGTAGTTGCCGAATAGCGAACGGCGCGCGGCGTGCTCGAGCAGGTAACGCTGCGTACGCACGTGACGGGTCCGAAAGTCGACACAGCCGTCCTTGATTCGGAAGGCGCGCACCGCGCCATCGCCGCCGGCGGCCACGGTCATCGGCCAGAGCGGCTCGACTTCCGGCGGATACATCTGGTCGGGCACCGCCTGGACGAAGAGCCCGTCGATATTGGGAGGTACCTCGCCTTCGATGACCTCCAGGTCGTTGACTTCGATGTCGAAGCGGCTGGGTTCATCGATACCTTCCGCCAATGCGGCGGGAAAGGGTTTGGTCACAGTTTGTCTCCTATTGGTGCGCCATGACTCGTTGGCAGGACTTGTACGCACCTTAATCGCGACAGGGGCCTCAAACCAGACGGCAGATTCGCCCTGCCGCCCCTTTGCCGGCCGAGGACCGAGCTCGACAGCCAACCCCACGGCGACCCGGGGCCATACCGATTCTTCGAGCCTGGTCTCAGCGGAAGGCCTTGTTCCAGACCAGGCCGAAGGTGCGAGGGGCTCCGCCGCGCAGCCAGCCAGAGCTGTAGAAGTCCTTGACGTAGACGTTGTGGATGTTCTTTACGTAACCGTCGAGGGACCAGTCGCCTTGGGACGGACGCCAGGTGAGGTTGAAGTCTCCCGTCCAGAAGCTGTCCTGCAGCGACAGCGGCTGCTCGTTGGGGGAGACGTAGGACTTGGTCACGTAGCGGCCGTCGAGGCGTGCGACCAGCTGGCCGCTGGCGAAGGCCTGGGTGCGCTGGTAGTAGGCGCCCAGCGTCCACTTCGGCGAATGCGGCAGTACGTGGCCGTCCAGGTCGACGCCCGTGTCCTGGCCGTCCGGGTGGATGACGATCGCGCTGCGAAAGCGCGCGTCGATGTAGCCCACCCGTGCAGCCAGCGTGTCGCCTTCGGCGGGCCGCCATTGCGCCTCGATTTCGGCGCCCATGTTGCGTGCCTTGGACGCGTTCGAGAATGCCAGCACCGGGCCAAGCGTGGGATCGACGTAGAAGTCCTGCACCTGGTAGTCGCGGTAGTCGTAGTAGTACAGCGCGGTGTTCAGGCGCCAGCGGTCGTCGGCGCCTTGAGTCTTCCACCCCAGCTCGTAGGAGTTCAGCTTTTCGGGCCGGATGCCCGGGTAGTCCGGCGGCATCGTGCTCCACGCGCCGGGACGATAGCCGGTGGAGATGGTGGCGTAACCCATGGTCTTGGGAGCGAAGTCGTGCTCGAGACCGAGTTTCCAGTCCAGGCGGTGCCAGGTTCCCGAGGAGTCCTCCGGCGTCGCCGGGAAGCGATCCGTGGCCTGCCACTTGTCGTCGACGGTGTAGCGCAGGCCGGCGATGGCGCGGGTCTCGTTCGTCAGCGAATAGGTGGCGTTGCCGAAGGCCGCCTTCGAATGCGCGCCGGAATTCTGGTGGATCGTCTCGCCGGCCAGGACGCCGGTGATCGGCCGTTGGATGACGCGCGTGTCGTTGTCGTAGTAGTAGAGGCCTGCCAGGGTGCTCAGGTGCTCCGCGGGATGCGACGCCAGGCGCACTTCCACCGTCGTCTGCCTCAGCGAGTGCGGGTCCTCGCCGTTGTCGTCGACTAGCCAGGAACCGGGCGGGATGTACTGGTGGCTGTGGCCCCTGCTGGTGGCGGCCAGCATAGTCAGGCTGCCCAGGCCGGTCTTGGCGTCGAACTGGTCCCAGTACTTGGTGCCGACGTAGTTCTCGGACTGCTTCGGAATCGGATTGGCCGTCCGCCAGGGGTCCTTGACCGAGTTCCCCGCAAAGGCCGGCACGTAGCCGACGCCGGCGCCGCCGAGGCCCTGGTACTCGAAGCCCAACAGGTTGGAGATGTTGTCGGTCGGCTCCCATAACAGCTTGGCGCGCACTGACTTCTGGTCGGCGTCGCTGGTGCCGTTGTTCAGATAAGGGCCGTGCTTGAGCACGCTGGCCGCGACGCGGACGGCCACCTCATCCGACAACGCGTAGTTGACCATGCCCTCGCCATGGTGCGTGTCGTAGGAGCCGACTTCCAGCGCGAGGGATGCCTCGTCGCGGAAACTCGGGTCGTTGCTGATGATGTTGACGACGCCGCCCGGGCCCGAGCGGCCGTAGAACGTGGACTGCGGGCCGCGCAGGACTTCCACGCGAGCCAGGTCGTACATGACCTGGGTGCCTTCGGGACGGGCGTTGTAGGCACCGTCGGTGTTGATGGCCACCGCGCCGTCGCCCACGCCCGGCGAGAGGTCGGTGCCCAGGCCGCGCACGGCCACCACGAAGCCACGCGGCTGGGTCTGCACCACCACGCCGGGCATGCCTTCGATCACGGTATCGAGGCGGTTCATCCCCCGCTCGCGGATCTCCTCGCCGCCCACCACGGCCGTGGAGATCGACGTCTTCTGCAGGTCCTGCTTCACCCGCTGGGCGGTCACGACGACCGTGAACAGTTTGTCGTCGGCGACGGGCGCCTGGGTGGTCGAAGGGGCGGTCGCGTCGGACGCGGGAGCGGAGGCAGCCGGCGCGGCGGGGCCGGCGACCTTGTCCTGCGCGCATGCCGGCGCGCAGCACGCGCCGCTCAGCAGCAGCAGGGGCCAACCGGCGCGCGCAGCGCCAGGGCCAACTCGGGCATGTCGTTGTCTCATCTTGTCTCCTGTGACTAATGGGTACCGGCCATCGGGCAGCGCGATGCGCCGACCGTGGCGGGACTTTCTTCGGGCGGGTGTCCGCCGCGTTCTTGATCTGGCGTCAAGGCAACAAATGCTAGGAGCCGGACGGGCGCGAAACTAGGCGACGACTTGCATCCAGGCCCTAAGGAAAACCCATGGGCCCTGCGCGCCGACAAACCCCGCCGGGTGCTCAGGCAGGCGACCAGTTGCCATGCAGCGACATGCGCATACGCAAGGGGATCGGGATCCGCGCGACCGGCCCGGCCGTGATGGCGGCGGAATCCAGCACCACCAGTTCCGCGCTGCCGTCGCGAAGGTGGTTGAGCAGCGCGATCACGTGGCCGTCGCCTTCCGGCGCGTCCGGGCAGCGTGGCACGAAGATCGGCTCCTGGAAGCACTCCGCGTCGCCCGGGAACCACGCCTGGGCATCGCCGGTGCGGACGTTCACGCGTGCCAGCTGGTTGAAGAACTGGAACGGCGGAGGGCCGACCGCCGCACCGTCGTACGGCAGCGCCGGATCGAAGGCCAGCATGAACGCGTGCGTGTAGTCCCGACCCGCGAACCGCTCGTCGCAGCGGGGGAACTCGCAGATGAAGGGCGTCAAGGCCTCGGGGACGACCTCGCCGCCGCGAGCGTCGAGGTCGAACGTCCAGCGCATCAGGCTGGACTTGAGCGACTCGGGCGGCGGCACGAAGCCGTCCGCCTGCGGGAAGAAGTAGAAGATGTTGCCGCCGGTGACGGGCATGTCGACGTGGATACGGCGGCCCTTCTCGAACGCGTTCAGCGTGTGTCCCTGGAACCCGTCCGCGGGGCCGGTGAACCAGCGGACATCGGTCGCGGTCCCGTTTCGCGGGAGCACGCCGAACAGTTGCGGAAGCGTCGGTTGCCATTGGAAGTGCTGACCGCCGCGCTTCATTCGCTCGACGTCGACCGTCAACGGGATGATCGGAAAGACGACGTGGTGCTCGGTGACCGCGAAGTCGTGGATCATTGCCGCGTAGGGCGCCTCGAACCAGGTCTCCCTCGTCAGCTTGCCCTGCGCATCGATCTCGTAGTAAGCGATGTCCCGGGTTCCGTCCCCCTTGGCCTCGTAGGCGAAGCAGAGCATCGCGCCGGTCTTGGGACAGATCTTGGGATGGGCGGTGAATGTGGCCGACTTGACCTGGCCGTGGAAGTCCCAGGTGCCCAGCGTCTCGAGCGTCTCCGGATCGAGGGCGTACGGCAAGCTGTCTTCCTTGAGTGCCAGCAGCACGCCAGCATGCTTGATGACGTTCGTGTTGGCCGTCCCGTTGTTCCTTGCGGCCAGCGGGTCGTTGGTGAAGACGTTGCGATAGACGCCGTTGAGCGAGCGGCGTTCGCGCAACTGCGCTTTCAGGCGGTCCGTCTGGACGTAGCGCCGCCGCAGACTCACCCGGCCGGCGTTGAAGCGGAAGGCGCTGACCATCCCGTCGCCGTTGAAGAAAATGTCCGTGCCAAGCATCGGCGGGTACATGTGGTCGGGCGACACCTGGTAGAACGTGCCCTTGATGTGCTTGGGCACCTCGCCGATGACCTCGAGCTCGGCGATCTGCGCTTCGACCCGGCTCGGGCGGTAGATGCCGACGAACTCGGCGGCGTCGGGAAACTGGAGGGACATGCTCGACCTCTTGAACGACTTGATTCAACGGCGTGAAGACGCATCGATTCCACCTGCACGCGCATTCAGGCTCGGTCAGGCCTCCTGAACGACCGAGTTCCGGAGCAGGCCGACCGACGAGATGTCGACCTCGACCTGGTCACCGGGCTGCAGCCACAGCGGAGGATTGCGCTTGACGCCCACGCCGCCCGGAGTCCCGGTGGCGATCACGTCGCCGGGATTCAGCGTCATGAAGGTCGACAGGTAGGCGATCAGCGTCGGGATCGGAAAGATCATCTGATCCGTGGTCGCGTGCTGGACGACGGCGCCATTGACGCGCGTCGTCAGTTCCACGATGCGATCCGCGGGCAGTTCGTCGGGCGTGACCAGCCACGGGCCGAACGCCGCGGTGCCGGCGAAGTTCTTGCCCGGCCCGAACTGGCGAGAGTGGTGTTGCCAGTCGCGCACGCTGCCGTCGTTGAAGCAGGAAACGCCCGCGACGTGGTCCCACGCGTGAGCTTCGGGGATGCGACGACCCCGCCGGCCGATGACCACGGCCAACTCGCCCTCGTAGTCCAGGTTCGTCGACTCGATCGGGCGGATCAGCGCCTGGCCGCAGCCGCGCAGCGACTCGGGATGGCGGAAGAAGATCGACGGATGCTCGGTCGGGTCGCGCTGCGTCTCGATGCGGTGCTCCTCGTAGTTGTGGCCCACGCACGCGATGGTCCCCGGGGACGGGATGACGGGCAGCAGCACGACGTCCGAGAGTTGCGCATCGACGCCAGAGTTGGCGAAGCGTTCCGCGATGGCATCCAGGCCGCCAGCGGCGACCAGGGACCTGAGCGACGGGTGTTCGGGCAGGCGCTGGCCCAGATCGACGATGGCCTGTCCGCGGACGAACCCGTACGAGGCGTTGCCGGCCAGCTGGTAGGAGACGAATTTCATGGTGGATTTCCAACGGTGGGAGGGCGGCGCGCCGCGAGAGGAACTAGTTCGGGATCGCGGCGGCCGGGGAGGGGTAGGGCTCGCCGGTCAGCGCCTGTGGGGCACGCAGGGCGGCGAGAGCGTCCAACTCCGCTTCGTTCAGGAGTCGATATGTGTAGCGGTCGGGGCGCAAGACCACGGCTGCGGCGGCCTTGCGGTCCAGCCACGCCGCCAGGTCCCCGTCGACGTCCCGCGCGATGACGATGCCCGCACTCGAGCGCGCCGGCAGGAAATCGTCGTCGCGGCGGACGAGCCCCAGGATCGCGCCGTTCATGCCGCTCGGCAGCGCCGTGCCTGCGACCGCCCGGAAGGTCGGGCTGTCGAAGCCGATCACCGCGAAGCCCGCGCCGATCAAGTCGTCGAGCCGGACGCGCGCGCGGGTCCCTTCCGTCTGAAGCACCGGCTGAAGGATCAGCTCCGAGCAGGCGTGCGCCGCCGTCGCGCGAAAGTAGCCGCGTGCATAGCGTGGCTTGGGCTTGAACTTGAGCTGCAGGATGTAGTCCCTGCAGGCGGGGATGGCGCAGGCGAGCCGCAGCGCCGTCTGCGCGAGCGCGGCACCGACGACGGACTTGGGTTGCATGAAGGCGCCGATCTGCAGGGCCATGCGGATCAACGCGGCGGCGTGCGGCCGCCGCTCCTGCTCGTAGGTATCGAGCAGGGTGTCATCGGCGCACCCGTTCAGGACCGCTGCCAGCTTCCATGCCAGGTTTGTCGCGTCGCGGATGCCGCTGTTGAGGCCTTGCCCGGCGAATGGCGGGGTCAGGTGCGCGGCATCGCCCGCGAGCAGGACGCGCCCGATCTTCCACCGGGTCGCGACGCGCGCATGGAAGCCGTAGATGGCCTTGCGGACGAGCGGTAGCGCGGCATCGTCGGGTACGCGGGTCGCGATCCACGGCCGGAACGTCGATTCGTCCAGCACGTCCTCGTCGCGATCACCCGGCCGCAGCATGAACTCGTAACGGACCGCCCCGTCCGGTCCAGGCAGGCGGATCGCGGGCCGGCGCGGGTCGCAATAGGTGCGCGTGTGGCGCAGCGGCATCGTGCGCTCAGCGAGGTCAACGATGAGCCAACGCTCGGCGAAGGTGCTGCCGTCGAGCGTCACGTCGCACAGCTCGCGCACCAGGCTGCGTCCACCGTCGCAGGCAACCAGCCAGCGCGCGCGGACGACTTCCGTCGCGCCGCCGCTGGTGCGGACGGTGCACGCCACGCCGTCGTCCGATTGCTGGAACGACACGAATTCATGGCCGAAGCGGACCTCCACTCCATCGAAGCGCTTCAGGCCCTCGAAGAGCGTTCGCACCAACCGCGGCTGGCGGAACGCATTGCGCTTCGCGAATCCGTACTCCTGCCGCGTGGGCAGGATGGCAGCGAGCGCGCGGCCGTTCCAGTCGAAATACTGGACGCCGTAGCCTTCGACGACGTCCTTCAGCACCTCGTCGACCAGACCTGCGCTTTGAAACGTGCGCAGACTCTCGTCATCGAGCGTCACGGCGCGCGGCTCGGGCTCGAGCGCGGGATTGCGCTCGATAACCAGCGTCCGCACGCCTTGCACGCCCAGGAGATTGGCGAGCGTGAGTCCGACGGGGCCGGCGCCGACGATGAGGACGTCGGTGGATGGGGAGAGAGTCATGGCCACTGGAGTCAGCTGCGCATGATCGCGACGCCCCACTGGTTCAGCGTCTGCGGTCGGTGATCCCAGACGCCGGCGGGCCGTCCCGGCTCGCACACTTCCAGATCGGACGAAATCTCGGCCAGGTTGCCGTCGGGGTCCTTGACCATGAGGAAGGTATCGTTGCCAGGTCCGTGACGCCCGATGCCCCATGCGAGGTCGACGCCGACGGCTGCCATGTGGTCAGCCCAGTCGCGCAATTCCTGCCAGCCCGCTGTCTCGCACGAGAAGTGGTCGAAGCGAACTTGCGGCGCGCGGAAGATCGCCATCGAATGGTGTTCGGAATCGGTGCGCAGGAAGGCTGCAGTCAGGTCCCCCGACTTGTCCAGCACGCGGTCCGAAACGACGAAACCCAGCTTGGAGGCGTAGAACTCGACGAGCGCGCCGGCGTCAGGCGAACGCACGCCGAAGTGCTGCATTCGGGCCCGGGGCAGCGTATCGGCGCCCTCCTCGCTGTCGGTCACCGGTCGCAGGAATTGGATCAGACGCCCTTCCGGATCCCGGACGGTGTAACCGATGGGAGTGAGGTCGTACATCGGAACGTCGCGGGCGATCGACGCCTCGCGATGCGCCTCGAAGCCGTCGCTGGTGGCGAACCTGAACGAGGCCCGATGCAGGTGGCCTGCAGGCCCCCGGACCAGGCGAAGCTCGCGGCCGGGCGCCGTGCAGACGACCGCACCTTCCCGCTCATCCGGCATGAGGCCGAACGTGGTCCGGTAGAACGACGCCGACGCTTGCGGGTCGCTGGCGAACAGCTCGATGCGCTCGAGCGAGGCGCCGATTTCCATGGGGCAATCTCCGAGAGAACGGGGGATCCGACAATGGCCGGAAGCTTCGTGGGCGGCGATGAAGGCGTCAAAGACGAGTCTCAGAAAATGAGAAAAGTCCGGCTCATCATCGTCGCCGCGCGGAAGGGGCGGACGTTCATCGAACTCGACCGCCGGGCGGGCCCAGCGAGGGGCGTCTACCCACGCGGCCGGGCGGAGGCAGCGCTGGTCGCAGCAGCCGGCCCCGGCCGGGCATCGAGGCCCTTCGCGCCAACGCGATCCGCTCGCGCGACTTGCGGTCTAACCCAGCAGCGTCCCGCCAGTGGCATCAATCAGCTGGCCGGTGATCCAACCGCCTTCCTCGCTCGCCAGGAAGGTGACGATGTTGGCAATGTCGGCTGGCGTGCCCAACCGCCGCAGCGCGGACTGCGCCTTGGCCTGGTCCACGAAGGCGGCATTCCCTTGCGCCATACGCAGGAATTCCGCGGTCGCGGTCGGCCCCGGCGCGACCGCGTTCACCGTGATGCCGCGGGATCCCACTTGCAGAGCCAGCGTCTTGCTGAACACTTCGAGCGCTCCCTTTGCCATGGCATACGAGACGACCGCCGGATTGACGATGCGCGACGTCCCGGAAGAGATGTTCACGATCCGGCCTCCATCCCGCAGACGTGGCAAGGCCGCCTGCGTGATGAAGAACGGAGCCTTGACGTCAACGGCGAAGGCCTTGTCAAACTCGGAGGGACGTAGCTCGTTGACAGACCCGAACATGATCTGCCCAGCATTGTTGACAAGGATGTCCAGTCCGGCTTGCCCGAAGTTCTCGAGCAGGCTGCGATCGAACTCCTCGAACATTCCAGTGAAGTCGCCATCCGGTGCGTTCAGGTCTGCCTGAATGACGAACGCCCGTCCACCAGACTGCTGAATTGCATTCAGGGTCTCTTTCGCTGCGTCAAGGTTGGCCCCATAGTGGATTGCGACCGTGGCCCCTTCAGCCGCGAACCGAACGGCGATTTCCCGGCCAATCCCCCGGCTGGCCCCCGTCACCAGGGCGACCTTTCCTTCCAGCGTACCGCGCATTCAGCAAGCTCCCAGGATGTTGGTTTCTCCGCGCAGCTGCCGGGAGCCATACCAATAGCCATGGCCGGTGCTGCGGAGTCGGAACGGCAATGCAATCGTTGCGACGGGTGTCGCGTTGATATCGCTGGCGTCGAGGATGAGCAATTCGCTGCGCATCTGCTCGTGCCGGCCGATCACCGCCATGATGTAGCCCTGACCCTCGGCCGCCGTCTCGGCTGCGGGGACGAATTGCGGCTCACCAATCGAACAGTTGTGCCCCGCATAGAAGATCTTCGATGGCGTGCGGCCGTTGACATCCATGGTCGCGATCCATTGGAAGCCACGACCAACACGCTCCTGACCCGGCACATCCAGCAGGTTCATCGTCGCAAAGCTGTACGGAAGCGTCTCGTACCGGGTGTCGATGCGCGGCAATTCGCAGGGATAGTCGAAAAGCTTCCGTTCAGTGAAAGTGTCCCCATCGCTTTGGGTATCGATTGTCAGACGCTTCATATAGGGCATCGCGTCCGCGGGGTTGAACGGTGACCCGTCGATGTTCGGAAAGAAGTGAAAGAAGGAACGTTTGCTGAACGTGTTGTCGGCGTAGATATAGCGGCCGTCGTCGTACGCACCGACCGTGTGGCCATGACATTGGTTCGGCCCCTTGAACCAACGGATCTGCTCGCCACGTCCTTTCCGGGGCAGGACGCCCAGGTACGTCTGCTCGGTAGGATCCCACTTGAAAGCGGGCTCATTTCGTTGGATCCAGCTCAGCTCGTGCCGGAGCGGGGTGATGGGGAACACCACATAGTTGTGCGTCACCATGATGTCGTGAACCATGCAGGTGTATGGCGCGTGGAACCATGTTTCGTGGATGACATTCCCGGCGCGGTCGGCCTCGTAGTACGCTATGTCGGTCGTCGCCGGCCCGGCGGCGCAGTAGCCAAAGAAGACGAGTTCCCCGGTCTTCGCGTCGATCTTGGGGTGGGCAGTGATCGCCTTTGCGGTCACCTTGCCGTTCCAGTCATACTCACCGATCGTGTCGAGCGTGAACGGATCCATCTCGATCGCCGGACTATCCTCCTTCAGCGCCAACAGCCTGCCCGCATGCATGAGCATCGTGACATTCGCAGTGCCGCGACTGAGTCCGGCAACAGACGGATCGTCCGAGAACGGGTTGCGGTAGTGGCCGAACAATGCACGACCCGCTTTCTCTTCGGCCACAAAGCGCGGCGTGCGGACGTACCGCATCCGAAAATCGACCTTCCCGTCCTTGAAATAGAAGCAGGATGCCATGCCGTCTTCATTGAGCATGAACACGTCATTCTCGACAAACGCAGGCCACTTTCGATCCCCGATCAATCGAAAGAACCCGCCCTCGAGGTTCTGCGGCACTGCCCCTTGGATGACCTCCAACCCCGTCAGGTCGATTTCGGCGCGCATGGGCGCCTCGAAGCTCGTGAAATCGTTGTTCTTGAAGCGGACGTTCATGACTACTACCTCTATTGCAGGGAAAAAACCAGCCACTCGCTGGACTGCCAATTCTTCGGACGGCTCGAGGCGCCTCGGCGCGCTCGTCCGGTACGCACTGTGCGATGCGACATTCGAGGGGCCAACACGGCCTTCCTGATGACGCAGCCCAGCGGCTAGGCGCTTTCGAACATCAACGAGGACTGGCGCCGGTCAGCCCCGATACGCGGCCAATATCCATCATGAGGGCTAGGCCGAACATCCATCCGCTTCTCGTAGAACCGAGCGCTGCACCGCCGTGCACTCTGTTGGGGTTCAAGAGATATTGCGCGAAGCCATTCACGAGCACGCCCGGGACGATTCCATGCTGGACATGCACGTCGAACTGGAACGTGTCGCGATGGACCGGGTCGTTTCCATGTCCGGTCACCGCGCTGAGCTCCTGTTCGAAGGTCGCGCGCTTGCGACTGAGCTGCAGGTAGCGAACGCCGGAACCAATCAAGGTTACCGGGTTGTCCTTGAGAAATCCTCCGTACTCCACGCCGCCATAAGCTTCCACTGGATACGATTCCCCGGGACCGGGCGTCAAAAATGCGCCGCCGTACAACGCCACGTTTTTGGGTACGAACCCGCCGGCCCCGTTCGTCCAGACGACCTTTCGTCCCTGGCCGTACAAGCCCCAGGTGCCAGCGTCGTGCTTGAGCGGCGTCCCCATGGGATTGGATGATTGGGTCGACCCGTCGGTGTTGTAGAGTGCGTCGGAGTACGGCGCTGTGCTGTGGTAAACGCCAGCCTCTGCCTTCACCGGATAGCGCTCGTCCGAAAAATCAGTGTTGTAGAGAAGGTTCGCGACGCCCGAATACCCCTCCCTCGTCTTGGTGCCCCAATTCCAACCATTGGAGCTCCTGAAGAGCTGCGAGTTGTCCTCGACGACGCCGACGCCCAGGCGCGCATGTGGCGAGATCGCGTATGCAAGGCGAGCACCCCACACCGACTTGGTAAGTCCTGGGACGCCCAGTTCCGTGATGGCCGGCGTGGAGATGACGCATCCGACACACACGGTCGCCACAAAAAAGTCGTCGGTCAGGTTCATGCGACCGAACTCGACCTGCAGGCGCTTGTCGAAGAATGCGTGCGACAGCGTCAGCTTGATCAAATCGTTCCGGACCGTCAACGGCACGAGCGTCGTGAACGCCGATCCCGCCTGGGTCACGAAGTTCACCGTGTTGTGACCAGGCGGCTCCCAGGCTTCGGTGAAATGAACCTGTGTATTGGGTAGTCCGACCAACTTTTCCAGATCGACATCTGCACCGTAGAACACCGTGAAATAGTCCGCCGACCTGCCCGTCTGGATACCGGTCGACGGGTTGGCGACATACAAGTTCGCCATCAGCACCCGCGGACTGATCCCACTCGCATTCAGAGCCTCGCCGACCGCACCAAGCGGCCCCCTGGGAGGCATGTGATCCGGGCTCTCCGGATTCACCACAATGCTTGAGACGCCAATCGGGATCTGACTTGCCTCTGCCTGGGCCGGAATGACGCCACGGCTATCCGAAGCGGCACCATTCAAGACGCGTGCACCGTTATCGCCTGCCGGCGAGCTCGCGGCGGCGGGCACCGCCATCGCGACCATCGGGTTGGCCCCAACAGCCATGATTGCCAAAGCGATAGCCCCCGTCCGCTTGGTAAATAGCTTCATGTCTCCACCTTTTAATGATTCACACCTCAGCGGGCGTCAGCACATTCGATTTCCAGGAGCAATCCAGATGGATGCAGTCCGACTGGCGTCCGCAGGCATTCGCATCGACGTCACCGACGTCTGTGTATGTGACTACGCCCGGTGCGATCTGTTTGCCCTGGCGGGCAGTGTCACCCGCAGGCTCAGCACAAACCAGTTCGAGGATTTCCAGCGCCGGACGCAGGACGCGGCCTCGTCCGTGACGACGGCACAGCCTCCCAGCCGCCCGGACAGGCTGCGCTGAAGGCCCAACGTCCTGACGAACGCGCTGCGACGCTGCGGACGTGATCGCTGAATGCCCGAAGGGTTTGGCCGACGGGAAGGGGAGGCGTACCGCGGATTCGACTGAGGGACGGTCTACCCTGAATTGGCGAAGCCCGGAACTGCCGCGGTCAACTCATGCATCCCGCCTCGATTCAACTGGCTGGAACGCGTCGTCACCGCATGCGGCGTTCACTCAGCGCTCGGCTGATCTTCTGCGGGAGGTTGGCACCCTCGAGGGCATGGCGGATCATCAGCGGTGAAAAAAGTGCGCGGCCTCCCGGCCCCGCAACACCGTCGTGTCCCGCCACGCTGCCCTTCGGTTTGTTGCTACGGCGTAGCAGCGAGCTCTTGTTTGAAAATCAAGGCATTGAGCCGTTCGACCTTCGCCGCCTGTGCGGCAGCCGCGGCCTCGGGGTCTCGCCTCAGCAGTGCCGCGACCACCTTGAGGGTCTCTGCTCGATAGATGCGATCCAGTTCCTCGCGCTGCGCGTTGCGACTGGAGGATGACCAACTCGCATAGCTCTTGGTCGCACGCAACAAGATATCTACAAGTGGCTCGTCGATGATGCCAACCTGGCTGTCCTCGACCTCCCGCATCATCTCGGACGTCACGGGCCCGGCCTTGTCGTTCAACAAGTGTTGAGCGCGCTCCAACCGTGCCAGGTCGTCATCGGTCGCTCTCATGGCGGAGATCTTCAGTACCTCGACACTCAACACCTTGAACAATGCCATCGCATCGCTCGAAGTGATCTGCGCCGCGCTGAAATGACAATTGATAAGACGACATATTGACCCAGGCTGCGGCTTGCGGGGCATGAGACCGTTGCCCCGCCCTGCTACCGACTCAGCGATTCCCTCGAACTCGAGAACGCGCACCGCCTGTCGAAGCACGTTGCGGTCCGCACCGTAACGGTCACAAAGATCAAGTTCCGATCCAAGCCGTCGATCAGTGGCACAACCGCCGTTCAGATCCTTCATCAGCATCCGGAATATCTGTTCGGCTCTGGAACGGGCGCTTTCTGCGGAGGCACCCAGCGGAACATATCCAGCGGCTCCGTGGAGCGTGTACTGATCGACAGCGCACGTCAAAGCTCCAAGGAAATCACTCAGCGCCGGACACACACGCATCTCCGGCTCAGGGTCGATCAACCTCGAGCGAGCCGCGTGAAGGACCGCGCCACACAGGCTGCCTTGATATAGCTCACCGCAGTTCGATGAGACGTATCGATGAATCGCCTCGAGCACGGCCTGCATTGACGGCGCCAGGACCAACAGGCCACCATTCGGTCCGCGTCGCATCTGGGCAGTCCCGCGGCTTTCCAGGATGCGAACCGCTTCGCGCACGACAACGCAGCAGACGCCGAACTTCGCCTCGAGCTGAGCCTCTGATCCGTAGATCGATCCGCTGGGCCAACTGCGGCCGATCAAGTCCTCCTCGATCTGCGCGGCAATCAGGCAAGCCATCTTGGCGTTCGCTGTACCGGCCCCCACGATGGCGTCGAACAGGGGATTGGGCGCAATCCATCGAGAGGCACGCGCGGCACGGTTGACGTGCGGCGGCGCTGGAATCGAATGCGCGACGGTCATACTGGTTCTCCTGCTCGACAAGATCGTCGACCGCCTCTTGACGTTGAGACAAGCGGTCTGCGACGGCCAGGTCACCCACACGCCCGGCCATGCGACAGGATGCCCGCGATGCACCCCGTCCCCGCTATGGATTTCCCTAGGCCTCACCGATGATGTGAACTCGTCGGCCATAGTCCGCCGCTGGAGTGGGGAACTGGACTGATCGGTCTCGGACCGCCCGGCTTTTTGGTGACTCCGCTAGAGCAACTCGATGTCGAGCCGACTCCCTTGAGGCGAGCAGTTCCCATGCATCCGGCAGGTCATCGGGGTCTGCAGACGACTCGACAACAGCGGTCAAAGCGCTGACCGTCTCGCACGAATCGCCTGGAGAGCGGCCCCGCAACGCGTCGGGCGGCCGCGCTGGATGCGGTGTGCCGTCATGGCCGAAAGCTGATTGCGAACCCGGCAATTGAGCGTCAGGCGACGCCATGCACCAAGCCTGGCCTACGAATCTTCACGCCATCCAGACGAAGCGCCCAACGGGAGAAACTCCCGGATCTCGTCAATGATCCGGAGTTCATGGTCCACCACCTTGAATACGCCGAGCATGTACATGGCGCCAGCATCGGGTCGAGGATTCTCCGGGATGGGATGGAAGTCCACGACCACCAGACTGGCGGCAACGCCCAGCTCCGTGTCGAGCACGGGAAAGCGCCGCTCCCGAGCGAGCGGACGAGCAGCCCTGGTATCGTTCAACGCAGACGCGCAGCTGTGCACCTTTCGATCCGGTGACAGCAGAGTGCGCAAGGTGTTGGTCGTCTTCGCACCATTGTCGTACTTGTCGCAGCGATAGCTGAACCGCGGGATCGACCCATCGCTCTGCTGCAGTCCTTCCCAATAGAGATCAGCCGCGTTGCGCAAGGCGTCCCGAGCGGCACGACGATGAGCCGGGACGAGCGCCTGGTACAGGACATCGGGCTTGAGCAGGTGTTCAACCTCAGCGAAGTGGCCCTTGGAATCCGTGCTCACGATCGCCTCCGCTTCCGCCAGCTCGTCGCCCGAGAAGCGAAGGCGCTGCGCGAAAGGTCGAGGCCGATCGGCGACATAGGCCACGCCCATGCAGACGACTTGGCCGGTGACCGCATCACCGAAGGACTGGATGCCGGCAAAACGTGGACTCGAGCGCCAAAGCCCTTCGTCAAGACCAATCGCCTGTCCGTTTTCCGTCGCCCGGAAATTGGGCGTGAGTCGCAAGCGCGCCAGATCCCCTCGCGCTGCTGCTCCGAGGTAATCGTCCATCGCCTCTCGCAAGGCGGCACTCGTCTTCATGCGATCCCAACCGTCCGCTGACCGAAATGGGCGCGGCCATAGTTCACCGCCGCGCTGTCCGACTGGTGTGCGAGGTGGCCGCGCAAGACGCCAATGTTGCGCCAATAGCGGCCAAGCATCGAATCCTTCCTGGCGGCAGAGGTGCCGACCGTCCTGAAGATGATGTCGACCGCCTCATGGGCGAGATGAATGCTCTGGAGAATGACCAGCGTGAGTCGTCGCGCGTCGTCGTCGGGGCAGGCCTTTCCGGTTGCGCAGGTCGCTCTTGCAATCGACATGTAGTCATGCGCCGTTTGAAGAAGAGCCGCCTTTGCGGTATCGACCAGTGCGCGGCAACGCCCGTAATTCAGCTGATACTCAGCGAGCTGCTGGCGCGCCGCGCCGGTCGGTCCTGTCGCCCCGCGTGTACGAATGCTCTCTTCGTAGAGATCGAGCGCGCCCTCGGCGGCACCGACGATCACGGACGCGGACTCTGAGACGATGAAGGGACGCGCCGGCCCATGAAATAGCGGGCTGTCCTTGTACACCTCGGGTGCCAAGGTCGCGTTGACCGGTGGATAATCCTTGGTCCGATGGGTCGGGACAAAAACGTCCTCCAGCACGACACGGTCCGATCCCGTGCCCTGCATGCCGATCACATCCCAATTGCGGACGATGGTGTAGTCGGCACGATTGAACAGGCCCATGCGCATCGGAGCCGTGCCAGGGCCCTCGTCCACCGTGAAGGTCAGCAGGATGTGCGTGGCATGGGCGCAGCCAGATGCATAGTCCCACGCGCCAGTCACCCGGTACCCGCCCGCAACCGCGACGCCCTTGCCCTGTGGTGCAGCAACCTCGGGCGCCCTGAAATCGCCGACCGATCCGTAAGCCTCCTGCTGGGCTTGCACAGGGTAGGTCGCCAATTGATGAACATGCCCGAGAACGAGCGACAGCACCCAGGCAGTCTCTGGGCATCCGCGAGCCACCGCCGTCACAAGCTTGACGTAGGTCGGCAGATCAAACCCATAGCCGCCAAAAGCCGTAGGCTGGATCACGCGGTAAAAGCCCGCGTCCACCATGGCTCGATTCATTTGCTCCGAGATGTTGCCCGCAGCCTCTGCCTCCGCCTGGGCAGACCGCAAGGTATCGCGCATGGCATGAGCTCGGAGGACCAACTCATCGGGCGTGAGGTTGGGCTCTGGCGAAGCGATTGCTTGAATTGCTTTTCTTGCTTGCATGATTGGTCGGTTCTTCAACTATGGATTGGTATATCTCGCCTGCCCGCCTGCCCACGTCGTGACCCATTGATTCCTTCTTATTGAGCAACGCCGGAGTTGACCGGAACGGGGAACCGAGCGAGGGGGGGTTGTGCCCATCGCGTGGGAGACACGTCGGACGCACCAGCCGAGGACCGTGAGGCCTGGCTCAGCAGCGACGTGTCCAGCGTCAAGCCATTCTTGCAATGGCCCGGTTGAAAAACGAGTGGCGAGATTGACTGATGAATCCTGCCTCGTTGGCCGCCACAGGAGGGGTCAGTCGTGATTGCCCGGACCGCACGATGCGGCCCGTGGGAACGCCTGAACTGCCAGCGCCTTCCGAAAAATGGAATCATCAGACCGACGCCAGACTGCAAGCGGGCGTGTCAAGGAAACAGTGAACCACCTGTTCGGCCAGCAAGATCAGCTCCCGCTGGATTGCCGCATCCATGCATTGACCGTCCGCACTGAACACCGGATGCGGACCATGCGAATTGATGGGAATGCCGAAAGGCGCATTCCATCCACGAAGAGCATGCACAACATCCCTCAGTGCGGCGAGCGTGCCGATGCATCCCTGCCAGCCGCCGCCGGTGGCGAGCACCCCGACCGCACGGCCGCTCAGGTAGGGTCGCGGGTCGTTGCTCAGATCTTCGGCGTAGTCAAGCGCATTCTTCACAACGCCCGAAATCGAGCCGTGATACGCCGGGGAGCCAATGAACAGCCCATCGGCGTTGCGCAGTTGGTCCACGAGAACGCGCCCCGTCGGTTCGCTCACCAGGTCGACTGCCGTAGAAGGGCAGATCGAGGGCCCGCCCCGCGATCAGGCAGGTTTCGCAGCCGGCCTCGGCGGCATGATCCAGTAGCAGTTGCAATGCCTTTTGCGTACTGGAGCTCTCGTTCAGGCTACCACCCACAGCAACGATACAAGGCCGGCGGCCAGTGCTCTCGATGCGGGGAAACATTCGCGATCCCCCCTCTAAAACGGATAGCGCACCGGCACGGCGCCAACAGTCACCCACTGCCATTCCGTGAATTCGTCCCAATTCGTCGTGCTGCCGAAACGCGAGCCACTGCCCGAGCTCCCCATTCCTCCCGTCAGAATGCCAGGCAGGTCGAAGACGGTCCGGTCGTTGACATGGACCATGCCGGCGCGGATGACGCGTGCCACGCGCAAGCCCCGTTCAAGCGACGATGTGTGGACCGAACCTGAGAGGCCGTACTCGGTGCCATTGGCCAGTGCGATGTCGACAGCAACGTTGCGACTCTCCGCGCCATCGACTTGCGCATCGACGGGCGTCTTCTCCACATTGCTCAACCTGACGAGGTTTGGATCGACGCCAATGAGAACCAGGGCGTCCCTGACTGCTTGCGCACGAAGCCGTCCGGTGCTGGGGGACTCGATCATTGAAGAGCCATCGGACAAGCGGGTCCTGCCGGAGAATCCCGTGATGTTGATGGATCGCACTCTGGAACTCATGATCGTGCGCGCGATGGTCTCGACAGTGGCCTGATTGAAGAGATTCAGATGCGCACTGTCGAAATCGAAATAGATCTTGAAAGTTGCGTCACGAGCCAGCGGTGGCGGGGTCGGAATCGCGGCCCCGTTAGCCGCCAGTACCGCGGGCGGCAAGTCAAAGATGGATAGTTCCTTGGGCCCGACACCGTTGTCGGGAAGAACGGTTTCGCAAGCCGCATCGATCTCCGGCAAGGGCGAAATGTGTACCGGGTCGAGCACGGTTGCCCCGCAACTCGATTCGCCGTCGTACGCCACACCTTCGATCAACGCTCGATGCAGCAGCTGAGGCGGGGTTCCGATCCCGAATCCGCCAATGTAGTAGGTCTTGCCGCCGGACTCAGCCGTCCAGCACTGGCGTGCCGTGTTGCGGAACTCCGGGCAAGCCACGAAGCTCACCGGATGCCCGGCATGGGCGTGCTGCGCCGGCAGCGGCTGCGAAGATGCGGATCCGACGACCGCCAGTAGCCCGGCGGCGACCTTTTGTCGCGACATCAAAGCGCCTCCATGAACTTGACCAAGTCATCGATATCCTGCGGCGAGTAGCCAATGTTGAAACGGGCGTCGTAGAAGTCGACGACCGCTCGCAGATCCGGCGCCGAACCTCCTGCGAAATACGGCGCGCGAGCCGCCAACCCTCGCATTTGCTGGACCACGACCTTGCCGACGTCTGCGCAGCGGCCGGTGACCAGTGCCCTGCCAGGGTCGGTCGTGTAGATCTGACGCCCGAGATAAGGATGCGGAGCGGTGCCGGGATGGCAATCAATCTTGAACAGCGGCAGATCCGGCGCAGGCAACGCCGTGCGATACGTGGCCGTTCCGATGTCAAGATAGCCCGGTGCGACGTCCATCCCCGTGTGGACCATGTTGTGGCATGCTGCGCACGTCTGTTTGACTGGATTGCCGATGAACCCATTCAGGTCGGCAACGTTCCGGATGAGGAACTGGCGGTAGACAAAGGACAGGTAGCCACGAGCGACGGAGTCCCGATACGCACGCTGCGGAGGAGATTCACGTTCCTCGCCGGCTCGACTTGCCGGAAAGGACGGCAACTTGACCAGCGGAGTCCATTTGAGCGACGCCGCCACCCGCTCCGTGATCCACCCCTCGATCTCCGGAAACATGGGTCTGGCCGAATACGCGCCGACGGCGGCCGGCATTCCATCCCGCAAGGCCTCGGGACCGAGAAAGCCGCCGCCTTGCCCGAGGGATCCGCCCTCCTGGTCGGTCGTCTGAGCCGTGTAGACCTGGAAAAGGAACTTCTGGATCTCTTCCTGATCGGCGACTGACAACCCCCTGCTGGAAGCCATGTGCGTGCGGGCCGCGTCGGTCATCTGCACGATCAGCGTGTCAGCCCGGCCGTCACTCATGACATTGCCACCCAGGCGATGTCCGTTGGACGCATTGATCGGCCGCACCTCGCCGGACCGGATGTTCCACAGGCTCAGCGGACGCTCCGGCTCGACAAACTTCATGTTCGCCGCCGGTCGGGGTCGGCGAAACACTGAAATTCTCGGATGTCTGGATGTCAGCCCGTATGTCGGATCGGTGTTGCATCCAGTCGGGTCGTTGACGACCTGGATGTCAAACTCCGCTGCGATCGCGCGGCCGTGGATATCTCTTGGCGGCCACGGCAAGGAAATCCTGAATAGCCCCTTGTTCAGCAGCAAGGAATGGGACGCGCGATCTCCGGCTGGAAGATTCGGACAATTGGCGCCGTCAACCTGTGCGAACAGGCTGTCCTTGAGCCCGAACTCATTCCATCGGCGCGCAATCGATCGGGACGACAAGCTCATGGCATCAGCAGGCTGATGGCATGTCACACAGGCTCTGCCGTTGGTGCCAAGCGGTTGAAAAAATGGATTGCTGCGCATATCCACCGGGCCTGCAGCGTTCAGCACGGCGAGCGTCCCCGCCGGGTTCCGATAGGTCGTGTAGGCGGGCAGCGTCCCGGTTGCGCCGGCAGGGATGGTCACCTCCGGTGAGGCCAGGGGCCGGGCGTCAGCTTGTTGGCCACTGGCATCGGCGACGTGCGTCCCTGTCATCAAGGCCATCGCAACGGGCGCCAGCGTCGCGCCTTCGCGCAGTTTGAAGATCATCCTTTGCCTCCGTCGCATTCTTGTGATGCAGGTAGCCGCATCAAGTATTGGGGAGCAGTGTGGCGCTCGCCCCAGCACCAAACCAGTTCAAAGAATTCGTCCACACCGCCTCCGTCAGGACGTCAATCGAGCAGTCTCTGCGGCACTTCAGATGCAGGCAGGTTCTGAACGCAGGTGGACAACACGCACGCGTTTCGGGGCGCGACTGGTCGGATCAATCAATCGGGAACGACCGAGACAACGCTGCGGCCAAGGCGGCTGGCTACAGACGCCGTCATTCGCATTTGCCGCCGCGTGCGACGTGCAGCAGTCCCGTGAGCCAGCCAGACGGGAGCGCGTCGGACTGGTTGCCCGTGCAAGCGCTCGCTCGAAAGCGCGCAGTTGCAGCGGGGATCAGATGCCCGCGGAAAATGTCCACATCAGCGGCGGCTGGGGTACCGCGGCAAGCTCGACGCCAGCACGACGGCGACACACAACGCGGCCACCTCGACCGGGGACGCGGACATGTAGGACCCCCATTTGTCCCGGAGGACGCCGAATACGACCGGACCCACCCCGAGCGAAATGGTGATCAGTCCGACCGACACGCCGAAGATGGTCGATGCATTCTTCAATCCGAAGTAGCGGCTCGTGAAGAACGGCAACAACCCGGCCACCGCGGCGAAGCCCGCCCCCATCAGCGCCAACCCGAGCACCACCGCCCACTCATGCGAGGTCAGCATCACTCCAAAGCCAACCAGCGGCACCGCAAAGACTACAGCGAGCGTTCGCGGGTGCGAGAGACGGTCTGCGGCGGCGCCGGCGATGACGGCACCAAAGGGCCCGGCAAGTGAAAACAGGCTCAACGCGAAGGTTGCGCCAACGGAAGAAATGCCGCGCTCTGCGCTCCAAGGAAGGAAATGCTTGGCAACCGCCCCACAAGACGCGCAGACCAGGCACGACGCCAGAATCACCGTCCAGAAGGCACGACTGGTGAATGCAGCGGTCGGCGGCAAGTCCGCGGCCGCACTGACAGGCGTCGGCATTCCCGCCATCGTCATCTTCGAATTCGGTGCCTCCTTCACGAACAGGTAGGCGATTGGACCGCCGACCAGGACGATCAATGCGGCAAAGGCAAGGTAGCTGTTCCGCCAACCGAAATCCATGATCAACAGGCGCGCCACGGGCAGCAACACGGCGGTGGAGACGGCGGCCGACCCACCGAGGACAACGCTCAGCGCAACACCGCGACTGCGATCGAACCAGCTCGATACCACCTTCGCCAGCGCCACTGGACCGCAGGATGCAGCCAGCGGTCCCATCAGCGCCGAAATGACGTACAGCATCACGACGCTTCCGTTGAGGAAGGACATGGCCGCCACTGTGCCCGCCCATGCCAATATTCCAGGAATCAATACCTTGCGCACGCCTAGCGTGTCGATGAGTCGCCCCACCAACGGGCCGGAAAGCGCACCCGTCAGCCCCGAAATCAACATCGCCTGAGGGAAGGTGGAGGCACTCCAGTTCAGATCTTTGGAGACTGGCTCGAGAAAGAGAGGGAACGTTCCCATGAAGATGGGCGCGAAGCTGAGGCCCATGCAGATGAAACACGCGACCACGATGATGATGGCATCACGATTGAGCGTTTCCGCAGCTCCATGAAGAGTGGCTGGCCCCTCGACGCCAGGCATCGGCCCCAAAGCTTGTTTCATCGAATCTGTCTCCAATCTAATACGTTGGTCGCGTGTGCCCATCGTGGCTGCCTTCCGGTGTGTCACGCCGGATCAGCAACCGCACGCGGCTCTGGTTCAAGGAGCGCTTTTTACCCCTGGGCCCTGGCCCAAACCAGTAGTACGAATTCCCTCGACGGCAGATCGGAGCACGTCGTTGCAGGCGCCGGCTGCTCTGCACGACCAGCGGGCAGGGATGGTCGACCCACGCCGCGAATCGGGCGAGCCGGTCGTTCGATCAGGTCGTGGGACCTGATGGGCGCAGGGTCAAGTCAGCTTCGCCGGGATGGGTGCTGGCTGGCGCCTCGACCCTGCGATGTCAGCACCGGCCCCTTGGCGGGCAGATCGCTGTTCGGTCGGAACGTCCACCGCCAGGCTGCCCCTCAAATCGACTCAGACCGGTCGGTCTTCCGCCGCGACAGAGCGTCGCGACCCGCCGTGGCACGGATCGCACGGCGAACACGAGCGCATGGAAGCGTGGGCGCTCGCCGAGTCCGGGACGGCGACTCGGACGGTCGTCGGATACGGCAGCCGCCGATAGAGCTCGACCGAGCGACCTTCGTGCGTCTCCCCGGCCCAATTTTGGACGCGATCGAGCGCCACAGTAATAAGGGCTCTGTTGAATTTCAAGTGGGTTGCCGGGCGTGCGGGTTGACGGCCTGGAAGTCCAGCTTGCCCGCGATCAGGAAGATGACGGTCTTGATGGTGGACAGACGCGTGAAGCCACGCGCGCGGCGCTTGGCGGCCTGGAACAGGCCGTTGATGGCTTCGAGGAATCCGTTGGTCTGACGGGTCTGCGCCCAGGCAACGATGCCTTCCAGATGGCGGCGCACGAGGCCGGCCACGTCCTTCATCGGTTCGACCTTGGATCGCATGACGCAGACGCACCAGTGCAGGAGCGAATCGCGCATGACGTTGATCTGCTTTCGGTCGAGCAACTCGCGCAGCTGCTCCTTGTAGATCCAGGCACGGGCCGTGAGCGTGAGTTTGGGCGCGGTGATCAGGCCGTGCAGCGCCGCTCCTGCTTCTGGTTTCAGGCCGAAGACGTCCCTGAGCAGCGTCCATCGCATGCCCTTGAGCGATTTGTCGGTGCGCTGTTCGATGCGCCGCGTCTTGTCGACGGCCGCGTTCGCATGCCCGATGACGTGGACCTTGTCGAACGTGATCTGCGCATTTGGCAGCTCGCTGCATACGCCCTTGATGAAGGCCGGCGACATGTCAATGCTCACCGAGGTGATCTGCTCTGGCGGGCAGCCGTGAGCCAGGAGATCGGCAGCCAGCGCTTCGATGGTCTTGGCATCGCGCCCCTCGGTGACGAAGATCACGCGCCGAGCCTGGGCGTCGGCAGCCAAGGTCACGTAGGCGTGGCCGCGAGCACGCGAAGTCTCGTCGATGGCCAGCGAGGTGATGCCGCTGAAGTCGGCCAATCCGAGTGCAATCTCGACGTAGCGATTGCAGACCTCCATGCACCGGTAGGCGGACTCGCCCACGATGCGCGCGACGGCCGCGAACGGCATCTGCTGCGCCAGCATCAGCACGAGCGCCTCGAACAGCAACGTGAAGCCCGACAGCCGGCCCGCGAAGTCGGGTTCGACCAGGCGAACCGAGCCGTTGGGCAGCTTCACGCGCGGCGTGCGAACCTGCAGGTGGCACTCGTGCTGGAAGAAGTTCAAGTGCCGGTAGGTCTTGACCACCGTGTCGTGCACCGAGTGCAGCCCCTCGTGGCCGGACACCTTGAAACGCGTCCCAGGCTTGAAGTCCACCGGCACCGTCAGCACCTTGGCCGCCTCGTCGAACTCGACTGCGCCCACCGACCACGGAGCGCTGATCCCCAGCGCCGCTTCAAACACTTTGGCCGTCATGCCACTTCCCCGTCTTTCCGTTCAACCAGCCGAAATCTTACCCACTCGAATTTTCAGAGAGCCGTAATAAGGATACTCATCACTACCTGCTGATCTTCCGATAACTAGTCAGCGAGCGCATGGCCTGAGTCGTCACATGCGAGAGTCTGCGTGCCCCCGCATCGTTGGCAACCTCCCCGCTTGGCTCGGACTATCCCGCGGGGAAGCGCGATCAGATCGGCTCGCAGAGTTGACGAGCCGGTCGAAGTACTTTGACGTCCGCAATCGCAGCTGCAAAGCTGCCGCGGCCGGTGGGCAGACCCCAGTGACGTCTACATTTCACGGGCTGATTCAAATGCTGCCATGCCACCCGCTCGAGCAGTCGTGATCGAATAGCAGCGTATGACGGGACTCACGATTGCTCTCGACGCCGACAGCGTCGTTCTTGACTACAGCACAGCCTACGGACGCGCATGGGCAGATGCCTTTGGCGATCACCCCGTCGAAAAAGATCCTTTGGCTTACTGGCCCCTCCACCGCTGGGGCGTTAAAAGGCTGGCCGGGGCAGAGCTCGCACGGTTTCGAGCATCCTTCCACGAAGAGTTTTGGTCGTCTATTCCTGCGATCGACGGTGCAGTCGAGGCCTGTCATCGGTTGCACGACGTAGGCCATGAGCTGGCCTGCGTTTCTGCCGTGGAGGCCTCATTCGAGCGCGCTCGACTTCGGAATCTGCGAGAGCTTGGCTTTCCAATCGAACGCGTGATCGCAACGGGTTCGACGGGGGCGGCGCTCAGCCCGAAGACCGAGGCATTGCAGACCATCCAGCCGGTCGCGTTCGTCGACGACTTCTTGCCCAACTTCCGAGGCCTGCCGGCCGGGAAACACAAGGCACTCGTCATACGACAGCCCAATGGTTCGCCGAACGTCGGTGCGGAGCTGAGCATCGTTGATTCGCAGCACGCTGACCTCGACGCATTCGCAACTTGGTGGCTCAGCGCACGCCGCGCAGACCATGAGTAGTCCTCGCCAGCAACAGACGCAGATCTGTGACCAAAGGTTGTTAGGGGATCGATGGCCGAGATCTCTCTGGCAGACTGAGCGCTCCAGTCAGGGAGAACACATGTCCAAGAACATTTCGACGGCTGGCGCGCCGACCGAGCCGAGCGCGCAGGAGATCGTCGAACTCACGATCGTCGCCAACGAGATGGCGATGAACGACGCGCACATCAATGCCTACGAGGCGCGAAACGCGCGGCTCCTCGAGCGCAAGAAGAACCGCATCCGCTACCTCAACGGGTATACACAGCAGCCCGCGTCAGTCGAGCAGATGCTCGCCAACGCCGAAGACCTGGCCTACAACCATCGCCGCACGCTCGCGCGCAACGTTTCCAAGGTCGAGCAAGCACCGCGCCCTGCAGCGTCCTGCGCCCATCACATCGTGGCGTTGGCCGACAAGGAAGCGCGGCGATCGCGCCAGCGGCTATTCGGATGGGGCATCGGCATCAACGATGCGGACAACGGCGTTTTCCTGCCGCGCGACGGCGTCGGCCTGCCCAATTATCCAAACGCCGCGCATCACACGCCGCACCACCGCGTCCGCTACCATCTGCAGGTGTGGATGCGACTGCAGCGCGCCAACGACGAGCCGGGCGGCCGTATTCAACTGCGCGGCATGAAGGCGGATTTGCTCGCCGGCAAGATGACGCTGTAAAGGATCTGCGAATGCGTGTTTGGGAACTGCGGGCAGGCGACGTCGACGATTTTTCGATGATCGTTCCGGCGATCGAGGACGTCGACAAGTTCGACGTCGATGGCCAGCGCCTGGACTGGAAGGCGCCGCCCGTCATCGAGTACGCCGACAGCCGCAGCCGGGGCAAGAAGAAACGCCCGGTGGCGGACGTGGCCACGCCGGGCGCGGGCGCGCTCGTCTTGAGCCAGCGCGCCGTCGACGCGCTGGGCGAATTCCTGGGCCGTTTCGGACAGCTGCTGCTCGTGCAGACGGCGGGCGGTGCCGAGTTCCGGCACTTCTACAACGTCACGAACCTGGTCAAGTGCGTGGACGTCGAGCGCTCGGAGAAGGACGCCTCCGGCGCCATCACGACCGAAGTCTTCTACGACCTCAACGTTCCACGCGAGCCCGCGGTTTTCAAGGATCCGCTGACGGCGTCCACGCGCTTGTACGTCAACGACCCGGGGCGTGATCTCCTGGAGACGCTCGCCGCGCAAGCGGGCCTGACGGGCCTGGAGTGCGGCGAGCCGCGCGACTACTGACCAGCGCGCATGCCTTGCGCACGCGGGCTCGTCAGTCCGCCGCGTCGCTCAACGCTCTTCCTCGGATCCGGAGGTCGGCCACCATTCCGGCGGCCAGGGTCGCCATGACGGTCCGGTCAAGCAATCGCCGAGCGTGTGACGCCAGGGACAGTCCGCCTCGAGTTGCGCGCGCACGACCTGGAGCCACACCTTGGCCCGCTCCGGATAGGGCTCCTGGAACCGGTCCGACTCCCGCTCGACCATGGCCAGGAACCGGCGCAGCTGTCGCTCCTGCGCATACTGCTGCGACGCCTCGAAGGCCTTCCTGAGCTGTTCTTCGCGCGCCTCGCGCTGGCGCCGTAGCTTGTACTGGCGCTCGGCCTCCTGCTCCCGGCGCTTTTCCTCCGCTTGGCGCTCTCGCCGGTGCGTCGGCTGTTGTGCCAGGAGCTCCAAGCAAGTGGCCACGATCGCGCCCAAGGCGTTGGACAAGGCGCGCTCATCGCAGGATTCGATCGTGTCGATGCAGAGCGAAAACTGCTTCGTGCTCATCTGGTACGGGTCGATCCGAACGCCGATCATGAAAGCCACGAGGCTCGTGCGAGGGTACTTCTTGACCTCGGCCCCGAACTGTTTGTACCAGGAGTCCAGCCGGCCCTGCTTGATGAAGGCGTCTCGCTCGCCCCTGATGCTTTGGGCTTGCTTGACCAGGTACCACGCGCTCGAATCGGCGGCGACGGAAGCGAAGACATCGTTCTCGTTCATCGCCGCAGCGCCCGGCTGCCTGTGATAGATCTTGACGAGGTCACCGTCGCCCTTGACGAGGCTGAACGGTTCGTCGCGCCAGGCTTGCTTCGGGTCGAGCACGGCGCATGAGGCCAAGACCGCGCTGGTCGCAACGGCCAGCAAGATGCGAAGAACCGTCCGCGGCTGCCCAGCATGGGCCCAAAGCGAAGGCCGAAGCATTGGACGCGCGTCGCGCAGATCACTTTCGGGCGCCTCGGTCAACGCCGCTGCGTTGCGCACGGCAGGCCACTTGTACGAGCCACCTTCTCGTCTGATGGTCTGGCTATCGCGTCCAGACAGGAACGTTCCCGTCTCGAGGTTTCGATGAGTGTTGTTCGTCATCCTTCCTCCTGTGAGACCGCTTAGGTCTGGACGCCCGGTGCGGTCTGTTGTGATCGCTAATGTACGAATTAGTGTGTGTATTAGTTAGTGTACAAACCCCAGCATCCCTGGGGTGCGGCTGAACCACTGTCAGCGCTTCGGATTGCGGGTCAAGGAACTGCGGGCCGAGCGCGAAATCACCCAGGAAGAACTCTCCGAGCGTGTCGGCGTATTCCGCACGTACATGAGCCGGATCGAGTCCGGTGGTGCCAATGCCACGCTGACCACGATTCACGCCATTGCGGACGCGCTGGCAGTTCCGGTGAGTGCGCTGTTCGAGGCACCGGGCGCGCCAGCTTTGTTGGCGGCCAAACGGGTACGAGCGCCCCGAGGCGCATCACGCGGTCGGGTCAAGTAGCCCCGGCGCGCCGCAGGTCGGTGCGGATGCCTACGGCCCCCACACCTCAGCGTCGGAGGTCGTCGAGCCGAGCCTCCAGCGAGAAGGGCTGATTGCGCTGGATCAGGATCTCGATATTCCTGAGCGCGTCACGGGTGATCACGCCGGCGGTGACGTCGTTGATGACGATACCCGGGAAGACGCAAGCCGCGTTGGCGCTGTGCGAACCGAATCGCTTGGCGAACTCGTTTCGCATCGCACGTTCATTGATGGCGTAGCAGACCAGCGCTTCCGTGCAGCTTCGGCCAGCGGCGGAGCGTCCCACGGAGATGGCCGACCACACCATGGGCTTGGTGTTGCCGTAGAGCCCAACCACGGTCTTGTCCTTGGAGCCTTTGAACGCCGGCTCGAGTTGCAGCCACCAGGTCAACCCTGACCGAGCAGCCACCGAGTCGGGGTCGTGAGGCGCGTACAGGCGATGGAGCTCCGACCGGGCTCGAGCCTTGATGGCATCGGGAACCTCGGGAGCGTCACAGACGTCTTGAAGAACCTGGCGAGTGGAATGAGTGGCATTGATGTAGTCGGCTTGCATGGCGGTGATCTCTGATGGTCGATGTAGCGTTTGAGAGGCGGCGGAGCAGTAGTACGGCCTAGCCAGTCAACCGCCGCCGGGCCACGCTTTGTCAGCTGCGTCACGGACGAAGCCGCCGAGCGCGCGAATGACGCTCGTGGCTGTCAGCAGGCGATCGCGATAGAGCGCGCACAGCGAGCGCAGCTCTGGGTGGTTTCGGCGCACCCGCAGCCACGCCACCGCGTGTTGGTCGCTGGGATGCGGCTGCGACAGGTCGATGCGCACCAGCTCGGGGTCCGACTGCAACGCGCACAGGTGATCCACGACGTCCACTTCAGTCAGCTCCGCGTCCGTCCACATGTCGCCGATCAATGCGGTGCCCGCCCAGTTCCAGTGCTGGTCAGCGCGCAGGCCATCCAGGTGGGATGCCAGGGCGTCTTCCTCGGCGCGAGTGAGCCCGCGGCGCGGCCACAAGTGCACTCGGATCCGATCGGCCTTCGGGCTGAGGGACATGGGCGCCGAGATCGCTTCAGGCTTGCGACCTGCGCGCTTACTGGCTCGCGTGCCACTCCGGGCTCGTACGTTTGGCATCACAGGATCTCCTGCTGGTTCGGCAGTTCACGATCCAGTCGCGCGTAGTACGAGAAGCCCGCCCGGCGTTCCAGCAGCCCCTTCATCGTGGCGATGGCGTCGCTGGAGATGACCAGGGCCGTCACGCCGTTGATCGCCAAGCCCGGAAGGACGCCCGCTTCGCGGGCGAAAGGGCCCCCGAAGCGTCCGGCGAAGATCGCCCGGGCACCGCGCTGATCTTTCGCGTAGCAGACGGCGACCATCGTGGTCGCCAGATCGTCGTCGTGAATGGCGTAGGTCACCGTCCAGACAGACAAATTGGTGGCGGGCCGCTGGAAGACGGGGCGTTCCAATTCCGATGCGGTCGCGGTGTCGGTGTCGTCCGGCTCGGCCTCGAGCCACCACATCAGCGCGGGCATCTTGGCCAGAGAGCTGATCTGGTGCGGTGCCGGAAAGTGGCGCAGCGTCTGGCGGGCTTGCTGCTTGAGTTCGCCAGGGACGTCGCCGCGGACGCTCATGTCCGTCAGCAGTTCGTGTGCGAAGCGCAGCGCGCGAGCGCGCTCTTGCGGGGTGGTCATGATCGATCCTTTCGTATGCTGGAGCCCGGGCCGCCGCCTGGAGAGGCCGCGGAACCCTGGGCGTTGTGGTGGCGCCTGGGTCAGTCCCAGAGCGACGACGCCGTCGGCGGCTCGTCGGTGTTGCGCTCGAGCAGGCGGCCGAGGCCGGCGCTGATCTGGTCGTCCGTCAGGCGAGGCCGGCTGCGCCGCCTGCGGCACTCGAGACGAATCGCGCCGAGGCCATCCTGGAGCGTCTGGGTGACCTTGGCCCCGCCGGGCAGGCGGCCAAGCACCGCGGTGCGCTGCAGATCGATCCGCAGATCCGCGCCCTCGTAGCTGATCAGGCGGACGAGGCTTGCGGGCACCTTGGCGCGGCCCAGCGCGCGCAGCGTGTAAGACGCCTCGATGTCCAGCAGCGAGGCCCGCAAGCCGGTGGCAGCGCGCGCTGGATTCTTTCCTTCAGCTCGGGGCTGTAGTCACGCCGGGTTCGCTTCTTGACTGTAGCCATCGTGTCCATGATCTCGCTCATGGACATGATCGTTGCTGGCTACGACTTCAAATTCAAGATGGGATGGCCGCGCGCTTACGGATCGCCGGCCGTCGCGCAGCTCCTAAATTCCAATTAACCGGATCGCACTGTCGGAATGCCGCCTGTTGCGACAAGAATGTTCGCCCCCACAGGCCAACTTTTCGCTTCACCGCCGAGCAGCTTGCCAATGACCTGCTGCGTCACCAGACTTTCATCGTGCAATCCTGCCGTCGCTACCAACGAACACGATGTCCGTGAAAGTCGAACCAGACTTGCGCCGGTTCGCCAGATCGATCTCGAATCCACCAAGATCCACGCGGCCCGCGGCCTGCATGGCCTTCAGGATGCCCACGCGTGACGCCTCTGCCGACTTGTGGCGCAGCACTTCGGCGAGCACGAGCGGAGCGATACATCCCTCCAGCTCGGGATAGGTGCGCTCCCCTTGCTCCTTGCGCATTGCCGCCAGAAAAGTCGCGACAAGCGGCACACTGCGATCGCGCGGAAGGGGAATCACTTGACTCATCGAGAATCCGCGTGCGCGCCCGCCTAGCTCGAGCAGTTCCACTTGGCTGGCTGCGGACGACAGGCCGTAGACCTGAAGCAGCGGCATACCGCTGGCCGATTCGGCCACCAGCGAGTGAAGCATCGCCACGGTCGCCCGCCCGGACGTTGCCAACAGCACAGCCTGCGCATTCTTCTTGTACACCTGCGCGGCCGCCGCCGCCGCATCGCCGCCGTCAGGCCTGACCGAGACGACCTCCGAAGCCGAGACATTGTTTTCGCCGAGCCCCTCCTCGAGCGCGACCATTGCCGCATTCCCAGCCTTGTCGTCAGCGCGGACCAACACCACGCGCGAGAACCCGAGCGAAGCGATGTGCCGCGCGAGACGTTCGGCCTCGGCGCTCTGGTTGGCGGTCAGGAAGTAGGCCGTGTCCGCGTTGGAGGCCCGGCTCTCGATGTCCCCGCCGTACGGCGCGATCATCACGATGCCGGTCGCTTCAGCCCAACCCAGGACAGCGGCGTTGATCGCCGGCCCCATTGCACCCAGCATGACGACCGCGCCGTCCCGGTCGACCATCTCGCGATCCATTCGCACCGCCCGTGCCGGATCCCCCTGATCATCCCGAGTGACGAGCTTCAGCGTGTTGCCGCGGATGCCGCCATGGGCGTTCACGTAGTCGACGCAAGCCTGCCTCCCGCGTAGCAGGTCCTTGGCGATGGCCGCCGACGGCCCCGTGAGCGAAAGGGTCTGCCCGACCACGAGTTCCCCGGCTCGGGCTGCCTGCCAAGCCAGGAGAAACAGCATGCAGCGCGCGACGGTGATCGCGACCAAGCGGTCCCGTCGCGTTCTCCGATGGGTCGGATGCGTAGACCGGCGTCGTTGCGAGACGATGTCGTGTATCGCCATGGGTCCTCATTCCTTGGACAGCGGTATGTCGTGCATGGTGGCGCCCGTGGGTCAGGAAGATCCGACCACCACGCCGGTGCGAGACGGCCGCGAGGCCCGCGCCCGGTCGGTGGCAGAGCGATCGAGGGTGAAGCCCTCGGTGTCGATCGCCAGCCCATGGCCTGACGACCTGCTCGGCTCCGAGTCCGTACGCGTCCGCCTTCACGACAGCGCCGCAACGTGCCGGTGCCGCCCGCGCTGACAGCAGCCGCCAGTTGTGGGCGATTGCCCGAAGATCGACCGTGAGGATGGCTGCCGCCGCGTTGATCGCGTCGGTCATGCTACTTTCCCGAGTCATCGCCGCCGGCCGGCACAACACCTTGCTTTGAGTAAAGGGCAACGCTGCCGTCCCGCATGGCCGCCACTGCGGTCAGCGGCAGGCGATCCTGGCGCACGGAACTCTGAAACGTCATCCCCGAGTCATCGCTGCGCAGTTGCAGCCCGTCGAGACCGACACCGAAGACGCGCGCGCCGGCCTGGGCCAGTGCCGTGATCGAGGACGTGCTACGCGTGTCGACGCGTTGCCAGCTGGCGCCGTCGTCGGTGCTGCGATAGAGGGATCCGCGCAGGCCCGCGGCAAGGAGCACGCCGTCCGGCGTCGCCAGCCCCGTCCAGAACGAGCCTTTGTAGCCGGTGGCCAAGTAGGCCCAGTGCCGGCCTCTATCCTCGGAGCGCAGCACCATGCCCTTCTCCGCCGGCGCGAAGATCCGCTCATGGCCATCGACGAAGAGACCGAACAGGTTCAGGTCGGCATGCTTGGCGCCTTCCGGCACAGGCATGTCGACGGGACTCCAGCGCGCGCCGCCATCGTCCGTCACCAGAACGAGCGACCACAGCCCCACGGCAACGCCGTTGCGCGCATCGAAGAAGCGCACCGCGAACAGCGGGCGGTCGCTCTGCGTGTCCTTGCGTTGCAGGGTCCAGGTCTCGCCGCCGTCCTCGGTATGAAGAATCACCCCCCATTGTCCGACCGCCCACCCGTGCAGGTTGTCCGCGAAGGAGACTGAGGTGAGCGTCACGTCGACAGGCACCGCGGCGGCCTGGCGATGAGTCCTGCCACCATCATCCGACAGCAGCACGATGCCGTGGTCGCCGACCGCCACGAGCCGCGGGCCCGCGTGCGCGACGCCGAGCATCATCGCCTGGCCGGCATAAGAGACGCGGGCGGCGGCAGTCATGACCGGCGCCACCGCCAGAAGGTTGCCGGGCGCGGCCGCGAAGGTCGCCGTCATCGCGGCGACAAGGGCCACGCAGCCCACGAGAAGCGATCGAAACATGCGCATGGCGGCGTTCAGTGCGTTTGCAGGCCGGTGACCCGGACCGGGCGATGCCGTGGGAAGAGCTTCTCCAGCCAGACGGCGAAGGCGGGCAGCGCCGTCATCGCCATCACCATGTTGACCATGAACATGAACGCGAGGAGTTTGCCCATGTCGGCCTGGAACTTCAGTTGGGAGAACGACCAGGTCGCCACCCCGATCGCCAGCGTGATGGCGGTGAAGATCGTCGCGGTGCCGACCTCCAGGATCGCGTGCTCGATCGCCTTCACGATGGGCTGGCCTGCCGCCATGTGCACGAGCAGGCGGTTGTAGATGTAGAACGCGTAGTCCACCCCGATGCCGACCGCAAGCACCATGACAGGCAGGGTGGCGACCGTCAAGCCGATCTGGAGTTCCTTCATGAACCAGTAGCCGATGAACGTTCCCACGGTCAGGGGCAGGCAGCACGCCACCACGGCCCGCAAGTCGCGGTACACGACGAACACGAGCAGGACGATGGCCGCGTAGACGTACAGCATCATGGGCAGCTCGCTGCGGGCGACCTCGTCGTCGATCGCGGCGAGGACGCCGGCGTTGCCGGAGGCGAGGCGGATCTTGATGCCAGGCATGGCGTGGTCGGCGCGGAACGCCTTGACGGCATCGATCACGCGGTTGATCGTGGTGGCCTTGTGGTCCGTGAGGAATAGGTGCACCGCCGTCATGCTGCAATCCTTGCGCATCATGCCGCGGATGCGCGCGATCTCCGTCGACAGCGCCGCGTAGTTCGCGGGGTCGATCGGCACCACGGCCATCTTGGGGTTCCCCTCGTTGTAGCCCTCGTTGTACAGGCGCAGTTGGCCGGAATAGGACGACACCGAGAGCACGCCCTCGACCGGCTGCATGGCCCAGACGAACCGGTCCTGGTACAGGCCGATGTTGACGTTGCCACAGCTGTCCGGCGGCGCCTCGAACACGACGGTCAGCCAGTCGAGGCCGGTGTCGAAGTTGGCGGCGATGGCCGCCGCATCCAGGTTGAAGCGTGCGTCGGCCCGCAGTTCGGGCGCGCCGGGCTGCAAGGTGCCGACGACCCGGTCGCGGCTCTGCCAGGCCGCGGCCGCGAAGACGACCGCGGTAGCGATCAGCGTGATCGCCGCGTTGCGCGGCTTGGCCACGCGCGCGACCGTGAGCAGCCAGCGCGACCGGCGTTCGCGCTGGATCAGGGCCTTGTCCGCGTACGCCTTGTTCATGGAGAAGAACGAGGCCGCCACCGGCAGCATCACGAGGTTGGTGATGATCTTGTAGGCCACGCCCAGCGACGCCGTGATGGCGAGCTCGCGCACCATCGGGATCGGGATGAGCAGCAGCGTGATGAACGAGACGAAGGCCGTCACCAGCGCAAGCGTTCCCGGGATGAGCAAGCCGGTAAAGCTGTCGCGGCAGGCGTCGAAGTTCGAGCGCCCGTGCGACAGCTGGCGCACGATGAAATTGATCTGCTGCACCCCGTGCGAGACCCCGATCGCGAACACGAGGAAGGGCACCAGGACGCCGAGCGGATCGAGCCCGAAGCCCAGCAATCTCAAGGTGCCGAACTGCCACACCAGGGAGGTGAGCGAGCAGAAGATCGGCAGCAGCGTGAACCGCACGGAGCGACAGTACCAGTAGACCGCCGCGGCCGTCAGGAACAGCGCGACCATGCAGAACTTCAGGACGGATTGCGCGCCCGCCGCGATGTCGCCGATCTGCTTGGCGAAGCCGATGATCTGGACCTCGAACTCGCCGTCCTCGAACTTCGCGCGTATCCGGTCCTCGAGGATCCGGTTGTACGCGATGTAGTCGATCTTCCTTCCCTGCGCGTCGTATTCGTTGAGCTCCGCAGTAATCATCGCGCCCGTCTCGTCGCGCGAGACGAGCGTTCCGACGTAGCCGCCCTGCGCGGTCGTGCGTCGGATGTTCGCGATCGACTCGGCTGTCAGCTGCTCAGGGGTGATCGCGCTGTCGATGATCGGATCGGCACGAAAGCCCTCCTCCGTGATCTCGTTGACGAAGCTGTTGGGCGTCCAGAGCGACTGCACGCCAAGCCGTTCCACGTTGGGCAGGAAAGAGACCGCTTGCGTGACGTCGTAGAGCCTCTTGAGGCCGGCCGGTGTCCAGATCGTTCCCTTGCGCGCCTTCACGACGATGTTGAGGCGATTCGCGCCAAGGACGTCGTTGCGGTACTCCTTGAAGGTCGCGATGTACTCGTGGCCAACCGGCATCTGCTTGTCGAAGCCGGCGTCCATGCGCAGCTGGCTGGCGAACCATCCCATCGCGAGCGTAAAACAAGCGAGCACGACGAGGATGAGCCGGCGACCGGAAAATGCGAGCGCCTGGACGCGTTGCACGGATCGGGTGAGCAACGAGCTCGCGGCAGAAGTATTGGACACGGAGGACGCTTCGCGAGAAGAATTTGGAGCTGCGAACGGATTCGCGGTCGGCGAGGACAGCCCGCCGGGGATGTCGCCCCGGCATGCTGTCTTGCCGGTCAGAAGTTCCTGGCGAGCGTCAGGCCGACGAAGTTGCGGTCGCGGTAGGGCTGATCGAACACGGTGCTGCCGCCGAAGAAGACCGCGTAGTTGATCGACGCCTGCCACTTCGTCGGATTCTGAAGCAGGCTGACGATGAAGTTCGCCGACTTCGCACCCTGCATGAACAGGCCGGACGCATTCGGCGTGCGGCCGTGCACCGCCTGGAAGTAGTAGACCTCCGGCACGAGTTGCCAGCCAGGAATCACCGTGCCGTCATAGACCCAGCTGAAGTCGAAGTTGTAGCCCCAGGACACCTTGGTGCCCACGGGCGTCGGTGTCCCGTTCGGATCGGTCTGCTGTCCCCAGCCCCAGGCACCGGCGCTCACCGGATCGGCGCCGTAGTACTTCTTCAGCGTCGGGTAGTCCACGACCACGGACTCCGCCATCAGCGTGGCCGTGTCGGCGCCCAGCGCCTTGAGCACCGCGCCACCCGTGTTGGGGGTCAGGCTCAGCAGTCCGGTCAGGTGCCATTGGATCTTGTGCTGATCCACCCAGCAGTTGCCGCCCTGCGAGGAGCAGCCGCTGGCGGCGGAGTTCAGCGCCACCGCATCGCGCGGCCGATAGGACAGCTCCGTCCCGACGGCCCAGTCGCCTAGGGGCAGGTTGGCGCTCACGCCGTAAAGCTGCCGATGCTCGGCGTAGGCCCACCCGGCATGACCCTGGCCATCGGCATTGATGCTGAAGTTGGGCGACTTGTCGTTGTAGGTCATGGCGTAGAGCCCGAGGTTCAGCTGCGTGCCCTCCGGCTCGTAACGCAGTGCGGCGCCCCACTGGCCGCCATTACTGGCCTTGGTCTCCACCAGCCCGTAGCTGTCGTGGCCCAGGCCCAGGCCGTTGGCATCGGACCAGTAGCTGCCGGTGGGCGGGAAGTAGTTGGCGTTCCACCTCGCCTGGCCATAGGCCTCGAGGTTGAGTCCGTGGCCGAGGCCGGACGCGACGCTCACGATCGGCGCGGGCAGGAACACCTCCTTGAGCTGCGTCCCGGGCTGCGACAGCCGCATGATGTCGATCGCGTTGGTGCTGTTGATGCCGCCCGGCAGGAACAGGCTCTCGCCCCAGCTGATCACCTGGTTGCCGACCCGCACCCGGGTCGTCTCCCCGCCGAGCTGGAAGGACTTGCTGAGCCACAGATCGAGGAGCCGCGGCTTGAAGCGCAGATCCTTGCGCACATTCGCCGCCTGGCCGTCGGTCAACGAGGGCGGTGTCGTGGCGCTGATGTCGCCCGTCGTCTCGGTGGCCGTGAAGTCGCGGATCCAGTTGACCCGGCCGAGGAAGGTGAAGTCCTCGGGCATCTTCAGCAGCAGCTCGTGGCTCCCCTTGATGTACGTCGTGAAGGCGTCGCCCTTGGCGTAGTTGAGGTCGCCCTGGTCGCCGAGTGCGGAGGTGGGCGCGAGGCAGCCGGTGGGCGCGTTCGGCCCGGTGGCGCCGGCGGTGACGAGCGTGCAGTCCGGGCTCTTGGTGCGAATGCCGGTGCCCACCGTGACGGTCGAGTCGAAGTTGCCGCGCACGTCGCCGAATTCGAAGGTGACGGCACGCGCAAGACCGGCGGCGGACAGGGCGCACGCGGCAGCGACAGCACGCATCGCCAGGGAATCAGATCGGTTCATCCTATTTCTCCTTGGATTCGATACGCCGCTCGATCAGCGTTCGCTGATGGCACGAAGGTTGTCTGCCGTGTAGAAATCGGCCTTGAAGCGCGGGCCGGTGGGCTCGGTGAAGTAGCGGATGTCCTTGCCCGCACCCGAGGTGCCGGTATCGACGACGTAGCGACCCTCAGCGACGTTGTTCTGGACCATCGCCATCACGTCGCAGGTGCCAGTCTCGTACACGGGAATCAGGAAGCCCTCGCGCATCTTGGCGAGCTTTCCCTGGCCGTCGAAGTCGTCCATCATCACGGGCGCCCAGCTGTCCTCGTCCAGATAGATCGTGCGCTTGGGCGCGGTGTGACGCATGCCCTGCTTGACCGTCGCCTCGATCACCCACACGCGATGCAGCTCATAGCGTCGATGGCTCTCGGCCACGGCGTTGGGTTGGGCGTAGTCCTCGAACTTGCCCTTGAAGTCGAACCCGCCGAAGTCGTTGTACGGGATGTAGACCTCCTTCTTTCCGACCAGCTTCCAGTCGAAGCGATCGAGAGCGCCGTTGAACACGTTCGGCTCGTCCAGCGTGTACTGGTTCTCCATGCCGATTTGGGGCGCGTCGTGCGAATAGGTCGGCATGCGCCGGACGCGGCGCTGGCCGGGGAAGTAGTAGAACGTCTCGTTCTCGGCCTGATTCAGGTACTGCGTGATCGCGAGGGCCTGGCCGGCGAGCGCCGCCGGGGAGACGTATCCGAAGTACACATAGAACTCCACGGGCGGATACGACGACAGCGCGTGCGATCCCTTCGCGCCCCAGGGGATGAACAAGGTCTGCTCGGAATCCGCACGGATCCATTCGCTGCTGCCCCGGCGCGGCGAAACGGCCGTGATCGTGCCCTTGTAGTCGATGCCGACGCCGCGGTAGCGCATCTTCGAGTTCCACATCGCCTCGACGCCGGTCGAGGGAATCGGGAACGGATAGCCCGGCACCGTCGCCTCCTTCAGGCTCCAGCCGTTGGCGTCGAGCTTGGCGGCGCCGGCGTTCTTGCGCGTGTTGGCCGCGACGAAATCAGGCACGCCGCAATCCCGATGCGACGGGTACACGTCCATGCGGTAGTCCTTGACCTGCTTGAGCATCGCAAGCTGGCCGGTGGACAGCTTGCCGGCGTATTTGTCGGCGTTGCCTGCGTCGATGACGAATAGCGGCTTCTCGTCCTTGTGCTTCCAGTACGACTGGCGAGGCTTGCCCCATTCCCAGCCGGACAGCGGCGCTTCGGCGCCCTCCCAGGCGGGGATGGTGCCCTCCTTGTTGCCCTCCTTCTCCGCGCCGGACGGCGTCAGCGCATCAAGTTGGCCTGCATCGGCGGACCATGCAGCAGGCACGATGCCGGCCAGGCCGGCCAGAAGGGGTAGCGCCCACTTGATGCGATTTGCGGCGGTTGGCTTCAGGTTGCTCTTCGACATGTGATCTCCTGAGGAACGGATGCTCCGGCGCCCTGCCACGAGGGCTCGCTCGCCGGACCTTCTTCGACGACGTCCCGCACGCCATGAGCGCCGGGGATGGTTAGGAATCTAGGCTCGGCCTTCGAACTTCGTTAGCCGAGATCGGCACTTGGCGCATCGCCGCGTGTTCGCAGCAGTCAGCGGTCGACCGATTTCACGAATCGGCCCGGATGCACTACGACTCGCGACCTGCCCGATGCGGTTGCGGCAGCATCCGCCGCAGGACGGCGTCCTTGCGGACGAAGTGATGGACCAGTGCCGCGCCGATGTGCGCGACGACCAGGGGCCACGCCACCCACTTGCCCAGGAAGCTGTGCACCGCCCAGGCTAGGTCTTCAAGATCCTTCGTCGACAGCGAAAAGACGGTGCGCACCCATTCCGCGAAGGCCGTGTCGCGACACGCCGGAATCACGAACAGGCCAAAGTTCGTCGGGTCGTAGGTGGTCATGTAGCCGGACACAGGCATGAGGATCAGCAGCCCATAGAGCGTCCAGTGCGCCACGTCGGCCGCACGATGCTCCAGGCGCGATCCGGGAACGTGTTCCGGCACGGGCCCCGACAGCCGCCAGAGCAGTCGCGGCAGCGCCAGCGTGCCGATCGTGATGCCGAGAATCCAGTGGATATTGAGAATCGGCACCACGCGCTTGGCGTCCGGGAGGATGCCGAACAGCGCAGGCTTGATGCTCGTCTCCGGATCGACGAACCAGATCACGTAGTACACGACGACGTAGGCCGTGATGAAGGCCGCGGCGATCGCCCAGTGGAACAGCATCGACACGCGACCATACGCTTCGCAAGTGTTGCGCCACCTCACTTGCCACCTCCCGGCCGAACTGGGTTGCCGGTTCACGGCACCAGCACCGTGATGACTTTTTCCTCGGTGTAGGCAAGTGCACCGGCAAGGCCACCCTCGCGACCCAGCCCGCTAGTCTTCAATCCGCCCCAGGGCAGGTTGGCGTCGAGCGGACTCCAGCAGTTGACCCCGACGGCGCCGACCTTCATCGCGCCCGCGACGCGATGCGCGCGCGCGAGGTCGTTCGTCCATACCGTGGCTGCAAGGCCGTAGTCAGAATCGTTGGCGAGGGCGATGGCCTCCTCCTCGGAATCGAACGAGATCACGGTGCCGACCGGCCCGAAGATCTCCTCACGGGCGATTGTCATCGAGTTCGACGCGTTGGCGAAGATCGTCGGCTTCACGAACCAACCACGCTCCGACTGAGAAACACCGCCGGCGAGCAGCTCCGCGCCCTCGTCGATCCCGATCCGGATGTAGCGGTTCACGCGTTCGTATTGCGACTTCTTGGCCACCGGCCCCATCTGCACGCCCGGCTGACGGGGATCACCGACCTTCACGGCAGACGCCACCTCGGCCAACGCGGCCGCGAACCGCTGAGCGATGCCCCGCTGCACGAGGATGCGCGATCCCGCGGCACAGACTTGCCCCTGGTTGACGAACAGGCCAAGCGCGCAGCCGCGCACGGCGTCCTCGAAGGACGCATCGTCGAAGACGATCTGTGGGCTCTTCCCGCCGAGCTCGAGGGCTACGCGTTTGAACGCCGGCCCGACGATCCGCTGGATGGCGCGCCCGGCCTCGGGACTGCCGGTGAAGCTGATCTTGGCGACATCCGGGTGCTCGCAAAGGGCCCGCCCGACCACGTCGCCGCAGCCCGTCACCACGTTGACCACCCCGTCGGGGAAACCGGCCTCCTTGCACAGAGCGGCCAGGTGCAGCGCCGACTGCGGCGTCTCCTCCGACGGCTTGATGACGACCGTGCAGCCCGCTGCCAGCAGCGCGGCGAGCTTCCAGGTGGTGATCATCAGCGGCGAATTCCAGGGCACGATCGCGCCGACGACGCCGACCGGCTCGCGAACGGTATACGACAGGGTCCGCGCGCCCATGTAGCCCGAAGTGGGGATCGTGCGCCCTTCGAGCTGGTTGGCCCAGCCCGCCGCGGCGCGCAGGTTGGCCACGGCGTTGGGCACATCCATCATGCGCGGTTCCAGCGGCGAGCGGCCGATGGCGTTGGCATCCATGTCGGCAAGGACGCCGGTATCACGCTCCACCAGGTCGGCGAGACGACTCAGGAGCAGTCCGCGCTGCGCGCCGCCCAGCGCGCTCCATGGCCCACCTTCCAGTTGCGCTTGCGCAGCAGCAACGGCACGCGTCACATCCTCGCCCGTGCCGCGTGCAGCGGTCGCGTATTCCCGCTCGTCGATCGGGTTCACGAGGCTCATGCGCGCGCCATCCGAAGAGTCGACGAATTCGCCGGCAATGAAGTGCTTCAGTTGTCTGGTCATGGGGTCCTTGGCAAGAGAAGGGTTTACTCGCTTGGGCCAGCGCGGTGGCGCATGGCGGAGAAATCCAGGCACCGCCTTGGGGCGCTGCGGTGACTGAAGTTTCGACCTGCACCCCTCTGATTCGTTAGCCCAAATCAGCACATGGGTGGGCCGCAACGGCGCCTTGCGTCATGCTTTCGCCGCCGCGCTGCCGCTCGTTCCCGCAGCAACAAATGCACGATGCATATCGATGCGAATCGGGTTTACCCACCCCCGCGCCGACGATAGGCCCATGAAAATTTCGAGTGGCAGCGCGGTACGCCCAAGACGATGCCCGCGAGCCGGAGGGAATGCGACGCCAAGAGGACGGCCTTGAGCCTGAGAATCGATCACTTCGAAGACATCCATCTGCACGCATCCTCGGTGCGGGAGTGGCGGCAAACCTATAGCCAGCTCACGGCCGGCCCGCTGAGCAGTTCACTGTCCCAGATCCGCAATCCGCGCTTCCACGCCTTCCGGGAACGCATCAACCAGCGCGTCGTGCAACACGGCGAGGCGCCACGCGGCCGCGTGTGCTTCGCCGTGCCGCTGTTCATGCCGGGCACCGTCAGGATCCAGGGGCGCGACGCGGACGACGCCAGCCTGTTCGTGCTGCGCGGTGGCGACGAATTCATGTGCCACATGCCCATGGGCATGGACATGCTGGCCATCACGTTCAACGGATCACTGTTCGAGAACGCCGTTTCGAGCACGGGATGCGCCGACGAGATCAACACGCTGTTGAAACAGCCTGTCGTGCGCCTCCCCGCCGAGCGCCTCGCTGCGAGCCGGCGACGCCTGATGGCGATGTTTTCCGAGGCCGAGGCACAGAGCACGCTTCCCGTGCCGCCGGAGGGCGTTGAGCTCCAGCTCGAGCAGGCGATGCTGGATGAGTTGCTGGGACTCATCGCGGACCCCGCGTGCGACCGCAGCCAACAACATGGTTCCTCGGTACGCAGCTTCATCGTCGAGAAGTGCCATCGCATGACAATCTCGGACGCTGTCAACGCGCCGAGCATCGTCGAGCTCTGCGAGCGCCTGCGCGTCAGCCGGCGCACGGTGCAGAACAGCTTCCGCAGCGTCGCCGAGACCACGCCGGTCAACTACATCCGCTCGATTCGCCTCAACGGCGTTCGGCGCGAGCTGATGTCGACGCGCGCCTGCGAGCTGTCTATCGGGGACGCCGCTGCCCGCTGGGGCTTCTTCCATCTCAGCCACTTCGCCGCGGACTACCACGAGCTCTTCGGCGAGTTGCCATCGCAAACGAAGCGTACTGTGCGATCCGCCGACCGGTGATAGCCCGGATCGGCACTGATCGAGAATGTCCGTGCCTTCTCTGCGCCGCGCGCCGGACTTCACCGAATCCACCTTGCCGGCTATTCAAGCCCCATACACAGGTACTTCAGGTGAACGTATTCGTCGATGCCATGCCTCGAGCCCTCGCGCCCGTAGCCCGACTGCTTGACGCCGCCGAAGGGCGCCACGGCGGTGCTGAGGATGCCGCTGTTGATCCCGACCATCCCATATTCGAGCTGGCCCGACACGCGCCAGGCGCGCGCCAGGTCGCGCGTGTAGAAGTAGGCCGCCAAGCCGTACTCGGTGTCGTTCGCCATCCGCACGGCATCTGCCTCGCCCTGGAAGCGGAACACGGGCGCCACCGGCCCGAAGGCTTCCTCCCGGGCGATGTGCATGTCCTCGCTCGCCTCGGTGACAAGCGTGGGCTCGTAGAAGGTGCCGCCAAGCGAATGACGGCGGCCGCCGGCCACGACTCGCCCACCCTTGCTGCGGGCATCATCGATCAGTTGTTCGACCTTCGCGAGTGCGCTTTCGTCGATCAGCGGCCCTTGCGTCACGCCGGTCTCAAGACCGTCGCCCACGCGCAGTTCGGCCACGGCCTGCGAGAGCTTCTGCACGAATGCGTCGTAGACCGTATCCTGCACCAGGATTCGGTTCGTGCACACGCAGGTCTGGCCCGTGTTGCGGTACTTGGAGGCGATCGCCCCGGTCACCGCCGCATCGAGGTCGGCGTCCTCGAAGACGATGAAGGGCGCGTTGCCGCCAAGTTCGAGGGACAGCTTCTTCAGCGTCGGGGCACACTGGGCGGCCAGCGTCCGTCCAACCTCCGTGGAGCCAGTGAACGAGAGCTTGCGCACCGTCGGGTTCGAGGTCAGCTCTCCACCGATCGCCGATGCGCTGCCCGTGATCACATTGAACACCCCGGGCGGGATGCCAGCCAGCTCGGCCAGCTTGGCGAGCGCCAACGCCGACAGCGGCGTCTGCGACGCCGGCTTCACGACGATGGTGCAACCGGCTGCCAACGCAGGCGCAGCCTTGCGGGTGATCATGGCCGACGGGAAGTTCCAGGGCGTGATCGCCGCGCAGACGCCCACGGGCTCCTTCACCACCAGCAGTTGCTTGCCGCGCCAGGGCGAAGGGATCACCTCGCCATCGACGCGGCGCGCCTCCTCGGCGAACCATTCGACGTACGAGGCCGCGTACGCGATCTCGCCGCGGGACTCCGCCAGCGGCTTGCCCTGCTCGCGGGTCATCAGCGTCGCCAGCTCTTCCTGGTGCGCCATCATGAGCTCGGCCCAGCGTCGCAGCAGCTTCGCCCGATCCTCCGCCGGGCGATCGCGCCATGGTGCGAAGGCCCGCGCGGCCGCGTCGACGGCGCGCCGCGCCTCGTCGCGTCCCAGCGCCGGCACCCTGCCGACGAGCTGCCCATTCGCAGGGTTGGTCACGGCGATCGTCAGGCCTTCCGGGGTCGTGATCCATTGGCCGTCGATGTAGCAGGCGGACATCGACAACGAGTCCTTGGTCGGCATCATTGTTTCCTAGCGTGGGGTAGTTGCACTGTCCGCTGCCGCGCAGCGACGAGCGCTCAGTTCAGCTGGGTGACGAGCTTGGTCACGAGATAGCTATCGAAGGTCTCGACGCCGCCTTCGCTGCCGAAACCGCTGTCCTTGACGCCGCCGAACGGAATTTCGGCCGGCGCCATGCCAAAGTGATTGATGTTGACCATGCCAGCCTCCAGCCGCGAGGCGATCGCGTGCGCACGTTCGGTGTCACGCGTGAACGCATAGGCGGCCAGTCCGAAGGGCAGGGAGTTGGCGACGCGAATGGCGTCGTCGAGCTCGTCGAAAGGCACGATGCCGGCGATCGGTCCGAACGGCTCGTCGCGCATCAGGCGACTGGACGGCGCCGGATTGACCACGACCGTCGGCGCAAAGAAGCTGCCCTCCTCGCCGATGCGGACACCGCCGGTGGCGATCTCGCCGCCGGACAGGCGCGCGTCTTCCGAGAACGCCATCATCTCGCCCAGGCGCCGCGCGCTGGCCACCGGCCCCATCGTGACACCGGGATCCGTGCCCCGTCCGACACGGATGCTGCCGACGCGCTGGACGAATCGGTCGACGAACCGATCGAAGACGGCGCGCTGCACCAGGAAGCGCGTCGGCGACACACAGACCTGGCCGGCATTGCGAAACTTGTAAGGCGCCAGCAGGTCGGCGGCGCGGTCGACGTCGGCGTCGTCGCAGACGATCACCGGCGCGTGGCCGCCCAGTTCCATCGTCGTGCGCTTCATGTGCTGTCCCGCGAGCGAAGCCAGGCGCTTGCCCACCGGCACCGATCCGGTGAAGGAGATCATGCGGACGAGCGGCGATTCGATGAGCTGGCGAGAGATCTCCTCGGGTGTCCCCCACACGACGTTCAGGCAGCCCGGAGGCAGGCCTGCATCGTGGAACAGCTGCGCGATCGCGACGATGGCGCTGGGGGTCTCCGACGGCCCCTTCAGCACGAGCGTGCAGCCGCTCGCAAGCGCCGCGACGACCTTGCGGATGGCCTGGTTGAACGGGAAGTTCCACGGCGAGATCGCCGCACACACGCCGATCGGCTCGCGGATCACCAGCTGACGCACGGCAGGCGAACGGGCGGGCACCACGCGGCCGTAGATGCGCCGTCCCTCCTCGGCATGCCATTCGATGTGCTCGGCACTCGCGGTGACTTCGCCGACCGCCTCGGCGAGCGGCTTGCCCTGGTCCAGCGTGATGCCCAGGCCGATCTGCTTCGCCCGTTCGCGCGTGAGCTGCGCCACGCGTCGCAAGAGGTCCGAGCGCACCAGGGGTGACTCCAGGCGCCACGACTCGAACGCCCGCCGTGCCGCCACGATGGCCCGCTCGACATCCCGGCTCGTGCCTCGCGGCAGGTGCCCGAGCACGCTGCCGTCCGCCGGATTCACGACGGGATCGGCTGCACCGTCGACGGCGCCGGCGAACACGCCATCGATGTACATGGACAGCGGGGCATAGGACTCGCTCATGCCTGGACCTCGCGCGGTTGCCGCGGTCCCGCAGGCACCAGGAGCGAGTTCTCCTGCTTGACCATCAGGTGGCGGATGCGCCCGCGGAAGACCTTGAATTCGGGATCGGCCATGAGCCTGTCGCGCCGGCTCGCGCGATCGTCCATCGAGTCGAAGGCCCAGAGATAGACCAACTGGTTTAACTCGCCGACGTCCCGCGTGTAGTAACCCAGCATCCTGCCGAGGATGCGCTCCTGCACGGCGCGCCCGCACTCCTCGTAGACGCGGATGTATTCGGCCGTGCCACCGGGCACGAGCGTGTAGATGCGCTGTTCGACCAGCGAAGTCATGTGGGGATCTCCGAACTGGAAGCCGGCGGACGGACGCCCCGGCTGCCGATGGGGTGGGAAGTCATGCTGCCTCCTTGTGCCGATGCGCAGAAGGCTCCGGCATGAACGAGCGCAACGCCCGGGCCACCTGCGGCAGGCCCGCAGGCGTCGTCTGGGCCGCGACATAGCGATCAGGGCGCACGATGACCAGCGAGCACGGGTGCTCCGCGATCCAGTCTGCGAAGTGGTTGTCGACATCCTCGACACATTCCGTGCCCTGCGCGGACTGCAGGCGCAATCCGGGCTGGCTGCCGCTGCGGGCACGGCTGATCCGGACGAACCGCGCGCCGAGCGAAGCCCAGAGTGCGCGATCCGCCTCCGCCATGCCCGCCTGGGGATCCACCTCCCAGCCGATGACCGCGAACCACGGACCCAGCACGTCGTCGAGCTTCCGGCGCTCGCCCGTCGCGTCCTCGACATCCGGCTGTATCAGCATCCGGCCGACGGCGTTTTCTCCTGGCGCGTGTACCACGATACCCTGCTCGTAACGCGGCATGGGCTTGAAGCGCATCTGAAGGACGTAGTCGCGGACACCGGGCGTCAAGCGAACTGCCGAGAAGAAGCAGTCGCGCAGCCAGGCCTTGATCCGATTCTTCGGCATCAGCATGGCGCCGAAGATATCGGCCAAGTCGATCATCGCCTTCGCGTGGCGATAGCGCTCCTGCTCGTAGGTCTGGAGCACGGACGGCGCCAGCTGGCCGCGCACGATGCCCGCCAGCTTCCACGCGATGTTGCCCGCGTCGCGCAGGCCTGCGTTCAGCCCCTGGCCGATCCAGGGCGGCGAGAGGTGCGCTGCGTCGCCGATCAGCGCGACGCGGCCCTGGACGAAACGCTCGGCGACCCGCGAATGGTGGGTGTAGGTGCGTGCGCGGACGATCTCGAGCCGGTCCGGATCAGCCACGTAGGGCGCCAGCAACCGACGCACGGACTCGGGCTCGGCGATGGCCTGCGCATCCTCGTGCGGAAACACCAGGAACTCCCAGCGCCTGAACCCATACGGCAAGTAGATGCAGACGTTCGGGCGCTTCGGGTTGCAATTGAGTGCCGTGTAAGGCGCATCCACCTCCGCGTTCCGGACGTCGACCACCACCCACTTGATGGCGTGCGTCTTGCCGGCAAGCTTCAGGCCCAGCAACTCGCGCATCGCGCTGCGGCCGCCGTCCGCGGCCACGCAGTAGTCGCATCCCAGCGCGTAGGTCTGCCCCGAAGCATCCCGTACCTGCAGCGTGACGCCAGAGGCATCCTGGAGCACCCCGATCACCTGTTCACCCAGGCGCAATTCGACGTTTTCGTAGCGCGACAGCCCTTCGCGCAGCGTCTTCTCCGCCAACTGCTGCATGAAGATGTTGCGCCGCCACCAGCCGAACTCTCGTGTCGCTGGCCGGACGTCGGCGAAGCACTTGCCGTCGGCGCGGAACATGCGCATCGGGACGTTCTGGATCATGTCGCGCGCCAGGCGGTCGGCCAGGCCCACCGTCTGGAACAACCGGAGGGCCTCGTCATCCATGCCGACGGCGCGCGGGTAGTCGAGGAGCTGCTTCTCGCGCTCGATCACGACGGTGTGGACACCGTACGCGCCCAGCAGGTTCGCGGTCGCGATGCCATTCGGCCCTCCGCCCACCACGACGACGGAGGCTCGCGAAGGACGGCTCTCACGCATTCGGGGCCCCCCTGGCCCAGGCCGCCAGCGATGGGCTGCCAAGGAAGCGATGCAGGGAGCTTTCGAAGGCCGCGAAGTTGTCGTCGTGCACGTAGTGGCCCGCCGCCGCGATCTCTTCGCACTGGATGTTGGCGTTGCGGCGGCACATCTCCCTGGCGACGTCGGCCGAAAGGAAATCGGAGCGCGCTCCGCGCAGCAGGAGCATCGGCCGCGAGACGGCCTCGACGTGCGGCCACAGGTCGACCAGTTGCTTCGGCGTGGCGTTCAAGCGCGCCTCCGCGATGCCCTGCGCGTCATGGCGCCAGACGACGACCCCTCGGTCATCGGCCTTCATCGAATGCAACACGCGCGCCTGCAGGGCCGCCTCCGACACGTTGGGCCGCTGCCGCCTCCAGAAGGCCGTCGCCTCGAACCACGAGTCGAAGTGGTCGGGCGTTTCGTGCAGCTCCCGCCGGATGCGATCCGCGCCTGCCGAGTTCGCGGACGATCCGGGACCGATGTCCTCGATCACTAGGGCCGCCAAGCGCTCGGGATGGCGCGATGCATAGACCAGGGCCGTGGCGCCGCCCATCGAGTGCCCGAGCAGCACGAAGGCCGGCAGGCGAAGTTTGTCGACGAGCGCCTCGAGGTCATGCACGTATGACTCGGCGTAATAGCGCTTCGCCGGATCCCACTGGCTCAAGCCGCGGCCCCGCATGTCGAGCGCGATCACGTGGAAGCGTTCGGCCAGGCGCTGTGCGGCCGGTTCCCAGGTGTAGGCAAAGCTGCGCAACCCGTGCAGCGCGACGATCGCCGGCGCGCCCCGCTCGCCCCACTCCACGTAGCGCAGCTTCAGGCCGTCGCTGTCCACCCACCCTTCGCGGGCAGGCGTCTTCGCAGGGTGCGGCGTGGCGATGTCAGACGAGGCCATCTTCGCCCTTGATGTCGCGGGCCTGCAGCCCACCGAGGCGGGCATTCAGGCGGCCCCGCGTCGCGAACGCCCAGCACAGGACGACCTCGTCGCGGTTGGGGCCGTCCGCGAACATCGCCGTCACCGTGTCGTAGTGCGAACGGACGTACAGGGCGTCCTTGTGCGCCAGCGGGATGTCGATGACCGTTCCCGGTCCCCCGCGCTTGCCGGTCGAGGGCACCCAGGATTTGCCGCCGCCGACGCCGTCGCGAACGGGATTGGCCGCCGGATTGGTCAGGAGCGCGTTGCCGTGTTCGTACTCGCCGTCGATGCCGACCAGGCAGGCCTTGCCGTAGCTCTCGATGGCGCGGCCCGCCGCCGCTTCGCGGATGCGGCGTCCGAATTCCCGGCCGAGGTCGGGCGAGGGCGTGATCCAGGGCGACAGGTCCTGGACGTAACGCCCCGCGAACGGGTTGTGGATGCAGGCGGCGATCACGATCTTGCGCAGGGGCTCGCCGTCCGCGGGCTGCCCGGTCTCGCCGGCCAGGGTGTCCTCGACCTGCAGGAACCACTTGCGGATGTGGAAGGCGGAGAAGTTCGGAGCTTTGGTCATGTCCAGGTCAATGCAGTAGTGGGATCAGTCGAAGAGCGGCTCGAGGTGAACGGGGTCGCTCGCGGCGCGGTACTCGGTCATGAGCCGCTTGCCTTCCTCGTCGGTCGTCGCGGTCTCGCAGAAGAACTCGAGCCGGTTGCCGTCGGGATCGGTGAAATACACGCCGATGCCGGCCTTGTGGTCGGTGATCTTGACGATGGGTACCTGCCGCCGAAGAAGCATCCCGTACAGCCGCCGCAGCTCGAGGAGGCCGCCGGCGATCTCCAGTCCGTAATGCTGCAGTCCGATCGTGCCGAGCTCGGCCGGCGACTGCGCCTTGATCAGCGCGATGTCGTGGTGCTTCTGACCGAACGACATGAAGACCCAGCGCGGCTCACGCGCGACCTCCTGCATGCCGAGCACCTCGGCGTACCATGTGCCGGAGGCCTCTGGATCGCGGACGTAGAGGGCCACGTGGGTGCGCGCGACGCGCGGGACGGGGAGCTGGGTGCCCGGCTTCAGCGGCGGCACCTCGATGGCGGCGGTCATGTCGGTTTCCTTCAATCGATCGACTGGGCGTGCGCGACCAGCGGCGCGCGCATCGGCGTCCAGGCCACGGCAGTGATCTCGCTGAACTCGCGCCACTCCTTCTTCCAGGTTCGGCCGCCGTCCCGTGACCGGAACAGGTCGCCGTACTTGGTGCCCGCGTAGACGAGCGCCGGGTCCGCGGGATGGCTACCGAGCGCCCAGAACGTCGAGTTCGGTGCGGTCTCCAGCTCGGTTTCCGTCCAGGTGTGGCCGCGGTCGGTGGAGCGGCACAACCGGGTCTTGAAGCCCGGCGTCCCATCGCCGATCGCCAGCAGGAGCTCGCGTTCGGAGCCCGGGATGGGCATCACCGTGCGCGTGTAATACAGGCCATCGAAGCGCTGCTTGGAGAGCTGGCCGTCCCAGGTCTCGCCGTCGTCGTCGCTGACGTACACGGCATTCACCGTCAGCACGATCGTGGTCTTGGGAAGCGTCGCGGTGGCCGGCAGGATCGCGATCGAGTGGATGTCGGAGCTGCGGATCGGCTTGCGTGGGTCGTCCAGGCGCTCGAAGGTCTCCCCGGCGTCGCGGCTGCGCCAGACGCCTCCCTCCTCGACGCCGAACCAGACCTGGCGGCTGTCGTCGGGATCGACGCAGATCGTCAACATGCGCGGCCTGTTCACCCCCTGGCAGAACTCGGGCATCTCTGGCGGCAGGCGCGACCACGTCTCGCCGCGGTCGGTCGACTTGAAGAGCGCCGAGCGCGACGGGGCGCCTGTTCCGGCATAGATGACGTCCGGGTCGTTCGGATCGATGGCGATCGACCAAACCGTCATGCCGGAGATCGCACCCTCCGCGCGGCGCCAGTGGGCGCCGCCGTCGTCGCTGATGCACAGCCCGCAGTCGGCGCCGGCGTACACACGCTGCGGACGCCTGGGGTCCACCGCGAGTGCGCGCACGACGCCATCGAACTCGATGGCCTCCTTGAGGCCGAGGCGATGCCAGGTCTTGCCGTCGTCGTTGCTGCGCAGGATCCCTTGTCCCGCGGTCGCGACCATGATCGTGAAGTCCATCAGGGGCTCCTTCAAAGAAAGATGCCGCGGCTCAGGCCGCCGTCGCACCCCAGGGATTCACCGGTGATCGATCCGGACCTCGGAGAGGCCAGGAACGCGATGAGCCACCCCATCTCCTCGGGCTGCAGGACGCGCCGGATCGGCGTCGCCTTGACGTAGTTCGCCTCGACCTCCGCGACGGTCAACCCTTGCTTGCGGGCCTCCTTCTCGTAGAGCTCGTGGATGTGCGGGGTCTCGACCACGCCGGGATGGATGGTGTTGACCGTGATGCCGTCGGGGCCCAGCTGGTCGGACAGCGTCTTGGCCATGTGCACGATTGCGACGTTGCGCATGCCCGAAAGCTGCTTGCTGCCGCGGCCGGTCAGTCCGCCGATGTTGATGATCCGCCCGTAGCGTCCGCGTCGCATGTGCGGCGCGGCTGCTTTCGCGCATCGCAGGTAGCCGACCACCTTGATGTCGATGTCCTGCAGCAGGCCCTGCGGATCCGCGTCGGCAAGCTCAGCGCGCACCAGCCCGCCGGGATGCGCCGCGCCATTGACGAGGATGTCCAGACGCCCGAACGCAGCCGCGGCCTCGTCGATCGCCGCCGTCACCGAGTCCATGTTGGTGGTGTCCACCGCCAGCGGGAGGATGCGGCCGGCTTCGGCGCCGAGCTGGCGGCGCAGGTCTTCGGCCGCCTCTTCCAGGAGTGACAGGCGTCTCGCAGCGATCGCGACGTCGACGCCCTCGCGCGCGAGTTCCAGTGCCGCGGCCTTGCCGATGCCCATGCTGCCGCCTGTGATGAAGGCAGCCTTGCCCTTGAGTTGTAGATCCATATGTCCTCGGAAGAAGGGGGAAGTCAGGCCAGGCGCATCTCGATGACGATCGGGCCGGAGGTGTGCGTGAGCGCCATGCGCAGTGCACCTTGCAACTCGTCGGTGGTCGACGTCCGCACGCACGGCACGCCGTAGCCTTGCGCGAGCGCGACCCAATCCAGCGGCGGATCGTCCAGCGAGGTCAGCCGCGCGGCCTGCGGGCCGGGAGCGATCCCGGCGCGTGCGAGCTCCGTCTGCAAGATGCCGTATCGCCGGTTCGATGTGATGAGCACGATGACCGGCAGCCGCTCGCGCGCCATAGTCCACAGCGCCTGGATGGTGTACTGCGCGCTGCCGTCGGACTGCAGTGCGAACACCCGGCGGTCCGGGCATGCCACCGCGGCGCCGAGCGCCACCGGCAGGCCTTGCCCGATCGCTCCACCGGTGTTTGTCAGGATGGTGTGCCTCGCCGCGCATGCCGAGGCCGTGACGAAGGGATATCCGCAGGTGCCGCCTTCCACCGAGACGATGGCACCGTCGGGAAGCGCGTTCGCGACGATCCGGCCAATGGCTGCCGGCGTCAGGTCGCCCGCTGGGATGGCGTGCTGTGCCGACGTCACGCCCGCCGCGATCGTGGACGCGCCCAATGCATCGGCCAGGCGTTCGAGCGCCTCGTCAGCAGCCTCGCCCGGGCGCGCGAGCAGGTGCAGCGCTTCAGGTGGCGCGAGATCGCTCGGCAGGCCCTCGTACCCGAAATAGGCCACCGGGGCGATGGCGCCGGCAAGCACGACGGCCGATGCCTCGAGCGCCTGGATCGCGGTCTCCGGAAAGTAGGGAAGGCGATCGATGTCGGGCAGGCCGCCGCCGCGCTCCGTGCGGGCCGGGAAGGTCTCGCTGAACAGCCGAGCGCCGGTCGCGGCCGCGATACGGCCAGCCGCGATGTGGCCGCGCTCGCTCAGCGCGCGATCACCCAGGAGCAGCACGGTTCGCTGGCCGCTGGCGAGCAGGCCCCGAATCGATTCGATGCGTTCGCCATCGATGGAGGACAGGGCGGCCGGCGCGGCGGCCGGCTGCTCCTGCCCGGGCGCGGGGAGCTGCTGGAAGTCGACCGGTACCACCAGCGTGGCGACCTGCCCGGGCGACGCCAGCGTGGCGCGCATGCCATCGACAGTGTCGCGCCAAAGATGTCGCGCCGAGGAGATCGCTCGGTACCACCCGGACACCGTACGGGCCAGGGATTCGATGTCCGACGTGAGCGGCGCGTCGTACTTCAGGTGCCAGCTCGCGTGGTCGCCAACGATGTTGAGGATCGGTGTCCGCGCCCGCCGCGCGTTATGGAGGTTGGCCAAGCCGTTCGCCAGTCCCGGCCCGAGATGGAGCAGGGTCGTGGCCGGCCGGCGCGACATGCGTCCGTAACCATCGGCGGCACCAGTGCAGACACCCTCGAACAGCCCCAGCACCGCGCGCATGCCATCGACTTGGTCCAGGGCCCCGACAAGCGGCATCTCCGTCGTGCCCGGGTTCGCGAAACAGACGCTCGCCCCGGCGGCCACCGCGGCCTGCAGGACGGTCACGGCCCCGTTGGGCAAATCTTCATTGCTAGGAATCTTGTGCATGGTCGGCTCTAGGATGAAAGTGATCGTATTCCCAACATACGGCACTTACAACACCGCGAATGACCGAAATCGGCACCTCGAGAGCCAGCCAGATACATAGGCGTGTCGCCGCGCGCCGCCCTATCGACGCGCCGATCCATCGAGTGCCCACAGGAGCAGACACGCGCCGAGCGAGGCGCCAATGGCCGCGACGCCCCGTGCCGCATCGCGCGGCCGTGACCTCGCAAAGAGTCAGGAGGCAGGCCGTCTTCCCGACGGCACGCGGCCCAAGGTCAGGAAGAGCTGAGCGCGACGGCCTTCCGCGCCTTGGGCACCGCCGGGCCGGCAGCCGCCGGGCGACGGCGGCGGTGCGCAGGCGCCACCTCCTCGGCTGCCGGGCTGAGGGCCTCATGCTCGACCACACGGGCCAGCGCGCGCGAGACCTGCCCGGCGGCGGCGCGCAGCCGCACGCCGATCAGTTCGGGCTCGTAGACCTTGAAGTCCTCGGCCGCAAAGACGAGCGAAATGCAGCCCGCGACCTCGCCAGTACCGTACAGGATCGGTGACGAGATGCCCGACATCCCTGCGTCGATCTCGCCGGTGGACATGCACAGGCCCTGCCGCTTGATGGCTTGCAGCGCTTTCCAGAACGACAGCCAGTCTCGTCCGATCGCCTGGCAGTCCACTTCGTGCTGGTGCTCCTTCCACAGCCGCTTGAGGCGGCTGCGGCTCATCGCGGACAAGATGGCTTTGGACGTGGACGAACGGAACAACGGCATCGTCGTTCCGCGCCCGAAGGAGACCGGCAAGCGGGTCGTCGTCGCTTCATGCTCGAACACGTTGACGATGCGGTCGTCGTAGCAGGTGGTCAGCAATCCGGTCGCCCCGAGCGAGTCCGCGAGCGAAATGACGACCGGCCGCCCGGCGTTCAACAGCGGATCCGACTGGATGATCCGGTGGTCGAGCTCGATGATGCGGGGCCCCAGCATGAACTGCCCGCCATCGCTCACCAGCAATCCGGCATGTCCGAGCTCGCGGATGTAGCGGTAGCACGTCGTGCGCGTGAGGCCCAGCGACTCGGCGATTTGCTCCGCGGTCATCGTCGTGTGTTCCTTTGAGAACAGGTCGAGCACGGAGAGCATGCGCGTGAGGCTGGACACGGGTGAATTCGCGACGGGTGTTGACGCTCGATCTTAGGACAAGTCCGGCCGTGGTCACGCCCGCCCGCGACCGTACCAACTCGCGATTTTCGACGTAGTGGCAAAAGGCAGCATTTGTGCCGCGATTTCCATCCATCGAACTTCAATTCGTCCTTCACATTGTTATCGTAAATACCGAAATACGGGACTATCGATATCAACCCGTGCGCGGGAAGCCCCTCGGCGCTGCGGCGTTCGGCTGCCGCGGGCGGTACACAAAAGGACTGCGACATGCGTTCGTTTCGCGACATGAAGATAGGAACACGGCTGGGCATCGGATTCGCAGGCGTCATCGCCTTGCTCATCCTGATCGCCGTCGTCGGCATCGACCGCATCGAGACTGTCAAGGTCAATACCGAGCTCATCCTCCATGACCGCTACGCCAAGGTTGCGCTGGCGCACTCGATCGAAAATGCTGTCAACTCGCAGGCACGCGAGCTGCGCACGGCGCTCATCAGCACCGATGTGGAGATCGTCCGCAACGAACTGGCCGCCGTCGTCGAGGCGGATCGCCAGATCGCCAGCGCCGTGACCCAATTGCAGGCTTCGTTGACGTCCGCAGAAGGAAAGGTCGTGCTGGCCGGACTCATCGAGACTCGCAGGGACTACATGCAGCGCAAGGAGGAGCTTGTGCGACTGGTGGGTGCCCAGAGTCTCGACGAAGGAGGCGTCTACCTGATCAAGCAAATGATGCCCGCCCAGACGGCTTACCTGGCCGCACTCGACAAGCTGACCAAATCGCAGATCGACCAGATGGAGCGGTTCGGCCAGGAGGCCACGGACATGGCGTCCGTCGCACGCATCCTGATGTTCACCCTGGCCATCGGGGCCGTGGCCCTGGCGATCGGCGTGGCCGTCGCGATTACCCGGTCGATCACGCGACCGATCTCGCAAGCCGTGCAGATCGCACGCACCGTCGCATCCGGCGACCTGACCTGCCGCGTCGAATCGGGCAGCGCGGACGAGGCCGGGCAGCTCCTCGAGGCCCTGCGTCACATGAATGAGGGTCTCACCGGTATCGTTCACGAGGTCCGCGACAGCAGCGAGTCCATCGCCACAGGCTCGCAGCAGATCGCCGTCGGCAATGCGGATCTCTCGCATCGCACCGAGGAACAGGCCTCCAACCTGCAGCAGACCGCGTCGTCCATGGCGCAGATCCTGTCGACCGTGCGGCAGACCGCGGACACGGCGCGACTGGCGGCGTCGCTCGCCGAAAGTGCGAGCGTCGTGGCCCTCAAGGGCGGCGCCGTCGTCGAGCAGGTCGTCACGACCATGGGCGACATCTCCGGCAGCTCGCGCAAGATCTCGGAGATCACCGGAGTGATCGACGGCATCGCGTTCCAGACCAACATCCTGGCCCTCAACGCGGCCGTCGAGGCGGCACGTGCGGGCGAGCAGGGCCGCGGCTTCAGCGTGGTCGCGGGCGAGGTCCGCACGCTTGCGCAACGCGCCGCCTCCGCCGCGCGCGAGATCCGCGCGCTGATCGGCGCGAGCGCCGAGATGGTCGATGCCGGCTCCCATCTCGTGAGCGACGCGGGGGCCACGATGACGGAGATCGTCGCCCAGGTGCGGCGCGTCAGCCAGCTGATCTCCGAGATTGATACCGCGACCCAGCAACAGGCCGCAGGCATCAGCCACATCGGCAACTCGATGACTCAGCTGGACCGGGTGACGCAGCAGAACGCGGCGCTGGTGGAGGAGTCGGCCGCGGCCGCGGACAGTCTCAACCAGCAGGCGGCAAAGCTGACGGGTCTCGTCGGCGCCTTCCGGCTGGCGTGACCTGCCTGGATCAGCCGACGCGCAGGTCAACCCAGGTACTGCTGTGCTTGCCGGCAGGCGAGCCGAATGAGATGCGGCGTGATCGCCTGCCCATCCTTCGACCCGGGACGCGTGTGCACCCATCCCAGGTACGTGAAGCCGCGCGCCGTCAGGAACGCCGGCAGCGTGGCCACCACCGATACTGGCAGGTCGCGGCGGGCACGGTAGCCGTCAATGAGCCCGTCCCGGGCGGCCTGATAGCAGGGATCGTCCTGGATGAAGTACAGCGCCGTGGCAAGCTCGAACGGATGCCATCCGAAGCCGGCGTCGTCGAAGTCGATCAGGCGCGGCCGTCCGTCGGAACCCAGCAGCAGGTTTTCAGGGACGAAGTCCGCGTGGATCAAGCCGTAGTGGCGCTCGGCCCCGGTGTCGGCGGCAAGGTCGCGGAGTTCCCGGCGAACCTTGTCCCTCGCATGCATCAACAGCTTGCGCTCGGTGCGCGTCAGCGCCTCCAGCTCCCAGAACCTGCCCCACAAGGGATGTTCGCCGACCAGCCCTTCCAGGTTCCAGCTGGGACGCTGGAAGCCAGGCGGCAGCCGCCACGCGGCTGCATGGTCGTGCAGCCCCGCCATGATGTTCCCGATCACGCGATACAGGCTGCCGATGTCCTGCAGCCCGCTCCCGAGTCCGCCCTCGGAGGTGCCCAACTGGCGCCCGTCGATCCATTCGAAGAGGTCGACCTGTCGTTCAGCCCCTCCGGCCTTGGCTCGGACCTTCACGAACAGCCTGCCGTCGCTGGAAGGCACGAGGGCGGGCACGTCGATGCCGGCCTCGCGAAGGGCGGCCATCCACTGGAGCTCAGAGCGCAGGGACTCGTCTGTATGGTTGCCCTCAGGATGGATCCGCAGGGCGAAGGATGTCCCCGTCTCGTCGACGACGCGGAACACGGCGTTCTCCCGCATCTTGACGAGATGGACCTCCCGCATCGTCTTGTTCCAGCGACGCATTGCCGGCGCCACCATCTCGTGGAGCGCCGCCGGGGCGTCTTCGGCGGCACGTCGTTCACGCATCGCGCGTCTGGGCGAGGCTGCGATCCAGCGCATCCAGCAGATGCTCTGCATGCGAGCCGTCGAAGGCCAGCGGAGGCCGGATCTTGAGGACGTTGTCATGCTGACCCAGGCGGCTGACCAGGACGCCGTGCTCGCGCATTCGATTCACCACGGCGCGGGCGCGTCGGGGTGCCGGCGTCCTGGCGGCGCGATCCTGCACCAGCTCGATCGCCCAGAACAGGCCCTTGGAACGGACATCGCCGACGGCCTCATGCCTCGCCGCGAGATCGCGCAGGGATCCCGTGACCTGCGGCCCCAGTGTTCGCACGCGCTCGATCAGGCCCTCCTGCTCGATCACGTCCAGTACCGCGAGCGCTGCGGCGCAAGACACCGGATTGCCCGCGAACGTGTTGAAGTACATCACCCGGTCGCGGAACGCATCGATCATCGCGGCGCTCGAGACCACGCCGGCGATGGGGTGCCCGTTGCCCATGGGCTTGCCCAGCGTCACGATGTCCGGAACGACCTGCGTCAGGCGATGCCCCCAGAACTCGCCGGTACGGCCGAAGCCAGCCTGCACCTCGTCCAGGATGACGAGCCCTCCTGCTTCGCGCACCAGCCGCGCGACTCGCTCCAGAAAAGCGGGCGGTGCGTCGGGCAGACCTTCGTTGGCGAAGATGGGGCAAACCAGCATGCCGGCAACGCCAAAGCCATCGCGCTGCAGCCGGGCGATGCCCGCACGCACCTCGTCGACATAAGCCTCGACCAACGCGTCGCCGCTCAGGCCGCCCAAGGGACGGTAGGTGTCGGGGAAAGGCACCGCATGCACGCGCGGGCTCCCAGGGCGGCCGCCGCTGAACGTGGTGGACAGCTCGTCGACCGCCGCAGTGTTGCCGTGGTAGGTGTTGCTCGTGCAGATGATGCCTTCGCTGCCCGTCAGCGTCCGCGCCATGCGCAGCGCCAGGTCGTTGGCCTCGCTTCCCGTGCAGGTGAGCATCACCGCGTCCAGCTTCTCGAACAGCGCCGTCAGCCTCTCGGCATACTGCACGATCGTCTCGTGCAAGTAGCGCGTATGGACGTTGAGCGTCCCGGCTTGTCGTGCGATCGCTTCGACCACCCTCGGGTGGCAGTGGCCGACGACGGGGACGTTGTTGTAGGCGTCGAGATAGCGCCGGCCGTCGGCGTCGTACAGCCACGCGCCCTCGCCGCGGACGATGTGCAGGGGGCTGTCGTAGAACAGCGGCGCCCCCTTGCCGAGCAAGCGTTGTCGGCGTTCGAGCAGCAATGGGGTCACGTGGAGGGCTCCCTGACGGAAGGTGCGACGCCTCGCGGGATCCACGAGGCGTCGCGACCAAGCTGGAGGAGTGGTCACTCAGCGCGAAGGCGCGCGCTTCGCGCGCTTCCGACCTCGCCCGGCGATCACAGGGTGGCCAGGGCCTCGCCGAAGATGTCCAGGGCCTTGAACATCAGCGAACGCGGGATGGTGAGGGACGGCATGACGCGCATCACGTTGGTGTAGCGCCCGCAGGGGATCATGAGGACGCCGTGGCTGACGAGGTAGTCCATCAGCTTGCCCAGCTTCTCGCGGCTCAGCGGCTCCTTCGTCGCCTTGTCCTCCACGAGTTCGATCCCGATCATCAGGCCACGGCCGCGAACCTCGCCCACGAACCGGCTGCCGAAGCCGCGGATGCGCTCCTGCGCTTCCAGGCCGAGCTTGTGGGCGCGGTTGAGCAGGTCCATGGCCGGATCCTGCAGGATGGCGAAGTTGGTCAGCGCGACCGCCGCGGACACCGAGTTCGCCGCGAAGGTGTTGGGCATCGAGCCGTCGGGGATCTTCTCCGCCAGGTCGGAGCGCATGACCAGGCCGGCCATCGGCACATCGCCGCCCACCCCCTTGCCGAAGGTCAGCATGTCGGGCTTGACGCCGGAGTGCTCGACCGCCCACATTTTGCCGGTGCGGCCTGCGCCCGCCTGGATCTCGTCGACGATCAGCAGGGCCCCGCTCCGGTCGCAGGCCTTGCGCAACAGTTGCAGGAATTCCGGTGCCGGGGGCACGTAGCCGCCCTCTCCCTGAACCGGCTCGACGATCACCGCGGCGACGTCGTCCACGCCGGTGTAAGGCGTGTTCATCAGGTAGTCGACGTACTCGCCGGCGATCTGTTCCGCGCTCTTGTGGGTGGTGTCGAACGGGAAGCGGTAGGCGTACGGATAGGGCGCGTGGATCACGCCGCCCATGAACGGCCCGTACCCCTTCCGATAGGCGGTGCCCGTCGTGAGCGAGCCCGACGCGTTCCAGACGCCGTGGTAGGCCCCCTGGAAGGCGATGATCTGGTTGCGTCCCGTGACGCGCCGAGCGAACTTCACCGCCGCCTCGACCGCATCGCTGCCGCTCTGGGCGAAGAAGGTGATGCAGTTGCCGCGCAGGCCGTCCGGCATGACTTCGGAGATCTTGGCGGCAAGCTCGGTGCGACGCGTGCTGTTGACTTCCATCGAGTGCATCAGCACTTCCGACTGCTGCCGCATTGCCGCCACGACCTTCGGATTGCAGCGACCCACGCTGCTCACGCCGACGCCGGCCGAGAGGTCGATGAAGGTATTGCCGTCCGGGTCCTTGAACGTGACGCCGAAGGCGCGGTCCATGACGACAGGCATGCGGCCACCGCCGCGTGCCATGGATTCGGTCCGGCCCGACAACGCCAGCGCCTCGGTGGACTTTGGCCCAGGGAAGTGGGTCGAGACCATCTTCGGGGCATCGGGGAAATTGAGGGATTCCAGTTCTGTTTCGGTCACGACGTACCTCGTTGGCAACGTAAGGGGATTCGTGCGATCTCCAAAGCGATCGCGCTAACGCTCGTTTGGGCTGGCGGAGCCCGCGACGAGACGACGTCGGGATCGTGACGGACTTCGGGCGGCACAAGTAGCCCGAATCGGCATGCCGTTCCCCTCGCTGCAAGGCGTCACGCTGATCAGATGCAGGTTCCTCGCCATCGGCGCGCCTACCGTCGAGCGCCGGAACGTCGCCCCCGGGCACCGCCCCTCGACGGCAACGGCCATTCGGCCCAGCCGTGTTGCCGTTCGCGGTGCGGCGCACGGAGGTCGTCGGTTCCGCAAGCACGCACCGCTTCCCCTTGGGCCTACGACTGGAAGTCGCTGAATGCGCCCATTCCGTACATGTCGGCGACGATCACCCAACTGTCGCCTTTGCGTCTCCAGGCGGTCAGCGAGCGGAATTCGATGACGCCTCCTGCGTCGGCATCCGCTGGAGGCGACTTCCATTCAAGCCAGGTGACGGCGGACGTCGCACTCAACTCCTCGGTGCGCACCGAGCGGATCGACAGCTGCGGCGTGATCTTCAGCATCTCCGTCAGTGCCGGCAGCAGGTTCGCGCCCGCCGTGATGCCGGGGGCGCCTTCGCCGCAGACGGTGGCCTCCTCGGCGAACACTTCCTGCAGTACCGCCTGCGCATCTCCGCTTCGGCAGAGCGTCTGGAGTCGTTCGATGGCTTGGGTCAGTGTCATGTGCATTCCTTGAAATTGCAGTCTTGCTCGATGCAAGTTCGCCGGCTTCAGGCAGATGTGGCGTGTGATCGCAGGAAGGCCTGGACGTCGCGTGCAGCGCGGATCCCCTCCTCGATCGCGCCGTCGATGAAACCGCGCCATCCGCAGGCCCAGTCCGTATTGGCAAAGAACAGGGGCGGTGCCGGCGTCCGCAGGGACTCCAGCGCCCTGGAGACTTGTCCGGCGGAGAACCAGGTCCATCCGCCCTTGGAATAGGGGTCCCGGGTCCAATCGTGGGCGAAGACTTCGTCCACCACGATGTCCGGGATGAACCTGCGCAATTCAGCCTCAATGCGCTCGAGGCTCCAGAGGTCCACGCGATCGTCCGGGCCGAATCCCACAAGGATCGACTTCCCCTCCACCTCGCGATCCGCCACGACCATCGTCAGCGCATTCGGGAACGGCGCGAAGCCCACCCAGGCACCGACGCTGCGGTCGACCCGTGCGAAGAACTTGGTGCCGGCGCAGACGTGCTTCTCCTGATGCGCGCTCTTGCGTTCCGGCGTCAACCCGGGACCGAAGTCGATGTCGCTCAGGACATTCAACGGCACCGCGACCACGACCGACTTGGCGCGGACCTCAAGCCCGTCGGTTCGCACGCGCACATGCTCGCCCTCGACTCGAATGGATCGCACCGGCTGTCCCAACGCAATGTCGGCCCGAGCGTCGTCAAGCATCGCCAATGCCAGCGCCGACGTGCCCTGAGCGATCTTGTAGCGCCCGAGCCGCTTCAGCAGCGAGTCGGTGGAGTAGTCGCCGAGCGCCCACCAATGCATCTGGTCGTGAAAGCCGCCCTTGGCCGGGTCGGTGGCGGCATTCATGGTCAGGAACGCCTGCAGGAGTTCCCGCGGGCGCCCCTCGACCGACAACTGGGCGAGCCGATCCGTCATGCTGAGCTTGTCCGTGCTTTCCAGAAGGTCCGCCGACGGGGCAAACGGATTCGGGAACACTTCGCGAGCCTGCACGCCGTCGATGTCGCAATAGGCGCTCAATGCCTTGTCCAGGTCAGCGCCGATCGCCGCCGCGGAGTCGGTGGCCAAACCCGTCGCACCCAGCACGCTCATGGTGTCGGCCGTGCCGCTCAGCGACTCGATGAGACCCAGCCCGTACCGATGGATCTCGTTCCACAAATAGGGTTGCCCCCAATGCACCCAGGTGCCACCGATCTCGAACTTCTGCCCGCGTCGCTCGGTGACGAAGGTGCGCCCCCCGATGCGGTCCCGCGCTTCCACGATCGCCACGCGCAGGCCTCGCGTCCCGAGCTCGCGCGCCGCGGTCAGGCCGGCGAATCCAGCGCCGATCACCACGACGTCGTAGGCCTCGTGCGGGAGTACCGCGCGCTCGAGCGCGGCCGACGTCCTCATGCCGGCGACCGGCGCATGCCCGCGTTCGATGCTCAATCCATCCGAAGTCTTGTTCATGACTGGATGCGCTCCTGAAATGTCGTCAATCAATGCATGACCGCCCGACGACGGAACGTCTGGACGATCGGATCTCCACTCGCCGCCTGACTGGGGGCGTCCCCAGCAATCGACCGGGAAATTCTGTTCCCAGGCCTGTCTACCCCGGTAGCACTAATCGGAAAGCCGATCAGGATCGGCGGTGGTCGCCTTCGAGGCGATGGCGCACCGGAGGAGGGTCTAATCGACGGCGACGCATGTGTGCGTCGGAGCCGTGCGAGACAGACGCGGAGAGCCGCCTTGGCGCCGGGTCTGCGAGGGCAGTTCTCCGAATAGCTCCTGGTACTTCGACGCGAAGTAGCTCAGGTGCAGGAAGCCCCACTTCGCGGCAGCGTCCCCGATGGACAGCTCCTCCGAACGGGTCTCCAGCAACTCACGCCGCACGCCATTGAGCCGAACGCTGCGCAAGTAGTTGACGGGGTTGGTCTCAGTGACGCTCTGGAAGCTGTTCTGCAGCGTCCGGCGGCTGGCCCTCAGCCGCCTGGACAGTTGCTCGATGCTCGGGGCTTGCGCGGTGTCCCGCATGGTGATGCGGTGGCAGGTTTCCACGATGTAGCCTCGGCTCGAGCTCACGCTGCGCGGGAGCCTAGCGATCGTGGAGTCGATGATGAGGCGTACCCACTCGTCTAGCATCGCCTGCTCGATGTCCTGCACCGTCTCTGGCATGGCTTGCAATTCGGGCAGATCAACCACCGCGTTGAACAGTTCGAGCAAACGCTGGCGGCAGGGTGCCAGCCGATGTGCTGGAATCCGGATGATCGGTTGCTTCAGCAAGGCGTCGATTCCCGCTGACTGGGGATGGTCCGCCACAGCGCGATCGAATGTGTCGCGCTGGAAGGTGATTGAGAGCATGTCCATGGACCTGGGCATGTGGAACATGAACTCGTCGCCACCCTGCAAGACGAACATGCAATTGGCATCTGCGTCCCGGCCCTGCACCTGCGCCATGCCATTGATCACGACCGGGAGCGCGAAGCAGATGTGTCCCCGCGGAGCCTCGCCTTGCTGCACGACACGCTTGTCGATGCGTTCGCGAAAGGCGTGAAAGCGGGCGGTCGACAGTTGTGACAGGACGGACCGCGCCTCGCCGCACGAGATCTGGTTGTAGACGGTCCCCCAGCCCTTCAACGATGCAGCGTGCAGGTGCACGTCATCGAACTGCTCTGTCTTGATGTCCATCTGGCTGCCCCCCGATCTGACTCACCCTGGAACCAGGGGGAAACCTTCCAGCCGCCGGGCGCGGAGAGCGGGCGTGCCTCCCATATCTGCCTCAGGAGCGGCTCGCCCCCATCTCGGAATACGCGTCAGGATCGCGGATGCGCAGCCGCCTGGCCAGAGCCCACCCAACCACGGCCGCCGCGGGGATCAGTGACGGGAGTGCGATTCCCAATGCCTTGTCATCGGTTCCGGTGAGCTGCCCGAAGTTGATGAAGATGTAGACGAACAGAACGGCCATGACGAGGCCCGAGGCCACGGGGGCGGCCAGCGACTTCCAATAGGAGACCCCTCGGTGCCGCTGGAAGAACGCCACGACGGCAACCGAGGTGACGGTCATCATGCCGACCAGTCCCAGCACGCCGACCTGGCAGATCCAGGTGAACAGATCGAGCACCGGATCCAGGTGAAGACCGGCGAACAAGGCCACCACGAGCAGCGCGCCGATGGTCTGCGTGATCGATCCCATGTGCGGGCTCTGATGGACCGCGTGGGTGCGCCCGAGCATGGCCGGGAGCAGGCCTTCCCGGCCCGCCACGTAGCTATAGCGCGCGATGTAGTTGTGGAATGCCGAAAGCGCGGCAAACAGGCTGGAGACGAACAGCAACTGCGTGATGGCGGGCACCGGCCCCCCGACGTAGCGCTTCGAGAGCGAGAAGAAGAGCGTGGTGGGGTCCTGCAGGGCCTTGATGGACGGGATCAGTTCGGACGGCCCGACGCCGGCGATCATCAGCCACGACGTGAGGACATAGAACATGCCGATCAGCAGCACGGCGGCATAGGTTGCGCGCGGCACGGTCTTTTCGGGGTTGCGCACTTCCTCGGCATAGATGGTCGTCGCTTCGAAGCCCATGAAGGATCCGAGGCAGAACAGGATCGCCATCGGGAACGATCCGGAGAGGAGCGCGCTCAGCTCGAACGTGTGGGTGGACAGGCCATGCGCGCCTCCCTTGCCCAGGATGACCACGTCCACCAGCAGCACGATCACGTACTCCACCAGCACCAGAATCCCGAGGACCTTCGCGGACAAGTCGACCTGACGGTATCCCAGGATGCTCACGAGCACGATGGCGATGAGGCTGTACACCCACCAGGGACCGTCCACACCATATCCGTTGAACAGGCTCGCGGAAGCCGCTCCGAACAGGCCGATGAGCCCGAACTGCATCGCGTTGTAGGCCACCAGCGCCATCACCGCCGTCGCGCCACCCCAGTGGCCGCCCAGGCCGCGGGCAGCATATGCATAGAAAGCACCGGCGTTGCGCACGTGACGCGCCATCGCGACATAGCCGACTGAAAACAGCAGCATCACCACGGTGGCGCACAGGAAGGTCGCGGGCAATCCCGTGCCGTTACCCAGCATGAAGGCAATCGGCAGCACACCGGCCACCCCGGTGAGGGGGGCCGCAGCCGAAACCACCATGAAGGTCAGCGCGGCGAACCCCAGCGAGTTCTGCCGCAGCTGGTTGTCGCCGGCGACGGCCTCTTGGGGCGCTGTCGGGGGCCCATCGATGACGTTGTCGTCCATGGTGTATTTGCCTATCGTCTCATCTGGAGGTCGGCACAGGAGTCGCAAATCGGGCGCAACGCTGTCGTCCTGGTGTCGAGGAATCTACAGCCGATTCTTGGCCACCGTTAGCCTGAATCGGCAGGCGCCGGGGTGTGCGCACAGCGCCAGGCTCCATCGGCCACAGGCCATCGAGGATCATGATGGCAAGTTTGCTGACTCAGTGTTGGGCGATCCGGCCGTTCAGCTCTGTTGCTGCCGACGTCAACAGGTCGCAGAGGAAACTTTCCTGAAAGGCGCGGAATCGCTCGCGGCGCCCCACCAGCGTGATGCTGCCCAGGACCCGACGCTTCTCGTCGAAGATCGGCGCTGCGACGCCCATCCGCCCCGAGTGCAGTTCGCTCTCGCTCAGGCAATAGCCCAGCCTGCGGATGGCCAGGAGGCTCTTGGAGAACTCCTTCCATTCGAGCCCCAGGTGCTTCAGCTCGGGCTTGTTCGCGTGGGCGTCGAAGATGCGACGGATCTGCCTTGGCAACAAGTAGGCCAGGACCACGCGGGAGGTTGCACTATGAAACAGGTCGATGGGCCTGCCTCGGCCACCGCCTACGGGCCCGGTATCCGAGCCGCGCTTGATCAGGACGTTCACCACCGAGTCACCATGCCATTCGCTGATCAAGGCGTCCAGACCCGTCGCGGCGACCAGCTTGTCGACCAGATCCCGGCTGCAGACCAGCAGGGGATCGTATTCGGTCATCTGGGCCTCGAGCGCGATGATGCGCGGCCCCAGCGCGTAGCCGCGGGGCAGGCGAACCAGAAGGCCCGCATCGCCAAGCTCCCTCAGGTAGCGGTAGGCGCTCGCGGGCGTGTACGCCAGCTCACGGCAGATGATGTCGACGTCGATCACCGGCTGGTCGGGCCGAAAGAGATCCAGGACGTTGAGCATGCGGCGAAGACTGTTCATGCGGATTTTCTAGCCAACGGGGCCCCGATGCATTCGTCATGCGAGTTGCACCCGCTCTCTGCAGGGCGATCGATCGGAGCGTCTCCAGGTGGATAGCTCGATTCGGTCCAGGCTCCCATCCCGGAGCGCCTTGAAGCAGGGGGCTCGCCGGCATCTGGATGCGCTGCCCGGCGCTGGCCGTTCAGGCGTCGAAGCGGCGGACGAGCGGGGCGCGTTCGGTCTGCGAAGGCAGTTCGCGGAAGAGATCCTGGTATTCAGCGGCGAAGTGGCTGAGATGGAAGAAGCCCCATTGCGACGCGGCGTCGCCGATGGAGAGATCGGCCGCCCGCGTGTTCTTCAGGGTTCGTCGAACACCGTTGAGGCGAACCGACCGCAGGTAGTGGAGGGGCGTGGTCTCGGCGACCAGGCGGAAACTGTTCTGGACGGTTCTGCGGCTGACCTGCAGCCGCTGGCAGAGCTCGAGAACGTTCGGCGCGTTCAGCGTATCCGACAAGGCGAGACGGTGGCACTTCTCGACGATGAAGCTGTGCACCGAGGTGCCACTGCGTTGGCTGCGGTCGCAGGACGGATCCGTCACGAGTTGCAGCATCTCCTCGATCATTGCCTGCTCGAACTCGGCTTCTCGTGCGTGGCCGTCGGTCAGCTCCTCGTTCACCAGTGCTTCGGAGAACATCGCCATCATGCGTTGTCGCGAGGCCTTGAAGCGTTCGGCCGGAACTCTGACCACGGCCTGCCTGAGCAAGGACTTGATGTCTTCGCCCGAAGGAACGTTCGCCAGCGCGTTCTCGAACAGTTGACGATCGAAGGTGAGCGACAGCAGGTCCATTCCCATGGGCATGTGGAACATGAACTCTTCTCCGCTTCGCAGGAAGAAGATGCTGTTGTCGTCGGCGTCGCGACCCTGCATGCGGATCGTGCCCGGCATGGAGATCGGGATCGCGAAGCAGACCTTGTCGCGCGGCGCTTCGCCGTGCTGCACGACGCGCCGGTTGATGCGCTCGCGGAAGGCATGGCACCGCCGGCTGCTGACCTGCATCAGCGTCGAGTCGGTGACGCCGGCCGAGATCTGGCTGTAGGTCTGGTTCCAGCCCTGGACAGCGGCCGCGTGGCCATGCACATCTCGGAAATGATGGATGCTCCGGTCCATGTCTCGCGGGTCCTTCGCCATGAGCGCCGCGAGCGATGCGAAATTGCTTCATTCGCGCATAGAGCAAATTTAGCAAACACCATTGATGGGCGGCTAGGTGCAAACCCTGAGCATCGACTGGCTCGAGCGGCGGACGCGAAGCGATGCCGAATTCGTCGATCTGACAAGCAGACTGTCCGAATACGGCCCTCTCAGGCCTATGTGTCGGTATTGTGTTGGCGCCGACGCCGAAATGAGCCACTGTTGGGCCTTGTGCCGACTACCCGATGAGCCACATGAGCCGCCCTCCGACCCGCATGCCTGATTGGCGCCAGGGCTGATCAAGTGGCGCAGTCGAAGGTCGACGCGGCGGCTCATTTCGGCATCGGCGCCAACAAACCATCAGCTAAGAACTACGTTTTTCGGGGGCAAGGTCAAACTTCAACATCTGGGTGTACGGCGACGAAAAGCTTGTGCGCGGCAGCGGACTTTTTGACGGAGAGACTGGCGTTGGGGCGAACACATTGAGCGATTGGTCTCTCAGGGACGCTGCCAGCGCTGAACGGAGACTCTTGGACGACTCGGTGCCGTTGCAACTGGGGGGCTGGCCTCGGTCACATGTGCGTCAAGCAGGGCCGCGAGCTTCACGGCGTCTACGCCCAGCGTCGTGACGATAGCCGCGAAGTCCTTGTTCTTCGCCCTGGCCGTGTAGTCCACCAAGTAGTCCCGAAAGGTCCGATCAGAATCGATCTTCACATCGCCGCGCTGGATGTCATGCAAGAAGATCTCGGCGAACTTCTGGTCCTCCTGCGAAAGCGACGTAAACGACCGATGCAGTTCGGCCAACATCAATGAGTACGCGCGCTTTGACGACCTGCGAGCAACGGTGAACATGGCCTTGGCCAAGGCCTACTTCGAGCGAACCGAAGGCGGCCCGGTGCCGCCGTTCAAGGTCAAAATCAGGGCAGACAAGGTGCTCAAGGACTTCTTGATTCGCGGGGTGTTGTCACTAAGCCTGCCGGACGAGGCAGGGCCGTCGGGCATGGAGGCCGGTCCGGCGTAGGCGCGCGATTAGGTCGGTGGAGGTCGAGCGAGGGCAGGACCACTATGCTCGGCCGGATTGATGATCGGACATTCGCAGGTCCTGCAAGAGATCAGAACATCAGGGGGAAACATGGCGCTGAATCTCGCCAAGGCGGTACTGGATTGCCTGAAGGCTCGCCCAGAAGAGAAGCTGACAGCACGGCAGATTGCCGAGTGGATCTTCAAGACCTACCCGGTGGAGTGCCAGGAAAAGAAGGCCAGCAGCCAGGGCGGCTACATCAACAGCGACGCCGACCTGGTTCAGCAATTGGTCGCCGAGATTGGCTCGAGGCGCCCCAGCTTGCAGAAGCGCCATTCCGAGCTGAAGACAACCGAGGGGCGGCCGCGGAAGTACTACTACTCCGAGAAGTCGGATGTCGCTGAAGTAACCGCGGCTGAGGGGCAGTCGGCTGCCACGGTTCCTGATGCGGAGGCCACGTCCATCGGCGAGCATGCGCTTTACCCGATGCTCTCGGCCTACCTCTGGGAGGAGTTCGGCGTCTACTCGAAGCGCGTCGACGAGAAGCGATCCTCGAACAAGCGCGGGCCAAACGGTAATCGCTGGCTGTATCCGGACCTGGTTGGCATGAAAGACCTGGGCGCCGATTGGCATCGCGAGGTGCGTGAGTGCGTAAATCAGTACTCCGACAAGCGCACCAAGCTCTGGTCGTTCGAGGCGAAGCTGCTAATCAACCGATCAAACGTGCGCGAGTGCTTCTTCCAGGCGGTGTCCAACTCTTCATGGGCGAACTTTGGCTACCTGGTCGCTGGCGAGATCGAAGGTCAGGACACGCTGAAAGAGCTTCGGATGCTGTTCGCCGCCCACGGCATCGGCCTGATCAAGTTGGACGCGGACAACCCTGCTGAGAGCCAGGTACTGATCCCTGCACGCGAGCGCGATGAGATCGACTGGGACATGGCGAACCGGCTGGCGACCGAGAACCGCGACTTCCTAGACTTCGTGAAGTTGGTGAAGCAGTTCTACCAGACGGGCGAGGCTCGGTTGAGTGATTGGGATGTGCCGAAGGTGGAGGGCTGAATCCGGATTGGCCCTTAAAACCTTCAGGCGTCATCGCGTGGCGACGACGGCAGCACAAACCGTGGCCGGCATCTGCTTCGTGTACACCGCAGTGCAAGGGCCACGGGCCTAACGGTCATTCCGCGTGGCCAGCGAATCGACTCGGGCCACCGATGGGCCAGATGTGGGCCACAGATGGGCCACAAAGCAAAACGCCCACTTGGAAGTGGGCGTTGCTTTGGAGGTTTTCACCTCTGTAAAACGGTGGTTGCGGGGGCTGGATTTGAACCAACGACCTTTGGGTTATGAGCCCAACGAGCTACCAGACTGCTCCACCCCGCGACTGAAGGATGTGATTATGGCATAGATTTGGACGCATGTCACGATGGCGTGGTGAAGACGTGCAAAGTTCGGACGCCCGCGCTGGCGAAGCATCACTTCGACGCCGGAAGCAGCTCGTCGATGAGACGCAGCGCCTCGGGCAGGCGGATGGGCTTGGCGAGATAGGCGCGCACGCCGGCGACGGTGGCGGCGTCACGCTGGGACTGCGTGCTGTCGGCCGACACCACCACGACGGGCACGCGCGCCAGCATCGGCTGCGTGCGCATCCATTCGGCCACCTGCAGGCCCGAACCGTCGGGCAGGTGCAGGTCGACCAGCACGAGGTCGGGACGCAGGCGCCCGATCATGTCGATGGCGTCGCACACGCTCACGGCCTGGTGCAGCGTGCAGTCGGGACGTTGCTCGACCACCTCCTGCATCAACAACGCGTTGATCGGGTTGTCCTCGACGTAGACGATCTGCCCGCCAGTGCTGCGCGGCAGCGCCGCGCTCGCGGGCGCGTCATCCGCGGCCGTGGCCACGAGCGGTGCCGTCTGCGCGCGGCGCAGCGTGAGCGTCACGCGCGTGCCGACGTCCGGGCGGCTGTCGACGGCGATCGCGCCGCCCATGCGCTCGATCAGTCGACGGCTGATCACGAGGCCGATGCCCGTGCCCTCGATGGCGCTGGTCTCCAGTCCCAGCCGGTCGAAGGCCGAGAACAGGCGCGCGAGCTGGGTGGCCGTCATGCCGCGGCCGGTATCGGCGACCTCGATGACCAGCCGGCCGGCGTCGGCCTCCGCGTCGCCATCGTCGTGCCGGGCGGGTGGCGGCCCCTGCACATGCACCGCGACGTCCACGCGTCCGTTCTCGAGGTTGTACTTGATCGCATTGCCGATCACGTTGACCAGCACCTGGCGCAGCCGCGTGGCGTCGGCCTGCACGCCCAGCATCCCGGACGGCAGGCCGGGGGGCAAGGTCACCGCCAGCGCGACCTTCGCGTCGTCGGCCAGCGGCGCGAGCAGGCGCACGCTCTCGTTGATGACGAGCGTGACGTCGATGTCGGCCATCTGGATGCGCGCGTTGCCGGATTCGATCGCCGACAGGTCCAGCACGTCGTTGATCAACGTGACCAGGTGCCAGCCCGCGGCCTCGATGCGCGCCACGCGCTCGCGCTGGTGCTCGTCGAGCGGATGGCCCTCTTCGAGTTGCAGCAGCTGCGCATAACCCAGCATCGCGTTCATCGGCGTGCGCAGTTCGTGGCTGACGCGCGAGAGGAATTCCGACTTCGCCTGGCTCGCCGCCTCGGCGCGGCGCCGCGCGAGCTCGAGTTCGCCGGAGCGCACCCGTTCCGACTGGTCGGTGCCCACGAACAGGAAGCCCAGCGCATCGCCACCGGGCGCCGCGGCGCCGCTGCCCGGCGCGAACACCACTTCGCCGGCGCCGGCGCGCTCGCGCGGGCCCTGCGGCGAGTCGCCACCGCTGGCCGACGCGTGCACGGCGGTCACGGCCAGCGACACGGTCAGGCGCGAACCGTCCTTGCGCACGTAGGTCCAGTCACGCACCTCGTGGCCGAAGCGCTCGGCCACGGCGGTGATGGCCTCGCGGCCGCGCACCGTGCGCCTGAACTGGACGCTCAGCTCCTGCGCGCGGCACGCGAGTTCGGCCGCGTCGTGCACCTCCATCGGACACGGCCGCCCCAGCAGGTCGGCCGCGCGATAACCCAGCATCTTCTCCGCGCCACGGTTGAACAGCCGCACGACATGGTTCGCGTCGACGGCGATGATCGCGACCTCGGTGGCCGCATCGAGCAGCGCCTGGAGCTCCGCCTGCGCGTGGCGTGCGCTGCGCTCCTGCTCCTTCGCGCGATCGAGCAGCCGCCGCAGCTGCGTCCACAGCGCGGCGACTTCCTCGCTGCCGAGGTCGACGTCGGCGCCGGGTTCGCCGAGCCCGTCGGGGCGGTCGTCGACGAGGTCGGTCGCGGCGCGGACCAGCTGCCGGTAGTTGCCGGCCTGCCGTTGCGCGAGCTTCAGCGCGATGGCGACGACGACCGCCAGCACCGCGAGCACCGCGATGCCCACGACGCCGGCCAGCCGCCTGACCGGCGCGAACAGCGCGTCGCGCGGCTGCGCCACGAGCACGTACCAGCCGGTGGTGGCCGCGGGCGCGACGCTCGCGAGCCAGCGCTGGCCGTCGAGATCGATCTCGCCGGAGCCCGAATAGCCGTTGAGCGCGCGGCGCACGAGGTCGTGCCGGCTCAGGTTCTCCTGCCAGTTCGCGCGCCGCTGGTCGGGATGGACGATCACGCGGCCCAGGCTGTCGAACACGATGACGGCCAGGTCGCGCGTCTCGCCCGTCGCACGGATCTGCTGCGCCATCTTGTCCAGCGACAGGTCACCCACCACCATGCGGCCGTCGGCGGGCGCGGCGACGACCGCGGTGATGTGGCCGGTCAGCGGCGACAGGAAGGTGTCCGACCAGACCGGGCCGTCGGACGTGCGCGCACGTTCGTAGAACGGGCGCCGCGACAGGTCGAGCCCTTCCCAGTCCCTGCGATTGACCGGCGAGCCGGGGCGCACCTCGGCGATGATGGCCTGGCCGTCGCGATCGAGCAGCAGCACCGACTCGAGCGCAGGCGCCGTCGCCAGCGCCTCGCCGAGCTCCCCGCGCACCTCCTGCTCCCGCGTGCCCGGCGCGACGCGCGCGGCCGCGCGCGCGACGGCTTCGCGCGGCGTCGAGATCAGGAGCTCCACCTGGGCGCGGATCAGCAGCGCGGTGCGCGCGTTCTCCTCCTCGATGTCGCGCAGCGTCCGTGGAATGGCGATCGCGCTCCAGAGCACCACCACCAGCAGCAGCGGCACGCATGCGAGCAGCACGTACTGGCGCGTCAGGATGCGCCTGAGCGACTGGCGCGCGGGCTTCATCGCCTCACGAGCCCACCATCACGAAGCGGCCCTGGCGCACCTCGCTGAGCCGGAACCGGCTGACGCTGTCGCCGAAGTGGTCGAGCACGATGGGCCGCTGCAGCCCGGGCCAGGTGGCCGGCGCGCGCAGCGCGTCGCGCAGTGACTGGCCGCCGGTCCTGCGGCGCAGGCCCTCGGCACCCAGCATCGTGGCATCGTAAGAGAACACGGCCGCCTGGCTGGGCGCGTTGCCGAAGCGCTCGACGTAGCGCTTGCGGAACGCGACGTACGCCGGCTCCGGGCTGTCGAGGTCGAGCGCCTGCAGCACCAGCGCACCTTCGATCGCGCGGCCGCCCATCTGCAGCAGCTGCACGTTGGCGGCCCACGACGCCATCGCGATCTGCACGTCCGGGTCCAGCCGCCGCAGCTGCTGCGCGATGATGGCGGCATCGACCGAGCCGCACACCAGCAGCACGAGGCGCGGATGGGCGGACAGCAGTTCGCCGGCGATCCTCGTGTAGTCGGGATGCTGGCCGCTCTCGTAGCGCACCACGTTGGCCACCGTGCCGCCCTGCGAGCGGAAGCGCCCGGCGAACACCTCGGTGAAGCGGTCGCTGTAGGTGCGGTTGTGCCACTCCGCCATCACCGACGCCGTCATCAACCCGCGGCCGACCGCCGCATCCGCGATCTGCATCGCGCCCGGCCCGGCCGGCGGGATGACGCGGAAGAACCAGTCGTCCATGCCGCTCAGGTCGTCCGAGTTCGCGGTGGGGCTGATCAGCACGAGCTGCTTCCTGTCGGCCTCAGGCACCATCGCCTTGGCCAGCACGCTGGTCATCGGTCCGATCGCGAAGGCGTCGCCTTCGTCGGCCATCGCATCGACGATCGCCGCCGGCGTGGCGGCCGCGGCCGCGTCGTCATGCAGGTGCAGCTCGTAGCGCGGCCCGGACTGCGCGTTGAGCGTCTCGATGGCCAGCTGCGTGCCGTTGCGGCCATCGATGGCCAGCTCGGACACGCGGCCCGAGAGACTGCCGACGAAGCCCACCTTGACGGTTGGCACGGGCTGGCAGCCGCACAGCGCGGCCAAGCCGATCGCGGCGAGCGCGAGGATCGGCTTGAGTCGCGGCGGTGGCATGGTCAGGCGCGTCACCCGGGTTCTCTGCGGCGACGGAGCGCGCCTGCGCCAGCATAGCCGCGCGCGCGTTCCGCAGGCAAGCCGCGCGCGACGGTCGACGCTCCCGGCGTGACCCAATTCGCGTGCCGGCCCGTTGATACAGGCCGGCGTATGCGCGCGTCTCAGTCGGTGACGACGTGCGTGCCCGGGAGCCAGCACCACGCGCCGGGCGCGAGATCGGCGGGCAGCGCCAGCTTGCCGAAGCGGCTGCGGTGCAGGGCCTCGACGCGGTTGCCCACGGCTGCCAGCATGCGCTTGACCTGGTGGTACTTGCCTTCGGCCAGCGTCAGGCGGATGCCGTGCAGGCCGGCGGCGGCGCCGTCCCAGGGCTCGGCTGCGAGCGCGCGCACCGGCTCGGGCTCGTCCAGCAGCACGACGCCGGCGAGCAGCCGTGCGATCTGCTCGGACGTCACCGGATGCTTGCAGGACGCGTCGTAGACCTTGGGCACGTGGTGCCTGGGCGACGTCCAGCGATGGAGCAGCTGGCCGTCGTCGGTGAACAGCAGCAGGCCGGTCGTGTCCTCGTCGAGTCGGCCCACGGCCTGCACGTCGCGCCGCAGCAGGGGTGCCGGCAGCAGGCTGTAGACGCTCGGGTGATGCTTCGGCTTCTTCGAGCACTCGTAGCCGGCAGGCTTGTTCAGCGCCACGAGCGCCTTCAGGTGCACCGGCCAGTCCTTGCCTTCGACGTTGAGCACCAGGCCCTCGGGGGCGAGGTCCTCGTGCGGATCGTCGTGCAGCACGCCGCCGATGGCCACGTAGCCTCCTGCGACGAGCCCTTCGCAGGCGCGGCGGGTGCCGAAGCCTTGCGTGAACAGGATCTGCGCGAGCCTCATCAGAGGCCGGCCGCCGCGAGGCTCGCGGAGAAGCGCGCCGCGTCCTGGAAGCCGACGATGCGCGTCGACTCGATCTCGCGGCCCTGGGCGTCGAACAGGATGATGCCGGGCGGGCCGAACAGGTGGAAGCGCTTGAGCAGCGCCTGGTCGTCCGCGGAATTCGCCGTCACGTCCGCGCGCAGCAGCACGGCCTTGTCCAGCTTGCCGCGCACGGCCGGGTCGACGAAGGTCTGCGACTCCATCTCCTTGCACGAGACGCACCAGTCGGCATAGAAGTCCAGCATCACCGGCCTGCCGGCGGATTGCAGGCGCTGGTCGAGCTCGGCGACGCTGGCGACGCGGTCGAAGTGCGGCCCGGCGGCGGTCGAAGAAGCAGGGCCGCCGATGACGCCGGCCGTCGAAGCCGGAGCCGCCAGCACCTGGTAGAGCATCAGCACGCCCGCGGCCGCGAGCACGAGCCCGAAGCCCTTGGCGAGGCGCACGTTGACCTTGGTGGCCGCGGCCAGCGGGTCGAAGGCACCGATCGTCGTGGCCGCCATGATCAGCAGCGCGCCATAGGCGAGCATTGGCACGATGTGCGGCAGCACCGGGCCGGCGATGTAGAAGGCCACCGCGATCAGGAGCAGGCCGAACAGCTGCTTGATGCGTTCCATCCAGGCGCCGGCGCGCGGCAGGAGTTCGCCGGCCGACGCCCCGGCCACCAGCAGCGGCACGCTCATGCCCGCCGCGATCAGCAACAGCACCGTGCCACCCAGCACGACGCTGCCGGTGTTCGCGATGAACAGCAGGACGCCGCTGAGCGGGGCCGTGATGCAGGGGCTGACGATCAGCGCCGACAGGACGCCCATCGCGAACACGCCGCCCATCTGGCCGCCGGTGAGCCCGGCGTTGACCGAGGTCAGGCGATCACGCAGTCCGCTGGGCAGCTGCAGCTCGTACACGCCGAACATGGACAGCGACAGCAGCAGCAGCAGCAGGCCGAACGAGACCAGCACGATGGGGTTCTGCAGGAACGCGCTGAGCCCGTGGCCGACCAGCGCCGCCGCGACGCCGAGCGCCACGTAGACGAGTGCCATGCCCAGCGAGTAGCTCGTGGCCAGCAGCAGCCCGCGGCCGCGCGTGACGGCGCTGCCCTGTCCGACGATGATGGACGACAGGATCGGCAGCATCGGCAGGACGCAGGGCGTCATCGACAGCAGCAGGCCGATCGGGAAGGCCAGCAGCAGGATCAGCATCGCGCCGCCACCGTTCAGCGCGGACAGGAAGCGCTGCTCCAGCGATTCGGAGCCTGCCGGCCCGGACGGCGCGGGGGACACGACGGCCGGTGTCGCCGGGGCCGGCGCCAGGATCGTCGGCGTGCCGCCCTGCGGCGCGCGGTCGACCTGCGCCGCCGGCGCCACGCCGGGCGCCATCGTCACGCTGCGCAGCGGATCGGACAGCGCGCCGGGCGCGACGCTCCGGCCGCCGGCCACCTGGCCGACGGCGGGCGGGTCCACGCCGGCGGGCGCGGCCGCCTCGGCGTCGGTCACCGTCTTGACGGAGTCGGCGTCGGCACCGAAGCCCTTCATCGTGACGGCCAGCGTGCGCGGCTGCGGGGGGTAGCACAGGCCCTTGTCGGCGCAGCCCTGGTGCGTGGCGTTCAGCGTGAACGACTTGCCCGCCGAGAGGATCGGCAGGATCACGACGACGCCGTCGTGATACGTCTCGACGTTCTGCTCCAGCGCGGTGTCGTAGTGCTTCTTGCCGGGCGGGATCTGCGGCTCGCCCAGCTTGGCGTCGGGCGAGGAGAACTTGAATCGCTCGCGGTACAGGTAGTAGCCCGGCGCGACCTTGTAGTCCAGCTCGAGCTTCTTCGCGTCGAGCACGCGCACCGACAGCGTGAAGGCCTGGTCGGGGTCGAGGAAGTCGCCGGCGGCGCGCGCCGGACCGCAAATGACGAAGGTCAGCAGGACGGCGAGCAGCGCCCAGGCGGCTCGCATCGAAGGCAGTCGGATCATGGAGTTGTAGAGCCGGCCGGGGCCGGCTCGTTCCCGTGGAAGAATGGATTGTCGCCGGTCCATTGGCCGGCCGCCGGGGCGGCCTCCGGATTGCCCCGATTCGGGGCGGACGACTCGGGGGCCGCCCGGCAAAGACAGTCTGGAGAAGACATGAAGCGGCATTGGCTCGCGGCCTGCGCGGCCGCGATGGCAGGCGTCCTCGTCCCCGGGGCGCAGGCCAGCACCTCGTCGGGCATCAGCGTGAGCGACTTCGTCGTCACGGTGCAGGCCATCGCCCCCGGTGGCCACCCCGGCGTGAGCTTCGCCGGCGCGGGCGGCAGCACCTCGGAGTCCGGCAGCTCGTCCGGCAGCCCGCGTCCCGACCAGCACTGGACGACGGCGAGCGGCCAAGCCTTCGGCGACGCGTCCACCGCGACGACTCCCGATCCCTTCGCGGGCGGCTCCGCCGGCCTCGTCGGTGACGTCTTCGGCCGCGGCGCCGTGGCCTACGCCACGTCGTACGCGAGCAGCCTGGTTCCAGCGTCTTTCGGCGAGGGCACGGTCGGGCTGGTCAACGACGTCGGCGCGGCGCTGTTCACGCTGGCACCGGGCACGCTGATGACGATCTCGGCCACGGTCACCGCCACGGCCGCGGCCAGCGGCGCCAGCGCCGACGAGTTCGCCGAGAGCGGGCTGCTGATGTCGATCGGCGACGAGACCGGGCTGGGCCCGCAGCGCGCGTACGTCAACTTCAACGTCTACGCGTCCGGGCTGTTCGGACAGTACAGCGACACCGAGACGAGCTTCGTCACCCTCACGTACCTCAACGACACCGACGCCGCGATCTCCGGCCTGTTCAGCGGCTACGTGTCGTCGTACGCGAGTTCCGGCGACCCGGTCAGCGACGCGCCCGAGCCTGGCCCGGCCGCGATGCTGCTGACCGGCCTGCTGACCGTGGCTTGCGTCGCGCGGCGCACGCACCGGCCCGCGCCCGCCTCCCCGCAAGCGGCGCACCAAAGAAAAAGGCCGGCATGTGCCGGCCTTCGTGTCAGGATGCGGGAGCCGCTCAGGCTTCCGAATCGGTGACGGCTTCTTCCGAGTGCGAGCGCTCGACCAGCTCAACGAACGCCATCGGCGCGTTGTCGCCGTTGCGGAAGCCCATCTTCAGGATGCGGGTGTAGCCGCCCGGACGGGCCTTGAACAGCGGGCCCAGCACGTCGAACAGCTTGGTGACGATCTCGCGGTCGCGCAGGCGGTCGAAGGCGAGGCGGCGGTTGGCCAGCGTCGGCTCCTTGGCCAGCGTGATCAGGGGTTCGACGACGCGACGCAGTTCCTTGGCCTTGGGCAGCGTGGTCTTGATGGCCTCGTGGCGCAGCAGCGAGACGGCCATGTTCTTGAACATGGCTTGGCGGTGCGACGTGGTGCGGTTGAGCTTGCGAAGGCCGTGACGATGGCGCATGGTGATTTCCTTTGGTCTCTTTATTGAACCCCGGCCGGATCAGGTACCGGGGGTTTGCACACGGCGCCCGTCGTGGTCGACGGGCCCGGCAGCGGGGAATCTACGAAAAAGCGATCAGGACCGGCGGCTCAGCGCTTGTCCAGACCTTGCGGGGGCCAGTTCTCGAGGCGCGCGCCCAGCGTGAGGCCGCGCGAAGCGAGGACTTCCTTGATTTCGTTGAGCGACTTGCGACCCAGGTTCGGGGTCTTGAGCAGTTCGGTCTCGGTACGCTGGATCAGGTCGCCGATGTAGTAGATGTTCTCGGCCTTCAGGCAGTTCGCCGAACGGACCGTGAGCTCGAGCTCGTCGACCGGGCGCAGCAGGATCGGGTCGAACTGGGCCGTGCGCGGGGCCGGCTGGTCGAACGCGGCGATGTCCGAGCCTTCCAGCTGCGCGAACACGGCGAGCTGTTCCACCAGGATCTTGGCCGACGAACGGATCGCTTCCTCGGGCGAGATGGCGCCGTTGGTCTCGATCTCCATCACGAGCTTGTCGAGGTCGGTGCGCTGCTCGACGCGGGCGTTCTCGACCGCGTAGCTGACGCGCCGGACCGGCGCGAACGAGGCGTCGAGGACGATGCGGCCGATGGCCTTGGTCGTCTCGTCGCCGAAACGGCGCATGTTGCCCGGCACGTAGCCACGGCCCTTCTCGACCTTGATCTGCATGTCGAGCTTGCCGCCCTGGGCCAGGTGGGCCACGACGTGCTCGGGATTCACGATCTCGACGTCGTGCGGCGTCTGGATGTCGCCGGCCGTGACCGGGCCTTCGCCTTCCTTGCGCAGCACCAGCGTGACTTCGTCACGGTTGTGCAGGCGGAACACGACGCCCTTCAGGTTCAGCATCACGTGGACGACGTCTTCCTGCACGCCGTCGACCGTCGAGTACTCGTGCAGGACGCCTGCGATCGTGACTTCGGTCGGCGCGTAACCCACCATCGACGACAACAGCACCCGGCGCAGCGCATTGCCCAGCGTATGCCCATAACCGCGTTCGAACGGCTCGAGAGTGACCTTGGCGCGATGTCCGCCCAGCGGCTCGACGTTGATGGCTTTGGGTTTCAGCAGATTGGTTTGCATGTATGTCCTGTTCCTCTCAATACCCTCGGCTCGTTACACCGATAAGGCTGATGGACCACGCCGGGAAGCCTTTGCGTCCGCAGCGAGGCCCGGCGCCTCGCGACGAGACGGCGGCCGCTCGACGGCATGCGCCGGGCGGCCACTGATTCAGGATCAGCGCGAATACAGTTCGACGATCATCGATTCGTTGATCTCGGCGCCGAATTCGTCGCGGTCCGGGGTCTTCTTGAACGTGCCTTCCAGCTTGGTGGCATCGACCGAGACCCACGCCGGCATGCCGATCGACTCGGCCAGCTTGACGGCGTCGATGATGCGCAGCTGCTTCTTGGCCTTCTCGCGCACGGCGACGACATCGCCCACCTTGACGAGGAACGACGGGATGTTGACGACTTCGCCGTTGACCGTGATCTGCTTGTGCGAGACCAGCTGGCGCGCTTCGGCGCGGGTCGAGCCGAAGCCCATGCGGTAGACGACGTTGTCCAGGCGCGATTCCAGCAGCGTCAGCAGGTTGGCGCCGGTGTTGCCACGGCGGCGCTCGGCTTCCGCGAAGTAGCGGCGGAACTGCTTCTCCAGCACGCCGTACATGCGCTTGACCTTCTGCTTCTCGCGCAGCTGCAGACCGTAGTCCGAGGTGCGGGAGCCCGAGGTGCGGCCGTGCTGGCCGGGCTTCGAGTCGAACTTGACCTTGTCACCGATCGGGCGGCGGGCGCTCTTCAGGAACAGGTCGGTGCCTTCACGGCGGGAGAGTTTGCCCTTGGGGCCGAGATAACGTGCCACGTTGTTTTCCTCGAGGAATGGTTTTCTGACGCCGGCGTCAAACGGCACGAGGCCGTTCGATGCGATGCGCGAGTCTGGCGGGTGTTGTTATGGCGCTCAGACGGTGGTCTTGGGTTGTCGCCCGGAAACTGCCGGCAGATAAGCCGGCGCACTAGACATGCAAGCCGGCAACGGTCACACGACCATTGCCGGCTGCAGGGAAACCCGGAATTGTAGCAGCACTGAAGACGCCTGGGCGTCGAGTACTGTTATTCGCACTCGGCGGGACGGATCCCGCCGGATGTCGAATCAGATGCGGCGGCGCTTTTGCGGGCGGCAGCCGTTGTGCGGGACCGGCGTCACGTCGGAGATCGACGTGATGCGGATGCCCAGCGAAGCCAGCGCACGGACCGACGACTCGCGACCCGGGCCGGGGCCCTTGATCTTGACGTCGAGGTTCTTGATGCCCTGTTCCTGGGCAGCACGACCGGCCATCTCGGCAGCGACCTGGGCAGCGAACGGGGTCGACTTGCGCGAACCCTTGAAGCCCTGGCCACCCGACGAGGCCCACGACAGCGCGCCGCCCTGGCGGTCGGTGATCGTGATGATCGTGTTGTTGAACGAAGCGTGCACGTGAGCCACGCCGTCCGCGACGTTCTTGCGAACCTTCTTGCGGACGCGTTGTGCAGCGGAGTTGTTCGGTGCTTTTGCCATGATGTTCCTAATCTTCCGTCAGGCGAGCTCAGTGGCTCACTTCTTCAGCGCCGCAGCACCCTTCTTCGGACCCTTGCGGGTACGGGCGTTGGTGCGGGTGCGCTGGCCGCGAACCGGCAGGCCGCGACGATGACGCATGCCACGGTAGCAGCCCAGATCCATCAGTCGCTTGATGTTGATGGACATCTCGCGACGCAGATCGCCTTCGATCGTCATCTTGGCGATCTCGTCACGGATCTTTTCCAGGTCGCTGTCGTTCAGGTCCTTGACCTTCTTCGAGTAAGCGATGCCTGCACGGTCACAGATCTGCTGCGCGGTGGTACGGCCGATGCCGTAGATCGCCGTCAGACCGATTTCGGTGTGCTTGTGCGGCGGGATGTTGATGCCTGCAATACGTGCCATTTGCGTGTCCTTGTGATGCTTCTATGGTCCGCAGACTCAACCCTGGCGCTGCTTGTGGCGCGGGTCGGTGCAAATCACGCGGACGACGCCCTTGCGGCGGATCACCTTGCAATTGCGACACATTTTCTTGACAGATGCCGAGACTTTCATGGTCTGCTCCTTGACTCTCTTTCAATCGCTTGCTTCGCTACTCATCCGAAGCGGCGCGAAACCCGACTTCGGCGGCGGGGCCCTGGTTGGGCCAGGCCGCCTACTCTTTCAAACCTTCAACCCTTGAACTTCGCCTTGGTCAGCAACGATTCGTATTGCTGGCTCATCACGTAGCTCTGGACCTGTGCCCAGAAATCCATCGTGACGACGACGATGATCAGCAGCGACGTTCCACCGAAATAGAACGGCACGTTGTACTTCAACACCAGGAATTCGGGCAGCAGGCACACCAGCGTGATGTAGATGGAGCCTGCCAGCGTCAGCCTGGCCAGAATCTTGTCGATGTGCTTGGCGGTCTGCTGCCCCGGACGGATGCCCGGGATGAACGCGCCGCTCTTCTTCAGGTTGTCCGCCGTCTCGTGGCTGTTGAACACGAGGCCGGTGTAGAAGAAGCAGAAGAACACGATCATCGCCGCGTACAGCAGCACGTAGATCGGCTGGCCCGGCGACAGCGCCGAGGAGATGTTCTTCAGCCAGCGCATGCTGTCGCCCGTGGCCAGCGTGTTCACCAGCGTGGCGGGCAGCAGGATGATCGACGACGCGAAGATCGGCGGGATCACGCCCGACATGTTCAGCTTCAGCGGCAGGTGCGACGACTGGCCGCCGTAGACCTTGTTGCCGACCTGGCGCTTCGCGTAGTTGACCAGGATCTTGCGCTGGCCGCGTTCGACGAAGACCACCGCGAACGTCACCGCGGCGACGATCACGAGGATGAACAGCGCCACGATCGGGTGCATCGTGCCGACGTCGACCAGCTCGACCAGGCCGGCGATGGCGCGCGGCAGGCCGGCAGCGATGCCGCCGAAGATCAGGATCGAGATGCCGTTGCCCAGGCCACGCTCGGTGATCTGCTCGCCCAGCCACATCAGGAACATCGTGCCGGCCACCAGGCTGACGACGGCGCCCGTCATGAAGCCGAAGCCCGGATCGAGCACCAGGCCCGGGGACTTCGCCAGCCACACGGCGATGCCGTACGACTGGAACAGCGACAGCACCAGCGTGCCGTAGCGCGTGTACTGGGTGATCTTGCGACGACCCGACTCGCCTTCCTTCTTCAGCGCCTCCAGGCTGGGTACCACGTAGCCCATGATCTGCATGATGATGGACGACGAGATGTACGGAGTGATGCCGAGCGCGAACACGGAGGCACGCGACAGGGAGCCGCCCGAGAACATGTTGAACATGCCCAGGATGCCGCCCTGCTGGCCCTTGAGCATCTGCGCCAGCGCATCCGGATTGACACCCGGGACGGGCACATGCCCGCCGATGCGATAGACCACCAGCGCCAGGAGCAGGAACATGACTCGGCGATACAGATCGCCGAACTTGCCCGACTTGGCGAGTTGATTCTGGGAGGTTGCCACGTGTGGAAGCGTTGGAGAGGTTGGGCGTTCAGGCCGCCAGCGAGCCGCCGGCAGCTTCGATCGCCGCCTTGGCGCCGGCCGTCGCCGCCACGCCCTTCAGCGTGACCTTGCGGCTCAGTTCGCCCGACTTGATGACCTTGACGTGACGGATCAGCTCGCCGACCAGGCCGGCTTGCTTGAGCGCCTGCAGGTCGATCTCGTCGATCGCCAGGGCCTGGAGCTCCGACAGCGTGACTTCGCCGTTGAACTTCAGCTGCGCCGACTTGAAGCCGCGCTTGGGCAGGCGACGCTGCAGCGGCATCTGGCCGCCTTCGAAGCCGACCTTGTGGTAGCCGCCCGCACGGGACTTCTGACCGTTGTGGCCGCGGCCGCCGGTCTTGCCCAGGCCCGAGCCGATGCCGCGGCCGACGCGGCGGCGGTTCTTCTTGGAGCCTTCGGAAGGCTTGAGGGTGTTGAGTTGCATGTGATGCCCCTTGATCTTGTACCGGCCGGCGCTCAGAGCACCTGGACCAGGTAGTCGACCTTGTTGATCATGCCGCGCACGGCAGGCGTGTCTTCCAGCGTGGACACGCTGTTCAGGCGACGCAGGCCAAGCCCGCGCACGGTGGCGCGATGCTCGTGCTTGGTGCCGATGATGCTGCGCACCAGCTTGACAGTGACGGTCTTCTTGTCAGCCATTTGAGTTCTCCTGTCCGCGGCGATCAGCCGAGGATGTCCTCGACGGACTTGCCGCGCTTGGCGGCGATGTCGGCCGGGGTGGTGGCGTTGTTCAGCGCATCGAGCGTGGCACGCACCATGTTGTACGGATTGCTCGAGCCCAGGCTCTTGGCGACGATGTCGGTGATGCCCATGACTTCGAACACCGCACGCATCGGGCCGCCGGCAATGATGCCGGTACCGGCGGGGGCCGGCGCCATCAGCACCTTGGCCGCGCCGTGGTGGCCGCGCACGTTGTGGTGGATCGAGCCGTTCTTCAGGCTGACCTTGACCATGTTGCGGCGCGCCGCGTCCATGGCCTTCGTCACGGCGACCGGCACTTCACGCGCCTTGCCCTTGCCCATGCCGATGCGGCCGTCGCCGTCGCCGACCACGGTCAGTGCAGCGAAGCCGAGGATACGACCGCCCTTCACGACCTTGGTGACGCGGTTGACCGCGATCATCTTTTCCTTCAGACCGTCGTCACGACCTTCGTCCTGAACGCGAGGTTGGAACTTTGCCATTTCAGATTCCTTCGTTGACGGTCAGAACTGCAGACCGGCTTCGCGAGCCGCGTCCGCCAGTGCCTTGACACGGCCGTGGTAGGCGAAGCCCGCACGGTCGAACGCCACCTTCTCGATGCCGGCGGCCTTCGCCTTCTCGGCGATGCGCTTGCCGACCGCGGCTGCCGCGGCGGCGTTGCCGCCGTTCTTCAGCTGCGAGCGCACTTCCTTCTCGGCCGTCGAGGCCGAGGCGACGACGCTGGCGCCGTCCACGGAGATGACGCTGGCGTAGATGTGCAGGTTCGAGCGGAAGATCGTCAGGCGCGCGATATCCTGCTTGGCGATGCGGGCACGCGTCTGGCGCGAGCGGCGAAGCCGTTGTTCCTTCTTGTTCAGCATGATGGCGCTCCTTACTTCTTCTTCGTCTCTTTCAGCACCACGCGCTCATCGGCGTAGCGGATACCCTTGCCCTTGTAGGGCTCCGGCGGACGGATGGCACGCACTTCGGCCGCGATCTGGCCGACGACCTGGCGGTCGGAGCCCTTGATCACGATTTCCGTCTGCGTCGGGCACGTGACCGTGATGCCGGCCGGCATGTCCTTGACGACGGGGTGCGAGAAACCGATCGACAGGTTCAGCTTGGCGCCGGCGGCCTGGGCACGGAAACCCACGCCCACCAGGCTCAGCTTCTTCTCGAAGCCCTTGCTGACGCCGTTGACCATGTTGTTGACCAGCGCGCGCATCGTGCCGCTCATGGCGTTGGCTTCCATGCCGTCGTTGGCCGGAGCGAACGACAGCGTGGAGCCTTCCTTGCGGACTTCGACCAGCGCGTTGACCGGGCGGGTCAGGGTGCCGTTGGCGCCCTTGACGGTGATTTGATCTGCCGTGACCGACACGTCCACGCCTTGCGGGACGGTGATCGGCATCTTACCTACGCGGGACATTGCGATATCTCCTTAGGCGACGTAGCAGAGAACTTCGCCGCCGACGCCGTTGGCGCGCGCCTTGCGGTCGGTCATCACGCCCTTGGGGGTCGTGACGATCGCCACGCCCAGGCCGTTCATGACGGACGGGATCGCGTCACGGCCGCGATAGATGCGCAGGCCGGGACGGCTCACGCGCTCGATGCGCTCGATGACGGGACGACCTGCGTAGTACTTCAACGAGATCTCGAGTTCGGCCTTGACGCCTTCGGTCTTGACCGCGAACGCGTCGATGTAGCCTTCGTCCTTCAGGACTTGGGCGATTGCGACCTTGAGCTTCGACGAGGGCATGCTGACGACCGGCTTCTCAACGCTCTGCGCGTTGCGGATGCGGGTCAGCATGTCGGCGATAGGATCACTCATGCTCATGCTGTTTTCTCCTGATTCGCCTGATTACCAGCTGGCCTTGATCACGCCCGGGATGTCGCCCTTGAAGGCGAGCTCGCGGATCTTGGAACGGGCCAGACCAAACTTGCGGAACGTGCCGCGGGGGCGGCCGGTGAGGTTGCAACGGTTGCGCAGGCGCACCGGGGCGGCATTGCGCGGGAGCTTCTGGAACTCGAGGCGCGCGATGTAGCGCTCTTCGTCGCCGCGCTTGGCGTCGTTGATGATCTCGAGCAGCTCGGCACGCTTCTTCGCGTACTTGGCCACCGTCGCTTCACGCTTCAGTTCGCGCTGGATGAGGGAAAGCTTTGCCATTGGGGGCGCCTCAGTTCTTGAACGGGAACTTGAACGCCGCCAGCAGTGCCTTGCACTCGTCGTCGTTCTTGGCCGTCGTGGTGATCGAGATGTTCATGCCACGGATCGCGTCGATCTTGTCGTACTCGATTTCCGGGAAGATGATCTGCTCTTTCACGCCGATGTTGTAGTTGCCGCGGCCGTCGAACGAACGGCCGGAGATGCCGCGGAAGTCGCGCACGCGCGGCAGGGCGATCGTGACGAAGCGGTCCAGGAATTCGTACATCTGGACGCCACGCAGCGTGACCATGCAGCCGATGGGCACGCCATCACGGATCTTGAAGCCGGCGATGGCCTTCTTCGACTTGGTGACCACGGGCTTCTGGCCGGCGATCTTGGTCAGGTCGCCCACGGCGTGATCCATGACCTTCTTGTCGGCGACGGCTTCGGACACACCCATGTTCAGGGTGATCTTGGTCAGACGCGGCACTTCCATCACGGACTTGTAGCCGAACTTGGCCGTGAGGTCCGGGACGATCTTTTCGCGATAAATGGTTTGGAGACGAGCCATGTCGGACCTCTTATGCCTTGACTTCTTCGCCGCTGGACTTGAAGACGCGAACCTTCTTGCCATCGGCCAGAATCTTGAAGCCCACGCGATCGGCCTTGCCGGTGGCGGGGTTGAATAGCGCGACGTTGGACTGCTGGATGGGCATCGTCTTGTCGACGACGCCACCGGTCGTGCCCTTCAGCGGGTTCGGCTTGACGTGCTTCTTGGCGACGTTGATGCCCTCGACGAGCAGCAGCTGTTCGCTGACGCGCTCGGCGACGGTGCCGCGCTTGCCCTTGTCACGACCGGTCGTCACGATGACCTGGTCGCCCTTGCGGATCTTGTTCATGGCGTTTCCTTGTACTGCGGGGCGCGCTTAGAGCACTTCGGGAGCCAGCGACACGATCTTCATGAAGCGCTCGGAGCGCAGTTCGCGCGTCACGGGGCCGAAGATGCGGGTGCCGATCGGCTCCAGCTTGGCGTTGAGCAACACGGCGGCGTTGCCATCGAACTTGATCAGCGAGCCATCCTGGCGACGCACGCCCTTGGCGGTGCGCACGACGACGGCGTTGTAGACCTCGCCCTTCTTCACACGGCCACGCGGCGCGGCTTCCTTGATGCTGACCTTGATCACGTCACCAATGCCGGCATAGCGGCGCTTCGAGCCGCCAATGACCTTGATGCACTGGACGGACTTCGCACCGGTGTTGTCCGCGACGTCGAGTCGCGACTGCATTTGAATCATGGTTTATCCCCAACTTGCTCCCGCAGACGGCAACACCCGAGAGCGGTCAGTATTGGGCCCGTCGCGACATCTCTTCGACTGCAGGCAGAGCCTGCAGCCTCCGAAACACCCCGGTTGGGCTGAAATTCCTCCGAGACAAGCAGCGCAGCCTTCTGGTCACTCCAGATGCCTCCAGTGTTGACTGGCGGCGACATGCGTTGCTCACGCCTCTTCGGCGAAGTCGGCCATTATGCATCGAATGTGCTGGCCGTGTCAAATGATGCCGTGAAACTTGCGCCGGTCGCGGCATGCACGCCCGAGCTGTCGCGTTTGCACGTCGAAGCGTGCCGGCATTCCTGGCGACGGCTGGCACAGCGGACACGGGGCGGCGATGATCCGCGCTGACACCAAGATCAAACCAGGGAGAATCCATGAATCGCCACCTGTCCATCGCCTTGGGCGCGCTCGTGCTCGCCGTCGGTGCCCACGCGGCCCCCAGCTACGCTGTCCTTTCCCTCGTCGGCGACAAGCTCGACGTGGTCACCTACCAGTTGGCCACCGGCTCGAAGCTGGACGCCAATTCGCACGACCAGCTGACCATGCCGCAGGACGAGTTCGACATGGCGGCCCTGCGCGCGATCAGCCGCACCCTCAAGGCCAAGGTGCCGGGCGCGCAGGTCGCGCTGCTGGCCGCCTCACGGCCGGAGGACTTCGTGGACGAGGAACACGCGTTCAGCGCCGGTCGCGTGACGCTGCCGGCCGAGATCGACGCGGCCGTGCACCGCGAGGGCGCCGCCTCCCTGCTGCTGGTCACCAAGCACCGCGGCGACGCGCGCATGCAGGTCAGGGAAGGCAGGATCGGCAGCGGCCGGGTGGAGGGCCTGGGCTTCTACCTCGACGGCACCACCGAACTCGAGAACCGCGACACCAGGAAACGTGCGCTCGGCTTCATCGCTCCCTTCGTCTACGTCGACGTCGCGCTGATCGACGTCGCGACCGGCACGGTCACCCGGCGCGAGACGATCACGGCGGGGCGTGCGGTCGGCGTGTTCCACAATGCAGCGGGCGTGAACGCCTGGGATGCACTGTCGGCGGCGGAGAAAGTGTCGCTGCTCACCGAGATGCTGACAAAGGAACTCGAAGCCGCGGTCCCGGCACTGCTCACGGACTCTGCGCACCGACCAGGGCCGTGACGCGCCATCGCAGGGTTGCCCGGACCCAGGTCGCGCACGCGACGCGCGGGCGACCCTGCCGGGCAAGAGCGGGCGCGGGCCTCAGCCCTTGAGCGCCTGCGCCTGCTTGAGCATCGTGTAGTCGTCGCTCACTTCGAACTTGCCCGGCGCCTCGACGTTGAGCGTCTTGACGACGCCGTCGACCACGAGCATGGAGTAGCGCTGCGAGCGCACGCCCATGCCGTTGGCGGTGAGGTCCAGCGGCAGGCCGACGGCCTGCGTGAACGCGGCCGAGCCGTCGCCCAGCATGCGGACCTTGCCGGCCGTCTTCTGCTCGCGCGCCCAGGCGCCCATCACGAAGGCGTCGTTGACGGACACGCACCAGATCTCGTCGACGCCCGCGGCGCGCAGCGCGTCGAACTGGGCGACGTAGCCCGGCACGTGCTTGGCCGAGCAGGTGGGCGTGAACGCGCCGGGCAGCGCGAACAGCGCGATCGTCTTGCCTGCGCTGGCGGCGGCCACGTCGACATTGTTCGGGCCGAGCGAGCAGCCTTCGGTCTCGACGTCGATGAATTCCTTGAGGGTGCCCGCGGGCAGCTTGTCGCCAACCTGGATGGTCATGTCTCGCTCCTGAGTTGAATATCGGTCCAGCGCATTTCCGGCGCTGGAAGTGGAAACGGCCGGGACGCCAGTATTCCAGCGTTCCGGCCGCATTGTGCGGCAGCGAGCCTTGCGGCCCGCGCGGCAGCTCGATCAGGCCAGGCGGGCCTTCTCGATCAGCTTGGTCACGACCCAGCTCTTGGTCTTCGAGATGGGACGGGTTTCAGCGATCTCGACCAGGTCGCCCATCTTGTACTCGCCCTTTTCGTCATGGGCGTGGTACTTGCGCGAGCGGCCGACGATCTTGCCGTACAGCTCGTGCGTGTGGCGGCGCTCGACGAGCACCGTGATGGTCTTGGCGCGCTTGTCGCTGACGACGCGGCCCACGAGGGTACGCGTGTTGGTTTGCGGCTTCTCGGTCGCGGCGGTTTGAGCTTGCGTCACTTCGCGGCTCCCTTCTTCTTCTCGGCCAGGATGGTCTTGGCACGCGCGATGTCACGACGGGTGTTCTTCAGCTGCGAGTGGTTCGTCAGCTGTTGAGTGCCCTTCTGCATGCGCAGGCCGAAGTGGGCGCGCAGGAGGTCGGTGACTTCCTTCTCGAGCGCCGGGACGTCCTTGGTCCGCAGTTCAGATGCTTTCATTGATTTGCTCCGGTCACTGGCCAAGCTGGCGCGCGACGAAGGTGCAGCTCAGCGGCAGCTTGGCGGCCGCGAGCGTGAACGCTTCGCGGGCCAGTTGCTCCGGCACACCGTTGATCTCGTAGAGCACCTTGCCCGGCTGGATTTCAGCCACGTAGTACTCCGGATTGCCCTTGCCGTTACCCATGCGGACTTCGGCCGGCTTCTGCGAAATCGGCTTGTCCGGGAAGATGCGGATGAAGATGCGGCCACCGCGCTTGATGTGGCGCGAGATGGCACGACGGGCAGCTTCGATCTGGCGGGCCGTGATGCGGCCGCGCTCGGTGGCCTTCAGGCCGAACTCGCCGAACGAGACGGCGGCGCCACGGGTGGCGACGCCGGTGTTGCGGCCCTTCTGTTCCTTGCGGAACTTGCGACGTGCGGGTTGCAGCATGTCTTATTCTCCTTTGCCTTCGGCAGCGGCCGGGGCCGCAGCCTTGCGCACGACGCGCTTGACGGCCGGCTTGTCGCCGGCCGGAGCGGCAGCGTCGGCACGCGGGGCGCCGTCACGCGGGCCACCACGGTCGTTGCTGCGCGGGGCGCCACGGCCACCACGGTCGTCACGACGCGGACCACGCGGACCACGACGATCGTCTTCGCCTTCGGTCTTCGGGATCACGGGCGCTTCGCCGTTGGCGAGGCGGTCACCGCGGTAGACCCAGACCTTGCAGCCGATGACGCCGTACGTCGTCTTGGCTTCGGAGAAGCCGTAGTCGATGTCGGCCTTCAGCGTGTGGAGGGGCACGCGACCTTCGCGGTACCACTCGCAGCGGGCGATTTCGATGCCGTTCAGGCGGCCCGACGACATGATCTTGATGCCCTGCGCGCCGAGACGCATCGCGTTCTGCATCGCGCGCTTCATCGCACGGCGGAACATGATGCGCTTCTCGAGCTGCTGGGTGATCGAGTCGGCGATCAGCTGGGCATCGATTTCAGGCTTGCGCACTTCCTCGATGTTGACGGCCACCGGCACGTTCAACAGCTTGGCCAGCGCGGCCTTCAGGTTCTCGATGTCTTCGCCCTTCTTGCCGATCACGACGCCCGGACGCGCCGAGTAGATCGTGATGCGAGCGTTCTTGGCGGGGCGTTCGATCAGGATGCGCGAGACCGCGGCATTCTTGAGCTTGGCCTTCAGGAATTCGCGAACCTTCAGGTCTTCGGCCAGCATCTGGCTGAAGTTGCGGTTCGACGCGTACCAGCGCGACGCCCAGGCCCGGGTCACGGGCAGGCGGAAGCCGGTCGGGTGGATTTTCTGTCCCATAGTCTTCCTTTGCGCGCGTCAGTTGCCGACGGTCACGTAGATGTGGCACGTACCCTTGCTGATGCGATTCCCACGGCCCTTCGCACGGGCCGAGAAACGCTTCAGGGTGGTGCCCTGCTCCACGTAGATCGAGGTGATCTTGAGTTCGTCGATGTCGGCGCCGTCGTTGTGCTCGGCGTTGGCGATCGCGGACTCGAGAGCCTTCTTGATGATGCCGGCGGCCTTCTTCTGCGTGAATTCCAGCGTGTTGAGCGCCAGGCCGACCTTCTTGCCGCGGATCAGATCAGCGACCAGGCGACCCTTGTCAGCCGAGAGGCGAACGCCGCGGACGATTGCTTTGGTTTCCATCGTCTGCTCCTTAGCGCTTGGCCTTCTTGTCGGCCGGGTGACCCTTGAAGGTCCGCGTCAGCGCGAATTCGCCGAGCTTGTGGCCGACCATCTGGTCGGACACGTACACGGGGACGTGCTGCTTGCCGTTGTGCACGGCGATCGTCAGACCGATGAAGTCCGGCAGGATCGTCGAGCGGCGCGACCAGGTCTTGATGGGCTTCTTGTCCTTCGTGGCAACGGCCTTTTCGGCCTTGGCCAGAAGGTGGTGGTCCACGAAGGGACCCTTCTTGAGAGAGCGTGCCATGGTCTAGCCTTACTTCTTGCGGCGCGAGACGATCATCGTCTGCGTGCGCTTGTTGTTGCGCGTGCGATAGCCCTTGGTCATCGTGTTCCACGGCGACACAGGAACCTGGCCCTCGCCGGTGCGGCCTTCGCCGCCGCCGTGCGGGTGGTCCACCGGGTTCATCGCGACACCGCGGACGGTCGGGCGGATGCCCTTCCAGCGGATCGCACCGGCCTTGCCGTACTGGCGCAGGTTGTGCTCTTCGTTGGACGTCTCGCCGATGGTGGCGCGGCAGTCGATGTGGATCTTGCGGACTTCGCCCGAGCGCAGGCGAACCTGCGCGTAGGTGCCTTCACGCGCCATCAGCGTCACCGAGGTGCCGGCCGAGCGGGCGATCTGGGCGCCCTTGCCAGGCTGCAGTTCCACGCAGTGGATGATGGAGCCGACGGGGATGTTGCGGATGGGCAGCGTGTTGCCGGCCTTGATCGGCGCTTCCGCGCCGGACACGACCGTGGCACCCACTTCCAGGCCACGCGGGGCGATGATGTAGCGACGCTCGCCGTCGGCATAGCACACCAGCGCGATGTGGGCCGTCCGGTTCGGGTCGTACTCGATCGTCTCGACCTTCGCCGGGATGCCGTCCTTGTTGCGCACGAAGTCGACGACACGGTAGTGGTGCTTGTGACCACCGCCCTTGTGGCGGATCGTGATGTGGCCGTTGTTGTTGCGGCCGGACTTCTGCTTCTGCGGCTCGAGCAGCGACGCTTCGGGCTTGCCCTTGTGCAGGTGGGCGTGCACGACCTTCACGACCGCACGGCGGCCAGGCGAGGTCGGCTTGACTTTGATGACGGCCATTTACGCGGCCTCCCCGGAGAAGTTGAGCTCTTGGCCGGCCTTCAGCGACACATACGCCTTCTTGACGTGGTCGCGGCGACCGATCGAGCGCCCGAAACGCTTGACCTTGCCCTTCTGGACAACGGTGGAGACGCTCTCGACCTCGACCTTGAACAGCAGTTCGACTGCAGCCTTGATCTCGGGCTTGGTGGCGTCGCGCAGCACCTTGAACAACACCTGGTTGTTCTTCTCGGCGACGCTGGTGGCCTTTTCCGAGATGATCGGAGCCATCAGGATCGTGGCGAGACGGTTCTCGTCGAATTTCTTGGCGGTGCTCATGCGAACATCTCCTTGAACTGCTCGATCGCGGCCTTGGTCACCAGAACCTTCTTGTAGAAGACCAGCGACAGGGGATCGGCGTAACGCGGCTCGGTGACGAGCACGTTGGGCAGGTTGCGCGAAGCCAGCGCGAGGTTGTCGCCGACGTTGTCGGAGATGACCATCACGGAGCTCAGGCTCATGTCCTTGAACTTCTGCGCGAGCAGCTTCGTCTTGGGCGCGTCGACGTCGAACGAGTCGACGACGGCCAGGCGGCCTTCACGGGCCAGCTGCGAGAGGATCGCGGTCATGCCGGCGCGATACATCTTCTTGTTCAGCTTCTGCGTGAAGTTCTCGTCCGGGCGATTCGGGAAGGCGCGACCGCCTCCACGCCAGATCGGCGACGACGTCATGCCCGAGCGAGCGCGGCCGGTGCCCTTCTGGGCCCACGGCTTCTTCGTCGAGTGCTTGACTTCTTCGCGGTTCTTCTGCGAGCGGGTGCCCTGGCGCGCGTTGGCCTGGAAGGCCACGACGATCTGGTGCACCAGCGCTTCGTTGTAGTCACGCGCGAACACGGTGTCCGGCGCGTCGACCTTGGAAGTCGCCTGGCCTTGTTCGTTGAGGAGCTCGAGTTGCATCAGTTGGCTCCCTTCTTGGCCTTGACCTTGACGGCGTGGCGAACGACCACATGGCCGTTCTTCGAGCCGGGGATCGCGCCCTTGACGAGCAGCAGCGAACGCTCGGCGTCCACGCGGACGATGTCGAGGTTCTGCACGGTGACGGTCTCGTCGCCCATGTGGCCCGACATGCGCTTGCCCGGGAACACGCGGCCCGGATCCTGCGCCATGCCGATCGAGCCCGGCACGTTGTGCGAACGGCTGTTGCCGTGCGACGCGCGCTGCGAGCCGAAGTTGTGGCGCTTGATGGTGCCCGCGAAGCCCTTGCCGATCGAGGTGCCTTGCACGTCGACGGACTGGCCCACTTCGAACAGGCCGACCGGCACGACGGTGCCCGGCTTGTATTCAGCGGCGACTTCCGGGGTGACCCGGAATTCCTTCAGGATGGTGCCGGCTTCGACGCCGGCCTTGGCGAGGTGGCCCGCTTCGGGCTTGGTGACGCGCGAAGCCTTGCGCGAACCGAAAGCGACCTGGACGCCGGTGTAGCCGTCGGTGTCGACGGTCTTCACCTGGGTGACGCGGTTGTTGGACACGTCGATCACCGTCACAGGCACGGCATCGCCGTCGTCCGTGAAGATGCGCATCATGCCCACCTTGCGACCCAGCAATCCGAGACGATTGCTTAGAGACATGGTTTTTCTCCAGCCCGTTCGCCCATTTCAGGACTCCGGAGCCTTTGTTTGACAAACCCGACATCGATTGGCCGGGCAGACTTGGTATCAGCGTGAAAGCCCCTCGACCGGAGTTCCGGCCGTGGGGCTTGTCGCAGAACCAGCGATTGTAGCAGATGCGGGAGTTCCCGCAACTGCCCTGCTTATTGCAGCTTGATCTCGACGTCCACGCCCGCGGGCAGGTCGAGCTTCATCAGCGCGTCGACGGTCTTGTCCGTCGGGTCGACGATGTCCATCAGGCGCTGGTGCGTGCGGATCTCGAACTGGTCGCGGCTGGTCTTGTTGACGTGCGGCGAACGCAGGATGTCGAAACGCTGCAGGCGCGTCGGCAGGGGCACGGGCCCCTTGACGATGGCGCCGGTGCGCTTGGCGGTCTCGACGATCTCGAGGGCCGACTGGTCGATCAGCTTGTAGTCGAAGGCCTTCAGGCGGATACGGATCTTTTGCTTTTGCATGATGTTGTCCTCAAAGAGCGATGCCGGCGGAGCCGACGGTGGATCGGGAAACAGGGCGCGCCACCCGGGGACGGCGCGCCCGCATCACGCAAGAGTTACTCGATGATCTTGGCGACGACGCCGGCGCCGACGGTGCGGCCGCCTTCACGGATGGCGAAGCGCAGGCCTTCTTCCATGGCGATCGGGGCGATCAGCTTGACCGTGATCGACACGTTGTCGCCGGGCATGACCATTTCCTTGTCCTTGGGCAGCTCGATGGCGCCCGTCACGTCCGTCGTGCGGAAGTAGAACTGGGGACGGTAGTTGTTGAAGAACGGCGTGTGACGGCCGCCTTCGTCCTTGGACAGGACATAGATCTCGCCCGTGAAGTGCGTGTGCGGCTTGACCGAACCCGGCTTGCACAGCACCTGGCCGCGCTCGACTTCCTCGCGCTTGGTGCCGCGCAGCAGGATACCGACGTTGTCGCCGGCCTGGCCCTGGTCCAGCAGCTTGCGGAACATTTCCACGCCCGTGCAGGTCGTCTTCTGCGTGGCCTTGATGCCCACGATCTCGATTTCCTCGCCGACCTTGACCACGCCGCGCTCGATACGGCCGGTCACCACCGTGCCGCGACCCGAGATCGAGAACACGTCTTCGACCGGCATCAGGAAGGCGCCGTCCACGGCGCGTTCCGGCGTCGGGATGTACGAGTCGAGCGCGTCGGCCAGCTTCATGATGGCCTGCTCGCCGAGCTCGCCCTTGTCGCCTTCGAGCGCCAGCTTGGCCGAGCCCTTGATGATCGGGGTGTCGTCGCCGGGGAAGTCGTACTTGCTCAGCAGCTCGCGCACTTCCATTTCCACCAGCTCGAGCAGCTCGGCGTCGTCGACCATGTCAGCCTTGTTCAGGAAGACGATGATGTAGGGCACGCCGACCTGGCGCGACAGCAGGATGTGCTCGCGCGTCTGGGGCATCGGGCCGTCGGCGGCCGAGCACACCAGGATGGCGCCGTCCATCTGGGCCGCACCGGTGATCATGTTCTTGACGTAGTCGGCGTGGCCCGGGCAGTCCACGTGCGCGTAGTGGCGGTTGGCCGTCTCGTACTCGACGTGCGCCGTGTTGATCGTGATGCCGCGCGCCTTTTCTTCCGGCGCCGCGTCGATCTGGTCGTACGCCTTGGCTTCGCCGCCGAACTTGGTCGACAGCACGGTCGTGATGGCCGCCGTCAGCGTGGTCTTGCCATGGTCGACGTGACCGATGGTGCCGACGTTCACGTGCGGCTTGGTCCGTTCAAACTTGCCTTTTGCCATTTCAAACTCCAATAAAAGAACAGGTGCCAGTGGTGCTGTTTTAGGTCTCCACCGGATCGGGTGATTCAGGCGCCACTGGCAGCACCCGAGCGATCCGCGAAGACCATCTGATTCGAGCATTCCCCGGGCGGCCACGAGGGCCGCGCCGGGAAAGGCATTACTTGGCGCGCGAGGTGATGATCGCGTCGGCCACGTTCTTCGGGGCTTCCGAGTAGTGCTTGAATTCCATCGTGTACGTGGCGCGGCCTTGCGACATCGAGCGCAGCGTCGTGGAATAGCCGAACATCTCGGACAGCGGCACCTCGGCCTTGATGACCTTGCCGCCGCCAGGCATGTCGTCCATGCCCTGCACCAGGCCGCGACGGGACGACAGGTCGCCCATCACCGAGCCGGCGTAGTCTTCCGGCGTCTCGACTTCCACGGCCATCATCGGCTCGAGGATGACCGGCGAGGCCTTCCGGCAGGCTTCCTTGAAGCCCATCGAGGCCGCCATCTTGAACGCGTTTTCGTTCGAGTCGACTTCGTGGTACGAACCGAAGGTCAGCGTGACCTTGACGTCGACGACCGGGTAGCCGGCCAGCACGCCCGCCGGCAGGGAGTCGACGACGCCCTTCTCGACCGCGGGGATGAACTCGCGGGGAACCACGCCGCCCTTGATGGCGTCGACGAACTCGAAGCCCTTGCCCGGCTCCTGCGGCTCGACCGTCAGCACGACGTGGCCGTACTGGCCCTTGCCGCCCGACTGGCGGACGAACTTGCCTTCGACGTCCTTGGCCGGCTTGCGGATCGTCTCGCGGTACGCGACCTGCGGCTTGCCGACGTTGGCTTCCACGCCGAACTCGCGCTTCATGCGGTCGACGATGATTTCCAGGTGCAGCTCGCCCATGCCGGAAATGATGGTCTGGCCCGACTCTTCGTCGGTGCGCAGGCGGAACGACGGATCTTCCGCGGCCAGGCGACCGAGGGCGATGCCCATCTTTTCCTGGTCGGCCTTGGTCTTGGGCTCGACGGCCTGGGAGATCACGGGCTCCGGGAACACCATCTTCTCGAGCGTGACGATCGATTCCGGATCGCACAGCGTCTCGCCGGTGGTCACGTCGCGCAGGCCCACGCAGGCGGCGATGTCGCCGGCGAGAATTTCCTTGATTTCCTCACGCTGGTTGGCGTGCATCTGCAGGATACGGCCGATGCGCTCCTTCTTGCCGCGGATCGGGTTGTAGACCGAGTCGCCGGACTTCAGCACGCCCGAGTACACGCGCACGAACGTCAGCTGGCCGACGTACGGGTCGGTCATCAGCTTGAACGCCAGGGCGGCGAACTTCTCGTTGTCGTCGGCCTTGCGGGTGACTTCCTTCTCGTCGTCGTCCGTGCCCTTGACCGGGGGGATGTCGACCGGCGACGGCAGGAATTCGATCACGGCGTCGAGCATGCGCTGCACGCCCTTGTTCTTGAACGCGGTGCCGCACAGCATCGGCTGGATTTCCGTCGCGATCGTGCGCGTGCGGATGCCCAGCTTGATCTCTTCCTCGGACAGCTCGCCCGTCTCGAGGTACTTGTTCATCAGCTCTTCGCTGGCCTCGGCGGCCGCCTCGATCATCTGCTCGCGCCACTTCTGGGCGTCGGCCAGCAGCTCGGAGGGGATTTCCTCGTACGAGAACTTCATGCCCTGCGAGGCCTCGTCCCAGATGATGGCCTTCATCTTGAACAGGTCGATGACGCCCTTGAAGTTGTCTTCGGCGCCGATGGGCACCACGACGGGCACGGGGTTGGCCTTCAGGCGAGTCTTCATCTGGTCATAGACCTTGAAGAAGTTCGCGCCGGTGCGGTCCATCTTGTTGACGAACGCGAGGCGGGGCACCTTGTACTTGTTGGCCTGGCGCCAGACGGTTTCCGACTGGGGCTGCACGCCGCCCACGGCGCAATAGACCATGCAGGCGCCGTCCAGCACGCGCATCGAGCGCTCGACTTCGATGGTGAAGTCGACGTGCCCGGGGGTGTCGATGATGTTGAAACGGTGCTCCGGGAAGCCCATTTCCATGCCCTTCCAGAAGCAGGTCGTGGCGGCGGACGTGATCGTGATGCCACGCTCCTGCTCCTGCTCCATCCAGTCCATCGTGGCGGCGCCGTCGTGCACTTCACCGATCTTGTGGTTCACGCCGGTGTAGTACAGGATGCGTTCGGTGGTCGTGGTCTTGCCGGCATCGATGTGCGCCGAGATACCGATGTTGCGGTAGCGCTCGATGGGGGTCTTGCGGGACATGGTGGGCTCCAAATACGTGGGCCGCCCGCGGGTTGGTGACAACCCGAAGAGCGGCCGGAGGGGACTGAGGGTGGGACTTTAGAAGCGGAAGTGCGAGAACGCCTTGTTGGCTTCGGCCATGCGGTGAACTTCGTCACGCTTCTTCATGGCGCCGCCACGGCCTTCCGAGGCCTCGAGCAGTTCGTTGGCCAGGCGGGCCGACATCGACTTCTCGCCACGCTTGCGGGCGCTGTCCTTGAGCCAGCGCATGGCCAGCGCCATGCGGCGGACGGGGCGAACTTCCACGGGAACTTGGTAGTTCGCACCGCCGACGCGGCGGGACTTGACTTCGACCATCGGCTTCACGTTGTTGATCGCGACCATGAAGATCTCGAGCGGATCCTTGTTCGCCTTCTTCTCGATCTGCTCGAGGGCGCCGTAGATGATGCGCTCGGCGACGGCCTTCTTGCCGGATTCCATCACGACATTCATGAACTTCGAGAGGTCGACCGAACCGAACTTCGGGTCAGGCAGGATCTCGCGCTTGGGTACTTCGCGACGACGTGGCATGGGATTTCCTTCCAGTGCTTCAGTTGGTGCCAGGCACGCTGCCCGACAGCCCGGATGGCCACCGTGTCGAATGGGACCATCCACTTACTCGGCGGAACGTTCTTTTTCGTTCCACCGCAAACTCGCTCGAAAGCCTCGCGGCTTCTTCGCACTTCTGTGTGCCGACGGCTCTCGCCGGCCTCAGGACCGGAGCCGCGAGGCTCAGGCCTTCTTCGGACGCTTCGCGCCGTACTTGGAACGCGATTGCTTGCGATCCTTGACGCCCTGCAGGTCGAGGGAGCCGCGGACGATGTGGTAGCGCACACCCGGCAGATCCTTCACGCGGCCGCCGCGCACGAGCACGACGCTGTGCTCCTGCAGGTTGTGGCCTTCACCGCCGATGTACGAGATGACCTCGAAACCGTTGGTCAGGCGCACCTTGGCGACCTTGCGAAGCGCGGAGTTCGGCTTCTTCGGCGTGGTGGTGTACACGCGAGTGCACACGCCACGGCGCTGCGGGCAGTTCTGCATCGCAGGCGACTTGGACTTGACGACCTCGACCTCGCGGCCGTGGCGTACAAGCTGGTTGATGGTAGGCATGGGTAACTTGTTCCCGTTTGAAGTTACGTGTTCTCGGAATCCTCCGGCAACCGGCCCACGTGCGCTCGACTGCCGTTGAAGCAGAGGAGCGGCGCGAGTCACGTCCTGAGTCGCTGCAAGCGTGCCGTCAAAGGCGCTGGAGATTCGCATCGAGGCGCGGCATCCCGAGAGGAGCGCGCCGGGCCGGAACCTGCGGCGTAGAAAACGTGGACGATGAAGCGCCGCAGTCGTGGGACTGCCGGAGAGCCGAGGATTATAGTCCGCCAGCCGTTTCGTCGCAAGCGCCTCACCCCGGCCGGGGTCTCGCCAGCCGCTATCCTGCGCGCATGCCGCGCCAGCTGATCGTCATCGACAGCCAGTCCCTGTTCGACTGGATGGTTTTCCGCAATCCCGTCTGTGCCGGCTGGGATGCGGCGCTCGGCGGTGAGTCGTGGGAGTGGATATTCACTTCCGAAATGAAGGCCGAATTCGATTTCGTATCCGCCAAGGGCTTCGGCGAGCGCTGGCCGGTGGACGTCGACGCGTTGGCCGTGACATGGGCCCGCCGCGGCCGCGCGGTCGAGCCGCCGGGCCCGCTGGGCGCGGGCGACCGGCTGCACTGCAGCGATCCCGACGACCAGAAGTTCATCGACCTCGCCATCGCGGCGCGCGCCCACACCCTGGTGACGCGCGACAAGGCCCTGCTCAAGCTGGCGCGCCAGGCGTTCGCGCGGCACGGCGTGCGGGTCTGCCGGCCCGAGATCTGGTCGGCGGAACTCGTCCGCTAGTCCGGATGGCGCCACTCGACGGCGCCGAAGTCCTGGCGGCCGAGCAGCGTGTAGTAGATCCCGACCTGGCCCAGTGTCTGGCGCTGCTCGGCGCCGCCGGGGAACGCCGCGCTGCGGTGCGACCAGACGTAGTTCACGCCGATCGCGTGCGGCCCCGCGACGCGCCAGGTAAGCGCCGACTCCACGCGCGAGACGTCGTCCCGGCCCGCCCGGCGGTTGGCGATGCGCCCCAGCGACACGATGCGCGCGCCCACGTCCAGCGACAGGCGGTCGCCCTCGATCAGCCGCAGGTTCATCGCACCGCGGGGCGCCATGCCGTAGTGGTACTCGGTCGCATCGACGTCGCGCAGCGACGAGCTCGCGGCCGCGTAGCCGATGCCGCCCGACACGCCGGCCTGCAGGGCCAGCTTCTCTCCCGCCCACCATTGCAGGTTGGTGCCCAGCGACACCGAGGTCGTCGAGACGCGGAAGACCTGCGGCGCCAGGTACTCGTAGCCGCCGTAGACGCCGGCGATGCCGCGCACCTTGTCGCCCCAGGCGAAGTGGTCGCCCACCAGCATGCCGTTGGACGTCAGGTTCTCGATGCCGTTCGAGCTCGACAGCACCGCCTGGAAGTTGAAGTAGTCGAACGGCCGGCGGTACGAGTAGCCGGGCTTGCCGGGCAGGCCGTAGTCCATCTGGTAGTCGACCTGCGCCGCCTTCGTCCGCACCCCCTGGCTGTGGGCGAACTGGTCGTTGGTGACGTGGTTGCCCCCCAGGTGCAGGCGGCTGTAGTAGGCCGGGTCGTGGTCGTCGAACACGGCACCGTAGCGCTCGCCGAAGGCCCAGCGGTTGACGCCCACCGGCGGCGAGATGGCGCTCGCGACCCACGGCCGGAGCGCGGGCGAGAGGCTGCTGTGGTCGCCGACCAGGTGCGCCATGCGAAACAGCGGCTCCCCGAAGAAGCTGCCGGCGATGCCGCTGGCGACCTGGTCGTTCTTGGACGGCGGCGTCTTCTCGCCGGTGATCTCCCACCAGACGCTGCCGGCGAACGTCAGCGCCGAGGCCTGCCAGTAGTTCAGGCCCATGCTGCGTCCGATCGAGTGGTACAGCGAGCCCTGGTACGGATGGGCGAACTGATTGACGCTGAACGGGTCGTTGTCCACCACCCAGGGGCCGCGCAGGTTGTGCTCGATGGAGTGCCAGCTGACGTCGTAGTCGTGCGAGCCGCTCGTGGCGCGGTTGAAGTTGCTCAGCAGCAGGTCGAACGAGATGACCTCGAGCGCCGCGATCGGGACGCTGCGCTCGGGCTCGGCGTCGCGCGCGGGCGCGTCCTGCGCGCGTGACGCCCCCGCGACGCATGCGAGCACCAGCGCGCACGCGCGCCACCCACCGAGGCTCCGACCGTGGATTCTTGTCATGACTCGGCCATGGCAAGCGTCGCGCCCAGAACGACGAAGGCGCCCCGCGGGGCGCCTTCCAGAGCAAGCCGGGCCGGGCCTACTTCTGCGGGATCACGCCCTCGGAGCTGGTCGGCGCCATGTTGTGCTCCATGTTGGTGGTGGCGTTGTGCATGATCCAGATCGAGCCGGCCACGACGATCGCCAGGATCATCACCGTGAACGAGAACGCCAGCACGTTCCAGCGCTGTTCCGCCGAGCGGTCCATGTGCAGGAAGTAGACGACGTGCACGAACACCTGGACGACGGCCAGCAGCAGGATTGCCGACAGCACCGTGTCGGCCGTGAAGCCGTAATGGTTCGTGTTCATCACGAGACCGAACGGGACGGCCGTCAGGATGACCGACAGCACGAAGCCGATCATGTACGACTTGACGCTGGCGTGCGATTCGCCGGCGACGGTGCCGCCGACGTAGCGCGCCGCGTTGCGGCGGCCGAAGGTGCCCGACGCCGGGTCGATCGACGAGTTGCGGAATTGGCTGTTCGGGGAATTGGTGGCCATGATCAGAGGCAGCCCATTAGGTAGACGACGGTGAACACGCAGATCCAGACGATGTCCAGGAAGTGCCAGAACAGGCTGAGGCACATCAGGCGGGTGCGGTTCGTCTCGGTCACGCCCTTGCGGAACACCTGGAACATCAGCACGCACAGCCAGACCAGGCCGGACGTGACGTGGATCCCGTGGGTGCCCACCAGCGAGAAGAACGCCGACAGGAAAGCGCTGCGGCCGGGACCATTGCCCTCTTCGATCAGGTGGTGGAACTCGTTGAGCTCCATGCCGATGAAGCCCAGGCCGAACAGGCCCGTGATGGCCAGCCACAGCAGCACCTTGGTGGAGTTGCGCTTGAGCGTCCCCATCATGGCCATGCCGTAGGTGATGGAGCTCAGCAGCAGGAACAGCGTCTCGACGCCGACGTACTTGAGGTCGAAGAAGTCCTTGCCGCTCGGGCCGCCCGCGGTGTTGCGGTACAGGACCGCGTAACCGGCGAACAGGCAAGCGAACAGCAGGCAGTCGCTCATCAGGTAGATCCAGAACCCGAAGACGGTGTTGCCGCCCGCATCGTGGTGATGCTCGTGGTCCGGAGCGTCGGCGTGCGGATGCGCGCCGAAGGTTTGGGATTGTTGGATGACGAGGCCGGACACGCGCTTACCCCTGCTGATTGGCCATCGCGAGATAGCGTGCGTTTTCGATTCGCTCGACCTCGGAGATCGGCACGTAGTAGTCGACGTCCTCGTCGAACGAGCGGACGACGAACGCCACGATCATTCCGAGGAAGCCCACGATGGCCATCCACCAGATGTGCCAGATGAGGCCGAAGCCCAGAGCGATGCTCAGCAGGCCCATGATCAGGCCGACGTTGGTGTTGCGCGGCATGTGGATCTCGGCGTAGCGCTCGTTGCGCTGCAGGTGCATGCCGTGCTCCTTCATGAACGCGAGCGCGTCGAGCGAGTGCACGACCGGCGTGTGCGCGAAGTTGTAGAACGGCGGCGGCGAGGCCGTCGACCATTCCAGCGTGCGGCCGCCCCACGGGTCGCCCGTGACGTCCTTGAGCTCCTCGCGCTTCCAGATGCTGTACAGCAGCTGCAGCACCATCGCGCCGATGCCGGCGGCGATGATCAGCGCACCCAGGAACGCGACGACCAGGAACGGTTGCCATTCCGGCGTGTCGTAGTGCTGCATGCGGCGGGTCATGCCCATGAAGCCGAGGATGTACAGCGGCATGAAGGCGACCCAGAAGCCGACCAGCCAGCACCAGAACGAGATCTTGCCCAGGCCTTCGTGCAGCTTGAAGCCGAACGCCTTCGGGAACCAGAACACCATGCCCGCGACGTAGCCGAACAGCACGCCGCCGATGATCACGTTGTGGAAGTGCGCGATCAGGAACAGGCTGTTGTGCAGCACGAAGTCGGCGCCCGGCACCGCCAGCATGACGCCGGTCATGCCGCCGATCACGAAGGTGATGATGAAGCCGATCGTCCACAGCATGGGCGTTTCCATGCGCACGCGGCCGCGGTACATCGTGAACATCCAGTTGAAGATCTTCACGCCCGTCGGGATCGAGATCAGCATCGTCGCGATGCCGAAGAACGCGTTGACGTTCGCCCCCGAGCCCATCGTGAAGAAGTGGTGCAGCCAGACGACGAACGACAGGATCGTGATGCCGATCGTGGCGTAGACCATCGAGGTGTAGCCGAACAGCTTCTTCGAGCAGAACGTGGCGGTCACTTCCGAGAAGATGCCGAACGCCGGCAGCACCAGGATGTACACCTCGGGGTGGCCCCAGGCCCAGATGAGGTTGACGTACATCATGGCGTTGCCGCCGCCGTCGTTGGTGAAGAAGTGCATGCCGAGGTAGCGGTCGGCACCGAGCATCGCCAGCGAGACGGTCAGAATCGGGAACGCCAGGATGATCAGGATGTTGGCCACCAGCGCCGTCCACGTGAACACCGGCAGGCGCATCCAGGTCATGCCCGGTGCGCGCATCTTGACGATGGTCACCAGGAAGTTGACGCCCGTCAGCAGCGTGCCCAGGCCCGAGATCTGCAGCGCCCAGATGTAGTAGTCGACCCCCACGCCCGGGCTGTAGGCCAGCTCGGACAGCGGCGGATACGCCAGCCAGCCGGTGCGGCCGAATTCGCCGAGGGCCAGCGAGATGTTGACCAGCATGGCGCCGGAGAACGTCAGCCAGTAGCTCAGCGAGTTCACGAACGGGAACGCGACGTCGCGCGCGCCGATCTGCAGCGGCACCACGATGTTGACCAGGCCCACCATGAACGGCATGGCCATGAAGAAGATCATGATCACGCCGTGCGCCGTGAAGACCTGGTTGTAGTGGTCGGGGTGGAGGAAGCCCTCGTTGCCGCCCGTGGCCATCGCCTGCTGCGTGCGCATCATCAGCGCGTCGGCGAAGCCGCGCAGCAGCATGACCAGCGCCAGGAGGATGTACATCACGCCCAGTCGCTTGTGGTCCACCGAGGTGAGCCACTCGCGATACAGGTAGCCCCACTTCTTGAAGTAGGTGATGGCGATGAGGACCGCCAGGCCACCGAGCACCATGCCCATCACGCCGCCCATGGCGACGGGTTCATGGTAGGGGATGGCGTCCCATGTCAGCTTGCCGAACAACGTTTCCACGTCTTCTTACTCCGCGCGTTCCTTGGAATCCGCCGCAACGACCTTGGCGGGCAGACAGATCTTGTCGGCCAGCTTCAGGCCGGACGACTTGTCCATGTACTTGTCGAGGACGGCCGTGAACAGCACGGGCTCGACATTGGAGAAATACTTGACCGGGTCCTTCGTCGAGGGCTTGGCCAGCTCGGCGTAGTTGTCCAGGCCCAGCTTGTTCGGCGAGGCCTTGACCTTGGCGACCCAGGCGTCGAACTCCTGCTGCGTGCCGGCGGTGGCCTTGAACATCATGTCGGGAAAGCCCGCGCCGCTGAAGTTGGTGGACAGGCCGTCGTAGACACCCGCCTCGTTGGCGATCAGGTTGACCTGCGTCTGCATGCCGGCCATCGCGTAGATCTGGCTGCCCAGCTGCGGGATGAAGAACACGTTCATCACCGTGTCGGACGTGATCTTGAAGTTCACGGGCGTGCCGGCCGGGATGTGGATCTCGTTGACGGTCGCGATGTGCTGCTCGGGGTAGATGAACAGCCATTTCCAGTCGAGCGACACGACGTCGATCTCGATGGGCTTGACCTTGGAATCGATCGGGCGGAACGGGTCGAGCTCGTGCGTGGTCTTCCAGGTGAGGACACCCAGCACCAGGATGATGGCGCAGGGGATGCCCCAGCACACCGCCTCGACGCGGTGCGAGTACGACCAGTTGGGCATGTAGGTCGCCGAGGTATTCGTCGCGCGGTACTTCCATGCGAACCACAGCGTCAGCACGATCACCGGGATCACCACGATCAGCATCAGCAGCGTCGAGGTGATGATCAGGGACTTCTCGTCCGCTGCGATCTGGCCCTTGGGATCGAGGACCGAATAGTGGCAGCCGCTCAGCAGCGCGGCCATGGCGAATGTCAGCACGCCGGCAAGGCGTGTACTCGTGCGAGCTTGTGTCATTTCCCTCTCGGCGGGGCACCCAGGCATGATCGACCTCGGGTTTCCAAGGTTGACGTCGGGTTGGGTTGGGCTAATCCTGATTATTTTGCCAAACTTTGTATCCCGGCGCGCGCCAAAATGGGTGCGCGCTACGGGTATTTCTAGAGCGAATCCCCGACCCGGGCAGTGTTTTTCCTGCAGTTGGCGATCGTAGGCGCCGCGATGGCGTCCGATGTCCGCCCCGCACGGGGTCCGCGCCGCTTGATCTGGATCAAGACCGCGCTGCACTGCAACAACACTTCGCCAACACGCAAGAGGCGACGCGCGGAACCGATGCGAAGCGGGCGTGGACGCGCTGGCGTCCGGCGCGCTGGCGGCGGCGACACCTCCGCGGAAAGAAAAAAGGGCGACCCGCAGGTCGCCCTTCGTCGTTCAGGCCCCCCTCGCGGGGGTCCTTGAAGCGTCGCCTTACTCGGCCAGCTGCTCGCCGCCAGCCGGCGCCGAGTCGAGCTGCGCCAGCTGCGCGGCGGCCAGTTCCTCCGCCTCCTGCAGCGCGATCGCACGGCGCTCGTTCTCGTCCATGTCTTCCTTGGCCTTGCGAGCCGAGTGGAAGGCCATGCCGGTGCCGGCCGGGATCAGGCGGCCGACGATGACGTTTTCCTTCAGGCCACGCAGCTCGTCGCGCTTGCCCATGATGGCAGCCTCGGTGAGCACGCGGGTCGTTTCCTGGAAGGACGCGGCCGAGATGAACGAGTCGGTCGACAGCGAGGCCTTGGTGATGCCCAGCAGCACGTCGGAGTACGTGGCCGGCAGCTTGCCTTCGGCGCGCATGCGGTCGTTCGTGCCGTGCAGCTCGGAACGCTCGACCTGCTCGCCGATGATGTAGGCCGTGTCGCCCGAGTTCGTGATCTGCACGCGACGCAGCATCTGGCGAACGATCACCTCGATGTGCTTGTCGTTGATCTTCACGCCCTGCAGACGGTACACGTCCTGCACTTCGTCGACGATGTAGCGCGCCAGTTCCTCGACACCCAGCAGGCGCAGGATGTCCTGCGGATCGGCCGGGCCGTCGACGACGCTCTCGCCCTTGTTGACCACCTGGCCTTCGTGCACCAGGATGTTCTTTTCCTTCGGCACGAGTTCCTCGTGGACGATGCCTTCCGGATCGGTGATCTGCAGGCGGACCTTGCCCTTGGTCTCCTTGCCGAACGACACCGTGCCGGTCTTCTCGGCCAGCGTGCCCTTGTCCTTCGGGCTGCGGGCTTCGAACAGCTCGGCCACGCGCGGCAGACCGCCGGTGATGTCGCGGGTCTTCTGGCCTTCGACCGGAATGCGCGCGAGCACTTCACCGGGCATCAGTTCCTGGCCGTCGCGGATCTGGATCAGCGAGCCGACCTGGAAGCCGATCGTCACCGAGTGGTCGGTGCCGGGGATCTTGACCTCGTGGCCCTGCGCGTCGAGCAGCTTGACCTGCGGACGGACGATCTTGGCTGCGCCGCGGCGCTTCGGATCGATCACGACCAGCGTGGACAGGCCGGTGACTTCGTCCACCTGCTTGGCCACGGTGACGCCTTCCTCGACATTCTCGAAGCTCGCGCGACCGGCGAATTCCGTGATGATCGGGCGCGTCAGCGGGTCCCAGTTCGCCAGCACGTGGCCGTGCTTGACGGCCTGGTCGGCCTTGACGTTCAGCAGCGCGCCGTACGGCACCTTGTGGCGCTCGCGCTCGCGGCCGTGCGGATCCAGGATGATGATCTCGCCGGAACGCGAGATGACCACCAGTTCACCCTTGCCGTTCGTGACGTAGCGCATGGTCGGGTTGAAGCCGATCACGCCGTCCGACTTGGCGTCGACGCTGGAAGCCACCGCCGCACGCGACGCCGCGCCACCGATGTGGAACGTGCGCATGGTCAGCTGCGTGCCCGGCTCGCCGATCGACTGCGCGGCGATCACGCCGATCGCCTCGCCGACGTTGATCAGGCCGCCGCGGCCCAGGTCGCGGCCGTAGCAGCGCGCGCACAGGCCGTAGCGCGTGGTGCAGGTCAGCGGCGTGCGCACCTTGATCTCGTCGACGCCGAAGGTCTCGAGCTTGTCGAGCACGTCTTCCGACAGGATCTCGGTGGCGCCCAGGACGACTTCCTGCGTCTCGGGGTGCAGCACCTCGACGGCGGTCACGCGGCCGAGGACGCGATCGCGCAGCGACTCGATGACTTCACCGCCTTCGACCAGGGCGCGCATCGCGAGGCCGTTCTGCGTGCCGCAGTCGTCCTCGGTGACGACCAGGTCCTGCGTGACGTCGACCAGGCGACGCGTCAGGTAGCCGGAGTTCGCGGTCTTCAGCGCCGTGTCCGCCAGGCCCTTTCGGGCGCCGTGGGTGGAGATGAAGTACTGCAGAACGTTCAGGCCTTCGCGGAAGTTCGCGGTGATCGGCGTCTCGATGATGGAGCCGTCCGGCTTGGCCATCAGGCCGCGCATGCCGGCCAGCTGGCGGATCTGCGCCGCTGAACCGCGGGCGCCGGAGTCGGCCATCATGTAGATGGAGTTGAACGACTCCTGGTCCACTTCCTTGCCGTTGCGGTCCAGCACCTTCTGCTTGGCGAGCTGGGCCATCATGACCTTGCCCACTTCGTCACCGGTCTTGCCCCAGATGTCGACGACCTTGTTGTAGCGCTCGCCGGCGGTCACGAGACCCGAGACGTACTGCTGCTCGATCTCCTTGACTTCCTTCTCGGCGCGTTCGATCAGACCCGGCTTCTCCTTGGGGACCAGCATGTCGTCGATCGCGATCGAGATGCCGGCGCGCGTGGCCAGGCGGAAACCGTTCTGCAGCAGCTTGTCCGCGAAGACGACGGTTTCCTTCAGGCCGCACTTGCGGAAGGACGTGTTGATCAGGCGCGAGATTTCCTTCTTCTTGAGCGCCTTGTTGATGTTCGAGAACGGCAGGCCCTTGGGCAGGATCTCGGACAGCAGCGCGCGGCCGACGGTGGTCTCGGTCAGCTTGATGTGCTCGACGAACACGCCGTCGGCGTTCTTCGTCCACTCGGGCAGCATCACGTTGATCTTGGCGGTGATCTCCACGACACCGTTCTCGAGCGCGCGCAGCATCTCGGAGATGTCCTTGAAGATCATCCCCTCGCCCTTGCCGTTGGTGCGCTCGCGGGTGGCGTAGTACAGGCCCAGCACCACGTCCTGCGACGGCACGATCGACGGTTCGCCGTTGGCCGGGAACAGCACGTTGTTCGAGGCGAGCATCAGCGCGCGCGCTTCCATCTGCGCCTCGATCGACAGCGGCACGTGGACGGCCATCTGGTCACCGTCGAAGTCGGCGTTGAACGCCGCGCAGACGAGCGGGTGCAGCTGGATCGCCTTGCCCTCGATCAGCACCGGCTCGAACGCCTGGATGCCCAGGCGGTGCAGCGTCGGCGCGCGGTTGAGCATGACCGGGTGTTCCTTGATGACTTCTTCAAGGATGTCCCACACCACCGGCGTGCCGGCTTCGACTTCCTTCTTCGCCGCCTTGATCGTCGTCGCGATGCCCATGGCCTCGAGACGCGAGAAGATGAACGGCTTGAAGAGCTCGATGGCCATCAGCTTGGGCAGGCCGCACTGGTGCAGCTTGAGGGTCGGGCCCACGGTGATGACGGAACGGCCGGAGTAGTCGACGCGCTTGCCCAGCAGGTTCTGGCGGAAGCGGCCCGACTTGCCCTTGATCATGTCGGCGAGCGACTTCAGGGCGCGCTTGTTGGCGCCGGTCATCGCCTTGCCGCGACGGCCGTTGTCCAGCAGCGAGTCCACCGCCTCCTGCAGCATCCGCTTCTCGTTGCGCACGATGATCTCCGGAGCCTTCAGCTCCAGCAGGCGCGCGAGACGGTTGTTGCGGTTGATGACGCGGCGATAGAGGTCGTTCAGGTCCGACGTGGCGAAGCGGCCGCCGTCCAGGGGAACCAGGGGACGCAGGTCCGGCGGGAGCACCGGCAGCACATCCATGATCATCCAGTTCGGCTTGATGCCCGACTTCTTGAAGGCTTCCATCACCTTGAGGCGCTTGGAGTTCTTCTTGACCTTCAGCTCGGAGCCGGTCATGTCGTTGCGGAGCTTGTCGATCTCGACGTCGAGATCCATTTCCTCCAGCAGCTTCTTGATGCCCTCGGCGCCCATCAGCGCGGTGAACTCGTCACCGAACTCGGCATGCTTGGCCTCGAAGTCGTCCTCGGTCATGATCGAGAACTTCTTCAGCGGCGTCATGCCCGGATCGACGACCACGTAGGCTTCGAAGTACAGCACGCGCTCGATGTCGCGCAGCGTCATGTCGAGGACGAGGCCCAGGCGCGACGGCAGCGACTTCAGGAACCAGATGTGCGCGCACGGCGCCGCCAGGTCGATGTGACCCATGCGGTCGCGGCGGACCTTGGTCTGCGTCACTTCGACGCCGCACTTCTCGCAGATGACGCCGCGGTGCTTCAGGCGCTTGTACTTGCCGCACAGGCACTCGTAGTCCTTGATGGGACCGAAGATCTTGGCGCAGAACAGGCCATCACGCTCCGGCTTGAACGTCCGGTAGTTGATGGTTTCCGGCTTCTTGACCTCGCCGAAAGACCACGAACGGATCTTCTCGGGCGACGCAAGGCCGATCTTGATGGCATCGAAATGCTCATCGGGGGTGAATTGCTTGAAAAGGTCCAGCAAGCCCTTCATGCATCTCTCCTAATAACTCGGTGACTGATCGATTGATACGGTGAACTGTTCGTGAGGGACCCGGCGGCGAAGCCGGGCCTTGCGGCGATCAGTTCTTCTCCAACTCGATGTCGATACCGAGCGAACGAATTTCCTTGACCAGCACGTTGAACGATTCCGGCATGCCGGCGTCGATCGCGTGTTCGCCCTTGACGATGTTCTCGTAGACCTTGGTACGGCCGTTCACGTCGTCGGACTTCACGGTCAGCATTTCCTGCAGGACGTAGGCGGCGCCGTAGGCTTCCAGCGCCCAGACTTCCATTTCGCCGAAACGCTGGCCGCCGAACTGCGCCTTGCCGCCCAGCGGCTGCTGGGTGACGAGCGAGTACGGGCCGGTCGAACGCGCGTGCATCTTGTCGTCCACCAGGTGGTGCAGCTTGAGCACGTGCATGTAGCCGACGGTGACCGGGCGCTCGAACGACTCGCCGGTGCGGCCGTCGTACAGCGTGCATTGCGTGCGCGAGGCGGTGAGGCCCTTGCGCTGCGCGATGTCGTCCGGGTAGGCCAGGCGCAGCATGCCGCGGATCTCCTCTTCCGCGGCGCCGTCGAACACCGGCGTCGCGAAGGGCACGCCCTTGGTGAGCTCGGTGGCCATGCTGACGACTTCCACATCGGTCAGCTCGGCGATGTTCTCGGCCTTGCCACCCGACTTGTTGTACAGCTCGTCCATGAAGGCGCGGATCTCGGCAGCGGCGGCCTGCTTCTGCAGCATGTCGCCGATGCGCTGGCCGATGCCCTTGCCGGCCCAGCCCAGGTGCACCTCGAGGACCTGGCCCACGTTCATCCGCGACGGGACGCCCAGCGGGTTCAGCACGATGTCGCACGGCGTGCCGTCGGCCATGTAGGGCATGTCCTCGACCGCGACGATCTTGGACACGACACCCTTGTTGCCGTGGCGGCCGGCCATCTTGTCACCAGGCTGCAGGCGGCGCTTGACGGCCAGGTAGACCTTGACCATCTTGAGCACGCCGGCCGGCAGCTCGTCGCCCTGCGTCAGCTTCTTGCGCTTTTCCTCGAAGGCGAGGTCGAAGCCATGGCGCGTCTGCTCGAGCGAGTTCTTGATCGACTCGAGCTGGTTGGCGATGTCGTCTTCCGCCGGGCGGATGTCGAACCAGTGGTACTTCTCGATGCTGGCCAGGTAGGCCTTGTCGATGGCGGTGCCCTTGGCGATCTTCTGCGGTCCGCCGTTGGCGATGCGACCGTTCAGCAGCTTGGCGATACGGTCGAACGCGTCGGCTTCGACGATGCGCAGCTGGTCGTTCAGGTCGAGGCGGAAGCGCTTGAGTTCATCGTCGATGATCTGTTGCGCACGCTTGTCGCGCTGGATGCCTTCACGCGTGAAGACCTGCACGTCGATGACGGTGCCGCTGGTGCCCTGGTCGACACGCAGCGACGTGTCCTTCACGTCGGAAGCCTTCTCGCCGAAGATCGCGCGCAGCAGCTTCTCTTCCGGCGTCAGCGTGGTCTCGCCCTTGGGCGTGACCTTGCCCACCAGCACGTCGCCGGCGTTGACTTCGGCGCCGATGTAGACGATGCCCGACTCGTCCAGGCGGCCCAGTTGCTGCTCGGACAGGTTCGGGATGTCGCGCGTGATTTCCTCGGAGCCCAGCTTCGTGTCGCGCGCCATGACCACCAGCTCCTCGATGTGGATCGAGGTGTAGCGGTCTTCGGCGATGACACGTTCCGACAGCAGGATCGAGTCTTCGAAGTTGTAGCCGTTCCAGGGCATGAACGCGACGAGCATGTTCTGGCCGAGGGCGAGCTCGCCCAGGTCCGTCGACGCGCCGTCGGCGATCACGTCACCGGCGCCGACCTTGTCGCCGCGCTGGACGATGGGACGCTGGTGGATGTTCGTGTTCTGGTTGGAACGCTGGTACTTGATCAGGTTGTAGATGTCGACGCCGACTTCGCCGGCCACCGTTTCCGAGTCGTTGACGCGGATGACGACGCGGTTCGTGTCGATGTAGTCGACCACGCCGCCGCGGCGGGCGGTGACGACGGTGCCGGAGTCGACCGCGGCCACGCGCTCCACGCCCGTGCCGACCAGCGCCTTTTCAGGACGCAGGACCGGGACGGCCTGGCGCTGCATGTTGGCGCCCATCAGCGCGCGGTTCGCGTCGTCGTGCTCGAGGAACGGCACCAGCGAGGCTGCGACCGACACGATCTGCGTCGGGGCGACGTCCATGTACTGGATGCGTTCCGGCGAGGTCAGCACCGATTCGCCGTTCTCGCGGGCGGAGACCAGCTCGTCGGTCAGCTTGCCGTGCGTGTCGAGCGAGGCGTTGGCCTGCGCGATGACGTACTTGCTTTCCTCGATGGCCGACAGGTAGTCGATCTGGTCGGTGACCTTGGAATCGACCACGCGGCGATACGGCGTCTCGAGGAAGCCGTAGTCGTTCAGGCGGGCGTACAGGGCCAGCGAGTTGATCAGGCCGATGTTCGGGCCTTCCGGCGTCTCGATCGGGCACACGCGGCCGTAGTGGGTCGGGTGCACGTCGCGGACTTCGAAGCCGGCGCGCTCGCGGGTCAGACCGCCCGGGCCGAGGGCCGAGACGCGACGCTTGTGCGTGATCTCGGACAGCGGGTTGGTCTGATCCATGAACTGCGACAGCTGCGACGCACCGAAGAACTCCTTGAGCGCCGCGGAGATCGGCTTGGAGTTGATCAGGTCGTGCGGCATCAGCGCTTCGGTCTCGGCCTGGCCGAGGCGCTCCTTGACGGCCTTCTCGATGCGCGCCAGGCCCGAGCGGTACTGGTTCTCGGCCAGCTCGCCCACGCAGCGCACGCGGCGATTGCCCAGGTGGTCGATGTCGTCGACTTCGCCGCGGCCGTTGCGCAGCTCGACGAGGATCTTGACGACGGCGATGATGTCCTCGTTGGACAGCGTCATCGCGCCTTCGGAGCCTTCGCGGTTGATGCGCGCATTGAACTTCATGCGGCCCACGCGCGACAGGTCGTACGTGTCTTCGCTGTAGAACAGGCGGTTGAACAGCGCTTCGACGGCGTCTTCGGTCGGCGGCTCGCCGGGGCGCATCATGCGGTAGATGGCGACGCGCGCGGCCAGTTGGTCGGCGGTTTCATCGGTGGCCAGCGTCTGGCTGATGTAAGCGCCCTGGTCGAGTTCATTGGTGAACAGGACCGCGAGTTCCTTCACGCCAGCGCCGCGCAGCTTCTTCAGCAGCGACTCGGTCAGCTCGTCGTTGGCCTTGGCGATGATCTCGCCGGTGTCGGCGTCGACCATGTTGCGGGCGACGACGCGGCCGATCAGGAAGTCTTCCGGCACGGTGACGTGCGTGGTGCCCGTCTGCTCGAGCTGGCGCACGTGGCGCGCGGTGATGCGCTTGTCCTTCTCGACGACGACGTTGCCGTCCTTGTCGGTGATGTCGAAGCGCGCGACCTCGCCCTTCAGGCGCTCGGAGACGAACTCCATCTGCGCGCCCGCGTCCATCAGGCGGAAGGTGTCGTTCTTGAAGAAGTGCGCGAGGATCGCTTCCGGATTCAGGCCGATGGCCTTCAGCAGGATCGTGACCGGCATCTTGCGGCGACGGTCGACGCGGAAGTACAGGACGTCCTTCGGGTCGAACTCGAAGTCGAGCCACGAGCCGCGGTACGGAATGATGCGGGCGGAGAACAGCAGCTTGCCGGACGAGTGGGTCTTGCCCTTGTCGTGCTCGAAGAACACGCCGGGCGAGCGGTGCAGCTGGCTGACGATGACACGCTCGGTGCCATTGACGATGAACGAGCCGTAGTCGGTCATGAGCGGTACTTCGCCCATGTAGACCTCCTGCTCCTTGATCTCCTTGACGACCTTGGCCGGCGCGGACTCGCGGTCGTAGATGATCATCTGGAGCTTCGCGCGCACGGCGGCGGCGAACGTGAGGCCGCGCTGCTGGCACTCACGCACGTCGAACGGCGGCTTCGCGATGTTGTACTCGATGAACTTCATCTCGACCATGCTGTTGTGCGACACGATCGGGAACGCGGACAGGAAGGCCGCTTGCAGCCCTTCGGGCTTGCGCCTCTGCGGCGCCACGTCCTTTTGCAGGAAGGCGACGTACGAGTCCTGCTGCATCGTCAGCAGGTAGGGGACGTTCAGGACGCTCTCGCGCTTTCCGAAGTTCTTCCGGATCCGCTTGCGTTCGGTAAAGCTATAGGGGGTTGCTTGCGCCATACACACTCCGTAGCGACGACACGCACCCTGGCCTTGGGCACGCATCTCGTCGGCGACTGGCTACACGAAGCGTTGCGCTTCGTTGCTTGGTGATTGGCCACTACCAATCGCTGGCGGACAACCCCGGCGTTGCACCGGAGTCCGACCAAACCTGTCCTCTGCAGTCGGATCAGAGAACACTGCAAAGCCGGTCCAGCCCTTTGCGGACTGACCGGCTTTGCGCTGTTCTCCCTGACGGGATTCGAGCGCTGCAGATGGGGACGGTCGCCCGTCCCATCAAGTGGAGGCGGCAAGCCGCCCCCGCTCTCGCAAATTACTTGATCTCGGCGGTGGCGCCCGCTTCGACCAGCTTCTTCAGGGCAGCTTCGGCGTCGGCCTTGGCGATGCCTTCCTTGACGTTCTTCGGAGCGCCGTCGACCAGGTCCTTGGCTTCCTTCAGGCCGAGGCCCGTCAGTTCGCGCACGGCCTTGATGACGCCGACCTTGTTGGCGCCGGCGCCGGTCAGGACCACGTTGAATTCAGTCTTCTCTTCAGCAGCCGGGGCAGCAGCGCCGCCGCCGCCACCGCCGGACACGGCCACGGCCGCGGCCGACACGCCGAACTTCTCTTCGATGGCCTTGACCAGATCGTTAAGTTCCATCACCGACATGCTGTCGAGCGAGGTCAGGAAAGCGTCCTTATCGAATGCCATTTTGTATTCCTATCAAAAACAGTGAAATGAGTGGTGTTGGTGCGGGCCGGATCAGGCCGCAGCAGCTTCTTCGGCGGGAGCGGCTTCGGCGCCGCCGCCCTTCTTCTTGGCGACCGCGTCCACGACACGGGCGAAGCCCGCGATGGGGGACTGCAGCAGCATCGCGATCTGCGACAGCAGGACTTCGCGCGACGGGATGCTGGCCAGGGCCTTCACACCGTTGACGTCCAGGGCCTTGCCCGAATAGGCGCCGCCTTTGATGACCAGCTTGTCGTTCGTCTTGGCGAAGTCGGCGATGACCTTCGCCGCGGCGACCGCGTCTTCCGAAAAACCATAGATCAGCGGACCGACCATGCTCTCCGACGCGCTCTCGAACGGCGTGCCTGCGACGGCGCGGCGGGCCAGGGTGTTCTTCAGCACGTGAAGATAGACACCCTTGGCACGCGCGTCGACGCGCAGCTTGTTCAGTTGCTCGACGGTGAGGCCACGGTACTCGGCCAGCGCCAGCGTCTGGGACTTGGCAACTTGCGCTGCCACGTCCGAGATGACGGCTGCCTTCTCGCTACGATTGAGACTCAAGGTCTACTCCTCACAAAAACGTGCGTTCAGCGAACCTCGATCGAGGCCCGCCTCCCGCACACCGGGATTTCAGCGACCTTGCCGAACCTGCTCTACGGTTTCACCCGCACCGTCGACTCGCGTCGCTTCGGTGCGCATTCCACTGCTTCTTCAGTTCCGGCGGGACCGCCATCTGCGCTGGCTCGGCTGCAGGCCTCCCTGGGGGAGTTCCTTCGCCGTTTTAAGGACCCGGCTCGTCGCAGGACTTGCATCCCGTTCGGAGCCGGAGCCCGGCCAGCGGTCTTGGATGGCCTGGCCACGTCGCGCTCGCGCGCTTCGCGGACAGCCCACCAATTCCTTCAACCCTCGCGCGCCAAGACCAGCATCGCGCGAGAGATTCGATTCATCAGGCGCTCAGCGACTGCGTGTCGACGCGAACGCCCACACCCATGGTCGACGAGACGGCGATCTTCTTCAGGTAGATGCCCTTGCTCGCGGCCGGCTTGGCCTTGGACAGCGCATCGACCAGGGCCGACAGGTTTTCCTTCAGCTTGTCGGAGTCGAACGAGCGACGGCCGATCGTGCCGTGGACGATACCGGCCTTGTCGACACGGAACTGCACCTGGCCGGCCTTGGCGTTCTTGACGGCCGTGGCGACGTCCGGGGTGACCGTGCCGACCTTCGGGTTCGGCATCAGGCCGCGCGGGCCCAGGATCTGGCCCAGGGTACCGACGATGCGCATCGTGTCCGGCGACGCGATCACGACGTCGAAGTCCATCTGGCCGGCCTTGACCTTCTCGGCCAGGTCTTCCATGCCGACGATGTCGGCGCCGGCGGCGCGGGCTTCTTCAGCCTTGGCACCTTGGGCGAACACGGCGACGCGCTTGGTCTTGCCGGTGCCGTGCGGCAGCACGACGGCGCCGCGGACGACCTGGTCGGACTTCTTGGCGTCGATGCCCAGCTGCACGGCCACGTCGATGGATTCATCGAACTTGGCGGTGGCGCATTCCTTGACGATGCTCAGCGCATCGAGGATCGCGTACAGCTTCTGGGTGTCGACCTTGCCTTGCAGGGCCTTCTGGCGCTTGGTGAGCGTTGCCATGTTCAGACTCCTTCCACCGTGACGCCCATCGAACGGGCGGTGCCGGCGATGGTGCGGACCTGGGCGTCGAGGTCGGCGCCGGTGAGGTCCTTGGTCTTGATCTTGGCGATCTCTTCCAGCTGGGCGCGGGTGATCTTGCCAACCTTCTGTTCGTGCGGACGCTGCGAGCCCTTGTCGAGCTTGATCGCCTTCTTGATCAGCACGGTCGCCGGGGGCGACTTCAGCACGAAGGTGAACGACTTGTCCGCGTAGGCGGTGATCACCACCGGCAGCTTCAGGCCGGGTTCCATCGAGGAGGTCTGGGCGTTGAACGCCTTGCAGAACTCCATGATGTTCAGACCGCGCTGACCCAGCGCCGGGCCCACCGGCGGCGACGGGTTCGCCTTGCCGGCCGGAATTTGCAGCTTGATGAAGCCGACAATCTTCTTTGCCATTTCGTTTCTCCGAATCGATCCCGGAAAGAGGAATCGTTGAGTTCCAGCGCGCAGGAGTGGCTACCTGCGCTCCTCGAACCGGTGTCTCGTCACCGGCAGCAACGGACGAGGTTCACGCCCGACTCGCGTCGAGCAACCGCCCTCGCCGGGCGAACTGAGCATTATCGCAGACCGGACAGGCCCGCCCCTCATGAGGGACAAGCGCCGGGGCCGGCATCGCCGCGTCGCAGCCGTCGAGGCGCGTCGCGCGGCGCTGCCGCCGGAATCAGACCTTCTCGACCTGGCCGAAGTCCAGCTCGACGCCGGTCGCGCGACCGAAGATCGTGACCGAGACCTTGACCTTGGACTTCTCGTAGTTGACGTCCTCGATGGCGCCGTTGAAGTCCGTGAACGGGCCCTCCTTGACGCGCACGAGCTCGCCGACCACCCACTCCACCTTGGGACGGGGCTTGTCGACGCCTTCCTGCATCTGGTTGACGATCTTCATCACCTCGGCTTCCGAGATCGGAGCCGGGCGATTGCGCGCGCCGCCGACGAAGCCGGTGACCTTGCTGGTGTGCTTGACCAGGTGCCAGGACTCATCGTCCAGCAGCATCTCGACCAGCACGTAGCCGGGGAAGAAGCGGCGCTCGGTGACGGACTTCTTGCCGTTCTTCAGCTCGACGACTTCTTCCGTCGGAACCAGGATGCGGCCGAACTTGGCCTGCATGCCGGCGCGGTCGATGCGCTCGCGCAGGTTGCGCTCGACGGCTTTCTCCATGCCCGAGTAGGCGTGGACGACGTACCAGCGCAGCGGGTTGCCCGCCGCGCCCGCGCCTTCTTCGATGGCGGTGCCTTCAGTCATTGCGATGGAATCCTTTTAGCGCTTCCAGCCGAGGATCAGGTCGTACAGCACCCATTCGAGCGTCTTGTCCGTGATCCACAGGAACAGGGCCATCAGGAAGACGAACGCGAACACCATGGCGGTGTTCTGCAGCGCTTCCTTGCGCGTCGGCCACACGACCTTGCGGACTTCCTTGACCGACTCCTTGCCGAAACCGATCAGCTGCTTGCCCGGCTCGGACGTGAAGAACACGACCACGGCCAGCGCCAGCAGCGCGATCAGCGCGACCACGCGCAGCCACATGTCCGAGCGGCTCAGCACGTAGAACGCGACGATGCCGCCCAGCAGCAACAGTGCCGCGGCGGCCAGCTTGGCCTTGTCGGCACCGGTGTTGACGGTTTCGATCTGGGAATTGGTAGCCATTGCCTTCACTTGCTGGAATTCTTGCGCTGCTGAACCTGCGTCCGGCGCCACCGACGGGCCTTCGAGGACTCGGGCCGAACTTGGCGAAAAAGCCCGCGGGGTGATTTCTCACCCGCGGGCCCGTCCTTTGGCCTTCTTGCCGCGCTGTCCGGCCGTCCGGTTCAGCGCTTGTCGGTGGCAGGGGCAGAGGGAATCGAACCCCCAACCTTCGGTTTTGGAGACCGACGCTCTGCCAATTGAGCTATACCCCTGCAGCTTTCTTTAAAAGTTCAGGCCGATCACTCGATGATCTTGGCGACGACGCCGGCGCCGACGGTGCGGCCGCCTTCACGGATGGCGAAGCGCAGGCCTTCTTCCATGGCGATCGGGGCGATCAGCTTGACCGTGATCGACACGTTGTCGCCGGGCATGACCATTTCCTTGTCCTTGGGCAGCTCGATGGCGCCCGTCACGTCCGTCGTGCGGAAGTAGAACTGGGGACGGTAGTTGTTGAAGAACGGCGTGTGACGGCCGCCTTCGTCCTTGGACAGGACATAGATCTCGCCCGTGAAGTGCGTGTGCGGCTTGACCGAACCCGGCTTGCACAGCACCTGGCCGCGCTCGACTTCCTCGCGCTTGGTGCCGCGCAGCAGGATACCGACGTTGTCGCCGGCCTGGCCCTGGTCCAGCAGCTTGCGGAACATTTCCACGCCCGTGCAGGTCGTCTTCTGCGTGGCCTTGATGCCCACGATCTCGATTTCCTCGCCGACCTTGACCACGCCGCGCTCGATACGGCCGGTCACCACCGTGCCGCGACCCGAGATCGAGAACACGTCTTCGACCGGCATCAGGAAGGCGCCGTCCACGGCGCGTTCCGGCGTCGGGATGTACGAGTCGAGCGCGTCGGCCAGCTTCATGATGGCCTGCTCGCCGAGCTCGCCCTTGTCGCCTTCGAGCGCCAGCTTGGCCGAGCCCTTGATGATCGGGGTGTCGTCGCCGGGGAAGTCGTACTTGCTCAGCAGCTCGCGCACTTCCATTTCCACCAGCTCGAGCAGCTCGGCGTCGTCGACCATGTCAGCCTTGTTCAGGAAGACGATGATGTAGGGCACGCCGACCTGGCGCGACAGCAGGATGTGCTCGCGCGTCTGGGGCATCGGGCCGTCGGCGGCCGAGCACACCAGGATGGCGCCGTCCATCTGGGCCGCACCGGTGATCATGTTCTTGACGTAGTCGGCGTGGCCCGGGCAGTCCACGTGCGCGTAGTGGCGGTTGGCCGTCTCGTACTCGACGTGCGCCGTGTTGATCGTGATGCCGCGCGCCTTTTCTTCCGGCGCCGCGTCGATCTGGTCGTACGCCTTGGCTTCGCCGCCGAACTTGGTCGACAGCACGGTCGTGATGGCCGCCGTCAGCGTGGTCTTGCCATGGTCGACGTGACCGATGGTGCCGACGTTCACGTGCGGCTTCGTACGTTCGAATTTGCCTTTTGCCATCTTGCGCTCCTAGTCAAGCGTTCGAAAAAAGTCGGGGAAACGGAGGTGGTGCCCATGGCGCGGATCGAACGCGCGACCTCTCCCTTACCAAGGGAGTGCTCTACCACTGAGCCACATGGGCATCGACACTGGCTTGGACACCGGCCTGCGGCCCGTGTTCAAACCGCTGTCGACAACGGTCTGCACTGTCTACTGTCTTGACGGCTGCTCCAACTCTGGAGCGGGAGACGGGAATCGAACCCGCGTCATTAGCTTGGAAGGCTAGGGTTCTACCATTGAACTACTCCCGCCTGCAGCCAGGGACAGTCTTCGCACACTTGGTGGAGGAGGCTGGATTCGAACCAGCGTACGCGTTAGCGGGCAGATTTACAGTCTGCTGCCTTTAACCACTCGGCCACCCCTCCAGGAGCGAAGCCCGCAACTATACCACACCGGATTGCCGATTGGATAGACCCCCGAGCGTCGTCGGCTGCGAAACCCCTGTCACACGCCTGTCGCCGCTCGTCAGTGGAGCGACCACCAATCCACCAGCTCGGCCGTGGCGGCGAAGTGACTGCCGTCGGCCATGAACTCGCGCTTGAAGTCCTGCGAGGGATGGCGGGCGCGCAGCACGCGCGCCGACGAGCCCGCAGGGCACGCCGCGTCGAAGAACGCCTGGGCGGGCTTGCCCCACAGCAGGAAGACCGGCGGCGCGGCGCGGCTGGCGAGCACGCGGACGATATCCGAAGTGAGCGATTGCCAACCACAATTCATGTGCGCCCCCGCCGCGCCGACCTCGACCGTCAGCACCGCGTTGAGCATCAGCACGCCCTGGCGAGCCCAGCCGTCGAGCACCCATCGCTGCGGGGGCTGCCAGCCCGGCCGGTCGGTCTTGAGGATCTCGAAGATGCGCCGCAGCGAAACCGGCTTGCCGTGCCCGGCCGAGAAGGCCAGTCCCGTGGCGTGCCCTGGGCGGGGATACGGGTCCTGGCCGAAGACGACGACCTTGACTTCGTCCGGCGCCAGCAGGCGCAGCGCGCGGAACGGATCCGGCGGCGCGATCTCGCGATCGCCCGACACCGCCTTGACGGCATCGGCGACGGCCCGCTCGGCGGCGGGCGTCCAGCCGGTGAGCACTTGGCGCCAGGCCGGCGGGAGATGCGCGAACGCCGCGGGCAGGTCGTCGGCGGTGCGCATGAGCGGGACGTCGCCGCGCTCGGCCACGTCGGCGAAAGGCAGGTTGGCCTGGTCGCTCATGGTTTGGGCGTGTCGAACAAGGCCTGCAGCGCCACGCCCGGGTCGGCGGCGCGCATGAACGCCTCGCCGACCAGGAACGCGTGCACGTCCGCCGCGCGCATCTTCGCGACGTCGGCCTGGGACAGGATGCCCGACTCGGTGATCAGCAGCCGGCCGGCCGGCACGCGGTCGAGCAGGCCCAGCGTCGTGTCCAGCGTCACCTCGAAGCTGCGCAGGTTGCGGTTGTTGATGCCTAGCAGCGGCGTGCGCAGGCGCAGCGCGCGGTCGAGCTCGGCGCCGTCGTGCACCTCGACCAGGACATCCAGGCCCTGCTCGAATGCCGCGGCCTCGAGCTCGGCCATCTGCGAGTCGGCCAGGCAGGCGACGATCAGCAGGATGCAGTCGGCGCCCATCGCTCGCGCCTCCACCACCTGGTACGGGTCGATGATGAAGTCCTTGCGGATGACCGGCAGCGCGCAGGCCGCCCGCGCGGCGCGCAGGTAGTCCTCATGGCCCTGGAAGAACTGGACGTCCGTGAGCACCGACAGGCAGGCCGCGCCGTGCTTCTCGTAGGTGGCGGCGATGGCCGCCGGATCGAAGTGCTCGCGCAGCACGCCCTTGCTGGGGCTGGCCTTCTTGATCTCGGCGATGACGGCGGCGTCCCCGCGCGCCACCTTCGCGCGCAGGGCGGCGGCGAAGCCGCGCGGTGCGGACTGGGCGCGCGCGAGCGCCTGCAGGTCGGCCTCGCTGCGCTTCGGCCGGGCGGCAGCGATCTCCTCGCGCTTGACGGCGACGATGCGGTTGAGGATGTCAGGCATGGGGCTTGAGCTTCTGCGTCACGGCCACGAACTGGTCGAGCTTGGCCTGCGCCGCGCCCGAGGCCACGGCATCGCGGGCGCGCTTGACGCCCTCGGCCACGCTGCCCGCCACGCCCGCGCAGTAGAGCGCGGCGCCGGCGTTGAGCAGGACGACGTCGCGTACCGGACCGTCCTCGTTGGACAGCGCGCGGCGGATGCACGCCACCGACTCCTGCTGGTTGGCGACCCGCAGCACGCGCGAGTCGTACACCGGCAGGCCGAAGTCGCTCGGGTGCACGACGTATTCGCGCACCTCGCCGCCCTTGAGCTCGCCCACCAGCGTCTCGCCGGACAGCGACACCTCGTCCATGCCGTTCATGCCGTAGACGACCATCACGTGTTCCGAGCCCAGGCGCTGCAGCACGCGCACCTGGATGCCGACGAGGTCGGGGTGGAACACGCCCATCAGCTGGTTGGGCGCGCCGGCGGGGTTCGTCAACGGGCCCAGGATGTTGAAGATCGTGCGCACGCCGAGCTCCTTGCGCACCGGCGCCGCGTGCTTCATCGACGCGTGGTGGTTCGGCGCGAACATGAAGCCGATGCCCGTCTCCTCGAGGCAGGTGGCCACGAGCTCGGGCGACAGGTTGATGTGGGCGCCGAGCGCCTCCATCACGTCGGCGCTGCCCGAGGTGGACGACACGCTGCGCCCGCCGTGCTTGGCCACGCGCGCGCCCGCGGCGGCGGCGACGAACACCGAGGCCGTGGAGATGTTGAAGGTGTGCGAGCTGTCGCCGCCGGTGCCCACGATGTCGACCAGGTTCGTGCGGTCGGCCACCGGCACCGGCGAGGCGAACTCGCGCATCACGGTGGCCGCGGCGGTGATCTCGCCGATGGTCTCCTTCTTCACGCGCAGGCCGATCGCGAGGGCGGCGATCATCGTCGGCGACATCTCGCCGCTCATGATGCGGCGCATCAGCGCGAGCATCTCGTCGTGGAAGATCTCGCGATGCTCGATGACGCGGGTGAGGGCTTCGGTGTCGGAAATCGGCATGGGGCGATCTCAGTTGGCGCCGACGGCGCGGCGGATCTCGGCGATGGCGTGGTCGATGCCGGCGGCGTCGACGTCCAGGTGGGTGACGAATCGCAGCTTGTACAGGCCCGTGCAGAGCACGCCGCGAGCGCGCAGCGCCTCGACGAGCGAGTCGTGCGCCCCGCCCCACGACGCCTTCGTGCGCGCCCGCACGAGCGCGGGCGCGAGGTCGACGAACAGGATGTTGCTGGCCGGCGGCGCGAACGTCAGGCCCTCGATGCCGGCCAGGCCGTCGGCCAGGCGGCGCGCGTTGGCGTGGTCCTCGGCCAGGCGCGCGACGTGGTGTTCCAGCGCGTACGACGCCGCGGCGGCCAGCAGGCCGGCCTGGCGCATGCCGCCGCCGGCCATCTTGCGCACGCGCTTCGCGCGGCCGACCAGCTCGCGCGAGCCGACGAGCGCCGAGCCGACCGGCGCGCCCAGGCCCTTGCTGAAGCACACGGAGACGCTGTCGAACAGGTCGGCGATGGCGCGCGCCTCGACATGCGGATCGGTGCCGTTCGCCTGCGCCTGCACGACGGCGGCGTTGAAGACGCGCGCGCCGTCCAGGTGCGTCGCCAGGCCGTGCCTGCGTGCGAGCGCCGTCGCGTCCCGCAGCCAGGACATCGCCATGGGCTGGCCGCCGAACGTGTTCTCGAGCGCCAGCAGGCGGGTGCGCGCGAAGTGCGCGTCGTCGGGCTTGATCGCGGCCTCGATGTCGGCCAGCGCCAGCGAGCCGTCGGCCTGGTGCGCGATCGGTTGCGGCTGGATGGAGCCCAGCACCGCGGCGCCGCCGCCTTCCCAGCGGTAGGTGTGAGCCATCTGGCCCACCAGGTACTCGTCGCCGCGCTGGCAGTGGCTCATCAGCGCGGCGAGGTTGCTCTGCGTGCCGGTGGGCATGAACAGCGCCGCTTCCTTGCCCAGCAGCGCGGCGACGCGCTCCTGCAGCGCGTTGACGCTGGGGTCGTCGCCGAAGACGTCGTCGCCCAGCGGCGCGGCGAACATCGCGTCGCGCATGCCCGGCGTCGGGCGGGTGACGGTGTCGCTGCGCAGATCAATCATGGCGCCCCTCCCGCCTCGGATACGGCGCTCCGTCCCCCGAGGGAACCGCGGGCTTGCTTGGGGCGGCCCGGCGCTGCGCCCGCGTGACGTTGCTCATTGCAAGGTGCTCAGATCGAGGAAGTTGCGCAGCATCGCATGGCCGTGCTCGGACAGGATCGACTCCGGATGGAACTGCACGCCTTCCAGCGGCGTCTTCGTGCCGACGAGGCCGCGGTGGCGCACGCCCATGATCTCGCCGTCCTCCGACCGCGACGTGACGACCAGCTCGGCGGGACACGTCTCCTGCTCGATGACCAGCGAGTGGTAGCGGATCACGCTGAACTCGCGCGGCAGGCCGGCGTAGACGCCCTCGCCGTCGGTCGTCAGCGTGCTGGCCTTGCCGTGCATCTGGCGCTGCGCGCGGACGATGCGGCCGCCGAGCGCGGCGCCGATGCTCTGGTGGCCCAGGCACACGCCCAGGATGGGCAGCTTGCCGAGGTATTCGCGGATCGCGGGCACGCACACGCCGGCCTCGGCGGGCGAGCACGGGCCGGGCGACAGCACGAGGTGGTCGGGCTTCAGCGCGCCGATCTCCTCGACGCCGATCTCGTCGTTGCGCACCACCCGCACATCCTGCCCGAGCTCGCCGAAGTACTGCACGAGGTTGAACGTGAAGGAATCGTAGTTGTCGATCATCAGAAGCATGAGCGTTCCTGTGTCTGGCTGGGATCGACTCGGGGACTCCGCAGGCGCGGAACGGTCGATCGGGGTCTCTCGTCGGCCGCGGGAGCCCGCGGCGAGGGTCAACGGGCGCACGCCGCAGGCGATGCGACCCGGGCCGTGATCTTCACCAGCGCCAATGCCCGGTGCGGAAGATGGTCGAGAGTTGCTTCATGTCCGGCCCATTCTAAGCGCCTCCCGCGCGAAAGCGGCGCACCGGCCTTCTTCCCGTTGCAAGCGTGGCTTCGGTGACGATTGCGGTCTGCCCGGATCGCGCACCGGCCGTGCGCTCGCTACGATCACGCGATGCCCCCGTCAGACGATTCCCCCGACGGCAAGACCGCCGCCGCGCCGACGATCACCGAGCTCGCCGGCGCGCCGCGCGCCCGCGCGCTGCCGCGCCGCCGTGGCCGCCGCGCGCCCGACGACGCCCCGTCCGCGTCGCCGCCGCCGTCCATCGAGGAACAGCTCGATCGCGCGGAGATCTGCTCGCGCTCGGGCCGCATCGACGACGCCATCGACATCTGCAACGCGCTGCGCCCCGCCCTGCTGGCCGGCGGCGATCCACGCAGCGTGGGCTGGTGCGATTTCGTGCTCGCGCTGAGCCACCTGAACGCCGGCCGCGCCAAGGAGGCGGTGATCGCCGGCTACCGCGCGATCGGCAAGCTCGAACCGGGCATGAAGCTGATGCGCGGCCTGACGGTGCTGGCGTCGGCCCTCGCGCGCACCGGCGACGCGGGCGGCGCGCTCGAGCTGCTGGAGCGCGCCAAGAAGCTGCTGGCGCAGATCGACAGCCCGCGCGACCGATGCCTGTTCTGGGTCAACTGCGGCAGCACGTTCCACGCGCTCGGCGACATGGAGCAGGCCGTCAAGCACTCGCTGCTGGCCGACGGCCTCCTCGCCGAGTTCGACGACCCGTACCTGCACGCGGCCGTCAAGATGAACCTGCTGGTGCAGCGGCTGATCCTGGCGGTGGCCGGCTGCCACGGCGTGGAGACCCCCGAGCTGACCGAGTTGCTGGCGGCGGCGTCGGCGATGGTCGAGCGGCTGGTCGCGGCGGGTCAGCACTACTCGGTGGCCAAGGGCAGCGAGGACATCGCCGACGCCTACATCGCGCTCGGCAAGTACGAGAAGGCGCGCGAGGCGTTGCAGGTCGGCGTCAAGTCGGCCGACGCCGCCAAGGCCGGGCCCGACCGCGGCATCCTCGAGCTGCGCCTGGGGCGCATCGAGCGCCTGGCGGGTCAGTACCGCCGCGCCCAGGCGCACATCGGGCTCGCGCTGGAGCTGCTCGCCGAGAGCGCGCTGCTCAAGGAGCTGGCCGAGGCGCACCTGGAGAACAGCCTGCTCAACGAAGAGCGCCAGCACTGGCGCGCGGCGCTGGACAGCTACCGCGAATCGGCGCAGATCCGCGAGCGCCTGCTGATCGCGCAGTCGGACGCCCGCGTCCACGCGCTGGAGGTCCGGCTCGAACTGGTGCGCGGCGGCTCAGGCGACCGCTGAGCACGCGCGGCGCGGCGCCGCGTCACTGCACCAGCGACGGCGCGGCGGCGGTCGGACGCCAGGCCTTGAGCTTGTCGAGCTTGGCGGCGTACAGGTCGTGGTCGCTGCGCTTGAGCGCGTCGCTCATCGCCAGCGACATCTCCGCCCGCGCCTCGTCGAGGCGGTTCAGTCCGAAGTCGGCCACCGCGAGCGCGTAGTGGAACTCGTGGTAGTCCGGATCGCGGTCGATCTCCTTGAGGAACATCTCGCGCGCCTTCATGAAGTCGCCCTTGTGCAGCGCCGCCTGGCCCTGCACGAACCAGTAGAACGGCGGCACCGGCTCGAGCACGGCCAGGCGCGCCTGCACGGCCTTCGCCTCGTCCGTGCGGCCGAGCTCGGTCAGGGCCTCGGCGTAGTTGGCCAGGATGCGCGGGTTGCCGGGGTCGCCCTGGAGCACGTAGTGCAGCACCTGCTCGGCGCGCGCCGCGTCGCCGTGACGCAGGTAGATGACGCCCAGCGTGTTATAGGCGCTGCGGAACTGCGGGTCGAGCCTGACCGCCTGGCGGACGCGCCAGTAGGCGTCGTCGAGACGGCCCCGCACCATCGCCTCGGCGGCACGGTTGTTCATGTACATCGCGAGCACCGTCTCCTGCGAGATCGGCCGCGTGAAGTAGCCGTCGTTGACGGCCGGCATGAAGTCGATCGTGTAGATGACGCTCTTGTCGAAGCGGTTCTGGAACGCCAGGTTCACGTGGCCGCTCATGAAGTACATGCCGCCCGAGCGGCTCCACATGTCCTCCGTGGCCACCTGCTGGAAGGTCACCTTCATGCCCATGGCGTTGGCGAACGCGCCGGTCATGATGACCAGCGACAGGCAGTTGCCCTGGCGCGCCTCGAAGGCCTGCGAGGCCGTGCGGGTCGTGCTGGAGTCGTACTCGAGCATCAGCTTGCTGCGCGTGTACAGCGCATCGGTCAGGGCCTCGCGGACGCCCCGGGCACGCGCCATCGGCATGATCACCTTGTCGAGATACGCCTGCATGTCCGGCGTCATCTTGAAGACGTCGCCCGGATCGATGGGCTCCTCGGCCGGGCCGAAATGCGCGTCGTCGAACAGGTCGGGCGACGCGGCCGCCAGCGGAGGGGCGGGGGCGGCGCAGCCCGCCATCAGCAGCAGTGGCGCGACGGCGAGCGCCACGCGGGACAGGCACGAACTGAACTTCGACATGACGGACTCCTCGGCTGGCCACCCGCACCTGGCGGGGCACGGGTCCCGATGTGAACTATGCGCTTTCCGCCGGGCTTGGCAAGCCCGCTCAGAACCCTTCCTCGACCAGCTCGGCCGCGCGCAGCAGCGCACGTGCCTTGGCCTCGGTTTCGCGCCATTCCATCTCCGGTACCGAATCTGCCACGACGCCGGCGGCGGCTTGCACGTAGAGCGTGTTGTTTTGCACGATCCCGGTGCGAATCGCGATCGCCACGTCCATGTCGCCCGCGAAGCTCAGGTAACCGCACGCCCCGCCGTAGATGCCGCGCTTGACCGGCTCGAGCTCGTCGATGATTTCCATCGCGCGGATCTTGGGCGCGCCGGTGAGCGTGCCGGCCGGGAAGGTGGCGCGCAGGACGTCCATGTTGGTCATGCCCGGCTTGAGCAGCCCCTCGACGTTGCTGACGATGTGCATCACGTGCGAGTAGCGCTCGACGACGAAGGCGTCGGTCACCTTGACGCTGCCGGTCTGGGCGATGCGGCCGATGTCGTTGCGCGCCAGGTCGATCAGCATCAGGTGCTCGGCGCGCTCCTTCGGGTCGGCCAGCAGTTCCTTCTCGGTCTCTGCGTCGGCCTCGGGCGAGGCGCCGCGCGGGCGCGTGCCCGCCAGCGGCCGGATCGTCACCTTCTCGCCCTCGGCCACGTGCTCGTGGCGCACCAGGATCTCCGGCGACGCCCCCACGATCTGGAACGAGCCCATGTCGTAGAAGTACATGTAGGGCGAGGGGTTGAGCGAGCGCAGCGCGCGGTACAGGCTCAGCGGCGACTCGGTGTAGCGCTTCTGCAGGCGCTGGCCGACCTGCACCTGCATCATGTCTCCTGCGGCGATGTACTCCTTGGCCTGGAGGACCGCGGCGATGTAGTCGTCCTTGGCGAACTCGCGCTGCACCGCGTACGACGGCCCGCGCTTGACGGCCGGCGCCGTCACCGAGTAGCGCAGCTTGTCCGACAGCTCCCCCAGGCGGCGCTTCGCCGCGAAGAACGCGTCGGCCTTCGTGGGGTCGGCATAGACGATCAGGTACAGCCGGCCAGACAGGTTGTCGATGACCGCCAGTTCCTCCGTCTGCAGCAGCAGGATGTCGGGCGTGTCGAGGCCGCCGGGCCGGGTGACGCCGGCCAGCCTGGGCTCGATGTAGCGCACCGCGTCGTAGCCGAAGTAGCCGGCCAGGCCACCGCAGAAGCGCGGCAGGCCGGGGCGCAGTGCCACCTTGAAGCGGCGCTGGAACTGCTCGATGAAGTCCAGCGGGTTGCCGTCGTGCGTCTCGACGACCTGGCCGTCGGTGACGACCTGCGTGACGTTGCCGGTGGCCTGCACGCGGGTGCGCGCAGGCAGGCCGATGAACGAATAGCGCCCGAAGCGCTCGCCCCCGACGACGGATTCCAGCAGGAAGCTCTGCGGCTGGCCGCCGGCCAGCTTCAGGTACAGCGACAGCGGCGTCTCGAGGTCGGCGAACGCCTCGAAGATCAGCGGGATGCGGTTGAAGCCCTGGGCGGCCAGGCTCTTGAATTCGAGTTCGGTGATCACGTTGGGACACTCCGGTGGCCTGCAGGCGCGGCCGTTCCAGGCTCGGCGCGGCGCGCTGCGGCGAAGATTCTCGACGACGCTGCGGCAGGCGCAGGCGTGACGTCGTCCATGGTGCACGCGCGGCCGCTGCGGCCGTGCGGTGCGGCGCCGGGGCACCGCGACGAGGCCCGGAACCGGGCGATCAGCAGCGAACGGCGCGCTCGTTCGTCACGGACGGCGTCGCCAGACCCAGGCTCCCTGGTCGTGGGACCGCACCGCGCACGCTTTCGCGGGGATGCAGGAGGAGGGCGAGCGCGGGGACATGCGATCCAGTCTAACCCAAGGCGTCGCGCCGTCGCCAGCGCGCAGGGCACGCCATTGCGCGCGCCCGCCTTCGGGGCGCGCGAAGCCGGACGGCGCGAAGACGGTGCGATCCCGATGCACGGAGAAGGACGGTCGTTCAGGGTTATCACGGACGACCGACGTCGAGCGGGTTGCCGCAAAGTGACGTAATGCGCATTACGCAGGGTTTGGCAATACCTTTTCCGCGGCATGCCCCTTGCATGTCGTTACTTGTCGCTAAACTTTGCGCTCCACTGCGAACTCCGTCGTCGGGACGTGGTGGCCCCTTCTGAAAGCCCCTCTCGCCAAGGCGCTGCCTGCCTCCCGGCCGCGCCCGAACGTGTCATCCGAGCACGACCGCCATGACTGATCTGCGAATCATTGCGCGCTGCATCCTGATGCTGGCCGCCGCTGCTGCCAGCACCACCGCGATGGCCCAGGTGCCCCCGTCCGCTGCCGCTTCCGCCGCTGCCGAGAAGGCACAGAAGGAAACCGACCGGACCATGTACTGGATCCGCGTGCTCGCCACGACGCCCGCGCCGAAGGCGCCCGCGGCGCCCAAGCCCGTGGCCGCCGCTCCGGCGCCCGCGCCCCGGGCCGCGCCCGAGCGCGTGAAGGTGGCCGCGGCGCCCGCCCCGGCCACCGTCGCCGCGCCGGCCCCGAGCACCGCCGACATCGCCAACGCGACGCCGTCGCCGGTCGTCGTCGCCGCGCCCGGCGCGGCCGCGCCGTCGCTGGCGGCCGCCACCGGCACCGCCGGCACCGGCAACGCCTCCGCCATGAGCACCGGCGGCCTCGACGCCGGCCTGTCGTCGGCCGGCGTGGCCGGCGGTCTCGTCGCGCCCAGCGCCTCGGCGCCGCAGGTCGACATCCCGTCGGTCGAGGAGGAGTCCGATCCGGGGCTCATCATGATCAAGTCGGCCGACCCCGAATTCCCGATCGCCACGATGCGCCGCCTGCGCAAGGGCGAGGTCGAGGTGAAGTTCGAGGTGGGTCCGGACGGCGTCGTCGACGTCGTCACCGTCATGAAGACCACCAACCAGACGCTCAACGCCGCGGCCATCGCCGCCGTCAAGCAGTGGCGCTTCAAGCCGACGCCGCGCGGCCACACCGCGATGGTGGACCTGGCGTTCGACATCGACGCCTGAGGCTCGCGCGCCTCGCCCGGAGAGCGGCCTGCGGGCCGCTTTTTTCCTGGGCGCGCCGCTTTCAGGCGAGCGCGTCGAGCCGGTCGATGACGCGGTCGGGGCGTGCGTCGGCCACCGGCTCGCCATGGTTGTAGCCGTAGCTGACCAGCACCACCGGGCAGCCGGCGGCGCGCGCGGCCTCCGCGTCGTTGCGCGAGTCGCCCACCATCAGCGTCTCCGAGGGACGGGTGCCGAGTGCCTCGCATGTCTTGAGCAGGGGCATCGGATCGGGCTTGTGGCGCTCGAACGAGTCGCCCCCGAACACCTGCGCGAACAACGGCCGCAGCCCCTTGGCCTCGAGCAGCGCCAGCGCGAACGTGCGCGGCTTGTTGGTGACGCAGGCCAGCTGCCAGCCCCGCGCGCGCATCGCCGCGAGGCCCTCGGGCACGCCGGGGTAGACGTCGGCATGCAGGCCGTTGACGTCGGCGTAGTGGCGCTGGTAGTGCGTCCACGCGGCGTCCAGCAGCGCGGGCGCGCCGCCCACGTGCGCCAGCGTCTCGCGAAGCAGGTTCATGCTGCCGCGGCCGACGGTGCGTGCGATGAAGGCGCGGTCGACGGGCGGCAGGCCGAGGTCGGCCAGCGTGCGCGCGAGCGCCTGCTCGAAGTCGCCGACGGTGTCGACCATCGTGCCGTCGAGGTCGACGATGGCGGCGGAGATGCGCGATAGATCGTTCATGAGGCGTCCGATTATTCCGCAGCGCCGATTGCACTTAGAGTGCGGACGTTCGCACTTCGTCAAGGCTTCGCATGCGCTCCACGCACCTCTCCCTCGCTCCCCTGCTCCCGCTGGCCTTCGCCGCGGCGGCCGCCCACGCCGAGCCGATCGGCGACGTCAACACCGCGTTCCAGTGGATCGGGCCCGACCACAAGATCGTGGTCGAGGCCTACGACGACCCGAAGGTGGCCGGCGTCACCTGCTACGTGTCGCGCGCCAAGACGGGCGGCATCAAGGGCGCGCTGGGGGTCGCCGAGGACAAGTCCGAGGCCTCCATCGCTTGCCGTCAGGTCGGCCCTGTCAGCGTCGCCAGGCCGCTGCCGCAGCAGGAAGAGGTGTTCAGCGAGCGCATCAGCCTCGTGTTCAAGCGGCTGCGCATCGTGCGCATGGTCGACCGCCAGCGCAACACGCTCGTCTACCTGACCTACTCGGACCGCCTCGTCGACGGGTCGCCGAAGAACTCGGTGACGGCCGTGCCGATCGACCGGGCGACGCCGATCCCGCTCAGGTAGCCGCCTTGCCGCGCCGGCCAAGCGCGTCGCTCAGGCGCGCGACGAGGTCGGCGACGGCGTCGCGCACGGCCTGCAGCTCCGGGCGCAGCTGCTCGTCGTCGACGAGGCGGGCGCGCTCGCCGCGCACCATCTTGTCGATGCGGTGCGCCGCGTTCTCCAGCTCGATGGCGCCGAGCGCCGCGGCCGCGCCGCCCATCGAGTGGATCTCGCGGCCGGCCGCCTCGCGCGTGCCGCCGGGCGCGCCCGCGAGGAACTTGTCGACCGCGGCCAGGCCGTCGCCGTACAGGTCGACGAAGTAGCCGAGCGCCTGCATGTACAGCGCACGCTGGCCGGCGAACAGGCTCATGCCGCGCACCACGTCGAGCGCCTCGATGCCCTCGAGGACGTCGGTGGGCTGCGGTGCGGCCGGCGGCGGAGGCGGCGCGGGCGGATCCACCGGCGCACGCCGCGGCGCCTTGCGCGACTCGTCCAGCCAGCGCAGCATCTTGTCGTACAGCGCGGCCGGGTTCACCGGCTTGCCGATGTGGTCGTTCATGCCGGCGGCCAGGCAGGCGTCGCGATCGGCGCCGAACGCGCTGGCGGTCATCGCCACGATGGGCGTGGCGTCCAGCCGCGGCTCGGCGCGGATCTGGCGCGTCGCCTCGAGGCCGTCCAGCTCGGGCATCTGCATGTCCATCAGGATCATGTCGAAGGCGCCGCGGCGCGCCATGTCGACGGCGATGCGGCCGTTGTCCGCCACCTCCACCTTCAGGCCGACCAGCCGCAGCAGCTCGGTGGCCAGTTCCTGGTTGATGCGGTTGTCGTCGGCGATCAGCACGCGCGCGCCGGCGTGGCGCGCCTTGAGCGCCCGCTCCACGCCCTGGCTGTCGACGACCGCGTCGACGGGTTCCGCGCCCGCGTGCGGCTGTGCGCTGGCCGACTGCAGCCGGGCGGTGAACCAGAACTCGCTGCCGCGGCCCGGCTCGCTGTCCACGCCCACCTCGCCACCCATCAGCTGCGCCAGCTCGCGCGCGATCGACAGGCCCAGCCCGGTGCCACCGAACCGGCGCGTGGTCGAGCCGTCGGCCTGCTCGAACGGACTGAACAGCCGCTGCTGCGCCTCGGGCGAGATGCCTACCCCGGTATCGCGCACCGAAAAGCGGATCGTCCACTCGCTGCCGGCCTGCCCCACCACGTCGCAGCGCAGGACGACGCTGCCGCGCGACGTGAACTTCACCGCGTTGCTCAGCAGGTTGACCAGCACCTGCGACAGCCGCAGCGCGTCGCCGCGCAGGGCCTGCGGCAGGTTGCCGCGATCCACCGTCAGCGCCAGGCCCTTGCGGCGCGCGCTGTCGGTGATCAGCGCCATGGCGCGCGCGAGCAGCGCGTCGACGGAGAAGTCCACCGGCGCCAGCACCAGCTTGCCGGCATCGATCTTGGACAGGTCGAGGATGTCGTTGATGATGTCGAGCAGGTGCATCGCCGCGTCGCCCACCTTGCCCAGCCGGTCCGACGTGGTCGCGTCGTGGGCGTCGCGCTGCATCAGGTGCGTGAGGCCGATGATCACGTTCATCGGGGTGCGGATCTCGTGGCTCATGTTGGCGAGGAACGCCGACTTGGCCTGCGCCGCCTCCTCGGCGGCGTCGCGTGCCGCCACGAGCTCGAGGTTGAGCGTCTCGAGATCGGCCTGCGCGCGCTTGGAGGCCGTGATGTCGCCGGCCAGCATGAAGAAGCCGCGCACCTCGCCGCGCTGGACGTCGGGGATGTACTGCACCTCCCAGATGCCGTAGCGGCCGTCGGCGCCGACCTCCTCGGACTCGAACTTCTGGATCGAGCCCTCGAGCGCGCGCTTCGCGTGCGCGAGCCGCTCGGGCTTCTGCTCCTGGCCGAAGATCTCCGTCTTGGTCTTGCCGAGCACCTGGTCCAGCGACTTGCCGATCCATTCGCAATACACCTTGTTGGCGAAGCGGCAGCGCTCCTCGGCGTCCCAGTAGGCCACGCGCACCGGCAGGTTGTCGGCGATGCCGCGCGTGAACGATTCGGCCTGGATCAGCTTGGCGTTGAGCTCCTGCAGCCGGCGCTCGCTGCGGCGCATCTCGGTGACGTCGGTGGCGATGAAGAAGTAGCCGCGGATGTCGCCGTCGACGACGTCGGGCAGCCGGTAGATCCAGAAGTTGCCGACGCGGTCGTCGGCGCCGCGCATCTCGGCGGCGGTGCCCTGCGCCTCGCCGCGCAGCACCTTGGCGATGATGTCCTCGTCGGGCTTGAGCATCACCGCCCCCACCGAATCGCGGCTCTCGCGGCCGATGACCTCGTCGCGCGTCTTGCCGAACCAGCTGAGCCAGGCGCGGTTGGCGAACTGGACCTTGTGCTCGCGGTCGACGTAGGCCAGCAGCGTGGGCTGGTGGTCGGTCATCGTCTGGGCGAAGTTCTCGCTCTGGATGCGCGCGGCCACCGCGGCCTCGAGCGCGCGCGTGCGCTCGTGCACGAGCTCCTCGAGGCGGTCGCGATGGCGCTCGAGCTCCGCCGCGGCGCGCTTGCGCTCGGCGATGTCGCGGAGCACGCCCAGCACCGCGGGCCCGTTCTGGAACGTGGTGCGATTGGCCACCAGCTCGAACTCGGCGAAGCTGCCGTCCTTGCGCAGGAAGCGCACCTCGTACGTGCGCACCGGCTCGGGCCCCGGGGCCACGCGGCCGCGGAAGCGCTCGATCCAGGTCTCCAGGATGTCCGGCGCGACGACGCGATCGAACGGCAGGCCGACGAACTCCTCGCGCTCGTAGCCCAGGCGTTCCAGCAGCAGGCGGTTGGCGTAGACGAAGTGGAAGTCCTGCGCCACGAACACCCCGTCCGCCAGCGCGTCCATCAGCGTGCGATTGGTGCTCTCGCTCACACGCAGCGCCTCCTCGACGCGGCGCGCCTCGGTGACGTCGGTGAACGACAGCAGCCCCCCCGTGACGGCGCCGCCGCCGTCGTGCAGCGGTTCGGCGTTGACCTCCAGCCAGCGCGTGCCGTCGTCGGGGATGCGCATGCCCAGCAGCGCCTGGCGCACCGGCTTGCCGGAGGCCAGCACGCGCGCGATCGGGATCTGGTCGGGCGCCATCACCTCGCCGTCCAGGCCGACGGGCTGCCAGTCGGCCAGGCGGTTGTGGCGCATGCGCTCGAACGTCATGCCCAGCAGGCGCTCGGCGGCGGCGTTGACGCCCTTCAGCCGCGCCTGGTCGTCGAACATCATGACGCCCTCGTTGAGCGACTCGATCATCGTGCGGTAGCGCTCCTCGCTGCCGCGCAGCGCGGCCATCGCGGCGCGCTGGCGCGATATGTCGTGCAGGACGCCCAGCATCGCGGGCCGGCCTTGCCAGTCCGAGCGCGTGGCCGTCACCGCGAGGTGCCGCACGCGGCCATCGGGCAGCGTGACGCTGTATTCGCTGTAGTCCTCGTCGGCCTGGCCCTCGACCAGCGCCCGGTACGACTCGGCCGGCCGCCCGCGTTCGCCGTCGGACAACAGCGTGGCCGGGTCGACGCCGACGAGCGCCGCGGCCTCGCGACCGAGCAGGCGTGCCGCGCGCGCGTTGACGAAGGCGAGACGCTCGTCCTGCAGGATCACGATCCCCGCGGCGACGTTCTCGATCACCCGGCGGAACGCGCCTTCCTCCGCCGCACGGCCATCCTGTTCGTTCATCTGCTTGGGTTCTCCCGCACCGCCCGGTCCAGGCATCGGCTCATGGGCCGGGCCTTGTCCGTGGCAGCGCGGACCAGTTCACTCCGATGCCCGCGCCGTGTCAAGCCGTAGTGGTCACTTCCGTGCCTGCGTGCGATCGCCCGTTGTGCGGCGACCGCAGCCGGACGACGAAGCCCCCTGCAGCGAACGGTACGTAGTATCCGGTTAATACGGTCGGATACCCCAGGCCGTATCGTCAGGGCTCGCGCCGCAGCAGGTAGACGGTGAAGCCGGTCCGGCCGCCGTCCTGCCACGAGCGCTCGCAGCGCCAATGCGCGGCGTGCGCCATGCGCAGGAACTGCGAGGGCGTGTACTTGTAGCAGTTCTCGGTGTGGATCGTCTCGCCCTCGGCGAACGAGAACGTGCGGCCGTGCACGTGCACCTCGTGCGCGCGCTGGCTCACCAGGTGCATCTCGACACGGCCCTCCTGCGGGTCATGGCGTGCCAGGTGGCGGAAGTCGCGCCGGTCGAAGTCGCCGCCCAGCTCGCGGTTGATGCGGTCGAGCAGGTTGAGGTTGAACTCCGCGGTGACGCCGGCGGCGTCGTCGTAGGCCGGGATCAGCAGGGCCGGGTCCTGCGTCGTGTCGACGCCGATCAGCAGCCGCGAACGCGGTCCCAGCGTGCGGCCCAGCTGCGACATCAGCGCGACCGCCGCGTCGGGCGTGAAGTTGCCGATGGTCGAGCCGGGAAAGAAGCCGAGGTTGCCAGCCGGATCGGCCGCGGCCTCGGCCGGCAGCGCGAACGGCTCGGTGAAGTCGGCGACGACCGGCTGCATCCGGACGTGCGGGAAGTCGCGCGCCAGGCCCGCCACCGCGTCGTGCAGGAAGTCGGCGGAGATGTCGACCGGCACGTAGCGTGCGAGCCCGGGCATCGCCGCCAGCAGCAGGCGCGTCTTGCGGCTGGAACCGCTGCCGATCTCCACGAGGCTGCGCACGGCGCCGCTCTCGCCCTCGAGCTCGCCCGCCAGGCCGGCGAGCAGCCGCGTCTCGGTGCGCGTCGGGTAGTACTCGGCGACCTCGGTGATCTCCTCGAACCACTCGGAGCCCAGGCGGTCGTACAGCCAGATGCTGGGGATGTGCTTCGGGTCGTCGTCCAGGCCTTCGAGCACGTCGGCCTCGAACTGCGGATCGACACGCAGCGCCGGCGTCAGCGGCGTGACGTTGTAGCGCAATGACGGCTCGGCCGCGGGGTCGGCGCCGGTCCACTGGATGTCTGTCTTCATGCGTCCTCCGCGAGGCGCAGGCCGCTGAACTGCCAGCGCTGCCCGGGTTGAAAGAAGTTGCGATAGCTCGCGCGCAGGTGGCTGCGCGGCGAGGCGCACGAGCCGCCGCGCAACACGTACTGGCCGTTCATGAACTTGCCGTTGTATTCGCCGACCGCGCCGGGCGCGGGGCGGAAGCCGGGGTAGGCGACATACGGGCTGGCCGTCCATTCCCACACGTCGCCGAACATCTGGCGCAGGCCCGCCGCCGGCCGCGCGTCGGCGCGCGGGGCCCAGGCGCCGGTGTCGACGAAGTTGCCCTCGATCGGCAGCTCGCGCGCGGCGTGCTCCCATTCGAACTCGGTGGGCAGGCGCTTGCCGGCCCAGCGCGCGTACGCGTCGGCCTCGAAGAAGCTGACGTGCGCCACGGGCGCGTCGAGCGCGAGCGGCCGCGGGCCGGCGAGCGTCATCTGCAGCCGCGTGCGGCCGTCGTCGGCGAGTTCCCAATACAGCGGCGCCTGCCAGCGCTGTGCCTGCACGGTGTCCCAGCCGTCGGACAGCCACAGCTGCGGATCGGCATAGCCGCCCGCCTCGACGAACGCGAGCCATTCGCGGTTCGTGACGGGCCGCGTGGCCAGCCGGAACGGCCGCAGCGCGACCGCATGGCGCGGCGACTCGTTGTCGAACGCGAACGCGGCGCCGGCGTGGCCGGTCTCGACGACGCCGCCCTCGAACGCGACCCAGCCGAGCGGTGCCACGGCGACTGGTGCGGCGGGCTCGGGCGACGGCCGCACCGCGGGCCGCAGCGGATTCTGCGCGAACAGGTGCAGGAGGTCGGTGAGGATCAGCTCCTGGTGCTGCTGCTCGTGGTGAAGGCCAAGCTCGACCAGGTCGCCGGCCGCGGCGGGCAGCGGGCTGCCCAGCAGGTCGGCCATCGCGTGGTCGACGTGCTCGCGGTAGGCTCGCACCTGGGCCAGCGACGGCCGCGTCAGAAGCCCGCGGCGCGGCCGGTCGTGGCGCGCGCCGACCGCGTTGTAGTACGAGTTGAACAGGAAGCCGAAGCGCTCGTCGAAGCGGCGGTAGCCCGTGCCGAAGGTGTCCAGCACGAACTGCTCGAAGAACCAGGTGGTGTGCGCGAGGTGCCACTTGCCGGGGCTCGCGAACTCGCCCGACTGCGGCGTCAGGTCGGCGTCGTCCAGGCCGTCGACCAGGCGCAGCGTGGCAGCACGCACCTGGCGGTAGGCGTCGATCGAAGGCGTCATCTGCACGGGACTTTCAAGGCGCGACGGGAGCCGCGGGAAGGCGGGGGACGGACGGCGCTGACGGGCACCGGCCCCGGCCCGAAAGCCGGACGGCCATGCTAGGGGCAAACGCCGCGCCGTGCAGGCGTGCACCCGCGCGCGACCATGGTGTCAGCAGGGGGCATTTCGACCGGGCTGTCAGCAGGCGCGCAGGTCCCCTGCGGCTTCGTCGCGCGACGGTCGGCAAACCTTACAGTCGCGCGCCCCGCGCTGCGCGCAGGCGTCACGCGAGCGGGCACCCACTCGCGCGCGCCCGCCGGAAACTTCGCCAGCTGACAGCGCCGCTGCCGCGACACACGATCGCCCCATGACTGCTGCCAGGCCCCAGGCCGCTGTCCGGCGGCAACCCGCGGATCGCCAAGGGCGACGGCGACGCGCCGGCCCAGGCCTGCATCGCCGCGACGTCCGGCTGCAACGCCTGAGCCCGGCTCAGGCCGCCAGCGCGGCGCGCATGTCGGCGATCGCCCTGGCGTAGTCCTTCTGGCCGAAGATCGCGCTGCCGGCCACGAAGGTGTCCGCGCCGGCGTCGGCCGCGGCGCGGATGTTGTCGGCCTTGATGCCGCCGTCCACCTCGAGGCGGATGTCGCGGCCCGAGGCGTCGATCACCTTGCGCAGGCGCTCGATCTTGCGCAGCGCGCTGTCGATGAAGCTCTGGCCGCCGAAGCCGGGGTTCACGCTCATCACCAGCACGAGGTCGACCTTGTCGATCACCCATTCCAGCACGTCGATCGGCGACGCGGGGTTGAACACGAGGCCGGCCTTGCAGCCGGCGCCCTTGATCAGCTGCAGCGTCCGGTCGACGTGCGTGCTGGCGTCCGGGTGGAAGCTGATGTAGTCGGCGCCGGCCTTGGCGAAGGCCTGGGCGAGCGCGTCGACCGGCTGGACCATCAGGTGCACGTCGATGGGCACGCGCGCGCCGTCGGCCCGGACGGCATGCTTGCGCAGCGCCTCGCAGATCATCGGCCCGAAGCTGAGGTTGGGCACGTAATGGTTGTCCATCACGTCGAAGTGGATCCAGTCGGCACCGGCCGCGATCACGTCGGTGAACTCCTGGCCCAGCCGGGCGAAGTCGGCGGACAGGATGGACGGGGCGATGCGATGGGTGGGCTTCATGGGCGGGAGGCGGAAACGGCGGGCGGAAGGCGTGATTTTAGGGTTTGCCAGCGTTGCCGCCGCGCGGCGCGCCGACGCTTCGCGGCTTATGCATCAAAATGCCGCGATGCCACGTCCCGAACTCCGCGTCAGCGTCGTCACGCGATTCCTGCACGATCAGTCGTCCGCCGCGGACGACGTCTACGCCTTCGCCTACACGATCACCATCCGCAACACCGGCGAGGTGACCGCGCAGGTCATCGGCCGCCACTGGGTCATCACCCACGGCAGCGGCGAGTCGGAGGAGGTCCGCGGGCTGGGCGTCGTCGGCCAGCAGCCGCTGCTCAAGCCGGGCGAGGCGTTCGAGTACACGAGCTGGACGCGCATCACGACGCCGCGCGGCAGCATGCGCGGCGAGCTGCTGTGCATGACCGACGCGGCCGAGCCGTTCGAGGCGATCGTGGAACCTTTCCCGCTCGCGATCGCCCAAGCCCTTCACTGAGGCCGGTCAGGCTCGTCGGCGTCCGCGTCGTCGTCGTTCTCGGCACGGCCGCGGAACGTCCACCACACCACGGCCAGCATCACTCCGAGCGCCAGCATCGCCTCGAACAACATCCAGCCCATGAGATCCCGATCCGCAGTCGTTGCCCTGGGGGCGATTCTAGGGACGCTGGCCGGCTGCGCGGTGCATGCGCCGTACGGCGGGCCACCGGGCGAGACGCGCGCGCCGGGCACCGTCGCCCCGCCGCCCGCGCCGGCGACGGCCGCGCGGCCGCTGCCGCCGCTGATCCCGCAGGCCGGCGAGCCCGAGCACCCGCATGCGCGCTGGGTGCCCGCGTCGTTCGCCGAGCTGCCGGGGTGGCGCGAGGACCGCACGCTGGACCTGTGGCCGGCACTGCGCCAGGGCTGCGCGATCCCCATGCCTCGCTGGGCCGCGCTGTGCGCGGACGCGCTGCGCTACACCCCGCGCGACGACGCCGACGCGCGCCGCTGGCTGGAGCAGCGTCTCGAGGTCTTCCGCCTGGAATCGGCCGAAGGCGAGGCGACCGGGCTGGCCACCGGCTACTTCGAGCCGCTGGTCGAGGCGCGCCGCAGGCCCGGGGGCGCATTCCGCACGCCGCTGTGGGGGCCGCCGGTCGGCTACGTCCCGCACAAGCCGAGCTGGACACGCCAGGAGCTCGACACCGTGCCCGAGGCGCAGGCCTCCGTGCGCGGCCGCGAGATCGCGTGGGTGGCCGATCCGCTCGACGCGCTCATGCTGCAGGTGCAGGGCTCCGGGCGGCTGCACATCGTCGAGCCCGACGGGCGCGACCGCGTCGTGCGGCTCGCGTTCGCCGGCAACAACGAGCAGCCGTACAAGTCGGTCGGACGCTGGCTGGTCGACCAGGGCGAGCTGAAGCTGACCGACGCCTCCTGGCCGACGATCAAGGACTGGGCGCGCCGCAACCCCGGCCGCGTGCAGGAGCTGCTGTGGGCCAACCCGCGCGTGGTCTGGCTGAAGGAGGAACCGCTGCCGGATGTGCGCGTGGGGCCGCGCGGCGGCCAGGGCGTGCCGCTGACCCCGGGCCGCTCGATCGCGGTCGACCCCGCGTCCGTGCCCTACGGTGCCGCCGTCTGGCTCGACACCACCGAGCCGCTGTCGGCCCGCGTGCTGCAGCGCGCGGTGATGGCCCAGGACACCGGCAGCGCCATCGTGGGCGCCGTGCGCGCCGACTTCTTCTGGGGCTGGGGCGGCGACGCCGAGGCGCAGGCGGGCCGCATGAAGCAGCCGCTGCGCATGTGGGTGCTCTGGCCGCGCGCCTGAACGCCCGGCAGGACCCGATGCAAAGGGCCGCGATCGCGGCCCCGTGCTGTCCTGCATGGCAAGGCGGTTCGGCTATCGGGCCCGGCCGGAAGCGATTCCAGCCGGGCCGACGCTTTACCCCGCGAGCCGGCGAAACTTGGTCGCCGGCTTCCCTCTCACAATCAGCCTTGCAGCATGGGGGCCATCATTGGCGAGGCCGGGCGGCCGGTCAATGGGATTTGTCACGAGGCAACAGCCTCGTGCAAACCCGGTAGTGACATTGCTCACGCCGCAGACCGAATTTCCCGGAATTGCGTCAGCGCCACGTGACCCGGATCTGCAACTCGTCGCCGCCCTCGCCCACCGTGGCCACGGTCAGCCATTCGTCGAAGCTGGCCTCCACGGTCGAGTGGAAATCGACGTCCTGGCTCGCGCGCGCCGCGGCCGTGGCGCCACGCGAGCCCAGGGCGGGCGTCGCATGCGTCAGCGCCACGTCGAGCTGAAGGGTGTCGCCGCGGGTCCAGTGCGGCGTCACGCGCAGGCCGTCGACGCGGTGCACGACGACCTCGTGGCTCTGCACGCCCGACGCGTGCGAGAGCGCGAGCGAGCGCGACCCGCCGATGGCGGTCGCGCTGGAGGCGGCGCCGGTGACGACCTGCGCGGAGGGATCCGTGGTGGCGCTCGCGCTCGCGCTCGCCGTCCAGGCCACGTCGTAGATGGTGCGCGTCTCGGAGCGGTCGAACACGATGGACCCCTCCTTGCCATTGGCCACGCGCAAGGCCTGCGGCGCGCTCGGGCGGGCGGTGCCCACGACGACGGCGCCGGGCCCGAAGCCGCTGGTGCCGGTCGTCGCGCTGCCGGAGGTGATGACGACGTCGCCACGTGGCGACGGACGGGCGTCGGAGGGCTGCACGCGCCATTCGACCAGGAAGTTGGCCGCGGGCACGGGGGTGCGCGCCGCGGGACGCGCGCGCGCCGGCGCGACCGAAACCGGCGGCGCGGCATGGAAGGCGGAGGTCACCGGCTCGGCCGCCGACGCGGACACGGCGGCGGCGAGCGCGGCCACCAGGGCCGCGAAGGCAGGACGTTTCATGCGGTCTCCTCGCCGGTGACGGGCGCGCTGCCCTGGTACAGGCTGGCGCGGAAGCGCCCCTGCTCCTTGGCCTGGTACATCGCGGCGTCGGCATTGGCGATCAGCGACTCCGGCGTGTCGCCGTCGCCGGGAAACAGGGCGATGCCGGCCGAGAAGCCCATCGCGAGCGACGTCCCCTCGACGAGGAACGGGCGCTTCATCTGCATCAGCAGCTTGTCGGCCAGCTCCATCGCGTTGCGCGGCCCGTCGTGCAGCGCCTCGGCCACCACGATGAACTCGTCGCCGCCCAGGCGGCCCAGCAGGTCGCTCTCGCGCAGGCAGCCCTGCAGCCGCGCCGCGATCTGGCGCAGCAGCTCGTCGCCTGCGGCGTGCCCCATCGAGTCATTGACGGCCTTGAACTTGTCGAGGTCGATGAAGACGACGGCCACCGACCACTTCTGCCGCGCCGCCAGCGCCAGCGAGCGCCGCAGCGCCTCGGTGAGCGCCGCGCGGTTCATCAGGCCCGTGAGCGGATCGTGCTCGGCCAGCGTGCGCAGGCGCGTCTCCAGCCGCTGGCGCTCGGCGAGCTCCTTCTGCAGCGCGTCGGTGCGCTGCGACACGGCGCGCCGCAGCGCGCGGTTCCACAGCAGCAGGCCGCCCATCAGCAGGCCGGTGCCGATCGACGCGGCGCCCAGCACGCGCTGCACCTCGGGGCGCTGCCACCAGGCGATGTCCGACAGCGGGATCCAGCGCGCGATCATCTGCGCGCGCTCGGCGTCGCTGATCTGCGCCAGGCCCTTCTCCAGCACGCGGCCCAGCATCGGCCAGTCCTTGCGGTAGCCCAGCGTCAGCGTCGAGAACCAGCCCGTCTCGCCCGCCACGCGCAGGCCGCCGATGCGGTCGCGCTCGATGAGGTACGACGCCGTGGCCAGGTTGACGACGCAGGCGTCGACCTCGCCGAAGGCCAGCGCGCGCAGGCCCTGGGCGGCCGTGTCCACTTCCACCGCCACGACATCGGGCCAGGTGTTGCGCAGGAAGTTCTCGGCGGCCGAATTGCGGTCGACCGCGGCGCGCTGGCCGCCCATCTTGGCGAGGTCGCCCGAGCGGTGGTCGTTGCGACGCCGCAGCACTACCACGGGCGAGCTGACGTAGGCGCTGGTGAAGGCGATGAACTGTTCGCGTTCGGGGGTGGGCCGCAGCGAGGTGAGCAGGTCGACCTCGCGCCGTTTCAGGCGGTCGAGGTTGAGGGCGCGCTCGCCGGCTGCCGCGGCCTGGAACTTCAGGCCGGTGTGATCCTGCACCAGGTCGAGCACGTCAGCCGACAGCCCGCGATGCTGGCCCTGGCTGTCGACGAAGCTGAACGGCGGGAAGTCGCGCTCCGGCGCGAACAGCACCACCGGGTGCTTGGCGATCCAGGATTGCTCCTCGGCGGTGAACAGCGCGTCGGGGGCGTCCGCGACGCGCGCGACGGCCGGGGCGAGCCCCGCCCCGGCCGCACCCATGCGCAAGAGGACGTCACGTCGATTCATGCGTGTCCATCTCGTTGGAACGACGGGCTGCGCTGCCCGTTCGAAGTCGACCCTGCCTGCATTCGATGCTCTCCGCAAACGGACGTGCCGTGCTCGGGATTAACCCGTCCGCGGCCGCCCGGCTTCCCCGGCGCTTCAACGCGCTGCTCCCAGGTGCCCGAGCGGCAGCGCGGCGCCGGCCTTGATCTCGCCGAGCGAGAAGCTGGTGTGCAGGTCCTTCACGTTGGGCAGGCGGAACAGCGTGTCCATCGTCCAGCGCGCGTAGGCGTCGAGGTCGGTCACCAGCACCTGCAGCTCGAAGGTGCCGGCGCCGCTGATGTAGTGGCAGGAGATGACCTCCGGCAGTCCTCGGATGGCGTCCTCCAGCGCCTTGGTGGCGGCGAGGTTGTCGCGGTCGGTGTCCACGCGCACGAAGGCCAGCACGCCCAGGCCGATCTTGCGGCGGTCGATCTCGGCGCGATAGCCGGTGATGACGCCCAGCTCCTCGAGCCGGCGCACGCGGCGCCACGTCGGCGCGGGCGACAGGCCGATGCGTCCGGCCAGGTCGGCGTTGGACTGGCGCGCATCGCGTTGCAGCTCGGCCAGCAGGGCGATGTCATAGCGATCGAAGCCGCCGGCGTCGCGCGCGCCGCGCTCCTCGGGCTCGCGCGCCGGCGCCGCGGCGCTCGCACGGGCGTTCGCTTTTCCCGCCTTCTCGCTTCTTGGCAAGACTGGTTCTCCGATGTCTGTTTCGCGGCAATATTGTTTCTCAACAAGCGCGCCAGGACAAGCATAAAGCAAGCACGTGTCCATCGCTTTTCCCTACACTGACTCCGTTCGTTGCCCACCGTTCCAACCGGTCACGAGCCGCACCGGAACGTCCTCGCCCACGCCGCGGCAACGCGCGACCCGCCCACTTTCCCGACGTCCTGAATCACAGGAGACGCGCCCATGAACGCCCCGTTGCCCGACAGCATCCGCAAAGCCCTCGAGACCGTGTCGCTGGACGACAAGTACGCGCTCGACACCGGCCGCGCGTTCATGAGCGGCGTGCAGGCCCTGGTGCGCCTGCCGATGCTGCAGCGCACGCGCGACGCGCTGGCCGGCCTGAACACCGCCGGCTTCATCAGTGGATACCGCGGATCGCCCCTGGGCGGATACGACCAGGCGCTGTGGGCGGCCAAGAAGCACCTCGCCGCGCAGAACGTCGTGTTCCAGCCGGGCGTCAACGAGGAACTCGGCGCCACCGCGGTGTGGGGCACCCAGCAGCTCGCGCTCTATCCGCAGACGAACAAGTTCGACGGCGTGTTCGGCCTCTGGTACGGCAAGGGTCCGGGCGTCGACCGCACCGCGGACGTCTTCAAGCACGCCAACATGGCCGGCACGTCGGCGCACGGCGGCGTGATCGCCATCGCCGGCGACGACCACGTCTCCAAGAGTTCGACCGCCGCCCACCAGAGCGACCACATCTTCAAGGCCTGCGGCATCCCGGTGTTCTTCCCCTCGTCGGTGCAGGACATCCTGGACATGGGCCTGCACGCGTTCGCGATGAGCCGCTTCTCGGGCGTGTGGACCTCGATGAAGACGATCCAGGAAGTGGTCGAGTCGTCGGCCACGGTGGACGTCGACCCGCACCGCGTGGACATCGTGCTGCCGCAGGACTTCGTGATGCCGCCGGGCGGCCTGCACATCCGCTGGCCCGATCCGCCGCTGGAGCAGGAAGCGCGGCTGATGGATTTCAAGTGGTACGCCGCGCTCGCCTACGTGCGCGCCAACAGGCTCAACCACAACGTCGTGGCCACGGCCGACGACCGCTTCGGCCTGATCGCCAGCGGCAAGGCCTTCAACGACCTGCGCCAGGCGCTGGCCGACCTCGGCCTGGACGACGCCACCTGCCGCTCGCTCGGCATCCGCATCCACAAGGTCAACGTCGTGTGGCCGCTGGAAGCCACGATCACGCGTGACTTCGCGCAGGGCCTCAAGGAGATCCTGGTCGTCGAGGAAAAGCGCCAGATGATCGAGTACCAGCTGAAGGAGCAGCTGTACAACTGGCGCAACGACGTGCGCCCGACGGTGCTGGGCAAGTTCGACGAGCAGGAGGGCGACCTCTCCGGCGGCGAATGGTCGAACCCGAACCCGGGCGCGAACTGGCTGCTGCGCCCGAAGGCCGACCTGACGCCGGCCATCATCGCCAAGGCGGTGGCCAAGCGCCTGAAGAAGCTGGGTGTGCCGGCCGACATCGTCCGCCGCATGGACGAGCGCATCGCCGTCATCGAGGCCAAGGATCGCGCGCTGGCCTCGCTGAAGTCGCAGTCGTCCAGCGGCGTGGGCGACCGCACGCCCTGGTTCTGCTCGGGCTGCCCGCACAACACCTCGACCAAGGTGCCCGAGGGCTCGCGCGCGGTCGCGGGCATCGGCTGCCACTACATGGTCAACTGGATGGACCGCTCGACGTCCACCTTCACGCAGATGGGCGGGGAAGGCGTGCCCTGGGTCGGCCAGGCGCCGTTCACCACCGAGAAGCACATCTTCGCCAACCTCGGCGACGGCACGTACTACCACTCGGGCCTGCTGGCGATCCGCCAGTCGCTGTCGTCCAACGTCAACATCACCTACAAGATCCTGTTCAACGGCGCCGTCGCGATGACGGGCGGCCAGCCGGTGGACGGCCAGATCGACGTGGCGTCGACCACGCGCGAGCTGGAGGCCGAAGGCGTCAGGCGCATCGTCGTCGTCAGCGACGAGCCCGAGCGCTACAACTCGGGCGTGCGGCTGGCCGAGGGCACCACCGTGCATCATCGCGACCGGTTGGACGCCATCCAGCGCGAGCTGCGCGAGGTGCCGGGCGTCACGGTCATCCTCTACGACCAGACCTGCGCCACCGAGAAGCGCCGCCGCCGCAAGCGCGGCACGATGGCCGCCAACCCGCGCCGCGTCGTCATCAACGAGGCGGTGTGCGAGGGCTGCGGCGACTGCTCGGTGCAGAGCAACTGCCTGTCGGTCGAGCCGCTGGAGACCGAGTTCGGCCGCAAGCGTCGCATCAACCAGAACACCTGCAACCAGGACTTCTCCTGCGTCAACGGTTTCTGCCCCAGCTTCGTCTCGGTGGAAGGCACGCTGAAGAAGCCCAGGCCCGCCAAGGCCAAGGATGCGCCGGCGCTGCCGGAGATCCCGATGCCCGCGCTGCCCGCCGCGAGCACGGCCTGGGGCATCGTCGTCGCGGGCATCGGCGGCACCGGCGTCATCACCATCGGCCAGCTGCTGGGCATGGCGGCGCACCTCGAAGGCAAAGGCGTGGTCACGCAGGACGCGGCAGGCCTGGCGCAGAAGGGCGGCGCCACCTGGAGCCACATCCAGATCGCCGACACGCAGGACGCCATCCTCACGACCAAGGTCGACGCCGCCAAGGCCGACCTGGTGATCGGCTGCGAGGCGATCGTCGCCGCCAACCCGGTGACCCTCGGCGTGATGCGCGAGGGCCGGACCTACGTCGCGCTGAACACGCACCGCTCGCCCACCGCGAGCTTCGTCAACGACCCCGACTGGCAGTTCCCGGGCGGCAAGTGCGAGACGGCCATCGAGGCCGCGGTCGGCAAGGAGCTGCTCGGCGCGTTCGACGCCGACACGGTGGCCACGAAGCTGCTGGGCGACTCGATCTTCACCAACCCGCTGATGCTGGGCTACGCGTGGCAACAGGGCCGCGTGCCGCTGAGCCATGCCGCGCTGATGCGATCGATCGAGCTGAACGGCGTGCAGGTCGAGAAGAACAAGCAGGCCTTCGAATGGGGGCGCCGCTGCGCGCACGACCTGAAGTCGGTGCAGGCGCAGTTCGCCGCCGCGCAGGTGGTCGAGTTCGTCAGGAAGCCGTCGCTGGTGGAGACCGTGCAGCGCCGCGTGGACTTCCTCACCGGCTACCAGGACGCGGACTACGCCGCGCTGTACGCGACGATCGTCGACCGCGTGAAGGCCGCCGAGGCGCCGCTGGCGAGCACGCGTCTCTCGGAGACGGTGGCGCGCAACCTGTTCAAGCTGATGGCCTACAAGGACGAGTACGAGGTGGCGCGCCTGCATGCCGACCCGGCCTTCCTCGCGAAGCTGTCGGACCAGTTCGAGGACGGCTTCAAGCTGAAGTACCACCTCGCGCCGCCGCTGCTCGCCGCGAAGAACGAGAAGGGCCACCTCGTCAAGAAGACCTACGGCGGCTGGATGCAGCGTGCGTTCGGCGTGCTGGCGAAGTTCAAGGGGCTGCGCGGCACCGCGTTCGACGTGTTCGGCTACACCGCCGAGCGCCGCACGGAGCGCGCACTGGTCGCCGAGTACCGCGCGCTCGTCGACGAGCTGCTGGGTGCGCTGACGGTCGAACGTCTGGCGGACGCCGTCGCGCTGGCCGCGTTGCCGGACGAGATCCGCGGCTACGGGCACGTGAAGGAGCGCAACCTCGAGAAGGTGCGCGCCAAGTGGGCGGAGCAGCTGGCGGCATGGCGGGGCGCCGGCAAGGCGAGCCGCGCGGCCTGAGCGGCCACGGTCCGAGCAAGGGCGCCGCGGCGCGGCGCGGCGCGGCGGCGAGGCGAGGCGCAGCGCGGTCGCGCGTCCTGCGACCCAACGGGGTGTCATCCTGCGCGAAGTCGCAGGATCCACGTTGGCCAGGGGAGCCGCATGACAGGGGTGGATCCTGCGACTGCGCGCAGGATGACGCTTCTTGCGTGGCCGGATGCGCTTCGCCGCACGACGCTTCTTGCGTCGCCGGATGCTTCGCAGCACGACGCTTCTTGCGTGGCCGGATGCTTCGCAGGATGACGCTTCTTGCGTGGATGCGCTTCGCAGCACGACGCTTCTCGCGTCGCCGGACGCTGCTTCGCGGCACGTCGCCTCCCGCATGGCCGGGCGCGCTTCGCAGCGCTGGCGCTTCACGCGACCCCGATGCGCCTCGCGCAAGCCACCGGTGTGGGAACATCGCGGTCGCGCTCCACCTGCGACGAGCCCGTCAACGATGCCCCTGCTGAAACTCCACGCCGTCACCCGCCGCTTCGGTGAGCGCATCGCGCTGGCCGGCGTCGACCTCGACGTCGAGCCCGGCGAGTTCGTGAGCCTGCTGGGCGCGTCCGGTTGCGGCAAGAGCACGGTGCTGCGCCTGCTCAGCGGCCTCGATGCGCCCACTGCCGGCACGGTGGCGCGCGACCTGCCGCCCGACGCCATCCCCGGCTACGTGTTCCAGGACGCCGCGCTGATGCCCTGGGCCAGCGTGCGCCGCAACGTCGAACTGCCGCTGATGCTGCGCGGCGAACGCCCCGCCGCGATGCGCGGGCGCGTGGACGCGGCGCTGCGCGCGGTGGGCCTGGCCGACTCGGCCGACGCCGTGCCGCGCGAACTCTCCGGCGGCATGCGCATGCGCGCCTCGCTGGCGCGCGCGCTGGTCACCTCGCCGCGGCTGTGGCTGCTCGACGAACCCTTCGGCGCGCTCGACGAGATCACGCGCTTCGCCTTGAACCAGACGCTGCTGTCGCTGTGCAAGCCATGCGACGGCAGCCCGCCGGCCACGGCCGTCTTCGTGACGCACAGCGTCTACGAGGCGGTGTTCCTCAGCGAGCGCGTGGTGGTCATGGCGCGGCCGGGGCGCGTCGTCGAGGAGGTCGCCATCGACGTGCCGTATCCACGCGACGCGTCGTTCCGCGCGACGCCGGAGTTCGCGGCGCTGTGCGCGCGCGTGTCGCAGGCGCTGCAGCGCGCGAGCGCCGCCGAGGCGGGCGCGTGACGGGCACCGGCGCGCTCGCGCGCGTGGGCGTGCCTGCGCTCGCCGTGGCCGCGTTCCTGCTCGCGTGGGAAGGCGCGGTGCGCGCGCTGCACATCCCCGCGTACCTGTTGCCGGCGCCATCGCTCATCGCCGCGACGCTGGCCGACAACTTCGGCTCGCTCGCCGTGAGCTGGTGGTTCACGCTGCGCATCACGCTGATCGCGATGGCGTTGGCGATCGCCAGCGGCGTCGCCATCGCGGCCGTCTTCGCGCTGTCGCGCAACGCGGAGCGTGCGCTCTCTCCGTTCGCCGTGGTCGTGCAGGTGACGCCCCTGGTGTCGATCGCGCCGTTCGTGATGATCCTGACCGACAGCCCGCTCGCGACGGTCATCATCTGCGCCTGGCTCGCGGCGTTCTTTCCCATCCTCATCAATACGCTGGTCGGCCTGCGCAGCGTGGACGCCAACCTGCGCGACCTCTTCACGCTGCATCGCGCGACTCCGTGGCAGCGCCTTCGCCATCTGCTCGCGCCGTCCGCCCTGCCGTCGTTCCTTGCCGGCGTGCGGCTGGCGGGCGGTCTCACGCTGATCGGCGAGGTCAGCGCCGAGATGGTGGCCTCGGCGGCCGGACGCGACACCGGACTCGCGTCGCGCATCCTGGAGGCCTCGTTCCGCACGCAGATCCCGAAGATGTTCGCCGCCCTGGCGCTGGTGGCCGCGACCGGCGTCGCGCTGTACCTGGCCACCGGCGCGCTGAGCAGGCTCGTGCTGCGGCGGTGGCACGAGAGCGAGCGGCCCTGACCGCGCGTCAGGCCGCCGGGGTCCCGGCCTGCGGCTTTTCCAGCGCCTGCGCGATCCGCTGCGCGGCCGCGGCCAGCTCCTGCGTGGCCTTGACCTGCAGGTCGGAATTGGCCACCAGCTTCGCCTGGGGCGACTTCCTGCCCGAGTAGCGGCGTATGAAGAAGATCCAGACCGCGATCAGCAGCAGCATCGGCGCCCACGACAGCAGCAGGTCGACGAACGCGCCTCGCCCCGGCTCGCCGCCCTTGACCCAGCGCGCGCTGCCGTCCATCACGCGCACCCGCTGCGAGGCGTAGGCCTTGGCGTCCTTCGCTGCGGCGCCCTGCACGCGGAACTCCACCGGTTCGTCCGCCGGCGACACCACGCCGGCCAAGGGCTCCACCACGGTATCGACATGCTGGTTGGCTGCGTCGAAGTACTGCACTTCGATGACCAGGTCGGTGAAGCACACGCCGGTCGGATTCGTGATCGTGCCCAGCGTGGTGACGACGCGGTGGCCGGCGTCGGTGTCGACGCTCAGCGCGGACGCCGTGGCGACCAGCGCCATCGGGTCGGCATTGGTGCGGCCCACGTGCGCCACGCAGCGTGCCTGCGCCGCCGCGGCGCCCAACGCCAACGTCGACGCCGCAAGGCACGCGAGCGATCTGGTCGGTTTCATCGCAACTCCCTCCTTGTCGTGCCCAGTATGCAGTGGCGCGGGCCAGGAGGGCCCGAGGGAGGTCGCCGCAGCGTGCTCAGTGCACCGCCGACGCGCGGCGCGCGCTGGCCTGCGCGCGCGCCCGCGGCGCCGGCGCGGCCACCAGCTCGCGCAGGCGATCGCCGGTGAGCGTGCCCAGCTTGCCCGCCAGCGCGAGCACCGGCGAGGCCGCGAGCATGCCTGCGAAGGCCTCGCGCACCTGGTCGGCCGACACCGCCTCGACGCGGGCGCGCAGCTCCTCGGGCGAGCGCACGCGGCCGTGCACGAACAGATCCAGCGCGGCGTCCTCCACGCGGCGCACCGGCCGCTCCTGCGCGCGCAGTCGGCGCACGGCGATCTGGTTGCGTGCGCGTTCGAGGTCGACGGCACCCACGGAAGCGGCATGTTCCTGCAGCAGGCGGTGCGTCTCGCGCAGCAGCTCGTCGACCTTGTCGGGCGTGGTCGACGCCTCGATCACGAACTGGCCGCAGGCCTCCATGATGTCGGCCGAGCACGCGGCGTAGTAGACGAGGCCGCGGCGCTCGCGGATCTCGGCCATCAGCGGCGAGCTCATGCCCTCGCCGAACAGCGCGGCGGCGACGCTGGCGGCCGGCTGGTCGTCCTTCATCGAGGCGATGGGGTAGCCGAGCACGACGTGGCTCTGGCTGCAGCCGGCCAGTCGCGCGGCCTTGACGCCGCCGAGCCACGCGGGCGCGTCCATGACGTGCGGCGCGCCGGCGGGCATGTCGCCGAACGCCGCCTCGGCCTCGCGCACGATGGCGTCGTGGTCGACGTTGCCGGCCACGCCCACCACCACGTTGGTGCCGCTGTACTGGCGCTCGACGTAGGCGAGCAGCTCGTCGCGCGTGAAGCGCTCGATGTTGCGCCGCGTGCCGATCACGGCCTGCGCCATCGGGTGCGCGCCGTAGCAGAGCTTGTCGAACTGGCGGAACGCGGTCGACATCGGGTCTTCCTCGTCCTCGATGAACTCCTGCAGGATCACCTGGCGCTCGCGCTCGAGCTCGATGGCGGGGAACGTGGGCCGGCGCACGATGTCGCCCAGCATGCGCACGAACTCGACGGCGTCGCGCGCCATGCCGCTCAGGTGATAGGCCGTGTGGTCCTTGTCGGTGTGCGCGTTGACCTCGGCGCCCAGGCGCTCGGCGTCGATGTTGATGCGCGCGGCGTCGCGCGTGGTGGTGCCCTTGAACGCCATGTGCTCGACGACGTGGCTGATGCCCGCGTCGCGTGCGCTCTCGTGGCCCGAGCCGGTGCGCACGAACACGCTGGCGCTGGCGCTGGCCAGCCAGGGCATGTGGATCGTGACGACGCGCACGCCGTTGGGCAGGGTGGTGAGGCGGGTGTCCTGGCGGTCGGGAAGGGTCATGCTCGTATTGTCGGCGACCCGCCCGGCCGCTGCCGCGCGCGGGGCCTTGTCTTCCCGCGCTCGACCGCGCGCCCGTATGATCGCCCCCGTCGTCCCGAACCCGGAGCCGTCCATGCAACCCCGCATCACCCGATTCGCCGTCGCCGCCGCGCTGCTGGCCGCCAGCGTCGCCGCCCACGCCCTCGACAAGGTCGTATTCGCCACCAACTGGAAGGCGCAGGCCGCCCACGGCGGCTTCTACCAGGCCGTGGCCGACGGCACGTACAAGCGCTACGGCCTCGACGTGGAGATCCGCCAGGGCGGCCCGCAGGTCAACAACCGCCCGCTGCTGCCGGCCGGCCGCATCGACTTCCTGATGACCGGCAACCTGCTGCACAGCTTCGACAACGTCAAGAACGGCGTACCCGTCATCGCCGTGGCCGCGATGTTCCAGAAGGATCCGCAGGCGCTGATGGCGCACCCGGACGGCGGCTACACGAAGTTCGAGGACCTCGCCAAGGCGCCCGTCGCCTACATCGCCAAGGACGCGCAGTTCTCGTGGTGGCAATGGCTCAAGGCCGACTACGGTTTCAAGGACGAGTCGCTGCGCCCCTACAACTACAACGTCGGCCCCTTCCTGGCCGACAAGCACAGCCTGCAGCAGGGCTACGCCGTCGAGGAGCCCATCACCATCGCCAAGGAAGGCGGCTTCAAGCCCGCCGTGTTCCTGCTGGCCGACCACGGCTACAGCACGTATTCGACGACGATCGAGGCGCGCACCGAGACGGTCAAGAACAAGCCCGACCTCGTCAAGCGCTTCGTCGAGGCCTCCATCGTCGGCTGGAACAACTACCTGTATGGCGACCGCAAGGCCGCGGACGCGCTGATCAAGACCGACAACCCCGAGATGAACGACAGCCTGATCGCGCAGAGCATCGAGCTGATGAAGCAGATGGGCATCGTCGACTCCGGCGACGCGCAGACCCTGGGCATCGGCGCGATGAAGCCCGAGCGCATCAAGGATTTCTACGACAAGATGGTGCGCGCCGGCCTCTACAAGCCGGGCGACGTCGACCTGTCCAGGGTCGCCACCACCGAGTTCGTCAACAAGGGCGTGGGCGTGGACGTGCGCAGGAAGCTCACGGGCAAGTGATCAGGTGCGGCGCCGGCCGCCCGCCATCACCAGCCCGACGCCGACCAGGATCACGGCCATGCCCGCGACGATCGGCGCGCTGATCGTCTCGCCCGCGAACAGGGCACCGAGGCCCACGGCCACCACCGGGTTGATGTAGGCGTAGCTGGTGGCCAGCGCCGGCCGCGAGTGCGCGATGACGTAGATGAACGCCGTGTAGGCGACGATCGATCCGAACACGACGAGATAGGCCAGTGCCAGCCACGACGCCGCCGGCACCGCCGACGGCGCGAAGCGCTCTCCGCGCAGGGCGGCCATGACCACCAGGCTGCATGCGCCGCCCAGCATCTGCACCGCGGCCGACATCGGCCCCCTGGGCAGATCGAGCCGCGGCTGCAGCACGGTCGCCAGCGCCCACGACGCGGCCGCGATGAACAGCACCGCGATCGCGCCGGGTTGGGCCGCCGCGTGCAGGTCGAGGTTCAGCAGCGCCATCCCGGCCAGGCCCAGCACGACGCCCAGCCACTCGAGCAGCCGCGGCCGCGCGCCGAACAGGCCCCAGGCGAACAGCATCGCGAACAACGGCACGCCCGCGACCACGAGCGAGGCCAGGCCGGACGGCACGCGCGTCTCGGCCAGGCACACGAAGCCGTTGCCGATTCCCATCATCATGAAGCCGATCAGTGCGCCGTTGCGCCACTGCCGCCGCGTGGGCCACGCGTCGCCCCGCCACTTCAGGAACGCCAGCAGCAGCGGCCCGGCGCAGAAGTTGCGCAGCGCCGACGACGCGAGCGGCGGGATGCCTTCGACGACGAAATGGATGGCGAGATATGTGGAGCCCCAGACGACATAGACGATGGCGAGGCAGGCGGCGAGCAGCGTGGAGCGGGAGGCGTTCGACATGGGTCGTCGAGTGGAACAGAGACGCCCTGGCCCTCGCTGGCCGCGGGACTTCGGCGGGCGCCGCGTCCCCCGATCCCGACTGAGGATCGGGGTCAGGCCCTTGCCTTCCTTCGCGATTGAACCTCGCAGCTCCAGGAGGCCATGACCCTGCGAAGGAAGGAGGGGCCAGACCCCTCGGGCTGCGGAGCGCCGCCGGACCTACTTCTTCAGGTCGTACCGATCGAGGTTCATCACCTTGGTCCAGGCCGCGACGAAGTCACGCACGAACTTCTCCTGGCCGTCGCTCGCGCCGTAGACCTCCGCGATCGCGCGCAGCTGCGAGTTCGAGCCGAACACGAGGTCGGCGACCGTGGCCGTCCACCGCTTCTCGCCCGTCGTGCGGTCCAGGCCCTCGAGCACGCCTTCGGTGGCCGACTTCTGCCAGCGCGTGCGCATGTCCAGCAGGTTGACGAAGAAGTCGTTCGTCAGGGTGCCCGGTCGCTTCGTGAAGACGCCGTGCGGCGCGTGGCCGGCGTTGGCGCCGAGCACGCGCAGGCCGCCGACCAGCACCGTCATCTCGGGCGCCGTGAGCGTGAGCAGCTGCGCCTTGTCGACCAGCAGTTCCGCGACGTGGCCCTCGAGACCGGGGACGGCGTAGTTGCGGAAGCCGTCGGCGCGCGGTTCCAGCGGCGCGAACGAGGCGACGTCGGTCTGCGCCTGCGACGCATCCGCGCGGCCCGGCGCGAACGGCACCGTGATCGCCTGCCCGGCCTTCTTCGCGGCGTCCTCTATGGCGGCGTTGCCCGCCAGCACGACGAGGTCGGCCAGCGAGATCCTGCTGCCGCCCTTCCGAGCACCGTTGAACTCGCGCTGGATGCGCTCAAGCGATTCCAGCACCGTGGCCAGCTGCGCCGGCTGGTTGATGGCCCAGTCCTTCTGCGGCGCCAGGCGGATGCGCGCGCCGTTGGCGCCGCCCCGCTTGTCGCCGCCGCGGAAGGTGGAGGCGGACGCCCAAGCCACGCTCACGAGCTCCGCCGTGCCCAGGCCCGACGCCAGCACCTGGACCTTCAGCGCCGCGACGTCGCGGTCGTCGACGAGCGGATGGTCGACCGCCGGGATCGGGTCCTGCCAGATCAGTTCCTCCTGCGGCACCAGCTTGCCGAGGTAGCGGGCGCGCGGGCCCATGTCGCGGTGCGTCAGCTTGAACCAGGCGCGCGCGAACGCGTCGGCGAACCCCGCCGGGTTGGCCATGAAGCGGCGCGAGATCTTCTCGTAGGCCGGATCGATGCGCAGCGCCATGTCGGCCGTGGTCATCATCGGCGCATGGCGCCTGGCAGGGTCGTGCGCGTCGGGCACGGTGCCGTCGCCGCTCGTGCCCTTGGGCTTCCACTGATGCGCGCCGGCCGGACTCTTCGTGAGCTCCCATTCGTGTCCGAACAGCGTCTCGAAGAAGCTCATGTCCCACGTGGTGGGCGTGGGCGTCCACGCGCCCTCGATGCCGCTGGTGATCGTGTGCAGGCCCTTGCCGGAGCCGAAGCTGTTGGCCCAGCCCAGGCCCTGTTCCTCGATGCTGGCGCCTTCCGGCTCCGCGCCGACGTGCGCAGCGGGGCCGGCGCCGTGCGCCTTGCCGAACGTGTGGCCGCCGGCAACGAGCGCGACGGTCTCCTCGTCGTCCATCGCCATGCGCGCGAAGGTCTCGCGGATGTCGAAGCCGGACTTCATCGGGTCGGGGTTGCCGTTCGGGCCTTCCGGGTTCACGTAGATCAGGCCCATCTGCACCGCCGCCAGCGGATGCGCCAGCTCGCGCTCCGTGCCGTAGCGCTCGTCGCCCAGCCACTTCTTCTCGGGACCCCAGTACACCTCGAGGTGCGGCTCCCAGATGTCGGGGCGGCCGCCGGCGAAGCCGAAGGTCTTGAAGCCCATGGTCTCGAGCGCGACGTTGCCGGTCAGCACGATGAGGTCGGCCCAGGACAGGTGGCGGCCATACTTCTGCTTGATCGGCCACAACAGCCGCCGCGCCTTGTCGAGGTTGCCGTTGTCCGGCCAGCTGTTGAGCGGCGCGAAGCGCTGCGCGCCGGTGCCGGCGCCGCCGCGGCCGTCGGTGATGCGATACGTGCCGGCCGCGTGCCAGGCCATGCGGATGAACAATGGTCCGTAGTGGCCGTAGTCGGCCGGCCACCAGTCCTGGGAGTCGGTCATCAGCGCGCGCAGGTCGGCCACCACCGCGTCGAGGTCGAGCTGCTCGAACGCTTCCGCGTAGTCGAAGTCCTCGCCCATCGGGTCGGACTTGCTCGACTGCTGGTGAAGGATGTCCAGGTTGAGCTGGTTCGGCCACCAGTCGGCGTTCCTCGGGGCGCTCGCGACGGCGTGCTGGCTGATACCGTGCGGAAACGGGCACTTCGATTGGTCGGACATGCGGGGATCTCCTTTGATCTGTTCCATCCGGAAGGCGCGGCGACCGGGGTTGTCGCAGCGCGAGATCCCGACTGTCGACGCCGCGGCGCGATCGCGCCAATTCATCCTCTTTAACCGATCGATAGCCAAAATCTTTCATGTCCTGCCCGGCCATTGGCTTGGCCCGGCGAGACATTCGCGTGGCAGCCGTCGGACATGCCCTCGCGTCCGGCCGTGATTGCCTAGACTTCCCAACCGTCGTCGCATCTTCCCGGAGTCTCCCCGTGTTCGCCATGTCCCGCCTGTCCTCCTGGATCGCCGCGTTCGCGGTGGCCGCCGCCGTGCCGGTCGCGGCCCTCGCCGCCGACGCCCCTGCGGGCGCCCGGCCGCCCACCATGGCGTCGTCCAGCCGGCTCGACGAGATCCTGGCGCGCGGCACGCTGCGCGTGGGCAGCACCGGCGACTACAAGCCGTTCACCTACCGTGTGGCCGGCGGCGAACGCTTCATCGGCCTGGACATCGCGCTGGCCGAGGAGCTGGCGCACTCGCTGGGCGTCAGGCTGCAGGTGGTGCCCACCAGCTGGGGGACGCTCGTGGGCGACCTGGCCGAGGACCGCTTCGACATCGCCGTGGGCGGCGTCTCGGTCACGCTCGAACGCCAGAAGAAGGCGTTCTTCTCGCTGCCGACGATGCGCGACGGCAAGACGCCCATCGCACGCTGCGACGACGCCCGCAGGTACCAGACGCTGGCCGACATCGACCGCCCCGACGTGCGCCTGATCGTCAATCCGGGCGGCACCAACGAACGCTTCGCGCGCGCGCACGCGCCGCACGCGGCGCTGACGGTCTACCCCGACAACGTCACCATCTTCGACCGCATCCTGGCGGGCGAGGCCGACGTGATGATCACCGACGCCATCGAGGCGCGGCTGCAGCAGCGCCTGCACCCGAAGCTGTGCGCGATCCACCCGGACGCGCCGTTCGACTTCTCCGAGAAGGCCTTCCTGCTGCCGCGCGACGTCGCGCTCAAGGCCTACGTCGACCAATGGCTGCACCAGGCCATCGAGACCGGCCTCTACGCGCGGCTCAACGATCAATGGCTGGAGTACCCGTGGGGCATCGAGACGCTGCGCTCGCTGATCGACGCGCGGCTGCTGCTGGCGACCGACGTGGCGCAGTACAAGTGGAACCACCACCTGCCCGTCGAGGACGCCGCGCGCGAGGCGCAGGTGATCGACGCCCTCGGCCAGCGTGCGCGGGCGCTCGGCGTGCCGCAGCCGTGGGCCGAGAAGTTCTTCCGCGCGCAGATCGAGGCGTCCAAGACGGTGCAGAACGAGCTGTTCCAGGGCTGGGACGTGTTCCGCCGCGGCGAGTTCGCCGGCGCCCCCGACCTCGCCGCGGTCACGCGCCCGAAGCTCGACAAGCTCACCGACGACCTGCTGCACGCCATCGCCGAGAACTGGACGGTGCTGGGCGACCCGAAACGGCACGAGGACGTCGCCCGCGCGATGCATCCCATGCAGGCAGAGGATCTCAGTGCCAAGGCGGTCGCGCAGGCGATCGCGCCGCTGGCACCCTGAGCCGGCAAAGAAAAAGGCAGCCGAGGCTGCCTTTTCCATGAGGCCGGCGCCGCGCGGCGCCGGGCATCGTCCGCTTACTGCTGACGCGAGCGACGCTTGGCCATGAAGCCCATCAGGCCCAGGCCGGCGGCGAGCAGCGCCATGTTGGCGGGCTCGGGCACCGACGGCAGCGGCGTGCCGGGAGCGTTGGCCTGGATGGCCAGGTCATAGTCGGCGCCCAGGACGCCCGTGGCCGTGCCCATCACTTCGAAGTAGTAGTTGCCGGCGGCCAGGTTGGTGTACGTCGTCGTGACGGCGTCACCGCCGGCGAACGAGAACGTCGAACCCACCATGGTGCCCGCGGTCGCGGCAGTGCCGTCCGAGGTGCCGGTGTACAGCGTGAACGTGGCCGGGTTCATCGACACGTCCAGCGACTCGAACTCCTTCGCGTACGTCCACAGGTCGGACACGTCGGCGATGTTGAAGTTGTAGACGTAGTCGATGTCCTGCGTCGCGTCGAAGTTGCCGTGCACGGCGGCGCCGGTCGGGCCGACCGTCGGGTTGGCCGAGGTGGTCAGGTCAGGCAGCGTGGTGAACTGTCCGACCGTGGCCGCGGAAGCGGTGCCACCGGCAAAAGCCAGGGCAATCAGGACGAGGGTGGTGTTCAGTTTCATGAAACTCTTCTCCTAGCGGTGAGGGGATATGGCCGAGCTAACGGGCGAATTGCGTGTAAACCATTGCAACCACCATTCCCGCCGTCGTCGATCGGCGACATATCGTTTACCCGTACCCGCTTTTTCGACCCCTTCCCAGGAAAGCAGTGCAATTTTGATGCATTTCTGCTCATCCGTGCGCCGGTTTTTCGCTGCAAGCAGTGGTTAGGCATTAAAGCCCGCGAGCGAATCATTTCTGATTTGTGAAGCGATTTTCCGACACTGTCCGGCGACATTAAAGAGCAGGTGCCGAGACTGGTTTGGTCGTGATTAATATGGGCAGCTTTCCCATTTAATTTGCCTGTCGACCAATCCCTTTTGGATGGCAAGCCGGCGACCCGTCAACAGCCCGCCAGGCCCCTGGACATGCGGGTCTGCGCTTGGCGAGCCACCGCCGAGCTCGCTCGCGTCCACGCGCGCGAGGATTTGAATTTTCGTGCCCGCCCGATACCCGGCGCCGTTGCTCGAAATGGTTCAGATGAATCGTGGCCGAACGGCAACGATATTCAGCCCGAGTTTCAAAATCAAGGCAGCAAGAGTTCGAAAAGGGCGCGAAATCGCGCGAGTCTTGCTCGACCATAAGGTGACGAACGTAACAAAACCACAGGGTTACTGCCGAGCTGCGTCTTGTTGCATCTTGCCGTATGGTCGAGTAGATACTACGGTAATATTCGCTCGCCGTTGCAAAGCGGCAACCCATCAGTCGGGCTCGAATATTTTCTCGAACGCGACGCACTCGCTGCTCTGAATCGATACGCCGGCCTGACCGCCCGCGTCGACCCAACAGCGCCTGGCGGCTGGTCCTTCATTGGTCCTGCTGCTTGTCCACACCCGGCGTGCCGGCGTGCTGGCGTGCTGTCCCGGATGCCTCTGCAGGCACTGGCACATCTCGTCCGCGCGCCGACCGCCGATGAACACAGCATCATCGAAGGATCGGTCTTGAATCGTTTTGCCCTGGCTCAGAAGGCCACCCCCGCCCTGGCTCTCTCCGCAATCCTCCTCGCCAGCCTGACGGCCTGCGGCGGGGGTTCCGGCTCCGAAGCCCTGGCGCAGCCCGCCGCCGCCGACGCTCCGGCCCAGCCGGCCAGCGAGAACGCGCTCGAGGACACGGCCGTCGTCACCGCGATGGCCCAGACGGAAGTCCTGCCGGCGTACCACATGGCCCCCGCTCTCCTGGACGAACCCGCCCAGGACGACGTCGGCGGCACGAACGCCTCGGCGACCGTCGCGCCGAAGACCTTCGACGTCGACGCCGACGATGCCGCGATCAGCACCGCGCGCCTGTCGCGCGACGCGCTGGCCCAGCGCATCCTGGAAAAGCAGCGCGCGCGCATCGCCTCCACGGCCGGCGACACCAACGCCGCGCCGCTGACGACCACGATCAAGGGCACCGTCTACACGCCGGCCCAGATCCGCGCCGCCTACGGCCTGGCGCCCCTGCCGGCCGCCGGCGCGACGCTGACTTCCGCGCAGAAGGCCGAGCTGGGCGCCGGCCAGACGATCTACCTCGTCGATGCGTACCACGACGCCACCGCGCTGTCGGACCTCAACGCGTTCTCGACCAAGTTCGGCCTGCCCACCTGCACCCACGTCGCGATCACGAGCAACGCCAAGCTGGCGGCGCCGCCGTCGAACTGCACGTTCGCGCAGGTCTACTCGTACACCCGCGGCACCGTCACCACCACCGCGCCGGCCTACAACGCCACCTGGGCGCCGGAAAGCAAGCTCGACGTCCAGTGGGCGCACGCGATCGCGCCGCTCGCGCGCATCGTGCTGATCGAGATGCCCAGCGCGATGTCCAACGCCATCCTCGACGCCAACACCCTGGCCAGGAACCTGGGGCCGGGTGCCGTCTCGATGAGCTTCGGCTCGGCGGAAGCCGGCTGGGCGTCGACGACCGATTCCTACTTCGTGGGCACCGGCATGACCTTCGTGGCCGCTGCCGGCGACTCCGGCGCGCAAGTGCTGTGGCCGGCGGTCTCGCCCAACGTCCTGGCCGTGGGCGGCACGTCCACCAATGTCTCGTCCACCGGCTCGCGCATCGAAGTGGCCTGGGGAGGCAGCGGCGGCGGCATGAGCGCCTACGAGGCCCTGCCGGCATGGCAGAGCGGCGTGACGCCGACCGGCGGCAGCGCGCTCGTGCGCCGCGCCGTGCCCGACGTCGCCTTCAACGCCAGCCCGATGACCGGCGAGTATGTCGCCGTCACCCTGCCCGGCAAGACCACCACCTGGAGCGCCTACGGCGGCACCAGCATCGCCGCGCCGCAATGGGCCGGCCTGGTCGCGGTGGCCAACGCCATCCGTGCGGCCAATGCCAAGGCGGCGCTGGGCGACGTCCACGCGCTGATCTACAAGTCGATCGCGGCGGTGCCCGGCACCTACGCCGCGGCGCTGCATGACGTCATCGAAGGCACCAACGGCACCTGCGCCACCTGCAAGGCCGGCTCCGGCTTCGACCAGGCCACCGGCTGGGGCTCGCCCAACGCGTCGCAGCTGTTCACCGTGCTGACCGGCGTGGCGAGCCCGCAGGCCACCACGACCACCTCGGCGAACCACGCGCCGACGGTGACGGCGGCCACGCTGTCGGTCAAGGCCAGCGTCTACTTCGCCACCCGCATCACCGCCAAGGATGCCGACGGCGACGGCCTGACCTTCTCGGTCAGCGGCATGCCGAGCGGCGTGACCCTGTCCAGCAGCGGCATGCTCAGCGGCAGCACGGCGTCCAAGGGCACGTTCCACGTGACGGTCACCGCGCACGACACGCACGGCGCGACCGGCAGCGCAGTCATCACGCTGATCGTCGCGTAAGGTCTCGCGCCTTCGCATCGACGCCCGCCTCGCGCGGGCGTCGTCGTTTCTGCCGGGTCCGCGGCGATGTGGCTCACGTAAGATGCCCCGCATGGATGACGTCCCGGCCCGCGCCAAGCGACCCCGCCGCGGCAGCGGTGCCGTGACGCTGCACGACGTCGCCCGCCTGGCGCGGGTGGCGCCGATGACGGCGTCGCGCGCGCTCAACACGCCCGCTCGCGTGTCGCCCGAGGTGCTCGTGCGCGTGCGCGAGGCGGTCAAGGCCACCGGCTACGTGCGCAACCACGCGGCCGGCGCGCTGGCCTCCACGCGCAGCCGGCTCGTCGCCGCCGTGGTGCCCACGCTCGCGGGACCGGTCTTCCTGCCCACCATCCAGGCGCTGACCGCTGCACTGGCCGAGCACGGCTACCAGTTGATGCTGGGCCAGAGCGGCTACGTCGACTCGCGCGAGGACGCGCTGCTCGACGCCATCATCGGCCGCCGGCCCGACGGCATCGTGCTGACCGGCACCGTGCACTCGCCCGACGGCCGCCAGCGCCTGCAGGCGGCCGGCATCCCGGTCGTCGAGACCTGGGACCTGTCGCCCGACCCGCTGGACATGCTGGTCGGCTTCTCGCACGAGGCCGTGGGCCGCGCGGTCGCGCAGTTCCTGCAGGCGCGCGGCCGCCGGCGCCTGGCCGTGATCGCCGGCGACGACGAGCGCTCGCGCCGCCGCCACGAGGCCTTCCGTGCCGCCGCTGCCGAGCGCGGCCTGGCCGAGGTCGCCGTCATCACCGTCCCCGCGCCCACCACGCTGCGCGGCGGACGCTCCGCGCTCGTGGAGCTGCTGCGCCGCCCGGGAGGCGTCGACGCCGTCTTCTGCAGCTCCGACCTGCTTGCGCTGGGCGTGCTGACCGAGGCGCGCGTTCGCGGCCTGGACGTGCCGGGGCAGCTCGCCGTGGTGGGCTTCGGCGACCACGAGTTCGCCGCCGACCTCGAGCCCGCGCTGACCACCGTGCGCATCGACGGCGGCGCCATCGGCCGCCAGGCGGCCCGCTTCATCGTCGACCGCGCCGAGGGCCGCGACGTGGCCGAGCGGGTGGTCGACGTCGGCTTCTCCATCATCGATCGCACCAGCGCCTGAGCGGCCGGCCTCGGAAGCGGTGCTTGCGGCGCGCATCTGTTAGCGCTACCATCTCCTCGTCCACTTTTTCGCCGCTGCCATGTCCCTGTCCGCCCTGCCGACCATCGCCGACCTGCGCGTCATTCCCGTCGCGGGCCGCGACAGCATGCTGCTCAACCTCAGCGGCGCGCACGCCCCGTTCTTCACGCGCAACCTGCTGATCCTGACCGACAGCGCCGGCCGCACCGGCATCGGCGAGGTGCCCGGCGGCGAGAAGATCCGCCGGACGCTGGAGGACGCGCGCGCGCTGGTCGTCGGCGAACCGCTGGGGGCGCACCTGCGGCTGCTCGACGAGGTGAGGCGGCGCTTCGCCGACCGCGACAGCGGCGGCCGCGGCCTGCAGACCTTCGACCTGCGCACCACCATCCACGCCGTCACGGCGCTGGAGTCGGCGCTGCTGGACCTGCTGGGCCAGCACCTGGGCGTGCCGGTCGCAGCACTGCTCGGAGAAGGCCAGCAGCGCGAAGCGGTCGACGTGCTGGGCTATCTGTTCTACATCGGCGACCGCACGCGCACCGACCTGCCTTACGCGAGCGAGCCCGAGGCCCTCGACGCCTGGTCGCGCCTGCGCCACGAGAAGGCGCTCACGCCCGAGGCGATCGTCCGCCTGGCCGAGGCAGCGCACGAGCGCTACGGCTTCCAGGACTTCAAGCTCAAGGGCGGCGTGCTGCCCGGCGACGACGAGGTGCTGGCGATCCGCGCGTTGCACGAGCGCTTCCCGCAGGCCCGCATCACGCTGGATCCGAACGGCGCGTGGTCGCTGCAGGAGTCGGTGCGGCTGCTGCGCGACCTGCGCGGCGTGCTCGCGTATGCCGAGGATCCGTGCGGCGCCGAGGGCGGCTTCTCGGGACGCGAGGTGATGGCCGAATTCCGCCGGGAGACGGGCCTGCCGACGGCCACCAACATGATCGCCACCGACTGGCGCCAGCTGGTGCACGCACTCTCGCTGCAGTCGGTCGACATCCCGCTCGCCGACCCGCATTTCTGGACGATGGCCGGCTCCGTGCGCGTGGCGCAGACCTGCCGCGACTGGGGCCTGACCTGGGGCTCGCACTCGAACAACCACTTCGACGTCTCGCTGGCGATGTTCACGCACGTGGCCGCCGCGGCGCCGGGCCGCGTCACCGCGATCGACACGCACTGGATCTGGCAGGACGGCCAGCGCCTGACGCGCGAGCCGCTGCGCATCGCCGGCGGCAAGCTGCGCGTGCCGCGCGCGCCGGGCCTCGGCGTCGAGCTGGACATGGCCGAGGTCGAGAAGGCGCACGCGCTGTACCGCCAGCACGGCCTGGGCGCGCGCGACGACGCGATGGCGATGCAGTTCCTGATCCCGGGCTGGACCTTCGACCCGAAGCGGCCGGCGCTGGCGCGCGACGCCGCGCGTTGAATCGGCGCTCGATCCAGGACCTCGCCAAGGGGTCTGGCTCCGCGGCGCCCCGCCTCCGGGCATGTCGACGACGTTGACCGCGGTGCCTGACGCCGTTGCGGGATCGCGGCACGCGCGAGACGGCGTTGCCGCCATGCGCACCGGTCAATACGGGGACAGGCACCGCCAACCCGCTCGCTTGGCGTCTCCGGAAGCGCAGCGCGGCGGAGCCGTACCCCTCCGGCTGGCGCCCCTCGAACCGGCGCGCGCACGCCTCGGCCGTTACCTCCCAGGTCATCGCCACGCGATGCACGCTCGCGGAAGATGAGGCCGTCAACCGAAGCAGCAACCAAGGAAGCCACCATGACATCCGCCGAACTTCTTCCCCTCGGGGTCTGCCACATGATCGGCCTGGGCGCGATCGGATCGTGCGTCGGGATCGGACAGCTCGCGGGCCGCTACATCGAGTCCGCGGCGCGGCAACCCGCGCTGATGGAGCCCCTGCTCACCAAGGTGTTCCTGATGGTGGGCGTGCTGGATGGCGCCTTCCTGATCGCGTCGGGCATCGGCCTGTGGTTCGCCACGGCCAACCCGTTCCACTGACCACTGCCGGCACGTCCGACTCGCTCCATCGAAAGGAATCGCCATGCGTCCCATCACGCTTTCGAACCTCGTCGCGCTCGCGGCCAGCCAGGTACTCGCGCTCGTGACCACCTGCGCCTCGACCTGGGCCGTCTGGCTCTGGCTCGCGGCAGCGCATCCCTTCAGGTGAGGCGCCGCGCGTCGCTTGCCGGCCGGGTCCGTCAGGCCTTCGCGGGCGCGGGCTCGAGCCGCGCACGGTGGGTCGTCAACGCGGCGACGACGATCTCGTCCAGCTCCGCGCCGGCGTCGGTGCCGAGCACGGCCAGGATCTCGCTGCGCATGCGCGGCACCCAGAACTTGCGGAGATGCTCGGCGATGCCGGCCAGCGCCTCGTCGCGATCGGGCTGCGCCGCGAAGAAGTCGCCGATGCGGTTGGCCATGACGATGAGGTTGTGCGTGTCCATGACTAGCTGAGCGTGGGATTTCCGAAGCGGTCGGCGTCCGAGTACAGCACGAGGTCGTCGCGCCGCGCGAAGCCCGCCAGCGCGAGTCGGGCACGGCGCGCGGTGTCGACGGCGCGCGCGGTGGGCGCGGACACGGCGACGAGCGCGGTGATCCCCGCGGCCACCGCCTTGCGCACCATCTCGACGCTGGCGCGGCTCGTGATGCAGCAGAAGCCGTCGCGCGGATCGACGCGGGACTCCACCATCGCACCGACCAGCTTGTCGAGCGCGTTGTGGCGGCCGACGTCCTCGCGCACGAGCTGCACGCGGCCGTCGGGCGAACACCAGGCCGCCGCGTGCGTGGCGCCGGTGCGCTGCTGCAGCGCCTGGTGCGACGGCAGTTCGCGCAGCGCCGCGGCGATGGCCGGCGGCGACAGCGGCACGGCGCCGCCCTCGAGCGGCCGCAGCGGCGGCTCGACCTGCTCGAGGCTCTCCGTTCCGCACAGGCCGCAGCCGGTGCGCCCGGCCATCGACCGCCGCCGGTCCTTCAGCCGCGCGAAGCAGGCGCTGGCGACATCCATCTCCACGCGCAGGCCCGCCGGGTCCTCGACCACCTCGACGCCGTAGAGCTCGTCCGCGCGCTCCAGCAGGCCCTCGGTGAGGCCGAAGCCGAGCGCGAAGTCCTCGAGATCGAGCGGCGTGGCCAGCATCACCGCGTGCGAGATGCCGTTGAAGATCAGGGCGACGGGCACCTCGTCGGCCAGCCAGTCCTCGGCTTGCGCGAGCGTGCCCGCGCGCCGCACGCGCACGTCCACGCGCTGCGCGCCCGCGCGCGCGGGGCCGGCGTCGCCGTCGTGGACCTGGTGGTCGGTTTCCACGTCACTTGCCCGTGACGGCCGCGGCCGCGCCCTGCCGCGCATCGGCCAGGAAGCGCTGCTGGTCCTCGTCGAAGTCCTTGTAGGCGCGCTGCCACGACGAGGGCTGTGCCACCGGCATCACCTGCACGGCCGTCACCTTGTACTCGGGGCAGTTCGTGGCCCAGTCGGAGCTGTCGGTGGTGATGACGTTGGCGCCCGACTCGGGGAAGTGGAACGTCGTGTAGACCACGCCCGGCTGCACGCGCTCGGTGAGCGTGGCGCGCATCACCGTCTCGCCGGCGCGGCTGGTGATGCCCACCCAGTCACCGTCCTTGACGCCGCGCTCCTGCGCGTCGTGCGGATGGATCTCCAGGCGATCCTCGTCGTGCCACTGCGAATTGGGGGTGCGCCGCGTCTGCGCGCCGACGTTGTACTGCGACAGGATGCGGCCCGTGGTCAGCAGCAGCGGGAACTTGCGCGTGACCTTCTCGTCGCTCGGCACGTACTGCGTGACCAGGAAGCGGCCCTTGCCGCGCACGAAATGGTCGACGTGCATGATGGCGGTGCCGGCCTCGTCGGTCGAATCGTTGCACGGCCACTGCACGCTGCCCAGGCGATCGATCTTCTCGTAGGTGACGCCCGCGAAGGTCGGCGTCAGCGCGGCGATCTCCTGCATGATCTGCTCGGGATGCGTGTACGCCATGGGGTACCCGAGCGCGTTGGACAGCCGCACCGTCGCCTCCCAGTCGCCCACGCCCGACAGGGGCGCCATCACCTTGCGCACCCGCGAGATGCGGCGCTCGGCGTTGGTGAAGGTGCCGTCCTTCTCGAGGAAGCTCGAGCCCGGCAGGAACACGTGCGCGTACTTGGCCGTCTCGTTGAGGAAGATGTCCTGCACGACCACGCATTCCATCGCCTTGAGCGCGCTGGCCACGTGCTGGGTGTCGGGGTCGGACTGCACGATGTCCTCGCCCTGGCAGTAGAGGCCCTTGAACTCGCCGTGCAGCGCGGCGTCGAACATGTTGGGGATGCGCAGGCCGGGCTCGGACTGCAGCGTCACGCCCCAGGCCTTGTCGAACTCGTGGCGCACGGCGTCGATGCCGATGTGGCGGTAGCCGGTGAGCTCGTGCGGGAACGAGCCCATGTCGCACGAGCCCTGCACGTTGTTCTGGCCGCGCAGCGGGTTGACGCCCACGCCCTCGCGGCCGACGTTGCCGGTGATCATCGCGAGGTTGGCGATGCCGATGACGGCCGTCGAGCCCTGCGCGTGCTCGGTCACGCCCAAGCCGTAGTAGATGGCGCCGTTGGGGCGGCGGCCGCCCGCGGCGATGGCGTCGGCGAGCGTCTGCGCGGTGCCGTCCGCGCGGCCGGTGGCATAGAGGCGCGCGGCCCCGCGCACGAGCGCGGCGGGCACGCCCGTCTCGGCCTCGAAGGCCTCGGGCGAATTCTCGGGGCGCGCGACGAACTCGCGCCACTGCTGCACGCTGCGGTCGTCGCAGCGCCCGGCCACGTAGGCCGCGTCGTCCAGGCCCTCGGTCACGATCACGTGCGCCAGCGCCGACAGGATCGCCACGTTGGTGCCGGGCCGCAGTTGCAGGTGGAAGTCGGCCTTGACGTGCGCCGTGTCCACCAGCTCGATGCGGCGCGGGTCGATCACGATCAGCCTGGCGCCCTGGCGGAGGCGGCGCTTCATGCGCGACGCGAACACCGGGTGCGCCTCGCTCGGGTTGGCACCCATCACGATGATGACGTCCGACTTGGCCACCGACTTGAAGGTCTGCGTGCCGGCCGAGGTGCCGTAGGTCTGGCCCAGGCCATAGCCCGTGGGCGAGTGGCAGACGCGGGCGCAGGTGTCGACGTTGTTGTTGCCGAATGCCGCGCGCACCAGCTTCTGCACGAGGTAGGTCTCCTCGTTGGTGCAGCGCGAGGAGGTGATGCCGCCGATCGAATTGACACCGAACGACGCCTGCAGGCGCTTGAACTCCGAGGCCGCATGGTGGATGGCCTCGTCCCACGACACCTCGCGCCACGGGTCGGTGATCTTCGCGCGGATCATCGGCCGCGTGACGCGATCCTTGTGCGTGGCGTAGCCCCAGGCGAAGCGCCCCTTGACGCACGAATGGCCCTCGTTGGCCTTGCCGTCCTTCCACGGCGTCATGCGCACGACCTCGTCACCCTTGACCTCGGCCTTGAAGCCGCAGCCCACGCCGCAGTAGGCGCAGGTGGTGGTGACGCTCTTCGTGGGCATGCCCAGCTCGATGACCGTCTTCTCCTGCAGCGTGGCGGTGGGGCACGCGTTGACGCAGGCACCGCAGCTGACGCACTCGCTGTGCATGAACGGCTCGTCCATGCCGGCGGACACGTGCGACTCGAAGCCGCGGCCCGAGATGGTCAGCGCGAACGTGCCCTGCGTCTCCTCGCAGGCACGTACGCAGCGGTTGCAGACGATGCACTTGCTGGCGTCGAAGGTGAAGTACGGGTTGGACTCGTCCTTCTTCGCATCGAGGTGGTTCTTGCCGGCGTAGCCGTAGCGGACCTCGCGCAGGCCGACGGCGCCGGCCATGTCCTGCAGCTCGCAGTCGCCGTTTGCGGCGCAGGTCAGGCAGTCGAGCGGATGGTCGGAGATGTAGAGCTCCATCACGCCCTTGCGCAGCCTGGCGAGCTTCGGGCTCTGCGTGCGCACCGACATGCCGGCCTCCACCGGCGTGGTGCACGACGCGGGCGTGCCGCGTCGGCCGTCGATCTCGACCAGGCACAGGCGGCACGAGCCGAACGGCTCCAGAGAATCGGTGGCGCACAGCTTGGGCACCTCGATGCCGGCGGCGATGGCCGCGCGCATCACGGAGCTGCCGGCGGGCGCGGTGACGTCGACGCCGTCGATCTTCAACGACACCATCTGCGTGGACTCGCTCGCGGGGGTGCCGAGGTCGTGGTCGGGGTGGGTGTCGTTGAGGCTCAGCATCAGGATTCTCCCGTCGCGGCGGGGCGCGGCAAGCCGAAGTCTTCAGGGTAGTGGTCGAGTGCAGACAACACCGGGAACGGGGTCATGCCGCCCATGGCGCACAGGCTGCCGGCGACCATCGTGTCGCACAGGTCGCGCAGCAGCGTCTCCTGCACGTGCTTCTGTGAGATCGGCGCCGCGACCAGTCGTTCCACGACCTCGACGCCGCGCGTGGATCCGATGCGGCAGGGGGTGCACTTGCCGCAGGACTCGATCGCGCAGAACTCCATCGCGTAGCGCGCGAGCCCGGCCAGGTTGGCCGTGTCGTCGTGCGCGACGATGCCGCCGTGGCCGACCGTGGCGCCCACGGCCGAGTACGCCTCGTAGTCGATCGGCACGTCCCACTGCGATTCGGGCACGTAGGGCCCCAGCGGGCCGCCCACCTGCACGGCCTTGAGCGGCCGGCCGGAGCGCGAGCCGCCGCCGAAGTCGAACATCAGCTCGCGCAGCGTGACGCCGAACGGCAGCTCGACGAGCCCGCCCTGCTTCAGGTTGCCCGCCAGCTGGAACGGCAGCGTGCCGCGCGAGCGGCCGGCGCCGAACGCGGCGTAGGCCTGGGCGCCGTCGGCCAGGATGCGCGGCACGCTGGCCAGCGTGATCACGTTGTTGATGACGGTGGGCCAACCGAACAGGCCGTGGATGGCCGGCAGCGGCGGCTTGGCACGCACGATGCCGCGTCGGCCCTCGATGCTCTCGAGCAGTGCCGTCTCCTCGCCGCAGACATAGGAGCCCGCGCCGCGGCGCACGTCGAGCCGGAACGCCGGGCCCGTGCCGCGCAGCGCCGCGCCGATGTGGCCGGCGGCCGTGGCGCGCGCGATCGCCTCGCGCAGCGTGGCCTCGGCGTGCGGGTACTCGGAGCGGATGTAGACGACTCCGTAGGTGGCGCCGACGGCCACGCCGGCGATGGCCATGCCCTCGACGAGCGCGTACGGGTCGCCCTCCATCAGCATGCGATCGGAGAACGTGCCGGAGTCGCCCTCGTCGGCGTTGCAGACGACGGCCTTGCGCGCGCCCGCCGCGGCGGCGACCGTCTTCCACTTGACGCCCGCCGGGAACGCGGCGCCGCCGCGGCCGCGCAGGCCGGACTCGATGACCTCGCCGACGACGGCGGCCGGCGCCATCGCCAGCGCCTTGTCGAGCCCGGCCCAGCCGCCGTGCGCGGCGTAGTCGTCGAGCGACAGCGGGTCGGTCAGGCCGACGCGCGCGAAGGTGATGCGGCGCTGCTTCGCGAAGTACGGCAGCGCCTCGGTCACGCCCAGGTGCAGCGCGTCGCCGGTCAGCGCCTCCGGCAGGCCGCGCTGCGCGATGGCGGCGTCGAGCAGGCCGGCCGCGACGAGGCGGTCGACGTCGCCCGCCTGCACGGGGCCGAACGCGACGCGGCCGGCCGGCGTGGCCACTTCCAGCAGCGGCTCCAGCCACAACAGGCCGCGCGAGCCGTTGCGCACCAGGTGCAGCGGCAGCTGGCGCTGCGCCGCGGCGGTGGCCAGCGCGGCGGCGACGTCGTCCGCGCCGGCGGCCACCGCGGCCGCATCGCGCGGGAGCCAGAGGCGGGCGGCGGTCATGGGGCCTCGCCCTCGATTCGGGCGGCCAGGGCGTCGACGGTGGCGGCGGACACCCGCGCGCCAAGCTGGCCGTCGATCATGGCCGCGGGGCCCGTGGCGCACAGGCCCAGGCAGTAGACGGGTTCGAGCGTCACGCCGCCGTCGGCGCGCGTCGCGCCGGGCGCGCACGCGAGGCGCGCGCCCGCGTGGGCCATCAGTGCCTCGGCCCCGTTGGCGCGGCAGGCCTCGGCCTGGCAGATCTGCAGCACATGCCGCCCTGCGGGGGTGCTGCGGAAGTGGTGGTAATAGGTGAGGACGCCGTGCACCTCGGCCCGCGACAGGTTGAGCGCGACGGCGATCTCGGGGACGAGCGCCGGTGGCACGAAGCCCAGCGCGTCCTGGATGTGATGGAGGATGGGCAGCAGCGCGGAGGCGCTGCCGCCCGGAACCTCGGCGGGGATGTCCGCCTGGTGGAGCGCGACGGCCTGCGCGAGCAGCGCGCGCTCCGGTTCCGACGCCGCGGGGCCTTGCGGCGCCCGCGGTGCGGACCCTCGGGGCATGCCCCTCAGGTCGTCAGTTGAAGAACTTCGCGACACTGGCGAGCGTCATCCAGACGCCCCACGCAAGGGGAATGCCGACGGCGGCCCACGCCAGCACGACCGTGGCCGGGCTGCTCGGGGCGGCGTCCACCGCGACCGCGGTCGATGCCTCGGAAGCCGCGGCGCGTTCGTGCGCGAGACGGCGTTCCTCGGCCAGTTCCGCATCGGTCATGAAGTACTTCTGGTCGACCGGCTTGATGAGCATGTTGGCGATGAAGCCGACCACCAGGAAGCCGACCAGGATGTACATCGTCTGGTTGTAGACCTGCTCGCGCGGGATGCCCAGCCCCAGCTGGTAGTCGCGCATGTAGTTGACGACGACCGGGCCCAGGATGCCGGCGGTCGACCAGGCGGTCAGCACGCGGCCGTGGATCGCGCCCACCATCTGGGTGCCGAACAGGTCCGCCAGGTAGGCGGGCACCGTGGAGAAGCCGCCGCCGTACATGCTCAGGATGATGCAGACCGCGCCGACGAACGCCAGCTTGGAGCCGGCTCCGGCGCTGCTGGGCAAGCTCGCGTAGAGGATGGCACCGAGCACGAAGAACACGAAGTACGTGGTCTTGCGGCCGAGCTTGTCCGACAGGCTGGCCCAGAAGAAGCGGCCGCCGATGTTGAACAGGCTCAGGAGCGCGGCGAAGCCCGCGGCGATGCCGGCGATGGCCGTCAGCTGCGGCTTGTCGAGCTGTCCGTACTTCAGGTCCAGGCCGAGCAGGTGCCCGCCGAAGATCTCCTGCAGCATCGGGCTGGCGAGGCCGATCACGCCGATGCCGGCGGACACGTTCATCGTCAGCACCAGCCACACCAGCCAGAACTGCGGGATGCCCCAGATCTTCTTCACGTGCACGTGGCCGCGCGTGATCATGGCGTTGCCGCCCGCATCGGTGGGCGCCGTCCAGCCTTCCGGCTTCCAGCCGGAAACCGGCACGCGGTAGCCGAATGCGCCGCCCATCATGAACACGAAGTAGATCGCGGCCATCACCAGGAACGTCTGCGCGACGCCGACGTCCGTGGCCGAGGCGAAGTGCTTCATCAGCAGCGCCGCCAGCGGCGAGCCGATCATCGCGCCGCCGCCGAAGCCCATGATCGCCATGCCGGTGGCCATGCCGCGCTTGTCGGGGAACCACTTGATCAGCGTCGAGACCGGCGAGATGTAGCCCAGGCCCAGGCCCACGCCGCCGATCACGCCGGAGCCCAGCAGCATCAGCCAGAACTGGTGCTGCTGGATGCCGAACGCCGAGATCACCATGCCGCCCGCCCAGCAGATGGCGGCGACGACGCCGGCCTTGCGCGGGCCGACGTGCTCGAGCCAGCCGCCCCACAGCGCCGCCGAGCAGCCCAGGATGACGAAGAACAGCGTGTACATCCAGCCGAGGGTGGAGACCTGCCAGTCGCACGACGTGGTGAACAGCTGGCCCCAGAACCCGACGTCCTTCGGGCAGGCGATGGCGGCCTTGATGCCGAGCGCCTTGCTCAGCGGCAGCCAGAACACCGAGAAGCCGTAGGCCATGCCGATGCAAAGGTGGATGGCGAGCGCGGCGGGCGGCACGAGCCACCGGTTGTAGCCGGGCCCGGCGATGGTGCGCTCCTTTGACAGCAGCCCCCCGGAGGCTGGGGCGTGCTCGGAGCCGTTCATGACGGTTGACATCTGGTTCCTTTTGATGACCTGCGGGCATCGGTCGCCGCTGTCCCAACATCGACGACTGCCCGACTGTAAGTATCCCGTGGGGATCGTTGCAATATGCGGTCAAGCTCTAAAGACGAACCCTAGGATCGACCGGCACATGACCTGACTACGTCAATCCCGACATCCGTTTTAGCGGTTCTGCATGCTGCATTGCGGCATCTTTCGCGATACCGCGCGCGGTATGCGTCGAGTACGTTTTGTTTCAATCAAGTGCGCTTGCTCGACGGGTAAACGCGACATCCCTGCACGGGCTGGGGGAATTACCCCCCTGGGCATCGACGTGCGGCGGTGGCGGGACGGCGCGCCGCGGAAAGGCGGACCGGCCGCGCCGCCTCGCCACGATGACCGGCCGCGATGCCGAATCCGCATGGATGGCGGCGTCGCGATAGCGTTGCCGCCGAATTCGCGGCGGCTCCGGCGTCGGGCCCGCATTCCGGGGAAACTCGCAGGTGCGGCGGCCGCGGCGGCACGCCTCGAAACGCCATGCACAAGATCTCCATCCGTCCCCAGTGGACGATCTCCAACGACGGCGGCGGCACGCTGGGCCCGCGGCTGATCGCGCTGCTGGCCTGCGTGGCCGAGACCGGCAGCATCGCCGCGGCCTGCCAGCGTGCGGGCCTGTCGTACCGCCATGCCTGGGACACGATCCGCGACGGCGAGGCCTGGTTCGGCGCGCCGCTGCTGCAGATGGAACGCGGCCGCGGCTCGCGCCTGACGCCGCTGGGCGAGAAGCTGGTGTGGGCCGACCGCCGCATCGCCGCGCGGCTCGCGCCGGCGCTCGACACGCTGGCATCCGAGCTGGAGGTGGAACTGCAGCGCATCATCGCCCCGCCGCAGCGCCTGCTGCGCATCCATGCCAGCCACGGCTTCGCCATCGAGAAGCTGATGGCGATGCTGGTGGCCGACGGCGTCGACGTCGAGCGCGTCTACACCGACAGCCTGGACGCCGCCGCCTCCCTGCACGACGGGGCCTGCGACCTGGCCTGCTTCCACGTGCCGCACGGCCCGCTGGAGGCGCGCGGCTGGGAGTTCCACGCGCGCTGGCTGGATCCGCGCGAGCACGTCGTCATCGACATCACCGACCGCACGCAGGGCCTGATGGTCGCCCCCGGCAATCCGCTGCACGTGGCCGGAGTGGGCGACCTCGCGCGGCCCGGGCTGCGCTTCATCAACCGCCAGCGCGGCTCGGCCACGCGCTTCCTGCTGGACGCGCTGCTCGCGCAGGCGGGCGTCGACCCGGCGGCCATCGTCGGCTACGAGCACGGCGAATTCACGCACGCGGCCGTGGCGGCCTTCATCGGCAGCGGGATGGCGGACGTCGGCTTCGGCCTCGAGCGGCCGGCGCGCCACTTCAAGCTGGACTTCATCCCGCTGGCCACCGAGCGCTACTTCGCCGTCTGCCGGCGCGACGCGCTGGCGCGATCGGAGATCGAGCAGGTGCTCGCGATCCTGCGCAGCGACGCGTTCCGCTCGGAGGTCGACGCGCTGCCCGGCTACCGGGCGCGCGACAGCGGCGCGGTGACGCCGCTGGGCGACATCCTGGCAGCCGCGGGCGTCGACCTCTAGCCTGCCAGGCCCGTGGCTTCAGTCCCCAGGCCCCGAGCGCCTTCTCAGCGCGCCGCGACGCGCACGTCTGCCGCGTCGGCCGTGGCCATGCCCGCGGCCACGGGAACGGCGTGCTCGTCGGCCGCGGCCTGGTTGCGGCAGTCGACCGCCGCGCGCCACGCGTCCAGGTTGTCGCGCACGTCGACCATGTTGATGCGGTAGACGATGGCGGTCTTCCAGACGAATGCGCGCAGCACGTCGACGTCGCCGTTGGCGTGCTCGACGATGCGGCTCTGGACGCTCGACACCGAGGGGCAGGCCGGCGCGGCCTGGGCGGACATGCAGGACAGCAGCGCGCCCGCGGCGGCGATGGAAGCGGAAACGGTGTTCTTGACGATGTTCATGACGAACTCCTCGAATCGGATTGCAGGACGGACTCCGAAGTCGGTCGCCAAGTCGCTGGTGGCGACGGCCGTGGCGATCGGCTGGGCGCGCGCACGGACCTCGCGCGTCACGCGCGACGAGGACCGCCGCTCGATCGCCGCGTCGCATCGGGGATGACGACGGTCGCGGCGATCGGCCGAAGGTGAGAATGAGCGTCGCCGGCGCGGCGAGCGAGCACGATGCGACGAAAGCCGCCAAACGGCGCCTGAAGTACGCGCCGACGCGACGAGCGCCGGCGAGCGTCGCCGGTCACCCCGGGTCGTCAGACGGCGAGGCCCGCTTGCCGCGCGCGCTGCGGTCGCGTCAGTAGCGCCACTCCGGCAGCGTGCGCAGGAACTCCGGACCGCAACCCTTGAGGCGCACGTACTTGTCGTCGATGCGGTCCGGCAGCACGAGCCGGTTGACCACGACGGTCGCGATCAGCCACGGCAGCACCAGGAGCATCGCGATCAACGCGACGCTCTCGTCGTGCGTCGCCATCGCCACGCCGATCAGCAGCACCTCCGCCGCCAGGCCGCCCCAGCCGACGATGCGGCCCCAGAGGACGCGCTTCTGGTGGCGCGCGCACAGCCCGACGTGGACGACCGCCGTCCTGCGAACGATCAGCGCGACGAGGGCATAGAGCAGGATGGCCAGCAGGATCAGCAGGTACAGCCATGGCGAATGCCAGCTCACGCGGCAGCGCCGCTTGGGCGCCAGGCTCGGCGCGTTGCACTTGATGCAGCGGTGGGGAAAGTCGCCGCCCTTGCGCATGACCAGCACCTTGCCGTGGCGCCACATCGCGGCATCGCCGCCCCCGTCCTCGACGACCGCCTTCGGCGGTGCGTAGCGATTCATCGTCGTCATGGTGTCCCCCCTCCCGTCTTGCCGTGGCGGCGCGCCGTCCGTGGGCGCCGCTTCGCGGTTCCTCGATCGCGCGCGACGTTCAGCGCGCCTCCAGCACGTCCAGCGCGCTCACCGCCGGCGCCGCGTTGCCCCATGCCGCGCGCACGTAGGTGGCCAGCACGGCGATCTCCTCGTCCTTGAGCGACGGCCCGAACGGTGGCATGCCGTAGGGCCGCGGGTTGCCCGCCGTCGTCGGCGGGAAGCCCCCGTTGACGACGATGTGGATCAGGTTGGCGGGCGATTCCAGCAACACCTTGCGGTTGCCGGCCAGCGGCGCGTAGACGACGCCCTGCGGGCTGCGGCCGCCCGCGCCGTCGGCGCCGTGGCAGGACGCGCAATGATCCTTGTAGAGCGCGGCGCCGTGCGCGAACGCCTCCTTGCCGATCTGCGGCGCGGCCGCGGGATGCACGGGCACCTGCGGCAGCGACTTGAGGAAGGCCGTCATCGCGGCGACGTCCGCGTCGTCCAGGTATTGCGTGCTGCGGAAGACGACCTCGGCCATCGGCCCGAGCGCCGCGCCGCGCGGCGTGAAGCCCGTCTTGAGCAGCGCGGCCACCTCGGCGTCCGACCAGTCGGCCACGCCGGCCTCCGCGCTCGAGGCCAGCGACGGCGCATACCAGTTCTGCAGGGGGATCAACCCGCCGCTCAGCTCCAGGCTGTCGCGCGTGGCGCCGAAGGCGTTGCGCGGCGAGTGGCAGGCGGCGCAGTGGCCGAGAGCGCGCACCAGGTAGGCGCCGCGGTTCCACTGCGGCGACTGCCCGGGCTGCGGCTCGTAGACGCCCGGCGTGAAGAACAGCGCGCGCCAGACGGCCAGCGACGCCTGCAGGTTGTAGGGAAAGCGCAGCGCGTGCGCGCGATTGGCCTGGGCCACGGGCACCTGCGAGCGCAGGAAGGCGAACAGCGCGTCGGCGTCGGCTCGCGTGATCTCGGTGAAGTTCGGATACGGGAACGCCGGGTAGAGAAGATGCCCGTCGGCCGAGCGTCCGTTGTGCAGTGCGCGCCAGAACTGCGCGGCCGACCAGGTGCCGATGCCGGTCTTCGCGTCGGGCGTGAGGTTGCTGGCGTAGACCGTGCCGAATGGCGTGGCGATGCCCTTGCCGCCCGCGTAGGCGGCGCCGCCGCGGTCGGTGTGGCAGGCCGCGCAGTTGCCGGCGCGCGCGAGATAGGCGCCGCGCGCGACCTGCTCGGGCGTGGCGGAAAAGGAGTCGGCGGATCCGACCAGTGCGTCCTCGCCGCGCACGTTGAGCCAGGCGACGAGCGCCGCGGCCAGCGCGATCAGCAGCGCCAGCACGACGAGCAGGCGCGGCCACGTCAGGCGCATCCTCATGGCGGCACGCTTCCGCAGGCGAGCGGCAACGGTCGGGCGAGCGATGCGGCGGGCGCCGGCCCGACGGCCACCGGTTGCGAGGACAGCCAGGTGGCGACGGCGGTGATGTCGGCCGGCGTCAGCATCGTCGCCACGCGGGCCATGCAATCGGGTGCGAGCGCCTTGCGCTGGCCCGTGCGCCATGCGCCGAACTGCTCCACGAGATAGCCGCGCGGCAGGCCCAGCAGGCCGGGGATGGCCGGCAGCACGCCGGTCATCGTCGCGCCGTGGCACTGCGCGCACGCCGGGACGCCGTGCGCCGCGTCGCCCTGGCGCACCAGCGCCTCGCCGCGCGCGATCTCGTCGGCCGCCGCGCCCACGGTCTGCGGCGGCGCGTAGGGCAGGTCCAGCGCGGCGAAGTAGTCGGCGATCTCGTGCAGGTACGGCTCCGACATCTGCTCGACGAAGTACGTCATCGTCGGATAGGCGCGGCGCCCGCTGCGGAAGTTGTCCAGCTGGTTGTACAGGTAGCCGGCGGGCTTGCCCGCGATGCGCGGGAAGAAGCCTTCCTGCGTGGCCCGCCCTTCCCTGCCGTGGCAGGCTCCGCAGGGCTGCATGCGCTGGGCCAGGGTGTCGGGGACGGCCTGCGGCGAACCGGCCATCGCGCTGGACAGCATCGCCGACGCGCCGATCGACACGGCGGCGCGGCGAAGCAGCGACTTGGCGGAAGCGGGCGTCATGACGCGACTGTAGCTCGCCGCGCGATCGAGACGGCGTCATCGCGCGCGCAGTCGCGCAATCCACGGCGGCGAGCAGACCGTCCTTCGTCGACGTGGATCCTGCGACTGCGCGCAGGATGACACGATGGCGGGCGGGGGCGGTGCGCTGCACCTGCCGTCATCCTGCGCGCAGGATGACAACATCGCCTCAGGCACGAGCCCACGGGAAGCCGCGCTTGTAGCGCAGCAGCATCTGCGCGTTGCCCTGCTCGAAGAACTCCCTCGTCACCGAGCCCTCGTTGCCGCCCAGGCAATATTGCACCGTGTATCGACCGGTGCAGTCGAAGGCCTTGAAGTTCTGCATCATCACCTGGGCGAACACGCGGTCCTGGCCCCACTTGCCGTGCCACGCGTGCGCGGCCTGCAGCAGCACCTCGCGCCGGATGCAGTAGGAGTTGGTGTCGATGAGGTGGGTGTTGGTGAATGCCGGCCACTTGCCCAGGCTCTCGCAGTCGTCGCGGCAGGCGAATTCGCCTTCGGGGGTGCAGATGTTGCGCAGCGCGTAGCACCACTGCAACCGACGCGCGGCGATCAGGTCGACGCACTGCGCCACGTGTTCCGGCGCGAGGAAGTTGTCCTGGTCGAGGAACAGCACGTGCTCCTCGTCGACCAGGTGCGCGAACGCGGCGTAGACGCGGTGGCCGTAGAAGCCGCCGGCGCCCACGTTGCGCGGGAGCACGCACACGGGCACGTCGAGTCCGCGCAGCGCTTCGTCGACCGCGTCGCGGAACTGCGGGCCGTCGCAGACGACGTAGGCCGTGGAAGGTACGGTCTGCGCGCGCACGCTCTCGACGGCGCGCCGCAGCGAGGGCGCGCCGGTGGCCGGGATCAGGACGACGGCGCTCATCCCGCGAGCCGCTCGTCGACGAGCTCGATCCAGTGGCGCACCGGCGTCGCGGTGCCCGACTGCAGGTGCGAGATGCAGCCGATGTTGGCCGACACGATCGCACGTGGATCCGGCTGCGACGCGGCCAGCGCCGCGAGCTTGCGGTCGCGCAGCTGCGTGGCGATGGCCGGTTGCAGCAGCGAGTAGGTGCCGGCGGAGCCGCAGCACAGGTGCGCCTCGGACGCGGCCAGGCGCACGTCGAAGTCGAACGCCGCGAGGATCTGCTCGACGCCGCCACGCAGCTGCTGCCCGTGCTGCAGCGTGCACGGCGGATGGAACACCAGTGGCGTGCCGGGCGCGTGTTCGGGCGACTCCGCGCCGCGGCGTTCGCGCACGCCCTTCCAGTGACCGAGCAGCGCCGGCATCAGGCCGTCGACCACCTCGCTCACGTCGCGCGTGAGCGCGCTCACGCGGGCCGCCTTCCCGGCGTAGTCGGGATCGTGCGCCAGCGCGTGGCCGTAATCCTTGACGGTGACGCCGCAGCCCGACGCGTTCATCACGATCGCCTCGACCGCGCCGGCGTCGGTGAGGCCCGCCACCCAGGGCCACCAGGCGTCGATGTTGCGGCGCATGTCGTCGAGGCCACCCTCATGGTCGCCGCCATGGCTGCGCACCGCGCCGCAGCAGCCGGCGCCGTCGGGCGTGATCGACTGCACGCCGGCGAGGTCGAGCACGCGCGCGGTGGCCGCGTTGATGTTGGGCTTCATCGCAGGCTGCACGCAACCGGCCAGCAGCAGCACCTTGCGGGCGTGCGTGCGCTGCGGCCACAGGCCCTCGCGCGTGGCCGTCGCGGCATCGGGCCGGATCGGCACCTTGGCCTTGAGCGAGCGCGGCAGCAGCGGGCGCACCGCCTGGCCCAGCTTCATGGCGGGCGCGAACAGCGCAGACGTGATGCCCTCGCGAAGCAGCCAGCGCGTGAAGCGTTCGCCGGCAGGGCGCTGCACCTTCGCGTCGACGACGCGCCGGCCGATGTCCACCAGCCTGCCGTACTCGACGCCCGACGGACACGTGGTCTCGCAGTTGCGGCACGTCAGGCAGCGGTCCAGGTGCAGCTGCGTGGCGCGCGTCGGCTCGGCGCCTTCCAGCACCTGCTTCATCAGGTAGATGCGGCCGCGCGGGCCGTCGAGCTCGTCGCCCAGCAGCTGGTAGGTGGGGCAGGTGGCCGTGCAGAAGCCGCAATGCACGCACTTGCGCAGGACGGCCTCGGCCTCCTGGCCGTCGGGCGTGCCGGCGAATTCCGGGGAGAGATTGGTCTGCATCGAAGGACTCAGGCGTCCTGGAAGCGCATGGGCCGTCCAGGCACGAACACGCGGTGGGGGTCGAACGAATCGCGCAGCCGGCGGTGGATGGCCAGCAGCGCGGGCGCGAGCGGCGTGGCGTAGCCGGCGCCGTCGCCCACGCCGCCGCTGACGCGGAACGCGCTGCCGCCGGCGCGCTCGGCGCGGTGCATGACGAGCGTGTCCTCCGCCGGCGCGACGATCCAGCGCTGGGCGCCGCCCCATTCGATCAGCGTGTCGAGAAAGGACGGCAGCACGGGCGTGGTGGGTGGCAGCGACAAGCGCCACAGCGCGCTGTTCTCGCGCTGCGCGGCCGCGCGCGCCTCGATGAAGAACTCGTCGCGCTGGTCGCGCAGGCCTTCCCAGAACGCGCTGCCGATCTCCGGCGGGATGACCTCGCCGCCCAGGCGCTGGACGGCCGACTCGACGGCCGCGTGGGCGCCGCGCAGCCGGATCGCCAGCGTCTCGCGCCACCACACGCTGGCGTTGAGCGGCAGCGGCTGGCCGGCCCAGGCGTGCAGGTTCTCCAGCGCCTCGGCCTGGCGCATGTCGAAGCGCAGCGTCGTGGTGGCCACCGGCATCGGCAGCACCTTCAGGGAGACCTCGCAGATCGCGCCGAGCGCGCCCCACGAGCCTGCGGTCAGGCGGGCGACGTCGTAGCCGGCGACGTTCTTCATCACCTGGCCGCCGAAGTGCATCAGGTCGCCGCGGCCGTTGAGCAGCAGCACGCCCAGCACGTAGTCGCGCACGCCGCCGACGGCGGCCCGCCCGGGACCGGCCAGTCCCGAGGCGACCATGCCGCCGACGGTACCCGCGAGCCTGCCGTCCGCATCGGCGAAGCGCGGGGGATCGAACGGCAGGCACTGGCCGCGCTCGGCCAGCACGCGCTCGAGCTCCACGAGCGGCGTGCCGGCGCGCGCCGTGATCACGAGCTCGCTGGGCGCGTAGTCGACGATGCCCGAGTAGGCGCGCATGTCCAGCGTCGCGGCGTCGGAGATCACGCCGGCCATGGCCTGCTTGGTACTGCCGCCGCGGATGCGCAGGATGGCCTTGGCGGCGGCCGCCTGGCGGACGCGTTCGGCCAGGCCGATCAGGGTGTCGTTCATTCCGGGATCAGAATCTCTCGAGCTCGGGAAAGGCGAGCGCGCCGCGCTTGACGTGCATGCGGCCGTACTCGGCGCAGCGGTGCAGCGTCGGGATGACCTTGCCCGGGTTGAGCAGGCCCTGCGGATCGAAGGCCGTCTTCAGCGCCAGCATCTGCGCGCGCTCGGCGTCGGAGAACTGCACGCACATCGAGTTGAGCTTCTCGGCGCCCACGCCGTGTTCGCCGCTGATCGTGCCGCCCATGGCCACCGACAGCTCGAGGATCTCGGCGCCGAACGCCTCGGCGCGGTGCAGCTCGTCGGGCTGGTTGGCGTCGAACAGGATCAGCGGGTGCAGGTTGCCGTCGCCGGCGTGGAACACGTTGCAGCAGCGCAGGCCGAACTTCTTCTCCATGTCGGCGATGGCCAGCAGCATGTCGGCCAGCCGCGCACGCGGGATCGTCGAGTCCATGCACATGTAGTCGGGACTCAGGCGGCCGGAAGCCGGGAACGCGTTCTTGCGGCCGCTCCAGAACTTCAGGCGCTGCGCCTCGTTGGCGCTGATCTCGAGCCGCGTGGCGCCGGCGCGCACCAGCACCTGCTCCATGCGCGCGATCTCTTCGTCGACCTCCTCGGGCGTGCCGTCGCTCTCGCACAGCAGGATGGCGGCGGCGTCGAGGTCGTAGCCGGCGTGCACGAAGGCCTCGACGGCGGCGGTCATCGGCCTGTCCATCATCTCGAGGCCGGCCGGGATCAGGCCGTCCGCGATGATCGCCGCGACGGCGTCGCCCGCGTGGCGCACGTCCGAGAAGCTGGCCATGATGCAGCGTGCCACCTGCGGCCTGGGCGTGAGCTTGACGACGACCTCGACGACGACGGCCAGCATGCCCTCGCTGCCGACGACCACCGACATCAGGTCCAGCCCCGGCGCGTCGAGCGCCAGCGAGCCGAACGTGGCGGGGCTGCCGTCGGCCAGGAAGCCGCGCACCTGCAGCGCGTTGTGCAGCGTCAGGCCGTACTTCAGGCAATGCACGCCGCCCGAGTTCTCCGCCACGTTGCCGCCGATCGTGCAGGCGATCTGGCTCGACGGGTCGGGCGCGTAGTAGAAGCCGTGCGGCGCAGCGGCCTCGCTGATGGCCAGGTTGCGCACGCCCGACTGCACGGTGGCGGTGCGCGCGCGCGCATCGATCTTCACGATGCGGTTGAACTTGGCCAGCGACAGCGTGAGTCCGTGCGCGTGCGGCATCGCGCCGCCGGACAGCCCCGTGCCGGCGCCCCGCGCCACCACCGGCACGCCCAGGCGATGGCAGGCCGCGAGGATCGCGGCGACCTGCTCCTCGGTCTCGGGCAGCGCCACGGCCAGCGGGCGCTCGCGGTAGGCGGTCAGGCCGTCGCACTCGTAGGGCGTCGTCTCCTCGCCGCGCCACAGCAGCGCGTGCGCCGGCACGAGGCCGCGCAGCGCGTCGACCAGCGCCTGCTGGCTCACCGCCGGGCGCACGGACTCGGGCGCGGACGCGTCAGGCGCGCGCGGCGGCTCGCCCGCGCGCGGCGGCAGCGACACCGGGACACCGGGCGGCGCCGAGTTCGCCCAGCCGGGGTCGGCGGGCATGGGCATCGTGTCGACGATGGGGGTCGGTTCAACTCGCACGGGGCTTGGCCGCTCGGGCGGTCTTGCGGGCCGGGGCCTTGCGGGCCGGCGCCTTTTTCGCGGCCGTGGCCTTGCCGTTGGCGACACGGGCACCGGTGGCGCCGGCGGCTTGCGTGGCGGCGGACATCGCCTTGGCAGCCACGCCGGCCGGCCCCTTGACCGCCTTCTTCAACGTCTCGCCGGCAGCGTCCATGCCCTGCTTCATCATCGCGCCGGCCAGGTTCCTGGCGGCGTCCGTGGCACTGTCCTTCATCGCGCTGGCGGCCAGCTGCGTGAACTGCTTGGTCAACGCGCCCCACCACTGCATCGGGTCGACGACGCCGGCGGCGGCGACGGCCGGCGGCTCTGCCGGCGCGGCCTTGGCGGCCTTCGGCTTGGGCGCGGGCGCCGGCTCGGGCGCCGGGGCGGCCGCGGGCGCGGCCGGCTTGCCCAGGCCCGGGATGCCGCCCATCGCATTGCGCGCGGCCTGCATCAGCGCATCGGCGCCCAGGCTGTTGGCCACCGAGCCGGCGGCGGCCGCCGCGGCGGAGCCGGCCGAGGCGACCGGCGCCACCTTCATCGCGTCGCGCAGGTCGGTCATCTGCACGTTCATCGTCTGCAGCGTCGACAGCGTCATGCGCTGCACCTCGAGCGCCTGGATCGTCGTGCCCAGCATCCTGGCGTTCTGCTCGAGCCAGAACTGCACCGTCTTCAGCTCGTCGATGCGCTTCTGCAGCTCCTCGGGGTTGAGCGTCGGAGCGACCCACTGGCCCATGCTCGGCAACGCGGCGCCGGCGTTCTTGACCAGGCCCTGCAGGAAGTCGAAGCCGGGCACGAGCTTGGCGAAATTCGGGATGTCGGACATGGGAACCTCGTCGGTGGCGGCAGGGGGATGATCCTACGCTTTCGCCGCCTGTTCTTCAGCGTGCGGCCGCGAACGGCACGCGCTCGACCTGGAAGCCGCGCGCCTTCAGCAGCGTGGGCAGGCCGGCGGGGCCGATCATGTGCAGCGTGCCGACCGCCACGAACAGCCGCCTGCCCTCGGCGTGCCATTGCACGATCCTGTCGGCCATCAGCGGGTTGCGTTCGACGATGAGCTTGTGGAAGTCGGCGCGCTGCTCGGGCGTGTCCATGCAGCCGCACCAGCTTGCATAGGCCGCCATGTCGTCGACGTCGCCGCGCTCCCAGTCGGAGGCCAGTCGCTTGAGCATGGCCGGCGCGTGGCCGCCTTCGAGTTCGTCGAGCACCGCGCCGACGGCGCGCGCCGTCTCGGCCGGGTCGTCGCTGACCAGCAGCGCGGCCTGCGACTCGGGCGTCTCCAGCGAGCGCACCGGCATCGGCCTGTCGCGCGCGAACGCCGCCAGGTTGGTGTCGATGCCGTATTCCGGATACAGGCCCAGGCCGCGGCCCTGCATGACCTCGAGCGTGACGGCCTGCATCTCCGGGCGCATCGGCGCCAGCGCCGCTGGAGCGATGCACGCGGCGGCCATGCTCGCGAGCAGGCGCTTCTCCAGCGCGTCCGGCAGCGTCGGCGACCCGGGCTTGCGCAGGATCGCCTGCTGGAGCCGGCGCAGCAGGTCCGGGTCGGTCAGATCCAGCTCCAGGGCGAGCGTGTCGCTGGCCTGGATGGCCGCCATCACCTTGGGGCCCGGCCAGGCCCACGCGGCCTTGGCCACGTGGATCGTGCCGTACAGCCAGACGGGGCGACCGTCCTTGGTCGCCTTCCACAGCGGGCCGTGGTCGGCGGCGTTGGCGACGATCTCGTCCAGCCTGGGCGTGACCGGTGGCGTCGGGCAGCTCGCGCCGGACGCCGGCGCAGCGACGTCCGGCGGCGCGGCCGCGCGCGCCGGGCCCGCCGCGAGCGTCGCGACGAACACCAGCGCGGCGGCGAGCCCGCGGGCGCTCACTCGCATTCGAGCACCTGCTGCTCGATCGCGCCGAACACGGAATGGTTGTCGCGCTTCATCTCGATGCGGATCACGTCGCCGTACTGCATGAAACCCGTCTTCGCCTCGCCGTGCTCGATCATCTCGATGGCACGCTGTTCGGCGATGCAGCTCCAGCCCTTGGCCCAGTCCTTGTTGCTGACGGTGCCGCTGCCGACGATGGAGCCGGCGCGCACGTTGCGCGTCTTGGCCAGGTGCGCGACGAGCTGGCCGAAGTGGAAGGTCATCTCGGGGCCGGCGTCGCACTGGCCGACCTTGCGGCCGTTCCAGGTGCATTCCAGCGGCAGGTGCACGCGGCCGCCCTTCCAGGCGTCGCCGAGCTCGTCGGGCGTCACCGCCACCGGGCTGAACGAGGTGGCGGGCTTGCTCTGGAGGAAGCCGAAGCCCTTGCCCAGCTCGGGCGGGATCAGGTGGCGCAGGCTCCAGTCGTTGGCCAGCATCACCAGCCGCACGCCCTCGAGCGCCTGCTCGGGGCTCGCGCCCATCGCGACGTCGCCGGTGACGACGGCGACCTCGCCCTCGAAGTCGATGCCCCAGTCGGTGCTCGCGAAGGTGGCCGGGTCGCAGGGGCCGAGGAAGTCGTCGCTGCCGCCCTGGTACATCAGCGGGTCGCCGAAGAAGCTTTCGGGCATCTCGGCGCCGCGGGCCTTGCGCACGAGTTCGACGTGGTTGAGGTAGGCCGAACCGTCGGCCCACTGGAACGCGCGCGGCAGCGGCGCCATGCACTGCTCGGGGACGAACGGGAACGCGTGGCGCGTCTTGCCATGGTTCAGCGCCACCGACAGGTCCTGCAGCAGCGGCGCGATGAAGTTCCAGTCGTCGAGCGCCTGCTGCATCCGCGTCGCGATGCCGGTGGCGAAGTGGGCCTGGGCGAGGTCGCGCGAGACGACGACCAGCTGGCCGTCGCGCGACCCGTCCTTGTAGGTGGCAAGTTTCATGGAAATGCCCGGTTTGGACACCGGGGGGTCTGGAAGGGCGATGGCAGTATTGTCCGATGCGGACGCGATGTCTCCCCGGATTGGCGCTTGCGGTGCTGGCGTTGCACGCGCTCGCCTGGCGGATCGCGGCCGGCGGGCCGCCCCTGCTGGCGCCCCCGGCGGCCGGCGTGCACCCGGTCGCGCTCGTGAGTGTGCCGCAGCGCGCAGTGGCCGCGGCGCGGGTCGCGCAGGGCCTCGCGTCGAAACCGGTTCGGATGGCGGAGTCGCCCGCGACGCCCGCCCGCACGCTCGCGGCCCCGCCGGCCCGCCCGCGCGTCACGCCCGGCGCGCGCGCCCCCGCGGGGACGGGTGGCACGCGGCGGCACGCGCCGTCCCGCGCGCACGGCTGGCCGGTGTACGCCACGCGTCCGCCACCGTCGGCCACGCTGCGCTATGCGCTGGCGCAGTCCGGCGTGGCCTCGGCGAGCGCCGGCCAGGCCGAGCTCGAATGGCGGCACGACGCGACGGGCTACGCGTTGCGCCTGGCTACCGCCGTCGAGGGCCGCCCGCCGCGCGAGTGGCGCTCCACCGGCGCGTTCGACGCCGCGGGCGTGGCGCCGCTGCGCCTGGTCGAACGCGAGCGCGGACACGACCGCCGCGCACTGCAGTTCGACCGAGACGCCGGACGCGTGCACTTCTCCGGTGCCTCGGGCACGCCGGCGGTCGTTCCAGGTGCGCAGGACCGCTGGAGCTGGATCGGGCAGCTCGCCGCCATCGCCGAGGCCCAGGCCGCACGCGGACCGCCGCCCGACCACTGGGACCTGCAGGTGGCCGGCCTGCGCGGCGACCTCGAGCGCTGGACATTCCGCGTGCTGCCGCCGGGCGAGCCGCCGCCCGAGCTCCGAGGTAACGATCTGTCAGCGCCCGGGCGCCGGGCCCCCGCCTTGCTTCATGTCCTGCGTGCCACCGACCAACCCTACGACCTGCGGATCGAAGCCTGGCTCGCTCCGTCGCTGCACCACCTGCCCGCCGGACTGCGCATGAGCACCCCGCCGGGCCCCTGGTCGCTGTCGCTTTGGCAGCGCGACTCTTGATTTGCAGCTCGACGCCACCACGTTCGATCACGAACCAGAAGGATCCGTCATGACAACCATGGTCTACAACTCCGAGAACTTCGTGGTCGTCGAGCTCGACGTGCCGGTGGCGCCGCGCGAAGGCGACACGCTCGAGGCCAGCGACGCCCCGCTCTCGCGCGGCGGCTACGAGATCGTCGACAAGTTCGCCCGCAAGGAGATCTACATCGAGGGCGCGCTGGCGCAGCACTTCCGCGAAGGCGTGGAGGAACTGGCGCGCGGCGAACCGACGCAGGAGCAGGTCGAGGAATTCATCGGCCGCTACGCGGGCTTGCCGCAGCAGCCGCTGATCCTGCACTGAGCAGGTCTCCCCCCAGCAAAGCCGCGAAGGGCGCCGCATGGCGTCGTTCGCGGCTTCGTCATTCCGGGCCCGGCGTCCGCCCTCGGCCCCGGGGCTCCGCCCATCCACGCCGGGCGCCCGTCGCCCCGTGCAGCTGGCAGCAGCTCCCGCAGGCCCCGACGCGGTCTTCGACGTCCTGCAATAATTCGGGGCATGTCCAAGCCCTCCCTCGCCTATACCCGCGGCGCGCAACTGCCCGAGCTGCTCAGGCAGCGCATCGTGATCATCGACGGCGCGATGGGCACGATGATCCAGCGCTACAAGCTGCAGGAGGCCGACTACCGCGGCGAGCGCTTCAAGGACCATCCCAAGGACATCAAGGGCAACAACGAGATGCTGCAGCTCGTCAAGCCCGAGGTGCTGCGCGAGATCCACTCGCAGTACCTGGCCGCCGGCGCCGACATCATCGAGACCAACACCTTCGGCGCCACCTCCGTCGCGCAGGAGGACTACGGCCTCGCTCACCTGGCGCGCGAGATGAACGTCGCCGCCGCGCGCATCGCCCGCGAGTGCGCCGACCAGCATTCGACGCCCGACAAGCCCCGCTTCGTCGCCGGCGCGCTCGGCCCGACGCCGCGCACCGCCAGCATCAGTCCCGACGTCAACGACCCGGGCGCGCGCAACACCAGCTTCGACGAGCTCCGGGCCGCCTACCGCGAACAGGCCGAAGGCCTCGTCGAGGGCGGCGCCGACCTGTTCCTGGTCGAGACGATCTTCGACACGCTCAACGCCAAGGCCGCCATCTTCGCGCTCGACGAGCTGATGGACGAGACCGGCGTGCGCCTGCCCGTCATCATCTCGGGCACCGTCACCGACGCCTCGGGGCGCATCCTGTCGGGCCAGACCGTCACCGCGTTCTGGCACTCGGTGCGCCACGCGCGCCCGATCGCCGTCGGCCTGAACTGCGCGCTCGGCGCGGCGCTGATGCGGCCGTACATCGAGGAGCTCGCGAAAGTGGCCGGCGACACCGCCGTCAGCTGCTACCCCAACGCCGGCCTGCCCAACCCGATGAGCGATACCGGCTTCGACGAGACGCCCGAGGTCACCGGCGCGCTGATCGAGGAGTTCGCGCAGGCGGGCTTCCTCAACATCGCCGGCGGCTGCTGCGGCACGACTCCAGAGCACATCGCCGCCATCGCGCGCCGCGTCAGCACGTACCGTCCGCGCAGCGTGCACGACCCCTTGTTCTCGCCGCTGCTGGCGGCGTGATTTGCCGCAAGGCCACGGGTAAAAGCGGGCGCGCTCGGCCGCCCTGCGCGCCCGCGCCCCCGGGGCGCGCGCGCCGCTGACGTTGCACCTGCGCATTCGGCCACGCACCCGCACCGGGCGTCACCGTGGAGCGGGTCTCCATGCCGACCCGGAGGTTCATCCGTCCCGCCGACCCGGGTCCGATTCCTGCTCATCGGCCGCGCGACGGACCGGCCCCAGGCCGGGCCGCGCGTCCTGCCGCCCGCAAGCGGCGCATGCGTCGTCGAGGGCAGACGGGAGGGAGCAGCAAGGTGACGGTGAAACGACTCGGCGTCCTCGACGGCTGGCGCGGCATCAGCATCCTGCTGGTGCTGCTCGGCCACCTGTTCCCGGTCGGGCCGAAGGCCTGGGCGCTGAACAACGCGGTGGCCGGCGCGGGCATGGCGATCTTCTTCACGCTGTCCGGGTTCCTGATCACCGGCGTGCTGCTGGCCGACGCGAACATCCGCCGCTTCCTGATCCATCGCCTCATGCGCATCGTGCCGCTCGCGTGGCTGGCGATGGCGCTGACGCTGGCCCTCACCCGCGCCGACGCGCCGCTGTGGCCGCCGCACCTGCTGTTCTACGCCAACCTGTTCCCGCGCCTGCTGGTGGAGGGCACCGGCCACTTCTGGAGCCTGTGCGTCGAGATGCAGTTCTACATGGCCGTGGCGCTGCTGGTGGCGACGATGGGCCGGCGCGCGCTGTTCATGCTGCCCGCCATCGCCGTCGTCGTGACCCTGTACCGCGCCGGCATGCACTACACGATGGACATCCGCACCGACAAGCGCATCGACGAGATCCTGGCCGGCTGCACGCTGGCGCTCACCTGGCGCTTCCGCCCGGCGTGGTTCGCCCGCGACTGGCTGGCCTGGCTGCCGTTCGTGCTCTTCCCGCTGCTGGTGGCCTCCGCGCACGCCGCGCTGCCGTGGCTGAACTACCTGCGCCCGTGGATCGCGTCGACGATGGTGGGTTGCACGCTGGGCGGCGCGGCGGCGCATCCCGTGCGCCGCCTCCTGTCGACGACCACACTGCGCTACGTGGCGGAGATCTCGTTCGCGCTGTACGTGGTGCACGGCTGCCTGGTGGCCAGCTGGCTGGACACCGGCGACAAGCTCGTCAAGTACGCCAAGCGCCCGCTGTTCATCGCCGCCACCTGGGGCCTGGCGCACCTGTCCACCCGCTGGTACGAGGCCTTCTTCATCCGCCTGGGCAAGCGCTGGGCGGGCCGGTGAGGCGGCTCAGCCGAGCTTCTCGAGCACGTCCAGGTTGGGCCGCACGTTAACCTGGCCCGGCGGCACGGCGCCGGTGACGGCGTAGTCCGGCAGCTTGGTATTGCGCGTGGCGGGCACGGCCAGCGGCAGGCCGCTGCGTCCGACCAGGCTCACGACGACCGGCGACCTGGCGATCGGCGTGCGGCGCACCACCATCGCGATCTCGCCGCACTGCAGCTTCACCCACACGCCCGGCGGGTACAGGCCCAGCGTGCGGATCAAGGCCTGGCCGGCCTCGTCGGTGTGGCCGCCTTCGTCCAGCAACGCGGCCTGGGCCGCTGCGGTGGCCGACGACGCGGGCCGGCTCCGGCGCGGCGACAGGCGCGCCGCATAGCGGTCGGTGCGGCGGATCAGGCGGGCCACCGTCTCCTCGGGCGAGCGTCCCGCCATCGGGCCCGCCGGTGCGCTGTGGTGGTGGCGCACGGCATGCAGCCAGATCGCGTCGTCGACGCCGATCTCGGCCAGCAGGTCCGCAGCGCGTGCCGGGTGGTCATGCATCAGGTCGCGCTGGGTGTCGCTCATCGGGCCGGGCTGGCGCGCGAGTTCGTCCTGCATCTGCGTGAAGCTGACGTTCATCGACAGCGCCGCCAGCGTCAGGGCGTCGGCCCACCCGGGCTGCCAGCCGGGGAGCTGGCCGCAGGCCATCGAGGCGAGCACGCAGACGAACAGGCTGTGGTTGGCGCTGTAGTCCTGGAAGTCGTGGCTGCCGTCGTACATCAGCCGCATCAGCGCCCGGTCGGGGCTGCGCTCGACCAGCACCAGCACGTCGTCGCGCAGCGTGCGCAGGCGCGCGACCCAGTCGGCGCTGCGCGGATCCGCCAGCAGCAGGCGCAGTCGCATCTGCAGGTTGGGCCAGTCCAGCGGGCGTTCGGCCTGGCGGCCGGCCTGGCCGGGCAGCGGCAGGCCCTCGAAGTCCGGGCGCGCGGCGGCGATGCGGCCCAGCGCGACGTCCTGCCGGAACATCTGGTCGAGCTGGCCGTTGATCAGGCGCTGGACCGTCTCCATCTCCGACATGTCGATGAAGATCTCGCGCGAACGCAGCAGTTGCAGTTGGCGGTCGGTCTGGATCGTCGATCCTCGGGCGAGCAGCACGGCGCCGAAGCCGTCGCGCACCGTGAACGGGAGCGGACGGCCGATGCGCAGGCCTTCGGAGGGCAAGGGAACGACCTTCATGGGAACGGAGCGGCCAAAAGGGGTGGTCAGAACCGGCATATCGGCCTTGCGAAGGGTCTTCTTGAGTGCCGCCGCCTACAATTTCGCATATGTCCCCCGCAGAAAACGCCCCGTCCGGCACGCCTCCGATGAAGCTGTCCGGGCTCGAGCCCGTCACGCTCGACGCCGGCCACCTGTTCGTCAACATCGGCGAACGCACCAACGTCACCGGCTCCAAGGCATTCGCCCGCCTGATCCTGGCCGGCGAGTTCGAGCAGGCGCTGGCCGTGGCGCGCCAGCAGGTCGAGAACGGCGCCCAGGTCATCGACGTCAACATGGACGAAGCGATGCTGGACAGCCAGGCGGCGATGGTGCGCTTCCTCAATCTCGTGGCCAGCGAGCCCGAGATCGCACGCGTGCCGGTGATGGTGGACTCGTCGAAGTGGAGCGTGATCGAGGCCGGCCTGAAGTGCCTGCAGGGCAAGGGCATCGTCAACTCGATCTCGATGAAGGAGGGCGTGGACGAGTTCAAGCGCCAGGCGCGCCTGATCCGCCGCTACGGCGCGGCCGCGGTCGTCATGGCCTTCGACGAGCAGGGCCAGGCCGACACCTACCAGCGCAAGATCGCGATCTGCGAGCGCGCCTACCGGGTGCTGGTCGACGAGGTGGGCTTCCCGCCCGAGGACATCATCTTCGACCCGAACATCTTCGCGATCGCCACCGGCATCGAGGAGCACGACAACTACGCCGTCGACTTCATCGAGGCCACGCGCTGGATCAAGCGCAACCTGCCGGGCGCCAAGGTGTCGGGCGGCGTGTCCAACGTCAGCTTCTCGTTCCGCGGCAACGAGCCGGTGCGCGAGGCGATCCACACCGTGTTCCTGTACCACGCCATCCAGGCGGGCATGGACATGGGCATCGTCAACGCCGGCATGATCGGCGTCTACGACAACCTCGATCCCACGCTGCGCACGCTGGTGGAGGACGTCGTCCTCAATCGCAAGCCGACGCTCGCGCCGGGCGAGGACGCGGCGGCCGCCAAGACGCCCACCGAGCGCCTGCTGGACGCCGCCGAGGCGGTCAAGGGCGCGGTGCGCGATGACTCCGCGCGCCTGGCCTGGCGCGCCGGCACGGTCGAGGAGCGCCTGTCGCACGCACTGGTGCAGGGCATCACCGACTTCATCGTCGAGGACACCGAGGAGGCCTGGCAGGCCATCGCCGCCCGGGGCGGCCGGCCGCTGCACGTGATCGAGGGCCCGCTGATGGCCGGCATGAACGTCGTCGGCGACCTGTTCGGCGCCGGCAAGATGTTCCTGCCGCAGGTGGTGAAGTCGGCGCGCGTGATGAAGTCCGCCGTCGCCCACCTCGTGCCCTACATCGAGGAGGAGAAGCGGCGCATGGAGGCCGCCGGCGACGACGTGCGCTCCAAGGGCAAGATCGTCATCGCCACCGTCAAGGGCGACGTGCACGACATCGGCAAGAACATCGTCACCGTCGTCCTCCAGTGCAACAATTTCGAGGTGGTGAACATGGGCGTGATGGTGTCCTGCAAGGACATCCTCGATCGCGCCAAGGTCGAAGGCGCCGACATCATCGGCCTGTCGGGCCTGATCACCCCCAGCCTGGAGGAGATGCAGTACGTCGCCTCCGAGCTGCAGCGCGACCCCGACTTCCGCGCGCTGAAGATCCCGCTGCTGATCGGCGGCGCCACCACCAGCCGCGTGCACACGGCGGTCAAGATCGCCCCGCACTACGAGGGCCCGGTGGTCTACGTGCCCGACGCGTCGCGCGCGGTGGGCGTGTGCGCCGACCTGCTGTCCGACGAGAAGGGCACGTCGTTCCGCGAGGAGCTCGAGGCCGACTACGCGCGCGTCCGCGAGCAGCACGCCAACCGCAAGCAGGTGCCGCTGGTCACGCTGCACGCCGCGCGCGCCAACAAGACGCCGCTGGACTGGGCCGACTACACCCCGCCCGCGCCGAAGTTCATCGGCCGGCGCCTGTTCAAGCAGTACGACCTGGCCGAGATCGCCGCGTGCATCGACTGGGGACCGTTCTTCCAGACCTGGGACCTGGCCGGCCCCTATCCGAAGATCCTCACCGACGGTGTCGTCGGCGAAGCCGCCACCAAGGTGTTCGCCGACGGCCAGGCGATGCTCAAGCGCGTCATCGACGGCCGCTGGCTCACCGCCAACGGCGTGCTGGGCTTCTGGCCCGCCAACACGGTGGACGACGACACCATCGAGGTCTACACCGACGAATCGCGCAGCCAGGTGCTGATGAAGTGGGCGCCGCTGCGCATGCAGACGGAGCGCCCGGTGGTGCCCGGCGACGACGGCGTCCCGGTGCGGCGTCCCAACCGCTCGCTGGCCGACTTCATCGCGCCCAAGGGCACGAAGCCCGACTGGATCGGCCTGTTCGCGGTCACGGCCGGCCTCGGCGTGGACAAGCACGAGGCGGCGTTCCAGGCCGCGCACGACGACTACTCGTCCATCATGCTCAAGGCCATCGCCGACCGCCTCGCCGAGGCCTTCGCCGAGCGCCTGCACCAGCGCGTGCGGATGGAGCTGTGGGGCTATGCACCCCACGAGGCCCTGTCCAACGCGGACCTGATCGCCGAGAAGTACCGCGGCATCCGCCCGGCGCCGGGTTATCCGGCCTGCCCGGAGCACGGCGTGAAACGCGAGATGTTCGGCGCGCTCCACGCCGGGGAGGCCGGCATGGGCCTGACCGAGAGCCTGGCGATGACGCCCGCGGCCAGCGTGTCCGGCTTCTACCTCGCGCACCCCGCGTCGACCTACTTCAACGTGGGCCGCATCGGCGAGGACCAGGCCAGGGCCTGGGCAGCCAGCATCGGCGTCAGCGAGGACGAAGCGCGCCGCCGCCTGAGCCAGTCCTGGGAGCAGGGGGCAGCCTCCCCAGGTTGAAGATGCCGCCTGTCCCGGCAGGCGCGAAAAATGCCCCTGCGCGCTCGCAGGACGCGCGGACGCCTCATGGCCGGCCGCGCGCCGCCGTGCGCAGGCGCATCGCCTCGCCGAGACGTCCCCCCGGGGAAAGCGGATCTTCACCGATGAAGTTGTATTTCTACCGAGGCCAGCACGAGAACTTCGGCGACGAGCTCAATCACTGGCTGATGCCGAAAGTATTTCCGGAGTTCTTCGACGACGACCCGTCCGTCCTGTTCCTGGGCATCGGGTCGATCATCCTCGACACCCACCCCAAGGACGTCCTGAAGGTCGTCTACGGCTCGGGCTACGCCGGCTACTCCGACGTGCCGCGCATCGACGACAAGTGGAAGTTCTACTGCGTGCGCGGCGCGAAGACGGCCCAGGCCTGCGGCCTGTCGCCCGATCTCGTCGCCGGCGACACCGCCATCCTGATCAACCGCCACCTGCGCCTCGACCGCCACGAGAAGGCCTACAAGTTCTCGTACATGCCGCATTGGCAGAGCGTCGACGTGGGCCACTGGCAGCTCGTGTGCCGCTGGAGCGGCGTGCATTTCATCGACCCGCGCCGCCCGGTGGACGAGGTGCTGGACGAACTGCAGAAGACCGAGGTGCTCGTGACGGAGGCGATGCACGGCGCCATCGTCGCCGATGCCTTGCGGGTGCCCTGGATCCCGGTGCAACCCGCCGTGACCATGCATCGCCAGAAGTGGCTGGACTGGGCGTCGGCGCTCGACCTGGAGCTCGACCCGGTGGCGCTGGGCCCGTCGTCGACCTACGAAGCCCAGGTATCCACGCCCCTGACCGGCGGGCTGCGGACGCTCGCGCGCGCGGGCGTGCCCGGGCGCAAGCTCGCGAACCTCGCGCTCACCACCCGTGCCGCCAACGCGCTGCAGCGCGCGACGCGCCGCGCGCCCAACCTCAGCGCCGACGCCGCACTGGAACGCGCCCTCGACAAGCTCGAGAGCGCCGCCAGCCAGCTGCGACGCGACTTCGCCTGAGCGCGATGTCAGGGGACGTGCGCGGTGCCACGCCGCTAGAATCTTCAGCTCCCTCCAGCGCCGTGGCCGCCCCGATGACAGACCTCTCCGCACTCGCGCGAATGCGTGCGCGGGTCACCCAGGCCGTGAAGGGCGATGGCAGCGGCCTCGCCGCGCGCGTGATCCGCGGCGGCAGCTGGACGCTCGCCGGCAACTTCGGCGGCCAGGCGCTGCGCTTCGTGAGCAACATCTGGCTGACGCACCTGCTGTTCCCAGCGGCGTTCGGCGTGATGGCGATCGCGCAGTCCATCATCGCCGGCGCCAAGATGCTGTCGGACGTCGGCCTCCAGCAGAGCGTGATCCGCAGCCATCGCGGACATGACGAGGAATTCCTGAACACGGTGTGGACGCTGCAGGTGCTCAAGGGCCTGGGCATCCTGGTCGTCATGACCGCGATCGCGCCGCTCGCCAGCCGCCTCTATGAGCAGCCCGAGCTGGCGCGCGTGATCCCGGGCCTGGGCGTGGCGGTGCTGATCAACGGATTCGCGTCGACCAAGGTGGCGCTGCTGAACCGCAACATCGAGATCGGCCGCATCGTGTCGATGGAGCTCGGCTCGCAGCTGGCAGGCATCCTGGTGATGGGCCTGTGGGCGTGGCTGTCGCCCACGCTGTGGTCGCTGGTGGCGGGCAACATCGTCACGGCGCTGGCGATGACGCTGGCCACGCACGCGTTCATCCCGGGCGCGGCGAACCGCTTCGCCTGGCAGAAGTCGACGGTGCAGGAGGTGTGGTCGTTCGGCGGCTGGGTGATGCTGTCGAGCGGCATGACCTACCTGGTCGGCGAAGGGCGCAACCTGCTCAACGGCTCGCTCGTCGGGCCGCACGTCATCGGCCTGATGGTGATCTCGACGATGCTGGTGATGGTGCTGTGGAATGCGATCCAGTCCATCAGCGGCCGGGTGCTGTTCCCGGCGTACGCCACCGTCTGGCGCGAACGCCCGCAGAACCTGCCCGCCGTCGTCGAGCGCTCGCGCCGCATCCAGCTGCTCGCGGGCTGCGCCATCGCGATCCTGTTCGCCCTGCTGGGCGACCGCATCGTCAACCTGTTCTACGACGCGCGCTACCGCGAGGCGGGTGCCTTCATCCAGATCCAGGCGGCCGGCAGCATCGTCGGCTTCCTCGGCGGCACCTATGGCGGCGTGCTGTGGGCGATCGGGCGGCCTGGCGTCAGCACCGTCCTGCTGGCGGCGCAGTTGCTGGCCACCGTGGCGCTGCTGGTCGCCGGCCACGCGCTCGCCGGCGTGCTCGGGCTGGTCGTGGGCATGTCGCTCATCGGCGTGGCGATGTACCCCGTCAACGCGCTGGTGTACGCGCGCTTCGGGCTGTTCCAGCCGCGCACCGACGCGCTGCCCTTCCTGATCGCGATCGCGCTGGGCGTCTACGTGTTACTGTTCGGCGCCTGGCGCGGCATGAGCTTCTAGGACTCAGCGCGGCGGGTGCGCCCAGGCGACGAAATCGGGATTCTCGAAGCCGGGCTTGCCGTAGCGCAGCGGCGCGCCGTCGAGCGTCTGCACCTCGCCGCCGACCGCGCGAAGAATGGCGTCGCCGGCGGCGATGTCCCACTCCATGGTGCGGCCGAAGCGCGGGTAGACGTCGGCCAGGCCCTCGGCCAGGATGCACAGCTTCAGCGACGAGCCCACCATCCGGTTGGCGGCGACCTGGCGCCCGGCGAGGAACGCATCGACCGCGGCGTCGTTGCCGTGATGCCGGCTTCCCACCACCGTCAACCCATCCGCCGGCACGCGGCGCACGGCCATGTCGCGCCGCAGGCCGCCGACCTCGACCCAGGCCCCCAGCCCGACGGCGCCCGCATAGAGCGTGCCCAGCGCCGGCGCGAGCACCAGGCCCAGCACCGGCACGCCATGGTCGACCAGCGCGATGTTGACGGTGAACTCGCCATTGCGGCTGACGAACTCCTTCGTGCCGTCGACCGGGTCGACCAACCAGAAGCGGCTGCTCACATCCGGAATATCGCCTGCCGATGCGGCCTCCTCACCGACCACCGGAGTGCCCGGCGCCAGCCGGTGCAGGCCGTCGACGATCACCTTCTCGGCGCAGCGGTCGGCGACTGTGACCGGCGATTCGTCGTCCTTGATCTCGACCTGGAAGTCGGTGGCGTAGACCCGCATCACCAGGGCGCCGGCCTCATGGATGAGCGGCGCCAAGCCCGCGAGCAGGGCTTCGTAGGACAGCGGACCGGCGGTCATGGCACTCATATGGGCTATGCGGAATGCGATCGATTATGACAAAATCGCGCCACTAAATGTTTTAGTGTCTCGATTTCGTGGCCGCCCTGACGCCCAATCTGTCGCAGCTGAATGCCCAGCGCCGCCGCGCGGTGCAGCTGCGCGTGGACGGTCACAGCCTGACGCGCGTGCGCGAGGAAACGGGCCTCAGCGTGCCGACGATCATCGCCGCGTTCAAGGCCTTCACCGAAGGGGGCTGGCATGCCGTGGACGTCGGCTCGCGGGGCCGGCCGCAAGGCACCGGACGCTCGCTCACGCTGGCCCAGGAGTCCGAGCTCGCCCTGCTGGCGCTGTACGGCCCGCCCGAGGCCGCCGGCCTGTCCGGCGGGCTGTGGTCGGCCGATGCCGTGGCCGAGTGCGCGCAGCAGCGCTTCGGCATCGCGCTGCATCCGCGCGCCGTCGCGCGCTGCCTGGCGCGCTGGGGCCTGACGCTGGTGGCGCTGCGCGACGCGGCCGAGCGCTCGAGCGCCGGCGCGGCGTGGCTCGCGGCGCAGGCTTCCGCCACGCGCGGCGCCGGCTCGCCGCGCAGCTGGTGGTGCGGCGGCCTGTCCGCGCCGTCCGCCAGCGCCGCCGGCAGCGCGCGCGGCCTGCTCGTGGCCGTCGACGCGCGCGGCCGGATCGCCTGGCTGCCCACGCCGTCGCTGAGCCTGCAGGACGGCTGGATCGATTTCCTCGCGCGACTGCAGGCGCGGACGCCGCAGCCGGTGGCCGTCTGGCTCCACGGTCTCGCGCTGGCGCGCGCCACGCAGATCAACGACTGGATCGCCACGCAGCCGCGGCTGCAGGTGCTCGCCTGCCCGGTCGCGCTCGCGCGCCGCACGCCGCCGGCCGACGAGATCGTGCGGCTCGCGCCGCCGCCGCTGGCCGCCGACCCGTTTCCCTCGAACCCCGTCGCCCCTCGCCCCGCACCGGCCCCGCCCGCCGCCACGGCGAGCCGGCCCTTCGTCACTCCTCTTGCGTCGACCACGGACGAACCCATGAACCTCACCCACCTGCAGCGCCTGGAGGCCGAGAGCATCCACATCATGCGCGAAGTCGTCGCCGAGGCCGACAACCCCGTCATGCTCTATTCGATCGGCAAGGATTCGGCCGTGATGCTGCACCTGGCGCGCAAGGCGTTCTTTCCATCGCCGCCGCCCTTCCCGCTGCTGCACGTGGACACCACGTGGAAGTTCCGCGCGATGTACGAGATGCGCGAACGCATGGCTCGGGAGTCGGGCATGGAGCTGCTGGTGCACCAGAACCCCGAGGCCGCGGAGCTCGGCATCAACCCGTTCACGCACGGCTCGCAGATCCACACCGACATGTGGAAGACGCAGGGCCTGAAGCAGGCGCTGGACAAGTGGAACTTCGACGCCGCGTTCGGCGGCGCGCGCCGCGACGAGGAGAAGTCGCGCGCGAAGGAGCGCATCTTCTCGTTCCGCTCGGCGCAGCACCGCTGGGACCCCAAGAACCAGCGGCCCGAGCTCTGGCGCCTGTACAACGGCCGCAAGATGAAGGGCGAATCGATCCGCGTGTTCCCGATCTCCAACTGGACCGAGCTGGACATCTGGCAGTACATCTACCTCGAGAACATCCCCATCGTGCCGCTGTACTTCGCGGCCGAACGCCCGGTGGTCAACCGCGACGGCACGCTGATCATGGTCGACGACGACCGCATGCCGCTCAAGGCGGGCGAGGTGCCGATGATGAAGAGCGTGCGCTTCCGCACGCTCGGCTGCTACCCGCTGTCGGGCGCCGTCGAGTCGGAGGCAGCGACGCTCAAGGACGTGATCCAGGAGATGCTGCTGACGAAGACTTCGGAGCGCCAGGGGCGCATGATCGACCACGACTCCGCCGCCTCGATGGAGAAGAAGAAGCAAGAGGGGTACTTCTAGCGCGCCTGTCATCCTGCGCGCAGTCGCAGGATCCACCCCTGTCACGACGTGGAGCTCGACGCTCGCGTGACAGGCCCAGGCGGGGGTGGATTCTGCGACTCCGCCTCGCCCCGCGCAGAATGACAGCCGTGCTGTCGCTCCCCGTCCCTGAACTTCACGCGAACCGAGTTGCACATGGCACACCAATCCGACCTCATCGCCACCGACATCGAGAAGTACCTCAAGCAGCACGAGAAGAAGAGCCTGCTGCGCTTCATCACCTGCGGCTCCGTGGACGACGGCAAGTCCACCGTCATCGGCCGCCTGCTGTACGAGTCGAAGATGCTGTTCGAGGACCAGCTCGCGGCCATCGAGAACGACTCGAAGAAGTGGGGCACGCAGGGCGGCGACATCGACTTCGCGCTGCTGGTCGACGGCCTGGCGGCCGAGCGCGAGCAGGGCATCACGATCGACGTCGCGTACCGCTTCTTCTCCACCGATCGCCGCAAGTTCATCGTCGCCGACACGCCCGGCCACGAGCAGTACACGCGCAACATGATCACCGGCGCGTCCACCGCCGACGTCGCCGTCATCCTGGTCGACGCGCGCAAGGGCGTGCTCACGCAGACGCGCCGCCACAGCTACCTCGCGAGCCTGATCGGCATCCGCAAGGTGGTGCTGGCCATCAACAAGATGGACCTCGTCGACTACTCGCAGAAGACGTTCGACAGGATCGACGAGGAGTACCGCGCCTTCGCTCGCCAGATCGGCCTGGCCGACATCACGTCCATCCCGCTGTCGGGCCTCAAGGGCGACAACATGCTGGTGGCCAGCGAGAACACGCCCTGGTACCACGGCCCGACGCTGATGGGCTTTCTCGAGACCTGCGAGGTCGACGACACACGCCTGCAGAAGGAACGCTTCCGCATGCCGGTCCAGTGGGTCAACCGACCCAACCTCGACTTCCGCGGTTTCGCCGGCATCGTCACCAGCGGCACCGTCAAGCCCGGCGACCGCATCATCGCGCAGCCCTCGGGCAAGGAGAGCACGGTCGCGCGCATCGTCGCGATGGGCGGCGACCTGCCGCGGGCCGTGGCCGGCCAGTCGATCACGCTCACGCTCGCCGACGAGATCGACATCTCGCGCGGCGACGTGCTGTCGATGGCCGACGCGCCCGCCGAGGTGGCCGACCAGTTCGAGGCGTCGCTGGTATGGATGACCGACGAGCCGATGCTGCCGGGCCGCCCCTACCTGATGAAGATCGGCACGCAGACGGTCACCGCCTCCATCACCGAGCCGAAGTACAAGGTCAACGTCAACACGATGGAGCACCTGGCCGCCAAGCAGCTGGGCGTCAACGAGATCGGCGTCGTCAACCTCGCGCTCGATCGCCAGATCGCGTTCGACGCGTACAGGAACAACCGCGACACCGGCGGCTTCATCCTGATCAACCGCATGACCAACAACACGGTCGGCGCCGGCATGATCAACTTCGCGCTGCGCCGTTCGCACAACCTGCGGCCCCAGCACGTGGACGTGGACAAGGCGCGGCGCTCCGAGCTCAAGGGCCAGCGCCCGGCGGTGCTGTGGTTCACGGGCCTGTCCGGCGCGGGCAAGTCCACCATCGCCAACCTCGTCGAGAAGAAGCTCGCCGCGATGGGCCGCCACACCTACCTGCTGGACGGCGACAACGTGCGCCACGGCCTGAACAAGGACCTCGGCTTCACCGAGGCCGACCGCGTCGAGAACATCCGCCGCGTGGCCGAGGTGGCGCGCCTGATGGTGGACGCCGGCCTGATCGTGATGACCGCCTTCATCTCGCCGTTCCGGTCCGAGCGCGCGATGGCGCGCGGCCAGATGGCCGAGGGCGAGTTCATCGAGATCCACGTCAACACGCCGCTGGCGGTGGCCGAGGAGCGCGACGTCAAGGGCCTGTACAAGAAGGCGCGCCGCGGCGAGATCGCCAACTTCACGGGCATCAGCTCGCCCTACGAGGCGCCGGATGCGCCCGAGATCGTCGTCGACACGCACACCCAGACGGCCGAGGAGGCCGCCGACACGATCGTCGCGAAGCTGAAATCCCTGGGGCTGATCGATTGAGGCTCAGACGGCCGGGCGCGCCGCCGGCAGCACGGCGGCGGCGCGCTTGCGGTGGCGCAGGCGCATGATCGGCGCCTCGAAGTAGCGGAAGCTCAGCGCCGCCACGGAGATCGACAGCACGCTGACCAGCAGGAACAGCTGGAACGGGCTCAGCTGGATGTGGCGCGGGCTGCAGACGCGGTCGATCAGCCAGATGATCATCGTGTGGTAAAGGTAGACGCCGTAGCTGATCGAGCCCAGCCAGGCCAGCGGCCGCGACTGCAGCGTGCGCGAGAAGATGCCGCGCGGGTTGACCACCATGGCCACCAGCGCGAGGCAGAACAGGACATGCACGGCCGTGTACGGCAGGCCGCGCAGCACGACGACCTCTTGCGGGCCACGCACCTCGGCGGCGTACTGCACCACCAGCATCGCCAGCCCCAGCAGCAGCGGCGGCATCCAGCGGTTCCCCAGCGCCGCGGCGACCGCCCGGCCGGTGCGGGGCTCGTGCATCACGTGGGCCGCCAGCACCCCCAGCAGGATCGGGGTGAACGTGATCAGGAACAACGGGCGGTGCAGGCCCTGCGGGCCGTAGACATCGACGATCCAGCCGTCGAAGACGCGGAAGTTGAACAGCTCGTTGACCCCGATCAGCGCCACGAGCACCGGCACGATCCAGGCGCGGCGCAGGAAGCGTTCGACGCTGGGCCAGATCAGGTAGAACTGTTCCTCCATCGACAGCGACCACGTGTGGAACAGCACGCCCATGAAGACCGGCACGGCGTCCTGCAGGTACAGCAGGAACACCGGGAACGACCACTTGTAGGCGTCCCACGTCTTCGTCGAGTGGCCATACGTCCCCACCGCCAGCAGCAGCAGCAGGCCCACCAGCAGGTAGTAGATGGGGAAGATGCGCAGCGTGCGCCGCACATAGAACTGCTTCAGGTCGATACGGCCCGATGCCTCGCGCTCGCGCAGCAGCAGCGTCACGATCAGGAAGCCGCTGATCGCGAAGAACATGTCCACGCCCAGGAAGCCGCAATCCAGGATGCGGGGCGCGCCCGGCACGCTCCATTCCGTGTGCACCTTGAGCACCATCAGCGCGCAGATCGCGCGGATGCCGTTCAGCGACGGGAAGTAGGCCGTGTTGCGGAACTCGGCGTAGACGTCGGCGGTCGAGGGGGCGCTCATTGCGTGCCCCGCGCCTGGTCGAAGCGCGGCGGCGCGGCGTGCGTCGCGCCGGCGTTGCCCGACAGCGCGCTGTGACGGAACAGGTCGCGCAGGAAATGCGGCACGTGCCCGTGCAGCCGCCCCAGCAGCGCCGACTTCGCGAGACCGGCCCAGCCGGCCGCGATCGCCAGCGCGTCCGCGCAGGCCGCGTACGCCGGGCCGCGCGTCAGCGTGAAATACAGGCGCCGCGAGTCGAACCAGTACGAGGGCAGGCGCCTGGGGCCGGCGTTGCGCTCGGTGACCTTGGTGCTCTGGCCCGCGATGTGCACCACGCGGCTCGCCGGCACGTACCAGACCTCGTAGCCCGCGCGCTTGGCGCGGTGGCAGAACTCGGTCTCCTCGAAGTAGAGGAAGAACGTCTCGTCGAGGCCGCCGATGCGGTCGAACACCTCGCGCTTGACCATCATCGACGCGCCCGACACCCAGTCGGCCGGCGCCGCGCTCGCGCCCATGTGCATGGGCACGCACGCGCGCGCGAGCAGGCGCGAGACCAGCCCGAGGCGCACGCCCTGCTCGATCTCGCCCAGCAACGACGGGAAGCGGAACGCGATGGCCCACTCGCTGCCGTCGCCGTTCTCGAACACGCCGCCGGCGATGCCCGCGCGGGGGGTCGCCTGCAGGAAGTCGGCGAGCGCGGCAACGGCACCCGGGCGCAGCACGGTGTCGGGATTGAGCAGGTGGACGTAGTCGACCCGGCCATCGCGCTCGAGCTCCCGCAGGCCGAGGTTGTTGCCGTAGGCGAAGCCGCCGTTGCGCGGCGCCACGACGATGCGCGCCCAGTCGCCCCAGCCGTTGTCCGCGATCGCGGCGGCCACGACGGGTTCGTCGCCGGAGGCGTTGTCGATGACGACGCAGCGGATGCGCGGCCCGGCGCCGGCGCGTTCCGCCGCGATCGAGCGCAGGCAGTCGACCGTCAGCGCCGCCGACTTGTAGCTGACGACGACGATGCCCACCGTCGCCGCGAGAGTGGCGGTGGCGCTCATGCCGCCGCCCGCATCGCCGGCCCGCCCAGGTGCGGCAGGATCGCGCGCGCCAGCGACGCGGCCTGCGGCTCCTGCAGCATGCTCGCGTGGCCGCCCTCGACGTCGACGACGACCAGGTCGCGCGCGACGCCGGCCCAGCCGAGCGTCGGGTCGGCGAACACCTCGCGGTAGGGAATGTCGTTGCCGCTGCCGGCCGTGGCGCGCAGCAGCACGGCGCTGACCGCGCAGGGTGCCGGCCGGTACGCGTGCTCCGCGTGGTTGTAGATGGCGCGGAAGTCGAGGCTGGGCTCGGACGCCGGCCACTCGCCGCCGCCGGCCAGCACCTGGCGCAGCGTGGCCAGGCGCCGATCGTCGTCGGACTGCTGGCGCCGCTTGCGGAACTCCCAAGCGATGCGCCCGAAGACCTTGCGCGCGACGACGCCCGCCGCCGCGACGAGCCCGCCGACCGCGCCGCGACCCGCGCGCGCCGCGGCCACGGCCTCGCGCAGGCGCGACGAACGCTGCGCGTTCTCGATGTCGCGCCGCTCGGCCTGCGGCGTCGCGGAGTCCATCATCAGCACCCGCTCGACGACCGCGCCGTCGGCCTGCAGCTGGCGCGCCATCTCGAACGCGATCAGCCCGCCGGCGCACATGCCGCCCAGCAGGTACGGCCCGTGCGGCTGCTCGGCGCGCACCGTCTTCACGTAGGACGCCGCCATCTCCTCGATCGACAGGTGCGCGAGCGGGATGCGCGCGCGGCGCTCGGGCTGGATGCCGTACACGCTCATGGCGGCCGGCAGCCGGTTGGCGAGGTTGCGGTACAGCAGCGTCTCGCCGTCGCCGTCATGCACGAGGAACAGCCGCCGTTCTCCCGCCTTGCGCAGGGTGACGAGGCCGTTCGGCGCCGCGACGGCGCCCTGGTCCGCGCGCTGCGCGAACTGGCGGATCGTGGGCGCCTCGACGATCGTGGTCAGCGGCAACGCCACGCCGCGGCGGTGCGCGAGCTCGGCGATCATGCGCGCCGCCAGCAGCGACGTGCCGCCGAATGCGAAGAAATCGTCGTCGATGCCCAGCCCGGACACGCCCAGCAGTTCCTCCCACAGGACGGCCAGCGCGCGCTCCGTGGCCGTGCGCGGCTGCGCGCTCGCGGCCACGGGCGCGCGCGCCGCCCGCGTGGCGGCGCGCAGCGCCTGCATGACGGCGGGGCCGGTGGTGAGCTCGGTGGCCAGCCGCGCGTAGCGGGCCGAGCGGCCGCGCAGCGAGGGCGCGGCGGCCTTGGGCGCCTTCGCGGCGTCGGCCTTGCGCGCGGCGATGACCTCGGGCGCGTCCTCGCCGGCGCGGTGCACGAGGGCGGCGGCGACGGCGGCCGGCACGTCCCACACGACGCCGTCGGCGACCTCGCGCCGGTACGCGCCCACGACGGCGTCGGCGAATGCCAGCGCGGGCTCGTTCTTGGGCGTGCGGATCAGGTGCAGCCGTACCAGCGCCTTGCCGCGCGCCTGTGCCAGCCTGCCGAGCGAGGCCAGCATCGCGTGCTCGACGCCGCGCCCGAGCACGCGGCAGCTCAGCAGCAGCGTGTCGACCTCCAGGGCGTCGGCCGCGTCCGTGGCGATGACCAGCCCCACCAGGCCGTAGTCGCCGAAGCGGTCGCTGACGCGCACGGCCTGGACGGTGGTGTCGCCGCCCAGCGCGCGCATCTCCGGCTCGCCGCGCCGGCGCGTCGTGAAGTTGAACTGGTTGGTGCGCTGGGTCAGCTGCGACAGGCGCGGCCAGTCGCCCTCCGCGGGCAGGGACACATCGATCTTCAGCTCCAGCGACGCGAGGAAGGCGCCGATGTCGGTGGCCGACGCCTCGAGCTGCTCGCGCTCGGCGTTCTGCCGGTACATCTCGGTGCGCCGCTGGTCCTCCTGCGTGACGGAGACCTTGTCGAACGCCCACAGGTTGGCCAGCAGCGGCTCCGCGGCCTCGGGCGAGGGCAGCTGCAGCGTGACGACCTCGGGCAGCATTTCCTGCATGAGCCCGCACTCGACCGGGTTGTCGTCGAGGAACACGAAGGCGTCCAAGCCGAGGTTGAGCTCGCGGGCCAGCGCGCGCAGGTTGGCCGACTTCAGCTCCCAGTTGATGCGATGCGCGACGACGTGGTGGCGCGCGAGGCGCATGTCGGGGCGCTCGTCGAACACGCGCATCACGTCGGCCTCGGCGTTCTTGCTGGCCAGGCACACGAGCACGCCGCGCGACTGCGCCGCGACCGCGTAGTCCTGGACCGCCAGGAAGCCGGGGTCAAGCGCGATGCCGGCGACGCCGTCCTCGCCGACCACGCCGCGCCAGATCGTGTTGTCGCAATCGAGCACCAGCACCTTGTGCGCGGCGACCTTGCGCATGTGCACCTGGCGCGCGACGACGATGGCCAGCGCGCCGAACCAGTCGTCGGTGAACGGGATGTGGGCCAGCTTGTCGGCCACCGGGTCGTGGCGCGTGGCGGGGCACAGCGCGTCCACGGCGGCGTCGCCGAAGACGAACGTGTCGGGCAGCGCCTCGAGCGCGGCCGACAGCGACGCCGACTGCGCGTCGACGACGGCCGCCAGCCCGCGCTCGATCGCCGGCGAGGCACGCAGCACGAACACCAGCAGCGGCGCCGGCGCGCGCTGCCGGAACTGGCGGAACGCGTCGGCCAGCTCGCCCGCGACGCGGGTGACGAGTGCCGCCGGGTCGGCGCCGGCCTCGGCGTCGCGCACGAAGTCCTCCAGCCGCAGCAGCACGACGCCGATGCCCCCGCCCGTCCCGTTGCGCGCCAGCGCGCTGCCGGGCGTCAGCAGTTCCTGGAACACCTGGTGGTATGGCGCGAACGCGATGCGCCCGGCCAAGCCGGCGGCCTCCAGCATGAAGGCCAGCGGGGCCTCGAGGCCCTCCGCCGTGAACGTCGCGGCCACGGCGACGTCGACCGCCGGGGCGGCGGAGGCGGCCGGCGCGGCCACGGGGGCCTGGGCGGAGGATTCGGCGTCGGCGAAGGTCGTCATGGATGAGAAGGAGACTGCGGTCGCGCGACGCGGCAATATTCGTGCGAGGGGTCTCGCCGGCCGCGTCGGGCGAAGCGGAAAATAGTAGCGCCATCGGCAGGCCCGCGGGGACCTCCGGGCACGGTGCCGTGCTCGTCAGTACGCGCTGCGGTCGAGGAACACCAGCTTGACGGTGCGCGCGATGATCAGCAGGTCGAGCCCGAGGGTCCAGTTGCGCAGGTATTCCAGGTCGTACTCGATGCGCGCGGCCATCTTGTCGAGCGTGTCCGTCTCGCCGCGCAGGCCGTTGACCTGCGCCCAGCCGGTGATGCCCGGCTTGACCTTGTGACGCGCCATGTAGGCCTTGACCAGCTTGCGGTACTGCTCGTTGTGCGCCACCGCGTGGGGCCGCGGGCCGACGATGCTCATGCGCCCCTGCAGCACGTTGACGAACTGCGGCAGCTCGTCGAGCGAGGTCTTGCGGATGACGGCACCGAACGGCGTGATGCGCGGGTCGTCGCGCGTGGCCTGCTTGACGACGGCGCCGTCCTCGGTCGTGCGCATCGAGCGGAACTTGTAGACCTCGATGATCTCGCCGTCCAGGCCGGTGCGGCGCTGGCGGAAGATGATCGGCCCGGGCGAGCTCATCTTCACGCCGATCGCCAGAACCAGCAGGATCGGCGAGATCATGATGAGGATCAGCGTGGACAGCACGATGTCGCTGACGCGCTTGATGAAGCCGTTGATGCCGGTGAACGGCGCCACCATCAGGCCCACGACCGGCACCCCGCCCATGTCCTCGAGACGGCCCTGGATGACGCTGACGCCGAAGATGTCGGGAACGAAGTGGATGGATGCCGTCGTGTTCTGCAAGGATTCCAGCAAGGACTGGATGCGCGGCTGCGAAGTGAGCGGTAACGTGATGAACACGTCCTTCACGCCGTGCGCCTCGATGAATTCGGGCAGCTGCCTCAGCGAGCCCAGGAGCACGGCCTCCTCGGGCAGGTTGACCCGGTCGGCCGAGCGGTCGTCGAACACGCCCAGCAGGTCGTGGCCGAAGGCCTGGCGCAGCTTGAGCATCTGCGCCACGCGCATGCCCATGCGGCCGGCGCCGATGATGACGGCCGGCCGGCGCGCGTCGGGCAGCGACGCGAGGTGGCGCTGGATGGCGGTGCCGATCGCCACCAGCGCCCACTGCACCAGCGGCGTGGCGATGCCCCAGGCGATCAGCATGTCGGTGTCGAAGCTGCCGAGTGTGTTGGTGGCGTAGCCCAGCAGCGCCAGCACGCTCAGCACCCACACCCACGACAGGATGATGTCGATGCCCACGCCCACGCCCGTGCGGCCGAAGCGGTTCACGCCCGGGAACATCAGCACCAGCAGCAGGATGGCCAGCGCCATCGCCACGCCGTCCATGCGATAGCCCCACAGCTCGTGGAACAGCGCGAGCATGCCGGCCGCCACCACCGGCTCGAGCAGGGAGGCGATGGTGCTGCCCACCGACGGCGGGGCACTCAGGAACTGCTTGCGGACGCTGCGCTCTTCGAACATGACAGGCTATGCGGCGCCCGGGGAGCGCGGAGCCTGGCGCGCATGCAAGGTTCGCGCCATTTCAGGTCGTACGGCCATACGTATCCTCGAACCGGACGATGTCGTCCTCGCCGAGGTAGGAACCGGACTGCACCTCGATGATCTCGAGCGGCAGCTTGCCCGGGTTCGCGAGGCGGTGCGTCTCGCCCAGCGGGATGTAGGTGCTCTGGTTCTCGGTCAGGATCATCTTGCGGTCGCCGCAGGTGACCTCCGCTGTGCCTTGCACGACGATCCAGTGCTCGGCGCGGTGATGGTGCATCTGCAGGCTCAGCGTCGCCCCCGGGTTGACCATGATGCGCTTGACCTGGAAGCGCGGGCCCGCGTCCACGCTGTCGTACCAGCCCCAGGGCCGGTGCACCTTGCGGTGCAGGGCGTGCTCGGTGCGGCGGTCCTTGTCGAGCCGGCTCACCAGCTTCTTGACGTCCTGGCTGCGCTGGCGATCGGCCACCAGCACGGCATCGGCCGTCTCCACGACCACGATGTCGTCGACGCCCAGCGTCGTCACCAGGCGGCCGCTGGCATGCACCAGCGTGTTGCGGCTGTCCTCGAAGATCACGTCGCCGATGCCCGAATTGCCGGCAGCGTCCTTGTCGGCCACCTGCCAGACGGCGTCCCACGCCCCCAGGTCGTTCCAGCCGGCGTCCAGGGGAACCATGCGGATGTCGAAACGGCTGCCGGGGCACTTCTCCATGACGGCGTAGTCGACCGACTCCGACGGCACGGCCAGGAAGGCCTCGCGCGTCGGGCGCACGAAGCGCTCGTCGGGCGTGCGCCCGCTCCAGGCGACCTCGGTGGCGGCGAGGATGTCCGGCCGGAACTCGCGCAGCGCATCCAGCCAGACCGACGCACGCAGCACGAACATGCCGGAATTCCAGGTGTAGCAGCCCTCGGCGAGGTAACGCGCGGCGGTCGCGGCGTCGGGCTTCTCGACGAACTGCGCCACCTTGTGCAGGCCGTCGGCCGGCGCGCTGCGGATGTAGCCGTAGGCCGTCTCCGGGCTGGTGGGCGTGACGCCCAGGATCACGATCGCTCCGTTCGCGGCGCCGTGCACCGCAGCGCGCAGCGCGGTGGTGAACGCGGGCCGGTCCGTGACGGTCTGGTCCGCCGGCGACACCACCAGCACGGGATCGGCCCCGCTCTCGCGCGCGGCCAGCGCGGCCAGCGTCAGCGCGGGCGCGGTGTTGCGGCCCACGGGCTCGAGGATGACGGCCGCGGGCTCGACGCGCATCTCGCGCATCTGCTCCAGCGCGAGGAAGCGGTGTTCGGCGTTGCCGACGATCAGCGGCGCCTGGACGGCGAGGTCGCCGCCGGCCAGGCCCATCAGGCGCGCGATCGCCTGCTGGAACAGGCTGTCGTCGGTGCCGAGCGACAGGAACTGCTTCGGGAAACCCGCGCGCGACAACGGCCACAGCCGGGTGCCGCTGCCGCCGGCCATGATGACGGGTTGGATGGGGATCGACGCTGCCATGAGAACGCTTTCGTCAAGGGAAGAGGCAGGCGCGCGACACACGCCAGGGCGTCGCGGCGGCGGCCTTTCAGGCGAATCAGGCGCGTGCGTCGCCCCAGCGTACGATGGTGCCTTCGTCGCCGGGATACGTGGTGTTGCCGTGCCGGTCGACGCAGTAGTGCGGCGACACGATCATATCTTCCAGCGTCTCGCCCTGGGACAGGCGCGTGTAGTCGAACAGGATGCTGCGAATGAGCTTGCTGCCCTCGCGCAACACGCAGCCGTTGCCCAGCCACGCCGGCCCGACGATGGTGACGCCCGGCTCGATCTCGCTCGAGGAGCCGATGTACACCGGCCCGGTGATGTCGACCTTGTCGAAGTCGATGCGCGTGTTCAGGCCCACCCAGACGCCGGGACGCACCTCGCGGCCGGGCATGTCCATCTGGGCGACCTCGCCGCGCAGCACGCGCTGGGTGACCGCCCAGTAGTCGGTGACGCGGCCGATGTCGATCCAGTTGAACCAGCGGCTCTGCGCGTAGAACGGCAGGCCCTTCTCGGCCAGCAGCGGGAACAGCTGGCCGCCGATGTCGAACACCTGGCCGGACGGGATCAGGTCGAGCGCCTGCGGCTCGAAGATGTAGATGCCCGTGCTGGCCATGCGCGACTTCGCCTTCTCGGGCGCCGGCTTCTCCTGGAATTCGGTGATGCGGCCGTCCTTGTCGCTGATCACCACGCCGTAGTTCTTGACCTCCTCCAGCGGCACCTCGAGCGTGACGACGCTGGCCAGCGCCTTCTTGGCCTGGTGCTCGTGCAGCGCCGCGCCGATGTCGAGGTCGATGATGGCGTCGCCGCACAGCACGATCGTGGTGTCGTCGAAGAAGCCGCTGTGGTCCTGGATCTTGCGCATGCCGCCGGCCGACCCCATCGGGTTCGGCACGATCTCGCCGTGGTCGCGCTTGCCTTCGAACGAGTAGCCGATCTCCACGCCCCAGCGGCTGCCGTTGCCGAAATAGCTCTCGATCTTCCAGTGCGAATAGGCGACGTTGATCATGATCTCCTTGACGCCGTAGCGCGCGAGATGCTCGATCAGGTATTCGAGGACCGGCTTGCCCAGGATCGGGATCATGGGCTTGGGCATGTACTTGGTCAGCGGGCGCACGCGCGTGCCCTGGCCGGCCGCAAGAATCATGGCTTTCGCCATCGCAGTTCCTTTGATCGTTTGAAATATGCCCGGCGCGGGCTCCGCCGTGGTGAGACGGGGCCCGGTCGATCAGGCACGACACGCTACAGCGCGATCGTGACACTCCTGGGTGGATTCTGGCAGCCCGGGGACACCCGGCTTGTAGGCCGAAACCCCGTCCTAGGCGAGCTCCCGCAACAGCCCTGCGGCGGCGTCCTTGGCGGACAGTTTCGGCGCCTCGCCCACGTCGGGCCAGGCGATCGCGAGATCGGGGTCGTCCCAGCGCACCGCGCCCTCGTCGGCGGGCGAATAGAAGTCGGTGGTCTTGTAGAGGAAATCGGCGGTCTCGGTGAGGACCAGGAAACCGTGCGCGAGGCCTGCCGGGATCCACATCTGGCGATGGTTCTCCCCGGAGAGCTCCGCGCCCACCCAGCGGCCGAACGTGGGGCTGTCGCGCCGGATGTCGACGGCCACGTCGAACACCGCGCCGGCGGTCACCCGCACCAGCTTGCCCTGCGCCCTGGGCGCCTTCTGGAAGTGCAGGCCGCGCAGCACTCCACGCGCTGAGCGCGAGTGGTTGTCCTGGACGAAGTCGACGTGGCGGCCGACCGCCTCGTCGAACACGTTCTGGTTGAAGCTCTCGAGGAAGAACCCGCGCGCGTCGCCGAACACCTTCGGCTGCAGGATCAGGACGCCGTCGAGGGCGGTCTTTTCAATTTGCATGGGTCACCCGGGGACTCTTCGAGTTTGGACGCCCGCGATCCCGGCGCGCCGACGGCGGGCGCGAGCAGAGCTCCGGAGCAAGCCGGTTGCCCAGGCAGCGGCGGCGAGCGAGGTCGTCATGGCTAGAAGACGCGCTCGGCGAGCACGCGCTGCAGGTACTGGCCGTAGCCGCTCTTGGCCAGCGGCGCGGCCAGCGCGGCCAGCTGCGCGTCGTCGATCCACTTCTGGCGCCAGCAGATCTCCTCGGGGCAACAGGCCTTCAGGCCCTGGCGCTTCTCCAGCGTGTGGACGAACTGGCTCGCCTCCAGCAGCGAATCGTGGGTGCCGGTGTCGAGCCAGGCGTCGCCGCGGCCCAGGATCTGCACGTCGAGCTTGTGGTTCTCGAGGTAGATGCGGTTCAGGTCGGTGATCTCGAGCTCGCCGCGCGCGCTCGGCTTGAGCGACTTCGCGTGCTCGACGACGTGCTCGTCGTAGAAGTACAGGCCCGTCACTGCATAGCGGCTCTTGGGCGTGGCGGGCTTTTCCTCGAGGCTGATCGCCTTGCCGGCATCGTCGAACTGCACGACGCCGTAGCGCTCGGGGTCGTGCACCGGGTACGCGAAGACGGTGGCGCAGTCGGCGTTGGCGGCCGCCCTGGTCAGGCGCGTGCCGAGGTCATGGCCGTAGAAGATGTTGTCGCCCAGCACGAGCGCGCTGTGGTCGCCGCCGAGGAAGCGCTCGCCGATCAGGAAGGCCTGCGCCAGGCCGTCGGGGCTTTCCTGCACGGCGTACTGCAGATCAAGCCCCCAGCGCCTGCCGTCGCCCAGCAACTGCTCGAAACGCGGGGTGTCCTGCGGCGTGCTGATGATCAGGATCTCGCGGATGCCCGCCAGCAGCAGCACGCTGAGCGGGTAGTAGATCATCGGCTTGTCGTACACCGGGATCAGCTGCTTGCTGATCGCGAGCGTGGCCGGGTGCAGCCGGGTGCCGGAGCCTCCGGCGAGGATGATGCCTTTGCGGTTCAAGGGAACTCCTTGCGATGGCCCTCAGACGGGCAGGATCTCGGTGAGCATGCGCCGCACGCCCAGCTCCCAGTCCGGCAGGTGCACGCCGAAGGCGTCGCGCAGCTTGCGCGTGTCCAGGCGCGAATTCAACGGCCGCGCCGCGGGCGTCGGGTAGGCGCTGGTGGGGATGGGGCGCAACGCATCGGCGGGCAGCGTCAGCGGCACGCCACGTTCGCGCGCGGTCTCGATGACCAGCTTCGCGTAGCCGTGCCAGCTCGTGGCACCGGCGGCGACGGCATGATAGGTTCCCGACAGCTGCGGCTGCGCGGCCGCGGCACGCGCCATCAGCGCCGTGAGGTCGGCCAGCAGGTCGGCGCCGGTGGGCGCGCCGACCTGGTCGTCGATGACGTTCAGCTCGGTCTTCGTGCCGGCCAGCCGCAGCATCGTCTTGGCGAAATTGCCGCCGCGCGCGGCATAGACCCAGCTGGTGCGCAGGATCAGGTGGCGGCAGCCGCTGGCGCGGATCTGGCGCTCGCCATCGAGCTTGGTGCGGCCGTAGACGGACAGCGGCCCGGCGGGCGCGTCCTCGGCGCGCGGCTGGTCGCCCGAGCCGTCGAAGATGTAGTCGGTGCTGTAGTGGACGAGCCACGCGCCCGACGCGGCGGCCGCGCGCGCGAGCACGCCCGGCGCGTCGGCGTTGATCGCCTGCGCGAGATCGGGCTCCGATTCGGCCTTGTCGACCGCGGTGTGGGCGGCCGAATTGACGATCAGGTCGGGCCGGACCGCCGCCACGGTGGCGGCCAGCGAATCGGGCCGGGAGAAGTCGGCCGACAGCTCGCGGCTCTGGAAATCGAGCGCCACGACCTCGCCCAGCGGCTGCAGCGAGCGCTGCAGCTCCCAGCCGACCTGGCCGTCGCAGCCGAGGAGAAGGATCTTCATCCTAGGCTTTCGCGTATTGGGTGGCGACCCAGTCGCGGTAGGCGCCGCTCTGCACACCCTGCACCCACTCGCCGTTGGCGAGGTACCACTCGACGGTCTTGCGCAGGCCGGTGTCGAAGGTTTCCTTCGGCTTCCAGCCCAGCTCCGTGCAGAGCTTGGTCGCATCGATCGCGTAGCGGCGGTCGTGGCCGGGCCGGTCCTTGACGAAGGTGATGAGGCGCTCGCGGGGGCCCGCCGGGTCGGGGCGGAACTCGTCGAGCAGGCGGCAGATGCCGCGCACGATATCGATGTTGGTCTTCTCGTTGAGGCCGCCGACGTTGTACGTCTCGCCGACGCGGCCCTGGGCCAGCACGGTGCGGATGGCGGCGCAGTGATCCTTGACGTACAGCCAGTCGCGCACGTTCAGGCCGTCGCCGTAGACCGGCAGCGCCTTGCCCGCCAGCGCGTTGACGATCACCAGCGGGATCAGCTTCTCGGGGAAATGCAGCGGGCCGTAGTTGTTCGAGCAGTTGGTGGTGAGCACCGGCAGGCCGTAGGTGTGGTGCCACGCGCGCACCAGGTGGTCGCTGGCGGCCTTGCTGGCGGAGTACGGGCTGTTCGGCTCGAACGGATGGTTCTCGGTGAACGGCGCGGCGTCGGGCGTCAGCGAGCCGTAGACCTCGTCGGTGCTCACGTGCAGGAAGCGGAACGACGCCTTGTCCTCGCCCTCGAGCGTCGACCAGTACGCGCGCGCCGCCTCCAGCAGCGTGAACGTGCCTTCGATGTTGGTCTTGAGGAAGGCGGCCGGGCCGAGGATCGAGCGGTCGACGTGGCTCTCGGCCGCGAAGTTGACGATGGCGCGCGGCCGGTGCGTCTTCAGCAGCTGGTCGACCAGCGCGCGGTCGCCGATGTCGCCGTGCTGGAACACGTGGCGCGGGTCGCCCTGCAGCGACTCGAGGTTCGCCAGGTTGCCGGCGTACGTCAGTGCGTCGAGGTTGAGGACGTGCTCGTCGTGATTCTCGAGCCAGTCGAGGACGAAGTTGCTGCCGATGAAGCCGGCGCCGCCGGTGACGAGGATCATGGGATTTCCTGGTTTTCCTTGCTGGATGCTGCGGCGCGCAGCCCTCCGTTGCTGGGCAGAAGTATCGCTCAAGGCCTGCGGCGGCCCCTCTCGCCATGAAGGGGACGATGGCGCTGCCCGGTGCCGCGACGGTCTTCAGCGCCCCTCGAAATGGCCTCGGTACCAGGCCACGAAGCGCCCGATCCCGTCGGCCAGCGGCGTGCGCGGGGCGACGCCCGTCCATGCGCGCAAGGCCGACACGTCGGCGTACGTGGCCACGACGTCGCCCGGTTGCATGGGCTTGAACACCTTGACGGCGGGCACGCCGAGCGCCTTCTCGATCGTCTCGATGAAGGCACCCAGTTGCACCGGATCCTGGTTGCCGATGTTGAACACGCGGTATGGCGCGCGCGAGCGGCCCGGGTGCGGCGCCAGCGCGTCGAAGGCCGGGTCGGGCGTGGCCGGCTTGTCCAGCACGGCGACGACGCCGTCGACGATGTCGTCGATGTAGGTGAAGTCGCGCATCATCTTGCCGTCGTTGAAGACCGCGATGGGCTTGCCGTCCAGGATGTCGCGCGTGAACGAGAAGTACGCCATGTCGGGCCGGCCCCAGGGCCCGTAGACGGTGAAGAAGCGCAGCCCCGTGGTGGGGATGCCGTACAGGTGGCTGTACGTGTGCGCCATCAGCTCGTTGGCCTTCTTCGTGGCGGCGTACAGGCTCACCGGGTGGTCGACGCTGTCGGCCTCCGAGAACGGCATCTTCGCGTTGCCGCCGTAGACGCTGGAGCTGCTGGCATAGACCAGGTGCGAGACCGGATGGCGCCGGCACGCTTCCAGCACGTTCAGGAAGCCGGCGAGGTTGGACTCGCCGTAGGCCAGCGGGTTCTCGATGGAATAGCGCACGCCGGCCTGGGCGGCCAGGTGCACGACGCGGTCGAAGCGCTCGCGCGCGAACAGCGCGTCGAGCGCGACGCCGTCGGCGATGTCCAGGCGCTCGAAGCGGAACGCCGGCAGGCCGGCGAGCTCCGCGAGCCGGGCCTCCTTCAGCGACGGGTCGTAGTAGGCATTGAGGTTGTCGATGCCCACCACGCGGTCGCCGCGGGAAGCGAGGCGCTGCACGACGTGCATGCCGATGAAGCCGGCGGCGCCGGTGACCAGGACGTTCATCAGGAACTCGGAATCAGTCGAACTTGATCGCGGCGGTGCACCGCACCGTATTGTCGCTGTACGAGAAGACGGAGAAGGACGAATTGCCGCTGCGGCGCTCGCGGCCGGCGCCGCAGGACACGTCCGTGGTGCGCGTCGGCTGCCAGTGCGCCGTGAAGAAGAAGGTGGTCGTGCGCAGGGTGCCGGACTCCAGCGAGGCGACCCCCGTCGTCGGGTCGGTGAACGCGATGTCGGTGTACTTGCGCTGGGAATAGCTCGCGTTGGCGTCGAGGTTGACCTTGGCCGTCAGCGCGTAGGTCACGTCGAGCAGGCCCAGATTGTTGATCGAAGGGCCGCTCAGGCTGTTCGCATAGCGCGCCCCGTTGTTGAGCCCCGTCGTGCTGGTGTCGAAATCGGTGCTGCGCTTGAGGCCCACCTTGACGGTGAAGTGCGACGGCGGCGTCCACGTCCAGTTGAGCGAGCCGTTGACGAACCGGAGCTCGCGGGACGGCAGCAGGTCGCTGGTCTCCTTCGTATAGCCCAGGCTGGCGTCGAACTCGCTGTTGCCGGTGGCCTTGAGCTGGACCGTCCCGTCGACCGAGCGCGTGTGGAACCGCTTGACTTCCGTGTTCTGGGCCCCGCCGAAGGAGAACGTGGCCACATGCGGAAACTCGCCGCGCGACGTGTTGCCGACCAGGCCGAAGACCAGGTCGGGGCTGGTCGCGTAGCGCGTGCCGAAATTGGCCGACCACTGGCGTTCGTCGTTGGAGGAGAAGTTGCTCGCCGAGAAACGGCGCTTGTTGAAGTCGCCGCCGCCGAAGATCTGCCAGCGCGACGGGCCGCCGAGCTGGATGCGGGCGAATCCGTGGTCGTCGGTCTGCATGTTGAGCTCGGTGACGGTCTGCGGGGTGGTCTGGCCCGGCAGCGGGAGGATGTCGTTCGTCACGCCGTCGATGTACTGGCGGCGGCTCGTGTCCGCGCCGAACGCGCCCGAGATGTCGCCGATGGTTTCCCAATCGAGCTGGGCGCCGGCGTGGTAGCCCCACGAATTGAGGTTGTCCTGCCGCTTGTAGGCGTTGTAGTTGACGCCCGCGTCGACACCCAGCTTGCCTCGTCCCAGCGCCTCGTCGATGGCCGCCTTGACCTCGGTGTTGGAGATCCAGTCCGTACGGGCGAATTGATCCTGCTGATGGCCGACGTTGCTCTCGTGCTTGAGGGTCTCGCTCGCGCCGAACGAGAACGGCTCGAGCGCCGCGTGGGCGCCGGCGGCATACAGGGCGAGGCACAGGGGCGACAGGATCGCCAGGGATTTGTTGTTCAATTGCTTCTCCTGCCGTCGGGGACGGCGTGGCATCAACGCGCCTGCGGGGTGGCCGCGGCGGCGAACGGGTCCTTGTAGCGACCCAGCGCATCCATCAGCATCCACCACAGGAACTTCGAGCTACGTACGTAGCGCATCAGGTACCGGCGCGGCTCGGAAGCCACGCGGTACGCCCACTCCAGGCCCAGGCGACGCAGCGGCACGGGCGCGCGCTTGACGGCGCCCGCCTCGTAGTCGATCGTCGCGCCGATGCCCATCATCACCCGCACCTGCGGCAGCCGGTGGCGGACGCTGGAGATCCAGATCTCCTGCTTCGGGGCGCCCAGCCCCACCAGCAGCACGTTCGCGCCGCTGGCCTGGATCATGTCGAGGACGCTGTCGATCTCCGCCGGATCGTCGACGAAGTTCATCGACGGCCCGTGCGCGCCCACCACCAGCTCGCGGCCGGCCTTGCGGTTGATCGACTCGCGCGCCACCTGCGCCACGCCCGGCCGGGCGCCCAGCAGGAAGATGCGCGTGCGCTCGTCGCCGGCCTGGCGCGCACAGAACGCGGGGACGATGTCCGAACCCGGCAGCCGGTGCACCACCGGGCGGCCCTGGGCGCGCAGCGCGAGCCGCACGTAGTGGCTGTCGACGGTGATGATGTCGGCCGAGCGATACGCGCGCACGAAGTCGGGGTTGTACTGCAGGTGGTACAGGTGGTCGGGGTTGACCGTGAACACCACGCCGCCGGTGGTGGCCAGGCGCGCCAGCAGGTCGTCCATGCTGAGGTCGTCCGCCCACACGTTGAGCAGCGGCTGGCGCGGCCATTGGGTGATGCGCTCGGTCATGAAAGCGCTCCCGGCGTTCCGCGCGCGGCCCATGGGGCGGAGGACGGCGGAGGAGAGGTCTTCATGGCGGGGCTCGGTGAATCGCTCATCTGGAAATCGGGCAATCGTTCTCGGTCGGCCTGCCCGCCGTCGGGGGCGGACAGTTTGCCATGCGGGCCCGGGCGATCCGGGCCACGGCATGGCGGGAAACAGGACGGCGAGCCGCGGGCGGCGGACACGGCGCGCTCAGGTCGAGTCGCGGTCGGTGCGCACCCAGCGCCTTTCGCGCCGCACCATGAAACGCACGTAGACGGGCAGCTTGGCGGCGATGTACACGGGAATCGACAGCAATTCGAACAGGCGCACCAGGTCGCGGCCACGAACCCACCAGGCCAGCAACACGGCAGCGCCGAAGCACCCCAAGAGCAATCCATAGGCCAGCCCCGGCCCGATGTCGGCGATCCACCACGACAGCAGGCCCGCCAGCGCCGTGCCGGCCACCAGCAGCGCGGCCAGCAGCGCCAGCGGCGGCACGCACAGGTCCAGCGCCATGCCGGCCAGGCGGGGGTCGCGCTGGCGCCAGGCGGCGGCCAGCAGGCCCGGCACCTCGCGCACGATCGTCTCCAGGTGGCCGTGCTCCCAGCGCGTGCGCTGCGTGCGGGTGGCGGCGGCGGTGTCGGGGAACAGGCTGGTGACGACCGCGCGCGGGCAGAACAGCGGCGGCCGGCCGGCGACGGCCAGGTCGATGCCCAGCTTCATGTCCTCGACGATCGACGCGTTGGCCAGCGGCGCGTTGCGCAGCATCGGCCACGTGAACGCCATGCCGGTGCCCATCAGCTGGCACGGCAGGCCCAGGCGGCGCCAGCCCGCGGGGCGCACCCAGTTGCGAACGCGCCAGGCGAACTGCGCGATGCGTCGCGGCAGGCGGGCGTCGGGACGCGCGTTCATCAGGTACAGCGCCTGCGCGGGACGGTCGTAGTTGACGACGCTGTCGCACAGCGCGTCGAGCGCGCCCGGCGCGAGGTCGCAATCGGCGTCGAGGATCACCACGAGCCCCGGCGGGTCGGCACGCAGCGCGTCGACGCCGAAGGCCAGCGCAAAGCCCTTGCCGCGATCCGTCTCGTGGAAACGCTCGACCACCCGCACCTGTGCACCGGCGCTGCGCGCGATGGCGGCCGTGTCGTCGCTGCAGTTGTCGGCGACGACCACCACGCGATCGTGCTCGCGCAGTTGCGGCAGCACCGCGGCCAGCGTGAGCGCGATGCCGGCCGCCTCGTCGTGCGCCGGCACCAGCACCGCGACGCGTCCGCGCACGGCGTGCTGGCGCGTGCGCGCGGTGGCGGGCGCACGCGTCCACGCGGCCGCCAGGACCTGCAGCATGAAGACGCCCACTGCCAGCGCGAGCGGCAGCGCAGCCACCGCCAGGATCCAGCAGGCGACGAATGCCAGCACGCTCATCGCGTCACCTCCATCGGCGCCGCACGCAGCGTGCGCGCGGCCCAGTCACTTGTATTCAATGATGGCACTCCTGCGTTCGGTCGTGCGGCCCCACCAGAACCGCAGGGCGCCCACCGCCTCGGCGAAACGGCCCAGAAGGAAGAAGGCGGACTGCGTCCACGGGATCGGCTGGCCCGCGCGGCGCAACTTCAGCGCCACGCGCAGCCATTGCAGCGGGTACACGAGCCACAGCACGGCCAGCGGCCACCAGGCGAGCGTGGCCGCCAGCAGCAAGAGCGGCAACGCGCCACCCCACACCAGCGCGCGCCGCGTCTGCGCCACGAAATGGCGCTCCGGCGGCGCGCCGTGCAGCGCGGCGCCCTCGGCGAACGCGTGGCCCGAGCGCACGTTGCGGCGCCACCATTGCATCCAGCGCGTCATCGCGGCGTCATGCCAGGTCATGTCGTGGCCGAGGCGCCAGATCTTCCCGCCCGCGGCACGCAGGCGCACGCACAGCTCCGGCTCCTCGCCGGCGATCAGGTCGTCGCGGTAGCCGCCCACCGCAGCAAGCGGTTGCGAACGTATCAGGACGTCACCACCACAGGCCAACGCCTCGCCGACCGGCGTGTTCCATTCGATGTCGCACAGGCGGTTGTAGACCGACGCTTCTGGAAATCTTTCCAGTCTGCGGCCGCACACTGCGGCAATTTCGGGATGCGCGTCGAGGAAGTCGTTGGCGGCGGCCAACCAGCCCGCGGCCAGCTCGCAGTCGCCATCGAGGAACTGCACGCGCGCCGTGCCGGGATGCAGTCGCATCAGGGCCGCGAAGCCCTCGTTGCGGGCGCGCGCCGCGGTGAACGGGATCGACATGTCGAGCGCCACCACCGTGGCGCCGAGGCGGCGCGCGGCATCGGGCGAGCCGTCGGTCGATCCGCTGTCCACATAGACGACCGGGCCGCCCTCGCGCGCGCAGGCCTCGAGGCAGCGCACGAGCCGCGCGCCCTCGTTGCGTCCGATGACGACCATGCCGGTCCCGGCGGCTCGTGAGGACGCGCCGGGGCCGGTCGCGGGGGTCGTCGGGGCAAGGGTCATGGAGGCGGTAATTCCGGGTTCCGGCACGGCGCATCGGCCGTCGTTCGACAGCCGCTAGCAATTTTGCTGCCGAGCTGGCCGGTCCGCGCATCGGACCGCTCCTTCGTTCCCCCGGATCGGGGATCGCCGCGCGCCGCGGCGCCTGCCTGGCGACGCAGGCCCGGCATCCTATACGATGGCCCCGTCCCGCCACGGCCGCGCGCGGAACGCCGCTTGCTTTTCCACGCGCCGCCCTCGCCTTCCGGCGCGCCTCGCCCATCTCCCGCGCCCAGCCTCGAATGAAGATCACCTTTGTCTGCCCGCCCCTGAACATGACCGGCGGCATCCGCGTCGTCGCCATCCACGCGAAATACCTGCAGTCGTTCGGGCACGAGGTGCAGGTCGTGGCGCCGCCGCGGCCCGCGCACGGGCGCCTGGCCGACTTGCGCCGCAAGCTGCGGCTGCCACCGGCGGTCATGCGGCCGCAGCCGCCCTCGCACATGGACGGCACCGGCGTGCCGACGAAGGTCCTCGAGCGCCCGCGCAAGGTGCTCGCCTCCGACGTGCCCGATGCCGACGTGATCATCGCGACCTGGTGGGAGACGGCCGAATTCGTCGCCGCGATGCCGGCGTCCAAGGGCCGCCAGGTCTACTTCGTGCAAGGCCACGAGGTGTTCAAGGGCCAGCCGGTCGATCGCGTGATCGCGACGTACCGCTCGGGCATGCGCAAGATCGCCGTCGCCCGCTGGCTCGCCGAGGCCATCGAGCGCGATGGCAATCGCCAGGGCTGCACGATCGTGCCCAACGCGGTCGATCGCTCGCTGTTCTTCGCGCCGCCGCGCGAGCGCAACGCACGGCCGCGCCTGGGCACGCTGTTCTCGGAGAACGACAACAAGAGCTTCGACATCGCGCTCGCCGCGATCGCCGAGGTGCGCCGCGCCATGCCCGACCTCGAGGTCGTGGCGCTCGGCTCCGACGCACCGGTGAAATATCGCGACCGCCTCGGCGGCATCGCGCTGACGCTGCAGGCCCCGCAGGCCAGGCTGCGCGAGGTCTACGCGAGCTGCGACGTGTGGCTCACCTGCAGCAAGACCGAAGGCTTCAACCTGATGGCGATGGAGGCGATGGCGTGCCGCACGCCGGTGGTCTCCACGCGCACCGGCTGGCCGGTGGAGGCCATCGTCGACGGGGTCAACGGCGCCCTGGCCGACGTTGACGACGTGGCCGGCCTGGCGGAGGGCGTACTGCGCCTGCTGCGCCTCGATGCGGTGCGCTGGCGCGAGGTGTCCGAGGGCGCCGCACGCACCGTGGCCGATTCGAGCTGGGAACGCTCCGCGCGCCTGTTCGAGGCGGCGCTAATTGGAAACGAAAAGATAGTGGCCGCCTGAGGCCCGCCGCCGTCTCGCGCGGGAGCGCGCTGCGGCGTCACGCGATCGTCACATCGCGCGTCCTTCGAGGCGCAGGGCGACGCGACGTCCCGCCCGCGCGCGCATTCGCGTGGAGAAACGGGCCGATCCGCGCAGGGCGCGCGTTCAGCTTCGCGTGTCCAATGGATACATCGAGATACCTCACCGGGTGTCGCGTTCGTCGGCGAACCGGCACCATGCCTTCACTTTTTCGAGCGGAGGTCGAGGGGATTTCTTGATCGCTGGCCCAAGGTCGAGCGAAGACCGGGCGTGGGCCCGAATTAGTTCTCGAACACCGCGCTTCTCGCGAGTTCGATGGGCTCAACGCGCCGGCGTCGCCGCCGAAGAACCGGGCATGGCGACACGGAAACACGCAACTGTTTCCGAGCCGGCACGAGTCATCCGACGACATCTCGTTACACGGCGCGCGTTCTTCGCGGCAGCCGTTGACCGATGAGCACGGAAAGCCGTACGGCCGCCTGCGAACGATTGCAGGAGTGCCTGCATAGCGCCTGGATTCAGACCACAATCTCCATGTCTCAAAGCAATCCCAGTCTCCGCATGGCAACCAGCATTGCCCTGGCCCTGACCGCCGCCATCTCCGCCTGTGGCGGGGGTTCCGGCGACGGCTCGACCCAGGCGCCCGTCTCCACGGTGTCCGAAGCCGCCGACGCGACGGCTTCGGCCGCGAGCGAGGCCTTCTCCACCACCAACCAGGCCGCCGTGGTCGCGGTCGGAGGCGAGACGTCCACCACCTCGGGCATCCCGTCGACGTCCACCGACACCACCGACACGACCGCGGCCGCGCCCGCCACGCCGACCGGCACCAGCGGCACCGACCCGTCCACGGGCACGTCGTCCACCGGCAGCAGCGGCGACACCGCCGTCGCGAGCGCCGACCAGGTGCAGCCGCTGGTCACGCACGCCGCCGGCCAGCCGTTCATGCCGCGTCCGGCCGGCAACACCGGCAAGGGCTTCTACGTCGTCGGCAGCAAGCTGTACGACCCGAACGGCCAGGAGTTCCGCATCCGCGGCGTCAACCGCAACCACTGGGACAGCTACGGCACGCCCACCGGCCTGCCCCTGAGCGGCGCCAACACCGAACGCGTGGTGCTGAGCTTCGCCAAGCCGACCAGCTACAACTGGAACATCGTCTCGTCGCAGATGCTGGCCAACAAGATCGTGCCGATCCCCGGCAACTGGACGGCCACCTGCAAGGCGGATCCGGCGTCGCTGACGGCCATCGTCGATACCTGGGTCGCCCAGGCCGCCACCTGGACGCAGCTCAACGCGACCGGCCTGATCAACATCGCCAACGAATGGGGCCCGGCCAACAGCACCATCTGGCGCGACAACTACATCACCGCCATCGCCCGCATGCGCGCGGCCGGCTACACCGGCACGCTGGTGGTCGACTCCGGCGGCTGCGGCCAGGACGCGCAGGACATCGTCAAGTACGGCGCCGCGGTGCTGGCCTCCGACCCGCAGAAGAACATCCTGTTCGACGTGCACGTGTACGGCAGCTTCCACTACCCGGCCACCGCGTCGTGGATGCAGGACTACACCACCGCGATGACCCAGCTCAAGGCGAGCGGCCTGCCGCTGATCCTGGGCGAGTTCGGCCCTGGCCGCAACGTCGGCCCGAGCCCGACGATGGTCACGCCCGAGAAGGTCATCGCCGACGCGGAAGCCAATGGCTGGGGCTGGATGCCCTGGTCGTGGGACGACAACAACCTGGCGAACTGCGCGTCGGACGACAACGGCTTCAGCATGACGCTCAAGTGCGGCACCTACAAGTCCGACGCCGACCTCACCACCTTCGGCAAGACGGTCGTGCCGATCCTGAAGTCCAAGGCCGTCAAGGCGACGAACTTCAACTGATCCCGCGGGCCCGATCCCGCCTGGGGCGAACCGCGCGCGGTTCGCCCTTTTTCGTTCAGCGGTGCGGCTTGATGCCCACCAGCAGGAGCGAACGCCAGGCCTCGGCATGGCCGGGGCTGGCCACCACGGCACGCCAGGCGGTGTGCAGTGCGCCCGGCCGGTCCCTGGCCAGGAACCGGCGCCAGGCTTCGCCCACGAGCAGCTGCGAGATCTGCCGCGCCGACCGGTCGGGCCGGTGCGCGTCGGCCGAGAGCTCCGGCAACGCCACCGTCTCGCCGCGCATCAACGCATCGGAACCGGTGGCCGCGCGCTCGCGGGCCATCGCGTAGGCCGTCGCCTCGAAGAACTGACGCAACGCCGACGCCTGCGTGTGCGTGATCGACGCGTCGTGCAGGCGGTAGACATAGGCCGTGGCGGGCAGGAAACCCACCGGCCCGGCCGCGGCCAGGCGCAGCTGGAAGTCGATGTCCTCGGCGGTCCGGAAGAACGGCCGGAACAGGCCGATGCGCGACAGCACGGCGCGGCGGAACGCGAACGCACACAGGTGCGTGCGCAGCTTGCTGGCGAGGATGTCGCCGGACACGTCGTCGCCGCCGGACTGCGGCGCGATGCGGGGCGAGCCGACGTGCTCGCCCCCGGGCCCCGTCACCGAGAACGGCCCGCAGACGCCGACGAAATCCGGGTGGCGCTCCAGGAACTCGAGCTGCTGCGCGATGCGACCGGGCGGATAGGCGTCGTCGGAATCGCAGCGCATCACGATGTCGCCGCCGGCCAGCTCCAGCCCGCGGTTCATGCAGGCGGAGATGCCGCTGCGCGGCCCCTCGACGACATGGATGCGCGGGTCGGCCAGGCCTTCGACGTATTCGCGGCTGCCGTCCGTCGAGCCGTCGTCGATGATCAGCAGCTCGAGGTCGTCCACGCCCTGGCCCAGGATCGAGCGCACCGCGTCCTCGACGAAGCGGCCCGGGTTGCGCATCGGCATCAGAACGCTCACGCGCGTCGCGCCCATGCCGGGCGCCGGTGCACGGCTCGTGTCGCTGGCCATCGACTCAGGCCTCCAGCTGGCTCACGGGGGTGATCGTCAACGGCGCGCGACGGCGCGCGACGATGCCTTCCTGCAGGTTGGCCAGCCCCAAGGCGACCACCCACACCAGGATCGACCGGATGATCGACACCGGCGACACCGTGAACACCGCCGCCATCACGGCCAGCGTCAGCGGCAGCCAGGCGAGGCGCTCGCGCCGCAAGGGACCGGGCTCCTGCGGCAGCGTCGCGGCCAGCCGCTGCAGCACGATGAGGAACGGCAGCATGAACAGCGCCAGCCCCACCACGCCGACGTTGAGCGTCACGATCAGGTAGGTGTTGACCAGGTCGACGATGCCGTCGCCCTGCTTCAGGTTCGTCATCTGGTCGAGGTAGTTCGGCACGCCGAACCACGGGCTCTGCTGGATGAGCGCCACCGAGGTCTTGAGCAGCTCCTGGCGGTAGATGACGTTGAAGTCGGCCTGCTTGTCGGCGCCCGAGGCGTTGTTGATCGCCTCGACCAGCGAGTCGCCCAGGCCCATGCTCCAGGCCACGGCGGCCGCCACGACGAGCACGACGGTCAGCCACAGGAAGCGCCGGGCCGACATGAAGCGCAGGCACACCAGGGCGAACACCAGGATGGCCAGCGCCAGCAGCGGGCCGCGGCTGATGGTGGCCAGCATGCCGCCCAGCATGACGAGCCCGACCACGGCGTAGCTGCGCGACTTCTCCGGCGGGCGCAGCGCGAACCACACGCCGATGGCGAACAGCATCAGCATCGCCAGCACCAGCGGGCCGGAGAAGGCCGCCTGCGCACGCAGCCAGTCGCCGCGGGTCAGCGCGCCCAGGATGTTCCAGCGCACGCCGTACAGGTACTGCAGCTGCGCGTACAGCACGTGGCGCGACAGGCCTTCGGCGATGGCCACCATGCCCTGGTACGCGGCACCGAACATCAGCACCGACAGCACGCGCCGCCGCAGCTCGGGCTGCAGGCATCCGCGCGACAGCACGTAGTACGGCAGCACCGTGTCCAGGATCACCTGCAGCCCTTCGCGCGACATCGCCGTCGTGCTGAACTGGCCGAACAGCCGGTTGATCCAGTAGATGGTGTAGACGGCGGTGGCCAGGTCGCTCACGATCAGCCACCCCGGGTAGGGCGGCCGCTCGCGCCGCGCCATCAGCCCGACCGCCGCCGGCACCAGGATGAAGATCTCGATGATGCGGAAGATGTCCAGCCGCATCACGTCGCGCAGGCCGCCGACGTTCTCCAGCTCCATCGAGAACTGCGGGCTGATGCAGGCCAGCAGCACGTAGGCCGGCAGCCGGCCGTCGAGGCCCTGGCCGAAGAAGCGCGGCGCGAACACGGCCCACAGCGAGAACGTCACGAAGAACAGCGGCACCGTCCACGAGAAGCATGAGACGAACAGCGTGCCGATGACGACGATCCAGGCCGTCTTCCAGTCCTGCGGCGCCATCACCTGCTTCAGGCCGGGGCCGGCGACCAGGCGCAGCACGCCCAGGACGATGAGCAGCGCCCCGAAGATCTTGACGGCGTAGACGACGTTCATGGCAAGCTAGCCCGCGGCCTGGCCGAGCCCGGCCAGCTGGCGCCGCGCCTGGGGCGTCATCGCCGCGACGATGTCGCGGATGAAGCCGGCCTGCAGCGCGAAGGCCTGGTCCGAATTGCGGTCGCTGCTGGACACGCGGAACAGCAGGCCGTCGACGATCTCGCCCTTGAGGCCGTGGCGGATCTCCGAGAGCTTGCGGTCCCAGCCGCCCAGGCTCTGCTGGTCGCCGACGACCGTCCAGTAAGTCACCGGCTCGAAGTAGGTGTCCGCGTGCTGCGTCTCGAGGCGGCGCACGTGGATCGCGCCCTCGGGCGTCGCGACCTCGGCGACCCGGCTGCTGTTGACCCGGTAGCCTTGCGCCGGGTAGCAGACCTCGGGGTAGTGCAGTTGCACGTCGTCGTCGGCCTGGTCGGCGCCGTAGGCGATCGACAGCATGATGCGGTGGCCGTCGGCGTCGAGGTACACGCGGTTGAGGATCTGGCTGTACAGCTTGTTGAGCAGTTCCTCGGTCTGCGGGTTGACGATGCCGCCGACCGTGCGGTTGTCGACCTGCCAGCCCGCGAACGTGGACGGCACGAGGTCTTCGAGCTTGAACGGACCGCGCAGCAGCGCCATGCGCTTGGTCGGCACCATGGCCTGGCCGGTGGCGGCCGCGGCGGCCATCAGCACAGCGGCGATGACGGCGCGCCGCGTGAGCACGGGTTCAGACATGCTGCGGCCTCCCGCCTTCGGTGCGCACGGCCAGCCAGCGCAGGCCGCTGTCGGTGGCCACGATGAACATCAGCGCGGTCATGAACAGCACGAGTCCGGCGAACCCGTGCAGGAAACCCTGGCCCGCCTCGTCGCCGAAGTAGTAGGTGATCAGCGCCAGCACGATCACCCGGATCACGTTGGCGGCGAACGAGATCGGCACGATCAGGATGGCCAGCGCGATGTTGCGCAGCAGGGAGCTGTGGCGCACCACGTTCAGGTACAGCAGGCCCATCGCCTCGAGCGAGAACAGCGTGTGCAGGCCGGCGCACGCGTCGGCCACCAGCAGCTGGTACTGCCCGATCTGCAGGATCACGCCGGTGCGGGCGATCGGGTAGCCGACGCCGTACAGCACCGACGACGCCACGCTGGAGACCGCCAGCTTCAGCGGCTGCGTGATCGCATCGACGAAGGTCGCCGGCAGCGGGATCATGAAGATCATGAAGAACAGCGCGAACGCGCCGGCGCGCAGCTGGCGCGGGCCGCGCATCAGCAGCACCAGGCCCGGCAGCATGAAGATGGCCGACAGCGTCTGCGCGCTGAGGATGCGCTGCGAGCGGCCGAACACGTAGAGCAGCAGCGCGAGCGCCACCAATCCCCAGCCCAGCAGCGGCCGGGGACGGCCGGCGGCCTCGTCGTCGATGCGGTCCCACGAGCGCCAGATCAGCCAGATGCAGATCGCCAGCACGATCGGGCCCTGGCTCTGCTCGTCGTTCGCGAGCCAGATGTTGAACGTCAGGTCCCACAGCGTCGGGACGTACAGCGCCAGCAGGCCGAGGACGCAGATCCACCACGGCCAGGTTCGCGGCGCGGTAAGCCGGTCGGCAAGCGTCATCGCAGGGTCACAGCTCGTTCATGATCACGCCGGCGAGACGCACCTGGCCGGCCTGCAGCGAGCCCACGAGCTCCTGCAGCCGCGCGACCTTGTTGGCGTCCTTGCGCGAGATGACCAGCGCCGAGCCGCAGCGCGACGCGATCACCACGCCGTCGCTGCCGAAGCAGCCGGCGGGCGTGTCGACGATGACATGGTCGAACTTGATCGAGACCTCGCGCAGCAGCATGCCGAAGCTGGGGCCCTCGACGAGCTCCAGCGGGTTGGGCGGCTGCACGCCGACGGGGATCACGTACAGGTTCGGGATGCCCGGCACCGACTTGACGACGCCCTTGCCGCCGCGGCCCGACAGCACGCCCGACAGTCCGACGCCGCCCGGCACGCCGAACACCTGGTCCAGGCGCGCGCCGCGCATGTCGGCATCGATGACCACGACCTTGCCGCCCAGCTGCGCGAGCGCGACGGCCAGGTTGGCGCAGAAGAAGGTCTTGCCGTCGCCGGTGTCGTGGCTCACGACGGCCAGCGGCCGGCGCGTGCCCTTCTCGCCCTGCGTGCGCATCAGGATCTGGCTGCGGATGGCGCGGAACGCCTCGGCCTGGTGGCCGAACGGCTGGTTCAGCATGACCAGCTCGGGCGCGGCCTTGCGCGTCTCCTCGTCGGCGTAGGCGTACTTGAACTGCTGCGCCAGCGCCTGCAGCACGTCCTCGGTGTCGGCCAGGCCGAGCGCGATCGCGGCCTCGCCGAAGCGCATGTCGTTCTCGCGCTGGTAGCGGCCGATCCGGTCGAGGTCGTCCGCCGACAGGTTGCGGGCGTCCTGGATCAGCTCGCCGATCGACTTCGTCTTGGCCGCGCCCTCGAAGCTCTGGCTGTCGCCGAGGTAGAGGTCGGGTGCTTCCATCTTGGCGTTCATGCTTGCCCCTTTTCTGGCGCCGGAAGTCGTCGCCCTGAGACGACACGGTCCTGGATCATGGCCATCTGTCCCTTGAGACGACGGTTCATCGTCGGGCTCGGCATGATGCCGATCACCGGCAGGCCGAGGAAGTCGAAGGCGTCCGACGTGGTGCGCATGCGCTTGTCGAACTGCTCCTGCAGCAGCGCGGTGCCGATGCCCAGCGCCAGCGCCGCGAGGAAGCCCAGCACCAGGACCGACGGCACCTTGGGCGAGGACGGCAGCACCGGCGTCGTGGCCTGGCTGATGACGGTGGCGCTGGCCTGACGGTTCTGGCTCTCGAGGTTGGTCGCGCTCGCGCGGCTGTAGACCTGGTCGTACGTGCGCTGGGCGTTGTCGACGTCGCGCTGGAGCACGGCGACCTGGTCGCGCGTCTCCTTGAGCTGCAGCACCTTGGCGCGCTGCGCATCGACGGCGGCCTGGATGTCGGCCTCCCGGGCGCGGCTGACGCGTGCGTCCACGCCGATGGCGCCCGTCACGTCGCTCGTCGCGTGCGCGAGCTTGGCGCGCAGCTGGGAGACCGCCGAGCGCGCTTCCTGCACCTGCGGGTGCTTGTCGCCGTAACGCGAGGACAGCTCCTGCAGCTTCAGCTCGGCCTGCGCGAGGTCGTTCTTCAGGCCGCTGACGGTGCCGTTGGCCAGCACTTCCGACAGCTGGCCCGCGTTGCCGATCTGGCTCTGGCGCGTGGAGGCGTCGACGCGCGCGGTCTGGATCGCCACGAGTTCCTGCGTGAGGGCCGTCAGGCGGCTCATCTCGAGGTCGAAGCGGTCGTCGGAGCCGATGATGCCCTTCTCCCTCTGGAACGCCGACAGCTTGTTCTGCGCCGTCTCGAGCGCGGCGCGCGCTTCCCTCTGCTGGTCGGTGAAGAAGCCGCTGTACTGGCGCGCCGGATCCACGCGCAGCTCGATGGACGTCTCCATGTAGGCCTGCACGTACGCGTTGGCCACGGTGGCGGCGAAGCGGGCGTCGGGTGACTTGTAGCCGATGTTGATGACGTTGCTGCCGGGGTTGCTCACCTTCGGGTCGAGGCCGGACTCGACGAAGTCGACGAGGTACTCCTGCAGCGTCATGCCGGTCTTGGCCGAGGCCCAGGCCGAGCGCATGTCCGCCAGGTCGGCCAGCTTCAGGTTCTGCACCACGCGCTGGGCGACGCGGTCGCTGCGAAGGATGTCGATCTGCGTGTTCAGCAGCGCCGGCGTGGCGCCGCCGTACAGCATCGTGCTGACGGGGTCGGGCTTGGCGTCGATGAGCACGGAGGCGGTGGCGGTGTAGACGCGCGTCGCGAAGACGAGGTACAGCACCGCGGCCACCAGCACGGCGGCGAAGACGATCGCCGCGCTCACCCACCGTGCACGGAGGACGGCGATGAAATGAGTGAGATTCATGGTTCGGCTCCCGCCCTCAGAAGAGGCTTTCCTTGATGTAGACGACGTCGCCGTTCTTCAACTGGTCGTCCATCGCAGGTTCGATCTGCTGCTGCTTGCCGTCCGGGCCGGTGCGCGTGATCTTGATGCCGCGCAGCGTGCCGCGCGCCGTGGCGCCACCGCCGGCCGCGACGGCCTGCATCACGGTCATGCCGCGCTCCAGGCGCAGCGCGCCGGGGTGCTGGATCTCGCCGTACAGGTAGATCTGCGGCGCGCGGTCGACGAAGATGGAGTCGCCGGGGGCGATCACGATGTCCTCGGTGCCGTTGCCGGAGCGGAACAGGCTGGGCATGTCGACGTCCTTGCGGAACGGCTTGCCATCGCGCGTGCCGGTCACGACGACGGTGTCCGAACCCACGCCGGCGACGATGCCGCCCGCCAGCGCCAGGACCTCGGTCAGGCGCATGCCGGTGAGGTCGAGCGGGTAGCGGCCCGGCCGGCCGACCTGGCCCAGCACGTTGACCTGGTTGGCGCGCACCTGCGTCACCACGATCTGCACCTGCGGATCCTTGACGAATTCGCGGCGCTTGAGCTCGGCGGCGATGTGCTGCTCGGCCTGCGTCACGCTCAGGCCGGCGAGCTTCACGCGCCCCAGCAGCGGGTAGCTGATGTCGCCGGTCTCGTTGACGCGGGTCTCCATGCTGAGGTCCGGGCTCTGGTACACGGAGATCTTGATCGTGTCGCCGGGGCCGATGCGCGACTGGTCCGGATCGGCGGCGCGCGCGGCCGGCACGGCCGGCTTCTGCTGCTGCGCGGCCTGCGCGTGCGCCATCGGCGCGCCGATCAGCACCACCGCCGAGACGACGGTGGCCACCGCGCGCGTGGCGCCGCGGGTGAATCGGGACAGGGCAAGGTTCAGCATGGAGTGCTCCTTCATTTCTTGGTCGCGTCCTGCGATGCGGGCGCCGGCAGGCGCACTTGCACGGAGGAGGCCGGGGTGGCCGGCAAGCTGACGCGCACGCCCTGCGTCTGGGGCAGGCTCACCTGCACGCCGGAGGTCGTCGTCGTCGGCAGGGTCACCTGGACGCCCGACGCCTCGTTGGCGGCCGGCAGCGAGACGTGCGTGCCGCTCGCGGTGGTAAGAGGGGTGGGCGTGGACTCGATGTCCCGCGTGGTGGCCAGCGCCGCGCCGGAGGCGGCCAGCGCCTGGTACTGCGGCGCGTACTCGATCTTGGCGGCCGTCTTGAGCGCCGCGACGTTGCCATCGGTGACCTTCTTGCGGCTCTCGATCGCGAGGAACTGCATGATCTTCGGCCGGGCGGCGTCGAACGGCGCGGGCGAGTCGGTGCTCGAGGTCACGTAGGTCACGTGCACCTGGTTGCCGGCCGAGGCCACCAGGCCGTGGCCCACGGGAATGCCGGCGATCTCCTTGAGCGAGCCCATCGGGATGCGCTCGGCCGGTTGCGTGCTCTGCTGGGCGCGGAACGGCGCGCCCTGGGCCTTGAACCACGCCTCGACTTCCTCGGGCGGGCGGCCTGCCTCGACCATCGTGCGCAGGGTCGCGATCTTGTCTTCGGGCACCTTCGCCAGGTATTCCTGCAGCGTGTAGATGCGGCGCTGCGCGAACAGGTACGGGTTGGCGTCGTAGTAGGCGTGGACGGCGGCTTCCGACGGCGCGGAGACGGTCTGCGCGGTCAGGTCGACGTAGGCGCGCGCCAGCACCTCGCGGCGCGCGGCGTCGAGCGCCTGCTGCGCGCCCGGCTCGAGATCCATCTTGGTCTTCTCGGCCTTCTCGACGATCAGCTGCTCGTCGATCAGCTGGTCGAGCACCTTGCGTGCGGCCTCTTCCTGCTGCTCGGGACGCAGGCCGCGCTCGCGCTGGAGCTTGTAGTTGATCTGGTGAACCGTGATCTCGGTGCCGTCCACCCGCGCCGCGCTCTGCGTGGTGTCCTTCTTGTGGCCGGTGCACGCCGCCAGCAGCAGCGCCGCGCAGACCGCGGTGGCCGTCATGGCGGTGGAACGCATCGTCGTCTCGTTGTTCGTCATGAGTCTCACATCCCCCTGCGGCCCGGTCCTGCCCATGTCGCCGGTCAGGCGCGCCCGATGGGCTGGTAGTCGATGCCCGCCTCGCGCACGATGCGGGGCTCGTACAGGTTGCGGCCGTCGAAGATGACGGGCGTCTTCAGCGTCGTCGCGATGCGCGCGAAATCCGGGCTGCGGAATTCCTTCCATTCGGTGACGATGGCCAGCGCGTCGGCGCCCACCAGCGCCTCGTCGGGGTTCTCGGCGTAGGCGATGCGCGGCTCGTCGCCGAAGACGCGGCGCGCCTCGTTCATCGCCACCGGGTCGTACGCCGTCACGCTGGCGCCGCGCGCGAGCAGCTCGCCGATCAGCACGCGGGCGCTGGCCTCGCGCATGTCGTCGGTATTGGGCTTGAACGCGAGGCCCCAGACGGCGAAGCGCTTGCCGGCCAGGTCGTCGCCGAAGCGCTTGACGATCTTGCCCACCAGCACCTGCTTCTGCGCGTCGTTGGCGTCTTCCACGGCCTGCAGCACCTTGAGATCGCGGCCGCTCTCGCTGGCCGTGCGAATCAGCGCCTTCACGTCCTTCGGGAAGCACGAGCCGCCGTAGCCGCAGCCGGCGTACAGGAAGTGGTAGCCGATGCGCGGGTCGGAGCCGATGCCCTGGCGCACGAGCTCGATGTCGGCGCCCAGGTTCTCGGCCAGCAGCGCAAGTTCGTTCATGAACGAGATGCGCGTGGCCAGCATCGCGTTGGCGGCGTACTTCGTCAGTTCGGCGGAACGCACGTCCATCACCACCAGCTTGTCGCGATTGCGCTGGAACGGCGCGTAGACCGCGCGCAGCAGGTTGATCGCGCGATCGTCGTCGGCGCCCACCACGATGCGATCGGGCTTCATGAAATCGTCGACCGCCGCGCCTTCCTTCAGGAACTCCGGGTTGGAGGCGACGGAGAATTCGAGCGCCAGGCCGCGCGCGTCCAGCTCGGACTGGATCGCGGCCTTGACCTTGTCGGCGGTGCCCACGGGCACGGTGCTCTTGTCGATGACCAGCTTGTAGTCGGTCATCAGGCGGCCGATGTTGCGCGCGGCGGCCAGCACGTACTGCAAGTCGGCGGAGCCGTCCTCGTCGGGCGGCGTGCCCACCGCGATGAACTGCAGCGTGCCATGGGCGACCGCCACGCCGATGTCGGTCGTGAACTGCAGGCGGCCCGCCGCCGCGTTGCGCTGCACCACCTGATCGAGACCGGGCTCGTGGATGGGGATCTCGCCCTTGTTGAGCATGTCGATCTTGCGCGGATCCACGTCCAGGCAGACGACGTGGTTGCCCATCTCCGCCAGGCATGCCCCGGACACCAACCCGACGTAACCGGCCCCGATCACCGTGATTTTCATGACGATTGACTGCTTAAGCTAATGGAAAGGTACGCGCCGAAACGGAGCGTTCGAGAGTCACTGTGAAGCGCCGCTGGCAGCGACGGGGGCGGACGCGGCAGTGGCAGAAACCGTGCCCGAGGCGAACTTGCCCAGGTAATCGATGCGCGCCTTGGAGCGCATGTCCTTGGTTTCCGCCAGCAGCGCTTCGCGCTTCTTCTGGGTCCAAAGCATCTGTTCGATGGCCGGCTGGGCCTGCGCGAGCGTGAGCGGCTGGGGCTTGACGTCGACGAGTGTCAACGCCGCCAGGCCGGTCGGCTGCGCGATGGCGATCGTCTGTCCGGCGCTCATGGTCGAAATCTTCGGCAACAAAGGCCCCAGCGATTCGGCCGGCTGGGTGGATTCGGTCACATTGACCGCGTCCGCCTTGGCCCGGAGCAGGCTCGCCACCGCGGCCGCGCCGCTGGCGGCCTGCGCCTGCGCCGCGAGCGCGCCCGCCTTGTCGGGGGCCACGCGCGCGTCCGCCTTCTGGATGACGTAGGCATTGCGCTGCGCGAAGTTGGCCGGATGCGCGTCGTAGTACTGCCGGACCTCGTCGGCATTCGGCTTGGGCACCTTGGCGACGAACTGCTCGATGAAGTAGCGCGCGAGCGCATCCTTGCGCGCCGCCTCGAGGGCCTGCAGCACGCCGGGGTTGCGATCGAGCTTGTCCTTTTCGGCCTTCTGCACCGCCAGCCGCTGTTCGACCAGGCTTTCGAGCACGCTGGCGCTGGCCGGTGCCGACGCGCCGGGGCGTGCCGCGCCGATCTGCTTCATGGCGAAATCGAGCTGGTCCTGCGTGATCCTGTCGCCGTTGACGGTGGCCAGCGTGGCCGACGTGTCCTCGGACTTGCGGCCACAGGCCGCGAGCAGCACCGCGACGCAGGCGAGCGTCAGCGCAAGGTTGAAAGCCGAACGAGTCTTCATTTCTGGGCAGGTGTGTTCTGCGACGCCGCCGCAGCGGGGACGCTGGCGGCCGGTGTCGCGGGTTTGATCGAAGGCGGAGCGGGCATGGCAAGTTCGTCTCCTGCCGACTTCATCGCCGCGAAACGCCCCTTGTAATCCACCTTCACGTCCTTGCGCAGCGTGCGTTGCAGGCCCATCACGAGTTCGCGTTTGCCCTGATTCGACAGGAACTGCTCGATGGCAGGACGCGCGTCGGCGAGTTGCTTGGGCGCGGCGGTGCTGGAGACGAGCGTGAGCGCCGCGACGCCGAACTGCGACGGCACCACCATGGACTGGCCGTCCTTCATCGTGGTCAGCTTTTCGAGCACGTTGGGCGGCAACTGCTCGGAGGCGTCCTGCTCCGGCTTGGTTGTGAACGCCAGCTTCTGCGACTTGAGCCAGGCGGACAGTTCGTCCGAACTCTTTACCGATTGCACCTTCGCATCGACTTCCGAGCGGCGATCGTCGGGCGCCTGGATATCGGTGCGCAGCAGCGTGAACACCTTGCGCTGCGCGAACATCGCGGGGCGGCTGTCGTAGAACTTGCGGATCGCTTCGTCGGTGGGCTTGGGCGCGCTCTCGGCGACCTGCTCGATGAAGCGGCGCGCCAGGATGTCGCGGCGCGCGGCCTCGATCTGGGCGACGACATGCGGATCCTGATCGAGCTTGGCGGCGACGGCCTTGTCCGCGACGATCTGTTCGTCGACCAGCTGATCGAGCACCTGCTTGGCCGCGGCGTCGCCGGCGTCCGGGCGCATCCCGCGCTGCTTCTGCATCGCGATCTGCAGCTGGCTGGCGGTCAGGTCCTTGCCATCCACCGTGGCGACGACCTCGCTGCCGGCGGTGTCTGCGCTCGCGGCGTCCTTCTTCGGGCCGCAGGCGAACAGGACGGTGGCGGCCAGCGTGGCCAGGACAGCGGCGCCGAACACGCGGCTGGTCTTGTTCTCGGAACGCATCATCGGCGAAAGCCCCTCATGGCCGTTGTCGGCCCATCGCATGGCGCGGCGCGCCAATCCATCGTTGACGGGCGCGCACGACGGGCGCGCGTCACCCGGCCGCAGGGCGGCTAAACGAACGATTGTAAGGATTACCGTGCGTCAGCTTGACGACGGATGCGGGGGGTGTCCGGCGCAGGGCCGTCGCCCCCGCCGGGCGTGCGAAAGTTCCTCGAAACGGGGGCTCAGCGCCCGAACCGGTCCAGGAAGTCGCGATAGGCGAGCGCGATGCCCTCGCGCAGCGCGACCCGGTGCTTCCAGCCCAGCGCGTGCAGGCGGCCCACATCGAGCAGCTTGCGCGGGGTGCCGTCCGGCTTCGAGGCGTCGAACACGATGCGGCCGCGGAACCCGACGACGTCCATCACCGTCTCGGCGAGCTCGCGGATCGTCACATCCTCGCCGGTGCCGATGTTGACCAGCGGGCCGTCGTAGCCTCGCGCCATCAGGTGGACGCAGGCGTCGGCCAGGTCGTCGACGTACAGGAACTCGCGCATCGGCGTGCCCGAGCCCCACACGACGTACTCCGCGTCCCCGCGCAGCTTGGCCTCGTGCGCCTTGCGAATCAGGGCCGGCAGCACGTGGGACGTCTGCAGGTCGTAGTTGTCGTTGGGCCCGTACAGGTTGGTGGGCATCGCGCTGACGTACTGGCGGCCGTACTGGTCGTTGTACGCCTCGCACATCTTGACGCCCGCGATCTTGGCGATCGCGTACGGCTCGTTGGTCGCCTCCAGCGGGCCGGTGAGCAGCGAGTCCTCGCGGATCGGCTGCGGCGCGAGCTTCGGGTAGATGCAGCTGGAGCCCAGGAACATCAGCCGCTGCACGCCCGCCCGGTGCGCACCGTCGATCAGGTTGTCCGCGATGGCCAGGTTCTCGTGCAGGAACTGGGCGCGGTACGTGTTGTTCGCGTGGATGCCTCCGACCTTGGCCGCGGCGATGAAGATGTAGGCCGGCTTCTCGCGTTGCAGGTAGGCACGCGTGGCCGCGGCATCCTGCAGGTCGAGCTCCCCGCGCAGCGGCGCGAGCACGCGCGCGTAGCCGCCGGCTTTCAGGCGGCGCACGAGGGCCGAGCCCACCATGCCGCGGGCGCCGGCGACGAGGATGGCCTCGTCGCGGCCCGGCACCTTGGCCGCGTCACTCATGGTGGCTGAAGGTCTGGAAGCCGGCCAGGCTCACCAGCGCGTCGCGGCGCGCGGTGTTGTAGTCGGCGTCGATCATCTCGGCGACCAGCTCGGGCAGCGTCGTCGTGGGCGTCCAGCCCAGCTTGGCCTTGGCCTTGCTCGGGTCGCCCAGCAGCGTCTCGACCTCGGTGGGACGGTAGTAGCGCGGGTCGACGCGCACGATGACCTGGCCCGGCTTGCACTTGGCCTTGTCGCCGCTGACGGCGTCGACGATGCCGACCTCGGCCTCGCCCTGGCCCTCGAAGCGCACCGTGATGCCCAGGCGCTCGGCGGACATGCGCACGAAGTCGCGCACGCTGTACTGCACGCCGGTGGCGATGACGAAGTCCTCGGCCTGCTGCTGCTGCAGCATCAGCCACTGCATCTGGACGTAGTCGCGCGCGTGGCCCCAGTCGCGCAGCGCGCTCATGTTGCCCAGGTACAGCGCGTCCTGCAGGCCGAGCGCGATGCGCGCCATCGCGCGGGTGATCTTGCGCGTGACGAAGGTCTCGCCGCGCAGCGGGCTCTCGTGGTTGAACAGCACGCCGTTGCAGGCATACATGCCGTAGGCCTCGCGGTAGTTGACCGTGATCCAGTAGGCGTAGAGCTTGGCCACCGCGTAGGGACTGCGCGGGTAGAACGGCGTCGTCTCCTTCTGCGGGATCTCCTGCACCAGGCCGTACAGCTCGGAGGTGGACGCCTGGTAGAAGCGCGTCTTCTTCTCGAGGCCCAGGATGCGGATCGCCTCCAGCAGGCGCAGCGCGCCGAGGCCGTCGGCATTGGCCGTGTACTCGGGCTCCTCGAAGCTGACCGCCACGTGGCTCTGCGCCGCGAGGTTGTAGATCTCGTCGGGCTGCACCTTCTGCACGATGCGCGTCAGGTTGGTCGAATCGGTCAGGTCGCCGTAGTGCAGGACGAAGTCGCGGTTGTTGACGTGCGGATCCTGGTACAGGTGGTCGATGCGGTCCGTGTTGAAGGACGATGCCCGGCGCTTGATGCCGTGGACCACGTAGCCCTTCTTCAGCAGGAACTCGGCTAGATAGGCGCCGTCCTGGCCCGTGACACCGGTGATGAGCGCTACTTTTTTGTCGGTCATGCGGGGCATTATGCGCCGCGGGACCGGCTTCCATCAGCCGAAAAGGACGGCGATCAGGCCCTGGAAAAGAGCGCTTTCAGCTGCCGCGCGGAGGCGGCGATGTCATGCCGCGCGACGGCACGGCGGCGGGCCTCGTCGCCCATGCGGCCCAGCCGGTCGGCGTCCGCCGACAGGGCGTCGCGCATGGCGGCGGCCAGGGCGTCGACGTCGCCCGCGGGCGCCAGCCAGCCGCAGCTGGCGTCCACCAGCTCGGGGATGCCGGCGATGTAGGTCGAGATGACCGGCCGGCCGAGCGCGAAGGCCTCCATGATGACCACCGGCAGGCCCTCCGCGAAGCTGGGCAGCAACAGCCCGCGCGAGTCCTCCAGCGCGCGCCGCACCTCGGCGTTGGACTGCCAGCCGCGCAGCTCGATGTGCCGGGCCACGCCGTGGCGGGCTATCTCGGCCTCGAGCGCCGGCCGCTCCTCGCCATCGCCGATCAGCACCACCGTGAGGCCGGGGAACTCGTCCTTGACAGCGGCCACCGCGGCCGGGATCAGCAGCAGGCCTTTCTGCGAATTGAAGCGCGCGATGTTGACCAGCACCTGGTTGGCCGGATTGGGCGTGGGCGTGAAATCGGGCAGTGCGAGGCCGCAGTGGACGATCTCGATCTTGGGCCAGTGCGCCCACCGGCTGGCGCGCACCAGCTGCACGCGCCCGAAGGCCGAGATCGCCGCGATGAAGCGCGCATGGCGCATCTTCAGGTCGAAGCTGAGCCGGTCGGTGTTCTCGAACTCGTCGGGCCCGTGCGCCGTGAAGCTGTAGCCCGGGCCGCCGAGCACGTGGCCCAGCAGCGCGATGGACGTGGCATTGGTGGCGAAATGGGTGTGCACGTGCGCGACGCCGCTGCGCGCGGACTGCTGTCTGAAGTAGACGCCCTGCAGCAGGTAGGCGGCGTGGCGGCCGAAGCCTTCGCGCGCGTTGCGCCACAGCCGGAACGCGACCCCCGTCGCGCGCGCCAGCCGCACCGGGTTCGTCACCAGCTCGCGCAGGAAGGCGGCGAACAGGTTGGGCACGTTGCCGGCCAGGAGGTAGCGCGTGCGCTGCTGCTCGGCGAGATCCAGCGGATCGACCAGCTTCTCGCCCCAGGGCCGCGCGGCGAAGCGCTCGACCTCGACGCCCTCGGCGACCAGCGCCTCGATCTCGCGACGGATGAACGTCGTGCTGGTCATCGGATAGGAATTGAGCAGGTACGCGATCTTCACGGGGACGCTTCCACGACGGGGGGCGGGCACTGGCGGGCCGCTTCGACGACGCGCAGCACGGCCAGCGACGTGGCGTGCGGCATCAGGTCGCTCTCCAGCGCGCCGGCATCGAGCAGCGCGACGAAGTGCGACAGCTGCGGCGCGTAGCGATCGGCGCCGAAGGGACGCTCGAGGACCGTGCCGCCGCCCAGCGAGGCCTTGAGCCGGCGAACCCAGCGCTGGCGACGCAGCGCGGCGACCAGGGCGGGCCGCGACCCGCCCGCGCCTTCGCGCGCTGCGCCGACCGGCGCCACCGTGCGGACCTGCAGGCTCTCCGCACCCATCACCGGCGACGCCAGGCTCACGTGGCCGCCGGTGAACGACAGGCTCGTGCGATTGGGCAGTGCGCAGACCAGCGACGCGGCCAGCTGCGAGTGGCCGCCGTGCTCGTGCGTGAGCTGCAGCGTCGCATGCACGTCCACGCCGGCGGCGTTGCAGCGCACCGCCGCGTCGACCGAGCGCACCGGGCCGAGCGCCTGCAGCGCCAGCACGATCGGGTACACGCCGAAATCGAGCAGCACGCCCGCGCCCGGACCTTCGAACAGCCGCGGATGCGCCACCGGATCGTGCGCGATGCCGAATTCCGAGTGCAGCAGCACCGGCTCGCCGAGCGCGCGGTCGCGCGCCAGGCGCAGCAGTTCGCGGCAGGCCGGCAACGCGGTCGTCCACTGCGCCTCCATGAACAGGCGCCCGCTGCGCTGCGCGGCCTCCAGCACGCGCTGGCCCTGTTCCACGCCGATCGCGTACGGCTTCTCGCACAGCACGGCCTTGCCGGCGTCCAGCGCCGCGATCGCGTGGGCGGCATGGTCCCGCGTGGCGGTGGCGATGTAGACGGCGTCGATGTCGCCGCGCGCCAGCAGCGCGTCGAGGCCGGCTTGCGCGTGCGCGATGCCGAAGCGGTCCGCGAACGCTCGCGCGCGGGCCGCGTCCGCCGATGCGACGGCCACGACCTCGACGCGGCGCTCCTGCGCCAGGCATTCCATCATCGTGGCCGACATCGCCCCCGTGCCGACGACGCCGAAGCGCCAGGTGCGAGCGCGGCTCACGGCTGCGGCTTCCATGGCGCGGCCGCGAGCGTCCAGGACAGCGGTTCGACCGGCGCGCAACGCGTGGTCATGTGCTGCACGCCGCGCTCCGCGCGCGAGTTCTGGATCGCCAGCGTCACCTCGTTGAAGTGCAGCGCGAAGTCGGCGCCGAGCCGGCACGGGCGCTTCTCGTGCAGCGCGGCCAGCATCTCGGCCGGCCCGAGGGCGAAGTTCATCGACGCCGCGCCACGCCGGCCCACCTTCGGGTCGGTGGCGGTGCCCACGCGCACCCGGCGCGCGAACGGGCTGTCGATCTGGCGCCGCCGCACCACGTGGCGGCGGCGCACGCGCACCGGCGCGCCGTTGGCCCAGCACTCGTCGATCTCGATGGTGCCGCGCTCGCCCACCACGCGCAGCGCGTGGTCGTGCGGCGCGACGATGCTGCAGGTGAGCCGCCCCACGACACCGGACTCGAAGAACAGCGTGGCGCACGAGAAGTCCGGCGCTGCGGCCGCGCCGGCGGGCAGCTTGCCGGGGATGAGGTCGGCCGATGCCGCCACCACGGTCTTGACGTTGCCGAACATCGCGATCAGCCACGACAGGTAGTAGCCGGCGTGTTCGACGGTGCAGCCCACCTCGAACTCGTCGCGCCATGGCCAGGGCGCGCCCGACTCGCTGATCCACTTGCGGTACGGCGCCGTCGGCACGTAGTCGTCGTCGAGCTCGGCGTAGACCAGCAGTGGCCGGCCCGCGTCCTCGCGCCGCACGCTGGCCCACAAGGTCTGCGCCGCCTCGCCCAGCAGGCTGCACGGGGCCGACGTGATCATCAGGCCGCGCTCGCGGGCCAGCTCGACGAGCGTGCGCGCATCGTCCATGTCGGTGGCCAGGGGCTTCTCGGAATAGACGTGGCGGCCGGCGGCCAGGCAGGCCCGGCTCACCTCGAAGTGCGAGCCGGGGTTGGTCAGATTGAGCACCAGCTCGAGGCCGGGCGCGGCGAGCAGCGCGTCCAGCGACGCCACCGCGGGCACGCCCCAGTGGCTGCAGAACGCCTGCAGGCGGGCGGCGTCGCGATCCCAGGCGGCCGCCACCGCGATGTGCGGAAAGGTCTTCAACGAGCGCATGTACAGGTCGGCGACGAAGCCGGTGCCGACGATGCCGATGCGGGCGCTGGGAAGGGAAGGTGATTCGTTCATCGACTCGGGGGAGAGAGCTGCCGTCCGGGCATGCCGGCGCACGCCGCGCGATGGAGCGGCGGGTCCGGACCCGCGGCGCGACTTGGCAAATGGCGAGCCCGGCGCAGCGGCCCGACTCGCCCCGGCGCCGCGCCGTCGCCGCGGGTGCGGCGCAGTATGCACCAGGGGCCGACGGCTGGCGGGCACGCCACTCGGTGGTCCGGCGGCTCGGCGCCCGGCGTCACCCGCCCGGCAACCCGCGCCGGTATTGCACCGCCTCGGCCATGTGCGCCGCCTCGACATCGTCCGCGCCTGCGAGGTCGGCCACCGTGCGCGCCACCTTGGCCACGCGGTGCAGGCTGCGCGCCGACCAGCCCAGGCGCTCCGCCACCTGTTCGAGCAGTGCGCGCGCCGGCTCGGCCAGGCGCAGGCCCGTTTCCACCTGGCCCGCGGCCAGCAGGGCGTTGGGGGTGCCCTGGCGCGCCAGCTGGCGCCCGCGCGCGGCGCGCACGCGGGCGGCCACCGGCGCGGAGGCCTCGGGCCGCGGCGCGTCGCCCGGCGCGGCGCGGCCCGCCGCCGCCGGCAGCAGCTCGGACGGCCGCAGCGCGGGCACTTCGATCTGCATGTCGATGCGATCGAGCAGCGGCCCCGACAGGCGCGCCTGGTAGCGCCGCACCGCCTCGCCGTGGCAGGTGCACTGCCGCCCGCTGGTCGCGAAGGCGCCGAGCCAGCCGCACGGGCACGGGTTCATCGCGGCCACCAGCTGGAAGCGCGCCGGGTATTGCGCCTGGAATGCGGCGCGCGAGATGGTGATGTGGCCGGTCTCGAGCGGCTCGCGCAGCGCCTCGAGCGCGGAACGCGGGAATTCCGGCAGCTCGTCGAGGAACAGCACGCCCGCATGCGCCAGCGAGATCTCGCCGGGACGCGGTGGCGACCCGCCGCCCACCAGCGCCACCGCGCTGGCACTGTGGTGCGGCGCGCGCACCGGTCGCTGGCCGAAGCGGCGCGCATCCAGCCCCTGGGTCGACACGCTCAGCAACGCCGCGCTGGCCAGGGCCTCGGCCGACGTCATCGGCGGCAGCAGCCCGGCCAGGCGCTCCGCCAACATCGACTTGCCCGCGCCGGGCGGCCCGATCAGGAGCAGCCCGTGCGCGCCGGCGGCCGCCACCTCGAGGGCGCGACGGGCCCCGGCCTGGCCCTTGACGTCCGCGAGGTCCGGCAACGGCGGCGGCGCGACGTCGCCGTCCCTGGCCGGGCCCGGCAGCTCGCGCGCACCGGCCGCCGCGCCCTCGCCAGGCAGGAACGCCTGGACGACGTCGCCGAGGTGACGCGCCGAACGCACGTCGACGCCTTCCACGCGCGCCGCCTCCGCCGCGCTGGCCGCCGGCAGCACCAGCCGGCGCGCGCAGCCGCTCTCGCGCACGGCCAGCGCCAGCGCGAGCGCGCCGCGCACGGGCCGCAACTCGCCGGCCAGCGACAGCTCGCCCGCGAACTCGCAGCGCGCGAGCCGCGCCGCATCGAGCAGGCCCTGCGCCGCGAGCACGCCGAGCGCGATCGGGAGGTCGAAGCGGCCCGATTCCTTCGGCAGGTCGGCCGGCGCGAGGTTCACGGTGATGCGCTGGTTGTGCGGAAAGGCGAACCCGCTCTGCGCCAGCGCCGCCCGCACGCGTTCGCGCGCCTCCTTGACCTCGGTGTCGGCCAGCCCGACCAGCGTGAAGCTGGGCAGGCCATTGGCGAGGTGGACCTCCACGACGACGTCGGGCGCGTGCAGGCCGACGAGGGCGCGGGTGTGGATGACGGCGAGGGACATGCAGCGCGGGGCGACCGATTGAAAACAGGGCCAGAGTCAACGCACGCGCGGCGCCGAAAAGCTGGCGCGCAACTTGCGTGACCCCAATTCGCATCCGACCGCGAACGGCGGCCTGGACAGCCTGGAGAGGCCTTCATTCTCCGGGCACGCGGCCCGCGTCCCGCGGCGCCCGCGCGGCGGTTTCGGCGCGTCTGGACGCGCCATTCGAGTGCGATCGACGTGCACGACCTGCGCGGACCCGCACCACCTTGGTGCGGCCCTGTTCCGGTGCGTCGCTCGCGCCTCGGTGCCGGCTCGCGTCGGCGGCGCCCCTCGACGCCGCTGGGCCTCGCCGCGGGTGCGCGCCCCGCCGCCCGCCGGACCAAGGCGCGCGCGTCCGCCCCGCGCCGCGTGCACGCGCGTGAGACGGCCTTCAGCGAGCTTGCGAACTCGACCGCGTGGCACGGAACCTGCGTCAGCGGTGTCCGACAAGAAATCGAACCCACCCACCCACCGTCATCCAAACCACCGGAGTTTCCTGATGAAGAAAAGCGCGCTTGCCACCGTCGCCGTCCTTGCCGCCACCGGCGGACCCGCGATCGCCTTTGCCGACGACGCGCCCGCGGCCCCGGCCGCCAGCCCGATCACGTACAACATCGGCGTCGTGTCCGACTACCGCTACCGCGGCATCTCGCAGAGCAAGCTCAAGCCGGCGCTGCAGGGCGGCGTCGACTTCGCCAGCGGCCCGTTCTACGTGGGCACCTGGGCCTCGACGATCAGCTGGGTCAAGGACTCGATGAAGGCCTACAACGCCACCAACGCCGCCACCCCCGGCTTCGTGCCGGTCGAAGAGAAGGGTGCGCCGGTCGAATGGGACCTGTACGGCGGCACCAAGGGCGACATCATCAAGGACACGCTGAGCTACGACGTGGGCGTGCTGGCCTACGTCTACATCGGCGAGAAGTTCCACGACATCGGCTGGTCGAACCCGGACACCGGCGAGGTCTACGGCGCGCTGACGTACGGCGTGTTGACGGCCAAGGTCTCGGTCAGCGCGACGCCGCTGTTCGGCATCCCCAAGAGCAAGGGCAGCCAGTACTACGACCTCAGCGCGAACTTCGACCTCGGCTCGGGCTTCACGCTGACGCCGGACATCGGCTACCAGAAGGTCGAGGGCTCGTACGCCTCCGACAACGGCCTGCCCAGCTACTCGTACGGCGCCTATTCGGTGACGCTGGGCAAGGACTTCGGCAAGGGCCTGAGCGCCTCGCTGCAGGTCGTGGCCACCGACGCGGACAAGGCCGACTACGTCACCTCCGGCGGCAAGTTCACCGGCCGCACCGGCGTCGTCGCCGGCGTGAAGTACTCGTTCTGACTTCCCGCGGCCCGGCGCGAACCGGGCCGCACCAGTTCACAAGAACCGGACGCGAGGGCGTCCGCCAGCCTGGAGATAAGACCATGAAGATGGTGACAGCCGTCGTGAAGCCCTTCAAGCTCGACGAAGTGCGTGAGGCCCTGAGCGCGATCGGCGTGCAGGGCATCACGGTGACCGAAGTGAAGGGCTTCGGCCGCCAGAAAGGCCATACGGAGCTCTACCGCGGCGCCGAGTACGTCGTGGACTTCCTGCCCAAGGTGAAGATCGAGGCCGCCGTCGACGATTCGCTCGTCGACCAGGTCATCGAGGCCATCGAGCGCTCCGCGCGCACCGGAAAGATCGGCGACGGAAAGATCTTCGTCTCGCCGCTCGAGCAGGTGGTGCGCATCCGCACCGGCGAGACGGGCAAGGACGCCCTCTGAGGGCGCCGCCACACGTTCCCGCCCATTCCGCACGCTACCGACTCCACACGCTGCCAACTCCTGAAAGCCTTGCCACCATGAGAAAGCTTCTCGCTTCCCTCGCCCTGGGCCTCGCGGTCCTCGGGTTCTCCGCGACACCGTCGCTCGCGGCCGACGCCGCGGCCTCGGCGCCCGCCGCGTCCGCCCCGGCCGCCGCGAGCGCGCCTGCCGCGGACGCCTCCGCCCCCGCAGCCGCCGCGGCGCCTGCGTCCGCCGCCGCATCCACGCCGACGATCGTCGAGACCGTCAACAAGGGCGACGTGTCCTGGATGCTCGTCTCCACCGCGCTGGTGATCATGATGTCGATCCCCGCGCTGGCGCTGTTCTACGGCGGCCTGGTGCGCAGCAAGAACATGCTGTCCGTGCTGATGCAGGTGTTCGTCACGTTCTCGCTGATCGTGGTGCTGTGGGCCGTCTACGGCTACAGCCTCGCATTCACGCAGGGCAACGGCTGGCTGTCGCCGTACTTCGGCGGCGGCTCGCGCCTGTTCCTGAGCGGGACCTTCGACGCGGTCAAGGGCACCTTCTCCAACGCCGCCACCTTCAGCAAGGGTGTCGTGCTGCCCGAGCTGGTGTTCGTCGTCTTCCAGGCGACCTTCGCGGCCATCACCTGCTGCCTGATCGTCGGCTCGTTCGCCGAGCGCATGAAGTTCTCCGCGGTGCTCGCCTTCATGGTGCTGTGGTTCACCTTCAGCTACCTGCCGATCGCGCACATGGTCTGGTTCTGGCAAGGTCCGGACGCCTACACCAGCAAGGACGTCGTCGACGCGCAGAACGCCACCGCCGGCCTGATCTGGCAGTGGGGCGCGCTGGACTTCGCCGGCGGCACCGTGGTGCACATCAACGCCGCCGTCGCCGGCCTGGTCGGCGCGTTCATGGTGGGCAAGCGCATCGGCTACGGCAAGGAGGCGTTCACGCCGCATTCGACCACGCTGACCATGGTGGGCGCCTCGCTGCTGTGGGTGGGCTGGTTCGGCTTCAACGCGGGCTCCGCGCTGGAAGCCGGCAACAGCGCCACGCTGGCCTTCGTCAACACCTTCACCGCCACCGCCGCCGCCGTGCTGGCCTGGTCGCTGGGCGAAGCGCTGATGAAGGGCAAGGCCTCCATGCTGGGCGCCGCCTCGGGTGCCGTCGCCGGCCTCGTGGCGATCACCCCGGCCGCCGGCAACGTCGGCCTGATGGGCGCGATCATCCTCGGCTTCATCGCCGGCTTCGCGGGCCTGTGGGGCGTGCATGGCCTGAAGAAGCTGCTGGGCGCGGACGACACGCTCGACGTGTTCGGCGTGCACGGCGTGTGCGGCATCGTCGGCGCCTTGCTGACCGGCATCCTGAACAACCAGGCGCTCGGCGGCCCGGGCATGGTGACCGACTGGGTCACGGGCGCCGTCGGCTCGAATGGCTACGGCGCGCAGTTCCTGATCCAGGCCAAGGCGGTCGGCGTGACGATCGTCTGGTCCGGCGTGGTCTCCCTCATTGCCTACAAGCTGGTCGACCTGACCATCGGACTGCGCGTGTCGGAAGACGAGGAGCGCGAAGGCCTGGACATCACGTCCCACGGCGAAACGGCCTACGCCAAGTAAGCCGCCGCCACGAGCCCGCCGCGGCGGGCTCGCCAACGCGAAAGGGCTGTCCGCAAGGGCAGCCCTTTTTCATTGGCGGTACGCAGGGCGGCCCCGTCGCGCGGGGCCGTGGTCATGGCGGGGACGCGTCAGCGCGCGCGGCGCAGGCGCCAGGCGAGAAAGCCGAGGCCGGCGAGCGCCAGCGGCAGCGAGCCGGGCTCGGGCACCGGCGCCAGATCGGCCGCGTAGGCGTCGATCGAGCCGAAGAAGATGCCGCCGAGGTCGCCGCCCGTCAGGTTCTCGAACGTGATCGTCATGAGGTGGTGGTCGACGGTGGCGCCGGGCGTGCCGCCGATCATCGCGAACTGCTCCGCGCTGGCCGTGTCGGTGCTCACGCTGCCCGTGCCGCTGGCGTCGGTCAGCTTCAGGAACACGGAGGCCCAGGTGTCGGTCTGGGGGTCGGCGAAGGTCGACAGCGCGGACGCGCTGGCGTCGGCGGTGATCACCAGGCGCGTGTCGGCCGACAGCGTGAACGGCGCGTAGATGGCGCCGTCGCCCAGCTGCACCGTGCTGGCGCCGTAGAGGCCGCGGGCGCCGAGCGAGGCCGACGCGAGGGCACTGGCGCCCTGCCCGCGCGGGTCGCCCGTGAACGACGCCAACGCCGAGGCGGCGCCGCGCGTGCTCGACGACGAGCCGGCGCCCAGCGGCGTGCCGCCCTGGTGGGTGTCGGTGAGGACGTGGCCGGGCGTGCCGCTCTCGGCCGCGATGAACGAGCCGCCCTGGAGATCCTGGAACGTGAGCGACGGCGCGATGCCGTCGTTCGGATCGAGGTCGATCAGCTCGACGTGGAAGTCCGTCATCGACGCCGTGGCCGTGCTCGCCGCCGCCGGCAGCGCGGCCAGCGACACGACGGCTGCGGCGATGGCCGCGAGCGCTTGTCCTTGCATCTTGGTTTCCTTGTTGTCTCCGCGCGCGCCGCCCTCTGCGGCGCCTGCGCCATGCACCAGTCTAGGACCCTGCCCGGCGGCCTGCTCGGGCACGTCGCAACCGGGTGTATTTGTCGTCAGCAAATGGGGTGCACGCCCACGATCGGCATCCCGATTGCTCGCCGCTCGCTCGAACTGTCGGGCACCGCACTGTCGAGTGCAAGGCCCGCCGCATCCCCTCCTCGCGGTACCCTAGGCGGCATCGCGACTTCGTGCGCGCAGCGCACCAACGAAGGATCCACCGTGCAGGCCCAGAACCTCGCCACCGGCTCGCCCGCCGAGCACTCCGTCCTGCTCGACAACTGGCGCGGCTGGGCCATCATCCTCGTCGTCGCCGGCCACTTCTGGCACGTGCCGGCCATCGACGCCGGGCGGGTGGGCGTCGAGCTGTTCTTCGTGCTGTCGGGCCGCCTGATGGCCGACCTCCTGTTCGTCAAGCGCACGCCGCTGCCCACCTTCTTCCAGCGCCGCTTCACGCGCGTGCTGCCGCTGTCGCTGCTGTTCGTGTTCACCGCCTGGATCGCGTTCCCGCCCGGCCCGCTGCACCTGCCCGACAAGGCCGCGCTGGCGTCGCTGGGCATGGTGGTGAATTACACGCAGCTGGTCGGCATCAGCGCGCCGGTGACCGACCACTACTGGTCGCTGTGCGTCGAGGAGCACAGCTACCTGGCGCTGGCCATCCTCGCGCTCGTGCTGCGGCGCCGTGGCCGCGACCGTGGCGCGACGGCCGGCTGGATCTGCCTGGCGCTGGCCGCCGTGATGATGATCAACGGCGTGCGGCTGTGGCTGCAGACGCACAACTACTACATGACCTACTGGCGCTCCGACGTGCGGGCGGCGTCCATCTTCGCGAGCGTCGGCCTGCGCGTGCTGTTCGTCGAGGGCCGCCTCGGCTTCCTGCGCCGGCCCTGGGTGGCGCCGACGGCCTTCCTCGCCGCGATGGCGCTGAGCACGCACCACGTGCCCGAGCCGCTGAAGTACAGCCTGGCCACCCTCGGCATCGCGCTGGCGGTCAACTCGCTTGAACATGCGCCCGCGCTGGGCCGCCGGTTCCTCGGCTCGCGCGCGATCGGCTGGATCGGCGTCATCTCGTACTCGCTCTACATCTGGCAGCAGCCGTTCTTCTATTCGATCGACCGCTACGGCGCGACGCCGATGGCGCTCGCCGCCGTGGTCGTGGCCGTCCTGAGCTTCTACCTGATCGAGAACCCGGTCCGCCTGCGCCTGAACGCGCTGCGGGCGAAGCGGCGGGCGCGCCTGGCGGCCGCCGCCGGCTGAGGCGGGCGGCCGGCCCGCGCGGGGCGGATTCCGTGCAAAAAGCACGGCCCGCCGGCCTTGTGCAGCCCGGCCGCGCCCCCATCTGGGAGGGCCGAACCGTCCGCCTAGAATCAGGCTTCAGCCTCCCAGGATCCCGTCATGGTCCCCCATCTCGTCACCGCGTTGACCGGCCCGATCAACGAACTCGAGCAGCGCGTGCTCGAATCGATGCCCGCGATCGAACGCTGGTTCCGGCTCGAGTGGATGGAGCACACGCCGCCGTTCTACACCTCGGTGGACATCCGCAACGCGGGCTACAAGCTGGCACCGGTCGACACCAACCTGTTCCCGGGCGGCTTCAACAACCTCACCGAGCCCATGCTGCCGCTGGCGATCCAGGCGGCGATGGCGGCGATCGAGAAGATCTGCCCCGAGGCCAAGAACCTGCTGCTGATCCCCGAGAACCACACGCGCAACTCGTTCTACCTGACCAACGTCAAGCAGCTGGTGCGCATCTTCTCCAGCGCCGGCCTCAACGTGCGCCTGGGCTCGCTCGATCCGGCCATCACCGAGCCCACCGAGTTCCAGCTTCCGGACGGCAGCTCGCTCACGTACGAGCCGCTGCTGCGCACGCCGCGCCGCCTGGGCCTGAAGGACTTCGATCCCTGCACGGTGCTCCTGAACAACGACCTGTCGGCCGGGCTGCCCAAGATCCTCGAGAACCTCAACGAGCAGTACCTGCTGCCGCCGCTGCACGCGGGCTGGGCGGTGCGCCGCAAGACCAACCACTTCCACAGCTACGAGGAAGTGGCCAAGAAATTCGCCAAGCTGCTGGGCATGGACCCGTGGCTGATCAACCCGATGTACTCGCACTGCGGCCAGGTGAACTGGGCCGAGGGAACGGGCCTGGACTGCGTGCAGACCAACGTCGACGCCCTGCTCACCAAGATTCGCCGCAAGCACAAGGAATACGGCATCGCCGAGAAGCCCTTCGTGGTCGTCAAGGCCAACAACGGCACCTACGGCATGGGCGTGATGACGGTGCGCGACGCCAAGGAGCTCGACGAGGTCAACCGCCGCACGCGCAACAAGATGGACGTCGTCAAGGACGGCCAGCACGTCACCGAGGTCATCATCCAGGAAGGCGTGCCGACCTACGAGCGCGTCAACGAGGCGGTGGCCGAGCCGGTGGTCTACATGATCGACCGCTATGTGGTGGGCGGGTTCTATCGCATGCACGCGGAGCGCGGCAACGACGAGAACCTCAACGCCCCCGGCGCCAGCTTCGTGCCGCTCGCGTTCGCCGAGAGCTCGCACCTGCCCAGGCCGGGCGAGAAGCCGGGCGTCAGCGCGCCCAACCGCTTCTACATGTACGGCGTCATCGGCCGGCTCGCCATGCTGGCCGCGTCGTACGAGCTCGAGGCGACGGACCCCGAGGCCGAGGTCTACGAGTAGCCCTGAGCCTGCGCGCTCACAGGCTCTAGGGGCGCGGGTCGAGCAGGCGCTCCATCTGGTCGACGAAGGCGTTGCTGCGCGCCCAGCGGTGCATCGCGTCCCACGCGTTGCGCGCCACGCGCAGGCGCGCGGGCTCGTCGGCGAGCCATTTCGCGACGACCTCGTCCAGGTCGGCGAAGTCCCACCGGATGGGGACGTAGGTCTCGCCGGGCACGAAGACGTCGGGTTCGGTCACCATGTGCGACATGTCCGGCTTGATCAGCAGCGCGCCCGAGTACACCGCCTCGTAGTCGCGCCAGCAGACCTCGCCGTAGCCGAACGGGCTGAAGCACATCCGGCAATGCGCCAGCTCGCGCATGTAGGCGCGCTTGCCGACGAAGGTCTGCGGCGTCACCGACACGCCGCGCAGCGCCCCCACGCGCTCGAAGGCGAGCGTGCGCATCTTCTCGTACCAGCCCTTGCTGCCCATGCCGCCCAGGCGCGCGTGCAGGTCGTAGCGGCGCGTGCCGCCCACCGGTGCCTGCGACACCGCGAAGAAGCGCGGCAGCATGTACGGCGCCGTCACGAAGCTCGGGCCGACCACCAGCTTGCTGCGGAATCCCGGCGGCAGCGCGAAGTGCGTCTCGGGCAGCGGCTCGCCGAAATGGTCGCCGTACCACTGCGTCAGGTTGGTGTCGCCGCGCGTGGGGCGGTCGTAGGCGTCGAGGTCGCGCAGCACGTGCTTCTTCACGTACAGGTCGACGGCGTCGCCGACCGCGGCGGCGAAGCGCAGGTCGGTGGGGGCGCACGGGTCGAGCAGCGCGATGCGTGCCTTGGGGTGCTGCTCGCGCAGCAGGGCGACGATGGCACGCTGCTGCTCGGGCGTCTGGTCGATCCAGGCCTGGAAGCACACGACGTCGGCGCCGCGCGGCGCCAGCTCGGGCTGGGCGAGCAGCGTCGCCAGGCCGATCTCGCGCACGTCGTAGCCCCAGCGATCGTGCAGCACGTCGCGGTAGAAGTGGAACGGGTAGATCTGGCTCTGGCAGATGGCGTCCGGCCGCGACACCAGCAGCAGCCGGCGCGCCGCGGCGGGCGAGAAATGCAGCGGCGCGGACGGCCGGTGCCGGCCGGCGGCGCCGCGCACCCAGGACCAGGCCCCCAGTCGAAGTCGTGCGAGGGCCAGTGATTCGGACAGGTTCATCGTCGAGGCGGGAGCGAAATGGGGATCGCGCCCGCAACGCTAACAGGTCGGCGCGGGCGGCGGCCGACGTGCACGACGGCCGAGGGGAGCGCTGGCAGGCATCGTGCCCGCCTCGGGTCGCGCAGGGACTGACCTGGCGGGCCATTGCGCTGGCCGTGCGTCCCCTGCGGCACCGCGGCGCGGGCTTTCACCGTGGCGCCCGGAGCGAGTCCCCACTAGTCTGGCTCGAGACTTCGCCGCTTGCCCGCCATGACGCCTCCGCCCTCGTCCTCCCTCGCCCTGCAGCGCCTGTACCACTGGGAACGCACCACGCCCGACCGCACCGTGTTCACCCAGCCCATGGGCGGCGGGCTGCTCAAGGAGTTCACCTGGAAGGACATGGTCGACGAATCGCGGCGCATGGCCGCCTTCCTGAAGCAGCAGGGCTTCGAGCCGGGCACGCGCATCGCGATCCTGTCGAAGAACTGCGCCTGGTGGCTCATGAGCGACTTCGCGATCTGGATGGCCGGCTACGTCTCGGTGCCGCTGTACCCGACGCTGGCCGCCGGCACGATCACGCAGATCATGCAGCACAGCGAGGCCAGGCTGCTGTTCCTGGGCAAGCTGGACGACTGGGAGGCGATGCGCCCCGGCGTGCCGGCCGGCCTGGCATGCGTCAGCTATCCGCTGTCGCCCGAGGACGTGCAGGCGCGGGTGGACATGCGCTGGGACGAGATCGTCGGCCGCACCGCGCCGCTGGCCGGCCATCCGGTGCGCGAGGGCAGCGAGCTGGCCACCATCATGTACACGTCCGGCACCACCGGCATGCCCAAGGGCGTGATGCACAGCTTCGACAACTTCGCCTGGGCGATCGATGCCGGCCTGAAGCGGATCTCGCTGACCTCGGACGCGCGCATGCTCAGCTACCTGCCGCTGGCCCACGTGGCCGAACGCGCGCTGGTCGAGCACGGGCTGCTGGCCACCGGCCTGCACCTGTTCTTCGCCGAGAGCCTGCAGACCTTCGCGCGCGACCTGCAGCGGGCGCGACCCACCACCTTCTTCTCGGTACCGCGCCTGTGGGTCAAGTTCCAGCAGGGCATCCACGCGAAGATGCCGCCGCAGCGGCTCGAGCGCCTGCTCCGGATCCCGTTCGCCGGTCGCTTCCTGCGCCGCAAGATCCTGAAGGCACTGGGCCTGGACGCCTGCCGCTACGCCGCCGGCGGCGCCGCGCCGATGCCACCCGACCTGCTGCGCTGGTACTCCACGCTGGGGCTGGACATCATCGAGGTCTATGGCATGACCGAGAACTGCGGCGTCTCGCACGCCACGCTGGCCGACTCGCGCCGGCCCGGCACCGTGGGCCTGCCGTACGACGGCGTGCAGTCGCGGCTCGATCCGGCCACCAGCGAGATCCAGGTCAAGACCGGCTGCCTGATGCTGGGCTACTACAAGGAGCCCGAGCTGAGCGCCGCGGCGTTCACGACCGACGGCTGGCTGCACACCGGCGACAAGGGCGCGCTGGAGCCGGACGGCTGGATGCGCATCACGGGCCGCGTGAAGGACCTGTTCAAGACGAGCAAGGGCAAGTACGTGGCGCCGGCGCCGATCGAGGACCGCCTCGTCGCCAACCCCGCCATCGAGGCCTGCTGCGTGGTCGGCGCCAACTACCCGCAGCCGTTCGCGATGCTGATGCTCAACGAGGACGCGGCGGCCAAGGCGCGCGATCCCGCGGGCCGCGCCGCGCTGGAAGACGCGATGACCAACCACCTGCTGACGGTCAACCACGGCCTCGACCCGCACGAGCAGCTGGAGGTGCTGATCCTCATGACCGAACCGTGGACGGTGGAGAACGGCCTGATCACGCCGACCTTCAAGGTCAAGCGCAACGTCCTGGAGACGCGCTACGTGGCCAACTTCGACAAGTGGACATCGGGCGCCGGCAAGATCGTCTGGGCCAGCTGACGCCGGGCGCCCCGCCCGGCCCCGCGAGTCGCGCGCCGCGCGCTGCGAAGCCGGGGCAGGACCTGCGCATCATCGGGTCGCCGCGCGACCGACGCGAATGAAAAAGGCCGCCCGCGGGCGGCCTCGTCGCCGCGGGCGAAGGTCGCTCAGAACGAGGATTCCTCGTACAGCGGCAGCGTCAGGAACTCGGCGAAGGCCGGGTCGGTGCTCATCTTCTCGAAGATCTTCGCGGCGCGATCGAATTCGCCGACGGCACCCGTCGCCTTGATGCGCGCCAGCTCCTCGCCCACCAGCGGGCGCACCATGTCGGCGGTCACCTTGCGGCCGTCGTCCAGCACGCCCTTGGGGCTGCGGATCCACTGCCAGACCTGCGAGCGGCTGATCTCGGCGGTCGCCGCATCCTCCATCAGGTTGTGGATCGGCACGCAGCCGTTGCCGGCCAGCCAGGCGCCGAGGTAGTGGATGCCGACGTTGATGTTGTTGCGCAGGCCCGCCTCGGTGATCGGCGTCTCGGGCTGGAAGTCCAGCAGCTGGGCCGCGGTCACGTGGACGTCGTCGCGCTGCTTCTCCCACTGGTTGGGCCGGTCGCCCAGCACCGCGAGGAATTCCTTCATCGCGGGCTCGACGAGTCCGGGGTGCGCCACCCAGCCGCCGTCGTAGCCGTCGGTGGCGTCGCGCTTCTTGTCGCCCACGATGCCGGCCATCGCGATGGCGTTCTTCTCGGGATCGTTCTTGATCGGGATCAGCGCGCTCATGCCGCCGATGGCCGGCGCGCCGCGCTTGTGGCAGGTCTTGAGCAGCAGCAGCGCGTAGGCGCGCATGAACGGCGAGGTCATCGTGACCTTCGAGCGCTCGGCCAGGCAGAACTCGGTGTCGACCTTGAACTTCTTGATGCAGCTGAAGATGTAGTCCCAGCGGCCGGCGTTCAGGCCGGCGGAGTGTTCGCGCAGCTCGTACAGGATCTCGTCCATCTCGAATGCGGCCAGGATGGTCTCGATCAGCACGGTGGCCTTGATCGTTCCCTGCGGCAGGCCCAGCTTGTCCTGGGCCCGCACGAAGATGTCGTTCCACAGGCGCGCCTCGAGGTGGCTCTCCATCTTGGGCAGGTAGAAGAACGGTCCGGCGCCGCGGGCGATCTGCTCCCTCGCGTTGTGGAACAGGAACAGGCCGAAGTCGAAGATGCCGCCCGAGACACGCTGGCCATCGACCCGCACGTGCTTCTCGTCGAGGTGCCACCCGCGCGGACGCACCTGCAGCGTGGCGATGCGGTCGTTGAGCTTGTACGTCTTGCCGTTCTGCTCCAGCGTGAGCGTGCGGCGGATCGCCTGGCCGAGGTTGATCTGGCCCTGGATCTGGTTCTCCCACTTCGGGGCATTGCTGTCCTCGAAGTCGGTCATGTAGCTGTCGGCGCCCGAGTTGAACGCGTTGATGACCATCTTGGCCTCGACCGGGCCGGTGATCTCCACGCGGCGGCAGGCGAGCGCCGCCGGCAGCGGCGCGACCTTCCAGTCGCCCTCGCGGATGTGGCGCGTGCTGGGCAGGAAGTCGGGGCGCTCGCCCGCGTCCAGGCGCGCGGTGCGTTCGACCCGCGCGGCCAGCAGTTCCTGGCGACGGCCCTCGAACGTGCGGTGCAGGTCGGCGACGAAGGCGAGTGCCTCCGGCGTGAGGATGGTCTCGAAACCGGGCTGGATCGCGCCGGAGATGGTCATGCCCTGGGGCAGCTTGAGGCTCATGGAAAGCTCCTGAAGGTTGGAATCGAAGATGCGGCGGAAGTCGGAAGTGAGTGCGTGAGCCGTCGTGGGGCCCGGTCGTTCAGCGGACGGATGGCCCGCACCGACCGCAGTCAGAAGAATGCGAGGACGTCGCGCAACGAGCGCCCGACGCGCGTGGGTTCGGTGCCGAGCCGCTCCATCGGCGCGCCGGCGCGGTCGACCCACAGGGTGGTGAAGCCGTACCAGGTCGCGCCGATCGCGTCCCAGCAGTTGGACGACACGAACAGGATCTCGGAGGCCGGCAGGCCCAGCGCCACCGGGCCGATCGCGTAGGCGGCGGGATCGGTCTTGTAGCGGCGCGTGGCATGCACGCTCAGGACCGGATCGATCAGCTCGGTGAGGCCGGCGCTGCGGATCGCCACGGCCAGCATCTCGGGATCCCCGTTGGACAGCACGCCTGCGCGCACGCCGCGCTCGGCCAGCGCCTGCAGCACGCCGCGGTTCTCGGGGAAGGCCGACAGGTGGCGGTATTCGTTCATCAGGCTGTCGGCGCCGGCGTCGTCCAGCGGGAGGCGCAGCGCGGCGGCCGACACCTGCAGCGCGTCGCGCGTCAGCTGCCAGAACGGACGGTAGCGGCCGCTCATGGACACCAGCCGCGAGTATTCGATCTGCCGCTCGCGCCACGCGCGCGCCAGCCGCTCGCCCGCGCCCGGAAACATCTGCTCGGCGCGCAGCGCCACGCTGTAGACGTCCAGCAGCGTCCCGTAGACGTCGAACAGCACCGCCTTCGGAGTGATCGGACGGTCGGCGGAAGCGGGGTTGGCAGCCATTCCCGAAATCTATTTCATCCTCGAACAGCGATTCCCACCATAATTTGCGATTGATTGATGACTTTTTTGCAAAAGTGCCGTGGACAAGCTCAAGCAGATGGAGACCTTCGTCGCGGTCGCCCAGCGTGGCAGCCTGACGGCCGCGGCCCAGGCCGAGGGCGTGGCGCCCGCCGTCATCAGCCGCCGGCTCGACGGCCTGGAGGCGCGGCTGGGCGTCAAGCTGCTGGCGCGCACGACGCGGCGCGTCTCGCTGACGCACGAGGGCAGCGCCTTCCTGGAGGATTGCCAGCGGCTGCTGCAGGACTTCGCCAGCGCCGAGGCCAGTGTCTCGGCCGGCGGCGTCAAGGCCAGCGGCCACCTGCGCATCACCGCCCCCGCGGGCTTCGGCCGTCGCCACGTGGCGCCCCTGGTGCCGCAGTTCCTGGCCGAGCACCCGGACGTGAGCCTGTCGCTGAACCTGTCGGACCGCGTGGTCGACATCGTCAACGAGGGCGTCGACTGCGCGGTGCGCGTGGGCGACCTGCAGGATTCCAGCCTCGTCAGCGTGCGGCTGGCCGACAACCGCCGGATGTGCGTGGCCGCACCCGGCTACCTGAAGCGCGCCGGCACGCCGCGCGCCCCCGCCGATCTCGCCCGCCACGCCTGCCTCACGCTCAGCTCCGAGGCCAGCCAGACCCGCGGCTGGGCCTTCACGGTCGCCGGCGAGCTGACGCACCTGCGCCTGAGCGGCCGCCTGGACTGCACCGATGGCCAGGTGCTGCACGACTGGTGCGTGGCGGGCCTCGGCGTGGCCTGGCGCAGCGCCTGGGAAGTGGGCACCGACCTGGCCGAAGGGCGCCTGGTGAGCGTGCTGGACGAGTTCGCGGCGCCGCCCAACGGCATCTACGCCGTGTTCCCGCATGCGCGCCACCTGGCGCTGCGCGTGCGCCTGTGGATCGACTTCCTCAAGCACACGTGGGGCGACGCCAGGTATTGGGAACGCTCGTCCTGACGCTGCGTCCGCCACGCCGCCCACGGCTTCGACGCCTGGTGGCGGGACCGGGCCGACGGGTGTCCACGACGACGGCGAACGGCGGGTCATGACCCTTCCTGCCAGGATGCCTCGGGACGGTGCCGAGAGTCGCGGGACGGGTCGGTTGATGGCTCACCTCGCCACCTCTCGGCGCACGGGCGGTCGATCGACCCGCAGATCGGTGCCGCACAGGCACGCCGATCGGCGCGGCGGCGGCCACGTCGCGGGCGCCCGCCGGCGCGCCCGCGAGCGCGCCGGCGCGGCGTCCTCCGCCCGAGGCGGCGACTCGGGCGCCGCAGCGATCCCCCGACCCGTGCTCTGCATCGGAAACGCGAAACGCCCCCGCATGGCGGCTCCCGCCCTCAGGACGCCGCGGCCGGCTTGCCCTTGCCCGACAGGCATTGCTTCATGAAGGCCTTGCGCTCGGGGCCGTGCAGGTCCTTGGCCTTCGCGTCGGCGTTGCACGTCTTCATCTTCGAGCGCTGCGGGGTGCCCGGCTCGGTGGCGGCCGCGGTGGCCACGGCGCCGGAGGCGGCGGGATCGGGCGCATGCGCGGCGCGCGCGAAGGAGGCACCCGCGACGAGGGCGAGCGAGACGGCGATGATCGATTGCTTCATGGATTTCCTCGAAAGTCGTTGAATGGACGGCTCGCGCGCAGCCCGGCTGGAGGCCGGACGACGCGCGCCAGCCCATGCTGCGTTCGATCGAGGAAACGCCTGCGCGCCGAGCGGCGCATTACGGCGCCAGCGCGGCAATCGGCACCGAAACCGTGCCATGCGCGCCGGGCGGCGGCGTTCGTGCCGCCCGAAAAGCGACGAACCCGGCGCACGGCCGGGTTCGTAACGGACCCGCTCGAGGCGGGCCCGGGCGATGCGGCGCCGGTCAGGCGGCCGACAGGCAGGCCTTCTGCGCGCTCTTGAAGTCGTCGCCCTTCTTGCCCTTGTTCTGCTTGGAGCAATAGGCCATCTTCTCCTTCTGCGTCATCGGGGCCGAGGCGGGCGCGGCCTGGCCGGACAGGCAGGCCTTCTGGGCGGCCTTGTACTCGTCGCCCTTCTTGCCCTTGTTGGCGGCGGAGCAGTCGGCCATCTTCTGCTGTTGCGCCGTCAGCGGCTTGCTGGCGGCCGCGTCGGCGGCGAAGACGCCGGCGGCGGCGACGGACAGGGCGATGGCGGTGATCAGTTGCTTCATGGTGTATGTCCTCTCTGGCGCCTCTCGTCGGCGGTGGGTTGCACCGTCGGCGACGGCACGGACGCATTGAAGCAAACCGGATCGGCGACCACAAGCAGAAGTTGCCCCGTCAACCACAAGCCTCACGGCGCGTTGACTTTGCTGTGGCGAGGAGCCCACGTCCGCGTGACCCTTCGCAAGATCGTCACGGAATGTGCCTCTCGAACCGGACTCTCGAAGCGAGCCCCTTGCCGGCGCCCTCTTCCCGGCGCTGCCGCCGGCATGTCCCGCGAGAAACCCGAGGGAGCGGCGGAACCGGCTCCGCCGGGCCGCTCGCGGAGCGCCCCCTCGGGGGAGTGGAGGCGGCAAAGGACTCGCGCAGCGAGGCCCCGCCGGAACGGCATCCGGCCCGCAAGCCGGATGCTTCCCGAGCGCTGGCGAGCGCGGGAGCTCACAGGACCCGGCGCGGATGGGCCAGCGTCTCGTGCGCGGCATGCAGGCGCCGCACCAGCACCTGGATGAAGGCCTTGTCGAAGCGCATGCGCGTCTCGGCGCTGAGCTGGGTCAACGACTCCGGCGTGAACGAGACGGTGGTGCACGGCTCGGAGACGATGATGTCGGCGCTGTGGCGGCGCAGGTCGGGACTCGGCGCCAGGTAGGCCATCTCGCCCACCGACGTGCCCGCGCCCAGTCGCGCCACGCGCTGGCCGTCGCGGAACACCTCCACCTCGCCCTGCGCGATGATGTGGAAGGTGTTGCCCTCCTGGCCGCGCCGGTACACGCGGTGGCCGTAGTGCAGCCGCAGCCACTTCGCGCGGTGCACCACCTCCCACAGCTCGACGTCGTCGAACGCGGAGAAGAAATCCAGCGAGCGCAGCAGGTTGAAGCGCTCGGAGTCGAGCACCTTCTGCAGCCGGCCGCGCGGCACCTGGTGGTTGACGATCAGCCCCGACAGCGCCTGCGCGAAGCTCTCCCAGTCCTGCGGCCGGTCATCCTTGTTCTTGGCGAGCGCGCTCAGGATCACGTTCTCGAGCGCGGGCGTGACGCCTTCGCGCAGGCTGGTGAGCGGCGGCGGCTGGTTGTGGAAGATCTGGTTCATCAGCGCGACCTGGGTCTGCGCGTCGAACGGCGGGCGGCCGGAGACCAGGTGGTACAGGACGGCGGCCAGCGCATAGATGTCGGTGCGGCAGTCGAGCGCGTTGCCCTCGATCTGCTCGGGCGACATGTAGGCGAGCGAGCCGACGCGGTGGATCTGCGTCGCCTCCGAATTGGTGTTGAGCACGCTGCCGAAGTCGCTCAGCTTGACGTCGACGACCTCGCCGTCCTGCATCACGGTCAGGATGTTGGCCGGCTTGACGTCGCGGTGGATCAGGCCCTGGCGGAAGACGTAGCCGAGCGCCATCGCGCACTTGAAGCCGATCTCGACCACCTGCTCCAGCGGCAGCAGGCGATCCGGGCGGCAGAAGTCGCGCAGCGTCACCCCCGGCACGTACTCCATCACCAGGTAGGGCACCTGGGCGTCGCTGAACGCCTCGTACAGCTGCACGACGTTCGGGTGGTTCAGGCGCCCGACCAGCGCGGCCTCGGCGGCGAAGAAGCGCGACCAGAAATGCGCGTCGACGGCGGCCGTGTCGGACGACAGCCGCAGGCGCTTGATCGCGACCTCGCGGTCGTTGTCTTCGTCGCGTGCCCGGAACACCTCGCTCGTGGCGCCGTCGCCGAGGCGCCCGAGCACCGTGTACTTGCCGATCGACGACGGCAGTTCGCCGCGCGGCAGGTCGCGCTCGGTCAGCTCGGCGTTGAAGACGGATTCGCTCATCGGGACGGGGTTTGTTGTCGGGGACGCCGGCGTCTGGCTTTCAGGACGCCATGTGTCAGGTTCGATATTGATGCTTCCGCGGCGTTCCGATCCCGCGAGAAGCAGCCGATTCACGGGTTGTTCGGTCGCCGTGGACCGACTGTCGGCGGGTTCCGCCGGGCCGCGAACCGTAGAATCCCTGCATGATCCAAGCCAAATCCGAGCTGGCGCAAGCCCTGGCGACCGCCCTCGCCCAGGTGGCGCCGGACGTCGCGTTCACGCCCGCGTTCGAGTCCCCCAAGCAGGCCGCCCACGGCGACCTGGCCATCACCGTCGCCATGCAGCTGGCCAAGCCGCTGCGCCTGGCCCCGCGCGCCGTCGCCGAGAAGCTGGTCGCCGCGCTGAACGAGCAGCCGGCCGTGCAGCGCTGGGTGTCCGCCCTCGAGATCGCGGGCCCCGGCTTCATCAACCTGCGCCTGTCGCCGGCGGCCAAGCAGGCCGTCGTCACCGAGGTGCTGGCCGACGGCGAGCGCTTCGGCATCCAGCCGGCCAACGGCAACAAGGTCATCGTCGAGTTCGTGTCGGCCAACCCCACCGGGCCGCTGCATGTCGGCCACGCGAGCCAGGCGGCGCTCGGCTCGACCGTGTGCAACCTGCTCGCCAGCCAGGGCTGGGCGGTGCAGCGCGAGTTCTACTACAACGACGCGGGCGTCCAGATCGGCACGCTGGCCCACAGCACGCAGCTGCGCATCAAGGGCTTCAAGCCGGGCGACCCGTGCTGGCCGACCGATCCCGGGAACCCGGAGAGCAAGAAGTTCTACAACGGCGATTACGTCGCCGACATCGCCGCCGACTTCCTCGCGAAGAAGACGGTCAAGGCCGACGACCGCGAGTTCACCGCCTCGGGCGACCCGGACGACCTCGACTCGATCCGCCAGTTCGCCGTGGCGTACCTGCGCCACGAGCAGGATCTCGACCTGCAGGCCTTCGGCGTGCACTTCGACAACTACTTCCTCGAGACGAGCCTGTACGCCAACCACAGCGTCGAGCGGACGGTGGCCAAGCTGATCGCCTCGGGCAAGACCTACGAGTCGGACAACGCGCTGTGGCTGCGCACCACCGAGTACGGCGACGACAAGGATCGCGTCATGCGCAAGTCCGACGGCACCTACACGTACTTCGTGCCCGACGTCGCCTACCACCTGGACAAGTGGGAGCGCGGTTTCCTCAAGGCCATCAACGTCCAGGGCAGCGACCACCACGGCACGGTCGCGCGCGTGCGCGCCGGCCTGCAGGCGGCGGGCGAGGGGGTGCCCCAGGGCTGGCCCGACTACCTGCTGCACAAGATGATCACCGTGATGCGCGGCGGCGAGGAGGTCAAGATCTCCAAGCGCGCCGGCAGCTACGTGACGCTGCGCGACCTGATCGACTGGACCAGCCGCGACGCCGTGCGCTTCTTCCTCGTCAGCCGCAAGGCGGACTCGGAGTTCGTGTTCGACATCGACCTCGCGCTGAAGCAGAACGACGAGAACCCGGTGTTCTACGTGCAGTACGCGCATGCCCGCATCTGCTCGGTGTTGCGCCAGTTCGCCGACAAGGGCGGCGACCTGTCGAAGGTGGACGGCGCCGACCTGTCGCTGCTGACGGCGCCGGCGGAAGCCGCGCTGATGCTCAAGCTGGCCGACTTCCCCGGCACGCTGACGGCCGCCGCGCGCGACCTCGCGCCGCACGACATCGCGTACTACGCGCGGGGCGTGGCCGCCAGCTTCCACTCGTACTACGCCGCCGAACGCTTCCTCGTCGACGATGCCGCCCTGACGCTGGCGCGGCTCGCGCTGCTCAAGGCCTCGGCCCAGGTGCTGCGCAACGCGCTGGCGATCCTCGGCGTCGGTGCGCCCGAGCAGATGAACCGCGACGAACCCGCCGCCTCCGCCTCCTGATCTTTCGGAACCCGTCGTGAAACCTTCCTTTAAGAACCAACGGGGCGGCTTCGCCCTGGGCTTTGTCGTCGGCCTGCTGGTGGGCCTGGCCGTGGCGCTCGCGGTGGCGCTGTACGTCACCAACGCCAAGGTGCCGCTGCTGAGCAAGGGCCAGCAGCGCACGCCGGAGCAGGACGCGGCCGAAGCCGAGCGCAACCGGACCTGGGATCCGAACGCCGCGCTGGCCGGCAAGCCGCCGGTGCGCCCGGTCGCGCCCGCCGCGCCGTCAGCGCCGGCGTCCGACACCGCCATCGTCCCGCGCACGCCCGGCCCGGTGCTGCCGCCGCCGCCGGAGACGGCCCGGGCGTCGGCCGCCGCGCGAAATGTGGAAACCCCCAGGAGCACCCGCGACGCCGCCGCCATCCTCAACGGCAGCGACCCCGCCGAAGCGAAGACCGCGGCCGCCGGCGCCGATCCGTTCATCTATTTCGTGCAAGTGGGCGCCTACTCCAAACCCGAAGACGCCGAACAGCAGCGCGCCAGGCTGGCGCTCGCCGGCCTGCGCGCGACGGTGACCGAGCGCGAGCAGAACGGCCGGACTGTCCACCGCGTGCGCCTCGGGCCGTTTGACAAGAGGGACGAAGCCGAGACGCAGGCCGAGCGCGCCAAGGCGATCGATCCCGACGCGTCCCTCGTGCGCGTCGAGCGCTCGAAACAGTGAACTCCGTGGCCGGATCGCCGCTCTACAGGCGTCCGGCCCACCCAGAAAGGATCCCCATGAACCGGCGCGAGTTTTCCGTCCAGCTGGCCGGCGTGGCCGGCGCCGCGGCGCTGTCCACCCTGCTTCCCGGCCTGGCGTTCGCGTCGCCGAGCGCGCCGGTCGAGGGGACCGACTACGACCGGCTGAAGACGCCGGTCATCCTCCCGAAGACGGGCAAGGTCGAGGTGCTGGAGTTCTTCTGGTACGGCTGCCCGCACTGCAACCACTTCGAGCCGACGCTCGAGCCGTGGATCGCCAGGCTGCCCGCCGACGTCCATTTCCGCCGCGTACACGTGCAGTTCAACGCGCGCCAGGCCATCCACCAGCGCATCTTCTACACGTGGGAGATGATGGGCCTGGTCGACAGGATGCACGCGAAGACGTTCGAGCGCTTCCACGTGCAGCGCAAGCCGATCGACAGCGAGGACGACATGCTGGCGTTCGCGAAGGAGAACAGCCTGGACGTCGCCAAGGTCAAGAGCACCTGGGAAGGCTTCGGCATGGGCACCCGCCTCGCGCAGGCGCAGCAGCTATGCGACGACTACCGCGTGGACGGCGTGCCGATGATCGGCATCCACGGCCGCTACACCACCTCGGCGTCCCAGGGCGGCGAGGCAGGCTGCCTGGCCACCACCGATTCGCTGATCGCGCAGCTGCGCAAGACGGCCTGACGCGATGGATCGCCGCCGCTTCTCGCTCAACGCCGCCAGCCTCGCGGGCGCCCTGGCGTTCGCAGGCGCCGGCCTGCCGGGGCGCGCCCGCGCGCAAGGCGCCACGCCGGTCGAGGAGCGCGACTACCAGACGCTCGCCCGCCCGGTGGCCGTGCCGCCCGACGGCAAGATCGAGGTGATCGAGTTCTTCTGGTACGGCTGCCCGCACTGCTTCGCATTCGAGCCCGTCATCGAACCCTGGATCGCCAGGCTGCCGGCCGACGTGCACTTCCGCCGCGTGCCGGTGGGCTTCGATGCCCGCAAGCAGGTCCACCAGCGCATCTTCTACACCTGGGAGGTGCTGGGGCTCGTCGAGCGGATGCACGCCAAGACCTTCGAGCGCTTCCACGTCCAGAAGAAGTCCATCGACTCGCTCGAGGACATGCTGGTGTTCGCCAAGGAGAATGGCCTGGACACGGCGAAGGTGGAGAGCGCCTGGCGCAGCTTCGGCATGGACGTCAAGTGCAAGGAAGCCAACCGGCTGGAAGACGCCTACGGCATCGAGTACATGCCGGAGATGGCGGTGGGCGGGCGCTTCATCGCCATCGCGCAGCCGGCGGCCGGCCACGCCAGCGTGCTGGCCACCACCGAGTGGCTCGTCGACCGGGTCCGCCACGGCCGCTGACCCGTCCGGCCGGCGGCGTTGGGCGCCGCCGACACCTTGAACAACCCGCCTCGGCAAGGGGCGTCGAAGTGCCCACGGATGGGGCGCGCGCGATAGAATGATCTGCAATTTCCGTGCCGATCACGATGCGTCCGCTTACAACTCCCTTCCCGACCGAAGCCGCCCGTGGCGCAGCCGTCCGCCGCCCGGGCGTGGCGGGGTCGCGCGCCGCGCTCGCGCTGGTGGCCGCCGCCCTCGCCACGCTGTGCGCCGGCGCGCACGCCGAGAAGGCGGACCGCGGCAAGCCGATGAGCGTCACCAGCGCCGGCCAGGCGCCCGACGTGGTCGACCTGAAGAAGCACAGCGCCGTCTTCACCGGCGACGTCGTCATCACGCAGGGCACGCTGGAAATCCACGCCGACCGCGTCGAGGTCAGCGAGGACCCGGACGGCCAGCGCCTGGGCTACGCCTTCGGCTCAGCCGCCAGGCCTGCCACGTTCCGCCAGAAGCGCGACGGCGTCGACGAATACAGCGAGGGCGACGCCCAGCGCATCGAGTACGACAGCGCGGCCAACCGCGTGCGCTTCGTCGGCGCCGCCCACCTTCGCATGCTCAAGGGCACGGTCGTCACCGACCAGGCGAGCGCCGCGCTGATCACGTACGACACCGCCACCGACACGGTCAAGCTGGGCGCCGGCGGCACCGAGGGCGCCGCCGCCAGCAGCGCCGGCGGCCGCACCACGGTCGTCTTCACGCCGAAGGCACCCGGCTCGGCGCCGCCGCCCAAGCCGCTGGAGCTGCCGACGCCGGCATCGGGATCGGGCAAATGACCGACGAAGCCCCCAGCACGGCGCAGGTCAAGCCTGGCACCGCGGTCTCGCCATCGGCCACGCCGGTGACGCCGCCGCCCGTCGGCTCCCAGCCGGCCCACGCCGCGGCCGGCAGCACCGCGCCGCAGAGCCGGCTGGAGGCCGCCGGCCTGCGCAAATCCTACGGTGCGCGCCTGGTCGTCAAGGAGGTGCATCTCGCCGTCAACGCCGGCGAGGTGGTCGGCCTGCTCGGACCCAACGGCGCCGGCAAGACGACGACGTTCTACATGGTCGTGGGCCTCGTGCGGGCCGACGCGGGCGACATCCGCATCGACGGCCAGCCCATCTCGGCCAAGCCGATCCACCAGCGCTCGCGGCTTGGCCTGAGCTACCTGCCGCAGGAAGCCTCCATCTTCCGCAAGCTGACGGTCGACGAGAACATCCGCGCCGTGCTGGAGCTGCAGTACGACGAGAACGGCAAGGCGCTGAAGTCCACCGACATCGACAAGCGCCTGGACGGCCTGCTCAACGACCTGAGCCTGACGCACCTGCGCGATTCGCCGGCGCCGGCGCTGTCCGGCGGCGAGCGCCGCCGCGTCGAGATCGCGCGCGCGCTCGCGACGCAGCCGCGCTTCATCCTGCTGGACGAGCCGTTCGCCGGCGTCGACCCGATCGCCGTCATCGAGATCCAGCGCATCATCGGCTTCCTCAAGGCGCGCGGCATCGGCGTGCTGATCACCGACCACAACGTGCGCGAGACGCTGGGCATCTGCGACCGCGCCTACATCATCAGCGAGGGCCGCGTGCTGGCCGAAGGCACGCCGGCCGAGATCGTCGAGAACCCCGACGTGCGGCGCGTCTACCTCGGCGAACACTTCCGCATGTGAGGCTGCCAAGGTCGCGATCATGAAAGCCTCGCTGCAGGTCCGCCTGTCGCAACACCTGGCGCTGACGCCGCAGCTGCAGCAGTCCATCCGTCTGCTGCAGCTCTCGACCCTGGAACTGCACCAGGAGATCGAGCAGATGATGGAGCAGAACCCGTTCCTCGAGCCCGAGGAGGACTCGCCCTCGCCCGAGGTCCCGCTCGACGCGCCGGACGCCAGCGCGCCCGCGGGCAGCGGCGACACCGTCAAGGCCGCCTCCGACGCCGAGGCCGACAGCCGTGCCGGCAGCGAGGGCGGCGACGAGCCCGCGGGCGTCGACGCCGCCGAGTTCGGCACCACCGAGCGCGACGACTGGGAGAACGGCACCGAGCGCGACGACTTCGACGGCATCCGCGAGCTGCCGTCGTCGTCCAGCGGCCAGTCCGGCGACAACGACGACGACTTCGAGCGCCAGAACCGCGCCGATGCCGGCGTCACGCTCGAGGATCACCTGCGCTCACAGCTGAGCAGCCTGCGCCTGTCGCCCGAGGACGCCGCGGCGGTGCACGTGCTCATCGAGTCGCTCAACGAGGACGGCTACCTCGCCGACACGCTCGAGGAGATCGCCGAGCGCCTGGCCGAGGTGCTGGGCGTCGAGGGCGAGGAAGAGCGCGAGGAGCTGATGGACCGCCTGCAATGCGGCCTGAACTTCCTGCAGAGCATGGAGCCCACCGGTGTCGGCGCGCGCTCGCTCGGCGAGTGCCTGTGCCTGCAGCTGCGCCAGAAGCCGCCGGCCAGGTCGACCGCGGTCACGCTGCTGGCCGCGCTCAAGATCTGCACCGAGCACCTCGCCCTGCTGGCCCGGCGCGACTTCAAGAAGATCGCCGCGCTGATCGAGGCGGACGAGCCGACGGTGCGCGCTGCGCAGGCGTTGATCGTCGGCCTGGAGCCCAAGCCGGGCCGCCCGTTCACGCGAGCCGAGGCGCAGGTGATCGTGCCCGACGTCATCGTGATGAAGGTGGCGCGCCAGTGGAAGGCCGTGCTCAACCCGGACGTGATGCCCAAGCTGCGCGTCAACGACCTGTACGCTCAGGCCATCAAGTCGCAGCGCGCCAGCGGCAGCCAGCTGTCGGCGCGGCTGCAGGAGGCGCGCTGGTTCATCCGCAACATCCAGCAGCGCTTCGACACCATCCTGCGCGTGTCGCAGGCCATCATCGAGCGGCAGAAGAACTTCTTCTCGCACGGTGCCATCGCGATGAAGCCGCTGGTGCTGCGCGAGATCGCCGACGAGCTCGGCCTGCACGAATCCACCATCTCGCGCGTGACCACGGCCAAGTACATGGCCACGCCGTTCGGCACCTACGAGCTCAAGTACTTCTTCGGCTCGTCGCTCAATACCGACGCCGGCGGCAACGCCTCGTCGACCGCGGTGCGCGCGCTGATCAAGCAGCTGGTGGCTGCCGAGAGCCCCGCCAAGCCCCTGTCCGACAGCCAGCTCGCGGAAATGCTCGAAGGCCAGGGCATCCAGGTCGCGCGGCGCACGGTGGCCAAGTATCGTGAAGCGCTGAAGATCGCGCCCGCGAACCTGCGCCGCACGGTCTGATCATTTCCCATCGCGCCCGCAAGAGCGGGCGTCCTCCAACGTGCCAAAGGGTGCACCTGCCATGAACGCCAAGCCCGACTTCCTCTTCGTCACCTGCGCCAACGGCAGCGAGGAGCTGCTCGCGGAGGAATGCGCGCGCATCCTGGGCACGCGCCAGGGCATCGTCGCCGGGCGCGGCGGCGTGATGGTGGACGAGAACGTCGAGCACGCGATGCGGCTGAACCTGCACAGCCGCATCGCGCAGCGCGTGCTGTGGCCCATGGTGGACGGCGAGTACCGCCACGAGGACGACCTGTACGAGCTCGGCCGGCGCATCAACTGGTCGGAGTGGATCACGCCCGACGAGACGATCCGGGTCGACGTCACCGCCCAGCGCTCGCCGCTGCAGTCGCTGAACTTCGCCGCGCTGCGCATCAAGGACGCGGTGTGCGACATCATGCGCGAGATGGCCGGCGCCCGCCCCAGCGTCGACACGCGCTTCCCCGACCTCGCGATCAGCCTGCACGTCGACGCCACGCACGCCTGGATCGCGATCGACCTGTCCGGCGAGGCGCTGTTCAAGCGCGGCTGGCGCGAGCAGCAGGGCGAGGCGCCGCTGAAGGAGACGCTGGCCTCCACGCTGATCTACGCCGCCGGCTGGCACGGCCGGCCGGACGACGGCGGGCTGCTCGACCCGTGCTGCGGCGCCGGCACCATCGCCATCGAGGCCGCGCAGATCGCCTGCAACGTGGCGCCGGGCCTGACGCGCCGCTTCGCGTTCGAACGCCTGCGCCCCTTCCTCGACTACGCCAAGTCGTGGGGCGAGATGCAGGTCGAGGCGCGCGACGCCATCGTCAAGCCGGCCGTGCCGATCTGGGCCGGCGACGTGTCCTTCCGCATGACCGACTTCGCCACTCGCAACGCCGAACGCGCGGGCGTGGCACACGCCATCGAGTTCAAGACGGCCGATGCGCTGCAGCGTCCGGCGCCGGCCGACCATGGCACCATCGTGATGAACCCGCCCTACGGCGAGCGCATCGACGCCAAGGGCCGCGGCAGCGCCGGCGCGCCGGCCGCCCGCGGCGCGCGAACGTTCACGGCGCCGCGTCCGGCGCCCGCCGGAGCGGATGCGCGCCCGCGCGGGCCCGGCGCGGAGGCGTTCGCGCGCGACAACCCCGACGCCGCACGGCGCCAGGAGCGGGCGGCGCAGATGGGCGGACGCGAGTCGGCGGTCGTCGATGGCGGCGACGGCGCCAGCGCGAGCGAATTCTTCGCGCAGCTGGCGTCGCACTGGAAGCGCCAGTACAGCGGCTGGACGGCGTGGGTGCTGAGCCCGGACATGAAGCTGCCGAGCGCGATGCGGCTGAAGGAGAGCCGGCGCGTGCCGATGTGGAACGGGCCCATCGAATGCCGGCTGTTCAGGTTCGACATGGTCAAGGGATCCGCACGGGCGGACAGCTCGGTCGCGCCCCGGGGCAACGATTCGTAACGGCGCTGACACGCTCATCCACGGATCGGACGGTCAACGGTGCCCGGGCCGGCGTCGTTCTTGCAGGACACCCTGGCGAAATCGAACCCTTAAAAGGAGACCGCCATGCTCAACCGTCATTCGAACTTCCTCGTCGCCACCACGCTCGCACTGGCCGCCCTATTCGGCGCGTCCGCCGCGCGGGCCCAAGGCGGCCAGCATCCCGCCTACCTGCACGCGCTGTCCGACCTGCGCCTGGCGCACTGGAACCTGACGCACCGCGGCGGCGACGCGGCCGTCAGCGAACAGGAAGGCATCGCCGTCGCGGAAACCGACCATGCGATCCGCGAGGCCACGCGCGCCGCGGAGCTCGATGCCAAGCCGGTCGGCGCCACCAACGTCCACGAGGACACGCAGTTCGACCGCGCAGGCGCGCTGCACCATGCCGAGGACCTGCTGTCGCAGGCCCGGCGCGACGTGGCGGAGCGCGAGGACAACCCGCGCGCACGCGAGATCCAGGGCCGGATCGTCGAGCACATCGACCGGGCCCTCGAAGCGACGCGGCACGCGATCTTCGACGTCGAACATCATCGTTGACCGGACACGCGCCGCGAGGCGCTCGCAGCACGCCGCGCCGGGCCTCGGGCCCGCGCGGCGTTTTTCATGGCCCGCCGGCCCGGCCTCCACGCGCGTCGACGGGTCAACGAGACGTCACGCCGCCGTCAGGACCGCGCAAGCCACCGGTGCCGCGCGGCGTCAACGGCGTTTTCGCGCTAGCCGTTTCCCGGGGGCGCACCACGCACACATCAACGAACCAGGAGACCGCGATGTCCCGCAAGCTCTCGAACACCGTCCTCGCCACGCTCGCGCTGTGCGCGACGTTCATCACGCTGCCGGCCGGCGCCGCCGACCTGCCCGGCCGCCACCCGGCCTACCTGCACGCGCTGACCGACCTGCGCGCGGCACGCTGGAACCTCGAGCATCGTCCCGGCGACGCCGCCGTCAGCGCGCAGGAGGACGTGGCCATCGTCGAGGCCGACCGCGCCATCCGCGAGGCCAAGATCGCGGCGATGGAGGACGGCAAGAACATCGAGGACCATCCGCACGAGGACGCCGACCTCGATCGCCCGGGCCGCCTGCATCACGCACTGGAACTGCTGCAGAAGGCCAAGGACGACTTCGCCCGCGAAGAAGACAACCCCGAGGCGCGCGACCTGCGCAACCGCATCGTCGAACACACCGACAAGGCCATCGAGGCCACGCGCCGCGCGATCCGCGACGTCGAACAAGGGCGTTGAGCGGACAGCGCCGCGCGGCCGGGCGTCTCCTCGTGTCGCCGTCGAGGGCGGCCGGCGGCGGCACGGGGCCGGTTGGCCTCCGCGGCCCGGCGCCGTCGGCATTTCAGCCGGCCCGGTGCAGCACGAGCCCGCCCTTGACCAGCACGGCCTCGACGTTCGCGAAGCCCGCCCGCAACAACGCGTCGCGCTGCTGGTCGACGGTCATGTAGAGCTGGTCGTTCGACAGGCCGTCGCCACCGAGATGGTGGTCGCAGACGAGGTAGCGGCCGCCGGCGGCCAGCAGCGGGCGCACCTGCGCGTGCAGCGTCGTCGCGTAGTCCTTGTGGCGCAGCTCGTGCACCGCCTGGTGCGTGACGACGACGTCGAACGGGCCGAGGCCCTCGACCCACGCCGGTTCGCGGAAGCTGCGCTCGACGAAGCGCACGCGCATCGCGCGCTCCCCGAGGCGCTCGGCGGCGAGCTGGTGCATCGCGGGCGAGAAGTCGAGGGCCGTGTAGTCCAGGCCGGGCCACGCGCCCAGCAGATGCTCGGCGAGGAAGCCGGGGCCGGAGCCGAGCTCCAGGACGCGCGCGCCGTCGCGGCCGATCTCGCGGGCGAAGGCATCGAAGAATTCGGGGCGCACGGGGCGTCTCGCGAGCGCGGTCTCGGCCCAGGGCCGGGCGTCGGACATCAGGCGCAGGTCGATGGGGCTGGGGACGTCGATGGTCATGGTCGAAGCGATGAGTGGCGGATCGTGCAGCCTGCCCTCGCCGCCGTGAGGAAGCCTTCGCGCCCCGCGGCGAAAGTCTTCACGGCGTGCGCTGCAGCAGCACGGCCATCTGGGCAAGCCAGGCCAGCGGCGCCGTGTCGGCGCGCAGGATCATCGAACCCAGGCTGACGCGCGTGAAGCCGCGCGCGATGGCCGCGGCCTCCTCGTCGGTTGTGAGCCCGCCCTCGGGTCCGCTCAGTGCGAGCCAGCGGCCTGCGGACGCGGGCACGACCGCGCGCGCCAGCGCCGGTGCGCTGCCGGTGCTCATGACGAATCGTCCGGCGTGGCCGTCGTCGGGCACGCCGGCGAGCCAGGCCGCGAGCCCGCGCACCGGCGCGACGACGGGCACGCGCGTGCGTCCGCTCTGCTCGGCGGCGCCGACGGCCACGGCCTGCCAGTGCGCCACGCGCTTGGCGGCCCGCTCGCCGTCGAGCCGCAGCACCGAGCGCTCGGTCTGCAGCGGGTGGATCGCGGCGGCGCCGAGCTCGGTGGCCTTCTCGATCAAGGCGTCCATGCGCTCGTTGGTAGGCATGCCCAGCGCGATCTCGAGCTGGAACGGCAGCTCGCGCTCGCGCGCCTCGTGCGCGTCGACACGCACGTCGACGTCGCGCTTGCCCATGCGCGTGACCTGGGCCGCCCACTCGCCGCCGCGGCCATCGAACAGGTGCAAGGCATCGCCCGGCTGCAGGCGCCGCACCTGGACATGGCGCGCGGCATCCTCCGGCAGCGAGAACTCGAGGCCGGCGGACAAGGGGGATTCGACGAACAGGCGCAGGGACATGGGACGGAGCAGCGGACGACAACCCCCAGTGTGCCGCATGCCGCCGCGGGCGTGGCCGCGCTACGATGGTCCCGACACTTCCCTCGCCCTCCCGCCATGAGCGACCCCATCGTCCCGAATCCCGGCGCCGACACGCTGCTCGCGCAGGCCGACGCCGTGCACGACGACGACCCCGCGCGTGCGATCGAACTGCTGCGCGCGGTCGACGTCGCCGCGCTGGACACCGGCAAGCTGGGCCGCCTGTCGTTCCTGCTCGATCACGTCACGGGCGAGAAGTTCGGCCTGTGGGACGAGGCGATCGACGGGCTGCGCAGGGTCGTGGCCCGCGCGGGCGCAGAGGTCACGCCGCTGATCCTGCGCCACGCCGCCATCGCCGCGCACATGGCCGCCGATGACGCGACGGCGCGCGAGTGGACGCGGGCGCTGGCCGCGAGCGCGGATGCGCCGCTGGACAAGGCGCGCGCGCTGGTCGCGCTCGGCGCGGTGCAGTTCTCGCTCAGCCATCTGTCCGCCGAGGCCGCCGGGCGCCAGGCGTCGCACGCGCTGCAACCCCTGGGCGACCTGCTGGAAGCCCCGGGCAGCGGATTGGACGCCGCCTTCGGCGCAGTCACGAACAACATCGCCTCCGAGCTCGTCGAGCGCCCGTTGCCCGAGCTCGCGCAGCCCGACCTGCGCGATGCGCTCGCACGCGCCGCCGACCTCGCGCAACGCTTCTGGGCGCGTGCCGGCAGCTGGGTCAACCACGAGCGCGCGCATTACCTCAGCGCGATGGCCGCCAACGCGCTGGGCGACGGCGACGCGGGCGCGGCGCATGCGCGCGCGGGGCTGGCGCTGCTGGACGATTTCGACGTCGACCACGGCCAGGCCGTCGATCGTGCCTTTCTCGAGCTGGAGCTCGCCGCGGGCCTGCGCCTGGCGGGCCAGCCCGGCCGCCCGGAGGCGCTCGCCCGCGCGCTGGCGCTCGCATCGCGCTTCGGTGAACCGTGGCTGGACCGCTGGTTCTCGGATCGCCAGACGCGCAACGAGGCGCTGGCGGCGCATTACGGGCGCTAGGAGGTATCGCCCTCGATGTCGCGCGCCAACCCGGCCCGCCACCCTGCGCGCAGGGCGACGGCTCAGGAATCGGTGGCACCCTGCCGCGCGAGCGCCGTGCGCACGATGTCGCGCGAGTACGGCGCGGCCACGTCGCACACGAAGCGCTGGAAGTCGCCGTGGGCGGCGTCGTCGGCGCGGTCGGAGATGGTGCGCACGACGGCGAACGGCCGCCCGAAGTCGTGGCAGACCTGGGCCACGGCGGCGCCTTCCATCTCCACGGCCAGCGCGTCGGGCAGCGCGGCGCGCAACTGCTCGCTCTCGGCGCGCGTGGCCACGAAGCGGTCGCCGCTGACGACCAGGCCTCGGTGGATGGCCGCGCCGTGCGCATGCAGGTTCGCGGCCGCCAGCGCGCGGCTCGCCTGCACGAGCCGGGCCGACCACCCGGCGTCCGCATCGAAGCGCGCGCGGCCGGTCAAGGGCACTTCCCAGCGCGGGAACAGTGGCTCGGCGTTCATGTCGTGCTGCAGCAGTGTGGTGGCGACGACGATGTCGCCGACGCGCACGCCCGCGCCCAGGCCACCCGCGACGCCCGTGAACAGCAGCGCGCTCGCGTCGAAGGCGTCCAGCAGCACGGCGGTGGTGGTGGCCGCGGCCACCTTGCCGATGCCGCAACGCACCAGGATCACGTCGTGCCCGTCGAGCCGGCCGAGGTGGAACTCGCGGCCGGCACGCCGCTCGGTGCGCGCGCCGTCGAGGCAGGGCCGCAGCGCGGCGATCTCCTCCTGCATCGCGCCGACGATGGCCAGGCGCGTCACTAGTCGGTGGCGCCCAGCTGCTTGCGGAAGCGCGCGGCCGACTCCTCGCCGTGCGCCTTGCGGATGTGCTCGACGAACTCGAGCGCCACGGCCTGGATGCCGGCCAGGTCGGCGCAGCCCTCGATCTTGAGGATCAGGCGGTAGCCCTTGATGAGTCCGAAGCGCTCCTTGGCCTCGTGCGTGAGCAGCGTGTACAGCGCGTCGTAGGTCCAGTCGCGCACCGCGACCTCCACCGGCACGCGCTGGTGCACCGTCTTGCCCGCCGCGCTGCCTTGCGGGGCGATCAGCTTGGCCGCGATCAGCACCTCGAGGTCGGCCGGCGTGCTGCCGTGGACCTTGCCCAGCCATGCGTCGCCGCTGCAGCTGCCGTCGATCACCATGAGCAGGTTGCGCGCCGGGCGCGACATCTTGATCGTCTGCGCGCGGATCTCCGCCTTGCCGGCGTCGGTGCGGACGTAATGGTCGGCGAAGGTTGTGGGCGTCATCGATGTCTCCTGGCAGCTGCGTGGCTGCCTATGTCGTCATTTGCCGTCCCGCAGCTCGCGCCGCAGGATCTTCCCTACATTGGTCTTCGGCAGTTCGGAGCGGAATTGAACGATCTTCGGGCGCTTGTAACCGGTAAGATTTGTTTCACACCAGGCCCGCACGTCGGCTTCCGTCAGCGCCGGGTCCTTCTTGACGATGACGATCTTGACGGCCTCGCCGGCCTTGTCGTCGGGCACGCCCACTGCCGCGCACTCCAGCACGCCCGGGATCAGCGCCACGACGTCCTCGACCTCGTTCGGGTACACGTTGAAGCCCGAGACCAGGATCATGTCCTTCTTGCGGTCGACGATCTTGAAGTAGCCGCGCTCGTCCACCTGGCCGATGTCGCCGGTGCGGAAGAAGCCGTCCGCGGTCATCACCTTGGCGGTCTCGTCGGGACGCTGCCAGTAGCCGGCCATCACCTGCGGGCCGCGCACGGCGATCTCGCCACGCTCGCCGGGGCCGACCTCGTTGCCCTCGTCGTCGAGCAGGGCGATGTCGGTGTCGGGCATGGGCAGGCCGATGGTACCGCTGTAGGCCGTGGTGTTGACCGGGTTGCAGGACACCGCGGGCGAGGTCTCGGACAGGCCGTAGCCCTCGCAGATCGGGCAGCCCGTCTTCTCCAGCCACAGCTGGGCGGTGGCCTGCTGCACCGCCATGCCGCCGCCCACCGACATCACCAGGTGCGACCAGTCCACGGTCGCGAAATCCGGGTGGTTGGCCATCGCGTTGAACAGCGTGTTGACGGCGGGCAGGCTGTGGAAGGGCTGGCGCTTGAGTTCCTTGAACATCCCGGGGATGTCGCGCGGGTTGGCGATCAGCAGGTTGCACGAGCCCATGCGCAGGCCCAGCATCATGTTCGTGTTGAAGCCGAAGATGTGGTACAGCGGCAGCGCGCAGATGGTGACGATCTGCGTGCCCCGCGGCACCTTGCTCAGCGCCGGCTGGTACCAGGCGTCGGACTGCAGGATGTTGGCCACGAGGTTGCGATGCAGCAGCACCGCGCCCTTGCTGACGCCCGTGGTGCCGCCGGTGTACTGCAGGACGGCGATGTCGTCCGGGCCCACCTTGACCGGCTTGAACGTGCCGCGGCGGCCGATCGCGATCGCATCGTTGAAGCGCACGGCGCCGGGCAGGTCGAACGCCGGCACCATCTTCTTGACGTTGCGCACGACGTAGTTGACCAGCGTGCCCTTGAGCAGGCCCAGCAGGTCGCCCATCGATGCCAGGATGATCTTCTTCGTGGGCACCGCATGCAGCACTTCCTGCAGCGTGGTGGCGAAGTTCTCGATGATGACGATGGCCTTGGCGCCGGAGTCCTTGAGCTGGTGCTCGAGCTCGCGCGGCGTGTACAGCGGGTTGACGTTGACGACCACGAGGCCGGCGCGCAGGAGGCCGGCGACGACGACCGGGTACTGCGGCACATTGGGCATCATGATGGCGACGCGATCGCCCTGCGACAGGCCCAGCGTCTGCGCATAGGCCGCGAACGCGCGCGACAGTTCGTCGACCAGCCGGTAGCTGAAGTCCTTGCCCATGAACTTGTAGGCGGGCAGCTCGGCGTATTTGCCGAAGCTGTTGTCCAGCAGCTCGACCAACGACGCGTATTCGCTCGCGTTCACGTGCGGCGCCACCCCTTCGGGGTAGTGCTTCAGCCAGTTCGGCTCCATGCCTCGTCTCCTTCTTGGTTTTGCGCATTTTGACCGAAAGGCACTCGGGAGCCCTCTCTACAATGATGCATGACTCCGCCACCGCTGGTCGTCGACCTGGACGGCACGCTGATCCGAACCGACCTGCTGCACGAAACGACGCTGCTGCTCGCCCGCCGGCAGCCCCTGGCGCTCGCCGCGCTCCCGCTGTGGCTGGCGCGCGGCAAGGCCTTGATGAAGCAGCGCATCGTCGACCGCGTGACGCCGGACTACGCCCGGCTGCCGTATCCACCCGATCTCGTGGACTGGTTGCGCGAACAGCACGCCGCGGGTCGCCGCCTGGTGCTCTGCACGGCGTCCGACCAACGCCTGGCCGACGGCGTGGCCACGCACCTCGGGCTGTTCCACGAGGTGCTGGGCAGCGACGGCCAGACCAACCTGTCGGGCGAATCGAAGGCGGCCCGGCTGGTGGCGCGCTTCGGCGAGGGCGGCTTCGACTATGCCGGCAACTCGGGCGACGACCTGCCCGTCTGGCGCCGCGCGCGCCAGGCCATCGTCGTCGCCGCGCCGCCTTCGCTCGCCGCGGTCGTCCGCGCGCAGGGCAACGTGGCGCATGAGTTCCCGTCGCCGCGCGCCTCGCTGCGCACCTGGTTGAAGGCCCTGCGGCTGCACCAGTGGCTGAAGAACCTGCTCGTGTTCCTGCCGCTGCTGGGAGCCTTCCGCTTCGACGGCGACCTGCTGGCGCGGGCGCTGACCGCCTTCGCGGCCTACGGGCTGTGCGCCTCGTCGGTCTACATCATCAACGACCTGATGGACCTCGAGAGCGACCGCGCCCATCCGGGCAAGCGCCTGCGCGCCTTCGCCAGCGGCGCCATCGGCGCGCCCCAGGGCCTGGCCGCGGCGGCGGTGCTGCTGCTGGCCTCGGTGGGCCTGACGCTCCAGCTGCCGGCCGCCTTCGGACAGACGCTGGCGCTGTACTTCGGGCTGGCGCTGGCCTACACCTTCTTCCTGAAACGCCGGGTGCTGGTCGACTGCGTGACGCTGGGCATGCTGTACACGCTGCGGATCGTCGCCGGCGTCGCGGCCACCGGGCTGCCGCACTCGTTCTGGTTCCTCGCCTTCCCGCTGTTCCTGTTCCTGAGCCTGGCCTTCGTCAAGCGCTACGCCGAGCTGCTGGCCATGGCGGCCATGGGGCGCTCCGGCGCGGAGGGCCGGGGCTACCTGGCCAGCGATTCGCTGCTGGTGATGGCCATGGGCATCGCCTCGGGCTTCTGCGCAGTGCTGCTGCTGGCGCTGTACCTGGACAGCAGCGCCGTCGTGCAACGCTACGCGCACCCCGAGCGGCTGTGGCTGACTCTGCCCGTCGTCCTCTACTGGATCTGCCACATGTGGATGCGCGCGCAGCGCGGCGAATTGACCGACGACCCCGTCGTCTTCGCCGTGCGCGACCGCCACAGCCTCGCGTGCGCGCTGGTTTTCGGCGTCCTGCTCGCCTGGGGCCACTGAGCGCCATGACGATGCAGGACGTCCAGGCCTGGGGCCGGCTCGGCGCGGAGGCGCACGACGTGCGGCGCCTGGCCGAACGGGCGGCCCGGCTGCCGGCCGGCGAGGGGCCGGCGCTGGCCCACGGCAACGGCCGCAGCTACGGCGACGTCGCGCTCAATCCCGGCGGCCGCCTGTGGATGGCCCGCGGCCTGGACCGCTTCATCGCGTTCGATCCCGCCACCGGCGTGCTCGAATGCGAGGCCGGCGTGCTGCTGGACGACATCATCCGCGTGGCCCTGCCGCACGGCTGGTTTCTTCCCGTCACGCCGGGCACGCGCTTCGTCACGGTGGGCGGCGCGATCGCCAATGACGTGCACGGCAAGAACCACCATGGCGCCGGCAACTTCGGCCACCACGTGCAGGGCCTGAGCCTGCTGCGCACCGACGGCGAGGCGATCGCCTGCGGACCCGGCGAGCGGAGCGAGTGGTTCGCGGCCACTGTCGGCGGCATGGGCCTGACCGGCGTCATCGTCAGCGCCCGCCTGCAGCTGATGCGCGTGCGCGGGCCGTGGATGCAGGGCGAGAGCCGCGCCTTCCGTTCGCTGGCCGAGTTCTTCGCGCAGTCGGCGGCGGCCGGCGAGCGCTTCGACTACGTCGTCTCCTGGCTCGATTGCGTGCACGGCGGCGACGAGGCGCGCGGGATCCTGTTCGGCGCGAGTCACGCCGACGACGACACGCCGGCGCCCGAGCCGGCCGCGCCGCGCCACCTGCCGCTCACGCCGCCGGTGTCCCTCGTGAACGGCCTCAGCCTGCGTGCCTTCAACCGGCTCTACTACCGGCGCCACGCCCTGCAGCAAGGCCCGTTGCGCCAGCACCTGCTGCCCTTCTTCTACCCGCTGGACGGCGTGCTCGAGTGGAACCGCCTCTATGGCCCACGCGGTTTCCACCAGTACCAGTGCGTGCTTCCGCGGCGCGACGAGCAGCAGGCCACGGCCGAACTGTTGAAGGCCATCCGCGCGAGCGGCCAGGGCTCCTTCCTGGCCGTGCTCAAGACCTTCGGAGAGCGCGCGGCCGTGGGCCTGCTCAGCTTCCCGCAACCGGGCACGACCCTGGCGCTGGACTTCCCCAACCAGGGCGCGCGGACGCTGGCCCTCTTCGACCGGCTGGACGCGATCGTGCGCGCTGCCGGCGGGCGGCTCTACGCGGCCAAGGACGCCCGCCAGAGCCGCGCCATGTTCGAAGCCGGCTACCCTCGCCACGACGAATTCATCGCGTACCGCGACCCCGGGCTGTCGTCGGCCATGTCGCGCCGCATCTTTGGACACTGACACGATGCCCCCCGCGTCCTCCGCACCACCCGCCGCCGCCCCGCGCGTCCTGCTGGTCGGCGCCACCTCCGCCATCGCGCACGCCGTCGCCCGGCTCTATGCCGCGCGCGGCGCGCGGCTGTTGCTCATCGGGCGGCGCCCGGCCGCTCTGGAGGCCAACGCCGCCGACCTGCGCGTGCGCGGCGCGCCCGCCGTGGAGACGGCCGTGCTGGACGTCGACCGCCTCGAGGACCACGCCGCCGTCCTCGCGCAGGCCTGGCAGGCCTGGGGCGGCCTGGACGTCGCGCTCATCGCCCATGGCACGCTGCCCGACCAGGCGCGCGCCCAGGCCAGCGTCGGCGAGACGCTGGGGAGCCTGCAGACCAACGCCGTGTCCGTCATCGCGTTGCTGACCGACCTCGCCAATCGCTTCGAGATCCAGGGCAGCGGCGTCATCGGCGTCGTCTCCTCGCCGGCTGGTGACCGCGGCCGAGCCAGCAATTACGTCTACGGCGCCGCCAAGGCCGCGGTCACGAACTTCGCCAGCGGCCTGCGCCATCGCCTGGCGCGGCGCGGCGTGCGCGTCGTCACCGTGTTGCCGGGCTTCGTCGACACGCCGATGACGGCCGCCTTCCCCAAGGGCCCGCTGTGGGCGAGCCCGGAGCGCGTCGCAGTCGACATCGTCCGCGCCCTGGATCGCCGCAACGGCATGCTGTACACCCCATGGTTCTGGCGCTGGATCATGGCGATCGTCACCCACCTCCCGCAGGCGCTGTTCCTGCGCAGCAAGCTCTGACGCCATGCTCCAGCCCAACGACAAGATCGTCATCACCGGCGCGGCCGGACTGGTCGGCCAGAACCTCGTCACGCTGCTGGTGGAATCCGGCTTCGGCAACCTGGTGGCCATCGACAAGAACGCCCACAACCTCGGCATCCTGGCGGGGCTGCATCCGGCCGTGCGCACCGTGCTGGCCGACCTGGCGGAGCCCGGCACGTGGGACGCCGAGTTCGACGGCGCCGCCGTCGTCGTGCAGCTGCACGCGCAGATCTCCGGCAAGACCGCCGCGCCCTTCACGCGCAACAACCTCACGGCCACCAGCGAGGTGCTGCGCGCGCTGCGCCAACGCGCGCCCGGCGCCTATCTCGTGCACGCGAGCTCCTCGGTCGTGCACTCCGTCGCCGACGACGACTACGTGCGCAGCAAGACGGCGCAGGAACAGCTCGTGCGCGACGCGGGCGCGCTCGGACAGCGCCACTGCGTGCTGCGACCCACGCTGATGTTCGGCTGGTTCGATCCCAAGCACCTGGGCTGGCTGGCGCGGCTGATGGAACGCGTCCCCGTCTTTCCCATCCCGGGCCACGGCCGCTACATGCGCCAGCCGCTGTACAACCGCGACTTCTGCCGCGCCATCCTCGTCATGATGCGCGAGCAGCCCGACGGCGCGGTGCACGATCTCACCGGGCCGGACCGCATCGACTACATCGACATGATGCGGCTGATCCGCGACGCCAAGGGCCTGCGCACGCCCATCGTGCGCATTCCCGTGCCCCTGTTCGGCCTGATGCTGCGCGCGGCCGCCCTGGTGACGAGCAAGCCGCCCTTCACGGTCGACCAGATGCATGCGCTGATGGCCGGCGACGAGTTCAGCGGCGTCGACATCGAGCAGGTCTTCGGCTTTCGGCCGCTGGGTTTCGCCGAAGCCGTGCACGAGACCTTCAACCACCCGCGCTACAGCGGCGTCACTCTCGAGAGTCCCCATTGATGAACGCGACGCCGCTGCACTACGCCGTCATCGGCGCCGGCCCCATGGGCCTGGCCGCCGCGGACCGCCTGGCGCTGGCCGGCCACCGCGTCACGGTCGTCGAGGCCGACGACCGCCTGGGCGGCATGTCGGCCGCCTTCGACTTCGACGGCCTGCCGCTGGAGCGCTACTACCACTTCGTCTGCAAGACCGACTTCGCCTTGTTCGAGTCGCTGGCCTCGTTCGGCCTGTCCGACAAGCTGAAGTGGAAGGACACCGAGCTCGGCTTCTACTACGACGGCAACTGGTACGACTGGGGCAAGCCGCTGGCACTGCTGGCCTTTCCGCACCTCTCGCTGGCCGACAAGGTGAGGTTCTCGTTGCACGTGCTTCGCACCAAGGCCGTCACGGACTGGACGGCGCTCGACAAGCAGCAGGCCACCGACTGGATTCGCGACGCCATCGGAGAACGCGCCTACGAGGTGCTGTGGAAACGGCTGTTCGAGCTCAAGTTCCACGAGCACATGAACGACATGTCGGCCGCGTGGATCGGCACCCGCATCAAGCGCGTCGCATTGTCGCGGCGCAGCCTGCTGCAGGAGCAGATGGGCTATCTCGAAGGCGGCTCGCAGGTCGTGCTCGACGCCCATGCCGAGCGGCTGCGCCGCCACGGCGCCGAGATTCGCCTCGCGTCGCCCGTGCGGCGCGTGCTGACGGAGAACGAACGCGTCACCGGCCTCGAGCTGCGCGACGGCACGCTGGCCGCCGACCGCGTCCTCTCCACCGTGCCGCTGCGCCATGTGCCGCGCCTGGCGCCCGAGCTGCGGCTGGACGAGCGCCAGCGTATCGAGGCCATCGACAACATCCCCGTCGCCTGCGTGCTGCTGAAGCTGCGCAAGCCGGCGAGCAACTATTTCTGGATGAACGTCAACGACCCGCGCATCGAGGTGCCGGGCTTCGTCGAGTACAGCAACCTCAACCCGCTGCCCGACACGATCGTCTACGTGCCGTACTACATGCCCGTGACGCACCCCAAGTGGGCCTGGGACGACGAACGCCTGCTCGACGAGGCCACCGGCTACCTGCTGTTGACCCAGCCGCACCTCAAGCGCGAGGATGTCATCGCGCGCCACGTGTCGCGCTACGAGTACGCCCAGCCGCTGTGCACGCCGGGCTTCTACGACAGGCTGCCGCCGATGAAGACGTCGCTGCGGGGCTTCTTCATGGCCGACACCTGCTACTACTACCCCGAGGACCGCTCGATCAACGAGAGCCTGCGCGTGGGCTGGCAGTTGGCGGACGTCGCGATGGAGGCGGTCGCGGCATGACCGCGCGCGCGGCCAGCGTCGTCGGCTATCTGGCCGCGGGGGGCGTCGCGGCCGCGGCCAACTTCGGCTCGCGCTTCGTGTTCAACCGCTGGATGCCCTACGAAGCGGCGGTGGTTGCCGCCTATGGCGTGGGCATGGTCACGGCCTTCGTGCTGATGCGCCGCTTCGCCTTCCGGTCGGCGACCACCAGCACACGCTCGCAGGTGCTGGCCTTCGGCCTCGTCAACCTCGCGGCGGTGCTGCAGACCGTCGCGGTCAGCAGCCTGCTGGATCGGCTGGTGCTGCCGGCGCTGGCCGTGCCAGGCAACCGCGAAGCGATCTCGCATGCCGTCGGCGTGATCGTGCCGGTGTTCACCAGCTGGTTCGGCCACCGCCATTTCAGCTTCCGCTAGCGCCCGGCGGCGCCCCGAGCCTGTACAGGCGGCAGCCTTCGACTTCGGCCAGCGGCTTCTGCGCCGGATCGAGTCCCCACGTCTGCCGGAACAAGTCGTCATACGGTGGGCGCCGGCCGCACGCGAGATAGAGGTCATAGTCGGCGCGCTGGCGCAGCGCAATGTCCAGCGCCGCCTGCGCGCGCGGCGCGGAACGCGGGGCCCACAGCATCAGCGCCCGATGCCCCGACTGGTACGGCGTCTGCGAGGACCAGTCCTGGCCCGTGATGATGACGGCCTTGCCGGGGGCGCTGGCCTCGCGCACCTTGGCGGCCAGCGCCGCGTCGCGTTCGGGCTGGGCCGCGTACCAGTCCATGGTCCGTAGCGCGCAATCGGCCAGCAGCAGCAGGCCCAGCGCATACCCGCCCAGCCAGAGCCAGGCCTGGCCCGGGCGGCCGGCTCCGGCAATCGCGCCTTCGAATGCCAACCCCAGCGCGGTGCAGAGGAAGATCGCATTCGCGCACTGGTAGTAGGTATGCACGAAGTGCAGGTTGATGAAGCACAGGTAAGGGAGCAGGAACAGCCCCAGGCAAAGCCCGACCAGGCGCTTGCGCTGCGGCGAGCAGCGTCCGAAGGCGGCGACGAAGGCGAGCGTCAGCGCCGCGAACAGCGCGAGGGAGTTGCCGTAGCGGACGACGGCCTCGTCCGGAAAGAGGAATGCGGCCGCACGCACGGCGAGGGAGCTGGTGGTGGCGCTGACGATCTCCGGTGGGAAGAAGATCCCGGCCGTGTGCGCCAGCAGCACGAACCAGACATGCGGATCGAGACGCTGGTGCAGCGTGCCCCAGTTCCAGGACTGCAGGCTATGGGAGGTCAGCCCCTCGGCGAGCGGATTGCGCGCCTTGACGAGGTCGGAATACTTGACCCAGGCAGCGCCGACGGCCAGCACCGCGCCCTGGGCCATCAGCGGCAACAGCGCCGGCACCACGGTCTCGCGTGCGTGCCGGCCGCGCCAGGCCTTGAACGCCTGGAAGGCCAACGCCAGGGCCAGCACCGGCAGCAGCGTCGTCACCTTCACCAATATGGCCGCCACCCCGGCCACGAGCAGCCAGGCGGTGCGACGCACGTTCAGCTCACGATCGCGGTAGACGTCGACCTGGATCGTCGCGAACCACAGCATGAACGCCACCGCGGTCGTCTCGATCATGAAGCTGCGCGACCAGAACACGTACAGGGGCGTCAGGGCGACCAGCGAACAGACCAGGACCGGGTGCCTGACATCGAACTGTCGACACAGTCGCGCCAGGCACGCCAGGGCCATCAGGAAGAAGCCGACGCTGACGAGACGGCCGCAGGTGTTCAGCTCGAGCCCGGTGGCCACGCTGAGCGACTTGACCAACGCCTGGTAGAGCGGGAACTCGAACGGCACGGACCAGGGCGACCCGAATACCGGCAGCTCGCCGGTGAACAGGTCGCCCACGCCATGCAGGTATTGCGCGACGATGGCGGTCTGGGTCTGGCGGAAGGCGTACTGGTCGGTGATCCAGGGCTGGAAGCCGCGCGCCAGGATGGCCAGCAGCGCGACGGCGGCCAGCAGCCCCAGAGATCCAACCGACAGCCGCCATCGGGGAGCCAATAGATGAGTGAGCGTCATCCGTCGCTCATTCCACGGCCTTGAGCATGTCCTCGACCACCTTCTTGGCGTCGCCGAACACCATCATCGTCTTGTCCATGTAGAACAGCTCGTTGTCGAGCCCGGCATAGCCGGCGGCCATGGAACGCTTGTTCACGATGACCGTGCGCGCCTTGTAGGCCTCGAGGATGGGCATGCCGTAGATCGGCGAACCCTTGGTCAGCGCCGCCGGGTTCACGACGTCGTTGGCGCCCAGGACGATGGCGACGTCGGCCTGGCCGAACTCACCGTTGATCTCGTCCATCTCGAACACCTGGTCGTAGGGCACCTCGGCCTCGGCCAGCAGCACGTTCATGTGGCCCGGCATGCGGCCGGCCACGGGGTGGATGGCGTACTTGACGGTGACGCCCTTGCTGGTGAGCTTGGCCGCCAGTTCCTTGACCGCGTGCTGCGCGCGCGCCACCGCCAGTCCGTAGCCCGGCACGATGATCACGCTCTCGGCGTTGCCCAGGATGAACGCCGCGTCGTCGGCCGAGCCGCTCTTGACCGGACGCTGTTCCGTCGCGCCCGCCGCGGCCGCCCCGGGCTCCGCGCCGAAGCCGCCCAGGATCACGCTGAAGAACGAGCGGTTCATCGCCTTGCACATGATGTAGCTCAGGATCGCGCCCGAGCTGCCCACCAGCGAGCCCGCGATGATCAGCATCGAGTTGTTCAGCGAGAAGCCGATGCCGGCCGCCGCCCAGCCGGAATAGCTGTTGAGCATCGAGACGACGACGGGCATGTCGGCGCCGCCGATCGGGATGATGATCAGCACGCCCAGCACGAAGCTCAGCGCCAGCATGAGGCCGAACGCGACCGGGCTCTCGGTCGCCACGAACGCGATGCCGCAGGCCAGCATCGCCACGCCGAGCGCCAGGTTGAGGAAGTGCTGGCCCGCGAACTGCACCGGCGCGCCCTTGAACAGGCGGAACTTGTAGGTGCCCGAGAGCTTGCCGAACGCGATGACCGAACCGCTGAACGTGATCGCGCCGATGGCCGCGCCCAGGAACAGCTCCAGCCGGTTGCCGGTGGGGATCGGCTCGCCCCTGGCGAGCCCGGGCTCCAGCGCCGACGGTTCGGCGACGGCGGCGATCGCGATGAACACCGCGGCCAGGCCGATCATGCTGTGGAAGAACGCCACGAGCTCGGGCATCTTGGTCATCTCGACCGTCCTGGCGCGCCAGGCGCCGTAGCCGCCGCCGACGACCAGGCCCAGCAGCACCCAGCCCAGCCCGAGCGGCGTGCCGGCGAGCTTCCAGATCAGCGCGCCGGTGGTCAGGGCCGCAATGGTCATGCCCGCCATGCCGAACGCGTTCCCGCGGATCGACGTGGTGGGGTGCGACAGCCCCTTGAGCGCCTGGATGAAGCAGACGCTGGCCACCAGGTACAGCAGCGTGACGAGGTTGAGGCTCATTCGTTCCCCTTCTTGTGCATCTTGTCGAGGCCGGCCACGACCAGGCCGATGATCGAGTCCGTCAGCGCCATCGAGCCCGCGGCGAGGATCGCCACCAGCAGGATGAAGCCCGCGCGGTCGCCGGGCATCGGCGAGAGCAGGCGCAGCGCGTACAGGAACAGCGCGATGCCCGCGATCAGCTGCAGCACGCGCCAGAACGGGCTGCGCGGCGGCGTCGTCATGCCTGGCCGTCCTTGGCCGGGCGTTCCTTCTTCCTGAACATCTCCAGCATGCGCCGCGTGACGAGGAAGCCGCCGAACACGTTGACCGCGGCCAGCGCCACGGCCAGCACGCCCATCGTCTTGGCGAACGCGCCCTCGGTGAGCGCCGCGGCGAGCATCGCGCCGACGATCACGATCGCCGAGATCGCGTTGGTCACCGCCATCAGCGGCGTGTGCAGCGCCGGCGTGACGTTCCACACCACGTGGTAGCCGACGTAGATGGCCAGCACGAAGATGATCAGGTTGATGATCGTGGGGGAGACGATGTCCATGGGGACTCCTCGATGCGATGGATTCGTTGGCGGCGCCGCACGCGGACGTGCGTCACGCGCGCGGGATTCACGTGCGCCTGACCTCGCCCTCGTGCGTCATGAGGCACGCGGCGACGATGTCGTCCTGGAGGTCGAGGTGGAAGGCGGCCTCCTTGTCGAGCACCAGCTTCAGGAAGTCGAGCACGTTGCGGGCGTACAGCGACGACGAGTCCGCGGCGACGAGCGCCGGCAGGTTGGTCTCGCCGACGATCGTCACGCCATGCTTGACGACCGTGCGGCCGGCCTCGGTCAGCGGGCAGTTGCCGTCGGTGCCGGCGGGGCCGCGACCGGCGGCGATGTCGACGATCACCGAGCCGGGCTTCATCGACCGGACCATGTCCTCGGTGACCAGCACCGGCGCGGCGCGCCCCGGGATCAGCGCGGTGGTGACGACGACGTCGGCCTGCGCCACGCGCTTGGCCACTTCCACCTTCTGGCGCTCGAGCCAGGACGGCGGCATCGGCCGCGCGTAGCCGCCGACGCCCTCGGCGGCTTCCTTCTCCTCGGCCGTCTCGTAGGGCACGTCGATGAACTTCGCGCCGAGCGACTCGACCTGCTCCTTGACGCTGGGGCGCACGTCGGTGGCCTCGATGACGGCCCCCAGGCGCTTGGCCGTGGCGATCGCCTGCAGGCCGGCGACGCCGACGCCGAGGACGACGACGCGCGCCGCCTTGATGGTGCCGGCGGCCGTCATCAGCATCGGGAACAGGCGCTGGTACTTGTCCGCCGCGATCATCACGGCCTTGTAGCCGGCGATGTTGGCCTGCGAGGACAGCACGTCCATGCTCTGCGCCCGCGTGGTGCGCGGGGCCGCCTCGAGCGCGAAGGACGTCAGCTTCGCGCCGGCCAGCCGCGCCAGGCCGTCGCGATCGAACGGATTGAGCATGCCCACCAGCACGGCGCCCGGCTTCATCAGCCCGAGCTCGTCGGACTGCGGCGCACGCACCTTCAGGACGAGGTCGGCACCGAGGGCGGCGACGCGGTCGACGATCTCCGCGCCGGCGGCCACGTACGCCTCGTCGGTGGCGCTGGCGGCGACGCCGGCACCCGACTGCACCCGCAGCACATGGCCCTGCGCCTTGAGCTTCTTCGCCGTCTCCGGCGTGACGGCCACGCGCGTCTCGCCCGCCGCCGTCTCCAGCGGAACACCGATCAACATGGATGTCTCCTCGCCAACTTCGTCGTCCTGCTCGCAAGTTCCGGGCCCGGCAGGGCGGCCCGGGCAGGCGGCCGTCCCTTGCAATGGGCCGCGCCCGCGCGATAGCGGCACAGCTTACACACATTGCCCCCCGGCGTTTAGTGGCGCGCCTCGGGCCGGTGAGGCGTGCACGCAACGCCACACCGGCCGCGCCATCCCACGGATTCGCTGGCGGCCATGCGCCGGCGCCGCCACAATCGCCGGCCATGGCAGCAGATCGTTGGAAGCCGAGCGTCACCGTGGCGGCCGTCATCGAGAAGGACGGACGCTACCTGATGATCGAGGAGATGACGCGGGACGGCCTGCGCATCAACAACCCCGCCGGCGGCCTCGAGGCCGGCGAATCGCCGCTCGAAGGCGCCGTCCGCGAGGCGCTGGAAGAGACCGCCTGCCACTTCACGCCCGAGGCGCTGCTGGGCGTCTACATGGCGCGCAACCCCGATTCCGAGCGCGGTCCCGGCGTCACCTACATGCGCTTCGCCTTCTGCGGCACGGCCAGCGACCCGGTGCCCGGGCGCACGCTGGACAGCCCCGTCGTGCGCACGCTGTGGATGACCTTCGACGAGATCGTCGCCGCCGCGCCGCGGCTGCGCGGGCCGCTGGTGCTGCAATGCATCGCCGACCACCGCGCCGGCCGCCGGCTGCCGCTGGACGCGATCTACACGCATCCCAGCGTCGCCAGTCCGGCCGCCGGCAGCGCCACGTCCGAGCCGTAGGCAGCGGCGCAAGCCCCCTTCGCGGCGCGCAAAGGCCCCGTTTCCTACAATCGAGGCATGTCAGCGAAGCGCGTGGTGGTCGGCCTGTCCGGCGGTGTGGATTCGGCGGTGTCGGCCTACCTGTTGAAGGAGCAGGGGCACGAGGTCGTCGGCATCTTCATGAAGAACTGGGAGGACGACGACGACGACGAGTACTGCTCGACGCGCCAGGACTTCCTGGACGCCGCCAGCGTCGCCGACGTGCTGGGCATCGAGATCGAGCACGTCAACTTCGCCGCCGAGTACAAGGACCGCGTCTTCGCCGAGTTCCTGCGCGAGCACCGCGCCGGCCGCACGCCCAATCCCGACGTGCTGTGCAACGCCGAGATCAAGTTCAAGGCCTTCCTCGACCACGCGATGCGGCTGGGCGCAGAGCGCATCGCCACCGGGCACTACGCGCGCGTCCGCTTCAACGGCTCGACGGGCCGCCACGAGCTGCTGAAGGGCCTGGATCCGGGCAAGGACCAGAGCTACTTCCTGCACCGCCTGGACCAGGCGCAGCTGGCGCAGACGCTGTTTCCCGTGGGCGAGCTGCACAAGACCGAGGTGCGCCGCATCGCCGACGAGATCCGGCTGCCGAACGCCCGCAAGAAGGATTCGACGGGCATCTGCTTCATCGGCGAGCGTCCGTTCCGCGAGTTCCTGAACAAGTACCTGGCGCACGACCCGGGCCCGATCCTGGACGATCGCGGCCGCAAGCTGGGCGAGCATGTCGGCCTGAGCTTCTACACGCTGGGGCAGCGCCAGGGGCTGGGCATCGGCGGCGTCAAGGACAAGCGCGGCCAGCGCGGCGGCGGCGAGCACGCGCCGTGGTTCGTCGCGCGCAAGGAGCTGGCCACCAACACGCTGCGCGTCGTCCAGGGACACGACCACCCGTGGCTGCTCTCGCACCGGCTCAGCGCGATGGATCTCGCGTGGGTCGCGGGCGAAGCGCCGGCGCCGGGCGCGCTGGCGTCCAAGGCGCGCTATCGCCAGGCGGACGCGGCCTGCACGCTGGAGCCGTCATCCGGCGCGGGCGCGATCGCGCTGACGTTTCCGGATGCGCAGTGGGCGGTCACTCCCGGGCAATCGGCCGTGCTGTATGACGGCGAGGTGTGCCTGGGCGGCGGCGTGATCGAGTCGGCGCAGACGCTGGGGCTGACGCCGCGGTGACGGACGGGCGTTGGGCCGGGCGGCCAGAGGCCGTCATGCCGCGCGCGGTCGCGCAATCCACCTCCGCCGATGCCGCGTCCCGTGCGGCGGTGGATCCTGCGGCTTCGCGCAGGATGACGCTGCCTCTCCTCATGACATCGCGCAAACCCGCAGGGTGTCACCTTCGCGCGTCCCGCGATGGCGCAGTCGTGGCATGCTGCGCGCCGAACTCAGCCACAAGGATCCCGTCCATGCTCGCCACGATCGCCAACGTCTTCGTCGCCCTGATCGCGCTGCTGCACGTCTACATCCTCGTGCTGGAGATGTTCCTGTGGACGACGCCGCGCGGGCGCAAGGCGTTCGGCACCACGGCGGAATTCGCCGAACAGAGCAAGGTGCTCGCCGCCAACCAGGGGCTGTACAACGGCTTCCTCGCCGCCGGCCTGGCCTGGGGCCTGGCCATGGGCGCCGAGGGCCACGGCGCCAAGCTGTTCTTCCTGGGCTGCGTGCTGGTGGCCGGCCTCTACGGCGGCGTGACGGCCAACAAGCGGATCCTGTTCATCCAGGCGGTTCCTGCGGCGATGGGGCTGGCGCTGGTGCTCGCGGCCGGCGCCTGACGCCCGCCACTCTGCCGAAGCGATGCGGAGTCGCAGAATCCACTACGGCCGGCGGAACGGTCCGCCATGGAGGATCCTGCGACTGCGCGCAGGATGACGGCCTGCGTCCTGTTGGCCGGCCTCACAGCCGCTTCGAGAGGCGGTTCACGGTCGCCCGCCGTCTCGCATATCCGCTTTCCGCACATGGAGCTGCGTAATAACTAGATTACGCATATGGAATAGGCTTCGATAATCGTTTGACAGATAACGAATCGAGCCCGTCATGAACTTCCAGCAACTGCGCTCCGTGCGCGAGGCCGTGCGCCGCGGCTTCAACCTGACCGAGGTCGCCCAGGCGCTGCACACGTCCCAGCCGGGCGTCAGCCGCCAGATCCGCGAGCTCGAGGAAGAGCTGGGCGTCGAGATCTTCGTGCGCGTCGGCAAGCGCCTGACCGGCCTGACGCAGCCCGGCGTCGCCGTGCTGCCGTGGGTCGAGCGCCTGCTGCAGGACGCCGAGAGCCTGCAGCGCGCCAGCGAGGAGTTCACGCAGGGCACGACCGGCGTGCTCACGATCGCCGCCACGCACTCGCAGGCGCGTTACGCGCTGCCCACCGCCGTGCGCGACTTCCGTGCCGCCCACCCGGGCGTCCAGCTGCAGCTGCACCAGGGCTCGCCGGAGCAGATCGCGCAGATGCTGCTGACGGGCACCGTCGACATCGGCATCGCCTCGCACCTGCTGGCCGAGCGCCCCGAGCTGGTCGCCCTGCCGTGCTACCGCTGGACGCATTCCATCGTCGTGCCCGAGGGCCATCCGCTGGTGGCCGACGGCGAGGTCACGCTCGAGCGGCTGGCCAAGTACCCGATCATCACCTATGACATCGGCCTGACCGGCCGCTGGAGCATCGACGCCGCGTTCAAGCGCGCCGGGCTGCGGCCCGACATCGTCATCACCGCGATGGACGCCGACATCATCAAGACCTACGTCGACCTCGGCCTGGGCGTGGGCATCCTGGCCTCCATCGCGATGGACGACGACCAGCCCGGACGCCTGCGCGCCGTCGACGCGCGCCACCTGTTCTCGATCAACACGACCAGCGTGGCCGTGCGCCGCGGCGGCCTGCTGCGCGGCTACGCGTACGACTTCATCCGGACCTTCGCCTCGCACCTGACGCGCGAGGTGGTCGAGGCGGCGCAGGCCGCGCCGAGCGACACCGAGCAGGCGCCGCTGTAGGGCGGGACGCCCGCGCGTCGGCCCTCGCCGCCGCACGAAGCGCGAACTATCCGACGGAATCGGGCTCGCGATCCCGGCGAAACCTCAAGTCCGGGTGGAGACTTCCGATGGACGATGTGATGCGCCTCCGATCCCGCAGGCGCCTTCGTTGCCCAACCTCCCGGTGAACACTCCGTCGCCCGACCTGACCCCCGCCTCCGTGCTCGACGGCACGCAGGCACCGGCGCGCCTGCTCGAGCAGGCGGACAGGTTGCTCTACATCGACATCCGCGGCGCGGGCGCGCTCGGCCAGCGCGTGCTGGACGCCACCCGCGACGAGCCCACGCTGGCGTTGCGCGGCGAAGCCCACTTCCACGTCGCCTTCTCGCTGGCGCGCACCGGCCAGGTCGAGCGCGGCGTCGCGCACAACGAGCTGGCGCGCGCCTCGTTCGCCGCCCACGACGACGCGCGCGGCCTGCTGATGTGCGACCAGTTCGACGCCCTGCACCTGCAGATCCAGGGCCGGCTGCAGGAGGCGCTCGAGCTGCACCTGCGCATCCTCGGGCGCAGTGCCGACGTCGCGCGCCGTCCGGTCGACCTGTACATCTGCCACAACTCGCGCGCCATCACGCGCAAGCTGCTGGGCCAGCATGACTACATGCTGCTGGACTTCTACGAGGCGCTCGCCACCGCCAAGTCCTGCGATTCGCCAGGCCCGCACCTCAATTCGCTGACCAACCTCGGCGGCAGCCATACCGACCTGTGGAACCTGGGCGAGGCGCAGAAGCTGTCGGAGCAGGCGCTGGACCTCGCCGAGGCCGCAGGCGCCTGGTCGTCGTTCGCGGTCGCCGTGTTCAACCTCGCGCAGATCTACGACGGCCTGGGCCTGCGCGAACGCTGCGCGGCGATGCTGGAACGCATCGATCGCAACAAGGATCGCATCCTGCCCGGCGTGCTCGCCCGCAACACGCCGCTGATGGCGATCGCCCACCTGTGCGCCGGCGACATCGCGGGCGCGGGCGCCTGGCTCGACCCCGGCCAGGCGCAGACCGCGCAGGTCGAGCCGAGCAATCGCACCGACCACGCGCGCGCCCACGCCACGTACTTTCTTGCCACCGGCCGGGCCGCGCAGGCGCACGATGTCGTGAAGGCCCATCTCGCCGCCGTCGCCACCGCGCCGCTGCAGGATCCGCCGTATTCACGCATGCGCCTGCTGCACGTGGCCACCGATGTCTGCGAATCGCTGGGCGACACCGCATGCGCGCTGCGCCACCTGCGCGAGGCGCAGCAGCTGTACGAGACGCTGGTCGACCGCAGCGCGCGCGCCGGCTTCATCGCCACCCAGGTGGCGCACGAGACGGCCCTCGCGCGCGACGACCGCGACCGCGCCCGCGAGGCGCAGGAGCGCGCCGAGGTCGACCGCCGGCGCCTGTCGACGCTGAACCTCGCGCTGGAGGAGCGCATGCGCGAGTCGCAGCGCCTGAACGCGGCGCTGCAGCACAAGATCGCCGAGGCCGAGGCGCTGCAGGAGCAGCTGCGCGAGCAGGCGGTGCGGGACCCGTTGACCGGACTGTACAACCGCCGTTTCCTCGACGAGGCCAGCCTCGCGCGCATCCAGCTCGCGCGCCGCCAGGGCACGTCGATCGCGATCGTCCTGATCGACATCGACCACTTCAAGCAGATCAACGACCTCTACGGCCACAGCCGCGGCGACGAGGTGCTGCAGGCCTTCGCCCGCCTGCTGAACGAGCGCATGCGCCGCAGCGACATCGTCTGCCGCTTCGGCGGCGAGGAATTCGTGCTGCTGGTGGACAACCCCGAGCCCGGCGCACTGCTCGACCTCCTCGCCAAGGCCCTGCGCCAGTTCCGTTCGCTGCGCTTCGGCGTCGGCGAGGACCTCATCGACGACTGCACCTTCTCGGCCGGCGTCGCCTGGCTGGGAGCCGATGGCGAGGACTTCGAATCGCTGGTGCGCGTGGCCGACCTGCGCATGTACCGCGCGAAGACCACCGGCCGCGCGCGCATCTGCCACGCGGACGGCTGAGGGCCGCGCCCTCAGGCCGCCGCGAAACGCGTCACGCGCCGCGGCTTCAGGAACACGCGCGTCCCCGGCATCAGTCCGAGGCGGTCGCGCGCGGCCACGAAGTCCTGGCGCGGCAGCTCCACGTCGACGAAGCTGCCGTCGTCGTCGCGCCTGAACTCGATGCGCGTGTTCGGGCCCACCGTGAGCATCTGGCCCACCGTCACCGGCCAGGCGCCGGGCGCGGGGGCGTCGACGATGTCGATCTCGTGGGGACGCACGTAGTCCGTCCCGGCGCCGTGCGGGAACAGGTTCACGTCGCCGAGGAACTGCAGCACGAAGGGCGTGGCCGGGTAGTCGTAGACGTGGTCCGGCGCGCCCTGCTGCTCGATCCGGCCGGCGTTCATGACGACCACGCGGTCGGCCACCTCCATGGCCTCTTCCTGGTCGTGCGTGACGAACACGCTGGTGACGTGCATCTCGTCGTGCAGCCGGCGCAGCCAGCGGCGCAGCTCCTTGCGCACCCTGGCATCGAGCGCGCCGAACGGCTCGTCCAGCAGCAGCACCTTGGGTTCGACCGCCAGCGCGCGGGCGAGCGCGACGCGCTGGCGCTGGCCGCCCGAGAGCTGGTGCGGGTGACGGTCGGCGAGCCAGCCGAGCTGCACGAGCTCGAGCAGGTCGGCGACGCGCGCGCGGATCTCGCGCTCGGACGGCCGTGTCGCCTTGGGCCGCACGCGCAGGCCGAACGCGATGTTCTCCGCGATCGTCATGTGGCCGAACAGCGCGTAGTGCTGGAAGACGAAGCCGACGTTGCGATCGCGCACGCCGGTGTGGGTGGCGTCCTCGCCGTGGAACAGCACGCGGCCCGCGTCGGGCACCTCGAGGCCGGCGATGATGCGCAGCAGCGTGGTCTTGCCCGAGCCCGACGGCCCCAGCAGCGCGACGAGCTCGCCGTCGGCCACGTCCAGGCTCAGGTCGTCGCACACGGCGAGCTCGCCATAGCGCTTGGTGACGTTTCGGACTTCGATGCTCACGATCGTCTTTGCCCCCAGGTCGTCGGGTACATCGCCCAGCCCCCCGAGGGGGCGCCGGCCTTTTCGGGGGCGGCCCGTCGCACGGCCCGCCCGGAAAGTCGCTCGCTTCGATCGGTATTCATTCTTTCTCCCATCCGAACGCATGCGCGCGCCGCTCGACGATGGCCTTCAGCACCAGCGTGACGAGCGCCAGGCCGGCCAGCAGCGACGCGACGGCGAAGGCCGCGGCGAACTGGTAGTCGTTGTAGAGGATCTCGATGTGCAGCGGCAGCGTGTCGGTCTGGCCGCGGATGTGGCCCGAGACCACGCTGACGGCGCCGAACTCGCCCATCGCGCGTGCGTTGCACAGGATCACGCCGTACAGCAGCGCCCACCTGACGTTGGGCAGCGTCACGCGCCACAGGATCTGCCAGCCCGAGGCGCCCAGCACGCGCGCGGCCTCCTCCTGCTCCTGGCCCTGCGCCTGCATCAGCGGGATGAGCTCGCGCGCGATGAACGGGAACGTCACGAACACCGTGGCCAGCACGATGCCGGGCACGGCGAACACGATCTTCAGGTCGTGGTCGCGCAGCCACTCGCCGCACCAGCCCTGCAGGCCGAAGACGAGCATGTAGATGAGCCCCGCGATCACCGGCGACACGGAGAACGGCAGGTCGATCAGCGTCAGCAGCAGGCTCTTGCCGCGGAAGTCGAACTTCGCGATGGCCCACGCCGCGGCCACGCCGAACACGAGGTTCAGCGGCACCGAGATGCCCGCCGCGAGCAGCGTGAGCTTCAACGCGGAGACGGCGTCGGCCTCGACCAGCGCGGCCCAGTAGACCTCGACGCCCTTGGCCAGCGCCTGCGCGAAGACCGACACCAGCGGCACGAACAGGAACAGCGCGAGGAAGACGAGCGCCACGCCGATCAGCGTGCGCCGCACCCACGCCGGCTCGCCGGCGGCGTCGCGCGCGCCCGGGGACGCGGCCGGGCGCGCGTCCGTGCGCGCCGGCGCGGCCGCGACGACCGGCCGTCGGCCGGAATCGATCACGGCGCTCATCGCCCCTGCCTCCTGCGGGCCCAGGCCTGCAGCAGGTTGATCAGCAGCAGCAGCACGAACGCCGCCACCAGCATCACGACCGCGATCGCCGTGGCGCCGGTGTAGTCGTACTGCTCGAGCTTGGTGATGATCAGCAGCGACGTGATCTCCGAGACCATGGGCATGTTGCCCGCGATGAAGATCACCGAGCCGTACTCGCCGAGCGCGCGCGCGAACGCCAGCGCGAAGCCGGTGAGCAGCGCCGGCATCAGCGCGGGGAAGATGACGTGCACGAAGGTCTGAAGGCGCGAGGCGCCCAGCGTGGCGGCGGCCTCCTCCAGCTCGCGCTGCAGGTCCTCCAGCACCGGTTGCACCGTGCGCACGACGAACGGCAGGCCGATGAAGGTCAGCGCGACGAACACGCCCGGCGGGGCATAGGCCACCTTGAACGGCAGCCACTTCCCGATCCAGCCGTTGCTCGCGTACAGCGCGGTCAGCGCGATCCCGGCCACCGCGGTGGGCAACGCGAACGGCAGGTCGACGAGCGCGTCGACGACGCGCCGGCCCGCGAAGCGGTAGCGCACCAGGACCCAGGCGACCAGCAGCCCGAACACGCCGTTGACCAGCGCGGCAGCCAGGGAGGCGCCGAACGTGAGGCGATACGACGCGACGACGCGCGGCGACGTCACCGTCTCGACGAACGTGCCCCAGCTGACCGTGAAGGTCTTGAGGAACACCGCCGACAGCGGGACGAGGACGACGAAGCAGAGGTACAGCAGCGCGAAGCCGAGGGACAGGTCGAACCCCGGCAACACGCTGTGCCGCCGCAGCAGCAGGGCGCGCATGGACATTGGTGGAGGCAGCAGGCGAGAGGCGATGGGCCGCGCCACGGCCCTGGCCAGGCCAGGGCGGCGCGTTCATCCACTCTAGGACGCACGGCTGCGACCGCCAACGAAACTAAGCGCGCTTCCTTATTCGCGATTCGTCGGACCGCCCACGGCCGGACCCGGCCGGGACGAGCCCGGCCATGTCGCGGCACGCTCGCGGTCAGCGCACCTTGGCCAGCAGCGCGGTCAGTTCACCGAGCACTTCACCGATCTGTTTTCGACCTCGCGCGTCGCCCCCCAGCCGGTTGCCGAGCTCCTGCTCGACCAGGCTGACGGTCATGTGCACATAGGTGCTGTCCAGCGCGCGGCGGACCGCGACCAGCTGGCTCGCGACGTCGATGCCGGGCTGGCCGGATTCGATCATTCGCTGGATACCTCGCAGCTGGCCTTCGGCACGCTTGAGGCGGTTGAGCATTTCACTGCGGCTTTGTTCATCGACAAGCACGGACATTTTTTGATCCCTCCAACGGCAGCGCTCCTGACGGGCCGCCGCACTGCCATTGTGGGCTTTTCATCAGGTTTGCATAGGTGGTGCGGTACCCGTTCGCCACGAAATGCTCGTAAATATCGGGGGGGCCGTCGGGGGGGCGCGGGTTTGCACGATGCGCCGTGTCGCCGCGAGCCCGGGTAAACGCGGGGAAAGGCATCGATACCGAGGACGGTATCGACGGCCTCTATCGACGCAGCTCGCGCGTCAGCGCCCGCGCGCGAGCAGCGTGGCGACTTCGGCCGCCGAACGCACGCCCAGCTTGCCGAACACGCGCGCGCGGTGCACTTCCACCGTTCGCACGGAGATGCACAACTCGTCGGCGATGACCTTGTTCAGCTTGCCCGCGGCCACGCGCTGCATCACCTCGCGCTCGCGCTCCGACAGGCTCGCGAGCCGCGCCGCGATCTCCTCCTCCTTGGAGTCGGCAGCCTGGCGGGCTGCGTCGACGGCCAGCGCGCGCATGACCTTGTCGACCAGCGCGACGTCGCCCGACGGCTTCTCGACGAAGTCGAACGCGCCCTTCTTGAGCGCCTCCACGGCCATCGGGATGTCGCCATGCCCCGTCAGGAACAGCACCGGCACGCCGCTGCCGCGCGCCATCAGCGCGTCGTGCACCTGCAGGCCCGACATCGGCTCCATGCGCACGTCCAGCACGATGCAGCCGGCCAGCGGCACCTCGTCGGCGGCGTCGAGGAACTCGGGGCCGCTCGCGTAAGCGCGCACCGCCAGGCCATGCGACTGGAACAGGAAGGTCAGTGCGTCGCGCACGGGCGCCTCGTCGTCGACGAGGTGCACCATCGGTTCGGGCGGGCGCGCTTGGAGCGTCGTGGCGTTCATGGAAGATCCTCGGGTTGCGCGTCGGGCTGCGCGTCGAGCTGCTGCAGCTCCGACGGCGTCCCGCCGGCGGCCAGCGGAAGGGTGAAGGAGAAGCGCGCGCCGCCGAAGGCGCTCGCGGCCGCGTCGAAGGCGCCGTGGTGCGCCTCCACGATGGAGCGGCAGATCGCCAGGCCCATGCCCATGCCGTCGGGCTTGGTCGAATAGAACGGCATCACGAGCTGCTCGACGCTGCGACCGCGCAGCCCCGGTCCGGCGTCGTCGACGTCCAGCCGCAGGAAGCCTTCGCCCTCGCCCGCGCGCGCGCCCGAGCCGGCGCGCGCGATGCTCACGCGCAGGCGGCGCTGCGAGGCCGGCACGCCGGCCATCTCGTCGCACGCGTTGCGCACGAGGTTGAGCACCACCTGCTCGATCAGCACCGGGTCCGCCTCGACCTTCGGCAGGTCCGCCGGGACGACCCATTCGACGTGCAGCTGCAGCCGCCGCAACTCGCGTCCGAGCAGCGCGAGCGCGCGGTGTGCGGCGTCGGCCAGGTCCATCGTCTCGCGCTGCGGGCTGCGCCGCGTCAGGAACTCGCGGATGCGCTTGACGATGCGGCCCGCCTCGGCGGCCTGGTCGCCCAGGCGCGTCATCGCGTCGAGGATGCGCGGGTCGGGCTGGCCCGCGCGCTCGAGCAGCCGCTTGACGCCGGCGGCATAGCCGGTGATGGAAGTCAGCGGCTGGTTCAGCTGGTGCGCGAGCGCGGAGGCGACCTCGCCCAGCATCGTCAGCCGCGCCTGGTGCGCCATCGTGTCGGTCTGGTGCCGCTCGCGCTCCTCGAGGCGCTTGCGCTCGGTGATGTCCAGGATCGAGCCCATCCAGCCGATGTGGCGGCCGCTCGCGTCCACCAGCGGCGCCTCGAAGATCATGACGTCGATCGGCTGGCCGTCCTTGCGCACCCAGCGCGCCTCGTAGCCCTCGCGCGGCGCGCCGCCGGCCATGTTGCGCAGGTGGCGCGACATGCTGTCGGCGATGGCCTCGGGCGGCCAGTAGGGCATCGGCGTCGCGCGGCCGATCAGCTCCTCGGGGCCGAAGCCCACCAGGTCGCAGAACGCGCGGTTGACGTAGACGAGCCGGCCCTCGACGTCGCGCGCGCGCAGGCCCACGGTCAGCGAATCCTCCATCGCCTGGCGCCACGCGGCCTCGGTGCGCAGCGCCGTCTGCGTGCGCAGCACCTCGTTCATCTGCCAGCGCAGCAGCGCGGTGGCCACGCCGATCATCATCAGGAACACGGCCATCATCACGATGGGCAGGCGCAGCCACCACGGCCGCGGCGGCTCGTGCAACGCCAGCTCGAGGTAGGTGTCGGGCATCGCCGGCTCGAGGCTGTGGCGGTGCGACTGCTCGGGCGGGGCTTCGCGGTCGCCGGCCTTGAGCGGGTCGGCCACCACCTGCCCGTAGCCGTCGACCAGGCGCACGTCGTACTCGTGCGCGAGCCACCAGGGCACCGTCTGGCGCAGCAGCATGGACGGCGGGTAGCGCACCACGAGATGTCCGGCGGGCCGGCCCTGCGCGTCGTGCAGCGGCGCGCTCAGGTGCGCGCTGATGCCGGGCCGCTCGGTGATGTTCACGCCCTCGGGCACGACGGCGACGAGCCGCGTGTCGGCGTCGACCCAGCTCACGCTCTGCCACAGCCGCGCGAGGCCGTCGACGACCGCCTCCTGGCGCCCGAGCGCGTCAGGCGGCTGCGTCGTGTCGAAGCTGCGCGCGAGCTCGTTGAGCTGCACCTGCTCCTCGGCCACGCGCTCGGTGATCTGGCTCTCGAGCGACAGCGAATCCGTGATGAGCTGGCGCTGGCGCGACTCGAGGTCCGCGCGGTCCGAGAGCTCCAGCCACGTGGCCACCGACACCGTGAACAGCACCGACAGCACGAGCGGCACCCACCACCACGCGCCGCGCCGCGCGAGCGCGCGCGCCCAGCGGCGGCTCGGGGGCGGCGTCTGGCTCGGGGGCGACGGCAGGTCGGGCTGCATGGCGGCAGTCTATGTCGATGTCCGGCGGCGGGCACGTGGCGCGCCGGGACGATGTGGGAGTCCACAATTTCCAGTGGAGAGGGGGGCTGCCGACAATCCATCCACTCGAGACGAGCGTCCGCCGCCGCTGCAGCCTTGCGGCAGCCTGAACCCCGATAACGAATCCACAGCCCCAGGAGACCCGCATGCAAACCACTTCCCGCCGCCAGGTTCTCGGCGCCGCCGCCGCGCTCGCCGCCACGGGCCTCGCCTCGACGGCGCGCGCGCAAGCCCCCATCACGATCAAGTTCAGCCACGTCGTCGCGCCCGACACCCCCAAGGGCAAGGGCGCGCTGCGCTTCAAGGAACTGGCCGAGCAGCGCACCAACGGCAAGGTCAAGGTCGAGGTCTACCCGAACAGCCAGCTGTACAAGGACAAGGAAGAGATGGAGGCGCTGCAGCTGGGCTCGGTCCAGATGCTCGCGCCGTCGCTGTCGAAGTTCGGCCCTCTGGGCGTCAAGGAGTTCGAGGTGTTCGACCTGCCGTTCCTGTTCAAGGACACGGCCGCGTTCAAGAGTGTCACCGAAGGCGCGCTGGGCGCGCAGCTGTTCGCCAAGCTCGAGCCCAAGGGCATCCGCGGCATGGCCTATTGGGACAACGGCTTCCACCAGATGTGCGCCAACCGCCCGCTGCATCACGTGGCCGACTTCAAGGGCCTGAAGATGCGCATCCAGTCGTCCAAGGTGCTGGACGCCCAGATGCGCGCGCTCGGCGCCATCCCGCAGGTGATGGCGTTCTCCGAGCTGTACCAGGCGCTGCAGTCTGGCGTGGTCGACGGCACCGAGGGCACGCCGTCGAACTTCTACACGCAGAAGATCTACGAGGTGCAGAAGCACATCACGCTGTCCAACCACGGCCACCTCGCCTACGCCGCCATCGTCAACAAGAAGTTCTGGGACGGCCTGCCCACCGACATCCGCACGACGCTGGACCAGTGCATGAAGGACGCGACGACCTACGCCAACGCGATCGCCGCCACCGAGAACGTGCAGGCGCTGGAGAAGATCCGCGCCAGCGGCAAGACCACCGTCTACCAGCTCACGCCGACCGAAGCCCTCGAGTGGAAGAAGGTCCTGATGTCGGTGCACAAGGACATGGAAGGCCGGGTCGGCAAGGACGCCGTCGCCGCCGCCTACAAGGAAGCCGGCTTCGTGCCGGTCTGATCCTGGACTGAGGCGCCCCGGGCACGCCGGGGCCGCTCCCGATTGACGGCGCGCTCGGCCGCGTCGTCCACTTCCCTGCAGACGCCGGCCGCCATGCGCGGCCGCGCCGTCCCGTCCTGCCCGCTCAACATGCGCTCCGGCGCGAGAAAGGCATCCGATGTTCGGTCGCTTCCTCGACCACCTCGAAGAGTGGCTCATCGCGTTCCTCATGGGCGCGGCGACGCTGCTGATCTTCGTGGCGGTCGTCCAGCGCTACGCCGCTGGTGCGCACTACCCCACCTGGCTGCAGTGGCTGCAGGACGCCCTGCTGAAGATCAACCTCAGCTGGGCCCAGGAACTGTGCATCTACATGTTCATCTGGATGGCCAAGTTCGGCGCCGCGTACGGCGTGCGCCACGGCACCCACGTCGGCGTGGACACGCTGGTGCGCGCGCTGCCGCCCACGCCGGCGCGCTGGCTCACGCTGTTCGGCCTGTTCGGCGGCGCCGTGTTCACGGTGGTGATCGGCACGATGGGCTCGGTGCTCGTCTGGGACGACGGCCTGCACTACGCGCTGTTCCACGCCCTGGGCAGGAACGTGGACGCCCTCACCGAGGGCGCGACGACGCCCGATCTCGAGCTGCCGGTGTGGATCGAGTACATGTGCATCCCGGTGGCCTCGTACCTGATGTGCTTCCGCTTCCTGCAGGTGATGGTCACGTTCTGGAAGACCGGCGAGCTGCCCAAGCACGAGGTGGCGCACGTCGAGGGCCTGCCGGACGTCGACAACTATGAACCGACGCCCCAGGGGAGCATCGTCAAATGAATGCGCTGATCATCTTCACCCTGCTGGTGATGCTCATGCTCACCGGCATGCCGGTGTCCATCGCACTCGGCCTGACCGTGATGGGGTTCTTCTTCTTCCTGAGCGACGTGCCCATGGCCAGCGTCGGCATGAAGTTGTTCGAGGGCCTCAACAGCTTCCCGATCATGGCGATCCCGTTCTTCATCCTGGCGGGCAACTTCCTCACCAACGGGGGGGCGGCCAAACGGATGATCCGGTTCGCCGCGTCGATGGTGGGCCACATGTACGGCGGCCTGGGCCTGGCCGGCGTGCTGGCCTGCGCGCTGTTCGCCGCGATCTCGGGTTCGTCGGTGGCCACCGTCGTGGCGATCGGCTCGATCATCCTGCCCGCGATGGTGGAGGCGGGCTACCCGAAGCGCTTCTCGGCGGGCGTGATCACCACGTCGGGCGCACTCGGCATCCTGTTCCCGCCGTCGATCAACCTGGTGATCTTCTCGATCGCCACCAACGGCATGAACGCCACCGGGCCCGACGGCAACCCGGTGTCCACGGCCTCGGTCGGCGACCTGTTCATCGCCGGCGTCGTCCCGGGCATCGTGCTGTCCGTGCTGCTGGGCGTGACCACCTGGTACCGTGCCCGCAAGTACGACTACCCGCGCATGCCGCGCGAGACCTGGGGCGCGCGCTGGAAGGCCTTCCGCGACGCGTTCTGGGGCCTCGCGCTGGTCATCATCATCATCGGCGGCATCTACAGCGGCATCTTCACGCCGACCGAGGCGGCGGCCATCGCGGCGGTGTATGCGTTCTTCATCTCGGTGTTCGTCTACAAGGACCTCAAGCTCAAGGACGTGCCCCGGGTGCTGCGCAACGCGGCCGCGATGAGCTCGATGCTGCTGTACATCATCACGAACGCGGTGCTGTTCTCGTTCCTGCTGACGTCCGAGCAGATCCCGCAGGCGATGGCGACGTGGATGGCCTCGCAGGGCTTCGGCGTGGTGGTGTTCCTGTTCCTGGTCAACATCATCCTGCTGGTGGCAGGCAACTTCATGGATCCGTCGGCCATCGTGCTGATCATGGCGCCCATCCTTTACCCGGTGGCCGTCAAGCTGGGCGTCAACCCGGTGCACATGGGCATCCTGATGGCCGTGAACATGGAAGTCGGGATGTGCCATCCGCCGGTGGGCCTGAACCTGTACGTGGCCTCGGGCATCACCAAGATGGGCATCACCGAGCTGACGGTGGCCGTGTGGCCATGGCTGCTCACGATGATCGGCTTCCTGCTGGTGGTGACGTACTGGCCCGCGCTGTCGCTGTGGCTGCCGCACCTGCTGGCGCACTGAACCTGCGCCACTCCTGACGAGGCCCCGGCCGCGCGAGCGACCGGGGCCTCGCTTCTTGCAGGCGCCTGCCCCCGGCGGCGACGCTAAGATCGCGCCTTCCGCCTCGCGGCCCCGCCCGTCCCCATGCGCCTGCTGTCTCTGCCCTCGCCCGCGGTCCTCCGCCCCGTTTCCCGCCTCGCCCCCGTCGCGATCGCCTGCGGCCTCGCGCTGCAAGCGGGGGCGGCGCAGGCCCAGTTCGCCCGTGACGCCGCATCCGGCAGCGAGGTCGCGCCGGTGCGCTCGCTCGACGCCCGCGTGCGCCTGGGGGCCGAGCACGTGCGCCTGCCGGGCCACGAACGCATGGGCCTGGTCGGCCTGACGGAACTGCTCAACGTGGGCGGCGAGTTCTGGGCCGGTCCCGGCGTCTACGGCGCGGCCGCCGGCCGCCGCGGCGGCTTCTTCGTGCCGGGCGTCGAGGGCGCGTGGTCGCATCCGTTCGGCGACTCGATCGCGATCGACGCCGGCGTGTTCGCCGGCGGTGGCGGCGGCGGCGCGGCACCGGTGGGCGGCGGCCTGATGCTGCGCCCGCACGTCGACCTCGTCTTCCGCCTGCCGGGCTTCTATACGGGCCCGACGTATTCGAAGGTGTGGTTCCCCAACGGTCAGATCAACTCCAACCAGTTCGGCTGGATGTTCAACGTCGACTCGTCGTTCCGCTACCGCCCGGCCCAATTCACCGGCGTGGCCACCGACGGCAGCGCGACGGGACTGGGCTTCGACCACGTCGACGCGACGGTGACCTTCGTGCACCCGCACAAGGCCGTCTCGACGACGGGCGCCCCGCTGGCCAGCCGCATCGGGCTGGTGGGCCTGCGCGCGGAGCGCACGGTCGACGGGCCCCTGTGGGCGGGCATCGAGACCGCGGGCGCGGCTTCGGGAGGCGTCGCCGGCTACGCCGAGGTGCTGGGCACGGCGGGCCTGCGTTGGCCGGTGGCCGGCGACCGCCTGAGCGCGGGCGTGCGCGTCGCGGCCGGCCTGGCCGGCGGCGGCGGCATCAACACGGGCGGCGGCCTGCTGGTCAAGGCCGCGGCGGGGGCGACGCTGCGCGTGACCGACACGCTGGGCCTCGGCGCCGAGGTCGGCGTCGTCGACTCGCCCCGGCACGGCCGCTACAAGGCCGGCACGGCGGCCGTCTCGCTCAACTGGGCGCTGGACGTGCCGCAGACCGACCTCGGCAGCTGGGTCGCCGCGCGGCCCGGCACGCCAACGCGCATGGAGTTCGGCGCCGGCGTCGAACGCTACCGTGCCGCGCGCAAGACGGGCGGCACCGAGCCCCTGGACGCCGTCGTGCTGCAGGTCAACCGCTTCGTCGCGCCCAACCTCTACGTCACCGGCCAGGCGCACAGTGCGTTCGCCGGCGGCGCGGGCGCGTACTCGGAAGGCTTGTTCGGCGTCGGCGCGCAACTGCCGGTGACGCAGCGCTTGCGTCTCGGCATCGAGGCGCTGGCCGGCGCGGCCGGCGGCGGCGGCGTGGACACCGGCGGCGGCGCCGTCGCCCAGGGCCGCGCGTACGTGGACGTCGCGCTGACCGATTCGCTGTCGCTGCGGGTGGCCGGCGGCAAGATCAAGTCGGTGCGCGGCAGCGGCGGGCTGGACGCGAGCGTCGTCGATGCGGCGATCGTGTTCCGCTTCGGCGTCGACCGCTCCAACCGGCGCTGAGACCGGCTCCCCGCGGGCGCGGCGATTGCCGCTTCCAGCTCCCGCGCGCCGTCGCCGCGCTGTCAGGAGCCGCCATGCCCCGCTCGATCTGGAAAGGCGCGATCGCCTTCGGCCTCGTCCACGTGCCCGTGGCGCTGTATCCGGCGTCGCAGGAGGACGACATCGACTTCGACTGGCTCGACAAGCGCTCGATGGATCCGGTCGGCTACCAGCGCATCAACAAGCGCACCGGCAAGCCGATCACGAAGGAGAACATCGTCAAGGGCGTCAGGCAGGAGGACGGCACCTACGTGCTGATGGACGACGACGAGATCCGCAACGCCTATCCCAAGACGATGCAGACCATCGAGATCGAGGGCTTCGTCAAGGCCGCCGAGATCCCGTTCGTCTACCTCGAGAAGCCGTACTACCTCGAGCCGCTGCCCAAGGCCGACAAGGTCTACGCGCTGCTGCGCGAGGCGATGATCGCCGACGACGTGATCGGCATCGCGCGCGTGGTGATGCACACCAAGGAGCACCTGGCCGCGCTGATGCCCGACGGCCCGATGCTCGTGCTCAACACGCTGCGCTGGGCCACCGAGGTGCGCAAGTGGAACGAGCTGCGCATCCCGGAGGCGGGCAAGGCCGCCACCAACCTCAAGGAGGCGGAGCTGAAGATGGCCAAGCAGCTCGTCTCCGAGCTGACGGTCAAGTGGAAGGCCGACGCCTACCACGACCACTTCGCCGAGGCGATCAAGAATCTCATCAAGGCCAAGGTGGAGGCGGGCGCCACGCACGAGGTGACGCCGATCGAGGCGCCGGTGGACACCTCCGCGCCGTCCAACGTGGTCGACCTGACGGCGCTGCTCAAGAACAGCCTGGGCAAGCGCCGGCAGGCCGCGGAATCGGAGCTGGCGGCCGAGGCGCAGGCCGACGCCAGGCCCGCGCGCAAGGCCGCCGCGAAGGCGCCGGCGAAGGCCGCGGCCGCGAAGAAGCCGGCCGCGAAGAAGGCCGCGCCGGCCACGCGCGCCAAGGGCACCCCGTCGCTCGCACGCAAGCGGGCGTGACGCCGGGCACGGGCATGGCGAATGCTGAATGCGGGCCATGCCGACCGCCCCCCGAACCCCGACCCCGCGCCCCTCCACGCGCGCGCCCCGCGTGACGCGCGCGGCCGCGCCGGCCCCCGCGAAGCGCACGTGCGCGAAGACCCCGGCCACCGATGACGGCGCGCCGCTGGCCCGCTACAAGGCCAAGCGCGACTTCACCATCACGTCCGAGCCCGGCCCGGTACGTGCGCGAGCGGGCAAGCAGCTGTCGTTCGTCATCCAGAAGCACGACGCCACGCGGCTGCACTACGACTTCCGGCTCGAGCTCGACGGCGTGCTGCTGTCCTGGGCGGTCCCGAAGGGCCCCAGCTTCGACCCCAAGGAGAAGCGGCTGGCGGTGCACGTCGAGGACCACCCCGTCGCCTACGGCACGTTCGAGGGCACGATCCCGCCGGGCCAGTACGGTGCCGGTACCGTCATCGTCTGGGACAACGGCACCTGGGAGCCGGTGGGCGACCCGCGCGCCGGCATGAAGGCCGGCAAGCTCGTGTTCCGGCTGCACGGCAGGAAGGTCGCGGGGCTGTGGGAGCTCGTGAGGATCGCCAAGCCGGGCGAGCGCCAGGAGCCGTGGCTGCTGTTCAAGAAGCACGACGAATGGGAGCGGCCGCATGCCGAGTACGACGTGGTCAGCGCCCTGCCCGACAGCGTCGTCGCGCATCCGCTGCCGCTGCTGGACGCGCCCGCTCCGGCGAACGGGCCGGCGCCGCGCCGGGCGAGCGCCGGGGCGCTCGAGGCCGGCGAGTCCTCGGCTGTGGCCGCGACCGCCGCCGCGGCATCCGCCAAGGCCGCCAAGCCCGCCAGGCCCGGGCGCAGGACGGCGACGGCGCAGGGCCCGGCGCTGGATCCCGCCGCGCTGGAGGGCGCGCGCAAGGCCGCGTTGCCCGAGACGCTGTCGCCGCAACTGGCCACGCTCGCCAAGGCCGCGCCGACGCACGGCGACTGGCTCTACGAGATCAAGTTCGACGGCTACCGCCTGATGACGCGCATCGCCAAGGGCAAGGTCGTCATCACCACGCGCGGCGGCCACGACTGGACGCACAAGCTGGCGCCACTGGCCGAGGAGCTCGCCACGCTCGGCATCGACGACGCGTGGCTTGACGGTGAGGCCGTGGTGCTCGACGCGGACGGCCTTCCGCAGTTCAACCTGCTGCAGAACGCACTCGATTCGCGCCGCAGCGCCGAAGCCATCGTCTACTACGTGTTCGACGTGCCGTTCATCGGCGGCATCGACCTGCGCGGCGTGCCGCTGCAGGCCCGCCGCGCGCTGCTCAAGCAGGTGATCGAAGCGCATCGCGGCGACAAGGTGCGCTTCAGCGACGACTTCCCCGCCGACGCGAGCGAGGTGCTGGCCACGGCCTGCCGCCTCAAGCTCGAGGGCGTGATCGCCAAGCGACGCGACGGGCTGTACACGTCGTCGCGCTCGACCGACTGGCTCAAGCTGAAGTGCCAGCAGCGCCAGGAGTTCGTCATCGGCGGATTCAGCGACCGCAGCGACAACGCGAAGGCGATCGGCGCGCTGACGCTGGGCTACTTCGACGAGCACGGGAAGCTGCAGTATGCGGGCCGCGTCGGCACGGGCTGGAGCTCGGCCGACGCCGTGGCACTGCGCACGAAGCTGGCCAGGCTGGTGACGGACAAGTCGCCGTTCCCCGTCGGCACCACGCGCTCGACGCGCTGGATGACGCGTCCGGCCGCGGAGGATCATTGGGTCAAGCCGCAGCTGGTGGCCGAAGTCGGCTTCGCGGAATGGACGCCCGATGGCAGCATCCGCCATGCGTCGTTCCAGGGCCTGCGCGAGGACAAGGCGGCCAGGGATGTCGGACGCGAGCGCGCCAAGGCGCCACCCACCTCGGAGAAGGCCGTGACAGCCACGAAGACATCGCCCCGTACCGCGACAAAGGCCGCGGCGCCCGCTGCGAAGACCTCCGCCAAGGCCGGCACGGCGGAGGTCGAGGGCGTGCGCATCTCGCACCCCGAGCGCGTGATCGACGCCGCGAGCGGCCACACCAAGCTCGACCTCGCGCGTTACTACGCGAGCATCGCCGAGTTCATGCTGCCGCACCTGAAGTCACGGCCGGTGTCGCTGGTGCGCGCGCCCGAGGGCGTCGGGCACGAGCTGTTCTTCCAGAAGCACGCCGACATGCGCACCATGCCCGGCGTGAAGGACTTGTACGGCCTGTGGGAAGGGCACGATCCGCTGATCGAGATCCCGTCGGCCAAGGCGCTGATCGCCGCCGCGCAGATGAGCGTCATCGAGTTCCACACCTGGAACTCCGTCAAGCAGAAGGTCGACAAGCCCGATCGCATGATCTTCGACCTCGACCCCGGCGAGGGCGTGAAGTTCGACCAGGTGCGCGAGGCGGCCCAGCTGATGCATGCGCTGCTCGAGGAGCTGGGACTGCGCTGCTGGCTCAAGACCAGCGGCGGCAAGGGCCTGCACGTGGTGGTGCCGATGTCGCCACGGCTCGACTACGACACCGTCAAGGCGTTCTCGCAGCGCATCGTGCAGCACATGGCCGCGACGATCCCGCAACGCTTCGTCGCCAAGAGCGGCGGCTCGAACCGCGTCGGCAAGATCTTCATCGACTATCTGCGCAACGGCTTCAACGCCACCACCGCCGCGGCGTTCTCCGCGCGGGCGCGGCCGGGTCTCGGGGTGTCGATTCCCGTCGCCTGGGACGAGTTGCCGGAGTTGCGTGGCGGCGACCACTGGACGATCTCGGACGCGCGCGACCGGATGTCGTTCCAGAAGGCCGACCCATGGGCCGACTACTGGTCATGCCGGCAGACGATGACGGCGGCGATGAAGGCGCTGGACGCCGTGAGCTGACGCGGGACGAATGGCGGGTCGCGCCGGCGGGCAACTCCGGAGCGCCATGACACGGCCGCGCCCGGAGAATGGCGCGGATGGACTTCAAGGACTACCTCGCCTGCGACGCCACGCGACTCGCCGAACTCGTCGCGCGGCGCGAGGTCGGCGCACACGAGCTGCTGGCGCTCGCGCTGGGCCAGTTGCGCCGCACGCAGCCCCGCATCAACGCGGTCTGCCGGCTGATGGAGGCCGAGGCGCACGCGCAGCTCGCCGCGCCCCTGCCCGCGGGCCCGTTCGCGGGCGTGCCCTTCCTGCTCAAGGACGGTGTGCAGGACGTCGCGGGCCTGCCCACCGGCTACGGCAGCGCCGGCATGCAGCACGTCGTGCCGGCCGAGACGGCGTCCATCGTGCGGCGCTACCTCGCCGCGGGGCTGGTGATCTTCGGCAAGACCAACCTGCCCGAATTCGCGCTCAAGGGCGTCACCGACTCACGTGCCAACGGTCGCACCAACAACCCGTGGAACGTCGAGCACGTGCCGGGGGGATCGAGCGGCGGGGCGGCGGCCGCCATCGCATCGGGCGTGCTGCCGATGGCCGCGGCGGCGGACGGCGGCGGCTCGATCCGCATCCCGGCTGCCTGTTGCGGCCTGTTCGGCCTGCGGCCGTCGCGCGGCCGCGTGTCGACCGGTCCGGGCATCGGCGAGGCGTGGTTCGGCGCGTCCAGCGAGGGTGTGATCTCGCGCAGCGTACGCGACACCGCCCGCATGCTGGACGCCCTCGCCGGCAGCGAGCCGGGCGACCCCTATGCGATCGCGCCGCCCGAGCTGCCCTACGCCGACGCGCTCCAGCGCCCGACGCACCCGCTGCGCATCGGCTTCACCGCGAAGTCGCCGCTCGGCACGCCGGTGCACGCCGAGGCGGTGGCCGCCGTCGACGATGCCGCGCGCCTGCTCGCCTCGCTGGGCCACCACGTGGAAGAGGCCGCGCCTGACATCGACGGCCCGCTGCTGGCGCGCTGCTACCTGCACATCTACTTCGGCCAGGTGCCCGCCGCAATGGCGCGCGCCTATGCCGCCGGTGCGAAGCGCAGCGAGTTCGAGCTGATGACGCGCATCATCGAGACTCTCGGCAAGGCCACGTCCGCGGCCACGCTCACCACGCACCTGGCGCTCTGGAACCAGCATGCCCAGGCGCTTGCAAAGTTCCACCAGCGCTTCGACCTGCTGCTCACGCCGACGCTTGCGCACCCGCCGGTGCGTCACGGCGCGGGCGACCCGCCTGCGGCGCAGCAGGTGGCGCTCGACATGCTCGATCGCACCGGCCTGCTGGGCCTGTTCGCGCGCACGGGCCTGGCGGCCTCGACGGTGGACAAGATCGCCACCGACAGCCTGCAGTACGTGCCGTTCACGCAGCTCGCCAATCTCACCGGCACGCCCGCGATGAGCGTGCCGCTGCACTGGACGGCCGACGGCCTGCCGCTGGGCGTGCAGTTCGTGGCGCCGTTCGGGCGCGAGGACCGGCTGCTGCAGCTGGCGGCGCAGCTGGAGCAGGCGCGGCCGTGGTTCGGGCGGCTGCCCGGATGGGTCGCCGGAACGCCCTGAGGCCCGGCGACCTTCCTGATCGACTGCCAGACACGCCCAGCATCGGATGAGCGCTCGGGCGCGGGAATCGTTTCCTTCCGACCTCGCCCGGCCACGCAGCCAAGGATGACAAAAGGCCTGGCTCCTCGCGGGGCCAGGCCTTTGCCGGTGGCTGGATTCGCCTCAGAACGGAATGTCGTCGTCCATGTCATCGAACCCCGTCGACGCCTTGGGCGCCGGGCGCGGGGCCGGGGCGGGCCGGGCGGCCGGGCGCGAGGGGTTGCGATCCTCGTTGCCGTCGACACCGTCGCGCGGCGCCAGGTAGCGGCCGCCGCTGCCGCCACCGCCGCCTTCATCGCCGCCACCGCCGCCATCGCGGCCGCCCAGCATCTGCATCTGCTCGGCGACGATGTCGACGGTGTTGCGCTCGATGCCGTCCTTGTCGGTGTACTTGCCGTACTTCAGGCGGCCCTCGATGTAGACGGGCTTGCCCTTCTTCAGGTATTCGCCGGCGATCTCGGCCAGGCGGTCATAGAACGTGACGCGGTGCCACTGGGTGTCCTCGATGCTCTCGCCGCTGGCCTTGTCCTTGCGGCGGCTGGACGTGGCGACCGAGACGTTGCAGATGGCGGTGCCGCTGGGCGTGTAGCGAACTTCCGGGTCGCGCCCGCAGTTGCCGATGAGGATGACTTTGTTGACTGACGCCATGTGCGTGCTCCAGGAAAGGTGGGGGACGGCTCCCCGTGGCCGGCCGCCGGTGGGCGGCTTCGATGGATTTCCGCACCGGGCGGCGGCGCGCCCTCGAGGCGGGGCCGCCCGGCTGTGCGGAAGATGAGGCTCGATTATGCCGGGCCGCCCCACCGGACGGCCGGCGCGCGATGGCTCGTTTTCCCCTGAAATGCCGTTCAGGGCTCGCCGTCCCAGTAGTCGAGGTCGGTGTCCAGCCGGTTCATGCGGGAGACCGCCTGGCCGTAGGCCAGGATCTTGTTGGAATCCGGATACTCGCAGACCTCGGGCGACTCCTTGGTCGAGATCGACAGGTACTTCAGCGGCGCATCCGAGGTGTTGATCATCTGGTGCGGATAGTCCGGGCCGGGCGGCACGAAGATCACGTCGCCCGCCTTGACGGCCAGCATCTCGCCGGCCACGCGCATCGTGCCGTGGCCCTCGATGACGATGAACATCTCCTCCTGCGCATGATGCAGGTGGTAAGGGCAGCCGCGCTTGCCCGGCTCGAGGATGTCGATGCTGGCGCCGAGCTTGAGCGCGGCGGTGCCGCGCGCCAGGCGGGCGCCGGCGCCGTCGTACAGCGGCTCGCGGGTCTCGCGCGCGAGCGGCGCCTCGTTGAAGTTGCGGATGAGCTTGGCGCGGAGTTCTTCGGCTTTGGCGGACATGGCGTCTCCGGAGGATCGAGCGGGCCATTCTGCGACAGGCCGCCCGGTCGCGCAGCCGGGAGCGTGCCGGCACCGCAACTCTGCCGCGCACAGGGGCACGGTGCGCGAAATCCCGCCGAAATCGGCCATCGCGCGGTCGGCCGGCTTCACACGCGCCCTGTACCATTGGCAGCCTCGTTCCTCCTGCTTTCCAGCGCGCCGCACCGGCTCTCCCCGTGTCCGATTTCGACTACGACGACTACGACTTCGATTCCCTGCCCGCCACGCGTCCCGCGGGGTCCGACGAGGGCGCGCGGGTCGCCGCCGACCCCGCGAAGCGCCGCGGCGCCAGGGACGCCGATCTCCACGGCATCCTGCAGCAGGTGTTCGGCTACAGCGCGTTCCGCGGCGAGCAGCAGCGCATCGTCGAGACGGTCACCGCCGGCGACGACGCGCTGGTGCTGATGCCCACCGGCGGCGGCAAGAGCCTGTGCTACCAGGTGCCGGCCATCGCGCGCCATCGCGCCGGGCTGGGCGTCACGCTGGTCATCAGCCCGCTGATCGCGCTGATGCACGACCAGGTCGGCGCGCTCGAGGAACTGGGCGTGCACGCCGCCTTCCTCAACTCGTCGCTCACCGGCGAGGAGGCGCAGCGCATCGAGCGCGAGATGATGAGCGGCCGGCTGGTGCTGCTGTATGCCGCGCCCGAGCGCGTGACCAACCCGCGCTTCATGGCGATGCTCACGTCGCTCGACGAGCGCGGCCTGCTGAGCCTGGTGGCCATCGACGAGGCGCACTGCGTCAGCCAGTGGGGCCACGACTTCCGCGAGGACTACCTGCAGCTCGCGCAGCTGCACGAGCGCTTCCCCAACGTGCCGCGCGTGGCGCTCACCGCCACCGCCGACGACCACACGCGCGCCGACATGCGCGAGCGCCTCGCGCTGGCGGGCGCGCGCGAGTTCATCTCCAGCTTCGACCGCCCCAACATCCGCTACACCATCGTCGAGAAGGACGAGGCGAAGAAGCAGCTGCTGCGCTTCCTGAGCGACGAGCACGAGGGCGATGCCGGCATCGTCTACTGCCAGAGCCGCAAGAAGGTCGAGGAAACGGCCGCGTGGCTCACGTCGGAAGGCATCTCCGCGCTGCCGTACCACGCGGGGCTCGACGCCGACGTGCGCCGCCGCCACCAGGACCGCTTCCTGCGCGAGGACGGGCTGGTGATGTGCGCCACCATCGCGTTCGGCATGGGCATCGACAAGCCCGACGTGCGCTTCGTGGCGCACCTCGACCTGCCCAAGAACATCGAGGGCTACTACCAGGAGACGGGTCGCGCGGGCCGCGACGGCGCGCCGGCCGACGCCTGGATGGCCTACGGCCTGGCCGACGTCGTCAACCAGCGCCGCATGATCGACGAGAGTCCGGCCAACGACGAATTCAAGAAACTGCAGCGCGGCAAGCTCGACGCGCTGCTGTCGCTGGCCGAGGCGCACGACTGCCGGCGCGTGCGTCTGCTCGCGTACTTCGGCGAGCACAGCGCGCCCTGCGGCAACTGCGACAACTGCCTCAATCCGCCCGCCACCTGGGACGCGACGGAGGCCGCGCGCATGGCGCTGTCCACCGTCTACCGCTTCCGCCAGCACTCGGGCCTGAGCTTCGGCGCCGGCCATCTCATCGACGTGCTGCGCGGCAAGGTCACCGACAAGACCACGCAGCACGGCCATGGCGAGCTGTCGACCTTCGGCATCGGCGCGAAGTGGTCGGAGCAGCAGTGGCGCGGCGTGATCCGGCAGCTGCTGTCGCTGGGGCACCTGCAGTCCGAAGGCGAGTACAACACGCTGGTGCTGACCGACAGCGCGCGCGCCGTGCTCAAGGGCGAGGTGACCATCCTGCTGCGCGAGCAGCGCGAGGCACCCCGGGGCTCGGGACGCACGCGCCGCGCGAGCGGTTCGGCCGGCCGCAGCACGTCGGCGCCGATCAAGCTGGACGCCGCCGGCGACCAGCGCTTCGCCGCGCTGCGCGCCTGGCGCTCCGAGGTGGCGCGCGAGCACAACCTGCCGGCCTACATCGTCTTCAACGACGCCACGCTGGCCCAGATGGCCCAGCAGGCACCATCCTCGCTGGACGAGCTGTCGGGCATCAGCGGCGTCGGCGCGAAGAAGCTCGAGGCGTACGGGCGCGAGATCCTGCGGGTGCTGGAAGCCGCGGGCTGACGAGACTTCTCGGCAGGGATGGATCCTGCGACTGCGCGCAGGATGACGTGTGATGTTGGCCCGCGCGAGCAGCAGTCGCAGCAACGGACCCTGGCGGATCCCGCGTCTGCTCGCATGCCGACACACCATGGTGGCCGACGCGGGCGGCAGCGCAGCGACGGGGCACGGTGGATCCTGCGACTGCGCGCAGGATGACATGCCGCGTTGGACCGTGCAGGACGTCATCGCCTGGCGCCAGGCCCGCCGATCCGCAGGCCACGACGAAGGCCGGTCATCCTGCGCGCAGTCGCAGGATCCACCGCGGCCGGCCGGGCGCTTCCAGGTCACAGAGTCCTCGCGCCAGCAACGCCGCCCCAACCGCGCGATGATGCGCGCCACACATGACGACCTCCTCGCTCGACACCCCGCCCAAGCCCCTCGCCGCCCGCCTCACCGCGTTCGCCCCGCTGCTGTTCGTCGTGCTCTGGAGCACCGGCTTCATCGGCGCCAAGCTGGGCCTGCCCGATTGCGAGCCGCTGACGCTGCTGACGCTGCGCTATGCCGCCGTGCTGGTGCTGATGGGCGCGATCGCGCTCGCCACGCGCGCGCCGTGGCCCGCGTCGCCCGCGCAGTGGATGCACATCGGCGTGTCGGGCCTGTTGATCCACGCGGTGTACCTGGGCGGCGTGTTCACGGCGATCCGGCTCGGGTTGCCGGCGGGCGTCACGGCGCTTGTCGTCGGCCTGCAGCCGGTGCTGACGGCGCTCGGCGCCGGGCTGCTGCTGCGCGAACGCGTGCGCGCCACGCAATGGGCCGGTCTCGCGCTGGGCCTGGCCGGCGTCGTGCTGGTGGTCGCGCGCAAGGTCGAGGGCGGGCCGGCCGCCGCCGCGCTGCTGCTGCCGGCGGTCGTCGCCCTCGCGGGCATCACGGCGGGCACGCTGTACCAGAAGCGCTTCTGCGCCAGCTTCGACCTGCGCACCGGCTCCGTCGTGCAATTCCTGCCGTCCCTCGTCGTCACCGGCCTGGCGGCATGGCGCACCGAGACGATGGTGGTGCACTGGACGCCCGCCTTCGTCTTCGCGCTCGGCTGGCTCGTGCTCGTGCTGTCGCTGGGCGCCGTGAGCCTGCTCAACGTCCTCATCCGCAGTGGCAGCGCCGTCAACGTGGCGAGCCTGTTCTACCTGACGCCGCCGACCACGGCGCTGATCGCGTGGGCGATGTTCGGCGAGACGCTCACGGGCCTCGCGCTGGCCGGCATGGGCCTGGCGGTGCTGGGGGTGTGGCTGGCGCGCAAGTGAGGCAGCGCACCGACGGGCGCGCACCGCGGCGTCGGCCGCCATCGCGGCGCGGGTCTCGAGCCGCCGTTCGTCGCCACATCCGCCGGCGCGGCGAGTGAGCCTCCGGCCAATCCGCGCTACCGCTCGTCGCGAGCCTTCAGCAGCTTCGGCGCGATCTCGACGGTGTCGACCGTGTCCGACACCCACACCGTCCCGTCCTGCACCGTGATCTGCCAGGCCATCGTGCGCTTGCACATCTTCGCGAGCGCCTGCGAAGCCTCGGGGTCGATGGACCACACCGCCACCTTCGGCGCGCGGATCAGCTTGCCCTCCAGCGCCGCCCACCAGATCGGCGTGCTCGCGATGTAGCTGTAGATGGTGACCTTCTCGGCACGGCTGCTCGCCTTGGCCAGGCGGCGGTCGTCCGGCTGGCCGACCTCGATCCAGTGCACGACCTGGCCGGTGAGGTCCACCTGCCAGAGGTCCGGCTCGTCGACGTCCCACAGGCTCTTGGCGAGCTCCAGCCTGCCGCGCTCGTCGTCGGCCGGCACGTTGAGCGCGTAGGCCAGCACGCGCATCAGCATGCGCTCGTCGGTCTCCGACGGGTGGCGGGCGATCGTCAGCTCGTGGTCGCCATAGATGTTGCGGTCCATGTCGGCGAGCTGCAGACGGACCTTGTGGATCGTTGCTTTGAGGGCCATGGGCCGATTGTCCCCGCAATCGCGCCGCGCTCCGCGCGATCGGGATCCGGCGCCCGGATGAAACGCCTGCGATCCGCATGGCGGACCGGCCCCGGCCCAGGCTAGAGCGACGCGTCCCCGCACAGGATCAGCGAGCGCCCGCCCATGTCGAACTGGATCGACACCGTGACGCACATGCGCGAGCCCTGCAGCGTCATGTACGGGCGCGTGACCTGCGCGACGTTGGGCGCCGCCTCGGCATTGCGGAAATAGGCGCGGCGGGACCAGCGTGCGTGCCGGGTATCCTGCAGCGGCCCGAAGCGCTCGACGCGCTCGATCTGCTGGTGCGCCAGCCCTTCGCGCAGCGCGTTGCCCACCACCTGGCGTCCCTGGCGATCCAGCAGGTAGCACATCTCGGCGCCCGGCTGCGCCAGGAAGCGTCGGCAGGCCTCGTCCAGCGAAGCGCCGCCGGCCAGCAGCACGCTGGCGAGCTCGATCGACTGCTTGTAGGGCGCCATCTGCTCCTGCCACTGCCGGTCGTCGCTGGCCGACTGGCGGTCGAACCGATCCCAGGCGGTGCGCAGCGCGTGCAGGCCGGTGATGCCGGACAGGCCCGCGGCCGGCCGCCCGAAGTGGTAGCCCTGCACGAAGTCGACGTCGCAGCGCAGCGCGGTGTACGCGCCCTCGTCCGTCTCGATACCCTCCATCAGCACCAGGCAGCCGCACTCGTGCAGCAGCGACACCATCTGCGACGCGATGCGGCGCGCGTGCGCGTCGCCCTCGGCACGCGCCACCACGCTGCGATCGAGCTTGACGATCTCGGGACGCAGGCGGAACACGCGGTCGAAGTTGGAGTGGCCCGCGCCGAAGTCGTCCAGCGAGACGAGGCAGCCGAGCTCGCGCAGCTCCTCGATGCGGCGGTCGAAGTCGGGATCGTCGGGCAGCGTCGATTCCAGCACCTCGATCACGACCTGCCCGGGGCGCAGGTCGTGCGCGGCCAGCGCGTCGGCGAGCTCGCCGATGCCCGTGCCGGCCGGCGACACCAGCGAGCGCGGATGCATGTTGAGGAACAGCCACTCGTCGGCGTCGCGGCGTGCGTACGCGGCCAGGTGCTGGCGCAGCGCGGCGCGATCGAGCGCCACGCGCGCCTCGTCGCCGTCGGCGCCCGCGAACAGGTCCATCGGCGCCAGCGCCGCGCCCGTGCCGATCGCCGTGGGCCGCAGCAGCGCCTCGTGGCCCACGGCGCGGTGGTGAGTCAGGCTGAAGATCGGCTGGAAGTGCGAGGCGAGGCGGAAGCCCCGGTGCTCGGAGGTGGTGCGCGAGGCCACGCCTTCCGCCGGGCCGGCGCTGGTGAGCGGCGGCGCGTCGGGCGCTGGCGAGGGGACGGCGTTCATGGACGGCAAGGCGGTGGCGCGGCGGACGGGCGGCGGCGTCCGTTCGTGGTGGGCGACGCGCGGGCGCGGGCGGCCCGGCCTCTGCACGGGAAGCCGGAATCCGCCGGGTCGGGACAGGCAACTGGCGATTCTGCCAAGCCGCGCGGCCGGAGCGACGCCGCAGCCGCGCGCGGAGGCGGCCGGCGTGCGGAAAGTCGCTTCAATCCTGCATCCGCATCAGCGTGTTGATGCTCGCGGCCGATTCCAGCAGCCGCGGCAGCAGCCGTTTGCGCATCTGGTCGGGCGGCATGCGCTGGTCCTGGGCGCTGACGTTGATCGCCGCGACGACACGCCCGTTGCGGTTGACGATGGGCGCGGCCATCGACACCAGGCCTTCCTCCAGCTCGCCGTGCACCAGGGCATGGCCCTCGCGGCGCACGCCGTCCAGCAATGCCAGCAGCGCGTCGACATCGGTGACGGTGCGGGCCGTGCGCGCGGGCCGCGGCGCGCGCTCCAGCCGCGCGCGGCGCTCCGGCTCGGGCAGCCCGGCCAGCAGCACGCGCCCCATCGCCGTGCAGTAGGCCGGCAGGCGGCTGCCCGGGCCCAGGCTGATCGCCATGATCTTCTTGGCCGGCACGCGCAGGACGTAGACGATGTCCTCGCCATCCAGCACGGCGGCGGACGACGACTCGTGGATGTCCTGCACCAGCTCCTCCATCACCGGTTGCGCGAGGTGCCACACTGGCTGCGAGCTGAGGTACGCGAAGCCCAGCTCCATGACGCGCGGCGTCAGGCGAAACAGCCGCCCTTCCGTCTCGACATAGCCCAGCTGCTGCAGCGTCAGCAGGATGCGCCGCGCACCGGCGCGTGTGAGGCCGCTGCGCTCGGCGGCGCCGGTGAGCGTCTGCGCGGGCGCCTCGGCGCCGAAGCTGCGCAGCACGGCCAGGCCGCGCGCGAACGACTGCACGAAGCCGTCGCCCGGGCGCCGGCCAGCGGCGTCCGGGGTTTCGTCGGCGGGAGCGGGGGATTCGTGGGCCATGCGGCGATTCTCGCTCGCCGCCTTGCCAGAATGCCTCGCGCAGGCTCGCACGCAGACGAGCCCAGCAAGGATCCGATGACCGATGGCCTCTCGCCCCCCGTGCCCGGCCGCTTTCCGGGCGCCGCCCGGCTCGCCGGCAGCCTGCGCGCCCAGCGCCGGATGTGGACGGAGGCGGTCTTCCTGTGGCTGCGCCGGCCCCTGCCCAGCGCGGGCTACGCACGCGGCCTCGGCGAAGGACGGCGCTTCGCGCTGCGGCGCGGCTCGTGGATGGGGGTGCTGGTGCCGATGGTCGTGTTCTCGCAGTTGGTGGACGTGCTGGTCGCCCAAGGGGTCGTCCAGGTCGCGGCCACCGGCGGGCTGCGGATCGCGCTGCACGTGCTGCTCCTGTTCGTCTCGCTGTGGGCCGTGGTCTGGGCCGTGTCGCTGCGCAGCACCACGCGCCATGTCGACCACGTGCTGGGCGCGCACGCGTTGACGCTGGCGATCGGCGTGCGCCAGGTGTGCCGGCTGCCGCTGGCCGTGATCGCGAGCGTGCGCCCCATCGACCACCGCGCCGCGCGCGGCCATGCCGACTGGCACGACGTGCACGCGCTGAAGCCACGCGACGTCACGCTGCTGACGGCCCTCGACAAACCCACCCTGCTGATCGAACTCAAGGCCGGCGCCGTCGGCGCCTGGTACGCCCGCGACGGCGTCGCCCGGCCCTTGCGGCGCTGGATCGCCGTCTACGTCGACGAGCCCGCGGCGATGGCGGCGGCCCTCGCGTTGGTTTGATTGCACCCGCGGCACCGGTCGTCGCGATCCGGCGAACCGGCGCCGTGAACATGGGGGGGGTATGCGGGCACTGCGGGCGCACGCACCGGGCAAGCGCCCGCGCCGCGCCGTCCCATGCCGCGTTATAGGGATAGTGCCGGCGGGGAGCCGGGAGGATCGTCGCGGTCCTCTGCTCTCACACCCAAGGAGTCCTCCATGGCAGCCACCCTGCAAGCCCTCGTCAGCGCACTCGACGACGACCCCTACTGCGGCACGAAGCCGCCGCACTGGCCTTTCGGCCCGCTGCGCGCCGGCACGATCCAGGAAATCATCGCCACGCGTGAAGCCGAAGTCGCGCTGAACCCGCAGCCGCTGCCGCCGATCGCGCGCGACACCGCCGCGGCCGCATTCCAGCAGGTGCGTCTGTTCCAGCTCGGGCGCTCGCTGCAGGCCCATGGCGGCGCGGTCGCCGAGATGGGCGGCCAGATCAGCGGCTTCGCCTCCGACATGTTCGACGGCACCTGCGGCAGCGTGCCGCTGAGCGTATTGATCGCCTGGCTGCTGCACCACAACCCGCCGCCGCCGCAGCCCTGGTGGCTGGAAGAAATCTCGCAGGTGGCGAGCCAGCTGAACCTGGCCACGCGCATGGAAGGCAACGTCGGCGGGGCGATCCAGCATGCGGCGCTGAGCACGCTGAAGGAGCAACTCGGCGCGCTGCGTGGCCAGAAGGCGCAGCAGGCCCGCTGAAGGCCTCGCGGCGCGCGCCGCACGCGCGCGCACGAACGACGACGCCGGGCGAGCCCGGCGTCTTTCATGTCGGTGGGCGCCTCGGCACCCGGCGGCGACCGCATCCCGCGGATCGCCGCGCCCGCTCGCGGCGGGCGGCGCCTCAACGGGGCGTCGCTCCGGCCTCGGGACGGCGGATGACGACGGTGCGCTCCGCCTCTTCCTCGTCCGCGGCGTCGACCTGGAATTCGGTCTCGAGCTGGTCCAGCAGGCTGCTCAGCTCGTGGTCGGCGACGTCGCGCCACAGGCCGATGCGCTTGGCACGCAGCTCGGGCTTGCGCAGCATCGCGTCGATGTCGAACACGAAGCCCGTCGCGCGGCGCAGCGCGAAGCGGATGCGGTTGCGCAGGATTTCCTGGTTGGGCGTCAGAAGCTGGTCCATGGTCGTTCCCTCCGCGCGCTCGCCGGCCCTTTCCGTCCCTCACCCCCGAGGAACGCGTCCTTCGCCGTTGCGCGATTTGTTGCTTCCAGTCTAGGCGCGCCACGGCTTCTTGGGGCGGGACAAAGCTCCCCAAGATGGGGGTGGTTCCGTCCCCCGAGCCCGCCTCACCGTGCAAAAGTGCGCAGTTTTCGCACTCGATGTCCGGTTCGCTTTTCCGTAACGTCGGGGGGGCTCCCAAGCCCCATTTCCATCGGCGCTGGCGAGCCCGGAGACCATCCCTGCCTTCCACCAGAAATCGGCTGAAGAAGCGACGTCGACCGGCCGCCCGACAAGAAGCAGAAAGCCCCTGATCTCGTTCGAAATCAGGGGCTTCGGTGTTTGGTGGCCTGGGGCGGAATCGAACCACCGACACGCGGATTTTCAATCCGCTGCTCTACCAACTGAGCTACCAGGCCGTCTTGTTCAGACTTGCTTCGCCGAGCGATCAGCGAAGCCCGCTAGTCTAGCAGAGTTTGGGGGTGCCAAAGCGCTGCGGGCCAAAAATTGTGGGCAGCCTTCAGCCGCCCGCGCCGCGCTTGCCGCGCGACAGGTCGACGCCCAGCTGCTTGAGCTTGCGGTACAGGTGGGTGCGCTCAAGGCCAGTCTTTTCGGCGACGCGGGTCATCGAGCCGTTCTCGCGGGCGAGGTGGAACTCGAAGTAGCTCTTCTCGAAGGCGTCGCGCGCCTCGCGCAGCGGGCGGTCGAGGTCGAAGCTCTGTTCGGGCTGCGGGCCCAGGTTCAGCGGGGCGACGGGCTGCAGGCCGAGGCCGCCGGTCATCACGGCCTCGACGGTCATCGCGTCGGGGCGATAGCCGCCGTTGCCTTGCAACATGGCGGCCTGGACGTCGGACGCGGCGGCCGGGCGCGAGGACGGGCGCGCGAGGCCCTGCTCGACGGCGCGCAGCAGCTTCTGCAGGGTGATCGGCTTCTCGAGGAAGGCGATGGCGCCGTACTTCGTGGCCTCGACGGCGGTGTCGATGGTGCCGTGGCCGCTCATCATGATGACCGGCATGTTCAGCTGCGCCGTCGCGCCCCATTCCTTGAGCAGCGTGATGCCGTCGACGTCGGGCATCCAGATGTCGAGCAGCACGAGGTCGGGACGCAGGCGTTCGCGCACGAGGCGCGCGTTCGCGGCGTTCTCCGCAACCTCCACCGTGTGACCCTCGTCGGTGAGGATCTCGGAGAGCAGGGCGCGGATGCCCATTTCGTCGTCAACTACAAGAATCGTGGCCATGAATGTGGGAACGGGGCGGCGGCGCGCTCGGCTGACTCGTGCGCCGCAAAAGACGCTTTATACAGGGGTTTCGCCCGGCGGCTCCTGGGGAGCTGCCTCGACGAAGCGGGAAAATGATATCGAAACTTGGGCCCCGGCAGCGCCGGTCGCGCCATCTTCGCCGCTGCCCAGGTTCGCGATACGGACGCGGGCACGATGCTCGTCGACGATCTTCTTGACGACCGCCAGGCCCAGGCCGGTGCCCTTGGACTTGGTGGTGACGTAAGGCTCGAACGCGCGCTGCAGGACATTCTCCGGAAATCCGGGCCCATTGTCCTCCACCTTGAGACGCACGGCGCGCAGCCGGCCGTCGTCGTTGCGGGCCGACTCCGTGCGCACGCACACGAGCGCGTCGGGCCAGATCGATGCCGCGTCCAGCGCGTTCTGCACGAGGTTGTGCACCACCTGGCGCAGCTGCGTGGTGTCGCCCATGATCTGCGGCAGGCCGGGCTCGAGCCGGGCCACGAGATGGCCCTTCTCGTGCGCATCGCCGTACAGCGCGAGCACCTCGCCCACCAGCGCGTTGAGGTCGATCGGCTGCAGGTTGGCGTTGGGCAGGCGCGCGTAGTCGCGGAACTCGTTGACCAGCTGCTTCATCGCCTGCACCTGCGACACGATGGTGCCCACGCCGCGCTGCAGCATCGCCTGGTCGGCGGCGTCGGCGAGCTTGTTCTCCAGCTTGAACTGCAGGCGCTCCGCCGACAGCTGGATCGGCGTGAGCGGGTTCTTGATCTCGTGCGCGAGACGGCGCGCGACCTCGCTCCACGCCGCGGACCGCTGCGCCGACACCACCTCGGTGATGTCGTCGAACACCATCAGCCGCGCGTCGCCGGGCAGCAGTGCGCCGCGCACGAGCAGGCTCAGGTCCGGGCCCTTGTCGCCCACCTTCAACTCGAACTGATCCTGCCACAGCGCCCGCTCGCCGGCCTCGGGGCTGGCCAGGTGCAGCTCGAAGCGCTGCTCGACGTTCTGCGCGAATTCGGCCAGGCCCGGCACGTCGCCGAGCTTGCGGCCCTGGTAGGCCGACAGCGGCACGCGCAGGATGCGGGTGGCGCCGGGGTTGACGGAGTCGATGCGCCAGTTCGTGTCGAACACGATGACGCCGGCGGTGAGGTTGTCGAGGATCGTCTGCAGCCGCGTGCGCGCGCCCTCGACGGCCTGCACGCTGCGGTCGACATCGGCGCGCGCCTGCCCCAGCTGCTCGGTCATCTGCGCGAACGAGCGCGTGAGGCCGCCGATCTCGTCGCGCGATTCGTAGACGGGCTTGGCACCGAGGTCGCCCGCCGCGACCGCGCGCATGCCTTCGGCCAGCAACAGCAGCGGACGCGCCAGCTGGTTGCCGAAGGTGATGGCGATCAGCACCGAGCCGAACACCGCCAGCACCACGGTCAGCGTCAGCGTGCCCACGTACATGCGTCGCAGGCCCTCACGCGCGAGGGCGCGCTGCTGGTAGTCGCGGTAGGCCGCCTGCACGGCCAGCGCATTGGTGACGACCACCGGCGGCAGCGGCTGCACCGCGAGCAGGAAGCGCTCGCTGTTGTCCAGCGACAGGCTGCTCGAAGGCACCTGCACCACGGCCCGTATCCGCGGCGCGACGCCCGTGCCGGGCGAGGCCTCGTCCTCCAGGCCCTCGACCTGGCTCGCCTGGCCGGCGGCGCGCGCCTGGCGGATCAGCGTGGCCGACGGCCGGTCCGGCATCAGCGACGGCCGCGAGCTGGCGGCCAGCACGATCTGGCCGTTGCCCGCAACCAGCGCGAGATCCTGCGCGCCGATCTGGTCGCGCATGCGCTCGAGCGCGAGCGCGGCGCCGGGCGCATGCGGGTCGCCCAGGCGCATCGAGACGTTGCGCGCCTTCTCGACGAGGTCGGACGACAGCGTGTCCAGCGTGCCCTTGCCGAGATTGAGGCCGGCCACCAGCGCCTGGTCGACCTTGGTGTCGAACCACGCGTCGATGGTGCGCGTGACGAACTGCAGCGACACCGTGTAGATCAGCGCGCCCGGCACCACGCCCACCAGCGCGAAGATGGCCGCGAGCTTGAGCAGCAGCCGGCTGCCGAACTTGCCGCTGCGCCAGCGCAGCCCCAGCCGGATCGTCGCGCCCACCAGCACCACCAGCAGCGCGACGGCGACGATCGAGTTGAGCCAGAACAGCCAGACGAAGTTGCGCTCGTACATGGCCGGCTCGCCCGAGGCGAGCGACACGACGAAGCCCAGCACCAGGGCCACGCCCAGGAACGCGAGGATCGCCACGGTCCAGACGAAGCGCACCGAGCGGCGGCTCATCGCGAACGATGCGCGCCGGCGAATGGTCATCGAGTCGTCGACAGCCACGGGGCGGTTCGGGCTCGGCGGCCTATTCGACCGGAACCGTGCGTTCGACGCTCAGCTTCCACTCGGACTGCAGCGAGAGGTCCAGCCTCATCGGCGGCGGCAGCTGCGAGGAGTCGAGGTAGAACTGGAAGTCGACGTAGTAGCGGTCGGTGGCGTCGACGCCGGAATCGGCGACGCGCCAGTGCGCGATGCGCGTGACGGTGGTCAGCGCCTCTTCCAGCGACGGGTACGACTGGCTGAACGCGCCCAGGCTGACGCGCCAGGCCGAGGTCAGCGGCTGGTACGACAGCCGCCAGCTGCGCGAGACGCGCGAGACGCGCTCGTCGCGCCAGTACCAGCGCGGCTTCTTGACCGTGGCCTCGGCCACGAAATACACGGGGACGCCGCGCCGCAGCGCGTCCTCGACGGAGCGGCTGAGCGTCAGGTTCGCCACGAAGTCGAGCACCGCCCCGCCGTCCTGCCGCTTGGCGACGATGGACGGCAGTTCCACGCCCTGTGCCCGCGCCGGCGTCGCGAACGGGCCCGCGCCGAGCAGGAACGCCACGGCCAGCAACGCCGACGCGGCGACGCGGCGGGCGGCGAGGACGAGGCGATTCCAGCGGCGAGGCGTTCGAACCAGGGGCGGGTGCACGGTGGCGATGCGAAATGGCGTCAGCGGACGCGAAAGTGGCTTCAGTTGGTACGAGATCGCGACGTCAGTTCCCGGCGACAGCGTCCTCCTTGCGCAAGAGCGCGTAGTAGAAGCCGTCGGCGACGCCGGGGCCTTCGCCGCTGCCGGAGCCGGACGCCCCGCTGGAACCATTGTCCGGCAGCGGCAGCAGGTGGCCGGGCGAGCGGCCGTCCAAATGGGCGCCGGAGGTGCCGCGGCGTTGCAAAAATGCGTCGATCTGGTGCTCGCCCTCGCTCCGGAACACCGAGCAGGTGGCGTAGAGCAGCCAGCCGCCGGGCTTGAGCGTGGGCCAGAGCGCGTCGAGCAGCTCGGCCTGGACGCGGCCCAGCGCCGGGATGTCCTCGGCGCGGCGCAGCCAGCGGATGTCGGGGTGGCGGCGCACGATGCCCGACGCGCTGCACGGGGCATCCAGCAGGATGGCGTCGAACGGACGGCCGTCCCACCAGTCGGCGGGGCGGCGGCCGTCGCCCGCGCGGGTCTGCGCCGGCAGGCGCAGGCGCGCGAGCGTCGCGTCCACGCGCGCGAGGCGCTGCGGGTCGGCGTCGAGCGCCAGCACGTCGAGGTCGGCCAGCTCCAGCAGGTGGGCCGTCTTGCCGCCGGGGGCGGCGCAGGCGTCCAGCACGCGGGCGCCCGGCGGCAGGCCGGCGCCGACCAGCAGTTCGGCCGCGCGCTGGGCGGCGGCGTCCTGCACGGAAACGGCGCCGTCGGCGAAGCCCGGCAGGCGCTCGACGGGCACCGGCGCATCCAGCACGATGGCCTGCGGCCCGACCAGGCGGCCTGCCAGGCCCGCCGACTCCAGGCGCTGGAGGTATTGCGCGCCCGTGGCCTGGCGCGCGTTCACGCGCAGGCACATCGGCGGGCGCGCTTGCGCGGCGCCCAGGATGCCTTGCCACTGCTCGGGCCAGTCGGACTTCAGCCGATCGATCCACCACGGCGGGTGGTTCCAGCGGGCGACGGGCTGCTTCAGCGCGTCGGCGACGAGCGCGTCGCGCTCGCGCACGAAGCGCCGCAGCACGGCGTTGAGGAAGGAGGCCGAACGCGGCGCCCGGCGGCGTGCGGCCGTGACGGCCTGGTCGACCAGCGTGTGGTCCGGGTACGGCTGCGCCTCGTCGGGCCACAGCAGCGCGAGCGCGCTGAGCAGCAGTCCCTCGACCTCGAGCGGCGGCCGGCGCGGCGCGAGCGCGGCGCGCAGCACCTCGGCGGCGCCGAGCCGGCGCAGCACGAGGAAGGACAGCGCCTGGGTGCCGGGGCGCAGCGGCGCGGGGACGGCGGCGAGCACGTCGGTGAGGGAGCGGCCGCCGCGCACGGCCTGCACGGCGTCGGCGGTCTGTTCGAGCAGGCGCGCGAGCGCCGGCGCCTGGCCGGCGGGCGCGGCGCGGGAGGAGTCGTCGGGATTCACCCGGCCAGTCTAACGAGCGGGGGTTGCCGCCGGACGTCGGCGCGTTGTCGGGGCGGACAACGTGTGGGGCGCGCGCGACCCGGCCGCCCGACGCCCTGGATATCCCGCGCGAACGAGGGCCGGATGCGGCGGCGGGGGCACGAAACGCGGCGGCGGCGCAAAATACCCGCCCGGAAAGCTTTCCCAGGTCAGGCCGCTCCATGCCCACTCCCGTCCCGCCGTCCGATGCCACGCCCAACGCCGGCGACGCCACGTCTCGCTCGCTGACGCTGATCCGCAGCGAGGCCGACCTGGCCGCATTGCCCGCGTCCGAGCGCATCCGCTACCGGCTGGTGGGCGCCGACTGTCGCTTCCACGCCAACGACAACATCTCCGAGTACGTCCGCCCCGGCGAGACCGAGGAGCTCAAGGCCGAGGTGGCCGAGAAGATGCAGGCCGTGCTGCGGGCGCTGGTGATCGACACCGACTCCGACCACAACACGCAGGAGACCGCGCTGCGCGTGGCCAAGATGTTCGTCGACGAGGTGTTCCGCGGCCGCTACCAGCCGATGCCCCCGGTCACGGAATTCCCCAACGTCACGCGGCTGAACGAGCTGATGATCGTCGGCCCGATCTCGGTGCGCAGCGCGTGCTCGCACCACATGTGCCCGATCCTGGGCCGCATCTGGATCGGCGTGCTGCCCAACGAGCACTCGAACCTGATCGGCCTGTCGAAGTATTCGCGCATCGTCGACTGGATCATGACGCGGCCGCAGATCCAGGAAGAGGCGGTCACGATGCTGGCCAACGTGCTGCAGGAGCGCGTCAAGCCCGACGGCCTGGCCATCGTGATGGAGGCCGACCACTTCTGCATGCAGTGGCGCGGCGTGAAGGACCTCGATTCGGCGATGACCAACAGCGTCATGCGCGGCGCCTTCCTGAAGGATCCGCACCTGCGCCGCGAATTCCTGTCGCTGCTGTCCAAGAAGACCGCCTGAGGAGCCGCCATGCTGGTGCGACTGATGTATGCGAGCCGCGCGGCGGCCAATCTCGACAACGAGGAAGTGGCCGCCATCCTGCGCAAGTCGCGCACGACGAACGCGCGCGAAGGCCTGACCGGCGCGCTGTGCCTGTGCAACAGCGGGCGCCTGTTCATCCAGGTGCTCGAGGGTGGGCGCGAGGCGGTCAGCCGGCGCTACAACCGCATCGTGGCCGACGCGCGCCACACCGACGTCACCCTGCTGCAGTTCGAGGAGATCGGCGAGCGCCGCTTCGCGGGCTGGGCGATGGGCCAGGTCAACATGGCGCGCCTGAACCCGGGCCTGATCCTGAAGTACTCCGAGCTCGGCAACCTCGACCCGTGGTCGGTGCCCGGCGCGGCCACGGCGGCGCTGCTCGACGAGATGATCGCCACCGCCGCGATCATGGGCCAGCCCTGAAGCGTCCGCTGCCCCGTCGAGCGGGGCGGCGTGCGAGGAAAGGCGCGGTACTTCGCCTGCAGCACGACGCGGCATGGCGAGGCCGGCACCGGCCACCAGGCCGACCAGTCGTCTTCCATGATGTCGCGCACCCACGGGCCACCGTGCGGATGGATGACCGCGTCGCACGGTCCTGGACCGCACAGCGCCGGCTTCGGCGTCACAGGTGCATGCCTGTCCAGGCAAGCTCTCGCTGGCAGGACCGTCAGATTCGGCCGGCCGAACGGAAGCCCAGCGGCGACGCGATGAGGCGCGTCGGCCATTGATGGATGGCCGTGTTGTAGCGGTCGACCGCGTCGTTGAAGCCCTGGCGCACGAACAGCAGGCGCGGCTCGGACTCGCGCCATGCCGCGAGCGCGGCCACGAGCTGCGGCCCCTGCGCGGACTCGTGGATCAGCGTCGGCTGCAGCTCGATGAGCGCGCGCAGCCGGCTGGCCGGCGACGCGACCGCCGCCTCGGCATTGACCCACAGCGACACGTCGGCGATGCGGGCGCGCGCCTGGCGCACCCCGTCGGCTGCCGCGCGCTGCTTCGCGTCGGCCTCGGCCAGCGCCTGCAGCGTCGCGGCCTCGGAGGCCAGCGGCTCGCGCACCGCCTCCGCCACCGCGGCCATCGCCTCGCTGCGCTTGACCAGCGCCGCGACGATCTGCTCCCACGCCGAGATGATGGCCGTGCGCAGCCGCACCATCCGGTTGTACGCGCCCACCACCCAGGCGAGCAGCACCGCCAGCGCCACCAGCTGGAACAGCCAGTGCGAGGTCATGCCGCGTCGACCAGGCTCGCCAGGAAGCCGGCGTGGCCCGCGGCACGCAGCTGGCAGGCCGGGCACGTGCCGCAGCCATGGCCCCAGGCGTGGCGCTCGCCGCGCTCGCCGAGGTAGCAGGTATGCGTCCTGTCGACGATGAGCTCGTTGAGCGCGTCGCCACCCAGCGAGCGCGTCAGCGCCCAGGTCTGCGCCTTGGTGAGGAACATCAGCGGCGTCTCGATGGTCATCGGCGCCGCCAGGCCCAGGCTGAGGGCGACCTGCATCGCCTTGAGCGTGTTGTCGCGGCAGTCGGGGTAGCCGGAGAAGTCGGTCTCGCACATGCCGCCCACCAGCACCGATGCGCCGCGCCGGTAGGCCACGGTGGCCGCGAAGCCGAGGAACAGAAGGTTGCGCCCCGGCACGAACGTGTTGGGCAGGCCGTTGGATTCGAACTCGATCGCGCGGTCGGAGGTGAGCGCGGTATCGGAGACCTGGCCCAGCAACGACAGGTCGAGCAGGTGGTCGTCGCCGAGCCGCGCGGCCCAGTCGGGGTTCAGCGCGGCGAGGCCCTCGCGCACGCCGGCGCGGCAGTCGAGCTCGATGCGGTGGCGCTGGCCGTAGTCGAAGCCGATCGTCTCCACGCGCGCGTGACGCGCGAGCGCCCAGGCGAGGCAGGCGGTGGAATCCTGGCCACCGGAAAAGAGCACCAGGGCGGTGCGGGGATCGATCATGACGACATCTCGGGCAACGGGGGCCCGAGCATAGCGCGCCGCGCCGCCCTGTGCAGGCGCTCAGAGCTCGTCCAGACGCGGGCAGTGCGTGGTGTGGTTGTCCTTCGAGTCGCACCAGCCCCGCTCGGAAACGATCGTGTTGACCAACGTCATGTTGCGCTGGCCCGTGGCCGGGTCAGTCGCCTCGACGAAGCCGGCGACCGGCCATGACATGTCGTAGCGCGGGTTGTGCAGGTACAGCGGGATGGACGGCAGGTTGAGGGTGCTGCCGTCGAGCTTCCACGTGAAGGTCGCGCCGGGCGTGGCCGAGCTCGCGGTGAACACGACGGCCGTCGTGGTCTTCGTGGAGATGTAGGTGACCGTCGGCGGCGGCGGGTTCAGGCTGGCGGTGACCGAGGCCGGGTAGAGCGCGGCATTCCAGACCGTGCGGTTGTCCACGAAGTCGTTGTCCATGAACAGGCCCATGAACTCGTAGATCGTGGGCAGCCGATGGGCCTGCGCCTGGTACGAGTTGTTGATCTGCGCGATCAGCGACGCATCGTACAGCGTGGTCAGCTCCGGCGTGGTGCCGCAGGTGCTGGCCGGCCGCTGGTTCACGATGTTGCCGGTCGGATCGCCGTACTGGAACAGGGCATTGCTGCGGGCCAGCGCACCGCGCTTGCAGGCCCGGCAGCGGGTCCTTCACGGCCTGCCAGCCCTCGACGCCGTAGTAGTAGGTCTGCGCCGTGGCCATGCAGGCCTGGCAGACGCTGGGCAGCAGGAACGGGTTGTAGTTGCTGCAGCAGGCAGAGCGCATTTCCGACAGCAGCGAGTCGTCGCAGACGAGTCCGCATGGCGACGCTGCGGGGTCGGGATAGGCCGGCGAGTTCGTCCAGGCGAGGGATCGCGCAAGGCGTTTTCCCGCCCCACAATCCGGACCCGGCCGCGGCATCGTGCCGCCCAAGGAGTTTTCGATGCACCGTGCTCGACATGCCACGCGCCCGGCCGCGGGCCTCGCGGCCCTGGGCCTGTCGGCGACGCTGGCCATGCTCGCGTCCTGCGGCGGCGGCGTCGTGCCCGACCCCGGCGGCACCTCGCCCGACGTGCGCCTGAACTGCGGCGACGCCTGCGTGCCGTCCGACACCATTTCCACCGGCGCGATCACCGCGTTCATGTACGTGGTCGACGACGGCACCCGCACCCAGGCGCAGGCCGGCTTCAACACCGACGGCTCGATCTTCCACAACGTCGAGCTCGAGGGCGACACGCTGTGGTTCGTCGACGGCGGCCGCCAGACCCGCATGGCGCTGTCGCGCGAGGGCGCGTGGGACTTCCTGCTGGACCTGCTCACGCTCGGCCAGCCCTATCTCGCCGACATCGCGCCGCAGCCGACCACCGCGCGCGACTACGCGTTCCAGCTGCGCCGCGCGGGCGGCACCGTCACCAGCACGGTGACGCTGCCCGCGCCCTTCGCGTTCGCGACGCCGGGCGCGAGCCAGGTCTTTCCCATCGACGCGACGGCCGTGCCGATCGTGGTGACGCGGCCGCTGGACGTGGGCGCCTTCAGCGCCACCTTTGTCTGCACCGATGCCAACGGCAACCAGACGAGCAACCGCGTGCCCGACGGCCAGTCGTTCTCGCAGGTGGACGCGAGCGGCGCGAACTTCCAGTTCAACGTCCAGGCCTTCCTGGCGAGCCTCGAGTCGGACCAGGACGGCTTCCCGGCCGCCCCGGTCACGCGCTGCGACGTGACGCTGCGCGCGATCGACAGCGTGCCCGGCACGCTGGCGCCCGACTTCCACGCGTTCTCGATCCTGCAGGCGACGCAGACGCGCAGCGTGCGCATCCTGCTGCGTTGAGCGCTCAGCCGCGCACTTCGCCCTCGCCCAGCACGATCCACTTCTGCGAGGTCAGCCCCTCGAGGCCCACGGGGCCGCGGGCGTGGAACTTGTCGGTGGAGATGCCGATCTCCGCGCCCAGGCCGTATTCGAAGCCGTCGGCGAAGCGCGTGCTGGCATTGACCATGACGCTGGCCGAATCGACCTCGCGCAGGAAGCGCATCGCGCTCGGGTGGTCGGTCGTGAGGATGGCGTCGGTGTGGTGCGAGCCGTGCGCGTTGATGTGGGCGATGGCTTCGTCGAGCGAATCGACGACGCGGATGCTGACGATGGGCGCCAGGTATTCCTCGCCCCAGTCGCTGTCCTGCGCGGGCACGAGCTTCGCGCCGGGCACGTCCTCCAGCGCCGCGAGCGCGCGTGCGTCGCCGCGCATCTCGACGCCCTTGGCCGCGAACACCGCGCCGATGCGCGGCAGGAACGCCGCCGCCTGAGCCGCGTGCACCACCAGCGACTCGGTGGCGTTGCACGGGCTGTACTTCTGCGTCTTGGCGTTGTCGGTGACGCGCACGGCCAGGTCGAGGTCGACGCGTTCGTCGACGTAGGTGTGGCAGTTGCCGTCCAGGTGCTTGATGACCGGCACGCGCGCCTCGCGCGCCACGCGTTCGATCAGGCCCTTGCCGCCGCGCGGGATGATGACGTCGACGAACTGGGGCATCGCGATCAGGCGCCCCACTGCCGCGCGATCCGTCGTCTCGACCAGCTGCACCGCCGTCTCGGGCAGCCCGGCGTCGGCGAGCGCGCGCTGCACGCAGCGCCACAGCGCCACGTTGGAGCGGATCGCCTCCGAGCCGCCGCGCAGGATGCACGCGTTGCCGCTCTTGATGGCCAGCGACGCCGCCTCGATCGTGACGTTGGGCCGGCTCTCGTAGATCATGCCGAACACGCCCAGCGGCACGCGCATGCGGCCCACGCGGATGCCGCTGGGGCGCTGCGTGACGCCGGTGATCTCGCCGATCGGGTCGGGCATCCCGGCCAGCTGCAGGCAGCCGGCGATGACGGTGTCGAGCGCGTGCGCGTCCAGGCGCAGTCGATCGAGCAGCGGGCCGGCGACGCCGCTGGCGGCGGCAGCGCGCAGGTCCTGCGCGTTGGCGGACTCGAGTTCCGTGCCGGCCTCGCGCAGGCGCGCCGCGAGTGCGCGCAGCGCAGCGTCGCGCCTGGCGCGCGGCGACGCGGCCATGCGCGAAGCGGCGGCGCGGGCAGCGGCGCCGAGGGCATCGAGGGTGGCGGCGACATCGGCTTCGGACATGGCTCGATTGTCCGCCAGCCGCCAAGTCCTCCACGGCACGCGAGTTTTCGTCTCTCGGCGAGTGTGGGATCGCCGCGACGGTGCTTGCCGCCGCGCTGCGGCCGCTCGCTAACATTCGCTGGCCGCGCAGGCTCGCACGACGCGAACCGGTCCGGCGGCACGGCGCGCGGGAGGCCTCGACGCCGCTTCTCAACCAAGCATCCGAAAGAGATCACATGAAGCCCATCATCGCCCCGCTGGCCCTCGCGGCCGCCGCGCTCGTCCCCACCCTCGCCCACGCCGGCCTGGACAGCGACAACCCCATCCACCCGCTCATCGGCGTCGCCGTCACCGGCGGCGGCGACAAGCTCTCCACCGTCGAATACTCCAACGGCTATTCCAAGGACATCACCGCCGGCGGCCTCGTGCAGATCTATGGCGGCCTCGAATACCACGAGAAGGGCTCGCCGATCGGCTTCCAGGGCACGATCGGCTACCACTTCGACAACACCAGCGCCAGCAACGGCAACCAGCGTTTCCAGCGCTGGCCGATCGAAGGCATCGTGCTGTTCAACGTGGCCCCGCAGTTCCGGCTGGGCGCCGGCCTGCGCTACGCCGCGGCCGCCAAGTTCACGAGCGACGGGGCCGGCTACGTCGGCAACGCGGACTTCAACTCGCGCCTGGGCGCCATCCTGATGGGCGAGTGGCTGATCACGCCGTCGATGGGCCTGCAGCTGCGCTACGTCAACGAGAAGTACAAGGTCAAGGGCGTGGCTTCCGACGGCACGACCCCGATCGACGCCACGATCGACGGCAGCCACGGCGGCATCGGCTTCAACTACTACTTCTGACGCCACGCGGCGGCGCGCGCGGGCACTTCATCGCAGCCCGGTAAGATCGCTGGCGCCGCCGGCCCGACGCCCCGCCGCGCTGCCGCGCCGTCGCCGCCCACCCGCCAACCGGGTGCGGCCGCCCGGCACGCCAGCCGGCTTCCGTCGCGACCTCTCCGGCTCGTCGGCGCCTCGTGCGCCCCCGTGGGTGCATGCACGCGCGCCCCGACCAGCCAGGAATCGTCCCGATGACACGCCCCACTCTCCCGATCGCGCTTCGCCGTCCGGCGTCCGCCCTCGCGCTGGCCGCGGCCTGCGCCGCACCGGCGTTCGCCGCGCCCTCGCCCGCCGAGGAGGCCGCCCCGGCGGCCGCGCCGTCCGCCATCCGGCCGCTGGCCGGCGTCCTGATCACGGGCACCGTCGGCTCGAACAACAGCAGGTTCACGAATCCCGACGGCTCGACCGTCAGCGGCAACCTCAGCGGCCGCTACGAGGCCTTCGCCGGCGCGGAATTCCCCGTCGACCCGAACGGCCTGTCGCTGCGCCTGACGGCCGGCATCCACGTCACCGGCGCCATGTCGGGCAGCGGCGGCAGCGAACACCTGACGCGCATCCCGCTCGAGGCCACGCTCTGGTATCCGCTGAACGACAAGCTGCGCATCGGCGGGGGCATGCGCTATTCGATGCGCGCGCGCTTCAGCGGCGCCGGCGGCCACACGTCCGACGGCCTCAACGCCACGCCGGCGCTCGTGCTGGGCGTGGGCTACCAGTTGCTGCCGCACCTGCTGCTGGACGGCCGCTACGTCTACGAGCGCTTCGAAAGGTACGGCGACGCCGACGCCGAAGCCAGCCACTGGGGACTGGGGCTGACGGCGATCTACTGAGGGCGGGCGACGCCGGGCAGGCGGAAGACGCCGTCCGGCAGGCCCGTGGCGCATCGTCCTGCGCGACGTGGCAGGACCCACGCACGCCGGCCAGGCCCGTCAGAGCAAGGAGTGGATCCTGCGACTGCGCTTCGCTCCGCGCAGGATGACGGGCGGAGTGCGACTCGAAGCCGCGGCATGACGGTTCCCGCGCGCAGAGCCGGATCGGCTCCGCGGCACCCACCGCTCACTCCTCGTCGCCCGCCTTCTTCTTCGCGGCCGCCTTCTTGGCCGGCGGCGCCTTGGCGGCACGCGGCTCGAACTCGAAGTTCACCTTGCCTTCCTTCTTGTCGTAGGCGAGGAAGGCCTTGAACTTGCGGCGCGTCTTGTTGGAGACGAAGTTCTCCATCAGGTCGGTCCGGCCGGTGGCCAGCAGCTTGGCCATGTTTTCGCGCGAGACGGGCTGCTGCAGGATGATCTTGCCGCTCTTGAAGTCGCAGGTGACGTGCGCGCCCACCGCGTGCTCGCAGACGTAGGACGTGCCGTGCTCGAAGACGCGGCCCGCATCCTTCGGGCAGGCGCCCAGCGACTCCTGGTCGGAGAAGTCCACCGGCTCGCCGTCGCCTTCCTTGGTCTCCTCGCCGAAGTCGAATTCGAGCTTCCAGTTGCGGATCTCGTCGTCGAACACCAGCCGCAGCTCCGCGGTGAACGGCCAGCCGGCCTTCGAGCGGAAGCCCTCCAGCGGGCCGATCTTCTTGTCGCGCAGGAACTGCTCGACCTCCTCGGTCTCGAACGCGCGGCCGGCCGGGATCTTGGTGATCGAGAACTCGCAGCTGCCCTCGCCGTCGCCCTTGGGCCCCTGGCAGGTGTAGCGGCGGTAGTTCTCCTTGACGATGCCGCCGCAGTTCGGGCACGGCGTCTTCAGCGTGGCGTAGTCGCCCGGGATCGTGTCGCGGTCGTACTCCTTGGCCTTGCGGACGATGCGCTCGGCCATCTGCGCGATGTCGGCCATGAAGGCGTCGCGCGACAGGCGGCCGTGCTCCATCTCGAGCAGCTTGTATTCCCAGTTGCCGGTCAGGTCGGGGCGCGTCAGGTCCTCGACGCCGAGGCCGCGTAGCAGCGTCATCAGCTGGAACGCCTTGGCCGTCGGGATGAGGTCGCGGCCCTCGCGCAGCATGTACTTCTCGAGGATCAGGCCTTCGATCACCTGCGCCCGCGTGGCCGGCGTGCCCAGGCCCTTCTCCGACATCGCCTCGCGCAGTTCCTCGTCGTCGATCAGCTTGCCCGCGCCTTCCATCGCCGACAGCAGCGTCGCCTCGTTGTAGCGCGCCGGCGGGCGCGTCTTCGAGCCGACGGCCTCCACCGATTCGTTGCGCACCGTCTCGTCCGGCTGCACCGGCACCAGCGTGGCGTCGTCGTCCTGCGCTTCCTTGCCGTACACGGCCAGCCAACCCGGGTTGACCAGCACCTTGCCGTTGGTCTGGAAGCGGTGCTCGGCGACCTGCGTCAGGCGCGTCGTGACCTGGTACTCGGCACTCGGGAAGAACACGGCGATGAAGCGCTTGACGACCAGGTCGTACAGCTTGGCCTCGATGTCGGACAGCGACTTCGGTGCCTGCAGCGTCGGGATGATGGCGAAGTGGTCCGAGACCTTGGCGTTGTCGAACACGCGCTTGGTCGGCTTGACGTAGCCTTCCTTGAGCGCCTTGGCGGCGTGCGGCGACAGCTCGCGCAGCGGGCCCGGCAGGTCCTCGGTCGACAGCATCTTGAGCGTGTCCTTGACCACCGGCAGGTAGTCCTCGGGCAGCGCGCGCGAGTCCGTCCGCGGATAGGTGAGCACCTTGTGCTTCTCGTAGAGCGCCTGCGCCAGCGACAGCGTGGTCTTGGCGGAGAAGCCGAAGCGGCCGTTGGCCTCGCGCTGCAGGCTGGTCAGGTCGTACAGCAGCGGGCTGGCCGAGGTGCTGGGCTTGGATTCCTCGGTCACATTGCCGGGCTGGCCCAGCACCGCGGCGGCGATCGCCTCGGCCCGCGCCTTGTCCCAGACGCGGTCGGCGCGGCGGTCGGGATCGTCGTCCTTCCTGAAGGCCGGGTCGACCCACTTGGCGTCGTACTGGCCGGCCTGGGCGTCGAACGTGGCCTTGATCTCCCAGTAGTCGCGCGGCACGTGCCGGCGGATCTTCTCCTCGCGTTCGACCACGATGGACAGCGTGGGCGTCTGCACGCGGCCGACGGTCGTCAGGAAGAAGCCGCCGTCGCGCGAGTTGAACGCCGTCATCGCGCGCGTGCCGTTGATGCCCACCAGCCAGTCGGCCTCGGAGCGGCTGCGCGCGGCAGCGGCCAGTCCCAGCATCTGCTCGTCGGAGCGCAGCTTCTCGAAGCCGTCGCGGATGGCCTGCGGCGTCATGCTCTGCAGCCACAGGCGCCTGATCGGCTTGTCGAGCTTGCCGCGAGCCGGCTCGGCATACTGGGCGATCAGGCGGAAGATCAGCTCGCCCTCGCGGCCCGCGTCGCAGGCATTGACGAGTTCGGTGACGTCCTTGCGGCGCACCAGCTTGACGACCGCGTTCAGCCGCGTCTTGGCCTTGTCGATGGGCGCCAGGTCGAAGTGCGGCGGGATCACCGGCAGGTTGGCGAAGCTCCACTTGCCGCGCTTGACGTCGAATTCCTCGGGGGCCTTGATCTCGACCAGGTGGCCGACGGCGGACGTGACGACGTAGCGGTCGTTCTCGAAATGCTCGGCGAACTTCTCGAACTTGCCGGCCGTCGGCGTCAGCGCCCGGACGATGTCCTGCGCGACGCTCGGCTTTTCCGCAATGATCAGAGTCTTTGTCATTTATTTACCTTGGGACCGCGGGGCCTCGAAAAGCCCTGCCTAAAATGCATCTCTCGCGCGCGCCCGCACACGTACACGCGCGCGCCCACAATTTCAATGTACCGAATGACGTCGAAGCTGCAAGCGCAAAACCATACCGTTCCCGCCGGCCGCCGCATCCAGGTGCGAAAGAGCGGCGTCCATGGCAAGGGGGTCTTCGCCGCCCGGGACATCGCGAAGGGGGAGGTCCTCATCGAGTACCTCGGCGAACGCATCACGTGGGAACAGGCGCTCGACCGCCACCCGCACGATCCGTCGCAGCCCGACCACACCTTCTACTTCCATGTCGACGACGGCTGGGTGCTGGACGCCAACGTCAACGGCAACGCCGCGCGCTGGATCAACCACGCCTGCTCGCCCAACTGCTTCGCCGACGAACAGGACGGCCGCATCTTCATCACCGCCAAGAAGAACATCAAGGCCGGCGAAGAACTGTTCTACGACTACGGCCTCGTGATCGACGAGCGCTACACCCCGGCACTCAAGAAGCGCTTCGAGTGCCGCTGCGGCACCCGCGGCTGCCGCGGCACGATGCTGTCCCCCAAACGGTAAGAATCTGTGAACGAACCGGGGCGTTTCAAGGCCCCGCCGCTTGCCACCTGACACGCCCATGACCGAACCACAGGCCTCCCCTCGCCCGCCGGCGAGCCCCGCGCGCCCGCACTGGGGCGCCGAGGCGCTGTGGCAGGCCATGGTGCCGCTGCTGCCGGGGCTGTCGATCGAGGTCGTGCAGACACTGGATTCGACCAATAGCGAGCTGACCGACCGCCTGCGCAACGCCGGCCGCGTGCAGCAGGATCGCCGCGGCGGCCGGGTGGGCGACCTGGCACCGCAGATGCTCGTGGCCATCCACCAGACGGCCGGCCGCGGGCGGCTCGGGCGACGCTGGCACGCGACGCCCGGCTCGTCGCTGACGTTCTCGCTGGCGCTGCCGCTGCAGCGCGAGGACTGGTCGGGCCTGTCGCTGGCCGTGGGCCTGGCCGTCGCCGAGGCGCTCGACCCGCAGGGCCACCGCATCGGGCTGAAGTGGCCCAACGACCTGATCCTGTCCGACGCAGCCGGCGCGGCCGACGACGGCCCCGACGCGCCCGCGCGCGCCGGCCGCAAGCTGGGCGGCATCCTGATCGAGTCGGTACCGGTGGGCGCGCAGCGCGCCGCCGTCATCGGCATCGGCATCAACGTGCTGCCGCAGCCGGTGGCCGAGGCGGACTACGGCGCCGCGACGCTGGCGGAGATCTGGCCGGAGGCCACGCCGCAGGACGCGCTGGCGCGCATCGGCGAGCCGCTGGCGCGCACGCTGCTCGCCTTCGAACGCGTGGGCTTCGCGCCGCTGCAGGACGCCTATGCGCGCCGCGACACGCTGCTGGGCCGACCCGTCCGCACCACGGACGCCGAGATGCCGGAAGGCGTGGCCTCCGGGGTCGACGCCGACGGAGCGCTCAAGGTGGCCGCGGACGGCCGCACGCGGCGCGTGGTCAGCGGCGAAGTGAGCGTGCGGCTCGCGGGAGCGGCCTGATGCTGCGCGGCCTCGTCGTCCTGTTCCTGCTGGTCAACGCCGTCCTGTATTGGTGGCTTCACGACAACGCCACCGCCCTGCAGTCCGACCGCGAACCGCAGCGCCTGAACCACCAGGTCACGCCCGACGCGGTACAGGTGCTGCCGGACCTGCCGGCGGCGTCCGCGCCGCGGCGCGGCGCCTCGGCCGCCTCCGCCGGCTCGGTGTCCGCCAGCGCGGCGGACGCGGTCGTGGCGGACGCCGCGACGCCGGCCGCGAGCGCCGCCGGCCTGGCGCACCCGGTCGGCGCAACGCTGGCGTGCTCGGAGACGCCGCCCCTCAACGACGCGGAATTCGCCACGTTGAAGGCGGCGCTCGGCAAGGCCGGCCTGTCCGACGCGGCCATCGGCGAGCGCCGCCAGACCAAGGGCGGCGCCTGGATCGTCTACCTCGGCAAGTTCGCGGACGCCGACGCCCGGCAGGCGAAGGCCGCCGAGCTGCGCAAGCTCGACCTGAAGGCCGAGCCCGTGAACTCGCCGGTGGCGCTCGCGCCGGGGCTGTCGCTGGGCCAGTTCACCAGCCAGGCCGACGCCGCGCAGAAGCTCGAGGAGCTCGGCAAGCGCGGCGTGCACAGCGCCCGCGTCGCCGTGCTGGACGCCCCCATCGTCCTGCGCCACCTGCAGGTGCGCGCGCCCGACACCTCGTGGCGCCGAGCGGCGGTGGGACAGCGCTTCGACAGCTGCCCGGCGGACATGCCGTCCAATACCTGAGCGCGGCGCGCAGCGCCTCCCGACGGGGCAGCGGGGAAACTCCGAACGAGCGGAGCGGGCCGTCCTCGGCGCAGCGGACCTTCTTCCGAGGCGCGCTCGATTGCCCAAGCCGTCATCCTGCGCGGAGCGGAGCGCAGTCGCAGGATCGACCCCTGAGGAAGCACCGCCTCGTGGGTGGATCCTGCGACTGCGCGCAGGATGACACGGGCGCTGCGCGGCATCCGCAGCTCTTGGCGCCAACCCTGCGACCGCGAATCGCCAATGAAGAAGGCCGCTGCATCGCTGCAGCGGCCTTCTTCGTTCATGCGGGCGCGCCGGGCGTGGCGCGCAGGCGTCACGCGCGCTTGCGCGGGCGCAGGAGCAGGCCGGCGACGGCCAGGGCCAGCAGCCAGGCCGGGTTCGCGGCGCCGCCGCCACCGCTCGAGCCGCCACCGCCGGCGGCGGCCGCCGTCACGGTGATCGCGCGGGTGACCGTCGCGCTGCGGCCGTCGGCATCGGTGATCGTCAGCGTGACGGTGGCCGTGCCGGCGGCGAAGCCGGTCAGCGTGACGCTGGCGCCCGAGCTGGCGCTGAGCGTGGCGACCGCGGTGTTGTCGATGGACCAGGCGTAGCTGGTGATCGCCGCGCCGGTGCTGCTGGTGGTGCTGTCGGTGCCGCTGAGCGTGATCGAGTTGGGCGCCTGCACCGTGGCGGCCGAGGCGGTGATGGCGGCCACGGGCGCGATGACCGCGCCGCCGGCCTCCGTCCAGACCTGCCTCACTGCCGCGCCGGCGTCAAGCATGCCCGCGCCGCAGGTGCTGGTCGTGCAGATGCACTCGTCCTGCGCCGGGCTGCCGGACGTGGGCGTCGTGCAGATGGGCGGTGCGGGCGTGGTGTCGCTCGTGGTCGGGAACGTGCGAGCGGTCGACTTCAGGATGCGCACGACGTCCGCGTTGCTCAACGACGGGTTGGCCGACAGCATCAGTGCCACGGTGCCCGTGACCAGCGGCGTCGCGAAGCTGGTGCCCAGGCTCGGGTTGTTCATGCCGTCCGAGTAGGTGGGCGAGCCCGGGCTGGTGGCGCCGGTGTTCGTCGTGGTCAGGATCGGGTACAGGCAGGCGCCGCTCGTGTTGACGCAGTTGCCGCCCGGCGCGGCGATCGTGACTTCGGGGCCGATGTCGGAGAACCCGACCTTGGTGCCGGCGTGGCGCAGGCCGGCCACGGCGATCACGACGGGCGTCTGGTTGGCGTCGGTCGCATACGGCTTGCAGTTGGCGGGCGTCCCCACCGCGAGGCCTTCGTCGTTGCCGGCCGCGGCGACCACCACCACACCCTTGTTTCGCAGTGCGGTCAGCGCATCGATGTAGGCATTGGTGCAGGCGCCCTGCGAACCCAGGCTCATGTTGATGACGCGCACCGGATGCGCGTTGGCGGGCACGCCGCTGACGGCGATGCCGCCCAGCCACTGCGCAGCCGCGATGATGTCGGAGTCGTAGCCGCCGCACTTGCCGAGCGCGCGCGCCGGGATCACGGGCACGCTGTAGGCGGTGCCGGCCATGCCGGTCGCGTTGTTGGTGGCCGCGCCCAGGATGCCGGCCGTCTGCGTGCCATGCCAGCTGCTGTTCTCGGGCACGGCGGCGCCGGTGCCGTTGTCGTTGCAGCCGAAGAAGCTGCCGTTCTTGTTGGAATTCTCCGCGGCCGTGACGTAGTCGCCCGGGTCGGACGGGTCGGCATCGCGGGCGTCGCCGTCGTTGGCGGTGGGCACGTCGTGGATGAAGTCGTAGCCCGTCAGGATCTTGCTGTTCAGGTCGGGGTGCGACGTGATGCCCGTGTCGATGTCGCCGATGACGACGGACGTGGAGCCCTTGGTGATGACCCAGGCCGGCTCGACATTGATGCTGGAGAGCACCGTGGTCGTCGGGGCGCGCAGGTACCACTGCCCGGCCGCCGGGCCGTTCGGCGCGGTCGCGGTGCTCAGGTTGTCCGGGTACAGCGGATCGTTGACCGGCGCGGCCTGGATGAAGCGCCGCTGGTCGACCTCGACCCACTCGACGTCCGCATCGTTGGCGACGGCCGCGGCCAGCGCGGTCGAGTTCATGCCCGTGCTCTTGAGCACCTGCGTGCGCGGGCCGAGGATGCGGCCATCGGTCAGCGCCAGGCCCAGTCGCGAGCCGAGCACGGCGGCCTTCTGCGGACCGGCGGCGGCGGCGGCGTTGGCGGTCGCCCGGGTGGCCGACAGGATCGACGAGCGCTCCCTGAACTTGACGATGACGCGCCCGTTGCCGGCCGGCTCGACCAGGTGGCTGGGCGCCTTGCGCACCGGATTGCTCTCGACGGCGACGAGCGCCGCTCCCACGGCCCCCGTCACCGCGATCCCCAGGCTGACTGCGCTCAGCAGTCGACTCATGCGTGCCATCGCACTCTCCGAAAGGTTGGTTCGCCTCGCCTGCGAGGCCTTGTTGTCGATGCGAGTCTAGTGGGAACCCGGTTGCAAAAGCGTTGCGCGAGTGCGTCCGGCTGGACAACCCGACCATGCCTTCGCGAACGAACGTATCCGACGCGGCATACGTCACGCCCGGTCCACGTCTCCCCTGAAATGGCAAACGGCCCGCGAGCGGGCCGTTCGTTCAGCTTCGCGCAGGGTTCGCGCGATTCCTGCGGCGGGAGTTTAGCCCGCGACGACGCGTGCCATCTCGAGCACCTTGTTCGAGTAGCCCCACTCGTTGTCGTACCAGGCCACGACCTTGACGAAGGTCTTGTCCAGCGCGATGCCGGCGTCGGCGTCGAACACCGAGGTGCGCGCCTCGCCGCGGAAGTCGGTGGAGACCACCTTCTCGTCCGTGTAGCCCAGCACGCCCTTCATCGGACCGTCGGCCGCGGCCTTCATGGCGTTGCAGATGTCGTCGTAGCTGGCTTCCTTGACCAGCTCGACGGTCAGGTCGATCACCGAGACGTCGGACGTCGGCACGCGGAACGACATGCCGGTGAGCTTCTTGTTCAGCTCGGGGATCACGACGCCGACGGCCTTGGCCGCACCGGTCGACGACGGGATGATGTTCTCGAGGATGCCGCGGCCGCCGCGCCAGTCCTTGTTGGACGGGCCGTCGACGGTCTTCTGCGTGGCGGTGGTGGCGTGCACCGTGGTCATCAGGCCGCGCTTGATGCCGAAGGTGTCGTTGAGCACCTTGGCCACCGGGGCCAGGCAGTTCGTCGTGCACGACGCGTTGGAGATGATGGCCTGGCCGGCGTAGGTCTTGTCGTTCACGCCGTAGACGAACATCGGCGTGTCGTCCTTGGACGGCGCCGACAGGATCACCTTCTTCGCGCCCGCGTCGATGTGCTTCTGCGCCGTTTCCTTGGTCAGGAACAGGCCGGTGGACTCGACGACGATGTCGGCGCCCACCTCGCCCCACTTCAACTCGGCCGGATCCTTGACGGCGGTCAGGCGGATGCGCTTGCCGTTGACGATCAGCGTGCCGTTGTCGATGGAGGCCTCGCCCTTGAAACGGCCGTGCACGGAGTCGTGCTTGAGCATGTAGAGCAGGTAGTCGGGCTCCAGCAGGTCGTTGATGCCGACGACCTCGATGTCGGAGAAGTTCTGCACGGCGGCACGGAACACCATGCGCCCGATGCGGCCGAAGCCGTTGATGCCGATCTTGATGGTCATGTCGATGTCTCTCTTGCTCTCGAAGTAAAGGAAATCCGGGCGACGTCCGAAGTGTGCCTTCAGGCGGTTACGGCGCAGGAACTTTCATCCCCGCATCGCAGCAAGGTCACTTCCCGACGACCTTGAGCGCGACGGCGACGATGTTGTCCGCCGTGATGTCGAAGAACTTGAACAGGTCGGGCGCCGGCGCCGACTCGCCGAAGCGATCCAGGCCGACGACGGCGTCGACGCGGTACTTCCACCAGAAGTCGGTGACGCCGGCCTCCACGGCCACGCGCGGGATGCCGCGCGGCAGCACCTGCACCTTGTACGACTCGGTCTGGCGGTCGAACACGCTGGTCGACGGCACCGACACGACGCGCGCCGCGACCTTGAGCCTGGCCAGCTGCTCCTGCGCCTGCAGCGCCAGGTGCACTTCCGAGCCGGTGGCCATCAGCACCACCTGGGGCTTGCGGTTCAGGCCCACTTCGCTCGGCTCGGCCAGGACGTAGGCGCCCTGCGTGATGACGTCGGCGTCGACCTTGGGCAGGTAGGGCAGGTTCTGGCGCGACAGCAGCAGCGCGCTCGGGCGATGCTTCTGCACGAGGGCCATCGTCCAGGCCACGGCCGTCTCGGCGGTGTCGGCGGGGCGCCAGACGTCGAGGTTGGGGATCAGGCGCAGGCTGGCGGCGTGCTCGACCGACTGGTGGGTCGGGCCGTCCTCGCCCAGGCCGATGGAGTCGTGCGTGAACACATGCACGACGCGGCGCTTCATCAGCGCGGCCATGCGGATCGCGTTGCGGCTGTAGTCGCTGAACGTGAGGAAGGTGCCGCCGTAGGGGATGTAGCCGCCGTGCAGGCAGATGCCGTTCATGATCGCGGCCATGCCGAACTCGCGCACGCCGTAGTTGATGTGGCGGCCGATCTTGCCCTCGGTCGTCATGACCTGGCCTTCGGCGCCGAAGCGCAGCGACGGCGTGCTCTTGGTGTTGGTCAGGTTCGAGCCGGTCAGGTCAGCCGAGCCGCCCAGCATCTCCGGCAGCCTGGCGGTGAAGAACTCGAGCGCCTGCTGGCTGGCCTTGCGCGAGGCGACCGTCTCGGCCTTGTCGTGCGCGGTGCCCACGGCCTCGGCGGCGATCTCGGCGAAGTCGGCCGGCAGTTCGCCGGCCATGCGGCGGATGAACTCCCTGGCGAGTTCGGGATGCGAGGCCTCGTAGGCGTCGAACTCGGCCTTCCACTCGGCCTCGGCGGCGGCGCCGGCCTTCTTCGCGTCCCAGGCGGCGTAGATGTCGGCCGGCACCTCGAACGGCGGGTGATCCCAGCCGAGCGCCTTGCGGGTCAGCGCGATTTCCTCGGCGCCGAGGGCCTCGCCGTGCGCCTTGGACGTGCCGGCGCGGTTGGGCGAGCCCTTGCCGATGACGGTCTTGCAGACGATCAGCGTGGGCGCGGTGGTGCTCTTGAGCGCCTCCTCGATGGCGGCGTCGACGACCTCGATGTCGTGGCCGTCGACCTTGTCGATGACGTTCCAGCCGTAGGCGATGAAGCGCGCGGCGACGTCGTCGATGAACCAGGGCTGCACCTGGCCGTCGATGGAGATGCCGTTGTCGTCGTAGATGGCGACCAGCTTGTTCAGCTTCCACGCACCGGCCAGCGAGCAGGCCTCGTGGCTGATGCCTTCCATCATGCAGCCGTCGCCCAGGAACACGTAGGTGTGGTGGTCGACGATCTCGTGGCCGGGGCGGTTGAATTCGGCGGCGAGCAGTTTCTCGGCCAGCGCCATGCCGACGGCGTTGGCCATGCCCTGGCCCAGCGGGCCGGTGGTGGTCTCGACGCCCGGGGTCACGTCCACCTCGGGGTGGCCGGCCGTCTTCGAGTGCAGCTTGCGGAAGTTCTTCAGTTCCTCGATCGGCAGGTCGTAGCCGGTCAGGTGCAGCAGCGCGTACTGCAGCATGGAGCCGTGGCCGTTGGACAGCACGAAGCGGTCGCGGTTGGGCCAGTGCGGGTTGGCCGGGTTGTGCTGCAGGTGCCGGTTCCACAGCGCGACGGCGATGTCGGCCATGCCCATCGGGGCGCCGGGGTGTCCGGAGTTGGCCGCCTGGACGGCGTCCATCGCCAGCGCGCGGATGGCATTGGCCATCAACGTGGGCATCGGGGTGGCGACGGGGGTATCGGCGGGAACGACGTTCGAGATCTCGGACATGGACGACTCTTTTTGGGGCCAGGATGCGGCGGGGCGGAACCGGCGATTTTAGACGGGCGCCCGGAAATGGCGGGGAAATCCCGGGCCGCCGCTCTTAAACTGGATCAATGAAGGCACTCATTCTTGCCGCCGGCCGCGGCGAACGCATGCGGCCGCTCACCGACGGCACGCCCAAGCCGCTGATCGAGGTGCGCGGCAAGCGACTGATCGAATGGCACCTGGAAGCGCTCGCGCGGACGGGCGTGCGCGAGGTCGTCGTCAACACGGCGTGGCTGGAGGAGCAGTTCCCCGCGGCATTGGGCGACGGCGCGCGCTACGGCGTTGCGATCACCTATTCGTTCGAAGGCCGCGACCACGGCGGCGCGCTGGAGACCGCCGGCGGCATCGCCAAGGCGCTGCCGCTGCTGGGCGACGCGTTCTGGGTCGTGTCGGGCGACGTCTTCGTGCCCGACTTCCGCTTCGACGCGGCCGACGCCCGGTCCTTCGCCGGCTCGGACGCGCTGGGCCAGTTGTGGATGGTCGACAACGCGCCGCACCATCCGGGCGGCGACTTCGGCATCACCGCCGACGGCCTCGCGAGCCGCGCCGCCGAGCCGAAGTTCACCTGGGCCAGCATCGGCCTGTTCCGCGCGGCGCTGTTCGACGACATCCCGGTCGGCACGAAGCTGGCGCTGCGGCCGAAGCTGGAGCTGGCGCTCGACCAGCGCCGGCTGCGCGCGAAGAAGTACGACGGGAGGTGGACCGACGTGGGGACGATGGAGCGGCTGGCGGCGTTGAACGCCGGCGGCTGAACGACGGCCGGCTTGGGCCGGAGGGGTCTGGCCCCTCCTCGGATCGCGCCGTCACGTCGCCACGGCGAGACGGGTCGAACGCGATTCGAGGCCGGGCCTGACCCCGATCCCTGCTGACGTTCGGGGTCAGGCACGGCCTCCGTCCGCGACAGGCATCGCGGCGACCGGCGAGGTCGCAGCGCGGACGAAGGAGGTGCCAGACCCCTCTGGTTGCGGCGCGTCCATGAAAAAAGCCCGGCGGGCCGGGCTTTCGTTCATCACGGCCGCCTTCAGGCCGCCAGCGGCTTGGTGATCTCGTCGATCCGCGCCAGCACCTCCGGCGTCAGCTTCGGGATGATCTCCGCCGCCTTCAGGTTGTCCTTCAGCTGCGCGACGCTGGAGGCGCCGGTGATGACCGTGCTCACGCGCGGGTTCTTCGCCACCCAGGCGATGGCCAGTTGCGCGGTGGTGGCGCCGAGGTCGCGCGCGATCGGCTCCAGCTTCGCGACGGCGTCGTTCTTCGCCTGGTCGGTGAGCTGGTCGTGCAGGAAGCTCATGTTCTGCATCGCGCCGCGGCTGCCGCCGGGGATGCCGGCCTTGTACTTGCCGGTGAGCAGGCCGGAGGCCAGCGGGCTCCACGTGGTCAGGCCCAGGCCGATGTCGTCGTACAGGCGCGCGAACTCCTGTTCGACCTTGGCGCGGTGGAACAGGTGGTACTGCGGCTGCTCGACCACCGGCTTGTGCAGGTGGTGGCGCTCGGCGATGTCCCAGGCGGCGCGGATGTCGGCCGCCGACCACTCGCTGGTGCCCCAGTACAGCGCCTTGCCCTGGGTGATCATGTCGCTCATCGCGTGCACGGTCTCCTCGATGGGCGTGTTCGGGTCGGCGCGGTGGCAGTAGACGAGGTCGAGGTGCTCCAGCCCGAAGCGCTGCAGCGAGCCGTCGATGGCCTGCATCAGGTACTTGCGGTTCAGCGTGTTCTTGCGGTTGACGGTGACGGCGTCCGGCAGGCCCCAGAAGAACTTGGTCGACACGGTGTAGTTCAGGCGCGCCCAGCCCAGCTTCTTCAGCGCCGCGCCCATCACCTCCTCGCTCTTGCCGCCGGCGTAGGCCTCGGCGTTGTCGAAGAAGTTGACGCCGGCGTCGTAGGCGGCGGCCATCATCTCGACGGCGGCGGCGACGTCGACCTGGTTGGCATAGGTGACCCACGATCCGAGCGACAGCTCGCTCACCTGGAGGCCGGCGCGGCCCAGTCGACGGTATTGCATTGGCGTATCTCCATGACGTCGCCTGCGTATCAACGCGATCGCAGGCATCGGGCCACAATAGCATTCCCCGCCCGACCCTCGCTCCCATGGTGACTACGCACGACAGCCGACCCACGACCCCACCGCGCCTGGCGGTGATCGGCGGCGGACCCGTGGGCCTGTCGCTGGCCCTGCTCATGCGACAGCGCTGCCCGGGCTGGTCCGTCAGCGTGTTCGACACGCGCGACGCTGCCAAGGACATCTCCGGCGATCCGCGCACCCTGGCGCTGTCCCTCGGCAGCGTGCAGGTCCTCGAGCGCCTGCGCGTGTGGCCCGCCAGCCAGGCGGCGCCGATCCGCCAGGTGCACGTGTCGCAGGCGCCGCCGACGCTGGCCACGCCCTTGGGCGAACCGGTGGTGCACATCCGCGCGGACGAGCTGGGCGTGCCGCTGCTGGGTGCCGTGCTGAGCTACGGCACGCTGCTGGCGCCGCTGCAGAAGACCTTCCTCGACGCCTGCGCCACGCCCGATGGCGCGCTCGGCTCGCGCGACGCCGGCCTGCACGCGCGTTTCGGCACCGCCGTGGCGGACGTGGCGACCGACGGCGCCGGCGTCGTCGTCACGCCCGAGGGCGGCGCGGGCGAGCGCTTCGACCTCGCGGTGATCGCCGAGGGCGGCGTGTTCGCGGACCAGTCCCGCAAGGCCGTCATGCACGACTACCGCCAGACCGCCTGGGTCGGCAGCGTCACGCTGCAGGGCGCCACGCCGGGCCTGGCGATGGAGCGCTTCACGCGCGACGGTCCGCTGGCGCTGCTGCCGCTGCCGTCGCCGCCGGGCAGCGACCCGAAGACGTCGCGCGCCGCGCTGGTGTGGTGCGTCGATTCGGCCGACGACCCCGTCGCGCCGCTGGCGGACGCGCAGCGCCTCGCGGTGCTCGCCACGCGCCTGCCCGAGGCCGTGGGCACGCCGGTGGCGATCTCGCCGCTGAAGTCGTTCGCCCTCGGCCTCAACGCCGAGGCCAGCCTGGTCGATGGCCGCGTCGTGCGCATCGGCAACGCGGCGCAGACGCTGCACCCCGTCGCCGGCCAGGGCCTGAACCTCGGATTGCGCGACGCATTCCTGCTGGTCGACCGGCTCGCCTCGGGCGCGCACGCCACCGACTCGGGCGTGGCACGCGCGCTGCGCGGGCTCGCGTTCGCGCGCGCGCCCGACCGCTGGAGCGTCATCGGCGCCACCGATTTCCTCGCCCGCAGCTTCACCTGGCACGCGCCGGGGCTGGCCGCCGCGCGCGGGCTGGGCCTGGCGGCGCTGCAGGCGCTGCCGCCGGTCAAGCGGGCATTCGCGCGCCAGATGATGTTCGGCTGGCGCTGACACCTTCCCATCGACATTCGAGAGAGACAGCCATGTTCGTGGTCGCGGGCGAAGCCCTGATGGACGTATTCACCGGCGCGACGACGCCCACCGGCATCGCGCTCGACGCGCGCATCGGCGGTTCGCCGCTGAACGTCGCGTTCGGCTTCGCGCGCATGGGCCGGCCCGTCGCGTTCCTGGGCGGCATCTCCACCGGCGAACTCGGCGGCCGGCTGCTGGATGCGCTGCGCGCCGAGGGCGTCGCACTCGACGCCGTGCACCGCAGCGCCGCGCCCACGACCCTCAGCCTGATCGGCGTGGACGCCAAGGGCGTGCCCGAGTACGCGTTCTACGGCACCGGCGCCGCGGACCGCACGCTGCCGCTGGCCGCGCTCGAGCGCATGCCCGCCGACGCCCGCCTGCTGCACGTGGGCTCGTACACCATGGTGGTGGGCGAGACGGCCGCCACGCAGCGCGCGCTCGTCGAGCGCGTGCACGGCAGGATGGTGGTCAGCTACGACCCGAACCTGCGCCTGAACGTCGAGCCCGGCCTGCAGGTGTGGCGCGACACGCTGGAATGGATGCTGCCGCGCACCGACGTCCTCAAGCTCAGCGACGAGGACCTCGGCCTGCTGTACCCCGGCATCGATCCCGCCGCCTTCGCGGCCGACTGCCTCGGCAAGGGCGCCGGCCTGGTGGCGCTCACCCGCGGCGGCAAGGGCGCGTTCGCGTGGCACGCCAGCGGCGTCGTCGAGGTGCCGCCGGTGCACGTCGACGTGATCGACACGGTCGGCGCCGGCGACACCTTCCAGTCCGCGCTCATCACCCGGCTCGACGAGCTCGGCGTCCTGACGCCCGAGCGCGTGCGCGGCATGGACGCCGAGACGCTGCTCGACGCGATGCGCTTCGCGGCGCAGGCGGCGGCGATCACCTGCTCGCGGCGCGGCGCGGACCTGCCGCGGCGCGCGGAGATGGGCATCCGCTGAACGCGGCGCGGCGCGCTCAGCGCGCGGCGGCCGCCTGCTCGAAGTAGCGGATCCGTTCCTCGTCGGCCGGGTGCGAGGCGAACGCGATCGGCAGATGGACGCCGGAGGCGGCGTGCTCGCCGGCGCGCGGCTGGCGCACCTTCACGAAGAACTGCGCCATCACGCGCGGCGAGATGCCGCTGGCGCGCAGCAGCCGCACGGCGTCGACGTCGGCCTCGTGCTCCGCGTCGCGCGAATAGCTGGCCTGTCCGAGCAGGGCGGGAATCTGCGAGTACAGGGTGCTGAAGTCGCCGTACAGTGCGCCGGTGGCCGCGCCCAGCGTCGCGGCCTGCACGAGCATGCGCATGCCGTGGCGATGGCGCAGGTGGCCCAGCTCGTGGCCGAGCACGCCCACGAGCATGTCGCGATCGCCGTCCAGGCGTCGATAGAGCTCGTCGGTGAGCACGATCGCGCCGCCCGGCAACGCGAACGCGTTCGGCCCGATGCCCGACTTGCGGAACTCGAGATGGTGGGGCGGCACGTCCACGACGGGCAGGCGGCCGACCGCCTGCTCGAAGGCCGCCCGCATCGTCTGCTGCTCGGGCGGCGTCAGCGTGCTGGGCGCCATCAGGCCGCTGGCATCGATCTGGTCGAGCGCCGTCTCGCCGACGGTCTCGTCCACGGACTGCGGCATCAGGGCGACGACGCCGCGCGCCGCCCAGGGCAGCACGTGGCGATAGCCCACGGCCAGCAGCAGCACCAGCGCCAGCGTGCTGGCCATCACCCATTTCCAGCGCTGCTGGACGCGCACGACGATCGTGTCGCGCCGGCCCGCGGCGGTGGCGGACCAGGTATCCCAGGCGAGGCTGTCGTCGCAGTGCAGCGACCCGCCGTCGGGCAGGTTCATCAGGCGCACGCCGTGGCGCGTGCGCTCGGGCCATCGAAGCGACGCCAGCGACACGCGTTGGCGCACGCCATCGTCGTCGACGATCACCAGCGCGTCGCCGGCCACGTGCACGCGCACCGGGTGCGCGCGCGCGGTGCGGCCGTCGAAGTAGTCGGCGCCGACCTCCGCCAATGGCGCCGGACCGTCCGGCGCGGGGACGGGCACGCCGGTCACAGGCCGATGTCGATGCCGAACAGGTCGCCGGCCGCGTCGCCACTGGCGTCCGGGACGCCGCCGGCGGCCTGCGCCTGCAGCTGGTCGAGGTCGCCGGACAGCTGTGGCGTGATCGACTCGACGCGCAGGCGATAGGACGCCGCCGTCGCGAACGGGTAGTACAAGCCCAGCGTCACCACCATCAACAGCCAGTTCTTGAGCGTCAGCTTGAGCAGGGCTCCGAAGGCGAGGTTGCTGCGGAACGAGACCGCGTCGCTGCGCGTGTGGCTCCAGATGAGGTTCTGCGCGCGCGACGTCGCATAGGGCATGGGCACCATCAACGCGAAGAAATAGAACACCAGGCCCAGGAACAGCGTCAGGGCGGACACCAGTGCCTTGTTGTGTGCCCACTCCGGGCTCCGGCCGCCCCAGGCCGTCACCCACAGGACGCCGCCGCCGACCGACAGCGCGATGAAGACGACCAGGAAGGACAGCAGCGTCACGCCGATCACCTTCAGGCACAGCAGGTACACCGAGCCGGCGCCGGTCGTGAGCTTCGTGTGCCATTGGCCCAGCCCGAAGTGGTCGTGCTGGTAGCGCTTGAAGTTCCACCACGCGAGCGGCATCACCAGCACCGTGGCCAGCATCACCAGGCCGAAGTCCTTCAGGTACCAGGACGGCGGGTGCTGGCGGTCGGTCACGCCCAGGCCCATCACGGCGAGCGCCAGGGCCGGGACGAACATCGGCAGCAGCGCGGCATACGCACCGCCGAGGTTGCCGGAGAAGCGGAAGCGCAGGCCGCGCCAGCTCGTGTTGGCCAGCCGGAACTGCATCGAGGCCCGCAACAGCGCGGGCCACAGCACCGCCAGGATCAGCAGCGCCACCAGCGCCGCGGTCGGCGAGAAGCGCCCGGCGACGGAATAGCAGACCAGCATCGCGCCCACGAGCAGGTAGCCGCGCAGCATCTTCCAGGGGTTGCCGTGGAAATCGAGCGCGTGGCCGTCGATCATCGTGTTGGCGTAGAAGTAGCGCAGCCGGCGCAGCTTGGCCCAGGGCCGGTACAGGCTCAGCGTCACGATGGACAGCAGCAGGTTGACGACCCAGATGCGGAAATATTCGCTGCCCGAACCGGTGAAGCGGATCTCCAGCGGGCGCTCGCGCGCCGCCGCCGCGTCCGGACCGGCCTCCGGCGTCCACGACGCCTGCGTGTTGGATTCCATGGCTCTCCCCTCGCCCGTTCGACGGGCGCTCCTCTGTTTTCGTGGCGCGATTGTCTCCCGGCACGCGGCGGCCCGCATCACCGGCAACCCGGTGCCGATGCGGATTCGTGACGGATCCGACGCCGTCAGGGCCGGTCGCGCCCCTCGTGCGCCGGCGCGTACGCCGCGTGCACCAGCCGCTGCTCCTCCACCGGCGTGCGGCCGAACAGGCGCTTGAATTCGCGGCTGAACTGGGACGCGCTCTCGTAGCCGACGCGGCTGGACGCGCGGCTGGCGCTCACGCCGTCCTGGATCATCAGCAGCCGCGCCTTGTGCAGGCGCGTCGCCTTCAGGTACTGGATCGGAGAGGTCGCCGTCACCGTCTTGAAGTGCGCGTGGAACGACGCCGCGCTGAGATTGACCTCCTGCGCCAGCGTCTCGACGTCGAGCCGCTGGTGGTAGTCCATGTGGATGCGGTGCAGCGCCTTGGCGATCTGGCCGAAATGGCCGCGCTGCGCGAGCGCCGCGCGCAGCGCCGGGCCCTTGGGGCCGGTCAGCACGCGGTAGCAGACCTCGCGCATCAGGCTGGCGCCGAACAGCTTGGTCTCGATCGGCGAGCGCAGCGCGCGCAGCAGGCGGATGACCGAGTCGGCCAGCGGGCCGTCGACGGGCGCGGTGGCGACGCTTTCGGCCCCGGGCAGGGGCTCGAACGCGGGATCGATGGCGAGCGCGAGGTCGGCGATGACGGCCAGGTCGAGCTTGACCTTGATGACCAGCAGCGGATCCTCCGGCGACGCGAAGGTCTCGCCCTCGAAGGGCATCGGCACCGACGCCACCATGAACTGGTGCGCGCCGTACTCGATGACCTGGTCGCCGAAGTAGCCGCGCTTGCGGCCGGAGCAGACGATGACGACGCAGGCGTCGTGCAGCACCGGCGTGCGCGGCAGCGACTTGTTGGAGCGTCCGAACGCCACGCCTTCCAGCAGCGAGTGCGTCATGCCCTCGGCGGGCGCCAGCTCGGCCACCAGGGCCGTCATTTCCGCACGCAGGGCGGCGTCGTCGTGCGCCATGGCGCATCCTCCGGGAGTCATCGGTCGATGACCGCACTCTATAGGAACGGGCCAGGATCCGGAAACGAAATCGTCATATTTCGGCTTCACCTAGAGTTTTAGGCAATAAGTCTGGAGTTTCAGGACTTCTCGCGACGCCCGCCATTTCCTAAACTGCGTTCACCCGGCCTCGACAGGGACCGGCGCGAGCGGCCTCCCCGGCCGCCCTGCCAGCGGACCCGTGCGAGGCCCGCGCAGCGAGACGACGCGCCGCTCCCCGCCCGCGACGAGCCCGGGTCACGGCATGCAGCGCGGGCGCCCGTCCTCCACGGGCCGTGACGACACTGACGCGTCACGCCAGGACCCCATTTCGAACCCCGACGCCTTCGGCGCGCGCCCTCAGCGCGAGCCGTCGGCATGACCACCCCCCTCGAGGAGAAGATGATGAATCGACAGACTTGGTTCGTGACCGGCGCGGCGTCGCTCCTGGGCGCCGACATCGTCCGCCACGCGCTCGCCGCCGGGCATCGCGTCGTGGCGGTCGACCCCGAGCCGCTGGCCGCGCTGCAGCGGCTTGCCGCCGTCGCGGGTGAACGGCTGCTCCTGCTGCCGCTGGACGAGATCGACGCGCACGAGGTCGGCCTCGTCGTGCAGGCCGTCGTCGACCGCTTCGGCGGCATCGACGTCCTGGTGCACGGCGCGGCCGCCTGCAGCCCGCGCAGCCCCGCCGACGCGCCGACGCCCGCCCACGACTTCAGCGCCTCGGTGCGCTCGCTGTTCAACATCACGCGCGGCGTGCTGGAGGCGATGCGCGAGCAGGGTGCCGGCCGCATCCACCACCTCGTGCCGCCCCCCGAGCTCCGGCGCGGGCCGACGCTGTTCTCGATCGCCGGCTTCTGCGAGGCCGTCGCCGCTGACGTCGCGCCGTTCGGCATCGAGGTGACGGCCGTGCCGTCGCACGAGGCGATGGCGCTGCTGCGCGCGGCCTCGGGCCGCGATCGCGGGGAGCTGCTCGAGGAGGCGTGAACAGGCGCGAAGCCGGGGCCACTCCTTCGCGCAAGCGGCAAGCGCTGGAAGGGGGCTGGCATCTCCTCGATCCACGCGACGGCTCCGGCCAGCGCCAGGCCTTCGATCGCGGATCGAGGATAGGCCAGCCCCCTCGCGCAGACCGCTCGGGCAACGGCCACCGGCGACGCGCACAATCGCGTGGTCGACATCCCCGAGGCCTTCGCATGCACCCCGACGAACAAGCCATCCGCGACGTGCATGACACCTGGATCGCCGCCGTCAACGCCGGCGATCTGGCCGAGCTGCGGGGCCTGATGACGGACGACGCCGTGTTCATGAACCCGGGCCGCGAGGCCATCGGGCCGGCGGAGTTTCCCGCGGGCTTCGGCCGCGCGCAGCGGCAGTTCCACGTGCGCTGCGTCAGCGATCCGCAGGAGGTCGCCGTCAGCGGCGATCTCGCCTATGTGCGCAGCCGGGACTCGCTGTCGCTGATGCCGCGCGAGGGCGGCGCGCCGCTCGAGATGGCCGGCGATCGGCTGACGGTCTACCGCCGCGAACGCGACGGCCGCTGGCGACTGGCGCGCGATGCGCATACCTTGTCGCCGGTGATGACGCGGGAGTGAGCCGGCGCGCTCGCGCGCGGCAGGACAGGCCGAGCGCGACCCCGCAGGGCGCGGGCGGGGCCGAAGCACGCGGCTGAACTGAGCGTCACGCGCGATGGCTCGCGGGAGGCACGATGGTCCCCGCTTGCGCACTCACCCGCGTCAGCTCCCTTTCCCATTGCTCGAACTGCGCGAAGTCCATTGCGCGCGGTTCAGCCGTGCGCGGATCCCACATGCGGCGTTCGACCTTGCCGAGGTGGCGGCCATAGACGTGGATCCCGCGCGCCGGTTGCGCCGACGGGTTGCCGATGAAATGGATGCCGTCGGGCTCGAGCACCAGCGTGTCGCCGGATCGCAGTTCGTGGCGTGCGCGGCGCTGGAGCGTGCCGGCCCGTTCGACGAACAGCTCGTCCACCTCGCAGCCCTGCGAGATGCCGACGACGGCCCAGGTGCCATGCTCGTGGATGGCGCTGGTGGCGAACGGCGGCAGCACGAGGTCGACGATCAGCAGGTCGTCCGCAGCATGCAGGAGTTCCTGCCGTCCCCAGGTGTCTGGCTCGTCGCGTTGCGACACGAGCGCGAACCGCACGAGTTGCGCAATCTCCTGGGCGCCGCCGCCGTTCGCGATGCACTCGATGCAGCGCGCGACGAAGGCGTCCGAGCCCAGGCTGCGCTCCGGTGCGCGCGCCGCGCCGGCCGTCGACCGCGCACCCGTCACAGCTTGCGGTGCTTCAACGCCGGCAGCTGCATGCGCACCTGCTCGATGCGCTCGCGCGAGAGTTCGGCGATCGCGAAGCCCTCGCCTTCGGCGCCATCCAGCGCCAGCGACAGGACCTCGCCCCACGGATCGATGACGACGCTGTGGCCGAAGGTGCGGCGGCCGTTCTCGTGCAGGCCGCCCTGTGCGGGTGCGACGACATAGCACTGGTTCTCGACGGCGCGGGCGCGCAGCAGCAGCAGCCAGTGCGCGAGGCCCGTGGTGTGCGTGAAGGCGGCGGGCACGAACAGCACGTCGCAGGGCGGGCGCATCAGGTCCCGGTACAGCTCGGGAAAGCGCAGGTCGTAGCAGATGGACAGGCCGGCGCGCCAGCCGCCGTGCTCGAAGGCCACCGGCGTGTCGCCGGCCTCGAGCACGCGGGCCTCGTCGTAGGTTTCCTTGCCGTTGTCGAACGCGAACAGGTGGATCTTGTCGTAGCGCGCGAGGCGCCGGCCGTCGGGGCCGTAGACGCAGCACGCGTTGCGCACGTGGCCCGCCTTCTTCGCGAGGATGGGCAGCGTGCCGCCCACCAGCGTGACCTGGTGCCGGCGCGCCGCGTCGGACAGGAAACGCTGGATCGGCCCGTCGCCGTCGGCTTCGGCGATGCCCAGCTTGGCATCGTCGCGCAGGCCCATCAGGCAGAAATACTCGGGCAGCGACACCCACTGCGCACCGGCCTCGGCGGCCTGCGCGATCAGGCGGCCGGCGGCCTCGAGGTTGCGGGCCAGGTCGGGCGTCGACACGGTCTGGAGGGCGGCGAACTTGGTCATGGGACTTCCTTGCGTTGCCCCGAGTATCCGCCTGCCCGGGATTTCCGACCGGCGCGGACGGCCGTGTTTCGCGGCGGCCGCCCGCGTGGCCGGCCCGGCCGGCCCGGGGTTCAGGGCGTCTCGGCGCGCGGCCGGGCCAGCGCCGCCGACGCCGCGGCCGCGGCCTCGTTGGCGCGCGCGGCGGATGCGGCGGCCGCGGCGGCGGCGACGGCGGCCTTGTGCTCGACCTCGTCCACCCTGGGCGCCGACCACGTGCCCGTCACGTGCACCTCGCGCGTGCCGGCCTCCGTGAGCGGGTTGCGCAGGAACAGCTGTGCGAGGAAGGTGCCGATGCCGATCACCGGGTTGATGGCGGCGTACGCGAGCGAGGCCGCGCCAGCGTTGATCTCGGGCACGATGATGACGTCGATGTCCTGCGTCTCGGCCTTCAGGTCGGCGCGGCCGGCCATCAGCACCGCGGCCGTCGCGCTGCGCATGCGCAGGTCCCTCGTGCTGGCCACGCCGCGGTCGATCATGACGTCGCCGGTGACGTTGTCGAAGGCGAAGCCTTCGGAGAACAGGTCGCGGAAGTCGAGCATGAAGCGGCGCGGCAGCGACTGCAGGCTCAGCACGCCCAGCAGGCGGCCGGCGCCGGCGTCGGCCTTGAGGAACTGGCCTTCGTCGATCTCGACGCGCAGCCTGCCCTGCAGGCTCGGGTAGTCGAGCGCCAGCGGCGATCCGGTCCACGTCACCGAGCCGGCCAGCTTGCCCTTGCCCTTCTTGAGCACCTGGCCCATGCCGAGGCGGCCGAGGAACGCGCCGGAGTCGGCGAGCTCGAGGTCGAAGTCCAGCGACACGTGGCGCGACGGCGCACCGCTCCAGCGGCCGCTGCCCGCGAGCCGCGCCTCCGGGGTCGTGAGGGCCAGCTTGGTCAGGCGCCAGTCGCGCCCGCCCGTCTGCGTCGTGGCCGCCACTTCGAGCTTGCCGAGCTTGTTCGTGTTGAGCACGAAGTTGTCGACGACGATGTCGAGCGCGGGCACCGAGTTCGTCTGCGACGTCTCCGCGGCCGCCGCCGGGCCGGACGCCGCCGTGCCGGTCTGCTCGGGCTCGGCATCGTGCGAATCGAGCGCCAGGCGGTCGAGCCGCGCGAACAGCTGCGCGCCGCGCGTGGGCGTCTCGGGCCGGTATTCGACGACGCCCTTGGTCTGGTCGGACGAGATGTTGGACCGCCAGACATCGTCGCCCGCGGACACCACCTGGGCCAGCATCACGTCGACGTTGGTGAGGTGGTGGCCGCCGATGACGAGGTCGGGCGTCTTCAGCGCGGCGGCGGACGGCACATAGCTGGTACCCATGTCGTCGGCGCCGGCGACCGGCCCCGCGGCCGGCGGCGGCGTGGCGGGGACGGCGGACAGGCCGCGCCACAGCGCGAGCCACGCGTCGCCGTTGAACGACGGCCCGCGCAGCGTCAGCACGCCACCGGGCTGCGGCGGCGGCAATGGCGCACCGACCGCGTAGGCCGCGCGGATCGGGCGCGGCACGTCGCCGGAGCGATCGCGCAGCACCTCGGCCTGCAACACCGTCCCCTGCGGCTGCGACAGCGCGACGCGCAGCGTGTCGCGCGGGTGGCCTTCCTCCAGCGACGCGGTGGTGGACACGGTCAGCGGCCACGTGGCGTCGGCTGGCTTGTCCAGCGGCGCGGGCAGTGCGAGGCCCAGGCCGGTGAGCGGGCTCGTCAGCGCGAACTCGGTCTGGCCCTTCGCGATGCCGATCGAGAGCTTGTAGGCGGCCTGGCCGTCGACATGCGCGGCCAGGCGCGCGAGCACCGGCTCCTCGGCCACCTTGCGCAGGCCCTCCGCGTTGACGCTGCCCTGTGCCGTGAAGCGCAGCGCGCCGTCGGCCTGGGTGCCGCCGTCGAAGGCGACGTCGCCGCCGAGCGCGCGCGCATGGCCGCCGCTGACGGCGACGCCCTTCTCGGTGAAGGCCACGCGTGCGCGGGCGTCCGCGAGCACGGGCGCGCCGGCGACGAGCCGGACGTCGTTGCCTGGCAGCGTCAGCGCGCCGTTGACGCTGGTCTGCTCGCCGTGCTGCAGCGGGATGTTCAGGCCGAGCTCGAGCTCGGCGTTGCCGGTGGCCGTGGTGGCGGCCAGGCCGTGGTGCAGCCAGCCGCCGACCGGCGATTGGGCGACATAGCGCAGGAAGTCGGTCATCGGCCCCGACACCTGGCCGTGCAGCCCCAGTGCCGCCTGCTCGTACAGGTTCTTCACGCCGCCGCTGACGTCGTGCAGCTGCAGCTCGCCCATGCGGCCGCTGGCGCCGCGGATCTCGAGGGCGCCGCGATCGAGCACCACCTCGCCGGCCACCTGCGTGAACGCGGGCCACTGCGACGGCGCGCGCGTGCCGTCGGCCTGCTGCGCGCCCGGAACGTAGGTGAGCGTGACGTTGCGCACCTGGCCGTCGATGCGAAAGTCGCCGTCGTGCAGGCGCTGGTACGGGAAGCCGGCCAGGTCGCCGCGCACGTTGAAGCGCACGTTGTCCATGTCGCCGCCCGCGAACGCCGCGGCGAGATAGCTTCGCGTGCTCTCGAGGCCCGGCTTGGGCAGGTAGCACGCCAGGCGATCGGCGCGCGCGTGCGTCAGCGTCCCCTTCAGATCGATCGTGCCGGGAAAGCGCTGGCCGCGGCCGAACAGGGCCGCGGCGGACGCGCCCGAGGCAGGCGGCGTCGTCGCGGGTGCCGCACCCGGGCCGGTCTGCCACTGCAGCTGCAGCGCGCCCTCGGCGTCGGCATTGGCGAAGCGCACGCCGTCCAGCGCCACGGAGATCGCCGGCAGCTGCGGCGCGCCGCGTACCGGGTCGATCTTCCAGCTGGCGTCGGCGCCGAAGCGGTCGAACGCGATCACCGGCTCCTCGAACACGCCAGGCAGCTCGATGCTGCCGCCGTCCAGCGCGAGATGCGCACGGCCGCTGCGCTCGTTCGCGTCGAGCGTCACCTTGGCGTTGCGCCAGCCTGGGCGGCCGCTGCGCGCGCCTTCGGGGATCGCCCCGGCGGCCATCGAGAACGCGTCGACGGTGGCGGTGACGCGGTAGACGTCGGGCGCCGCGAGCGGGCCCGACCAATGCGCATCGAGCTTGTGCACGACGCCTTCGGGCTGGTAGTCGGCCAGCCACTGGCGCGCGACCGGCGGCAGCGGCAGCGAGGCCGCGAGGCGCCGCATCAGCGTCAGGTCGAGGTGGTCGGCCGACAGCGCGCCGCCGGTCACCGGTGCGAGATCGTCCCACGGCACGCTGCCGGTGGACGTGGCCGGAGACGAGGCCGGCCGCGGCTGCCCGGCGGCCTGCGCGATGGCGTCGTCGCGATGGCGGCTGACGAACGCACGCCGGCCCAGCTTCATCACGACGCTGCGCTGCAGCTGCTGCCACGACACGCGGACGTCGCCGGCGGGCCAGGCCACGCCGTCGGCGGTCTCGAACCCGAAGTGCTCGGCCGCCAGCGCGACACCGGCCGGGTCTCGGCTGGCGCTCAGGCGGCCGCCAGCCCGCGCGATGGCCAGCGGTTCGACCTGCGGCGCCAGGCGCACGACCACGCCGTTCAACTGCACGTCGGCAGTGGCCGAACGCCAGTGGTTGTTCTGGAAGTCGAGCCACAGGCGCAGCGAGCCCTGGCCGCCATCCAGCTGGAACGGCAGGTCGACGTGGCGCTTGAGCTGGGCGACATCGCCGCGCGGCAGGTCGGCGTAGAAGGTGCCCGTCCAGCGACGCCAGTCGCCCGCGTACGAGAACAGCGGCTGGCGGGTGCGCGCGCGCAGCGAGAAGCGGTCGCCCCAGTCGGCGGGCGGCGTGGCATCGACGCGCATGTCGTGCCAGCGCAGGCCGTTGCGCAGCACGATGTCGACGCCCGTCAGCTCGAGGGCGGGCGCGGCCCGCTGCTCGTCGATCCAGCGCACGGCGCCGTGGCGCAGCACGATCTCTTCCTGGCTGAAGAACCAGTCGAGCGTGGCCGCCTCGTCGGCGCTGGAGACGGTGGCGCGCGCGGCGAGGTCGAGTCCGCCCACGTGAAGATGGCCGGCGGCGTCGCGGCGAACCAGCAGGCGGGCGTCCTCGATGTAGAGCTGCGCGAGCCGCGGCGACAGCACCAGCAGCGAGCGCGGCGACAGCGCCGCCGAGACGCGCGGCAGCCGCAGCGCCTCGGTGCCGGAGGCGTCGCGCAGCACGACGTCGCGCAGGTCGAGCGCGGGTATCCACGAAGACGAACGCACGCTGATGTGGCCGATGCGCACGGGAACCCCTACCGCGCGACTGGCATGGCGTTCGATCTCGGGGCGCCAATCCTCGATGTGCGGCAGAATCCCCCACTGCAGAGTCAGCCACGCGAGCACGACCAGGCACAGCAAGGACAGGCCCGAATAGACGACGGCTTTCCAGGCCAGTTGGAGCCCGCGCCGCCACGGCATGAAGCGCAGCCGCCTGACGACTGGATCGAAAAATGCGCTCGGTTGCAATCTCATGAAATGTTCGGCACGGGGTGGCAGCACCCCAGACCACAGTGTAGGTGGGCAAGATGAGCGCCAAAGGGCGCGGCAGGGAGTCTTTGTCGCCCGGGCCTGCCCTGAACTTCTGGTAACACGCGCCTGCCCGGCGCCGTACCGGCCGTGAACGCACCCGAGACGTCGCTACCGCTATCACGCGGCAAGGCCCCGGCCGCGCACAGCCGCTTCGTTCAGCGCGTGCGCCGCCGCCACGCGGACATGCTGGACCGCCTGCCGCCGGGCCTGCCCGACTTCGCCGGCATCGCCGCGCTGATCGCCGCGCTCGAGGCCGACGGCTTCCCCGTGATGAGCGCGCTGCGCATCGCGCGCCAGCTGGTGCTGGAGCGGCTGGCGGTGCTGGACGTCGAGCAGCATGCCGACCAGGCCGAGATCACGGCCGCGATGACGCACCTGGCGGAGGCCACGCTCGATCGCGCGCACGCGCAGGCGCTGGCCGACATCGATCCGCGCTGGGGCGTGCCGCGCAACGCGGCCGGCGAGCGCGTCGAGTTCTGGATCATCGGCATGGGCAAGCTCGGCGCGCGCGAGCTCAACGTGTCGTCCGACATCGACCTGATCTACGTCTACGAGGAAGACGTGGCCACCGACGGCGCCAAGCCGGTGAGCGCACAGGAATACTTCGGGCAGGTGGCGCGCCGCATGTACGCGCTGATCGGCGACGTCACCGACGAGGGCTTCGTGTTCCGCGTCGACCTCGCGCTGCGGCCCAACGGCAACTCGGGTCCGCCCGTGGTGAGCCTGGCGATGCTGGAGGAATATTTCCTCGTGCAGGGCCGCGAATGGGAACGCTTCGCGTGGCTCAAGAGCCGCATCGTGGCGCCGCGTTCGGCGGTCACCAGCGGTCGCGCGCTGGCGCTGCGCTCGCTGGTCACGCCCTTCGTCTACCGCCGCTACCTCGACTACGGCGTGTTCGAGGGCCTGCGCCAGCTGCACCACAAGATCCGCGAGGAGGCGCAGCGCCGCGCCGCGGGCCGGCCGGAGCGCGCCAACGACGTCAAGCTGTCGCGCGGCGGCATCCGCGAGATCGAGTTCATCGTGCAGCTGCTGCTGGTGGTGCGCGGCGGCCAGTTCCCCGAGATCCGCACGCGCTCGACGCTGAAGGCGCTCGAGAAGTTGCGCGCCACGGGCCTGATGAAGGCCGAGACGGCCGCGCGGCTGCACGACGCCTATGTGTTCCTGCGCCGCGTCGAACACCGCATCCAGTTCCTGGACGACCAGCAGACGCACCTGCTGCCGACCGACGACGACGACCTGCGCTGGATCGCCGCCAGCCTCGGGCTGTCGTGCGGCAAGAACGCCTGCGAGCTGCTCGACCGCCTGGGCGAGACGCGCGAGTTCGTCTCCACCGAGTTCGACACGCTGCTGCACGACGGCCGCGCGCCGCCGCCGCGCAACGGCGGCTGCCGCAACGGCAGCTGCGGCGCCCCGCAGGCGCAGCTGGACAACGAGAGCTGGCTCGATCGCCTGCCCGAGGAACTCGGCGAGCGCGTGCGCCAGTTCGCCGACAACCCGCGGGTGCAGAACCTGCGCGAGGAGAGCCGGCTGCGCATCGCCAAGCTGGTGCAGCGCGCCGTCGAGGAGATCCGCTCGGGCAACTGCACGATCGTCGCGGCCACGCGCTTCGTCGACTGGATCGAGCCGCTGCTGCGACGCGAGAGCTACCTGGCGCTGCTGGTCGAGCGCCCGAACGTGCAGCGCCGCCTGCTGCGCCTGCTGGGCCTGGCCCGCTGGCCGGTGCGCTATCTCATGCTGCACCCGGGCGTCATCGACGAGCTCGCCGACGAGCGCACGATGATCGAGCGCTTCGACCGCGCCGCGCTCACCGCCGAACTGGAAGACCGCCACGAGGCCTGGAAGCGCTCGGGCGAGGCCGACGAGGGCGCGCTGCTGGACACGCTGCGCCGCGCCCACCACGCCGAGGTCTTCCGCACCCTGGTGCGCGACGTCGAGGGCCGCATCACCGTCGAGGCCGTGGCCGACGAGCTGTCCGCGCTGGCCGACACCATCGTCGAGCGCAGCCTGCAATGGGCGTGGGGCCATCTCAAGAAGCGCCATCGCGACACGCCGCGCCTGGCGGTGATCGCCTACGGCAAGCTGGGGGGCAAGGAACTCGGCTACGGCAGCGACCTCGACGTGGTGTTCCTGTACGACGACGCCGGCGAGGCCGACCCGTACCAGGCCCAGGAGATCTACGCCGCCTTCGTGCGCAAGCTGATCACCTGGCTCACGCTGCGCACCGCGGCCGGCGAGCTGTTCGACATCGACACCGCGCTGCGCCCCAACGGCAACTCGGGCCTGCTGGTGACCTCGATCGAGTCATTCGAGAGCTACCAGCGCGGCCGGGGCAGCAACACCGCTTGGACATGGGAGCACCAGGCCATCACGCGCGCCCGCTTCTGCGCCGGCGACGCCGCGCTCGGCGACCGCTTCGAGGCCACGCGCCGCGCCGTGATCGAGGCCGAGCGCGACGGCGACGCGCTGCGCCAGGAGATCGCCGCGATGCGCCAGAAGGTGCGCGACGCCCATCCGCAGCGCGATGGACGCATCGACCCCAAGCACTGCGAGGGTGGCCTGATGGACATCGAGTTCGCCGTGCAGTACCTGGTGCTGGCGCACGGCCGCGACCATCCCGGACTGCAGGACAACCTCGGCAACATCGCGCTGCTCAAGCGCGCGGAGGAGGCCCGGCTGCTGGACGCGGGCATCGGCGCCGCCGCCGCCGACGCCTACCGCGAGCTGCGCCGCGCGCAGCACCGCGCACGCCTCGACGAACAGCCCACGCTGTTTTCCGAGGAGACGCTGGCGCCCGAGCGCGCCGCGGGCCGCGCCCTGTGGCGCGCCGTGTTCGGCCCCGGCGCGTGAAGGCGTCGCGCATCGACGGCATGGCCTGGGTCCTGCTGGCCGCGCTGCTGTGCGCCGGCGCCCTCGCAATCACCGCGCTGTCGTTCCACGGCGTTGTCGCGCCCATCGCCTCGCCGTTCGCGCTGGCCCTCGACTGGGAGCCGGCCCTGGGGCTGCGCCAGAGCTGGCGGCTGTGGACGAGCGCCTGGGTGCACTGGAGCGCGGCGCACCTGCTGGTCAACGCCGCCGGCGCGGCGGTCGTCGCCTTCGTCGGCTGGCGCGCCCGCCTGCCGTCCGGCGCGGCGGCGGCTTGGTTCGTTGCCTGGCCGCTGACCCAGGCCTTCATGGCGGCCGCCGGTGCCGAGCGCCTGGCCGTCCTGATGCCGCACTACGGCGGCCTGTCCGGCGTGCTGCACGCCGGCGCCATCGTGCTGGGGCTGTCGCTCGCGTGGCCGCCCGAGCACGCCCAGGCGCCCGCGCGCCCGCGCGTCATGCCCGCACCCGCGGACACCGGCTTTTCCGCCACCCCCGAATCGGCGATCGAGCCCTCGCGCCTCACCGAAGGGCCCTGGGCGATGACGGAGATGGGCGCCGTCACTGCGCCGCCCGTGTCGACGCTCGACCAACGTCCCGGCGGGGCCGCCGCCGGCAATGGCGCGTTGGGCGCGCGCTGGATCGGGGTCGCGATCGTCCTGGGCACGCTCGTGAAGGTGGCGATGGAATCCCCGTGGCACCTGGCGCCGCAGGCCAGCGCGGCGCTGGGCATCGCCGTCGCCCCCGTCGCCCATGCGTGCGGCATCGGCGCGGGCATCGTGGCGTGGGCGGGCGCGCGGGCGGTGGACGGCTGGCGGCGCTGAGCGGGCGGCGGCGCGAGAAGTCGTCGCCCCGTGAATGCGCCGTCGTGCTGTCACGGACGCGCCACGGGCCCGCCGGAGCGACCCCTACACTGGCGAGTGCCGTCGCCGGGCGCCGTCTCGCCCGCTTCTTCACGTCCAGCCCTCAGGATTCCCGATGATCACGCTCAGCGGATTCACGCTCTCGAACTACTACAACAAGGTCAAGATGGTCCTCATCGAGAAGGGCCTTCCCTTCGTCGAGGAGCACTGCGCGATGGGCGGCGACAAGACCGAGGAGATGCTGATGTGCTCGCCGCTCGGCAAGGTGCCCTATATCCGCACGGAGCAGGGCTCGCTTTGCGAGAGCGAGGTGATCGTCGAATACCTCGAGGCCCTGCAGCCCGAGCCGCGCCTGATGCCGGCCGACATCTGGGGCCAGGCCAAGGTGCGCGAGCTCGTCACCTTCGTCGAACTGCACCTGGAACTGGTGGTGCGCGAGCTCTACCCCGAGGCGTTCTTCGGCGGCCAGGTGAGCGACGCCAACAAGGCGCGCGTCAAGAAGCTGCTGGCCCGCAACATCGCCGCGTTCCAGCGCCTGGCCAGGTTCGGCCCCTACCTGGCCGGCCCCGACTTCACCATCGCGGACTGCGCCGCCTACGTCAGCCTGCCGCTGGTGGCCATGGGCAGCAAGATCATCTACGGCGAGGACATGCTGCAGTCCGCCGGCATCGACTGGAAGAGCTATATCAAGCTCATCGAGCAGCGTCCGAGCGCACAGAGAGTCACGGCGGATCGCAAGCGGGATCAGGAGGCGGCGAAGGCGGCCAGGGCGGCGGCGACGAGCTGACGAGTCGCCGGCTCGTTTCCGGGTTCCGGCAGATGAGACATCTGTACGGTCACTGCTTGTCCGTGCCGAACGGCCTGATGGCGAAACCGCGATCCTTGAACAGCTGCCAGACCTTGAGCTTGTAGGAATACAGGATCGAGTCAGGGGACGAGGCGTAGGTCCCGTTGATGGCTTTGCTCAGCGCGAATACGGTGTTCTCGTAGTCATAGCGCGCGCCGAGTTCGATCATCACCCAGACGCAGTCCCAGTTCTGCGCATAGGCCTGGCCAGAGATGATGGGCTCGTCGTCTCGCCCGATGATGTCAAGGTCGGCTCCGAGGGACTTGAACCATCGCAGGCTCTCCAGGTCATGGTCGTACGTGAAGCTCACGAGGACGGGATCACCGTCGGGGCGCCGCGTGTTGGGATCGCCTCCGGCCTTCATGATCATCGCGAGGATGTCGTGGCCATTCGGCTTGGCCAAGCGGCTTTGAACGGCAAGGTGCACGGCGCCCGCGCGGTCGGCGGCCTTCAGGTTGGGGTTCGCGCCGGCACGCAACAACGCCGCCACGGCGTGCGCAGACTGCGCGTCGACGGCAATCATCAGTGGGGTCACGTCGTGCAGGCCCCGTGCGTTGACCTGGGCACCGGCCGCGAGAAGCTGGTCGATCGACGACGCATCGCCGGTGCGGATGGCGACTTCCAGCCGCTGCTGGATGCCCGATGAGAAGAAGATCGCTTTGGTCGAAGGCATGGCGGATGACGTGGTGGGCAACGCGAGGCCGAGCGCGACGCCTACAAGAGCGGACGCGGCGGCGCGGAACATGCGGAACAGATCGCGGAACATCTGGAATCGGGGCGTTTTGGGGGCGAAGGCTTGCAGTCGAAGGGACGTTGGCATTGCAGCGCGCCTTAGCCGCATTTCGCCAGGAAAGCGTTGAGCGCGCGGCGATCATTCGCGACGTTCGTCTCCATCGACCCGAGCACGACACTCATCTTGTGCTGCGCCAGCTTGCCCAGGGTGGGCTGGTCGCTGCGCGCGCCGAGCATCTTGCCCGCCAGGGTCATGCTGTCGTCGATGGTCTCCTTGGAAGCCGCGCGGACCGCCGGGAAGGCCTGGACGATGCCACCGGTGTCGAAAGCGGTCTGCATGCTCTCGATGTGCTGGTCCAGCTCGTCGAGATAGGCTTGCTTGTCGCCGGCGAATTGCGGATCGTTGACGCTTCGCATGGCAGGGTTGCGTACCTTGATGTTGATCGGGTTCAGGCCCGGGCCCTGTCCGGCCAATTCCTGGCGCAGGAAGCGGGAGTTGATGATGTTCTGCCCGGGGTCGATGGTGTTGTTCATGAAGGTCAGGAAATCTCCTTCGGCACTGAACGCCCGGGTTCGTGAGGCCAGGCTGTCGAAGCTGAGTTGACCTGTCCTTGTGAGCGAGCTGTCGGCCAGGCCCGCGGAGTTGAAGACGCGCACCTGCGCAAGCGTGTTCACGAGCCCGCCCTCCTGCGCGATGCCGCCTCCTTTCGAGTAGCCCGCAATATCGAAGGTCTGGTCGTTCGCCACAAGGCGCTCCGTCAGCTTGCGCATCGCAGCGTACTGCGGGGTGTCCAATCCAACGCCGTTCCTGGTGTTGGCCTGCCAGTCGACCAGACTGTCGGGCTGGGTATCGCGCGGCACCAGGATCATCCTGCCCGTGCCCTCGTCTTTATATAGAGCAGCGCGGAATCCGGTCTCGTCGTTGCGCAGCTGAAGCGGCTTGATCGTCCCCGGCGGCATGCCCAGCGCCGCGTTGAGCTTCTCCGCCTCCACCGGCAACCTGGTCAGGCAAGGCTTGCTCGACGGTTCATCGCCCGGCCTGTCCCCCAGCTCGTTCAAGTCGGCGGCCGCGCGAGCCGACGGCAGCGCTTCGCGGTAGCGGTCGAAGCGTGCGACGACCGGGCCGAGGGTGCGGGCCTGCTGGGCGCAGTCGCTGTCGACCCGGCCGCTGGGCGAGCCCGGCGTGGCGGACGGCGCGATGGCGGCGTTGGGCGGGACGCGGCCGCCGGTGAGCGCCGCGATGCGGACGGTGCTCGCCTTCGACAGCTCGTCGTCCTTCGCGTGGTCGGCCCGGCAGCAGGCGACGCACGGGGCCTTGCCGGAAGCCGACCCGGCGCGCGAGAAGCTGCCCATGTCAGGCCGGCGCGCCGGGGCGGGTGAGGTCGGGGACGTCGAAGGCGGAGAACCGCAGCAGGCCGCGTTCGGACAGGAACAGCTTCATGCTCGTTTCCGGCTGCGACGTCTGGCGCACCGCCTCGGCGGCGCGCGTGGCGTCGACGCCCAGCGTGGCGCAGGCGAGCACGAAGCACATGAACAGGGCGGCATCGTGCTCGGAGGCGTCGCGCAGCGTGGGCCAGTGCGGGGCCCACAACGCGGTGCGCAGCGAGGTGTCCTGCGCGGCCTGGCGGTAGGCCGCGACGGTGGTCTGGTCGCGGATGAACTCGGCCACGCGGGAGAAGAAGTGGGCCTGCGTGATCGCGGACATCTGGGCGGTATCGAAGTGCAGCATGACGACGGCAAGGGTTGGCGGATGGCGTCATGTTCGGGCGCCGGCGAAAAACTGCCCGGCGCATTCGGCGCGATTTCGCCGCCGTTTGGCGTGCGGCGCCGCCGGTCCCCGTTCGCCGGGCGGCGGCGCGACCCTCGCGCCTCTCCGGCTTTCCGGGCGTGCAAGGGCTTGACGGCTTGTTTATCATGGTCGGTTGCCTGTCGATTTCCCATGCCCAGCTCCAAGACCCCCGCTCCCGCCAAGAAGACCCGCTCCCAGGCCGCCGCCGCTGCGCCGGCCACGGCCGCCCCGGTGGCCGCGCAGGAGGGCGCCGGCCGCTACCTCGCCAGCGCCATGCGCGGGCCGCGCGCGGACGCCGACCTCGAGCGCGAGATGCGCCTCGCGCGCCCGGACGCCCACGCCATCCGCGTGCGGGGCGCGCGCACGCACAACCTGAAGAACATCGACCTCGACATCCCCAAGCATGCGCTGGTGGTCATCACCGGCCTGTCGGGCTCGGGCAAGTCCAGCCTGGCGTTCGACACGCTCTACGCCGAGGGCCAGCGCCGCTACGTCGAGAGCCTGTCGGCCTACGCGCGCCAGTTCCTGCAGCTGATGGACAAGCCGGACGTCGACGTCATCGAGGGCCTGGCGCCGGCGATCTCGATCGAGCAGAAGGCCACCAGCCACAACCCGCGCTCGACGGTGGGCACCGTCACCGAGATCCACGACTACCTTCGCCTGCTGTTCGCGCGCGCCGGCACGCCCTACTGCCCCGACCACGACCTGCCGCTGGCCGCCACGCCCGTCTCGCAGATGGTGGACAACGTGCTCGCGCTGCCCGAGGAAACGAAGCTGATGGTGCTCGCCCCGGTCGTACGCGACCGCAAGGGCGAGTTCACCGACCTGTTCGCCGACATGCAGGCCCAGGGCTACGTGCGCTTCCGCGTCGACGGAGCGATCGTCGAGGCGAGCGAGCTGCCCGTGCTGAAGAAGACCGAGAAGCACGACATCGACATCGTCATCGACCGCCTGAAGACGCGAGCCGACGCGCGCCAGCGCCTGGCCGAGAGCTTCGAGGCCGCGCTGCGCATCGCCGACGGCCGCGCCATCGCGTTCGAGATGGACTCCGGCGCCGAGCACCTGTTCTCGGCCAAGTTCGCGTGCCCGATCTGCAGCTACTCGCTGCCCGAGCTCGAGCCGCGGCTGTTCTCGTTCAACTCGCCCGTCGGCGCCTGCCCCGGCTGCGACGGCCTGGGCCAGGTGGTCGCCTTCGACCCCGAGCGGGTGGTCGCCTTCCCGACCCTGAGCCTGGCCGCCGGCGCCGTCAAGGGCTGGGATCGCCGCAACGGCTACACGTTCTCGATGCTGGAGAGCGTGGCCGAGCACTACGGCTTCGACGTCGACGCGCCGTTCGAGACGCTGCCCGAGAAGGCGCGCGACGTGCTGCTCAACGGCTCCGGCGACGAGAACATCGAGTTCACCTACACGTCCGAGGGCAGCGGCAAGTCCAAGAAGCAGACGGTGGTCAAGCGCGCGCATCCGTTCGAGGGCATCCTGCCCAACTTCGAGCGCCGCTTCCGCGAGACCGACTCCGCCGCGGTGCGCGAGGATCTCGCCCGCTACCAGGCCGCCCGCGCCTGCCCGTCGTGCCACGGTACCCGGCTTCGCCGCGAGGCGCGCAACGTGTTCCTGGTCGGCGCGGGCGGCGATCCGGCGCAGCAGCGCAAGCCGATCTTCGCGATCGAGCACGCCACGCTGTCCGACTGCCTCGCCTACTTCGAGCAGCTGCACCTGGAGGGTGCACGCGCCGACATCGCCGACAAGGTGGTGCGCGAGATCCGCAGCCGCCTCACGTTCCTGAACAACGTCGGCCTGAACTACCTCAGCCTCGATCGCAGCGCCGACACGCTGTCCGGCGGCGAGGCGCAACGCATCCGGCTGGCGTCGCAGATCGGCTCCGGGCTGACGGGCGTGATGTACGTGCTCGACGAGCCGTCCATCGGCCTGCACCAGCGCGACAACGACCGCCTGATCGACACGCTGCGCCACCTGCGCGACCTCGGCAACTCCGTGCTGGTGGTCGAGCATGACGAGGACATGATCCGCGCGTCCGAGTTCTGCATCGACATGGGCCCCGGCGCGGGCCGCCATGGCGGGCAGGTGATCGCGCTGGGCACGCCCGACGAGGTCGCGGCCAACCCCGACTCGCTGACCGGCAAGTACCTGTCGCGCGCGCTGGTCATCCCGGTGCCCGACGAGCGACACGAATGGCGCAGCGAGCCGGAGGACGACGACCCGAAGGACACGCCGCGCCTGCGCGTGCGCGGCGCCCGCGGCAACAACCTGAAGGACGTGACGGTGGACATCCCCGTCGGCCTGCTGACCTGCGTGACCGGGGTCTCCGGCTCGGGCAAGTCCACCCTGGTCAACGACACGCTGTACAACGCCGTCGCCCGCGAGCTGTACGGCAGCCACGCCGAGGCCGCGCCGCACGAGGCGCTGGACGGGCTGGAGGCCTTCGACAAGGTCATCAACGTCGACCAGAGCCCGATCGGACGCACGCCGCGCTCCAACCCGGCCACGTACACGGGCCTGTTCACGCCGATCCGCGAGCTGTTCGCCGAGGTGCCGGCGGCGCGCGAGCGCGGCTACGGTCCGGGGCGCTTCAGCTTCAACGTGTCGGGGGGCCGCTGCGAGAGCTGCCAGGGCGACGGCGTGCTGAAGGTGGAGATGCACTTCCTGCCCGACGTCTACGTGCCCTGCGACATCTGCCACGGCAGGCGCTACAACCGCGAGACGCTCGAGGTGCTCTACAAGGGCAAGCACATCGCTCAGGTGCTCGATCTCACCGTCGAGGACGCGCTCGAGTTCTTCTCCGCGGTACCCAACATCGCGCGCAAGCTGCAGACGCTGCTGGATGTCGGCCTGGGCTACATCACGCTGGGCCAGAGCGCCACGACGCTGTCCGGCGGCGAGGCGCAGCGCGTGAAGCTGGCGCTCGAGCTGAGCAAGCGCGACACCGGCCGCACGCTCTACATCCTCGACGAACCCACCACCGGCCTGCACTTCGCCGACATCCAGCTGCTGCTGACCGTGCTGCACCAGCTGCGCGACGCCGGCAACACCATCGTCGTCATCGAGCACAACCTGGACGTCATCAAGACGGCCGACTGGGTGATCGACATGGGCCCCGAAGGCGGCGCCGGCGGCGGCACCGTGGTGGTGGAAGGCACGCCCGAGGACGTCGCGGCCTGTCCCGCCAGCCACACCGGGCGCTACCTGGCGCCGTACCTGGCCGGCTTGCGGGCCTGAGCGGACGCCCGCGTCGCGCTTTCAGCCGGCGCTGACCACGCGGTCGCGGCCGGCGGCCTTGGCCTGGCGCAGCGCGGCGCCGGCGCGTTCCAGCAGTGCCTGCGGCGCCTCGCCGCCGCGGGCGCGGGCCAGTCCGACCGACAGCGTCACGCGCTCCGTGTCCTCGCGGCCGGGCTGGCGGATGCGTGCGCTGCCGATGTGGGCTCGCACGCGATCGGCCAGCAGCAGCGCGGCCGCCGCGTCCAGGCCCGGCGCGAGCAGGCCGAAGGCCTCGCCGTCCACGCGCGCCAGCGTCGCGCCCGCCGGCACGAGCGTTCTCAGGGCTTCGGCCACGGCCTTGATCACCTGGTCGCCGAACTCGCGTCCATGGGCCTCGTTGACGCGCCCGAAGCGGTCGATGTCGGCCACCAGGAGCCACGGGCCCCGGCCGTCGACGGTCGCCAGCGGCGCCGGGCCGTCCGTCGGCGGCCGGCTCGCGGCGGGCGCCTTGGCGGCGTCGATGGCGGCGCGGGCGTCGCGCGCGCCGGCCCCGGGCATCGACGCCGCCGATGCCGGTGCCGCCAGCAGGGCGGCGAGCGCCTGGTCGAAGGCGCGCCGGTTCGACAGGCCGGTCAGCGAATCGCGCAGCGCGTCCTCGCGGGCGCGGCGCACCTCGTCGCGCAGCCGCTCGATCTCGCGCCGGCTGTCCGCCAGGCGCTGCTGCAGGCCGCCGATCTGGCTGCGCATGGTGCCGGTGTCGGCAATCACCTCGGCCACGACGTCCGCCAGCTGGCGCGGCGCCGGGACGTGGCGAGCGGCGCCGGCGGGGTCCTCGATACCCCTGGCGGTATCTCCCCGAACCAATGCGGCGGCCAGCTGGGCCAGCGTGGCCGCGTAGCGGGCGGCGTGGGCGCCCGTGGCGCCGGCCGATTCGCCGATGCCGCCCAGCACGCGCTGCATCTGGTCGACCACGTGCTGGGCGGTGTCGGGATCGACGTCGGCCACGTGGCGCGCGAACAGCGCCTGGGTGGCGAACTCGTCGAGCGCGCCCTCGCGGGCCAGCTGCTCGTCGATGGCCGCGCGCAGCGGCGGGTTGGTCTGGGCGACGTAGTCGAACCAGACGGCGTAGCTGACGGGATGCAGCCCCGCCCGCTGGCGCGACATCCAGGGCAAGGCGAGGCGCAGCAGCTCGGTGCTGCGCTCGATGCTCATCTCGTATCTCATCCCACCTCGGCTGCAGTTTATGAAGGGCGCGGCCTCGATCGCATCGGAGGACAAACGGACGGAACGCGCTCCTGTCGCGCATTCTGCCCCCGGCCACCGACGCCGACGCGACTTCCTTCGCGAACCCACGGATTTGGTGAACGGTGGACGAGCGGCGCGCCGCGATCCGTCCGGGCAAAAAAAAACCGGCGCGGCGACTTGCGTCGCGGCGCCGGTTCTTGAACGTCTCGCCGGCCGCCGAAGCGGCCGGGGCGATCAGCTCAGGTGGCTGTTGATCAGCTTGGTCATCTCGAACATCGAGACTTGCGCCTTCTTGAAGATTTCCTTCAGCTTCGCGTCGGCGTTGATCATCGTGCGCTTGGCCTTGTCCTGCAGGCCGTTCTTCTTGATGTATTCCCACACCTTCTTGGTGACCTCGGTGCGCGGGATCGGCGTGGAGCCGATCACGGCCGCCAGCGTCGGCGAAGGCGTCATCGCCTTCATGAACGCGGCGTTCGGGGTGCGCTTCTTGGCCGGAGCGGCCTTCTTGGCGGGGGCGGCCTTCTTCGCAGGAGCCGCCTTCTTGGCCGGTGCGGCCTTCTTCGCGGGAGCCGCCTTCTTGGCCGGAGCGGCCTTCTTGGCCGGAGCCTTCTTGGCCGGAGCGGCCTTCTTCGTTGCAGTTGCCATGTTGAATCTCTCCATCAAGAGGTTTTGATGTGCCGCGGTCTGGGTGAGCGTCGCATGAACTCTCGTTTCTCTGCAGACATCAGCGAGACGAATGGTACTGCCTCATGCTGTGCGTGAGAAGCCACTTCACCTATGAAAATCGCGATTCTCACGAGGGAAAAGCAAGTTTTTGTCTCGTGGAGGCATCATTCGGCCCTGCAGAGAAGCATCCGGCTCGAGTTTTCATATACCCCCTGAGGTATTTAGAGAAACTCCGCGCACCGGGTTTCTCGCCGGCGCGCGATATTCGAAGCGCGGTTTTCGCGCCGCGCCGGCGCGCGCACACCCGGGTTGTCCCGCACGAAACTCGGCGCGGGCACGCCACCTGCAGGTCCGTCGCCCCCGTTTCCACGCACCGCCGGCGAAACGCGCGACGACCGCGTCGCGTGACGGATCGCGCGCGCTTGCCCCACAATCCGGCGCAGTCCCAACCAATTCGCGGATCGTCATGAAACTCATCGTCCGCTGGCTGCTGCTGGCCGCCGCGCTGTTGCTGGTGGCGCACCTGTCGCCCGGCGTCTCGGTCAACAGCTTCGGCGCCGCGCTGGTGGCCGCACTCGTGCTGGGCCTGCTCAACATCCTGGTGCGTCCGCTGCTGGTGCTGCTCACGCTGCCCGTCACGGTGCTGACGCTCGGGCTGTTCCTGTTCGTGATCAACGCGCTGATGTTCTGGGCCGCGGCCGGGCTGCTCTCCGGCTTCCACGTCGACGGCTTCGGTTCGGCGCTGATCGGCTCGGTGATCTACTCGATCGCCTCCACCATCATCGACGTGGCGATCGAGCACCTGTTCGAGGACTGAGCCGCGCCGTCAGGGCTGCTCGGGCTCGCGCGAGTTCTTCATCATTTCCCGCCGGATCGTCTCGAGCTCGCGCAGCCGCGCGTCGATGATCGAGGCCTCGACGAAGTCGACCTTGCCGGTGCGCGTCAGGCGCTGGCCGGCGCGCAGCCGGTCGATCGCGCCGATCAGGTCGCCCTGCGCGGCATGGGCCTCGGCCTCGGCGCGGATCGCGCGCAGCTTCAGGCCCAGCGGCTCGGCGCACTGCGCGAGCAGCGTCCAGGCCAGCACGTCGCGCGGATGCAGCGCCACCCAGGTCTGCAGCGACTCGACCGATTCCTGCAGCGCGCCGCCGGCCGCGGGATCGCGCGCGGCGCCGCGCGCGACGGCGGCCTCGGCGCGCGCCATCAGCGCCGGCCGCGAGCGATCCTTGCCGAGCGCGGCGACCGCCGACACGATCTCCGGCGCCGAGCGCCGGGCTGCCGCCTCCTCCACCCGCAGCAGCAGGAAGTCGCGCGCCACCTCCGGCTCGATCGGATAGAGCCTGGGCGTGACGACCACCTGCGCCGGCGGCGCGGGCGGCGGCACGGCGCCGCTGTCCTGCTCGGCGACCGCCGCGGCGTGCCGGGCCATCACCTCCTCGGCCTGGGTGATCATCAGCGAGGCCGACGCGAAGTCGCGCAGCTCGATCGACGCCAGCGCGCCGCCGTACAGCGTGCCCAGGCGCGTCGCGTCGTTGAGCGGCGCGTTCAGGCGCGCCTGGCCCTGCATGCGGCGCAGCGCGGGGTCGGAGGTGTCCATCAGGGCCCGGGCGCGTGCCCGCATCAGCGAATGCTCGGTGAGGTGGGACTTCGCCGGATCCTGCGGCAGGCCCTGGCGCGCGCGCAGCCGCGCCGCCGCGATGCGCTCGATGGTCAAGGGGTGCGAGCGCAGCCACGGGTACTGGTTGCTGTCGTTGAGCCGGCTCACGTCCTCCAGGCGGCCGAACATGTCGGCCATGCCCGACGGCGAGAAGCCGGCGTCGGTCATCACGTCCTGGCCGAAGGTGTCGGCCTCGGTCTCCATCTGGCGCGAGAAGGTCAGCTGGCCGGTGGCCGCAGCGGCCTGGCCGCTGGTGATCACGGCCATCGGCACGTCGCCGTTGCGCGACTTCGCCGAGAACAGCAGGCCCAGCAGCATCGCGGCCATCGTCATCATGCTCTGGTGCTTGTTGGCCACCATGCTGCGCGCGATGTGGCGCTGGGTGATGTGCGACAGCTCGTGGCCGATCACGGAGGCCATCTCGTCGCGCGTGCCGGCCTGCGCGATCAGGCCGAGATTGACGCCCATGTAGCCGCCCGGCAGGGCGAAGGCGTTGAACTCGGTGTCGCGCACGAGGAAGGGCTCCCAGGCCAGCTTCTCCTCCTGCTCCGCGCTGATGTTGCCGCGCTTGAGCGCCGCGTCGTGCAGCGGCCCGAAGATGGACATCAGGTACTCGAGCAGCACCGGGTCGTCGATGACGGCCGGGTCGGGGCGGATCTGGCGCATGATCTGCTCGCCCAGCTTGCGCTCGTCGTCGATGCTGAATTCGTCCGACTCCGCCTCGCCGAGCGCGGGCAGGTTCGGTTGCGCGGCAGGCGCATGCGGCACGATGAACACATTCAGCGCGAGGCAGGCGGCAGCGGCAAGGGTGGCGAATTTCGGGCGCAAGGCAACGGTTTCCTGTCCGGTCGAGGCGCAGGCCGTCGAGGCCCGCGGTCGCTATGATGACACTGCCATGTATCGGCCATGTAGCGCGCCGTCCCTGAAGCGGACCTGTCGCCGCAGGGTCGGATTCCCGCCGCCCGCCCAAGGTTCCATGAACGACTCGCCCGATTCCCCCGCCGCCGCCGGCCTGACGCACTTCGATGCCCAGGGGCAGGCCCACATGGTCGACGTCGGCGGCAAGGCCGAGACGCGCCGCGTCGCGCGCGCGTCGGGCAGCATCCGCATGCAGCCCGCCACTCTCGCCGCCATCGCCACCGGCACGGCCAGGAAGGGCGACGTGCTGGGCATCGCGCGCGTCGCCGCGATCCAGGGCGCCAAGCGCACGTCGGAGCTGGTGCCTCTGTGCCACCCGCTGCCGCTCACCCATGTGCAGGTGCAGTTCGATCTCGACACCGCCGCGAGCGCGCTGCACTGCACCGTCCAGGCCGAGACGCTCGGCCGCACCGGCGTCGAGATGGAGGCGCTCACCGCCGTGCAAGTCGGCCTGCTCACCGTCTACGACATGGTCAAGGCGATCGACCGCGGCATGGTGATGGACAACATCCGCCTGCTCGAGAAGCATGGCGGGAAGTCGGGGTCGTGGACGGCGGAGGCGTAGCGCCGGCGAAGGCTCGTCCGCGGGTTCAAGGCCTGCGCACGGCGGACGCCGCGGCGTCGGGTTTGACCATCGTCGGCTCGCGAAGCATGGCGGCCAGGCCCGGCTGGTTCAGGTTGGCGACGTAGTGCGGGGGCAGCGGCGGAAACGGATCGGCCGAATTCGGTTCCGTGCTCTGCGGCAGCGTCATGCCGGTGGCCTCCCAGCGCGGACGCTCGAAGGCACGGATCGGCTCGTGCACGGCGCCGGCCGCGCCGATCGCCAGCACGAGGATCAGCACGTGACGCCAGGCCGAGTGCCGCGCGTCCGCCAGGGGACGCACCGCGGCCAGTGCCAGCACGGTCAGCGCGGGAATCGAACTGCGCATGGCGAGGTCGTTGGCGCCGCCGAACCTGTACAGCGGCAGCAGAAGCAGCACCGCAACCGCCAACCTCAGCACCAGGTCATAGGCCTTGAGACGCTGCAACACCCATGCCACGACACCGAACTCGATCACACAGAACGACAGGTATTGCGCCACGTATTCGCCGAGCGGCCTGCCGATGAACGCCCAGCCGCCGGGAATCGAGTGGGCGTCGAGCGTGATGTATCGCGCCACGATGGTCGCCATGGCCGCGAAGGGCAGGCCGGTGCGGATCGCGAACAGCGCCCGGAAGTCGCGGCGCCAGTCCAGGCCCGCCAGGTAGAAGGGCGCCAGGCCGATGGCGGCCAACGGCGACCACAGAGGGATCGCAGCGGCCATCAGCGGTGCGATGCGGGCGAGATCAGGCTGCCGCCACAGGCGCAGGATCAGCACCATGCCAAGCCAGGCCGGCAGGGCGTGGTTGGGCACCCAGAACAGCAAAGTCGAATTCGACGAGTACTGCGCGAGCGAGCACCACGCTTCGAGATGCTGGCTCGCGGAGGGCACTCCGTGGGTGAACCAGTAGCCGATCAGGTCCATGCCGCCGAACGCGATCATCAGGACAATGGCCAGCAGCCGCTGGCGCGCCGTCGCGAACAGGGTGCTCGCCGCACACAGGAACAGGGCGAAACCGAGCGCCGTCCACAGATAGAGCACGAAATCGCTGACGGCGGGGCTGCCGGCCAGCCAGCCCGTCACGGCGGCCGGCAGATAGTAGGCAACGGGCGCGCGCAGGATCAGCGCGAAGTCGCCGTCATACTGGTATTGCGGCGGCCACGGCGTGACCGTCAGGTCGCGCAGCACCGCGTCGCGCATGAACCAGTCGGTGTTCGCGTAGACGAAGTGCCCGACGCCTGCGATCGCCGTCCATGCCAGCGAGATGGCGACGATGGCGATGACCAGCCTGCGCGGCAGGGCCGGCTCGCGCCAACGCACGTGCTCCAGCAGTTTCCACAGTGCGAACGAGAGCAGGATGGCCAGGGTCGCCGCCACGGGCGGCTTGAACCACGCGCAGAAGATCAGCAGCGGCAGTGCCAGGTAGGCGATGACGGCGGCGTCGAGCCGGGTCAGGACGGACGCACGAGGACCGTCGAGAAGACGACGACCCGGGTCGGCGGAGAGGTTCATGTCTGCGAAGGCGCGATGTCCGCGGCAGCCTCTTCACGTCGAACGCGCTGCCGCGTTGGCCAGGCACTTTAGTGCATGGTCGGCCGGAGCGGCCGTCATGGCCGCGCGCGGGACTGAAATGGTCGCGTCAAACGTGCGTTCTGCATCGAACCGGGCGTTCGCGGTACAGGGGACGCCGCCGACATCCGCCCGGCGAGCGCGCATGCCCCGGCGGGAGGGCCCGCGGGCACGACCTTCAGCGGAAATCGCGCCAGGCAAGGCCCTGCGGCTCGGGCTGGCACTGGAACGGCTTGACCTCGAGCGTCGCGTCGGCGCACGGCGCGAAGAACTCCGCGGCGTCCTCCTTGTGGAACTCGCGCAGCCGGGCAGCGAGGTAGCGCGCGCGCTCGGACTGACCACTCTCGGACAGCGCTGCCGCCCAGGCCATCATCAGACGGCTATCGAGCAGCGAGTGCGTCGATCGCGCTAGCGCACCGAGGGCGCGCGACGGCGGCTCGGTGGTGGTGGCTTCGGCGTAGTCGGCGTGATGGGCGAACAGCAGGCTCGATTCGCCCGCCGAGATGCGGGTGGCCAGGGGCGGCAGGCCGGGATCGTCGGAGAAGATCGTGGACACGCGCAGGTAGTCCCAGGTGAAGAAGAGCGCAGCCGCCACCATCGCGCCGCCGAACCAGCGCAAGCCCATGCCCTCGCTGCCGACCCGCACGATGCGACCGGACTGGGCGGGCTCGGCAAGGCCGGCCGCACGGCGCGGCTTCGCGGTTCCCGACGATCCGCATCCCAGCGCGAAGCCCCAGGCCCAGGCGGACGGCAGCAAGAAGTAGCAATACCAGAGCGGGTACTCATCCAGGCTGTGCGCGGCGATCATCAGGATCATCATCCAGGCCGCACGCCCGCCGATGCCGGCCTCGCCTTGCATGGACCAGGCGCGCCGCAGCCCCTGGAACAGCGCCCAGGCCATCATGCCGAGCACCAGCAACGCGATCGGCAAGCCGAGCTCGACGATCAGTTGCAGGGGCAGGTCGTGCGTGTGGTCGAAGAACGCCGTGGGCCGATTCGGGAACGGCGTCAGCGTCCACGCGAAGTTGAACTCGCCCCACCCCACCCCGAGCCAAGGCTGCTGGCGGATCATCTCGATGGCGTTGCGCCAGATGGCGAAGTGCGAGCTGTCGCCTTCCGACAGCCGCGTCGCCGCGCCCGCTGCATGCGGAACGAACGACAGGTGCGCCGTCAGCCATGGCCACAGAACCACTCCCAGCGGGAACACGACTGTCGCCAGCAGCGCGATGCGCGTCGGCCAGGACAGCTTCCAGTCCGCCAGTGCATACACGACCAGCACGGCCGTGCCCGCGACAAGTCCGGTGCGCGATCCACTGAGCACGACCGCCGCCATCAGCAGCAGCCCTGCCGCTGCGCCGAGCCAGCGCGGGATGCGCCCCCATTCGACCAGCGGAACGAGCGCGATCACCGACCAGATCAGCAGGCTCGCGAGGTGGTTGGGCTGGCGCAGGTTGCCCACGGCACGCCCGGCCAGGCCCGACTGCGCGATCAGCTCGCCGTCGGCCAGCGACGGCAGGTACACCTGGATCACGGCGATGATTGCGCTGAGCACGCCCACGCACACCATGCCGAAGGCGAATGGTGCGAAAGCCTGCATGCCTTCGATCTCGCCGCCCTGCGCCGAGCGTGCGCCGAGCGACGCAACGAAGCCGGCCGCGATCAGCGACAGCAACGGCGGCAGCGCCAGAGAGGTCGGCAGCGAACCGAAGGCCCACGACGCCATGATCGCCAGCCCCATCACCGCGAGGGCCAGGTGGAGCACGAGCGTCGCCCCGCGACGGATGTCCACGGCGAGCGTCGAGTTGGCCGCCAGCAGGCACAGGCCCCAGCCGAGCACGCACAGCAGTTCGTTGAGTTGCGTCGCGGAGGGCGTGCGGTTGTAGGCGAGCAGGGGCGGGCCCATCAGCGCCAGCGCATACACGGTCAGGCGGATTTCCGGGCGGTCAACCAGCGAGCTTGGACTGTTCATTGCGGAGAAACGGGTAACTGTGCCACCCGCGGCAGCACAAACGATGCGAAGGGTACCCGAACTGAGGCAGGGCTCGCGGGGCGATCGCTGCGGGACCGTCCGCCCACGCCGTCGAGCCGATGCCCGCCTTTTCCGCCCGCGCCGGCGCTGGTGGCGCACCGACGACCCTCGAGCGTACCGTGTTCCAAGGGCTTCGTGAGGGACGCCGCAGCGCTGCTGGCCCCGGGCGGCGTGCTGGTACTCACGACGCCGAACATGGATCTCTACCCGCGTGATCTCGCGTGGAAGGGCACCTGAACGGCCGCCGTCGCGCGGCGCGCGGGCTCACCGCGTCCGGTCCGGCGCACGTGACGCCGCGCCAAAGACGAAATGGCGCTGCAGCAGGTAGCCCACCACCACAATGCATGGCGTGGCGAGCGCCCCGCCGACGAGGGGATCGAGCCCCAGTCGTGCAAATAGCGCAACGATGCCGACTTGGCCCAGATAGATCAGCAACCAGCTCAGGAGGAAGCGTCCGAACAGCGAATTGTGCATGTTGCGGAAGACGAGGTGGCCCTGCGTCTTGAAGCTCACGCAGATGCCGGCCACGAGTGAGACCAGGCTGGCGACGGGGTAGCTGAGTCCCAGTTCGAGGCCCGCTGCGTAGACCGCATACGAGAAACCCGTGTTGGCGGCGCCGACGACCACGTAGCGCACCAGCGCGTGGTGCCAGGCGGAACGCAGCAACGCCGGCCAGCCCATCAGCGACCCGCGCCTGCGTCTCGACCGAGGAACGCTGCCCTGCGTTCCGCCTCGAGCACCTGATGGATGCCCACATGCAGGCTGCGCCCGATCGGATGCGGCTGACCGGCGGGCTCGTCGGAACGAAAGCGGATGCACCGCAGGTACAGCGGCGACAGGTCGTTGATCGACGTGACGAGGCGAACAGGCCGGCGCGAGACGCGTCGGAACACCCCCACGAGCTGGGCGATGCTCGTCGGCTGCTCCGCGGCGATGATCTTCGTGACGACCGCGCCCCGGCGGTCGCGCAGGTCGTCCACGGCGGCCAGCGTGCGGTCCGCCGCATCGTCGGCGAAGAGGTAGTCGCGGATCGTGTCGAGCGGTACATAGACATGCACGACCTCGTTGGCCACGACGCGCCGCGCCAGTTGGCTGATCAGCCCCTGCGCCTTGTCGCGCGCCTGGCCCGGGCCATAGAGCGTCGAATAGCGCGCGAGCAAGGCCGTCCAGCCGGGTTGCGCTTGCACGGCCAGGCGCACCTTCGCCTCCTGCGCCAGCTTGTGCTCCGCGTAAGCCGTTCCAGGCGCGAGGGCACTGGCTTCGCTCACGTACTCGTCGCTGGAGCGGCCGTAGATCGCGCCCGCGGAACTGGCCAGCACGAGGCAGCCCGGCGTGTGGCACAGCGCCGGCTGGGTCCTCAGGCGCTCGAGCAGCAGGTCGAGCGCCGCGGACTCCTGGATCAGGCTCGCCGCATCGCTGGACATCGAACTCACGCCAGCGGCCCACGCGAGCAGCCAGCGCCCCGCCTGCGCGGCGGCGCGCGCGAAGGCGGCCACCTCGCGATCCAGCTGCCTGGCCAGCAGCTCGTTTCGACCCCAGGCCAGGCCTTCGTCGACGCCATGCAGCACGAGGCCGTCTTGCCGCTGGAGTGCACGCGTGAGAGCGCCGCCCAGCAGTCCGCCCGCACCGATGACCCAGCCCGCTTCTCGCATCACTCCATCACTCGATACGCGGCCGGGTCGGCTTGCTGCTGACGACGTAGAGCGGCCGCCCCATGGCGATGCCCATCGTGACCGCCAGGTATTCCGCGATCACGCCGAGCGCCATCAGCATCGTGCCGCTGAAGAAAGAGATGACGACGGCGAGGGACGCCCAGCCCTGCACGGGGATGTCGCCCATCAGCTTCTGGACGAGTACCCACAGCATCAAGGCCACCGCCGCCAGTACCGACAGCCCGCCGGCAAGCGTGATGAAGCGCAGAGGACGTGTCCCGCTGGTCAGCACCAGGGCCCACAGGTGGCTCAGCAGCTTGAGCATCGAATAGCCCGAGGGCCGGTCGGACTCCTTGCGCACGATGACGGGACAATGCCCGACCCGCGTCGTCAACCAGGACAAGCCGACGTCGAGATAGACGCCGTAGCCGCAATATGCCGCGAGCGAGCGGGCGATCTCCCCATCGATCAGGCGATAGCTGTTGAAACGGCCCAGCGCCTCGTTGCCCAGCACACGCACGCTGAGCGACTTCGCGAACCGGCTCGCCGCATTGCGCAGCGCGCCATGCGGCGGCGGGTTGGTCGGCTGGGCATAGACGAGCTGGTGGCGGCCGGCCAGCGCGACGTCGAGCATGCGTGGCAGGTCGGCCGGGTTCTGCTGGCCGTCCTCGTCCAGCGTCGCGATCCAGTCGCCGACGGCCCCGGCCATGCCTGCCAGGGTGGCTGCGTGCTGTCCGAAGTTGCGTGACAGCCAGACGGGGCGCACGTCGGCGTGCTCGCGCGCCAGCGCCTCGATGGCCAGGTCCGAGCGATCCGGCCCGCAATCGTGAACCAGCAGGATTTCGCAGATCCGATAGGCCACGCCTGACGCCGTGTGCCCGACCTGCGTCAGCGGAAGCAACTCCTGGATCAACGTCGGCAGGCTGTCGGCGCCGCGATAGACCGGCACCACCACCGAGATGCGCAAGGCATTCGAGCCCGTATCGGCTTCATTCATGTGACGATGTCCCTTGTCCGCGAATTCGTTCAGGCAAGCCGGCCATCATCATCGAGCAAACATCCTGTAGAACACAAGTCGCAGCACGGTGTTCAACCGCGTCGCCGCCTTGCCGATGGCCAGGTCCGCGCGCGAGCACGAGACGAGCCCCGCAGCGGTCACGCGCGTGATGAAGTCCGTGTACTGCCGGCTCTGACTGCGTCCGATCGCGACGCTCCAGGAGCCTCCCGACACCCGGAACGAGGAGACCGGCTCGGCCATGTACCAGGCATCACCGTGGGCCAGCAAGCGGATCCAGTAGTCCAGATCGATGACGAAGCCCTGCTGTCCGTCGAAGCGTCCGACCCGCTGTGCCAGCGTCCGGCGAAACAGCACGGCGCCCGGCTCTCCGATGACGTTGGTGCCTCGGCGCACGCAGTCGCGCGCGAGCGCGGCCGCGGCGATGCGCCCCGGGGCGCCGCTCCTGAAGCCGCGGCGAGCCAGCAGGCGCCCCGTCGGACCGATGATCTCGCGCGCGCCGAAGACCAGGGCGATGGCCTCGTCGGTATCGGCCTCCAGGGTGGCGACCTGTGCGGCCAGGCTTCCGGGCTGCAGCAGGTCGTCCTGGGGCAGCAGCTTGACGTATTTGCCGCTCGCCAGTTCGAGGGCGCGGTTCCAGTTTCCCTCGGCCCCGAGCCTGGTGGGATTGCGCAGCACCCGGACGCGCGAGTCCCCGCACGACTCGGCGATCTCCGCGGTGCCATCTGCCGAGGCGTCGTCGACGACGATCACTTCCAGGTCGACTCCCGTCTGCGCGAGGACGGAGTCAATGGCCGCCTCGATGTGCCGGGCACCGTTGTAGGTGGGTACCAGGACCGAGACTGTCGGGCGAGTCATGGGCGAAGCCTCGATGGCGGAGCTGCATGCGACCGGGCCGGCGTCGACCCGCATCGTCAGGACTCGTCCGTCTCCTCGTGGTAGTCGTCGTCGATGTTGACGCCCCAGATCTTCGACTTGTCGCCGCTGCCCGCGAGGAGGGCCTCGACCGCGAACCGCGCGGACAGCATCGAGTGATCCTGGTTGTTGTAGCGGTGCATGCCGTTGCGGCCGATCAGGTAGAGGTTCTTGATGCCGTCGAGGTAGCCGCGCAGCTCCTCGAAATGCTCGTAGGCATTGCCGAAGTAGCCGGGGTAGGCCTTGGGCATGCGGATCACCACGGCGTCCAGCGCGTCTGCTTCGTCGGCGAGCTTGAGCTGCTGCATCTCGCGCAGCGCGAGCGCCTTGAGCGCCTCGTCCGACATGCCCCACAGCTCGTCGTCGTCCTTGGCGAAGAACTCCAGGCCGACCCAGACCGTGTCGGGGCTGGCCACCATGTATGGGCTCCAGTTGTTGAAGATCTGCAAGCGACCGACCTTCACGCCCGCATCCTGGATGTAGATCCAGTTGTCCGCCACCAGGTGTGTGCGTGGGTCGATCGCAGCGGCGGTCTTGCGCAGTTTGCGGTACAGGACGCCGACCGTGATGAAGTCCCGGTACTGCAGCTGGGTCCCGATGCTGGCCATCGCGCCGGGCATGTCGGCCTGCATCGCGACCGAGAGATCCTTCACCGGCATCGTCGAGACCACGTTGGCCGCTTCGAAACGAAGCGTCTGCGCTCCGTCCACCAGCGCCGTCACCGCATTCACGCGGTCGCCGTCCCGCTCCAGGCCCACCACCTTGGCGCGACGGATGATGCGGCCCCCGCCGGCCTCGAAACGCTGTGCCGCCGTCTCCCACATCTGGCCCGGGCCAAGCTTGGGATAGAGGAAGTTCTCGATCAGCGAGGTTTTCTCCGGCGCGTCGCCCTTGCCGCCGGGCAGCAGCTTCTTGAGCGCGTGAGCGACCATGTTGCCGATGTTGAGGCTCTTGACCCGCTGCGCGCCCCAGGCCGCGCTGATCTCGTTGCAGGGCACGCCCCACACCTTCTCGGTATAGGACTTGAAGAACTGAAGGTACAGCGCCCGGCCGAAGCGGTTGATGAAGAAATCTTCCAGCGAGACCTCCGGCTTGATCGGCGCCAGGTGCGAGCGCGCGTAGCTGAACGCGAACTGCGAGCACTTGGCCACCCCCAGCTTGCTGACCATGTCCAGCCCGGGGCTCAGCGGGTAGCTGAAGAACGCGCCGTTGAAATAGATGCGCGAAAGCCGGTTGCGCAGCAGCATCACGGCCTCGTCGGCCTCGGTCGCGTGGATGTGCTCGGCACCCAGCAGGCGCGAGGCACCCTGGTAGGCGACGCGGAATTCGCTCTCCCCGCCCGCCCCGGGCGGCAACGCCACGGGCAGCATCTCGCGCCACCAGTTCATCACCCAGTCCGACTTGGAGAAGAAGCGGTGGCCGCCGATGTCGATGCGGTTGCCCTTGTAGTTGACCGTCTTGGACAGGCCGCCGATGTCGTCGGTGGCCTCCAGCACGAGCACGTCGCGCTTGCCCGCGCGGATGAGTTCCAGGCCGGCGGTCAGTCCCGCGGGGCCGGCGCCGATGATGACGGTGGTGTCGTTGGACATGGGTTTTCTCTTTCAGTTCGGGCCGCCGCCGCGGATGAGCGGGCTGGCGTGGCCGCGGGCTCAGTGTTGTCGGGCGCAGTCGTAGAGTCGATAGCTGCGCGATTGTTTGCGGTCGGCCGGGCGGAACGACCAGGTCGCGATGGCACCCGGAACGGCAGCGTCCTCGGTCATGCGCATCACCAGGTAGTCGGGATGGCCGGCAGTGTGGCAAACCTCACCGAGGATCTCGGCCGGCGGCGCACAGGTGTTCGGGTCCCCGAGGTCGGCGCCGGTGAGTCTGGCGACGGTCTGGCAGATCGATCGCTGCACTTCCAGTGGCGACACCGCCTTTCGACGCGCATCGAATTCGACGGCATTTCGGCGGTTGAAGAGCACGCCGCCGCCCTGCTCCAGGGCATAGAACTGCGGCCGATGCAGCAGCATCCAGGGTTCCAACAGCGACATGTCCCAATAGACCGTCGCGCCCTGCGGGATCATTCCCTCGAACGGCAGGCCCTGCTCCTGCAGGCCGTTCTCGACGAAGCGTTGCCAGTCGGATCGCTGATCCCACCAGGACCAGCCACAGGCGAGCAGGCCCGCGGCCGCGGCGGCGGCGAGCAGCCGGTTCCTGCCGCCGGTTCCGAGGCCGCGCAGCACGACGTAGCCGATGATTGCGGTGAACAGGCTCAGGCCCATCGCGATCTGCACCACGCTGGCGCCGTTGAAGCGATCGCTGAAATTGGTGACCGCCTGGTACGTCCGCCATCCGAGGATGCCCGTGGCGACGAAGGCCGCGAGCAGCGAAACGCCCGTCGCGAGGCGAACGAGCGCCGGCGTCACCGGCGCGCTCGAACGCACGAATACCCACGACAATGCGGCCCAGGCCACGCACAGCCAGCCCGTCGGCAGGTTGGCGCCGACGGCCACCGCGGCCAGGACGAAGGCCGCAGCGCACCAGCGGCCCACCGGGCCGCGCGCCCAGAAATCGAACAGCAGCACCGGCAGCAGCAGCACTGCCAACAGATGCGTGAGCCAGAACACGCGCCACAGTTGCAGTTCGGTCAGCAACACGTCATGCAGCAGGTCTGCCCCGACCCCCCAGAGGATCGTGAACGCCAGCGCGCAGGCGAGCACTGCCTTGATCAGGCGGGCGGTCGCGCTGCCCGCCAGGGTGCTCGCCACCAGGCACAGGACGCCTGCATCGAAGACTGTCGGCGTCCAGTCCAGCAGGTCGCTGTTCGCCATGAACACGAGCGCATTCGCGAATTGGACGCTCGCGAGCCACTGAGGGTCGTAGCGTCGCCACAGCGCATCGAAGGGTGCGATCCCGGCAGCCCCGGCGATCGCCCCCGCCACGACCGGCAGGGCGCCCCAGCACCAGCGCCGATCCAGCAGGCACAGGTAGATCCAGGCCGACGCCAGCGCCGGCAAGGCAATGAGGGGATGCACGGCAATGCCCAGCAGCATGGCGCCCGCCGCGGCGGCCATGCGCCCGCGCAGCAGACAAGCCAAGCCCATCAGCAGCAGCGGTTCCGCCATGACCCGCGCCGTCAGGAACGGTTCGGCAAAGCTGACGGCGCCCTGGCCACCATACGTGTGGGGCAGGGAAACGAGCGAGAGCATCGCGCACCAGCGCATGAAGCGCGAGGGCAGTTCTGCCGTGAGCAGCCAGGACCCGAGGACGAACGCCGCTTGGCAGACGAACAGGATGCCTGATTGCGACAAGGGCACGCCAAGCTGCTTGACGATCGGCGCCATCAGCAGCGAGAAGATCGAATAGCGATCCTGCGAACCGTACGCGAGGAACAGGTCGTGAGCAATGCTGTCGGGCATCAGGCGGGCCAACGTCTGCCCCAGGTACAGGACGCCGTCGTGCCGCACGCCGCGATAAGGACGGGCGATCATCCACAGCGCAGCTATCAACAACACGCCCAGTGCGGACGGGACGCGCAGACCCGCGAGCCGCTGCCAGCCGCCCGCGGCCTCGGGCGGCCTGACGGAAGACTCGGTCGCGACAGGTTCGGCGATGGAAGTCATGTGCAATCGCCTCGGTCAGGCGCAGTGGAACGGGGAACGATCGAGATGCGCGTCGCGGACGGCGCCGGTTTGAGAGCCGATGGCCGAATTGGCGCGGGTCGAGGGCGGATCATTGTCGCCGAGCGGCGACTCCCGCCTCGGCCGTCACGCGGCGACGGTGACGGGGCGCGGAAGACGGCGGGAGAACAGCAGCAGCTTGCGCGCGCCGAAGTTGAACAGGAACACGCCGACGGCGGCACACAGCTTGGCGAACATCGGGGCCATGCCCAGCACGCCGATCTGCAGCCACAGCAGCGCCTCGGTGAGGCCCAGGCCAAGGAGACCGACGCCGAGGAACAGGAGGAACTCGACCTGTGCGTTGGCGATGCTGCGGCGGCGGAATGCCCAGCGCACGCTCAGGCCGTAGGCCGTCGCGACACCGCCCAGGAAGCCGGCGGCAGCCGCGGCCTGGTACGGCAGTCCGAGGCGCAACGCCAGCGCGAACAGCGAGCAGTCGACCGCAAGCGCGAGCGCGCTGCACAGGAAATAGCGCGCGAATTCGACCAATGCCACGGGTGCCTTGATGCGGCGAGCAGCTTCAGAAACGGTGGCAGTCATAAAGATAGTAGGGTTCCGGGCGGCGACCCGGGGGTTGGTAGTTCCAGACCGCCTGCGGCGGCGCCTGCAGCGCGTTCATCAGCACGACGTTGTCCGGCGCGCCGGGCGCACGGCAGACATCGCGGATCGCCTCGTCCGTGTACTTGCAGTCATTCACGTCGTAGTTGGCATGGCCCTGCAGCGCTAGCATGACGCACGCCTCCGTCTGCACGGTCATCGGCAAGACGACAGCCTGGCGTCGCTCGAGCTCGACCGTGGCCGTGCGATTGAACACGGCCCCGGCCCCGTTTGCGACCGAGAAATAGTTTGGCCGCTGGAGCAGGATCCAGTTGGCCAGCATCTGGTCGGGCCAGTAGACCTGCGCCGTCGCAGGCAGCGCGACGCCAAACGGATTGGGTTGCCCGTAGTGCGATTCGACGTAGCGGGCCCAATCGTCCCGTTGATCCCACTGCAGGATGCCCCAGCCGAGCGCCAACACGCCCGCACAAGTGCTGACGGCCAGCGCCCAGCGGCGCCGGCTGATCACGGCACCGACCACGGCCAGCCATGCGATGACGAGCATCAGCTGCGGAACCTGGGTCGGGATAGAGACGAGCTTCCCGGCGGGAATGCCGGTGCGAATTCCTTGCAGGATGATTAGCACCAGTTCCAGGGCCTGGATCAGACCCATGATCATGGCGCCGAGTGCGCAGGCCGCGACGCCAAGCATCGCAATGCGGCGATCCAGCGCGGCGCCCCGGAGGGCCAGTAGCGCCAGGAAGATGGCCGCGACGGCAAACACGATGCTCGTCTTCGCTTGGCTGTACACGATCACGGCTGCCAACGCGGTCGCGGCAGCGGCCAAGCGCCCGACCGCGCCGCGGCGCCACAGCATCAGCACGCCCGGATACAGGGCCAGAAGCGCAAGGAGATGCACCACCCACAGGATCCGCCACAGCTGCAACTGAGTCGGCAGGACCAGGTGCAGCCCATCGACCAGGACTGCCGTCAGCAAGAGCAGCAGCGCGCCGACCGCGGCAGCGCCACGGCACATCCGACGCAAGGGCATGGCCGCGTCGACCGAGACGATCGCGAGGAATGCCAGGTCGAAGACGGCCGCCGACCAGCTTTCCTGGCCCCAGAACGAGAGGAAGTCGAAGCCGTTGGACTGGTACACGTGGTCATACCAGACCTGGTCATAGCGCTTGAACAAGCCGTCGAACGGCGCCACGCCGATCCAGCCGGCCAACGCCGGCAAGCTTAGCGCCAGGCCGGCCCATAGCCAGCGGCGATCGCGTTCGCAAAGCAGGTACCAGACGAGCGCCCACACGGGCAAGGCGATCAGGGGATGCGCAACGAGCGCCAGCACGAGACAGACCGCTGTCCAGCCCAGGCGCTGGCGCTCAAATGCGACCAGCGCAAGGATGCAGATTGGCTCCGCCAGTGTGCGTGCAGTGAGGAAGGGCTCATTGAACGAAAACGACATGGCGCCGCCGTAGTAGTGCGGCATCAGGGTGGCGACGGCCAGCATGGCCCACCGCGTCGGCGAGGGGATCGGCCGCACGAACAGCCAAGTCGTCAGCCAGAACAGCGCATGCAGGAACAGTAGCGTACCGACCTCGCCCTGCACCGGGCCGAACGCCTTCAGCACGGGCGCGAACAGCGAGGAGAAGATGCTGTAGCGATCCTGCGAGCCGTACAGGAAGAACAGGTCGTGCGACATCCACTGCGGCGTCAGGTGAAACTGAGCTTGGCCGAAATAGATCTGCGCGTCATGCCGGACGCCGCGATAGGGCCGGCAAAGAAAATAGAGCGCAAGCAGCCAGGCCACGCTGGCGAGCGCGGTCCATCTTGCCTTGCCTGCGGGGACGCCAGGCGCGCGGGCAGCGGCGCCATTCATACTGGGTACATGCGCGTGTTCATCCTCGGCAGGACGCAGGCAGGTATTGCGACGGAATGGTCGTGCCGTCCGAGGTGGCCCCGCAGGCCCATCTATAGATTCGCTTCTGGCCCACCATCGTCGCGCTCATCGGCGTGGTGGCATCGGCGTATGGCATCAGCGTGAGCAAGGCGCTGCGCACGTCGGCCGGCAACGCAGAATCGCCGGACACCTTGACGGTGACCTTGCCCACGTCCGTGGTCTGGATGGTGTCCACGTAGCGCGAGGCGCTCCCGGCCGTGTTCTCGCAACCCCAGGCGTTCGGGCCTGGCGAGCTGCTGCCGGTGGAATAGGCTTCGGACACCACGGCACGGCACTGCGAGGCCGCCAGGACTACTTCGCTGAGCCTCGATTTCGTGACGTAGGCCTGATAGGCCGGCAACGCGACGGCTGCAAGGATACCGATGATCGCAACCACGATCATCAGTTCGATCAGCGTGAAGCCACGGCTGGAGGAATGGCTGTTGAACCGCATGACTGATGTCCCTGAAACTCGTTGATCTGGCCGGACGTGCCAGCGACGCTGGAGTCCAGATCCGAATTCTGTCGATCAACCGCCTGCCGGCGCGGGAAAAAAAAGGGTGCCGAGGCACCCTTCTTTGCCGGCTATACCGCCCGGTCTTAGCCGCGGCAGGAGCCCGGCAGGTACTTGGACGGAACGGTCGTGCCATCGGCCGTGGAGCCGCAGGCCCAGCGGTAGACGCCGCCGGCATTGCCGATCATCGACTTGTCCATCTTGGTGGTACCAGAGGTATACGGCACCAGCGTCAGCAGCTTGCCGGTCACGTCGGTCGGCAGCGAGCCATCGGTCGACACGGTCACGCTGATTTCACCGTTAACGCCCGTATCCACTTGCTTGACATACTTGCTCGTGGTGGACGATTCGCAACCCCAGCTGCCGGCACCCGGAGCGCTGCTGCCGGTCTGGTAGACCTCGGAGATCGTGGTGCGGCAGCCCGAGGCGGCCAGCACGACTTCAGAGACCTTGGCCTTGACCGTGTAGGTCTGGTAGGCCGGCAGGGCCACGGCGGCGAGGATACCGATGATCGCGACGACGATCATCAGTTCGATCAGGGTGAAACCCTGTTGGACGGTACGCTTCATATGAAACTCCTGGGAGTGGGACTAAGTGCGACGAGGACGCCGCGAAAGGCTTTCGCGCTCGAGATGCATGCGAATGCCATGCCAACACGGGCGGCCCCGGGACCGAGGAAAGCGCCGTGACTTTTGCACGGAAGGTGACGCACCGTGTCAGTACTGGGCGTGCGGGTCACCTCCCGGCATGCGCCGAAGTGACATTTTTTGTCACTGCGACTCAAAGTGTCACTCCATTGTGGCATCGCCCAGCGGGCGCAGCCCAGGCAGAAAAGGCGGCTTTCCGCACCTCTGTTTCGCGGACGCCCGCCGTGGCGGACGAGCGTCAGAACAAGTCGAAGCTGTCGCCCTTGAGCAGTTCCATCAGCGGACGCTCCTGCTTGAGCGCGCGCAGGCCCGCCATCACGGCGTCGATCTCGCCCGGCTTGATGTGGGTGATGTAGATGCGGGCGTCGGCCGGCGCGACCGCCAGTTCGGCCGCCAGCGAGCTGGGGCAGTGGTGGCCGCTCGCCTTGGCGAGGCGGCATTCCGGCTCGCTGAAGGCCGTCTCGATGACCACGTGCGCCACGGGGAACTGCGCGAGGCGCTCCCAGAGCGCCGGGTTGGGGCCGGTGTCGCCGCTGAACACCCAGGCGCCGCGGCCGCCGTCGGGGCCGTGGACGGCGAAGCCGCAGGCCGGCACCGAGTGACGCGCGCTCAGCACCTCGATGCGCCGGCCGCCGAGGTCGAGCACGTCGCCGACGTCGAACGGCACGAAGCGCAGCACCGGGTATTCGGCCGTGGGCAGGCGAGTGAAGTCGGGCCAGAGCTGGTTGTTGAACAGGTGCTCGCGCAGCACGGCCAGCGTCTCGGGCAACGCGTGCACCTCGATCGGGGCCGCCCCGCGCGCCTGGCGCCGGCGCAGCACGCTGTCGGCGAGCAGCGGCACGCCCAGCACGTGATCCAGGTGCGAATGCGTCAACAGGATGTGGTCGATGCGCTCCAGCGCATCGAGCGACAGATCGCCGACGCCGGTGCCGGCGTCGATCAGCACGTCCGCATCGAGCAGGAAGCTCGTGGTGCGGCAGTCGCGCGCGATCGACCCGGAGCAGCCGAGTACCTGGATTTTCATTCGGGGATCACGCGGAGGGTGACTCGGGAGGGCCAACGGAAGATCTTGTTCTTGGGCATCTTCGGTTGCCAGCCTGGCCAACCGATGGGACTCAGCCGCCCGCAACGCGGCGGGCGACAGCTCGGTCGAGCGCGCACGAGCGACCGCGCGCGGCCGACCACGACCCGTTGCCATGGTGCCCGCGCAGCGCACCGCGTGCAAGGCGCCAAAGGCCAAGTTGTTCATGAAAGGCCGTGAATTCCTCCGCGCGATCGGGCCGGGAATTCGACATCCGGCGCGGCCGGCGGCAGGAACGGCGCCGCGCGCCTGGTCGGCAAGCTCGGCTCGCAGGAGGTCGAGGCCGGTGCCGTCGCGCGGTCCCCGCTGCACGGCACGCATCCGTGTTGGCGCGGTGCCGGCTGCCGCGGCCTCACGGCCCGGCGCGGCAGCGGTCGCGCGCCGTCAGTTCTGGACGAACTGCATCTGCGTGCCGGCCAGGTCGATGATGTCGCCGTGCTTCAGCGAGATCGCCTCCTCGCCGACGGGCTGGCCGTTGACGCTGGGGCGGCGCGAGCCTTCGACATGCGACAGCACGTAGCCGCCCGGGCGCTTGGTGACGGAGGCGACCTGCACCCCCGGCTTGCCCACCGTGGTGACGACCTTCGTCAGCAGCACTTCGCGGCCGGCGGCGCCGCCGTTGAGCACCTTGATCGACGCCGGGCCGGCGGCCGGCGGCGTGGCCGCGGCCGCGCCGGGGGCGCCCGCCGGGACGGCGCCCGGCGCACGGCCGAACGCGCCGGGGCGCAGGATCATCGTCTTCTCGTAGTCCTCGGCCTCCTCGGCCAGGAACTTGATGCGGTACTTGCCGACTTCGACCACGTCGTTGTTGGACAGCAGCTGCTTCTTGACGGCCTTGCCGTTGATGTACGTGCCGTTGGTGCTGTTCAGGTCTTCGATGTAGACATCCGACTGCGCCGCCGTCAGCACCGCGTGCTCGCCGCTGACGGCGAGGTTGTCGATCACGATGTCGTTGTACGGCCGGCGGCCGAGCGTTGTGCGCTCCTTCGTGATCTGGAATTCCTTGATCACGACGTTATCGAGCGAGACGACGAGTTTGCCCATTGAAAACCTCAGTTTCTCGCGGCCTATGTTGTCCGCTTGTCGGAAACGCCGCAGCGCTCTTTTTAATTCATCGTCCGGGCTGTGAAGACCGGTCTGTCAACGCCAGAATGACCACCAGGACTTGCCGAAACCCTGATTGCCCGCCTTGGCCCGAGCCAATATCACCGCGATATTATCGCGCCCTCCAGCAGCATTGGCAGCCTGTACCAGCATCGCACCCGCCGCGGGGAGGCTGTCGTTGGTGCGCAACAGCTGTTCGATCTGCTCGTCGGAGAGCATGTCGGACAGGCCGTCGGAGCACATTAACAGGAGATCGCCCGGCTCGACCGGATAATCGTGTATTTCGAGGTCGACGAGTTCGTCCACGCCCACCGCACGTGTAACGAGATTCTTGTGCATGGAGTAGGCCGCCTGCTCCGCCGTGATCAGGCCGGCGTCGATCTGCTCCTGGAGCAGCGAGTGGTCGCGGGTCAGCTGCTCGAGGTGGCCGTTGCGGAAGCGGTAGCCGCGCGAATCGCCGATGTGGCCCAGCCAGAGGCGCTCGCCCCGGTAGACGGCCACCACCAGCGTCGTGCCCATGCCGGCGTATTCCGGGTGGGACATCGCGGCGTCGTAGACCTCGCGGTTGGCGGAATCGACGGCGTCGAGCAGCGCCGACTTCATCTCCGACTCGCTGGGCGTGGCGCCCAGGCTCTTCAGGCGCTGGCCGAGCTCGCCCTTGACGCGCTCCGAGGCCATGCCGCTGGCGACCTCGCCCGCGTTGTAGCCGCCCATGCCGTCGGCCAGCACCGCGATCCGCCCCGCCTCGTCGACCGCCACGGAGTCTTCGTTGTTGCGGCGCGCACGGCCGGTGTCGGTAACGCTGAAGAACTCAAGAATCATGAGGACGGCAGGGTGCGGCAAGGCGCTGAATGGCGCCAATCAGCTGGCGATTGTGCCTTGGAATGGGGAAGATGCCGCCAACTCGTGCAGGGGATCGTCGCCCGACACGGTATCGGGCCAGTCCGCGGCCGCGCTGCCCGGCTCGGCGGCGGCGCACTGCTGGCGCGCCAGCCGCAGTTCGAGCGCGACCTGGCGGGCGTTCTCCTGGCGCAGGCCCGGGCTCTTGGTCAGCAGCCGCGCGAGGACGTCGTCCAGCAGCGGGGGCAGCTCCGGGCGCAGCTCGCGCACGCGCGGCGCGTCCTGGTGCGCGATGCGCGCGAGCAGATCGCCCATCGAGTCGGACTCGAACGGCCGGCGGCCGACCAGCAGCTCGAACAGCAGGATGCCCAGCGCGTAGAGGTCGCACTGCGCCGTGGCATCGGCGCCGGCCAGCTGTTCCGGCGCCATGTAGGCCGGCGTGCCCAGCATCACGCCGCTGCGCGTGGCGGCGGTGTCGGCGACGCGGGCGGAGCCGAAGTCGGTGACCTTGACGGTGCCCGTCGTCGGGTCGAACAGGATGTTGGACGGCTTGATGTCGCGGTGGACGATGCCCGAGCGGTGCGCCAGGTCGAGCGCGAGCGCCACGCGCTGGCAGATGCCCACGACGACGCCCTCGGGCAGCAGCCGGCTGGCGCTGGCGTAGCGCGACATGTCCGTGCCGTGCACCCACTCCATGGCGAGCCAGCCGGTGGTGGCGTCGCCCTCGCCCTGCACGCCGCCGGCATGCACCGCGACGATGTAGTCGTGCTTGAGCCGTGCCGCGGCCTCGGCCTCGCGCAGGAAGCGCTCGCGCCAGAGTCCACGGTCGGTGCCGCTGGCGCTGCCGATGCGCACCGTCTTGAGCGCGATCAGCTGGCCCGTCGTGCGATCGGTGGCCTGGTAGATGGTGGCGCGCTCGCTGCGGGCGATCACGTGGCGGAGTGCATAGTCGGTCACCTTGGGCATGTCGCTCGCCGGGCCGAACTGCGGCACCTGGACGTGCGGCATCGCGGGCGCCGCCGCACCGGCCGCCGCGAAACCGAACATGCGCTTCAAGCGGAACCACGCCGGCGGCGCCGCCGGGGGCGGTGGCGCGGGCTTGGGGAGCGAGGAACGCGGCATCCTGCAAGGTTGTCGGCAGTCGGCGCGCCCGTCAACCCGCCGCTATCGATAGCTGCACTCAATGCGGGCTTTCGTCACGCGCTGTCGAGCAGCCGTCCCGTCAGCCGCGCGACTTCGCCCGCCTTTGCAGCAGCTTGCCGGCGATCACGACGAGGATCGCGCCGACGAGCCCGGCGATGCGCACGGTGTTTTCCGACGGCTGGCCCAGGCGCGGCGGGATCGCCGGATCGGTGAGCATCATCTCCCCCGCCAGCCAGCCCAGAAGTGCCGCGCCGGCCACGATGATGACCGGGAAGCGCTCCATCACCTTCAGGATCAACGTGCTGCCGAAGACGATCAGCGGGATGCTGATGACCAGGCCCGCGATCAACAGCGTCCAGTTGCCTTGCGCCGCCGCCGCCACGGCCAGCACGTTGTCCAGGCTCATCACGAGGTCCGCGACCAGGATCGTGCGCACCGCTGCGCCGATACCCATGGGCTGCGCCGCGTGATCGTGCTGCTCTTCCTCTTCGGACATCAGATTGGCGCCGATCCAGAGCAGCGCCAGCCCGCCCGCAAGTTTCAATCCGGGCACGCCCAGCATCGTCACCGCGATGGCCGTCAGCACGATCCGCATGAGGATCGCGGCGCCGCTGCCGAACACGATCGCCTTCTTCTGCTGGTGGGCAGGCAGCCCGCGCGCGGCCATCGCGATGACGACGGCGTTGTCGCCCGACAGCAGCACGTTGGCCACGATGATGGAGCCGAGAGCGGCCCAGAAGGCGGGGGTCAGCAGGAGTTCCAAGATCGCGCAGGCAAAAGGGGTGGACGGGCAAAGAAAAAGGAGCCCGTGGGCTCCTCGTTCGTGCCGGGATCGCAGTCTACCTGCGGCCGGCAAGCTTCCGTTCAGTTTCGCGCGGGTGGCGTGCGAAACCGCCGGTGACAACTTTTCTGGCGGCGCAACACTCGGTCGCTCCCGGGCGCAGGCCGCCGCCGCCTCGGGGCTACCCGCCGCATGCCGCGGGCAGGCCCGTCGAGTCGTCAGAGCAGCGCCTTGAGCAGCTTGCCCATCTCGGACGGATTGCGCGTGACCTTGAAGCCGCACTCTTCCATGATGGCGAGCTTGGCGTCGGCCGTGTCGGCACCGCCGGAGATCAGCGCGCCGGCATGGCCCATGCGCTTGCCCGGAGGGGCGGTGACGCCGGCGATGAAGCCGACGATCGGCTTCTTCATGTTGTCCTTGCACCAGCGCGCGGCGTCCGCCTCGTCCGGGCCGCCGATCTCGCCGATCATGATGACGGCATCGGTCTCGGGATCGTCGTTGAACGCCTTCATCACGTCGATGTGCTTCAGGCCGTTGATCGGGTCGCCGCCGATGCCCACCGCCGACGACTGGCCCAGGCCGATCTCGGTCAGCTGCGCCACCGCTTCGTACGTGAGCGTGCCGGAGCGCGAGACGACGCCAATGCGGCCCTTGCGATGGATGTGGCCGGGCATGATGCCGATCTTGATCTCGTCGGGCGTGATCAGGCCGGGGCAGTTGGGGCCCAGCAGCAGCGTCTTCTTGCCGCCGGCGGCTTCCTTGGCCTTCATCTTGTTGCGCACCATCAGCATGTCGCGCACGGGGATGCCTTCGGTGATGCAGACCACCAGGTCGAGGTCGGCCTCGACGGCTTCCCAGATCGCGGCGGCGGCGCCTGCGGGCGGCACGTAGATGACCGACACGTCGGCGCCGGTCTGCTGCTTGGCTTCGGCGACGGTGGCGAAGATGGGGATATCGGAGAACTTCTCGCCCGCCTTCTTCGGGTTCACGCCGGCGACGAACGCGTTCTTGCCGTTGGCGTAGGCCTGGCAGCCGAGGGTGTGGAACTGTCCGGTCTTGCCCGTGATGCCCTGGGTGATGACCTTGGTGTCTTTGTTGATGTAGATCGACATGTCTTGAATTCCTTGGTCTGGGCTTAGGCCACTGCGGCGACGATCTTGGTGGCGGCTTCGGCCATCGTGTCGGCGGCGATGATGGGCAGGCCGGATTCGGCCAGCATCTTCTTGCCCAGTTCCTCGTTCGTGCCCTTCATGCGCACGACCAGCGGCACCTGCAGGTTCACGGCCTTGCAGGCGGTGATGACGCCTTCGGCGATGGTGTCGCACTTCATGATGCCGCCGAAGATGTTGACCAGGATGCCCTCGACATGCGGGTTCTTCAGCATGATCTTGAAGGCCTCGGTCACCTTCTCGGCCGTCGCGCCGCCGCCGACGTCCAGGAAGTTGGCCGGCTCGCCGCCGAACAGCTTGATGGTGTCCATCGTGGCCATCGCCAGGCCGGCGCCGTTCACGAGGCAGCCGATGTTGCCGTCGAGGCTGATGTAGGCGAGGTCGAACTTCGAGGCCTCGATCTCGGCCGGGTCTTCTTCGTCGAGGTCGCGGTAGGCGACGATCTCGGGGTGGCGGAACAGCGCGTTGGCGTCGAAGTTGAACTTGGCGTCCAGCGCGATCAGGTTGCCCTTGCTGTCGCAGTTGAGCGGGTTGATCTCGACCAGCGAGGCGTCGGTGTCCATGTAGCACTGGTAGAGCTTCTGGAACAGGTCGACGGCCTGGGCGTGCGAGCCTTCCGGCAGGCCGATGGCGGCGGCGATCTTCTTCGCCTGCGCGGCGGACAGGCCCGTCAGCGGGTCGATCACCTCGGTGATGATCTTCTCGGGCGTGGCGTGCGCCACTTCCTCGATGTCCATGCCGCCTTCGCTGGAGGCGATGAACGCGACCTTCTGCGTGGCGCGGTCGGTGACCAGCGAGACGTAGTATTCCTTCTTGATGTCGGCGCCTTCCTCGATGTAGAGGCGGCGGACCTTCTGGCCTTCGGGACCGGTCTGGTGCGTCTTGAGCTGCATGCCCAGGATCTCGCCGGCCAGCTTCTTCAGGTCGTCCATCGAACGGGCGAGCTTGACGCCACCGCCCTTGCCGCGGCCGCCCGCGTGGATCTGGGCCTTGACGACCCAGACGCTGCCGCCGAGTTTCTGAGCGGCTTCCACCGCCTCCTGCACCGTGAAGGCGGGGTAGCCGCGCGGCACGGGCACGCCGAACTGGCGCAGGAGTTCCTTGCCTTGGTATTCGTGGATCTTCATGGAAGCGTCTTCTCGAAGTGATCGACTAAAGGGAGTGTCCGGGGAGTTGCGCGTCGCGTCGGGCACGCGCGAGGCGCGGGCGAGGCGAGGGAGAGGCAGCGGACGGGATTAACGCAAGCGGGAGATTTTGCGACGGTTTGCGACATCCGGTCGAGTTCCGCAGGGCGCGGACGCTCGGAAACCCGATGTAACCCGCGACTTTATCATGGTGCACCGCACCATGTTCACGCAGGCGCAGCCTCCCGGCGGACGGCGGGGATGTCGCGCCGCGCACCCGCCACCGGGGAAGCCGGCATCGGCCAGCCAGCGATTTCGCGCCTCGCGAAGTGCCGCCCCATGTTCTTCGAAGCGTGGCACCGCGACGGAGGGACCGGCCCCCGCCCGGCGTCCGGCCGACCGAGCCCTCAGAACTCTTCCTCGCCACCCACGACGCGGCGCACGACATCGGCGGCGAAGCCGCGCGCCGCCAGGAAACGCGCCTGCCTGGCCCGCTGCCTTGGGTCGGCCGCGACCTCCCCGAACTTGCGCTGCCAGAGCGACTGGGCGCGGGCGAACTCGGTTTCGCGCAGCGTGGCAGCCTGCTCGGGCTCGAGCGCCAGTCCATGGCGCGACAGCTCCATCTTGATTCGCAGCGTCCCCTGCTTGCGCGAGCGGGCGTTGACGCGGCTCTCGACGAAGCGCGCGTCGCTGAGGTACTTGTGGGCGGCGAGCCAGTCGAGCAGGCGGTCGACCGCCGCCTCGGGGTCGGTGCGTTCGAGCTCGGCATCGCCGGGGGCGTCGTCGTCGACGGCGACAGGCGCGTCCTCGGAGGTTGCCGCGTCGGCACGCGCCGCCGGTAGCGCGTGGCCGGCAGAAGCGTCGGAGATGGCGTCCAGGCTCTCACGCAGCCGCGACGGCAATGCGGCGCCGGTGGCGAGCGTCAGGGCGTCCAGCACGGTTGACCGTGCGGCCGCTGCGGAGGCGCCAGCGCCGGACGCTGCGCTTCGAGCACCGCCGGCGTCGGCGCGATCGACATCGACTCCGGACCCGCGCTCCCGCCCGCTCTTGCGCCCCCGCGCGGGCGCGGGCGCGGCCGCGGGGGCACGTGACGCGGGGACGGCCACGTCCGCGGGCGCCGCCATGCGAGGCGCGAAGGCATCGTCGATGCCGTTGGACGGCTGCGCCTGGGCCTCACGCGCCAGTTCCTCGGCGGCCGCGGCCAGCGCGGCGTCCTCGCGCGCCCGCTTGCGCAGCGAGTCGAGCAACTTCGCGCGCAGCTCCTGCCGGCTGTGTTCGCGCCGCGACAGGAAGCCGATCGCCTGCATCTTCAGGCTCAGGCACGGACGCGCCCGCCGCGCGGTGCGCGGTTCGCGAGGCTTGTCAGGGAAGGACATGCGAGTCAGGAATGGACGACGCGATGCGCTCGAGCCTGCCATGGCGCGTCGTTCGCAACGATCGTCCGATGCGACCGCCGCCGCGGCCGACGCTCTCCAATGAAACAAGGCCCGCCGAGGCGCTGTCGCGCTCGCCGGGCCGTGTCTGCAGCCTTGATCAGGGGCGTCAGGTCACTCGGCCGCGGCGGCCTTGCCCTTCTTGGCGGCGGGCGCCTCGACGACCGGCACCAGCGGCACGCCCAGCGACTCGCGCACCTTGTTCTCGATCTCGATGGCCAGTGCCGGATTTTCCTTCAGGAATTCGCGGCAGTTGTCCTTGCCCTGGCCGATCTTCTCGCCGTTGTAGGCGTACCAGGCACCGGACTTCTCGATGACCTTGGCGTTGACGCCCAGGTCGATGATCTCGCCCTCGCGGCTGATGCCCTCGCCGTACAGGATGTCGAATTCGGCTTCCTTGAACGGAGGCGAGACCTTGTTCTTGACGACCTTGACCTTGGTCTCGTTGCCGACGACTTCCTCGCCGCGCTTGATCGAGCCGATGCGGCGGATGTCCAGGCGCACGGAGGCGTAGAACTTCAGCGCGTTGCCGCCGGTAGTGGTTTCGGGGCTGCCGAACATCACGCCGATCTTCATGCGGATCTGGTTGATGAAGATCACCATCGTGTTGCTCTTCTTGATGGTGCCGGTCAGCTTGCGCAGCGCCTGGCTCATCAGGCGGGCCTGCAGGCCGGGCAGCGAGTCGCCCATCTCGCCTTCGAGTTCGGCCTTGGGCGTCAGCGCCGCCACCGAGTCGATGACGATCAGGTCGACCGAGCCGGAGCGCACCAGCGCGTCGACGATCTCGAGGGCCTGTTCACCGGTGTCGGGCTGCGAGATCAGCAGGTCCTGCAGGTTGACGCCCAGCTTCTGCGCGTAGTTGATGTCCAGCGCGTGTTCCGCGTCGATGAAGGCGCAGACGCCGCCGACCTTCTGCATCTCGGCCGCGACCTGCAGTGTGAGCGTGGTCTTGCCGGACGATTCCGGGCCGTAGATCTCGACCACGCGGCCGCGCGGCAGGCCGCCGACGCCGAGGGCGATGTCCAGGCCCAGCGAACCGGTGGAGACGACCTGGATGTCCTCGGCCTGCTCGCCGTCGCCCAGGCGCATGATGGAGCCCTTGCCGAACTGCTTCTCGATCTGGGCCAGCGCGGCCTGCAGGGCCTTCGCCTTCTCGGCGTTCAGGGCCGACTGCGCACCGGGCGCGGCGGTGGCCGGCGTGGCGGCGGTGGCGGTCTTCGAGGCGTTCTTGGTGGGGGCGTCCATGCGGGTTCTCCGTGTTCGGTTTGGCGCTGGGTGGGATTATGGCCAGCAACTGGATATCTGTACAGGTGTCGAGGAAAGATTATTCGCGGCCCGAAGCTCGCTGCGTGAGCCAGCCGCAACAGGCTGCGAAAAATCAATCCTGCGCCCGGACGGTGCGATGACCCGTGGCCCATCGTCGCGGAAAATGGCCTCCAGCGCCAAAACGAGCGGAAACCCGCCAAACGGACCAGGAGACAGCCGATGCGCATTCTGATCGCCGAAGACGACCAGGTCCTCGCGGACGGCCTGCTGCGCTCGCTGCGTGGCTCGGGCTATGCCGTCGACCAGGTCTCCAGCGGCAGCGAGGCCGACGCCGCCCTCGCCTCGCACGAGTTCGACCTGCTGATCCTCGACCTCGGCCTGCCGCGCCTGCACGGCCTCGAGGTGCTGCGCAAGCTGCGCGCCCGCGGCTCCGCGCTGCCCGTGCTGATCCTGACCGCGGCCGACTCGGTCGACCAGCGCGTCAAGGGCCTGGATCTCGGTGCCGACGACTTCATGGCCAAACCCTTCTCGCTGCAGGAACTCGAGGCCCGCGTGCGCGCGCTCACGCGGCGCGGCCTGGGCACGGCCTCCAGCGTGATCAAGCACGGCCCGCTCACGTTCGACGCCACCGGCCGCGTGGCCTACATCAACGACCAGATGATCGACCTGTCCGCGCGCGAGATCAGCCTGCTGGAGGTGCTGCTGCAGCGCGCCGGCCGCCTCGTCAGCAAGGACCAGCTCGTCACGCGCCTGTGCGAATGGGGCGAGGAAGTGAGCAACAACGCGATCGAGGTCTACATCCACCGGCTGCGCAAGAAGATCGAGCAGGGCCCGATCCGCATCGCCACGGTGCGCGGCCTGGGCTACTGCCTCGAGAAGATCGCCGGCTGACGCGGCCGCGGCGGGCGGCGCGCCGCCCGGCCGCTGCGCGATGCGCGCGGCGGCGGCCGCGGCCCCACCGCACCCTGGCATGCGGAAAGTGCGCGCGGTCGCTTATGCTGCCGCTCGCGATGTCCGACCGCCACGAGCAACGCTCCCTGTTCGGCGAGATCCTCGACTGGATGCTCGCGCCGCTGCTTTTGCTGTGGCCGATGAGCGTGGCGTTGACCTGGCTCGTGGCGCAGGGCATCGCCAACCGGCCCTACGACCGGGAGCTGGGCCAGCTCGCGCACAGCGTGGCCCGCGAGATGCGCGCCGACCCGGCATTCGACCGCGGGCTCGTCGGCCGCCACGACCTGCGCCTGGACGAGCCCACTGCCGCCCTGCTGCGCAGCGACGACGTCGACCGCATCTGGTTCCAGGTGCGCAACGCCCAGGGCGAGCTCGCCGGCGGCGACGCCGAGCTCGCCGCGCCGCCCGAGGAGCGCGCGGCCGCCGACGACGTGCAGTTCCGCGACGACACCGTGCACAACGACTCCGTGCGCGTCGCCTACCTGTGGGTCGGCACGCCCTCGGGGGCCAACAGCGGCGTCGTGGTGCAGGTGGCCGAGACGCTGGACAAGCGCTCGCGCCTGGCCACCGAGATCATCAAGGGCGTGATCCTGCCGCAGTTCGTGATCCTGCCGCTGGCGGTGCTGCTGGTGTGGTTCGCGCTCGCGCGCGGCATCGCGCCGCTGAACACGCTGCAGCAGCGCATCCGCCGCCGCCAGAGCCAGGACCTGAGCCCGATCGACGAGCACGACGTGCCCGAGGAGGTGGCCCCGCTGGTGCGCTCGATCAACGACCTGCTGGCGCGCCTGGACCAGACGATGGGCGCGCAGAAGCACTTCCTGGCCGACGCGGCGCACCAGATGAAGACGCCGCTGGCCGGCCTGCGCATGCAGGCGGAGCTGGCGCAGCGCGAGATCGACGCCGGCGGCGACCCGCAGGCCGTCAAGCGTTCGCTCAAGCAGATCGCGCGCTCCAGCCAGAGCGCGGCGCACCTGGTCAACCAGCTGCTGGCGATGGCGCGCGCCGAGGACTCGGAGCAGGCGCGCCGCCAGCAGGACGTGCCGCTGATCAAGCTGGCGCGCGAGGTCGTGCGCGACTTCGTGCCGCGCGCGATGGACAAGCGCATCGACCTCGGCTACGAAGGCCCGGAGACCGATCCCGCCTCGCCGCGCGTCACGGGCCAGCCGGTGCTGGTGCGCGAGCTGATCCGCAACCTCGTCGACAACGCGCTGCAGTACACGCCCGCCGGCGGCACCGTCACCGTGCGCCTGATGCCCGACCCGTACGGCCAGGTGATGGTGCTGCAGGTGGAGGACACCGGCCCCGGCATTCCCGAGGCCGAGCGCGAGCAGGTGTTCCAGCCGTTCTACCGCGCGCTCGGCACCGACGTCGACGGCAGCGGCCTGGGGCTGGCGATCGTCAAGGAGATCGCCGACAAGCACGCCGCCACAGTCGCCGTGACGAACGCGATCACGCTCCCCGCCAACAGCGGCCAGGCGCCCGGCGCGCTGTTCACGGTGCGCTTCGCCTGCGTGCCGCCGCCGGCGTTGCCGGCCGCGGCGCCGCCCTGAGGCGCCCGCCGCGGCCTCAGGTCTGCACGCTGCGGCGGTTGCGCGCGATCGAGGTCAGGAAGCCGAGCCCGAGGCCCAGCGTCACCATCGCGGTGCCGCCGTAGCTGACGAACGGCAGGGGCACGCCCACCACGGGCAGGATGCCGCTGACCATGCCCATGTTGACGAACGCGTAGGTGAAGAAGCTCAGCGTGATCGAGCCGGCCAGCAGTCGCGTGAAGACCGACGGCGCATCGGCCGCGATCGCCAGGCCGCGGAAGATCAGCAGCGTGAAGCCGGACAGCAGCAGCAGCGCGCCCAGCATGCCGAACTCCTCGGAGTAGGCGGCGAAGATGAAGTCCGTCGTACGCTCGGGGATGAATTCGAGGTGCGTCTGCGTGCCGCTCATGAAGCCCTTGCCGGTGACGCCGCCCGAGCCGATCGCGATCATGCCCTGGATGATGTGGAAGCCCTTGCCGAGCGGGTCGGTGGTGGGGTCCAGCAGCGTGCAGATGCGGTGCTTCTGGTAGTCGCGCAGCAGCGGCCAGACGACCGAGTCCTGGCAGATGCGGTCCTCGCTCCAGACGACGGCCGCGATGCCGACCGCCGCCAGGAACAGCACCGGCAGGATCAGCCTCCACGGCAACCCGGCGAAGAAGATCACGTACAGGCCGGCCGACAGGATCAGGATGGCGGTGCCGAGGTCGGGCTGCTTGACGACCAGTCCCACCGGCAGCAGCAGGATCAGGCCCGCGATGGCGAAGTCGAGCGCGCGCAGCTGGCCTTCGCGCTTCTGGAACCACCAGGCCAGCATCAGCGGCATCGCGAGCTTCATGATCTCGCTGGGCTGGATGACCACGCCGACGTTGAGCCAGCGCGTGGCGCCCTTCTTCGTGATGCCCATCACCGCGGTGGCCAGCAGCAGCGCCAGGCCCACCGAATACAGCGGCACCGCGACGCGCATCAGGTTCTGCGGCGAGATCTGCGCCGCCACGAACAGCACGAGGAAGGCCAGCGCCATGTTGCGCGCGTGGTCGGCGAAGCGCGTGCCGTAGTCGTAGCCGGCCGAGTACATCGTCACCAGGCCGATGGCGCAGACCAGCAGCACCGCGATCATCAGCGTGGCATCGAAGCCGAGCAGCACGGGCCGCAGCCGCTGCCAGACCGTGGGACGTTCGACGACGGCGATCATGGGGTGCTCCTGCTGGCGCCGGTCGCGGCGGCACGCCGCTGGGCCGCGCGGGCGGCGCGGCTCGACGCGGTGGCGGGCGCCGTCGACGCGGGTGTCGAGGCGGCCGACGCGGGCGCGGCCGGCGCGCGCCGGGTGTTGAGGCTGCGGCGCGGCGGCGCGGCCGTGCCGCCGGCGGCGCTGGCCACCGTGCCCGGCCCGGCGTTGGCCAGCGCGGCGCTGGCGGCTTCCGCACGCGCGGCGGCGGCCCGCTCGGCGACGCTCGCCGCCGACGCCGCAGCGCTGGCGGCGGTCGGCGTGGCCACGCCCGACGCCGCGGCACTGGCGGCGCTCGCGGCACCGGCCGCGCCGTGCGCGGCGTCCTCCTCCGCGCCGGGCGGGTGGTTGGTGCCCATGCGCACGTTGCGCGCCAGCGCGATCGGCACGGGCGGTTCCAGCGGCGCGGTGGCCGTGGCGGCCTGCACGCCCGCGATGTCCTTGTCGGTGGGGTACAGGCCCTTGATCCAGTAGTCCATCACCCGGCGCGCGATCGGCGCCGCGTTCTGGCCGCCGAAGCCGGCGTTCTCCACCACCATGGCCAGCGCAATGGTGGGGTGGTCGGCGGGCGCGAAGGCGATGAACAGCGCGTGGTCGCGCAGGTGCTCCGCCACCTTGGCGGCGTTGTACTTCTCGCCGGCCTTCAGGCCCACGACCTGCGCCGTGCCGGTCTTGCCGCCCACGTCGTAGCCCGCGTTGGCGAAGGCCGGCGCGCCGGTGCCTTCCTTGTTGACGCCCACCATCGCGTGGCGGATCACCTCGACGTACTCCGGCTTGAGCGGCAGCGGCGTCATCGGCTCGGGCACGACGGGGTGGCGCTCGCCGTTGACGGGATCGACGATGTCGCGCACCAGGTGCGGCGTGTGGCGCTGGCCGCCGGTCGACAGGATGCTGATCGCCTTGGCCAGCTGCACGATCGTGTAGTTGTTGTAGCCCTGGCCGATGCCCAGCGAGATCGTCTCGCCCGCGTACCAGCGCTGCTGCTCGGCCTTGCGGTAGGCCTTGCGCTTCCACTCGGTGGACGGCAGCACGCCGCGCAGCTCGCCCTCGAGGTCGATGCCCGTGGGCTGGCCGAAGCCGAACGGCTGCATGAAGCCGGCGATGGTGTCCACGCCCAGGTCGTTGGCGAGCATGAAATAGTAGATGTCGCACGACTTGACGATCGACTGGTACATGTCGACGAAGCCGTGCCCCTGCGGCACGTCGTCGTGGAACGTGTGGTTGCCGAAGACGTAGATCGCCGGGTCGTGGATGCCCCATTCCGCGGTGCGCTTGCCCAGCGTCAGCGCGGCCATCGCCATGTAGGGCTTGTACGTCGAGCCCGGTGCGTACGTGCCGCGGATCGCGCGGTTGAGCAGCGGCTTGTCGATCGACTCGTTGAGCTCCTTCCAGTTGTCGGGGTCGATGCCGTCGACGAACAGGTTGGGGTCGAACGTGGGCTTGGAGACGAACGCCAGGATCTCGCCGTTGCGCGGGTCCATCGCCACCAGCGCGCCGCGGCGGTCGCCGTACAGGGCCTCCACCAGCGCCTGCAGCTTGATGTCGATCGACAGCTGCAGCGTGTTGCCCGGCGTGGCCGGCCTGCTCGCGAGCTGGCGCACCGCGCGGCCGCCGGCGGACGTCTCGATCTGCTCGAAGCCGGTGGTGCCGTGCAGTTCCGACTCGTAGCTCTGCTCCAGGCCCAGCTTGCCGATGTATTCGGTCCCGCGGTAGTTGGCCTGGTCCTCGTCCGACCACTCGTCGACGATCTGCTGCTTCTCCTCCTGGTTGATGCGGCCGATGTAGCCGACCAGGTGGCTCGCGAGCTCGCCGTACGGGTAGTTGCGGAACAGGCGCGCCTTGATCTCGACGCCCGGGAAGCGGAAGCGCTGCGCCACGAAGCGCGCCACCTCCTCGTCGGTCAGCTTGGTGCGGATCGGCACCGACTCGAAGCTCTTGCCCTCGGCGGCCAGCCGCGCGAAGCGCTTGCGGTCGCGCGGCAGCACCTCGATCACCTTGGCGATCTCGCTGATCGTCGACTCCAGGTCGGCGACCTTCGAGGGGGTGATCTCCAGCGTGTAGGCCGGGTAGTTGGTGGCCATCACGATGCCGTTGCGGTCGACGATCAGGCCGCGGTTGGGCACGATGGGCACGACGCCGATGCGGTTGGCCTCGGCCTGCGCCTGCAGGTCGTCGTGGCGCACCACCTGCAGCACGAACCAGCGGAACACCAGCACGCCGAAGCACAGCAGCACGAAAGCGGCCGCGGCGATCGTGCGCGTGCGGAATCGATCGAGTTCGACCTCGATGTTCCGGAGCTCCGTCATCGACTTCACGTGGGTCCCGATCGTCGGCTACAGGGGCCGGTTCTCGTCGCGGTCCGGCGCGCGGCGCTGCGGCGCGAGCAGCAGCCACGACAGCGCCGGCCACAGCAGCGCCTCGAACAGCGGCGCCAGCAACATCGTCCAGCCGGGGAAGCTGCCGGACGACAGCAGCCGCACCACCAGCGACACGGCATGGGCGACGATGAACACCGGGAGGATCTGCAGCGCCTGCTCGGCGAGGCTGAACCACAGCAGGCGGCGGTGCATCGTGATGGCCAGGAAGCTCAGCAGCGTGTAGGCCTGGGCGTGCTGGCCCAGCACCGCGCCCTGGTGCACGTCCATCAGCAGGCCGAAGAAGAACGCGGCGCCGATGCCCACGCGACGGGGCTGGTGCACGTTCCAGAACACGAGCACGACGGCGAGCAGGTCGGGCATCGCCGCGATGCGCCCCAGCGGCAGCATGTCGAACAGCAGCGCCACGACCAGCGAGAACCAGAGGAACAGCGGGTTGACCGGCAGCAGCAGCTGGTCGGAGCCACGCGGCATGATCACTTCTTGGTCCCCTTGTTCGCCTTCTGGCCCTTGACCGGCTCGGGCTCGGGCGCCGGGCGCGGCGGCAGCTGCATCGCCATCGGCTCGAGCACCAGCACGTGTCGCACGCCGTCGGCCGACGCGGTGGGCGCCAGCGCGATGCGGGCGAACGACGAATCGGCGCGCGGATCGACCTTCACGACGCGCGCCACGTCCAGACCCGGCGGATAGATGCCGTCGACGCCGCTGGTCTGCAGCACGTCGCCCACCTTGACGTCGGCGTTGCCGGCCATGAAGCGCAGCTCCATCGCGGCGCCGTCCGCGCCGAAGGCCGCGCTGCGCTGGTGGGTGCGGGTGTTCAGCACCGGGATGGCGGCTTCCTTGTCGATCAGCAGCGTCACTTCGGATGACAGCGGGTACACGCGCGTCACCTGGCCCAGCACGCCGGCCTCGTCGATGACCGGCGAGCCCGGCACCACGCCCTGCGAGAGGCCGCGGTCGATGAAGATCTTGCGCGAGAACGGGTCGCTCGCCTCGTACAGCACCTCGGCGGCCTGCGACTTCACCGTCAGCGCCGGCTGCAGGTCGAGCAGCGTGCGCAGCCGGTTGTTCTCGGCGATGAGGCTGTCGACGCGCGCGGCCTTGGCCGACTGCGCCGTGAGCAACGCCTGCGACTTCGCCAGGTCGGCCTGCGCCTGGTGCAGCCCGCCGACATACTCGCCGCTGGAATGCAGCGCCTGCACGGGCATCTCGAGCGCGCGCTCCAGCGGCAGCAGCAGGATCGACAGCGCCGAGCGCAGGGGGCGGGTGACCGCGAAGCGGGTGTCGGCCGCCATCAGGAACAGCGCCACCGCGGAGAACACCATCAGGCGCGTCAGTGCGGACGGGCCCTGGTGGAACAACGGCGGTGGACGGCGGTCCAGGGTACCGAGCGGCATGGGGTAGTCAGCGCGCCGCGCCAGTTGCGGCGGAGGACGGGGTGGTGAAGGTTGCGGTCAGATGAATTATCGCCGCTGCGAGTTCCTCATCCGTTGCGAAGGAACCCGCATTGGGGCCACGGCCCCGGGATTCGTCGCTCAGTCCGAAGTGAAGATCGCGCCCAGGCGCTCCATGCGCTCCAGCGCCATGCCGCAGCCGCGCACGACGCACGTCAGCGGGTCCTCCGCGACCAGCACCGGCAGGCCCGTCTCCTCGGCCAGGAGGCGGTCGAGGTCGCGCAGCAGCGCGCCGCCGCCGGTGAGCATCATGCCGCGCTCGGCGATGTCGGCGCCGAGTTCGGGCGGCGTCTGCTCGAGCGCGTTCTTCACGGCCGAGACGATCTGGTTGAGCGGGTCGGTCAGCGCTTCCAGCACCTCGTTGGACGAGATGGTGAAGCTGCGCGGCACGCCCTCGGACAGGTTGCGGCCCTTGACCTCCATCTCGCGCACCTCGGAGCCCGGGAAGGCCGAGCCGATGCCCATCTTGATGTTCTCGGCCGTCTGCTCGCCGATGAGCATGCCGTAGTTGCGGCGGATGTAGTTGATGATGGCTTCGTCGAACTTGTCGCCGCCCACGCGCACGCTGCCCTTGTAGACCACGCCGCCCAGCGAGATGACGCCCACTTCGGTGGTGCCGCCGCCGATGTCGACCACCATCGAGCCGGAGGCTTCCGATACCGGCAGGCCGGCGCCGATCGCCGCGGCCATCGGCTCCTCGATCAGGTAGACGGCGCTGGCGCCGGCCGCCTCGGCGGCGTCCTTGATGGCGCGGCGCTCGACCTGGGTGGAACCGCAGGGCACGCAGATGATGATGCGCGGGCTCGGCGTGAGCAGGCTGCGCGGGTGCACCATCTTGATGAACTGCTTGATCATCTGCTCGGTGACCACGAAGTCGGCGATGACGCCGTCCTTCATCGGGCGGATGGCCTCGATGTTGCCGGGCACCTTGCCCAGCATCGCCTTGGCTTCCTTGCCCACGGCCTGGATGATCTTCTTGCCGTGCGGGCCACCCTCGTGCCGGATGGAGACCACCGACGGTTCGTCCAGGACGATGCCCTTGCCGCGCACGTAGATCAGCGTGTTGGCGGTTCCGAGGTCGATCGCGAGATCGGTGGAGAAATAGCGGCGCAGCGAAGAGAACATTGGTGGGGGTGGCGTTTGGGTCGGCGGCTTGCGGGGGTCGTCGCGGGGTCGATATCAGGCCATCTGGATGGGTATGACTCCGGAACCGGGGGCGGGGCCTGAGGCCGGGCCGCGGGATTCCGAACCTGGATGTGCGTCTCGCTCGTGGCGCCGCAAGGCGCATGAATTGGGTGGGTTCGGGAGCCCGGCGATGCTGGATTCAGGTCATGAATCAGCTCGTGCACGATGCCTCGAATTAACCGAGGATAATACCGCAAGCGCACCTGATGAGCCTGTACTCAGGTCGTAACTTTTTTAGGTCGACACCCGCCCGGCTCCCCTGGACCGGGGTTCGCGGGACGCCGATCCCAGCCGGATTTCCCCATGCCCTTGACTCCCGAAGACGTCAGCCGCATCGCGCATCTCGCGCGGCTCGAGCTGTCGCCCGCCGAGGGGCCTGCGATGCAGACCCAGTTGAACGACTTCTTCAAGATCGTCGAGCAGATGAGCGCGGTCGACACCTCCGGTCTCGAGCCGCTGCACACGCCGCTCTCGGCCATCGGCAACGTCGAGCTGCGCCTGCGGCCCGACGCCGTTACCGAAACCAACAATCGCGAAGCCAACATGGCCAACGCGCCCGCGGCCGAGGAAGGGCTGTTCCTGGTGCCGAAGGTGATCGAATGAACGGCGAACTCCACACCCTGGGCGTGGCCGAGCTGGGCCGCGCGCTGGCCGCCCGGTCCGTCTCCAGCGTCGAGGCCACGCAGGCCTTTTTGGCGCGCGCCAAGGCCGACACGCATGGCGCCTTCCTGGTCGTCGACGCGGACGCGGCGGTCGCCGCCGCGACGGCCGCCGACGCGAAGCGCGCCGCAGGTGGCGACGGCAGCGATCATCCGCTGCTGGGCGTGCCCATCGCGCACAAGGACATCTTCGTCACGACGGGGTCGTCCACCACGGCCGGCTCGAAGATGCTGCAGGGCTACCGCAGCCCGTTCGACGCGACGGTGGTCGCTCGGCTGAAGGCGGCGGGCGCGGTGTCTCTGGGCAAGCTCAACTGCGACGAGTTCGCGATGGGCTCGGCCAACGAGAACTCCGCGTACGGGCCGGTCACCAACCCGTGGGATTCGTCGCGCGTGCCGGGCGGCTCGTCGGGCGGCACCGCCGCGGCCGTCGCCGCGCGCCTGGTGCCAGCGGCCACCGGCACCGACACCGGCGGCTCGATCCGCCAGCCCGCCAGCTTCACCGGCACGACCGGCATCAAGCCGACGTACGGCGTGTGCTCGCGCTTCGGCATGATCGCGTTCGCTTCCAGCCTCGACCAGGCCGGCACGATCGCGCACTCGGCCGAGGACTGCGCGCTGATGCTGTCGGCGATGAGCGGCTTCGACGAGCGCGACGCCACCAGCGTGCAGAAGCCGCCGCAGGACTTCCACGCGCAGATGCTGCAGGCGCGTCCGGGCGCGACGGCGTCACGGCCGCTCGAGGGCCTGCGCATCGGGCTGCCCAAGGAGTTCTTCCCCGCCGCGCTGGCCGCCGACGTGGGCGGCCGCGTGCGCGAGGCGCTCGCGCAGATGGAAAAGCTGGGCGCCACCCTGGTGGACGTCTCGCTGCCGCGCACCGAGCTGTCGATCCCGGTGTACTACATCATCGCGCCGGCCGAGGCGAGCTCGAACCTGAGCCGCTTCGATGGCGTGCGCTACGGGCATCGCGCCGCGCAGTACGACGACCTGCTGGACATGTACAAGAAGTCGCGCTCCGAGGCCTTCGGCCCCGAGGTGAAGCGCCGCATCATGATCGGCACCTACGTGCTCTCGCACGGCTACTACGACGCGTACTACCTGCAGGCGCAGAAGATCCGCCGCATGATCGCCGACGACTTCCAGGCCTGCTTCCAGCAATGCGACCTGATCGCGGGGCCGGTGGCGCCGACGGTGGCGTGGAAGCTCGGCGAGCAGGGCGACGATCCGGTCAAGGCCTACCTCGCCGACATCTTCACGCTGCCCGGCTCGCTCGCCGGCCTGCCCGGCATGAGCGTGCCCGCCGGCCTGGCCGACGGCGGCATGCCGGTGGGCCTGCAGCTGCTGGGCAACTACTTCGCGGAAGGCGCGCTGCTGCACGCGGCGCACGCGCTGCAGCAGGCCACCGACTTCCACCTGCAGCGCCCCAAGGCCTGAACCTGCCGATGAACGCGCGCGTCGACCACCTGCCCTCCGCCACACCGGTCCGTGGCGGCGTGGTCGCGGGCGACTGCCTCGACGTGCTGCGTTCGCTGCCGGCCGAACGCGTCGACCTCGTCGTCACGTCGCCACCGTATGCCGACCAGCGCGCGTCCACGTACGGGGGCGTCACGGCCGACGACTACGTCGCCTGGTTCCTGCCGCGCGCCGAGCAGATGCGCCGCGTGCTCAAGCCGGGCGGCTCGCTGGTGATCAACATCAAGGAGAAGGTGGTCGACGGCGAACGCCACACCTACGTCCTCGAGCTGATCATCGCCATGCGCAGGCAGGGCTGGCTGTGGACGGAGGAGTACGTCTGGCACAAGCGCAACTGCTTTCCCGGCAAGTGGCCCAACCGCTTCCGCGACGCGTGGGAGCGCTGCCTGCACTTCACGCGCGAGAAGCGCTTCAAGATGAACCAGGACGCCGTCATGGTGCCCATGGGCGACTGGGCGAACACGCGCCTGAAGACGCTGGGCGCCAACGACGTCGTGCGCCACGACTCGCGCGTGGGCAACGCGTTCGGCAAGAACATCGCCAACTGGCAGGGACGCGACCGGGCATATCCGACCAACGTGCTGCACCTGGCCACCGAGTGCGGCAACAAGGGCCACAGCGCGGCGTTCCCGCAGGCGCTGCCGCGCTGGTTCATCGAACTGTTCACCGACCCCGGCGACACCGTGCTCGACCCGTTCGCGGGCTCGGGCACCACGCTCGCGGCGGCGTTGGCGCTCGGTCGCCACGCGATCGGCGTGGAGCTCACGCCGAAGTACGTCGCGCGCTGCCGCGACACGCTCGCGAGCGCGCTCGAGGCCGTGCAGGCGCTCGCGCGCGCGAGCGGCCCCACCGAACAAGAACTTGTTTCCCCAGGCCGCGCGCCAGACGCCGCGGCCACCGTTTCCAAGGACAGCGTTCCATCATGAGCACCCTCATTCGCGGCTATGAAGTCGTGATCGGCTTCGAGACCCACACGCAACTGTCGACGGCCAGCAAGATCTTCTCCGGTGCGTCCACCGAGTTCGGCGCCGAGCCCAACACGCAGGCCTCCGCGGTCGACCTCGCGCTGCCCGGCACGCTGCCCGTCCTGAACCGCGGCGCGGTCGAGCGCGCGATCCGGCTGGGCCTCGCGGTGAACGCCACGGTCGCGCCGCTGTCGATCTTCGCGCGCAAGAACTACTTCTATCCCGACCTGCCCAAGGGCTACCAGATCAGCCAGTACGAGATCCCCGTCGTGCAGGGCGGCACCGTGCCCTTCATGCACAACGGCGAGCTGCGCACGCTGCGGCTCACCCGCGCCCACCTCGAGGAGGACGCGGGCAAGTCGGTGCACGAAGGGTTCGACGACATGTCGGGCATCGACCTGAACCGCGCCGGCACGCCGCTGCTGGAGATCGTGACCGAACCCGACCTGCGCTCGTCCACCGAGGCCGTCGACTACGCCAAGGCGCTGCACGCGCTGGTGATGTGGCTGGGCATCTGCGACGGCAACATGCAGGAAGGCTCGTTCCGCTGCGACGCCAACGTGTCCGTGCGCCGCCCCGGCGCGCCGTTCGGCACGCGCCGGGAGATCAAGAACCTCAACAGCTTCCGCCACCTGCAGCAGGCGATCGACTACGAGATCAACTGGCAGATCGACGAGCTCGAGGACGGACGCGCGATCGTGCAGGCCACCGTGCTGTTCGATCCCGACTCGGGCGAGACGCGCATGATGCGCACCAAGGAAGACGCGCAGGACTATCGCTACTTCCCCGACCCCGACCTGCCGCCGCTGGTGATCTCGCGCGACTGGGTCGACCAGGTGCGCGCGCAGATGCCCGAGCTCCCGCGCGCGATGGCGGAACGCTTCGTCAAGACCGACGGCCTGCCCGAGTACGACGCCGCGATGATGACGCAGTCGCTGGCCACCGCGCGCTTCTACGAGGCCGCGCGCGACGCCGGCGCGCCGGCCAAGCTGGCCGCCAACTGGACGATGGGCGAGATCTCGCGCCGCCTGAACAACGAGAACCTGTCGATCGAGCAGAGCCCGGTCGACGCGCCGCTGCTGGCCGCGCTGATCGGGCGCATCCAGGACGGCACCATCTCCAACAACGCCGCCAGGCAGGTGTTCGACGCGCTGTGGACGCGCGAGAAGGGCACGGCGGGCAACGTCGACGCCGTGATCGACACGCTGGGCCTCAAGCAGATGAACGACGCCGGCGCCCTCGAAGCCATCCTCGACGAGGTACTCGCCGCCAACCAGAAGTCGGTGGACGAGTTCAAGGCCGGCAAGGAGAAGGCGTTCCAGGCGCTGGTGGGCCAGGCGATGAAGGCGAGCAAGGGCAAGGCCAATCCCGCGCAGGTCAACGAGATGCTGCGGAAGAAGCTGGGCGCCTGAGGCCTCAGGCGGGCGCCGGCACGACGTCCGGCCCGCGGCCATAGTGCCGCGGCGCGCAGCCCATCACGCGCTTGAACGCGGTGCTGAACGCGCTCTCCGATTCGTAGCCGAGCGCCGGCGCGAGCGTCGCGATCGTCTCGCCGCCCGCGGCCAGGCGATCGGCAGCCAGCAACATGCGCCAGCGCGTGAGGTAGTCCATCGGCGATGCACCGACCGTGCGCCTGAACTTCAGCGCGAAGGTGGAGCGCGACATCGCGGCCTCCTTCGCCAATTCGGCGATCGTCCAGCGCCTGCCCGGTTGCGCGTGCATCGCGCTCATCGCGGCGCTCATCTGCCGGTCGGCCAGTGCGAACAGCCAGCCCACGCCGCCGGCGGCGCCGTCGTTCAGGTGCAGCCGCAACGCCTGCACCAGCAGCATGTGCGCGAGCTGCTGCGCGATCAGGAAGCCGCCGGGTTGCGGGTCCCGGATCTCGCGCATCAGCCGTTCGATGGACCAGCGCATCGCGGCCTTGTCGGCCTCGGAGCGCAGGTGCACGACGGGCGGCAGCATGCCCAGCAACATGGGCGCGTGCCGGCCCTCGAAGGTGAAGTGGCCACCGAGTGCCACGCATTGCCCGCCGCCATTGATCGTGCGCATGCCGCCGTTGAGCGGCAGCTTCAGCAGCTCGTGGGCATCCATCGGCGGCAGCGACAGGTCGCTCGCCAGGCGGAACGGCAGGCCGCGCGGCAGCAGGTAGCAATCGCCCGCTTCCACCCGGACGGGCTCGAGGCCCTCGAGCTGCAGCCAGCAGCCGCCCGACAGCATCGCCTGGTACTTGATGCCGTCATGCGGCCCGAAGCGCAGGGCCCAGTCCGGGCCGTAGTCGACCCCGCCCGACATGAAGCTGCGCGGCTTCAGCAGCGACAGCACATCGGACAGCGGATCCATGGCCATTCCGGACGCTCGCGAAGATTTTGCGGACTGAGAAGCATGGATTGTATCGATTCGGCCTTCTAAAGTGCCGTCATGCGACCCGGTATCGGCGGACAGCCCGGCGACACCGAGGGACCTGACACCTCTACAAGGAGAGAACCCATGCGAGTCTTCGTCACCGGCGCGACCGGTTTCATCGGCAGCGTCATCGTTCCCGAGCTGCTGCGTGGCGGCCACCAGGTCCTGGGGCTCGCGCGCTCGGACGCGGGCGCGGACGCGCTGCGCGCGCAAGGCGCGGAGGTGCACCGTGGCACGCTGGAAGACCTGGCCAGCCTGCGACGCGGGGCGGAGCAGGCCGACGGCGTCATCCACGCCGGCTTCATCCACGATTTCTCGAAGTTCGCCCAGAACTGCGAGGTCGATCGCCGCGCCATCGAGGCGATCGGCGACGCGCTGGCCGGCAGCGGCAAGCCGCTGGTCGTCACGGCAGGCATCCCGGGCGTGCCGGGCCGCGTGAGCACGGAGGACGACCCGCCCACCCAGGCGACGCCGCGCGTCTCCGAGCAGACGGCCGTGGCGCAGGCCGGGCGCGGCATCCGGGCGATGACGATCCGCCTGCCGCAGGTGCATGACCGCGACCGCGCGGGCCTGGTCAGCTACCTGATCATGATCGCGAAGGACAAAGGCGTGTCCGGCTATGTCGGCGACGGCCAGAACCGTTGGTCGGCGGTGCACCGCCAGGCCACGGCGTCGCTGTACCGGCTCGCGCTCGAGAAGGGCGCGGCGGGCGCGCGCTACCACGCGGTCGAGGAGGAAGGCGTCACGCTGAAGGCGATCGCGGAGTCCATCGGCCGCGGACTGCGCGTCCCGGCGAAGTCGCTGTCCCAGGCCGAGGCCGCCGCGCACTTCGGTCCGATGGGGCACTTCGTCGGGATGGACAACCCGGCGTCGAGCGCACTGACGCGCGAGCGCCTGGCCTGGATGCCGGGCATGCATGCGGGCCTGCTCGACGACGTCGACCATTCGACCGCGTTCGCGGGCTGAGGGTCGAGTGGCGGGAAGCGATCCCCACGGGTCGTCCTACGGCGTCGTGCGGCGCGAAGCGCCCACCAAGTGTCATCCTGCGCGCAGTCGCAGGATCCACGCGCAGGGTGACGCTGCGACGGAGGTGGATCCTGCGACTTCGCTTCGCTTCGCGCAGGATGACGGAGCTGAGCCTCGCTGGTGACGCCAGGAGGTCGCCCGGCGCTCGCCCGTTGTCGTCCTGCCACGCGCTGCGCCGCGAAGCACCCGCCACGTGTCGCCCGCCATGTGTCGCCCGCCATGTGTCGCCCGCCACGTGTCGCCCTGCGGCGTGTCGCGCTGCGGCGTGTCGCCCTGCGGGGCGTCGCCCCGCCACGTGTCGACCTGTGGCGTCGTGCACCGCGAAGCGCCCACCAAGTGTCATCCTGCGCGCAGTCGCAGGATCCACGCGCAGGGCGACGCTGCGACGGAGGTGGATCCTGCGACTTCGCTTCGCTTCGCGCAGGATGACGGAGCTGAGCCTCGCTGGTGGCGCCAGGAGGTCGCCCGGCGCTTGCCAACACCCGGCGCTCGCCCGTTGTCGTCCTGCCACGCACTGCGCCGCGAAGCACCCGCCATGTGTCGCCCTGCGGCGTCGCGTGCCGCGAAGCGTCGCCACGTGTCGCCCTGCGGCGCGATACGCTCAGAAGTTCGCGCTGCCCGCCGCCGCATGGATCGCCTGGCGCGCCGCGGTCTGGAAGCCCACCGGGTCGGACAGGCCCGCCAGGCGCAGGTCCTCGCTGCCCGTGCCGCGGATCGTCAGCGTGCCGTAGCCGGCCATGCGTTGCCACAGGCTCTGGTCGACGTCGAGGCTCTCGACGCGATTGAGCATCACCGTGGACGTGTGGCGGCTCACGAGGCCGCGCTGCAGCACGACGTAGCGGTCGGTCAGCTTGACGCTCATCGCGCTTCGCCGCAGCAGTGCGCCGCCCACGAACCACAGGAAGGCCAGCGCGCCGAAGCCGGCGACGCCGTAGCCCAGGTGATCCTGCCGCAGCAGGCCCCAGCCGGCGAGCACCAGGCCCGCGAGGCCCAGCACGACGCGCGGCCACAGGGCCCACCAGGACATGCGGGCCTCGCGCAGGATGGTCTCGCCGGTGGACGGATCGTTGGTGCTCATGTCAGTTCTTGGGCAGGGTGCGCGGCGCGTCGCCCGGCAGCGCGTCGGAGAACAGAAGGCACTGCAGCGTCTCGCCGCCGTGGGTGAAGGTCATCGCGCGCTCCTTGGTGATGACCTCGATGTCGTCCTTCTTGCTGACGTAGCGGGCCATGTTCTTGTCCGGCACGCGCAGCACGGTCCAGTCATGGCCCTCGAAGTGCAGCTGGCCCTTGCGCGGGCTCAGTTCCGCCGTGAGCAGGCGCCGGCCGGTGCACTGGTAGCTGACGGTCATGGCCTGCACGCCGGCGGCGGCCAGCAGCAGCAGCGCCGCCATCGCCATCCGGATGGCGCGTGGCGGGCAAACGGGGCGATGGGTCATGCGCAAACCTCTCAGATGTCGATGCCGTAGCGGGCGCGGTAGGCCGCGACCGCGTCCTTGCTGGCGGCGAGCGCGGGGTCGCCGGTGGTGGCGAGCAGCTGCATCAGGTCCGCCAGCGTGGCGATGGCCACCACCTTCAGCCCCAGCGTCTGCTCCACGTACTGCACGCCCGAGCGGCGGTCCTCGCCCTCGTCGCGCGCGCGCTCCTGGCGATCCATCGTGATGGCCACGCCCACCGGCTCGGCGCCGACGGCGCGGATCAGGTCGGCGGCCTCGCGCTTGGAGGCGCCGTCGGTGATGACGTCGTCGATGATCATCACGCGGCCCTTGACCGGCGCGCCCACCAGCATGCCGCCCTCGCCGTGATCCTTGGCTTCCTTGCGGTTGTACGCATAGGTGACGTTCTTGCCGTGCTTCGCGAGCCCGATGGCCACCGCGGCCGCCAGCGTGATGCCCTTGTAGGCCGGGCCGAACAGCATGTCGAACTCGACGCCGCAGGCGAGCAGCCGGCGTGCATAGAATTCGCCCAGACGCATGAGCTTCATGCCGTCGTCGAAGAACCCGGTGTTGAAGAAGTAGGGCGACTGGCGTCCCGCCTTCGTCTTGAAATCACCGAACCGAAGAACACCGGCCTCCACCGAGAACTGGACGAATTCCTGCGCGAGCAGGTCGTTGGTGGGTGCTGTCATGGAGTGATTACCTTGGGATTTCGCCTGGTGACATTGAACCTGAACGGGATCCGTTCGGCCCACAACAAGGGCTTCCTTGCATGGGCGGAGTCCATGAAGGCCGATTGTATGGGCGTGCAGGAGGTCAAGGCGCAGCACGAGCACGTGCACGAGACCTTCGACACCCTCGACGGCATGGCCGGCCGCTTCCACTACGCGGTCAAGAAGGGCTACTCCGGCGTGGGCCTGTACAGCCGCGTCGCGCCCTCCGAGGTCGTCACCGGCTTCGGAGACGCCGAGTTCGACGCCGAAGGCCGCTACGTCGAGTTCCGCTTCGACAAGCCGTCCGAGGGCCTGCAGCACCCGTTCGACAAGCTGAGCATCATCAGCTGCTACTTCCCCAGCGGCTCGTCCGGCGAGGAACGCCAGGCCGCCAAGTTCCGCTTCCTCGACCTGATCTACCCGCACCTGATGGCGCTCAAGGGCCAGCGCGAGTTCATCCTGGTGGGCGACATCAACATCGCGCACAAGAACATCGACCTCAAGAACTGGAAGGGCAACCAGAAGAACTCCGGCTTCCTGCCCGAGGAGCGCGAGTGGATGACCAAGCTGCTGACCGACGGCGGCCTGGTCGACGTGTTCCGTACCTTGAACGACAAGGAGGAGCAGTACACGTGGTGGAGCAACCGCGGCCAGGCCTGGGCGAAGAACGTGGGCTGGCGCCTGGACTACCACCTCGCCACGCCCGGCGTCGCCGCGCTGGCGCGCAAGGAGCATATCCACATCGAGTCGCGCTTCAGCGACCACGCGCCGCTGACGATCGACTACGACTTCACGCTGTAGCCCTCGCGCGGCGGCTCAGAGGCGCCCGGCCGCCACGTCCAGCACGGCCTGCGCGAATTCGCGCGGCGCCTCCTGCGGCAGGTTGTGCCCGACGCCGCCCGTGACCACGCGGTAGGCGTACGGCCCGGTGAACTTCGCGCGGAAGGCCGCGTCGCCGGTGAAGTGCGGGGCGCCGTTGGCGTCGCCCTCCATCACGATGCTCGGCACCGCGATGACGGGGCCCGCGGCCAGCTGGCGCTCGAGCGCGTCGTAGCGCGCCTCGCCCTCGGCCAGGCTCTGGCGCCAGCGGTAGTTGTGGATGACGACGTCGACATGGTCGGGGTTGTCGAACGAGGCGGCGCTGCGCTCGAACTCGGCGTCGCTGAAGTCCCACTTCGGCGAGGCCGTCTTCCAGATCAGCTTGTTGAAGTCGTGCCGGTTCTTCGCATAGCCCGCCTTGCCGTGCTCGGTGGCGAAGTAGAACTGGTACCACCAGGCGTATTCGGCCGCGGGCGGCAGCGGCGCCTTGATCGCCTCGCGGTTGTTGATCAGGTAGCCGCTGACCGACACCAGCCCCTCGCAGCGCTCGGGAAACATCGCCGCGATGATGTCGGCGGTGCGCGCGCCCCAGTCGAACGCGCCGAACACGGCCCTGCGGATGTTCAGCGCGTCCATCAGGGCGACGATGTCGAGCGCGACCGCCGCCTGCTGCCCGTTGCGCAGCGTCGCCGGCGACAGGAAGTGCGTGCTGCCGTGGCCGCGCAGGTGCGGCACGATGACGCGGTAGCCCGCGGCCACCAGGCGCGGGGCCACGTCGGCGAAGCTGTGGATGTCGTAGGGCCACCCGTGCAGCAGGATGACGACGCGGCCGTCGGACGGGCCGACGTCGACGAAGCCGACGTTCAGCAGGCCCGCGTCGATCTGGCGCAAGGGCCCGAAGCCTGCGAGCGCACGGCCCGCGCCCGCGGGCGCCGGTTGTGCGTGCGCCTGCGAGACCAGCGCCAGCTGGGCGGTGGCGGCGGTCAGGCCGAGGGCGGCGGTGCCGAGGAACAGGCGGCGCGACGGGGCGGAAACGGTGGACATGGCGGACTCCTTGCTGCGATGGCCGCATGTTCAGCGTCTCCTGCACGGAGAACAAGAGCAACTAAGATCACGGATCGTTGCCATGAAGGCAACGCTCGGAGGCCTCATGCACGAAATCAACCAGCAACGCCTGCGCTACTTCCGCGAGGTGCTCGAGCACGGCAGCATCCGCGGCGCGGCGGACGCGCTCAACACGGCGCCGTCGGTCATCACGCGGCAGATCCGGTTGCTCGAGGACGAGCTCGACGCGACGCTGTTCGAGCGCCAGGCGCGCGGCGTCAAGCCGACGGAAGCCGCCGCGCACTTGCTGGAGTTCTGGCGCGGCTACCGGACGCACCAGGAGCATCTCGAGGACCGGCTGCAGGCGCTGCGCGGCCTGCGCTCCGGCAGCGTGCGGCTGGCCATCAGCGAGGGCTTCGTCGACGTGCTCGTCGACCAGGTGCTGGCCGGCTTCTGCGCACGCCATCCGGGGCTGGACATCGCCATCGAAACGCTGTCGGCCGACGCACTCGTGCGCGAAGTGGCCGAGAGCCGCGCCCACATCGGGCTGGCGTACAACCCGCCGGCCGACGCCGCCATCGAGCGGCTCGCGAGCTCGCGCCAGCCGATCGTGGCGATGGCGCGGCCGGATCACCCGCTGGCCAGGCGCAAGGCGCCGGCGCGCATCGCGGACCTGCTCGCGTATCCGCTGGCGCTGATGCCCGGCTCGTTCGGCATCGGCCAGGCCGTCGATGCGTTGTCGCGCGCCGAGAACGTCGCGCTGCGGCCCGCGCTGACCACCAACTCGCTGGCCGCGCTCAAGCGCGTCGCCGCCACCGGCAGCTTCGTCGCGCTGGTGGGCGAGTTCGCCGCGCACCGCGAGGTGGCCGCCGGCGAGCTGGCCGTCGTCCCCATCGACCACGCGCTGTTGCGCGGCATCCATGCGCGGGTGCTGGTGCGCGCCGGCCGGCCGCTGGCGACGGCGCCGCGCGAGCTGCTCGCCTGGATCCTGCGCGAGATGCCGATGTTCGCGCGGACACCGGCCCGGCGCGCGCCGGTGCGTCGCTGACCGCACGGCCCGTCGGGCATCCCCGCCGGACTAAACTGGTTCGACCAAGGAGGCACGCCATGTCCCTGCCCCGCCGCGAATTCCTTTCGCTGCTCGCCACCGCGCCCGCCCTCGCCATGACCTCGTCCCACGCCGCCGACTCCCCGCCCGACATGCCCCACGTGACGTGGTCGCGCCAGGCCGTGATCTACCAGGTCAACGTGCGCCAGTACAGCGCCGAGGGCACGCTGGCGTCCGCGATGGCGGAACTGCCGCGGCTCAAGGCGATGGGGGTGGACATCCTGTGGCTGATGCCGATCCAGCCGATCGGACAGCTCCACCGCAAGGGCACGCTCGGCAGCTACTACTCGATCCGCGACTACACCGCTGTCAATCCGGAGTTCGGCACGCTCGACGACGCGCGCGCCTTCGTGCGCGCTGCGCACGCGCAGGGCATGAAGGTGATCCTCGACTGGGCGGCCAACCACACGGCCTTCGATCATCCGTGGACGCGCGAGCACAAGGATTGGTACAGGCTCGATGCGCACGGCCAGATCTTTCCGGTCACGTTCAATGCCGGCACGCCCCGCGAGGAGCACTGGTCCGACGTGACGCAGCTCGACTACGAGGCGCCGGCGCTGCGCGACGCGATGATCGCGGCGATGCGGTTCTGGGTGACCGAGGTCGGCCTCGACGGCTTCCGCTGCGACGTCGCCGGCGAAGTGCCCACGCCGTTCTGGGAGCGCGCGCGGCGCGAGCTCGACGCGGTCAAGCCGATGTTCATGCTCGCCGAGGCCGACAAGATCGAGCTGCACCGCGCCGCGTTCGACATGACCTACAGCTGGGACCTGGCGCAGCTGTTCGAGCGCATCGGCCAGGGCAAGGCCGGCGCACCCGAGCTGCGCCAATGGCTCGCGAAGGAGCCGCACGGCTATCCGCTGTCGGCCTACCGCATGCGCTTCACCAGCAACCACGACTTCAACTCGTGGAACGGCACCGACGCCGAGCTGTACCGCGACGCGTACCTGCCGCTGGCCGTGCTCACGTTCACGCTGCCCGGCATGCCGCTGGTCTACGGCGGCGAGGAGGCGCGCCTGGCGAAACGGCTGGAGTTCTTCGAGAAGGATCCAATCGACTGGAAGACGCGCGAGCTGCAGCCGTTCTACACGATGCTCGCGGCGCTCAAGCATGCGCATCCGGCGCTCGCGGCAGGCCAGTACGGCGGGGCGGCCACGGTACTGGACGTCGGCAACGACAAGCTGTTCGCGTTCGAGCGCCGCAAGGACGCGGACCGCGTCGCGGTCGTCGTCAACGTCACCGCCGCCGAGCAGGAGTTCCAGCGGGGCGGCGCGCAGCACGTGCTCGCACCGCACGCATGGCTGATCGAGGCCGCATGAGCGCCCGCCCGGCCGCTCCGAAGGGCGCTCGCACCGCAGCCCGCTGGGCGGAGGTTGCCTTGTGAGCGCCGCGGCGAGCCCCTTCGACCTCGACGGCTACCTGCGCCGGATCGGCTTCACGGGCACGCCGGCGCCCACGCGCGCGTGCCTGGACCGGCTGGTGGCCCTGCACGCGAGCGCGGTGCCGTTCGAGAACATCGAGGTGCTGGCGCGGCGCGTGCCGCGGCTCGATCTCGACGGCCTGCACGCGAAGATGCTGCGCCAGCGCCGCGGCGGCTACTGCTTCGAGCAGAACACGCTGATGCGCAGCGCGCTCACGGCCATCGGCTTCGAGGCCCACGCGATGGAGGCGCGCATCCGCTCGGGCGTGCCGGCGGACGTCGTCACGGCGCGCACGCACCTGGCCACGCGGGTGGTGCTCGATGGGGCCGCACTGCTCGTCGACGTCGGCTGCGGCATCCTCGCCCCCACCGCGCCGCTGGGACTCGCGAGCCGCGACACGCAGGCCGCCGGCAGCGGCCTGTACCGGCTGGTGGACGTCGGCGACGAGCTCCTGCTGCAGCAGCGCGAGCTCGCGGGCTGGAAGGACTGCTACCAGCTGCAGCCCAGCGTCCCGCATGCGATCGACTGCGAGATGGGCAACTGGTTCGTGGCCACGTGGCCGAAGTCGATGCTGGGGGCCAACCTGCTGGTGGGCCGCGCGATCGAGGGCGGCCGGCTGCGCCTGTTCAACCACCGGCTGTCGGCCTTCCAGCCGGAGCACGCGGCGCCGGTCGAACGCGACCTGAACACGCGCGCGGAATTCGCCGACGTGCTGGCCGACGGCTTCGGCCTGGACGTGGCGCCTGCCGACCTCGACGCCGTGATGGCGGCGCTCGACCGCCTGCCGCCGGCGTGACGCCATGGAGCTGGTGGAGCGCGACGCGGCCCTGCTGGCGTTCGACCGCCAGCTCGAGGCGGTGCGCCAGGGCGGCGGCCACCTCGTGCTGGTCAGTGGCGAAGCGGGCATCGGCAAGACGACGCTGCTGAAGGCGATGGCCGCACGCCGTGGCGGTGCCGCGCTCTGGTGGGGCGCGTGCGACGCCCTCGAGACACCGCATCCGCTCGCGCCGCTGCACGACATCGCGCGCGACACGGACGTCCCGTTCCGCGCCCTGCTGCGGCCCGGTCATGCGCGCTCGGAGCTGTTCGGCGCGGTGCTGGGAGCGCTGCAGCATGGCCGCGCACCGGTGCTGGCGATCTTCGAGGACCTGCACTGGGCCGACGACGCCACGCTGGACCTCCTGAAGTTCCTCGGCCGGCGGATCGACCGCGTGCCGTGCCTGCTGGTGATGTCCTGGCGCGATGACGAGGTGTCGGCCGCGCATCCGCTGCGGCGGCTGCTCGGCGAGCTGCCCGCCAGCCTCGTGACGCGCCTGCCGCTGGCGCGGCTGTCGGCGCCGGCTGTCGCCGCGCTGGCCCACGCGGCGCTGCGCACGGCCGACGGCTTGCACGCGCTCACGCAGGGTAACCCGCTGTTCGTCAGCGAAGTGCTGCGCCACGGCACGGACGGCGTGCCGCGCGGCGTGCAGGACCTGGTGCTCGCACGCTTCGCGCGGCTCGCGCCCGCGGCGCAGTCCGTCGTGCGGCTCGCGTCGACGGTCCCCACGCGCATCGAGGCGTCGCTCATCGACGCGCTGCAGGCGCCGGATGCCGCGACGCTCGACGAATGCCTGAACTCGGGCCTGCTCGTGGCGGCCGAGGGCGCCTATGCGTTCCGGCACGAACTGGCGCGCGTCGCGATCGAGGCCTCGCTGTCGGCGCCGATCGCCCGAGCGCTGCACGCCGACGTGCTGCGCGCGCTCGCGAACGTCGATGTCCCCCTCGCGCGGCGCGTGCATCACGCCGTGCGCGCCGGCGACGCACGCGCGGTCGCGACGCTCGCCCCCGAGGCCGCGCGCCAGGCCTTGCTGCGCGGCGCGCACGCCGAAGCCGCGGCGCACTACGGCACGGCGCTCGCCCACGGCGACGGCGTGGCGGCCAAGGGCGAGTGGCTCGCCGCTTACGCTCGCGAATGCCGGCTGACCGGCCAGCTCGACGAGGCGATCGACGCGCATCACCGGCTTTCCGAATGGCATCGCGAGCACCCCGACCCGCAGGCCGAGGCCGCCAACCTCAGCAGCCTGGCCCTCGCGCTGGTGCTGGCGCTGCGCAACGCGGAGGCGGACGCCGCCAGCCAGCGCGCCATCGGGCTGCTCGAATCGCTGCCGCCGTGCCCCGACCTGGCACGCGCGTACCGCGTCGAGGCGCAATTGCGCATGCTCAACCGCGACTGCCCGGAGTCGGTCGCCTGGGCCGGCAAGGCGATCGCGCTCGCCATGCAGTTCGACGAACGCGAGATCCTCGCCGAAGCCACCGGCACGCTCGGCACCGCCACCCTGTTCCTTGACTACGACGCCGGCTGCGCGCACCTGGCTCGCGCGCTGGAGCTCGCGCTGGCGAACGGCCTGCACGGCCTGGCCGCCAACACCTACAGCAACCTCGGTTCGGGCTCCGGCGAGGTGTGGCGGCTGCGCGAGGCGCGCGAGCACCTGAAGACGACCATCGCCTTCTCGCACCAGCACGAGATCGACTTCTACCGCCACTACGGCGTCGCCTGGCTCGCGCTGTGCGAACTGCATCTCGGCCAGTGGGACGACGCCCGCGAGCATGCGCTCGACGTCGTGCAGCAGATGGCCCAACCCACCACCAGCCGGGTGATGGCGCTGGTCGCGCTCGGGCGGCTGCAGGTGCGCCGCGGCGAACCCCAGGCCGCGCGCACGCTGGACGAGGCGCTGGCGCTGGCGCTCGGCAGCGGCACGCTGCAGCGGATGGCGCCGGTGCGCTGCGCGCGCGCCGAGGCCGCGTGGCTGCGCGGCGACCTGGCCGCCGCCGCCGACGAGGCCCGCGATGCGCTGGTGCAGGCGCAGCGCCACGCGCACCCGTGGTACGCCGGCGAGCTCGCCGTCTGGCGCCGGCGGGCGGGCATTTCCGAGCCGGCCCCCACGCCCTGTGCGCCGCCGCACGCGCTGCAGTTGCAGGGCCGCTGGCGCGAGGCCGCCCAGGCGTGGGCCGCGCTCGGTGCGCCGTACGAGCAGGCGCTGGCGCTCGCCGACGGCGACGACGCCGCGCGGCTCGAGGCACTGGAACGGCTTGACGAGCTCGGCGCGCAGGCTGCGGCCGAGCGGCTGCGCAAGACGCTGCGTGCCGCCGGGGTGCGCGGCGTGCCCCGCGGCGCGCGCGCGTCGACGCAGGTCAATCCGCACCAGCTCACAGAGCGCGAGCGCGAGGTGCTGGCGCTGCTGTGCGCCGGCCTGCGCAATTCCGAGATCGCCGAGCGACTGTGCAGGTCGGTGCGCACGGTCGACCACCACGTCGCCGCCGCGTTCGTCAAGCTCGGGGTGAATTCGCGTGCGGAAGCGGCGGCGGCCGCGGCGCGGGCGGGCATCGCGCCGTAGGACGGGTCGTTCGGGCCGCCCCCGCCGAAAATGGGCAGGCGGTCCCGCCAATCTGGGCAATTGCGCCGTTGCGCCCGGGGCGGCGCAGGCCTACGCTCCGTTGCACGGCCGAACTTCGGCTGCAACAACCAGGAGTCCGCCATGCCTCGCTACCTCGTCGAACGCACCTTTCCCGAAGGCCTGCACATCCCCGTCGACAACCAGGGCGCCGACGTCTGCATGACGGTGGTCGCGAGCAACGCCAGGAGCGGCGTCACCTGGGTGCACTCCTACGTCAGCGACGACCAGAAGAAGACGTTCTGCATCTACGACGCCCCGAACCCGGAGGCGATCCGCGAGACCGCGCGCAACAACAACCTGCCGATCGACTCGATCACTGCGGTGAGCGTGCTGGACCCGTACTTCTATCGCGGCTGAGGCGCCTCCACCGGGCCCGTGACGTCGGGCAGCCGCACCGCGTGCACGCGGTTGCGCAGCTCACCCACCTTGGCCGCCATCGTCCGCTCGGCGGCGGCCTCCAGCAGCTGGCGCAGGGTGGCGCCGGGGGGGCCGCTGGCAACGCCGATGGTCACGGTGACGACGCCGGCCACCGGCGAGGCCGCGTGCGCCAGCGCGAGCGCCTCGACGGCGCCGCGGATGCGTTCCGAGGCGGCGGACGCGGCGTGGCCGTCGGCATCGGGCAGGACCACCACGAACTCCTCGCCGCCCTTGCGGAACACGAGGTCCGCCTCGCGCGCCACGGCGCGGATCGCGTGCGCCACCGTGCGCAGCGCATCGTCGCCGGCGGCGTCGCCATGGGTGTGGTTGAAGTCGCCGAAGTGGTCGACGTCGATGAAGGCGACCGCGGCGCGCTGGACGCGGCGATCGCCGTCGCCCGCCACCGCGTGCAGCAGTTCGTCGAGCGCGAGGCGGTTGCGCAGCCCGGTGAGCGCGTCGGTGCGCGCCTCCTCGCGCAGCGCGCGGCTGCGCTGCTGCAGTTCGGCCACCGTGGACATCAGGTCGCGCCGCGACGCGACGACGCGTCGGGTGTCGTCGTCGAACGCGACGACACGGTCGCGGCCGCGCGCCTTGGCCGCGTGCAGCGCGGCGTCGCAGGCGCGCCAGACGGCGTCGACCGCGCGCGCGGACTGCGCGTCCAGCGTGGCCACGCCCGCCGACAACGTGACGATCTCGGCGCTGGCCGCCAGCACGACGGGCTCGCGCATGCGCTCGAGGCACGCCTGCGCCTCGCGCCGGGCCGCGGCGAGGTCGCGCTGGGGCAGGAAGGCCATGAACTGGTCGCCGCCGACGCGCGCCAGGCAGCCCGCGCCGGGCAGCGTCTCGCGCAGCCGTGCAGCCACCAGCCGCAGCAGGTCGTCGCCGACCCGATGCCCGTGGCGGTCGTTGTAGTACTTGAAGTTGTCGATGCCGAAGCTGACGACCGCGCCCGGCACGTCATCCTGCAGCGCGGCGACCAGCGTGTCGTGCATCACGCGCCGGTTGACCAGGCCCGTGAGGTCATCCTCGAACGAGTGCGGCGGCAGCGAGGCAGACTCCGTCGGCATGCCCCTGCCCAGCCAGCGCTTCCAGCGCTCGACCAGCGTCATGGCCGCCTCCGGCACGCGGACGCGTGCGCCCGCGGACGCCCGCTCGCGCGCGCGACGCTTTCGACCAGGATGATGTGCACTGCCGCCAACTCCCTCTCCCTCACGCGGGGCACGCGCATGCTGCGGGATCGCGGTCGGCGAGCCTCCGCACTCCGGCGGTTCTGCGGCTCACGGCGGCCGGGCGCGACGACCGCGCCCGGTGGCAGCCCCGCTGCCCTCCTGGTGTTCGGAGGGTCGGTGGCTTTGCGACCCCGGCTCTCGCACGGGTGTGCCCTTGACTGAACGATATTACAGCGAAGTTAGGGGGAAGTGAGAAGTCCTGTCTTGCGAAGACGGCAAACTGAGGGTATGTCCGATCAAATTCCTTGTGGAGAACCCATGACGTCGTGCCGTCCCGCCACCCGCTTCCTGGCCGCCACCCTGCTCGCGCTGGCCGCCGGCATCGCCAGCGCCGCCGGCCCCGCGCCCGCCACCACCGCGGCGGCCACGGCCGCCGACGGCAAGGAACACGCGATCTTCGCCGTCAGCGACGACGACACGAAGAGGTGGAACCTCACGCTGGGCAACATCGGCAACGCCATCGACGGGCTGGGCGCCGACTCGGCCGACATCGAGTTGGTGGTCTACGGCCCCGGCATCGCGATGCTGAAGAAGGACTCGCCGGTGGCCGACAGGATCGCCGAGGCGCAGAAGAAGGGCGTGCACGTGTATGCGTGCCAGAACTCGATGCGCGGCTACCACCTCGAGCAGGCCGACCTCGCGCCCGGCGTCGGGATCGTTCCGTCCGGCGTGGTCGAACTGATCCGCCGCCAGCACGCCGGCTACGCCTACGTGCGTTCCTGAGGCGGCGACGGTCAGCGCGTGGCGGCGCTCGCGTCGCGCGTCTTCAGGTAGCGCAGGACGTCGTCGAAGCTGACGCGGCCCCCGTGGCCAGTGTCGATCGCGTCGAAATGGTTGGCGATCCAGCCGAAGCCGCCGGCCCGCGCCTCCTCGCGCGAGAGCGTGCCGCGATGCGCGACATCCGCCGCGTCGAAGCTGGCCCGCAGGTGCGCGAGCGCTTCGGCGTCCAGCGTGGCGCCCACGGAGGCCGGCCGTACGCGGTTCTGGGCCTGCGCGGCCTGGCGCACGGCCGACGGCGGCTGGGCGGGATCGCGCAAGGGCGCGGCGCCGGCCGCGGTGGCCAGCGCCAGCATCGAGGTGAACAGGGCGATGCGCATCACTGGGCTCCCGTCGCGGAGGCGTAGAACGCGGCCAGCTCGGCCTTCATCAACGGCCGTGCGCCGTCGTCGAGGTAGGTCATGTGGCCGCCCGGATGGAAGTGCAAGGCCACCGGGGCGCCGGCGCCCAGGCGCGCGACGTCCAGCTCCGTCTGGTGGAACGGCGTGATGAGGTCGTGCTCGCCGCCGAGGAACAGCACCTTCATCTGGGGATCGAGGGCCAGCGCCGCGCTGAGGTCGGGCACGACATCGGGCAGCGCGCGGCCCGCGTGCGAGAAGTCCCAGCTGGCGATCGCGTTGCTGGACATCACGTAGGTGCTCGGGTTCGTGTAGCCGAGTTCGGGCAGCAACGTGCGGATCTCCGACTGGAAGCCCGGCTCGACGAAGCTGTTGGATGGGTCGTCGTCCGCGGCCAGCGGCGTGCCCACCAGCGCGGACATGCGGCCGTCGTATACGCCCAGCGTCGTGTTGGCGATCAGGTGGTGGCGGAAGGTGTCGAAGTCCATGTCGAAGCGCTGCTGCCAGGTGCCCGCGCCCAGGCCGGTGAAGGCCACCAGCGAGGCGATGTGGTCGGCCGGCGGCAGCGTGCCATTCGCCAGCCACGCGTCGGCGTCGGGCCGGTAGGTGGAATCGGCGTAGCCGCGCACGGCGGCGATGTCGGCGTCGAGGTCGGACGTGCCGGCCGAGGCGACGTGCCACCAGTCGCCCACGGCGGCATAGCTCGGGAGGAAGCCGGCGCAGTTGATGGTGGGCGTGCCGCCCGAGACCGAGCAGTTGCTGTTGTAGTCGACGATGGACGACAGCTCCACGACGCCGTGCACGCGCTGGCCCGCCGTCTCGAGCAGGCGCGCGAGCACCGGCACGCGCGTGGTGCCGTAGGACTCGCCGAACACGAACAGCGGCGACGCGCCGCGGCCGTTGACGGCGAGCCAGCGCTGGATGAAATCGCGCAGCACGGCGGCGTCCTTGTCGACGCCCCAGAAGTCCTGGTTGGTCCTGAGCGCGATCGCCTCGGACAGGCCGGTGCCCACGGCGTCGACGAAGACGAGGTCGCTGGTGTCGATCAGGCTCTCGGCGTTGTCGACGTACGGGAACGGCACGCTCCGCGTCGTGGCCGGGACGCCCGTGGCCAGGCGCCGGGGCGCGAACGAGCCCAGGTGCAGCCAGACGCTGGCCGAGCCGGGGCCGCCGTTGAAGAAGAACGTGACGGGCCGGGTGGCGGCGGCGGCGCCGTCTGCCGTGTAGGCGACGTAGAAGATCGAAGCCTCGGGCGCCTGGCTGGCGTCGAGCGCGTTCAGGTGGCCCGCGGTGGCGGTGTAGGCGATCGTGTTGGCGCCGAGCGTCAGCGTGCGGTGCGCGACGCCGGTGGCCTCGTTGGGCGTGGACAGCGACGCCCCGGCTCCCGCGGAATATTGGTTCGCGTCGACGAACTGCTCGCCGCCGCCGCCATTGATGCTGTTGCTGCCACCGCCACCGCTGCCGCCGCAGGCCGCCACGACGGCCGCCAGGGCCGCGGTTGCGGCGGACCGCGCGATGCGCAGGACGGTCTGGAACAAGGCCATCGATTCCTCCCGGCGAACGCCGACATACGCCCGGACACTCCGGTTGCCGTGCGAAACCGTCGGGCAGGCGGTTTCGCTGCGACGATTGTGGCCCAAGCCCCGCCCTGCGCCCGAATCGAGCGGGAAAGGCGAGGCCGGGCCCGTCTTTTCAGGCGTCCGGCACGGCGGCATCCGCCGTACGCTGGCGGTCTTTCCTCCCATGACAAGGTTCCCGATGATCCACCGCACCGCCCGCCCCCACCTCGCCGCCCTGGCGCTCGCGACCCTGGCCGTGGCCGCCGCGCGCCCCGCCGCAGCGGTCGAAGCGTACGCCGCCACCGGCTTCCCGTACGCGCTGGTGGGCATCGCCCAGCCGATCAACGGCTCGTTCGCCGTGCGCGCCGACTTCGGCGGCATCGCCCACCACGCCTACAGCGGCACGACGTCCGACAACGACTTCAAGGGCAACATCGACTACAACCGCTTCGCGCTGCTGGGTGATTGGTTCGTGGCGAGCGGCGGCTTCCGTCTCAGCGCCGGCGCCACGGTCAACACGGCCAAGGCCACCATGAAGGCATCGTCCCACGACGGCACGATCACCATCGGCGGCACGCAGTACAACGCGCCCTCGTCGACCTACTACGTGACGTCCGAGCTCTCGTTTCCCAAGACCACGCCCTACGTGGGCCTGGGCTGGGGCCATCACGACAGCGCGCCGGGACTCTCGTTCAGCTTCGACGCCGGCGCGTCCATCGGCACCGCCAAGGCCACGCCGCTGAAGGCCTCGCCCGCGCTGGCCAGCGAGCTCGCGCTGAACCAGCAAGGAGCGGCCGACCTGGCGCAGGAGAACCGCGACTTCCAGGACGCCGTGCACAAGTTCAAGGCGATCCCGCAGCTGACCGTGGGCCTGGGCTACCGCTTCTGAGCGGCGTCCAGTTCCTCCGAAAGTGCGCGCAGCACATGGCGCGCGGTCGACTCGTTGGTGGCGCAGACGACATCGTGCACGTCGCAGGCGCGCACCAGCGCGTTGATGTCCGGCTCGTGGGGCTGCGGGGTCATCGGGTCGCGCAGGAAGATCACGGCGTCCACGCGCCCCTCGGCCAGGCGCGCCCCGATCTGCAGGTCGCCCCCCAAGGGGCCGCTGAGCAGGCGTTCCACCTCGATGCCCGCCTCGACGATCAGGCGCGAGCCGGTGGTGCCGGTGGCCATCACGTGGCAGCGGGAGAGGAACGGGACGAAGTCGCGCGCGAGGGCGACCATCAGGTCCTTCTTGGCGTCGTGCGCGATCAGGGCGATGTGCATCGCCCGATCATAAGCACCGTTGGTTACGGCGTGCGATCAATCGCGAGCCCCGGGATGGGGCGCCGGCTTTACGAAACTTCGCAGATCCGGGGCGGCCAGGGCGGCCGCACAAAAGAGAAAAGCGCGGGACGAGCCCACGCTTTGCTGTAGCGTTTGCAGCAAACCGGGTCGACCGGCCCGCCCCGATGCAGGCCGCCGAACCACTCAGTTGACCGACGAATCGCTGCCCTTGTTGGCCTGGGCCGCCTGTGCGGCGCGCATCGCGGCGTTCGCATGGCGCTTCGAGCCGGCGGCGCGGGCTTCTTCCGACGTGAACTGGTGGGCGTTGCCGCTGGCGTGCGCCGCACGGCCACCCTGGCTGGCGATCTCGCGCTGGCGCTCGCGATCCATGCCGGCGAATCCACGGCCGCCGCTCGTCTGGCCGCCCTGCTGGCCGCTGGCGCCAGCTTGGCTTTGCTGCTTCTCGCGGCCGGTTTGGTCATGTTGGGAAGTCATTGGTGCTACTCCGAAAGGGTTTGGTCCGCCGCCCCATGCGACAGGATTTATCGGACCCGCGAGCGCCAGAGCACCCAGGTCACGGCCGACATGGGCAACGCTCATACCTCCCCTGGCACCGCCCCCCTAATGCCGAGCAGGAAACGTCGCCGGGCCCCGCGTGTGCGCCGCCGGGGTGCATGCATCGAGGTGACGATCCCGCCCGTCGAATCCACCGACCTCGATGCCGCGATCCGCAATCCCTGCCGGAAAAATCGGCCGATCAGGGTCAACCGGCCAATGGCGGACCGAAGCGCTGGTCAGGCTTCGGGGCGCGTTCGAACAGGCCTTGCACGCGCGGGATGTTGGCCGCGATGGTGCGCAGGCGATCCGGGTTGGACGGATGGTCCGACAGGAAGGCCGGCGGCGCGCCCTTGCTCGCCTCCTCCATCTTGCGCCACAACGACAGCGCCGACCGCGGGTCGTAGCCCGCCCGCGCGGCGAGCTCCAGGCCGATCAGGTCGGCGTCGGTCTCGTCGTCGCGGCTGTACTTGAGCGACAGCAGGTGGCCGCCCACGTTGGCCGCCTGACGGCTGGCGTTGCTCCACCCGAACAGGCCGCCGAGCAACGCGATCGCGCCCTGCGTGGCCACCTGCTTGCCGATCTGCGAGCGCCCGTGCTCGCGCAGCGCGTGGGTCATCTCGTGGCCCATCACCATCGCGACCTCGTCGTCGGTCAGCTGCAGCCGGGCCAGGATGCCCCAGTAGAAGGCGATCTTGCCTCCCGGCATGCAGAACGCGTTGACCTGCGGCGAATTGATCAGGTTGACCTCCCACTGCCAGCCGTTCGCACGCGGGTTCCACATGCCCGCGAACGGGCGCAGGCGGGTCGAGATCATCACCAGCCGCCGCAGCTGGACGTGCTCGGGCGGCGCCAGGCGGCGGGCGGCACGGGCCTGCGCGATCATCTCGCGGTAGCCGCGTGCGGCCTCCGCCTCGATCTGCGCGGCGGGCACCAGCGACTCGAAGCTCGATCGCGGCCCCACCTGCACGCCCTCGCGCGGCTGCGGCTGCGCCAGCGCGGCGGCGCCGGGCAGCGCCAGCAGGACGCCGGCGGCCAGCAGGCGGCGGCGGGCCGGGTCGGCGGGAGCGGAGGTGGCAACCAGGGTCAAGGACGTCGTTGGGGAAAATGGCGGATCTGCACTTGCATGCGATCCGTCCGGTTTCAAGGGCCCGGGCGCGCTCCGCGCGCGTCGAGCGCGTCGATCGGCCGCCACAGCAGCTTGAGCAGGACCAGCGAGGGCAGGCCCATCGCCACGGCCACGAGGAAGAAGCTCGGCCAGCCGATGGCTTCGGCGAGCACGCCGGCCAGCGGGCCGATCCACACCCGGCCCACCGACTGGAACGCCGACAGCAGCGCGAACTGCGTGGCGCTGAAGCGGCTGTTGGTCAGGCTCATGAGGAACGCGAGGAAGGCCGCGGTGCCCATGCCGCTGGCCAGGTTCTCGGCACCCACCGCCATCAGCAGGCCGCCGTCGACCAGCGTCGGATGCAGCAGCTTGACGAAGCCGAAGTCGAATGCGGGGATCGTCCAGCCCGGCAGCACGCCCTTGCCGTTGACGGCCAGCCACCAGAACGCGAGGCTGCTGGACATCTGCAGCAACCCGAACACCAGCAGCGACCACACGAGCCGCAGGCGCAGCATCACGAGCCCGCCCAGCAGCGCGCCGAACACCGTCAGCAGCAGGCCGATCAGCTTGTTGACGACACCCACTTCCGCCGGGCCGAACGCCATGCCCTTGAGCAGGAATGGCGTCAACAGCGAGAGCTGGAACGCGTCGGTGAGCTTGTAGAACACGATGAACGCCAGGAAGCTCCAGGCGCGCGGCTGGCTGAAGTACGAGTCCAGTCCCGCCAGCAGCGTCTGGAACTTCGCGCGCCGCGCCGCGAAGCCGGCCATCGGCAGCGTCACCGCCAGGCCCAGCAGCAGTGCGAGCAGGTCGATCCACTTGGCCTGCAGCGAGCCCCTGGCGACGTCGTGGCCGAACCAGGGCGACAGGAGCGCGCCGGCGATCGCGCCGCCGAAGCGCTGCGTCAGCCACACCCCGGCCCCGACGGCCGCCAGCACGGCCAGGAAACCCGCCAGGTCCTGGCGCACCGGCGCGCGCGACGCGTCATGCACGCGCGCGGGCGGCTGCGCGAGGCGCGGCAGCGCCAGCGCGGTCGCCACCGCCAGCACCGCCATGATGACCGCCATCAGCCGGTAGACCGCCGGCCAGGTCATGCCGATACCGTCCACCGTATCTGTCCACATCAGCGCGACGCCGCCCGACAGGATCATCGCGAGGCGGTAGCCCATCACGAACAGCGACGAGCCGAAGCCACGCTCGCGCGGCGGCAGCACGTCCACGCGCCACGCGTCGACCACGATGTCCTGCGACGCACTCAGGAAGGCCACGAGCACGCCCAGCGCCGAGAACAGCGGCAGCGACAGCTTCGGGTCGACGTCGGCCAGCGCGAACAGCGCGAACGCAAGCAGCGCCTGGGTCAGCACGATCCAGCCCCGGCGCCGCCCCAGCAGCGGCAGGTCGACCCGGTCGAGCAGCGGCGCCCACAGGAACTTGAACGTGTACGGGATGCCGATCAGCGTCAGGAAGCCGATCGCGGCCAGGTCCAGGCCGTCCATCGTCAGCCAGGCCTGCATGGCCAGGCCGGTCAGCGCCAGTGGCAGGCCCGAGGCGAAGCCGAGCACGAGCACGGCGATCCAGCGATGGGCGACGGCCGCGACCGGAGCGCGGGAATCGGAGTCGGTCATCGGGGCATTGTCGCCGGGGCGGCCCGGAGCCGGGGCCGCCGTACCGGTCGCTCGCGCAGTGCCTGCCAGGTCACGGCGCCGCAGGCTGCCGCGCCGTGTCGATGTCCAGGAACCGCCAGAACCCGTTGACGAACGGGTTGGCCGGGTAGCCCACGAGCCACGGCTGCGCCAGCACCAGGCGCACGCGGTGCAGGTGCGTCTTCAGCGGCATCCAGGCGAGCAGCAGCCTCTGCGCCTGCGCGATCGCGGCGCTGCGCTCGGGGCCGTCGGGCAGGTCCTTCACGCGGCGCCAGGCGGCGTTGTACTCCGGCAGGTCGAAGCGCGACCAGTTGCCCTCGCCCTTGTCCGGGCCGTAGCCCAGCATCAGCAGGTCCTCGGGGTCGGGCTCGTCGGACGACGCCCCCAGCGTCCACATCTGCAGCTTGCCGGCGCGCGCCTGCTTCATCTGTTCGGGCCACGGGCGGCGGTCGAACACGAGGCGGATGCCGATCGCCGCCATCTTCTTCTGCCACAGCTCGTTGAGCTGGCGTGCGTTGGAGTCGGGCTGGGTGGCCATGTGCAGCACCAGCGCGCCGCCGCCGGGGCGCTCGCGCCAGCCGTCGCCGTTGGCATCGACGTAGCCGTAGAGGTCGAGCAGCGCGCGCGCGCGCACCGGGTCGTAGTCGCTCATCCCGCTGCGGTACCCCGGGTCGTATCCGGCGACCAGCGGCGCGAGCAGGCCCTGCGCCGGAATCGCGAGTGGCTTGCGCAGCAGGCGGATCTCCTCGGCGTTGTCGTAGCCGAGGGCGATGGCGCGCCGCAGCGCCACGCGCTCGGGCGTGTAGCCGCCGACGACCGGGTCGTCCATGTTGAAGTAGGTGTACAGCACGTCGGGCTGCGCCACCTGGTGCAGGTGCATGCCGCGGCGCGCGAGGTTGGGCGCGAGGCGGCCGTCGGGGGCGGCGGTGGCGGCGAACTCGTAGGGCACGCGCGTGAAGTCGAACGCGCCGCCGAGGTAGGCGAGCCACGACGGCTGCGGCTCCTCGATGATGGACACCTCCACCCGGTCGATCATCGGTTCGCGCCGCCCGTGCAGCCGCGTGGCGATCGCCTGGCCGCCGGCGTCGCCGGCCGCGGGCTGCTCGTCGTAGAACTCGTCACGGAAGCGCGGGTTGCGCTCCAGCGCGATGAACGACGAGCGCCGCCACTGCACCAGGCGGTATGGCCCGGTGCCCACGGGGTGCTCCATGATCGCGTCGCCGTAGGTCTCGGCCACCTCGCGGGCGATCGCGCCGGCATAGACCGTCTCGGCGAGCTTGAGAGGGAAGCGCGGGTTCGGATGGCCGAAGCGGATGCGCAGCGTGTAGCGATCGAGCACGCGCAGGCCCTCGACCGGCGCGCTGTAGTCGAACGGCTGGCCGCGGTTCTGCGCGTGCTCGCGCAGTGCCTGCAGGCCCAGGATGTCGTCCCCGAGCAGGTCGGCGTAGGCCACGCTGTGCAGCACCGGGTCGAAGTGGCGCTTGAGCGTGTAGGCGTAGTCGTCGGCCGTCAGCTCGCGGGCGCGGCCGTGGAAGGCCGGGTCGTCGGCGAAGAAGATGCCGGGGCGGACCTTCAACGTGAGCTCGCGGAAGTCGGGCGACATCTCCGGCAGCGCCGCGGCGGTGGCCACGCGCAGCTTCAGCGGCCGCGCCAGCAGGTCGTAGCGCAGGGGCGGCTCGATGATGTTGTCGATGATCTCGCGCGAATAGGCGTCGGGCACCTGCGCGGGGTCGAACCCGGTCTCGGCCACCTCCATCGCGTAGCGCAGCACCTTGGGCGGTGCCGACGGCAGCGCCTGCGCGCCCGCCACGGCCCAGGCGGCGAGCAGCGCGAACGGCCAGCAACGACGGATCGACGGACGCACGAGCGACACCGGAGCCTGTGTGGGAAGTTGACGACAGCGGGCACCGCAGGGCGATTCCCGAGCGTCGTGGAGTCTACAACCCCTAAACTCGCGGCTCGATGCTCGCCTACCTGCTTCGTCGTCTGTGGCAAATGGTCCCCACGCTGCTGGGCGTGGTGCTGCTCGTGTTCTTCCTGTTCCGCAAGTTCGGCGTCGACCCGGCGCAGACGCTCGCGAGCCTGAACGCCACGCCGCGCGAGATCGCGGAGATCCGCCAGCAGCTCGGTCTCAACGAGCCCTGGTGGGTGCAGCTGGGGCTGTTCATCAAGGGCATCGTCACGTTCGACTGGGGCCGCAGCTGGGCCACCAACGAGACCATCGCCCACCTGATGGCCACGCGCCTGCCGGCCACGCTGACGGTCACGATCCCGATCCTGGTCCTGGACACGCTGATCGCCATTCCCATCGCGCTTGGCGTGGCCTACGTGCGGGGCTCGCTCACCGACCGCGCGGTCATGGTGGGCACGACGGTGGCGCTGTCGGTCTCGTTCCTCGTGTACGTGATCGTCGGCCAGTACGTGTTCGGCTTCCAGCTTGGCTGGTTCCCGGTGCAGGGCTGGAGCGACAGCGCGTGGACGAACCTGCTGGTCTACGCGCCTTTGCCGGTGCTGCTGGCGGTGCTGGTGGGCCTGTCGCCGCAGACGCGCCTGTACCGCAGCTTCTTCCTCGACGAGCTGGGCCACGACTACGTGCGCACCGCGCGCGCCAAGGGCCTGACCGAGCCGGCCGTGCTGTATCGCCACGTGCTGCGCAACGCGCTGATCCCCATCCTGACCAACGTCGGCGTCGCGCTGCCGGGCGTCCTGCTCGGCTCGTTCCTGATCGAGGTGTACTTCTCGATCCCCGGCATCGGCCGCGAGGTGTTGCTGGCCGTCAACCGAAGCGACTATCCCGTCATCCAGGCGGTGACGGTCTACGTGGCGATGCTGACGATGCTGGCCAATCTCGCCGTCGACCTGTCGTACCGCGCGGTCGACCCGCGCGTGGTGCTGCGCTGAGGACGACGCGATGGGGGACATGCCCGACTTCGCCTCGACGTCGCTCATCTCGACGCTGCCCGAGCCCGGGCCGGCGCGGCGCGCGGACGGCGTGTGGCGCTCCGCGTGGCGGCGCTTCCGGCGCGACGGCGTGGGCATGGTGTCGCTGGCGATCGTGCTGGCATACGCCGTCCTGATCGCGTGCACCGCCGGCGGGCTGGTGGCGCGCGGCTGGCAGGACGAGGTGGGACAGCCCGACGCACCGCCGACGTTCGCGGGCCCGGCCGCGCGCGCGGCGACGCTCGCCGCCTCGGCGGCTGCGGCCGCGGCGTCGGCGCGCGCCAGCGTCGACATCGCCGACGTCGACCCGCTCGCATCACGCTACCAGGAATGGGCCGCCCTCGCCGCACGCGAGCACGCGCAGGTGCGGCCGCTGGCGGCGACGCTGCCCTTCGGCGCCGACCGGCTCGGGCGCGACGTGCTCGCCAAGGCGCTCAAGGGCACGCAGATCTCGGTGTCGGTGGGCGTGCTGGCCGCGATCGTGGCCACGCTGATCGGCGCCTCGCTGGGCGCGGTGGCCGGCTTCTTCGGCGGGCGCGTCGGCGACCTCGTCGAATGGATCTACAACGTGCTCACCGCGGTGCCGGAGATCCTGCTGTTCTTCGCGTTCGCGGCGGTGTTCGGGCGCGGCATCTCCACGCTGGTGCTGATCATGGGCCTGACCGGCTGGACGGGCCAGTACCGCCAGGTGCGCGCCGAGTTCATCAAGCACGCGCGCCGCGAGTACGTGCGCGCCGCCGAGGCGATCGGCGCCGGCGCCGGGGCGCGCATGTTTCGCCACATCCTGCCCAACGTGAGCCATGTGATCCTGGTGCGCATGTCGCTGATGGTGGTGGGCTTCATCAAGGCCGAGGTCATCCTGTCGTACCTCGGGCTGGGCGTGGCCACCGACCAGGTCAGCTGGGGCACGATGCTGGCCGAGTCGCAGAGCGAGCTGATCCTCGGGCACTGGTGGCAGCTGGCGGCGGCCACGATCGCGATGGCGGTGTTCGTGACCGCGTTCTCGCTGATGGCGGACTCGTGGCGCGACGCGCTCGATCCGCGCATCCGGGGGCAAAGATGAGCGCCCCCCCGCTCGTCCCGTCGGGAAGCATCCGGCTTGCAGGCTGGATGCCCCTCGCTCCCCGAGGGCGCTGCGCATGACGCCGCTGCTCAAGGTCGAGGACCTGCATGTCGCCTTCCGGCTCCACGACGAGCGCGGCCGCTCGCGCCACGTGGAGGCGGTGGGACGCGGCGCGCAGGGCATCAGCTTCGAGGTGCCTGCCAACACCAACGTCGCGCTCGTGGGCGAGTCGGGATCGGGCAAGAGCGTCACCGCGATGTCGCTCGTCCAGCTGCTGCCGCGCAACGCCGAGTGCGCCGGCCGCGTGCTGTGGAAGGGGGAGGACCTGCTGCAGTCGCCGCGCGCACGCATGCAGCGCCTGCGCGGGCGCGAGATCGCCTGCGTGTTCCAGGATCCGATGTCGTCGCTGAACCCGGTGCTGAGCGTGGGCGAGCAGATCTGCGAGCCGCTGCGCAGGCACCTGCGGATGAACCGCGTGGCGGCCCGCGCACGGGCCGAGGAGCTGCTGGCCGAGGTGGGCATCGCCGAGCCGCGCCGCCGGCTCGATGCCTATCCGCACCAGCTCTCGGGCGGCCAGCAACAGCGCGTGATGATCGCGATGGCGCTCGCCTGCGAGCCGCAGCTGCTGATCGCCGACGAGCCCACCACCGCCCTGGACGTCACGATCCAGCGCCAGATCCTGGAGCTCCTCGCGCGCCTGCAGGCGCAGCGCGGCCTGTCCATGCTGTTCATCAGCCACGACCTGTCGCTGGTGGGCGAGCTCGCGCATCAGATCGTCGTGATGCGCCAGGGCACGGTGCGCGAGCGCGGCTCCGTGGCGGACCTGTTCGGCTCGCCCAAGGACGCCTACACGAAGGCGCTGCTCGCCTGCCGGCCGCGCCTGGACGACCGGCCGCGCCGGCTCACGGTCATCGACGACGTGCTGGTCGTCGAGGCCGCGGCCGGCGGGGCACCGAAGGCGGAAGCCGGGCTGCCCGCGCCGGCGCGCGGCGTCGACGTCGACCTGAACCCGCGCCGCGCCGACGACGACGATCCCGTGGTGCTGCAGGTGGACGGCCTGTCCAAGAGCTTCTGGCTGCGCAGCGGCCTGTTCGGGCGCGCCGAGTTCAGGGCCGTGCAGGACGTGCGCTTCACGCTGCGCCGCGGCCACACCCTGGGCGTGGTGGGCGAGTCGGGCTCGGGCAAGACGACGATGGGCCTGACGCTGCTGCGCCTGCACGACGCCACCAGCGGTCCGTTGTCCGGCCGCGTGCTCTTCCACGGCCACGACCTGCTCGCGCTCGCGCCGGCCGACCGCCTCGCGATGCGGCGCCGCATCCAGATCGTGTTCCAGAACCCGTACGAGGCGCTGAACCCGCGCTTCACGATCGGCCAGGCGCTGGTCGAGCCCATGACGATCCACGGCATCGGCGTCGACGCGCCGGCGCGCGAACGCAAGGCGCGGGACTGGCTGGTGCGCGTGGGCCTGGACGCCGACGCGATGCACAAGTATCCGCACGAGTTCTCGGGCGGCCAGCGCCAGCGCATCGCCATCGCGCGCAGCCTGACGCTGTCGCCGGACGTGCTGGTGCTGGACGAGGCCGTCGCGGCGCTCGACGTCTCCGTGCAGGCGCAGGTGCTCAACCTGCTGAAGGACCTGCAGGACGAGCTGGGGCTCGCCTATGTCTTCATCAGCCACGACCTGGCGGTGGTGCGCTTCATGGCCGACGACGTGATGGTGATGAAGGACGGCCGCGTCGTCGAGCACCGCCGCACCGACGCCCTGCTGGCGCATCCGCAGGACGACTACACGCGCCGCCTGATCGGCGCCGTGACGCGGCCGCTCGCCGCCGGCACGCCCGCCTAGGGTGCGGCGACGTTGAACGTCCAGCGGCTCAGCGCGAGCGCGCGGCCCCCGCTGATCGAGGCATGCAGCGTGACGGTGTAGCTGCCCGCCGGCAGCGGGCTGATGGCCACGAACACGGCGAACGACTTGTCCACTTCCGAGTCGGCGTTGACGGTGACGCCGCTGCCGGAGACGTCCGCGCCGGCGAGGATGACGCCGGGCACGTTCGCGCCCGACGAATTGGCGAGCGTGAACTGCGTGATCGTGACCTTGCCGCCGGCCACGTAGTCCTGGTTGCGGAAGCCGACGAGGATGGGCGTGCCGGCCGTCGCATTGGGCAGCAGCGAGGTCGACACCCGCGGGCTCTCGCTCGAGACGCGGAAGGTGCCGTGCGCGACGGTGCTGCCGCCGAACGGGTAGGTGACGATCGCGCCCGAGGGCGGGATCTGCAGTCCGAGCCCGCTGGCCAGCGAGCCCATGTCGATCGTGCACATGCCCGCCGCGGCGCCCGTGCCATAGCCGAATCCGACGTTGGCATAGCGGCCCAGCATCAGCACGGCGTGGTAGACGGTGTCGAGCAGGTCGCCCACGCAATCGGAGCTGCTCGAGGACGAGCCGATGTCGCCGATGACCTCGCCGGCCGCGTACCAGGCGAAGCCGGCATTGGTCATGCGGTCGAACGGACTGGCGCCCGTGTAGCCCGGCAGGCCCGCGGTCTCGTAGTGCGCCGACTTGGCGGTGTTGTAGCCGTTGGCGGTGAGGTAGTCGGCGTGATCCTGGGCCGAGACGTCGAGCGCCCTGGCCTGCGCCAGCAGGCCCGCACCGGCGCCCAGGCGCACCGCGTTGAGCTGGTTGAAGCCGCTGAGATGGCGACTGTCGGAATACACCGCCGCGGGGACGACGGCCTGCAGCGTGCCATTGCTGGCGACGCCGGGCGGCGGGGCGGGCGTGGGCGCCGGTGACGGCGTCGGGGCTGGGGTGGGGGCCGGAGTCGGAGTCGGAGTCGGAGCCGGAGCCGGAGCCGGAGCCGGAGCCGGAGCCGGAGCCGGAGCCGGAGCCGGAGCCGGAGTCGGAGCCGGAGCCGGAGTCGGAGTCGGAGTCGGAGTCGGAGCCGGAGTCGGAGCCGGGGCGGGCGTCGGCGTCGGCGTCGGCGTCGGCGTCGGAGCCAGTGTCGGGGCCGGCGATGAGTCGCCGCCGGCACCGCCGCCGCAGGCGACGAGGGCCGAGGTGGCGGCCAGGGCGAACAGGACTTTGAGGGATTGCATCGGGAGCTGGACAACAGGCTGCAAACAGGCGGGCGGAGCCCGCGCCTGCGCGCATGGCCCCGCCCGGCCTGCATTTTCGGGTGCCCGATGGCGCGGCCGGGGCCGGATTTACCGGCGGTTTCCATTTCGCCGCGGCGCGACGCACGGAACTGTTCGGCACGGTCGCGATCCATCGTCCACCTCGACAGCAACGGAGATGACGATGAAGCGCTGGCTGGCCCACAACAAGGGTTTCGTGGTGTTCCTGCTGTGCTTTGGCGTGTTCCGCACGGCCATCGCCGACTGGAACCCTATCCCGTCGGGCTCGATGCGGCCCACGCTGCTCGAGGGCGACGTCGTGTTCGTCAACCGGCTCGCCTACAACATCAAGCTGCCGTTGACCGACATCGTGATCGCGCCGCTGTCCGACCCGCAGCGCGGCGACATCGTCACCTTCTCGTCGCCGCGCGACGGTACGCGGCTGATCAAGCGCATCGTCGGCGTGCCTGGCGACCGCGTCGAGATGCGTGGCGACACGCTCACCGTCAACGGCGTGGCCGCACGCTACGACGCCTTGTGGCAGGCACCCGATCCGGTGGCACCCGGGCGCACGCTGGACTCCGTGCACGCCACCGAGCACCTGGCCGGCAGCGAGCGCTCGGTGCAGTTCCTGCCCGCGGTGCACGCGCGCCGCGACATGGCGGCCCTCGTGGTGCCGCCCGGCCACTACTTCATGCTCGGCGACAATCGCGACAACAGCGAGGACTCGCGCTACATCGGCGTCGTGCCGCGCGCGCTGCTGATCGGCAAGGCCAACCACATCGTGGTGTCGGCCGACATCCTCGACCACTGGCATCCGCGGCTCGACCGCGTCGGCAAGTCGCTCGATTGAACCCTGAACCGGCCCGTCCGCATGTCCTCGTCGTCACCGTCGGCACCGCCGGCGACCTCTATCCGTTCCTGCGCATCGCGCACGAGCTGATCGCCCGCGGGCGCCGCGTCACGCTGCTGGCGCCCGTCGTGCACGAGGCCGCCGTCCGCCGCGCGGGCGTACCGTTCCACGGGCTCGGCACCGAGCAGGACTACCGCGCGGCGCTCGAGCACCCCGATGTCTGGCACCCGCGCAAGGGCTTTCGCGTGCTGTGGGAAGGCATGCGCGGCAACGAGGACGCGCTGCCCGCGTTCGTCGCGTCGCTGCCGCCCGGCGAGCGGCTCGCGATGCTGGCGCATCCGCTGGCGCTGCTGGGCGCCGCGCTGGCGCGCACGGGCCGTCCCGACCTGCGCATCGTCGCCGCGTGGCTGGCGCCGGCCAACCTGCGCACCGTGCACGACCCGATGACCTTCGGCCCGCTGCCGATGCCACGCGGTGTGCCGCAGGCATGGCGCCGCTGGCTCTGGCGGCGTGTGGATGCCGCGATGATCGACCCGGTGGCGGTGCCCGACATCAACGCCGCCCACGCCCGCTACGGCCTGCCGCCGGTGAGCCACTTCATCGATCGCCTGCAGTCGATAGCCGATGCCAACCTGACGCTGTTCCCGCCCTGGTTCGCGCCGACGCCGCCGGACTGGCCGCGGCCGCTCGCCGAGGGCGTGTTCCCGCTGTATGACCCGCATGCCGGGGCCGCGCTTCCCGAGGCGCTGGAGCAATTCCTGCGGGCCGGCGGCGCGCCCGTCGTCCTCACGCCGGGCAGCGGCAACCGGCAGGCGCGCCGGTGGCTGGAGCGCGCACTGGACGGCGTGCGGCGACTGGGCCGGCGTGCCGTCGTCCTCACGGCGCACCGCGAGCAGGTGCCCGCGCCGCTGCCCGCGGACGTCCTGTGGCTGCCTTACGTGCCGCTGGCCGCCCTGCTGCCGCGCGCGGCCGCGCTCGTGCACCATGGCGGCATCGGCACTACGGCCGAGGCGCTGCGGGCCGGCGTGCCGCAGGTGATCGTGCCGCTCGCCTACGACCAGTTCGACAACGCCGCCCGCGTGACGGCGCTGCGCGCCGGGTCGCGCGAGTCCGGCGGGACGGCCGGCGCGCGCCCGCGGGCACTGGCCCGCACGCTGCGACGGCTGCTGGACAGCGCCGAGGTGCGCGCCGGCTGCGCCCGCGTCGCGGCGCTGGCCGCTGCCGACGCGGCGCGCGAGCTCGGCGCGGAGGTCGAGCGCATGCTGGACGAGCGATCCGTCACGGCCGGGTCGCGCTAGCGCAACGCCCCAGGCGCATGGGGTGGCCTGCAACGCGAATTGTTTGGGGAAACCGGGCCTTGGGCGCCGGTCGGCGCCGCTTCATTGCGCCCAGAATCCACCGATAACGATTCCGATGTCCCGTAAAAACCTCCGGCGCAGCGGCCACGGCCGCCGTCCGCCATCGGCCTCCCACGTCGCGGCCCGCCGCGCGTCGGGCATCGCCATGGCCGCCGCGCTGGTGGGGCTGCAATTGCTGGCCGGCGGCGCGCGCGCCAGCGTCCCGTCCGGATCGATGCCCGGCGAGCGGCCGAGCGCGCCGCGGGCGGCCGCGCCGTTCAAGCCGGCCGACGAGTTCGAACGGCTGCAGTTCGTCGGCCGCGCCCAGCCGGAGCTGGCCACGGTCGGCCTGCTGCGCTACGTCGAGACGCTGCCGGTCGACAACCCGCGCCATCTCGAGGCCCTGGTGGAGCTCGGCTCCGAATACGTCGGCCAGAACAAGGGAGACGAGGTCGAGCAGGTGGCCGTTCGCATCGAGGCGCTGTCGGACCGCCTGCCGCTGGCGCGTCCCTGCGCGATGCTGCTGCGCGGCCAGTGGATGCAGACGCACGGCGAGGTCAGCAAGGCCGAGCGCCAGATCATCGAGGCGCAGGTACTGCTGCCGGCGGCCCTGCCCGACTGGCTGCGGCTGCGCCTGCTGATGAACTCGGCCTTCGTGAAGAACCGCGGCGGCCATTACGACGAGGCGATGGCGCGCTACAGCCAGGCGCTCAAGCTGGCCGACGAGACGGGCCCGATGTGGCGCCGCATCGACCTGCGCGCGCTGGTCGCCGGCGTGCTGTTCGACGCCGGCCAGACCGACAAGGCCGCCGAGATCAACCGCGAACAGATGCGGCTGGCCACCGAGTCGGCCGACGAGTTCGGCCTCTCGTCGGCCTACACGATGCGCGCGATCGAGTCCAGCCGCGGCCGCGATTCCGGCACGGTGCTGGCCGACTGGCGCGCCGCGCTGGAGCACGCGCGCCTGGGCGGCAGCAAGCACCAGATCCTGATCGGCATGGGCAACATCGCCGACTACTACCTGCAGCACGGCGACTTCCAGACCGCCTACGACCTGGCCGACAAGGCCCTGCCCCTGGCCGTGGCCGCCAACGACCTGCCCGCGCAGAGCGTGGCCGTCGCCAACAAGGGCCTGGCGCTGATCGGCCTGCATCGCAAGGACGAAGGCTTGCCGCTCGTGCGCCAGTCCAACAGCATCGACGAGCGCTCCGGCACCGCGGTCGACATCTCTGAATCGCAGCAGGAGCTGGGCGGCTACCTGGAGCGCGCGGGCTATCTCGCCGACGCGCTGGCCGCCTATCACCAGTACCGGCAGCTCTCCGAGGAGCTCAACCAGCAGGATCGCCAGCGCGCGCTGATCGAGTTGCAGGAGAGCTTCGCCAACGAGAACCGGCAGCACGAGCTCGACATGCTGGGCCGCGAGGGCCGGCTCAAGGACGAGGAGATCCGCCACCACGAGCTGCAGGTCAGGCAATGGACGGCCGGCGGGGTGGTCGGCGCGCTGTTGCTGGCGGTGGTGGCCGTGCTGGCGCGCCGGCTGCGCGTGCGCAACCAGCTGCTGTCGGTCAGCAACGAGCAGCTGCGCCTGCAGGCCGAGATCGATCCGCTCACCGGCCTGTCCAACCGCCACCACCTGCAGGCGGTGATGACCGAGAAGCACGCCGATGGCCTGGAAGGCACGCTGTACCTGCTGGACGTCGACCACTTCAAGCAGGTCAACGACCGCTGCGGCCACGCCGGCGGCGACACGGTGCTGGTGGAGATCGCCCGCCGCCTGCGCCAGGTGCTGCGCGACGACGACCTCATCGTGCGCTGGGGCGGCGAGGAATTCCTGGTCCTGGTGCGACCGCTGCCGCAGGGCGAGGCCGAGGCGCTCGCGCAGCGCCTGCTGTGCGCGCTGGCCGAGGCGCCGGTGATGCACGACGGCGACCCGGTGCCGGTGTCCGCGTCGATCGGCTTCGGCCCGTTCCCGCTGCGGCGTGCGCCGTCGCAGGGCGAGCTGCCGCTGAACTGGGAGCGCGCGGTCTCGCTGGTCGACGCCGCGATGTACCTCGCCAAGGCACGCGGCCGCAACGGCGCGTGCAGCCTGCGCCGCGTCGACGCCGACGGCCTCGCGCAGGTGGAGGAGCTCATCGAGCAGCTCGAGAAGGCCGCCGGCGACGGCCGCGTCGAACTGCATTTCCTGCAGGGGCCCGGTCCGCGCCAGGGCACGGCCGCTCCCACGCGCGCGCCCGAGCAGCCGCGCGCGCCGGCGCACGGCGCGGAGGTGGCCTGATGCGCGCGCGTCGCCTCATGCTCGGCCTGTTGGCCGGCCTCGCCCTCGCCGGCGGTGCCGTGCATGCCGCGCAGGAAGACCTCCAGCTGGTCGACGACCTGGTGCGCCAGGGCGACGAGGAGCCCGACGGCGCGATCCGCGCCATCGGCGAGCTGTCGGACAAGGATCTCGCCGCGACGCCCCTGCTGCGGCGCGCGGCGCTCACCGGCGTCGGCATCGTGCAGGCGCGCAACGGCCGCATCGCCGAGGCGCTGGCCCAGGTCGCCGCGCTGACCGAGTTCGGACGCACGCAGCCGCTGGCAGACGCGGACGCTCACCTGGTGCGCGCCGAGATCGAGGTCAACGGTGGCCACATGGCCTCCTCGTACCAGCAGGCCCGCGCAGCGCTCGCGATCTACAGCGAGTCGTGCGCGCCCGCCCCCCGACGTGCCACCACCGCCTGCAACTACCGCGACTGGTGGCGTGCCCTCGACATGGCCCAGCGCGGCGCCGCCGACCAGGGCAACGCCGTCATCGCGAACGGCTACGCCCAGGCGATGCTGGACGTCGCGCGTCGCAACGGCGACCGTCCGCGCGAGGCGATCTCGCTGGGTGTGGCCGCGTTGCAGGCGGAGGCCAACGCCGATCCGGCCGCGGCCAACCGCCTCATCGCGCAGGCGCTGCACGTCGCCCGCGGCGACGGCGCCGCCTGGGTGCAGGTGCGTGTCGCGGTGCTGGGCGGGCTGCTGCATTTCAAGCGCCAGCAGCCCGAGGCCGTGCAGCGCGACTACGAGGCCGCGCTGTCCGTGGCCAACGCCGCCGGCCTGAAGCGCCCGGCCATGCTGCTGCGCGCCAACCTGGCCGACGCCTACATCCATCAGGGCCGCCCCGGCGAGGCGCTGGCGGCCATCGATCTCGCCCTGCCGGTGGCCAAGCTGCACCACGACTCGCGCACCGAACGCCTGCTGCTGCACAACCGCGCGCTGGCCAAGCTGGCGCTCGGACGCGTGGCCGAAGGCAAGGCCGAGGTGGCCCACGTGCTGGAGCTGTGGCAGAAGGACACCGGCCCCGGCCAGCGCCAGGAAGCCCTGCGCGAGTTCGGCGACGCCCTCGGCAGGGCCGGCGACACGGCGGGCGCGCTCGAGCTGTTCCATCTCGAGGAGGCGCTGACCCGGGAGATCCGCGCCGCCAACAAGTCCGCGGCGGAGGCCGAGCTGCGCGCACGCTACGACCAGGAGTCGCAGAAGCGCCGCATCGAGCTGATGGGCCGCGACAACCAGCTCAAGCAGGCCGAGCTGGACAACCAGGCCCTCGCCCGCCGCCTCTGGATGTTCGCCGCCGCCGCGCTCGTGCTGCTGGCCGTGCTGGCGCTGATGATGTACCTGCGCATGCGCGAGCTGAACCGCTCGCTGGTCCAGCACGAGGCGCTGCTGCGCGCGCACAGCGAGCGCGACGCCCTCACCGGACTGGCCAACCGGCGCCAGTTCCGCGAGGTGATGCGCGTGCGCGGCGGCGAGCGCGCGTTCCGCGGCGCGCTGCTGATGGTGGATGTCGACCACTTCAAGCGCGTCAACGATCACCACGGCCACGCGGCGGGTGACCGCGTGCTGGTGGAGGTGGCACGCCGCCTGGGCGCCGCGATGCGCGCCGACGACCTGGTGGCCCGCTGGGGCGGCGAGGAGTTCCTCGTGTTCGCGCCGAACGTCGACGGCGCGGAGCTCGACCAGCTCGCCGAACGGGTGCGCGTCGCGATGAACCAGGCGCCGGTGGTGCTGGACAACAGCGCGGCCATCGAGATCACGGTGTCGATCGGCTATGCCGCCTTCCCGCTGCCGGCCAGCCATGTGCCCGTCACCTGGGAGCAGGCGGTCAATCTGGCCGACCTGTCGCTCTACACGGCCAAGAACCATGGCCGCAACTGCGCGGTGGGCATCGTGCGCACGACCGCGGTCACCAGCGAGGCGCTGCGCGAGGTCGAGGCGGACATCGCGCAGGCGCGCGACGACGGCCGCGTCACGCTGCGCGTGAGCCCGGAGGCTGCCGCGGCCTGAGGCCGTCGCGATGCCGGACGTCTCCTGTGAGCGGCCAGGCGAAGCCGCAGCACCGCCCGAGACGAGGCACCCGGCGCAGGTGGATTCTGCGACTTCGCTTCGCTGCGCGCAGGATGACACGTGACGGGGGGCGGCACTCGCTTCGCGCGCGAACGCCGCGCGGCTTCCGCCCACCCGTCATCCTGCGCGCAGCGAAGCGAAGTCGCAGGATCCACCCCCGCCGAGCCGTCGCCCTGGGGCAGGCAGGCGGCCACCGCGGGCGGCCCGGCCCGCCCCACCAGGGATAATCCCCCGCTCATGACGAATGCCGACCCTCCCTCTTCCTGCGACGTCCTCGTCGTCGGCGCCGGCCCGGCAGGGGCCGCGTGCGCTCTCTGGCTGGCGCGCGCCGGTGCCGACGTCGTGCTCGTCGACCAGCACGACTTCCCCCGAGACAAGGTCTGCGGCGACGGCCTGATCCCCGACGCCCACCACGCGCTGCAGCGGCTGGGCGTGTACGACGAGGTGATGGCGGCGGCGCAGGCTTCGCAGCACGTTGCGTGCATCGGCCCGCGCGGCGGGCGCGTCGACGTCCCCGGCCGCGTGGCCGTGCTGCCGCGTCGCGTCCTGGACGACATCGTCTGCCGCGCCGCCGTGCGTGCGGGCGCCACGCTGCGCACGCCGTGGCGCTTCGAGGGCACGATCAGCGAGGGCGACGCCGTCGTCGGCGCGCGGCTCAAGCAGGGCGAGACGCTGCGCGAGGTGCGCGCCCGGTGGGTGGTGCTGGCCACCGGCGCCGTGCCGCAGGCGCTGCAGGCCGCCGACATGTGCAAGCGCCGCACGCCCAGCGGCATCGCGCTGCGCGGCTATGTCAGGAACGACGCGATGGTGGGCCGCATCAAGGCGCTCGAAGTCGTCTGGCACAAGCGGCTCAGTCCGGGCTACGGCTGGATCTTCCCGGCCCCGGGCGGGCGCTTCAACATCGGCGTGGGCATCGCGCACAGCCATCCGGCGCGCGACGGCGAGCCGGCCCGCATGAAGGACGTCAACCTGCGCGACGTCTTCAAGGCCTTCTGCGATCACTACGAGCCGGCGCGCGAGCTGATGCGCACCGGCACGCTCGAGGGCGACCTGAAAGGCGCGCCGCTGCGCTGCTCGCTGGCCGGCGCGCGCCTGAGCAAGCCGGGCCTGCTGGTCACCGGCGAGGCGGCGGGCAGCACGTATTCGTTCACCGGCGAGGGCATCGGCAAGGCCTACGAGACGGGCCTGCTGGCCGCGGAGTCGCTGGTCGACTGGCCCGCCTTCGCACAGTCCGGCGTGCCGGCCGGCAACTTCGCCGAGGCGCGGACACGCTACGAAGCCGCGCTCGCCGCGCTGCAGCCGCGCTTCGACCTGTACGAGCGCGCCAACCGCGTCAACGCCCACCCCTGGCTGGCGGACCTGCTGATCTGGCGTGCGCAGAAGAGCGCGCGCCTGCTGCGCCGCATGGCCGGCGTGCTGGAGGAGACCAGCAACCCGGGCAACCTGGTGAGCGCGCGCGGCATCCTGCGGGTGCTCTTTCCCGGCGGCTGACGCCGGCCTGCCCACACGCAGCGAGGAACGACCCGCGCCAATCGCATGACGCGGCGCGTATGCTTGCACCCATGTGTCAATTGCTCGGCATGAACGCCAACACGCCGACCGACGCGATGTTCAGCTTCACCGGGCTGGCCACGCGCGCGGACGAGCACAAGGACGGCTTCGGCATCGCGTTCTTCGAGGACCGCGGACTGCGGCTGTTCGTCGACCAGCACAGCGCCCGCAGCTCGCCGGTGGCCGAGCTGGTCAAGGGCTACCCGATCCGCAGCGACAACGTCATCGCCCACATCCGCAAGGCGACGCAGGGCCGCATCGCGCTGGAGAACACGCACCCGTTCATGCGCGAGCTTTGGGGCCGCTACTGGGTGTTCGCACACAACGGCGACCTGAAGGACTTCCGGCCGCGCCTGCACAGCACCTTCCGGCCGGTAGGCGACACCGACAGCGAGCACGCGTTCTGCTGGCTGATGCAGGAGCTGTCCAAGGCGCACGCGGGAGTGCCGGCGATCGACGAGCTCTCGATCACGCTGTCGGAGCTGCTGCCGCAGCTGCACGGCCACGGCACCTTCAACATGCTGCTGTCCAACGGCCAGGCGCTGTGGGCGCACTGCTCGACGCAGCTGCACTACGTCGTGCGCGAGCACCCGTTCGGCGCGCCCATCCTGGCCGACAAGGACCTGATGGTGGATTTCGCGCCCCATACCGGCCCGGCCGACCGCGTGGCCATCGTCGCCACCGAACCGTTGACGCGGAACGAGGCCTGGCGGCCGATGGCGCCCGGCCAGCTGATGACCTTCTCGGGCGGCGCCGTCGCCACCCGGCAATGCGCCGCCCTGGCGCGATAGGTCGCTGCTAACGAGGGGTTGCAACGGCGCGTCATCGGCGTCCAATCCGGTGTTCGGGCAACTTCGAGGAGTGGCGATGAACCCCAACCAGGCACTGTGGGAGAAGGGCGACTTCACCCAGCTCGCGCGCACGATGCGGCGCAGCGGCGAACGCTTCGTGGCCAGTCTCGGCATCCTGCCGGGCATGAAGGTGCTGGATGTCGGCTGCGGCGACGGAACGACGGCCATTCCGGCGGCCCAGGCCGGCGCCGAGGTGCTGGGCGTGGACATCGCCCGCAACCTCGTCGAGGCCGGCAACCGGCGCGCGCGGGAGGCGGGGCTGTCCAACATCCGCTTCGAGCAGGGCGACGCGTGCGACCTGCAGGGCGTCGCCGACAAGCGCATGGACGTGGTCGTGTCGGTGTTCGGTGCCATGTTCGCGCCCAGGCCGTTCGACGTTGCGCGCCACCTGGTGCGCGTCACGCGCCCGGGCGGGCGCATCGTCATGGGCAACTGGATCCCGAACGACCCGACGCTGGTGGCGCAGATTCTCAAGATCAGCGCGGCCTACTCGCCGCCGCCGCCCGAGGGCTTCGTCAGCCCAATGCTGTGGGGCGTCGAGGCCCAGGTCCTCGAGCGCTTCATGGAGGCCGGCGTGGCGCCGTCGGCCGTCGCCTGCACGCGCGAGACCTTCACGTTCGAGCACGACGGGCCGCCCGCGAGCTTCCTCGACCTCTTCCGCCAGTACTACGGCCCGACGATGAACGCGTACGAGGCGGCCGACAAGAGCGGCCGGTCGGCCGACCTGCAGCGCGAGCTGCTCGCCCTGTTCGAGGCGCAGAACACGAGCGGCCGCCCGGACCGCACCGTGATCAGTCCGACCCTGCTGCGGGTGACCGTCGCGCTGCCCTAGGGGGCAAGCCCCCCCGGGCGCGGCCCGCCGGCGCCGCGTCGAGACGAAATGGCGCGGTCCGTGCGTCCGTCCGGGCGGCCGCGCCGTAAGTGCCTGCGTCCCCGGCGCCGGCAGGTCCGGCGCGACGGACATAAGATCGCGCCGCCGCTCGCCCGACGGCGCCGCCGGATCACGCCTGCACCATGGCCAACCGAACCGACCCCACCGACAACGACGACCTCGCGCGCTGGCTGGCCCGCATCGCCCTCGGCGACCGGCAGGCTTTCGAGCAGCTGTATCGCGCGACGTCCGGCGCCCTCATGTCCGTCGCCTGGCGCGTGCTGCAGCATCGCGACCTGGCCGAGGAGGTGCTGCAGGACGCGTTCGTCAAGGTCTGGCATTCGGCCGGCATGTACGACGCACGCCTGGGCCTGCCGATGACCTGGCTGATCAACATCGTGCGCCACCGCGCCATCGACCTGCGCCGCTCGCGGTCGGCCGCGCTGGTCAGCGCGCACGGCGAGGACGATTCGGAGCGCATCGCCGCGATGGCCGCGCCCGGCCCCGGCCCCGAGCAGTGGCTGGACATGGCCATCCAGCGCATCGGCGTGCAGGAGTGCATGGGACAGCTGACGTCGGCGCAACGCCAGGCGCTGGCGCTCGTCTACTACCAGGGGCTGACGCACGTGGAAGTCGCGCGGGCGCTCGAGGCGCCGCTGGGCACCGCCAAGGCCTGGGTGCGCCGCGGCCTCGACTACCTGAGGACGTGCCTGCAGGGCCGCGGGATGGCCGCCTCATGAACTACCTCCGACCCGAGCTCCTCGACGCCCTCGCCCGCTCCCACGCCCTGGGCACGTTGTCGCCGGGCGCGGCGCGCCGCTTCACGCGCGTCGTCGCCGGATCGGCCATCGCGGCCCAGGCCGTGGCCGACTGGCAGGGCGTGCTGCAGACGCTGGAGCAGGGCGCACCGCGCGCGCCCGAGCCGCGGCCGCGCGTGTGGGAAGGGGTGCAGCAGCGGCTGTTCGAGCGCGCGCCCGGGCCCGCGGGTGATGCGCGCGGGCGGCGCGTGTCGGCGGGCGCCTTCGCGGGCTGGCTGCGCTGGCCGGCGGGATTGGCGGCGGGCGCGTTGCTGTCCTGGTCGGTGCTCATGCTGCGGCCGCAGGCCTTCGACCTGGAAGCCGCCTCGGGCGCCGCGCCGGCCAGCTACGTCGGCGTGCTGCAGGATCCGCAGGGACATGCGCTCCTGGCCACCACCGCGCGCCGCCGCGGCAGCATGCTGACCGTGCGGCTGCTGCGGCCCGTCGCGATCGAGCCCGGCCACGCCTTGACGGTCTGGGCCTGGAACGACGCCGACCCGGCGCCGCGGCGCGTCGGCAGCTGGACGACGCCCGGGCAGAGCTCGACCCTCATGCTGCCCGCCCCGGCCGAGGCGCTGCTCGGCAAGATGACGCACCTGGGCCTGAGCAATGAAGTCGACGGCGCCGCCCCGGACTCGCCGACGCGCCCGTTCATCGCGGAGGGCGCCTGCGCGAAAGTCTGGTGACAGGTTCGGGACTTTTTTTTCGCCGATCGTGATCCGTCCGCCGGCCGGCTCCGTAAGTGCGTGGGATTCCTCGGACGTCCCGTCGAACTTCAAATGGAGACCACCATGCAAGCCATCCACCGCACTCTCACGCTGGCCGCCACGGCCACCCTCCTGGCGCTGGGCGCCGCGCTCGCCCACGCGTCCGACAGCCCGGCCGAGGCGCCGCCGGCGCGCGCGTCCGCCGACCGGCTCGGCCAGGCCCGCACCCTGATCGCTGCCCGAAACTGGACCGGCGCGCTCGACGAACTGCGCCGCGTCAACGACACCGGCAGCGCCGACTGGAACAACCTGATGGGCTTCACGCTGCGCAAGGGCAAGAATCCCGACCTCGCGGGCTCGGAGAAGTACTACGACGCGGCGCTGCGCATCGACCCGCATCACCGCAACACGCTGGAGTATTCCGGCGAGCTGTTCCTGATGAAGGGCGACCTGCCCAAGGCCCAGGCGCGGCTGGCGACGCTGCAGACCGAATGCGGCGGGCAGTGCGAGCAGGCCACGCAGCTCAAGGCCGCAATCGCCGACTACCAGGCGCACGGCAACAAGTACGTGTCGACCGGCTGGTGAGCGCGCCGCGCGCACCGTCCCGCATCACCAACAGCAGGAACCGACCATGAAGATCCCCTTTGTCCTCGCCCTCGCGGCCGTCGTCGCCGTCCCCGCCCTCTCGCACGCCGCCGAAGCCACCGTGACGCTGAACCTGGCGCAGGCCGACGGCACCGGCCCCGCCGTGGGCACGGTGCGCCTCGTCGAGACGCGCTATGGCCTCGCGCTGTACCCGTCGCTCACCGGCCTGCCGCCGGGCCTGCACGGCTTCCACGTGCACGAGAACGCGTCCTGTGCGGCCTCGACGAAGGACGGGGTCGTCACGCCTGCCGGCGCCGCGGGCGGCCACCTCGATCCGCTGGGCAGCAAACACCACGGCGAGCCGTGGGGCGACGGCCACCTCGGCGACCTGCCGCCGCTGCATGTGGCGTCAGATGGCAGCGCCAGCAACCCGGTGCTCGCGCCGCGCCTGAAGCTCTCCGACGTCGCGCACCATGCGCTGATGGTCCATGCCGGTGGCGACAACCATTCCGACCACCCCGCCGCGCTCGGCGGCGGCGGCGCACGCGTGGCCTGCGGCGTGATCGAGGGGACGGCGCAATGACCATCCGCTTCCCCGCCCTGCTCGCCGCCGTCGCCCTCGTCGCCGGCTGCGCGACGCGTCCCGGCGGAGCACCCGCCATCGCCGCGATCGCCGTGCCCGCCGACGTGCCCGCGACGCTGCAACCGGCCGCCGGCCAGGAGCCCTTCCTCGAGGCGCATGCCAGCGGCGTGCAGGTCTATGAATGCTCGGCGCCGGCCGACGCGCCCGCTGCCTGGGCCTGGCAGCTCAAGGGTCCCGAGGCGACGCTGACCGGCGCCAAGGGCGACGTCATCGGCCGACATTTCGGCGGGCCGTCCTGGGCCTCCAGCGACGGCGCCACCGTCGTCGGCAAGGTCGCGGCCAGTGCGCCGTCGCCCGAGCGCGGCTCGATCCCGTGGCTGCTGCTCACCATCAAGTCGCATGAAGGCGCCGGCGTGCTGGCCGCCACGTCGAGCGTGCAGCGGCTGGACACCGAAGGCGGCGTGGCGCCCGCGACGCCCTGCGGCCCGGCGAACGCACGCCAGGTCGAGCGCGTCGGCTACACCGCCACGTACGTCTTCTGGCGCGCCAAGCCGGCCGCCTGAGGCGTCACATCAGCCGCGTGTCTTCCGGCGCGCGGTCGAAGCGGTCGTGCGCGCCATCGAGGAAGCGCAGCGGCGCGGCCACGAGCGACTCGCGGTCCACGTCGTCCAGCGTCGGCACGTTGACCGCGTAGAAGCGCCCGCCCATCTGCGGCGCGTCGCCGGTGCCGTACAGGCGGATGCCGCAGCGCGAGCAGAACGCGTAGTCCAGGAAGGACTCGCCCTTGCTGGCGGGCGTCCAGCGGTAGTGCGACAGCGCGTCCTCGCCCTCGGTGACGCGGAAGCGCTCGCCGGGCACGAACGTGAACCACGCCCGTGCCTTGCTGCACAGCGAGCAGTTGCAGCGGTTGCTGCCGTCCGCGAGGTCGATCGAGGCTTCGTACTTCACGGCCTGGCAGTGGCAGCTGCCGCGGTAGCGCTGGTAGCTCATGGTCGGTCTCCTTGACTGGTTTCGTTTCAAGAGCAGTCATCCTACGCAGACCAATCTTTAAATGCAAGTGGTTCTAGAATGCCAGCCATGCGCCAGGACACCCGCTCCACCTGCCCGATCAGCACCGGCCTCGAGTTCGTCGGCGACCGCTGGACCCTGCTGGTGATCCGCGACATGATGTTCGCCGGGAAGCGCCATTTCCGCGAGTTCCTCCAGTCCGAGGAAGGCATCTCGAGCAATGTGCTGGCCGACCGGCTGGCGATGCTCGTCGAGCGCGGCCTGGTGACGCGCGCCGGCGACCCCACCCACGCGCAGAAGGCGATCTACAGCCTCACCGAGCTGGGCATTTCGCTGCTGCCGGTGATCGCCTCGCTGAGCCAGTGGACGCAGGTGCATTTCCCCGCGACGCGCCGCCCGGAGGCGCGCATGTTCCTCGACGGCGACGTGGCGGCGATCGATGCGTTGCAGCAGGCGCTGCGGCGCGAGCACCTGGGCAAGCAGCGCGGAGGCTGACGGGGTGGCGCCTCGTGCGGGCGGGTCGCCGGCGGCACCTGCACGTGCTCCCGATGTCCGTCCCGTGCCGGGGCGATCGCCATGCGCCGCGGCCCTGCCATCGTCGGATGAGAACAATTCGCATTATCATGGGCATCCTCGTCGCACACGATCCCATGACGTCGCACCGCTGGCTTGTCCCTTCCTCGTTGTCCGGCGCCGCCCTGCTCGCGGCCGCCGTGCCGGCCAGCGTCTGCGCGGCCACCTACGCCACCGCCGACGACGTGGCGCACCGCGCGTTCAAGACGGCAACGGCGTTCGGCGAGGTGCTGGTGACGCTGGCGCCCGCCGACGCCGCCGCGCTGGCCGCGCCCGGCGCCGCGCCGCACGGGCCGCTGCGCACGATCGAGGCGCGCCAGGGCGACACGGTGCTCGGCCGCGTGGTCGTGGACTCCGTGATCGGCAAGTTCGAACAGATCGACTACGCCGTCGCGCTGGACGTGTCGGGCAAGGTGCTGGCCGTCGAGATCCTCACCTACCGCGAGGGCCATGGCGGCGAGGTGCGCATGCCGTCGTGGCGCAACCAGTTCGTCGGCAAGACGGCGGCCGATGCCCTCCACGTGGGCGCCGACATCGCCAACATCAGCGGCGCCACGCTCAGCTGCACGCACGTGACCGACGGGGTGCACCGCATCGTCGCCTGGGCCGCGAAGCATCCGGTCATGGCGAAGGCCGCCTGACGATGAAGGCGGCCGCGCCGTGATGCGCCAACGGGCGCGCCCGCTGCTGGGCACGCTGGTGGAGGTGCGCGCCCAGGGCGCCAGCGCCACCGCGTTCGATGTCGCCGCCGACGCCGCGTTCGACGCCGTCGCGCAGGTGCACGCGCTCATGAGCTTCCACGAGGCCGGCAGCGACCTGCGCCGCATCGCGCGCGCCCGCGCCGGCGAGCGCCTCGTCGTCCATCCGCATACGGCCGCGGTGCTGCGCAGCGCGCAACGCTGGGCGCGCGCGAGCGGCGGCGCTTTCGACGCCGGCTGCGCGCCCCGTGCGGTCGAACAAGGCTGGCTGCCTGCGCCCGCGGACGGCGCGCCGCCCGGCGCGCTGCCTTTCGAGGACGCGCTGGAGCTCGCGGGCCACTCGGTGCATGTGCACGCCCCGGTCTGGCTGGACTTCGGCGGCATCGCCAAGGGCTATGCGGTCGACCTCGCCGTGGCCAGGCTGCGGCGCGCCGGCGTGCACACCGGGGCGGTCAACGCGGGCGGCGACCTGCGCGTGTTCGGCACGCTGGAGGAGACGGTGCACGTGCGCTCGCCGTTCGACGCGTCCACGCTGTGGCCGGTGGCCGCCCTCAAGGATTCGGCCTGCGCGACGAGCGCCAGCGGCGCCGTCGCGCGCCGCGGCGCCGACGCCGCCGACGGACCCGAGCCGCGTTCGGTGACGGTGCTCGCGCCCACCGCGTGCGCCGCGGACGCGCTCACCAAGATCGTCTGGCAGCAAGGCGAGCTCGCCGGGCAACTGCTGCGCAAGGCCCGCGCGCGCGCGCTCGTCGTGCGCGCGGACGGCAGCGTCTGGCAGAGCTGATGGACTCGAACAGCCATCTCATCGCCCACGGCCAGGGCCGGCGCGCGCGCCATGTGCTGGTCTGGGGCTGCGTGCTGCTGCTGGCCACGGGCGTGGCCTGGCTGCTGGGGCACGACGTCTGGCTGCAGCAGACGCCGTTCGGCCCGCAGCCGCATCCGCTGGTGGCCTGGCTGCTGCGCGCGCACGGCGCGCTCGCGTGGTGCGTGACGCTGGTGGGCGGCGCCGTCTGGCAGGTGCACGTGCGGCCCGCCTGGCGCGCGGTGCGGCGCCGGCGGCTGCATCGGCGCCGCCTCGAGGGCGTGCGCCCCGGCCGCGCCCGCACCGTCAGCGGCGTGCTGCTGGTGATCGCGCTGGCCGTGCTGCTCGGCTCGGCCATCGGCCTGCAGTACGCGCCCGAGCAGGCGCATGCGACGCTGTCGGTCACGCACTGGGTGCTCGGATTGCTGCTGTCGATCGGCCTCGTCTGGCACTGGATTGCCCGGCTACGTCGCTGAGCCCGCCGGGCCCAGAATGGCTCATCGCCATCGACCCGCCCGCCATGACCTCCGCCGCCCTGCCGACGCCCGACTTCAGCCGCTTTCCCCGCCACGCCGAACTGACCACCCTGCTGCAGGCCTACGCCGCAGCGCGTCCCGACCTCGTCGAGCTGCGCTCGATCGGCCGCAGCCACGAGGGGCGCGACATCTGGGCCGTCGTGCTCACGCGCAGGGCCACCGGGCCGGACACGAGCAAGCCCGCCTTCTGGATCGACGGCAACATCCACGCCGCCGAGCTCACGGCCTGCACCGCGGCGCTGTACTACCTGCACCACGTGCTCGCCAACGAGGCGCACGACACGCGCCTCGCGCACCTGCTCGACACCCGCGCCGTCTACCTCGTGCCGCGCCTGAACCCCGACGGCGCCGAGCTGGCGCTCGCCGACGTCCCGCGCTTCATCCGCTCCTCCACGCGCAGCTACCCGTTCGACGAGGACGCCCCCGACGGCATGACGATGGAGGACGTCGACGGCGACGGCCGCGTGCTCTACATGCGCCTGCGCGACCCCCACGGCACGTACAAGAAGCATCCCGCCGAGCCGCGCCTGATGGTGCCGCGTGAACCGGGCGAGATCGGCGGCGAGTATTTCCGCCTCATGCCGGAAGGCACGATCAAGGCCTGGGACGGCGTGCGGGTGACCGTCAACCGCGACCGCGAAGGCCTGGACCTGAACCGCAACTTCCCGTCGCAGTGGCGCCAGGAATTCGAGCAGCTGGGCGCCGGCCCCTATCCCACCAGCGAGCCCGAGGTGCGCGCGATGGTGGACTTCTGCGTCGCACACCCGAACATCGGCGCGGCCGTCAGCTTCCACACGCACAGCGGCGTGATCCTGCGCCCGATGGGCACCACTTCCGACGACGACATGACCCCGGAGGACCTGTGGATGATCAAGCGGCTGTCCGACATCGGGGCGAACCTCACGGGGTATCCGGCCATCAGCGGCTTCCACGACTTCAAGTACCACCCCAAGGAAGTGATCACCGGCACGCAGGACTGGCTCTACGAGCACCAGGGCGCGCTGTGCTGGACGGTCGAGATCTGGGCGCCGAACAAGGAAGCGGGCATCGACGAATACGACTGGATCCACTGGTACCGCGACCACCCGCCCGAGGACGACCTGAAGCTGCTGAAGTGGAGCGACGAGCAGTGCGGCGGCCAGGCCTACGTCGACTGGAAGCCCTTCAGGCACCCGCAGCTGGGCGATGTCGAGATCGGCGGCTGGGATCGCATGAACTTCTGGCGCAATCCGCCGCCGCCGTTGCGCGAGCGCGAGGCCGCGCGCTTCCCGGCCTGGCTGACGCAGCTGGCGCTGTCGCTGCCCAGGCTCGAGATCCTGCAGGCCACGTGCGAGCCGGTGGGCCACGAGGGCGGCGGCGACACCTGGCGCGTGCGGCTCGCGGTCGCCAATGCCGGCTACCTGCCCGCGTACGTCACGCACCGCGCCAAGGAGCGCAAGGTCGTGCGCGGCACCGTGTTCGAGATCGCGCTGCCGGCCGGCGCGTCGCTGGTCACGGGCCGGGAACGCGAGATCGGCGATCACCTCGAGGGCCACGCCCCGCGCAGCTCGCTGCAGGCCTTCCTGCCCGATCGCGACGTCACCGCCGACCGCACGCTGCAGGAATGGATCGTGCGCGGCCCCCGGGGCACCGTCGTCACGGTCGACGCCCGCGCCGACCGTGCCGGCGCGGTGAGCGCGCGCATTACGCTGGGTTGAACCGGGCGGCGCCGTGGGCCAAAGCGGCCTGGCGCCGCGCGGCGAGAATGGCCTCGGTCGACCTCCATCCCTCACACCGTCCAGGAAGGAAACCCCGCCATGCTGACGTTCGTCCTCGTCGCCCTCGTCGTCCTGCTGCTGACCGTGGTCCCGGTCATGATCGGCGCGCGCATCGTCGGCGCAAAGCGCGCGGGGTTCTGGATGTGCCTGCTGGCCCTGTTCGTGTCGTCCCTGATCGTGGGCATCGCCTTGCGCCTGTTCCACGGCGGCGGCCTGCTCGCGTTCTTCGTCGCGCCGCTGGGCTTCATGTGGATCCTGGACACCACCTACCTCCGCGGCCTCGCGATGGTGGTGCTGCAATACCTGATCACCGCCGTCATCGTGCTGGTCCTCATGTTCACGGCACTCGGGTCGATGCTTCACATGAAGGACATGATGCGCGAGCTGCCGATCGACAACCCGCCGGCCCAGTCCGTCTGAGCCTTGGCCGGCCGCGCCTCGCGCCAGCGCGGGGCACGCCGGCGTCGGGCCGCGTGACCGCACTCGCGCCAGCGCCAGCCAAGTGTCATCCTGCGCGCAGGATGACGCCCCGAATGGACCTGCGGCCGATCACGCCTCGTGGGGAGCGCGGCGCACTGTCGGCTGGCCGTCGCGCACGTTCTTCTGGATCGCGATCGTCGCGAACAGGGCCAGCAGGAACGCCATGCCGTAGAAGCCCTTCTCCGACAGCGCGAGCTGCGCGTTGTACAGCCCCACGCCCATCAGCGTGATCGTGATGGCCATCGACAGCCAGCACAGGCCGGCGTACAGGCTCGTGACGGGCACGCCCTCCAGGCGGTCGCGCACGGTCTTCTGCAGCGAGACGGCCGCGAACAGCCCATACATCAGCAGCGTGAAGTAGTAGCCCTTCTCGTTGAGCTGCATGGTGGTGTTCCACAAGCCGAACAGGTAGGCGCCGGCACCGGCGATCAGCGCGGTCCAGGACGCGCCGACGAAGGCGGCGGTGGGCTTGTTGGCATTGGCGGACATCTGGGTTCTCCCTCGGGGTCGTTGATGTTGGGGGCCGCGGGGCTGCGGCCTGCGGGCATTCTGGCCGTGGAAGAGCCCCGCCGCATCCCGCCGAAGCGGGAATGCGTGAAGTACTGTGCGGCGCCTCTCGAAGGCAATCGCGGGGCCGTGTCGTCGCCTATTCGCCGGGGTAGCGCAGGCCGAACTGGGCGCGCATCGTGTCCATCCAGCCCACCAGTGCCACCGTCTCGTCCAGCGGCATCACCGGGCTCTCGGACAGGCCCGCGCGCAGGCAGCGGTGCACCTCCTCCACCTGCGCGACGTAGCGCGTGCCGCGCCAGGGACGGTCGATCACCTCGACCGGCGTCTCCTCCCATGGCCCCGTGCCGCGCGCAAGCCTGAGCTGCCGCGCGGCGTAGAACGGCGGCGCGACATCGATGCGGCCGTCGGTGCCCAGCACCGTCGCGTGGCAGGCCGTGGTCGCGCGCAACGAACACATGCCCTGGCTCAGCCGGTCGCCGGCGTGGCGCAGGTTGAACACGGTGTGCACGTCGACGCCCGTCGGCCCGAGCACGGCATCGGCCTGGGCGCCGGTGATCTCGCCCAGCACGAAGGCGGCGAAGTTCAGCGGATAGATGCCGATGTCCAGCAGGCCGCCGCCGCCGAGGGCGGGCGCGAGCGCACGATGGCTGGCGGGCAGGCCGGCGGCGGAGAAGCCGAAGTCGGCGGACACCGCCACCGGCTCGCCGATCGCGCCGTCGGCCAGCAGGCGCTTGAGTTCGACCATCGCGGGCACGTAGCGCATCCACATCGCCTCCATCAGGAAGACGTCGTGCCTGCGCGCGAGCGCGACCGCGGCCTCGGCCTCGCGCCGGTTCAGCGTGAACGGCTTCTCGCACAGCACCGCCTTGCCAGCCTCCAGCGCGAGCCGCATCGAATCGACGTGGTCGGGATGCGGGGTGCCGATGTAGACGACGTCGACCTCGGGATCCTCCACCAGCGCGCGATAGCTGCCATGTGCCTTCACCGGGCCCGCGGGTGCCTCGTGGCCGCGCGGCAGGTCGATGAAGGCCTGCGCCTTGGCCGCGTCGCGCGATCCCACGGCCACCAGCCGGGCCTCGGGCACGTGCGCGAGGGCGCGCGCAAGCGAGTCGGAGATGCCGCCGGCGCCGATCAGGCCCCAGCCGATGCGCCGGCGCGCGGAGGTGGACAGTGCTTGCATCCGCGCAGTTTACGGGCGAGCGGCGGGGTCTGGCCCCTCCTCGAATTCGCGCAACGCGGCGGCCGCGAGCGGAGACCTCGAACGCGATTCGAGGCCGGGCCTGACCCCGATCCCCCACCGGCGTTCGGAGTCAGGCACGGACGGAGGCCGTGCCAGTCCCCTCAGCCCGCTCACCGCGCCGTGTTCGCCTCCGCCTCCACCAGCACGTTGCACAGCGTCTGGCGCAGGCGATCGGCGTCGATGGGCTTGGTGAGGAAGTCGTTCATGCCGGCGGCCATCGCGTCCTCGCGCTCGGAGACCAGCGCCGCGGCCGTCAGCGCCACGATCGGCAGCGCGTTGCGGTCGTAGTGCTGGCGCAGGCGGCGCGTGACCTCGTGCCCGCTCATCCCGGGCATCTGCACGTCCATCAGCACGATGTCGAACGGGTCGCCGGACTGGTACGCATGGTCGACCGCCTGCAGCGCACCGGGGCCGTCGTTGGCCTGGTCGACGATCGCGCCCCAGCGTTCGAGCAGCGCCACGGCGATCATCATGTTGACGGGGTTGTCCTCCACCATCAGCACGCGCGTGCCTTGGAGCGCGTCCAGGCCCGAGGTGCTCTCGTGGTTCTCGAGCTGCTGCGCGGTGACGGGCGGCAGCGGCAGGTCGACCCAGAACACGCTGCCCTTGCCCGGCTCGCTGCTGACGCCCACCGTGCCGTCCATCAGCCGTGCGAGCTCGCTGCAGATCGACAGGCCCAGGCCGGTGCCGCCGACCTTGCGCGTGAGCGAGTTGTCGACCTGGCTGAACGGCTTGAACAGGCGCGCCAGAGCGGGGCCGTCCATGCCGGCGCCCGTGTCGATCACCTCGAAGCGCAGCTGGTAGCCCGAGCCGCGCCGCAGGTTGAGCAGGATGCTGCCGGAGGTCGTGAACTTCAGCGCGTTGGTGAGGTAGTTAGTGAGCACCTGGCGCAGCCGCATCGGATCGCCCAAGACATGCTGGGGCACCGCCTCGTCGACGTTGACGTACAGCCTCAGGCCCTTGGTGTCGGCCAGCGCGCCGTAGGCCTGCTTGAGCGTGCCGATGAGGCCGCGCAGGTCGAACGCCACGCGGTCGACGATGAGCTTGCCGGCTTCGATCTTGGACAGGTCGAGGATGTCGGACAGGATGCCTGACAGGGTATCGGCCGAGTCGCAGATCTGCTCGATGTACTGCAGCCGCCGGCGGTCGTCGACCTCGGGCGTGCGGGCGAGCTGCGCCAGGCCGACGAGCGCGTTCAACGGCGTGCGGATCTCGTGGCTGGTGTTGGCGAGGAAGGCGCTCTTGGCGCGGTTGGCGGCCTCGGCCTCGTCGCGCGCGCGGGCCAGCGCCTTCTCGACGCCGCGCCGCTCGGTGACGTCCTCGGCCAGCCAGATCGTGCCGCTGGCCGGCTGGGCCGGATCCAGCGCCTTGGCGAGCAGGCGGCCGGTGAAGGTCGTGCCGTCGCGCCGCATCATCGGCATCTCGATGTCCACCTGCTCGCCGCGCGACAGCGCCGGGCCGACGTCGTGGTTCATCGCGTCGTGCGCGGCATCCGACGGCCACAGCACGCGCTGCAGCTGGTCCTGCAGCGCGCCGCGCGGCCAGCCGAACATCTCGTCGAAGCGCGCGTTGGTCATCGCGATGCGGCCGTCGCGCGTGAAGGAGATGCCCACCAGCGCGTTCTCGAGGATGGCCTCGCGCTCGCGCCGCGCCTGCTCGCTGGCGGTGACGTCGCGCGCGCTGGTCATCTGGTAGTCGACGTCGTCGATCGTGAAGCGCGCGGCCGACACCAGCATCGACACGCGCCGGCCGTCGCGCGTGGTCATCGTCGCCGGGAAGTTCTGCACGCTCTCGTGCTGGTCGAGCATGCGGTGGATGCGGTCACGCTGCTCGGCATCCGCCCACAGCCCGAGTTCGCCGGGCGTGCGGCCGATCACCTCCTCGGTGCGGTAGCCGGTCGTCGCGAGGAAGGTCGGGTTGACCATCGCATAGCGGCCGCTCGCGAACTCGGTCAGCGTGATCCAGTCGGGGCTGGTGGACACGAGATGCGACAGCAGCGTCTCGCTGCGGCGCACGAGATCCTCCGCGGCGCGGCGCTCGGTGTCGTCGGTGATGATGGACAGCGTCGCGGCCTCGCCGTCGACGTCCACGCGCACGCTGCTGACGCGCACCGTCAGGCGCCGGTCGGTGCCGGGCATCAGCGTGAACTCGGTCTCGGGCAGGCCTTCGCCGGCGGCCAGCACGTCCAGGCGCTGCATGTGCTCGGCCGCGCGCTCGCGCGACGGACCGGCCTCGAAGAACGGCACCAGGTGCTGCCCCAGCAGCGCGCGCAGGTCGGCGAAGCCGAACAGCGTGACGCCGGCGGGGTTCGCATCGAGCAGCCGCCCCTCGCGATGCAGCACCAGCGGCGTGGGGATGCGGCGGAACAGGTCCTGGTAGCGCGTCTCCGTCGACCACAGCGCCAGGCGCGCCTTCACGTCCTGCGTGATGTCGCGCAGCACGCCCCAGTAGCCCGCGAACTTGCCGGCTTCGTTGGTGCGCGGTTCGGCGCTGAGCGTGAAGTGGCGGACGCGACCCGTCGCGTCCGCCCAGCGCAGCGGCACGTCGCGCATCGGCAGGCGCGCCGCGAGCTCGGAGCGGAACGCGTCCAGCACCTGCGCCTCGAACATCACGCCGCGCGTCTCCCACAGCAGCTTGCCCATGCCGGCGTCGACGCCGTGCCGGCGCAGGCCGACGAAGTTGCGCAGCTCCTCTTTCGCGCTGAAGCGGATCAGGCGGCCGTTGCCGTCCATCTCCCAGTACGCGTCGGCGGCCACGGCGAGCAGTCCCAGGAAGCGGCGCTCGCGCTCGTCGGCGCTGCGCAGCGTGCGCTCCAGCGTGCGTCCCAGCAGTTCGCCGCCGGCCAGCGCGATGCCCAGCACCAGCGCGTGCGTCAGCAGCGGCCGCACGAGGTCGAGCGGCGAGCCGCCCAGCAAGAGGCCGGCCTGGGCGAGCCAGTCGAAGGCCATCGCGCCGGCGAGCAGCATCAGCATGCTCGCCCCGATCGCCGCGGCGAGCACGCCCGCGCGCAGGCCGGCGACGACGGTGAACAGGCACAGCAGCACGCCGACGACGGCGAGCGCCGGGGACATCAGCCCCTCGCCGGCCACCGCCGCGGCCACGCCCGACAGCCCGATCGCTGCGCCGATGACGAACGGCAGCGCGCGCGCCTGCAGGCCGGGGCCGGCGTCGCGCCGCAGCCCGAAGGCGACGCCGCAGAGCGCCAGGAATGCGGTCGTCAGCGCGAGCCGCGCCACCCAGTCCAGCGGATGGCCGAACCCCAGGAACATCAGCGCGGACGCGAGCGCGACCCCCGCCGTCGCGGCCAGCAGGTGGCGCGTCAGCAACTGGCGCAGGCGGTGCCTGGCCTCCTTGTTCGGCGGTGCATCAGCCATCAGGTGCTCTTCTTATTGGCCCTTGGCGACCCGCGGTCGGCTCGCCCCCCAAGGCCCTAGTTTGACTCGAATTCTCGAGTTGCACCGTTTCCGGATTCGATCCCGCCACAGAACACCTGTTCAGCGGCCGGCTCCGACGCCGGATCGTGAACGCAAGGGCGCGTGGCGCCCGCGGCGAACGCGCCCTACCGCGCCGCCGCGATGGCCGCGTTCAGCGCCGAGCGCGTGGCCAAGGCCACCTGGCGCGCGGCCGTGGCGAAGTCGTCGCCGTTGCCGGCGTACAGGATGGCGCGCGAGGAGCTGACGATGATCGGCCCGTCGGCACGCCAGCCGGCCTGGACCGTGGCGTCGATGTCGCCGCCCTGCGCGCCGATGCCGGGGATCAGCAGCGGCAGCGTCGGCGCGAGCTCGCGCACGCGGGCCAGCTCGGCCGGGAACGTGGCGCCCACCACCAGCGCCAGCTGGCCGTTCCTGTTCCACGGGCCGGCGGCGAGCTTGGCGATGTGCTCGAACAGGGTGTCCCCTCCGGCCAGCACCTGCGCCTGCAGGTCGGAGCCGCCCGGGTTGGAGGTCCGGCACAGCAGGATCAGGCCCTTGCCGTCGTGCTTCATGTACGGCTCGATCGAATCGAAGCCCATGAACGGGGACAGCGTCACCGCGTCCGCCTGGTAGCGCACGAAGGCCTCGCGGGCGTACTGCTCCGCGGTGGCGCCGATGTCGCCGCGCTTCGCGTCGAGGATGACCGGCACCCCGGGCGCGACGCGCCGGATGTAGGCCATCAGCTCCTCGAGCTGGTCTTCCGCGCGCTGCGCCGCGAAGTAGGCGATCTGCGGCTTGTAGGCGGAGACGACGTCGCGGGTGGCGTCGACGATGCGCGCGCAGAAATCGAACACCTTGCTGGCGTCGCCCTTCCACGCGCCGGGGAACTTCGCCGGTTCCGGATCGAGGCCGACGCACAGCGTGGAGTCGTTGCGCAGCGAGGCGGCTTGCAGGGTGTCGGTGAATCGCATCGTCGGTGTCCTTCGTTGATGTTGTGGGGCGGATGGAAAAACGCGGCCCGGAGGCCGCGTCGTCATGAATCTCAGAGCTTGATCTTCGCGGCCAACTGCGCCCCGATGCCGGTGTAGCTGCCCGGCGTCATCGCGAGCAGCCGGGCCTTGTCTTCCTGCGGCAGCTCCAGGGCAGCGACGAAGCCCTGGATCAGCTCGCGCGTCATCGGCTGGCCGCGCGTGAACTTCTTGAGCTGGTCGTACGGGTCGGGCAGGCCGTGGCGGCGCATCACCGTCTGGATGGGCTCGGCCAGCACTTCCCACGCGCCGTCGAGGTCCTCCGCCAGGCGGGCCTCATTCAGCTCGAGCTTGTCGAGGCCGCGCGTGAGGCTGTCGTAGGCCAGCACCGAGTAGCCGATCGCCACGCCCATGTTGCGCAGCACCGTGGAGTCGGTCAGGTCGCGCTGCCAGCGGCTGATGGGCAGCTTCTGCGACATGTGCGTCAGCAGCGCGTTGGCCATGCCGAGATTGCCTTCGGCGTTCTCGAAGTCGATCGGGTTGACCTTGTGCGGCATCGTCGACGAGCCGACCTCGCCCGGCCGGGTCTTCTGCTTGAAGTACCCGAGGCTGACGTAGCCCCAGACGTCGCGCGACCAGTCGACGAGGATCGTGTTCAGGCGCACGACGGCGTCGAACAGCTCGGCCATGTAGTCGTGCGGCTCGATCTGGATCGTGTACGCGTTCTGCTTCAGGCCCAGGCGCTCCTCGACGACCTTGCGCGCGAACTCTTCCCAGTCGGTGGACGGATAGGCCGACACGTGCGCGTTGTAGTTGCCCACGGCGCCGTTCATCTTGGCCAGCAGCACCACGTCGGCGATGCGCGCGCGGGCGTGCGTCAGGCGCGCGAGCACGTTGGCCACTTCCTTGCCCACTGTCGTGGGGCTGGCCGTCTGGCCGTGCGTGCGCGCCAGCATCGGCACCGCGGCGAAGCGCTGCGCCATCGACTGCATGCGCGTCAGGATGCCGTCGACCGCCGGCAGCACCACCTGCTCGCGCGCGGCCTTGAGCATCAGGGCGTGGCTGGTGTTGTTGATGTCCTCGCTGGTGCATGCGAAGTGGATGAACTCCAGCTTGTCGGCCAGCTCGGGCACGTGGCCGATGCGCTGGCGCAGCCAGTACTCCACGGCCTTGACGTCGTGGTTCGTCTCCTTCTCGATGTCCTTGATCGCCTGGGCGTCGGACTCGGAGAAGCGCACCACCAGCGAGCGCAGCAGGCCCTTGGCCGACTCCGGCAGCACCGGGAACTCGGCGAAGCCGGCTTCCGACAGCGCGATGAGCCATTCCACCTCGACCTGCACGCGGCGATGCATCAGGCCGTACTCGGACAGCAGCGGGCGCAGCGCGGCCAGCTTCGGGGCGTATCGGCCGTCGAGCGGCGACAGGGCGGTGAGGGCGGAATGAGGCATGGAGGGGCTCGCGTGGACGGCGTCGCGTCGGGGATGGAGCGAGCGGCGGGCGTGGAGGCACCCACCGGATCGCAAAACCTGTTGATTTTACGGGCCACGGCGCTCCCGGGCTAGGGGCAACCCGGAGTCCGCCCCCATTTACCGGGCCGGAGCCGCCACCGCGGCGGGCGAGGTGCGCCCGCGAGCGCCATTGACGCCTCCCGGCGAGGCTCGCACAATCACGCCCCTTTTGGCTTCCCCGCCCCTTTTCCCGATGCCGGCCGCCTCCTTCTCCGCCGACGCGCGCGATTACTGCGCCATCGACTTCGGCACCTCCAACTCGGCCGTGGCCGTGCCCGTCGCCGCCGGCATGGAGCTCGTGCCGCTGGAGCCGCAGCACGGCGAGCGCGGGCGCACGATGCCCACCGCGGTGTTCTACATCGCCGAGGGCAAGGACCTGCACGCGCTGCCCAAGCTCTACGGCCGCGCGGCGATCGGCGCGTACGTCGACGGCACCGACGGCCGCCTGATGCGCTCGATGAAGAGCGTGCTCGGATCGGCGCTGATGGAACAGCACACCGACATCGGCGCCGGCCGCTCGGTCGCCTTCGGCGACGTCATCGCCAGCTACCTGCTGCACCTGCGGCGCGCCGCGAGCGCGCACGCCGGGCGCGAGATCGAGCGCGTCGTGCTGGGCCGCCCGGTGTTCTTCGTCGACGACGACCCGGCGCGCGACGCCGCCGCCCAGGCCGCGCTGGAAGCCGCGGCGCGCGCGGTCGGCTTCACGCAGGTGCGCTTCCAGTACGAGCCGATCGCGGCCGCGTTCCACTACGAGGAACAGGTCACGCGCGAGCAGACCGTCATCGTGGCCGACATCGGCGGCGGCACGTCCGACTTCTCGGTGGTGCGCGTCGGCCCCGCGCGCCGCGGCCGGCCCGACCGCCGCGACGACATCCTCGCCAGCCACGGCGTGCACGTCGCCGGCACCGACTTCGACCGCCGCGTCGAGCTCGACCGCATCCTGCCCGCGCTCGGCTACGGCGCCCATGGCCCCCGCCGCGGCGACCGCGCGCCGCTGGAGGTGCCCAGCCGCATCTACTTCGACCTCGCCACCTGGCACCTGATCAACACCTGCTACCGCCCGCAGCGCGTGATGGAGGTCGCCGCGATGCGCGACGACTACGCCGACCCGCGCCACCACGCGCGCCTGATGACGACGCTGCGCGACCGCCTCGGCCATGCCCTGGCCGGCCTGGCCGAGGACGCGAAGATCGCCGTGTCGCAAGGCGGCACGCACGAGGTGGACCTGTTCGAGATCGAGCGTGAGCTGGTCGTCGAGGTGAGCGAAGGCCAGGCCGTCGCCGCGATCGAGGGCGACCTCGACCGCATCGTGCAGGCCGCGCTCGACACCGCGCGCCTGGCCGGCGTGGCGCCGGGCGCCATCGGCGCGCTGTACTTCACGGGCGGCTCGACCGGCCTGCGCCTGCTGGCCGAGCGCCTGGCCGCCGCATTCCCCGGCGCGCAGGCCGTGCACGGCGACCGCTTCGCCAGCGTCGCCACCGGCCTCGCGCTGGAGGCGCACCGCCATTTCGGGGCCTAGGCGGACGGCTCCGCCCACTGTCGTGTTGCGCCCGGCACACAGGCGCCCCCCAGTTCGTGGCCGCGCGCTGGCGCGCCACGTGCTGCATCATCGTCGCGGCCCCCGCATGGCCACGGCGTCGGCACGTTGTTGGTGCGCGCCCGCGGGCGCCGCGGCCGACGCAAAACCCCCGGAAGAGGGCCTGGCGCGTGCCGTTTTTCACGGGGTGCTTCTATAGAATGAAGCCCAGTCCTGACTCGCTGCCCACATGAAACTCATCGGATCTCTCACCAGCCCCTACGTTCGCAAGGTGCGCATCGTGCTGGCGGAGAAGAAGCTCGACTACAACTTCGTGATCGAGGACGTCTGGGGCAGCGACGCCATCCTGGCCTCCAATCCGCTGGGCAAGGTGCCCGTGCTCGTCATGGAGGGCGCGGAGGCCGTGTTCGACTCGCGTGTCATCGTCGAATACGTCGACACGCTGTCGCCCGTGGGCAAGCTGATCCCGGCCCCCGGACGCGAGCGGGTCGAGGTGCGCACCTGGGAAGCGCTGGCCGACGGCATCCTCGACGCCAGCGTGGCCGCGCGCATGGAGGCGGTCTGGGCGCACCGCACCGAGGCGCAGCGCTGCCAGGCCTGGATCGACCGCCAGCAGGTGCGCATCGCCGCCGCGCTGAAGTCCGTCAGCCAGGGCCTGGGCGACCGGGCGTACTGCGTCGGCACGCATTTCTCGCTGGCCGACATCGCCGTCGGCTGCGCCCTGGGCTACCTCGACTTCCGGTTCCCGGAGAACACCTGGCGCCAGGACTACCCCAACATCGCACGCCTGGCCGACAAGCTGGCCGTGCGCCAGAGCTTCATCGACACCGCGCCACCGGCGGCCTGAGGCTCGTCCCGACGCGACGAAGGCGGCCGAAGGCCGCCTTTTTTCATGCCGGCGCGGGAATGCGTGCGCGCGGCGACGACAGGATGGTGCGAGGCGAGATATGCACGCGGCGCTCAGACGGCGAGATCCAGCGCCGACGGCTCGGTGACCGCCGGCGCCGCCTTGGACGCGCTCGGTGGCGCGAGTCCGCCGGCGGGCGCGAAGCTGTCGGCGCGCGCGATCGGCCAATAGAGCTTGTAGACGTTGTGCGGCCAGTCGCAGTGGCCGCACTGGGCCGAGAGCAGGCATCCCGGCGCAACGAACTCGAGGTGATTGGCCAGCAGCTTGACCTTGTCGCCCGCCACGCGCCGCACCACGTGGTTGGCGGTGATCTCGTTGGGATGGTGCAGCCCGGCCGCCTGCACCAGTTCCTTGAGCGCCTCCAGCGTGTGGCGGTGGTAGTTGTGCACGCGCTCGATCTTGGACGGCACGACCAGTGCCTTCTGGCGCAGCGGATCCTGCGTGGCCACGCCCGTCGGGCAGTGGTCGGTGTGGCAGCTCTGCGACTGGATGCAGCCGAGCGCGAACATGAAGCCGCGCGCCGAATTGCACCAGTCGGCGCCCAGCGCCATCATTCGCGCGATGTCGAAGGCGCTGACCACCTTGCCGGCGCAGCCGATCCTGATCTTGTCGCGCAGGTTCAGCCCGACGAGCGTGTTGTGCACCAGCAGCAGGCCTTCCTGCACCGGCGTGCCGACGTGGTCCGTGAATTCCAGTGGCGCGGCGCCGGTGCCGCCCTCGCCGCCGTCGACGACGATGAAATCGGGCATCAGGCCGGTCTCCAGCATCGCCTTGGCGATCCCGAACCACTCCCACGGATGGCCGATGCAGAACTTGAAGCCGGTCGGCTTGCCGCCGGACAATTCGCGCAGCCTGGCGATGAACTCCAGCAGCTCGATCGGCGTCGAGAACGCGCTGTGGCTGGCCGGCGAGACGCAGTCCACGCCCTGCTCCACGCCGCGCGCCTCGGCGATCTCCTTCGTGACCTTCGGCCCCGGCAGAACGCCGCCGTGGCCGGGCTTGGCGCCCTGGCTCAGCTTGACCTCGATCATCTTGACCTGCGGCTCGGTGGCGTGCTTCGCGAACAGTTCGGCGTTGAACGTGCCGTCCGGGTTGCGGCAGCCGAAGTAGCCCGAGGCCACCTCCCAGATCAGGTCGCCGCCCTGCGCCCGATGGTGCACGCTGATCGAGCCCTCGCCGGTGTCGTGCGCGAAGTTGCCGCGCAGCGCGCCGCCGTTGAGCGCGCGGATCGCCGCGCCGCTGAGTGCGCCGAAGCTCATCGCGCTGATGTTGAAGATGCTCGCGTGGTAGGGCTGCGCGCAGTTCGCGCCGATGGTGACGCGGAAGTCGTGCGAGGCCAGCTTCGTGGGCTGCAGCGAATGGTTGATCCACTCGTAGCCCTCGGACTGCACGTCCAGTTGCGTGCCCAGCGGCCGCTTGTCGGGATCGCCCTTGGCGCGCTGGTAGACGAGCGATCGCTGCTGGCGCGAGAACGGCGCGGCCTCGTTGTCGCCTTCGATGAAGTACTGGCGCATCTCCGGGCGGATGAACTCGAAGAAGAAGCGCAGGTGGCCGATCACCGGGTAGTTGCGCAGGATCGAGTGGCGGCGCTGGCGCACGTCGCGGATGCCGACGATGACCCCCGCCAGGCCGAGCAACGCCCAGGTCCAGCCGGTGTGCGCGACGACCTCGGTGAACGCGCCCAGCAGCGCGACGACGGCGCACAGGATCCACGCCAGGTAGCGGATCGGAAAGAATCGATCGAGCGACAGCAGCCAGTTGGGCATGGGAAGGTCTCGTGCAGGTTCTCGTGTCGGGCGACGGCGGGCCGTCCCGGGATCTTCGGCACGTTCGCGCGCAAACTTGATGACAGCTCGGCCGTGCCCTGGCGGCCAATGTAATCCTCCGCGGCCGGCCGGTGGCCCGAGACTTCCCTGCCGCGCCGCCGCTTCAGCGCCGGCTCATGCGCACCAGGAACCAGCGCCGCCAGCCGAACGGCCGGTGCACGGCGGGTGCCTCGGGCAGCAGCGGCCAGGCCAGGCGCGGCTGCGGATGCACCACCACCGTCCACGCGCCGTCGCCCAGGAAATGGAACCCGACCGAGCGCGGCGGCCCCAGCACGAGGTGCCGGAAGCGGCCGGTCGAGCGCGCCTGGCCGATGCCGGCGGTGTCGACCAGGCGTCCGTCCCTTTCCACGAGGTGGACGGACAGCAGCTCCTCGCTGTCGACGCCGTCGGTCAGCAGCACCAGGTAGCGGCCGTCCACCTCGACGGCCGCCTCCAGGTTGAGGCCCGCGACGAAGCGGCCGGTGGATCGCCCGCCGACACGCAGCTCGCAGCGCGGCCCGCGGCCGTCGGGCGGCGCGGGCATCACGGTCACTTCGTCAGCGTGACGCACGGCGGGTCGAAGGTGCTACTCGACGCCCGGCTCGTCGGAGTGCCAGGCGCCCCAGATGAGGCTCACGCCGATGCCGGCGTCCTGCTTGCTGCGCACCAGCGGGCTGTCCTCGTTGGCTGCGCCGCGCACCGTCTCCAGCTGCGCGAAGTACTGCATGCGCAGCGTCGCGCTGATGCGATGGCGCAGGCTCGCGTTCAGGCGCGTGGCGATCAGGCCGGCCTTGGCGCCGTAGGCCGGGCGGTCGGCGGTCGCGTAGGGGGTGTCGACGCCGTAGTACAGGTGATTGAGCGTGCGGTCGCCGAACAGCGTGCTCGCGGAGACGACCAGCGAGAAGCCCTGGCCCGTCCAGGCCGTGTGCGACAGGCGTGGCTCGAACGTCCAGCCCTCGTGGTCGAACCGGTGGCTGACGTCGAACACGGCGCGCACCGGCAGCTCCAGCCGGGTCAGCCGCGGCTCGCGCTTCGGGTCGACCAGGTCGCCGAGGTTGATCCGGACCGCCGGGCCGATCTCGACCAGCGTGCCGATGCTGGGCATGCCGCGGCGCGCGTCGACCTTGTTGGCCGAGGAGCCGAACGAGCCCGAGCCGCTGACATCCCATTCCCAGCGCGGCGTGCGCAGCGCGCGCACGCCGATGCCGTTGCCGTCGGCGTGCAGGACGGCGCCGCGATAGATGCCGAACGGCAGGACGCGCAGGCGGGCCAGGTCGTGGTCGGAGCCGGGATACGCCGGCTGGTATGCGGCGATGCCCACGAGGCCGATCTCCCACAGCGGCAGTGGCTCCTTCGGGCGCGTGGGCTCCGTGGCGCCGCCGGTGTCGGCCCCCGTCTCCTGGGCGTGGAGTCCCGCGGCGGCCACGAACAGTGCGAGCGCGGCTGCAGCGCGAACGGGCGAGGTCAGGATTCGGCTCATGGCGGGCCACTATAATCAGCTCATAGCGCCGATTTGATTTCCGGCTTGCGGGCGCTCTATAAATTTCGCTAAAGAGGGGCGCCCCGCGGGTGTCCGAGCTTTTTTCCCGGATGACCGTGACCACGAAGGGTGCCGAGATGAACTCCGTCGGCCGTATCGAGCCGCAGGCGATGCACTTCGCCGAGCCGCTGCCGCTCACCAGCGGCAAGCAATTGAACGACTACACGCTGGTCTACGAGACCTACGGCACGCTCAACGCCGCGCGCGACAACGCCGTGCTCGTGTGCCACGCGCTCAACGCGAGCCATCACGTGGCCGGCGTCTCGCCCAACGGCGACACCGGCTGGTGGGACAACCTGGTCGGCCCCGGCAAGGCGCTGGACACCGACCGCTTCTTCGTCATCGGCGTCAACAACCCGGGCTCGTGCTTCGGCTCGACCGGGCCCACGTCGCCCAACCCGGACCCGGCCGCCGGCGGCCGCGTGTACGGCGCGGACTTCCCCGTCGTGACCGTGGAGGACTGGGTGGACGCGCAGGCGCGGCTCGTCGAGCGCCTGGGCATCACGAAGCTCGCCGCGGTGCTGGGGGGCAGCCTGGGCGGCATGCAGGCGCTCGCGTGGACGCTGCGCTACCCGGAGCGCGTCGCCCACTGCGTGGCGGTGGCCACGGCGCCCAAGCTGTCGGCGCAGAACATCGCGTTCAACGAGGTCGCCCGCCGCGCCATCGTCACCGACCCCGACTTCCACGGCGGCCACTACACCGAGGCCGGCACCGTGCCCAAGCGGGGACTGCGCGTGGCGCGCATGATCGGCCACATCACCTACCTGTCCGACGACTCGATGGAGGCCAAGTTCGGCCGCGCCACCCGCGGCGCCGGCGACAACGGGGCGCGCCACAACTACTCGACGCAGGACATCGAGTTCCAGGTCGAGAGCTATCTCCGCTACCAGGGCGACAAGTTCAGCGAGTACTTCGACGCCAACACCTACCTGCTGATCACCCGCGCGCTGGACTACTTCGACCCGGCGCACGCCCACGACGGCGACCTGTCGGCCGCGTTCGCGGTCGCCCGCGCGTGCCGCTTCCTGGTGGTCAGCTTCACCACCGACTGGCGCTTCGCGCCGCAGCGCTCGCGCGAGATCGTCAAGGCGCTGGTCGACAACCGCGCCGAGGTCTCGTACGCCGAGATCGACGCGCCGCACGGCCACGACGCGTTCCTGCTGGACGACGCGCGCTACCACGGCGTGATGCGCGCGTACTTCGAGCGCATCGCGCAGGGCCTCGCGACGGCAGACATGCCGTCGCGGGACGGTGCGCCGCACTCGGCGCGGGAAGGGGTGCCGTCATGAGCGAGCGGCGCGACCTGGACATCATCACGAGCCTCGTGCCGCACGGCTCGCGCGTGCTGGATCTCGGCTGCGGCAACGGCGAGGTGCTCGCGCACCTGACGACGCACCACGGCTGCAGCGGCTACGGCATCGAGATCGCCGACGAGAACGTGCTCGCGAGCATGCGGCGCGGCGTCAACGTCATCCAGCTCAACCTCGAGGAAGGGCTGGCGCTGTTCGACGACCACAGCTTCGACGTCGTCCTGCAGCTCGACACGCTGCAGCACCTGCGCAACACCGAGAAGATGCTGCAGGAGACCGCGCGCGTCGGACGCATCGGCATCGTCAGCTTCCCGAACTTCGCGCACTGGCCGAACCGCCTGCACATCGCGGCGGGCCGCATGCCCGTCACGCGCGCGCTGCCCTACGAGTGGTACGACACGCCCAACATCCGCGTGACGACCCACGCCGACTTCGAGGTGCTGGCACGCAAGAACGGGCTCGACATCCTGGAATCGTTCGGGCTGCAGAACGGGCGCGTCGTGCGGCGCCGGCCGAACCTGATGGCCAGCGTCGCGGTGTTCAAGTTCCAGCGCGGCTAGGGCGCTTCAGGTCGGCGTGGCCGGACTGCCTGGACGGTCGGGCGTGGCGGGCGTGGTCGGCGTCGCGCCGCGCTGCATGAAGAACACCAGCAGCACGAGCCAGCCGATCACGATCATCGGCGGGGCCATCAGCAGCCACCACCAGGGGCTGCGGCCGGTGTCGCGCAGGCGGCGGGTGCCCACCGCCAGGCAGGGCACCAGCATCACAACGAAGAAGATGCCCGCGGCCCACTCGGCCGCCACGCCCAGCAGCGTGTTGATGATCACGCAGAACAGCATGAACCACCAGAATTCGGAGCGCGTGGCCCGGCCTTCGAAGTCGGCGTACTTCTTCGTGACGCATGTCTCGACGGCTTCCTGGATCTGCATGACGCGCTCTCTCTCCGCTTTTTCTCGTATCCCTGTGCTGCCGGGATGGTAGCCGGGATGGCCGTCGATGGGAACGCGCGGCCGGTGGCCGTGCGCGTCAATCGGCGGGCGCTGCGTCGCCGGGCGCCTCGGGCCCCGGCTGGCCGGCCACCGGCTCGCCGCGGCGGCGACGCCGGCGCAGGGCCGTCTCGTTCGTCCGGCGGGACGACAGCCAGCCGCAGCCGCCGTCGTCGCAGTCCAGGCAACTGACGATCTCGCACGCGTCGCACGCGTCGCAGGCATCGCCCGGCGTGCAGGACGAGGCATCGACGCACGAGCCGTCGCACGGGACGTCGCAATCGATGAAGCCGGCCTGCGCCGTGCGAAGGGTGACCGGCCGGGCACGGAATTCCTCGGCCACCAGGTGGCACTCGCGCAGCCGCAGGCGCAGCACGCCCAGGCCGCGCCACGCACCGTAGCGCGAGACCGCGCGCAGGCCCAGCGTCGAGCAGCTGCAGCCTCCCAGGCGCACGCGGTGCGCGCAGGCGAAGCCCTTGTGCGGCGACACGTGGCGCTTGTAGCCGCGGATGGCGGCCAGCAGCAGCGTGCGGCCGAGGCTCATGCCGCGGCGTGCCGCGCTCGCCGCAGGCGCCGCCACAGCAGTCGCACGCCGTGGCAGGCGAGCAGGTAGGCGCCGAAGTACAGCAGCAGCGGGACGAGCCCCGACGTCATGAGGACGCCACCGACCCGGGCGGGCAGCCGGCCGATCAGCAGGTCCGGCCAGTCGAGCAGCACGAATCCGGCGCCCGGCGCGCTCCCCGCGGCATGGGCCCGCGCCACCGCGCCCGCGACGAACGGCGAGGCCACGGCCAGGGCGGCGGCGATCAGGACGCTGACGCGGTTGACGGGAAGCATGGGCCGCCATTGTGACGGCTTCGCCGGCGTCAAAAGGCGAAGGCCCCGGCCCATGGGGAGCCGGGGCCTTCGCTGGGGTGCTTACTTGGTGACGGCGTCCGACGCGGCCGAGGCGGCCTTGTGGGCGGCGTGCCTGACGCCGCTGGCGGCCTTGTGCGCGGCGTGCGCCGTGCCGGTGGCGGCTTCGGAGGCGACGTGCTCGGTGCCGGTGGCGGCGGCCGACGCACCCTTGGCGACGGCGTGGCCGGTGGCCTTGGCGGCGTGCTTGACCGCGCTGGCGCCGCTGGCCGCGGCGTCGGCGACTTCGGCCGCGCCGGCGAAGGAGACGGCACCGATCAGGGCGCAGGCGATCGAGAGGGTACGGAAGTTCATGGTGATTCCCATCGAGTTGTCGGACCGACGCGCTGGGTGCCGTGGGACACGTCGCGCCGCGATGCGGGCGTCATCGGGGACACCCGCCAGCAAACAACGCGAAACCGCTCAGGTCGGTTGACCGCGCAGTTCCTTGCGGATCACCAGCTTCAGCCCGGACCAGACCTCGCTGACCGCGCACACCTTCACGTCGACGAACCCGAGCGGCAGCGCGATGTCGCGGATCGTGTCCTCGGTGATGTCGGTGGGCAGCCCGGACGCCCTCTTCGGCCACGAGACCCACACCGCCGCCGCCGGCGCGATGCGCCCGCGCAGGTCCCGCAGACAGGCGTCCAGGTCGGCGCGGCGGTCGGCGAACACATGGACGACGTCCGTGGCCGCCGACACCTTGGCCGTGAAGCGCACGCCCTCGGGCAGGGGCGCGAGCCAGTCGAGGTAGTCGTCCGGCGCCTGCAGCGGCGCGACGCGGCTGCCCGCGGCGATGCCCAGCTTGCGCGCGAGCGGGGTGCCCGAGTAGCCGGAGGTGGACGCGGCCATGGTCGGCGCTTCAGAGCCTGGCCGGTGTGGCGATGGCGCCGAGCGCCTCGAACGACGCCGGCTGCTTCGCCTGCCACGCCGCGATCGCGCGCGCCATCTCGTCGATGTCGAACACCGCGCTCTGCAGCAGCGTCATCTGCTCCAGCGACGCGGCGGTCGAATGATCGCGGGCGTGGTTCAGCGCCGACTTGCTCGCGGCGATGGCCAGCGGCGACTTGGCCGCGATCGACGCCGCGAGCTTGCGCGCGTGGGCGACGAGCGCGTCGGCGTCGGGCAGCACCGCGTTGACGAAGCCGGTGGCCAGCGCGCGTTCCGCGCCCAGACGGTCGCCCGTGTACGCCAGCTCGCGCGCGAGGCCCTGCGGCAGCAGGCGCTGCAGGCGTTGCAGCACGCCGAGGTCGGCGGCCATGCCGATGTGGATCTCCTGCACCGTGAAGAACGCGTCCGCACTGCACATGCGCAGGTCGCAGGCCGCGGCGAGGTCGAGCGCGCCGCCCACGCACGCGCCCTGCACGGCGCAGACCACCGGGAAGCGCGCGGCGTCCAGCACGTCGAAGCAGGCCATCAGGCGGCGCAGCTGGGTCTGGAACGCGAGGCGCCGGCGTGCGCTGCCCGTGTCCAGCATCGCGCGCATCGGGCCCTCGGGCGCGAAGGTGTCCAGCGCCATGCCGGCGCAGAAATGCCTGCCCTCGCCGCGCAGCAGCAGCACGCGCGTCTTGCCGGCGTCGTCGAGGGCCTGCACAGCGTCGCGCAGGGCGGTGAAGAACGCCGGCGCCATCGTGTTCATGCGCTCGGGCCGGTTCAGCACCAGCTCGGCGACGCCGGTCGCGGGATCGTGGTCGAGGCGGAAGAAGTCGTTCATCGCGTTCGCTCCGGTGGCCTGGGCCCGAGTATCGACGCGCGCCCTCAGGCCGGCGCCACGTGGCGCACGCGCTTGCCGAACAACCGGTTGGGGTGCGACTCGCCCTCGAAGGTGAACATCGTCTCGCCGAGGTCCTCGTAGCCGCAGCGCGGATAGAAGCTCAGCGCGCGTGCGTTGCCGACCCACGAGGTCAGCCACAGCATCTCGGCGCCGCGCGCGGCGGCGGCCTTCTCGGCGTGGCGCAGCAGGTCGCGGCCGACGCCGCGTCCGGTGAAGGGCTCCTGCACGTACAGGTGCTCGAGCTTGGCGGCGGCGAGCTCGGGCCGGGTCTCGAGGCGCGCCGCGTTGTCGACCAGCGACAGGGCCACCATGTGCCCGGCGCATTCGGCCACCAGGATCGTCATGTCCGGGTCCGCCAGCAGCGCTTCGTAGCGGTCCACCGAATGGTTGGCGAGCACCTCGCGCGCGAGCGCCGGCCGGATGCCGTGCTGCGTGTACGTGTGCAGGAAGACCTGCGTGGACAGCACGCCCAGGCACAGGGCGTCGTCGGCTTGGGCGGGGCGGATGGTGATGGGATGAGCGTTCGTCATGCGAAAGAAGGTCCTGGCGCGGCGAGGCCTCGCGGTCGTTGCAGCTGCGCAGCATAGCCTGCCCCGGAGGCGGCGATCCCGGATGGCCGGACGCGAGGCGCCCCCCTACACTGCGCCGCATGAAACCCGTGACCACCGACGACGGCCTCACCCTGCACCTGCGCACCTGGCCCGCAGCCAACTCCAGCCGCGGCGTCGCCGTGCTGGTGCACGGACTCGGCGAGCACATCGACCGCTACGACCACGTCGCCCGCCGGCTCAACGGCCTGGGCTTCACGGTGGTCGGCTACGACCATCGCGGCCACGGCCGCTCGCCGGGCCAGCGCGGCGGCATCCCGGCCGACGACACGCTGTGCGCCGACCTCGGCCGCGTGCTGCGCGCCGCGCGCGCGAGCGTGCCGGGCCCGCTGACGCTGGTCGGCCACAGCCTGGGCGGCCTGATCGCGGGGCGCTTCGTCGCCGAGGGCCTGTCGGCGACGCCCGCGCCGTGGTGGTGCCGCGTCGACGCCCTGGTGATGTCGTCGCCGGCGCTCGACCCGGGCACCAACGCGATCCAGAAGCTGCTGCTGGCGCTCGTCGCACCGATGCTGCCCAACCTCGCGGTCAACAACGGGTTGAAGGTGGACTGGATCTCGCGCGACGCCGGCGTGGTCCAGGCCTACGCCGACGATCCGCTGGTGCACGACCGCATCACCGGTCGCCTGGGCCTGTTCGTCGCGCGCCAGGGCCCCGCGGTGATCGCCGCCGCGCCGCGCTGGAGGACGCCGACGCTGCTGATGTGGGCGGGGGCCGACCGCTGCGTCGCGCCGGCGGGCAGCGCCGCCTTCGCCGCGGGCGCGCCACGCGACGTCGTCACCGTGCGCGAATGGCCGGGCCTGTTCCACGAGATCTTCAACGAGCCCGAGCAAGGCCAGGTGCTGGACGCGCTCGCCGGCTGGCTCGCGGCCCACGTGCCGGAGACGATCCCGGCCTGAGCGTGCGCGCAGGATGCGCCCGCGCGTAGCGAAATCCTCGGTTTCGACGCGGTTTGGCGCTCGGACTCTCGGGCACGACAGGCGCAAAATGGCGGTCCACCCCTGAATCCCGCCACCCGGTGCGCAGGGCCTCGTCCGCCATCCGCGGACGTCGGCCGCTGGACCGCGCCAGGTCGCCCATTGGAGCCTGCCATGAACGCCCCCGAACGCCTGCCCGTCCCCGCCGAGCCCGATGCCAAGGCGCTGGCCGCCTTCTCCGAGACGGCCTGGAACGCGCGCATCCTGCCGCAGCTCAAGGACTACGTCGCCATCCCGGCCAAGAGCCCCATGTTCGACGCCGACTGGGAAAAGCACGGCCTGCTCGACAAGGTGGTGCGCGACGCGGCGCAGTGGGTCGAGGGCCGCAAGGTGCCGGGCCTGACGCTGGAGGTCATCCGCCAGCCGGGCCGCACGCCGGTGATCTTCTTCGAGGTCGAGGCCACGCGCCCCTCGTCGTTCGGCACGCCGCCTACCGTCGTCATGTACGGCCACCTCGACAAGCAGCCCGAGTTCAGCGGCTGGCGCAGCGACCTGGGCCCGTGGACGCCCAAGGTCGAGGACGACAAGCTCTACGGCCGCGGCGGCGCCGACGACGGCTATGCGGTGTATGCCGCCGTCTCGGCCATCGAGGCGCTGAAGGCACAGGGCACGACGCATCCGCGCATCGTCGGCCTGATCGAGACCTGCGAGGAATCGGGCTCGGGCGACCTGCCCGTCTACCTCGACCTGCTGAAGGCCCGACTGGGCGACGTGTCGCTGGTCGTGTGCCTCGACTCGGGCGCCGGCAACTACGACCAGCTGTGGCTCACCACCAGCCTGCGCGGCAACATCACGGGCACGCTGAAGGTCGAGATCCTGACGGAGGGCATCCACTCCGGCGACGCCAGCGGCCTGGTGCCGTCGAGCTTCCGCATCCTGCGCCACGTGCTCGACCGCCTGGAAGATTCCGGCACCGGCCGCCTGCTGCCCGACAGCTTCCACTGCCAGATCCCGAGCGACCGCATCGAGCAGGTGAAGGCCGCCGCGGCCATCCTGGGCGATGAGGTGTGGAAGCGCATGCCGTGGGCCTGCGGCGCCGACGGCGGCCCCACGCTGCCCACCACCACCGATCCCACCGAGGCGCTGCTGAACCGCACCTGGCGTCCGACGCTGTCGGTCACCGGCGTGGACGGCTTCCCGGAGATCGCCAACGCCGGCAACGTGCTGCGTCCGTTCAGCGCATTCAAGCTGAGCCTGCGCCTGCCGCCGCTGGTCGACGCCAACGAGGCGGCCGCCAAGCTCAAGACGCTGCTGGAGGACAACGCGCCGTACAACGCGAAGGTCACCTTCCAGCCCGACGGCCGCATGGGCGCGTACGGCGCCACCGGCTGGAACGCACCGGTGCTCGATTCCTGGATGGAGACCGCGCTCGACGCCGCCAGCCAGGCGCACTGGGGCGAGCCGCTGGGCTACATCGGCCAGGGCGGCACCATCCCGCTGATGAACCTGCTGCAGCAGGGCTTCCCCAAAGCCCAGATGATGGTGTGCGGCGTGCTGGGGCCCAAGAGCAACGCCCACGGCCCCAATGAGTTCCTGCACCTGCCGTACGCGAAGCGTCTCACCGCGGCGGTGGCGCAGGTCATAGCGGCGCATCCCTGAGCCCGCGCGGCGCGATGGCGCCCGATTCGGCCCGTGACGGCGCTGGCTGCCTTGGTCCGCCCGTGACGGCGGTTGCCGCACTGGTCTGCCCGTGGCGGCGCTGGCTGTCTTGGTCCGCCCGTGACGGCACTGCCCGCCCTGCGCCCACCCCGTGTCATCCTGCGCGCAGTCGCAGGATCCACCTTCGCCAGTCAAGCGGCTCGACGGACGTGGATCCTGCGACTCCGCTTCGCTGCGCGCAGGATGACGGGTCGGAGGTCCGCTGGCTGAACCGGTGCCCGCGCGTGACGGCGCCGCCGTGCTCCGCCTGTGACGGCCTGACTCGCCCTGCGTCCGCCCTGGTCCGCGCGTGACGTCGCCGCCACGGTCCGCCCGTGACGGCACTGGCCGCCCTGCGCCCACCCCGTGTCATCCTGCGACTCCGCTTCGCTGCGCGCAGGATGACGGGTCGGAGCTCCGCTGCCTGAACCGGTGCCCGCGAGTGACGGCGCCACCCTGGTCCGCCTGTGACGGCCTGACTCGCCCTGCGTCGCCCTGGTCCGCGCATGAGGACGCCGCCCTGGTCCGCCCGTGACGGCACTGCCCGCCCTGCGCCCACCCCGTGTCATCCTGCGCGCAGTCGCAGGATCCACCTTCGCCAGTCAAGCGGCTCGACGGAGGTGGCCCCGCGACTCCAGCGCGCACCGCGCCGGATGAGTGCCCGGGAGTGACGCCTACGTCAGCGCGACGAACTCGCCGGTCAGCCGGCCCACGACGGCACCGTCGCTCTCCAGTACCGAGTTCACGCGCATCCGCGCGCGCCGCATGCGCGCGAGCATGCGCATGAAGCGCGGCCATTGGTCCGCTTCGGCCAGCGCCGAGCGCGCCGTGAAGTCGCCGAAGATGGGCCTGTCGTAGTCCATCGCGTTGCTCTGGATCACCAGCCGCGCGTGCAGGCCCTCGGCCCGCATGCGCGTGTGCAGCAACGACCAGGCCGCCAGGATGCCGAGCGCCGAGGCGCTGCCGCCGAACACGGTCTCGCGGTGGTTGATGTTGGGTGCCAGCGGGGCCGCCAGCGTCACGGCGTCGGCATCCACCGCGCGCACCGACACTCGCATCGCCGCCGACAGCGGGATGTGGGCGTGCAGGTACGCCTCGAGTTCGTGGGCGTCCATGCGCGCCGGCTCAGCGCCTGTTGCCCGCGACCAGCAGGAAGCCCCCGACGACGATGCCCGCGATGCCGGCCCACATCGGGATCGGCACGGTCTTGGTTTCCTTGACGTTCAGCTCGATCGGGCCCAGCTTGGCCGCGGTCCGGTCCTGGGTGTAGCTGAAGCCGCCATAGATCAGCGCCAGGGCGCCGAGGACGATCAGGAGGATGGCGAAGATGCGCATGGGTCGCTCTCGTTGCGGTTGCGGACGGGCCGCGATGACGCGAGCGTAGCCTGCCCGGCCGCGGCGCCGTGTAGGCGCACGCCGCGCACCGCCGGGCAGGGCGCCGGTGTCGCTCCGGTGCTGCGGCGCGTCATGGCGCCGCCGCGTCCATCGCCCGCTGCATCCACTGCGAGCTGATCGCGCGACCATGCTTGTGGGCGTACTCGTCGAACACGCCCACCGTCCGGAAGCCGAAGCGCTCGTGCAGCCGCAACGACGCCGGGTTGGGCAGCGCGATGCCCACCACGGCGCGGTGCAGGTCCGCGCCGGCCAGGTCTTCGAACAGCCGCCCGTACAACGCCGCTCCCACGCCTGTCCCGGCTGCGTCGGGCGCGACGTAGACGCTGGTCTCGATCGTTCGCGAGAAGGCCGGGTGGGCGCGGTACGCCTGGCTGCTGCAGTATCCGAGCAGCCGCGGGCCGTCGCGCGCGACCAGCAGCCGATGCGGGCCGGCGTCCGCGAAGGCGGCCATCCAGGCCTGCACGGCGGCGAGCGTCAGGGGCGCTTCATCGAAGGTCGCGAACGAATGGGCAATGTAGTGGTTGCGCAGGGCCAGAAGGTCGGCGGCGTCGGCGGCGCGGGCGGGGACGATGTGCAAGGTCCGGGTTCTCCAGGAGAGCGGCCGGCCATTCTCGGGCAGGGAGGGTGGCTCGACGCCCGGTCCGTCCGCCGCCCCTGCAGCCTGTCCCCCGAAACGCAACGCCAATCGCTTGCGCCCTGACAGCGGCCGAGCGGCCACGTAGAGTGCCACCATCGACAAAAGAGATCCGTTGGGCTCCCAGACATGGCTTCCTCCCTCAACTCGCCGACGCCCCAGGAACGCTGGCATCGCTTCAGCGCGGCCACCGTCCGGGCGTTCCATCGCTATGCGACCTGGCTGGTCTCGCTGAGCTGGTGGCGCTTCGGGTGGTATGCGCTGGTGCTCATCATCGTCACCGGCCTGCTGCAGAAGCTGCCGCCGTTCAGCCTGACGTACTACGAGACCATCGTCGACTCGGCCAGCCACCGCAAGGCGAAGATGCGCACGCCGCCCGCTCCGCCCGCACCGCCATCCGCTCCCGCGCTCTCCGTGCCCGCGCATCCGGCGCATCCGGAACAGCCGGAGCGCCCCGAGAAGGCGGAACAACCCGAGAAGCCCGAGAAGCCGGAAGCGGCGGCGCCGGCCCCCGCGCCGTCGCCCAAGCCGGGCGCCAGGTCGGACGCGTCCGAGAGCGTGGACATCAAGCTGCCCGGCATCGTCGTCAATGGCAAGGACCACACGGTCAAGAACAAGGGCGTGAACATCACGTTCACCAGCGACGGCATCCACATCAGCAGCGACGACGCCGCCGACGAAGCCGGCGCCAACGCGAAGGCCGCGTCGGCCGCCGCCAGCGCCGTGCAGGCCGCCAAGGCCCTGGAAGCGGCCACCGCCGCCAAGGCCGCCGCCACGACGGCCAAGGAGCGCGCCGAAGCCGCGAAGTACGAGGCGGCCGCCCGGCGCGACATGGCGCTGGCCGAGGCGATGACCCACAAGGCCGCGGCCGAGGCCGCCCGCGCCGCTCAGCTGGGCGGCAATGCGGCGAGCGCCGCGGCGCAGGCGACCTCGGTCCCGGTCGCGTCGGCAGTCGCCGCCGCGGCGTCGCAGGCCGCGGTCGACATGGTCGTCGGCGGGCAGCACGTGCGCATCGACGTTCCGGTCCAGGCCACCGCCGACGAGGTGCGCGAGGCCATCGAACAGGCCCGCTCGAGCATCGTCGAGCAGATCCAGGACGAGGCGGAGAAGCGCCGCGCCGCCGACCAGGAGGCCGTCGATCGCGCCAACGAGCAGGCCGACAAGGCCCGCCAGCACGACGACGACGAGGACGACGGCGACTCGTCCGACAAGCACCGCACGATGCACGCGCGCACGATCAACACGGTGCCGCTGTCGATGCTGGCCGTGTGGTGGATCCTGGGCTCGATGCTGATCAAGATCACCTACAAGGGCCGCATGCAGGCCGAGGTGAAGGCCGCCGAGGCCACCGAGACCGCCGAGGCCGAGTCGCTGCGCCGCCAGGTGCTCGAGGCGCGCATGGCGATGATGCAGGCGCAGGTCGAGCCGCACTTCCTGTTCAACACGCTGGCGTCCATCGACCACCTGATCGAGTTCGACCCGAAGCGCGCCAGCCAGATGCAGCGCAACCTGATCTCGCTGCTGCGCGCCAGCATGCCGTCGATGCGCTCCACCGACTCCGGCCTGCGTCCGCTGGACCTCGAGCTGGCCGTCGTGCGGCCCTATCTCGAGATCCTGAAGGTGCGCATGGAAGAGCGCCTGACCACCGAGATCGACGTGCCCGACGGCCTGTTGTCGGCCGAGTTCCCGCCGATGATGATCCAGACGCTGGTCGAGAACTCGATCAAGCATGGCCTGGAGCCCAAGGCCGAGGGCGGCCACCTGTCGGTCAAGGCCGAGATCCGCCACGGCAAGCTGGCGGTCACCGTCAGCGACACGGGCCTGGGCTTCGAGGCCGCCGCGCAGGGCTCGACCCACGGCACCGGCGTCGGCCTGGCCAACATCCGCGAGCGCCTCGCGCTGCTGTACGGCAGCAAGGCCTCGCTGACGATCGCCAACAACCCGGTGGGCGGCACGATCGTGACGATCACCGTGCCCTACACCACGCACACCGAATCCGACAGCGACGAAGGAGCCAAGGCATGACCGATTCCATCGACCCTCTGGACCACGCGCCCGAACCCGACGACCGCCCCACCGGCACGGCGCCGGCCGCGCCCGCCACCTCGCCTGCCGTTGCGGCCGTGGCCGCCGCGCCGGTGCCCTACCGGCCGCGTCCCGGCGCCTGGGCGCGCCTGTTCCGCTGGTGGCTGGGCCTGAGCGTGCTGGCCTTCCTGGGCGTCGCGCTGTGCGTGTGGCTCGGCGTCGGCCACGGCGACTTCTCGCCGCTGCACATCGTCGTCGCCGACGACGGCTCCGACGGCATCACGATCAACGGCCTGAGCGACGCTGGCGGTGCGCTGCTGGCGGCCGGCGCGGGCCTGCTCGCGCTGCTGCTCCTGCTGCTCATCCCGCTGCTGGTGCTGATCATCGTCGGCGCAGTCGCCATCGCCGTGATCTGCGGCGTCGGCGTGCCGCTGATCGCCCTCGCGCTCGCGCTGGCGGTGGTCACGTCGCCGGTCTGGGTGGTGGGCCTGCTCATCTGGCTGGCCGCGCGCCGGCGCGACACGAATCGCCTGGCCGCTTCGGCTACGATGCCCGCCTGATCGAGGCTCGCCCACCGGCGAGCCCGCGCAGCACCAAGGCTGACCCATGACCACGACTCCTTCTCCCGAAGCCGCCGCCCCGGTGCGCGGCGTGATCGCCGACGACGAACGGCTGATGCGCGACCAGCTCAAGGCGCGGCTGGCCGAGGTGTGGCCCGAGCTGCAGATCGTCGGCGAGGCCAAGAACGGCCTCGAGGCCGTCGACCTGGTGGCCGAGCACCACCCGGACGTCGTCTTCCTCGACATCCGCATGCCGGGCCTGTCGGGCGTCGACGCCGCGCGCCGCATCGCGCAGCTGCCCGCCGGTGAGGGCGACGACGACGCGTCGCTGCCCGAGATCGTGTTCATCACCGCCTACGACCAGTACGCCATCGAGGCGTTCGAGCAGGGCGTGGCCGACTACGTGCTCAAGCCCGCGGAGCGCGAGCGCCTGGGCGTCACCGTCTCGCGCATCAAGCAGCGCCTGGCGCTGCGCGGCACCGACGACGAGCCGCCCGCGCCGCACCTGCAGCAGCTGCTGCACAAGCTGTCGGCCAAGCTCAACCCGGGCGGCACGCCGCCGGCGCTGAAGTGGATCCAGGCCACCGTCGGCCAGGCGATCCAGATGATCCCGATCGAGGACGTGCTGTTCTTCATCTCCGACGAGAAGTACACCCGCGTGCAGACCGCCACGATCGAGGCGCTGATCCGCAAGCCGATCAAGGAGCTCGTCGACGAGGTCGATCCCGACCTGTTCTGGCAGATCCACCGTTCCACGCTGGTCAACACCCGCTGCATCGCGGGCGTGACGCGCGACCTGCGCGGGCGCCAGATCGTCGCGATCAAGGGCAGCAACGAGAAGCTGGAAGTCAGCCGCTCCTACACGCACCTGTTCAAGGGCATGTGACGGCGCGCCGGGCTACAGGTGGATCGCCCTGGCGTGCAGCGCCCAGGCGAAGCCGCCTGCAAGCCCCAGCAGCACCACGGCCAACACCGGCCACAGGCGGTGCGACGGCGCCGGCCGCGGCGCGTCGATGCCGGATTCGGCGGGTGGCTCGCTCTCGCTCTCGACCGCGCCGATGTCCATCGCGCTGGTCGGCTGGAAGCCACTGACGAACGCGGTGTCGGGCGCGTCGTCGCCGGCGCCGCGGCGCAGCAGTTCGGCCTTGGCGGTGACGCGCTCGATCTCGCTGAGCGTCTCGCCGTCCAGGCGCGCACGGATCTCGCGTTCGGACAGGTTGCGGTAGTTGCGGGCCAGCGAGGCGCCGCCCTGCGGTGGGGAAAGAAGACTCACGCGGCCTCCGGTGCGCGGACGGCCGCACGAGCGATGAACCACTGGCCGAGCCAGTAGATGGACAGGTTCCACAGCGTCGGCAGCGGCACGCCGCCGACGAACCTGTCGGTCGCGAGGATCGCGTCCGACAGCACGAACAGGGCCGCGCCGATGGCGACGATGCGCCACTTCGCGGCATCGGGCCGGTCGCGGTGCGCGAGCCACACCGACGTCGCCTGCGCGGCCATCGCCGACAGCGCGCCGACGTAGACCAGCACCGGCACGCGCAGGTCGGCCGGCACACCCGCCCACAGCGACGCGAGCACGCTGGCCGCGACGATCGCCCACCCGCCGAAGGCCGGGCGGCTGGCGAGGAACTTCACGCGCCGCGTCAATGCGGCGAGATAGGACAGGTGGCCCAGCAGGAAGGCGACCAGGCCCGCGAGAAAGCCCTGGACCGGCCACAGCAGCGCGATGTCGCCCAGCAGCGAGAACACGAGGCCGATGACGATCCAGCGCTTGACGAGGCCGTCGTCGCTGCGACCCAGCGCGGCCCAGGCGATGACGCACAGCGTGGCCAGAGGCTTGAAGGCGAAGTCGAGCCAGGGCTCGTCGAGCGCCCACGGCGCGGACGCGATGGCCAGCAGCGCGGCCGCGGCACCGAGGAACGGAAGGATGCGACGCACGAACGTGGTCGATGAAGCGACGGACATGGGACGCGAGTGTCCCTGCCGAGTTGCGCAACCGGCTCAGGGTAAGCCCGTTCCGATCCCCGTTTTAGGGGACTGCGAGGCGGCACGGCGTGAACTGGCACACGCTTGCATGAGCCTGTCTAGACAGGTCTCTCCAGGCGTGGCGCCGTGCGACGCGAACGCCAGGACGTGCCCACGCCCGAGCCGCACTGCGCGCCGGCGGCCCGCGAGACGGTTCAGTCGGCGGCCGTGGGCGGCGCGCTCGCGGCCTTGACGGCCAGCGCCTCGCGCAGCTTGCGCAGTCGTTCGCGCGGATCCTCCTGCGATTTCGCCTCGTGCAGCTTCATCTCCGCGATGAAGCGGCTGGGGATGCCAGCCACGGTCTCGCGACCCTTCTTGCGCCGGCGCAGCGTGCTGACCGCCAGCGTCTGGCGCGCCCGCGTGATGCCCACGTACATCAGGCGACGCTCCTCCTCGATGTGCTCGGCGGTCGTGTCCTCGTCGGCCTTGAACGGCAGCAGGCCTTCGTTGACGCCGGCCAGCACCACGTGCGGCCACTCGAGGCCCTTGGACGCGTGCAGCGTGGACAGCGTGACCACCTCCTGCTCGTCGCCGCGCTCGGCCAGGCTGAGGATGATGCTGATCGACTGCGCGATGTCGAGCACGCTCTTCTTCTCGCTCTCGAAGGTGCCGCCTTCCTGCGTGATCTCGCCGCCGCAGCGCTTGGCCACCCAGTCGACGAAGTCGAGCACGTTGCCCCAGCGCGCGGTGGCCACCTTGTCGGACTCCTCGCTGTCGCGCAGGTGCTGCTCGTAGCCGATGTCCTTGAGCCAGTCCATCAGCATCGGGCGCGCCGCCTCGGCGCCCACGGTGTGGCGCGCCTTGTCCTGGAACTCGTTGACGTAGCGGCCGAACTCGTGGAGCCCGTCGATGGCCTTGGACTTCAGCGCGGTGCCGAGGGACTCGGCGAACAGCGCCTCGAACATGCTGACCTTCCACTTCTTCGAGAACTCGCTGAGCGCGCCGAGCGTGGTGTGGCCGATGCCGCGCTTGGGCGTGGTGACCGCGCGCAGGAAGGCGGGGTCGTCGTCCTCGTTGACGATCAGGCGCAGCCAGGCGCACAGGTCCTTGATCTCGGCGCGGTCGAAGAAGCTCTGGCCGCCGGAGACCTTGTAGGGGATCTGCGCGGCCCGCAGCTTCTGCTCGAACACGCGCGACTGGTGGTTGGCGCGGTACAGGATCGCGAAGTCGGAGAACTTGATGCGCGCGTCGTTGCCGCGCAGCGCCTGGATGCGCGCGACGGCGCGCTCGGCCTCGTGCTCCTCGCCGTCGCACTGCACCACCTGCACCGGCTCGCCGTCGCCGAGGTCGCTCCAGAGCTTCTTCTGGAAGATCTTCGGGTTGAGCGCGATCACCTCGTTGGCCGCGCGCAGGATGGCGCTGGTGGAGCGGTAGTTCTGCTCCAGCGGGATCACCTTCAGCGTGGGGTATTCGGCCGGCAGGCGCTTCAGGTTGTCGATGGTGGCGCCGCGCCAGCCGTAGATGGACTGGTCGTCGTCGCCCACGGCCGTGAAGCGCGCGCGCTGAGGATCGCCCACCAGCTGCTTGAGCAGCTCGTACTGGACGGCGTTGGTGTCCTGGTACTCGTCGACCAGCACGTGCTGGAACAGCGCCTGCCACTTCGCGCGCGCCTCGTCGTCGCGCTGCAGCAGCTTGAGCGGGAAGCCGATCAGGTCGTCGAAGTCGACCGCGCCGTAGGCCAGCAGCCGCTCCTCGTAGAGCTTCATCACCTTGGCGGCGACGACCTCGTCGGCATCCTTGGCCACCGAGGGCGCCATGTCGCTCGACACGCCCATGTTCTTCCACAGGCTGATCGTCCACTGCCACTGGCGCGCGAGCTTGATGTCGGTGGTGGCGCCGGCGTCCTTGAGCACGTTGAGGACGTCGTCGGAGTCGAGGATGGAGAACTGTTCCTTCAGGCCGAGGCGCGTGCCGTCCTCGCGCAGCATGCGCACGCCCAGCGAGTGGAAGGTGCTGATCGCGAGATCCTTGGCCGCCCGCGCGCCGACCAGCTGCTTCGCGCGCTCGCGCATCTCCTGCGAGGCCTTGTTCGTGAACGTGATGGCCGCGATGTTCTTCGGCGCCAGGCCGTGCTGCAGGAGCCGCACGATCTTGTAGGTGATCACGCGTGTCTTGCCCGAGCCGGCGCCGGCCAGCACCAGGCAGGGGCTGTCGAGGTGGTGCACCGCCTCCATCTGCGCGCCGTTGAGCCCGGCGGCGGCGACGTTCGCGGCGTTGGAGGAGCGGGATTCGTGGATGGCGGCCATGGGCGGGGACGTGGAAGCGGAAAACAGCGAAAAGAGGCGGGACCCGCTCGCCGGCAGTCGTCCGGATCATAGCGAATGGGCCTGCGGCGGCGCTCGCCGCGGGTGTGATAGACGGCGCGCAATTTGCCGGTTCTCGGTCGAGGGCGGCCCCGGCGTGGCAGATCGCCGGGAAATCGTCCGTTCCGCGCCGTTCGAGAAAGGCCCGCATCATGAAGACGCCCCTCGCCGCCCTGCTGTCCGCGACCGCTGCCTCGGCGGCCCTCGCCCAGCTCGCCTCGCCGATCAGCCCGGGCGCCGCGCCCACCGTGCGCGCCGATCCCGCCGACACGGTCGTCGAACGTGCGCAGTTGCGCAACGACCGGGACAAGGTCCGGGCCGACCAGGATCGCCTGCGCAGCGCGCGCGAGGCGCACGACGATGCCGCCATCCGCGCCGCCCAGGCCGCGTTGCGCGCCGACACCGAGACGCTGCGCCTCGATCGCGAGCGCCTGGCCGACGCGAACAGTGGCGAAAGCCTGAAGCGTTGACGCCCCGTGCTGGTGCGCCAAGGCGGCGATCCGCAAGCTTGGATTCAGGTTTCGCGATCAACGTAGGGAGGCTGCGTGCCTGCGCGTTGCCGGCCCCCCGGGCTTACCCGAAAATCGCGCCCGCCACGTTTCCGGTCGAGCGTTCCGGTGTTTTCTTCATCCAGGTGCAAGAAAAAGAAGGGAAGCACGTAAACCGTTCGTGCAAGGGGCGCGTTGTTCCGACGTGCCCCGCTCACTTGTGGCGGCCGACGCCACAAACCCTAACCTGAAGGTTTCCACCATGAAGAAGATCCTGATCGCCGTCCTGTCGCTCGCCATCGGCGCCACCGCCTTCGCCCAGTCCGGCGCCCCGGCCCCGGCCGCGCAGACCGCCACCGCTTCGCCCGACACCGCCGCTTCGGCCGTCGCGAAGAAGAAGGCCAAGCGCGCCGCCAAGAAGGCTGCCAAGAAGGCCAAGGCCGCTTCGGCCGCCTGATTCCGAGGCGCTCGCGGTTCTCGCGAGCCGGATCGAAAGAAGCCGACCGGGCGACCGCGTCGGCTTTTTTTCGTCTTGAACCCGTCGCGACCGGATGTCCGTCCACCGCGCAGCACTCATCACGCCGTCAACCTGCGCCCAGCGCTCATCACGCTGCCATCCTGCGCGCAGCACTCATCACGCCGTCATCCTGCGCGCAGCACCCATCACGCCGTCATCCTGCGCGCAGCACACCCATCACGCAGTCATCCTGCGCGCAGCACTCATCACGCCGTCATCCTGCGCGCAGCACCCATCACGCCGTCATCCTGCGCGCAGCGAAGCGAAGTCGCAGGATCCACCCCGGAGGAAGCGCCACCGCAGGCGTGGATCCTGCGACTTCGCGCAGGATGACGGGGGTTGGGGCCGCCAGCGCGATGCGGCGGCACAAGCGCGGCCGGCACGAAAGAAGGGCGCCCTCCCCGAGGGCCCGTCTCCCCGCAATTCACCGCGGGTGACGCGCCACGGCGAGCGTGGATCCTGCGACTTCGCGCAGGACGAGAGTTGGGGTCGTCAGCGCGATGCGGAGGCACAGGCGCGACCGCATGAAAGAAGGGCGCCCTGCCGAGCGCCCTTCTCCTCGCAAGTCACCGCGGGGACGCGCCCCGCGACCATCCTCAGCCCAGGTTCACCGGGAAGAAGATGCGCGACCCGTCGCGCCAGATCAGCAGCGCCACGCGCTTGGGCTTGGTCGCCAGGATGGACTTGACGTCCTCCACCGAGCCCACCGGCTTGCCGTTGACGGCCAGCAGCACGTCGCCCGGTTCCACGCCGGCCTTGGCGGCGGCGCCGTCGGCGTTCTCCACCACCAGGCCGGCCGAGCCGACCTCGCCCTTCTCGTCGCGATTGAGCGGGCGCAGCGCCAGGCCCAGCTTCTCGCCGCTGCTGCCATCGCCGCCCTTGGACGCGACGTCCAGCTTGTCGGTGCTGGCGCCCAGCGTCGCGGTCACGGTCTGGAGCTTCTTGTCGCGCCACACCTCGAGCGTGACCTTCTGGCCCGGAGGCGACATCCCGATGCGCGAGGACAGTTGCCCCGGCTCCTCGATCACCTCGCCATTGATCTTGGTGATGACGTCGCCCGACTTCAGGCCGGCCTTGGCCGCGCCGCTGTTGGGCGCCACCGTGGACACCAGCGCGCCGTCCGGGCGCTCCAGGCCGAAGCTCTCCGCGAGATCCTGCGTCAGCGGCTGGATCGAGACGCCCAGGCGCGCGTGCGTCGCGTGGCCCGTGGCGACGATCTGGTCCTTGATCGTGAGGGCCACGTCGATCGGGATCGCGAAGCTCACGCCCTGGAAGCCGCCGGTGCGGCTGTAGATCTGCGAGTTGATGCCGATCACGTTGCCGGCGGCATCGAACAACGGGCCGCCCGAGTTGCCGGGGTTGACCGCCGCATCGGTCTGCAGGAACGGGACGAAGTTCTCGCCGCTCTCGCTGGGGAGCGAACGGCCCTTGGCGCTGATGATGCCGGAGGTGGCCGTCTGGTCGAGGCCGTAGGGCGCACCGATGGCCAGCACGTAGTCGCCCACCATCAGCTTGGAGGGCTGGCCGAAGCGCACCGTGGGCAGCCCCTTGGCGTCGATCTTGAGCACGGCGATGTCGGTGGCCGCGTCGACGCCCAGCACCTTGGCGACGTACTCGCGGCGGTCCTGCAGCTTGACGGTGACGTCCTTGGCTTCCTTGACGACGTGCGCGTTGGTCAGGATCAGGCCGTCGGAGCCGATGATGAAGCCCGAGCCCAGGCCCTTGAAGGGCTGTTCCAGGCCCTGGCCGCCGCGCCGGAAGTCGGGCATGCCGGGCATGCCGCGGAAGAAGTGGAACAGCGGATCGTCCGGGCTCAGGCCGCCCTGTTCCTGGATTTCCTCGTTGGTCGGCCTGTGCGTGCCCGCCACGCTGACGTGCACGACCGCCGGGCCGAACTCCTGCACGATGGCGCGGTAGTTCGGCGCCGTGCCGGGCGGCAGCGCGGGCAGCGGAGGCGTCACGGGCGTGGGCGCGACCTGCTGGCCGGTGGCCGCGGCGGCGATGCCCGCCGTGCCGCCGCCGGCGCCCGGGGTGGCCACGGCGTTGTTGCTGCTGGAATGGCGCAGCCAGGACGGCAGGTCCAGCGCGCCGGCGGTGCCCATCACCGCCACGCCCGCGCCGAGCATGGCCCACGCGAGCGGCTTCAGGTTGGTCTGTTTCATCAGTTTCGACTCCTTGTCGGCTTCATTCGAGACAGCGCGCCGGTTCCAGGAACCCTGTGCTTCGCGGCGCATGCTGGCAATGTGCGCGCCATGGATGAAGGCTCCGTTAGCTCAACGTGAGGCGAACATTAGGACGCGGCGGACGCCGCCGACGCGTCCGGGCCCGCGTCACGCCCGCGCGGGCCAGCGCACGCGCACCCGCAGGCCGCCCGCGGGCGAGTCGCCCAGTTCGACGTCCGCGCCCTGGCGCAATGCAACCTGGCGCACGATCGCCAGGCCCAGGCCGGAGCCCGTCTCGCCGGCCGCGCTGTCGCGCCGCACGAAGCGGTCGAACACGATCTCGCGATCGGCCGCCGGGATGCCGGGGCCGTCGTCGTCGACCTGCAGCATCGGCGCGCCGGACCGCTCCGCATCCAGGCCCACCCACACGGACACGTGCCCCCCGGGCGGGCTGTAGCGCACCGCGTTGTCGATCAGGTTGCGCGCCAGCACCGCGACGTCGCCGTCGCCGGGCACGGTCGCCGACTCGGCGCCGTCGGCCACGTCCAGCTCCAGCGTCGTGCCATGGGCATCGGCGAGCGGCGCCACGTCGCCCATCGCCTGGCGCACCAGCTCGGCCAGCGGCGCGGCGGTGGCCTCGCGCGGCGGCCCCGCCTCGCTGCGCGCGAGCGCCAGCAGCTGCTCGACCAGGCGTGTCGCGCGGTCGACGCCGGCGGTGAGGGCGCGCGCGGCCTCGTCGCGGGTGGCCTCGTCCGGCGCGCGCCGCAGCACCTGCACCTGCAGCTTCAGCGCGGTCAGCGGCGAGCGCAGCTCGTGCGCGGCGTCGCCGACGAAATGGCGTTGCGCGGCCAGCGCCGCGCCGAGGCGGTCGAGCAGCGCGTTGAGCGATTGCACCAGCGGCAGCACCTCGTCGGGCAGGTCGCCCTCGGGCAGGGCCTGCAGCGAGCTGCTGTCGCGCGAGCGCACCTCGGCGGCCAGGCGCTGCAGCGGCGCCAGCGAGCGCGACACCAGCCAGCCGATGACCAGCGCGAGCGCGGGCGCCACCGCCAACAGCGGCACCACGCTGCGCAGCGCGGCCTGCGCGGCGCGCTCGTGGCGCACGCGCTCGGGCTGCGCCACCTGGATCACGCGATCGCGCGCCTCGACGCCGAACGTGCGCCAGACGATGCCGCCGGCGGAGATGTCGGCGAAACCCAGCACGGCGCGCGCCGGCGGCTCGTTCTGCAGCTGCGTCGCATAGACCTCGTGGCCGTCCTCGCGCCAGATCTGCACCACGTAGTCGAGCTGCCCGTCGGCGAGCGCCCGCGCGTCCTCGGGCGCGATCTCGCCCTGGTCACGCAGGGACAGCGCCATCTGCCGCAGCTGGTAGTCGAACAGGGCCTCGGTCTGGCGCAGGACGTTCCAATAGACGGAGCCGCCCATCGCGAGCGCCGCGACGATCAGCACGGCCAGCAGCGACAGCAGCAGCCGCACCCGCAGCGTGCCGCCGGCGTTCAGGCGCAGGCGGAACGGACGCGCCGCCTCGTTCAAGGCGCGGCTCCGCCGTCCGAGCCGGCCGCGTCGCGCTTGCCCAGGTAGTAGCCCACGCCGCGCATCGTGCGGATCAGCTCCGGCCCGAGCTTCTTGCGCAGCTGGTGCACGTAGACGCTGACGGCATTGCTCTCGACTTCCTCGCCCCAGCCGTACAGGCGATCCTCGAGCTGTGCGCGCGACAGGATGGCGCCCGGCCGCTGCAACAACGCCTCCAGCACCGCGAGCTCGCGCGCCGACAGCATCACCGGCTCGCCGCGCAGCGTCACCTCGCGGGTGGCCGGGTCGAAGCTGAGATCCTCGTGCGTGAGGCGGGTGGTCGTGCGGCCGCTGTGGCGGCGCAGCACGGCGCGCATGCGGGCCAGCAGCTCGTCGAGCTCGAAAGGCTTGGTGAGGTAGTCGTCAGCGCCGGCATCGAGCCCGGCCACGCGCTCGCCCAGCGCGTCGCGCGCCGTCAGCACGATCACCGGCGTGGAGTCGTCGCGGCCGCGGATGCCGCGCAGCACGTCCAGGCCGTTGCCCTTGGGCAGGCCGATGTCGAGCAGCACGAGGTCGAAGCGCTCCGTGGCCGTCGTGGCGGACGCGGCCTGCGCGTCGGTCACCCAGTCGACGGCGTGGCCCTCGAGCTTCAGTGCGGCGCGCAGGCTCTCGCCAATCATCCGATCGTCCTCGACCAACAGCAGTCTCATGGGACGATTGTGACCAGGTTCGCCCGTGCAGGTTCCCGCGGGCTCAGAACAGCTTGCCCAGCCGCACGGTGACGCCTGCGAAGACCTGCCAATGCGGCGTCGCGTCGGTCAGGCCGCGCGCCGCGCCGAAGTCGAACACGGCAGCCGGCGACTGGTTCCAGCTCGCGGCGGCCAGGAACTGCGCCGTGTCCGGGGCGCCGGCCTGGTGCGTGCCCGAGAATTCGCCGACCACGCCCCATGCGTCGGTCAGGCTGCGCGACAACGCCGCCGCCACGCCCAGCTGCCAGGCGCTGCCGGCGCCGGAGCCGCCCAGGTGCGTCTCGTTGACGTTGACGTCGGTATGCCAGCCCGGCGCGAAGTCGCTGCTGAAGATGCCGTTGATCGTCGTCTGCGCATGGCCGATGCCCACGCTGTCCTTGGCGGTGGGGAACGTCTCGCCGAGCTCCAGGCCCCACGCGGTGGCGTCGCTCACCGCGAAGCGGCGCTTCAGGACGACGGACGTGTCGCCGAAGCTGTTCCGCGAGGCGCCGTCCACCGTCTGGCGCACCCAGGCGTCACCCCCTACGCGGATGCCCCAGTCGGGCGTGAAGGCGAGTTTGAGCGTGTAGGGCAAGGTGGTGCGCGAGGCGCCGCTGTCGCTCGCGCGCAGCCCCCCGGCTTCCAGTTCCAGCCAGCCGGGCGCCGACAGCTGCGCCGGCGTCGACACGCTGGGGCGATACGGCACGACGGCCGGGCCGCCCTCGTCGTCGGCGGCATGCGCGGCGCCAAGGCAGGCGAGCGCGGCGATCGCACAGCAAGTCTTCTTCATCACAGGACCTTTCGCATCGTGATGCTGGTGGGCTCGAACCCGAGTTCGTCGTAGAGCCGGCGGGCGCCGGTGTTGTGGCCGAAGACATGCAGGCCGACCTGCTCCATGCCGTGCTCGCGCGCCACGCGTTCGAGCTCGGCGAAGGCCGCGCGGGCATGCCCTCGGCGGCGCGCCGCCTCGTCGATCTCGATGTTGTAGACGTACGCCTCGCGCCGGCCACCCGCCTCGCCTTCCGACCACCACAGCGTGCCCACGCGTCGGCCACTGGCCTCGTCGTGCAGGTGCATGAAGAACTGGCCCGGCGTCGCCAGGCCCTGCGGCAGCAGCGCGGCGTGCGCCTCCTGCGACTTGACGATGGCCTCGGCCAGCGACCAGCGCCCGTCGCGCACGTTGGTCAGCGCGAAGGCGGGGATCGCCTGCACCAGCCAGGCGTGGAAATCGACCTCGGTGAACGGGACGAAGCGGACGCCCATCAGTGGCCGTCGGCCGCCACGACCACCGCCGTGCCGTAGCACAGCACCTCCGTGAGGCCGGCCATGATCTCGGTGGCGTCGTAGCGCATGCCTACGATCGCGTTGGCGCCCATCGCGCGGGCGTGTTCGCACATCTCGTCGTAGGTCTGCCCGCGCGCCTGCTCGCACAGCTCGGTGTAGATCGTGATGTTGCCGCCGAACAGGCTCTGCAGCCCGCCGATGAAGTTGCCCACGATCGAGCGCGAGCGCACGACGATGCCGCGCACCACGCCGAGGTTGCGCACGACGCGGTGGCCCGGCAGCTCGAACGCGGTCGTCACCATCGAGGCGGGGATCGCGCCGCTGCGCTGGAGGCCGGTGGGCATCGTCACTTCTTCGTGTAGGTGATCTTCTTGGCGCCGCTTTCGCAGCTGCCCACCACCTTCGCGTCGCCGACCTTGTCGGCCTCGACGATGTCCAGCGTATAGCCGGTGACGTTCTTGGCGTCGAGCTTGGCGGCGATCTCGGACTTCAGTTCCTCGCAGGCCTTGCCGGCCGCGAACGAGGACGAGCCGGCCAGCGCGAGGGCGGCGGCGATGATCAGGGTGACATTGGTCTTCATGCGAGAGCTCCCCATCGGTGTGAAAGACAGCAGCGACTGTACTGCGGCTGGCTGTCCGATGGCTCTCGCCGTTCGCCGCCGCTCAAATGCCCAGCGGATCGACGTCGATCGCCCAGCGCACGATGCCGCGATGCGAGGACTTGAGCGCCGGCAGCTGCGGCGTGAACAGGGCCAGCAGCCGCTGCAGCGTCGCGCGCGACGCGCATTCGATCAGCATCTGGCGCCGCTCGAAGCCGGCCACCTTGGCCACCGACGGCGGCACCGGTGCGTAGAACATCACGTCGGCCGCCTCTGGGTACGTTCGCGCGAGCTCGCGCGCCGCGCGCAGGAAGCCCTCGGCGACGTCCTCGGTCTTCGCCTCGGCGCGCAGCAGCGCCAGGTGGGCGTAGGGCGGCAGGCCGGCCGATGCGCGCTCGGCGAGCTGGGTGGCGGCGAAGGCGGCGAAGTCGTGCTTCTTCAGCGCCTCGAACAGCGCGTGGCCCGGGTTGTACGTCTGCACCCACATCTCGCTGCCGCGCGCGATGTCGGCGTCGCGGCCGGCGCGTCCGCCGGCCTGCATCAGCAGCGCGAACAGGCGCTCGGGCGCACGGAAGTCGGCGGCGAACAGCGCGCTGTCCGGGTTGACGGCGGCCACCAGCGTGACGCGGCGGAAGTCGTGGCCCTTGGTGACCATCTGCGTGCCGACCAGCACGTCGACGGCGCCCTCGTGCACCGCGGCCAGTTGCGATTCCAGCGTGCCCTTGGCGCGCGTGGTGTCGGCGTCGATGCGCAGCACGCGCGCGCCGGGCAGCAGCTCGGCGACCTGTTCCTCCAGGCGCTCGGTGCCGCGGCCCATGGGCTCGATGTCGAGGTTGCCGCAGTCCGGGCAGGCGCGCGGCACCGGCTCCTGCGTGCCGCAGTGGTGGCAACGCAGGATGCGCTCGCCCTTGTGGAAGACGCGCCAGGCGCTGCAATGCGGGCAGCCGCTCTTCCAGGTGCAGGCCGGGCAGTGCAGCACCGGTGCGAAGCCGCGCCGGTTCAGGAACAGCAGCGACTGCTCGCCGCGCGTGATGCGCTGCTGGATCGCGCCGATCAGCTGCGGCGCCAGGGCCTGCGGCGGCGCACGCGGTGCGGGGCGGGGCACGGTGGCCATGTCCAGCAGGCGCACGGCGGGCAGCGCGCCGCGGCCGACGCGTTCGGCCAGCGTCACCTGGCGATAGCGCCCGGTCTGCGCATGCGACCAGGTCTCCAGCGACGGCGTCGCCGACCCCAGCAGCACCGGCACCTTGGCCAGGTGCCCCCGGTAGACCGCAAGGTCGCGCGCCGAGTAGCGTGCGCCGTCCTGCTGCTTGTACGACGGGTCGTGTTCCTCGTCGACGACGACCAGCCCCAGCCGCGGCAGCGATGCGAACACCGCCAGCCGCGTGCCCAGCACCAGGTCGGCCTCGCCCAGGTGCGCCGCGAGCCAGTTCTGCAGCCGCTGCGCGGGCGTGAGCGCGCTGTGCAGCGACACCAGCCGGCGGCCGGGGAAGCGCGCGGCGAAGCGCTGCTCGAGCTGCGGGGTCAGGTTGATCTCGGGCACCAGCACCAGCGCCTGCCTGCCCGACTCGAGCGCCTGTTCGGCCAGCCGCAGGTAGACCTCGGTCTTGCCGCTGCCCGTCACGCCGAACAGCAGCGCCGGCGGCGGAGCCGGCGACGCGGCCCATTCGCCGAGCGTGGCCATCGCGGCCGACTGCTCGGTGGTCAGCGACGGCTTGACCGGGGGCGGCGCCGCGGCGGCCATCGCCGGGCCGCGCTTCTTCTTGACCCGCTTGGCCAGGCCGGTGTCGTCGAGCTTGCGTAGCTCCGGCGGCAGCACCGCGAGCGCGACCTCGCCCAGGCTGCGCTGGTAGTAGCGCGCCGTGAACTCGGCCAGCGCGCGCCAGTCGGCCGGCAGCGGTGGCAGGCTGGACAGTGCCTCGACGACCGGCTTCAACGCGATGGCGGGACGTTCGAGGCCCTCGGCCATCGCCTGCGCGGCGGCGGCATCGAGCTCAGCGAAGTCGGCATCCCACACGAGCCCGGTGACTTCCCGCCGGCCCAATGGCACGCGCACCAGCGTGCCGGGCGCGAGCGTCTGCTCACACTCATAGGTGAGCAGCGAGCTCAGCCCCGCGTATTGCGGCGCGTCGATCGCGACGGCGACACGCGTCAAGCCCGGCTCCCGGACATCGTCCCGAGTTGGGCCCGGAAGTTGTCAGACTTTTGAGCTGCGAGCGATAAGCTCATGATCCGTAAGGAGTTTTGCAGTCGCCCACAGTTTCTGTGGATAACTTTGTGGGAAAACGGGCAGAACCGCCGCCAAGCGCTTGATTCATCGTGCTCGGCCCCGGAACGCTCAAAATTGATGCACGCCCAAAATAGCTAGGCGGATCAAGGACTTGGGCCCACTTTGCGGCGTTTCCGGGGGGGCTCCGGTACCCCCCGGGGGCAAGGTTATCGCTCTCTGAATTTTGGGGATAAGTCAACACCTGAGCACTCACTTACCGGACGAATCGCGTGCTTTCTGCGTTCGCGGTATGTAAGTGGTCTCCTACAGGCCATGGTGGCGACGCGAATGCGCGTGCACGGCCTCCACCAGCGCCGCGACGTGTTCGGGCGCCGTGAACTGGCTGATGCCATGGCCGAGGTTGAAGACGTGGCCGCCGATACGGCCCGATGCATCCCGTTGCGCGCCGAAGCTGTCGAGCGCGGCGCGCGCCTCGGCCTGGATCGCCTCGGGCGGCGCGAACAGCGCCACCGGATCGAGGTTGCCCTGCAGCGCGACGCGGTCGCCGACACGCCGACGCGCACTGCCGAGATCGGTCGTCCAGTCGATGCCGACGACATCGGCTCCGGTGTCGGCGATCGCCTCCAGCCACTGGCCGCCGCCCTTGGTGAAGACGATCGCGGGGATGCGCTGGCCGTCCTTCTCGCGCTGCAGCTGGGCGAGCACGCGCCGGGTGTACGCCAGCGAGAAGGCGTGGAAGGACGCCTCGGCGAGCACGCCGCCCCAGCTGTCGAACACCATCACGGCCTGCGCGCCCGCGTCGATCTGGGCGTTCAGGTAGGCCGCGACGGCGTCGGCATTGACCGCCAGCACGCGGTGCATCAGGTCGGGCCGCGCGTACATCAGCGTCTTGACCTGGCGGTAGTCGTCCGAGCCGGCGCCCTCGACCATGTAGCAGGCGAGCGTCCACGGGCTGCCCGAGAAGCCGATCAGCGGCACGCGTCCGTCCAGCGCCTTGCGGATCGAGCCGACCGCGTCGAACACGTAGCGCAGCTTGTCCATGTCGGGCACCGCCAGCTTCGCCACGGCGGCCTCGTCGCGCACGGTCGTCGCGAAGCGCGGGCCCTCGCCCTCGGCGAACGACAGGCCCAGGCCCATCGCGTCGGGCACCGTCAGGATGTCGGAGAACAGGATCGCCGCGTCGAGCGGGAAGCGTTCCAGCGGCTGCAGCGTGACCTCGGTGGCGAAGTCGACGTTGGTGGCCAGGCCCATGAAGCTGCCGGCGCGGGCGCGCGTGGCCTTGTATTCAGGCAGGTAGCGGCCGGCCTGGCGCATCAGCCAGATCGGCGTGTAGTCGGTCGGCTGGCGCAGGCACGCGCGCAGGAAGGTGTCGTTTTTCAGGGCAGGCCACATATGCGGCGGATTATCCCCGGGCCGGACCCGGGCGGCCTGCGCGGCGTCAGACGCTGCAGAGGCACCCGGCGCATCGCTCGCGCCCGCCGGCCTGGTCCAAGGCATCTCAGATCGGCTTGACCGGACCGCGGAACTTCTCCTTGTGCGGCTTGCCTGGCAACGGGGGGATCTCGACCTCCGGCGCGCTGGCGGTGGCCACCGGCAGGCGCGACAGCAGGTTGGTGATCAGCTTGAGACGGCCGGCCTTCTGGTCGTTGAAGTCGACCAGCGTCCAGGGCGCCCACTTGGTGTGCGTCGCCTCGAGCATGCGGTCGCGCGCACGGCCGTACTCGACGTACTTGCTGCGCGCCTTCAGGTCGACCGGCGACAGCTTCCACTGCTTGAGCGGGTCGTCCTGCCGTTCCTCGAAGCGCTGCTCCTGCTCGGTCTGGTCGACCGTCAGCCAGTACTTGAACAGCCGGATGCCGTCGTCGACGAGCATCCTCTCGAACACGGGCGCCTGCTTGAGGAAGGCGTCGGTCTGCGCCGGGGTGCAGAAGCCCATCACCGCCTCGACGCCGGCGCGGTTGTACCAGCTGCGGTCGAACAGCGTCATCTCGCCGGCCGTGGGCAGATACGCGACGTAGCGCTGGAAGTACCACTCGCCCTGCTCGCGCGGCGTGGGCACGCCCAGCGCGGCGATGTGGCACTGGCGCGTGTTGAGCTTCTCCGAGATGGCCTTGATCACGCCGCCCTTGCCGGCCGTGTCGCGCCCCTCGAACAGGACGACGATGCGTTCGCCGCGCTCGGCGAGCAGGCGCATCACGCCCGTCAACTCGACCTGCAGCGGGCGCAGCTGGTCCTCGTACGAATGTCCGGCGGTCTTCTTCTTGCTCATGCTGACATGATGCCCCGGACCACTGCCCGAGACTGTCGGAGGGGCGCTCGGATCGCCCGGTCCGTCCCCATCGCCGTCAGCTCCCGGCCGGCGCGCCTGGCCGCGTGCCGGTCGCCGGGGCCGGACGAGCAGCCGCTGCTATGCCGGCGCGCGGGAGGCCGCGGCGATGCAGTCGCCACAGGCGCAGGGCAAGGCGGGCGTGCCGACAGGGGTGGTGTCGGAGAAGCTGCTGCCGATGTCGCCGGCGGCGGTCATGACGGCCGCCTCCGCGCCGTTGGCGGCCGACGAGGCGCTGCCGGCGTCGGATGCGCCGTCCGACGCCGCCTGCGCCACCTCGGCCTGCAGCGCCGCTGCCTTGGACGCGGCATCGGCGCCGGGCGCGGCCAACTGCTGCAGCCGTTGCGATGCGGCGGACTCGGCCGTCGCGAGTGCGTCGGCCAACAGGCTCCCGAGAAGCATTCCGGGCACGCTCATGCGGCCCTCCGGCCGGCGTCGTTAGGAGCGCCGCCCAACGCGCGGAACACGAGCCTGGAGAAGTCCGCCAGCGCCAGCGCCTTGTCGGCGGCTGCCATGGACGGGTCCCCCAGGATCTGTGCGACCGCCGGGATGCGGCGGTCGAACTCCTCGCCCAGCAGCCAGGCGGCATGCACGTAGGTCGCGGCGGAGCGCTCGTCGGCCAGTCCGTGGTCCCGGGCGCGCGCCGCCTGGCGACGGATCGCGCCGACCAGCGCCGCGAAGTCCACGCGGGCCGCCTGCCCGGGGTGATGGCGACGCAGGACGGCGACCATGCGGGCATCGAACGAGTCCTGCCCCAACCTGTTCCACTGTTCGCGAGAGATCTGCTTCATCGGCACCCTGGATCGCCCCGTTGCCGGGCGTGCCGGGCGATTCTGGCATGGGTCGCCCCGCGCGATCGTCGGGGGACGGGCGCGACAGGAGCGAGCGTGGCGCGAGGCGCGACGTCGATGACGTCTGGCGCGCGTGATGCGCACGTCGCGCGCGCGAGCGGCGCGCCGGGGGCGTCGAGCACATGCGCATGCTCGCACGCGCGCGGGTCACGCGTGAGCGTGCGGCGCGACGCGGCGCCCGCATGCGATGTGCGCCGCGCAAGCGAAGCGGGCGCGCGTCGCGCGGCCCGGGACTCAGAACGTCGGCAGCGCCGGCACGGCCGGCATCGCGGGCATGGCCGGAGCCGCCGGCATCGCGGGCATCGCCGGCATGGCGGGCATCGCCGGCATGGCGGGCATCGCCGGCATGGCGGGCAGGGCCGGCATGGCAGGCATCGCCGGCAACGCGGGCATGGCCGGCAGCGCGGGCATCGCCGGCAAGGCGGGCAGCGCCGGCTGGGCCGGCATGGCGGGCAGGGCCGGCATGTCGGGCAACGCGGGCAGCGCCGGCATGGCCGGCAGGTCGGGCAGGCCGTTGGCCGCCGGCATGGCCGGCATCGCCGGCATCGCCGGTTGCGCAGGCATGGCCGGCATCGCGGGCATTTCCGGCATGGCGGGCATGGCCGGCATGGCCGGCATCGCGGGCATGGCCGGCATCCCGGGCATGGCGGGCATCGCGGGCATGGCCGGCATCGCCGGCATGGCGGGCATCGCCGGCATGGCAGGCGTCGCCGGCATGTCGGGCATGGCCGGCATCGCGGGAAGGGCCGGCGTGCCGGGGATCGCCGGGACGGCCGGATCGACCGCCTTCTTGATGCAGTCGCCGCACGCGCACGGCACCGCGGGCAGCCCGGCCGGCGTCGCGTTGGAGAACTCGTTGCCGAGATCCTTGGTCGCGTTGGCGGCGGCCGCCTCGGCGGCGCCCGCGGCGCCGTCGCCCGACGAGGCGGCCTGCGACCGCGCGTCGGCGAGCTGCTGCTGCGCCTGCGCCGCCTGGGCCTGGGCCGCCTGCGCGGCCGCGTCGGCCTGGTCTTGTGCGGCCTGGGCCTGGGCGGCCGCCTGCTGGGCCTGCGCCTGGGCATCCTGCGCCGCATGGCTGGCATCGGACTGCGCCTGGGCCGCGGCCTGCTCGGCCTGGGCGGCGGCGGCCTGCGCCTGGCCCTGGGCGTCGGCCGCGGCCTGCTGTGCCGCGGCGGCCTGCTGTTGTGCCTGCGCGGCCTGGGCCTGCGCCGTCGCGATCGCCTGCTGCGCCTGTGCGCCGGCAGCGGCCTCCGCCTGGGACTGCAGGTCGGCGGCCTTGGACGCCGCGTCCGCGGCGGGCGCGGCGAGCTGCTGCAGTTGCTGGGTGGCCGCAGGTTCGGCGCCCGCCAGCGCGTCTCCGAGCGGTCCGCCGAGTGCGGGGGGGCTGGGCATGCTCATGCGGCGCTCCTCGCGGCTTCAGCCGGGGCGCCCGCCAGGGTGCGGAACACCAGCCGGGAAAAGTTGCCCAGCGCGCGCGCCTTCTCGGCGGCCTTCAGGCGCCTGTCGTTCAGGATCTGGGCGACCGCGGGAATGCGCGTGTCGAACTCCTCGCCCATCAGCCATGACGTGTAGACGAAGGTGGCGGCCGAATGCTCGTCGGTCAGGCCGTAGTGCTGCGCCTTGGCCGCCTGGCGATGGAAGGCGCCGACCACGGCGGCGAAGTCCATCTTCTGCGCCTGCTCGGGGTGGTTGCGGCGAATGATGGCGATCAGGCGCGCGTCGAACGAGTCGCGGCCCATCTGCTTCCATTGATCGCTGGAGATCTGGTTCATCGAGTCCTCCGCCGTGCCTGCCCGGCCGGTTCGACCCATTGTGTCGCGGGGCTGGCGGCAGTGCCTATCCCCCTTTCCTGGGTGCGCGGCGGCAGGACGCGGCCCATTGAAAAAGCCCGCGCACGTTGCCGTGGGCGGGCTTTCGGGGAGCTGCGGGAGGCGCCGATCAGTGTCCGCCGCCGTGGCCGCGGAAACGGCGGATGGCGGACAGCTGGGCGGCCAGCACGGCCAGCTCGCTCTGGGCCTTGGCGACGTCGAAGTCGCCCTTGGCGTTGGACAGCGCGGCCTCGGCGGCCTTCTTCGCCTCGGTGGCCTTGGCCTCGTCCAGGTCCTTGCCGCGGATCGCGGTGTCGGCCAGCACGGTCACGCGGTCGGGCTGCACCTCCAGGATGCCGCCGGCGACGAACACGAATTCCTCGGCGCCGTCGCTGGCGCGCTTGATGCGCACGGCGCCCGGCTTGATGCGCGTGATCAGCGGCGTGTGGCGCGGCATGATGCCGAGCTCGCCGCTCTCGCCGGGCAGCGCGACGAAGCTCGCCTCGCCCGAGAAGATCTGCTCTTCGGCGGAGACGACGTCGACGTGAATGGTTGCCATGTGAGTTCCGTTTCGATGAAGGAAAGGTGATGCAGGGCGTCGGCCGCCGGAGGTCGCGAGACCCCTCGGCGGCGGGCCGCCTTACTGCATGCCCTTGGCCTTTTCGATGGCTTCGTCGATGGTGCCGACCATGTAGAAGGCCTGCTCGGGCATGTGGTCGCACTCGCCGTTGACGATCATCTTGAAACCGCGGATGGTTTCCTTCAGCGGCACGTACTTGCCCGGGGTGCCCGTGAACACTTCGGCGACGTGGAACGGCTGCGACAGGAAACGCTGGATCTTGCGGGCGCGGGCGACGACGAGCTTGTCTTCCGGCGCCAGTTCGTCCATGCCGAGGATGGCGATGATGTCGCGCAGTTCCTTGTAGCGCTGCAGCGTCGACTGCACTGCGCGCGTGGTGTCGTAGTGTTCCTGGCCGATGACGTTCGGGTCGATCTGGCGCGACGTGGAGTCGAGCGGGTCGACCGCGGGGTAGATGCCCAGCGAGGCGATTTCACGCGACAGCGACACGGTGGAGTCCAGGTGGCCGAAGGTGGTGGCCGGGGACGGGTCGGTGTAGTCGTCGGCGGGAACGTAGACGGCCTGGATGGAGGTGATCGAGCCGACCTTGGTCGACGTGATGCGCTCCTGCAGGCGGCCCATTTCCTCGGCCAGCGTCGGCTGGTAGCCCACGGCGGACGGCATGCGGCCCAGCAGCGCGGACACTTCCGTGCCGGCCAACGTGTAGCGGTAGATGTTGTCCACGAAGAACAGCACGTCGCGGCCTTCGTCGCGGAACGACTCGGCGATGGTCAGGCCCGTCAGCGCGACGCGCAGGCGGTTGCCCGGCGGCTCGTTCATCTGGCCGTAGACCATGGACACCTTGGACTCGCCCAGGTTCTCCAGGTTCACGACGTTGGAGTCGGCCATCTCGTGGTAGAAGTCGTTGCCCTCGCGGGTACGCTCGCCCACGCCAGCGAACACGGACAGGCCCGAGTGCGCCTTCGCGATGTTGTTGATCAGCTCCATCATGTTGACGGTCTTGCCGACGCCGGCGCCGCCGAACAGGCCGACCTTGCCGCCCTTGGCGAACGGGCAGATCAGGTCGATGACCTTGATGCCGGTCTCGAGCAGTTCCTGCGAGGGGCTCAGCTCTTCGTACGTCGGGGCCTTGCGGTGGATCGAGGCCGACAGGGTCATGTCGACCGGGCCGCGCTCGTCGATCGGGTTGCCCAGCACGTCCATGATGCGGCCGAGGGTGGCCTTGCCGACCGGCACCGTGATGGGGGCGCCGGTGTTGCGCACCATGCTGCCGCGGCGGATGCCGTCGGACGAACCCAGCGCGATGGTGCGGACGATGCCGTCGCCCAGCTGCTGCTGCACTTCCAGCGTCAGCGCGGTACCGTCCATCTTCAGCGCGTCGTAGATGTTGGGCATCTGGTCGCGCGGGAATTCGACGTCGACCACGGCGCCGATGGTTTGAACGATCTTGCCCTGGGCAGTAGAGGTCGTCATGACTGTTCCTTGATTTCTTGCAAACGTTTAAACCGCAGCGGCACCGCCGACGATCTCACTCAATTCCTTGGTGATCGCCGCCTGACGCGTCTTGTTGTAGATGAGCTTGAGCTCGGCGATCAGGTTGCCGGCGTTGTCCGTGGCGGCCTTCATGGCGACCATGCGAGCGGCCTGCTCCGACGCCATGTTCTCGGCGACGGCCTGGTAGACCAGGGCCTCGATGTAGCGCTTGAGCAGCTCGTCGATCACCACGGCCGCGTCGGGCTCGTAGATGTAGTCCCACGCGTAGCCCTTGCCTTCGGCCGCGGCCTTCGCGCCCGCGCTCTGCAGGCCGTCGGCCGTCAGCGGCAGCAGCGGCGTGACCATGGGCTCCTGCTTCATCGTGTTGACGAAGCGGTTGAAGCACAGGTGCACCGCGTCGAGCTTGCCTTCGACGAACTGCTCGAGCATCACCTTGACCGGCCCGATCAGGCGCTCGAGGTTCGGCGCGTCGCCCAGCTGCGTCACGTGGCTCACCACGTTGGCACCCGCGCGATTGAGGAAGCCGAAGCCCTTGTTGCCGATCGCCACGGCGCTGACCTTGCCGCCGGCGGCCTGCACGTCGCGCATCTTCTGCGTGACGGCGCGCAGCACGTTGGTGTTCAGGCCGCCGCACAGACCCTTGTCGGTCGTGACGACGATGAAGCCCACGTTGCCCGTCTTGCCGGTCTTGGCGAGATCGCGCATGTACGGCGAGCGGTACTCGGGATTGGCCTTGGACAGGCTGGACGTGATCGCGGCGATGCGATCGCTGTACGGGCGCGCGGTCCGCATGCGGTCCTGCGCCTTGCGCATCTTGGACGCGGCGACCATTTCCATCGCCTTCGTGATCTTGCGGGTGTTCTCCACCGACTTGATCTTGCCGCGTATTTCCTTTCCTACCGCCATGACGGTGCTCCTTGGAAGAGTGTCGTGGTGGGGCGGATCAGGCGAACGACTTCTTGAAGGCCGCGATGGCTTCGCGCAGTTCGGTCTCGGCAGCCTGGCACGACTTGGCGAACTCCTGCTTCTCGGGCGAGTCGCTGGCGCTGAACTTCGTCTTCCACTTGGCGCCGTCCTTCTCCATCTTGGCCAGCAGTTGCGCGTGGTTGGACTTCAGGTGCTGGTGCAGGCCGTGCTCGAACGGCAGCACCTGCTTGATCTCCAGCGAGTCCATGAAGTCGTTGTTCACGGCGAACAGCGTGGCGGCCATCAGGCTGATGGGCAGCGGCGAGTACTGCGACTGCTTGAGCAGTTCGGTGACGCGGGCGCCGCGGTCCAGCTGCTTGCGGGTGGCGTCGTCGAGGTCGGAGGCGAACTGGGCGAAGGCCGCCAGTTCGCGGTACTGCGCCAGGTTCGTCCGGATGCCGCCCGACAAGCCCTTGATCAGGTTGGTCTGGGCGGCGCCGCCGACGCGCGACACCGAGATGCCAGCGTTGATGGCGGGACGGATGCCGGAGTTGAACAGGCTGGTTTCCAGGAAGATCTGGCCGTCGGTGATCGAGATCACGTTCGTCGGGACGAAGGCGGACACGTCGCCGGCCTGGGTCTCGATGATGGGCAGCGCGGTCAGCGAGCCCGTCTTGCCCTTGACTTCGCCCTTGGTGAACGCTTCGACGTAGTCGGCGTTCACGCGCGCGGCGCGCTCGAGCAGGCGGCTGTGGAGATAGAACACGTCGCCGGGGAAGGCTTCGCGGCCCGGCGGGCGGCGCAGCAGCAGCGAAACCTGGCGGTAGGCGACGGCCTGCTTGGACAGGTCGTCGTAGACGATCAGGGCGTCCTGGCCGCGATCGCGGAAGTACTCGCCCATCGTGCAGCCCGAGTACGCCGAGACGTACTGCATGGCGGCCGATTCCGACGCGGTGGCGGCGACGACGATCGTGTACTCGAGGGCGCCGTTGGCTTCCAGGGCGCGCACGACGTTCTTCACCGTCGAGGCCTTCTGGCCGATGGCGACGTACACGCAGGTCATGTTCTGACCCTTCTGGTTGATGATCGCGTCGATCGCCACGGCGGTCTTGCCGGTCTGGCGGTCGCCGATGATCAGCTCGCGCTGGCCGCGGCCGACGGGCACCATCGAGTCGATGGACTTCAGGCCGGTCTGCACCGGCTGGTCGACCGACTGGCGCGCGATCACGCCCGGGGCGACCTTCTCGATGACGTCGGTCATCTTGGCGTTGATCGGACCCTTGCCGTCGATCGGCTGGCCCAGCGCGTTGACGACGCGGCCGATCAGCTCGGGGCCGACCGGCACTTCGAGAATGCGGCCCGTGGTCTTGACGACGTCGCCTTCGGAGATGTGCTCGTACTCGCCCAGGATGACGGCGCCGACGGAGTCGCGCTCCAGGTTCAGCGCGAGGCCGTACGTGGGCTGGCCGTCCTTGGTGGCCGGGAACTCGAGCATTTCGCCCTGCATGGCGTCGGACAGGCCGTGGACGCGGCAGATGCCGTCGGTGACGGAGACGACCGTGCCCTGGTTGCGGATGTCGGTCGACGCCCCCAGGCCTTCGATGCGGCTCTTGATCAGTTCGGAAATTTCAGCGGGATTCAATTGCATGACTTAACTCCCAAAGGTGAGGCCGCATGGCCGCCTGGGTTGAAGGGCGATTCTGTTGGCTGCTGTCGATCAGTGCGTCAGCGCGGCGCGCATCTGCTCGAGGCGGGCGACGACGGAGGTGTCCAGCACCTCGTCGCCGACCGTCACGCGCACGCCGCCGATCAGCGACGGGTCGACGGCGACCGAGACCTTGAGCTGGCGGCCGAAGCGCTTCTCCAGCACCTTGGCCAGGCTGGCCTGCTGAGCGGCGTCGAGCGGGAAGGCGCTGACCACCTGGGCGTCGGCGACGCCGCCGCGGTCGTTGACCAGCGTGCGGAACTGCGAGGCGATCTCGGGCAGCACGGCCAGACGGCCGTTGTCGATGACGGTGCTCAGCAGGTTGCGCAGCTTCGGGCTCAGGTCGGTGCCGGCGATGCCGGTGACGACGCCGAACACCTGCTCGTCGCTGACCCGGGGGTCGGCGGCGAACTGGCGCAGGCCGGCGTCGCCGGCGATGCCGGCCAGCGTGTCCAGCTGCGCCACGAGCTGCGCGCCGTCCGCGGCCGTGCTGGCCTGGAACAGCGCCGCGGCGTACGGCCGCGCGATGGTGGAGGGCTCGGCCATGGCTTACAGCTCGGTCTGCAGGCGGTTCAGCAGCTCGGCGTGGACGGCCGGGCTCACTTCGCGGCGCAGGATCTGCTCGGCACCCTTGACGGCGAGCGCGGCGACCTGGTCGCGCAGCGCTTCGCGCGCCTTGGTGGCTTCCTGCTGCGCCTCGGCCTGCGCCTGGGCGACGATCTTGGCGCCTTCGTCCGTGGCCTTCGCCTTGGCGTCCTCGACGATCTGGAGCGCCATGCGTTCGGCGTTGGCCAGGCGGGTCGCGACGTCGTTGCGGGCCTTCGCCAGCTCGTCCTCGATGCGCTTGTTGGCGCTGGCGAGCTCGCTGCGGGCCTTGTCGGCGGCCGACAGGCCTTCGGCGACCTTTTGCGCGCGCTCGTCGAGAGCGGCCGTGATGGGCGGCCAGATGTACTTCATCGTGACCCCGACCAGGATCAGGAGCACGATGATCTGGATGATCAGGGTTGCGGTAATGCTCACGTTGTTGCCTCGAAAGCCGTTAGCGGGGATCGGCGCGCCGCTTCCGTCGAACGGAAGGGGACGCGCCGGCGGCTTGGTACCTGGCGAATTACTTCGCGATCAGCTGCAGCTGAGCCAGGAACGGGTTCGTCGTCGTGAACCACAGGGCGATGCCGAGGCCGATGATGAACGAGGCGTCGATCAGGCCGACCAGCAGGAACATCTTCGTCTGCAGTTCGCCCATCAGTTCCGGCTGGCGAGCGGCGGACTCGAGGTACTTGCTGCCCATGATGCCGATGCCGATGCAAGCGCCGCAGGCGCCCAGACCAATGATGATGCCGGCGGCCAGGGCGACGTAGCTGATGAGTTCCATGTTGACTCCAGTTAAGAAATTGAGAGAGAAGAAGTAATTGTTCGAACGGCGCAAGCCGCGCCGCGGGTCGCCCCGCGACGCGCGGGAATCAGTGCGCGTCGTGGGCTTGTCCGATGTAGACCAGGGTCAGCATCATGAACACGAAGGCCTGCAGCGTGATGATCAGGATGTGGAAGATGGCCCACACGCTGCCGGCGAAGATGTGCATCAGGGCCAGGCCGAAGCCGCCCGCGCTGAACGTGAAGGCGCCGCCCAGCAGCGCGATCAGCAGGAAGATCAGTTCGCCGGCGTACATGTTGCCGTACAGCCGCATGCCGTGCGAGACCGTCTTGGCGACGAACTCGATCATCTGCATGCCGAAGTTGACGACGCCCAGCAGCACCGCGGCGATCGGGTTCTTGCTGGTGCCGAACGGGGCGACCACCAGCTCGTGCGACCAGCCGCCCAGGCCCTTGATCTTGATGTTGTAGTACAGGCAGATCAGCAGCACCGCGACGGACATGCCCATCGTGACGGAGATGTCGGCGGTCGGCACGACGCGCAGGTGCGCCTCGGGGTTGCCGGAAGCGTGCTGGAACAGCCAGGGCAGCAGGTCGACCGGCAGCAGGTCCATCGCGTTCAGCAGGAAGATCCAGATGAACACGGTCAGCGCCAGCGGGGCGACCATCTTGCGGCTGGTCGCGTTGTGCACGATGCCGCGCGCCTGCTCGTCGACCATCTCGATCAGGAACTCGAAGGCCGCCTGGAAGCGCCCCGGAACGCCCGACGTGACGCGGCGCGCGGCCATCAGGCCGAGCAGCAGGAACACGAGTCCCAGCAACGACGAGAAGAACACGGAATCCCAGTGGACCACGTGGAAGTCGACCGGCGCGGCCGTCTCGATGTTGGACAGGTGGGTCAGGTGGTGATGGATGTATTCACCGGAGGTCGGTGCTTGCTCTTCTGCGGCCATGTGTCCGTAGCTTTCCGATCAGAACTTCAACGCGAGCGCCACGCGAGCGCCACCCAATACACAGTCAGGCACCCGGCCAGCGCGACCAGCAGTGCCGGCCACACCACCGGGTGCAGCACTCGCGCGGCGCTGACGAGCATCGCCACCGAGCAAATGATCTTTGCCGACTCCCAACCCAGCAGGCCCAGCGCGGTGGCGAGCGGCGACTTGCTGTCCGCCATCCGCGTCGCGCCGCGCGCCATCAGCGCGCCCGGAACGATCGCGGTGGCGGCGCCGTACAACGCCGACCACAACGCGGGCAACCCGAACATCAACCCGACCAGCAGCGAGATGACGGCGCCGGCCTCGGCCTGCACCAGCACCACCCGCCACGGAGACGGTGCGCTGCGCTGGCTGCGAAACGCCTCGGCTTCCGTTGCCGTCAAGCGGCGCGGCAGCGGATCTTCGTCGTCCCAGTTCGCGGCGTTGCCGATGGGCCGCCCGGCTTGCGTGCCGGATTGCGCGTCGGGTTTTTCTTGCTGCGGAGCGGAACTTGGAAGACTCATGGGTGTCTGACTGGAACGCTCGTTCATTTGAAAACTGCCTGAACGTGCTTCCCCGTCGTGGCGCCCAGCGATGTCCGACAAGTTGCCCCCGGTTTCCCGGGAAAAAACCTGCTTTAGTTGAACTAAGCCTGTCGATTCTAACCCGATTGGGGCCGCCTACGCCACCCCGGTGCACCACGCACCTTGCTGGGCCGACACGCTCGTCCGGGCGCATTTGGACCACGCCAGCCTGTCTCGGCACTGACGCCCCGCCGTGCCTCGAGCGTGCGTCAGCCCGCCCAGCGCAGCATCGCCCCGACGCCGGCGCAGGCCATTGCGAACAGCGCCAGCGCGAGCAGGCGCGAAGCCGCGCCGTCGCGGCTGGCGGGCGTGTCGGGCGGCAGCGCCTTGTCGCCGGTCCACATCGCGCGGACGAGCGGCTCGCGCCGGCGCAGCGTGTACCAGCCGACCGCCAGCAGGTGCAGCGCGATCAGCGCGAAGACGAGGTCCGCACCCCAGTCCGCATGCCAGCCGCTGGCCGCGCGCGCCAGGCGCCCGCTCACGTGGCCATTGAGCGGACCGGTGGTGGCGATGTCGTCGTCGGCCACCAGCCCGGTGGCCACCTGCAGCGACAGCAGCACGAGGAAGGCCCACACCGACAGCGCGCCCAGCGGGTTGTGGCCGACCGCGTCGGCAGCGTCCGTCCGCCCCCGCAGCGCGCGCACGACGCGCGCCGGCGCCGGCATGAAGCTCGCGAAGCGCGACCAGCGGCCGCCCACGAGGCCCCAGGCCCAGCGGAACGCCAGCAGCGCCAGCACCGCCTCGCCGCAGCGCAGGTGCCAGGCCATCCACTCGCCTCCGGCCTCGGCGGTGGTGATCGCCGCCGTCACCAGCGCGGCGAGCGCGACGTGGAACACGCGGGTGGGCAGGTCCCAGATGCGGACGGGGATCGTGGCGGTCAAGGCGGCGGCGGCGGTTGGACGAGACCGCAACGATACGCCACGGAAACATCCGGGCCGCAAGGATCTTCGTACACTGCGCCAGCCCCGGACGCCGCGCGCGTCCACCCCACTGCCCCTTTCCTCAGGATCCGACACGATGAACTCCTGGACGCCCGCCGCCGTCGCGGCCGCCTCCCTGCTGGCCTGCGGTGCCGCCGCCGCCCAATTCAAGAGCCCCGATGACGCCATCGAGTACCGCCAGGGCGCGCTCGCGGTGATGGGCCACCACTTCGGCCAGCTCGGCGCGATGGCCAACGGCAAGATCCCCTACGACGCGGCCGCCGCCAAGGCCAACGCCGAACTGGTCGCGACGCTGGCCAGGCTGCCGTGGAGCGCCTTCGTCGAGGGCAGCGACAAGGGGGAGACGGGCGCGAAGCCCGAGATCTGGTCGCAGCGCGACAAGTTCAACGCCGACGCGCAGAAGCTGCAGGACGCGGCCGCCAGGCTGCTCGAGGCCGCGCAGACGGGCAAGCCCGACGCCCTGAAGGCCGCGTTCGGCCCGACCGCGCAGGCCTGCAAGTCCTGCCACGACGACTTCCGCAAGAAGCACTGAGCGCGCGGCGCGGGCCCGATCGGTCAGAATCCGGCACGCCTTCGTGCCGACTTCCTCGATCGCTCCCTCGCCATGTCCCACGCTCCCACGCTCGTCACCGCCGCCGGCGGCCCCACCCTCTCGCGCATCGTCGCCGGCGCCTGGCGCATGGACTCGTGGCAGTTCAGCGTGCAGGAGCGCGTGCGCTGGATCGAGGGCTGTCTCGAGCTCGGCATCACGACCTTCGACCACGCCGACATCTACGGCGGCTACGGTGTCGAGGCGCTGTTCGGCGAGGCGCTGGCCGCCGCGCCGCAGCTGCGCGAGCGCCTGCAGATCGTCACCAAGTGCAGCATCCGCATGGTGTCGCCTGCGCGCCCCGAGCACCGCCTCGGCCACTACGACACCTCCGCCGCGCACGTCGAACGTTCGGTCGACAACTCGCTGGCCGCGCTGCGCACGGACTCGCTCGATGTGCTGCTGATCCACCGCCCCGACGCGCTGATGGACGCGGACGCCCTCGCCGAATGCTTCACGCGACTGCGCGCCGCCGGCAAGGTCCGCCACTTCGGCGTCTCCAACTTCACGCCGTCGCAGTTCGCGCTGCTGCACCGGCGCATCCCGCTGGTCACCAACCAGATCGAGGCCTCGCCGCTGCGCATCGCGCCGTTCCACGACGGCACGCTGGACCAGGCACAGGATCTCGGCGTCGCGCCGATGATCTGGTCCGCGCTGGCCGGCGGCCGGCTGTTCACGGGCCAGGACGACGCCGCGCGCCGCGTGCGCGCGGTGCTCGAGCGCCTGGCCGGCGAGCGCGGCATCAGCGTCACGACGCTGGTCTACGCGTGGCTGTTGCGCCACCCCGCGCGCCTGCTCCCGCTGACCGGCTCGCGCCGGCTCGACGCGATGCGCGAAGCCGTGGCGGCGCTGGATGTCGAGATCGACGCGCAGACCTGGTACGAGATCTGGGTGGCCGGCAACGGCGCGCCCTGTCCGTGATCACAGACGATCGACCTCGTCGAGCAGGTGCGCCTTGGCGCGCGGATTCTTCTCGGTCGCCGCGAACGACTGCATCAGGCGCCTGCGCGCCTCGACGAGGGCCTTGTCCGCCAGCACCGCCACGTCCGGCGCGACGCCCGCGCCCTCCCAGTCGCCATGCGTGATCGGGCTGATCGAGCGCGAGTCGGGGATGAAGGCGGCGAAGTGGTCGCCCAGCCGGCGCATGTCGCCGGGATGCGCGCCGCCGCCGGTGGTCTCGCCGACGAGCGTGGCGCGGTGCAGGTTCTTCAGCGCGTAGGCGAGGTCCTCGCCGGCGGAGAAGGTCTCGTGGCTGGTCAGCACGATGACCTCGCGCTGCGTGCCGTAGCGTGGGCCGTCCGGCTTGTCCGAGGTCCACGCCTCGTCGGTGCGGTTGCCCGAGCGGTGCCAGATGTCGTTGAGGTGGGTGCGCTGGTCGAACAGGTAGCTGCACAGGAGCGCCACCGTGGCCGGCTCGCCGCCGTGGTTCTCGCGCAGGTCGATGACGAGCGCACGGGTGTCCTGCAGCAGCGTCATCACCGCGGCGAAGCGGGCTGCGGTCTCGGCCGGCGGCATCAGCAGGTCGATCTTGAAGTAGCCGATGTTGAACGGCAGGCGCTGCACGCTGTCGAAACCGTAGTTCAGGCGCTTCATCTGCGCGAGCTCGAAGGCGGCCTGCTGCGGATCCGGCTTCGCGTCGGCCATCGCGAGCGGGAAGACGTCGGGGCTGTATTCGACGTGAAGATGCCTGTCCTGGCTGTCGGTGGCGAGGTCGGCGTTCAGGCGTTGCTCGAGCGCCGCGGCGCTGGCGATCGCATCGTACGCATGGGAGCGCACGCGTTCGCGCAGCGCGCGCGCGAGCGCGGCGCCTCGCACGACGTCGACGTAGCGCGTGTCGAGCTCGCGCGCCAGCTGTTCGACGACGGCGTCACGCGTGGCCGCGTCGATGGGCGTGTCGGGCGGGGTCGGCGGCTGGGCCTGGGCGAGCTGCGCGGCGAGCAGCGCGGCGAGAGCGGGGCGGCGGAACGTCTTCATCGGGTCTTCCTCTTCGGTTGCTGCGGGGTGTCGTCTTGCTGGAGCGCGGCGGCGATGCGCTGCGCGAAGGACTGTCGATCGAGCGCCGCCAGGGCCGCGGAGACGGCCGCCAGCAGGCCGGACTCGGCGTCCAGGCCCGCGGCCGCACGGTCGGTCGCCGCCCAGGCGCGCTCAAGCCACGGCAACAGCGCGCGGCCCTGCGCGGAGAGCGCCACGACGCGCTGGCGTGCATCGGCCTCGCCGGCCGTGACGTCGACGAGGCCTTCCCTGGCCATGACCGCCACGGTCTGCGTCGCCGCGGGCTGCGAGATGCGCGCGGCATCGGCCAGCTGGCCGATCGTGAGCGCGCCGCCTCCGGCCAGCGCCTTCATCACGGGCGTATAGCGCGGCCGGTAGTTCAGGCCGGCGTAGTCGTTGGCCTGGCTGACGCCGTCGTCCAGGAGCTCGATCAGGTGGCGGAGCTGGGTGCCCAGGCCGGGGGAGGCGTCTTCCATGGCGCCATAATATAAGCATTTATATAACTGCCTATGCTTTCACGCGAAAAAAATTCCGGGACGACTCCTGCCGTCGCCGGAACGATGCGCGGCTCAGGCGCCTGGCGCGTCCCTGAACGCCAGCACGACGCGCCGCGTCGAGGCCGACTTCTTCTCGATCTTGCGCACCACCAGCGCGCCGATCTCGGACGTGTTGGCCACGTGCGTGCCGCCGCACGGCTGCAGGTCGACGCCCGCGATCTCGAGCAGGCGCACGCGGCCCGTGCCGCGCGGCGGCTGCACGCTCATGCTGCGCACGAGGCCGGGGTTGGCGTCGAGCTCCGCGTCGGTGATCCAGCGGTGCGACACCGGGTGCGCCTCGGCGACCAGGCGGTCGAGGCCGGCCTCGAGCTCGCCCTTGTCCAGCGGATCGGTCATGTGGAAGTCGAGCCGCGCGTAGTCCGCGGTGATCGAGCACCCGTCCACGGGATGCGGGACCAGCGCGCACAACAGGTGCGTGGCCGTGTGGAAGCGCATGTGCGCGCGGCGCCGCGCGACGTCGATGCGCGCGCGCACCCGCGTGCCCACCGCGAGCGCGCCGTGCTCGTCGGCGTTCGCGAGCACGTGCACGATCTCGCCGGGCGTCTCGCCCTTGCGCGTGTCGGCGATCGCAATGGCCCGGCCGTCGGCCAGCACGAGCTCGCCACGGTCGCCGGCCTGGCCGCCGCCGTGCGGATAGAACACCGTGCGATCGAGCTGCACGCCACGCTCGTCGACGGCGGTGACGACGGCGTCGCACTCGGCGAGCGCCGCGTCCTCGCGGAACAGTTCTTCGGTCACGCCAGGCCTCCTTGCCAGGTTGGTCAGATCGTCACGCTGCCGGCGATGCAGCCCGCCACGTCGCCGCCGATCCAGGTGCCCTGCGCGTCGCGCTCGACGTGGATGCGACCCGCGCGGCCCATCGCCGTGCCCTGCGCGGCGACGTAGCGCGCCGGCGCGCGGCCGCTGTCGATCAACCAGCGCGCGACGTTGGCGTTGAGGCTGCCCGTGACCGGATCCTCGTTGATGCCGATGGCCGCGGCGAAGAAGCGCACCTCGAAGTCGACGTCGCCGCCGGCCGCGTGCGGCCCGACGACGCCCACCTTGCCCAGTCCCTTCAGCGCCGAGTGATCGGGCTTGAGGGCCAGCACCGTGGCGGCGCTGTCCACGCGCAGCACCAGCTGCGGAAAGCCGTTGGACAGCCACGCCGTGTCCTGCACGCGCGCCGGATCCAAGCCGAGCGCCGCGTACACGCGATGCAGCAGTTCGGCGTCGGCGCGCTCCACCGTGGTGGGCGGCGCCGCGAACGCGAGCCGTGCGTTCGCGCCGCGCCGGATCGGCACCAGGCCGATGCTGCACTCCTGCAGCACGACGTCGTCGCGCCTGGGCTTGCCGCCGGCTTGCAGCCACACATGGCACGAGCCCAGCGTGGGATGCCCCGCGAACGGCAGCTCGCCGCCCGGCGTGAAGATGCGCACGCGGTAGTCGGCCTCGGGGTTCGTCGGCGGCAGCAGGAAGGTCGTCTCCGACAGGTTGGTCCAGCGCGCGAAGGCGGCCATCTGCTCGGTCGACAGGCCCGTGCCGTCCTCCACGACGGCCAGCGGATTGCCCAGCAGCGGCGTGGCCGTGAAGACGTCGACCTGGCTGAAGCCGCGCGTGCGCGGCGCGTCGTTGCCGCTCATGATCACGCGCCCGCCAGGTGCGCCTTGATGACGCAGCCCAGCTTGCCCACCGCGTCGGCGATGTCGGCCGGCGCCAGCGTGACGAAGGACAGGCGCAGCGTTCGCACGTCGGGGTCGTTGGCGAAGAACGCGGCACCCGGCACGTAGGCGACGCCCGCCTCCACCGCCTTGGGCAGCAGCGCCATCGCGTCGCAGCCGGCGGGCAGGCGCAGCCAGAAGAACATGCCGCCGCTGGGCTTGCGCCACTCGCAGCCGGCGGGCATCGAGGCCTTGAGCGCCGCGTCCATCGCGTCGCGCTGCGTGCGGTAGCGGTCGCGGATCGTCGGGATGTGCTGGTCGAGGAACCCGTTCTTGATGACCTCGTGCACCACGCGCTGGCTGAACGAGCCGGTGTGCAGGTCGGCCGCCTGCTTGGACTGCAGCAGCTTCGGGTACAGCGCCTGCGGGCACACCATGAAGCCCAGGCGCAGGCCCGGCGCGAGCACCTTGGAGAACGAGCCGAGGTAGAGCACGCCTTCCTTCCAGCGCGAGGCGATGGGCCTGGGCGGCTCCTGGTCGTACCAGAGCTCGCCGTACGGGTTGTCCTCGACCAGCGGCAGGTTGGCGCGCTGCGCGGCGGCCACGATCGCGTCGCGACGCTCGGACGGCACCACCCGGCCCGTCGGGTTCTGGAAGTTCGGCAGCACGTACATGAAGCGCGCGTCCCCGGGCAGCGCGGCGATGTCGCCCGGCAGCGGGCCGTCGGCATCGCTGCCGACCGATGCGAATGTCGGCTCGTTCGGGTTGAAGGCCTGCAGCGCACCGAGGTAGGTGGGCGTCTCGACGGCCACGGTGTTGCCGGCGTCCAGCAGCACCTTGCCGGCGAGGTCGAGGCCCTGCTGCGAGCCGTTGGTGATCAACACGCGGTTGGCCGGCGCCTCGACGCCCTTGGCCGCCAGCATCGCCGAGACCCACTCGCGCAGCGGCCCGAAGCCCTCGCTGGCCGCGTACTGAAGCGCCTCGCGCGGCGTGTCGGTCAACACCTTCATCGCGGCGTCGCGCATGGCTTCGACGGGGAAGGTGTCGGCCGACGGCAGGCCGCCGGCGAGCGAGCGCACGCCGGGCAGCTCGGTCAGCTTCAGGATCTCGCGGATGACCGAGGGATTCATGCGTTCGCAGCGTCGTGCGAGGCGCCACGGCGAGTTGGCGGTGTGGGGAGTGGAGGTGGAACCGGTCATGGGAGAGCCTTCGAGGAAGAACGCGCGGCGGCCCGCGCAACGGGAATCAGGACGAGGATCGCGGCGCGCCCGCCGACATGCGCCGGCCCAGGTACACGCACGCCATCACGGCGATGGAGAAGCCCAGCGTGGCGGGGCGCAGCTGTTCGCCCAGCAGCGGCACGCTGAGCAGGATCGAGACGAAGGGTTGCAGCAGCTGCACCTGGCTGATGCGCAGCGTGCCGCCCCAGGCCAGCCCGCGGTACCAGGCGAAGAAGCCCATCCACATCGAGAACAGCGCGACATAGGCGAACGCGCCCCACGATGCGGCGTGGATGGTCCCGGCCGGCCATTGCGTCAGCAGCACCGGCAGCGTGGCGGGCAGCGCCAGGACGAGCACCCACGAGATCGTCTGCTCGGGCGTCAGTGCGTGCGGGCCCGTCGACACCTGCACCCCGGTGATGTAGCCGATGGACGAGGCGAGCACCGCGCCGAGCAGCAGCAGGTCGCCCAGCTGCGGCCGGCCTGCGCCGCTCCAGGCCGCGAACGCGACGACCAGCGCCGCGCCCAGCAGCGCGAAGGCCCAGAAGCCGGCCGACGGACGCTGGCGCAGCATCAGCGCGCCGCAGGCCGCGGTGGCCAGCGGCATCAGGCCGGCGATGACCGACGCGTGCATCGCGTCGACCTCGCGCACCGCCAGGCCCAGCAGCAGCGGCCAGCCGATGACGTTGCCCAGCACGGTGAGCACCAGCATCGGCCAATGGCTGCGGTGCGGCCAGGGCGCGCGCGTGAGGACGAGGTAGGCCGCCGACAGCAGGCCCGCGACCCCGGCGCGGCCGAAAGCCACGAAGAACGGCGACAGCTGCGGGGCCTGCGCGCTGCCGCAGGCCAGGCGCGTCATCGGGATCGTGCCGGCGAAGATCAACATGCCCAGCAGGCCGAGCCAGAGCCCGGCCCGTGACCGGCGCGCCTGCTCGGTACCCACGGCGTGCGCCGCGGCGGAGCCGGTGGCGGACGTCGGCAGGGCGGGCTGGGGCTCGAGACGCATCGGTCGGGCGACGCGCGCCAGGGCTTCGGAGGAAGCCACGATCCAGGGCGTGCGGAACGTCCAGTCTAGGCCGATAATCAATACACCAGCAGTACAGTTGCCGGGTGCAGTTCGGTGATCTGTATCGTTGCCCGCGGCAGTACAGATCCCGTCCGTGTCCGCCAGGAGTCCGCCATGCATGACGACGCCACCTCTGCGCCCACCCCGGCGCGCGCACGCCGCCCCGTCGAGGTCCCGGCGGCTGCGGCCGTCGCCGTCGGCGCCGCCCTGCTGGCGCGCAGCGCGTCGCGCACGCTCGCGGAACAGCTGGCCGGCCACTACGCCGCGCGCATCCGCCAGCGCCTGCTGCTGCCCGGCGCGCGCCTGCCCTCGGTGCGCGAAAGCGCGCGTCGCCATCGCGTCAGTCCGTCCACCGTCGTCGCCGCGTACGACCAGCTGCTGGCCCAGGGACTGGTCGAGGCCAAGCGCCAGCGCGGGTTCTTCGTGCGCGGGGTCGACGTCGCGTCGCACGACACGCCGCCGGCCGCACCGCAGCTGGACCTCACCCTCGAGACCGCGCTGCGCCGCGCCACTCCGCGGCGCCCCCCGCCGGTGGACGCCACCGCGCTGATCCGCGGCATGTTCGCGGCCGACGCGCATCGCCCCGCGCCCGGCCTGGGCACGCTGCCGGCCGAATGGCTGGACGCCGCGATGCTGCAGACCGCGCTGCGCCGCGTGATGGCGCCCGCGAAGTCGGCCAGCACCAGCCACCAGCCCTCGAGCTACCTGCACTACGGCGAACCTGCCGGCGACACCCGCCTGCGCCATGCGCTCGCCCACCGGCTGGCCGACTTCGGCGTGCCCGCGAGTCCGGCGCAGATCGTCACCGCCAACGGCGCGACGCACGCGCTGGACATCTGCTCGCGCGCGCTGCTCGCCCCGGGCGACGCGGTGCTGGTCGACGAGCCCGGCTGGTCGGTGGAATTCGCGCGCCTGACGCAGCTGGGCATGCGCCTGCTGCCGGTGCCGCGCGGCGTCGACGGGCCCGACCTCGCGGCGATGGCGGCGCTCGCCCAGGCGCACCAGCCGCGCCTGTACGTCACGTGCTCGGTGCTGCACAACCCGACCGGCGCGTCGCTGGGCCTGGCCGCCGCGCACCAGGTGCTGCGGCTGGCCGAGCAGCACGATTTCCGCATCCTCGAGGACGACACCTACGCCCACCTCGCGCCCGCGCATGCGCCACGCCTGTCCGCGCTCGACGGCCTGCGGCGCACGATCTACGTGTCGGGCTTCGCCAAGATCCTCGCGCCGGGCTGGCGCGTCGGCTTCATGGCGGCCCCGCCCGATCTCGTCGAGCGCTTCGTCGACGTCAAGCTGCTGGGCACGCTCACCACGCCCGCGCTGCTCGAACAGGCCGTGGCCGTGTGCCTGGAGCAGGGCTGGCTGCGCCGCCACGCCGAGCGCGTGATCGCGCGGCTCGGCGCCGCCCGCACGCGCACGGTCAAGCTGGCCCTGGCCGCCGGCTGCCGCTTCGTCACGCCGCCCGCGGGCCTGTTCGGCTGGGTCGACACCGGCGTCGACACCGAACGCCTGGCCACCGACATGCTCGACGACGGCTGGCTGCTCGCGCCCGGCACCGTCTTCTTCCCGAACCGCCAGCCGTCGACGCTGATGCGCATCAACTTCGCGACGACGCAGGATCCGCGGTTCTGGCACGCGTTCGAGAAGGCGCGCGCGGGCTGAGCGCGCACCTCGTCGCGCGCGTTCAGCTGCCGACGTTCAGGCCGAACATCTTCGAGAACTCGAGGTACTGCTGCAGCGTCATCTTGTCCTTGTGCATCATGGGATCGGCCTTCTTCGCGTCGTCCATGTGCATGTCCCAGGTCTTGGACATCGCGTCCATGAATTCCTTCTTGCTGACCATGCCGTCCTTGTTGGCGTCGATGTGGCCGCTGTCGAGGAAGTGCAGCACGCGGTCCTCGCGGCGCACGTCCTGCGCGTGCGACAGCAACGGGAACGCGGCGGTCGCGAGGAGGGTCGAGACGAGGGCGAATTGGCGGAGAGTGGTCTTCACGGTGGTTTCCTTCGAATGGGTTGAGGTCATGGCCACGACGGCCTCCGGCTTCGCGATCCGCGCATCGATGTGCGCGGGTTTGTGCGAGCCAGTGACCGGTAGTCGTGCGGTTCGAGGAAATCCTTACGCCGCGCCGTGCGGCGCCCCGCTCAGGCCTTCAGGAACGCCCCCACCCGTCCCGCCGCCGTGCCGGCCTCGACATGGCTCTGGCGCTCCTTGCCCATGCCCGTCGCATGCGCCAGGTAGCCCGCCATCAGCACGTCCTTCGAATCGGCCGGCAGGAACTTGAAGCCGCTCTTGCGCATGTAGTCCACCGACCAGCGCTTGAGGCGCGTGAAGTACATGTCGCCGCGGTCGAACTCGCGCGTCTCGCCGCCGGTCACGTTGCGCGTGGCGCGGGCCGACTGGCTGCCGTCGGCCTCGAACAGCTGCAGCATCGTCATCAGGCTGCCGCCCAGGCCCGAGTTGAGCGTGAGCATCGGGATCAGGGGCGAAGCCTTGCAGCCTTCCTTGAAGAACTTCGTGAATGCCTGGGTGTCGCTGATGATGCCGCCGGCCGCGGTGTTGGGCTCGAAGACGCCGTCCACCTTCCTCGCGCGCGCCTTCTCGGCCCCGTAGTGCCGGCGCGCGATCTGCAGGAACTGCTGGATGCCGAAGTACTCGCCCAGGCGCGAGACGAGGCGCACCAGCCACTCGATGCCCGCCATCACGGCAGACACCAGCGAGCCCAGCCCCGGCAGGAACACGCCCACGGCCACCTTGCTGGCGCCCTTGAGCATGTCGGCCACGCCGCCCAGGATGCCGAGCGACATCTGGTGCTCGATCGCGTTGGCCAGCTCCTCGGGGTGGCCGGCCTGCAGGCGGATGAAGCGGCGATCGTTCCACGCGGCCAGGCGCGTGCCGGCCTCGCTGATGGTGCGGAACAGGCCGGTGCCCAGATCCACCGCGCCGCCCAGGTAGGGGATGGCGCTCTTCATGATGTAGTCGATCGCGACGACCGAGGCCTTCTTCAGGATCTCGCCCAGCCGGCGCGCCGTCGACAGGTCGTAGCGCGATGCCCAGGCCGCCTTGATCTGCGAGCACACGGCGTCGAACGCGGCCTTGATCTTGCGCCACATCGCCTCGGCCAGGCGCTTGACGGCCAGCAACGCGTCGCCCGCGAGCGTCACCGCGGCCACGGGCGCCGCGGCCAGGCCCGCGCCGGCATAGGCCAGCGCGCCGAGGTAGCGGTTCTCGTCCCAGGTGTCGCTCAGGGCGCGGCTCGCCGCGTTCAGCGCCGCCTCGGTGCACGGGAACCACGTCGCCGACGGCTTGGACGAGCCCGACATCGAGCCCATGATCTTGTTGCCCGCCATGCGCGTGGCGTGCAGCGCGCCGGTGCCGGCGGTGGCGATGGCCTGCGCCTTGACGGGGCGCCCCGCGATGTTGGTGACCGCCTTGACGCCCTGGGTCGCGCTGTGCACCTGGCCGAAGTCGGTGGTCATGCCCACGCCCACAGCCCCACCGACGGCACCGGCGCCGTCGATCAGCGCGCCCACCACGTCGAGGTCGATCTTGATGCCCGAGAGGAAGTACAGCACGCCGAAGCGCGCGCTCGGGATCTCGATGTCGCGGATGCGCGCGGCGGCGCGTTCGTCCATCGCGCGGGCCTGGCCTGGGGACAGCGCATTGGGGCCGACCGAGTTGTAGATGTACTCCATCAACCCGCCGCTGACGACGTTGCGCTCGCACTCGGCCCACGAGCCGCCGTGGGCGAGCATGTACTCGGCGAGGCGGTCGTGCAGCAACTTGGCCGCGACCGGGGATCGCGTGGCGTGGTAGTTCTCGTAGGCCTTGTCGACGGCCTGCGTCGTGCCGCTGCGGCTGCTCAGGGTCAGCGCGGTGCGCGACTTGAAATCGGCCGGGCTGACGATGGCCAGCGGTCCCTTGTTGCCCATGTGCGTCCCCTCTCGTTGCTCTTGGCGCGCTCCTGCCGGCGCGACGTCACGACGCGTTGTAGCACCGGGCCGCGCGCGTCGGGCTCCCCGTTTTCGTGAGCCGCGCGCGCGGCGGTGCCAACTTCGACACGGAAAGCCCGGGGCAGGGCGCCAGGTGGCTCAGGGCGGCACGAACCGGTGCGCCTCCTCGCGCATCACCTCGACTTCGCCGATGGCCGCCTTGCGATCGACCTGGCGCAGCTGCTCGCGCAGGTCGCGGCAGGGCGCCAGGCCGGTGGCGGGCGACCAGTGCGCCTGGGCGACGATGCGTTCCGTCTTGATCAGGTCGTAGCGCGAGCTGTCGCCCGTCGTGGCCTGCAGCAGCCTGCCGGCGATCGCGAACGGAATCATCGCGTCGGAGTGCGCGTACATCGTGTCGCTGATGGCACGGCACTGGCGCGCGCGCTGGCCGTCGCCCTCGGCCTCGTTGCGGCAGGCGTCGAGCAAGGGCTTGAACGACGGCATCGGCAGGGCCGCGGCCTGGCCGATCGCGCGGGTGACGAGGTCGCCGGCCGCCGCCAGGTCGCGCCCGTCGACCGGCAGGTGTCGCACGACGGCGCCGGCCGGTCCGTACAGGCGCGTGTCGAAGCTCGTGGCCGCGGCCAGGTGCGCCATCGCGTCGCGGACGCCCGGCTCGTCCCCGCGCGCCTCGGCCTGCCCCAGCAGCTCGACCCAGGGCAGGCCGTTGCCCGGATCGACCTCCGCCCAGCGCTCGACCGTCAGCCCGGCACAGGCGGGCGAGCGCGCCCAGGCCTTCTGGCACAACTCGTGGGCCAGCTCGAACACGCGCGCATCGCCCGTGGCCGCGGCCAGTTGCGCGACCGCATCCTCCACGCTCTCGGGCGTGCGCATGTCGCCGGCATTGATGAAATCCGCCGCGGCGCGATCCAGCGGGTCGGCGCTGGCGCGCAGCGCGGCATCGATGCGGACCTGCGCGGCCAGCCATGCCGGCGACGCGGCTCGGGTCTGCGCCGGCGCCTCGTCGGCCGAGCCGGCCTGCGCGAACTGCGGCCCGTCGGCCAGTCCGCAGTCTTCGTCCTCGCGCGCGTCGGGCTGGCCGGGCGCCGATGCGGCCAGCGATTCAGCGAACGCCCACGGGTCGTCGGGCATCGTCGCCAGCGCGATGGCGGCGTCGATGCGCGCGCGGCCGGCCGGCGTCTCGATGTCCGGCGGCGGCGGTACCGCGGCGACGGGCCGCTCGATCGCCGGCCCGCGCAACCACCACCAGCCGCCCGCCACCCCGAGCGCGGCGCCCATCGCGATCGCGATGCGCCGGGCCACGGCGGGGACGGGCCGCATGCAGGGGTCTCCTATCGATTGCCCAGTTCTTCCCAGCGCTCCATCGCCGCCAGCAGCTGCTCGTCGACTTCGGCGAAGCGCGCCTGTGTCGCGGCGATCTTGTCGCGGCCCTGCGTGTACAGCTCGCTGCTGGCGAGCGCCGTCTCAAGCGTCCTGTGCTCGGCCTCCAGCGCCTCGATCCGGCCGGGCAGCTCGTCGAGCTCGCGCTGCTCCTTGTAGCTGAGCTTGCCCTTGGGCTTCGCGGGCGCGGGCGCCGATGCGGCCACGGGCACTGGCGCTGGCGCGGGCGCCGCGGACACGGGCGCGGGGCCGCCCGCACGGACGCGCGCCCGCTGCGCCTGCCAGTCCTCGACGTTGCCCTCGTACTCGCGCCACAGGCCCGGCGTGACGTCGCCTTCCCACACCAGCGTGCTGGTGACCACGTTGTCGACGAAGCGGCGGTCGTGGCTCACCAGGAACACGGTGCCGGCGTAGTTGGCGAGCAGTTCCTCGAGCAGCTCCAGCGTGTCGATGTCGAGGTCGTTGGTGGGTTCGTCCAGCACCAGCACGTTGGCCGGCAACGCGAACAGCCGCGCGAGCAGCAGCCGGTTGCGCTCGCCCCCGGACAGCGACACCACCTTCGCGTTCGCGCGCTCCGGCGCGAACAGGAAGTCACCCAGGTAGCTCATGATGTGCTTGCGCGTGGAGCCGATCTCGATCCACTCGCTGCCCGGGCTGATCGTGTCGGCCAGCGTGGCGTCCAGCTTCAGGCCCGCGCGCATCTGGTCGAAGTACGCGACGTTGAGGTTGGTGCCCAGCTTGATCGTGCCCGCCGTCGGCTGCAGCTGCCCGAGGATCAGCTTGAGCAGCGTCGTCTTGCCCGAGCCGTTGGGGCCGATCAGGCCGACCTTGTCGCCGCGCAGGATGGTCGTCGTCAGCTTGTCGATCAGCACGCGCTCGCCGTAGCGCATCGAGACGTTCTCGAGCGCCGCCACGATCTTGCCGGTCTGGCCGCCGGTGGCCACCTCGAGCCGCACCTGGCCGACCTGGTCGCGCCGGGCCTGGCGTTGCGCGCGCAGCACCTCCAGCCGCTGGATGCGGGCGACGCTGCGCGTGCGGCGCGCCTCGACGCCCTTGCGGATCCAGATCTCCTCCTGCGCCAGCAGCTTGTCGGCGCGCGCATTGGCCAGCGCCTCCGACTCGAGCTCGCGCTGCTTGGCCGCCTCGTAGGCGCTGAAGTTGCCGGGATAGCTGCGCAGCACGCCGCGATCGAGTTCGACGATGCGCGTCGCCGTCGCGTCGATGAAGGCGCGGTCGTGCGAGATCAGGATCAGCGCGCCGCGGTAGCCGCGCAGCAGCTCGGCGAGCCAGTCGATGGCGTCGAGGTCCAGGTGGTTGGTCGGCTCGTCCAGCAGCAGCACGTCAGGCGCGGCCACCAGCGCCCGGGCCAGCGCGACGCGCTTGCGCAGGCCGCCGGAGAGCTTGTCGACCAGTTGCTGCGGCTCGAGGTCCAGCCTGTGCAGCGTCTCGTCGACGCGGCGCTCCCAGTCCCAGCCGCCGAGCGCTTCGAGGCGTGTCTGCAGGCGGTCGAGCTCGTCATGGTCGACGCCATCGTGGTTCTCGAACCGCTCGCGCGCCTCGCGTGCCTCGCGCACGCCCTCGCTGACCGCATCGAAGACGCTGATGCCCGGCGCGAACAGCGGCTCCTGCGGGACGTAGGTGCGGCGCAGGCCGCGCTCGACCTGCAGCAGGCCGTCGTCGGGCTTGTCGATGCCCGCCAGGATCTTGAGCAGGCTGGACTTGCCGGTGCCGTTGCGCCCGATCAGCGCGACGCGTTCCGCGGTCTCGAGCGCGAATTCGGCGCCATCGAGCAGCGCGACGTGCCCGAAGGCGAGGTGGGCGTTGGAGAGAGTGAGCAGGGCCATTCAGGTCTTGTCAGAAGGGGTCTTGGCCTTCGGTGATGGGATTGCCGCGGGCGCGGTCGACGGTGGCCTCGAGCGCATCGATGAACATCTTCGCGACGTCGAAGCCCGATTGCTCGGTGATCTCCTGGAAGCAGGTGGGACTGGTGACGTTGATCTCGGTGAGGGTGTCGCCGATGACGTCGAGTCCCACCAGCAGCAGGCCGCGTGCCGCCAGCTTGGGGCCGATGACGCCGGCGATCTCGCGCTCGCGCGGAGTGATCGGCCGCGCCACGCCCAGCCCGCCGGCGGCGAGATTGCCGCGCACCTCGCCGCCTTGCGGGATGCGGGCCAGCGTGTAGGGCACCGGCTGGCCGCCGATCACCAGCACGCGCTTGTCGCCGTCGGCGATCTCGGGGATGAACTTCTGCACCATGATCGTCTGCGCGCCGTTGCCGTTGAGCGTCTCGACGATGCTGCCGAGATTCAGGCCGTCCTCCTTCACGCGGAAGATGCCCATGCCGCCCATGCCGTCCAGCGGCTTGAGGATGATGTCGCGGTGCTCCTTGTGGAACGCCCTCACGTCGGCGGCCGAGCGCGTGACCAGCGTCGGCGAGATGAACTGCGGGAACTCGAGGATGGCCAGCTTCTCGGGATGCTCGCGCAGGGCCGCCGGCGAGTTGAGCACGACCGCGCCCTCGCGCTCGGCCTGGCTCAGAAGGTGGGTGGCGTAGAAGAACTCGCTGTCGAACGGCGGGTCCTTGCGCATCAGCACGGCGTCGAACTCGGCCACCAGCACCGTCTCCAGGCCCGTCGACGTGTACCAGGGAGCGTCGTCGTGCCCGCTGGCGCCCGTCAGCGTGATCGGCAGCGCGCGCGCCAGCACGCGGCCGCCGCGCTGCCAGCTGAGGTCGACGGGCTGGGTCGACCACAGCGTGTGCCCGCGGCGCGCGGCCTCGCGCATCATGGCGAAGGTCGAGTCCTTGTAGATCTTGAACGTATCGAGCGGATCGGCGACGAACAGCAGCTTCATGGAGACACCTGGAGGGGAGGCGGGCGCCGCACGCGGGGACGCGTGGCGGCGGGTTTCGAAGGCGGGCGGTGCCACGCGCGCGTGACGCGGGCGCGGCACGACATGATCGCGCGCGGCCGCCCGGGCCGGCGCGGGAGGGCTATTTCAGGGCGCGGGGCGCACCGGGGCCCGGAAGTGTTGCACACCGAGCGCCAGCGCGCCGGCCACCACGCCCCACAACGGCGCCCCGATGCCGCCGAGATTGACGCCGGACAGCGTCACCAGGAAAGTCAGCGCCGCCGCGTCGCGATGCCTCTCCACCGCCAGCGCCTGCGACAGCGCCCCGGCGATCGTGCCCAGCAGCGCCAGGCCGGCCACCGCCACCACCAGCGCATGCGGGAACGCCGCCATCAACCCGACGACCGCGCCGCCGCCCAGGCCGACGACCAGGTAGAACAAGCCCGCCGCGATGGGCGCGATGTAGCGCCGCTTCGGATCGGGGTGCGCCTCGGGCCCCATGCAGATCGCCGCGGTGATCGCGGCCAGGTTCAGGCCGAACGAGCCGAACGGTGCCAGCAGCAGCGTCGCCAGCCCGGTGCTGGCGATCACGGGCGACACCGGCGCCGTCACGCCGGCCGCCCGCTGCGCGGCGACACCCGGCAGGTTCTGCGAGGCCATCGTCACGATGAACAGCGGCAGGCCCAGGCCGATCGCGGCCTGCAGGCTGAACTCGGGCATCACGAACACCGGCTGCGCCCAGCCCCACTGCACGCCGGCCAGCGAGATGCGCCCCGACGCCGCCGCGACCGCGATGCCCGCCGCCAGCACGCCCGGCACCGCATAGCGTGGCCAGAAGCGGCGCCCCAGCACGAAGGCGAGCGCCATCACGCTCACCAGCCAGGCGTCGCCATGGACGGCGAGCGCGGCGTCCAGCCCGAAACGCGTCAGCACGCCGGCCAGCAGCGCGGCGGCGACGGCCAGCGGCACGCGGTCCATCAGCCGCTCGAACAGCCCCGAGGCGCCCGCGATCGTGATGAGGACGGCCGAAATGATGAAACCACCCGTAGCACTCGACAGCGAGACGCCGTGCGTGCCGGCGAGCAGCGCGGCGCCCGGGGTCGACCACGCGGTCAGCACCGGCTGGCGAACCCAGAGCGACAGCCCGATGCTGGTGACCGCCATGCCCACGCCCAGCGCCCAGACCCAGGACGTGGTCTGCGCCGGCGTGGCGCCGAGGGCCTGCGCCGCCTGGAACACGATGGCGATCGAGCTCGTGATCCCGACCAGCACCGCGATGAAGCCGGCGACGACGGCCGAGAACGAGACATCCTTGAGCATGGCGCGAAGGGTACCCGACGCGCGGCATCCTGCTGTCGTGTAGGACAAGCCGCCGCGCCAGCGTCGGCGCGCCACGGTTCAGCAGCCTCCGCTCACGTTTCGAAGCAACTCGGCACTTTGGCTGACATCCGCTCGACCATGCCGCGCGTTTAATCCGTGTCAGCCCGATTCATGATGGGCCGCAAGAGGAACAATCGACATGAACAGCACCACCACCCCCAACGCTTCCGGCGCCGCCGGCCTGCCCCGCGCCGTCTGGATCGGCGGAGGCCTGATGGCCCTGACCATCATCGCGCTCGCGACCACGCTGGTCGTCAAGGGCAACGGCAACGACACCACCGCCGACAACACCGTCACCCCGCTGGTGGCCACCACCACGGCCGGCGCACCCACCACCGAACAGCCGTCCGTCGCCAAGTCCGACGCGAAGACGCTCGCCAACGAGTCCACCAAGCCGGTGCATCACGCCAGCACCCCGTCGCACCACGACACCGCGCACGACAATGCGCCGGTCGCGCAGCAGCAGCAGGTCGCCGCCGCCGCGCCGGTGTGCGCCAACTGCGGCGTGGTCGAGGGCTACACCGCGGTGCAGGTGCAGGGCAAGAACAACGGCGTCGGCGCCGTCGCCGGCGGCCTGGGCGGCGCGCTGATCGGCAGCAAGATCGCCGGGCGCGGCAACCACACGCTGGGCGGCGCGATCGGCGCCGTCGGCGGCGGCCTGCTGGGCAACGCCATCGAGTCGCACGAGCGCACCTCCACCGCCTACGACGTGCGCGTGCGCATGGACGACGGCAGCGTGCGCACCGTGCGCCAGGCCGCGGTGCCGACCGTGGGCCAGCACGTCAACGTCGAAGGCAGCACGCTGAAGGCGGTCGCCGCGCAAGGCTGATCGCGCGTCGCGCCTACGAGAACGGCCCGCGTCGCGGGCCGTTTTTCATGGTGTCGCCTCGCAGCGCGGGTCGTTCGACCCAGCCTACGAGTGAAGGAACGCGTCGTAGCCCGTCTTCAGGATCAGCGCCGAGACGACCACGATGAACACGACGCGCACGAAGCCGGCCCCCCTGGACAGCGCCAGGCCGGTGCCCAGCAGGCTGCCCGTCACGTTGGCCACGGCCAGGACGGCGGCGACGTGCCACCAGACGTGGCCCGTCCACGTGAACAGCACCAGCGCGGCGAAGTTGGTCGCCGTATTGAGCATCTTGGCCGCCGCCGAGGCGTGCAGGAAGTCGTAGCCCAGGACGCGCACGAACAGGAAGACGAAGAAGCTGCCGGTGCCCGGACCGAAGAAGCCGTCGTAGAACCCGATGGCCAGGCCGATGAGGCCGGCGATGCGCGCCTCGGCGCCGCCCTGGCTGCGCGGCGCGTGGTGCCGCCCGAGTTCCTTCTTCGCCAGCGTGTACAGCAGGATCGCCAGCAGCACGAAGGGCAGCGCCTGCTTCAGCGGCTTGGCGTCGACCAGCGTGACCACGTACGCGCCGACGAAGCTGCCCGCGAGCGCGCCGGCCATGCCCCAGGCCATCGTCAGGCGGGCGAGCGTCACGCGGCGCGCGAACTGCACCGCGGCCCAGGCGGTGCCCCAGATGGCACCGCCCTTGTTGGTGCCGAACAACGTGGCAGGGATGGCGTTCGGATATGTCGCGAAGAGCGCGGGCACCAGCACGAGGCCGCCGCCGCCCACCACCGCATCCACGAAGCCGGCGAGCCCGGAGGCGGCCGCCACGACGACGAGATCGATCATGACCTCATTGTCGATGAGCGGCGCCGTCCGACGGGCGCGCTGCGGCATGCGGGCTCTTTCCGGCCCGAAAAGGACAAAAGGGCGCGGCCGGTAGGCAGCGCCCTTCGTCTTTTGTGGTCTGGCAGTCGCCACGCGGCGCCGCCTGCCTGGCCCGATAAGCGTTCGGGCCGGCGTTATGTCTCCTCGTACCCCCTTCAGAGTCGCATGCACCTTGTGGGTGCATATGACAAGAAAGTATTTGCACTGTAGGAGCGCGTTGTTGCGGTGCACATCCGGGCTTTCCCGCTGTCACCGTGCACCAACACTGTTCAGGCGGTGTTCATGGGATGTTCAGGGCGTGAAGAAGTTGGCACGGCGCCCGTCTTCCCGTGCACCGCCGCCAGCGTCCATTGCGCGGCGCGCTCCGCGATCATCAGCGTCGGCGAGTTGGTGTTGCCGCTGGTGATGTCGGGCATCACGCTGGCATCGACGACGCGCAGGCCGGCGACCCCGCGCACGCGCAGGCGCGAGTCCAGCACGGCGTCCGCCTCGTCGTCGCGCCCCATGCGGCAGGTGCCCACGGGGTGGAAGATGGTGGTGCCGATGTCGCCGGCCAGGCGTGCGAGCTCGTCGTCCGTCTGGTACTGGGTGCCCGGCTTGACCTCGCGCGGGTGGAACGGCGCCAGCGCGGGCTGCGCGGCGATGCGCCGGGTCAGGCGCAGCGAGTCGGCGGCGACGCGGCGGTCGCCCTCGGTGGCGAGGTAGCGTGGCACGATCAGCGGTGCCTGCTCGGGGTCGGCGCAGCGGATGTGCACCTCGCCGCGAGACTCCGGGTTGAGGTTGCACACGCTGGCCGTGAACGCCTCGAACGCGTGCAGCGGCTCGCCGAAGGCGTCGAGCGACAGCGGCTGCACGTGGTACTGCACGTTGGGCCAGCGCCGGCCCGGGTCGGAGCGCGTGAAGGCGCCCAGCTGCGACGGCGCCATGCTCATCGGACCGCTGCGCGCCAGCGCGTATTCGGCCGCGATGCGCGCCTTGCCCAGCATCGTGGCCGACAGGGTGTTGAGCGTACGCGTGCCGTCCACCGCGAAGACCGCCCGCACCTGCAGGTGGTCCTGCAGGTTGGCGCCGACCCCGGCAAGCTCGTGCCGCGGTTCGACGCCGACGGCCTTCAGCCGCGCACCGTCGCCGATGCCCGAGAGCTGCAGGATCTGCGGCGAGCCGATGGCGCCGGCCGACAGCAGCACCTCGCCGCGGCAACGCACCTGCACGGGCGCGTCGCCGCCGACGCGCAGTTCGACGCCGCGCGCGGCGAGCCGCTCGCTCGTTCCGGCGGGGGCGTCCTCCAGCAGCAGCCGCGTGACGTGCGCCCCCGTCAGCACCTGCAGGTTGGGCCGCCGTAGCGCCGGTCGCAGGAAGGCCTTGGCAGCGTTCCAGCGCACGCCGCGGCGCTGGTTCACCTCGAAGTAGCCCACGCCTTCGTTGTCGCCGCCGTTGAAATCGTCGACCGCGGGGATGCCGGCCTGCACCGCGGCCTGCGCGAAGGCGTCGAGGATGGGCCAGGACAGCCGCTGCTTCTCGACGCGCCATTCGCCGCCGCCGCGCCGGCCCGTCGCATCGTGGCCCGGCGCCGCGTGCAGCGGGGGCGCGTCGCCGCGCCAGTGGTCCTCGTGGCGCAGGAAGTAGGGCAGGCACCTCGCCCATTCCCATTCGGGATCGCCGGTGCGCTGCGCCCAGCCGTCGTAGTCGCGCGCCTGGCCGCGCATGTAGATCATGCCGTTGATGCTGGACGAGCCGCCCAGCACCTTGCCGCGCGGGTAGCGCAGCACCCGCCCGTTGAGGCCCGGGTCGGGTTCGGTCTTGTACAGCCAGTCGGTGCGTGGGTTGCCGATGCAGTACAGGTAGCCCACCGGGATGTGGATCCACGGATAGCTGTCGCGCCCGCCGGCTTCCACCAGCAGCACGCGATGCCGCGGGTCCGCCGACAGCCGGTTCGCCAGCAGGCAGCCGGCGGTGCCGGCACCGATCACGATGAAGTCGAACGGATCGCCGAGGTGCATGGTCCAGGATCTTAGCGACGACGGGGTGTCCCTGCCGTGCTCGGCGGTCCACATGGTGAACCAGGTGTCGAGCCAGTTCGGGCCAGGGCGGCCGAGGCCATCACAGGAAGCGCTCACACGGATTGCTCCAGTGATAGTACGGGCCGACCAGGTGACGAAACTCGACGCAGTCATGGTTCAGCCAGAAGCGCTCGGCGATGCCGTCGTACCACCGTTGCGAGCGACGTTCCACAGGTTTGGCGACTTCTCCGCTCGGGTCGTAGACCGTGCCGCCTTCCCAACCGGGGCCGTAGATGTGGGTCGCCGCGAAGCGCGTCTCGCCGGCGCGCGCGTGTCCCGCGGCCTCCGTGCGCAGCTGGGACCACGACGCCGCCAGGTCGACCCACGTCGGCAACTCGAACATCAGCGGAAAGACGATCGCTGCGAGCAGCATGTAGGCCACCTGGCCGAGATCGATGCGCATCGCCTCCCACGAGCGCGCGACCGCGTGCCCGAGCCCGTAGAGCAGCGACGAGGTGACGACGCAGGCCAGCAGGAACCAGCTGAACACCATCCAGCTGGCGAACACCATCCGCCAGCCCGGCACGCCGCCCAGGATCGCGCCCACGGCGAGCAGGAACAGCGCGAACCAGGTGCGTTTGCGCGGCCGCGGCATGCCCAAGTCCAGCATCGGTCGGGCATCGACGCTCATGCCGCGTTCTCCGCCGCGTCGCGCGCAGGCGTTCGCAGCCGCGCGAACAGCACGTACCAGTCGATCTCGCGCGTCAGCATCATCACCGTCGCGAGCGCCGCGAACAGCATCACCGAGCCGATCACCAGCGCGTTCTGCTCCATCTGCAGCAGCGCGTACAGCAGGCCGTAGAGCAACGCGATGCCCAGGCCGAAGAACAGGCCCGCCAGGCGACGGCCCAGCATCGAGGCCGCATAGACGCCCAGCAGCACGGCGCACGCCGTCGACGCCACGGCATAGGCCTGCGCGAAGGGCAGGTGCTCCGACAGCGACAGCAGCAGCAGGAAGAACAGCGACAGGGCCAGCCCCACGAGCAGGTACTGCACGGGGTGCACGCGGCGGCCGGACAGCACTTCGATCAGGCCGACGGCGACGAACGTGAGCACGATGAACAGCAGGTCGTACTTGGTCGCGCGGTCGCTCAGCACGTAGGGGTTGACCGGGTCGATGAAGGCGACGCTCATCAGGTCCAGGCACTTGTCGGACTTGGCGCTGGCGTCGTCCGCCGGGTCGGCGGCGTTGACCACCGTGCCGGGAGCGCACAGCGCGAGGGCGCGTCCGACGTCGGCCGGCGCGGTGGTGGCGAGCGCCGACAGGTTCCAGGTGGCGCTGAAGCCGTCGCCGCGAACCTCGCGCTGCTCGGGCGCGAACTGCCCACCGAAGGACGGGTGCGGCCAGTCGGAATTCAGCGTCCAGCGCAGGCTGTCGGCGGCGGGCACCCAGGCGAGCTGGCTGGTGCCGACCAGGTCGAGCTCGACGTGGACGGCCAGCGCCTGCGCGCCCGCTTCGCCCTCGACCCGCGCGGCGGGCAGCAGCGCGTGCAGGCCGCTCGCGTAGCCGGCACCGCCGGTGCCGGGCGTGACGGGCAGGCCGGCGCCGTCGGCCGTGATCGTGGCCGCGCGAACGCCGCGCACATCGCTCAGCGCCACCATGATCACCGGCGCGCTGCAACGCACGCGGCCTTGCGGGTGGTCGGACCGCGGCTGCAGCGGAGCCAGCGTCGGGAAATCCGCCGTCGCGGAGAAGTGTCCCGTCCACGCGTTGATCCTGAACAGGCCGCGCCGCAGTGGATCGGCCTGGGTGCGCCCGTCCACCGCGAGCTTGCCGGGCACCTGCGTCAGCGTGAACTCGCGCTTGGACGGGGTGGGGGCGCGCTCCTTGCCGGTACCCGGGACCTCGTCCCATTCCTCGACGCAGAAGCGCTCCATCACGGGCCCCAGCACCGACTGCGCCGCCGCGTGCGAATGCTCCACGCCACGCACCGCCTCCTCGCCGCGCGCCTTGCGCTCCCACACCAGCCCCTCGATGCGCGAGAGCGCCAGCAGCAGCATCAGGGCCACGAGCGCGAGTGCGCCCACCTTGGCCAGCAACGGAAACCTCATCGTTTCACTCCTCGAAGGCGCCGGACGCCGGCGCGATGCCGCGACGATGCCGGCGCCGCGTGAGGACGCGATGAGGTTTGTGAGGCGAGCGTGAAGCGGCGGTGCCGCGCCGCTCAGAGCGGCAGGCGCAGGGTGACGAGCAGGCCCGGCGACGCCTGCTCGAAGGCGACGCTGCCGCCGTGCAGCGCGGCCGCCTGCCGCACGATGGCCAGGCCCAGGCCGCTGCCGCGGCGGCCGTCGCGCGGGCGCGGCAGCGAGAAGAAGCGCGTGCCCAGCTGCGGCAGGGCGAAGTCGGACACGCCGGGCCCGGCGTCGCGCAACGTGAACACCGCCTCGGGCCCGACCCGGCGCAGCGAGACGGTGATGGCCGTGCCCTCGGGCGCGAAGTCCAGTGCGTTCGACCACAGGTTGGAGAACAGCAGCTTCAGCGACTCCGGCTCGCCGGCGAGCGTGACGTCGGTGCGCGACTCCCACACCAGCCCGACGCCGCGCTGGATCGCCAACGGCACATGGGTGGTGGCGACCTCGTCGATCAGCTCCAGCAGCGCGACCTGCACCGGGTTGGCGATCGCGCGCTGGCCTTCCAGGCGCGACAGCTCCAGCATGCGGTCGACGAGGTCGCGCAGGCGCAGCGACTGTTCCTGGATCTGCTGCGCGAAGCGTTCGCGGTCGTCGGCGGGCAGCTCGTCGCCCAGCAGCTCCGCGGCGCCCTGGATCGCGGTGAGCGGGCTCTTCAATTCGTGCGTCAGCGCGCGCACCGTGTGTTCCAGCCGCTCGCGGTCCTCCAGGCGTTCGCGCATCTCGTCGACGGCCACGGCGAGGTCGCCGAGTTCGCCCGGCAGTTTCGGCACGGGGACGCGGTCGCCGGCGTGCACCTGCGTCGCATAGGACTTGAGCTGGCGCACCGCGCGCACCATCCACACAGTCACCAGCACGCCCACCGCGGCCGACAGCCCCAGCAGCCAGAAGCCGGCGACGAGGATGCGGCGCTGCGCGCGGTCGATGAACTGCTGTACCGTGGCCAGCGGCTTGCCGACCGTGACGACGCCGATCACGCGGTCGCCGTCGCGCACCGGCGCGGCGACGTACATCACCGAGGTCGAGTCGTCCTCCGGCACGACACGGGTGGCGCGCGCGCCGTACTGGCCTTGCAGCGTCAGGTGGACGTCGCGCCAGCGCGAGTAGTCCTGGCCGAGCGCGGAGCTCGCGGCCACGCCGGGCGCGTGGCCCTGCGGCGCGAAGCCGGAGTCGAGCACGACGCGGCCGCTGGCGTCCGTGACGTAGACGCGCAGGTCCAGCGTGCGCTTGTGCAGGCCCCAGATCTGCGCGTCGACCGGGCGCCGTCGATAGGCCGCGATCGCGCGCGCCAGCGGCGAGTCCTGCAGGTTGCCGCCGGCGGGCATCGCGCGCAGTTCGGGCGTGGCCTGCTCGGCCAGCAGGTTGGCGCTGTCGGCCAGCGCGTCCTCCAGCACCTCGCGCGCGCTCGGCCGCACCTCGCTGCGGAAGACCTGCAGCGCGAAGAAGCCGGCCAGGCCGGTGATGACGAAGAACGCGAACAGCAGTCGCAGGCCGAGACGCATGGAACGAGGGAGGCGAAAGGAGATCAGCGGGGCGCGATGTCGAGCGCGTAGCCCATGCCACGGTGGGTGGCGATGGGCTCGAGCTCGGGCCGGACGGCGCGCAGTTTGGCACGCAAGGTCTTCACGTGGGTGTCGACGGTGCGGTCGGTGGCGTCGCCCTCGGCGCCCCAGACTTCGTCGAGCAGCGACTCGCGCGAGCGGATGCGCCCGGGCGAGCGCAGGAGCGCGCGCAGGAGACCGTATTCCAGCCGGGTCAGCGCGAGCCATTGGCCCGCGAAGGCGATGCGCTGGCCGTCTGCGTCCAGCTCGAACAGCCCCGGCGCGGCGGCAGGCGGCGCGGCGGGCGCGAGCGACGCCCGGCGCAGCAGCGCCCGCACGCGCGCCACGAGCTCGCGCGGGCTGAACGGCTTGGTCAGGTAGTCGTCGGCGCCCAGCTCGAGCCCGACCACGCGATCGAGCTCCTCGGCGCGCGCGGTCAGCATCAGCACCGGCAGTGCGCGCAGCGCGTCGTCGCCGGACTGCCGCCAGGCGCGGCACAGATCCAGGCCGCTGCCGTCGGGCAGGCCGACGTCGAGGATGGCGAGCGCCGGCAGCGCGCGCGCCGCCGCGTCGCGCGCGGCGCCCACGAGCAGCACGTGATCGACCGCGAAGCCTTCCCGCTGCAAGGCGAAGGCGACGGTACCGGCGATGGCCGGATCGTCCTCCAGCAGCAGGATGCGTGCGCTCACTTTGTCACCGTCCTCGCGGCCCCGGCGGGGTTCGCGCTTCGGTGCGGCGGTGGGTGCTCACGCTCAGCGGGCCGCGACGCTGGCCAGGGCCGGGAACAGCTTGGTCAGGCCGTCGGACAGCAGTTCGACGGCCATCGCCGCCAGGATCAGGCCCATCAACCGGGTCATCACGTTGATCCCGGTGCGGCCCAGGAGCTTCGCGATGCGGCCGGCGGCCGAGAAGGCCGCGAACGTGGCCGCGCCGATCACCACCCCGTAGCCCACCAGCACGGCGTGCTCGAGCAGCGTGCGCGTCTTGTCGGCGTAGATCACCATGGTCGAGATCGTGGCCGGCCCGGTGAGCAGCGGGATGGTCAGCGGCACGATGGCGATCGAGTCGCCGGCGTCGGCCTTGGCCTGGCCGTCGCCCACGTCCGAGCCGCGGCTCTCGGCCTGCTGCGCGTTGAGCATGTTCATCGACGAGATCAGCAGCAGCAGCCCCCCGCCCACCTGGAACGACGCGATGCTGATGCCGAAGAACTCGATGATCTGCAGCCCGCACACGGCGCTCAGCCCCACCACCATGAACGAGGCCACCGACGCGACGCGCACCGTGCGCTGGCGCTGCACGCGGTTCAGGTTCTGGGTGAAGTGCAGGAAGAACGGGATCGCGCCGATCGGGTTGACGATGGCCAGCAGGGCCACGAGCGGTTTGAGCAGATGCAGATCCATGGCGGCGATTCTCGCCGCGGCCGCGCCGCCCGGGGCGTCGAGTTACCGCCGTTCACGCTCGGCAGCCGGGCGGTTTCGGGGAAAACCCGTCCGGCGAAACCCTCAGCAATTGCCGTGGAAACGGGCTTCTTTCACCTAGAAAGTGGGGGGTTCACCGTTCCGAAACGACAAAACAACAAATTCCTTGACGGCGCTTTGCATTTCGTGATTTGTTAGGCTCATAATCATTCCAGGGCAGCGGCTGCTTCGCGCAGCTGTCGTCCGATGATGCTGTGTCTGGTTGCGCCGCCTTCGCTTGATGGATCACGCTGGGTTGAAGCTCCACATGGTTTTTTTTCTTTGAAAGGGCTTCCCCCGTGGGAAACAAACTTTACGTAGGCAACCTGGCCTATAGCGTGCGCGACGAGTCGCTGCAAGAGTCGTTCAGCCAGTTCGGCACCGTCACGTCCGCCAAGGTCATGATGGATCGCGAAACCGGTCGTTCCAAGGGCTTCGGCTTCGTGGAGATGGGTTCGGACGCAGAAGCGCAAGCCGCCATCAACGGCATGAACGGCCAGCCCCTGGAAGGTCGTCCCCTGGTCGTCAATGAAGCACGTCCCCGTGAAGAGCGTCCGGGCGGCTTCAGCGGCGCTCCGCGCAGCCCCTACGGCGGCGGTGGCCGCTCGGGCGGCGGCGGTGGTGGTTACGGCGGCGGTGGTGGTGGCGGCGGCTACGGCGGCGGTGGCGGCGGTGGTCGCTCCGGCGGTGGCGGTTACGGCGGCGGCGGCGGTGGCCGCTCCGGTGGTGGTGGCGGCTACGGTGGCGGCGGCGGTGGCCGCGGCGGCTACTGAGCGACCCGCTCCGTTACTCTGACACGCATCCGTCTGTCCGGCTGAAACCAGCCGGATCGACTGAACAAAAGCCCTGGCGCCTCGCGGCTCCCGGGCTTTTTTCTTATCCGGCGGGCAGGGTCGATCGAGTTGCCGGCGGCCAGTTTGCCTGGCGCCGGCGCCGGTTCAGGGACGGAAACATCCGCCGCGCTCGAACCCGGCGCACGGCGGCGCGCCACGGCCCCGCCCGGCGGCTCGGCATCGTCGGATATTCAGGCCCCGCACGTTGAGCGGGTGCTCACTGCGTCTTGCGCGCCTTGCGCCCGCGGCCGGCCACGGCGCGGTCGTATATCCAGTCGGGCAGTATTCGAAGCAGCCGCGCCAGCATCCCCATCTGCCAGGGTATGACGCGGAATCCGACACCGGCGGCAATCGCATCCAGCGCCCGCCGCGCGAATTTGTCGGCCGGCATGAGGAACGGCATCGAATATGAATTGCCGCGCGTCAGCGGGGTATCGATATACCCGGGCGCGATCGTCACGACGCGCACGCCGAAGCCCCGGCATTCGACACGCAGGCTCTCGCAGAAACTGATCACCGCCGCCTTGCTCATCGAATAGGCGGCGTGTCCCGGCAGCCCGCGGATGCCGGCGACGCTGGCGATGCCCACCAGGCGCCCGGCGCGACGCTCGCACATCGGCTTGATGAAGGGCTGGAATGTGGCGGCCATGCCGAGGTTGTTCGTCTCGACGACCGTGCGCAGCACCTCGAGGTCGGATTCGTCGCCCAGGTCGACGCCCACGCTGATGCCCGCGCTGGCGATCACCACGTCGGGCAGGCCCTGGCGCGCGATGCAGTCGCGGCCGGCGGCGCACATCGCGGGCAGGTCACGTGCGTCGGCGACGTAGACCTCCGCGCGGTCGGCGCCCCAGCCCTGGGCCGCGACCCAGGCGCGCATCTCGTCGCCACGGCGCGCCACCAGTGCGAGCCGTCCTCCCCGCCGCGCCCATTCGAGTGCCATCGCCTGGCCGATCCCGCTGGAGGCGCCGGTGATGAACAGCAGCGGCGCCGTCATCGCTTGGCGTCACTCCTGCTCGCGATCGACTTGCGCAGGGTTGGCTGCATCAGCGCGTGCACGTTGCCATGCAGCGTCAGCAGGCGCGTGACGTCGTCGTACTCCAGGCCGTCGGCGTTGAACTCGCTGTCGCCCTGGTGCACCACCACCATGTACTTGGAGTCGACGCGGCGCACCTTGGGCAGGGCATGCAGGTGCTCGCCGTTCATCTGGATCGGCAGCTCGCCCGGAGCTTCGGACACCACCTGCGCCTGACCGTCGAGCCACACCTCGGTCGAGTCGCCGCGCGCGCGGCCGTGCTGCGCGGTGGCGATCATGCGGCGGCCGTCGGGCTCGGTCGTGACGACACGGATCTGCTCGACCTCCATGATGTCGTCGTCCGGGAAATGCTGCATGTGCTCGCCCTGGATCTCGACCTTCAGGGCGCCGGACGGATCGAAGCGCTGCAGCTTGAACTGGTCCAGCGTGTAGTCGGCTTCGTGCTTGACGATGGCCGGAGCCGACGACGACAGCAGGCCCGGCGTGTTCTTGGCCACCAGCCAGGTGCCGAGCGCCAGGCCCACCATCAGCATCAGCGGCATGTAGCCGACCAGGCGCTCGCGCAGGCGCACGGGCCAGCTCGGCCGCGTGCGGCGCTGCTGGTCGTCGACCGGCGGAGTCAGCGGGCTGAGCGCGACCGGCACCTCGGGCAGGTCGGGGATGTGGAGTTCGCCCTTCATCCGGAGATCACTTCGAATCGAGCGTCACCAGGAGCTTGGTCATCAGCGGCGCGTACAGGCCGTTGGCCATCAGCAGCAGGTCGCAGAACTCGCGCGCCGCGCCGCGGCCGCCCTCGCGTTCGGTCACGTAGGCGGCGGCGCCGCGCGCCTCCGCGTGCGCGTTCGCCGGCGCGCACGCGAAGCCGGCGCAGGCGAACAGCGGCAGGTCGGGCCAGTCGTCGCCGATGACGGCCACGTCGCCCCAGTCGACGCCCAGCTGCTGCAGGATGTCGTTGGCGGCGGCCACCTTGTCCGACGCGCCGAACGACGCGTGCGGCAGGCCGAGGTCGGCGACACGGCGGCGCACCGCCGCCGAATCGCGTCCGGTGATGACGATGGGCGTGATGCCGCCCTTGCGCAGCATCAGCAGGCCCTGGCCGTCGAGCACGTTGAAGTTCTTCAGCGTCTCGCCGGCCTCGGTGATCCAGATGGTGCCGTCGGTGAGCACGCCGTCGACATCGAAGATCGCGGCCTTGATGCCCGCGCCCGCGCCCTGGGCCTTGACGAGGATGTCGGTTGGGAAGCTCAGGTGCGATCGGGAAGCGCCGGGCATCAGATCACCTTCGCGTGCAGCAGGTCATAGGTATTGAGCGCGCCGACGAGTTCGCCCTTGCCGTCGACCACCAGCAGGCTGGTGATGCGGTGGCGCTCCATCTGGTCGGCGGCGTCGACGGCCAGCGCACCGGCGCGGATCAGGTGGGGGCGTGGATGCATCACCTCGTGCGCGACGCGCTGGCGCAGATCGGCGCCGGTCTCGATGAGCCGGCGCAGGTCGCCGTCGGTGAAGATGCCCACCGGCGTGCGGCCGTCGACCACCGCCGCCATGCCCAGGCCCTTGCTGGACATGACCTGCAGCAGCGTCGAGAAGCTCGCGTCGCGTGCGACCGTGGGCACGGCGTCGCCCGAGCGCATCAGGTCGGACACGTGCATCAGCAGCTTGCGGCCCAGCGCGCCGCCCGGATGCGACAGCGCGAAGTCCTCCTCGCGGAAGCCGCGGGCATCGAGCAGGGCGACGGCGAGGGCGTCGCCCATGGCCATCTGCGCCGTCGTGCTGGCGGTGGGGGCGAGGTTGAGCGTGCAGGCTTCCTTGTCGACCGCGCAGGACAGCACGATGTCGCACACCTTGGCCAGCGACGAGTCGGAGCGGCCCGTCAGCGCGACCAGCGTCACGCCGAGGCGCCGCAGCGCCGGGACGATGGCGCTCAGCTCGTTGGACTCGCCGGAGTTCGAGATCAGCAGGCACACGTCGCCCGACGTCACCATGCCGAGGTCGCCGTGCGCGGCCTCGGCCGGGTGCACGAAGAACGACGGCGTGCCGGTGGACGCCAGCGTGGCGGCGATCTTGCGGCCCACGTGCCCGCTCTTGCCCATGCCCATCACCACGACGCGATGCTCGCAGCGCAGGATCGTCTCGACCGCGCGCGAGAACTCGGCGGTCAGGCGGCGCTGCATTCCCAGCAGCGCCTCGGCCTCGATCGCGAAGGTTTGCCGGGCCAGGTGCAATGCGCGTTCGGCGTCGAACGGCAAGTCGTTTGTCAAAGTGGGCTGCCTGTGTTCTAGGATGGGGGGATTCTAGTGTCCCGGGCCTCCCGCCAACGTGCGCGGGCCAGGGCCGCTCGACCCCTCCAACCGCGCGGTTCGCCCCGTGCCCGCCCTGGTCCCGCATGGCCTCGACCCTCGAACTCGTCCTGCTGTACCTCGCGGCCGCCATCGCCGGCGTCGTGGGCTTTCGCATGCTGCGCCTGCCCCCGGTGCTCGGCTACCTCGTGGCCGGGGTCATCATCGGGCCCAACGCGCTGCAGCTGGCGCACGACAGCGCCGGCGTCCACAGCCTGGCCGAGTTCGGCGTCGTGTTCCTGATGTTCGTCATCGGGCTGGAGTTCAACCTGCCCCGGCTGCGCGCGATGCGCACGCTCGTCTTCGGGCTGGGCGCCTCGCAGGTGGTGCTGACGATCCTCGGCGCGATGGCGGGCAACTTCGCGCTGACCTGGGCCTTCACGCTGGTCGGCCGGCAGTGGGATCTCACCTGGCAAGCCGCCGCGATCCTGGGCAGCGCGATGGCGATGTCCAGCACGGCGCTGGTCGTGAAGCTGATGGCCGAGCGGCTCGAGCTCGAGAGCGAGCATGGGCGCCGCGTGATGGGGGTGCTGCTGTTCCAGGACCTGGCCGTCGTCCCGCTGCTGGTGATCATCCCCGCGCTGGGCGGCGACACGCGCGACCTGTTCAGGACGCTGGTGCCGGCCATCATCAAGGCGGTGGTGGTGCTGGCGCTGCTGCTGTCCGGCGGCCAGAAGGTGATGAAGTGGTTCCTGACCGCCATCTCGCGCCGCAAGAGCGACGAGTTGTTCATGCTGAGCCTGCTGGGCGTCACGCTGGGGCTGGCGGCAGTCACCGAGGCCGCCGGCCTGTCGCTCGCTCTCGGCGCGTTCGTGGCCGGGATGCTGATCGCGGAGACCGAATACAAGCACCAGGTGGAGACCGACATCCGGCCGTTCCACGACGTGCTGCTGGGCCTGTTCTTCATCACGATCGGCATGAAGCTCGACTGGCACGTGCTCGCCGACGAATGGGTGGCGGTGATCGTGCTGACCACGGTGCCCATCGTCGCGAAGGCCAGCCTCGTGGCCGGCCTGGCGCGGGTGTTCGGCGCCGCCGCCGGCGTCGCGCTGCGCACCGGCCTGTACCTCGCGCAGGCCGGCGAGTTCGGCTTCGTGCTGCTGACGCTGGGCACCGACAACCACGTCCTGCCCGACCGCTGGGTCGCGCCGGTGCTGGCGAGCATGGTGCTGTCGATGCTCGCGTCGCCGTTCGTGATCCTGTACGCCAACCGCATCGTCATGAAGCTGGCCTCGAGCGACTGGCTGATGCAGTCGGTGGCGCTGACGACGATCGCCAAGCGCGCGATCACCGCCGAGAAGCACGTGATCATCTGCGGCTACGGCCGCTCCGGCCAGAACCTGGCGCGCATGCTGGAGGTCGAGCGCATCCCGTTCATGGCGCTGGACCTCGACCCCGACCGCGTGCGCCAGGCCGCGGCCGCCGGCCAGAACGTGGTGTTCGGCGACGCGGCACGGCTGTCCAGCCTGATGGCCGCCGGCCTCGCCCGCGCTGCGGCGGTGGTGTGCAGCTACCACGACACCCCGTCCGCGCTGAAGGTGCTGCACCTGGTGCAACAGCACGCTCCGCGCGTGCCGGTGATCGTGCGCACGATCGACGACTCCGACCTCGAGACGCTCAAGGCCGCCGGCGCGACCGAGGTCGTGCCCGAGGCCATCGAGGGCTCGCTGATGCTCGCCTCGCACGCGCTGGCGCTGATGGGCGTGCCGATGCGGCGGGTGATTCGACTCACGCGCGAGGCCCGCGAGGCGCGCTACGGCCTGCTGCGCGGCTTCTTCCACGGTGCCGACGACGACGAGGCCGGCGAGCAGTCGCAGGCGCGGCTGGCCAGCGTCACCATCCCGGCCAACGCCGTGGCCGCGGGCCGCACGGTGGCCGAGACCGGCGTCAACGCCGACGGCGTGCAGGTGGTGTCGCTGCGCCTGTCCAATGGCCGCGTGCTGGCACCCAACCCCGAACAGCGCCTGGCCGTCGGCGACACGCTGGTGCTGGCCGGGCTGCCGGAGCCGCTGCAGGTGGCGGAAGAGAAGTTGACGACGGGGGCCTGAGCCCCGCATCGGGGGATCGACGCCGGAGAGGGTCAGGCCACCGGCGTGCCGCGCTCGAGCGTGCCGCGCATGCGCTCGGCCATCACGGCGCCCGAGGCACGCAGTATCTCGTAGGCCAGCTCGGGCTGGCCGGCCAGCATCTCGTCCAGGCGCGGACGGCTGAGCGCCCACACGACGCTGGGCGCGATCGCGTCGACCTGCGCCATGCGCATCGTCTCGCCGAACAGCGCCGGCTCGCCGACGATGGAGCCGGCCCGCAGCAGCGCGATCTTGGCGGCCGACGTGGCCGTGCCGCGCACGTAGACCTGCAGCGTGCCCGACTCCAGCAGGTACATGGTGCGGTCGGAGTCGCCCTGGTAGATCAGGACGTCGCCGCCCTTCATCTCGCGGCGGATCAGGTACGAACCCACCACGCGCCAGTTCTCCGGCGAGAAGCGCGGACGGAACGCGTCATAGGCGTTCAGCGTTTGGATGGACTGCACCAGATTCAAAACATTCATTCTCTTGGTCCTTGCCGATGGCTCCCGGCATGCGCTGCACGGCGCTGCAACCCATCGTTCCTGGGACAGGCATTTGACACCAATTGTCACGTCCCCACGCCGCCGGCGGCAAGGCAAAGCGCGACGTCCGTCGGCGCAAGCGTGCCGTCTGTCGCATCTTCTGGACGCCAGGAGGCCGCACGACGCCTGCGCTGCCATGCAGGGCGACGGCAGGCACTCACTTCATCGATGATGCCATCCCCCATCCGCGGTATTGGGAGGCGACTCTATTCGCAGTGTCGGTCACGTCGCCGTCACCTGGACGACAGGGGCCAGGAGCGACCGCACACTCTCCATGGGCAACTCCCGTTGTCACTTGCCGATGCAGAACCGCCCGAAGATCTCCCCGAGCAGGTCGTCGGCGGTGAACTGTCCCGTGATCTCGCCCAGCGCGCCGTGCGCGAGCCGCAGTTCCTCGGCGAAGAGATCGAGCGCGGCGTCGCGCTGATCGGCATGGGATCGGGCGAGTTGCAGGTGGTCGTCCGTGCGCGCGAGCGCCTGCACGTGACGCGTGCGCGCGATGAACACGCCATCGGGGACATGTGCGGCGCCGGCGCGTTCGAGCAGGGCATCGCGCAGCGCGTCGAGCCCCTCGCCCGTCTGGGCCGAGAGGGCGAGGGCACCTTCCGGCAAGCCGTGGCCCGGCGCGAGGTCGCGCTTGTTGTAGACGTGCAGCGGCTCGGCCGCGTGCGCGCGCGCGAGCGCGTCGGCGATCGCGGCGTCGTCGGCCTGCGCCGCGGGATCGTCCGCGCGGCTCAGGTCGTGCAGGAACAGCACGGCGTCGGCGCCGGCGATGGCCTGCCAGCTGCGCTCGATGCCGATGCGCTCGACCTCGTCGCCGGCCTCGCGCAGGCCCGCGGTGTCGATCATGTGGATCGGCACGCCGTGGATCTGGATGGTCTCGGTGATGCGGTCGCGCGTCGTGCCGGCGATGGGCGTGACGATGGCCAGCTCCGCGCCGGCCAGCGCGTTCAGCAGCGAGCTCTTGCCGACGTTGGGCGCGCCGGCGAGCACCACGCGCAGGCCCTCGCGCAGCAACGCGCCCTGGCGCGCCCGGGCCATCACCCCGGCGAGCCGCGCGCGGATGTCCGCCAGTTGTGCCCGCGCGCCGGCCTTCTCGAGGAAGTCGATCTCCTCCTCGGGAAAGTCCAGCGTCGCCTCGACCAGCATGCGCAAGTGCACGATGCGTTCGGCCAGCGCCGTGATCTCCCGGGAGAACGCGCCCGCCAGCGAGCGGCCCGCCGAGCGCGCCGCCGCCTCCGTGCTGGCGTCGATCAGGTCGGCGACGGCCTCGGCTTGCGCGAGATCCAGCTTGTCGTTGAAGAAGGCGCGCGCCGTGAATTCGCCCGGGTTGGCCAGGCGCAGTCCGATGCTCCGGCCGGCTTCCAGGCAGCGCGCGAGGATCAGTTGCAGCACCACCGGGCCACCGTGCGCCTGCAGCTCCAGCACGTCCTCCCCGGTGTAGGAGTTCGGCGCAGGGAAGTGGATCGCCAGGCCCTGGTCCAGCGCCTGGCCTTGCGCGTCGAGGATGGGTCCGTAGTGCGCCACGCGCGGCGTCAGCGGCTTGGCGCACACCGCGGCGATCAGCGTCGACAGATCCTTGCCGGACGCCCGCACGATGCCCACCGCACCGCGCCCGGGCGCCGTCGCGATGGCGACGATGGGGTCCTTGAGCTGGGCGAGCGAGGCGGCGAAGGTCATCGATGCGGATTGTCGCCCGCGCGGCCGGCAGCCGCCGGCCGCGCGGACCATACACTGCGCGCAGGGAGGAACAACATGGTCATTGGTTCGATCACGACGGCGGTCGTGTACGCAGTCGTCGGAAGCACCGTGGTGCTGGGCATGCTCAGGATCCTCGGCCCGCGCCCTGGGATTGTCGATGTCGTCGGCGCCTGTGTGGCCGGCGCCCTGGCTTCGTTGATTCCGACAGTCGGCGGCCCCGTATCACTGCTCGTGACGCTGGCAGCCCTCTACTGGCGCGGCGTCGCCGAGTTGCGCGAGATCGCGATTGCCGTCGTCGTGGCGCGCCTGGCCATGGTGCCGGCATTGCTGGTGCTTCGCTTCGCCCATTGAAAAACGCCGCGGTCGGCGCGGGGCCGGACGCGGCGTCGTCGGGGCGACGGCCCGGGGCTCAGCCCTTGACGATCTTCGCGTCGGTCGCCTTCAGGCCCTTGGTCTTCTCGCCCTCGATGCCGCGGTTGATCATCCACTGCTGCAGGATCGTCAGCGCGTTGTTCGTGACCCAGTACAGCGTCAGGCCGGCCGGGAACGAGAACAGCGCCGCACTGAAGGCCAGCGGCATCAGCCACATCATCTTGGCCTGCACCGGATCGGCCGGCGTCGGCTGCAGCGACACCTGAATCAGCGACGTGGCCGTCATCAGGATCGGCAGGATCGCGTACGGGTCCATGATGGACAGGTCGTGGATCCAGCCCATCCAGGGCGCACCGCGCATCTCGGCCGACGAGGTCAGCACCGTGTACAGCGCGATGAAGATCGGCATCTGGATCAGGATCGGCAGGCAGCCGCCGAGAGGATTGACCTTCTCCTCGCGGTAGATCTTCATGATCTCCTGCTGCTTCTGCTGCGGGTTGTCCTTGTAGCGGACGTTCAGCTCCTGGATGCGCGGGTTGACGGCCTTCATCTTGGCCATCGAGCGGTACGCATTGGCGTTCAGGCCGTAGAACGCGATCTTGAGCAGCACCACCAGCGCCACGATCGACCAGCCCCAGTTGCCGATCACCGTGTGGATCTTGCTCAGGAGCCAGAACAGCGGCTGCGCGATGATCTTCAGGCGGCCGTAGTCCTTGACCTGCTCGAGGTTGGGCGCGAGCGGGGCCAGCAGCTTCTCTTCCTGCGGACCGGCGAACAGCGTCGCCTTGACCGTCTGGCTGGCGCCCGGCGCGACCGTGCCCACCGGCGTGAACATCGCCGTGAAATACGTGGGCTGGCCGTGCACGCTCGGGTCGAACTCGCCCACGCTGTAGCTGCGCGTCGTGCCCGGCGCCAGGATCCAGGCCGACGAGAAGTAGTGCTGGATCATCGCGATCCAGCCGTTGGTGGTGGCTTCCTTGGAGTCGAGCGCGCTGATGCCCTTGGCCTTGGCCTTGGAGATGTCGGCGAAGTCGATCTTGTGGAAGGTGTCGTCGCGGTAGACCGCCGGGCCCGTGTACGAGCTCGGGCCGTTCAGGTAGCCGCCCGCGGGCATGCGGCCGTCGCGCACCAGTTGCAGGTACAGGTCGGGCTTGATCGGCGCGCCGGAGTGGTTGACGACCTCGTGCGCGACGTCGATCGCGTAGCTGCCGCGATGGAACGTGTACGTCTTGACCAGTTGCACGCCGTTGACCTCGGGCGACTCGAAGCGCACCACGAGCTGGTCCTTGCCGTCGGCCAGCGTGCGCTCGGTGCTCGCCAGCCGCATCACGTTGTGCGCGAGCGCCTCGCCCGGCAGGCCGGCCAGGCCGGTCTGGGCGGCGTAGAACTGCGTGGCGTCGGTGTCGAACACCTTCACGTCGGTCTTCGGCGGGACGACATCGTGCTTGCCCACCAGCGCCTTCATCTGGCGCCAGATCTCGCTGTGGTTGTCGACCTCCTGGTACTTCAGCAGGTCGAGGTCGACCAGGTCGCCGCCCAGCGTGCTCATCTTCGCCTTGACGACGTCCGTCTGGATGACGACGTCCTGGACCGGCAGGTTCGCCGCGGCAGCCGACGCCGCGCCCGAGGCCGGCGACGCCGCGGCCGTCGCGAGCACCGCGTTGTCGACGGCCGGGGCCGAGGCCGACGGCGCGGTCGCCACCGGCTTCGTGGCGACGGGCTTCGGCGTCAGGAACGACGAGTCGCCGTGATAGATGCGCCACTTGTCGTAGAGCATCAGCAACGACATCATCAGGACGACCAGCAGCAGGGTGCGGCGGAATTCGGTCATGTGGGGGTGTTGGAGAGGTTTGTCTTGTCGGCCGCGGTCGTCGCGGGCGGTGCGGAGCCGGAATCACGGTCCAGCAGCGCGCTGAACAGGCCCGCAGATGGGGTCGCCCTGGTTCGGTTCCAAGGCATATTGTCGGGGACTTCGTCGCAGCCGCCGTGACACCACGGGTTGCAACGCACGATGCGCCAGCCGGCCAGGCCGGCGCCCACGATCGCGCCATGCTTGTCCAGCGCCTGGATCGCGTAGGCCGAGCAGGTCGGCGTGAAGCGGCAGCTCTGGCCGACCCATGGGCTCAGCAGCAGGCGATAGACCCGCACCAGGCCGATGAGCGCGGCGCGCGGCAGGCGCCACAACGCCTTCAGGCCGCGCATGAGGACCCCTGCGCGGAGCCACCGGGCGCCGTCCTCGCCTTCGATCCCCTGCCCGGGCGCGCATCGGGCGCGCCCGCCGGCCGCGGCTTCACGCGGTCGCGTTCGCCGCGCACGGCACGTTCGAACAGCGCGCGCAACTCCGCCCGCGCCGCGTCCTTCAGGGCGTCGGAGGCGGCGCTCGGAAACTGCTTCACGTCGAACGGCTGGCGCTGGCGCACCACCCACAGGCCGGGCTCCAGCTGCCCCGCGCAGGCCGTGGCGATGTGGCGGATCTGGCGCTTCATCAATGTGCGGGTGACGGCGCGGCGCGCATGGCGCTTGGGCACGACCAGGCCGAGCCAGCGGTCGATGCCGCCGGCAGGCGTCGGGGTTTCCACCAGCGATTCCGGGCACCGGACGTGCGTACCGTCCACACCCTCTCCGGCGACCTCGGCGCAACCTGTGGATAACTCTGTAGACAAGCTGGCGGTAACCAGTGCATGACTACCGTTGTCACCCTTCTCGGGCGAAGCGACGTCACAAGATGATGCGGCCACGCTCTGCGGCGGTCGCCGCAACGGCAGCGGGCGTCCCGGCAGATGGTGGACGGCGAAATGGGGACTGCGCAGACGCATCGGCGTCGCGAGCACGCGCACGTAATCCGCCGGCCGGACGATCCGGCCGAGCCGCGGGGTGTCGAGGTCGGCTGCGGTCATGGCCGCCGGCCGGGTGTGCCGCGAAGCAGGAAATCGACGCAGATCCAAGGCGGCGCTCCCGCGGGGGAGGGCTGCATCCGGGCGTCGGCAGCGGCGTGGGCCGCTGTGCAATTCCTGATCGGCGAAGCGTTCAGTCCGGCGTCTGGAATCAGACGGCCAGACGCTTGCGACCCTTGGCGCGGCGCGCGGCGATGACGCTGCGGCCACCACGGGTCTTCATGCGGACGAGGAAGCCGTGCGTGCGGGCGCGGCGGACTTTGGAGGGCTGGTAGGTGCGCTTCATGATGGAAATTCTCCGGCGAACCTGAGATTAGAGCAGAGAAAGCTGTTGTGAGTCAATGACTTGCCACGTGCGGCCGTGCGTTGCGGGGGGATTGACCGCGCGCGTCTTTCTGTGGATAACCATGCCTTCGCGCCTGAAGTCACGGGTAGAATCGGCCGGCTTGAGAAGAACTTGTCCACAATGTCCGTAGACCTTTGGCACCGGAGTTGCGAGCGCCTCGCGACCGAGCTGCCCGAACAACAATTCAGCACCTGGATCCGGCCGCTGCCGCCGGCCGATTTCACTGACGTGGGTGACGGCGCGGTCGCGCTCGTTCGCGTGCCCAACCGCTTCAAGCTCGACTGGATCCGCTCGCAGTACGGCTCGCGCATCGAGTCCGTGCTGACCGAGCTCGCCGGCAAGCCGGTCAGGCTCGAGCTGGCCCTGGCGCCACGCGAGACGCCGGCTCCGGGCCACGCCCCGGTCTCTTCCGGCACCGGCTTCATCACCGCCACGCCGCCGCAACGCCTGGGCGCCGTGTTCGATCAGGCGCTGCCGGGGGCCACCACGCAGGGCGGCGCGTCCAACGGCCATCCCGCCGCCGCGTCCACCCAGCCGCGCCCGATGCACGCGGCCCCGGCCATGAATTCGCACCGGCTCAACCCGGCGCTGACCTTCGATACGCTGGTGGCCGGCCGCGCCAACCAGATGGCCCGCACCGCGGCACTGCACGTGGCCGGCGCGCCCGGCGCCATGTACAACCCGCTGTTCGTCTATGGCGGCGTCGGCCTGGGCAAGACCCACCTCGTGCACGCCGTGGGCAACCAGCTGCTCAAGGACAAGCCCGACGCGCGCGTGCTGTACCTGCACGCCGAGCAGTTCATCTCCGACGTCGTCAAGAACTACCAGCGCAAGACCTTCGACGAGCTCAAGGCCAAGTACCACAACCTCGACCTGCTGCTGATCGACGACGTCCAGTTCTTCGCCGGCAAGGAGCGCACGCAGGAGGAGTTCTTCAACGCCTTCGAGGCGCTGCTCTCGCGCCGCGCGCACATCATCATGACGAGCGACACCTATCCCAAGGGTCTCGCCGACATCGACGAACGCCTGACCAGCCGCTTCGACTCGGGCCTGACGGTGGCCATCGAGCCGCCCGAGCTCGAGATGCGCGTGGCCATCCTGATCCGCAAGGCCGAGGCCGAAGCCGCCCAGATGCCCGAGGAAGTGGCGTTCTTCATCGCCAAGAACGTGCGCGCCAACGTGCGCGAGCTCGAGGGCGCGCTGCGCAAGGTGCTGGCCTATTCGCGCTTCTCCCAGAAGGAGATCAACATCGCGCTGGCGCGCGAGGCGCTCAAGGACCTGCTCTCGATCCAGAACCGGCAGATCTCGGTGGAGAACATCCAGAAGACGGTCGCCGACTTCTACAAGATCAAGGTGGCCGACATGTACTCGAAGAAGCGCCCGGCGAGCATCGCCCGCCCGCGCCAGATCGCGATGTACCTGGCCAAGGAACTGACGCAGAAGAGCCTGCCCGAGATCGGCGAGCTGTTCGGCGGCCGCGACCACACCACCGTGCTGCACGCCGTCCGCAAGATCGGCGGCGAGCGCCAGAAGAACACCGAGCTGAACCAGCAGTTGCACGTGCTGGAACAGACCCTGAAAGGATAGCGCGCGGAGCTTTTCGAAGCCTCCTGCCCGGAGGCCGGGCAAGCTGTCAACTCACAAACCTGGGGACCGTTCCGGGACAACCCGACAGTGGTCCACAGGGCAAGCGGGAAAGCGAAACTTGTTGTCCAAGGGTCCGGTCCCAACCGGGGGTTCGGCCCCCAGGCTTGTCAGGCCTCCAAGCCGTTGATAAATCAGGCGAAAATAGAGTTCTCCACAGTGCACGTCGGGCACTACTGCTACCACCAGTTTAAAAAACAGAGGAAGACATGATTGTTCTCAAAGCGCCTCAGGAAAAGCTGCTCGGCGCATTGCAGGCTGTGTCTGGGATCGTCGAGCGCCGTCACACCTTGCCCATCCTGGCCAACGTGCTGATGCGCAAGAACGGCGAGTCGATCGAGTTCACCACCAGCGACCTGGAGATCCAGGTGCGCACCTCGGCTGCGCTGGGCGGCGACGAGGGCACGCTGTCGACGACCGTCGGCTCGCGCAAGATGATCGACATCCTCAAGTCGCTGCCCGGCGACCAGATCGTCTCGCTGACCTCCAGCGGCACCAAGCTGACCCTGCAGGCGGGCAAGAGCCGCTTCACGATGCAGACGCTGCCGGCCGACGACTTCCCGCTGGTCAACGAGGCGGTCGACTTCGGCCCGAGCTTCGGCGTGCCGCAGAAGGTGCTCAAGAGCCTGATCGACCAGGTGCACTTCGCGATGGCGGTGCACGACATCCGCTACTACCTGAACGGCATCCTGTTCGTCGCCGAGGGCAAGACGCTGACGCTGGTGGCCACCGACGGCCACCGCCTGGGCCTCGCGCAGGCCACGCTGCAGACGGAGATCCCGAAGCAGGAGGTCATCCTTCCGCGCAAGACGGTGCTGGAGCTGGCGCGCCTGCTCAATGGCACGACGGACGAGCCCATCGAGATGCGCTTCGCTGGCAACCAGGCCAAGTTCACGTTCTCGGGCCTCGAGTTCGTCACCAAGCTGGTGGAAGGCAAGTTCCCCGACTACAACCGCGTCATCCCGAAGAACCACAAGAACGCCGTGATCCTCGGCCGCCAGCCGCTGCTGTCCAGCCTGCAGCGCGCGGCCATCCTGACCAGCGAGAAGTTCAAGGGCGTGCGCGTGAACCTCGAGCCGGGTGCGCTGCGCATCGCATCGAGCAACGCCGAACAGGAAGAGGCCAAGGAGGAACTCGAGATCGACTACGGTGGCGACACCATCGAGATCGGCTTCAACGTGACCTACCTGATGGATGCGCTCAACAACATCGACCACGACATGGTCAAGCTGGAGCTGCAGGACGGCAACTCCAGCGCGCTCATCACCGTGCCGGAGCAGCCCGGCTTCAAGTACGTCGTGATGCCGATGCGCATCTGAGGTCGCTTCGCGACCCCGCCGTGCCGCGGCGCACGGGTGGCCTGCCCATGCGGGACACGAAGCCTTCGAACGACGAGGGCCGCCGCGAGTTTTCCCGCTCGTACGACGACACTGCCTGCAGCCCTCACGGCTCGCCGGCATCCAGGAAGTGAATTGCAATGACTGACCAGACCTCGCCCGACGACCACCGCAAGGATGTTCCGACCCCGCAGCAACCCGACGCCAGCGGCGCCGCGCCTGCGCTGCCGGAAATGCCGGCGTTGTCGGCCGAAGAGCTGAAGGCGAAGTCGGCGGCGGTCTCGGCTGCGTACGGCGAAGGCTCGATCCAGATCCTCGAAGGCCTGGAAGCGGTGCGCAAGCGCCCGGGCATGTACATCGGCGACACTTCCGACGGCACCGGCCTGCACCACCTGGTGTTCGAGGTCGTGGACAACTCGATCGACGAGGCGCTGGCCGGCTACTGCGACGACATCGTCGTCACCATCCACACCGACAACTCGATCTCCGTCATCGACAACGGCCGCGGCATCCCCACCGGCGTGAAGATGGACGACAAGCACGAGCCCAAGCGCTCGGCGGCCGAGATCGCGCTGACCGAGCTGCACGCCGGCGGCAAGTTCAACCAGAACAGCTACAAGGTCTCGGGCGGCCTGCACGGCGTGGGGGTGTCCTGCGTCAACGCGCTGTCCACCTGGCTGCGCCTGACGGTGCGCCGCGACGGCAAGCAGCACTTCATCGAGTTCCGCAAGGGCGTGCCGCAGGATCGCGTGATCGAGATGCGCGACGGCTTCGAGACGAGCCCGATGAAGATCACCGGCGACACCGAGCGCCGCGGCACGGAGGTGCACTTCCTGCCCGATACCGAGATCTTCACCAACGTCGACTTCCACTACGACATCCTGGCCAAGCGCCTGCGCGAGCTCTCGTTCCTGAACAACGGCGTCAAGATCCGCCTGGTCGACGAGCGCAACGCGAAAGAGGACGACTTTGCCTACGTCGGCGGAGTGAAGGGCTTCGTGGAGTTCATCAACAAGGGCAAGACCGTCCTGCACCCGAACATCTTCCACGCCATGGGCGAGAAGACGAGCGAGCACAACACCAACATCGGCGTCGAGGTGTCGATGCAGTGGAACGATTCGTTCAACGAGTCGGTGCTGTGCTTCACCAACAACATCCCGCAGCGCGACGGCGGCACCCACCTGACCGGCCTGCGCGCGGCGATGACGCGCGTCATCAACAAGTACATCGACGACAACGAGCTGGCCAAGAAGGCCAAGGTCGAGATCGCCGGCGACGACATGCGCGAAGGCTTGGCCTGCGTCGTCAGCGTCAAGGTGCCCGAGCCGAAGTTCTCCAGCCAGACCAAGGACAAGCTCGTCTCCAGCGAGGTGCGCGCGCCGGTCGAGGACATCGTCAGCCGCCTGCTCACCGACTGGCTGCTCGAGAACCCGAACGACGCCAAGATCATCTGCGGCAAGATCGTGGACGCCGCGCGCGCCCGCGAGGCCGCGCGCAAGGCGCGCGAGATGACGCGCCGCAAGGGTGTGCTCGACGGCATGGGCCTGCCCGGCAAGCTGGCCGACTGCCAGGAGAAGGATCCGGCCCTGTGCGAGATCTACATCGTCGAGGGCGATTCCGCCGGCGGCTCCGCCAAGCAGGGTCGCGACCGGAAGTTCCAGGCCATCCTGCCGCTGCGCGGCAAGATCCTGAACGTGGAGAAGGCGCGCTACGAGAAGCTGCTGTCCTCCGAGGCCATCCTGACGCTGATCACGGCACTCGGCACGGGTATCGGCAAGGGCATGGGCGGCGACGACTTCAACCCCGACAAGCTGCGCTACCACCGCATCATCATCATGACGGACGCGGACGTCGACGGCGCCCACATTCGCACGCTGCTGCTGACGTTCTTCTATCGCCAGATGCCCGAGCTCGTCGAGCGCGGCCACATCTACATCGCGCAGCCCCCGCTGTACAAGGTCAAGCAGGGCAAGCACGAGCAGTACCTGAAGGACGGCGACGAGCTGAGCGCCTTCCTGCTGAAGGTGGCGCTCGACGGCGCCAGCATCGAGCCCGGCGAAGGCCGTCCCGCGCTCACCGGCAGCACGCTGGAAGACCTGGCGCGCAAGTACCTGCTGGCCACCAGCGTGATGGATCGCCTGTCCAACTGGATGGACGTCGAGGCGCTGCGCACCCTCGCCGACGGCCTCACTCTCAACCTCGACGACGCCGCCCAGGCCGAGGCCAGCGCGGTCGCCCTGGCCGGCGCGCTGCACGGCGCGCAGGTCAGCGCGCAGTTCGACGAGCGCACCGACAAGCACGTTCTGCGCATCGAGCGCCAGCACCATGGCAACACCAAGGCCAGCGTCATCACGCAGGAGTTCGTGCACGGCGCCGACTACGAGGCCCTCAGCACCGCCGGCGTCACCTTCAAGGGCCTGCTCAGCGCCGACGCGGTGGTCAAGCGCGGCGAGGGCGAACGCCAGAAGGAAAGCAAGGTCGCCGACTTCCGCGCGGCGATGGCGTGGCTGATGACCCAGGCCGAAAGCGCCGTCGCCCGCCAGCGCTACAAGGGCCTCGGCGAGATGAACCCCGAGCAGCTGTGGGAGACCACGATGGATCCGAACGTCCGCCGCCTGCTGAAGGTGGAGATCGAGGACGCCATCGAGGCCGACCACGTGTTCACGATGCTGATGGGCGACGAGGTGGAGCCGCGTCGCAACTTCATCGAGCTCAACGCGCTGCGGGCGGCAAATATCGACGTTTGAGTGTTATCGAGTGACGACCAAGTGAAAGGGCGCGGACGCGAAGACGCCCGACCAGACTGAGACGCCCGATTCGATCGGGCGTTTTTCATTTGTTGCGTGAAAATCGGCTGGATGGCTGTCCGAGGCGCGAGAGGCCGACTCGCAACCGGCAGTGCTTGGATCGTTCTCGGGCTTCGACAGGGGCGCGCACTTGCTTCAAAGGATGATCGACGAAGTCGACTTCGGCTCGGCCGACGACATCGTGGGTTCCGCGGTGCGCATTGACACATGCTGCGTTGGATTCAGCGCGACGGCCAGGGGACGGTGAGGAGTCGGTCATGACTCGCCGGGGCTTGGCTCGTACGCTGCCAGGCGGCTTCGAATGGCCAGGTGGTCGAAGGCGCTGCTGGCTCGTCCGGCGCGCAGCCGTTCGCGATCCGGTGGCGTTGCGAATGGTTCCCGCCGATTTCTGAGGAGGAGCAGAACGTGAAAAGAATGGATTGGTGCGCTCTTGGCGCGGCGTTGATGCTATCGCTGGGGCTCAGCGGCTGCGGTGGCGGGGGAGGCGGCGACGTGACGAGCGGCCCGACGCCGCAACCCTCCGCTGCCGCGACGCCTTGTGACGGCGGTGTGGCAGTCGCAACCGCGCAGTCCGCGGGCGCGTTGGTCGGCAAGCAGGCAGCGGCGGCTGTCCTGGGCTGCACCGGGGCGATCACCGACCCCCGGTGGACGCAGACCTCGGGTCCGTCCGTCAGCCTGCTGAGCGCGCAAACGCAGCTGATCCACTTCGAGCCCAGCGAGGCGGGCAGCTACGGCTTTCGGGTCACCTACCGTGACGGTCTCGGACAACCGGGCAGCAGGGACGTGACGGTGACGATCACCGATTCCCCCACCAAGGCGCTGGCAATCGTGCGCAACCACCAGGCTGTGCGCATGGGTGGGAACGTGTCGGTACGGGCGTGGGCCACGCCCGGCGAGGTAGTGCAGAGCGTAAGCTGGATCCAGCTCGAGGGTCCTTCGGTGGAGCTGCGAGCGGTCGACGGCCTGGCCAAACAGTTCGTGGCGCCCGCAGTGACGCGCGACAGCCTGCTGCGCTTCCGCGCGACGGTGACCACGGCCAGTGGCACCGACAGCCAGGACGTGCTGGTTCTCGTCGAGAAGTACGACCAGGCGCCGGACAACAGCAACAGCCATGTCTGGTCAGGCTTGCATGTCTCCCGGGTGCATTCCTATCTCGCGTCCGGCCCCTATGCCAGCCTGCTTGCCGGCTGCGTCTACGACGCGAAGCTCACCGATGCCACGGTCTGCACGCTCGGCCAGCTTCCCCTGCTGGGCCAGGAAACGAATGGCGACTTGCCAAGCGTGGAACAGGTGATGAATCATGTCGTCGTCTCGCACGACTGGCTGGGTGCGAACTTCGAGGCCTTCCTGCGCGCGAACGACACGCAGGGCGACTTCCGGCGCATGCTGATGAGCACCACGGCCATCGTCCTTGGCGCCCATGTCCGCCCGTCGTTCTACAACCCGGCCACGGGCGCCATCTACCTGGATGCCGACAATTTCTGGCTGGCACCCGCCGAGCGCGACACCATCGACGAAGTGCCGGACTTCCGCAGCGACTTTGGCAGCAGCCTGGCCTACGCGTACCTCTGGCGCTACGCCAAGGCGGATCAGCGGTTCTTCAAGTATTGGGATCCGCAGCAACGCGTCGCGCGGACTCAGTCCGACCTGCTCGCCGAAGCGGGCTGGCTCCTCTATCATGAGTTGTCGCATGCGAATGACTTCATTCCGTCCTCGCAGTACGCGGTCCTTGGCAAGGCGGACACTGTCAACGCCTTCGTCAGCGGCCGTTATCGGCGCGGCGAGCTCGTGTCGGACGTGTTGCACGATCAGTTTCCACTGACGTCGCTCGAGATGGAAGGCTTGGCCGAGGTTGATTTCTTCGGCAGTGCCGCGACCGCGGACCAGAAGGCCTACACGGCCGATCAGGTGGCCGGCTTCTTCGCTGCCGATTTGGCGACCGACCCCTACGCGTACAGCGATCCCCGCGAGGATCTCGCGATGACGCTCGAAGAGACGCTCATGAGCCTGCGCCTTGGCGTGCAGCGAGACGTGGCATTCGTGCCGAACGACAGTGCCGGGATCGTCTTCGACGACGTGCGCTGGGGCCAGCGCGGCCGCGTGGGCGACCCGCGCATGCGCGTCCGCGTCAAGCTGGTCGCGGCCGCGGTGGCGCCTTGGCTTGACAGCGCCGCGCCCGACAGCCTGCCTGCGCCGGTGGCCATGCGCGCTGGGGAAAGCTGGGAGGCGAACCTGACGCTGACACCGATGGACTCGTCGCCGCGCCACGCGCTTTCGGCATCCGCCGAAACGGCCCGGCGGGCGGAGGAACGGCATGCCCTCGAACACTGGGCGGCCCGCACCCGGGATCGACGCGAAGCCCATGACCGGGTCGACCGCTGGCTGAGGCGATAGGCGACGTCATGTCGGGACGAGTCGACATTTCTGAAGTCGACCTCGTCGCCTTCGGCTATCGGGTCCGCTGGCTGGGGGGCGGTGCCAGCGATGCGGTGACTTGGCGGCGCGTCGTCGCCATGACGGGATACCGCTGCGGGTACAACTCGTTGAGCTTGAGCCCCGAATCGCCGGCCGCCAGCACGTCGCCGGTGCGGATGGCGTCCAGCGTCTCGGCCCGCACCTGCGCGCGCGTCTTGGCCGCGACGGCGATCGGGGCCGGGTAGCGTTGCGGGGCGAGCTCGTTCATCTTCCGTCCCGAATCGCCGGGCGCGAGGGCGTCGCCGCTGCGGGTCGCGGCGTCCAGTTCGGCGATGACCTGGGTGCGCGTGAGGGCGGTTGCGGGCGTGTGCCCCGGATAGCGGTCCGGGTACAGCTCGTTGAGCTTCTTGCCGGAGTCGCCCGGCGCGAGGAGATCGCCGGTGTGGACGGCCTCCTCGTATTGCGCGATGACCTCCGCGCGTGTCAGGGGCGCCTGGGCATGTGCGCGCCCGTGGGCGGCGAGCGCGACGATGGCGATGGCCAGCAGGCTGGCGACGGGGCGATGGGCGGGGTGCATGGCGGATCTCCGGTAAGGGACGGGGGCCAGCGGCGTCGCGCTGCCGGCACTTCGGGCCGTGGGGCCACGTCTGCAAGACCGTCCTGGGGTTCCGGAAATTCCTGGCGGGGCGTCGCCGAGCCGTCAGGGGTGTCTTTGCTGCCGCCGGGAATAAGGCTGGCGGTAGTGACGGTGCGGGCGCGGCGCGCGGCGGCATGGCGGGGGTGGATCCTGCGACTTCGCGCAGGATGACCGGCGACTGCGACTGCGCTGCCGCGATGCGCGCTTCCGTTGGCGCGCCGCTGTCCGCGCGCGTGTCGCGCGCCCGTGCAGCCCCGCCCGCGCTCAGGCGCGCGAGCCTTCGATGAACGCCTGCATGTAGCGCGCCACATCCAGTCCGTCATGCGGCAGCGACAGCGCCGCGCGTGCCGTGGCATAGCGTTCCTCGCCGATCCTGTCGCGCCGCTTGTCCAGCAGATACGCGCTGTAGGACTCGACGAACTCGGGGTGCGGCTGGACGCAGAAGACGTGGTCATCGATCGAGTAGGCGGCGATCGGGCAGAAGTCGCTGCGTGCCTGCAGCGTCGCGCCGGCGGGCAGCGTCAGCACCTGGTCCTGGTGCGAGGCCAGGAGGTTCAAGGTGGCATCGGGGGCCGCGGGCTTCAGCGGCGCCGGGCCGACCCAATCGTAGGCCATGCGGCCCATGCCCCAGCCGTTGGGCGCGCGGCCGACCTGTGCGCCGAGGCAGTGGGCGATCAGCTGGTGGCCGAAGCAGATACCCAGCAGCTTCTTGCGCTGTTGAAGCAGCCCGGTGACGCGGCGGCGCAGTTCCCGCACCCAGGGCTCGTCGGAGAACGAGTCTGCCTTGCTGCCGGTGAGCAGGACGACGTCGTAGTCGTCGAACGAATCGGGGTAGCGGCCCAGCGGGGTGTCGAAGCGATCGAATTGCCAGGCGACGCCGGCGGCGGCGAACATCTTCTCGGTCATGACGCCGTAGCTGACGTAGGTGTCGGCGACGGCGGGGTCGAGATGGTCGTTGTCGAGGATGCAGACCTTCACGGTCGATGCGGGGGCATGGGCGCTCATGGACGTGATGGTAAGCCGCTGCCGATAGCCCGATCGGCCGTGCGTGTTCGCGTCGTTCGAGGGGACGGCAGCGACTTGCGGGATGGCCCGCGTGCCGCAAATGCGTAGGCTGGGTCGGGACGTTTCGGGAGCTGCCCCATGCTGACGCCACTGCTCAAGGCTTTCGTGCTGCTGTTCCTGTGCGGTGCGCTGGTCGAGGACACGACGATCTTCGCGCTGGCCTGGCTGGAACCGGACGTCTGGTTCCGCTGGTTCCATCGGGCGCAGGCCGCCGGACTCGAGACGGCGCTGCTGCGGCGCGCCGCCGGTCAATGGGCGGCCTTCGCGATCGTGCAGGCGATCGCGCTGCTGCGCTGGCGCGTGCGGCCGCTCTGGCTGGTCGCCGTCGCGGGACTGCGGGCGTCCGACCTGCTCACCGATCTGTCCTACATCGCGGCCGTGCGGTCGTTGACGACGCTGGGTTGGGCATTGCTCACGCCGCCAGCGTTCCTCAACGCGGCCTTCATCGTCGTGATGGCGCTCGCGTATCGCCAGGCGGCGGGCCGGGTGGCGCCATGAAGAACGCCCGGCGAGCCGGGCGTCGTCGAGGTCGCGTCAGCTCGGCGTCATTGGAACGTGACCGCGCCGTAGCCGCCGAATGCGCCACCTTCCATCGTGCGGCCGCCGTCGGCGAAGCCCGACAAGAAGGTCAATGGCGTGGGCGTGCTGCCGCTCGAAATGGACCAGTAGATGTCGTCGACCCAGATCGGCGTGGTGCTGCCGGCGGCATTGCCCGTGACCCCGTACGTGTCGTTGATGACGAACGGGTTGGTCACGGTCGTCAGGTCCAGCTTGGCCTTGGCCGGGTCGGTCATGCCGAAGGCCATTGCACCGTGCGGCTTGATGTCGCCGATCGGGATGTGCACGTCGTGCCAGTTGCCGTCGTTCACGTAGCCGTACTGGCCCGAGGCGATCGGCACGAGGCCCTGGATCGCATGGCGCGCCTTGCGTCCGACGTCGAACAGGCCCCAGCCGTCGTCGCCGCCCTTCCAGGGCTCGTCGAAGGCTTCGAAGCGGACGATGTTGAGCGGGGCGCCCGTCGAGGCCTCCACGCGGTCGACGTACATCTTCTGGTTGACCGGGTGCGCGCGTTGCGTCTCGCAATCCTTATTTGAAAGCGCTTTCAGATCATGGTTGGGTGCTGTCGAGCGTCAACAGGCACGGGGACGGTGTATCCCTGCCGTGGTCCAAGGTGAAACTCCGCCCGGCCGGGCACGGAATCCCGCGCGGTGCCGCGTCAGGTGCCGGCCGCATCCGGCACCGGGTATGTTCTGCGTGCGCCGTAGAGCCATCGCCGCCCGCACGGGCCCCTCGCCTGGTCCGTCCGCGGGACTCCCGATTTACCCGTAGATGAACGACCCGCTGCCCTGCCGCGACGACCCCCTTTCCGTCGTCACGACTGGCGAACAAGCGGACTTCGTTGCGCTTCAGTTTGGACTGAGTGCCTCGGGTCACTGCATACTGTGAGGATGAGCGAAGATTTCAAGCCTGGGACGAGACCGCTGCTGCGGCTCGCCGGGCTCGACGCCGTACGGGCTTTCGTGTCGCGCGCCGACGAGGCGCACGTCATCTGGACCGCCGTCATGGCTTTCATGTTGCGGCTTTACCAGGAGCCCGATGGCAAGGCCCGGCGCGAGTCCGGTCCCACGGACTCGCAGGTGGTCACGGCCTTGCGCGCGGTGCTGCAGGAGAACTTCGGCAGCGAGGCCGCCGACTATGTGTCCTGGGCGCTGGTGCGTTACGGCTGCCGCCAGAAGCCGACGATGACGGCGCTGCATCCGTGGGAAGGCCTGCTGTTCGAGTGGCAGCAGCGCAAGGCCAGCACGCCGCGCATCGCGCTGATGCTGCGCGACGCCGGCTTCGAGCGGCCGCTCACGCCGCAGGCGCTCGAGGCGCTCGACGGCTGGATCACCGATCCGGTCACCGCGCTGGGCGCAGCGACCGACATCGTCGAGGCGCTGTTCGGCGAGCGCCTGGTCTCGTACAACCTGCACGACGATGGCAGCACGCCGTCGCACGACGTGCTGTTCGGTGGCCTCGTGGCGTCGGTGATGCCGCAGGCCAAGCTCGCGCTGCTGCGCCAGAGCCTCGTGCGGCTGGACGACGGTGCCGTCTGGCGCGTCGAGTACACCTACGAAGGCCGCGAGCGCCAGTTCGACGCGCGGGCCAACGGCTCGGCCATGGACGTCGACGGCGTGATGCAGGGCGTCGACGAACTGATGGAGAGCATCGGCCGCGTGGAGCGCGCGTACCGGCTCGCGCCGGGCCGCTACAACAACGGCGAGACGGGCACCTTCGTGGTCGTCGACAGCCAGCGCTTCCCCGAGATCGCGTGGCGTCTGCGCCTGCCGCTGCTGCGCAGCCCGAGCGTGTCCGACCTTCCGCCGGGCGTGCCCACCGCCGCGCCGGAGCCGCTGCGCGTGGGCGCGCGTCCGATGGCACCCCGCCCGGCGCAACAGGCCGCCAGCGCCGCGCGCGAGGCGGCGCAGGACGACGTCGCCGTCGCCACGCGCCCGGGCGGCGGCGCGACGGCGCCGATGTCGCTGCTCGAGTCGCAGTTCTCGCCGCCGCAGCCCGCGACCCCGGCGACCGCGCCCGTCGAGCCGTCGGGCCCGATCGAGCGCGCCGCCGATCCGGCGATGAAGTCGCTGATCAACGCGCTGCGCCGCTCGTTCGGCGCGGGTCGCCTGTTGCAGGGCGGCCGCTGGATGAAGCAGGTGCGCGCGGAGCCGCCCGCATGGCTCGCGACCAGTGGCGACCCGGTGCGCATCTTCTACGAGAAGCAGGAGACGCTGTTCCGCAAGGGACGCATCGGCTGGGGCGCGCTGGTGGAGGCCGACGACGGCGTGTTCGCCCGTGGCGAGGACGACCTGCCTGGCGTGCTGGTGTACAGCGAGGACGAGTACTTCGACGCGCGTCCCGCGGAGCTCGCCGCGATCGGGGCGCGCCTGGTCGAGCTCAAGGCCGCGGGTGCGGTCGGCGCTTTCGAGCCCAGCCGCTTCGCGCAGTCGATCCGCAACGACTCCGGCCGGCCGCTGGGCGTCGCGGTGCCCGCGTCGCTGAGCGCCAAGGAGCCGATGCTCAGCAGCTTCATCGCGATCCGCTCGCACTTGCCCGACGGCCTGCTGGCCGGCGACTGGTTCCCGGTGCTCATCCACCCGTCGAGCGTGGTGCCGATGATCGTGCCGTTCACGTTCTGGCCCGACGCGATGGTGAGCGCGTGGAAGGAACGGCGCATGAGCCTCTAGGCGCGCCATCCTTCCCCACATGCAACGCCCGGTCCGCCGGGCGTTCTGCATTCCGAGCCCGAAAGCGCGAACGAGTAGTTTGACTAGATCCCCTACGGGCTTGCCCTGACGTTCGTAGTTCGCGTAATTACTTTTTGGCGATCGGGCGCATTTTCCATGGGTGTTTCGCACATTGCATGCGGGTTTCCGCCCCGTTCCGATCAGCTAGTCTTGGTACACAGTGCGCCGGGGAGATCGAACAATCAAGCTCGCCGCCAGACACGAGTCCCGGCAGGACAGGGCATGACAGGAGACAGCACGATGAGACTGATCCGCACCCTGGCCTGCGCCGCCGCGGCCGCCCTCGCCCACGTTCCCGGCCACGCCGCGATCAACGCCTCCGGCCTGGGAGCCGCCTATGACGTCGGCCAGACGTCGATCAACTTCAAGGTGTACTCGTCGCGCGCGACGCGCATCGAACTGTGGCTGTACGCCGCGGGCAGCGGCCAGGCCGAGAAGCTGAAGGTCGTGATGGCCAAGGGCACCGGCAACCTCTGGTCGGCCAACGTCACCACCTCCGCGCTCACGGCGGCGGGCATCGGCGGCACCGTCTACTACGGCTATCGTGCCTGGGGTCCGAACTGGACGTACAACGCGTCCTGGACCAAGGGCTCTGGCCTGGGCTTCGTGGCCGACGTCGATGCGGCCGGCAACCGCTTCAACCCGAACAAGCTCCTGATGGATCCGTATGCCAGGGAGCTGAGCCAGGATCCCACCAACCCGTCCAACCTGGACGGCACGGTGTACGCCTCCGGCGCCAGCTACCGGCTGATGGACAGCGGCACCGTCGCGCCCAAGGGCATCGTGCTCGTGCCGGACACGCAGTCGATCGGCACCAAGCCCACGCGCGCGTTCAAGGACGACGTGATCTACGAGGTCAACGTGCGCGGCCTCACGATGAGCGACACCAGCATCACGGCCGCCTATCGCGGCACGTACAAGGGCGCGGGCCTGAAGGCCGCGTGGCTGGCCAGCCTCGGCGTGACGGCGGTGGAATTCCTGCCCGTGCAGGAGACGCAGAACGACACCAACGACGTCGTGCCCAACACCGACGCCGGCGACAACTACTGGGGCTACTCGACGCTCGACTGGTTCGCGCCCGACCGCCGCTATTCGTCCGACAAGACGGCCGGCGGCCCGACCAGGGAGTTCAAGGCGATGGTCAAGGCGTTCCACGACGCCGGGATCAAGGTGATGCTGGACGTCGTCTACAACCACTCCGGCGAAGGCGGCGCGTGGTCGTCCACCGACACCACCACCTACAACGTGCAGAGCTACCGCGGCCTCGACAACCCGACCTACTACGAGCTCACCAGCGACAACCAGTCCAGCTACGACAACACCGGGGTCGGCGGCAACTTCAACACCTACAACACGATCGCGCAGAACCTCATCGTGGACTCGCTCGCGTACTGGCGCGACACGATGGGCGTGGACGGCTTCCGCTTCGACCTCGCGGCCGTGCTGGGCAACACCTGCACGAACGGCTGCTACAACTACAACAAGACCGACGCCGGCACCGCGCTGAACCGCATCGTCGCCGAGATGACGCCCCGGCCGGCCGCCGGTGGCACCGGGACCGACTTCGTCGCCGAGCCGTGGGCCATCGGCTCGGGCACCTACCAGCTGGGCAACTTTCCCAGCGGCTGGTCGGAGTGGAACGGCAGTTGGCGCGACCTGGTGCGCCAGGCGCAGAACGAGCTGGGTTCGGTGACGGTGACGACCGGCCAGCTGGCCACGCGCTTCGCGGGCTCGTCCGACCTGTTCGGCGACGACGGCCGCAAGCCGTGGAACTCGGTCAACTTCCTCGTCGTGCACGACGGCTTCACGCTCGGCGACCTGTACCGCTGCAACGGCAAGAACAACTCGCAGGCCTGGCCCTACGGCCCGTCCGACGGCGGCGAGGACAACAACAACAGCTGGGACCAGGGCAGCGTCGCCACGGCGCAGCGCCAGGCCGCGCGCACCGGCTTCGCGCTGATGATGACGTCGGCCGGCGTGCCGCTGATGACCGGCGGCGACGAGTACCTGCGCGGGCTGAACTGCAACAACAACCCGTACAACCTCGACTCCAGCGCGAACTGGCTGAACTGGTCGCGCAACACCGACCAGACCAACTTCCAGAACTTCGCGCAGGCGATGATCGCGTTCCGCAAGGCGCACGCCTCGCTGCGGCCGGCGGGCTTCTATTCGGGCTCGGACAACAACGGCAACTCGCTGCAGCAGCTCGCCTGGTTCGCGCCCAGCGGCGCGGTGGCCGACGGCACCTACTTCAACGACGCGAACAACCACGCCATCGCGTGGCGCATCGACGGCAGCGAGCTGGGCGACACGGCCGCGGCGATCTACGTCGCCTACAACGGCTGGAGCGGCGCGGTGAGCTTCACGCTGCCGGCGCCCCCGAGCGGCAAGAGCTGGTACCGCGTGACCGACACCTGCACCTGGGCCGAAGGCCCCGGCCAGGTGCGCGCGCCCGGCTCGGAGGACGCGATCGGCGGCCAGGGCACCGTCTACAGCGAGTGCGGCCGCGGGGCGCTGGTGCTGATCGCGAAGTAGCAGGCCGGCGGCGATCTCGCCGTGGCGTGGCGCGCGAGTCGGACCTGGCGGCCTTCGTGGTCGTCGGCGATGGGCGCGGCGCGCCACGGCATGGCGCGTGGCGCGCCGGCGTGCGGTCATGTGAGAATCCCCCGATGGCCAGCCTCTCCGACGTCACGCTGCAGACCGCGCGCCTCACGCTGCGACCGCCGGTGCTCGCCGATGCCGACGCGATCTTCGCGATGCGCTCCGACCCCGTCGTGCAGCGCTACGGCAGTCACCCGCCCTGGACCGACCGGCAGGCCGCGCTCGACTGGCTGGACCGCAACGCGCGCGGGACGGCCAACGGCGAGCACGCGCAGTTCGCGATCGAGCGGCGCGGCGATGGCCTCGTCGTGGGCACCTGCACCCTGTACGACCTGAACGTCCAATGCCGGCGCGCGGAGGTCGGCTATGCGCTGACGCGATCCGAGTGGGGCAAGGGGTATGCGAACGAGGCTGTCAGCGCAATGCTGGATTGGGGCTTCGACGCGCTCGACCTGAACCGCGTCGAAGCCGACATCGATCCGCGCAACGAACCGTCGGCACGCGCGCTCGAGCGGCTGGGCTTCACGCGCGAGGGGCACCTGCGCGAGCGCTGGATCGTCGCCGGCGAGGTCAGCGACTCGTGGATCTACGGGCTGCTCGCGCCCGAGTGGCGGGCGGCGCGCGCGTCACGCGCGGGCCCGCAGCCGGGCGCGACGGCCTAGCCTTCGGCCTCGGGCTCGGCGTCGACGCGCGCCGGGATCGTCCCCAGCGCGAGCTCGGCGCTGTTCAACGCGCCCTCGATGAAGCCCTGGTAGTCGGAATAGGCCTCGCCGACGATGTGCACGTTCTTCGCGCCGCTGCCGAAGTCGAAGGCCTTGAACGTGTCCATCACCTTCCAGCTGCGCACGCCCGGCTGCCAACCGTGGTTGGCGGCGCCGTATGGCGGGCGGGCCCAGTCGCGCAGGCCGTAGGTGATGATCGAATTGCGGATGTAGGCCGTGGCCTCGTCCAGCGTCATGTCGCGGAACAGCCTGCGCGCGTTGTCGGTCAGGCGCACGTTCAGCGCCTCGGAGTGATGGCCCTCGATGGCGCGCTTGACGTCGCGCGCCACGAACAGCGCGAACGCGTCGACGATGCGGCCGTTCTGGTCCAGCTCCGCGCGGTCGTGGCGCTCGGTGTCGATCACGTAGTGGCGCCAGAACTCGGTGGCGGGCGTGTCCATGTACAGCAGGATCATGCCGTGGCCGTCGCGGTCCGCGCCGCGCGGGCGCCGGAAGTAGTGGATCTCGCGCGTAGGCATGCAGTTGGCGTGTTGCTGCGGCGGCTGGTCGTAGTCCCACCACGGTGCGTTGCTGACGAAGAAGACCTTCAGCATCGGGAAGCCGTTGACGGAGTCGAGCTGCGAGGCCACGTGCTCGGGCAGGTGCGGTGCGAGCTTGACCAGCGGCAGCCGCGGCAGCGCGAGCACCAGGCGCTGCACGACGAGCGTCTCGGTGCCGTTCTTGGTCCGCACGTCGAGTGCCAGCGAGCGCTCGCCGAGGCCGGTCGGGCGGAAACCCAGCAGGGTATGGCCGCCGGCCAGCGTGACGTTGGGATGCGCGCGCAGCACGTCCATCAGGCCGTCGGACAAGCGCGACGAGCCGCCCGCGATCGTCGCCAGCTTCTGGCCCACGGTCTTGAGCGCACGCAGCCACCAGATGATCCACTCCGCCGCGTTCAGGTTCTCGGGGATCATGTGATAGAAGGTGCCGGTGTCGCGCAGCTTGACCACCGCGCGATGGCTGAGGACGCCCTGCGCGGACAGCGCGTTCCAGAAGCCCGTGGCCCACAGCGGCTGGCCGTGCAGCTGTGCGTGCTTGCGCAGGCGCATGTAGTCGGCCTCGGTGAGGCTGTCGATCCAGGCCTGGTCGTCGGGCGCGCGGCCCATGATCAGCATGATCCCGCGCCGCAGCAGCTGCAGCGAATTGAGGCCTTGCTCCTCGGGCGTGAGGTCGTCGTCGGGCGCGACGGTGCTTTCGCCGCTGGGGCCGGCGAAGTCCACGAGCTCGACCCCCAGCTCGTCGCACAGCCGTGCGAAGCGCGGCTGCAGCGTGGGCTCGAAGCGCATCGGGCCCATCTCCGCGATGAAGCCGTCGAGATCCTCGGTCTCGATGCGCCCGCCCCAGCGGTCGGACGACGCTTCGAGGATCAGGATCTGGTGGCCGGCGTCGGCCAGCTGGCGCGCGCAGTACAGGCCGGCGATGCCGCCGCCGGCGATGACGATGTCATGGGTCTTCATGCGGGGCGCCGCGCGCGCGTCGTGGGCGCGGCGGCGTTGCGGAAATGGTGTGTGGGCCGCATTGTCCCCGCAGGCGCGCCGCGCGGCCAATCCCCCGCCGTCACGCCGGCATCACTTGCCCTTGGAGATGCTGCCCAGTCCGCCGCCGCGGGTGTTGACCTGCTTGGGCTCACCGTAATACGTCAGCGAGCCCACGCCGCCGACGCTGGCGTCCAGCGTCTGGCCGGCCCAGACCTTGACCGAGCCGACGCCGCCGAGGTTGACGTCGACGGCGTCGGCGTGCAGTTCGCGGGTGTCGATCGAACCGACGCCGCCGACGTTGAGCTTCAGGTTCCTGACCGTGCCGTCGGCCTTGAGGCTGCCGGCGCCGCCGAAGCGGATCTCGAGACTTTCGCCGCTGACATGCGTGATCGTCGTCTCGCCGGCGCCGCCCATGGTGAACGCGGTCAGCTTCGGCACGGTGACCGTGACCTTCATGTCGCTCCAGTGCCGGTTGTCGACGTGCGAGTCGTTGCGCATCTTGATGCGCAGCTCGCCGCCGACGACCTCGGTGCGGACGTCCTCGAGATAGTCGTCGCTGCCCGAGACGACCACCGACGGCGCCTTGCCCACCTCGATCACCAGGTTGATCGGCCCCGAGTTCGAGACCGTCGAGAACGGCGCGACGCTGCGCGCCTGGTCGGCGGCGTGGGCGTGCACGGTGAAGAGCGCGGCGGCGGCGGCGAGCGAAAGGGTCAGGACGGTGCGCATGGGATTCCTCATGTGTTGTCGGAGTCGATGCGATCGATTCTAGGAACGCGCCCGCCGCCCGGCGACGGCCTTGCGACGAGGTGCGGCTGAGCGGGACGCGTTGCGCCTGCGCGCGACGAAGGCGGCGCTCAGGACGTGGCCGACAGCTGCGGCGCGATCAGCTCCGCCAGCCAGGCCATCACGGCCTGCACACGCGGCGCGAGCTGGCGCCGATTCGGCAGCATCAGCGACACCGGCATCGCCGGCGCGCGGTACGCCGGCAGCACGTCGACGAGCGCGCCGCTGGCCACCAGCGCGTCGGTGCCGAGCGCGGGCGCCTGGATCAGCCCCAGCCCCGCGAGCGCCGCGGCCTGGTAGGCGTCCGTGCCGTTGACGGTGACCTGCGCGCGCATCGGCCGCGTGCGGCGCTGGCCGTCCGCGTCGACGTACTCCCATGCCGCCCCCTGCGGATGCAGCGACGGCATGTAATGGACGACGCGATGGCCGTCCAGGTCGTCGAGCGTGCTCGGCGTGCCGTGTGCGCGCAGGTACGTGGGGCTGGCGACATTGCGCATCGGCAGGAAGCCGAGCGGCCGCGCGACCAGCTCGGAGTCGGCGAGCGCCCCGACGCGCAGCACGCAGTCGAAGCCCTCGTGCACGAGGTCGACCAGGCGGTCCGTGGTGCTGATGCCGATCTCCAGCAGGGGATGCGCAGCCAGGAACTCGGGCAGCCGCGGCAGCACGAGGTCGCGCGCGATGCGCGTGGGCAGGTCGATGCGCAGCCGCCCGGTCAGGCCGGTGGACGCGGGGCGGAACATGGCCTCCAGCTGCTCGGCCTCCGTCAGCAGTTCCTTGCAGCGTTCGAGGAAGCGCTCGCCGTCCGGCGTCAGGCGCACGCGGCGGGTCGTGCGTTGCAGCAGCCGCGTGCCGACCTGCGCTTCGAGCTGCTGCACCGCCGTCGACACGCGTCCCTTGGCCAGGCCCAGCTGTTCGGCGGCGCGGCTGAAGCTGGCCAGCTCGGCCACGGTGGCGAAGATGCGCAGTTCGTGCAGGTCCATGGTCGAGATTGTTCTGCTAGACGGAACAGTGTGGCCTTCGATGCGGACTTTATCCGCCCGGGAGGAATTCCCAAAATCGATCCATCGCCATCCCTCACCTCCAAGGAGACCCCATGACCACGAACCCTTCGCGCATCGTCCTCGTCACCGGCGGCAGCCGCGGCCTCGGCCGCAGCGCCGTGCTCAAGCTCGCCGAACATGGCGTCGATGCGATCCTCACGTACAAGTCCAACGAGGCCGAGGCGCACGCCGTCGTGCGCGAGGTGCAGGCCCTCGGCCGCAAGGCTGTCGCGCTGCAGCTCGACGTGGGCGACAGCCGGGGCTTCACCGCATTCGCCGGGCGCGTGAAGGCGGCGCTGGGCGCGACCTGGCAGCGCCACGACTTCGACTACCTCGTCAACAACGCCGGCATGGGCGTCGACCACGCGACCGTCGCCGAGACGACCGAGGCGCAGTTCGACCTGCTGATGAACGTCCACCTGAAGGGCACGTTCTTCCTCACGCAGAAGCTGCTGCCGCTGATCAAGGACGGCGGCCGCATCCTCAACACGTCCAGCGGCCTCGCGCGCTTCGCGCTCCCGGGCTACGCCGCGTACGCCATGATGAAGGGCGGCGTCGAGGTGCTCACGCGCTACCTCGCCAAGGAGCTCGGCTCGCGCGGCATCGCCGTCAACACGCTCGCCCCGGGGGCCATCGCCACCGACTTCGGCGGCGGCCGCGTGCGCGACAACGCGCAGCTCAACGCGTTCGTCGCGTCGCAGACCGCGCTGGGCCGCGCGGGCCTGCCCGACGACATCGGCCACGCCGTCGCCGCGCTGCTGACCGAGCCGAACGGCTGGATCAACGCGCAGCGCATCGAGGCGTCGGGCGGCATGTTCATCTGACCCTCGCCTTCGAGTGGACGGCGCGGGCGCGGCGCGCGCGTCGGCGCCGGGCCTCGGGCGTGGGATGATCGCCAGTCGTGTAGCCGTCGCGCCGCAGCGACGAGGCCCGATCCCACGCGACCATGTCTGCCCCGCCTCGACGCCCGCGCTGCGACCGCTGCGCCCTGCCCTTGCGCACCTGCGTGTGCGCGCTCGTCACGCGCGTGCCCAACGAGGTCGACGTGCTCGTGCTGCAGCATCCGGCGGAGGCGCGCGAGGCCAAGGGCAGCGCGCGCCTGCTGCGGCTGAGCCTGGCCCGCTGCCGCGTCGTCGTCGGCGAGGTCTTCGACGCCGCCGGGTTGCTGCAGATGCTCGACGGTGATGTATCCGGCAGCGCGCTGCTTTACCCAGCCGACACGCAAGGCGGCCCGGGAGCCCCCAATTCATGGGAATCCGGGGCCCGGCCGGCGCGCCTGGTGGTGCTCGATGCCACATGGCGCAAGAGCGCGGGGATGCTTCGTGCGAACGCTTTGCTGCAGTCCTTGCCGAGATGGTGGCTGCATCCGGACGCGCCCGCGCGATATGGCGCGTTGCGCAAGGCGCCCAGGGCGTCGCAGCTCAGCACGCTGGAGGCGGCGTGCGCGGCGCTGGCGGACATCGAGGGCGCGCCCGCGCGCTACGCGCCGCTGCTGGACGCGTTCGATCGATTCGTCGCCGCAGGCGTCGCCCGTGCAGGCAGATCACCGCCCCCGAAATGAAGATCGCCGCCGTGCCGGACGGACACGGCGGCGATCGCTCCGCGCTCCCGATGCGGGCGGGAGCCCGGGTCACCGGGGGATGGCGTGGCCTCAGTTGCGGTCGGTGCGCGGGGCCGGCGCCGTCGACGACGACGAGTTGTCGGTCGAGGTCGAGGAAGTCGACGAGGTGGACGAGGTCGACGACGTGTCGCTCGTGGCCGGCATCGCGGCGGGCGCGACGTTCGACTTGTCGGTCGTCGTGGTGGTCGTCGTGGTCGAGCTGTCGCTCGGCGCAGTGCTGTTCAGCGTGCTCGACGGATCGGTCGTCGTGGTCGTGCTGGCCGGCGCGGCGGTCGTGTCGGCCGGCTGGGCCTGCGTCGTGGTGGTCGTGGTCGTCTGCGACTGGTCGGTCGTCTGCGCGACGGCCAGGCCGATCGCGGCCAACAGACCCGTCGCGGCGGCGAGGGCGGACAACTTCTTCTGATAGCTTTGCATGGGGGGTCTCCAGGTTGGGTGTGTGGCGGATCGGCGCATGCCGAGCCTTCTGGCGAAGAGGGGTGCGGCAAGCGCGGTGCCGCATCTGTAAGGAAACGCAGCGGGCGTAACGCGACGAGGGTGCTGTCGAGTTGCCCCGCGACGCCGCGCGGACTCCCGATCTCTGCGAGCATGGCGGCTGTTCATCGACCTCGACGCGGAGACAGCCCATGGAAATGACCCACGACCTGATCGTGATCGGCGGCGGCTCGGGCGGCGTGGCCGGCTCGCGGCGCGCGGCGGCGCACGGTGCGCGGGTCGCGATCGTCGAGGCCGATCGCTTCGGCGGCACCTGCGTGATCCGCGGCTGCGTGCCCAAGAAGCTGATGATGTATGCGGCGAGCTTCGCCCATCAGTTCAAGGACGCGGCGGGCTTCGGCTGGAGCGACGTGCAGGCGCGCTTCGAGATGCCGCGCTGGGCCGACGCGAAGAAGCGCGAGATCGACCGGCTCGAGAAGATCTACGACGACATGCTCGTCAACGCCGGCGTGGAGGTGGTGCGGGGCCGCGGCCGGTTGGTGTCGGCCAACGAGGTCGACGTCGACGGCCGGCGGCTGGCGGCGCCGCGCCTGCTCGTGGCCACCGGCGGCGCGCCGGCGGCCGATGCGATCCCCGGCCTGGCCGCGGCGATGACCTCCAACGAGGTGCTCGACCTGCGCGAGGTGCCCGAGTCGCTGCTGGTGGTCGGCGGCGGCTACATCGCGGTGGAATTCGCGAGCATCCTGTCGGCGCTCGGCAGCCGCGTGACGCTCGCCTACCGCGACAAGTGGCCATTGCGCGGCTTCGACGACGAACTGCGCGGGCGGCTTGCCCTGGCGCTCGGCGAGCGCGGCATCACGATGGCCTGCGGCACGCCGCTGGCCAGGCTCGAGCGCGACGCTGGCGGCTTCGCGCTGCATCGCGCCGACGGCAGCGTGCTGCGCGCGACGGCCGCGCTCAATGCGACGGGCCGCAAGCCCAACACCGCAGGCCTGGGGCTCGCCGAGGTCGGCGTCCAGCTCGACGCGACGGGTGCGATCGTCGTGGACAACGAGAGCCGCAGCGCCGTGCCCACGATCTGGGCCGTCGGCGACGTCACCAACCGCGTCAACCTGACGCCGGTGGCCATCGCCGAGGCGCGGGCGTTCGCGGACACCGAGTTCGGAAAGGATCCGAAGCGTGTCGACCATCGCGTCGTCGCCAGCGCCGTGTTCACCGACCCGCCGATCGGCACCGTCGGCATGACCGAGCAGCAGGCCGCGCTGCGCGGCCCGGTCGACATCTACGCCGCCGACTTCCGCCCCATGAAGGAGGCCTTCGTCGGCGGCAGCCAGCGCGCGTTCATGAAGCTGGTGGTCGACGGCCTGTCGCAGCGCGTCCTGGGCGTGCAGATGATCGGCCCGGAGGCGCCCGAGATCGTGCAGAGCCTCGCGGTGGCCGTGACCTGCGGTGCCCGCAAGAGCGACTTCGACCAGACGATCGCCGTGCACCCGACACTTGCCGAGGAGTTCATGCTGATGCGCACGCCGGTGCGGCGCCGTGCGCAGGCGGTGCAGCCTCCCCCGGCGCCCGTGCCCGCCTGATCTTCAATCCGCCCAGGCGAGCCGGGCGAGCGCCTGCGTGGCCAGTCACGTCGCGCCGCGCGGCCTTGCGAGCCGCTCGACCAGCGCGAACATGCCCTGCACCGCCAGCGCCAGCACCGCCGCGGGAACCGCTCCCGCCAGCAGCATCGCGTAGTCGTTGAGCGCCAGGCCCGTGACGATGCGCTCGCCCAGGCCGCCCGCGCCGACGAAGGCCGCGATGGTGGCGGTGCCCACCGTGATGACGGCCGCGGTGCCGATGCCCGCCATGATGGTGGGCAGCGCGAGGCGCACGTCGACCGCCTGCCAGCGCTGGGCGGGCGTCAGGCCGAGCGCGGTGCCGGCCTCGCGCAGGCCCGCGGGCACGCCCAGCAGGCCGGTGGCAGTGTTGCGCGCGATCGGCAGCAGCGCGTAGAGCGTCAGCGCCACCAGCGCGGGCGCGGTGCCGATGCGCCCGAGCAGCGGGATCAGCATCGCGAGCAGCGCCAGCGACGGCACCGTCTGCAGCACGCCCGCCGTCGCCATGATCGGGCCTTCGCTGCGCGGCCAGGCCGCGGCCGCCGCGCCCAGCGGCACCCCCAGCAGCGTGGCGCAGCCCACGGCCACCGCCACCAGCAACAGGTGCTGGCCCAGCAGGCGCGCGAGGTCGCCCGCGAACAGGCGTGAGACGAAGCGGCCGCGCAGCGTGCCGTCGTGGCTCGATCCCGCGGCGGCCGTCGGCGTGGCCTCGAGATGGCCGCCGAGGAATTCCTTCGCGATGGCGTCGAAGGTCTCGTGGCGCAGCTCGGCGCGGCCGTTCATCGCGATCATCGTCGCGGCCGGGATGCGGCCCGCCAGCGACTGCAGCGCCTGCCACTGCGCGGGATGGCGCGCGGCGGCGTCGAGCCGGTACAGCAGCATCGCGTCGTAATGCGGGAAGTAGTCCTTGTCGTCGGCCAGCACGCGCAGGTGGCGCGGCGCGATCTGGGCGTCGGTGGTGTAGATGTCGGTGACGGCGATCTTGCCGCTGGCCATCGCGTCGTAGGACAGGCCGTGGTCGATGCCCACGGGACGCAGCGTGAGGCCGTAGCGCTGCGCGAGACCCGGCCAGCCGTCGGCGCGGCCGAGGAATTCGTGCGAGAGGCCCAGCACGATGTCCGGATGGCCGGCGAGATCGCTGATCTTCGTGACGTGCAGGCGTTCGGCCTGGTCGGCCGGCATGGCCAGCGCGTAGCCGTTCGAGAAGCCCAGCGGCACCGCCAGCCCCAGGCCCTGCTGCGCCAGCTCCTTGTCGATCTGCTCGCGCGGCGCGGGCGTTCGGTGGCCGAGGATTTCCTCGTCGACCGTGCCCAGGTACTCGGGGTAGACGTCGATCGCGCCGGCCTTGAGTGCCGCCAGCACGACGGCGGTGTTGCCCAGGCCCGGGCGGTGCTCGGCCGGGCCGGCGGCCGCCGCGGTCTGGCGCAGGATCTCGCCGAGGATGTACGACTCGGTGAAACGCTTGGAGCCGACGACCAGCGCGCCCGCGGTGCTGGTGGACGCCGCCGACGCCGGCGCCAGCGCGAGGTTGCGCGGCACGGCGTTGACGACGGGATCGGCGGCGTCGGCGGCCAGCGCGGCGAGCAGGCCGGCGGCGAGCGACAGCGACGTGAGGAGGCGCCTGGCCAGGCTCATGGGGATGCGCGACGATGGGACAGGGGGGCTATCGTCGCACGGTCGTCACCGGAATTCGCGCGCTGCGGGAAAATGCAGCATTCGCTTACCTGAATGTCGCGGCGACGCGGCAGGCCCCGTGTCATCCGACTCCGACGCCCCCACCGATTCCCGCCCGCTGCAGTCCGGCACCTCCGCCCTCGGCGATCTTGCGCAGCGCGAGCGTTTCCTTGCGGCGCTGGCCGAGGCCGTCGCCGACGGCAGCGCGCAGCGCGTCCTCCTGAGCAAGCCGGTGGACAAGGGCGACGACCTCGAGCGCGTCACCGCGCGCCCGCTGCTGCTGCGTGGCGAGCGCGTGCTGTCGCTCGTCTTCAAGCACCGCACCAGGGACATCACGAAGAACGAGCCGGTCGGCGCGGCGCTCGCGACGATCGGAGACCTGCTCGGCGCCCGCTTCGCGCACGCGCACCTGTTCGCGCGCGACGCCGAATTGCAGCTGATGATGAGCCGCAAGGGCCGCTGGACGCTGCACCGCGCCAAGGCCGGCACGGCCGATGCGACGCAGCCCGCCGTCGCCGCCGCGAGCGACGACGAGCCCGCGCAGCATGATCGCCAGAAGCGGCGCTACGTGAGCCTGGACTCGCCCTTCCTCGTCGAGCTGGGCATCACCACCGCGCGCCATGAACTGGTGCCGGCGATGGCACGCAAGTGGAAGCAGATCAACAAGTTCGTGGAGGTGATGTCGCACGCGCTGGAGTCCGCCGGGGTCGGCCCCACCGCGCCGCTCAACGTCGTCGACTTCGGTGCCGGCAAGGGCTACCTCACGTTCGCGCTGCATGACTGGCTGCGCCGCCAGGCAGGCGGCGCGCCGCGCGTGCTCGACGTCGTCGGCGTGGAACTGCGCCCCGACCTGGTCGCGCTGTGCAACGACGCGATCGCGACATGCCGTCTCGAGGGCCTGCGCTTCGAGGCGGGCGACGTCAGCAGCTTCGTGCCCGATCGCCTCGACGTGATGATCGCGCTGCACGCCTGCGATACCGCCACCGACCACGCGCTGCACACGGGCATCCGCGCCGGCGCGTCCATCATCATGTGCTCGCCGTGCTGCCACAAGCAGATCCGCCCGCAGATGCACATGCCCTCGCTGCTCAAGCCGATGCTGCAGCATGGCATCCACCTGGGCCAGCAGGCCGAGATGGTCACCGACGGCCTGCGCGCGCTGCTGCTGGAGGCGCATGGCTACGACGCGCAGGTGTTCGAGTTCGTCGCGCTGGAGCACACCAGCAAGAACAAGATGATCCTCGCGGTGCGGCGCCCCGGCCGGCAGGACACGCCGCAGGCGCTCAAGCGGCGCGAGGACGTGCTCGCGCAGATCGCGGAGTTGAAGCGTTTCTACGGGATCCGCGAGCATTGCCTGGAGACGCTGCTGGCCGAACCGGCCTGAGGCGCGCCGCGCCGCTTCCGGGCAAGGCGGCCATGCGGCGAGGAGCGGAGCGTCCTGCCGTCGTGCCGCGGCGCAGCCATGCGGCCTCGGCGCCGTGACTCAATCCACCGGATGACGCCGGAACATTGCCAGCAGCGCCAGGTCGTAGGCGATCTTGAGCACGCCGCAGGCGATGAGCGGCGCGGCCAGCACGCCGCTGGCCAGCAGCCAGCCGCCGAGGGTGGGGCCCAGCGCGGACGCCAGGCTGCGCGGCACCGCGGTGAAGCTCGCGGCGGCGGCGCGCTCGGGTGGCGTCACGACGGCCATCACGAAGGCGTTGCGCGCGGGCACGTCCATCGACGACAGTACGCTGCGAAGCAGCAGCAGCGCCAGCGCGACCGGCAGGCTGCTGGCCATGGCCGCCGAGATCAGGAACAGGCTGGCCGGGATGTGCGTGAACACCATCGTGTTGACGAGCCCGATGCGGCGCGCGAGCACCGGCGCCAGCAGCTGCGAGGCCGTCATCATCAACCCCGACCAGAAGAAGAACTGGCCCGCGGCGGACAACGACAGCCCGAAGCGCTGGAACAGCCACAGCGCCAGCATCGCGTTGACGAGCAGCCCGCCGGCGAACGAGTCGATGCAGAACAGCGCCGCCAGGCGCAACACGATGCCTCGCGACGGCCCGAGCGGCTGCGGCGCGTCGAGGTTGACGCCGCGGCCGGTCGCGTGGGCCGCGTGCGCGCGCTGCTCCTGCCTGATGAAGCCGCGGTAGAGCAGCGCGACGACCGCGCCGATCGCCGCATACAGCACGAACATCGCGCGCATGGCGTCCAGCGCGGAACCGCCGGTGTGCGCGCTCCACCACGCCGGCCACGCCGATGCGAGCGCGCCCACCGCCGCGCTCAGGCCTCCGCAGAGCGCGTAGCGCGAGAACAGCGCCGTGCGTGCCCCGCTGTCCTCCGCGGCGCGGGCCAGGCGCGCGTGCTCCAGCGGCAGGAACACGCTGACGTCGCCGGAGCTCGGGTTCAACGTGCCGACGAAGGCCACGAGCGCGAGCGGCCAGAACGCGTGCAGGCCGGCGAAGCCGAGGCCGGTGGCCACCATCGTCAGCGCGGCGGCCAGCATCAGGCGCGACGCCGCGAAGCGATGACCCAGCGCGCCGACCGCGATCGTCGCCACGGCGGAGCCGGCCAGCGTCAAGGTCCCGAGCAGGCCGATCTGCACGACGCCGAAGCCCAGCGCACCGAGATAGGCCGGCAGCAGCACGGCCACGTAGCCGTCCGCGAAGCCGCGCAGCATGCGGCTGGCCAGCAGCCACGACGCCGACGCCTCGACCCCGTCGGGCAGCCACGAGGAAGGAATTCGCATGCGGACGATTGTGCGGCGAGGCCCGTCGTGCCGCGCCGAATGCCTGATTAACCGACCGAATTACACCGGCGGCGCGCGGCGTCCCATGAAGTGGGGGTTCGGCGGCTTGGTGGGCCGCAACGGGCGTGGAAGCATGCGATGCGTTGACTTCGCGGCGTGGCCGATGGCGCCGTTCATGGCGTCGCTCGGGCGTGTGGCGCCGGATCGGAGCGCGTCCGACTGTGCCGGACGTCCTCACGTGAAGTCGTCGATTCAGGGAGAAGAGGGATGGATTCGTTGATCAAGGGCCGGTCGCCGGTCGGGCCTGCCGCGCGCCGACGCGCGCTCGGTCTGCTCTTTAGCGCGGTGAGCGTCGCGGCGCTCGGCTCGGCGCTGCACGGGTGCGGTGGCGGGGGCGGCGGCACCGTCCCCGAGCCGTCGCCACCGCCACCGGCCCCCACGCCCTCGCCTTCGCCGTCTGGCCCGATCGCCGCGCAGATGTCGGTGCCCACCCCCGTCGGCTACGACGCCGAGCGCCTTGCGGCCTTCAACCGGCTCAACGAGATCCGGCTTTCAGCGGGCTTGGGCATGGTGGCCCAGAGCACCGCGATGGACCTGGCCGCACAGGCGCATGCCGACTGGATGGTCGCCAATGATGTGTTCAGCCACCAGGAGCAGGCCGGGACGCCGGGCTTCACGGCCACCGACTGGTCGCTGCGGGATGAAGTGTTCGGATATGTGCCGGTGGGCGGAGCCGAAGTGATGGCGGCGAGTGGCCAGGCGAGCGCGGAAGTCGATGCCCTTGTCAACGCCCTCTACCACCGCGCCGGCATGCTCGCGTTCGAGCCTGTCGATGTTGGCATCGGATGGTCGGGCGGTACGGCAGCGCATGTCGCGATGCCGCTGGTCATCGACATGTCACGCCCTGGCTCGGATGCTGTTCGAGGCTTGGGACAAGCGGCGCAGCAGACGATCGACGGCGTTGCGATATGGCCGCTTGATCATGCGAATGACGTACCGATGCGGCTCGGACTGGAAAGCCCGAACCCGGTACCTGATCAAGATGTGCTGTCATTGGGAACGCCGGTGTCCATCACGGTCGATCGCCTGAAGTCGCTCTCGAGCGCTAGTTTTGCGTTGACCGACAACGCCACCGGCGCCATTGTTCCGACTCGACTCTTAAGCAATCAGACCGACCCGAACTTCCTTATCCCGCCATCCTTCGTGGCCGCCGTTCCGCTCGCCGTGCTGAGTCCCGACACGACCTACACCGCGACGTACTCGGGAACCGCCTCGACACTCTCTGGAAATGTCGAGAACATCCATCGAACCTGGTCGTTCACGACTGCGGCAAATTGAGACGGTGACTCCTAACGTATCGGCTGGCAGTTGTTGAACGCCCCCGCTCGAAGATAGGTCTGAAAATTCTGGGTCCAGGTCCCCAGCAGTCCATTGGAAAACCGACTGCCGTCAGAGCATGCGGCCGTGGAACCATCCGCGCATGTGCATTCGCCTATGGTTGGCGGGACTTCAGTGGCGAGCTGGGGCAGCGATGGAAGGCCCACGGCCTCCAAGGTCGCAGTCGATCCCTGTGGGACAGTCACCTTCAAGTGCGGATTGCTTGACTCCCATAGGCCGATGACCCACCCGAAGCCGCGCCCGGGCGCGAACGTCTGCGTGACCGAGACCGTGTTGCCGCTGATGGCGTAGGGAGGATCCACCTTGAACCAGCCTGCGTCGACCTCGAACTCGATGCCCGGCAAGCAGTCGTGATTGCACGGGTGACTCGTGGGAAACGTGAAGCTCAGCGTGATCGTCACCGGCACGTTGCTGCGATTGATGAACTCGTCGGGTCGAACCAGGCTCGGCGTGCCCGTGGCGTCCGCATAGAAGTCGAAGCCCCAATACGCGTAGCCAGTCGGCGGCACGCCCCCAAGCGGGCCGTCGTAGAGCGTGGGACTCTGGTTCACCGGCAAGGGACTCGGGCTCGGAGCTGCTACCCCCGCCACCGCCGTCGCACACGTACTGTCCGCATCCCTCGGCCGGCAATCGCTCGGCCGCACGGCCGTCGCCGCGCCGCCCGCCGCATGCGCCAACGACGCCCCCAGCATCGCCGCGGCGAACCACAGCGTGCACCCTCTCCGCCTGCTCGAAGCCGACATGTTCCGTCCTGCGCTCGCCTCTGATCGTTCTTGCAGCCGCGACGACGTCGTCGGCACGGCACCCTTCGATCGATTCTGTGATGGACGTCCCTGGGCCGCCCCGCGCCAAACGGTCGATTTCAAGCCCGAATCGCGGACACGATGGCGCGGCGACGCAAGACGCTTTCCGACAACGCACGAACGTGGTCTGGAGGCCGCATCGAACGTGCGAACGACGTCGCCGCACGCTCCCCGTCAAGTCGGTGCAAGACTAGATGCGGGACTCCACACACTGACCCGCCCCCCAGTTGACGCACCGCAACACGAAGCGCAAGATGCGCGTTGTCGGGCCCTTGGTGGCCGCAGACAGTGAGTCCAACTTGCGTACCTTTCGCATCCGCGGTGCCTTGTTCACCGCCCCGGTCGCCTCGAGTTCATCGAGCGGCCAGACGCTTGCCCGGCGCGGCGAGCGCGTGACCTCGTCGCCTGGCGTGGCGGCGGCGGTCGGCGACGACGACGCTCCTCCAGGCTCGCGACACCGGCGCACCGCGCCGGAGTGGGCCTGATCCCACACACACCGCTTTTGCATCGAACGCTTCGGCAGGCGGCCTCGCGGCTGCGTGCATGCGTGCGTCCGCGTGTCGCCTCGAGGGCGTCGCCGGAGTCGCGCGCGTGCGCGTGACGCGCGGGTGCGCAGGCCGCACGCATCGCGCCGGCGCTTCGCCGTGCGCCTCCCCGTCCGAGGCCCGCCGCGCGGGACCCCTGCGACCGCGACGTGCCGTGGTCGCGGCCCGCGCTCGCCCGGACACGACGACACCGAGTGACAACACTCGAGGAAGGAAATCATGTTCTCCGACTTTTTCCACAGTGGCTGGACGCCTGCGTCGGCCACGATCGCCGCGATCGGCATGGGGCTGTGCGTCCTGCTGCTGCTGTGGTTCATCGCCTGGATCACGGGCGCGGTGCGCTACATCCCCAACGACCGCATCGGCGTCGTCGAGAAGCTGTGGAGCGGCAGCGGCTCGGTCAAGCACGGCTTGCTCGCGCTCGATGGCGAAGCCGGCTTCCAGCCCGACCTGCGCCGCGGCGGCTTCCACTTCTTCGCCCCGCTGCAGTACCGCGTGCACATCTGCCCGATGGTGTCGGTGACGCAGGGCAAGATCGGCTATGTCTTCGCGCGTGACGGCGTCGACCTGCCCGCGGGCCAGACGCTGGCCGACAACGCGACGATCGCCAACTTCCTCGACGTGCGCGCCTTCCTCTCGGGCGGCGGCCAGAAGGGCCCGCAACGCAAGATCCTGCGCGAGGGCACGCACATCATCAACCCGGCGCTGTTCGTGGTGATGACGGAGGAGACGACGTATTCGATGACGATGGACGCCACCGAGCGCGAGTACTACCAGAAGATGCGCGAGCTGCTCGACCAGCGCCGCGGCTTCTCGCCGCTCGTCATCAAGGGCACCGAGGACTCGCACAACTCCGACTTGCTGGCCGTCGTCACGGTGCAGGACGGGCCCGCCCTGCCGCGCGACGAACTGCTCGCGCCGGACGTCGGCGACGCGCACAACTCGTTCCAGGAGCCCGAGCGCTTCCTCAAGGCCGGCGGCAAGCGTGGCCGCCAGGAGCGGGTCCTGGTCGAGGGCACCTACTACATCAATCGCCTGTTCGCGACGGTGGAACTGATCAACAAGACGGTGATCCCGGTCGGCTTCGTCGGCGTGGTGGTGTCGTACACGGGCCGCAAGGGCAACGACGTCTCGGGCACCGAGTACTCGCACGGCGAGCTGGTGGAGAGCGGCTGCCGCGGCGTGTGGCGCGACCCGCTGATGCCCGGCAAGTACGCCTTCAACACCTATGCCGGCAAGATCGAGCTGGTGCCCACCACCAACTTCGTGCTGATGTGGCAGACGGGCATGACGGGCTCGAACTTCGATTCGAACCTGCGCGAGATCACGCTCATCACCAAGGATGCGTTCGAGCCGCTGCTGCCGCTGTCGGTCGTGGTGCACATCGACTACCGCAAGGCGCCGATGGTGGTGCAGCGCTTCGGCAACGTGAAGCAGCTGGTGGAGCAGACGCTCGACCCGATGGTGTCGTCGTACTTCAAGAACGTGTCGCAGACGCGCACCTTCATCGAGCTGATCCAGTCGCGCAGCGAGCTGCAGGAAGGGGCGTCGATCGACATGCGCGAGCGCTTCCAGGCCTACTCGCTCGAGTTCCAGGAGGTGCTGATCGGCACGCCCAAGCCGCAGCCGGGCGACAACAAGATCGAGAACATCATGTCGCAGCTGCGCGATCGCCAGATCGCGCGCGAGCAGGTCGAGACGTTCGCGCAGAAGCAGATCGCGGCCGACAAGCAGCGCGAGCTCAACGAGAGCGAGAAGCGCGCCGAGAAGCAGGCCGAGCTGACCGGCTCGCTGGTGGACATCTCGATCAAGGACAACAACGGCGCCGCGCTGGTCAAGGCCGCGGAGCGCCGTCGCCAGGAGATCGAGTCGCTCGCGCAAGGTGACCGCTTCCGCCAGGAGAACGAAGGCGCGGGCCGCGCCGCCGCGATCAAGGCGGTGGGCGAGGCGGAGGCCGCGGCCATCAAGGCCAAGTCCGAGGCGCTCGAGGGCGACGGCGCCGACAAGCAGCTGATGCAGACGGTGATGCTGCGCCTGGCCGAGGCCTTCGAGACGGCGCGCGTGCCGCTGGTGCCGCAGATCCAGGTCGGCGGCGCGTCCGGCGAGGATGGCGGCAACGCGTTCGGCACGCTGCTGTCGATGATGACCGCGCTCAAGGCCGCGGAGCTGTCGCGGCTGGCGGCGCCCGCCGGCGGCGCCGCGCGCCCGGCCGCCTGAGTTCGGCAGGCCCGCGGGCCGGGGCGCCGCTCTGGCCCGCGAACGCTCGGCCGCTCCGGAGAGATCGGGCCCGAGCCCAGGCCGTCGATCTAGGCGAGGTGGCGCACGATCATGTCGGTGAGCAGCCGGAAGTCCAGCGGCTTGGCGATGTGGTCGACCATGCCGGCCGCCAGGCACTCGCGCCGCTCGTCGAGCATCGCGTGCGCCGTCTGGCCGATCACCGGCAGGTCGGGCGCCAGCTCGAGGATGCGGCGCGTGGCCTCGTAGCCGTCCATCTCCGGCATCTGGATGTCCATCAGCACGACGTCGTAGGACTCGCGGCCGTCGGCCAGCACGCGGTTGACCGCCTGGCGGCCGTCGCCGACGATGGTCGCCTCGGCGCCCTCGATCTCGAGTGCGCGCTCCAGCACCAGCTGGTTCACCTCGTTGTCCTCGGCCACCAGCACGCGCACGCCTTGCAGGCGACGCGTCTGGTCATCCCAGGTCGTGCGTGGTTCGAGCTCCTGCCGCACGTCGGTGGCGGGAAGCCATGGCAGGCGCAGCTCGAACACGCTGCCGGCGCCGAGCTCGCTGGTCACCCGCACCTCGCCGCCCATCAGCTCGGCCAGGCGCTTGCTGATCGCCAGGCCCAGGCCGGTGCCGCCGAAGCGGCGCGTGGTGGAGGTGTCGGCCTGCTGGAAGGCGTCGAACAGGTGCTTCAGGTGCTCCGTGGCGATACCGATGCCGGTGTCGGTGACGCGGTAGACCATGCAGGCGCCCGCGGCATCGAGTCCGGGCTCGACACCGGCCCACACGGTGACGTGGCCGGTCTCGGTGAACTTGACCGCGTTGGACAGCAGGTTGACCAGCACCTGTTGCGTGCGCAGCGCGTCGCCCAGGCAGCGATCGGGCAGCGCGGGGTCGAACGCCAGGTTCAGCGTGATGCCCTTCTCGTCGGCGCGGTCGCGCAGCAGCGCCACGGCCTCCTCGGCGAGCGCGTGCGGCGAGATCGGGCGCTGCTCGACGCGCAGCTTGCCGACCTCGATCTTCGAGAAGTCGAGCACGTCGTTGACGATTCCCAGCAGCAGCCGTCCCGAGTTCAGGATCGCGGCGAACGTGGACGCCATGCGGGTGCCCGCGGCCTCTCGCTGGCCGATCTGGGCCAGGCCCAGCAGGCCGTTGAGCGGCGTGCGGATCTCGTGGCTCATGTTGGCGAGGAACTCGCTCTTGGCGTTGGCGAGCGCCACGGCGCTCAGGCGCGCGCGCTCCCGATCGGCCTCCAGCGAGTGGCGATCGGTGATGTTGCGCACGAACATGATGACCTGGTCCGTGCCCAGCGCCTGCGTGCGCGCCTCGAAGTGGCGCTCGCCGTCCGGAAACGGCAGGGCGTATTCGGTCATCACCAGGCCCTTGCTGGCGATGGCGTCGGCGATCGATCGCTGAAGCAGCTCCGCGGCCGCTGCCGGCAGCACGTCGGCGATGCGGCGGCCGAGCAGCTTGCCGGGGTCGGCGAAGCTGTCCTCGTGCCGGCCGGCGCGAAAGTCGACCACCGTGCCGTCCTGGCGGATGCGGAAGTAGCGGTCCGGCATCGCGTCGAGCACGCGGCTGAGTTCGGCGGTCCGCTGCGAGACGATGCGCTCGAGCTCCAGCTTGCGCTCCTCCAGCGTGCGCGTGGCCAGGCGCTGCGCGGTGAGGTCGAAGTACGAGGCCAGCACCAGGTCTTCCCGGCCGACGGACAGCCGCATCGCCGAGAACGACGCGTAGAAGATGTCGCCGGAGCGCGTGCGGAACGGTGCCTCGACGTTGCGCACCTCGCCGTCGCGCTCCAGCGCGTCCATGGCCTGGCCGCGCAGCTTGACGTCGACCCAGGTGTTGAGCTCCAGCCCGCTGCGGTTGTGCGCCTCCTCCCACGAGTAGCCGAACATCTGGATGAAGGCCTCGTTGACGTCGATGTAGCGCTTGTCCTCGAAGCGCGCCAGCCCCAGGCCCGACGGACTCATGCGGAACATCGTCGCGAAGCGGGCCTCGCTGTCGCGCAAGTCGGTGAGGGCGCTCTCGCGCTCGTCGGCCAGCTCGTAGCTCTCGAGCGCGTGGCCGATGTCCTCGGACAGGCGTTCCAGCAGCGCGAGCTCGCCCGCGTCGAAGAACTGGATCGCCGACGAGTACATCGTGAACACGCCTACCGTGCGGCCGCGCGACTTCAGCGGGTACGCCGACGACGAGCGGTAGCCGAGCGCCAGCGCGCCTTCGCGCCAGGTGGCCATGCCGGGATCCGAGCCGATGTCGGTCGAGTGCATCGCGCGTCCCTCGCGGAATGCCTGCGCGCTCGGCGCGTGGCCGCGCGGGCCTGCGGCGAGCGAGGCGTGCGGCGGGTCGAGGTAGTCGCCGGTCTTGCCGGCCCAGGCCACCGGCACCAGGTCGCCGGTCTCGGTGTCGGGTCGGCCGATCCAGGCCATGCGCAGGCCGCCGTCACGCACCATGATCTGGCACACCGCGGCCAGCAGCGGCTCGGGCGCGCGCTCGCGCGCGATCGCCGCGTGCACGTTGGTCAGCACCTGGTAGAGCCGATTCAGGCGGCGCAGGTGGCGCTCGTCGTCGCGCCGCTGCGTGACGTCGCGGCCGATGCTCAGCACGCCGGCGAGCTCGCCGTGCGAGCCGAACACCGGCGTGTGCAGCGATTCGACCTGCTCCTGGTGGCCGTCGTGCGCGTAGGTCAGCGTGAACTGGTGCGGCACCGGCGCCTGCATCTCGACCGCGCGCTTGTCGGCGGCGGCGAACTCCGCGGCCACCGCGGCGGGCAGGAACGCGCTGGCCGGCTGGCCGATCAGCTCGTTCTCCGGCGCGCCGATGAAGCGCTCGAAACGCACGTTGCACGCGAGGAACTTGCCGTCCACGCCCTTGAACCAGACGAGGTCGGGCAGCGTGTCGATCAGCGTGCGCAGGCGCCGCGCCTGGCTGTCGATCTCTGCGGTCTTCTCGCGCACGGCGCGGCGCAGGAACAGGCCCCACAGCAGCGCGAGGAGGGCGGCCAGCGCGAGCACGCCCGCGGCCACCAGCGCGAGATGCAGCCAGCGCGCCCCGGCCAGCGGCGCGCCGAACCACTTGTCCTCGGCCGCCTTCTTCTCGGCGGGCGAGACCTGGTCGAAGCCCTTCTCGATCAGCGCGAGCGTCGCGGCGTCCCCGCGGCGCACCGCGCGGTGCATGTGGCCGTAGTACATGACGAAGGCCTCGCGGAAGCGCTGCGAGGCGTTGGCCTTGTACAGGTAGTACTCGGCGGACGGCCCGTCCATGCAGAAGATCTTCGGGCCGCCGGCCACCACCGACGCGATCAGGCTGCGGTAGCTCGGGTAGGTGTCGATCAGCGTGACGCCGCCGGCGCGCAGGCGGTCGATGCAGACGTCGCCCGCGAGCGCCGCCACGTGGAAGCCGCGCAGCGAGTGCAGGTCGACCAGCCCCTTGACGCTGGCGTCGGCATAGATGGGCTCGCGCACGTCGGCGAACGGCGCGGTGAAGTCCATCGTGCGGGCGCGGTCGGACGACCAGAAGACGGTGTCGATGACGTCGGCCTGCCCGTCCGACACGCGGCGCAACGCGTCGGCCCAGTCCACCGGCTGCAGGTCGACATGGACGCCCGTCTTCTTCTCCCACAGCGCCCACTCGTCTGCGACCAGGCCCGCGGGGTGGCCGTCCTCGTCGCGGAACAGGTAGGGCGGGTAGTTGTCGGCACCCACCACGCGCAGCACGCGCGGCGCCGAGGCGGGCGGCGGGACGGCGGGCGCGGACACGGCCTCCCGGATCGTCGTCGGCAGCTCCGGCGTGGCATTGGCGGCCCCCGGCAGCAGGACGAACGACAACGCTGCCAACGTGCCGCGCGCACGCCGGGCGAGTCGGGCGTCCATGACGGTGAAGGCTGGCAGGGCGCTAGTCCGACAACCGCGTCACGCCATCGAGCGCGCACGCGTAGACGGCATTGCGCAGCGCGGCGATGGCCTCGTAGCGGGGAAAGCTGCGCCGCCAGGCGAGCACGACGCGTCGCGTGGGCACCGGCGGCTCGAACGGGATGTAGGTGACCAGCGCATGCGAGTGCGGATCCTGCAGGCCGTGCGGCACGGACAGCTGCGGCACCACCGTCACGCCCATGCCCGAGGCGACCATGTGCTTGATGGTCTCCAGCGAGGAGCCCTCGAAGCTCTTGCGGATGCCCTCGGCGTCGTTGGAGAAGCGCGCGAACTCGGGGCACACTTCCAGCACGTGATCGCGGAAGCAGTGGCCCGTGCCCAGCAGCAGCATGGTCTCCTGCTTCAGGCGCTCCGACGAGATCGCCGTCTCCTTGGCGAGCGCGTGCGAGCGCGGCACCGCCACGACGAAGGGCTCGTCGTACAGCGGCGCGATGGCCAGGCCGCTGTCCGGGAAGGGTTCGGCCATGATGGCGCAATCGAGTTCGCCGGTGCGCAGCATGTCCAGCAGCTTGACTGTGAAGTTCTCCTGCAGCATCAATGGCATCTGCGGCGTCAGTTCGATGGCGTGGCGCACCAGCTGCGGCAGCAGGTACGGGCCGATCGTGTAGATGATGCCCAGCTTCAGCGCGCCGGACAGCGGATCCTGCCCGCTCTTGGCGATCTCCTTGATCGCCGCGGCCTGCTCGATGACGCTCTGCGCCTGCCGCACGATGGCGGTACCGAGCGCCGTCAGGCTCACCTCGTTGCTGCCCCGCTCGAAGATCTTGACGTCGAGCTCCTCCTCGAGCTTCTTGATCGCCACCGAGAGCGTCGGTTGCGACACGAAGCACGCCTCGGCCGCGCGGCCGAAGTGCCGCTCGCGGGCGACCGCGACGATGTAGCGCAGCTCGGTCAATGTCATGGCCGTATTGTAGGAATATGAGCCCCACGCTCGCTGGCTTCGAGGAGCCGGCCGCGAACGGGCCGGCGCAGCCGGTCCCGTCGCTCCCCCGGTTCTCAGGGCCACTCGCGAGCGGCAGCGCCGGGCATGAACAGCATCCGCTCTATTGCGATCCTTGTCCATCGCGTTTCCACGCTATTGGCGCCGGCACCCCCCACGCGCGAGGCGATCACGCCTTCATCCACTCCAGGCGGCCACCCAGCCAGCGCTCCACGTGCGCCGACGCGGCCCCCGGCGCGCGCGCCAGGAGCTGCGGAGCGACTTCCCGAACATGGGCCAGCAGCGGCGCATCCTCCTCCAGGTCGGCGAAGCGCAGCAGCTGGTCGCCGGACTGGCGCGCGCCCATGAACTCGCCCGGGCCCCGGATCTGCAGGTCGCGCCGGGCGATCTCGAAGCCGTCCGTGGTCTCGGCCATCGCCTTCAGCCGCTCCTTGCCGATCTGCGACAGCGGCCCGGCGTACAGCAGCACGCAAACACTGGCGGCGCTGCCGCGCCCCACCCGTCCGCGCAGCTGGTGCAGCTGCGCCAGCCCGAAGCGCTCGGCATGCTCGATCACCATCAGGCTCGCGTTGGGCACGTCCACGCCGACCTCGATGACCGTGGTGGCCACCAGCACCGGCAGCTCGCCGGACTTGAAGCGGCCCATCACCGCCGCCTTGTCCGCCGGCTTCATGCGGCCGTGCAGCAGGCCGACGCCGATGCCCGGCAGCGCCTGTTGCAGCGCGGCGTGGGTGTCGGTGACGTTCTGCAGCGTCAGCGCCTCGGACCTGCCGGCGAACTCCGCGGCCGCGTTCTCGGCATCCTCGGATTCCTCGATCAACGGGCAGACCCAGTAGACCTGGCGGCCGGCGGCGATCTCGTCGCGGATGCGCTCGACGATCTCCGGCCGGCGCGTGTCGGCGAACACCCGCGTGACGATGGGCGTGCGCCCCGGCGGCAGTTCGTCGATGGTGCTGACGTCCAGGTCGGCGAAGTAGGTCATGGCCAGCGTGCGCGGTATCGGCGTGGCCGTCATCATCAGCAGGTGCGGCTCCAGCCCCTCGATCGCCAGCTTGCGGCGCAGCGCCAGGCGCTGCTGCACGCCGAAGCGGTGCTGCTCGTCGACGATGGCCAGCCCCAGGCGCGCGAACTCGACGCCTTCCTGGATGACGGCGTGGGTGCCCACGATCAGCTTGGCCGCGCCGCTGGCCGCCTTCTCGAGCGCCTGCGCCCGCGCCTTGCCCTTGCGGCTGCCGCTCAGCCAGGCCACCTCGATGCCGAGCGGCTCCAGCCACTGCAGCAGCTTGGCGAAATGCTGCTCGGCCAGGATCTCCGTGGGTGCCATCAGCGCGCACTGCCAGCCGGCGTCGATGGCCACGGCCGCCGCCAGCGCGGCCACCACCGTCTTGCCGGCCCCGACGTCGCCCTGCAGCAGCCGGTGCATCGGCCGCGGGCCGGCGAGGTCGGCGGTGATCTCGTCGACGACGCGGCGCTGGGCGCCGGTCAGGCCGAAGGGCAGCACGCCCAGCAGCTTCTCGTGCAGGCCGCCCGGGCGCGGCACGATGGCCGGGCCGCGCAGCAGCGCGCGCTCGGCCCGGGCCGCGAGCTGGGAGATCTGCTGGGCGAGCAGTTCCTCGAACTTCAGGCGTTGCGCGGCCGGATGGCTGCCGTCCTCCAGCGCCTGCAGCGAGACATCCGGCGGCGGATGATGCAGCGTCTCGAGCGCCGTGCGCAGCGACGGCAACCCCGCCGGCACCACCTGCGGTGGCAGCACTTCCTGCAGCGGGGCGCGGCCCAGGCTGCCCGCGATCGCCTTGCGCAGGTAGGGTTGGGGTAGCTGCGCGGTGGTCGGGTAGACGGGAGTCAGCGACGCCGCCAGCGGCGCCCCCTCCGCCACGGCCTTGAAGATGGGGTGAACCATCTCGCGGCCGAGGAAGCCGCCGCGGATCTCGCCGCGCACGCGCACGCGCTGGCCGGGCGCGAAGGTCTTCTGGTGCGACGGGTAGAAGTTGAGGAAGCGCAGCAGGAGCTCGGCGCCCGACTCGTCCGTCATCTTCACGACGAACTGCCGGCGGCCGCGCAGCTCCACGCGCGACTCGACGACGACGCCCTCGACCTGCACCTTCTCACCGAGGTAGACGCGGGCGATGGGCGTGACCTGCGTCTCGTCCTCGTAGCGCAGCGGCAGGTGCAGGGCGAGGTCGATCGGCCGCACCAGGCCCAGGCGCTGCAGCGCGCGCTGCGGCCCGGTCAGCTCGGCCTTGGCGGCGCTGGCGGGCGCCTCGTCGGCGAGGGGAGCGGGCTTGGTCGGCATGGCCGCGATTCTCGCGCCTGCCGTGTTGTTTCCTTGTGAGCGGAAGCGTCGGATTCGAACGATTCAGCACAGGCGCGTACATGCCGATACCCACCTGGTCTGGCAGTTGCCTGACAATGTCGCCTGCCGCCACCGGCGGTCCTTCTCCCCCAACGTCCCGCTCGACCAAGCCCGCGGGACCTGCAGTCCAACATGCGCCTCATTGCCCGTTTTGTCGTCCTGATGGTTGCCGTCTTCGGCGTGAGCCTGGCCTTCGCCTGGGCCTGGGACAAGTCCGACAAGCCGCACGACGCCACGGCGCAGCGCGCCGCCCCCTGAGCGGCGCCCCGCCTCCCGAAACCGTCGCGATGACCCGCGATGCCGTCCACCTGCCGCCGCCTTCGGGCGGCTTTCGTCTTGGCGACTTCGACTTCGAGCTGCCCGACGAGCTGATCGCGCAGCACCCCGCCCCCGAGCGCAGCGCCTCGCGGCTGCTCGACGGCACCGCCCCTGCGGCGGCCGATGGCTTCGCCACGACGCCGTTCGTCGACCGCGTGTTCCGCGACTTCCCCGGGCTGCTGAAGGCCGGCGACCTGCTCGTCTTCAACGACACCCGCGTCATCAAGGCGCGCCTGTTCGGCAGCAAGGCCACGGGCGGCGGCGTGGAGGTGCTGGTCGAGCGCGTGCTGCCGCCCACCGAGGCCTGGGCGCACATCCGCGCCAGCAAGTCGCCGCGCGCGGGCAGCACGCTCACCTTCGGCGACGCGGCCGCGGGCACGGCGTTCGAGGTCGAGGTGCTGGGCCGCTGCGGCCCGGACGACTCGATGTTCCACCTGCGCTTCCCGGGCGACGTCTTCGCGCTGCTGGAACAGCACGGCCACGTGCCATTGCCGCCCTACATCGCGCACGCCGACGAGGCCGACGACGTCCGCCGCTACCAGACCGTGTTCGCCGACCGGCCGGGCGCGGTCGCGGCGCCCACCGCCGCGCTGCACTTCGACGAGCCGCTGCTGGCCGAGATCGCCGCCCGCGGCGTGCATTCGGCGCGCGTCACGCTGCACGTCGGCGCGGGCACCTTCCAGCCGGTGCGCAGCGAGGATCTGGGCGAGCACAAGATGCACACCGAGTGGTTCGACGTGCCGCAGGCCACCGTCGACGCGGTCCTGCGCACACGGGCAGCCGGCGGCCGCGTGGTGGCAATCGGCACGACCACGGTACGGGCGCTGGAATCGGCCGCCGTCGCCGCCGAGCAGGCCGGCAAGCCGGGCACCCTTCAGGCCGGCCCCGGCGAGACGCGCATCTTCATCACGCCGGGCTACCGCTTCCGCGTCGTCGACCGGCTGGTCACGAACTTCCACCTGCCCAAGAGCACGCTGATGATGCTGGTGAGCGCGTTCTCCGGCATGGAGCGCATCCGCGCGCTCTACGCACACGCCATCGCGCAGCGCTACCGCTTCTTCAGCTACGGCGACGCGATGCTCCTGGATCGGGTCGACCCGAAAGCGTAGGCCTCAGCAGCTCTCGCAGCCGGCCGAGGCCAGCCATGGGTCGCGCTGGTTCTGGCCGAAGGTGGCCAGCAGGAAATCGACGAACGCGCGGGTGCGCATGGGCACGTGCTTGCGCGTGGGCATCGCGGCGAACAGCGTCACCGTCTGCATGTGCCATTGCGGCAGCACGCGCTCCAGTGCGTGCTCGAACAGCGCGTCCTCGGCCATGAACGACGGCAGGCCGGCGATGCCGAGGCCGGCCAGCGCGGCCGCGTAGAGCGTGTCGCTGTGCGTCGTCATCAGGGGCGGCAGCTTCCTGAGCTCGACTACCGCCGGGTCGCCGCCGCCCCAGGCGGGCCGGAACGTCAGCTCGCGCTGCTCGCTCGGGGGAATCGGCATCAGCGTGTCGTGCGACGCGAGATCGCGCGGATGCTTGGGGCGGCCGTGCTGCTCGAGGTATTCGGGTGTCGCGCACAGCACGACCTCCGCCGTGGCGATGCGCCGCGCGATGAACGCGCCCTCGATCGGCCGGGCGCGCTGCACGATGATCGTGACGTCGTGGTTCTCGTCCGGTGCCTCGACCGACGGGCTGACGGTGAGATTCAGCGTCACCTTCGGGTGCAGCGTCCGGAAGCGCGGCAGGTGCTTGGCGAGCTGGTGCACGGTGAAGCCGGGCGGGCTCAGCACGCTGAGTCGCCCGCGCGCCTCGGCGGCGGCCAGGCCCGCCACGGCCTCGGCATCGTCCACCTCGCTGAGGATGCCGCGCACGCGTTCGAGGTAGTCCTCGCCGACGTCGGTCAGCGCCAGGCGGCGGGTGGTGCGGTTGATCAGACGCGCGCCGAGGTGCTCCTCGAGTTCCGCGACCAGTCGCGTGGCCACGGCCGGTGCGATGTCCATCGCCACGGCGGCCTTGGCGAAGCCGCCGGCATCGATGACGCGGGAGAACACCCGCATGGCTCGCAGTTGGTCCATCTAATTCTTCCTGAATCGGGAATAAACAATTCTATGGCGCCTTGTTTATCCCCAAAGATCAACGGAATACAGTGAGGCCATCGATGAAGCGCAGACACACACCACTTCACCGAGGCCCGGCCGGAAGCCTTGCGAGGCAAGCGGCCGGACATCCTCAAACCGTGTAGAGAAGAAAGTTCATCATGCAAGTCCGTCAAGTCGTCGCCGCCGCCCTCCTCGCCGTCACCGCCGTGGGCGCCATGTCGCAGGAACTCGACCCCAGCGAAACGCTGCAGGCCAGGAACATCGCCGCGGCGCAGGCCGCCACCGCCGCGCGCACCCACAATTCCGTCGTCGCCGAGACGCGCAACCTGAAGGCCGAGGGCCAGCTCAATGCGGTCGGCGAGCGCGCCGACGCGCCGGCCGTCGCCGTGGTGCCGGATTCGCAGGCGGGCCGCACCCGCGCCGACGTCAAGTCCGAGTTGGCCCAGTGGCGCCAGTCCCACCCGCTGGTGGTCGGCGAGCGCGGCTGAACGCCGCCGCGGATGCCTCGGCGTCCGCCGAACGATGAAAGCCCGACGGGCGGTGCGAGCCAATCGCACCGCCCGTTTTCCTTGCGCGGGCGACAATACGGCGATGTTGAAATTCGAGATCCTGGGCACCGAGGCCCAAGCGCGTCGAGGCCGCCTGACGCTCAACCACGGCGTCGTCGAGACGCCCGTCTTCATGCCCGTGGGCACCTACGGCACCGTCAAGGGGGTGCTGCCGCGCTCGCTCGAGGAGATGGGTGCGCAGATCATCCTCGGCAACACCTTCCACCTGTGGATGCGCCCCGGTCTCGACGTCATGGCGCAGTTCGGCGGCCTGCACAGGTTCGAGGGCTGGAAGGCGCCGATCCTGACCGACTCCGGCGGCTTCCAGGTGTGGTCGCTCGGCGAGATGCGCAAGATCTCCGAGGACGGCGTGCGCTTCGCCTCGCCCGTCAACGGCGACAAGCTGTTCCTGACGCCCGAGATCAGCATGCAGATCCAGACGGTGCTGAACTCCGACATCGTCATGCAGTTCGACGAGTGCACGCCGTACGAGACCAAGGGCGTGCTGACCACCGAACGCGAGGCGCGGCTGTCGATGGAGCTGTCGCTGCGCTGGGCCGCGCGCTGCCGCGACGAGTTCGCGCGTCTCGAGAATCCCAACGCGCTGTTCGGCATCGTGCAGGGCGGCATGTTCGAATCGCTGCGCGAGCTCTCGCTCGACGCCCTCGTGGCGATGGACTTCCCCGGCTACGCGATCGGCGGCGTCTCGGTGGGCGAGCCCAAGGAAGACATGCAGCGCCTGGTGGCGCACACGCCGCACCGGCTGCCCGCGCACAAGCCCCGCTACCTGATGGGCGTGGGCACGCCGGAGGACCTCGTCCACGGCGTGACGCACGGCGTGGACATGTTCGACTGCGTCATGCCCACGCGCAACGCACGCAACGGCCACCTGTTCACGCGCTTCGGCGACCTGAAGGTTCGCAACGCGCGCCACAAGGCCGACGAGTCGCCGGTGGACGCCACCTGCAGCTGCTACACCTGCAGCCATTTCAGCCGCGCCTACCTGCACCACCTGGATCGTTGCGGCGAGATGCTGGGCCCGATGCTCAACACGATCCACAACCTGCACTACTACCTGAACCTGATGCGCGAGATCCGCGCGTCGCTCGACGAAGGCCGCTTCGCCGAGTTCCGGGCGCAGTTCGCGCACGATCGCGCGCGCGGGGTCTAGCAACGAAAAAGGCGGCCGGGGCCGCCTTGTTGCCGTCCTGAAAGGGGCTTACTGCGTCTGCACGGCCGACGTGATCGTCACGTTCGGCATCGGAATGCACGAGCCGTCATTGAAGCCGCTCAGCGGCGTGCAGTTGGGCGCCTGTGCGATCGCCGTGATGACGGCGGCGCTGCCGCTGACATCGGCGAAGACGGCATACCCCGGGCTCGTGCCGTTGGAGTCGAACGCGTTGGTGTTGTTGGCCAGGTTGAAGAAGAACGACGACGTCGCGGAGTTGAGCGACGTGCCGCGGGCCATGCCGGCCGTCCATTGCACGTTGAAGCCGCCGCCGCTCTCGAACGCGATCGGGTCGTATGTCGGCGTCTTGGGTGCGGGCAACGTGTTGCCGGTGGTGGTGCCGTAGGTCCCACCCTGCACCACATAGTACGGGGCAAAACCCGACTGCGGGTTGCCGGCGAAGTTGGCGACGCGATGCATGATCAGGCCGTTGTAGAAGCCCGAGTTCACGTAGGCCAGGAAGTTGTCGACCGTGATCGGTGCCTTGTCGCCCATCAGGTTGAACACGATGGAGCCATTCACGCCGTCGCCGGCGACGGTCATCGTCACGATCGGCCGCGGCACGGTCAGCGGCTGCGTGCTGAGCGTCGCGCCCGCGCTGGAGGCCGTGACGGTGCTCGAATACGTGCCGCTGGGCGTGCACGAGAAGTACGCGGTGGTGTCGCTGCTGGCGGTGGGCGCGGCAGTCAGGCGCGTCACGTTCTTGCAGCCGGGGGCGGTGATCGCCAGGTTGCCGAGATGCGTTCCCGTGACGGTGATCAGCCCCGCAACGCCGTACTTCGTGACCGAGACGTTCATCGCGCTGACGGTGGCCGGGCTCGAGTCGCCTCCGCCGCCGCCGCAGGCGGAAAGCATGGCGAGAAAGATGGCCGACACGGCGGCGGCGCCAGCCGAGCGAATGGAGGCACGAGCGTGGAATCGTTGCTGCATGATGGATGGGGGTGTCGAAATGGCGAATGGTAGGCCATGCTCGCGCGAGATTTCGTCAAGCACGCGTTAAGGAGGGAATCGTCGCAGCGATACCACCCGATGTACCACGCGGCGTTCAGACCACCTTCGCGGCCAGCAGCTGCCCCACTTCCTGGTGCAGCCCCTCGGGCGTCACCGCCTCGGCGGCGATGCCGGGCCCCACGTTGAGGCCGACGCGGCTGAACAGCCCGCGCCGGAACGGCTTGCTCATCGCCTTGCCATCGGCGCGCGAGAAGAACGAGCCCCACAAGTTCTGCAGCGCCAGCGGGATGACGGGCACGGGCCGCTGTTCGAGGATGCGCATGATGCCGCCCTTGAAGGGCTTGAGCGTGCCGTCGTTGGTGATGCCGCCTTCCGGGAAGATGCCGAGCAGGTCGCCCTCCGCCAGTACCTGGTCGGCGGCGGCGAAGGCGGCATCGTAGGCGGCCGGATCCTCGCTCTTCGAAGCGACGGGAATGGCCTTGGCCAGCCGGAAGAACAATCCGAGGCCCGGCGTGCGGAAGATGCGGGCGTCCATCAGGAAGCGGATCGGGCGCGGGCTCGCGGCCATCAACAGCACCGGGTCGACGAAGCTGACGTGGTTGCACACGACGATGGCGGCACCGGTGGTGGGGAGGTTGGCGTCGCCCTGCATGCGGAATCGGTAGACCGTGCGCGTCAGGATGAACGCGATGAAGCGCAGCAGGTATTCCGGCACCAGGCAGAAGATGTAGCCGGCCACGACGGCGTTGGCGATGCCGGTGATCAGGAACACGCCGCCGATGCTGACTCCGAAGTGCAGCAGCGCGCCGGCGATCAGCGAGCTGGCGATCATGAACAGCGCGTTCAGGATGTTGTTCGACGCAATGATGCGGGCTCGGTGGCTAGCGAGCGCTCGCGTCTGGATCAAGGCATACATCGGTACGCTGTACAGGCCGGCGCTGAGCGACAGCATGAACAGGTCGATCATCGGGCGCACATGCTGTCCCTGGGCCACGAAACCAGACAGGGTCCAGAACGTGGTGGTCGGCGCTGCCAGGTGACTGACGGCGAAATACAGGTCGATCGCGAAGACGCTCATGCCGATGGCCCCGAGCGGCACGAGACCGATCTCGACCTGGCGGCGCGACAGCACCTCGCACAGCAGCGAGCCGACACCGACGCCGACCGAGAACAGCACCAGCAACAGCGACGCGACGTGGACGTCCCCGTGCAGCACGTCCTTGGCGAAGGACGGGAACTGCGACAGGAACGTGGCACCGAAGAACCACATCCAGGAGATGCCCAGCAGCGATCGGAACACGACGATGTCCCTGCCCGCCAGCTTCAGGTTGCGCAGCGTCTCGGTCACCGGGTTCCAGTTGATCTTGAGCGCAGTGTCGTGCGCCGGCGAGGACGGGATGGCCTGGGCCGTCAGACGCCCGATCACGGCAATGGCCAGGCAGGCGCCACCCGCCAGCTCCGGCCCGATGCCCGGCACCACCACCAGCAGTCCGCCAGTGAGCTGGCCCAGCAGGATCGCGACGAAGGTCCCCATCTCGACCATGCCGTTGCCGCCGGTGATCTCGTGGTCGTCGAGATGTTGCGGCAGGTAGGCGTACTTGACCGGCCCGAACAACGTCGAGTGAACGCCCATGAGGAACAGGCAGCCCAGTAGCAGCCAGGTCAGCTGTCCGACGAAGCCCCAGATGGCCAGCGCCATGATGGCGATCTCGAACGACTTGATGAAGCGCATCACGCGCGCCTTGTCGAACTTGTCGGCGAGTTGGCCGCTGGTGGCCGACAGCAGGACGAACGGCAGGATGAACACGGCGCTGATGACGAGGCCGGCCTTCTCGGGTGGCAGCCACGTCACGTTCAGCTGGTACGTGACGAGCACCGTGAATGCGAACTTCAGGACGTTGTCGTTGCCGGCACCGAAGAACTGCGTCCAGAAGAACGGGGCGAAGCGGCGCTGGCGCAGCAGCGCGAACTGGCTGGGATGGGATTGGCTCATTGCAGTCTTGTTCTTCCATGCTCGGCGCCGCGCGCCCGTGGCGCCACTGTAGCCGCAGGGCCGCCGGGTTGGCCGCCGCGGCGTCCCCGATTTGCGTGCGTTTCGCGTGAGTCAGCGCACGACGGTGGGCCGGCCGGCGATCTGCATGCGCTGCATCCACGCGAACATCGACTCGACGGTCACCGTCTCGATGTGGTCGCTGAAGCGCTTCGAGTTCGGGTGGTCGTCGAAGGCGACGTTCGCGCGCGTCATGCGCGCGCCCAGGCGCGTGAGCGCATCGATGTGCAGCACCGTCGGCTGGTAGTCGTGCAGCTGCAGCCAGGCCTGCGCGCGCTCGCGGGTGGCCGCGGCGGGGTCGAGCGAGCCGGCCAGCGTCTCGAGCGCCCACTGGTTGCTCTGCTGGTAGCGCGTCGACCATGGGTAGGCGATGACGCTGTAGGCCGGCGTGTGCCACTGCACCACGCGCTGGTCGTCGACGAGCGTGCGGAGCAGCGCGGCCTGCACCTCGGGGTCGGGCACGACGAAGGCGGCCTCGTAGCGGAACGGCGTATCGAGGAAGAACTCGGCCAGGCCCTGGCGGAACACGGCGGCGTCCGCGGTGCCGCACTGGTTGAGCTTGTGGACGACGCGCCAGGCGCCCCGGCGCGGCGGCGGCGCCGTGATCGGCTGATCGGAGATCTGGCCGAGGACGGGCGAAGTCGGCAGGCCCGTCGGCAACGCGGCGGGTGTCGGGTCGTCGCGGTAGGCGAAGGCCAGGTGCGACCACTGCAAGCCGTATCGGGTCAGGTCCTGGCCTGCACGCGCGATGATCACGACCCGTGCCCCGCTGGCGTCCAGGCTCTGCTGCAGCCGCTCGGCCAAGCCGAGCGCGCGGGTCATCGCGTAGGTGTCAGGCGGCTGGGTGTCGCAGGTCTGCCCCGCTTCGGCCACCGCGGCAGTCGCCAGGCCCACGACGGCGGCCAGCGGCAGGAACCAACGGCGCAGCCTGCTCATCGCGACACCCGCTGGTTGTAGGACAGCCCGCGGCCGATCTCGTTCGGGATGAACGCGATCACGTGGCCGGCCGCGCTGAGCAACATGCCGGTCGCGACCACGGTGACGACGACCACGGTGCCTGCCACCATCGCCGTGGCACTGACGGCGTCCGCGGCGAAGCGGATGCTGCCCTTGACGCCGTCGGCCACGTTCTCCACGAACCAGACCACGCCGTCCGCACTCGCCTGCACCCCGGTCACGACGAGGGACCCGGCGCCGCCCACGAGCACGACCGGCAACGCGACCGAGATCGCGACGGGCACCAGCGATTCCTCGCTGATCTCGCTCGCAGTGCTTTGTGCCCCGACACTGCTGGCGGCCGAGAGGCCCAGGGCCAGCGCGAAAGCGGCGATGCGAGGCGACAGAGTTGACGCGGGTTCCATGTGAAACCTCGAAGTGGAAGACGCGGCCATGGTGCGCAGCCGTGAAGCGGCGGGCAACGGGATTGCGCCGAGTTCCTCCCACCGCATCGTGAGGTATCGTCCGCGGATACTTTCAGCGAGCCGTCATGAGCACTACCGCCGAGATCGTCAACGTCCTCAAGAGCGAGCTGAAGCTGGCCAAGCTCACCTACGCCGACCTCGGACGCGAGCTGGGTCTGGCGGAATCCAGCGTCAAGCGGATGTTCGCCAAGGGCGACATGCCGCTGAAGCGCATCGACGAGATCTGCCGTGTGCTCAAGTGCGACTTCTCGGAGCTGGCGCGCAAGGTGGCCGACCTCGAGCTGCTGCGCGACGAACTGACGCTGGAACAGGAGCGCGCCGTCGTCGCGGACAAGCGCCTCCTGGTCATGGCCCTGTGCGCGCTCAGCCAGTGGCCCTTCGAGCAGATCATGGGCATGTACGCCTTCACGGAGGCGGAGGCCGTGCGTCATCTGACCCAGCTCGACCGGCTGGGCATCATCGAGCTGAAGCCGTTGAATCGCTACCGCCTCAAGGTGGCCAAGACTTTCCGCTGGCGCGCGCACGGTCCCGTGATGCAGTTCTTCCGCGAGCACGGCGTGTCGGACTACTTCTCGGGCGGCTTCAACGGCGAGTGCGAGATGGTCAGCCTTGTGCACGGCCACCTGAGCCTGCCGATGGCCAAGGTGTTCCAGGAGCGGCTGCAGCGCGTGGCGCAGGACTTCGCCCAGCAGCATCTCGCTGACCAGCGGCTGCCTGCCGCGCACAAGCGAGGCTACACGGCCGTGATGGCGCTGCGTTCGTGGACTTTCGGCCCGCTTCGCGAGCTGCTGCGCGACCCGAACATCGAGCCCTGACGCGGGCGGGACGCCCTGCCTGGTTCAGCGGGCGTCGGCCAGCGCCGGGCCCTTCTCCCGGGTCACCATTTCCTGCGCGAACTCGACGAAGGCAACCGCGCCACGTGAGGTCGGGTCGAACACGACGCCGGGCTGGCCATAGCTGGGCGCCTCGGCGAGCCGCACGTTGCGCGGAATGACGGTGTTGAAGACCTTCTCGCCGAAGTGCGCCTTGAGCTGTTCGCTGACGTGCGCCTGCAGCGTGATGCGCGGGTCGTACATGACACGCAGCAGCCCGATCAGTTCCAGGTCGCGGTTCAGGTTGGCGTGCACCTGCTTGATCGTGTTGACCAGGTCGGACACGCCTTCGAGCGCGAAGTACTCGCACTGCATCGGGACGATGACGCCGTGGGCGCTGCACAGCCCGTTGAGCGTCAGCAGGTTCAGCGACGGCGGGCAGTCGATCAGGACGAAGTCGTAGTCGCCGTCGACCACCTTGAGCGCGCGGCGCAGGCGCTCATTGCGGCGTTCGAGCGCGACCAACTCCACCTCGGCGCCAGCGAGTTCGCGGTTCGCGCCCAGCACGTCATAGCCGCCGCTGCCCGACTTCTGGGCCGCTTCGGTGATGGTCGCGCTTTCCAACAGGACGTCGTAGACCGTCAGCGGCAGCTCGCGCTTGTTGATACCCGAACCCATGGTTGCGTTGCCCTGCGGATCGAGGTCGATGAGCAGGACGCGTTGCCCCACGAGCGCCAAGCCGGCCGCCAGGTTGACCGTCGTCGTGGTCTTGCCGACGCCGCCCTTCTGGTTCGCAATGCAATAGATTCTCGCCATGGATGACCGATGAAGCGCTGTTGGTGTGAAAGGGCTTGGGCCTATTGTCGGGGCTCGCGAGCGGTCTGGTCAGCGGGAAGACGCGGGCGCAGCCACACGAGGCATCGGCTTTCGTGCAGATCCGGCACCTCGAGTTGTTCCACGTGAAACATCTCGACGTCGGCCGACACCGCGGCGCGTTCATCGGTCGAGAGCTTGGCCTTCATGGCGGCCCATCGGCCTTGCGGAGCGAGGAGTTGCCGGGTCAGCGTCGTGAAATCATGAATGGACGCGAAGGCACGCGAGGTGATCAGGTCGAACTCAGGAATCTTGAACGTCCCTGCTGCCTCGACACGGCCGTGGACGCCATGAAGGTTGGGCAGCGAGAGCTCGGCCGCCGCCTGGCGAATGAACGCAGCCTTCTTGGCCACGGCGTCGACGCAGGTCACCTGCCAGGACGGGTTGAGCACGGCCAGGATCACGCCGGGCAGTCCGGCGCCGCTGCCGACGTCCAGTACACGTAACGCACCCGGCCCGGCCTCGCCGCAGCCTTGGCGCAGCGGCGCGACCACGGCCAGGCAGTCGAGCAGGTGGTGCGTGAACATCTCGTCCGTATCGCGGACGGCCGTCAGGTTGTACACCTTGGTCCAGCGCCGGATCATGGCCATGTAGGCCAACAGGCGCTCGCGTTCCTGGGCGGACAAGTCCAGGCCCATTCGAGGCGCCAGGACCTCGAGTCGTCCGTCCAGGCGGGACGGCTCGCCGTGTTCAAGCGGCATGTTCGGCGGAACTGGGATTCATGAAGCCCTTGAAGCGCTTCTTCTTCAGGTGGACGAGCAGCAGCGAGATGGCGGCAGGCGTGACGCCCGAGATGCGGGTCGCCTGACCCAGCGTCTGGGGGCGGTGCTGGTTGAGTTTCTGGCGGACCTCGAAGGACAGCGCGGTCACCTGGTTGTAGTCCAGCTCATCCGGCAGCGGGAGTTCCTCCAGGCTTTGCGCCCGGCTGACTTCCTCGTTCTGCTTGTCGATGTAGCCCGCGTACTTTGTAGCGATCTCGAGCTGCTCGATGACCTCGCTCGCGAGTTGTTCACCCAGCTGGCGGTTCAATGTTTCACGTGAAACGTCGTTGTTCGGACGGGCAATGGCAGCGGCCGCGACGACGGTGTCATAAGCGATGCCGGGCCGGCGCAGCAGGTCGGCCAGCGAATGCTCGTGCTCCAGCGCCTTGCCGAGCAGGCGTTCCGCCTCCGCGGCCGGCAGGTTGTTCGGGTGCACCCAGGTCGAGCGCAGGCGCTCGGTCTCGCGGGCCAGTGCATCGCGCTTGCGGTTGAAGTGTGCCCATCGGGCATCGTCCACCAGGCCCAGCTGCCGCCCCAGGTCGGTCAGGCGCAGGTCCGCGTTGTCCTCGCGCAGTTGCAGCCGGAACTCGGCTCGGCTGGTGAACATGCGATAGGGCTCGGTCACGCCCTTGGTGATCAGGTCGTCGACGAGAACACCCAGGTAGGCCTGGTCACGCCGGAGGACGAACGTCTCCGCCCGCCCGCCGGCCAGCAGGGACGCGTTCACACCGGCGTACAGCCCCTGCGCCGCGGCCTCCTCGTAGCCGGTGGTTCCGTTGATCTGGCCGGCGAAGAACAGGCCGCCGATCGCGCGCGTCTCGAAAGTGCTCTTCAGTTCGCGCGGGTCGAAGTAGTCGTACTCGATGGCATAGCCAGGCCGCAGGATGTGGGCATTGGCCAGGCCGGCCATCGAACGCACCGCCGCCAGCTGGATGTCGAACGGCAGCGACGTGGAGATGCCATTGGGGTAGAACTCGTTCGTCGTCAGGCCCTCAGGTTCCAGGAAGATCTGGTGGGAGTCCTTGTCGGCGAAGCGATTGACCTTGTCCTCGATGCTCGGGCAGTAGCGTGGCCCCACCCCTTCGATGACGCCGGTGAACATCGGGCTGCGATCGAAACCCGAGCGAATGATCTCGTGGGTGCGCGCATTCGTGTGCGTGACCCAGCACGGCATCTGCCGGGGGTGCTGCGCGGCGTTGCCCATGAAGCTGAACACCGGCATGGCCGTCGTGACGCGGCCGCTGGCGTCGGGCATGCCGTCGCCGGGCTGCTCGGCCAGCTGGGAGAAGTCGATGGAGCGGCCGTCGATGCGCGGCGGCGTGCCGGTCTTGAGCCGGCGCTGCGGCAGCCGCAGCTCCTTCAGGCGCGACGACAGCCGCCGCGCAGGCGGATCCCCCGCCCGGCCGGCGGCGTAGTTCTGCAGTCCCATGTGGATCTTGCCATCGAGGAAGGTGCCCGCGGTCAGCACGACGGTGCGGCCGCGGAAGGTGATGCCCGATTGCGTCACCGCACCCGTGACCCGATCCTTGCCAGCGACCGACTCGACCACCAGGTCATCCACGGCCTGCTGGAACAGCCACAAGTTCGGCTGGTTTTCCAGGCGGCGGCGAATCGCTGCCTTGTACAGGATGCGGTCGGCCTGGGCGCGCGTGGCACGCACGGCCGGCCCCTTGGATCCGTTGAGGATGCGGAACTGGATGCCGGATTCGTCCGTCGCCGCCGCCATCGCACCGCCAAGAGCGTCGACCTCCTTGACCAGGTGTCCCTTGCCGATGCCCCCGATCGACGGATTGCAGCTCATCTGCCCCAGCGTCTCGATGTTGTGCGTCAGCAGCAGCGTCGCGCTGCCCATGCGGGCCGCGGCGAGCGCAGCCTCCGTCCCGGCATGGCCGCCGCCGACCACGATGACGTCGAATTCCTGGGGGTAGATCACCGGCAACTCACTGCACATGACCCGCGCCGTCACGGCCGGATCGAAAGGACAACCCGCGCTGCGACGCGGCGGCGGATCGGACTCGATCACGCCGCGCGGAGACGGACGGGGGAAGCCGCAATTTTAGGCGGGCTGGCGCCGGTGCGCCACTCGCGAGGACAATGCAGGTATGTCCCCCGCCCTCCCTGCCGCGTCCGGATCGGTCGCGGCGGCCGCTTCACCAGCGCTCTCCTGTCGCCCGCGCTGCGGCGCCTGCTGCATCGCGCCATCGATCACGAGCCCGATTCCCGGCATGCCCCACGGCAAGCCCGCGGGTGTGCCCTGCATCCAGCTCGATGAGGATTTCCGCTGCCGCCTGTTCGGCCGGCCCGAACGCCCGGCCTTCTGCGGCGGACTGCAGCCCTCGCAAGAGATGTGCGGCGATGACGCTGTCCACGCCATGCGCTGGCTCGGCCATCTGGAATCGGCGACCCGCCCGGCTTGACCGAGCCCGATGATTTCCGGCCCCCCCAAAAAAGAACGGGGTGCCGACGGAGTTCGTCGGCACCCCAAGAGTCAATCAGCATCAGTAAGCGCTTCCGTCGCCTGAGCGACTTTCCCGGAACTGAGGGGGCTGATTGTGGAGGGTCTTGGGTGACTCAGCTCGTGCAGAGCCGAAATCAAAAAGAATTCGTTGATGCCTAACTAATAAGAATTACCACCCGCCACGAGGACCGTCCACGTCGCCGCCGGCCACGTTGTGCAATTCATCAGCCGAAAGCTGTTGCATCGGTGCAGCTTTGGGGCAGTACCGGTTAGTAGCCGACAGTTCCCGGCGTCCCAGTCCCAGCGCGGAAATCAGGATGTTGGCGAGGTAGTTCATTTGGCTCTTCCCGGTCGATACGCGTCATGCGCATGTAGGGATTGAACCAGTCGCCGACCGGCTTCGACACTGTCAAGTCTTACAGGTGCATCTGGCGGCGTATCGCGCTAGCGAAGCAAGCCAAGTCGAAGCGCCTTCAGTACCGCTTGGTGCTTGTTCACACTCGAAAGCTTACGCATCGAGTTTTGCAAATGCAGCACGGCAGTACGCTCTGAAATGCTCATGATCGTTCCAACCTCCCACGCTGTCTTGCCTTCCATTGTCCAGCGAAGGGCCTCCAACTCGCGTGGTGTGAGGCTGGGCAAGTCGATGCTAGTCGAGGTCGGTGGCGGAAATATTCGAAATGCCGCGTCCTGGGCATGAACCGCGAACAACTGCAGGTCGGCCACGATTCGCGTGACTTCGCGCGGATCTTTGGAAAGTGGGCGATCGCGATCTACGCCCATGAAGAAATGACGCCCGCCCGGCAAGTGCAATGCCATGGCGATGCCAGTCATGTACCCATATTGCGCTTGGCACTCCCAGTAGTCTGCTGCTCCCTGCGAGACATAGGTTTGCTGATCCCAGATGATCGGAATGGCGGCCCTTTTGCAGTGCTGCATCACTGGATCGCGTTGAGCGCCTGAGAGGTCTCGGTATACGTCCGCGTACTCTGGCGGGGTGTTGTCGACCGTTTCGAACTCGGAATGTTCCGGTGAAATGTCTGTGACAACCAAAGCGTTGATGAACTTGAAGTCCAGTTCCTGGGCGAAGCGCACGAGCTGGGCAGAGAACTCTGTGAGCGTTTTCGCTTCCATGACGGCCAGATAGCCGCCCTCCAACATTCGCCCCGCCATTGCCTACTCCTACGTTCACCGTTCAGGGTGCTAGTGCCCACAGGCTATAGTGACCTGTTTCGACCGCTCCACAGCAATCAGGAATCGGCTTGTCACGCGCGTGCGGCCGGATCAATGAGCAATGCTCGAGAGGTGGACCCCTGACAGGATTGACAGCTAGTCCTGCCGACACAGTTTGTCCAGACTTCGGGGCATGCTGACACCAAACCCTACCACTTTCAATGCGCTGATAGCCTCGCGTCCCTGGGCGCTGAACTCTTGGCCTCCGGTATTTTGGCAGGCAAACCTCAAACGCCGGCCGCACTTTGTGCATTTGTCCACACGCGTTACAAGTTCAAGGGGCGGCTACCAGCCGTGCTCAGGGAGTACCGTCTGGGGCGGCTTCTCCAAGCACGGTGAAGCTGGCTTGGCCTGGGACTGGGTCGAGGTCGCTGAAGGTGTGGTTGCTATGGCAGATCCGATGTCGCTGACCACCAACTTACAGCTAATCACGTCCGACGGCCAAGTCCTACCAGCGATTGCAGCCACATTGCACTTCAATCAATTTGTTCGACGTCTGCCCTGGCAGGACGAGGTCACGCGATTGCTCCGGACCGCCTAGGACCGGACTTCCGCGCCAGGACTGCCTATTTCGCGTTTATTAAGCCTAAACGAATGGCGCGCAGTACGGCCTCATACTTAGTCGAGCAGCCGAGCGTTCTCATCGCTCTGTGCAATAGCAGCGTCGCATGTCTTTCGGAAATCGACATGGCAGCGCCGATCTCCCACGACGTATGACCGTCCATCGACCGACTCAGCGCATCAAGTTCGCTTCGCGACAGAACCGGAGAGGCATCACAAAGGGAGGGTACCGGCTGACAAAGCTCAAAAGCTGCCGCTTGCGCATGGGCAGCAAACTCAATTAAATCTTCGGAAATGCGTCTGAAATGGGGAACCCTCGCACAGCTCTCGTAATTCCAGTCCGCGCCGAACATGAAATGACGGCACCTCCCCGGATGCATCGCAATAGCCACGCCACTGCGGAATCCGAATTCAGCTTGCCTTTCCCAGAGCTCTTGCTCACGCGGTGCGCGATAGGTGCGCCTGTCCCAGACGATAGGCGCATTCGACTTCTTGCAGTGCTGGCTGACTGGATCAATGCGACCCAACTCCAAGTTCTCGAATTCGCCGAGGTAAGCTGCTGGTGCGTTGGTGACAGTCTGAAACTCGGTCAGTGTTGGCGAATGGTCAGTGATGACCATGGCCGCGACCGTGCTGAACCCGAGATTCTCCGTGAAGGCGAAAAGACGCTTAGAAAACTCTTTGACGCTTCGCGAGTGGAGCATCTCGAGACACGTTTGATTGAACGATGGAACAACCATTTGCCATCTGCTTTCGAGGAGAGGCCTTAGTCAGTTGGCGGAATCGCAGGGGCCAGACCAAAAGGTATCAGTTATAGATCAACTCATCATCACTCAAAGGCGGTAACTCAAGACACGTCACCGCGCGGCGATGGCCACTCGCACGCGTAAGTGCCCCCCTCGAGGGGAGCAACCGAGCAACCTTTTGATGTGACCCTCGTCGGCAGCTTCGATAGACGCCGCTGTGCACTTACGCCCGCTTCCGATATTGACGCGGACGCAATGTCAAAGTTAGCATCACCCCCCGCCTCTCGGCATCGCCTAGTCAGGGTATCGCCAGCCCTAGCGCGCATGGCCCATGCGCGCGGAATTCCTCCTGATTACGGCGTAGCGTCGCAGGTCACTGCGCCGCGCGGCGCGTGAGCTGGCGTGTCACGAAGGCCAGTGCGACGGCGGTCACGATGACGCAGATGAAGACGCCGGGCAGGAAGTCGAGCGGTGCGATGGGCGTGTTCTTGAGGACGCGGTTCATCAGCGCGCTCTGGGCCATCGGGGGCACCCACAGGTTCCACGGGCTCTCGCCCTCCTGGTTGAACAGGCCGATCATCGGCGACAGCGACACGGCCATCGTGAGCACCACGTTGTTCGCCTGCGCTTCCTTGACGGTCCGGCTGCGGATGGCCACGGCCATCATCAGGGCGGACAGGGCCGCGGCGAACGGGGCGAGCACGGCGATGAACCAGGCGGCCTCGACCCAGCCGAAGCGGAACATCGCCGCGAGCGACTCGCTGCGCAACATGCTCTGCGCAGGCAGGAAGCTCATGCACGAGAGCACCGCGATCAGCAGGCCCAGCGCGAAGGCCGCGCCCCACTTGCCGACGACGAGCGCGCCGCGCGAGGCCGGCGTCGCCAGCAGCGGCTCCAGCGAGCCCCGCTCGCGTTCGCCGGCGGTGGTGTCCATCGCGGCGTTGAGCGAGCCGTAGAGCACCGCCATCAACACGAAGATGGGCACCATGCCGGTCATCTGAGCAGCGCGCGCAGCCGTGTCGGCGATGTCGTGCTCGTCGACCCGCGTCACCGCCAGCGCCCCGGGCGCGACGCCGCGCGCGAGCAGGCGCAACTGCACCTGCTCCTGGTCGAAGCCGCGCAGCAGGCGCTCGACCGCGGACACGCCGCCCTCGGCGCGCTGGTTGGCGCTGCTGTAGACGAGTTCGAGGCGCGGCGCCTGGCCGTGCGCGAGCTGGTCCTCGAAGTCGGCGGGCACGATGAGTACTGGATCGCCCAGCTTGCTGTCCTTGAGCCTGGCTTCCCAGTCGGCAGCTGCGGGCTTGACGGTGAACGTCTGGCGTTCGAGGTAGTTGCGCAGCGTCGGTGCGGCCTCGATCCCGATCGCGACGACCTCGCGCGCCTCGGCGCGTTTCTCGAACTTGCCCACCAGCGACGACAGCACCACCAGCATCAGCGGCCCCATCGCGATCGACGACACGAACACCGCCATCAGCGTGCGGCGGTCGCGCAGCGCGTCCTTGAGCTCCTTGACGAACACCGTCCACGCGGCTTGCCAGCTGTTCATCGCGCGTGCTCCTGCGCACCGAACGCGAGCTTGACGAACGCGTCCTCGAAGTCGTCGCAACCGGCCTGCTCGCACAGGCTCTCGACGGTGCCGTCGGCGACGTGGCGGCCGTGCGCCACGACGACGACACGATCGCACAGCCGCTGCACCTCCTGCATGATGTGCGTGGAGAAGACGATGCATTTGCCCGTCTCGTCGCGCAGCACGCGCAGCGCCTCGCGCAGCGCACGCGTGGCGACGACGTCCAGGCCGTTGGTGGGTTCGTCCAGCACGATGTTGTCGGGGTCGTGCACGAGCGCGCGCGCGAGCGCCGTCTTCATGCGCTCGCCCTGGCTGAAGCCGTCGGTGCGCCGATCGAGCAGCGCCTCCATCTCGAGCAGCCGCGCGAGGTGCTCGCAGCGCGCCTGCGCGACGTCGTCGGCGACGCCGTGCAGGCGACCGTGGTAGACGATGTTCTCGCGTGCGGTCAGTCGCGGGTAGAGGCCGCGTGCGTCCGACAGCACGCCCAGGCGGGCGCGCACGCCCTGCGGGTCGCTGCGCAGGTCGACGTCGTCGACGCGGATCGTGCCGCTGTCGGGCGTGACCAGGCCCACGAGCATGCGCAGGCTGGTCGTCTTGCCGGCGCCATTGGGCCCCAGCAGGCCGGTGATGGCGCCGTCGCGCGCGTGCAGCGTCAGGCCGTCGACGGCGACCACCGTGCGTGCCTTGGCGCCGCGGCCGGTCGTGAACTGCTTGCGCAGGTCCTCCATCGCGATCATCGCGAATCCTTCGTGGCGGGGGGCGGGGTGCCGGGTGCGTCGGGCGCACGCGGCGGCGGGTCGTCGAAGCGGTCCGGATCGTTGGTGGCCTGCACGCCGCGGGCGGGCAGCGGGGGCGTGAAGGCCAGCGGGCGCGGCACCTTGGCCGCACAGCCGAGGTCGACGGCCAGGGCCTCGGCTTCGGTGGCCGCGCCGATGAAGCGGAACACCGCGTCGCGCATGCACGCGATGGCCATGACGTTGTGGCCGTTGTTGGCGACGACGACGGTGCGCGCCTTCGGGCCGAGTGCCCTGGCCACGCGCTCGGCATGGCGCGGCGGCGTCACGGGGTCGAGTCCGCCCGACATCAGCAGCACCGGCGCCGGGCTCGCCGGGATCGTGTAGAACGCCGCCGGCACCGCGCCGCGCGGCCACTGCGCGCACACGGCGCGATAGAGCCCTTGTGCACCCTGCTCGCTCGCCGGGCCGCTGGGCGCGGGCAGGCGCGGAACATCCTCCGAGCAGATGACGGAGAAGTGCTGTCCCTCGGACAGGTCGGTCGGCAGCTCGTTCGTCGACGACGCGATCGCCATCAGCACGTCGAAGCGTCCGGCCGCCGCCTCCTCGATCGCGTACGGCAGGATCGCCGCCTGCTCGGGCCGGTACAGCGGCCGTCGCACCGCGCCGCGCACCGCCTCGGCCGTGATGGTCACGTGCAGAGGCTGTCCCGTGACCGGGTCGCGGATGTCGACGGCGCGCGGCAGCGACGCCTGCAGCGCCTGCCAGCGCTGCCTGAGCGCGGGATGCGCCTGCGCGCACGCCTTGTCGGCGGCGCAGTCGGCGAACAGCTTGTCGAGCGCCGCCGGGCCGTCGACGTCGTCGCTGGCGGGCAGCACCATGTCGGGCGGCGCCACGCCGTCGATGACCGCCCGCCGCACATGCAGTGGATACGCCCGCAGGTATTCGAGCGCGGCGCGCGTGCCGTAGCTGATGCCCACGAGGTCGACCTGGTCCGCGCCCAGGGCGACGCGCACGGCGTCGGCGTCGGCCATCGCGATCGTGGTCGTGTAGAAGCGCAGGTCGCCCCAGGGCAGCGCCTGCAGCTTCGCGCGGCACGCCTCGAGCGCGGCCACCTCGCGCAAGCGATCGAGCGCGCGCGCGAGCGCCTCGTCGGGCGGCGGGACGTCGCACTGCAGCGGCGCGCTGTGGCCGGTGCCGCGCTGGTCGATCAGCACCAGGTCGCGGCGCTGGCCGAGGCGCTGCATGAAGGCCTGCACCGTGCCGGCGAGTCCGACGGCGCTCTGGCCCGGGCCGCCGGCGAAGAAGAAGATCGGGTCGGGCTGCTTCTGGCGCGCGAGCGCGGGGATGACGACCACGTGCAGGTCGATCTGCGTGCCCTGCGGGCGGCCCGGGTCGAGCGGGCGCTTGAGCACGCCGCACTGCGCATCGTGCTCGAGGCCGGCGAGGCGGCACGTGTGCAACGGCAGCGTGGCGGCCCCGGCGCCCGCGCCGGCGAGCGCCAGCGTCGCGGCCAACGCCGCGCGCCAGGCGGTCCGCCGGCTCACGGGCGTGCGGACGCCGCGCCCGCGCCCTTCTTCAACGCCGCCGGATCGAGCTTGGCGAGGTCGTTGAAGCCGCCCACCAGCTGGCCGTCGACGAACACCATCGGGAACGTGGTCCAGCCCGTCCAGAGCTTGAGCGGCAGGCGCTTGCGCCACTGGCTCGCGTAGTTGCCGTACTCGATGTACTTGTAGGGCACCCCGGCGGCATCGAGCCACTTGCGGGCCTTGCGCGGGAACGGGTTCCACGCCATGCCCACCACGACGACGCTGTTGGCGGCGATCGCGGCCTCCACCTCGGCGATCACCGCACGGCCTTCGTCGGCGATGCGTGCGCGGATGGCGGGATGGACGCGGGAGTCGTCGAGGATCTGTCGGGTCACGGTGCGCAGCCTGTCGTTGAGCTGGCTCGCAGCGTAGCAGACACCACCTGCGCCCCCGCCGCCGTTCGACGGCAATCCACGGCGTTCGGTCGAATGCCCTGCCCTGCAACATGGCGGCGATTTGGGCATCATGGGCGCCCGGCCGCGCCGCGCAGACCGGCGCGTTCCCCACTCACCGAAAGACCGTCATGAAGCTCTACTACAGCCCCGGCGCCTGTTCGCTGTCGCCCCACATCGCGCTGCGCGAGGCGGGCGTGAAGTTCGACCTCGTCAAGACCGCGCTGCAGACCCACACGCTCGCCGACGGCAGCGACTACTACCAGATCACCGCCAAGGGCCAGGTGCCGCTGCTGGAGCTCGACGACGGCGCGCGCCTGAGCGAAGGACCCGTCATCCTGCAGTACATCGCCGACCATGCGCCCGCCAGCGGTCTCGCGCCGGCGGCCGGCACCACGGAGCGCTATCGCGTGATGGAGTGGCTGAACTTCATCACCAGCGAACTGCACAAGGGCTACTCGCCGCTGTTCAACCCGAAGATGCCCCCGGAGGCCAAGGAAATCCTGGCGGCGCGCCTGCGCGATCGCTACGCCTTCGTCGACGCGAAGCTCGAAGGGCACGACTACCTGATGGGCAAGCAGTTCAGCGTCGCCGACGCCTACCTGTTCACGGTGACGAACTGGGCCGCCGGCGTCGGCGTCGACCTGACCGGGTTCGACAACCTCGCCGCGTTCATGGCGCGCATGAAGGCGCGTCCCGCGGTGCAGGACGCGATGAAGGCCGAAGGCCTGCTGAAGTGACGCGCGCGCCGCGCGCCCGGGTCACACGGCCTTCGGCTTGACCTTGGCCGCGGCCTCCTTGGCCTTGACGCGGGCGCGCTCGACGTCCGCGTCGTGCGCGAGCGCCACGCCCATGCGGCGGCGCTCGAAGCTCTCGGGCTTGCCGAACAGGCGCACGTCGGTGCCCGGCACGCGCAGCGCGTCGGCCACGCCGTCGAACTGCAGCGCCTTCGCGTCGACGCCGCCGTAGATCACCGCGCTGGCGCCGGGACTCTTGAGCGAGACGTCCACCGGCAGGCCGAGGATGGCGCGGGCGTGCAGCTCGAACTCGCTCTGCCACTGGGTGATCATCGTCACCATGCCGGTGTCGTGCGGACGCGGGCTGACCTCGCTGAACCACACGTCGGCGCCCTTGACGAACAGCTCGACGCCGAAAACGCCCTGGCCGCCGAGGTCGTCGGTGACGGCCTTGGCGATGCGCTCGGCGCTCGCGAGCGCCGCGGCGTCCATCGGCATCGGCTGCCAGCTCTCGACGTAGTCGCCCTTGACCTGCACGTGGCCGATCGGCGCGCAGAAGCTGGTCTGCACCGCGCCGTTGGCGCCCAGCGAGCGCACCGTCAGCAGCGTGATCTCGTAGTCGAAGTCGATGAAGCCCTCGACGATCACCCGCCCGTGGCTGACGCGGCCGCCGGCCATCGCGTAGTCCCAGGCCTTCTTCACGTCGGCCGGGCCGTCGATCTTGCTCTGGCCCTTGCCGGAACTGCTCATCACCGGCTTGACGATGCATGGGTAGCCGATCGCCGGCTTGCCGCCGCTGCCATCGATCGCGGCCTGCAGCTCCGCCAGGGAGTCGCAGAACACGTACGGGCTCGTGGGCAGGCCCAGCGTCTCGGCCGCGAGGCGGCGGATGCCTTCGCGGTCCATCGTCAGCCGCGCGGCGCGCGCCGTGGGAATGACGCGCACGACGCCTTCGGACTCGAGCGCCTGCAGCTCCTGCGTGGCCAGCGCCTCGATCTCGGGCACGACGAGGTCGGGCTTCTCGCGCTCGATCAGGGCGCGCAGCGCCACCGGGTCGCTCATCGTGATCGTGTGTGCGTGGTGGGCGACCTGCTGGCCGGGGGCGTTCTCGTAGCGGTCGACGGCGATCGTCTCGACGCCCAGGCGTTGCAGCGCGATCAGCACTTCCTTGCCGAGTTCGCCGCTGCCCAGCAGCATCACGCGGGTGGCGGCAGCGCTGAGCGGCGTGCCGAGGGGCTTGGTGGTGGAGGTCATGGAGTTCGAAGGGACGGGATGGGGAAATGGATCGGGCTCAGGCCTTGGCCGGCGTCTTGAAGATGCCTTCGCACGTGGCGTGCTGCGGATCGGCGGCGGGCAGCTTCGCGCACAGGCCCTGCACCTGCGCGCTGAGATGGTCGACGACGGCCTGGTGCTTGCCGCCGGCGTTCCACTTCTCGAGCTTGGCCCCCAGGCGTTGCAGCGACCGGCCGCTGCGCTGGTCGAACGCGTTGGCCTGGCCGGCGGCCTCGACGAAGACGGACTGCGCGGTCAACTCGATGCGCTTCGCGTCGTTGGGCGCCAGGTCCACCAGCACGCCCAGGTAGGCGGCGCCCCACTGCAGGCGCGTGGCGGGGCCCTCGCTCTTCTCCCAGGCCTGCCGGTACCACTGCAGCGCCTCGCCGGTGCGGCCCTGCTTGCGCGCGTTGGAACCGAGCTCGCTCATGAGGTAGTACGGCGAGTGGCTCCTGGCCAGGCTGGACTTCAGCAGCGCTTCCGATTCCTTCCACATGCCCGCTTCCTCGAGCAGCTGGCTGGTGCCCGGAATGACGGCCTGGCGCTCGAACGCGTTGCTCACCTCGCGGTCGGTGGCGGCGGCGGTGTCGCGCACCTCCTTGACGAGCGCCGGCGGCAGCTTCGGATGCATCGCGTCCTTGGGCTGGTCGATGCGCGCCAGGTCGACGCGCGCGAACAGCGCGCCCAGGCGGTCGCCGCGCGACAGCGTCGTGTCGGCCTCCAGTCGCGTGAGCGCCGCGTCGAACGAGGCGACGAGCTGCTGGCGCTCGGCGCCCGGCTTGGGCGCGAGGGCATTGACGATGTCGGTGGCGCTGTTGGTCAGCACGTCCATGTACGTGCGGCTCTGCGCGGGGTCGGCCAGCACCGCGGTGACACGGGCGCGCGTGGCGGCGTCGGGGGCCGGCGCGTTCTTCTCGTCGCCGTCGGCGATGGACTTCAGCGTGAGCCGCGTGCACGCCGTCGCCTCGCTGGCCGGGCAGTTGGCCGCGAGCTTGCGCAGCAGCGGCCCGCGCTCCGCGGCCGGCACGGCCTGCGCGCCTTCGTCGGTATCCCACGAGTAGAACGCGAGCAGGCGCCATTCGCTGCCCGTGAGCGGCTTGCCTTCGCGGGCGTCCGCCAGTACCTGCGAGATCGGGCGGCCGCTGGCCATGCCCAGTTGCAGCAGCTGCATCACCTGCGCGGCGTCGACCTCGCCCGGCAGACGCGTGAGCTCCTTGCGGTCGGGACTGAACAGGATCAGCGTCGGGTAGCCCACCACCTTGAACTTCGTGCCCAGCTTCTGCGCGCCGGGCGCATCGCCGTCCAGGTGCACCGCGACGAAGCTGCGGGACTGCTCCGCGAAATCCTGGCGATTGAACAACGTCGCCTTGAGCTGGTTGCATGGCGGGCACCACACGGCGCCCCAGTACAGCAGCACCGGCTTGTTCTGCGCCTTGGCGGTGGCGAACGCCTTGTCGATGTCGGCATCGCTGCCGGCCTCCTGCCAGGCCACGTTGCCCGGCGGTGGCCCGTCGACGGCGTGCGCGGCGGAGCCGAAGCCGGCCAGCGCTGCGGCGAGCGCGAGGGCCAGCACGGACGATTGCAGCGGACGGAGGGAGGAAGGCGACAGGCGGCTCATCGAAACGGTCTCCAGGATGTGGGATGGGGCCCCGGGCTCGCCCGCCGCCGGTTGGGCGTCGAGCCGCGCACGCGGGCCACGCGCGAACTGCGTATTGTCAGCCAGCGCGTGCGCGCATGCTCATGCGTCACGCGCGCGAGCGGGCGGGCTCAGGCGGGACGCGGGGCCGGCGTCGCGCTGCTCGTCGTCTTCCGGGCAGCCGAGTGCCTGCTGCCCCGAATCCTCGAGGGGTTCCGGCGTCGCGCGCGCAAGCGCCATCCACGTCGCGAACGGCAGCCGCAGCGCGCGGCGCGGGGCCGGTCGCAGGACGTCCAGCATGCCGCCGCGCTCGACCATCACGCCGTAGTCCTCGGGCACGTCGTCGCTGTCGCCGATGCCCTCGGCGAGCACGTACCAGCACTCGCGCGCCATCTGCCGGTAGGCCTCGCCCTTGGCGGGGCGTCGCAGGTCGCCGAGCAGGTCGGCTCGGCGCACCTTGATCTCGTGCACGACGGGCTCGAGGTAGTCCTCCACCGTCGTGTTGCGCACCGAGAAGAGATCCGGTCGCGCGACCGTCCACCGGCCGGTCCCGGACGCGTCGTCGCTAGTGCGCACGCGCAGCGACAGCCCGCGCCACGCGATGCGGCCCGCGCGCTGCATGGCGAGGGCGACGCGGCCGATCAGCGCCTCATGCGCGTCGCGCGCGGCGCGGTTGCGCGCGAGCGTCGCGGCGAGCACCTGGATGCCGGCCTCCGTGACGCGCAGCGTCTCGCGGCCGTGGCCGTCGCGCACGCGCTCGACCCAGCCCGCGGCGAGCAGCTCCACCTCGACGAGATCCTGGCTGGGCCAGCCGGCCGAGCGCCAGATCGCGCGCAGGCGCCGGCGATGCAGTTCGCCCAGCGACGGCGCAGGCAGGGAGTTCATGTCGAGCATACGAAAGTATCGGCCTACTACCCGCTCATGGTGCGAGCTTCGAACAATGGTGGCCTTTCTTCAACCACCTCCAGGAGACGAGCATGGGCAAGAAGATCCTGATGATCTGCGGCGACTTCGGCGAGGACTACGAGACGATGGTGCCGTTCCAGGCGCTGCAGGCCGTCGGCCACACCGTGCATGCGGTCGCGCCCGACAAGAAGGCCGGCGACCACGTGACGATGGCGATCCACGACTTCGACGGCGCGCAGACCTACAGCGAGAAGCCCGGCCACCGCTTCACGCTCAACGCGAGCTTCGCCGACACCCGCGCCGAGGCCTACGACGCGCTGGTGGTGCCGGGGGGCCGTGCGCCCGAATACCTGCGCATGAACGCGCAGGTGGTCGCGCTGACGAAGCACTTCCTGTCGGCCGGCAAGCCCGTCGCCGCGATCTGCCACGGCGCGCAGCTGCTCGCCGCCACCGGACTGATCCAGGGCCGAAAGGTGTCCGCCTACCCGGCCTGCCAGGTCGAGGTGGAACTGGCCGGCGCCGAATACATGGGCATCCCGGTCGACCAGGCCGTGACCGACGGCAACCTCGTGACGGCGCCCGCCTGGCCCGCGCACCCGGCCTGGATCGCGCAGTTCCTGGCGGTGCTCGGCACGCGCATCAGCGTGTAAATCCGCGGGTCCGCGCTTGGCGAGCCTGGCGAGTCGGGCGTACATTGAGTCGAGAGGGGGCCGCATCCCGCGCCACCCTCCCGCAGAGCCGTGCGCCAGAAGCGACGCGGCCAGGCCAAGGAGATATCTGCATGTGTGAAATCTTCATCAGCGCCGATCCTTCGAGCTACGAGAGCCGCACGCGCTCGGTCCGCCTGCACGGCGTGGTCACGAGCATCCGGCTGGAGCATCTGTACTGGGAGGTGCTCGAGGAGATCGCGCGTCGTGACGGCATGAGCGTCACGCACCTGATCGAGAAGCTCTACGACGAGCTGGTGGCCGCGCGCGGCGGCGTCGGCAACTTCACATCGTTCCTGCGTGTCAGCGCGCTGCGCTACGAGGCGCTGGTGGCGCGAGGCCGCATCCCGGCGGACGTGAGCGTGCCGATCCGCTCGCTCGACGCCAAGACCGTGCTGCGCGAGCTGCCGCGCGGCTGGACGACGCCCACGGAGGTGGCCAACGGCGGCGAGGCGCCGCCCGCACGCGCCTTGCAGCGGGCCCTCACGCGCCTGCCGCACTGAACCGCCGGCGCGTCGCGCCGCTCAGCCCACGCGGAACCGTCCCGGCGCGGCGTCGAGCTTCGCCGCGGATGCGTCGACGGCTTCCGAACACGTGCTCATCGTCCTGGCGAGCATGTCGATGAACGCGCGCGTCTTGGCCGGCATCAGGCGGCGGCCCGGGAATACGGCCCAGCATTGCGCATCCGGCAGGCACCACGCGGGCAGGATGCGTTGCAGCTCGCCGCGCGCGAGGTAGGGCTCGGCGAAGAAGTCCGCGACGGCCACCACGCCGGCGCCGCTGCGCGCCAGGCGGATCAGCACGTCGGGAGAATTCGCGCGCACGTGCTGGCTCGGGACGATCTCGTGCGGCGCGGCGTCGGTGCTGCGGCGCGCCCTGGGCGTCTTCGGGGCGGTTGCGCTCGAGTCGCCGTGAGCCTGGCCTTTGGTGCTCACGTCGCGGTCGCCGTCGCGGCCCTCGCCGCTGTGGCTGTCGTAGCTGCCGGCCGCATCGGCCGGTGCGCCGTGCGCGCCGTCGCGCGGCGACAGCTCCCAGGCGACCGCGTCGCCCGAGCGTGACAGCAGCATCAGCGCGGGCATCGTCTGCAGCGCGTCGGGCGTCAGGGGCTCGCCGTGTTCGCGCAGCAGCGACGGCGCGGCATACAGGCCCGTGGTGAACACGGCGAGACGGCGCGCGGCCAGCTGGCTGTCGTCGGGCAGCGTGCCCATGCGGATCGCGAGGTCGAAGTTCTCGCCGATCAGGTCGACGCGCCGCGGCGACAGGTCCAGCTCCAGCGACACCTCGGGAAAGTCGCGGATGAACCCGGCCAGGGGCCGCTCCAGCGCGGTGCTCGCGAAGTCGCCCGGCATCGACACGCGCAGCCGGCCGCTGGGCCTGGCCTGGCGCGACAGCGCGAAGGCGAGCGCGGCGTCGACCTCCTCGGACATGGCGCGGGCGTGATCGAGCACGCCCTGGCCGAACTCGGTGATGACCAGCTTGCGCGTGGTGCGCTGAAGCAGCCGTTCGCCCAGGCGCTTCTCGAGCGCGGCGATGCGACGCGACACCGTCGATTTCGGCAGCTGGACGCGTTCGGCCGCACGGCTGAAGCTGCCGGATTCGGCCACGCGGGCAAACAGCAGGAGATCGTCGGCGTCGGGGCTCATGGCGGGGTGCGGCGCGCGCGAGCGGCCGCCCGCATTCTCGCCTGTTCCGCTCGCGGGCTGCCTCAGGGCAGCGCGCGCACGCCGCAGCCGTCCAGGCCCATCTCGAAGCGCTGGCCGCGCTCGTTGACGATCGCCAGGTGCCGGCCGTCCGCGGAAAGCGTCAGCGCCTTGATGAAGACGTCCTGCTTGTCGTCTTCCATGTGCGGGTCCGGCGCCGTGGCGTAGACGCGGCGGGCCCAGACCAGGTCGCCGGTGTCCGCGCGGCGTGCGACCACGACGCCACCGTCCTGCGCGAAGCCGAACGGATGGCCCATCTGCGGCGCCTCGTAGCGCAGCGCACCCACGACCAGCGGCGGCACGTCCGCCGGTTCGCGCCGCTTCTTGTCCGCCTCGCCGGCCACGGCCGCGTGCGCGGCCAGCGCCGCGAGCAGCGCGACGGCCAGGCGTCGCGGGATGACGCGCAGCGTCATTCGGCGCGACCGAGGCGCTCGATCGAGCGGTCGACCAGGCCCAGGCGGTAGCGTTCGCCGCGCTCGTCGACCACCAGCAGGGCGCATCCGTCGTCCGTCAGGGAGAGGGCCTTGATGAAGACATCCTGCTTGTCGTCCTCGATGTCGGCGCGGTAGTCGACGAGATAGACGCGCTGCGTCCAGACGAGGTCTCCCGTGGCGTCGTCGCGTGCGGTGACGAATCCGCCGTCCTGGCCGAACCCGAAGGGCCGGCCCAGGAGAGGTGCCTCGTAGCGGAGGCCGCCGTGCCGCACCGGTTCCACGTTCGCCGGCTCGCGGCGCTTCTTGTCTGCTGCCATGTTGCTTTCCAGCGTATCAGGGATTCTGGATGGATCGGAGATAGGCGGCGCGCAGCGCCGGCGGCTCCTTGAGCACCTGGACGGCACGATTTCCCGGCAGCTGGCCTGCCAGGTCCGTGGCGAAGTAGGCCCACGAGTCGGCATTGGCGAGCGCGTGGCCCTGCGTGAGCACGGCGCCGGGCTTCAGGCCGCTGAAATCGTAGACCGCGTCCTTGGTGCCGATCACGCGGTGGGACATCTCGTGCAGGATCGTCAGCGTGGCGACCCAGCCTTCGTTCGGTGACGCCCATTTCTTGAGCGCCGCGTCCTGGATGTAGACCACGTCGAGCCGTTCACGCACGCTGCCGCCGTCGACGAAGGCGTAGTCCAGCCAGCTGTCGCGGTAGTTCGCCTGCCCCGCGACGGCGTCGCCGTCCATGCGGTTGATCGGCTCGTCGGAGAAGATCACGCGCGTGGAGCCGCACAATGCGCCCACCTTCTTGAAACCGTCCAGCAGCGTGGCGGCCACCTTCTGGATGGCGGCGTCGTCGGGAGTGCCGGGCATGAACCAGCGCTGCACCAGGGCCTTCGTCGGGTCGTCGAGCGTGCCGCCGAGCTTGGCCACGCACTTCAGCGCCCAGGTCTGCGCCTGTTGCAGGCCGGCGCACATGTGGTTGCGCATCGCGACGGGGTAGACCTCGTCGGCGTAGTTCAGGCGCGCCACCGCCTGTGCCGGCGTGCAGTCCCGGATCTCGTCGAACACCCAGCGGTGGAATTCGAACGGCTGCGCGTAGATCCACACGACCTGGTTGCCGCGATCGCGCAGGAAGTACAGGTGGCGCAGCATCTTCAGCGTCGCGAGCGCGTCGGCCTGCGCGTCGCTCAGCGCCGCGCTGCCCTTGATGCCGGCCATCTCCAACAGCACGTCGCCCTCGGTCATGTTGGCCGCGGCCTTCTGCACCGTCTCGGCCAGCTTGGCGCGCAGCGTGTCGACGCGCGGGCCGTGCGCGGCATCGGGGCCTTCGGCGCTGCCGAGCAGCACCTGGATGCCGATCTTGTCGGCGAGGAACTGACTCCAGTCGGGCGCGAAGCGATAGTTCTTCGCCGATTCGCGCGCGAGGTCGTAGGCGGGGGTGAAGCGTCGGATGCCCATGATCGGCGTCGCTGCGGAGCGCGGGTGGTGTCGGGATGGGAACGATGTTAGGCAGCGGGCGGCGCGGTGTCCGCCCCCATTCGTGGGGGCAGGTGCAACGGCAGGTTACGAGGCGGACGTGCGTGCGGTGTCGGCGGCTGCCGCCAGCACCACGCGGTTGCGACCCGCCTGCTTGGCCTCGTACATCGCGGCATCGGCGCGTTCGATCGCCTGGAGCCAGTCCTCGCCCGCCGCCAGCACCGTGATGCCGAAGCTGCAGGTCACCGCCGCCCCGGTCGGCCATGTCTGCCGCTCGACGTCCTGCCGCAGGCGCTCCGCGATCCGCCGCGCTTCCTCGCCGCCCGTGCCGGCGCACAGCAGCAGGAACTCTTCGCCACCCCAGCGCGCGACCAGGTCGTCGTGCGGCACGTGATCGCGCAGGTGCCGGGCCACCTGCGCGATCACCGCGTCGCCGGCCGCATGTCCGAGGCTGTCGTTGATGCCCTTGAAGTGGTCGATGTCCACGAAGATGACGGCCATCGGGAACTGCGTGAGCCCGTGCTGCAGCAGGCGCTGCTCGAGCCCCAGCTTGAGTCCCGCGCGATTGAGCAGGCCGGTGGCGGGGTCGGAGCGCGCGAGCGTCTCGAGCGATTCCGAGCGCGCATTGAGCGAGGTGATCGTCTGGGCCAGGACCTGCTGCTGGCGCTGGCTCTCGAGCAACTGGCGCTTGGAGTTGACCAGCTGGACCAGCACGTACAGGCTCACCGCGGCCAGCCACACCAGCAGCAGCCCGAGGCGGAACGCCGCCGGCGAGACGAGCTTGCGCTGGAGCTCGATGCGGTCGACGACGACGCGATGCGGTCCGGCGCGCAGGTTCGCACCGGTCACGATGTCGAGCGCCACGACGTGCTGCAGTTCGGTCGCGGCGTATTGCAGCGGGACGTTGTGCTCCTCGATCCACCACGAGGCGACGCTCATGCGGTCCATCGGCACCTCGATCACGCCGTGGGCGGCCTGCTGGATGTAGACCAGCTCGTGGTTCTTCAGCGTCTCGTAGTCGTTCGGCCGGGAGTACGCGGGGTTGAAGTTGCCGAGCGCGACGCGCACCTCCTGGCGCGGTTCGGGTCCGGTGGCGTCCAGCCAGATCCGCATGACGGAGAACTCGCTCAGGTCGATGCCGAGCGGCTCGGGCGCCAGCATGAAGCGCATCGAGCAGAACGGGTACGGCGCGGCCAGGCCGACATCGCACTGCAGCGCCAGCCGTCGCCCGTGGCGCTCGACGGTCGCGATGCTGTTGCCGTGGTTGCTCGTGTCGCGGTCGTCGACGGCCCGCACGGGGTAGGACGACTGGCCGTCGAGGACCAGCGACTCGTTCATGCCCAGGCTGTTCCACAGCAACGCCGCCACGGAGAGCGCGACGAGCGCCAGCAGGCAGAGCAGGGCGGCCCGCTGGTCGCGGGTTGATCCTTCGGACTGGCTGGCGCGCAGGCCCTTCATGCCCGCATTGTGAACGCGACGTCGCGCGGCAAGCCAGCCCCGGGATTGTCCCATTCATGGAACGATGAACTCCGATTCGACGCCTTCTCGACGCTTGGGCGAATCAATACAGTTCATTCCAACGGCCAACCATCCTGGCTGACCGCCCTACCCACCCAGGAGCCACCATGAACATCCTCCAGATCAACTCCAGCGCCCGTGCCTTCGCCAACGGCCAGGGCTCGCAGTCCACCCGCCTCGCCAACGAGCTGGTCGAGACGCTGCGCGCCGGCGACGCCGACGCGACCGTGACGCTGCGCGACCTCGGCGCCAACCCGCACCCCGCGCTCGACGAAGCGACGCTGGGCGCGTTGTTCACCCCCGCCGACGCGCGCACGCCCGGGCAGCACGCCCGGGTGGCGCTGGACCAGGCGCTGATCGACGAAGTCAAGGCGGCCGACGTCATCGTGATCGGCGTGCCGATGATCAACTTCGGCATCAGCAGCCAGCTGAAGAACTGGATCGACGCGATCGCCAAGGCCGGCGTCACGTTCAAGTACACCGCCACCGGCCCGGTCGGCCTGATCGAGGGCAAGAAGGTCTACGCCGTCCTCACGCGGGGCGGCGTCTACCGCGACCAGCCGCACGACACGCAGGTGCCCTATCTGCGCCAGACGCTCGGCTTCCTGGGCATCAGGGACATCGAGTTCATCTACGCCGAAGGCCTGAACATGGGGCCGGAGGCCGCGGACAAGGGCATCGCGTCGGCGCGCGAACACATCGCGCGCATCGCCGACGGCGCGGCCGTCGCCGCCTGAGCGGCCACTCATTCCACCCGCGGCCCCCGGGCCGAATCCAAGGAGCACCCTGACATGACCACGACCCTGACCGCCCCCACCGCGACGCCGGAGGCCACCGTGCGCAAGCCGCGCGCGGTGGAGCGCCTGGTCGCGGGCCAGGCCACCAGCGACGGCGACGGCGTCAAGCTGACGCGCGTCCTCACGCAGCCGCTGCAGCGCCGGCTCGACCCGTTCCTGATGCTCGACGCGTTCGGCTCGGACGACGCCGGCGACTACATCGGCGGCTTCCCCGATCACCCGCACCGCGGCTTCGAGACGATCACCTACATGATCGCCGGGCGCATGCGCCACCGCGATTCGGCAGGCAACGAAGGCCTCCTGGAGAACGGCGGCGTGCAGTGGATGACCGCGGGCCGCGGCATCATCCACAGCGAGTTGCCTGAGCAGGAGCAAGGCCGCATGGAAGGCTTCCAGCTGTGGCTGAACCTGCCCGCCGCCGACAAGATGACGACGCCCGGCTACCGCGACATCCCGACCGGCGAGATCCCCGAGCTGCGCCTGCCCGGCGCGACGGTGCGCGTGATCGCGGGCGACAGCCACGGCGTGGCCGGTGCGGTGCAGAAGGCGCACACCGAGCCGCTATACCTCGACCTGCACCTGGAGCCGGGCGCCACGTTCGAGCAGCCGCTGCCGGCGGGCCACAACGCGTTCGTCTACGTGTACCGCGGCGAGCTGGAGATCGACTCCGGCGCGGCACGCACCCCGGTGCCGCGCGAGCGCATGGCCGTCCTCGCGCACGGCGCCGACAGCGATGGCGTGCGCGTGCAGGCAGGCGCGGACGGTGCGCGGGCACTGCTGATCGCCGGCAAGCCGTTGAACGAGCCGATCGCGCAGTACGGCCCGTTCGTGATGAACAAGCAGGCCGAGATCTTCCAGGCCGTGGAGGACTTCCGCGCCGGCAAGTTCGGCACGCCGCCGGGGCGCTGAGCGCGCGGCCCACGAAAAAAGGCGCCCGCGGGCGCCTTTCGTGTCGGGTCGGCGGCGATCAGTTGCCGCTGGCCGAGCCGAAGAAGTCGAGCGGCGCACCGGTGGCCGGGACGCTGACGACGATTTCCGTGAAGACGTTGCCCAGGGGCACGACCAGGTTCTTCGTGATGATGGCCGTCGCGCCGTTCTCGACGGTCAGTTGCGACTGCGTGCCCTGCGGCACGTTCGGCACCTCGTGGTAGTCGGACGCGGTGCCGTACGGCACGTTCGAGGCGATGCCCACGCCGTTCAGCGACATCGACAGCTCGAGGCCCTGGTTGTCGGACGCCAGGTTGATCAGGCGGAACTTCACGCCGGCCGACGTCACGGCGGCGGTGTTGTTGTCCTCGACCAGCTTGGCGACCGGGTTGCCCGAGCCGTCCAGGTACACCAGGATCGTGTAGTCGCCACCGGCCTGCAGCGCCGCCGCGACCTGGGTCGTGTTGCCCGACGCGTCGGTCGAATCCATCGTGACCGGAATGGCCGCGCCATTGACGGTGACGGTCGGCGCGGCGCCGGTGTGGACCACGAAGTACTTCGAGTACTTCTGCGTGGTGCTGCTGGACAGCACCGTGACGACCGCTCCGGCGGCCGTGGCGCCGACGACCGAGGTGGCCTTGCCGGGAACGGCGGTGACGGCGCGCACGCGGGCCGTCGTGTTGTCGTACGGCGCAGTGGGCGAGGTCGCGTCGGCGGTGCCCTGCGTCAGGATGATCGCGTTGGCGAGCACGCCGCTGGCGCCCGGCGTCAGGACGACGGTGTACGTCTTCAGCGCGGTCAGCGTGACGGCCTGCGGCGTCTGGAAGCGGACGTCGCTGATGCCCTGCTGCACGGAGCCGGCACCGACGACGGTGATGAAGTACGCGCCGGCCAGGACGCCCGTGAAGGCGCTCTGCGAGACGCCGCCCACCGACGTGCCGATCTGCGTGGCGACGCTGAGGTCGGCCGTGGCGGACAGGTAGACGTCGACCGCACCCATGTCCACCGACGTGTTCAGCACGTTGATGTTGGCCTTGCCGGTGTCGGGCGTGATATTGCTCTCGGCGACCAGCAGCGGCTTGAGCTCGTTGAGGTAGCCGTAGGCGATCAGCGAGTAGCGCTGGTCCTTGTTGATGGTGCGCGTCTGGGCCGACGTGGCGGCGTTGTTGCCGACCGTCAGCGTGATGCCGACGGCGCCGGCCTGCACGTTGATGTAGGAGCTTGCGTGACCATAGGCGACGTCCGTGGTCGTCTCCTGCGTGGACTCGACCATGAAGCCGAGGTTGGGGTATCCGACGCTCGCGTTGACCAGGCGAACCGGGGCGCTTCCCGCGCCGTTGCCGCCGCAGCCGGCCAACATCAAGGGCACGGCGCCGCCCACTGCCAGGAACTCACGTTTGTTCATCGAAACACTCCACTTTTCCAGGCGGACGCCTGTCATCTGAATCCAACATTATGAGGCATGCCGTGTTGCCGGTCTGTTGCCCGCAACGCGGCGGCGACGCGATCGCGCCGGCACACGGCGCCAGGAGCCGCCCGAAAGATTCGCGGACACCCCGCGCGGATTAGGGCGCCGCCCCGATTCTGGCAGCCCATGGCGCTCTACCATGCGGCACCTCCGCCTGCCACCGGTCCGCCCGAACGACACGATGACCTCGCCCTATCCGAAGCTGCTCGCCCCGCTCGATCTCGGGTTCACCACGCTGCGCAATCGCACGATCATGGGCAGCATGCACACCGGCCTGGAGGACGCCGCGAAGGATTTCCCGCGCATGGCGGCCTTCTACGCGGAACGCGCCCGCCACGGCTGCGGGCTGATCGTCACCGGCGGCTTCGCGCCCAACTTCGAGGGCTGGGTCAAGCCTTTCGCCGGCACGCTGTGGACGCGCGGCGGCGCGCGCCGCCACCGGCAGGTGACCGATGCCGTGCACGCCGAGGGCGGCAAGATCGCGCTGCAGATCCTGCACGCCGGCCGCTACGGCTACTCGCCGCTGTGCGTCGCGCCCAGCCGCATCCGGAGCCCGATCTCGCCGTTCACGCCGCGCGCGCTGTCGCCGCGCGGCATCGAGCGCCAGATCAGGGCGTTCGTGCGCTGCGCCGTGCTGGCGCGCGAGGCCGGCTACGACGGCGTCGAGGTGATGGGCAGCGAGGGCTACTTCATCAACGAGTTCCTGGTGCGCCACACCAACAGGCGCACCGACGACTGGGGCGGCGCCTACGAGAACCGGATGCGGCTGGCCGTGGAGATCGTGCGCCGCATCCGGGAGGCGGTCGGGCCCGACTTCATCCTGATCTACCGCATCTCGATGATCGACCTGATCCCGGACGGCAGCAGCTGGGACGAGGTGGTGCAGCTGGCCAAGGCGGTGGCCGCAGACGGTGCCACCCTCCTGAACACCGGCATCGGCTGGCACGAGGCGCGCATCCCGACGATCGTCACCAGCGTGCCGCGTGCGGCCTTCGGCTGGGTCACCGGCAAGATGCGCGCGGAGCTGCGCGCCGCGGGCGTGAAGATCCCGCTGGTCACCAGCAACCGCATCAACACGCCGGAAGTGGCCGAAGGCCTGCTGGCCGCGGGCATCGACGAGTTCGGCCAGGCGGACCTGGTGTCGATGGCGCGTCCGTTCCTGGCCGACGCGGCCTTCGTCGCGAAGGCCGCCGCGGGCCGCGCCGACGAGATCAACACCTGCATCGCCTGCAACCAGGCTTGCCTCGACCACACCTTCAGCAACAAGCAGGCGACCTGCCTGGTGAATCCGCGCGCGGGCTTCGAGACCGAGCTCGTGCTCGCGCCGGCCGCCACGCCCAAGCGCGTGGCCGTCGTCGGTGCCGGCCCCGCGGGGCTCGCGGCCGCCACGACGCTGGCCGAGCGCGGCCACCGTGTCGTGCTGTTCGACGGCGCCGAGCGCATCGGCGGCCAGTTCAACATGGCCAGGCGCATTCCCGGCAAGGAGGAGTTCAGCGAGACGCTGCGCTACTTCGGCCGCCGGATCGAGCTGCTGCCGCTGCTGGAGCTGCGCCTGAACACGCGCGTCGACGCCGCGGCGCTGCAGGCCGGCGGCTTCGACGAGGTGGTGCTGGCCACCGGCGTGGTGCCGCGCGACCCGCGCATCCCGGGGCAGGAACACCCGAAGGTGCTGAGCTACATCGACGTGCTGCTGCACCGCAAGCCGGTGGGCGAGCGCGTGGCCATCGTCGGCGCCGGCGGCATCGGCTTCGACGTCGCCGAATACCTCGTCAATGGCGCCGACCGCGGCGAGCCCTCGCCGACGCTGCACCTGGACGAATGGAAGCGCGAGTGGGGCGTCGGAGATCCGGCCAGGACCGCCGGCGGACTCGATCGGCCGCAGCCGTCGGCGCCGGCGCGCCAGGTGACGCTGTTGCAGCGCAAGGCCGGCAAGCATGGCGCGGGCCTCGGCAGGACCTCGGGCTGGGTGCACCGCGCGGCACTGAAGATGAAGAACGTGGAAATGCTGGGCGGCGTGAACTACGAGCGGGTGACCGACGACGGCCTGTTCGTCACCTTCGGGCCGGAGCGCAAGGACGGCACGCTCGTGCCGGCGGACACCATCGTCCTGTGCTCGGGCCAGGAGCCGCTGCGCGAGCTGGCCGCGCCGTTGGCGGCGGCCGGCATCAAGGTGCACCTGATCGGCGGCGCGGACGAGGCGTCGGAGCTCGACGCCAAGCGCGCCATCGACCAGGGCACGCGGCTGGCGGCGGCGATCTGACGGCGGCCTCGTCGGCGCCTCGTCGCGGCGACGGGCTTCCTGGCGGCGCCGTCGCGCCAGCGTCCACGACCTGTCCTCCTGCGCGCAGTCGCAGGGTCCACGCTGGCGAGCGGCGCTGATTCCGGGCGAGGTGGATCCTGCGACTGCGCGCAGGATGACGCTTGGTCGATGATTGGTTGATGCCTGGTTGATGCTGGCGGCCGCCCAGCAGCGAACCTGCCACGCGGTCCTGCTTCGCAGGGAGCCCCACCGTCAGCCGCCTCACATCCGGCACACGCGAAGCGGCTAGCATCGCCGTCTTTCGCTTCGACGCATCGACCGACAACCCATGACGGGCGGCCCCGCTATCCATTCGCTGTTCTGGCTCGCCGTGACCCGGCTGGGCGAGGCCCAGATCCTGTTGCCCGCCTTCCTCGCGGGCGCGCTGTGGCTCGCGTTCGCGCGTCCCGCGGGCGCGCGCGGGCGCCTCGCGCTGGGCAATCCGCACGCGCACGACCACCCTGCCCGCCGCGCGGCGCTGCGCTGGGTGGCCGGCATCACGGCCACCACCGCCGTCACGACCGCGAGCAAGATCGCCTTCCTGGGCTTCGGCTACGGCATCGCCGCCCTCGACTTCACAGGCTTCTCGGGCCATTCGATGTACGCCTGGTCCATCCTGCCGGTGCTGGGCGCGATCGTCGCGGGGCGGCGCGGCGTCCCGGTGGGCGTCGCGCTGGCATTGCTGATCACCTATTCGCGCGTCGACCTCGGCGCCCATTCCTGGAGCGAGGCGCTCACCGGGATGGCACTGGGCGTGGCGGTGTCGGGCTGGACGCTGGCCGACTACCTCGCGCACCCCGGCGCCGTGCGCGCGCCGTGGTGGCTGCCGCTGCTGATCGTCGCGTGGCTCGCGGTGCTGCCCACCAAGGCACCGCCGTCGCGCACGCACGGCCTGGTGGTCTCGATCTCGCTGAAGCTGTCCGGCCGCGCGCGGCCCTACACGCGCTTCGAGCTGCTGGCCGGGCTGATCCACCCCGCCTGGGAGAAGCCGGCGTCACCTTGACGCCCGGGTCGCGGCAGGCTCGAGCAGGGTCAAGGCCGCGATGGCCGGTGGCGCGCCGCGCGAGCGCTATCCTCGTCCGATCGCACTGAACGGACTCGTCGCCTCGCCATGGACACCCTGACCGCTCCCGCCAAGCGCTACTACTGGGAGGACTTCCCCGCCGGCCGGGTGATCCCGCTGGGCCGCAAGACGGTGACCCGCGACGAGACGCTCGCCTTCGCCGCGCAGTTCGACCCGCAGCCGTTCCACCTCGACGACGCCGCGGCCGAGGCCTCGCTGTTCAAGCGCCTGTCGGCCAGCGGCTGGCACACCTGCGCCATGACGATGCGCCTGATGTGCGATGGCTACCTCAACGACTCGGCCGGCCTCGGATCGCCCGGCATCGACGAACTTCGCTGGCTCAAGCCGGTCTATCCGGGCGACACCATCTCGGCGGAGATGACGGTGCTGGAGTCGCGCGTGATGAAGAGCAAGCCGCATGTGGGCCTCGTGCTGTCCCGCTGGCGTGTGTTCAACCAGGACGGCGAGGACGTCATGACGATGCAGGGCTGGGGCATGTTCGCCCTGCGCCACCCCGCGCCGCCGGACGATCGCTGAACGGGGGCGACGGCCGATTGCGCACCAGTGCGACGCGATTGGACGTAATTGGTATTACGACTGGTTTATCCGTTTCGACGCCATGTTGCCCAACAATGTACGGGTCATTACCTAGATTTCACGAGTGAAACGGCCGACGCGGGACGAGATCTCCCATGGATGAGCCTTCGTTGACAGCGGTCTGTCATGGTACTATAGTGGTATCACACCTATGAGCCACACCTGCTATCACCCCGCCTTCGAACAGGCCGACATCCGCTACGCGCTCGGCGTGGACGGTGGCGGAACGGGCACCCGTGTCCGCGTGTGGACGAACGCCGGCACCCTGGTCGGCCACGGCGAGTCGGGCCCCTCGGCGCTCGCCCAGGGGATCGACCAGGCCTGGCGGCACATCGGCCAGGCCGTCGAGCGGGCCTTCGCCTCTGCCGGGCTGGCCCTGCCCGCGCCCAGCCACTGCGTGCTGGGCCTGGGGCTGGCCGGCGCGGTGGCGCCGCACCTGGCCGCCGCGTTCTTCCGCGCGGCGCCCGAGTACGCGCTCATCGTCCTGGAGACCGATTCGCGCACCGCGCTGATGGGTGCGCACGCCGGCCGGCCGGGCGCGATCATCGCGGTCGGGACCGGCGCGGTGGGCGAGGCCTTGCACGCCGACGGCCGCCGCGTGGCGGTCAGCGGCTGGGGCTTCCCGGTGGGCGACGAAGGCTCCGGCGCCTGGCTGGGCCTGCGCGCCATGCAGATCGCGCACCGCGCGCTCGACGGCCGCGCGCCGGCCGGCACGCTGGCCCAGGCCGTCTGGCGCCAGGTGAGCGACCGCCGCGACATGCTGCTGGAATGGTGCTCCGGCGCCGGCCAGCACGAATACGCCCAGCTCGCGCCGCTCGTGTTCGAGTGCGCGGGCACCGACGCCGCGGCGCAGTCGCTGGTGCAGGAAATCGGACAGGAGATCGAGGACATGGCGCTCGCGCTAGACCCGGGGCTGCAGCTGCCCATCGTGCTGCTGGGCAGCATCGGCCTGCGCATGGCCCCGTCCCTGGCGCCGGCGCTGCGCTCGCGCATCGTCGAGGCCGCTGGCGACGCCGTCGACGGCGCTCACCGGCTGGTGCGTCAGCAGTTGAAGGAAGCGGTGGCATGAACAGTCCGGTGTCAACCCGTTCGCGGGACGAGCGCCGGGCTGCGCCCGGCCGGCCCGCCGTCTTCCTGGGCGACGGAGCGACGACCCCGGCGCGGGAGGGGCTCCAATGACCGTCTCGCGACAGCAGCTCAGCGGCCACGTCCTGACACCCCAGGGTTTCATTCGCGGCACCCTGGACATCGTCGACGGCCGCATCGCCGGCATCGAGGGCACGCCGATCAGCGAGGGCCAGGCGCGCCTGTCGGCCGAGCCGCTGATCCTGCCGGGCTTCATCGACCTGCACGTGCACGGCGGCGGCGGCTTCGACACGATGGAAGGCGGCAACGCCGTCGCCCAGATCGCACGCATCCACGCGCGCCACGGCACCACGTCGATGCTCGCCACGACGATGACGGCGCCGATGTCCGACATCACGCAGGCGATGGCCGCGCTGGCCGATGCCTGCCGCACGCACCGCCGCGGCGGCGCCCACGTGCTGGGCGTGCACCTCGAGGGCCCGTACATCAACCCGGGCGCGCTCGGCGCGCAGCCCGACTACGCGCGGCCCGCATCGGTCGACGAGATCAAGGCGCTGCACGCCATCGCGCCGATCCGCCTGATCACGATGGCGCCCGAGCTGCCGGGCAACCTCGACCTGATCGCGCCGCTGCGCGCCGCCGGCTTCCACGTGCAGATCGGCCACTCGGCGGGCACCTACGAGGACGGCGTGGCCGCCCTGCAGCGCGGCGCCACCGGCTTCACGCACCTGTTCAACGCGATGAGCAAGTTCCACCACCGCGAGCCCGGCATCGCCGGGGCGGCGCTGGCGCATGCGGAGTTCGCCGAGATCATCCCCGACCTGCTGCACGTGCACCCGGGCGCCATCCGCGCCGCGCTGCGTGCCATCCCCTGCCTGTACTGCGTCACCGATTCGACGGCCGCCGCCGGCATGCCCGACGGCGACTACAACCTCGGCAGCCACCGCGTCACCAAGTGCCTGGGCGGCGTGCGCCTGGCCGACGGCACGCTGGCCGGCAGCACGCTGACGATGGACCAGGCGCTGCGCAACCTCGTCGGCATGGGCCTGAGCCTGGACGACGCATCGCGTCGCGTGTCCACCAACGCGGCCGACTTCCTCGGGCTGGCCGATCGCGGCCGCCTGCTCGTCGGCGCGCGCGCCGACCTGGTCGTGCTCGATGCCGGCCTGCAACTGACCCAAGTGATCGTAGAAGGAGATTCCATTGAGCTCACGGATGTTTGACGAAGCCCGCGAGGCCCCCGCGGCCGTGGCTCGTCTGATGGCGGCCGACCTGGGCGCCTATACCTCGCTCGGCGAGCAACTCCGTGCCGATCCGCCGCGGTCCGCCCTGACGGTCGCGCGCGGCAGCTCCGACCACGCGGCGCACTACATGGCGTATCTCGTGATGGCACGCCTGGGGCGCCTCGTCACGTCGCTGCCGATGTCGCTCGTCACGCTGTACCAGTCGCAGCTCGATTGCGACGGGCTGGTGTCGTGGGGCTTCTCGCAGTCGGGCCAGAGCCCCGACCTGATCGCGCCGACGCGCTTCTTCCGCGAGGGCGGCGCGCGCACGGTGGCGGTCGTCAACGACGCCGGCTCGCCGCTGGCCGAGGCCGCGCAATGGGTGCTGCCGCTGCACGCCGGCGCCGAGACCAGCGTGGCCGCCACCAAGAGCTACATCGCCCAGCTGGTGGCCGGGGCGCGCATCGTCGCGCACTGGCAGAACGACCATGCGCTGCTGGCCGCGCTCGAGACGCTGCCAGAGGTGCTGGAACGCGCCGCGTACGCCGACTGGTCGCCGCTGGTCGACGCGCTGGTCGACGCCGACAAGCTGTTCGTGATCGGCCGCGGCACCAGCCTGGCCATCGCGATGGAGGCGGCGCTGAAGTTCAAGGAGGTCTGCGGCATCCAGGCCGAAGCGTTCTCGGGCGCCGAGGTCAAGCATGGCCCCATGGCGCTGATCGAGGAGGGCTACCCGCTGCTCGTGTTCGCGCCGCGCGGCCCGGCCCAGGCCGGCCTGCTGCAGCTGGCCGACGACATGCGCCGCCGCGGCGCGCGCGTGCTCGTCGCCGCGCCGGTGGGCACGCCGGGCGCCGAGCTGCCGCTGGTGGTCGCGGGCCACGAGGACCTCGACCCGGTCTCCGCGATCCAGAGCTACTACCTGGCCGTCGAGGCGCTCGCGCGTGCGCGCGGCCTCGATCCGGACAAGCCGCGCCACCTGAACAAGGTCACGCTGACCCATTGAATGACGACATGAGCGCCGCGCCCTTTCATCCTGGCCATCTCGTGATGGTCGACATCCCGGGCACGTCGCTCGACGCCGCCTCGGCGGAGTTCCTGCGCCGCAGCCACGTTCGCGCGATCTGCCTGTTCCGCCGCAACCTCGGCAGCGAGGACGAGATCAGAAAGCTCACGGCCGACCTGCGCGAGGTGATGGGCCCGAATTCGCTGATCGGCATCGACCAGGAAGGCGGCTCCACGATCCGCGCCACGTTCCTGCCGCAGGCGCCCGCCGCGATGGCGCTCGGCGCGATCGGCGACGAGGCGCTGTGCGAGGAGGTCGGCGCCGTCGTCGCGCGCGGGCTGCGCAGCCTGGGCATCAACTGGAATTTCGCGCCCGTCCTCGACGTCAACAACAACCCCGGCAACCCGGTGATCGCCGAGCGCAGCTTCGGCGAGGATCCGGACGAGGTCGCGCGCCTGGCCGCGGCCTGGATGCGCGGCTCGCTGCGCGAGGGCGTGGCGTGCTGCGTGAAGCACTTCCCCGGCCACGGCGACACCGCCACCGATTCGCACCACGCGCTGCCCGTCGTCGACAAGTCGGTCGCGCAGCTCGAGGCGCTGGAGCTCAGGCCGTTCCGCGCGCTGGCGCACGCCCGGGGCGCCACGCCGGCCGCGCCGTCCGTGATGACGGCGCACATCGTCTATCCGCAGATCGACCCCGAGCACCCGGCCACGCTGTCGCGTCCGGTGCTCACCGGCCTGCTGCGCGAGAAGCTCGGCTACGACGGCGTCGTCATCACCGATGCGCTGATGATGAAGGCCGTGCACGACAAGTACGGCCATGCCGTGGGTGCCGTCATGGCGCTGCAGGCCGGCGCCGACATGCCGCTCGCGCAGGGCACGCTCGCCGAGCAGGCCGCCACGGTGCAGGCGATCGAGCAGGCGCTGGCCGAGGGCCACCTGCTGCCGGCCGACGTGAAGAAGTCCGAGGCGCGCCTGGTCGCGCTCGCGCAGGCCTATCCCGTCGCGCCGAAGGCCTACGACGCGAAGCAGCGCGCCGCCGACGACGCCGCGATGCGCGCCGCCTGGGCCCGCGGCCTGACCGCGTTCGACGGCGCCGGCCGCAAGGCACGGCCTCCCGCGCCCGGCACGCCGCTGCGCGTGCTCACGCAGGACGCAGTCGAATGCGACGGCGTCTCCGAGGCCGGCCTGCCGGCCGAACGCGTGATGGAGATGTTCGCCGGCTTCGCGGACGTGCAGCTCGTGAAGGTGGCCGACCTGCGCGCGATCGACGCGGCCAGCTTCCCGCGCGACGGCCGTTTCAACATCCTCATGTCCAACCACCGCACGCGCTTCGGCGCCGCAGCCGCCGGCGCGCGGCCCGATCTGCACGTCGCGCTGTGGAATCCGTTCCAGCTGTTCGACATCGCGGCGCCGTCGCTGGTCACCTGGGGCTATTGCGATGGCGCGCTCGACGCCGTGCGGGCCTGGCTCGAGGGCCGCGCGCAGGCCACCGCGACGTCTCCGGTGAAGCTCTCTCCCCGCCCCGCCTGAGCGCGGGGCACACTGCCGCACGACCTCGAATCGACCCGTGACCCCTCTTGCGCCATCGCCGCCCGGAAAGAGAGCCCCAGTGCAAAGCCAATCCGTCCTGCCCGCCGATGCCGCGCCGCTGCCCGAGGTCGCGAAGTCCCCCCTGAAGCGCTCGCCCATCACGTGGGTGCCGACGCTGTACTTCGCGCAAGGCGTGCCGTTCTTCGTGGTGATGGCGATCGCGGCGCTGCTGTTCAAGGACCTCGGCATCGAGAACAGCGTGATCACGAAGTGGACGAACGCGCTGGGCCTGGCCTGGGCCGTCAAGCCGCTCTGGAGCCCGTTCCTCGAAGTGGTGCCGAGCAAGAAGCTGCTGGTGATCGTGTTCCAGCTGGTGGGCGCGGCCACGCTGGGCCTCGTGGCGCTGGCGCTCAACGTCCCGCACAGCGTCTCGCTGGTGCTGGCCATCCTCGCATTCACCGCGTTCGGCTCCGCCACCCACGACATCTCGTCGGACGGCCTGTATATCGCGAGCCTGACCGACAAGCAGCAGGCCGAGTACGCAGGCTGGCAGGGCGCCTTCTTCAACGCGGCGCGCCTGTTCGCGCGCGGCGGCGTGCTGGTGCTGGTGGGTTATCTCGAGAAGTCGATGGAGGCGGCCCACGCCTGGAGCTCGGTGTTCGTGCTGCTGGCTGCCGTGATGGGCGCGCTCGCGCTGTACCACGTGTGGGCACTGCCGGACACGCGCACCGGTGTCGCCACGTCGCGCGAGGTGGCCGCGATCGCGAAGACCACGGCCGAAGTGGTCGTCGAGTTCTTCCGCAAGCCGGGCATCTGGTTCGCGATCCTGTTCATCATCCTGTTCCGCGCCGGCGAAGGGCAGATCCAGTCGGTCGGCCCGTTGTTCCTGAAGGACGCGCGCGCGGCCGGCGGCCTCGGCCTGAGCACCGACCAGATCGGCGTGGTCTACGGCACGTGGGCCACCGTCGCCTTCGTCGGCGGCAGCATCGTCGGCGGCTATTTCACGTCGTGGCTGGGGCTGCGCCGCTCGATGGTGTGGCTCGTCGTCGCGATGAACCTGCCCAATCTCGTCTACTGGTGGCTCAGCACCGCTCGCCCGACCGACATGAGCCTCATCGCGACGGGCCTGTCGATCGAGATGTTCGGCTACGGATTCGGCTTCGTCGGCATCATCCTGTTCATCATGCAGGTGGTGGCCAAGGGCCGCTTCACCACGGCACACTACGCGCTCGGCACGGGCGTGATGCAGCTCGGCTTCATCCTCTCGGGCACGTGGAGCGGCCAGATCCAGACCTGGCTCGGCTACCAGAACTTCTTCCTGTGGGTGCTGGCCTGCGCCGTGCCGGTGCTGCTGCTGTCGTTCTTCCTGCCGCACCACGACGACGCGGCGGCGGCCACCTCCGCCTGAGATGAACCGTTCGTCCTTCACATGGCCGGCGCTGGTCCGGGCTGTCGCGTCGCTCGTCCTCGTCTCGGCCGCCGGCTGTGCCGCCGTCGGCACCCGGCCGGAGGCGGCGCCCGTGCAGCTGTTCTTCGACGATTTCTCCTACGCCAGCCCTGCCGACATGGCCGCCGCCGGCTGGCAGCTGCGTGACGGCACAGGCCACCCCGGCCTGCCCGGTGGCCGCTTCTCGGCCGACGCGATCGCGCTGCACGACGATCCGCTGCAGGCCGGCAACCGCGTGCTGCGCATGACGGCCCGCACCGATGGCACCGGCCCAGGCACCGTGCAGGCGCAGCTGTGCCACCAGCGCAAGTACCTGCAGGGCACGTACGCGGCGCGCATCCGCTTCAGCGACGCGCCGCGCTCGGGCGTCGACGGCGACCTGGCCGTCGAGTCGTTCTACGCGGTCGCGCCACTGCAGCATGCATTCGACCCCGACTTCAGCGAGCTCGATTGGGAGTACCTCCCGAACGGCGGCTGGGGCAGCGAGAAGACGCGGCTGTATGGCGTGTCCTGGCAGACGGTGCAGATCGATCCGTGGGAAGCGCACAACTCCGCGCACGAGGAGTTCGGATCGTTCGACGGCTGGCATGTCCTGCTGATGCAGGTCACGAAGAACGAGGTGCGCGAATACGTCGACGGCCGCCAGGTGGCGGTGCACGACGGGCGCAACGTCCCCGTCTCGCTCATGACGATCTCGTTCAACCTGTGGTTCGCCGTCGGCGGCACGCTGCCCGAGGGCGGCACGCCGCGCATCTACGACGAGGACATCGACTGGGTGTTCCACGCGAAGGACCAGGTGCTGAGCCCGGCCGACGTCGACGCCCGGGTGCGCGCGCTGCGCGAGCATCACACGGGCCGCACGGACACCGTGCCGGCCCCCAACCCGCCGCTGCCGCAGCGCTGCGACATCTAAGGACACGCACCATGGCCGCCCTCGCGCTCCAGCAGATCCGCAAGACCTACGACGGCGGCGCCGAAGTGATCAAGGGCGTGGACCTCGAGGTGCGCGACGGCGAGTTCATGGTGTTCGTCGGACCGTCGGGCTGCGGCAAGTCGACGCTGCTGCGCATGATCGCCGGGCTCGAGGAGATCACCGACGGCACGCTGTCGATCGGCGATCGCGTCGTCAACGACGTCTCGCCGTCCGAGCGCGGCGTGGCGATGGTGTTCCAGAGCTACGCGCTGTACCCGCACATGACGGTCGGCGAGAACATGGGGTTCGCGCTGAAGATGGCCGGCCGGCCCAAGGCCGAGATCGCCGCGGCCGTCGGTCGCGCCGCGGAGATCCTGCAGATCGGTGCGCTGCTCGATCGCAAGCCCAAGGCGCTGTCGGGCGGGCAGCGCCAGCGCGTCGCGATCGGCCGCGCGATCGTGCGCCAGCCGAAGGTGTTCCTGTTCGACGAGCCGCTGTCCAACCTCGATGCGGCGCTGCGCGTGCAGATGCGCACCGAGCTCGCCCGGCTGCATCGCGAGCTCGGCACGACGATGATCTATGTGACGCACGACCAGGTCGAGGCCATGACGCTGGGCCAGCGCATCGCCGTCTTCAACGCCGGGCGCATCGCGCAGGTGGGCGAGCCGATGGCGCTGTACGACCGCCCCGCCAACCTGTTCGTGGCCGGCTTCCTCGGTTCGCCGAAGATGAACCTGGTCCCCGTGACCGTCAGCGCCAACGACCCCGCGGGCCTGCGCGTGCGCGCGCACGAGGGCGGCGGCGAGTTCGCGCTCGGCGTGCCGGCCGCCGGTGCGGCGCCGGGCACCGCAGCGACGCTGGGCTTTCGTCCCGACCAGGTGGAACTCGCGGCCGCCGGCGCGGGCGCGCTCGAAGGCCAGGTCGATCTCGTCGAGCGCCTGGGCGACGCGACGCTGGTGCACGTGCGCTGCGCCGGCCAGGCCGTGCCGGTCATCGTGCGCCTGCCCGGCCACGCCGAGCCGCTGCCTGCCGGCAGCCGGGTCGCCCTGCGGCCCGACCTCGCGCGCAGCCGCCTGTTCGACAGCGCGGGCGAGGCGTTGGCTCGATGAACGAGGCCCCGCTTCGCGGGGCCTTCTCCTTGCGGCGTCGCCCGATCAGCGCGAAGCGGCGGCGGCCGGCGCGGCCGCGGGGGCCTGCTTGGACTGCAGGTACAGCACCCACAGGTGCGCCAGCTCGGTCAGGCCGTTGGGGCCCTTGACCGACTGGAACGTCTTGAGCGCGTCGGCATCGCGGCCGGTGCGCACCTGCGCGTAGCCCAGGTGCAGCTTGGCGTCCTCGGGCTGCCTCAGGCCGCCCTTGGCGATGCCCTGCTCGATCAGTTGCGCGCCCTTGGCGGGGTTGTCGGTGACCGCCTCGAGCAGGCCCTGCGACACCAGCGCGTTGCCGTCCTTGGCGTTGCGCGCGGCCGTCTCGTTGGCGTTCTGCTGTGCCACGTCGGCCGCGGCGGCCTTCGTGATCTCGGCACGCAGGCGGTTCGCGTCGGCCACTTCGCCGCCGGCGAAAGGCTTGCCCGCGGCGGCGGCGTCCAGCACCTTCTTGGCCTCGCCCGGGTAGCCTGCGCGCGCCGCGATGGCGGCGTAGTTCAGGCGCTCGCGATCGTCGACCTGGCCGAACACCTGCACCTTCAGCCGGTAGTAGTCGAGGATCAGGCGATCGGAGAAGTTGTCGACCTCGCGCACGCGCGGGATCAGGTCACGCCAGTAGTCGGCCTTCGGGTAGTTGACGGCCAGGTGCTCCATCGCGGACACGATGCCCGCCTCGTCCTTCAGCCCCACGTAGGCGCTGTACTCGAGACGCAGCAGCTTCTCGGTGGGCACGCGGCCCGCGGCGTAGGTGGCATCCACCTCGGCGCGGAAGCCCTTGGCGGCGTTCGCGTAGTCCTTGGCGGCGTACTGCGCCTGGGGCAGCAGCTCCTTCAGCTGCGCGTCGTCGCCGCCCGCGTCGAAGTAGCGCTGGATGGCGGCCGCGGCCTTCGGGTACTGCTCGCTGCCGTAGTAGATGCCGGCGAGCGCCTTCAGCATCGCCACGCGGTCTTCGGCCGGCAGCAGCGGGTTGCCGAGGATCGCGTCGTAGTCCGCGGCCGCCGCGGTGTAGTCGTTGATCGAGTATTCGGCCGGGCCGCGCAGGCGCAGCACGAGGTATTTCTCGTACGGGTTCAGGTCGGGGATCGCGTCGAGTTCCTTCAGCTTGGCCAGCGCCGCGACGCCGTTGCCAGCCTTGAGCGCTTCCTGAGCCGCGGTGAACGTGGTGGCGAACGCGGGACGCACGGAATTCACGGGCTGCGAGGCCGCCGGGGCGGCGGAGTCGGCGGCGACGGCGGGGAGCGTGGCGGCCAGGCCGGCGGCGAGGGTCAGCGCCAGCACGGCGCGCGAGTGGAAGGCTCTCATGTCTGTCCCAGGGGAAACGCTGCGCCGAACGCGGAAATGGAGGTCGTCGATGCACGCGGGCGGCGCCCCGGGTGCGAGCAGAAAAGTCTGCCATTGTCCCCAAAACGCGGATCGGGTCGCAAACGCCGACCTGGGGGGCGAAAAATCGCCCGCGCACGGGTGATCCGGGAGCCGGGGAGCGCCAAGCCGGGCAGATCACGTGCCCGGCGGCCGGGTCAGGACGCGTTGAGCTCCGCGACGAAGTCGTAGGTGTCGCCGCGATAGATCGACTGCGACAGCTCGATGGCGCGGCCGTCGCGCAGGTAACCCAGGCGCTCGACGAGCAGCCCGGCATCGCCGACGTCGGCGTCCAGCAGGCGCGCCTGCTCCTCGTTGAGCAGCAGCGCGCGCAGCCGCTGAAGCGCGCGCACCGGGCGGTTGCCGGCCTTCTCGAGCGCGTCGTACAGCGAATTGTCGACCGCCTCCAGCGACGGCAACGCCGCCGCCGACAGCGTGGCGTACTCGAGCGCCATCGGTGCGTCGTCGGCATAGCGCAGGCGGTGGAAGCGATAGACGAGCGAGCCCGGGCTCAGCGCCAGCTTCATCGCTTCTTCCGGCGTGACGGTGCCGCTGGAACGCTTGATCCACTCGCTGCGCGGCGTGCGGCCGCGGGCGCGCATGTCTTCCGAGAACGACGTCAGCTTGGCGAAGTTCTTGTCGATGCGCGTGGAGACGAAGTTGCCCGAACCCTGGCGCTGGTCGAGGAAACCCTCGTCGGCCAGGCCCTGGATGGCCTTGCGCACCGTGATGCGCGAGACGCCGAGGTCGGCGGCCAGCTGGCGCTCGGACGGCAGCGCGTCGTCGGGGCCGAGCACGCGCTTCTCGATGGCTTCGCGTAAAGCGCGCTGCAGCTGTTGGTAAAGCGGCTGACTGCCGTCGGGGTCCAGCGTGTTGAGGAGTTGTGCCAGCGCGCTCATGTGCGTGCCCTTGTTCGTGTTGTCGGGTGCTGCGGATGGGCTCGGTCCGCCGCCGGCCGGGTCAGCCGGGGCGGTCACGAGCCGCAGTCTCACTAGCATACCACTCAGGCACCAAAGGAGAGTCAAGCGCACCGGTCGAGCGAACCAGGGCACCGGGGTGCGGCGGACCGGGTATTTGTGGGCGTTCCACGGGTAAATGAGGTGTTGCCCAAACGCAATATGAGGGTAAACGCATAGAGCACTGGTCTAGACTGGTTGTACAGTGGTACTACCTTATCGCATACCAGGTTTCTAGCCCGAGGGTGCACCGTCTGAGCTCATGGAGAGACGGCACGACCCAAAACCCAACCGGCCGCGTTCCCGAAGAAATGCTGCCATCCGAAAAGAGGAGCCCCATGAAGACGAAACTCACGCCCATTGCTGCCGCCGCCGCGGTCGTGCTCGCTGGCACGATGGCCCCGGCATTCGCGCAGACCGCCGACGCGCCGGCCTCCGCGGCTTCCGCCGCAGCGGCCCCCGCCCCGGCGCCCGCCGCTGCCAAGGACGATGTCCAACGAGTGGAAGTCACGGGCATCCGCGCTTCGCTGCAATCCGCCATCAACCAGAAGCGCGTCGCCGAAACGCACATCGACGTCATCTCGGCCGAGGACATCGGCAAGATGCCCGACAAGAACGTGGCCGACTCGCTGGCGCGCGTGCCGGGCGTGACGATCCTGAACAGCCCGACGGGCGGCTCCGGCGGCTTCGACGAGCGCGATCGCGTGGGCCTGCGCGGCACCAACCCCAGCCTGACGCAGACGCTGCTGGACGGCCACCCCGTCTCCAACGGCGACTGGTTCGTGCTGGACCAGACCGGCGCCGGCGTGGGCCGCAGCGTCAGCTTCTCGCTACTGCCGTCGGAGCTGGTGAGCCGCGTCGAGGTGCACAAGAATTCGGTCGCCTCCGACACCGAAGGCGGCACGGCCGGCTCCGTGAACATCATCACCCGCAAGCCGCTGGAGTTCTCCAAGACGCTGACGCTGGAAGGCAGCCTTGGTGCCGTCTACGCCGACCTGCCGGCCAAGACCGACCCGCAAGCCAGCGCGCTCCTCGCCTGGCGCAACGAGTCCAAGACCTTCGGCGTGATGCTGCAGGCCTTCGACGAGAAGCGCCATCTGCGCCGCGACGGCGTCGAGACGTTCGCCCATGACGGCACGAATGCCTATCCCCCCATCGATGCCACCACGAACGCAACGGCCGTGGCCGCCGGCATCCCCGCGGGCACGAAGTACGTCAACCTGATGGGTGCGGCCCTGTTCACGCAGGAGCGCAACCGCAAGGGCGGCGCCGTCACCGTCGAATTCAAGCCGACCAGCACGGTCGACCTCAGCCTGTCCGGCTTCTCGTCCAAGATGGACGCGAACAACTACAACCGCAACTTCATGCTGACGCCCTTCTGGGCGCTCAACGACTCGAAGCACGCGGGCAACCTGCCGACGATCAGCAACGTCACGATCGACCCCACGAACAACCTGCTGACCTCGGTCGACTACAGCTTCGCGAGCCCCACGGTCGTCGGCGTGTACGACCTGATCTCGCGCAAGGCGTCGGCCTCGACCAACTACCTCAACCTGGACGGCTCCTGGAACGTCACCAACTCGCTGAAGCTGTCCGGCAACGGCGGCGTGTCCAACGGCGAAGGCAAGACGGATACGCAGGACGTCTACGAGGCCGACGTCTACGGCACGCAGGGCGGCTACACGCTCCACGGCAGCGGCTCGGCGCCCTCGTTCGGCATGACCCTCGCGCCGGTGCCCGCCCCCACCGTCGGTTCCGGCCCCGCCGGCGCCTACGCGACGGACTGGATCTTCGGCGACCAGAACGTCGACGTGAAGGACAAGGACACCTGGGGCCAGATCGATGCCGAGTACTCGCTCGACGAGGGCGTGCTGCGCAGCCTGAAGTTCGGCCTGCGCGGCGCCAACCACAAGCGCTATACCGCCCGCCCGATCGTGAACCAGGGCCCGAACTGGGGAACCGACCCCTTCGCCCATCCGCTCCCGGCTTCCGACTACACCGAGACCTACCCCGGCAACTTCGGCAGCGGCCTGGGCAGCGGCTTCCCCACGGGCATCGCCTTCCCGTCGCAAGCCGCCCTGGCGGCCTACGACGCGACGTACGCCAACCGCGACATCTCGCGCCGCATGGTGACGCACGAGTATGACGTGAAGGAAAGGACGAAGGCCGGCTACGTGCAAGGCAACCTGGAAGGCGACAGCTGGAGCGGCAACGTGGGCCTGCGCGTCGTGCAGACCAAGTCCAGCTCACTGATCTGGGTGCCCACCAGCGACACCTCCCTGCCGGGCTATGTCCCGTCGGCGTTCGCCGCCGTCGGCCCGAACTGGACCGATCCCACGGGCTACTACCAGACCTGGCGTGATCGTTCCTACACGGACCTCCTGCCGAGCGCCAGCGTGCGCATCGACGTGACGCCCAAGGTCGTGGCCCGCTTCTCGCTGGCGCGCACGATGACCCGCCCCGACTACACCGCCCTGTCTGCGGCGCAGCTCCTGTCCAACTACTCCGACCCGACCGGCAAGGCCGTGGGCACCGGCAGCAGCGGCAACCCGAACCTCGACCCGGTGCGCTCGACCAACGTCGACGCCAACGTCGAGTGGTACTTCGCGCCGCGCGCCTTCGTGTCGATGGGTGCGTTCCACATGGAGATGAGCAGCTACATCACGGACGGCGTGCTGCGCGTCGTGGAATCGACCGACGTCGTGCCGGCCGGTGGCCAGCAGGGTTCGCCGAGCAACCAGCGCGTCACGGCGCCGTTCGACCTGAACACGTCGGTCAACATGAAGGCATCGGTCACGGGCCTGGAATGGGCGGTCGAGACGCCGGTGTTCGAGAACTTCGGCGTCAGCGCGAACTACACGCTGGCCGACGCGCACGACGCGACGGGCCACGTGCTGAAGGGCGCGGTCAAGCACTCCGGCACCCTGAGCGGCTACTACGAGAACGACATGTTCTCGGCGCGCGTGAACTACAACTACAGCGGCGACAACTACCTGGGTCGCGACCGTGGCACCGACTACTACCAACGCGGTGTCGGCGTGGTGTCCGCGTCGCTGGGTCTCAAGTTCGGCCAGCACCTGGCCTTCAGCCTGGATGCGCAGAACCTGAACGACCCGATCCTGAAGTACTACGGCGACAACAAGGCCGAGCCGCGGGCGATCTACCGCAATGGCCGCCAGTTCTACCTGGCTGCCCACTTCAAGTACTGACCGTCTGATGCCCGCCTCGGCGGGCTTTCGCGACACGGAAAAAGGACGGTCCTCGGGCCGTCCTTTTTCATCTCGCTTCGCGCCGGCACTCGGCTATGCTCGAAGATCAGGCCACGTTTCGCGTTTCCACGATGACTGCGTCCCTTCCTTGCCTGCCCGAATTCCACGGTGTCGACCGCGCCAGGTTCGAGGCCGAGATCCTGCCGGGCGACGCGGCCGTCATCCTGCGCAAGGTCGCCACCGGCTGGCCCGCGGTCGCCAAGGGCCGCGAGTCGCCGCTCGCGCTGGCGCAATATCTCGCCGCGATGGACAACGGCTGTCCCGTGGACGCGCTCATGACGCGTCCCGAGGAAGGCGGCCGGCTCTTCTTCGACGCCACGATGACGGGCTTCAACTACCTGCACACCAAGGTGCCCGTGACGCAGGTGCTCGAGCAGATGTTGCGCTACGCGCAGTTCGAGCGGGCGCCGGCGGTGGCGATCCAGAGCGCGACGATCGAACAGTGCCTGCCCGGGTTCAAGCGCGACCAGGTATTGCCCCTGCTCGACCAAGGCATCGAGCCGCGGGCCTGGATCGGCACCGCTCTGGTCACGCCTGCGCATTTCGACGAGTCGCACAACATCGCCGTCTGCGTGGCCGGGCGCAGGCGCTTCACCGTGTTTCCGCCCGAACAGGTCGCCAATCTCTACATCGGCCCGCTCGACCACGCGCCCGCCGGCAGGCCGATCTCCGTGGTGGACTTCGCCAAGCCGGATTTCGACCGTTTCCCGCGCTTTCGCGACGCGCTGGCTCACGCGCAGGTCGCCGACCTGGAGCCTGGCGACGCCATCTACATGCCGCCGCTGTGGTGGCACCACGTGGAATCGCTGGAGCGCGTGAACATGCTCGTGAACTACTGGTGGGGGCACCCGCCGTCACCCGGGCTCGCCGCGCTGATCCACGCCACCGCCAGCCTGCGTTCCCTGCCGCTCGCCCAGCGCCGGGCCTGGCGCCATCTGTTCGAGCACTACGTGTTCGATGACGAGCGGGACGTCAGCCACATTCCGGCCGACCGTCAGAGCGTGCTCGGCGCGATGAGCCCCGAGGAGCATGCGCGATACCGCAAGTTCATGAGCGAGCAGCTCGCGCGCTGGGATGCCGCGCCGGCCCCATGACCACTGACGCAACGGCACCCCGCATGCGGCACCGCCCCGCCGCCCGCCGGGCGAACCCGCTTCCGGCGCCGCCCGCCGCGCCATGCTCGGCGCGGTCTCAACCCTCCACAGCCCGGACACTGGCCGCGACATGACGGACACCTCCACGCTCTTCGGCACGATGGACACCTGCACGCTCCTCGACCAGGGTGTCGCGCTGCGCACCCGGCCCACCGGCGAACTGCCCGAGCCGCCGATCCGCCACGTCGCGGTGGTGGGCGGCGGCACCGCCGGCTGGATGACCGCGCTGCTGCTGGCCAACTCGAAGTTCGGCGAGCGCCTCGAGGTGACGGTGCTGGAGTCGCCGCAGGTGGGCATCATCGGCGTCGGCGAGGGCTCCACGCCGTGGCTGCGCCGCTTCTTCGAGTCGCTGGGCATCGAGGAGCGCGAGTGGATGCCCGCGTGCAACGCCACGTACAAGAGCGGCATTACGTTCGACGGCTGGTCGACGCGCCCCGGCTACGAGAGCTACTTCCATCCGTTCGCGTCGATCCTGGACAACCTCACGATGCCGCACTTCGTGCACAACGTGCACGCGCGCCTGAACGACGCCGACGTCCCGGCGCATCCCGACCGCTTCTTCATCTCGAACAGGGTGGCGCAGTCCGGCCGCGCCCCGCGGCCGCAGCGCAACTTCCCGTTCGACATCTGGTACGGCTACCACTTCGACTCCACGCTGCTCGGCGCGTTCCTCGCCACGAAGGCGGCCGAGCGCGGGGTCCGGCACGTGGCACGCCACATGACGTCGGTGTCGCTCGACGAGCACGGCGACATCCGCGCCCTGGAGCTCGAAGGCGGTGACACGCTGGCGGCCGATTTCTTCGTCGACTGCACCGGCTTCGCCTCGCTGCTGATCGGCAAGGCGCTGCAGACGCCGTACGTCTCGTTCAAGGAGAACCTGTTCAACGATGCGGCCATCGCGATGCCCACGCCGGCGGACGACGGGCCGCTGAAGTCGCAGACCGTCTCCAGCGCGATGCGCCACGGGTGGGCGTGGAAGATCCCGCTGACCTCGCGCAACGGCAACGGCTACGTCTACAGCAGCGCGCACGTCTCGGCCGACGATGCCGAGACCGAGCTGCGCGCGCGCCTGGGGCTGCTCGACGCCGACGTCCCCGCACGCCACCTGAAGATGCGCGTCGGCCGCTACACGCAGCACTGGAACCGCAACTGCGTGGCCGTCGGCCTGTCGCAGGGCTTCATCGAGCCGTTGGAGGCGACGGCGCTGCTGTTCGTGCAGCGCACGGGGGGGTGGCTGGTCGAGGCCCTCGAGAAGGGCGAGCTCGACGAGCCGGCGCGCGCGCGCTTCAACGACAAGGTCAACGCGCAGTTCGAGGGCACGCGCGACTACATCGTCACGCACTACAAGACGAACACGCGCACCGACACGCCGTACTGGCGCGACAACGCCACCAACACCGCGCTGTCCGACCCGTTGCGCATGCTGCTGGGCGCGTGGCTCGCGAGCAAGCCGCTCGTGGGCGCCATCCGCCAGGGCCAGATCGGTCGGGGCTATCCGACGATGTCGTGGTACTGCCTGCTGGCGGGCGTCGGCCTGTTCCCCGAGGACGCGGACCTGCGCGCGCCGACGTCCCAGGAATCCCAGTACGACCTCGACGGGCTCGACCACCTGCTCGAACGCAGCGTGCTCAACTTCCCCGATCACCGCGAATTCCTGGCGGACATTCCGGCGACCGTGGCGGAGAAGACGTTCCAGGTCTATCAGTGGTGAGTCGAGCGCCGCGGCGCGCGATCGGGCGCAGGCCTTCGCCTGCCCATCGCGACCCGCGGCTCGCGCTCGGGCCGCCTCACGCAGGCCCGGCCCGATTGCGCGACTGACGACGCGCGCCAACGTGGCAGGGGCGGCCCGTGGCCGATCCGGCTCAATGCACCTGCCCGAGCCGGGCGTGTCGCGACTTCCGGATCGCATGCGGTGGCGAGGCTGCACGACACGGCCGACCGAGCAATCCGCGGATCTGCGCCCGCCGCGGGCGCCGGACGGCGAGCCGTTGCGCTTGCGCCGCGCAGATTCTCAGTGAAAACCAGCGATACGCGCCCAGGGTGAGCTCGTATCATCTCCTCATTAAATCAACTCATTTGATTTGAGGGAAAAGGCGAATGCAGCTCCAACGTCATCCGATCGCCGCCGCCGCGGCCCTGGCCCTGCTCGGCGCGTTCGCGCCGGCGCAGGTTCTCGCCCAAGCCGCCGACGCCGCCGCGGCGCCGGCCTCGGCCGCGTCCGCCGCCGCCGCGAAGGAGGACGTGCAGCGCGTCGAGGTGACGGGCCTGCGCGCGTCGCTGGAGCGCTCGCTCGCGCAGAAGCGCAACGCGGACTCGGTGGTCGAGGTGGTCACGGCCGATGACATCGGCAAGCTGCCGGACAAGAACGTCGCCGACGCGCTGCAGCGCGTGCCGGGCGTCAACATCGCGTCGTCGGCCGGCGGCGAGGGCGGCTTCTCGGAGAACGACCGCGTGTCGATCCGCGGCACCAGCCCCAGCCTGACGCAGACGCTGGTCAACGGCCACATGATCTCGTCGGGCGACTGGTTCGTCCTCGACCAGGAAGGCGGCTCGCTGGGCCGCAGCGTCAGCTACGCGCTGATGCCGTCCGAGATCCTCGGCAGCGCCGTCGTCCACAAGAGCGCGACGGCCGATCTGGTGGAAGGCGGCGTCGCCGGCGCCGTCGACATGATCACGCGCCGCCCGCTGGACTTCAAGAAGCAGCTGACCGTCGAGGGCAGCCTCCAGGCGATCTACAGCGACCTGCCAGCCAAGACGGACCCGCAGGCCAACGCGCTCGTGGCCTGGAAGAACGAGAGCGCGACGTTCGGCGCGCTGCTGCAGGTGTTCAGCGAGACGCGGCACGAGCGCCGCGACGGCCAGGAGATCTTCGGCTACGGCGCGATCGACCCGACCTGGGCCGCCGCCGTCGCGGACCCGACGCTCGCCGGCGTCAACGTGCCTTCGGGCATCAACTCCGCGCTGTTCGAGCAGACCCGCAAGCGCCAGGGCGGCCTGGTCGACCTGCAGCTCAAGCCGACGCAGGATCTCACGCTCGACCTCAACGGCTTCTACTCGCACCTGGCCGCGTCGAACTACAACCGCAGCTTCTACAACCAGCCGCTGAACAACCTGATGATCGGCCTGGTGCCGAGCAGCTACAAGGTGGCCAACGGCACGCTGGTGTCGGCCACCTTCGACAAGTCGACCTACCCCGTTCCCAGCGCCACGCCGGATCCCGACCTGTGGGCCAAGGCCCCGGCCACGGTCGACCAGATCTACCGGCCGGGGGCCAGCGCCACCAGCAGCTACCTCGACCTGAGTGGCGACTGGCGCGTCACCGACATGCTCAAGCTGCACGCCCTGGCCGGCACCACCAAGGGCGAGGGCCGCACGCCGCGCGACATCGGCTACGAGGCCGACTTCCTCAACTCCGGCATGAGCTACCAGTTCAACGGCTCCGGCATCGCGACCGTCGCCTTCCCGGGCGGCGACCCGGCGCACTTCAGCGCCGCCAACGTCACCACCGGCGCCGCCTGGGGCTCGAAGGTGCAGACCGAGGACAAGGAGAGCTACGGCCAGGTCGACGCCGATCTCGCGCTCGACCAGGGCGTGCTCGACTCGCTGAAATTCGGCGCTCGCTTCGCGAGCCACTCGCGCGACGTGGAACTGCCGCAGGCCTCCGGTTGCTCGGTGTGCGACGGCAGCACCAACGCGCCGCTGCCCAACTGGTCGGGCCAGACCTATCCGGGCAACTTCGGCAAGGGCCTGGGCGGCAACATCCTCAAGGACGTCTGGCAGCTGAGCCGCGGCGACGTCCTGAACTGGGCGAACCAGTACGACCCGCTGCAGCCGTCCGACACCAGCGAGGTGTGGACCGGCGAGATGCGCCTCAAGGAGCGCGACAGCGCCGCCTACGCGATGGCCAACCTGGTCGGCTCGAAGTGGCGCGGCAACGTGGGCGTGCGGCTGGTGCGCACCCACGAGTCGTCGACCTCGAACCTGCCGGCCGACCTCTATCCAGACCAGGCGCCGCAGGGCCTGAACAACCAGAACGGCCCGTTCGTGCCGGTGACCACCGAGCACACCTTCACCAACGTGCTGCCGAGCGCGAACATCCGCTTCGACGTCACGAAGGACCTGGTGGCGCGCGCATCGATGGCGCGCGTGATGTCGCGGCCCGACTACGGCGCCCTCGTCAGCGCGGTCAACCTCGACGACAACCTGCACACCGGCTCGGGCGGCAACCCCGACCTGAAGCCGATCCTGTCGACGAATTCGGACCTGTCGCTCGAGTGGTACTACGCGCCCAGGGCGCTGCTGTCGGTGGGCGTGTTCTACATGGACATGTCCTCGTACGTGGCCTACGGCAACATCGAGCGCGACTACGTCGACCGCAGCCACACGCTGCCCGGCCAGCCGCCGCTGGTCGCGACCTACACGCTGTCCGTGCCGACCAACGTCGGCGCGACCAACAAGGGCATCGAGCTGGGCTGGCAGGAGACCTTCGGCGTGCTCGGCGGCGAGCTGAACTACACGTACACCGACGGCAAGGTGTCCGACGGCAGCCAGATGGTGGGCAACTCCAAGAACACGTACAACGTCGTGGCCTTCTACGACGACGGCGCGTTCAACGCGCGCCTGGCCTATACGTATCGCTCGTCGTTCCTCGCCGGCCTGAACAACGCATCGATCCAGCACATGGACAACGAGGGCGATCTCGCGGCCTCGGTGAACTGGAAGTTCAACGACCACGTCGAGTTCACCTTCGACGCGCTGAACCTCAACAACCCGAAGCTGAAGTACTACGGCACGGACCGCAGCCAACCTCTCAGCGCGTACTCGAACGGGCGCCAGTACTACCTTGGCGTGCGGCTGTCGCTCTGAGCCGCGTCGGGTGGCCGAAGGATCCGGTACTGCGGCGCGATGGCGCCCGAAACGGGAGATTCGTCGGATCCCGCACGCCGGCGCGGCCGAACGGGCGCCATCGGCACGCCCGGCTCTCTAGAATCGACCCCCTGAATCGAGGGGACAGCATGACCGGGGAACCGCGGCCCATCGCGCGTTGGCGCAACGTCGACAAGCAGATCTTCCATGAGGAGATCGTGCCGCGGGGCGAGCCGGCCGTGCTCGAAGGCCTGGTGCGCGACTGGCCGGCCGTGCGGGCCGCCGCGGCGTCTGCGGAGGACGCGTGCGCCTACCTGGCCGGGCTCGATGCCGGCGTCGAAGGCGATGCCGTGCTCGTGCCCGCCGGCCTGGGCGGGCGCATGTTCTACGAGCCGGACCTCGGCGACTTCAACTTCGCGCGGCGCAAGCTGACCGTCTCGCAGCTGCTGCAGCATCTGGTGCGCTACTCGCACTTCGAGTCGCCGCCGTCGGTCGCGCTCCAGTGCGCGCATGTCGAGCACTGCCTGCCGGCGTTCGAGGCCGCCAATCCGATGCCGTTGATGGACGCGTCGGTGCACCCGCGGCTGTGGCTGGGCAACGCGTTCCTCACGCCTGCCCACATCGACGAGCTCGACAACCTGGCCTGCGTCGTGGGTGGCCGGCGGCGCTTCACGCTGTTCCCGCCCGAGCAGGTCGGCAATCTCTACATCGGCCCGCTGGACTTCACGCCGGCCGGCGCGCCGGTGAGCATGGTGTCGCTGAAGTCGCCCGACTTCGAGCGCTTCCCGCGCTTTCGCGAGGCGCTCGCCGCGGCGCAGGTGGCGGACCTGGAACCGGGCGACGCGCTGTTCATCCCGGCGGTCTGGTGGCACCACGTCGAATCGTTCGACGTCGTCAACGTCCTGATCAACTACTGGTGGCAGCAGTCGGCCTGGGTGCAGGACGAACGCGTCTCGCCGACCAAGACGCTGCTGCATGCGCTGCTGAGCATGCGTCACCTGCCCGCGGCGCACCGCAAGGGCTGGGCCGAGCTGTTCTCCCACTTCGTCTTCGAAGCCGAGCCTGCCGGCCATCTGCCGCCGCAGCGCCAGGGCCCCTTGGCCAGGCTGCCGCCCGAGCGCGTGGACGCGCTGCTGGCCGGCATGGCGCCGCGCTCCGCGAGCGATTGATCCCCTCCGTTCACACGCCGTCGCGCCGCCCCGCGCGTCGCCCCGTGCGATGCAGACCACTGCCACCCGCGGCTTTACAGGCGACAGCGGGTTTGCACCAATAACCACGGCCTCAAGTGGTAGTACATTGGTGCCATGTCGCGCGGAGAGTGGGTCGCCAGTCCTGAGGGCCCGCTCGCGACATCTGGAACGATGGCGGACGAGTGGGTCCGCCCGCCCGAAGTCGATAGCGGGCGCCGCTCCAGTCCGGTGGGTGGAGGTGGGCCGTCAATTCCGGCTCACCTCTTTTTTTTTCCCCTTTCGTGCGGTGCCTGGCCTGGCATGTCCCGCACCGGGCCATCGGCAGGCGAGGCCTCGCCGATCGCGCGACGTGCGAGACCTGACGCCGCCCGACCGGCATCGCCTGGCGGATGGCATCGGCAAAAAAAATCCGGTCGGCACCCCGAAGCGCCGACCGGTTCGCAATGCCCAATGAAAATTGGACTAGCCCGAAAAAATCGTCATCGCGGAAGAGCGGGTTCACCCATGCGCGTCCGCCTTCAGCAGCACACCGATGTTGGGATTGAGCTCGTCGAAGATCGGCAGCGCGGCCGCCCCGAGCGCCGCGGTGTCGTGCCCGGCCAGCCCCGCGATGACGCGCGGCGTCTGGCGGTTGCGGCGCGCCGCCACCGACGTGTGCAGCGGCTCGAGGCGCTCGATCAGCAGCGCCAGCACCGACGACGGCAGGAAGCCGCCGATCACGACCGCTTCCGAATCCAGCATCGACTCCAGGATGTTGACGGCCTGGCGCAAGCGCTGCGCGGCCTCGTCGAGCCAGCGGTCCAGGCGCGCGCGTGCGGCGGGGCTCGGATCGAGCAGCATCTGCGGCGTGGCGTGGGCGAGGTCGCCGATCTCCAACGCCTCGTACGCGGCCTGCAGCGACACGTAGCGCTCCAGGCAGCCATGGTTGCCGCAGGGGCACGCACGACCCTCGGGCACGACGATCATGTGGCCGATCTCGCCGGCGTTGTGGCCCGAGCCCATGTACAGGTGCCCGTCATGGAACATGCCCGCGCCCAGGCCGGTGCCGATGAACACGTAGGTGAAGCTGCGGAACGTGCGCGCCACGCCGTGCAGGCGCTCGCCGATGGCGGCGGCGGTGGCGTCGTTCTCCATGATGACGGGCATGCCGATCGCGGCGCCGACCTGCTGCGCGATCGACAGGTCCTGCCAGCCCGGCAACGCCGTCGGGCCCACGGCGCTCAAGCCCTCGACATCGAACGGGCCCGGCACCGCCAGCCCCAGGCCCAGCACCCGGCTCCAGTCGGCGTCCGACGACTTGCGCAGGGTCTCCACCACGTCGCGTACCAGCGGCAGCGCCTGCTGCGGCGTCGGATGGTCGACCGCCAGCGTGCAGCGGCCGCGGATGCGGCCCGACAGGTCGACCACCACCGCGACCATCATGTTCTGGTCGATCTGCAGGCCGATCGAGTATGCGCCGTCCGGGTTGATGACGAAGGGCGTGGCCGGCTGGCCGCGCGTGCCGCGCTCGGGTGTGAGCGCGTTGAGGAACCCCAGCTTCTGCAGCTCGCTGGCGATGTTGGAGATGGTCTGCGGCGTCAGCGCCGTCAGGCGCGCGATGTCCGCGCGCGTCAGCCGGCCATGCAGGCGGATCGCCTCCATCACGACGCGCCGGTTGTGCGACCGGGCGAACTCGAGGTTGGTGCCGGACAGGCTGGCGACGGGAGGCTTGTTCACCGTGGACATGATGGATGATCCGGGGACGAGTTTATTAAGATAATCAAATTGAAGTAATGCTCGTCAACCCGCATCGGCGGCCGCGTCGTCGATCTCACGGAGGGCCGCCTCGCCCGAAGTCCAGGCCGAACATCTCGCCGCCGCAAGGCCGCGCTTCCCGGGCCGCAGCAGCATTCACCATGGCGAGCGGACGTACGCGATGTCACGGGAAGCGGCTCCCTTGACGGGCTGGCGAACCCGCGCCCGGCCCGGCATCACTGGCACCGCGCGGCGCCCGGGCGGTCGCGCACCGGCACGCCGATCCGCCGCGCCGCAGCCCGCATTCTGTCCCGAGAACGCACGGCCGTGCAGGCGTCCGCTGCGTCCCGGCAGCGCGGCCTCAAGGTGTAAACCCTCAACGATCCCCGCTTGACCGCATCGCAGCCTATGCTGATACTGCAAACAAATTGATTTAACTGCGCATCCGCATGTCCGCCTCCCACCGCTCCGGCCCCTCGCTCGCGCACCGCGCAGGACGGTGGATGGTCGCGCTGCTGCTGGCTGGCGGCGTGGCCAAGGCGTCGGCGCTCGAGCTGTCGATGTGGGTGATGCCGGTGACGACCAACGCCGCGCACGACATCCCCGCGCTCATCGCGCCCTGGGTCGCGGCGCATCCGGGCCTCACGGTGCGGGTGACCGTGCTGGATTGGGAATCGGGCTGGAACAAGATCACCGCGGCCGCCGCGTCGCGCCGCGGCCCCGATCTGCTGGAACTGGGCAGCACATGGATGCCCGCGATCGCGGCGATGGGCGGGCTGGAGCCGCTGTCGGCGGCGCAACTGGCCGAGGTCGACAACGGCGCGCCGTACTACCCGCAGCTGTGGAAGACGACGCAGGTGTTCGGCCGCCCCGGCGTCTACGGCGTGCCCTGGTACGCGGACGTGCGCGCCGCGTTCTACCGCACCGACGTCTTCCGCCAGGCCGGCGTCGACCCGGCGCGGGCTTTCGCCGACTGGCAATCCTTCCGGGACGCGCTGCGCAGGATCAACGGCATCACGGTCGGCGGCAAGCGCGTCGCCGCGCTCGCCTACGCGGGCAAGAACGACTGGAACGTCGTGCACAACCTCGCCCCGTGGATCTGGAACGCCGGTGGCGACGTGCTGACCGCCGACGCCAGGCACTCGGCGCTGGACACGCCGCAGGCGCTGCGCGCGATCGACTTCTACTCGCAGCTCGCCGTCGAGGGCCTGGTGCCGTCGAACGCGCTCGAGAAGGACTCCGACATCCTCGAGGGCGCCTGGGTCGGCGGCGACTACGGCGTCATCTTCTCGGGGCCGTGGCTGATGCGCCGCATCCTCGAGGCACCCGCGGGCTCGGTCGTGCGCGAGCACTTCGACGTCGCGCCCTATCCCGCGGGCCCGCACGGCCACGCCACGTTCTTCGGCGGCTCGAGCCTGGCCATCTTCAAGGGCTCGCGCCACAAGGACGAAGCCTGGGACCTCGTGAAGTACCTCGGCGGCAAGCAGGCGCAGGTGCGCCTGTCGCTGCTGTCGTCGATGATGCCCGCGCGCATCGACGCGGCCAACGACCCGGCGTGGACGGCGCGCCACCCGGCATTCGCGAAGCTGACCGCGATCGCCGCCGACGGCCGCGCGTATCCGCCGATCCCGGCCTGGGGGCCGCTCGAGACGGTCTACACGAAGCACCTGGGCCAGCTCGCGGAGCTCACCTCGGGCATCGGCGACAAGTACAGCGAGTCCGCCATGCACGCGCTCATCGCCGACACGGTCTCCGAGGCGAACAAGGTCCTGGAGGAGGCCGATTGACCGCCGTCTCCGAACCCGGCCTGGGCGCGCTCGCGAGCCCGCACGCGAGCGCCCGCGCGCGCCGCCGCCGCAAGGTGGACGCGTTCCCGTACCTGCTGCTCGCGCCCGCGGCGCTGATGATGGTGATCGTCAACCTGGTGCCCATCATCCAGGGCTTCCGGATGTCGATGCTTAAGCTCAACCAGTACACGTTGAGCCAGTTCATGGACGCGCCCTTCGTCGGCCTGCGCAACTACCGCGGCGTGCTGTTCGACCCCGCCAACCCCGTTCACACGGGCATGCTGGGCGCGCTGCGCAATACCGCGCTGTACGCCATCCTGGTGACGGCGTGCGCCGTGGCCATCGGCCTGGGCGTGGCGCTGCTGCTCAACCGCGACTTCCCCGGCAAGGCCCTGGCGCGCACGCTCCTGATGCTGCCGTGGGTGGTGCCCACCTACGTCGTCGGCACCCTGTGGGGCTTCATGTGGCAGCGCGACGAGGGCATCGTCAACCACGTGCTGGTCGACGTGCTGCACGTGATGGACCACAAGCCGTTCTGGCTGATCGGCAGCAACACCTTCTTCGCGATCGTCATCCCCACCGTGTGGCGCGCATGGCCGGTGCTGATGCTGATCTTCCTGGCCGCGCTGCAGGCGGTGCCCGAGGAGCTGTACGAGGCGGCGCGCCTGGACGGCGCCAGCGCGTGGCAGCGCTTCCGCCACATCACGCTGCCCGCGCTCAAGCCGGTGATCGTGATCCAGGTGATGTTCCAGATCATCGACAACATCTACTCGTACAACATCGTGGCGATGATGTTCGGCAAGGGCGCGGGCTATCCCGGCGAGTGGGGCGACCTGCTGATGCCGCTGCTCACGCGCCAGAGCTTCAGCTACTGGCGCTTCGGCGAGGGCGCCGCGGTGTCGTTCGTGATGATGGCCGTGATGCTCGTCTTCGTCGCGGTGTGGATGAAGACGTTCCGCCGGAGCATGACCGATGAAGCGTAAGGCGCAGCAGAACGCGCTCGACGCGCTGGTGTGGGCGATCGTCGTCCTCACGCTGTCGCCCGTGGCGTTCATGGTCTACGCGTCGCTGTCGGACTACAACGACGTCGTCGCCGGCCACCTGCTGGACGCCGGCTTCACGCCGCACTGGTCGAACTACCGCGAGATGTGGGTCAACGTCGACTTCCTCGCGTTCCTGCGCAACAGCCTCGTCATCTGCGGCATCACCACGCTGCTGTCCACCGTCCTCGCGGCCTTGGCGGCCTACGCGCTGGCGCGCTTCCGCTTCCGCGGCAACCACGCGTTCAGCGTCGCGGTGAGCACGACGCAGGTCATCCCCGGCATGCTGTTCTTCCTGCCGCTGTACATGCTCTACATCCAGATCGACGATGCCGGACTGCCGATGATGAACACGTTCCACGGCATGATCTTCCTGTACACGGCGATGTTCACGCCGGCCAGCATCTGGATCATGCGCGGCTTCTTCGTGTCGATTCCGCGCGAGCTGGAGGAGGCCGCGATCATCGACGGCTGCTCGCGGCTGGGCGCGTTCGTGCGCGTGGTGCTGCCCATCAGCGCGCCGGGCCTGATCGCCACCGCATCGTTCGTGTTCCTGCTGGCCTGGGACGAGGTGTTCTTCGCCTGGGTGCTGACGTCGTCGCCCGACGTGCAGACCGTGCCCGTCGGCCTGCGTCTGTACATGGGCCAGCACGCCACGCGCTACGACCTGATGATGGCCGCGGCCGTCGTCAGCGTCATCCCCGTCCTGCTCACCTTCTTCGCCTCGCAGCGCTGGTTCATCAAGGGCCTTGCGGCGGGTGCCGTCAAGGGCTGATTCCATCTCCATGACCTCTCAGACCATTCCCGCCGCCACGCCCGGCCTCGCCGCATCCAGCGCCCCGCGCGTGCTCGCATTCGACGTCGGCGGCACCTGGGTCAAGTTCGGCATCGTCGACGCCGACGGGCGCCTGCTGTTTTCCGAACAACTCGCCACGCAGAGCGAGCCCGACGGCAAGGCGCTGCTGACGCGCCTGCTGGCCATCGCCGAGCCGTTGGTGGCGCGCCACGCGCCGGCGGGCATCGCGTTCTCCACGCTGGGCATCATCGATGCGGCCGAAGGCCGGCTCGTCGGCGCGGTGGAGGCCATCGCCGGCTACTTCGGGCAGTCGCCCAAGGAATGCTTCGAGCGCGCGTTCGGCGTGCCGGTGGTGGTCGAGAACGACGGCAACTGCGTCGCCCTGGCCGAGGGCTGGACGGGCGCGGCCGCCGGCGTGCGCCACTACCTCGCGCTGACGCTGGGCACCGGCATCGGCGGCGGCATCGTGATCGACGGCCGCCTGTACCGCGGTGCGAACGGCGCGGCCGGCGAGTGGGGCTACATGCTCGTCGATGGCAAGGTGTGGGAGGACCACGCCTCGCCGCGCGGCCTGGCCGCGGCCGCCGACAAGGCCCGGCCCGGCTGCGGCCTCGACGCGGAGGGCGTGTTCGCCGCGCGCGACCGGGGCGACGCCGAGATGGCCGCCGTCGTCACCGCCTGGTTCGGCCTGCTCGCCACGGGCCTGGCCAACCTGCTGTTCGCGTTCAACCCGTCGCGCGTGGTCATCGGCGGCGGCATCACCGCGCGCGGCCCGGCCTTCCTGCAGGAACTGCGCGCCGAGATGCGCCTGCGCCTGCGCCCCGAGTTCTACCGCATGTGCGACATCGAGCTCGCCTCCGCCGGCAACCAGGCCGGCCTGCTGGGCGCGGCGCGGCTGTGGCTCACGCAACATGGCGGACCGGCCACGGCGGCCGCCAACGAAGGGACGTCATGCAGGTCCTGATCAACCACGTCGGCTTCGCGCCGTCGTCGGCCAAGCGCGCGATCGTGCAGCACGGCGCGCCGCTGCAGGCACAGGCGTTCTCGGTGGTCGACCTGCGCACGCGCGAGGTCGTCCTCGGCGGAATGACGGCGCCCGTCGCGCCTGTCGAGGGTTGGATCGGGCGCCATTTCGCGCACGCCGACCTGAGCGCTCTGACGCGTCCCGGCCGCTACGCCGTGATGCTGGATGGCACCTGGCCGCCGGCGCAGTCGCAGCCGTTCGAGATCGGCGAGCACCTGTTCGGCAGCCAGATGCTGTCGGACATCGTCCACTACTTCAAGGGCCAGCGCTGCACCGGCCTGTTCGACGACGCCGACCGCCGCGCGCCGCTGCTGGACACGCGCGAGCCGCGCGACGTGCACGGGGGCTGGTACGACGCCTCGGGCGACTGCTCGAAGTACCTGTCGCACCTGTCGTACGCCAACTTCATGAACCCGCAGCAGACGCCGCTCGTCACGTGGACGCTGCTGGCCGGGCGCGACCGGCTGCCGCCGCAGTCGAAGTGGCTGGACGAGCGCATCGTCGACGAGGCGCTGCACGGGGCGGATTTCCTCGTGCGCATGCAGGCGCCCGAGGGCTTCTTCTACGTCACGGTGTTCGACCGGTGGAGCAAGGACGAGCACCAGCGCGAGATCTGCTCCTACGCGACGCAGAAGGGCATCAAGTCGGCCGACTACCAGGCCGGCTTCCGCCAGGGCGGCGGGATGGCGATCGCCGCGCTGGCGCGTGCGGCGGGCGCACACCGCGACGGCGAGTTCACCCGCGCGCAGTACCTGGCGGCGGCGATCCGCGGCTTCGAGCTGCTCGAGGCGCGCAACGCGGAATTCCTCGACGACCACGCCGAGAACCTGATCGACCACTACTGCGCGCTGCTGGCCGCCAGCGAACTCCATGCGCGCACGGGCGACATCCGTTGGCGCCAGGCGGGCGACGTGCGCGCCCGGGCGATCCTCGAGCAGCAGGACGACGCCGGCTTCTTCTGGTGCGACCGCGACCGCACGCGCAGCTTCTTCCATGCGAGCGACGCCGGCCTGCCGGCGCTCGCGCTGATGCGCTGGCTCGACTGCGACCCGGGACCCGCGCGCGCCGCCGAAGTCCGCGCCGCGGTGCTGCGCGCGCTGCGCTTCGAACTCGCCATCACGCGCGCCGAGCCCAACCCGCTCGGGTATCCGCGCCAGCATGTCGTCATGCCGGGCCGCGAGGCCGCCACGCGGTTCTTCGTGCCGCACGCCAACGAGAGCGGCTACTGGTGGCAGGGCGAGAACGCCCGCCTCGGTTCGCTGGCCACCGCGGCGCGCGCCGCACGGTCGCTGCGCCTGGCAGACGCCGCCTTCGATGCCGACCTGGCCGACTACGCACAGAACGCCCTCGACTGGCTGTTCGGCGCGAATCCGTTCGACACCTGCATGCTGCAGGGCTGGGGCCAGAACCCGCCGCGCTACGAGCCCGGGTTCTGGAACGCGCCCGGCGGCGTCTGCAATGGCATCACATCCGGCCTCGCCGACGAGGACGACATCGATTTCCGCAAGCCCGAAGAGACCGAACCGGCGCACTCGTGGCGCTGGACCGAGCAGTGGATTCCGCACGCCGCGTGGCTGTTCTGCGCGCTGTCGTACGGGAAACCGCCGCCGTCGACAACATTCCATCCCATCGACGCGGACAGACGCTGACCCCGGAGCTTCTGTAGCCGCCTTTCGAGGCTGCCATGTCCTTTCGCCTGAACCCCTTCGCATCGGCGGCGTTGCTGATGACCGGAGCGATCTCCCCTGCATTCGCGCAACCGGCCGCGCCCGCGCCGCAATCCGCGGCGTCGGCCGCCGCAGCGCCCGTCGAGGAAACCCAGACCGTCGAGGTCAAGGGCATCCGCGCGTCGTACGCCTCGTCGCTGAGCAACAAGAAGAGCGCCGACGCCGTGGTCGAGGTCGTCACCGCCGAGGACGTGGGCAAGCTGCCGGCCAAGAACGTGGCCGACACCGTGCAGCGCCTGCCCGGCGTCAACATCAGCTCCAACTCCGGCGGCGACGGCGCCTTCGCCGACGCCAACCGCGTGAGCATCCGCGGCACCGCGCCATCGCTGACGCAGACCCTCGTCAACGGCCACAGCGTGGGCTCGGCCGACTGGTTCATCGCCAACCAGGGCGTCAACGGCGGCGCCTCCGGGCGCAGCGTCAGCTACGACCTGCTGCCGGCCGAGATCGTCGGCAAGGTGACGGTCTACAAGACTTCGCAGGCCGACCTGATCGAAGGGGGCGCCACGGGCTCGGTCGACATCGAGACGCGCTCGCCGCTGAGCCTGGCCAAGCAGGTGACCGTCGACGGCTCCATCAACGCGGTCTACAGCACCTCCACGCGCAAGACCGACCCGCAGGTCAGCGGCCTGGTTGGCTGGAAGAACGACGCCAAGACCTTCGGCGTGCTGCTGCAGGCGTTCTCCGAACGCCGCCACGACCGCCGCGACGGCCAGGAATTCCTCGGCTACAACACCGTGTCGTTCCAGGACATCTTCGGGCTGGCGCCGGTCGACAACCCGAACAACGACCCCGCGATCACCGCGCAGAACGCGGCCAACGCCGCGGCGCTGGCGGCCAAGCAGGCCCAGTACCCCGGCCTCGACGGCGCGACCTTCGCCAACAACGTCAACGCGACGCTGCTCGAGATGAACATGCAGCGCAAGGGCGCGATGGTCGACCTGGAGCTCAAGCCCACCAGCCGGCTGCGGCTGGACTTCAACGGCTTCTACTCGAAGCTCACGGAGACCAACCAGGACTCGAGCCTGGAGACCGAGCAGACCGCGCTGATCGGCATGGGCGTGCTGCCTGACACGTACCAGGTCAACTCCGGCGGACTGCTGACGCAGGCGACCTGGAACCAGTCGTCGATGCCGGACTACGCCTCGACCGGCGCCTACGTGGCCGACTACGACAAGTACTACCGCCCCGGCGAGAACGCACGCGTCTACTACGCGGACATCGACGTCGATTTCGCCGCCTCCGACACGCTGCGCATCACCGGCAAGCTCGGCAAGACCCAGGCCGTCGGCGCGACGCCCAACGAGTACGCCTACGTGACCAACGTCGGCAATACCGGCCTGAGCTACAAGATGAACGGGTTGCTGACGCCGGCCGACGTCTCGTTCCCGGGTTACGCCAACACCGGCAACTACAACGACCCGCACCTGTTCCTGGCCTACGACGGCCTCAACAAGGTGAAGTCGACCGACCAGGAAACCTATTTCCAGACGGACGCGGAATGGGCCACCGAGGCGGGCGTGCTGGACGCGCTCAAGTTCGGCGTGCGCCTGACCAACCACCAGCGCAGCGTGCTCGACTACTACAACGACGGCTGCGAGGCGGTGATCCCCGACAACACCTACACCCAGTGCAACGGCATCGCGCAGTGGGCCGGCCAGGTCGAGAACCGCTACGGCCAGGGGCTGCACGGCGGGCCGGGCTTCCTCACCAACATCTGGCAGCTGAGCCCGTCCGAGATCACGAGCTACGTCAACGCGCCCGGCAACCTGCCGGCCTCGTCGCTGCCGTACTCGTGGCCCAGCAGCTTCGTCGTCAACGAGAAGACGCAGGCGCTGTACGGCATGGCCAAGCTGGTGGGCACGCAGTGGAAGGGCAACGCGGGACTGCGCGTCGTGCGCACGCAGCAGGTCGCCCACTACAACGAGGGCTCGGACGCGGCCGGGCCCGGCGACACGATCTTCCCGGATCCCCACAACGGCGACTACATCCACGTGACGACCCGCAAGACCTACACGGACCTGCTGCCCAGCGCCAACCTCAGCTACGACTTCACCAACAAGCTGATCGGCCGGTTCGCCGCGTCGCGCACGATCACGCGCGCCGACTACACGGATCTCGCCGGCGCCGTGAGCCTGAACGGCCAGAACGGCACCGGCTCGGGCGGCAACCCGCAGCTCAAGCCGGTGCGCTCCACCAACTGGGACGCGTCGCTCGAGTGGTACTTCGCGCCGCAGTCGCTGCTCGAGGTGGGCGTGTTCTACATGGACCTGACGTCCTACATCGGCTACGGCCAGACCACGGTGCTGGCGCCCAACCTGCAGCAGAACCCGATCGTCTCGACGCCGACGTATCCGTACACCGTCGCGCAGCCCGTCAACGACAAGGGCACGAACAAGGGCTTCGAGCTTGCATGGCAGCAACCGATCGCCTACGGGTTCGGCGTCAACCTGAACTACACGTACGCGCTGGGCCGCGATTCCAACGGCGCGCCGTTGGCCGGTTCGTCCAGGCACACGTACAACGCCGAGGGCTGGTACGAGAACGACTTCCTCAGCGCGCGGCTGACCTACAGCTACCGGTCGGACTTCCTCACGGGCATCGTCAGTGCCCTGCCCCAGTACGTGGCCGGCGCGGGCGACGTCTCGGCGTCGATCAACTGGAAGCTGACCGACCAGCTGTCGCTGTCGTTCGACGCGAAGAACCTGACCGGCGAGCTCGCGCGCCAGTACGTCGTCCGCAAGGACATGCCCGCGGCCATCTACAACAACGGCAAGCAGTTCTACCTCGGCTTGAAGTACTCGCTGTGACCCGCCCGCGCGCGTCACGCGCGCGCGGGCACCAACCTGGAACGACCCGGTGATCATCGCCCTGTCCCGCCAGCGCATCGCGTCGATCGACGCGTTCCGCGGCCTCACCATCCTCGTGATGGTCTTCGTCAACCAGCTCGCAGGCGTCAGCGGCGTGCCGCAGTGGGCGCGCCACATGAAGGCCGACGCCGACGCGATGAGCTTCGTCGACGTCGTCTTCCCGGCCTTCCTGTTCATCGTGGGGATGTCGATCCCGTTCGCGCTGAACCAGCGCCAGGCGCGCGGCGACGACGGCGCGGCGCTGCAGCGCCACGTGCTCGCCCGCTCGCTCGGCTTAATCGTGCTCGGGTTCTTCATGGTCAACGCGGAGGACGGCTTCAACCCGGCGCACATGCCCATCAACATCGGCTGGTGGTCGCTGGGGCTGTACCTGTGCACGTTCCTGGTCTGGGGCGTCTACGGCCGTGCCGAGCCCGGCGGCGTCAACACCTGGCGCGCCGCCGGCGTGCTGGGATTGCTGGTGCTGTGCTGCACCTGGCGCGGCGGCCCGGACGGCAAGGCGTGGATGACGCACCAGTGGTGGGGCATCCTCGGGCTGATCGGCTGGTCCTACCTGATCTCGGCCTCGGTCTACCTTGCGGGCCGCGCGCGCGTCGCGGTGCTGCTGCTCGCGACCGCGGCCTGCATCGCGGTCTACGCGCTGTGCCATGCGTTTCCCGCCGCGGCGTATCCGGACTGGTCGGACCTGACCGACTGCGGAGGCCTGGTCTGCGAAGCCTCGCTCACCCTGCTGGGCACCGTCACCAGCCTCGTGTTCTTCGCGCGGCCCGAGGAGGTCGCGCCGCTGCGGCGCTTCGGCCAGGCGGCGCTGCTGGTCGCCGCCTGCGTGGCCGCGGGCGCGTGGCTGCGGCCGGCGTACACCATCTCCAAGATCTACGCGTCGCCCACCTGGTGCCTGTATTCGGCGGCGATCTGCATCGTGCTGTTCGCGGCGCTGTACAGCGCCATCGACCTGCGCGGCCACGCGCCCTGGACGCGCTGGCTGGCGCCGGTGGCGGCACAGCCGTTGGTGGCCTACCTGATCCCGTTCGTGGTGGTCGGCCTCGAGGACGCGCTCGGCACCGGCTTGCCGGACGTGCTGAACCACGGACCGCTGGGCGTCGGGTTCTGCGTGCTGTTCGCGTTGTTCGTTCTTGGAGCAACCGCATTGATCACTCGCAAGCTGCGGCTCCAGCTCTGACAACTACGCGACAAAGTCCCTGGATTTCGCCTTGCCGGCGGCCCGCAACCTTTGCATACTGGCCCCGACGACAACAAATACTGCCCGGGGCACCCGCCCTGGCGCGCCAGGAGACTGCATGTTCAATCGCCGGCCCCCGCCGCCCGCCGTCATGCCGACGCAGCAGTCGGGCCCCGACTTCACGGCGGCGATCCGCGACATCGCCGGCAAGGCGTCCGAACTCGGGCGCGGTGCCGCCGAGCTCGACGGCACGATCGAGGACGTCGTGGCCTCCGGCAGCCGGCAGGTCACCGAGATCGGACAGCTCGCCGCCGACATGCAGGCGATGATGAAATCCAACCGTGCGATCGAATCCAGCGGCGAAGCGAGCCGCGTGGCGATGGGCCAGGCGCGCGACGCGGTGGCGCAGGTCGGCCAGGGCGTGCTGGGCGTGGTCACCTCGCTGCGCGACGTGGCGGCCGCCGCCACCGACATCACGCAGATCGCACTGCAGACCCGGCTCGTCGCGTTCAACGCCACGGTCGAGGCCAAGCGCGCCGGCGAGGCGGGCGCGGGCTTCGCCGTGGTGGCCGAGGCCGTCAAGGATCTCGCGGCCAAGGTGGAGCAGTCGTCCAAGCTGATCATGTCGACCGTCACGCAGCTCGACGCGCGCATCGACAGCCTGGCCGCCAGCATCACGGACAACAAGGACGCCGCGACGCACAGCGCATTCCACCAGGCGCTCGCGCAGGTGGAGGCCAGCGTCAACGAGATCGCCGCGGCCACGCAGCGCAACCTGCAGACGTGCCAGGCTGTGACCACCGAGGTGGCCACCGTCGCGGCGTCGGTCGCGGCCAACGCGGAGACGCTCAAGCGCGTCAATGCCAACACGCGCAGCTTCCTGCAGGCCTCCGAGGCGCTGGCCGAGATCACCAACGACTGCGGCGCCGTCACCACCGACACGCCCTTCATCGAGGCCGTCCAGCGTGGCGCGGCGCGCCTGTCGCAGGCGCTGGAACAGGCGGTGGCCGAGCGCCGCATCTCGATGGCCGACCTGTTCGACGAGAAGTACGTGCCGGTGCCGGGCAGCAATCCGGCGCAGGTCATGACGCGTTTCGTGGCCCTCACCGACGAGCTGTTCCCGCCGGTGCAGGAAGAGCTGCTGGCGTTCGATCCGAAGGTGATCTTCTGCGCCGCGGTCGACCGCAACGGCTTCCTGCCCACGCACAACCTGAAGTTCTCGCAGCCGCAGGGCGCCGACCCGGTGTGGAATGCGGCGAACGCGCGCAACCGCCGCATCTTCAACGACCGCACGGGCCTGGCCGCCGGCCGCAACGAGCGCCGCTTCCTGCTGCAGACCTACCGGCGCGACATGGGCGGCGGGCACCGGGTACTGATGAAGGACCTGTCGGCGCCGATCATCGTGCAGGGGCGGCACTGGGGCGGGCTGCGGCTGGCGTATTCGTTCTGAGGCGGCGGCGGTTCTTGCGACGCGCTGAAGCCGCACCCCGGGACGCGTTGATCCTGCGACTTCGCGCAGGATGACGCTGTCTCGGTGTCATCGGGACGACGCTCCCGGGGGCTGTCAAACAAGCTACTTTGTCATCCTGCGCGAAGTCGCAGGATCCACCGCGGCCACGGGCGCTGCCGACCGCGCCAGCGCCAACCTGACAAAACCGTCATTTCCCGGTCAGCGTGGGGTCCCCCGGCAAGACTAGAGTGCAGCCTGTCGCGCTCACTCACGAAGTCCTTCCGGCCATGCCCCTGCGTCCCTCCCTGCTCGCCCTGGCGGCCGCCGCGCTGCTGTCGGGCTGCGTCGCCGGACCCAATTACGTGCGGCCGACGCTGCCGGTGCCTGGCGCCTACAAGGAGGCCGGCGACTGGAAGCCCGCCGACCCGCGTCCGGCCGCCAGCGGGCTGGCCTGGTGGCAGGCCTACGGCGACCCGGTGCTGGACGGCCTCGAGGCCGACGCCGATCGGGCCAACCAGAACATCCGCCAGGCCGAGGCCGCGTGGCGCCAGGCCAGGGCGCTGGCCGATGCCGACCGCGCCGGGCTGTTCCCGTCGCTGGGCCTGAACGCCGGCGCCCAGCGCGCGCGCACCAACGCCAACGGCGTGCGCACCGGCGATGCTTACTCGCTGGGCCTGGCCGCGAGCTGGGAGCCCGACCTCTGGGGCAGCGTGCGCCGCCAGGTGGAGGCCGGCGATGCCGGCGCGCAGGCGAGTGCCGACGATCTCGCCGCCGCGCGCCTGAGTATCCAGACGACGCTGGCGCAGGACTACCTGCAGCTGCGTGTCGCCGACCAGCAGCGCGATCTCTACGCCTCGACCGTCGAGGCCTACGGCAAGGCGCTCAAGCTCACGCGCGCGCAGCACGCCGCGGGCGTGGCGCTGCAGTCGGATGTCGCGCTCGCCGAGGCGCAGCTCGCGCAGGCACAGGCCGCGGCGGTCGACATCGAGGCCACGCGCGCCCAACTCGAGCACGCCATCGCCGTGCTCACCGGCCGCGCCCCTGCGCAGTTCACGCTGGCGGCGCTGCCCGCCGGCCAGCCACTCGCGCTGGCGCTGCCCGCCACGCCCGCAGGCTTGCCGTCCGCGCTGCTGGAGCACCGGCCCGACATCGCCGCGGCGGAGCGTCGCGCCGCTGCGGCCAACGCGCAGATCGGCGTCGCCAAGGCCGCGTACTTCCCGCAGCTGACGCTCAGCGCCAGTGGCGGCTTCAGCGCGGCGGCGCTCGGCAACCTGTTCGACACGCCAGCGCACGTGTGGTCGCTCGGCGCCGCGCTGGCGCAGACGCTGTTCGACGGCGGCCTGCGCGGCGCCCGCACGTCGCAGGCCGAGGCCGCCTACGACGTGGCCGTCGCGCAGTACAAGCAGACGGTTCTGGGCGGTTTCCAACAGGTCGAGGACCAGCTCGCGCTGCTGCGCCTGCTCGACCAGGAGGCGACGCTGCAGGACCAGGCCGTGCGCGCGTCGCAGCAGGCCGAGCGGCTCGCGCTGGCGCAGTACCGCGCCGGCACGGCCAGCTATCTCGGCGTGGTGACGGCGCAGACGCTGTCGCTGAACAACCAGCGCAGCGCCGTCCAGCTGCGCGGGCGCCTCGTCGCCGCCAGCATCGCGCTCGTCGCCGCCACGGGCGGCGGCTGGAGCGCCACCGATTCCACCGCTGTCGCGGCCACCCCCGCGCAGCCGCAATGAGCCGAACTGCCATGAGCACCCATTTCTCCCGCCACCGCACCACCTGGGCCCTCGTCGCGATCGCGCTCGCGGTGCTCGCCTTCGGACTGTGGTCGATCGAACGGCCGGCCAACGCGGCCGACGACGCGAAAGGCAAGGGCAAGCGCGACGAAGGCCCCGTCGCGGTCACCACGGCGCTGGTCAAGCCGCAGGACGTGCCGATCTACCGCACGGGCATCGGCACCGTGACGCCGACGGCCTCCGTCACCGTGAAGGCGCGCGTCGACGGCCAGCTGGACAAGGTCGCGTTCACCGAAGGCCAGGACGTGCGGAAGGGCCAGCTGCTGGCCCAGCTCGACCCGCGCACGCTGCAGGCGCAGCTGCTGCAGGCGCAGGCCGCCAAGGCCAAGGACCAGGCCACGCTCGCCAACGCGCGCATCGACCTGAAGCGCTACGAGACGCTGGTTTCGCAGGACGCCGCCACGCAGCAGCAGTTCGACACGCAGAAGGCGCTGGTCAACCAGCTCGACGCCAGCGTCAAGGCGGACGACGCGGCCGTCAACGCGGCGCAGGTGCAGCTGGGCTTCACCACGATCACCGCGCCGATCGGTGGCCGCGTCGGCGCGCGCCTGGTCGACCCTGGCAACATCGTGCACGCGGCCGACGCCACGGGCCTGGTCGTGATCAACCAGATCGACCCGATCTCGGTCGTGTTCACGCTGCCCGACGATGCGGTGCAGGAGACGATCCACGCGCTCGACACGAACAAGCCCGTGTTGGTGCAGGCCTTCCCGCGCGACGGCGGCAACATGCTGGGCGCGGGCCATCTCACGCTGCTGAACAACCAGATCGATACCTCCACCGGCACGGTGCAGCTCAAGGCCAGCTTCCTCAACGGCGAGCACAACCTGTGGCCGGGCCAGTACGTCAACGTGCGCCTGATCCTGGGCACTCGCTCGAAGGCGCTGACGGTGCCCGAGCAGGCAGTGCAGCGCAGCCAGAGCGGCGTGTACGTCTACGTGGTCGACGAGCAGACGAAGACGGTGCAGAGCCGCGTGATCGCGCTGACGCAGATCCAGGACGGCCTCGCGGTGATCGCGTCGGGCGTGAGCGCCGGCGACCGCGTCGTCGTCGACGGCCAGTACAAGCTCAAGCCCGGCTCGCGGGTGACGGAGGTGGCCCGGGCCGCCTCGGGCGCGGCTTCGGGAGCCCGCAAGTGAGCGTCTCGTCCGGCTTCATCAAGCGGCCGATCGGCACGACGCTGCTCGCGCTGGCCCTGCTGCTGGTGGGCGTCGCGGTGTTCCCGCTGCTGCCCATCGCCCCGCTGCCGCAGGTCGACTTCCCCACCATCCAGGTGTCGGCCAACCTGCCGGGCGCCAGTCCGGAGACGATGGCGTCCAACGTGGCGCAGCCGCTGGAGCGCAACTTCTCGCTGATCGCGGGCCTGTCGCAGATGACGTCGACCAACGCGATCGGCTCGACCCAGATCACGCTGCAGTTCGACCTCAACCGCTCGATCGACGCCGCCGCGCTCGACGTGCAGGCCGCCATCAATGCGTCGACCGGCCAGTTGCCGGCCAACCTGCCCAGCCCGCCCACCTTCCGCAAGGTCAACCCGGCCGACTCGCCGATCATGCTGCTGACGGTGCAGTCGAAGACGCTGCCGCTGATCGAGGTCAACGACTTCGCCGACAACATCCTGGCGCAGCAGATCTCGCAGATCTCCGGTGTCGGCCAGGTGCGCATCGGCGGCGCGCAGAAGCCGGCGATCCGCATCCAGGTCGACCCGGCCCGGCTCGCCGCGATGGGCATGAGCCTGGAGGACGTGCGCACGGTGATCGGCACGATGTCCGTCAACCAGCCCAAGGGCACGATCGACGGCGCGACGCAGAGCTTCACCGTCTACACCAACGACCAGCTGCTGGCGGCCAAGCCGTGGAACGACATCGTGCTCGCGTACCGGCACGGCGCGCCGATCCGCGTGCGCGACATCGGGGTGGCCGTGGATGCGCCCGAGGACAACAAGGTGCACGCCTGGGCCTACGCCGGCGCGGGCGCGCCGGACAGCACGATCCAGAACGGGCGCGGCATGATCCTGGTGATCACCAAGCAGCCCGGCGCCAACGTCATCGAGACGGTGGATGCCATCAAGAAGGCGCTGCCGCGGCTGGAGGCGTCGATCCCGCCCACCGTCGAGGTCAACACGCTGGTCGATCGCACGCAGACGATCCGCGCCTCGGTCGCCGACGTGGAACACACGCTGATGCTCACCATCGCGCTGGTGGTGATGGTGATCTTCGTGTTCCTGCGCAATGTCGCCGCCACGCTGATCCCGAGCGTGACGGTCCCGCTCGCGCTGATGGGCACGGTCGCGGTGATGTACCTGCTCGACTACAGCCTCGACAACCTCTCGCTGATGGCGTTGACGATCGCGGTCGGCTTCGTGGTCGACGACGCGATCGTGATGCTGGAGAACATCTACCGCCACGTCGAGGAGGGCATGAGCCCGATGGAGGCCGCGCTCAAGGGCGCGGGCGAGATCGGCTTCACCATCATCTCGATCTCGGTGTCGCTGGTGGCCGTGTTCATCCCGCTGCTGCTGATGGGTGGCATCGTGGGCCGGCTGTTCCGCGAGTTCGCGGTGACGGTGACGCTGACGATCGGGGTGTCGGTGCTGATCTCGCTGACGCTGACGCCGATGCTGTGCTCGCGCTTCCTCAAGAACGAGCACGGGACGCGCCACGGCCGCATCTACCAGCTGTTCGAGCGCGGCTTCGACGCCATGCTGGCCGGCTACAAGCGCGGGCTCGACGTCGTGTTCCGGCACCAGTTCGCGACCCTGATGGTGTTCATCGCCACCGTCGCGGCCACGGCCGTGCTGTTCCTCGTGATCCCCAAGGGCTTCTTCCCGCAGCAGGACACGGGCTTCATCTTCGGCAACGCGCAGTCGTCCCAGGATTCATCGTTCGAGGCCATGAACCGCCGCATGGTGGAGTTCGCCGACATCGTGCGCCAGGATCCGGACGTGTCGGGCATCGGCATGTTCGGCAACTCGTCGCAGTTCAACACCGGCAACTTCTTCATCGCGCTCAAGCCCAAGGACGAAGGGCGCAAGGCCAGCGCCGACGAGATCATCGCGCGCCTGCGGCCCAAGCTCGCCAAGGTGGGCGGCGCCTCGCTGCTGATGCAGGCGGGCCAGGACATCAACGTCGGCGGCCGGCTGGCGCGCACGCAGTACCAGTACACGGTCACCGATGCCAACCTCGACGAGCTCAACGAATGGGCGCCGAAGCTGCAGGCGCGCTTCGCGCAGCTGCCGCAGCTGACCGACGTCGCCTCCGACCTGCAGAACGCCGCCACCACCGCGAACCTGACCATCGACCGCGATCGCGCGGCCAGCTTCGGCATCACGCCGGCGGCGATCGACTCGACCATCTACGACGCGATCGGCCAGCGCCAGGTCAGCCAGTTCTTCACGCAGATCAACAGCTACCACGTCGTGCTGGAGGTGACGCCGTCCATGCAGGCCGACCCCTCGCTGTTCGACAGGCTCTACATCACCTCGCCGCTGACGGGCCAGCAGGTGCCCCTGTCCACGTTCGTGAAGGTCGACACGACGAAGACGGCCTACCTGTCGATCAGCCACCAGAGCCAGTTCCCGGCCGTGACGCTGTCGTTCAACCTCGCGCCGGGCGTGGCGCTCGGCCAGGCCGTCGACGCGATCAACAAGGCGCAGTCCCAGATGGGCCTGCCGCAGGCGTTGTCGGGCTCGTTCCAGGGCACGGCGCAGGCCTTCCGCGACTCGCTGGCCACGCAGCCCTACCTGATCGCGGCGGCGCTGATCGCCGTCTACATCGTGCTGGGCCTGCTGTACGAGAGCTTCATCCACCCGCTGACCATCCTGTCGACGCTGCCGTCGGCCGGCGTGGGCGCGCTGCTGATCCTGATGGCCGGCGGCTACGACCTGACGGTGATCGCGCTGATCGGCATCATCCTGCTGATCGGCATCGTCAAGAAGAACGGCATCATGATGGTGGACTTCGCGCTCACGGCCGAACGCGACCAGGGCATGAAGCCCGAGGAGGCGATCTACCGCGCCTGCCTGCTGCGCTTCCGCCCGATCATGATGACGACGATGTGCGCGCTGCTGTCGGGCCTGCCGCTGATGCTGGGCCACGGCCAGGGCTCCGAGCTGCGCCGGCCGCTCGGCTTCGCGATGGTGGGCGGCCTGCTGCTGTCGCAGGTGCTGACGCTGTTCACCACGCCCATCGTGTACCTGTACCTCGATCGCGCGCACTACTGGTACGAGAAGAAGCACGAGGCGCGCCGCCGACGCAAGGCCGCACGACGGCTCGCCGCCGACGGCACCGATCCCGACCGGCGCCTGCCCGTGATCGCCGATGATGGCCCGCTCGAGCACTGACGTCCGGTTGACCGCCATGAAGCTGCTGATCGTCGAGGATGAAGTCAAGACCGCGGAGTACCTGCAGAAGGGCCTCGCGGAGCAGGGCTGCGCCGTCGACGTCGCGCACGACGGCATCGACGGGCAGCACCTCGCGCTGGTGCACGACTACGACGTCATCGTGCTCGACGCGATGCTGCCCGGCATCGACGGCTTCACGCTGCTGCGCTCGCTGCGCGCCGTCAAGCAGACACCGGTGATCATGCTCACGGCCCGCGATTCCATCGAGGATCGCGTGCGCGGCCTGCACGATGGCGCCGACGACTACCTCGTCAAGCCGTTCTCGTTCCTCGAGCTGCTCGCGCGCCTGCAGGCGCTGCAGCGGCGCGGCCGCGCGCAGGAGCCCACGCAGCTCAAGATCGCCAACCTGCAGATCGACCTGATCGCCCGCAAGGCCTGGCGCGGCAGCGAGCGCATCGATCTCAGCGCCAAGGAGTTCGCGCTGCTGGCGGTGCTCGCGCGGCGCCAGGGCGAGATCCTGTCGAAGACGGCGATCGCCGAGCTGGTCTGGGACATGAACTTCGACTCCAACACCAACGTGGTCGAGGTCGCGATCAAGCGGCTGCGCGCCAAGGTCGACAACGCGTTCACGCCCAAGCTGCTGCACACGATCCGCGGCATGGGCTACGTGATGGAGGCGCGCGACGAGGGCGCCGCGCCCGGGGAGCCGAACCCGTGACGCGCTCGATCACCGCCCGCCTGGTGCTGATGTTCGCGCTCGGCGCGCTGGCCACGCTCACGCTGATCGGCGCCGCGCTGTACGGCGTGCTCGAGCGCGAGCTCACGCGCCACCAGAACGACGAGCTCAACACCAACCTGCAGAACATGCGCTACTCGCTCGAGCGCTTCGGCGACCTCGAGCACTGGGGCCGGCTGCAGGTGAAGATGGACACGCTCACGCCGGCCGACGGCAGCGTGCGCTTCTGGGTGCTCAGCGACGACCCGCGCTTCCTGTACGGCAAGGGCCTGGACGAGATGGAGCGCGTCAACCAGGGCGAGGCCGGCCGCGGCATGCTGACGCTGCCGATCACAGGGCGTACCTATCGCACGCTGTCGATGCGCATCGCGCCGTTCCAGGATCGCCCCGCCGTGCGCCTGATCGTGGGCGTCGACACCGCGCCGTACGAGCACACCCTGCGCACCTTCCTCGTCGCGTTGACGCTGCTGACGCTGGTCGCGGTGGCGCTCGTCATGGCGGTGGGGTGGTGGATCGCGCGCATCGGGCTGCGTCCGCTGCAGCGGCTGTCGGAGCAGGCGCGCGCGCTGCGGCCGAAGACGCTGTCGCAGCGTCTGCACCTGGAGCGGCTGCCGGTCGAGCTGGAGGACCTCACCGCCGCCTTCAACGGCGCGCTGGGCCGGCTGGAGGAGGCGTACCAGCAGCTCGAGGGCTTCAACGCCGACGTCGCCCACGAGCTGCGCACGCCCCTGGCCAACCTGATCGGCGGCACGCAGGTGGCGCTGTCACGCCCGCGCAGCGCGGGCGAGTTCCAGGACACGCTGCAGTCCAACCTGGAGGAGCTCGAGCGCCTGCGTTCCATCGTCAACGACATGCTGTTCCTCGCGCGCGCCGACCAGGGCGAGGCCGCCACCGGCCTGACCGCGGCCGACGTCGCGCACGAGGTCGAGATGACGATCGAGTTCTTCGAGCCGTTGCTCGACGAGAAGGGCAGCACCGTCTCGATCGAGGGCGAGCTGCGCGCGCAGGCCACGATGAACATCGCGTTGTTCCGGCGCGCACTGTCCAACCTGCTGCAGAACGCTCTCGAGCACTCCGCCGCGGGCGCGCGCCTGGTGGTGACGATCTCGCGGCGGGCCGGCGCCATCTGGATCGCCGTCGCCAATCCCGGCGAGACGATCACCGCCACGCACCTGCCGCGGCTGTTCGACCGCTTCTACCGCGTCGACTCCTCGCGCCACGACACCGGCGAGACCCACGGCCACGGCCTGGGCCTGGCCATCGTCAAGGCGGTGGCAGCCATGCACGGCGGGGCCACGCTGGCCACCAGCGAGGCGGGGCTGACGACCATCGCGTTCAGCATCGCCGAGCGCGCCGCAGCGGCGAGCTGAACGGGCCGGTCATCCTGCGCGCAGCCGCCCGCTGAGGGGTCTGGCTCCGCCCACGCACGGCATCCGCGTCGTTGCTTCGATGCCGGCGGTGCCTGACCCAGAGTAGAAACGCCCGTGTGATCCGAATCCGACACCAGGCCCGCCGGGCGCGAACTCGCACGCGGGGTCAGGCACCGCGGCGAGGCATGACAGCGTGCCGGCTGCGTGTCTCCGCGGAGCCAGACCCCTTCCGGGTGGCGTCTTCAGCGTGCTGCGCGACCCGGCGGTGCAGCGCTCCGCCGACTCGCTGGCGCGTTGCCTTTCAATACCCGCGCGCCGCGCCGTTCGGATCGCGCTGGTCGGCGTAGCCGTAGAAGCCCGTGGGCAGGATCTGGATGGTCTGCGTGTCGCCCATGGACTGGCGCTCGACCACCTTGTGGCCCATCGAGCGCAGGATGGCGACGGTGTCCGGGCTCAGCCCGCGTTCGACGCGCAGCTCGTCCGGCAGCCATTGATGGTGCACGCGGACGGCGGAGCCGGCCTCGGCCGGGTTCATGCCGAAGTCGATCGTGTTGACCAGCACCTGCAGCGTCGTCGTGATGATGCGCGCGCCGCCGGGCGAGCCGGTGACCAGCCAGGGCTTGCCGTCCTTGAGCACGATGGTGGGCGACATCGAGCTCAGCGGTCGCTTCTTCGGCTGCACCGCGTTGGCGTCGCCGCCGACCAGGCCGTAGGCGTTGGGCACGCCGGGCTTGGCGGAGAAGTCGTCCATCTCGTTGTTGAGGAGGATGCCGGTGCCGGAGGCGACGATGCCCGAGCCGAAGTTCGTGTTGAGCGTGTAGGTGACGCTGACGACGCTGCCGTGGCTGTCGGCGACGACGAAGTGCGTGGTCTGGTCGCTTTCGTAGGGCTGCGGCTTGCCGGGCTTGATCTGCGCCGACGGCGTGGCGTGCTCCATGTCGATCTGGTTCGCCAGTTCCTTGGCGTAGGCCGGCGAGGTCAGGCCCTTGACGGGCACCTTCACGAAGTCGGGGTCGCCGAGGTATTCCGAGCGGTCGGCGTACGCGCGCTTCTCGGCCTCGGCCATCGCGTGGATCGTCTTCGCGCTGTTCGGGCCCCAATCCTTGAGCGGGAAGTTCGACAGGATGTTCAGGATCTGCACCACGTGCACGCCGCCGGAACTCGGCGGGGGCATGGAGACTATCTCGTAGCCGCGGTAGTTGCCGCGCACGGGCGTGCGCTCGACGACCTTGTAGTTCTTCAGGTCGTCCGCGGTGATGAGGCCGTCGTGCGCCTTGGCCTCCTTGACGATGGCGGCGCCGATGGGGCCGTCGTAGAACGCCTTGGCGCCGTCGCGGCCGATCAGCGCGAGGCTCTTGCCGAGGTCGGGATTGCGCAGCAGCTCGCCGGTGACCGGCAGCTTGCCGTTGTGCTCGAACACCTTGCGCGTGCCGTCCCACTTGACCAGGTGGTCGTGCTCCGCGACGAACAGCCCGGCCAGCGTCTCGCCCACCGGGAAGCCGTTGTTGGCCAGCCTGACGGCCGGGGCGACCAGGTCGGCGCGCTTCATCGTGCCGTAATGCTCCAGCGCGTACGTGAGGCCGGCGACGGTGCCTGGCACGCCGATGGCGGCCTGCGTGAACAGCGACTTGTCCTGGATGACGTTGCCGTTCGCGTCGAGGTACATGTTGCGCGAAGCGCCGGCGGGCGCCATCTCGCGGAAGTCGATGGCGGTGTCCTTGCCCGTCTTGCCGTCGTGCAGGATCATGAAGCCGCCGCCGCCGATGTTGCCCGAATTGGGCATCGTCACCGCCAGCGCGAAGCCGGTGGCCACGGCGGCGTCCACCGCGTTGCCGCCCTTGCGCAGCACCTCCACACCCACGTCCGAGGCCAGCGCGCTCTCGGAGCTGACCATGCCGTGCAGGGAATGCACCGGATGGATGATGACGTCGTCGAGGTCGTACTTGACGGTGCCGGTGGACACCGCCGCCGCCGGCTGGGCGCCGGCGCCCAGCGGGACGGCGATGGCCGCCAGCAGCGCGGCGGCGAGGCAGGAGGCCGGGAACAGGTGGCGCGCGCGGCGCGCTGCGGTCGGGAAGTCAACCATGGGCGGGATTCCTCGTTGTGGAGTTGGGGCTGCGGGGCGATGGTAGTCGGCCGGACCCTTCCCGTCAGCCAAACCGTCCATGGCCGTGGTGCAATACGGCCTTTCCCGCTTTCCCTTGCCCGGAGCCATCGACCCATGTCCTCCCGCCTGCCTCGCCTCCTCGCCGTCGCGGCCAGCGTCGCCGCCGTCCTGCTCGCGCCCGTGGCCCGTGCCGCGGCGCCGGAGCCCAAGGTGCTCAACATCTACAACTGGTCGGACTACATCGCCGACGACACGTTGAAGAACTTCGAGAAGGAAACGGGCATCAAGGTCAACTACGACAACTACGACTCCAACGAGGCGCTGCACGCCAAGCTGGTGGCGGGCCACACGGGCTACGACATCGTCGTGCCCAGCGCGCATTTCGCCAAGGTGCAGATCGAGGCCGGCCTGTTCCAGAAGCTCGACCGCAGCAAGCTGAGCAACTGGGGCAATCTCGACCCCGCCCTGCTGTCGCTGATGGCCAAGGTCGACCCCGGCAACCAGTACCTGGTCGACTGGCTGTGGGGCTACATCACGGTGGGCATCAACACCGGCAAGGTCAAGGCCGCGCTCGGCGGCATGCCCATGCCCGAGAACCCGTGGTCGCTGATCTTCGACCCGAAGTACGCCGACAAGCTCAAGGGCTGCGGCATCAGCTTCCTCGACTCGCCGTCGGAGGTGCTGCCGATCGCGCTCGGCTACGTCGGCAAGCCGGCGTACAGCAAGAACGCCGCCGACTACGCGGTGGCCGAGGCGATGCTCAAGAAGGTCCGCCCGGACGTCACGCGCTTCTCGTCGTCGGGCTACATCAACGACATGGTCGCCGGCTCGGTGTGCGCGGTGCTGGGCTACTCGGGCGACATCAACATCGCCCGTGCCCGGGCCCTCAAGGAGAAGAACGGCAACGACATCGTCGCCTTCGTGCCCAAGAGCGGCTCGACGCTGTTCTTCGACTCGATGGCCATCCCGGCCGACGCGCCGCATCCCCAGAACGCGCTGCTGTTCATCAACTACATCCTGCGCCCCGAGGTGCACGCGTCGCTCACCAACAAGGTGTTCTACGCCAACCCGAACAAGGCCTCGCTGAAGTTCGTGGCCAAGGACGTGGCCTCCAACCCGAGCGTCTTCCTGAAGCCGGAGGACCTGGCGCGGATGACCGTCCCGGACGCGTTGCCGCAGGACATCAAGCGCGTGCAGACGCGCGCATTCACCGCCTTCAAGACCGGCCAGTAAAGGAGCCCCCACGGTCGCTGTCCCCCGGAGGGGAGGCTTCGCGCGCGCTCCCTGCCCCCCGAGGGGGCCGGCCGCGAGCGGCCCGGCGGAGCCGGTTCCGCCGCTCCCTCGAACTTCTCGCGGGACGCGCGAGCGGCAGCGCCGGCGACGCCTCGGCGTCGACGTGGCATCGTTCGGAGACGAACTGACGGGTTTCCGGCCCGCTGATCGCGCTTTAGGACGGCGGCGTCCTGTCTACGATGAAGGTGCGGTGAATGCCTGCGAGGCCGGCATCGCGCCCGACCCATCAGGAACCCGCCATGCGCATCCAAGCCAATCCCAGCCCCGCGGCAACGCTGCCGGGCGCGCCCGCCAAGTCCAGCCGCACGCCGCACACGCCGGCGATGAAGGCCGCGGCCGCCGCGCCGGCGGCCGCCAAGCCCGCTGCCGCCAAGCCGGCCGCCGCCACCCCGCCCGTTGCCGCCGCTGCCCCTGCGGCCGCTCCCGCGGCGCCGGCGACCAAGCTCGCGACCGCCGCCCAGGCCGCGGAGGCCGCCGCCAGGCCCGAGACCTACGGCGGCACCGGCAGCCTGCTCGACGCCCACGCCTGAGCGCGCGGCGCCGTCGCGCCGCGCATCGTCGACCCCGGCCGACCCCGACCGACCCCGACCGACTCCGGCAAGGGGTCTTTCGTCGTTGTCGTTGGTCGAACCGGGCCCCTTGCCTAAGCTTCGCGTTCCACCATGAGGGAACGCATGCCCAAGACCAAGAAATCCGCCGGCGCCAAGGTCGTCGCCGCGTCCACCGCCATCGACATCGGCATCGGCACCAAGGATCGCGCCGCCATCGCCGACGGCCTGTCGCACCTGCTGGCCGACACCTACACCCTGTACCTGACGACGCACAATTTCCACTGGAACGTCACCGGCCCGATGTTCAACACGCTGCACGCGATGTTCATGGGCCAGTACACCGAGCTGTGGAACGCGGTCGACCCGATCGCCGAGCGCATCCGCTCGCTGGGCCACCCGGCCCCCGGCTCGTACGCCGCCTTCGGCCGCCTGAGCTCGCTGCCCGACGCGCCCGAGACGCCGCCCAAGGCGCTCGAGATGGTGCGCGTGCTCGTGGCCGGCCACGAGGCCGTCGCCCGCACCGCGCGCGCGCTGTTCCCGCTGGCCGACAAGGCCGGCGATGAACCGACCGCCGACCTGCTCACGCAGCGCCTGACCGTGCACGAGCAGACGGCCTGGATGCTGCGCTCGCTGCTCGAGGAATGACGGCCCTGCGCGCCACGACCGCGCAGGGTCACGAGCCAACAAGGACTGCCATGCGCGTCGCCATCGTCACGTTCGACGGCTTCAACGAGCTCGACTCCTTCATCGCACTGGGCCTGATCAACCGGCTGCGCCCGTCCGGCGTGCACGCGGAGATCGCCAGCCCGTCGGCGCAGGTCACGTCGATGAACGGCGTGACGATCACGGCGCAGCAGCCGCTGGAATTCGTGACGGACGCCGACGTCGTTCTCTTCGGCAGCGGCATCTACACGCGGGCCATCGCCGAGAACGCGGCGCTGATGGATCGCATCGTGCTCGACCCGACGCGCCAGCTGATCGGCGCGCAGTGCTCGGGCACGCTGCTGCTGGCGCGCCTGGGCCTGCTCGGCGACGCGCCGGCCTGCACCGACCTCAGCACCAAGCCGTGGGTCATCGAGGCCGGGGTGCGGGTGTCCGACCTGCCGTTCACCGCCCGCGGCCCGGTCGCCACGGCCGGCGGCTGCATGGCGTCGGCCTACCTCGCGACCTGGGTGATGTGGCGCGCCGCGGGCCGCGAGGCCACGCGCCAGGCATTGCACTATGCGGCGCCGGTCGGCGAGAAGGACGCGTGGGTCGACCATGCGCTCAAGGTCGTCGGCGACGTGCTGGGCGACGCCGCCACGCCCTGAGCGCCCGCGGACGAATTCCGCACGTCCGCGCATGCCGCCGCGGCCCGCTCGAACGCGCAGGCTTCCTTCACCGGTGCCGACTTGTTTCAAGGTGGCAACAAGCGTGGGGGTCGTGCTCACCCGCGCTGAAACGAGGCCCGCCGCGCTGGCATGATCGCGCCTTTCCGGTCGAGTGGAGAGGTTTCGGACATGGCGCAAGCCCACAACAACGAGTTTTCCCGCGCGCGCGGCGCGCTGGCCTGTGCGGTCGCCGCGGCGCTGTCGCTGGGCCTGGCCGGCTGCGGCCAGAAGAAGACGGAGCTGGGCGAAGGCGGCTCGGTCGTGAGCGGCTCGGCGGGCCCCGCGGGCGCGCAGAACGCGAGCCACGAGCTGGTCAGGTGCGACGCGCCGGTGGCGACGATGGCATTGGTCGAGAACCCCAACGGCTACACGGTGACGGGCAGCTACAACCTGCCCCAGTCGCCGCTGCCGCTCGTGCGCCTGATCGCGCAGCAGAGCGGGTGCTTCCGCATCGTCGACCGCGCCGCGGGCCTGCACGCCACCGTGCAGGAGCAGCAGCTCAAGGACGCCGGCATCCTGGGCGACAAGGTCAAGGTGCGCAAGGGCCAGGGCTACGCCGCGCAGTACACGATCACGCCCAGCCTGACCTTCAGCGAGCGCGACGCCGGCCGCGAGGTGGGCGGCCTGCTGGCCCACGTTCCCGTGCTCAACAAGTTCGTCGGCCTGGCCGACCAGGTCAAGCTCAAGGAGGCGCAGGCCGCGCTGCTGCTGACCGACAACGAGACGACCGAGCAGCTGGCCGCCGCCACCGGCTCGGTGCGCGTCACCGACCTCGGCATGGCCGGCCTGATGCTGGGCCGCGCGGGCGGCGCCGCGGGCGCGGGCTGGAGCAACACGAACGAAGGCAAGGTGATCGCCGCCGCCTTCCTCGACGCGCACAACCAGCTGGTGACGCAGCTGCGGATGCTGCAGGCCAAGGACCTGCCGCCGCCGGTGCCCACGAAGAAGCAGGGCTGAGGGCCGTGAGGGGCGCGCCGGGCATCGCCGCCATGCTGCTCCTGGCGGAGCTGCGGGCGTCGATGCGCCTGCAGACGCTGTCGTTGCGCACGGGCTCCGTGCTGCTGCTGTGCTTCCCGCTGTCGGCGGTCGTCGGCACGCTGCTGCATCACCTGGACTTCTACCCAGGCTGGCTGCAGGCGATGATCGAGCACCGGGACGCGCTGCTGTTCCTGGCGATGCTGTTCTCGCAGGTGGCGTTCTGCGATTCCATCATCCATCACCGGACTCAATGGCAGTACCTGGGCGAGATCGCCGTGGCGATCGCGCTGGGCTACCTGACGAGCCGCATCGCCTGAGCGCGGCGTCTGCCCCCGGGGCGGGATCAAAGTCCGCCCGCCGCAGGGCCCTGGGCGGCATGCGGAGCGCCGACCCGCGATAATCCCGGGTTCATCCCGCACTTTCCAGCGCTCGCCCGCCTTCGGGCCGGCGCACACGACCATGTCCGCCGAACTCGCCACCCAGGTGCGCCGCCGCCGCACCTTCGCCATCATTTCCCACCCCGACGCGGGCAAGACCACGCTCACGGAAAAGCTGCTGCTGTTCTCGGGCGCGATCCAGATCGCCGGGTCGGTCAAGGCGCGCAAGGCGGCGCGGCATGCCACGTCCGACTGGATGGAGATCGAGAAGCAGCGCGGCATCTCGGTGGCCTCGTCGGTGATGCAGATGGAGTACCGCGACTGCGTCATCAACCTGCTCGACACCCCGGGCCACCAGGATTTCTCGGAGGACACGTACCGCGTGCTGACCGCCGTCGACGCCGCGCTGATGGTGATCGACGCGGCCAACGGCGTCGAGCCGCAGACCCGTCGCCTGCTGCAGGTCTGCCGGGCGCGCAACACGCCCATCCTCACGTTCGTCAACAAGATGGACCGCGAGGTGCAGGAGCCGCTGGCGCTGATGGACGAGATCGAGCGCGAGCTGGGCATGAGCGTCGTGCCGTTCACGTGGCCGGTGGGCATGGGCAAGCTGTTCGGCGGGGTGGTCGACCTGCGCAAGAAGCAGATGCGCGTGTTCGCGCCCGGCGAGGACCGCGCCGGCGGCGACGAGGAGGTCATCACCGACCTCGACAACCCCGCCAACGCCGACCGCTTCGGCATGGGCTGGGGCCAGTCGCAGGGCGAGATCGAGCTGCTGGGCGCCGCCGCGCCCACGTTCGACGAGGAGGCCTTCCTCGAGGGCCGGCAGACGCCGATGTTCTTCGGCTCGGCCATCAACAACTTCGGCGTGCAGGAAGTGCTGGACGCGCTCGTGAACCTGGCGCCCGCTCCCGGCGCGCGCCCCGCCATGCAGCGCGAGGTCAAGCCCGACGAGCCGAAGTTCACGGGCGTCGTGTTCAAGATCCAGGCCAACATGGACCCGTCGCACCGCGACCGCATCGCGTTCCTGCGCGTGGCTTCGGGCCATTTCGAGCGCGGCATGCGGCTGAAGGTGGTGCGCTCCGGCAAGGAGCTGCGTCCGAACACCGTCGTGTCCTTCCTGTCGCAGCGCCGCGAGCTGCTGGACGAGGCGTTCGCCGGCGACATCATCGGCATTCCCAACCACGGCGTGCTGCAGCTGGGCGACACGCTCACCGAAGGCGAGCAGCTGCAGTTCACGGGCCTGCCGTTCTTCGCGCCGGAACTGTTCCGCTCGGTCGAGGTGGCCGACCCGCTCAAGACCAAGCAGCTGCGCGCGGGCCTCACGCAGCTCGGCGAGGAAGGCGCGATCCAGGTCTTCCGGCCGGTACTGGGCACCGTGTTGCTGCTGGGCGCCGTCGGCCAGCTGCAGTTCGAGGTCGTGGCGCACCGCCTCGAGCACGAGTACGGCGTGCGCGCCCGCATCACGCCCGCGCGTTACGCGCTCGCGCGCTGGGTCACCTGCGAGCCGGACGACGGCGGCGACAAGGAGCTGCAGCGCTTCATCGACGCCAACGCGCACCGCATCGCGTACGACGCGGTCGACGCGCCGGCCATCCTGGTCGAGTACGCGCCCGAGCTGCGCGCCGTCGAGGCCAACTGGCCCAAGATCAAGTTCCATGCGCTGCGCGAGCACGCCGGCCTGATCTTCCAGAAGCGGCTGGACGACTGAACCTTTCCGCCCGGGCGGCGTCTACCGGGGCCCCTTCACTCGCGACGCGCCATGACCCGCAAGTTCCCGCTGATCTGCCTCGCCGGCGCCGCCGTGCTGGCACTGGCTGCCGTCGAGGCCCCCGCCGCTTCGCAGTGGAGCGCCGCCACCGAGCGCCGCGACGCCGCGCCCGTCGGCTGGGAAGCGCTCGAGCACAGCCGCTGGATCGCCGACGGCCGCGACGACGCGCCGCGCACGGTCTACGTCTTCCTCGACGTGAACTGCAAGTACTGCACGAAGTTCTGGTCGGACGCGCGTCCCTGGGTGAACGCCGGCAAGGTGCAGCTGCGCCACGTCCTGGTGGGCGTCATCGCGCCCAGCAGCCCGGGCAAGGCGGCCACCCTGCTGGCCGATCCCGACCCCTCGAAGCGCCTGGCCGCCTTCGAGCGGGCGCATGCATTCGGCGTGGTGCGCATGATGTCCGGCGGACCGCACCAGACGCTGGAGGATCCGAACCTCGCGCCGATGGATCCCCTGCCCGACGCACTGGCACGCACGCTGTCCGACAACGAGGACCTGATGCGCGGCTTCGGCCTGCACGGCACGCCGGGCATCGTCTTCCGCTCGAAGGACGGCCACGTCGTCGCCAAGGCGGGCCTGTCGCCCGAGGAGCTGCCGCAGGTGCTGGGTCCACTGTAGGCGCTTCGCTTCAGGCGTCGTCGCGGGGGATCCAGCGCAGGCCGGCGGCGAACGCCGCCAGCGCCAGCACCACCACCATCGCGGCGAAGATCGACTGCGCGGCACCCGGCGAGGCGGTTCGCGCGAGCAGCCCCACGCCCACGACCGGAAGCGAGTTGCCCAGGAAGCAGGCGACCAGGAAGCACGAGACGACCTCGGCGCGGCGATCGTCCGGCGCGATGCGCTGCACCACCTGCAGCGCGCCGCGATAGCACAGGCCGAAGCCCGCGCCACCGACGAGCGACGTCGCCGCCAGCGCCGCGAGCGACGATTCCGCCCGCGCCAGCAGCAGGCCGGCGGTGCCGGGGACGACCAGCGCCAGTCCCCACAGCATCGCGGCGCGGCTGGGCAGCCGGTGGGTCGCGAGCACGGCGAGCGCCCCGGCGCCGTAGGCCTCGAACACGATGGCGCCTGCCGCGGTGGGGCTGTGCACGCCGAGGTTGTCGGCCAGCAGCGTCGGGATCAGGCCGGCGTAGTAGCCGCCGAACGCGAACGTGGCGAACGAGGCCACGGCCACGGGCGCGAAGGCGGCGAGGATGTCCTTCGGCACGTGCAGCCGCGGCCGGTACGAGGCCTGGGCGAACGACACGCGGTGCGACACCGTCTCGGGCAGCCGCCAGACGCCCGCCGTGGCGAGCGCGAGCAGCACGAGGAACGCGAGGAAGGGCGTGACCAGCGGCGCCGGGCCGAACTCCGCGAGCGCCCCGGCCAGCAACGGGCCGCAGGCGATGCCCGTGAGGTTGGCGGTGATCGCCAGCGTGCTCGCGCGGCCGCGGTCGCCGTCGGGCACCAGCTCCGCGAGCCAGGCGTTCACGGTGCCGCCGGCCACGCCCACCGCCAGTCCGGTGAGCGCGCGCCCCGCGTAGAGCCAGGCTTGCGACCGCGCGAAGGCGAACAGCAGCATGGCCGCGGCCAGCAGCGCGAGGGCCGGCAGGCTGGCGCGCCGCCGTCCCACCTGGTCGGACAGCCGCCCGAAGAACAGCAGCGCGAGCACGTTGCCGACGACGTAGGTCGCGTACACGAGCGTGAGCGTCAGCGCCGAGAAGCCGAATTCGCGGCGCCACAACGCGTACAGCGGCGTCGCCAGCGTGCTGCCCATGAACATCAGGCCGATGTCGAGCGCGGCGATGCGCGCGGGCCAGGCGCTGTCGTGCGCCGCCGGGGCGGACGCGGCGGCGGGCTGGGCAACCGGGGGATGGGGCAGCGTCGGCATGCGTGCAGGGTGCAAGGGCCGTGCCCCGTCGAGCGGCAGGCGCCCGTGGCCGAGCCGCCGATGGATCGGGCGACAATGCCGCCATGATCGCAAGCCGAGTCGCCCTCTACCTCGACCTGATCCGCTGGAACCGTCCCGCCGGCTGGCTGCTGCTGCTGTGGCCGACGCTGGCTGCGCTGTGGATCGCCTGCGACGGCTTTCCGGGCTGGCACCTGCTGGCGGTGTTCACGCTGGGCACGATCCTGATGCGCAGCGCCGGCTGCTGCATCAACGACGTGGCCGACCGCGACTTCGACAGGCACGTCAAGCGCACCGCCCAGCGGCCCGTCACCAGCGGCGCGCTGTCGGTGAAGGCGGCGCTGAGCTTCGGCGCCGTGCTCGCGCTGCTCGCGTTCTGCCTGGTGCTGACCACCAATCCGCCGACGATCCTGCTGTCGTTCGCGGCGCTGGCGATCACGCTCGCGTATCCGTATGCCAAGCGCTTCGTGGCGATGCCCCAGGCCGTATTGGGCATCGCGTTCAGCTTCGGCATCCCGATGGCATTCTGCGCGGCGACCGGCGCGCACGACTGGTCTCCATCGGCCATTCCCGCGGCCGTTCCGGCGCTGGCGTGGTGGCTGCTGCTGGGCAACCTGTTCTGGGTGCTCGCCTACGACACCGAGTACGCGATGGTCGACCGCGACGACGACCTGAAGATCGGCATCCGCACCTCCGCGATCACGCTGGGCCGCTTCGACGTCGCCGGCGTGATGGCGTTCTATGCGGTCTACCTGCTGTCGTGGCTGTACCTGGGCCTGAAGCTGGGCCTGGGGCCGGCGTACGCGGTGGGCATCGTGATCGCTGGCCTGCAGGCGGGCTGGCACTTCACGCTGATCTGGGATCGCACGCGCGAGGGCTGCTTCCGGGCGTTCCGCGCCAACCATTGGCTGGGCGCGGCGGTGTTCGCGGGCGTGGTGCTGTCGTTCGTCGTCGGCGCCCACGCATCGCCATGACGACCGTCACGCTGCGCGCGGCCGAACGCGCGCAGTGGCCCGTGCTCGAGAACCTGCTGCAGTTCTATTTCTACGAACTCAGCGCCTGGTATCCGATCCGCCTCGGCGACGACGGCCGGCTCGCGGTCCCGCCGCGGGGCGACTACCTCGCGCTGCCCGGCACGCAGGCCTGGCTGATCCTGGCCGACGACGAGCTCGCGGGCCTGGCGATCGTCGACGACGACCTGATCGACCCGCGCAACGACCTGAACCTCGGCTACTTCTTCGTGGCGCGCCGTTTCCGCGGGCGCGGCGTCGGCGCGGCCGCGTTCAGCGGGCTCCTGGCGCGCTATCCGGGCGCCTGGGAGCTGTACTACCTGGCCCGCAACCGCGCGGCGGCGGCGTTCTGGCCCAAGGCGTTCGAGCGCGCGGGGGTGCGCGAGGTCGCGATGTCGCACGTGGTGGTGAACGACGAGGCCTGCGTCATGCACCGGTTCGACGCGCCCGCACCGGTTCCCGACTAGCCGCCGAATTCGTCGCCCAGTTCCTTCGCGCGCGCCTGCGCGGCACGCAGCGCGGCCACGATCGCCGGCTTGACGCCCGCCGCCTCCATCGACGTGATCGCCGCGTGGGTGGTGCCGCCCTTGGACGTGACCCGCGCCCGCAGCGTCTCGGGCGGCTCGTCGCTGGCGCGTGCGAGCGAGGTCGCGCCCTTGAACGTCGCCTGCGAGAGGCGGCGGCCCTGCTCGGGGCTCAGGCCCATGTCGGCGGCGGCCTGCATCATCGCCTCGATGAAGAAGAACACGTAGGCCGGGCCGGAGCCCGACAGCGCGGTGACGGCGTCGAGGTCGCGCTCCTGCGCCACCCACAGCGTCTCGCCGGTGGGCGCGAGGACGCGCTCGATCGCGGCGCGGTCGTCGGCCGTGACCGCGGCACGCGCGAACAGGCCCGCGATGCCTTCGCCGATCAGCGCCGGCGTGTTGGGCATGGCGCGCACGATGCGCTCGCTGCCGGTGGCGCGTGCGATCGCGTCGCTGCGGATGCCGGCCATCACCGACAGGTGCAGTGCGCGCGCGACGTGGGCCGCGCACGGCGCCGCGGCCTCGCCGAACACCTGCGGCTTGACGGCCCACACGACGATGTCCGCGCCGGCCAGCGCGGCGCCGCCGCCGGCCTCCACGCGCACGCCAAATTTCTCACGGACGGCGTCGGCTTGTGACGGGTGCGGTTCGACCACCACGACGCGGCCCGGCGGGTGTCCCGCGGCCACCAGGCCACCGAGGATGGCGCTGGCCATGTTGCCGCCGCCGACGAAGGCGAGCAGCGGGGCGGCGGAGGGTGCCGAAGGCCCCGGGGATGGCGCGGTCGGGGAGGTCGGGTTCATCATGTCGCCAGTGTAGGACCGGGCCCTGCCGTAACCGGCATGAAACCGATGGGCAGAGGTCATGCAAAAGTTGCATGGGGCTCGGTGACTAATTCGGCGAGGTCCGGCCTACAGTGCGCACCACTCCCGGCGCCGGTGCTTCTCCGATCGAGTCCGCCCGCGCCCAAGGATCTTGCGGCCGCCGCTCACGAGGCCGGCGCGATCCGCGAACCTCAATCAGACACAAGGACTTTGTCATGACGAACCTGTCGTACGTCGCGCCGACCGAAGACAGCCCCTGGGGCACCTACCTGTCCCAGGTCGACCGCGTGGTGCCCTACCTGGGCAACCTGGGCCGCTGGGCCGAGACCCTGAAGCGCCCGAAGCGTGCGCTCATCGTCGACGTGCCCATCGAGCTGGACAACGGCACGGTCGCCCACTTCGAGGGCTTCCGCGTGCAGCACAACCTGTCGCGCGGCCCGGGCAAGGGCGGCGTGCGCTACCACCCCGACGTCACGCTGGAAGAAGTGATGGCGCTGTCGGCGTGGATGACCGTCAAGTGCGCGGCGGTGAACCTGCCCTTCGGCGGCGCCAAGGGCGGCATCCGCGTCGACCCGAAGAAGCTCTCGCAGAAGGAACTGGAGCGCATGACGCGCCGCTACACCAGCGAGATCGGCCTGATCATCGGCCCGCAGAAGGACATTCCGGCGCCGGACGTGAACACCAACGGCCAGATCATGGCCTGGATGATGGACACGTACTCGATGAACACCGGCTCCACGTCCACCGGCGTGGTCACCGGCAAGCCGCTGCACCTGGGCGGCTCGGCCGGCCGCGTCAAGGCCACCGGCCGCGGCGTGTTCGTCACCGGCAGGGAAGCGGCCCGCCGCATCGGCATGGACCTCAACGGCGCGCGCGTCGCCGTGCAGGGCTTCGGCAACGTGGGCGGCTCCGCCGCCGAGCTGTTCGGCCAGGCCGGTTCGATCATCGTGGCGGCGCAGGACCACACCGGCACCATCTTCAATGCCAAGGGCTTCGACCTGGCGGAGCTGATCCCGCACGTGAACCGCACCGGCGGCGTCGCGGGCTTCAAGGGCGCCGACACGCTCAACGCCGAGGAGTTCTGGGACGTCGACTGCGACATCCTGATCCCGGCCGCCCTCGAAGGACAGATCAACGAGACGCGCGCCCGGCGCATCAAGGCCAAGATGGTGCTCGAGGGCGCCAACGGCCCAACGACCCCCACGGCCGACGACATGCTGGCCGAGCGCAACGTGCTGGTCGTGCCCGACGTCATCTGCAACGCCGGCGGCGTGACGGTGTCGTACTTCGAGTGGGTGCAGGACTTCTCCAGCTTCTTCTGGAGCGAGGACGAGATCAACGTCCGCCTGGACAAGATCATGGTCGACGCGCTCAAGAAGATCTGGGAGACCGCCGACCGCCACAAGGTCACGCTGCGCACCGCCACGTTCGCGGTCGCCTGCGAGCGGATCCTGATCGCGCGCGAAGAGCGCGGCCTGTATCCCTGATCCGACGCGTCGCGTCATGGATCGAAAAGGGCCCGTGCGGGCCCTTTTTCTTGCCTGCGCCAACCACCCTACCCGACCTGGACCGTCCTGGAGGGCGGCGGCGGCGCATCGGCGCTCAACACCACGCGCTGCACCTTGTCCGAGCCGCCGTCCTGCGACGGCTCCTCCGGGCTCTTCTCGTGCGGCTTCACGGTGGAACGGATCACCATGATGCGGTTGAGCACGTCGAACCAGAACGGCGCGCCCAGCATCACGGCCAGTGCGGTCACCAGCCAGCCGAGGACGATGCGCACGACGGCATAGACCGGGTTGCGGCCGAACGCGCAGGCCTCGGACAGCGTGCCGCTGGCGTCGGCGCTCGCGCTGCAGAACTGCGTGGGCCAGAGCTGCCCCTGGGTGCCCGGCGTGGTTGGTGTTTCCCAGCCGATGGGCATGTTGACGGCGTCGAGCTCGCCGCGCGCGAGGGTGATCGATGCCAGCTCGTCGCCGGCGCTGGCCGAGGCCGGCGCCTTGGCCGCGGCCGCACGGCTGACGACGACGTCGCGGAACGTCTTGTCATGCGTGAGCCGGTGCACGATGTGCAGCGCATCGACGTTGAGCACCACGGCCGCCAGGAGCCCGACCACGAACAGCAGCGCCTGCGTGCGCCGCTTGTACCAGCCCGAGGCGCGGTCCATCGCGCCGTCGAACCACTGCTCGACGGCCTTGCGCACCTTGGCGATGTCGCCGTTGGCGTAGTCGATGCCGGCGATCACGGTGCGCGACAGGTGCTCGGGCAGCTGCGCGGCCTGCCTGCGCAGCAGGTCGATCGTCAGCGGCCCGGACGGCGCCGTGGAGGCCGCGGCCCCGGGCGTGGCCGGGCCGCGCGCGACATAGTCGATGAACGCGGTGGCGAAGTGCGCGGTCGGGATATAGGACGGCAGGTTGCGGCGCGCGCCCAGCCGCATGTGCTTGTCGGCGCCCGTGCCCATCACGAGCCAGCTGCTGCGCAACTGCGCGGCGTCGTAGCTGCCCTGGAACAGCGAGTAGATGATCGGATGCGTGTACAGCGCCTGCGTGGTGCGGCCGTCCTCGTCGGCCAGCAGCGTGCGCATCGCGCGCTCCAGGTCCATCGCGCGCCATTTCAGCAGCGCCTCGATCCATTCCCTGATCGCCGTGCAGATCAGCGACATCAGCAGGAACAGGAACACCATTCCGATGGCGACTTCCAGCGTTTCCGAATTCAGCATGGCTCTCCTCCGCCGGGGCAAGGCGGCAAGCCTACGACCGTCGGGATGGCCCGGCGTCCGTCGAATTGGGGGGCGCGGGGCCGGCTGTCAGGTCGCGGCAAAGTCCCGGCGCGCGCCACGGCCGGGCGCTTGCGCCAAGATCACGCGATGCACGCCATCACGCTCGCCACCCTCGCCGCCTTCCCCGACCAGCTCGAGGCCCACTTCGCCGCCTTCCCGCCCGAGTTCCGCCACTGGGCGCCGCCGTCCTGGGACGGCGTGCCCAGCGAGCCGCTCACCGCGCTGGAACAGCTGTGCCACGTGCGCGACATCGAGATCGACGGCTACCAGGTGCGCATCCGCCGCACGCTGCGCGAGGACGAGCCGCTGCTCGCCTCGATCGACACCGACGCCCTCGTGCGCGAGCGCGCCTACGCGCGCGACGAGCCCGCGCGCGTGCTCGCGAGCTTCCGCGCGGCGCGCGCCGCGACGATGGAGATGATCTCGGGCCTGTCCGACGCGCAGCTCGCGCGCACCGCGGTCTTCGAGGGCTATGGCCCGCTGACGCTGCGCAGCCTGATCCACTACCTGTGCAGCCACGACCAGCAGCACCTGGCCGGCCTGCAGTGGGTGCTCGGCAAGGCGCACGCGGCGCGCCCGGCCTGACGGCCTGAGATCGCGCCGGCTGGCCGCGCCGGCGATCCGGCGTGTGCACCGCAGCATTCCGGGCGTGCGCCGAACGATCGCCGCCGCCGGGCCTCGTCGCGCCGGCCGCTCGGCGAAATCCCCGCCCTGGAATCGTTCCAAGACGGCAGGTCCGGCACCGCCGTACCCAGTTTCGGCGATGCGCCATGAAAGCGCTTTCGCTAGCATCGGCGCGCGCGCGGCGGAACCGGTTCCATCGTGCGCGCCCGAAGTTCGCACAACCATATGCATGAGGCAAGCATGATGAAACTCCGCACTCTTCTCGTGACGGCCGCCGCCGCGCTGCTCGGTCAAGCGGCCCAGGCCCAGTCCTGGCAACTCGTCTGGTCGGACGAGTTCAACGGCTCCATCGGCCCCGACTGGGTCTTCGAGACCGGCGGGGGCGGCTGGGGCAACAACGAGCTCGAGTACTACCGCCCCGACAACGCCACGATCGAGAACGGCAACCTCGTGATCACGGCCAAGCGCGAGGACTACGGCGGCTATCACTACACCTCGGCCCGCATGAAGACGCAGGGCAAGAAGTCGTGGACGTACGGCCGCATGGAGGCGCGCATCAAGCTGCCGGTCAAGCAGGGCACGTGGCCGGGCTGGTGGATGCTGGGCAGCAACATCACGAGCGTGGGCTGGCCGGCCTCGGGCGAGCTCGACATCATGGAGCAGATCAACACCGGCAACACCGTCTACGGCACGGCGCACTGGCAGGCCGCCAACGGCACGCAGGCCGACTACGGCAACAGCATGGTCACCACGCCGGCCGACTACCACGTGTACGCGATCGAGTGGGATCCCGACTACATCCGCTGGTTCGTCGACGGCACGCAATACCACGTGATGCAGATCACCAACGGCACGGGCAACACGCAGGCCTTCCAGAAGGACTTCTTCCTGCTGCTGAACATGGCGGTCGGTGGCAACTGGCCCGGCTTCACGATCGACGACGGCTCGCTGCCGGCCAAGATGTACGTCGACTACGTGCGCGTCTACCAGAAGGGCGCGCCCGTCAACATCCAGATCGAGGCCGAGAACTATGCCGTGATGAGCGGCATCCAGACCGAGGCCTGCTCCGAAGGCGGCCTGGACGTGGGCTGGATCGACGCCAACGACTGGATCGTGTGGAACGTCAACGTCCCGACGGCGGGCACGTACACGGTGTCGTACCGCGTCGCCAGCCTCAACGGCGGCGGCGTCATCCAGCTCGAGAAGGCCGGTGGCAGCCCGGTCTACGGCAGCGTGTCGGTGCCCAAGACCGGCGGCTGGCAGAACTGGACCACCGTGTCGCACCAGGTGACGCTGCAGGCGGGCCAGCAGCAGATCGCCGTCAAGGCGCTCGCCGGTGGGTTCAACATCAACTGGCTGAAACTGACGAAGTAGGCGCCGGGCCGGACTGGACGGGGCCGCGCTCTTCGGGGGCGCGGCCCTTTTCATGGCGGCTCCGGGCATGGCGGCGGCACCCTCACGCACCGTCATCCCGCGCGCAGTCGCCGGATCCACCGCCGCCGGCCAAGGTGGATTCCGCGACCGCGCGCGGGATGACGAGGCTTTCGTATGGAGGGGATGTCTTCGGCTAACTCGCCTTGGGCGGAAACAGCAGGGCGCGCCGTGCCAGCGATGCGGCCGGCCACCTCTCCGCGCTGCGGTAGTACTCGGCCACGACCGGCGCGTCGCCGGACAATTGCACCCACGGCTGCTTCGTCGACGTGAAGATGTGGATGTCGGGCGGAAAGCGGTCGGGTTCGTCGAGCGTGCCCACGCGCACGAAGCTCACCAGCGGGCTGCTGTAATGGCTCCAGACCGCGACGCGGCATGCCGGGCAGCGCGCGATGCGCTGGCCGTTGCCGCTGTGGGACGGCGTGTCGACGACGTCGACAGGGCCGGCCAGCAGCTCGACGCGATCGGCCTCGATCAGCGCGTTCAGCGCGAACGACGCGCCCGTCTCGCGCTGGCACCAGCGGCAGTGGCAGCAATGCACGAACATCGGCCGCGAATGCAGGCGGTAGCGCACGGCGCGGCAGTCGCAGCCGCCGTCGAAGAAGTCGTTGTCGTCCATCGAAGAACTCCCCACAGCTGTCATCCTGCGCGGAGTCGCAGGATTCACCCCGGCCGACGGACGTCATCGCAGGGGTGGATTCCGCGACCGCGCGCGGAACGACAGGCCAGGAGGACAGCGCAGGCGGGTTGCCCGGAGGGTAGCCGCGCCGCGCCGCTCACGCCATCAGTGGCCGCCCGATTCGCCCGCCAGCAGCGCCGCGTTGCCGCCTGCGGCCGCGGTGTTGATCGTCAGCGTCTGCTCCGCGCAGAAGCGCAGCAGGTAGTGCGGGCCGCCGGCCTTCGGGCCCGTGCCCGACAGGCCTTCGCCGCCGAACGGCTGCACGCCCACCACCGCGCCGATCATGTTGCGGTTGACGTAGACGTTGCCCACCTTGGCCAGGCGCGCGAGGCGCTGCGCGCGGCTGTCGATGCGCGTCTGGATGCCCAGCGTCAGGCCGTAGCCGAGCGCGTTGATCTCGTGCATCACCGCGTCGACGTCGCCGTTCCAGCGCACCACGTGCAGCACGGGCCCGAAGATCTCCTCCTTCAGGTCCGAGATCCTGTCCAGCTCGAAGGCCACCGGCGTGACCAGCCGCGGGAAGCCCGACGCCAGCGGCGTCTCGCCAAGCAGCCTGGCCTCCTTCTTCAGGCGTGCCACGTTGCGCGAGACGTTGGTGTAAGCCTCGTCGTCGATGACCGGGCCGACGTCGGTCGACAGCCGCGCGGGATCGCCGACGTTGAGCTCGGCGAGCGCGCCGCGGATCATCGCGATCACGCCGTCGGCGATCGACGCGTGCACCACCAGCAGCCGCAGCGCCGAACAGCGCTGGCCGGCCGAGCGGAAGGCGCTCTGGACGACCGCGTCGACCACCTGCTCGGGTAGCGCGCTGGAGTCGACGATCATCGCGTTCAGGCCGCCCGTCTCGGCGATGAACGGCACGATCGGGCCGTCCTTGGCCGCCAGCGTGCGCTGGATGATCTTGGCCACCTGCGTGGAGCCGGTGAAGCAGACGCCCGCCGTGGCGGCATGCGCGGTGAGCGCCGCACCGACGGTCTCGCCGGGGCCGTGCAGCAGGACGAGCGCGTCGCGCGGCACGCCGGCCTCGTGCAGCAGTTCGACCATGCGCGCGGCGACGGCCGGTGTCTGTTCGGCGGGCTTGGCGGCGACGGCGTTGCCGGCCACGAGCGCGGCGACGACCTGGCCCGCGAAGATGGCCAGCGGGAAGTTCCATGGCGAGATGCAGACGAACACGCCGCGCCCGTTCATGCGCAGCTCGTTGCTCTCGCCGGTCGGACCGGGCAGCGCCTTGTCCTGCAGGCGGATCTGCGCCTGGTCGGCGTAGTAGCGGCAGAAGTCGACGGCCTCGCGCACCTCGGCCACGCAGTCGCCGAGCGTCTTGTGCGCCTCCTTGACCAGCAGGCCGCAGAACTCGGCCAGCCGGGCGTCCAGCAGGTCGCCGGCGCGGCGGACGATGGCGGCGCGCTCGTCGACCGGGCGCTCGTTCCAGGCCTCGAAGCCCGCGTCGAGCTGGGTCATCGCGGCGGCGACCTCGGCGGCGGTGGCCTCGGCGATCCTGGGTACGACGGCCGCGGCGACGGCGGCGTCCAGCGGCGCGCGGTCGGCGATGACGGCCAGGTCGACACCGGTGGAATTGCGGCGCTGCAGGCCGTGCTCGACCGGGTACAGGTGCGCCGGCATCGGGAACGCCGGCGGGCGCGCGGTGGTCATCGGCGAGGCGAGCAGGCGTTCGACGTCGACGCCGGAGTCGGCCAGCTGGTGCACGAAGCTCGAGTTGGCGCCGTTCTCCAGCAGGCGGCGCACGAGGTAGGCCAGCAGGTCGCGATGCTCGCCGACCGGGGCGTAGACGCGGCACGCGACGGCCGGATCCGTCATCACCTCGCGGTAGACGCCCTCGCCCATGCCGTGCAGGCGCTGCATCTCGAATGCGGCGCCCTTCGCGCGCGCCATCTGCAGGATCGCGGCGATGGTGCCGGCGTTGTGCGTGGCGAACTGCGGATAGATGACGTCGGCGTGGGCGATCAGCGCCCGCGCGCAGGCCAGGTAGGAGATGTCGGTGTGTTCCTTGTGCGTGAACACTGGATAGCCGGACAGGCCGCCTTCCTGCGCGCGCTTGATCTCGCCGTCCCAGTACGCCCCCTTGACCAGGCGCACCATGAAGCGCAGCTTGTGCTTGCGCGCGATCGCGGCGACGGCGTCGACCACCTGCAGCGCGCGCGTCTGGTAGGCCTGCACGGCCAGGCCGAAGCCCTGCCATTGCGGGAAGACGGCGGCGACGCGCTCGGCGAGCGCATCCAGCACGTCCAGCGACAGCTCCAGGCGGTCCGTCTCCTCGGCGTCGATCGTCAGGTTCAGGTTGGCGCGGGCGGCCAGCTCGATCAGCGACCACACGCGCGGCAGCAGCTCGGCGAACACGCGCTCGCGCTGGGCGTCCTCGTAGCGCGAGAACAGCGCCGACAGCTTGATCGAGATGCCGTCGGCGTTCTCGGGCGACGCGGCGACCTGGCCGCGCGAGATCGCCTTGATCGCGTTGGCGTACGACGCCAGGTAGCGCTCGGCGTCGTGCTCGGTGCGGGCGCCTTCGCCCAGCATGTCGTACGAGAAGCGCAGGCCGGACGCCGCGGTGCCGGCACCGCGGCGCGCGCTCTCGACGTCCTTGCGCTGGTCCTTCGCCTCGTCCATCGCCTCGTCGATGGTGCGGCCCAGGACGAACTGGCGGCCCAGCAGCTGGATGGCGCGCACCGTGGCGGCGACCACCGTCTTGGCGCCGAGGCGCTTGAGCAGGCCGCCCTCGCCGTCGGCGTCGGGCAGGAACTTCTTGGACAGCGAGATGGCGCTGGCGGAGATGCCGGCCAGCATCTTGTGCGGGCCGTCGACGACGGAGTCGGCATCGAACTCGGCGCGGCCCAGCTGGTCGGCGGTCAGCGCGATGGCAGTCTCGACGTCGGGCACGCGCAGCAGCGCCTCGGCCAGGCGCATCAGGGCCAGACCCTCGGCGCTCGAGATCGGGTATTCGCGCAGCAGCGACTCCATCGCCCAGAACGGCGCCGGCTTCTCGCGCACCGCCTCGACCCACGGCCGGCCGGCGCGGATCACCTGCGCCCAGTCCAACTGCCCCGTCAGCGTGGCCAGCGCGGCCTCGACGACCTCCACCTCCGGACGGTACGGAAAGGGTAGTCGAGCCTGTTGCGGCTTCGCGACAAAGGGGGAGGTGGACGCGGACATGGCGGTGTAAATCCTGACTGGATAATCTGGTAGCTTAGAGCGAGAATCCACGAGATAAATTCGGATTTCGCCAGAGAGCCCGGAGATTCGTCCAGCATGAACAAGCCCCAGTCCGAACCGTCCACGGTGTCGAATCTGTCGAACGACAAGGGAATCGACAAGATCGACGCCCGCATCCTGCGCGTGCTGCAGCGGGACGGTCGCATCAGCAACCTGAAGCTCGCCGAGGAGGTGCACCTGTCGCCCACGGCGGTGCTCGAACGCGTGAAGCGCCTGACGCGCGAGAACTTCATCCTCGGCTACGAAGCCCGGCTGAATCCGAACAAGCTCGGTGCCAGCATGATGGTGTTCATCGAGGTGCTGCTGGATCGCACCGCGCCCGACATCATGGACACCTTCAAGGCCGCGGTGCAGACGCGCCCCGAGATCCTGGAGTGCCACCTGGTCGCGGGCGGGTTCGACTACCTGATCAAGACCCGCGTGGCCGACATGGCGGCCTACCGCGAGATGATCGCCTCGGTCATCTGGAGCCTGCCGGGCGTGCGCGAGACGCGCACGTACACGGTGATGGAAGAGGTCAAGACGACCAACGCGCTGCCGATCTAGGAGCCGTCCCTGGCTGCAACGCCGCACATTGCTCGGCGCGGCGGCGGCAATTCAGTGAACGGTTCGGGAGGGGATGCGGCACCGTTGGGACCATGCCGTCCGCCGATCCCGACCTGCGCGAGGCCGCCGCTCCCGCGGCCCACGATGCCGCTTCCGCGGCCAACGACCCCGTCGCGCGCGCGCGACCCGCGCGTGCCCGCGGCCGCCTGCGGGCGCGCGGCCCCGCACCGGCCTCCGAGCGTGCGGCGGCGGGTGGCGGCGCGCTCGACGACGTCGACCGCGCGCTGCTGCGCATCCTGCAGGCCGACGGCCGCATCACCAACCTGAAGCTCGCCCAGGCGGTCGGCCTGTCGTCGGCCAGCACGCACGAACGCGTCAAGCGGCTGCAGCGCGACGGCACGATCCTGGGCTTCCACGCGCGCCTCAACCCGGCGCTGCTGCAGGCCGGTCTGCTCGTGTTCGCGGAGGTGCGGCTGGCCGACATGAGCAACGAGGTCAACGCCGCGTTCAAGGCGGCGGTCCAGCTGCGTCCGGAGATCCTCGAATGCCACGAGGTGGCCGGCGGCTTCGACTACCTGCTCAAGACCCGCGTGGCCCACATGGGGGCCTACCGCGACCTGGTGGCCGCCGTCGCCTGGAGCCTGCCCGGCGTGCGCGACGTCCGCACCTACGCCGTGATGGAGGAGCTCAAGAACACCACGGCCCTGCCGCTCGCGCCGCGCGAGCCGGCCGTGAACTAGCTCGCCTCCCCCATCGGTGGCCCCCCACGGTGGGGATGCCTTTGGTTACCTCGTTCGGCACAGTCCGGTCATCGATTGAACGACGACGTTCACAGCCGCCACTCCGAACCGAACGAGGGTCTCCATGCACGCAGCCACCGCCATCGCGCCCGTCACGCAGCAAGCCGCCAACGAGTGGGCGCATCGCCAGGCCGCCCGCACGATGGTGCGTGCCGCGATGAACAGCGACGCCGTCATCTACCGCCGCACGTGGCCCACGCTGGAGGCCATCGAGACGCTGGGCGAGGCCGAGTACGACCCGACGCTGAAGTTCGACGGCTTCATGGATTCCACGCTGGACCTGCGCGACGGCCTGTCCGTCGTCGAAGTGTTCGCGCCGATCAACGACTGCGACGGCCTGCAGGAGTTCGCCCTGCTGCGTGCCCATCGCTGAAGCTTCGGGAGCCTCGCCGCCCGCGCCGGAGGGGGTGGGCGGCTCTTTTTTCCCATCACGAAGTCGGGACTGACTTCGCGGGACGTCCGCCGAAGATCGCCGTCCCGACCCGCACGCAGGTCGCCCCCTCGGCGATCGCGGCCTCGAGATCGGCGCTCATGCCGATCGACAGGGTGTCCAGGCCGAGTCCTTCGGCATTCATGGCCTCGAACAGCTTGCGCAGGGCCCGGTGCGGCGTGCGCTGGGCGGCCAGGTCGCCGGCCGGCTCGGGGATCGCCATCAGGCCGCGCAGCTTCAGCCGCGGCAGCGCCGCCACCTCGTGTGCCAGTGCCAGTGCCGCCTCCGGCGCGACGCCGCTCTTGCTCTCCTCGCCGCTGATGTTGACCTGCAGGCAGACCTGCAGCGGCGGCAGCTCGGGCGGACGGAGGTCGGACAGCCGCTGCGCCAGCTTCATGCGATCGACGGCGTGCACCCAGTCGAATCGGGCGGCGACCTCGCGGGCCTTGTTGCTTTGCAGCGGGCCGATCAGGTGCCAGCGGAGCCGGTCGCGCAGGTCGGCGAGCTCGTCGATCTTGGCCAGCGCCTCCTGCACGTAGTTTTCGCCGAAATCGTGTTGCCCGGCGGCGAACGCCTCGCGCACGGAAACACCCGGACACGTCTTGCTCACCGCCAACAGGTTCACGCTGGCCGGAAGGCGGTCAAATGCCCGGCAGGCCGCTTCAATTCGGGCCCGGACCTGTAGTATGTTCTCTGCAATGCTGGCCATTCGGGCCGGAGCATAAGCCCTTGCCGGGTCACGGTACACATGGACATCACCCAACTGCTCGCGTTTTCGGTCAAGAACAAGGCATCCGACCTTCACCTGTCGGCCGGTCTGCCCCCCATGATCCGCGTGCACGGCGACGTTCGCCGCATCAATGTCGACCCGATGTCGCACAAGCAGGTCCACGGCCTGGTGTACGACATCATGAACGACACCCAGCGCAAGCACTTCGAGGACACGCTCGAGTGCGACTTCTCGTTCGAGATCCAGGGCCTGGCGCGCTTTCGCGTCAATGCGTTCAACCAGAACCGCGGTGCCGGCGCCGTGTTCCGGACCATCCCGTCCAAGATCCTCACGCTCGAGCAGCTGAACTGCCCCCGCGTGTTCCAGGAGCTCGCGATGAAGCCGCGCGGCCTGGTGCTGGTCACGGGTCCCACGGGCTCGGGCAAGTCGACCACGCTGGCCGCGATGGTCGACCACCTCAACGACAACAGCTACGGCCACGTGCTGACCATCGAGGATCCGATCGAGTTTGTCCACGAGTCCAAGAAGTGCCTGGTCAACCAGCGCGAAGTCGGCCCGCAGACGCTCAGCTTCTCGAACGCCCTGCGCTCGGCGCTTCGTGAGGACCCGGACTGCATCCTGGTGGGCGAGATGCGCGACCTGGAGACCATCCGCCTGGCGCTGACCGCCGCCGAGACGGGCCACCTGGTGTTCGGCACGCTGCACACCTCGAGCGCCGCCAAGACCATCGACCGCGTGGTCGACGTGTTTCCCGCGGCCGAGAAGGAGATGGTGCGCGCGATGCTGTCCGAGTCGCTGATCGGCGTCATCTCGCAGACGCTGTGCAAGCTCAAGGACGGCACCGGCCGCGCGGCCGCCTACGAGATCATGCTGGGCACCGCGGCCATCCGCAACCTGATCCGCGAGAACAAGATCGCGCAGATGTACTCGTCCATCCAGACGGGCAACTCCGCGGGCATGCAGACGCTCGACCAGTGCCTGGCCGACCTCGTGCGGCGCAACGTCATCGCGCCGGCGGAGGCCCGCCAGAAGGCCAAGTTCCCGGAAAACTTCCCGGGCTGATTCCCTCTTCCGTGCCCCCGCCGCGTCCGTGAAAAACCTTCTTGCCCGGTTCCGCCGCAAGCCCGAGCCCCAGGCCACCGCGCCGCGGGACGAATCGTCCAGCTACTTCGCGACGCAGTTCCAGGAGGGCCATCAGGACACGCAGCTGATGGTCAGCTGGGACACGCGCAGCATCGACCTGCACACCAAGCCCTACGAGCCCGCGCTCGGCACGCTGGCGCTGGTCAAGCTGTTCGGCCAGGATCCGCAGCTGTCGCAGCTGGGTCCGGAGGCACTGTCGGTGTTCGGCAACTACCTCGAGTACGTCCAGGTCGAGGCGGGCCGGCAGGTCATCGGCCAGGACGAACAGGGCGATTTCCTGCTGATCGTGCTCGACGGCACGGTCGCGGTCGAGCGGGTGCAGCCCTGGGGCGCGAAGGCGCGCCTGGGCGAGTCGCGCGCGGGGGACGTGCTCGGCGAGATGTCGCTGCTCGACGCCGGCGCCCGCTTCTCGGCCTGCACGACGCTCACGCCGGCCAAGTTCGCCGTGCTCGGCGCGGCCGCGCTCGACCGCATGATGCAGCACGAACCGCGGCTGGCCGCCGCGATGCTCGCCTGGCTGGCGCGGCGGCTGTCGCTGCGGCTGCGCCAGGTCAGCGCCCGGCTGTCGGCACTGCTCACACGCGAATAGCGGCGATTTGCCACGCTTTGGGCGGGCGCCAGGCACGTTGCCATTGAACACCCCCGTCGCCGGCCGATGCTGGCAAGATCGCGGATGTAGTCACGAAGAGGTTGCGAAGCCATGGAAAGAGAACAAGCATCGAAGTTCGTCAATGACCTGCTGCGCCTGATGGTCACGCGCAATGGCTCCGACCTGTTCCTCACGGCCGACTTCCCCCCGGCGATCAAGGTCGACGGCAAGGTCACCAAGGTGTCGCCGCAGCCGCTCACCGGCGCCCACACGATGGCGCTGGCGCGCGCGATCATGAACGACAAGCAGGCGTCGGATTTCGAGCGCACCAAGGAGTGCAACTTCGCGATCTCGCCGTCGGGCATCGGCCGTTTCCGCGTGAACGCCTTCCTGCAGCAGAGCCATGTCGGACTGGTGCTGCGGACGATCCCGGCGCAGATTCCCACCATCGACAGCCTGGGCCTGCCGCGCGTGCTCAAGGACGTCGCGCTGAGCAAGCGCGGGCTGATCATCATGGTGGGCGCCACCGGCTCCGGCAAGACGACCTCGCAGGCCGCGATGATCGACTGGCGCAACGAGAACTCGTTCGGCCACATCATCACGGTGGAGGATCCGGTCGAGTTCGTGCACCCGCACAAGAACTGCATCGTCACGCAGCGCGAGATCGGCATCGACACCGACAGCTGGGAGCTGGCGCTGAAGAACACGCTGCGCCAGGCGCCCGACGTCATCCTGATGGGCGAGATCCGCGACCGCGAGACCATGGATCTGGCCATCGCCTTCGCCGAGACCGGCCACCTGTGCATGGCCACGCTGCACGCGAACAGCTCCAACCAGGCGCTCGATCGCATGATCAACTTCTTCCCGGAAGAGCGCCGCACGCAGCTGCTGATGGACCTGTCGCTGAACATGAAGGGGCTGATCTCGCAGCGCCTGCTGCCGCGCCAGGAAGGCAAGGGCCGCGTCGCCGCGGTCGAGATCCTGCTGAACACCCCGCTGGTGGCCGACCTCATCTTCCAGGGCAAGGTGGGCGACCTGAAGGACCTGATGAAGCGCTCGCGCGAGCTGGGCATGCAGACCTTCGACCAGGCGCTGTTCGACATGTACGAGGCCAACCTCATCACCTACGAGGACGCCCTGCGCAACGCCGACTCCGTCAACGACCTGCGCCTGCAGATCAAGCTCGAGAGCGAACGCTCGCGGTCGACCGACCTGGCCGCCGGCACCGAGCACATGACCTTCGGCTGAACGCGCGGGGCCACCGTCCCGGGACAAGGGCGCAGCGCGATCCGCTGCGCCCTTGGTCATTTCGGGGCCGGCGCTACCCTTCGGTGGTTTCCTCGTATCCTTCGATCCTCCGACCGGATCGAACCGATGACCAAGCAATACGAAACCACCCCGCCCCGCAAGGTGGCCTTCCTCGGACTGGGCGTGATGGGCGGCCCGATGGCCGGCCATCTGGCCGCCGCGGGGCACCACGTGACCGTCTACAACCGCACCGCCGCCAAGGCCCAGGCCTGGGTCGACCAGCACGGCGGCCGTGCCGCAGCGACACCGCGCGCCGCGGCCGAGGGGGCCGAGTTCGTCTTCTCCTGCGTGGGCAACGATGCCGACCTGCGGTCCGTGGCCCTCGGCGACGACGGTGCGTTCGCCGGCATGGCGCGCGGCGCGGTCTTCATCGACAACACCACGGCCTCGGCCGACGTCGCGCGCGAGCTGCACGGCCTGGCCAGGGCGCGTGGCCTGCACTTCATCGACGCGCCGGTCTCCGGCGGCGAGGCGGGCGCCGTCAACGGCCTGCTGACCGTGATGTGCGGCGGCGACGCCGAGCCCTTCGAGGCGATGAAGCCGGTCGCGATGGCCTATGCGAAGGCCGTCACGCGGCTGGGCGACAGCGGCTCGGGCCAGCTCGCCAAGATGGTCAACCAGATCTGCATCGCCGGCATCGTGCAGGGGCTGTCCGAGGCGGTGGCGTTCGGCAAGCGTGCAGGGCTGGACATGCCGGCCGTCCTCGAGGTCATCGGCAAGGGAGCCGCGCAGAGCTGGCAGATGGACAACCGCGGCAAGACGATGGTGCAGGACAAGTTCGACTTCGGCTTTGCCGTCGACTGGATGCGCAAGGACCTCGGCCTGGTGCTGGACGAGGCACGCGGCAACGGCGCGCGCCTGCCGCTGACGGCGCTCGTCGACCAGTTCTACGCCGAGGTGCAGAACCGCGGCGGCGGGCGCTGGGACACCTCCAGCCTGATCCGGCTGCTGGGGTAGGGCGAGTCGTCACGCCCCGAGGGGCGGCGCCACCCGGCGCGTGGATCCTGCGACTGCGCGCAGGATGACGCTTGTGAGCGCACGGCGATCGATCGCAAGCGCAGGGATGACGCCCGGGGAGCGCAGACGGTCGACAGCGCCGTCAGCGAAGCGCCAAGCCGTCATCCTGCGCGAAGCGAAATCGCAGGTCGCAGGATGCACTTGGTGAGCGCAAGACGGTCGACAACGCCGTCAGCGAAGCGCCGAGCCGTCATCCTGCGCGAAGCGAAGCGGAGTCGCAGGATCCACCCCGGAGACAAGGCTGCCCGGCACGAGGCCAGTCGAGGGCGCCCCCGCCGACGCCCATGCGGTGCGGGCGCGCGACGCGCCCGGCGTTCAGCGCAGGTTGCTGAGCTGTTCTTCGGTGAGGATCTCGAACACGCGCACCACCTTCAGCACGCTGGGCTGCGCGCGGGCGATCTCGGCCGCGCGCGTGGCCTCGCGTTCGGTGACGCGCCCCATCAGGTAGACGTTGCCGCGCTCGGTGATCACCTTGATGGCGCTGGCCTGCACGTCCTTGGCGTCGATCAGCGCGCTCTTGACGCGCGTGGTGATCACGGTGTCGCTGGAGCGCGTGCTGATCGTGCTGTTGGGGCCGACCTCGAGCTCGTTGACGACGTTGTTGACGCCCTCGATGTCGCGCACGGCCTTCTCGGCAGCGGCCTTGTCGGCTTCGCTGGGCACCTCGCCGGAGAGCAGCACGATGCGGTCGTAGCTGGTGACGTTGACGTGGCCCTTGTCGCCGATGGCGTCGCGCAGGCGGCCGCCGGACTTCAGCTCGATGGACTGGTCCTCGATCTGCGTGCCGCCGGTGCGGCGGTCGTTGAGCGACAGTCCGCCCGCGACGGCGCCCGCGCCCAGCAGCGCGATGCAGCCTTGGAGCGAGGCCAGCGTGGCGACGGCGAGCGCGCCGGCGACGAGGGACGTGGCCAGCGGGTGGCGGCGGCGGAGGGTGGACAGGGTGTGCATGGTGGGGTTCAGAGGTCGGCGTCGCCGAGCAGTTGGAGGTCGACGGCATCGCACAGGGCGTGCAGCGTCAGCAGTTGGAGTTCGCAGATGCGCGCGGCGCGCTCGTGCGGGATGCCGATCCAGACGTCGGTCTCGGCCATCGGCATCTGCGCGTTGCCGCGCAGGGTGGTCGAACCCGGCTCGCGGCCTGCGACGACGATGGCGCTCATCTCGCGGTCGTGCGCCGCCTCGACCACCGAGGCCAGCAGGCCGTCGTCGGGCCGCAGTGCGAAGGCGACGAGCACGTCGCCTGACTGTCCCAGCACGCGCAGCTGCGTGACCGCGGGCGCGTCGGCGAGGGACTCGGGCGGCGTGGACAGCAGCAGCGGGTCGACAGCCAGCACCATGGCGGCCAGGCCCGGCCGGTCGCGCTCGAAGCGGCCCGACAGCGCGGCGCCCAGCAGCTGCGCCGGCGCCTGGGCGACACCGCGCCCGTGCACCCAGACACGCCCGCCCGACGTGATGCAGTCGACGATCGCCTGGGCGGCGTCGCCGATGGGTCGCGCCATGGCCTCGGCCGCCTGGTAGCTCAGGTCGGCGCTTTCGAAGAAGTGCTGTTGGATGCGGGGTTCGAGCATGGATGCCAGGTCAGGCGGCGAGGCCGCGCGGGGATCATAGTTCAGCACGCCGTAGGACAGAGTCGCGTTCGCGCCGCCGAGTTCCGTCGGGTCCGCAGGGCCGTCGGACGAAGGAATCGCCTGATTCTAGGGTTTGCACCGATCAAGCGGGAGACGGGCTGGCCGATATGCCGCTCGACCTCAACACTCGTCGAAGGCCGCCCGCAGCCATTGCACGCGGTCGCCATCCACCGCGACGACGTCGAAGCGGCACGGCGGGACGCGCGGCAGCGCGGCGAGCCAGGTGCGCGCCGCATGCACCAGGCGCGCCTGCTTGGCCGGCCCGACGCTGGCGGCCGCGCCGCCGCCCATGTGCCCACGCCGAACCCGCACCTCCACGAACACCAGCGTGCCGTCCGGCTCGATCGCCACGAGGTCGATCTCGCCACCGGGACGCGAGCGGCCGCGCGCCACTCGATAATTGCGCGCGAGGATGCGCAGGCCGCGCGCCTCGAGATGGCGCTGCGCGAGCGCCTCGCCGGCGCGTCCGGTGAGCGCTCGTGCCATGCCGCCGTCGCCTGCCTCGCCCGATCCGCTCTTCCAAGGTGCCGCCATCGTGTCCGATCCCTTCCCGAACCGTTCCGGCGACGCCGCCTCCGCCGCCGTCGGCCTGCGCCAGGCGCTTCAGGTGGCCGCCGCCGTGGCCGGCGCGCAGGACTATCCGCGCGGCTGCCTCTACGTGGTGGCCACGCCCATCGGCAACCTCGCGGACATCAGCCTGCGCGCGCTGCACGTGCTGTCGCTGGTCGACGCCATCGCCTGCGAGGATACGCGCACCAGCGGCGCCTTCCTGCGGCATTTCGGGCTGGAAAAGCCGCTGTTGGCGCTGCACGAGCACAACGAGCGCGCCGGCGCGGCGCAGGTCTGCGCGCGCCTGGCCGCGGGAGAGCGCATCGCCTACATCAGCGACGCCGGCACGCCGGCGGTGTCCGACCCGGGCGCGGTGCTGGTGCAGGTGGCGGCCGCGGCCGGCCATCGCGTGATGCCGCTGCCCGGGGCCAGCAGCGCCGTCGCCGCGCTCAGCGTCGCGGGCGACGCGGGGGCCCACGGCTTCGCGTTCGCGGGCTTTCTCCCGAACAGGGCGCAGGAGCGGGCGAGCGTGCTGCAGCGCCTGCGCGACGCGCGCCAGGCGACGGTCATCTTCGAGGCGCCGCACCGCATCGAGGCGCTGGCGGCCGCGATGGCCGAGGCCCTGGGCGACGGCGGTGTGCGCCGGCTGACGGTGTGCCGCGAGCTGACCAAGCAGTTCGAGCAGGTCGTGACGTTGCCGGCGGCCGCGTTCCCGGCCTGGCTGGCGGACGATGCCAACCACCGCCGGGGCGAATTCGTGCTGGTGCTGCATGCGGCACCGGTGGTCGAGGCGGCGGCCGACGATGCGCTGCCGGCGGACGCCGAACGCCTGCTGCGCGTGCTGCTCGCGCAATTGCCGCTCAAGCAGGCCGCGGCCATCGCCGCGGAGCTGAGCGGATTGCCGCGCAAGCGCCTGTACGCCCAGGCGCTCGCGTGGCGTGCGGACGCGCCCGAGGCGGACGACGCCGGCTGAGCGGCGCCGCCGTCGGGCGCGGGCCGAGCGTCAGTAGCCTCGGCGGTTGTACGTCATGCGCTCGATCGAGCGATCGGCCCGATCCTGCAGGTAGCGGATCTGCTGGCGCTCGTCTCGCGTCAGCACGCCGTCGCGGGAGGCCTGCCATTCCACATGGCGGATCTGGCGCTGCTGGTCCAGCAGCCAGGCGGCTTCGCGCGGCGTGATGCTGCCGTTGGCCTGGCCGTCGCGGATGCGCTGCTCCTGCTCGGCGGTCCGCTGCTGCTCGCGCCAGGCGGCGCGGGAATAGCCGTCGTGGCGTTGCGGATCGCTGTAGCGCTGAGCGTCGAGGCGCTGCGGGTCGCTGTAGTGCTGGTCGTCGTAGCGCGGCGGGTCGTAGTACGTCCCCTGGGCGAAGGCCGCGCTCGAGGCGAGGGCCATGCCGGCGATGGCGAGCAGTGGGCGATTGAACATGTCAGACTCCTTCTTCAGAGGGCCTGGCAGCTCGACCGCCGATGGAACTTTTCCTGGACGCCCGCGCAGGCGCCGCCAACCGGGCGAACAGCCTGCACAATCGAGCCACCTTTCCCTGGATTCGCCGGAACGTGCCGGCTTGTCCCTGAACCAGCAAACCAGGAGCCCGCCGTGATCACACGCGAACCGACGATCGAACGACTGGCCATTGCCGAGGGCCTGCTGCTGGCACCGTTCGGCCTCACCGAGACGAACCTCGCGGCGACGCTGGCCGCGATGGGCGAACACCGCATCGACGACGCCGACCTCTACTTCCAGACCACGCGCCACGAGGGCTGGAGCCTGGAGGAAGGCATCGTCAAGAGCGGCAGCTTCTCCATCGACCAGGGCGTGGGCGTGCGCGCCGTCGCCGGCGAGAAGACGGCGTTCGCCTACTCCGACGACATCTCCGCGGACTCGCTGATGGACGCCGCACGCACCGTGCGCGCGATCGCGGCCGCGGGCCAGAGCAAGCGCGTGAAGCTGCAGGGCAAGACCAGGATCTCCGGCAGCCGGCTGCTGTACGGCACGGGCGACCCGATCGCCACGCTGGACTCCACGCAGAAGGTGGCGCTGCTCGAACGCATCGAGAAGATGGCCCGCGCCCGCGACCCGCGCGTCGTGCAGGTCATGGCCGGCCTGGCCGCCGAGCACGACGTCGTGCTCATCGCGCGCGCCGACGGCACCCGCGCCGCCGACGTGCGTCCGCTGGTGCGCCTGTCGATCACCGTCATCGCCGAACAGAACGGGCGCCGCGAGACGGGCTCGGGCGGCGGCGGGGGCCGCTTCGGCCTGGGCTACTTCACCGAGCAGATCCTGTCGAAGTACGTCGACCAGGCCGTCAACGCCGCGCTGACCAACCTCGAGTCGCGCCCGGCGCCCGCCGGCGAGATGACCGTGGTGCTGGGCCCGGGCTGGCCGGGCGTGCTGCTGCACGAGGCGGTGGGCCACGGCCTGGAGGGCGACTTCAACCGCAAGGGCTCGAGCACGTTCGCGGGGCGCATCGGCAAGCGCGTGGCGGCCAAGGGTGTCACGGTGCTGGACGACGGCACCATCGCCGACCGCCGCGGCTCGCTCAACGTCGACGACGAGGGCAACCCGAGCCAGCGCAACGTGCTGATCGAGGACGGCATCCTGCGCGGCTACATCCAGGATTCGCTCAACGCGCGCCTGATGGGCGTCAAGCCCACGGGCAACGGCCGCCGCGAGAGCTACGCGCACACGCCGATGCCGCGCATGACCAACACCTACATGCTGGGCGGCGACACGCCGCGCGAGGAGATCGTGGCCTCGATCAAGCGCGGGCTGTATGCCACCAACTTCGGCGGCGGGCAGGTCGACATCACCAGCGGCAAGTTCGTGTTCTCCGCGAGCGAGGCCTACTGGGTCGAGAACGGCAAGATCCAGTACCCGGTCAAGGGCGCCACGCTGATCGGCAACGGTCCCGACGCGCTGACGCGCATCTCGATGATCGGCAACGACATGGAGCTCGACTCGGGCGTCGGCGTCTGCGGCAAGGAAGGCCAGAGCGTGCCGGTGGGCGTGGGCCAGCCGACGCTGCGCATCGACGGACTCGTCGTCGGCGGCACCGCGTGAATTGACGGCCCCACGGTCGCCATCTCCCGCAGGGGAGGCTTCGCGCGCGTTCGCTGCCCCCCGAGGGGCCGGCCGCGAGCGGCCCGGCGAGGCCGGTTCCGCCGCTCCAGCAATGACTGCCCCACGGTCGCTGGCGCTCCCTGCCCCCGAGGGGCCGGCCGCGAGCGGCCCGGCGAGGCCGGTTCCGCCGCTCGCTTGAACTTCCGATGCCGCGGGTGAGCGGCAGCGCCGGATCAGTCTTGCACCTGCATCGCTCGCCTCGACCTGCGTACGCTCGCTTTCCTTTCGGCGAAGCGTCCCGGCGCAGCCCGTGCTACATTCGAATTTCCATGAACGTCTCGCGCTTCTTCTTTTCGTACTTTTGGTTCTCGCCCCGTCAGGTGGCTCGAGAAGCGATCGCGCGCAAGTAAGCAGCAGAGACCTTCGAAAGACCGCCGGCAAACCCGGCGGTTTTTTTTCGCCGGTGCCGGCAACCAGCAACGACGCCAGACTGGAAGACGACCGATGACGAACCCGAAGCAGCCGACCGAAGCGCGCCACACGCTGTCGCTGAGCGAGCGCACCAGCGACACCGACGACCAGCGCATCCGCGACGTCACGCCGCTGCCGCCGCCCGAGCACCTGATCCGCTTCTTCCCGATCGCCGGCACGCCGGTGGAGACACTGATCGGCGGCACGCGCAACGCGGTGCGCAACATCGTCGCCGGCCAGGACGACCGCCTGCTGGTGGTGATCGGCCCGTGTTCCATCCATGACCCGGCGGCCGCGCTCGAATACGCGCGCAAGCTGAAGGCCGAGCGCGACAAGTACGCGGACACGCTCGAGATCGTGATGCGCGTGTACTTCGAGAAGCCGCGCACCACCGTCGGCTGGAAGGGCCTGATCAACGACCCGTACCTCGACGAGAGCTACCGCATCCACGAGGGCCTGCGCATCGCGCGCCAGCTGCTGCTGGACATCAACCGCCTCGGCGTGCCCGCCGCCGGCGAGTTCCTGGACGTGATCTCGCCGCAGTACATCGGCGACCTGATCAGCTGGGGCGCGATCGGCGCGCGCACCACCGAGAGCCAGGTGCACCGCGAGCTCGCCTCCGGCTTGTCGGCGCCGGTGGGTTTCAAGAACGGCACCGACGGCAACCTCAAGATCGCCATCGACGCGATCCAGGCCGCGGGCCGGCCGCACCACTTCATGTCGGTGCACAAGAACGGCCAGGTCGCCATCGTCGAGACCCGCGGCAACAAGGACTGCCACGTGATCCTGCGCGGCGGCAAGGCGCCCAACTACGACGCCGCGAGCGTCCGGGCCGCGTGCGTGGAGCTCGAGGCGGCGAAGCTGCCGTGCCGCCTGATGATCGACTTCAGCCACGCCAACAGCGAGAAGAAGTACGAGCGCCAGGTGGGCGTGGCGCGCGACGTGGCCGACCAGGTCGCCGCGGGCAACACGTGCATCTTCGGCGTGATGGTGGAGAGCCACCTGAACGCCGGCGCGCAGAAGTTCACGCCCGGCAAGGACGACCCGGCCAAGCTGGAATACGGCAAGAGCATCACCGACGGCTGCATCGGCTGGGACGACTCGATCACCGTGCTGGACGTGCTGCGCGACGCCGTCCTCGCGCGGCGCGGCGCCAAGGCGTGACGCGCGGCGCCGTTCGCGGGCGCGTCACGCGCGCGCGAACGTGACGGGCGCCTGGCACGCGCTCGTGCAGTCCGCGCGAGCGTTGATCCCGTGCGGATCGTCGGCGCGTCCGCGGCCCGTTCCACGCCGCGGACGCCGGGTCATCGACGGTCGCCGGGCAGGAGATTGCCAAGCACCTGGCGCATCGCGCCGATGAACGCGCCGCCTTCGCGCGGGTCGCCCTTGGCCAGCGCCTTGGCGAAGGCGGTCGCCTGCTTGAGCGTGATGTGCGGCGGCAGCGGGGGCACTTCGGGGTCGGTCTTGACCTCCAGCACGACCGGCCGATCGCTGGCGAGCGCCTCGTCCCAGGCGCGCCCGAGCTGCGCCGGATCGTCGACGTAGAGCCCGCGCAGGCCGATCAGCTCCGCGAAGCGGTGATACGGCACGTCCGGGATCTGCTGCGACGCGTCGAACTTCGGATCGCCCTCCATCACGCGCTGCTCCCACGTGACCTGGTTCAGGTCCTCGTTGTTGAAGACACAGACGATCCAGCGCGGGTCGCTCCACTGCTGCCAGTACTTCGACACCGTGATGAGCTCGGCCATGTTGTTCATCTGCATCGCGCCGTCGCCCACCAGTGCGATCACCGGCCGGCCCGGGTGGGCGAACTTCGCGGCGATCGCATAGGGCACGGCCGCGCCCATCGAGGCGAGGCCGCCCGACAGGGAGGCCATCATCCCGCGCCGCATGCGCAGGTCGCGCGCATACCAGTTGGCGCACGAGCCCGAGTCGCTGGTGATGATCGCGTCGGCGGGCAGGCGCGGTGACAGCTCCCAGGCGACGCGCTGCGGATTGACGGGCGTGGCCGGCTGCATCGCGCGGTCTTCCAGCGTCCTCCACCAGGCCGACATCCAGCCGGCGATCTCGTCGCGCCATGCGCGTTCGGTCTTGGGACGCAACAGTGGCAGCAACGCGCGCAGCGTCAGCGCGGCGTCGCCCACGAGGTTGACCTCCATCGGATAGCGCAGCGACAGCATGTCGGGCGCGATGTCGATCTGCACCGCCCGCGCCTGCCCTTCCTTGGGCAGGAACTCCGCATACGGGAAGCCCGAGCCGATCATCAGCAGCGTGTCGCACGCGTTCATCATCTTCCAGCTGGGCTCGGTGCCCAGCAGGCCGATCGAGCCCGTGACCCACTCGAGGTCGTCGGGCAAGGCGGCCTTGCCCAGCAGCGCCTTCGCGGCGCCCGCCTGCAGTGCGTCGGCCACGGCGATGACCTCGTCGGTCGCCTGCAGCGCGCCCGCCCCGACCAGCAGCGCCACCTTCCTGCCGGCGTTGAGCACGTCGGCGGCGCGCTGGAGATCCGCGGCTGCAGGCACCACCTGCGGCCGGGCGAAGCCGACGCCCGAATGCAGGGTGCCGTGGGCGCGCGGCGGATCCTCGTACGATTCCTCCTGCAGGTCGTTCGGCAGGATGATGGCCGTGACGCGGCGCTCCGCGACGGCCACGCGCACCGCGCGGTCGACGATGTGGCGCACCTGGGCGGGCATCCCGGCCTGCTGGACATAAGAGCCGGCCACGTCCTTGAACAGCGACGGCAGGTCGATCTCCTGCTGGTAGTGGCCGCCGAGCGCGTCGCGCGCCTGCTGGCCGGTGATCGCCAGCACGGGCATGTGGTCGAGCCGGGCATCGTAGAGACCCGTGACGAGGTGCGAGGCGCCGGGCCCGGACGTCGCGATGCAGACCCCGAGCTCGCCGGTGAACTTGGCATACGCCGAGGCCATGAACGCCGCCATCTCCTCGTGGCGCACCTGGATGAAGCGGATCTTTCCCTCGGCCCGGTTGAGGGCGCCGAACACGCCGTTGATGCCGTCGCCCGGATAGCCGAACATCAGCCGGACGCCCCATTGGTGCAGCCGCTCGACGATGAAGTCGCCCACAGTCTTGGCCATGCCTGTCCCCGCTCGATGCCGCCAGACGCCCTGGCGGGCCGAACGAGCAATCGACGGGCCGCGGCAGCACGGCCGGCGCCTCGGGAGCGCCGTCCGGCTGTTACGCGGCCGCGTCCGTGCGGCAGGGTACAGTCGCCCTACAGGGATCGGCATCGATGGCGCCAAGGAGATCGCAGACCGGATCGAGGTCGAGGCACTGCGGCATGCCCCATCGATGCGACCGCCGGAGAGCACATGCCCAACATCGCCACCGTATTCAAGGCCGAAATCACCAGGCTCGCCCGCAAGGAGCTGCGCAGCAACAGCGACGGGCTGAAGAAGGCCGTCGCCGCGCAGCGCAGCGAGATCGCCCACCTCAAGCGCCGGATCCAGGTGCTGGAAGCGCTGGTCAAGCGACTCGCGCGGAGCTCGGCCGCTGCCGACGCCCGGCCGCGGGCAGCCGCGAGCGCGGAGCCGGCCGAGCCGGACGCGAGCGGGCTGCGCTTTCGCGCCAAGGGCATGGCGGCCAACCGCAAGCGCCTGGGCCTGTCGGCCGCAGACTTCGGCCTGCTCGTCGGGGCGACCGGTCAATCGATCTACGCATGGGAAGCCGGCAAGGCGAAGCCTCGGCCGCAGGCGCTCGCGGCGATCGCCGCGCTGCGCGGCATCGGAAAACGGGAAGTGGAAGCCCGGCTGGAGCAGCTGAAGGGCTAACGGCGCTGCGGCGCCCCCGGCGCCCGGCCCCCCTGGACACGCCACATCGCGCGCTCATGCGCCTATGTGCTCATGCGCACGCGCGCCTGTGCGTCTGTGCGCCTTGTGCGCTTGTGCGCACGCGCTGGTGCGCCTCCACGGCCGCCGCCGACCCGGTCATCCTGCGCGCAGCGAAGCGGAGTCGCAGGATCATCCACCTCGGCCGGGGCGCTGCTTGTCGACGGGCCGGCCCGCCTGCGCGGATCCTGCGACTGCGCGCAGGACGAGGGGGTCGCCGGCACGCCGACCGCGACCCGTGGCCACGACGCCTTGCCCCGACCGCGCGAACATCGCCCGGCTCAGGGCACGTCCGGATCGAGATTGCGCGAGAGCTTCTCGCTCTTCCAGTAGACGTCGTCGCCGCCCAGGCCGTCGAGGTTGGCGCGGTTGAGCACGCGCGCCAGCACGAACAGCAGGTCGGACAGGCGGTTCAGGAACAGGCGCGGTGCGGCGTTGATCGCCTCCGTCGCGGCCAGGGTGACGACGGCACGTTCCGCGCGTCGCGCGACCGCACGCGCCACGTGCGCGAGCGCCGCGCTGCGCGTGCCCGCCGGGAGGATGAACTCCATCAGCCGCGGCAGCGTCTCGTTGTAGCGCGCCAACGCAGCGTCCAGGCCGGCGACCGCGTCGTCCTTGAGCAGCGTGAAGCCCGGAATGGACAGCTCGCCGCCGAGGTTGAAGAGCTCGTGCTGGATGGTCACGAGCAGCTCGCGCACATCGTCGGGCAGCGGCTCGGCCAGCAGCACGCCCAGGTGCGAATTGAGCTCGTCCACGTCGCCCATGGCGCCGATGCGCCCGTGGCTCTTGGAGACGCGCGTGCCGTCGCCCAGTCCGGTGCTGCCGTCGTCGCCGGTGCGCGTGGCGATCTGAGAGAGTCGATTGGCCATGGCGCAGTTTAGATCGTGAGCGATTCGAGCTTGGGGGCGCGGCGGCCGACCCGCCGCTGCGCCACGGCGGGCGCGGGCGTAGACTGGACCGGAAGCCGCCCGTCGACGACGGGCCCGCGCCCGGAGCCGCCCCATGAACACCGCCGTCGACCTTCCCTTCCAGGTGCAGCCGCGCCCGATGCCGGCCGCGATGGCCGAGACCCTGCGCGGCCGCTTCGCCGAGCGCTTCGTCACGGCGCTGGCCGTGCGCGAGCAGCACGGCCGCGACGAGTCCCCGTTCGACGTGCCGCCGCCCGAGGCCGTGGTGTTCTGCGAGAGCACGGACGACGTCGCGTTCGTCGTCGCTGCCGCGGCCCGGCATCGCGTGCCGGTGATCCCCTACGGCGCGGGCTCGTCGCTCGAGGGACACCTGCTGGCCGTGCAGGGCGGCGTCAGTGTCGACGTCTCGCGCATGAACGGCGTGCTGCAGCTCAATCCGGAAGACCTGACGGTGACGGTGCAGGCCGGCGTCACGCGGCTGCAGCTCAATCGCGAGATCAAGGATTCGGGCCTGTTCTTCCCGATCGACCCCGGCGCCGACGCGACGATCGGCGGCATGTCGGCCACGCGTGCGTCCGGCACGAACGCGGTGCGCTACGGGACGATGCGCGAGAACGTGCTCGCGTTGACGGTGGTCACGGCGTCGGGCGAGGTCATCCGCACCGGCACGCGGGCGCGCAAATCCAGCGCCGGCTACGACCTGACGCGCCTCATGGTGGGCAGCGAGGGCACGCTCGGGGTCATCACCGAGATCACGCTGAAGCTGCATCCGTTGCCCGAGAGCGTGGCCGCCGCGATCTGCTCGTTCGACGGCGCGGCCGCGGCGGTCGATACGGTGATCGCCATCATCCAGATGGGCGTGCCCATCGCACGCTGCGAGCTGCTGGACGCCAATGCCGTCATCGCCGTCAATCGCAACGACAAGCTGGGCCTGGCCGAGAAGCCGATGCTGCTGATGGAATTCCACGGCAGCGCCGCGAGCGTCGCCGAGCAGGCCGCCACGGTGCAGGAGCTGGCCGCCGAGCGCGGCGGCACCGCCTTCCAGTGGGCGACGACGCCCGAGGAGCGCACGCGGCTGTGGACGGCGCGCCACCATGCGTTCCTCTCCGGCCTGCAGCTGCGCCCGGGCTGCCGCGCGATCACGACCGACTGCTGCGTGCCGATCTCGGGCCTGGCCGAAGCGGTCACTCAGGCGCTCGACGAAGCCGAGGGCGCCGGCATCCCGCACTTCCTCGTCGGCCACGTCGGCGACGGCAACTTCCACGTCGCCTACCTGATCGACCCGGCCAGCGCCGCGGACCGCGAGACGGCCGAACGCCTGAACCACCAGCTCGTGCAGCGCGCGATCGCGGCCGGCGGCACCTGCACCGGCGAGCACGGCATCGGCTTGCACAAGCAGGGCTTCCTGGTCGAGGAAACCGGTGCGGGTGCGGTGTCGATGATGCGCGAGATCAAGCGCGCGCTCGATCCGCACGACATCATGAATCCGGGAAAGATCTTCAGCCTGGCGTGACGGCGGCGAGGCGCTCGAATGCGGGCGTCATCGACTGGCCGCGGCAGGGCCGGCATCCATCCGGCGCGGAGCCGGCGTGCGCGGCTTCAGCCCGGGCGTCGGCGCAGCAGGATGACCAGCGCGCCGAGCGCCAGCAGCGCCGGCACGAGGCGGCGCGAGCGGTCGCGTTCACGGTCGAGACCGGCGGTCAGCACCGAGCCGGCGTCGGTGGCGGCGTCCTTGAAGGCGAGGTCGTCAAGCGACGCACGCGGGCCCCGATCGAACATGCGGGTGACGGGCGGCGCCAGCCCGGCCAGCTCGGCCGGGGCGGCGCTCGCGTCGCCACCGGCGTCGGCCACGCGCAGGGCGCAGGCGAGCTCCAGCGCCTGGCCGGCGTGGCACGGCGCGTCCGCCGGTGCGGCGGTCGAGGTGACGGGATCGGCGCCAGGGTCGGTGGCCGTCGCCACGGACGCGGACCCGGCCAGCGCCACGGCCGCGGCAAGCAATGCGACTTTCAGCATCCGTTGAACCTTGTCTCCCGTGCTCTTCGGCGGCGCCACCTTACCCCCACTCGCTCGCCACGTCATCCCCTGCGTGGACGAACGGCGCGCAAATGCTGGAAAACGCCGAGAGGCGGCGCCGAGGCCGGCGTCAGGCCTGCGGCGGCGTGACCGACCAGCGGCGCGTCGTCTCGCCCTTGCCGTTGACGCTTTCCAGGTGCACGTCGAAACCCCACAGCCGTGCGACGTGCTTGAGCACTTCCTGCGAAGTCTCGTGCAGCGGGCGGTCGTTGTGCTGGCTGTGGCGCAGCGTCAGCGAGCGGTCGCCGCGCAGGTTCACGTTCCAGACCTGGATGTTGGGCTCGCGCGAGCCGAGGTCGTATTGGCGCGACAGCGACTCGCGCAGCGCGCGGTAGCCGTTCTCGTCGTGGATGGCGGAGATCTCGAGCTCGCTGTCCTTCTCGTCGTCGACGATCGCGAAGAAGCGGAAGTCGCGCATCATCTTGGGCGACAGGTACTGGCCGATGAAGCTCTCGTCCTTGAAGTTGCGCATCGCGTGATCGAGCGTGGGCAGCCACGGCGCGCCGGCGATATCGGGGAACCACTGCCGGTCCTCGTCGGTCGGGCATTCGCAGATGCGCTTGATGTCGGTGTACATCGCGAAGCCCAGCGCATACGGGTTGATGCCCGAGTAGTGGCGCGCGGTGACCGGCGGCTGCGCCACGACGTTCGTGTGCGACTTCAGCCACTCGATCATCATGCCGTCCGACAGGTAGCCGTCGTCGTACATCTGGTTGAGCAGCCGGTGGTGCCAGAACGTGGCCCAGCCCTCGTTCATCACCTGGGTCTGGCGCTGCGGGTAGAAGTACTGCGCGATCTTGCGCACGATGCGCACGATCTCGCGCTGCCAGGGTTCGAGCAGCGGCGCGTTCTTCTCGATGAAGTACAGCAGGTTTTCCTGCGGCTCGGCGGGAAAGCGGCGTTCCTCGGCGGCCGCGTCGTCGCTGGCCGCGCGGCGCGGCAGCGTGCGCCAGAGGTCGTTGACCTGCAGCTGCGCGTAGGCCTCGCGGTCGGCGCGCCGCGCCTGTTCCTGCGCCAGCGACAGCTTGCTGGGACGCCGATAGCGGTCGACGCCGTGGTTCATCAGCGCGTGGCACGAATCGAGCAGTTCCTCGACGGCGTCGATGCCGTGGCGCTCCTCGCAGCGGGCGACGTAGTCCTTCGAGTAGACGAGGTAGTCGATGATGGACGAGGCGTCCGTCCACATCCGGAACAGGTAGTTGCCCTTGAAGAAGCTGTTGTGGCCGTAGGCCGCGTGCGCGATCACCAGCGCCTGCATCGCCATCGTGTTCTCCTCCATCAGGTAGGAGATGCACGGGTCCGAGTTGATGACGATCTCGTAGGCCAGGCCCATCTGGCCGCGCTTGTAGTTCTTCTCGGTGGCGATGAACTCCTTGCCGTAGCTCCAGTGGCGGTAGTTCACCGGCATGCCCACGCTGGCGTAGGCGTCCATCATCTGCTCGGACGTGATGATCTCGAGCTGGTTCGGATAGGTGTCGAGCCCGAAGCGCTGCGCGGTCTCGCGGATCACCTCGTGGTAGCGCTCGATCATGTCGAACGTCCAGTCGCTGGGCGACGGCAGCGGCTGGGCCGGACGCTCCTTCAGCGGGGCGATGTCCTGCGGCGGGCCCGCGCGGCGGCGGCCGCCATATTCGTCGGCGCACGCGTTGCGCCCGACGGCGCGTCTGTTCTCAAGGAATGTCATGTCGGCACTCCTGGCGCTGCGCGCCTCCCCGCCAGGCGGGGGCCATTGCCCTTCGGGCGGCCGTGCGTGCTCATGCTGCGGGCGCTCCTTCCTTGCGGAACAGTTCGCGGAACACCGGGTAGATCTGCGAGGCCTCGATGGCCTTGCGCATCGCGAACTGCGGCACCTCGCCGACGAGGCGCTGGTATTCCTCCCACAGGTTCTGCTCGGGCTCGGCGACCTGCACGTAGGCGAAATAGCGGCACTTGGGCAGGATCTTCTCCATCAGCAGCTCGCGGCAGCGGCCGCTGTCGTGGTGCCAGTTGTCGCCGTCGCTGGCCTGCGCGCCGTAGATGTTCCACTGGTCGGCCGGGTAGCGGGCGCGGATGATCTCGTCCATCAGCACCAGCGCGCTGGAGACGACCGTGCCGCCGGTCTCGGTGGCGTGGAAGAAGTTCTGCTCGTCGACCTCGGCCGCCTGCGTGTGGTGGCGGATGAACACGACCTCGATCTTCTCGTAGTGGCGCGTCAGGAACAGGTACAGCAGGATGAAGAAGCGCTTGGCGAGGTCCTTGCGCGACTCGTCCATCGAGCCGGAGACGTCCATCACGCAGAACATCACCGCGCGGGTGGACGGTACCGGCACCTTGACGCGGTTGCGGAACTTCAGGTCCAGCGGGTCCAGGAAGGGCACGCGGTCGATGTACGAGCGCAGGCGCTTGATCGTCTCCTGCAGCTCGGCCTTGTGCTTGAGCGTGACGTCGTCCTTGGCGCCCTGCTCGTCCAGCAGCGCCAGCGCCTGCTCGGCCTCGTGCAGCTCGCGCCGGCTGTCGGCGCTGAGCGCGATGCGCCGGCCGAGCGCGCCGCGCATGGAACGCACGATGCTGAGGTTGCTGGGCGTGCCGTCGTTGACGAAGCCGGCGCGGTGCGACTTGTACTCCGGGATCTCGGCGAGCTGCGTGCGCGTGAGGTTGGGCAACGCGAGGTCGTCGAAGAACGCCTGCATGAACTCTTCCTTCGTGAGGTGGAAGACGAAATCGTCGTCGCCCTCGCCGGAATCGCTCGCCTGGCTGCCGCCCTGCCCCTGGCCGCCGCCGCCGTCGGGCCGCTTGATGCGGTCGCCGGTGACGTACTCGCTGTTGCCGGGATGCACCGCCTCGCGCTTGCCGCCCTGACCGTGGCCGAACACCGGCTGGCTCAGGTCGCGCTTGGGGATGTGGACGTCCTCGCCCTTCTCGAGATCGCGGATGCCGCGGCCGTCCACGGCCCGCCGCACCGCCTCGCGGATCTGTTCCTTGTGGCGGCGCAGGAAGCGCTCGCGGTTGCCCACCGACTTGTTCTTGCCGGACAGCCGTCTGTCGATGATCTGCTGCAGCATGTGATGACGCGGTTGGCGATGAGCGCCGCGGAACGCGTCCGCGGCGGCCTGTTGCTAGATCGGCCGTCCGATCACGACGACTTGCGGACGCGCAGGTACCACTCGCACAGCAGGCGCACCTGCTTGGGCGTGTAGCCCTTCTGCACCATGCGGTTGACGAAGTCCTCGTGCTTGCGGGCCTCGTCGGCGCTGGCCTTCGCGTTGAAGCTGATGACGGGCAGCAGCTCCTCGGTGTTCGAGAACATCTTCTTCTCGATCACGACGCGCAGCTTCTCGTAGCTCGTCCACAGCGGGTTCTTGCCGGCGTTCTGGGCGCGGGCGCGCAGCACGAAGTTGACGATCTCGTTGCGGAAGTCCTTCGGGTTCGAGATGCCGGCGGGCTTCTCGATCTTCTCCAGCTCGGCATTGAGCGCGCTGCGGTCGAACACCTCGCCGGTGTCGGTGTCGCGGTACTCCTGGTCCTGGATCCAGTAGTCGGCGTAGGTGACGTAGCGGTCGAAGATGTTCTGGCCGTATTCCGAATAGCTCTCCAGGTACGCGGTCTGGATCTCCTTGCCGATGAACTCCGCGTAGCGCGGCGCCAGGTTCTCCTTGATGAACGAGACGTACTTCTGCTCGATCTCCTGCGGGAACTGCTCGCGCTCGATCTGCTGCTCCAGCACGTACATCAGGTGCACCGGGTTGGCGGCGACCTCCGTCGAGTCGAAGTTGAAGACCTTGGACAGGATCTTGTACGCGAAGCGCGTGGAGATCCCGCTCATGCCCTCGTCGACGCCGGCGTAGTCGCGGTATTCCTGGTAGCTCTTGGCGCGCGGGTCGGTGTCCTTGAGGTTCTCGCCGTCGTAGATCTGCATCTTCGAGTACAGCGACGAGTTCTCGGGTTCCTTCAGGCGCGTCAGCATCGCGAACTGGGCCATCATCTTGAGCGTGCCCGGCGCGCAGGTGGCGTCGGCCAGCGACGAGCCGCGGATGAGCTTCTCGTAGATCTTCACTTCCTCGCTGACGCGCAGGCAATACGGCACCTTGACGATATAGATGCGGTCGAGGAAGGCCTCGTTGTTCTTGTTGTTGCGGAAGCTCTTCCACTCGCTCTCGTTGGAGTGCGCCAGCACGATGCCGTCGAACGGGATCGCGCCGAAGCCCTCGGTGCCCTTGAAGTTGCCTTCCTGGGTGGCGGTCAGCAGCGGGTGCAGCACCTTGATCGGCGCCTTGAACATCTCGACGAACTCGAGCAGGCCCTGGTTGGCCAGGCACAGGCCGCCGGAATAGCTGTAGGCGTCCGGATCGTCCTGCGCGAATGCCTCGAGCTTGCGGATGTCGACCTTGCCCACGAGCGACGAGATGTCCTGGTTGTTCTCGTCGCCCGGCTCGGTCTTGCTGATGCCGATCTGGCGCAGGATGGACGGACGGCGCTTGACGACCTTGAACTTGCGGATGTCGCCGCCGTATTCCTCGAGCCGCTTGACGGCCCACGGCGACATGATGCGGCTGAGGTAGCGCCGCGGGATGCCGTACTCGTTCTCGAGGATCGGGCCGTCCTCGATCGCATTGAACAGCCCGAGCGGCGATTCGTTGACCGGGGAATCCTTGATGGCGTAGAACGGCACCTGCTCCATCAGCGCCTTCAGCCGCTCGGCGATGGAGCTCTTGCCGCCGCCCACCGGGCCCAGCAGGTAGAGGATCTGCTTCTTTTCCTCCAGGCCTTGCGCGGCATGGCGGAAGTACGACACGACCTGCTCGATCGCGTCTTCCATGCCGTAGAACTCGGCGAAGGCCGGATAGATCTTGATGACCTTGTTGGCGAACAGGCGCGACAGGCGCGGGTCGTTGCGCGTGTCGATGGACTGCGGTTCGCCGATGGCCTTGAGCATGCGCTCGGCCGCCGTGGCATAGGCCAGGGGGTTGCGCTTGCATTCCGCCAGGTACTCCTCGAGGGTGAGTTCCTCCTCGCGAGTACGTTCGTAGCGGGCTGCGAACTGGCTGATCACGTCCATGACAAACCTCCGGGCTGATGTGATGTTGCAAGCGTCCGGACACGATGGGCATCGGGTCGGGGCCAGGCGCTTGCGTCTGGAATGTTTTGATGGAGTCCGGGCCTGTCCGAAACGTTCTTGCGGGAAGTACGTATCGGCCAGTCAAGGCGCCATCAGAGCAGTCCGTTCAGCGGGGTCCGGGACAGTGGGCTATCTCTGGGTCCGTAGGGTACAGCGTGCGACGATTCCGTGTGCGGCGAAGCATCGAATAGGGTGATCTTCCGGTTTCATCTTCACCTTTATCGACCTACATTTCAACTCGCCCTGTAGGATTCTTTCCACGAGTGTGCGGAATGACCCGCCCGCCGACCCCGTGCCGCCGCGCACCGGGCGCCGCGAGGCCTTCGTCCGGTCGCGCACCACGCCGCCCGTCCCGGCTCGCCGGACCTTCGCGGCGTCCGCCCCTGTCCGGAGTCGACCCATGATTCGAACCATGAGGCGCGCGCGCCTCCTGTGGCTGACGCTTGCCTGCACGACCTTCGCGAGCGGCCTCGCCGGCTGCGGCGGCGGAGGCGGCGGTTCCACGCCCCCTGCGCCGCCGCCCGCGGCCGAATCGGCCTTCCTGCTGGCTGAATTCGTCGCGGTCGATTCCAACCACCAGTTCGTGCGCGTTTGGGATCCGGCGAACCCTTCGGTCGCGCTGCAGAACGTTCGTCTGGTGCAGGGCAACGGCATCGTCTGGCAGTCCTCTCATCTCGTGTTCTCCGACGCCACTCGCTGGGACGCGGCGTCGCGCACGGCCACGACACTGGGCCACGCGAAGGTGTTCTTCGACAACGACGGCAAGTTGTATTCCATCGACCTGCGCGGCGGCCAGTCGCACGTGCCCGTCCAGTTGTCGAGCGCCGCCGACGTCTCCATGCCCGTGCGGGCCTGGGCGATGAACGCGGCCGGCGACGACGCCTGGGTCGATGCGCAGGGCGGCAGCCACGACTGGGCGATCCGCACGTCGATGGCCGCCGCGGCGGCGCCGGTCGACGTGCGCCACGTCATCGCCCCGTTGCGCGACGGCGCCACCGGCTTGCCGCAATACTTCTTCGCCTCGCTCGGCGACGACGGCATCCACCCGGTGTCCGCCACCTACGAGGTCGCCGACGCGGCGACGTTCACGCAGGTGGCCGTGCCGGCCGTGGCGGGCATGGTCGCCGCGGACGACTGGATCGGCGCCGACCCGGCCCAGCCGGGCCTGGCCTATGTCGGCATCGCGAACCAGGTGCGCGCGCTGCACTGGAATGCGAGCGGCGTCAGCGTCGATCCGGGCGGGCTCCATGCGCTCAGCGGCCTGAGCATGACGGCCGGCGTCGCCGATGCGCAGGCCGTGTACGTCGCCGATGGCACGACGCTGCTCGCGCTGGGCCAGGGCGGCGTCCGGGTCGTCGGCAGCTTCTCGCTGGCGCCCGCCTCGTTGATGGACGCTGGCGCCTACGTCGCGGGCGACGAGATCACGGGGTTCATGGGATTGAGCGCCACGGTGCAGGTCGAGGCCGTGGGCAAGGGAAACGGGGTGCGGGCACTGATCGAGCCGGCGCAGGCCGACCTGAAGCTGCTCGCGGCCGGCGATGCCGGCGTCCTCGTCTCGCACACGGCCGACCTGCACGAGGCCTTCGTGCTGGAAAGCGGCGATGGCCGTTCCCGCACGGCGATCGGCTCGCAACGGGTGGGCATCGTCCGCGCTGCCAGCGGCCGCCCCGACCAGCCCGCCGCGCCGGTGGGGCTCGTGACGTGCACCGCCGGCGCGCCGGGCTACTGCGCTGCCGGCGCCTTGACGCAGTTCACCCTGGCGGGCAGCGGCACGACGCTGGGCGCCAACGCCGCCGCGTCGGCCGTCTTGAGCACGGAAGCCATCGCGGGCGTGGTGTCGCCCCTGTCGGGACAGAGCGTGCTGCCGTCCCCGGCCGGCTTCGGCGACGGCGAGACGGACACGCGCGACGCCTGGCAGTTCACGGCGGGCAGCGCATCGTCGTTGACGCGCGTCACGAGCAACCTGCCCTGACCGACACGGCGCGGATCGGCCGCGCCGCGCTCAGTCTTCCTCGCGCAGGCCCAGGCGTTCGAGCAGGCCGCCCAGCTCGTCGTTCGAGCCGAACGAGATCGCGATCTCGCCGGACTCGCCGTGGCGCGTCTTCTTGAGCATGCGGATCTCGACGACCGCGGCCAGCTTGTCGGCCAGCTGCTCCTCGAGACGCGCGATGTCGCCGCGCTTTTCCTTCTTCACGCGCAGCAGCGGCGCCTGGCGGCCGTTCGCCTGCTGGTTGCGCGCGACGAGCTTCTCGGCGTCGCGCACCGACATCTTCTTCGCGGCGATCTCCGTCGCGTTCAGGATCTGCTGTGCCGCCTCCAGCGGCAGCAGCGCGCGGGCGTGGCCCATGTCGAGGTCGCCGGCCATCAGCATCTGCTGCACCGGCGCCGCCAGCTGCAGCAGGCGCAGCAGGTTGCTCGCCGCGCTGCGCGAGCGTCCGACCGACTGCGCGGCCTGCTCGTGCGTCATGCCGAATTCGTCGACCAGCCGCTTCAGGCCCTGCGCCTCCTCGAGCGGGTTGAGGTCCTCGCGCTGGATGTTCTCGATCAGCGCCATCACGGCCGCCGATTCGTCGGGCACCTCGCGCACCAGCACCGGCACCTCGTCCAGGCCCGCCAGCTTGGCGGCGCGGAAGCGGCGTTCGCCGGCGATGATCTCGTAGCGCTGCGTCTTCGCGCCGGCGCCCTCGAGCGGGCGCACGAGGATCGGCTGCATGATGCCCTGGCTGCGGATGCTCTCGGCCAGTTCGTACAGCGAGCCCTCGTCCATGCGGGTGCGCGGCTGGTACTTGCCGGCCTGCATCTGCGTGATCTTCAGCGCGGACGGCTGCGTGGGGCCGCCCGCGGGTGCCGGCGTCTCGTCGATCTTCGGGCCGAGCAGGGCTTCCAGGCCCATGCCGAGCCCCTTGGGTTTTTTCGTGACCATAGAACTGTTGGCCCCACGGTCGCTGGCGCTCCCTGCCCCCGAGGGGCCGGCCGCGAGCGGCCCGGCAAAGCCGGTTCCGCCGCTCCCTTGACTCTCGTGCAGGATGAGTAGCGCCAGCGGCGGAGGCGCTGGAAATGACCGTCGATTATCTGCCGGCCAGCAGGTCGGCCAGCATTCGTCGTCCTTCGGGCCAATCCGCAAGGCCTGATTCGCTGTTGAGATGGCCGCGCGGCCCGGCGTCCAGCGCGTGCGCGCCCCAGTCGGCGGCCATGCCCTGGGCGCGCACCGGATCGCAGTACGGGTCGTCCGCGCTGATGACCGCCAGCGCAGGGAATGGCAGCGATTTGCGCACGATGGGCGTGAACGAGTGCAGCGGCGCGCGGAACTCGTCGCGCTCGATGTCCGGGGGCGCCACCAGCAGCGCGGCGCGCACGCGGGCGGTGCGGCGCGAGTGCGCGGCCCAGGCGGCCACCAGCTGGCAGCCCAGGCTGTGCGCCACCAGTGCGACCTGCGGCGCCGGCTCGCGGTCCTCGAGCGCGGCGATGGCCTCCTCGAGCCGCATCATCCAGTCGCCGCGCAGCGGGTGCACCCAGTCGTTCTGCTCCACGCGCACGTCGCCGTACGCCGCCTCCCAGCGGCTCTGCCAGTGCTGCGGCCCGGAGTTCTGCCAGCCGGGCAGCACCAGCACGTGCACGCCCGGGACTTCAGCGCGACAGGGATCCTGTAATGTCATTGCCTTATGCTTCGCATTTGAAAAGGCGCTCGACACGCGCGCCACGCAACGATTCTGCCGCGCCGGCCCGAACGCCCGCGGCGCCCCGGAGATCCCGAAATGAGCACCGCCAAGAAATTCCGCGTCTACGTCGACGGCCAGGAAGGCACCACCGGCCTGCGCATCCACGAGATGCTGGCCGCGCGCGCCGACCTCGAGCTGCTGCGCATCTCCGCCGAGCTGCGCAAGGACGACGCCGAGCGCGCGCGCCTGCTCAACGCCGCCGACGTCGCGTTCCTGTGCCTGCCCGACGAGGCCTCGCGCGCCGCCGCGAAGATGGTGACGAACCAGGACACCTGCCTGATCGACGCCAGCACCGCGCATCGCACCGACCCGAGCTGGGTCTACGGCCTGCCCGAGCTCGCGCCCGGCCAGCGCGAGGCGCTGCGCAGCGCCAAGCGCATCGCCAACCCGGGCTGCCACGCCACCGCGTTCATCCTGCTGATGCGCCCGCTGGTCGACGCCGGGCTCGTCGCGCCCGATGCGGCGGTCACCGCCACGTCCATCACCGGCTACTCCGGCGGCGGCAAGAAGATGATCGAGCAGTACCAGTCCTGGCACGCGCGCCAGATGGACGGCGAGCGCCAGATCGACGCCGCGCTCAGCGCGCCGCGCCCGTATGCGCTGGGCCTCGCGCACAAGCACATCCCCGAGATGAAGACCTGTTCCAGGCTCACGCGCGCGCCGGTGTTCATGCCCATCGTCGGCAACTTCTACAAGGGCCTGACCGTGAGCATCCCGTTCCACGCCGGCCAGCTCGCCGCCGGCACCGATGCCGCCAAGGTGCATGCCACGCTGGCGCGACGCTACGCCGACGAGCAGTTCGTGCGCGTGATGCCGCTCGCAGACCCCGCGGTGCTGGCCGAGGGCTCGTTCGACGTGCAGGCGTGCAACGACACGCAGCGCGCCGACCTGTTCGTGTTCGGCCATGCCGACCAGGTGCTGCTGATGGCGCGCATCGACAACCTCGGCAAGGGCGCATCCGGCGCCGCGGTGCAGACGATGAATCTGCACCTGGGCTTGCCCGAGGGCGAGAGCCTCACCGCCTGAGCATGCGCGCCCGGGCCGTCCCTCCAGCCGCCTGCGCGCCAGCGTTGCGGCGCGCCGCTTGCGGGGCGCTCGTCGCATGACGAACGCGTCTGCCGAGACCTTGCGGGACTCGCGCGGACTGCGTCTGGGAACCACGTCGCGCGCGGCCGCCGACCGCGCCGACGAGGCGCAGTGGCAGATGATGACGTTCGCCGACACGCCGCGCCTGGCGCTGCAGGCCGCGCGCGAGGCCGATCCCGGCTGGGCGCTGCCGCTGCTGCTGGACGCCGGCTTTCGCCTCGGCCTGAACCAGCCCGACGACCGCGCCGCCGCGCGCGAGCTGCTCGCGTCCGCGGGCGCGCTGGCGTCACGCGCGAACGCGCGCGAGCGGGCGCACCTGGAGGCCCTGGAGCGCCTGCAGGACGGCCGCGTGGCCGCCGCGCTGCGCATCTGGGACGACCTGCTGCTGGAACAGCCGCGCGACGCCCTCGCCATGCACTGGGCCCACCAGTGGGACCACGCCCGCGGGGATTCGGCCAGCATGCGGCTGCGCCCGGCGCGCGCGCTGCCCGAGTGGGACGACGCCGATCCGCTGTTCCCGTGCGTGCTGGGGCTGTACGCGTTCGGACTGGCCGAATGCCATCAATACGGCCTGGCCGAGGACCTGGGCCGGCGTGCCATCGCGCTGGCCCAGGAACGATCGGCCGACCCCGCGACGCCGGCCCGCGTGCCGTGGGCGGTGCACGCCGTCACGCACGCGATGGAGATGCAGGGGCGGTTCGACGACGGCGCGATCTGGCTGCGCCAGCAGCAGGCCGGCTGGACCGACGGTACGCGCTTCGCGAGCCACCTGTGGTGGCACCTGGCGCTGTTCCGCATCGAGGCGCTGGACGTCACCGGTGCACTGCGCCTGATCGACACGCACCTGTCCGGCGCCGCGCTCACGCACGGCCTGCAGTGCCTGGACGCGGCCGCGTTGTACTGGCGCCTGCGCGTGATGGACGTCGAGGTCGACGCGCTGTTCAAGGACCTGCTGCGACGCTGGGCACCTGAGCCCGAGCAGGCCGGCGTGAACGCGTTCACCGACTGGCACGTGGTGCTCGCGCTGCTGGGTGCCGGCGAGCGGGCGCAGGCCGAGTCGTGGGTGGCGCGCTGCGCCGAGCGCGTGATGCGCGCCGAGGAAGGCGCGCGCAGCAACCACGCGGTCGCGCGCGACCTCGGGCTGCCGTTGATGCGCGCGCTGCTCGCCGCCGAGCGCGGCGAGCACGACGCCGCGGTGCGCGGGCTGTACCTGGTGCACGATTCAGCTGCGCGACTGGGCGGCAGCCATGTGCGGCGCGACCTCATCGCGCAGACGCTGATGCGCTGCGCGGCCGCCAGCGCCGTGCCCCACATCGGGCGCGCGGTGCTCAACGAACGCTGCCTGGCCAAGCCGGTGACGCCGCTGACGCGGCACTGGGCCGGCAAGCTGGGCGTGGCGATCGCCTGAAGACGCCTCGCCCTCAGGCGCGGCGCCGCGTCGCCAGCACGTTCAGCGCGAGCCCCCCCATCACGAGCGCCGCGGCGCCCAGCTTCCACGCCGGCAGGCCCTCGTGCAGCGCGATCGCCGAGGCGCTCATGCCGAACACGGGCACCAGCAGCGCGGTGGGCGTGACGGTGGACGCCGGGTGGCGCGCGAGCAGCCAGTTCCAGGCGCCGTAGCCGAACAGCGTGTTGCCGATCGACTGCCACGCCACCGCGGCCCAGGCCGCCGCGTGCGCCTGCGACAGCGAGGCCCCGACCGCCGCCGGGCCGTCCACCAGCAGCGTGATGAGCCACAGCGGCACGGCCGCGAACGGGCTGGACCACACCATGAAGCCGAGCGCGTCCACACGGCCCGCGGCGCGCGCGACGAGGTTGCCGCCGGCCCAGCTGACCGCGGCCGCCGTCACCAGCACGATGCCGAACAGCGTGACGCCCGCGCCCGCCGACACGTGCGTCGCGACGATCGCCAGGCCCGCGATCGCCAGCGCGAAGGCGGGCCACTGCAGGCGCTTGAGGCGCTCGCGGTACAGCACGGCCGCCAATGCGATCGTGAAGAACACCTGCGACTGGATCACCAGCGACGCGAGGCCTGGCGAGATGTCGGCGCGCATCGCCCAGAACAGCAGCCCGAACTGCCCGACCCCGATCAGCAGTCCGAACGCCGCCAGCTTGGTCCACGAGACCGGCGGCTTGCGGATGAAGAAGATGAAGGGCAGGAACGAGAACGTGTAGCGCAGGGCCGCGAAGGTGTAGGGCGCGAAGCTGTCCAGCCCCAGGCGGATGACGACGAAGTTCGTGCCCCAGACGGCGACGACGGCCAGGGCGAGCAGCAGGTGGGTCAAGGGCATCGGGCGAGTCTAGGCGACGCGACCGGGCCTTGGTTCGCGCAAGCCCTTTCGGGCAGGCGAATCACGCGTCCGGATATGGCGCGCCGCGGCACGCGCATCGGCGTGCAATCGCCTCCTCGAACCCTTGAAGGAGAACACGATGACCCGACTCGCCGTTCGCGGCATTCCGACCGGTCGCGCCGAACGCCTGCGCGGCGGTGGCCCCGATGCCAACGGCCAGCCCGCGCTGCGGCGGCGCGCCCAAGGCAGGATGAACCCGTGCCGGCACTGCCTGCAGCTGATCCGCGAGGGCGACGAGACGCTGGTCCTCGGCTGGCGCCCGTTCGACGACCTGCAGCCCTACGCCGAGGCCGGCCCGATCTTCCTGCACGCGGACGACTGCCCGCGCTACGTGTCCGACCGCCTGCCGTCCTGGTTCGCGCACCTGCAGCCGGCGCTGCTGCGCGGCTACGGCGCCGACGACTGGATCCGCTACGACACCGGCCAGGTGCTGCCCGGCACCGAGCTCGACCCGGCCTGCCGCATGCTGCTGAAGGACCCGGACGTGGCCTACGTCCACATCCGATCGAAGTTCAATTGCTTCCTGTGCCGCGTGGTGCGGGCGGGGCCTGGCGAATGAACTCCGTCAGCGTGGCCGCGAACCACGTCGGGTCGTCCAGCATGATGAAGTGGCGGCCGGCCGGCGACATCGCGATGCGCACGCCCGCGAGCGACCGGTACTGGCGTTCGTAGACGGCGCGCGTCTCGTCCTGGGTGGCCTGGCCCTTGTACGCGACCCACGAGCCCATCACGAGCGTGGGCGCCCGGATCGCGCCCAGCCGCGGGCGCAGGTCCTCGCCCAGCATCTCGGCCATCGCGTCGATGACGGCCACGCGGTCCGACTGCCGGCCCCACGCCTGCACGCGCGCGACGTCCGCTGGCGCAGTCACCATCGTGGCGATCTGCCGGGCCTGGCCGGCGGCGTACTCGGCCGGATCCTGCGCCAGCAGCTGCGCGCGCATCTGCGGGGCGAAGTCGCGCAGCTGCTGCGGCGTGGCGCTGTCCATGCGGACGGCGCCGAGCGCGGGCAGCGCGTCGACGATCACCAGGCGGCCCACGTCCGCCGGATGGTCGATCGCCAGCCGCAGCGCGACGAAGCCGCCGAGGCTGTGGCCGACGACGACCGGTGCCTCCAGGCGCTGCCGCTCGATGTAGTCGGCCAGGGCCGCGCCCACGCGCTCCAGCAACGGACCCGGCTGCGCCGGCACGCCCGCGAAGCCGGCCAGCGTGAAGACGTGGCAGCGATGTCGGGTGCACAACTGGCGCACGGTGTCGTCCCAGACCGCGCCCGACGACGCCAGTCCGGGGATCAGCAGCAACTCGGGTCCGGTGCCGGTCACGCGCACCTCGAACGGCGCGGCCGCGGCGTGGGCCGACGAGAGCATGGCGACGGCGATGCCGACGATGACGGCGAACCGGCCCGAGGCGGTGCACAGGCCGCGCGCGGCCCGGACGGCCAGGCGACGCAGCAGCGAGACGAATGAAGGATTCATGGCGATCTCCCTGGAAGTCGAAGAAGGTTCAGTGCGCCGCGCGGGCGCGGTGTCGGTGGCAGCCACGCGCGCGAAGCGGGCCGACGGCTTGGCATGCGGGCCATCCAGGCATGCGGCGGCCTGCCGCGCGAGCGGCATCACGGGGCGGTTCATGTCACTTGTCCTCGATGAAGATCTGTTCGATCGTCAGGCTGAAGGCCCGGGCGATCTGGAAGGCGAGCGGCAGGCTGGGGTCGTAGCGCTCGTTCTCGATCGCGTTGACGGTCTGCCGGGACACGCCGAGGCGCTCGCCGAGCTCGGTCTGGGACCAGCCGCGCTCGGTGCGCAGTTCGCGCACGCGGTTCCTCATTGGTAGCGCCTGCGAGCCAGCACGAGGCCGACGACCCACAGCACGGCCAGGATCGGCCAGACGCTGAACATCGACAGCTTCGGGTAGCCCAGGCCCTCGAGGAAGCCGTAGCTGAAGGTCAGGATGGCGGTGCCGGCGAACGAGAAGCCGAGCGCCTCCAGCTGGATCCGGCGCTGCAGCTCGTCCATGCGGCGCAGCTCGCGCAGGATCACCCACGCCGTCGCGGCCGCGGGCAGCATCGGACTGAGCGCGACCAGGTCGCGCCACGGCCGCGCGATCTGCACGTGCGTGAGCAGTTCGATCGAGCCGCACAGCATCGCGCCGTAGACCAGCAGCGTCGCCGTCAGCTCCTTCAGGTATTGGCGGTTCGTCATTCCCGGAACGTCCATGTGGAAAGGATGCTTTCCATTGTGGAGAGGTTCCGGGGCGCTGTAAAGGGCCCTTTACATGGAAAGGGTCTTTTACATGCTCTTGGTGGCCTCGTAGGCCTTGCGCGACTCCTGGACGTGCCGCAGGAAGTCGGGCAGCGTGCGGCCCGGCTCGTCCCGGAAGACGTCGTCGAGCACGTCCAGCCCCCGCATGCGGTCGACGCGGAAGCTGCGGAAGGCGTCGCGATGCTCGCACCAGGCTGCCAGCGTCCACACCGACTCCCAGTGGTAGCAGCCCAGGGGCCGCGCGGTGCGCGACGTGGCCGCGCCCTGCGCGTCCGCGTAGTCGAAGCGGATGCGCCGGCGCGCGGAGGCCGCATCGCGCAGCAGCCCCAGGCGCTCGGCGCTCTCGCGATCGCGCGCCCACGGAGCGGCGAACAGCGGCAGCGATTCGGCCGCGGCTCGGGCGACCGGCGGCAGCACGCCCACGATCTTGGCCAGCGCGTCCTCGGCGGCCAGCGCCAGCGCCGGGTCGAGCCGGCTCTGGGCCAGTCGTACCGCGGCGACCAGTGCCTGGGCTTCGAGGGTGGTGAACATCAGCGGCGGCAGGTCGAAGCCGCCGGCGAGCCGGTAGCCCACGCCGGCCTCGCCGTCGATGGGCACGCCCTGCCCCTGCAGGTCGGCCACGTCGCGGTAGACGGTGCGCACGGAGACTTCCAGCTTCTCCGCGATCCAGGCAGCGGTGGACAGCCGCCGCCCTCGCAGCAGCTGGACGATCCGGAAGAGACGATCGGCACGGCGCATGACTCGCAGTGTAGGAGCGTCGCCGCCTCAGGCGGCCGGCGAGTGCAGGCCGATGCGGTTGCCCTCGCAGTCGACGATTTGCGCCACGAAGCCGATGCCATTGGGCAGCTCCAGCTTGGGCAGCAGCACCTTCGCGCCGAGCTCGTTGGCGCGCGACAGCACGAGGTCCAGCGACGGCCCCGCGTTCAGGTAGACCACCGCGCCGTCGACGCTGGGCCGGGGGGCCGTCGGGCTCTTGAGCAGCGAGCCGCCGATGCCGTCCTCGTACGCGAACACGGCGACCTCCTGCGGGCCTGTCTGCTCGCGCCGCATCGAGCGCGCGAGCAGCGTCTCGTAGAAGCGCTGCGCGCGGTCGAGGTCGGTGACGGGGATCTGGAACCAGTGGATGGCGTTGTGCGACATGGCGGGGCTCTCGGGGGTTTGTCGGAAGAGGCCTCGATGCTGCGCGGCCCCTGCTGACAGCGTTCTGTCAGGAGACCGCCGACCCCACGGTCGCTCGCGCTCCCTGCCCCCGAGGGGCCGGCCGCGAGCGGCCCGGCAAAGCCGGTTCCGCCGCTCCCTCGAACTGCCCGCCGCCGCTTGAGCGGCGGCGCCGGAAAGGCATGGTCCGTCCAACAATCGAGCCGCCCAAAACAAGACCGGCGCGCCCTTTCGGACGCGCCGGCTTCATCCGGTGCCTGTCGCGGCGATCAGTTCTTGCGGCCCTTGGCGGCCGGCACGGCCGGCTGGTCGGCCAGCGCGGCGTAGGCGGGGCCGCGCGTCGCGTCGAGGCGGTTCATCACGGCGTACATCTGGTCGGGCTTGGCGAAGAATTCCTGGAAGCCCTTGATCCCGGCGGCGGCCATGTCGGCGGGGACGTCGCGGTCGTAGCCCTGGACGATGTTGGCCTTGGCGTCGGTCAGCACCTTGTACGAGGTGAGATCGAGCACCGTGCCGGCCACCGGCGCGAACTTGTTGGTGGGGAACGAGCCCATCGCCTTGGCCAGCTTGGCGCTGGTGGTGCTGCTGCTGACGTACTTCAGGAAGCGCCGCGCGTCGGCCTTGTTCTTGGCGCGGGCGGCGATCTGGAAGGTGTCGGTGGGCGCGGCCTCGGCGGCGGCCTGGCCGGCGTCGATGGTGGGGAACTTCTGGTAGTCGATCACTGGCCGCACGACCTCGGGGAAGCTGGCGCTGACGATGGTGCCCATCAGCAGCATGCCGGCGTGGCCGCCGTAGAACTCGCCCTTGGCGCCGCGCTCGTCGACGGCCAGCGCGTTCGGGTCGAAGCACTTGGCGTCGATCAGCTGCTTCCACATCGCGAACGTGCGGCGCACGTTGGCGTCGTTGTACGTGGCCTTGCCGTCCAGCAGCTGCTGGTGGTACTCGTAGCCGTTGGCGCGCATGTCGATGAAGTCGAACCATGCGGCCAGCGCCCAGCCGTCCTTGGCGCCGAGCGCGATCGGCGTGAACCCCGCCTTGCGCAGCTTGGAGCACGCCGTCATGATCGCGCTCAGGTCGTGCGGCTGCTCGCGGATGCCGGCGGCGGCGAGCACGTCGCGGCGCGAGAACAGGCCCCAAGGGTAGTACTGGTACGGCAGGGCGTATTGCTTGCCGGCGACGGTGACGGCCGCGCTGGGGAAGGTGTTCCACCAGGTGTTGGCCTTCCACACGTCGCTGACGTCGTCGAGCTGGCCGCGCTGCGCCATCATGCGCAGCTGGTCGCCGGCGAACCAGTTGAAGACGTCGGGCGCGTTATCCGAGTCCAGCGTGCCGGGCAGCGCCTTGCGGTAGGTGGGCGCGTCCTGGATCGTCAGGTGGACGTCGACGTCGGGGTTGGCCGAGTGGAAATCGGCCACGAGCGTCTTGTAGGCCTCGCGCTGCGCGTTGTCGTCGGCGCTCACGCTGATGCTGAGAGAGCCGGCCAGCGCCGCGGTCGAACCCAGGCCCACGGCCGCGGCGGCCATCACGGCCGAGACACATCGAATCAACTTCATGGTTTTTTCCCTTCACACCCACCGACGGAACGATTATGTAAGGGATGAAACCGCTTGCCCGCTAGGGGCTGACACTATGTGAACGGGCCGCCACGTGACGCATCTCACGCGAACCTGCGCAGAAGCTGCCGCGAAGGTGTCACAAACGGCCGGATGGGCTCGCGCCGGCCTCAGCGTCCGCCGGTGACGTCCAGCGTGGCGCCGGTGACGTAGCCCGCGGCGTCCGACAGCAGGAAGAGCACGGCCTGCGCGATCTCGTCGGCCGTGCCCAGGCGCTGCAGCGGGATCTGGTCGACCGCCGCCCGCGCCCGAGCCAGCATGCCGCTGGTGGCGTGGATCTCGGTGTCGATGATGCCGGGACGCACGCCGTTGACGCGGATGCCCTCGCCGGCGACCTCGCGCGCGAGGCCGTGCGTGAGGCTGTCGATCGCGGCCTTGCTGGCCGCGTAGTCGACGTAGATGCCCGGCGAGCCCAGTCGCGCCGCGGCCGACGACATGTTCACGATGACGCCGCCGCGCCCGCCATGGCGCGTGCTCATGCGCCGCACGGCCTCGCGCGCGCACACGAACGCGCCGACGACGTTGACGTTGAACATGCGGGCGATGCGCGCGGCCGGCATCTCGTCCACCCGCAGCGCCACGTCGACGATGCCCGCATTGTTGACGAGGCCGCCGAGCGGCCCGAGCTCGGCATCGAGCTTCTTGAACATCGCCTCGACCGCGCCTTCGCTGGCGACGTCCGCACGCAGCGTGCACGCGCGGCGCCCGCGCTCGCGCACCTGCGCGGCGACACGCTCGGCCGCCTGCTCGTCGCGCCGGAAGTTGATGCCGACGTCCCAGCCGGCCTCGGCCGCGCGAACGGCGCAGGCCGCGCCGATGCCGCGGCTGGCGCCGGTGATCAGCAGGATGCGGGACGGTCCGGTATTGGAGTTCATGCCGCGTTTCTAACACCGCGGCCGGCGCGACGACCTACCTGGCCGTCGGCATCGCGAATTCGGCGCCCTTGCCGATCGACGCCGGCCAGCGCTGCATCACGCTCTTCTGCTTCGTGTAGAAGCGCACGCCCTCCTCGCCGTACGCGTGCATGTCGCCGAACAGGCTCTTCTTCCAGCCGCCGAAGCCGTGCCACGCCATGGGCACCGGGATCGGCACGTTGATGCCCACCATGCCCACCTGGATGCGGCGCGCGAACTCGCGCGCCACGTTGCCGTCGCTGGTGAAGCAGGCCACGCCATTGCCGAACTCGTGCGCGTTGACGAGGTCGACGGCCGTCGTGAAGTCGTTGACGCGCACGCAGGCCAGCACCGGGCCGAAGATCTCTTCCTTGTAGATGCGCATCTGCGGCGTGACGTCGTCGAACAGCGTGCCGCCCGTGAAGAACCCGTTCTCGTGGCCCGACACCTTGTGGCCGCGCCCGTCCACGAGCAGCGTCGCGCCTTCCTTCACGCCGAGGTCGATGTAGCCCTCGATGCGCTGCAGCGCTTCCTTCGTGATGACCGGGCCCATCTCCGCGGCCGGGTTCATGCCGTTGTCGATCACCAGCGCCTTCGTGCGCTCGGCCAGCCGGGGCAGCAGGCGGTCGGCGACGTCGCCCACCAGCACCGCCACCGAGATCGCCATGCAGCGCTCGCCCGCCGAGCCGTAGGCCGCGCCGATCAGCGCGTCGATCGCCTGCTCGATGTCGGCGTCGGGCATCACGACCATGTGGTTCTTCGCGCCGCCGAGCGCCTGCACGCGCTTGCCGTGGTGCGCGCCCGTCTCGTAGATGTACTGCGCGATCGGCGTCGAGCCGACGAAGGACAGCCCCTTGACGTCGGGATGCGCCAGCAGCGCGTCGACGACCGCCTTGTCGCCCTGCACCACGTTGAAGACGCCGTCGGGCAGGCCCGCGCGCTGCAGCAGCTCGGCGATGAACAGGCTGGGCGACGGGTCGCGCTCGCTGGGCTTGAGGATGAACGTGTTGCCGCACGCCAGCGCCACCGGGAACATCCAGCACGGCACCATGAACGGGAAGTTGAACGGCGTGATGCCGGCGACGACCCCGAGCGGCTGTCGCATCGTCCAGTTGTCGATGCCGGTGGACACCTGCTCGGTGTAGTCGCCCTTGAGCAGCTGCGGGATGCCGCAGGCGAACTCGACGACGTCGATGCCGCGCATCACCTCGCCCTGGGCGTCGGAGAACACCTTGCCGTGCTCGGCGGTGATCATCGCGGCGAGCTGGTCGCGGTGCTCGTTGAGCAGCGCCAGGAAGGCGTTGAGCACCCGCGCCCGCCTGATCGGCGGCGTGTTGGACCAGCCCTCGAACGCCTTGCCCGCGGCGGCGACCGCGGCATCGACGTCGGCGACCGTGCCCAGGTGCAGCTGGCGTGCGACGGCGCCGGTGGCCGGGTTGAACACCGACTGCCTGCGCGCGTCGACCGGCACGACATGCTCGCCGCCGATGAAGTGGCCGACCGGGGTCGAGGACGAGAAGGCGGGCGTGGGCATGGGCGGTCTCCGAAACAGAAGTCATCGTCCTGCGCGAAGTCGCAGGGGTCCATCGCAGCAAAGTCTAGGCACTCGCCGGTGATGCGGGAAGCCCGCGGCGCTGGATTCACTGTTCGTTCAGGTGAACAATGTAGCCACCGAAATCAGGACAAATCACATGGACCCCCGCAAGATCGAATCGCTCTGGTCCCACGTGCACGGCCTGGGCGTGCTGCAGAGCGCCGGCAGCTTCACCGCCGCGGCGCAGCGCCTGGGCCTGAGCAAGGCCGCGATGAGCCAGCGCATCGCCGAGCTGGAGCGGGCCGCCGGCGTCCCGCTCGTGCGCCGCACGACGCGCAGCGTGCGCCTGACCGAGGCCGGCGAGCGGCTGGTCGAGGCGACGCGCGGCGCGTTCGAGCAGATCGAGCAGGGCTTCGCCGGGGTGCAGGACCGGGTCGGCGAACCGCACGGCGTGCTGCGCGTCAGCGCGCCGGTGGCGCTCGGGCGCCAGCAGATCGTGCCGCGCCTGGCCGGCTTCCTGCGCGCCTACCCGCAGGTGCGCGTGGAGCTCGAGCTGTCCGACCGCCTGGTCGCGATGGCACAGGAGGGTTTCGACGTCGCGCTGCGCCACACGGCCGCGCCGCCCGACACGCACGTCGCCTGGCCCCTGTGCGCCACCCGCAGCTGGCTCGTCGCCTCGCGTGCCTACCTGCGCCGCGCGGGCACGCCCGCGGCGCCTGCCGACCTGGCGACGCACGACTGCCTGCACTACCTGCGCCCCGGCGACACGCCGGCCTGGAGCTTCGAATCCGACGGCGCGCGCGGCGGCAAGTCGCCCGCTTCCGGCGGGCGCGTGAGCGTCGCCGTGCGCGGCGTCTTCGCAGCCAACAACAGCGAGGCGCTGCGCGAGGCGGCGCTGGCCGGGCTGGGCATCGCGCTGCTGCCCGACTTCAGCGCCCAGGCCGCCGTGCAGGCCGGCAAGCTGCAACTCGTGCTGCCGCACTGGAGGCCGGTGGGCGCGTTCGGCGAGCACCTGTACGCGATCCGTCCGTACAGCCCCGTCGTGCCGCGCGCCGTGCAGGCGTTCATCGGCTACTGGCGCACGGCGCTGGAGGACGGCTTCCCCATTTCGCCGCCCGCCGGAGCGCCGCGCGGGCGCTGACGCGCGTACGATGCGGGGTCGTCTCGAAGGAGGGCGCCGTGCGAACGAGTGACCTGCGCGTGCTGGCCGAATCGGCCAACTTCCTGCTGAGCCACGCGGCCGAGTCGGTCTACGTGGTGGACAAGCGCGACGGCTCGACCCGCGTCGCGGGAGAGCACGTCGGCGACCCCGGCGTCGGGCTCATCACGGCCGACGAGCAGTGGTTCTGCAGCGGCGGCGAGGGCGTGCAATGCCTGTCGCGGGCGGGCGTGCTGCTCAGCTTCTTCCGCGGACGTGCGTCGGCCGACGCCTCGGCGCAGGCGGCCGTCTGGTTCGTCCACAGCATGACCGAGAGCGCACCGGGTCAGTTGCGCGTCGTCTTCGACCACCATGAGCACGGCATCTGGCTGGTCGACCTGGCCACCGCGCGGCGCTGGCCCGAGGACCCGCGCTGACGCGCCGGGACGCCCCGGCCAGGGTGGATCCTGCGACTGCGCTCCGCTCCGCGCAGGATGACGGCATGGCGGCAGGCCGCGCGGCGCCGTCGGCGCACCGACTCGCTGTCGCTGTCGCTGGCCGCGCGGCGCCAACCAAGTGTCATCCTGCGCGCAGTCGCAGGATCCACCCCTGCCATGCGGCCGCTCCTCGCTCGGCCGGGGCGTCGTCAATCCAGCCCGTGGAACGGACTGTCCTCCGGCCCGATGTGCGTCGGCGGCGTCCACTGCGCATCGCGCATCGACCGCTGCACCAGCTTATCTACGTTCAGCAACTGAGCGAACAAAGCCATGCGGATCGGGATGCCGTTGTCGGTCTGGCGGAAGATCGCCAGGCGCGGGTCGCCGTCGAGGTCGGCGCCGAGGTCGTGCGCGCCGGGGCGGCTGTCGCGCGGCAGCGGATGCATCACGACGACGTCGGCCTTGCAGACGCGATCGACGAGCGCCCGGTCGATCTCGAAGGCCGCGCCGCCGCCCTCGGTCGATTCACCGACGAAGCGCTCCTTCTGGATGCGCGTGGCGTAGACGACGTCGGCGTCGGCCAGGCCTTGCAGCGAGTCGCGCAGTTCCACGACGTTGCCGTTGCGGCTGACGCGCTCGACGATCGCCGCGGGCATCTCCAGCGACGGCGGCGCGACCAGGGTGAAGCGCACGCCCTTGTACAGCGCCAGCAGCTTGATCAGCGAGTGCACGGTGCGCCCATACTTCAGGTCGCCCACCAGCGCGATGTGCGCGCCGTCGACACGCTTGCCCAGGCGCGAGAACTCGCGCTGGATGGTGTAGAGGTCGAGCAGCGCCTGCGTGGGATGTTCGCCCGGGCCGTCGCCGCCGTTGACCACCGGCACGTTGGTGGCGCGCGCGAACTCCGCCACCGCGCCCTGCTCCGGATGCCGCACGACGATCGCGTCGGCGTAGCCCGCGATGACGCGGCTGGTGTCGTGGATGGACTCGCCCTTGGCCATCGACGAGAACGTGAAGCCGGTGGTGTCGCACACCGAGCCGCCGAGGCGGCAGAACGCCGCACCGAAGCTGACGCGCGTGCGCGTGCTGGCCTCGAAGAACAGGTTGGCCAGCACGGCGCCTTCGAGCACGCGCGTGACCTTGCGGCGGCGCGCGATCGGCAGCATGACGTCGGCCAGATGGAACAGATCCTCGACCGATTCGCGGCTGAACTGGTCGACCGACAGCAGGTGGCGCAGCGGGCCTGCGGGGGCCATCGGCGGCGTCTCGGAATATACGCTTTGCGTAGTTGCCTCGACACGCGGGGCGGCGTTGGCCAGGATCTCCTGCACGAAGCGCCGCGCCACTTCGGGCATCGCACGGAATTCGTTGGAATCGTCGGGCAGCAACCAGCTGTCCAGGGCGCGGCGGCGGCTGCCGATGCGGTCCGCGAAGGCGTCGCGGGTCATGTCGAGGCGGCGCATCGCGTCGCGCAAAAGCACTTGTTGCGTGATCATGAGCCGCGATTTTGACGCAGAGCGTATATATGCGCAACTCGATTGCGCACATCGCGCGCGGGCAGGCGAAAAAAAACCCACCGCGAGGGTGGGCTTCAAGTCCTTCGCGAGAAGGACGTCGTTGGGACTGTGCGTGCCGACCGATCCCGTCCCCTCCCAGAGCTCCTGGCTCGACCAGCACAACGGGTCCAATGTACGAGCCGGTCTGTCGAAAAGCATCCCTATTTCAGGGGGAGTGCCTCATTGCGGCAACACCGCCACCGTGTCCGACGCACCGAAGTGGTTCGCGGCCGCGGCGATCGCGCGGGCGTCCGTTTCCACCGCGCCTGGCGGGCCGCCCTTGCCCCACAGCGGCGGCTGCCACTGCATCGCCAGGAATTCGGCGCACAGCTTCAGGCTGTCGAACATCGGCTGCGTCTTGGCACGGTCGCCGCTGGTGGTGATCGCCCACACGCGCTTGCCCTGCATGCGCTCCTTGAAGCCCAGGCCCTCGACGCGCATCCAGGCGCTCCAGTGGTCGAGGTAGCGCTTGAGGCGGTTCGGGAAGCTGTACCAGTAGAGCGGCGTCACGAACACGAGGTCGGTGGCCTCCAGCGTGGCCTGCAGCAGCGTGGCGGTGTCGCCGCTGGGCATCGGATAGGTGCCGACGTCGTGACGGCGGTCTTCGAAGTCGTCCAGTTCCAGGCCGTTGAGGTGGATCCAGCGCGCGGTCGCGCCGGCCGGCAGGTGGCGCGCGGCCTCGCGGGCCAGCCACTCGGTGTTGCCGATGGCGCCGGGGATACGGGCGCTGGAAACGATGAACAGGAAGTGTCGTGAGCTCATGTCACGGATGATCCCATGGCGCGACAATCTCCCCCATGAACTCGCCCGCCCCTCCGCCCGTTCCGCCGCTCGCCGAAGCCGACCTCAACCGGCTGCAGGTGCTGCTGGACAAGATTCCCGAGCCGCTCGAGCCGCTGGACATCAGCATGCTGGACGGCTACCTGTGCGGCGTGCTCCTGCAGCCGACGGCGGTGCCCGCCGGGGCCTGGATCCGGCACGTGTTCGACATCGACGGCCGCCCGCTCGATGACCGCTGGAAGGGCCTGCACGAGCTGCAGGGCCTCGTGCAGCGCCGCTACCGCGAGCTGGCGACGGCCATCGCCGGGCGCCAGTGGTTCGACCCCTGGGTGTTCGAGCTCGACGACGAGGCCGACCCGCTCGAATGCACGCTGCCCTGGGCGGCCGGCTTCTCCGTGGCGATGGAGCTGTTCCCCGGGCTGATGGACATGGACTCGCCCGACACGCTCGAACCGCTGGCCGTCCTGTACGCGGCGTTCGATCCCGACGACCTCGAGGACGCCGACGCGCTGCTGGCCGAGATCGAGACGCTGGAGCCGCCGTCGGACCTCGACGAGGCCATCGAGGACGTGGTGCAGAGCGTGATGCGCCTGGCCGACGTCAGCCGGCCGCTGCCGAAGTCCGCCAGTCCCGGCGGCGCGCCCAGGCGCCCGCCGCCGCGCCGCGGGCCGCCGCCGCGCGGCCGCTACTGAGGCGCAGGGCGACTCAGGCCCAGGAGCGCGACGGCATCGCCACCAGCGGCCTGCGCGACGGCAACGCCTCGCCGCAGAAGCCGTAGTCCAGTTGCGGGCGCCGGCCGCTGATCAGCTCGGCCAGGGCGCGGCCGGAGCCGGCTCCGTGCGTCCAGCCCAGCGTGCCATGGCCGGCGTTGAGCCACAGGTTGGCGATCCTGCTGCGGCCGATGTAGGGCCGGTTGTCGGGCGTGCTGGGGCGCAGGCCGGCCCAGAAGTTGGGTTGGCTCGTGTCGGCCACGCCGGGGAACAGTTCCTCGTAGCGGCGCACCAGCGCCTCGCAGCGCACGCGCGACTTCGCGCCGTCGATGGAGGTGTCGTAGCCGGCCATCTCCGCCGTGCCGGCGATGCGGATGTGGTCGCCCAGGCGCGAGATCGCGATCTTGCGGGTGTCGTCCAGCAGGCTGACGACGCTGGCGTCCTCCGGCCGCTTCAGGCGCAGCGTGGCCGAGTAGCCCTTGGCCGGGTAGATGTTGAGCCAGATGCCCAGCGGACGCAGCAGCGGCGCGGTGTACGAGCCGGCGGCGGCGACGTACTGGTCGGCGGCCAGCGTGCTGGCGCGCAGGCTGCCGCGATCGCGCACCTGCACGCCGGTGATCTTCGCGCCCGACTCGTCGAAGCCGAGGACGTCGTGTTCCCACAGGAACGTCACGCCGCGCGCCGCGCACAGCTGCGCCAGCTTCTGCGTGAACACGCGCGCGTCGCCGGATTCGTCGCTGGGCGTGTACGTGCCGCCGTGGATGCCGCCGAAGCGCCGGAGCGCGGGCTCCACCGCCAGCACCGCGTCGCGATCGAGCACGCGGCGGTCGACGCCGTGGTCGCGCATCAGTGCCGCGGCCTTGACGCCGTTCTCGTAGTCGGCGGCCGACGAGAAGAAATGCAGGATGCCGCGCTCGAGGCGGTCGTACTCGATGCCCGTCCTGGCGACGATCGCCTTCAGCGCGTCGTGGCTGTAGCGCCCCAGCGAGACCAGCTGTTCGACGTTGCGCGCGAAGGCGGCGTCCGTGCACTGGGTCAGGAAGCTCAGGGCCCAGCGCCACTGGTGCGGGTCGAGCCGCGGGCGGAACAGCAGCGGCGAGTCGGCCTGCAGCATCCACCTGGCCACCTTGAACGGCGCGCCGGCGTTGGCCCAGGGCTCGCAGAAGCACACCGAGATCTGGGCGCCGTTGGCGAAACTGGTCTCCAGCGCGGCCTCGGGCTGGCGGTCGACGACGGTCACCTCGTGGCCTTCTTCCAGCAGGTGCCAGGCGGTGGCGACGCCGATGATGCCGGCACCCAGAACGATCACTTTCATCGCGAATCCTTCGCCGCTCGGCGGCCGGCCGGGAAACGACCAGCGGCACCGTCGGGCTGCGAACGGATTTTCGAAGAGGTGGCGTTGTAACTGAAGGAGGATTAATCGAATTCAGAGTTCAGTAGATGGGCTACTGAAGCCGCCGTCCCGCGGCGCGCCGGCGCCTCCAGCAGCCGACGCCGTGCGTTCGCCCCGGAGCCCGGAGCCCGGAGCCCGGAAGGCCGGCTGCGCGCGATGCAGTGTCCGGTTCAGTGTCCGGTTCGGTGCCGGAAACGCTCAGATGGACTGCGCTTGCTTGGCCGCGCTCGACCCCGGCGCCTGCGCCGCCTTGCCGGCGCGCGTGGGTTCGGCCGGGATGTCGAAGCCCAGCGCCTCGCTGGTGGCGCGATAGCCGACGGAGCAGAACAACGCCGCCTGGTCGGACGACGACAACCACACCGCACAGCCGATGGCAGCGGTGACGGTGCCCCAGGTGAGAGATTGGAGTTGCGTGGTGCGCATGGTGGCGGCTCCCAAGGTGGTTCGCGTGGGTGCGCAGCTGCACCCCCGGCATCGACGCTTGCAGCTTAAGTGCGACGCGCCGACCCTGCCATCATCCGTTCGGGGGAGTCGTGCATTCGATACATCGGAACTGTCGGGCATACGACACACTTTTCGCAGCACCGGCTCCGAAACATTCCCACACACTGGTCTCACGGTTCCAAACTGGAGAGACCGATGACCAACGCCTCCCGCCCCACGTTCCTGCGCAATTTCGGCCGCGGCGCGGCGTCGTCGTCGCGCCGGCCGCCGGACCTCGCCGACATGGGCACCGCCTTCGCGCTCGACGAGGCGCTGGAGAGCGGTTCGATCGACTCGATCGTGCCGGGCGATCCGAGTCCGCCGCCCGTGCGCGCCACCGTGCGGGTGGCGCCGTGGCGCCTGTGGCTGGGCCGCAAGCTCGGCGCCTGACGGTCTCCCGGTCGACGTGAGGGGGGCGCCGGCGGCGCCTCAGACCTCGATCAGTCGCATCGGGTCGAAGCCTTCGGCTTCGCCCTTCTTCTCCAGGCCGCGCGCCTGGCACACCACGCGGGCGGCGTGCTGGCCAGGGCGTTCAACCAGGTAGTCCTGACGACAGTGCAGGTGGCCGTGGATCCACAGGTCCGCGCGCGTGATGAGGTCGTCGTCCGCATTGCAGAAACTGGCCGTCGTGGGCTGCTTTCCATAGCGCGGGTCCGCGCTGCGCAGGCTCGGCGCGAAATGCGTGATCGCCACCGTGGCGTCCCAGCGCCCGAGCGCCGGCTCCGGAAGCGTGCGCTCCAGCCAGTCCCGGCATGACAACCCCAGCACGCGCACAGCCTCGGCGTCGAACGGCTGGCCGTGGCGCGTCGCGTTCATCACCCGCTGGAAGTACGAGCCGGCGCGCAGGGCCTTCTCGCGGCCGGCGGCGCCGAACAGGTCGAAGTCGCTCCAGCGCACGGTGCCGCAGAAGCGGATGCGGCGGCCGCGGTCGTCGGCGAGGATGGCCGTGTCGCGATGGAGCATGCGCAGGCCCAGCTCGTCGCAGAACGCGCGCAGCTCGATCGCGGCCTGGTCGACGTCGCGGTTGTCGAACTCGTGGTTGCCCGGTACGAACAGCACCGGCACCGGCCACGCGGCGTAGCGGCGCAGGCCTTCCCAGTCGCGGTCGATGTCGCCCGCGAGGATCAGCAATTCCGCGCCGGGCGCTGGCCGGGCCTCGAAGGCCTCTGTCTCGAGGTGGAGGTCGGAGAGGATCTGCAGTCGCATCGTGGGGGCAGCATACCGCCCGAGGGGTCTGGCCTGTCCGGAGTCCGCGCCGACGCGTCGGCAAACTCCGGTTCCTCGGGTCGCGGACGAAGGACAGGCCTGACCCCTCCCGACTGCGCAAAAAAAAAGGCCGCCCGAAGGCGGCCATCGAGGAAGACGAAGCGGATCAGCCCAGCGCCGCCGCGAGGCGGCGCTTGGTGGACTGCAATTGCTGCGGCAGGTGGTACGCGAGCTTGGCGAACAGTTCGTCGTGCATCGTCAGCTCCTGCTGCCAGGCGGCCTTGTCGATGCCAATCACGCTGTCGAACTGGGCGCGCGCGAAGTCCAGGCCGTTCCAGTTGATGTCCTCGTAGCGCGGGCTGGTGCCGAACACGTTCTCCTGGCCCTGGGCGACGCCGTCGATGCGGCCCAGCATCCATTCCATCACGCGCATGTTCTCGCCGTAGCCGGGCCACACGAACTTGCCGTCTGCGCCCTTGCGGAACCAGTTCACGCAGAAGATGTGCGGGAGCTTGGCGCCGAGTGACTCCAGGCGCGCGCCGACGTCGAGCCAGTGCTGGAAGTAGTCGGCCATGTTGTAGCCGGTGAACGGCAGCATCGCGAACGGGTCGCGGCGCACGACGCCCTGCTGGCCGGCAGCGGCGGCGGTGGTCTCGGAGCCCATGGTCGCGGCCATGTAGACGCCCTCGACCCAGTCGCGCGCCTCGGTCACCAGCGGCACCGTGGTGGAGCGGCGGCCGCCGAAGATGAACGCGTCGATCGCCACGCCCTTCGGGTCGTCCCAGGCCGGATCGAGCGCCGGATTGTTGGTGGCGGCCACCGTGAAGCGCGCGTTCGGGTGCGCGGCCTTGGCACCGGTCTCCTTGGCGATGGCGGGCGTCCAGTCCTGGCCTTGCCAGTCGATGCAGTGCGCGGGCGGCTCGCCCATGCCTTCCCACCACACGTCGCCATCGTCGGTCAGGCCCACGTTGGTGAAGATGACGTCCCTCGTGAGGCTGGCCATGCAGTTCGGGTTGGTCTGCTGGTTGGTGCCCGGCGCGACGCCGAAGTAGCCGGCCTCCGGGTTGATGGCCATCAGGCGGCCGTCGGCGCTCGGCTTGATCCAGGCGATGTCGTCGCCGATCGTCGTGACCGTCCAGCCGGGCATGCCCGCCGGCGGGATCAGCATGGCGAAGTTGGTCTTGCCGCAGGCGCTCGGGAAGGCGGCGGCGATGTGGCGCTTGACGCCCTGCGGGCTGGTCACGCCCAGGATCAGCATGTGCTCGGCGAGCCAGCCCTCGTCGCGGCCCATGTTGGATGCGATGCGCAGCGCGAAGCACTTCTTGCCCAGCAGTGCATTGCCGCCGTAGCCCGAGCCGTAGCTCCAGATCTCGCGCGTCTCGGGGTAGTGGACGATGTACTTGGTCTTGTTGCACGGCCAGGAGACGTCCTTCTGGCCGGGCTCCAGCGGCGCTCCCACGGTGTGCACGCAGGGCACGAAGTCGCCGTCGGCGCCCAGCACGTCCAGGGCGCCGCGCCCCATGCGGGTCATCAGGCGCATGTTGACGGCCACGTAGGGGCTGTCGGACAGCTCGACACCGATGTGCGAGATCGGCGAGCCCAGCGGGCCCATCGAGAACGGCACCACGTACATCGTCCGGCCGCGCATCGAGCCGGCGAACAGCGCGGGCGTGCCGTCGGCCTGGCCGTGCTGCAGCAGCGCGCGCATGGCCTGCGGCGACTCCCAGTTGTTGGTCGGGCCGGCCGCTTCCTTCTTCTCGCTGCAGATGAAGGTGCGGTCCTCGACGCGGGCCACGTCCGACGGGTCGGAGCAGGCGAGGTAGCTGTTGGCGCGCCTGGCCGGGTTCAGGCGCTTGAAGGTGCCGGCCGACACCAGCAGGTCGCACAGGCGGTCGTACTCGGCCTGCGAGCCGTCGCACCAGTGGACCTCGGCGGCCTGCGTGAGCGCCGCGATCTCGGCGACCCAGGAGACCAGGCGGTCATGTTTGACGTAGGCGGGCACGTTCAGGCGCAGCCCTTCCATGGCGGGACGGTTCATGAGGAGACTCCAATGACAAGGTTCGAAGACAAGATTGGGCGAACCTCGCTGCCACGGCCGCTGCCATGGCGCGGGGCTCGCCCAATCTCGCGATGCCTGTTCGCACCGTACCCGGCCGCCCGGATGGGGCGAACAGGAGTTACACCGAGGAACTCGCGGAAATCGCGGGTTATCCCTGAAACGTACCGGGAAAGCATCAAGTCCACAGTGTAATTCCGTCGTAACCGGGGGGCGTGCGGCGGTCATGCATTTGCGGAATGGATCGATGCGCGAACTGCCGTGTCGCCCGTGGCGCATCACGGCAAGGCGCGTTCCGGCGCCGGCCGCGGCGTGCGGCGCCCGTGCGGCGCGGCAGTCGGCTAGCGAAGCCCCGCCGCCGAGGCGCGCGTGCTGCTGGGCGGGTGGCCGATCACGCGCTTGAACGCCCGGCTGAACGAGGCCTCCGAGTCGTAGCCGAGACGGTCGGCGGCGACCGCCACGCGCATGCCCTCGTGCGCGATCCAGCGGCGCGCCTGGAACATCTTCATCTTCGCCACGTACTTCGCGGGGCTCTCGCCCATCGTGCGAGTGAAGGCCTGGGCGAAGCTCGAGCGCGACGCGCCCATCAGGTCGGCGAGTGCCGGCACCGTCCAATTGCGCGCGGGATCCGCGTGGATGGCGGCGACGACCTTGCCCAGCTTCGGGCATCGCACCGCGGCGATCCAGCCGGTGGAGTCGCTGCAGCCGCACTCGACCCAGGCGCGGATGATGCTGGCGGCCAGCACGTCGGCCAGGCGCGCCAGGATGCCGCACGCGCCGATGCGGTCCAGCGCGACCTCGCGATCCATGGCCTCCAGCAGCGCGGGCACCGTCGGGTCACGCGTGGCGAGTCCGTCGGCGCGCATCGCGTCGGGCATCATCGCGACGAGCGGATGCAGCGGGTCGAGGTTGAAGCGCATCTCGCCGCAGAACATCACGTCGGGCTCGTCGTGCGCACCGTCGCCGACCGGCGGGCCGTCGCCCTCCACGACGTAGATGTCCTCGGCCACCGCCCGGCGCGCAAGCGAGTCGATGTCGATCGCCGGGACGTCGGGCGAGCTCGCGATGACGTGGAAGCTGCCGCGCGGCAGCAACACGGCGCTGCCGGGGTCCAGTCGCATCCAGTCGCTGTCCCGGGTGCGCAGCCAGCAACCGCCGCGGGCGACGAAGTGGAAGCGCGCGTGCGGCGTCTCCTTGAACGCCACCGCCCAGGGGGTGCGCAACAGGCAGCGGCCGTACTCGACGCCGTCCAGGCGCAGGCCGAGCAGCACCTGGGTCAGCGGGTCGAGTGCGGCGGCGCCGTCGGCGAGGCTGCGCCCGGCGGTCGCCAAGGCTCGAGGAGGTCTGGACGAAAGATCAAGCATTTCGGCTGTTCCGGCATGGAAACGCCAGGATCTTATCCCTAAGCTGGCGTCTCCCTCTCACCTGGAACGTCTTGCCGTGTCTTCCACCCTCAGCCCCGACTCCGCCGCCGCCCTGCCGCATCCGCCGGCCGCGCCCGCAGCGGCCCACTGGCCCGCCGTCGTCTCGCTGATGCTGGGCGTGTTCAGCCTCGTCACCGCGGAGTTCCTGCCCGCCAGCCTGCTCACGGCCATGGCCACCGATCTCGGCATCAGCGATGGCGCGGCGGGCCAGGCCGTGACCGCGACGGCGCTGGTGGGCGCCATCGCGGCGCCGACGATGCCGCTGGCCACCCGGCGCCTGGACCGCCGCGTCGTGATGCTGGCGCTGACGCTGCTGCTGCTGGTGTCCAACGCGCTCGCGGTGGCCGCGCACGGTCTCGCGCTGCTGCTGGCGGCGCGCGTGATGCTGGGCGTCGCGCTGGGCGGTTTCTGGTCCATGGCCGCGGCGCTGGTGCTGCGGCTGGTGCCGGAGACGCTGTTCGCACGGGCGATGGCCGTGGTGCTGTCGGGCGTCTCGGTCGCGACGGTGTGCGCCGCGCCGATCGGCGCCTGGATGGGCGTGACGTGGGGCTGGCGCAGCGCATTCGTCGCGGCGGGGGCGGTCGGCGTCGCCGCGCTCGCGGTGCAGGCCTGGGCGCTGCCGGCGCTGCCGCCGCGCGACCGGCCCGACCTGCGCGTGTTCGGCGCCCTGCTGCGGCGTCCGCCCGTGCGCGTGGCCCTGCTGGCGGTGCTGCTCGTGATCTCCGGCCACTTCGCCGGCTTCACGTACGTGCGGCCGTTGATGGAGCAGGTCGCGGGACTGCCGGTCGCCGCGGTGTCGGGAGTGCTCCTGGGCTACGGCATCGGCGGCTTCTTCGGCAACCTGGTCGGCGGCTGGATCGCCGGGCGCAGCGAGCGCCACGCCATCGTCGCGGGTGGTGCGCTCATCGTGCTGCTGGCCGCGAGCCTGCTGCTGGCGGGCCGCTCACCCGTCGTGACGGCGGTCGCCGTCGCGGCCTGGGGCTTCGCGTTCGGCGCGTTCCCCGTCGGGTTCCAGACCTGGATCACGCGCGCCGCGCCCGACCACGCCGAGAGCGCGGGCGGCTTGCTGGTGGCCGCGTTCCAGGTCGCCATCGCTGCCGGGGCGATCGGCGGCGGCTTGCTGGTCGACCACATCGGTGCGCTCGGCGGGCCCGCCTTCGCCCTCGCGACGATCCTGCCCGGCACGCTGGTCGCGCTGCGCCACGGCCCGCGTCCCGCCCGCGCCTGACCCCCGATCCTCAAGAACAGGACCACGCCCATGCCCATTCCGGACCACCATCGCCGCATCGTCCTCGCCGCGCGCCCGCAGGGACGCCCCGGCCCGGGCGATTTCCGCCTCGAGACCGCGCCCGTCCCCGCGCCCACCGACGGCCAGGTGCTGCTGCAGACGCTATGGCTCTCGCTCGATCCCTACATGCGCAACCTGATGGAGGAGGCGGGCCCCGGCTACGCGCCGCCCCTGGCGCTCGGAGCGACCATGCCCGGTGGCACCGTGAGCCGCGTGGTCGCCTCGCGCAACGCGGGCTTCGCCGTCGGCGACGTCGTGCTCGCGAACGGCGGCTGGCAGGACTTCGCGCTGTCGGACGGCAGCGACCTGCTTCCGGTGGGCGATCCGACGCGGCCGTCGCTGGCGCTGGGCGCACTCGGCATGCCGGGCTTCACGGCCTGGGTCGGACTGCTGGACGTCGGCCAGCCCCGGGCGCGAGACACCGTCGTCGTCGCCGCGGCCACGGGCGCGGTGGGCGCCGTCGTCGGCCAGCTGGCGAAGCGGGCGGGCGCGCGCGTCGTCGGCATCGCGGGCGGCGCCGACAAGTGCACGTTCGCGGTCGACGCCCTCGGCTTCGACGCCTGCCTCGATCGCCGCGCACCCGAGCTCGCGGGCCGGCTGGCCGCGGCCTGCCCGCACGGCATCGACGTCTACTTCGAGAACGTGGGCGGCGAGGTGCTGGACGCGGTGCTGCCGATCCTCAACCACGGCGCGCGCATCCCGGTGTGCGGCTTCATCTCGCACTACAACGGCGACGACGGTGATGGCAGCCGCGCGCGCCTGCTGGCGACCGTGCTCGCTCGACGCGTGCGACTGCAGGGCTTCATCATCCTCGACCACTATGCGACGCGGTTCGACGCCTTTCGCCGTGACATGACGGCGCTGATCGCCGACGGGGGCGTGCGGGTGCGCGAGGATCGCGTCGACGGCCTCGAGAACGCGCCTGAGGCGCTGGCCGGCTTGCTGGAGGGGCGCAACTTCGGCAAGGTCGTCGTGCATGTCGCCGATTGAGCCTGCACCGCGGCGCGCCGGCCTCAGGGCTCGACGACGACGTGCGGCGCTGCGCCCGACCAGTCCAGCATCACGTAGCTGTTGACGAGGTTCTGCGGGCGGTAGCCCTGGCCCGCCGGGCCCTTGTCCAGCGGCACGCTGGCGGCCGCGATGCGTTGCAGCACGCGCTGGCTCAGGCGCAGGTCCGGCGGGAAGTGGCGCGGGCCGGCCAGGTAGGCCGTGCCGGCCCAGGGTTGGTGCTGGATCGCCAGCGGGTCGGCGTTGCCCGCCGGCATGCGGGCGAACTCGACGCCCACCGACGCGGCCTGGCGCGCCATCCAGGCCAGCGTCACGTTGGCCAGGCCGGACTCCGCGCCGGAACTGCCGCCCCCGATGTCCTCGTGCGCGCCCGCGAACAGCACCTGCACGACGCCGTCGCGCGGCTCCCACAGCGTCGGCGTGAAGTCGACGCGGCGTTCGTCGATCGCCACGGCGTGGAAGCCGTGCGCGACTTGCGCGTTGAGCGCCGCGTCGCAGAACTGGAAGGCGTCCAGGCGCACCGGCGTGCCGTCGTGCTCGGCGAGTTCGGGCACGCCGAGCGCGCCGACGGTGTCCCACACGCCCACCGCCTCGATGCCGACAGCCCCCGTGTAGCGTAGCTGGGGCGCCGGATGCAGCCCGAGCTGGAACAGGTCCTGGAAGTCGCTCACGACGCCGGCCAGGCTGTGCAGCACGGTGCCGTCGTCCTTGTAGATGGCCTTCTTGTACTGCTGCCAGGCCGCCAGCCCGGCACTGTAGCTCTGCTCCGAGCCGGCCTCGAGCTTCATCGCGGCCCAGTCGAGCAGGCCCTGGCGCGTGACCAGGCCGGCCAGCGCGCGCGCCGTGTACGCACCACGGCTGAAGCCCAGGATGTAGAGGCGGTCGCCGGGCGCATACATCCGCGACAGGTAGGTGTAGCCGCGCACGACGCGTGCCACCAGGCCGAGGCCCACCGCGCCCTCGACCGCCTTCGCGAGCAGGTTGCTGCCGACGCCGACGCCGTGGATGTACTTGCCGACCTGCCCGCTGACCGCGTCGCCGGCCGCCGGCCGCGCGAACTCCTGCTCCTGGTCGGTGGGGCCCAGCGGCCCCGAGCCGGCGAGTGCCTCGAACAGCTTCTGGACGTTGGTGGGCGTGACGTTGCCGCCGCGGTCCTTGCTGCCCGGGCCGTCCCAGGTTCCGTCCAGGCACAGCACGATGTTCTTGGCCATGGTCACAGTCCTCCGATGCCGGGCTCGCGGGCGCGCGATGCGGCCGCCGCGCGGCGTGCTCATCATCAAAGGACGTGCGCGGCGCACCCATCCCCAGGATCGCGCCCGCGCGCCCGGCCCCCCAAGTTCGGAAGCGCCGTGGCGCTCAGGCGGCCGGCGCGGGGCCGGCGGGCAGGCGCACCGTGGCCACCAGGCCGCCGTCGGGGTGGTTGTCCAGCCGCACGTCGCCGCCGTGCTCGCGCAGGATGCCGCGCGCGATGCCCAGGCCCAGCCCGCTGCCGTCGCGACTCTTCTCGCGGCCGTGGGCCAGCCGGACGTAGGGCTCGAAGATCTCCTCGCGCGAGCTGGCGGGCAGGCCGGGGCCGTGGTCGCGGATCGTCAGCACGACGCCCGCGTCGTCGGCCGCGGCGGCGATCTCCAGCTCGTTGCCGCCATAGCGCAGGCCGTTGTCGACCAGGTTGCCGAGGGCGCGCTTGAGCGCCAGCGGCTTGGCGCGCACGCTGAGCGCGGGCACGTCGATGGCGATGTGCGCGCCGGCCACGAGCGCCGGCTGCGTCAGCCGTTCGAGCAGGCGGTCGAGCCGCACGTCGCCGACGTTCTCGTGCACAGCGCTGTCCTTGACGCTCTGCAGCGCGCCCTTGACCATCACATCGAGCTCGTCGAGATCCTCGTGGAAGTCCGCGCGCACCGCGTCGTCGTCCAGCATCTCGGTGCGCAGCTTCAGGCGCGTGATGGGCGTCTTCAGGTCGTGCGAGATGCTCGCGAACAGGCGCTCGCGGTCCTCCACGAAACGCTGGATGCGCGCCTGCATGTCATTGAACGCGCGCGCCGTGCGGCGCAGCTCGATGGTGCCGGTCTCGGGCACGGCGCTCGGGTGCATCGCGCCGCCGAACGCCGCGGCCGCGTCGGCGATGCGCTGCAGCGGCCGTGTGAGCGTGCGCGCGACGGCCAACACCAGCAGCAGCACCGTCAGCAGCGTGGCACCCTGCAGCAGCAGGCGGTCGCGCGTGAGCGGGTTGGCGCTGTCCAGGAAGTACGGATCGGGCAGCGTCGAGGCCAGCAGCAGGCTGCCGCCGGCGGCGACGTCGGCCTGGATCACCAGCACCGGCGCGCGGCGCGGGCGCAGCAGCATCGGGCCGACCAGCCAGTCGTCCGGCAGCTCGTGCAGCGCGCGGCCGTCGCCGGTCACCGACAGCGTCTCCGGCCACGCGAGCGCCACGTCGGCCTGCGCGCCCGGCGCCAGCTCGCCCTGCAGCGTGCGGCGCACCTCGCCGACGACGGTGCGCGCGAGCAGCGAGTCCTCGATGGGCGTCACCGGCACGCGCTGCCCGTTGACCGCCACGAAGAAGCGCGTGCCGCCCATCTGGCGCAGCTGGTCGACCAGGAGCGGGCGGTACTGGCCGGGCAGGTCGCGCAGGAAGCGGATGGCGGCGGCGGCGCTGACGGCCGTCTGGTGCGCGGCGTCGCGCGCATCGCGGCGGGCGGTGTCGCGCAGCTGCCAGGTCCAGATCGCGCTGCCCAGCAGCTGGCTCAGCAGCACGCCGGCCACCATCATCAGCAGGATGCGTCCGCGCAGCGTGGCCGGCAACAGCCGGTCCGCCCAGCCGCCCGTCCGTCGCTCAGTCATGGGAGGACTGCACCTCGACGGAGAACACGTAGCCGCTGTTGCGCACCGTCTTGATCAGCACCGGCTGCTTGCCGTCGTCGGCCAGGCGCTGCCGCAGGCGGCTCACCTGCACGTCCAGCGAGCGGTCGGCGGGGCCGAGGTCGCGGCCGCGCGTCTGCTCCATCAGCCGCGCGCGATCGAGGATCTCGCCGGCGTGCTCCGCGAACAGGCGCAGCAGGTCGAAGTCCATGCCGGTCAGCGCGACGATCTCGCCGTTGGCGTCCTTGAGCGTGCGCTCGAGGCGATCCAGGCAGAAGCCGGCGAAGCGCATGTAGCGGCGCGGCGCGGCGTCGCCCGACTTCGAGCGGCGATGGATCGCCTTGATGCGCGCCAGCAGCTCGCGCGGGTTGTAGGGCTTGCCGATGTAGTCGTCGGCGCCGAGTTCCAGGCCGACGATGCGCTCGGTGTCGTCGGAGCTGGCGGTGAGCATGATGATGGGCACCTCCGAGCGTTCGCGCACCAGCCGGCAGAGTGCGAATCCGTCGGTGTCGGGCAGCATCACGTCGAGGATGACCAGGCTCAGCTCGTCGCGGTAGCGGTCGAACTCGGCGCGGAAGCTCTCGCCGTCGTGCGCCAGGTGCACCACGTACTGCTGCTTCTCGAGATACTGCTTGAGCAGCTGGCGCGTCTTCTGGTCGTCGTCGACGGCCAGGATGGACTTGCGGCGCGGCGCCGCGGCGACGGCCGCGGTCATTGCGCGGCTCCCCGCACGATGGCCAGCAGCTGCGCCTGCGCCTGCTGCGGCGTCACGCCGCGCGCCTTGACGAAGCGGTGCAGCACCCCGCCGATGGCCTCGCGCACCGATTCCACGGCCGCCATGCGGTGCGTGATGCTGGGCAGCAGCGGCGTGCCGGGGCGGGCGAGCGTCTGCCAGGAATCGCGGGCGCAGGCATCGAGCTGCGCGGGGTCGATGTCGGTGCGCACCGGCACCGAGCCCTTGGCCTGGTTGTAGGCCATCTGGGTGGCGGGCTGGGCGAGGATGTCGGCCATGTGTTCCTGTTCCGCGCGGTGTGCGTTGCGCCCGACCAGCATGGCGAGCGTGTCGATCGAGTACAGGTGCATGCCCGCCGTCTGCGGCACCGCCACGCAGTCGAAGTCCAGCCCGGCGTGCTCGCCCCAGGCCTGCAGCTCGCCGCGCGCCCAGTCGCCCATGATCAGCATGCCCGCCGCGCCCGATTGCAGCCGGCGCGTGGCCGACGTCCACGGTTCCTCGCTGGTGGGCTCGTCGTCGAGGTCGCGCAGCCAGCGCAGGCGCTTCAGGGCGGCGACGACGCGCGCGTCCTGCCACGACGACCAGCCCGTGGTCGACGCCAGCTCCGCGTAGAGCTTCGGCCCGCCCTCGGCGAGCAGCACGGTCTCGAACACGGTGGCGATCTGCCACGGCTCGTCGCTCCACGCGAGCGGCGTGACGTGGTGCGCGCGCATGACCTTGGCCGCGGCCTCCATCTCGGCCCACGTGCGCGGCGGCTTCAGGCGCAGCTGCTCGAGCACGTGGTGGTTGACCAGCAGCGTGTTGATGCGATGCACGCCCAGCGGCGCCGCCATCACGTGCCCGCCGCGGCTGACCGTCTCCAGCACCACCGGGAACATCGCCTGGCGCCAGTGCCCGCGCTGGGCGACGTCGTCCAGCGGCCGCACGAGGCCCAGGCCGGCCCAGTCGGTGAGCGTGCGCCCGATCACCTGCGCGACGTCGGGCGCCTCGCCGGCGAGCACGCGGCCCGTCAGCACCTTGATCGCGGCACCGCCGCCGCCGCCGGGGATCGCGTCGTCGTGCCATTCCACGCCCTGCGCGGCGAGTTGCTGCACGAGGCGGTCGGCGGCCTGGCGCTCGCTGTCGGACGTCCACCAGTGCAGGACGTTCAGGGGCTGGGCGTGCGCGCTCGGGATCATGCGAAGGGCCAGGAGAGCGCCCAGTATCAGCGCCGCGCCGGCGCGCGCGGGCCGGCGCGCGGCTGTCGAAAGCCTGCGCTTTGCAATGTTTTGTAAGCCCGGCGCGGGATGTCGCATGCGGCCTGTGCGGTGACGGTGAGCGTGGACGTAATGATGCGTAAGCCGCCCTTGCTGGCAATGCTGGAAACCACCTTGCGAATCAAGCACTTGCGCGCCACGCGCCGGCATGCGGCGCAGGCTCGCGTTACGCGGCGACCGATGCTAACTTGCGCCCGCCTCGCCACCGCGCCCCGTCGACAGGCGGACTGCGCGATCCAAGACCTGACCCCGCACGTTTCAAGACCTGACTCCTCCAAGGAACCGACCGATGAACACGCTGCTCCGCACCACCACCCTGGCCGCCGCCGCACTGGCCTGCGCCCTTCCCGCGCTGGGGGGCACGCTCTCCATCGAGAGCTGGCGTACCGACGACAAGCAGTTGTGGGACACCGTGCTGCTGCCTGCCTTCGCGAAGACCCACCCCGGCATCACGGTGAAGTTCGTGGCGACCGCGCCGCCGGAATACAACTCGGTCGTCGCCGCGCGCCTGGCCTCGGGCAGCGCGGGCGACCTCATCACCTGCCGCCCGTTCGACGTCTCTCTGGACCTGTACAAGAAGGGCCATCTCGAGAAGCTCAACGGCAACCCCGCGCTGGACAACTTCCCCGACTCGGCCAAGGTGGCCTGGCAGACCGACGACGGCAAGGACACTTACTGCGTGCCCATGGCCTCGGTGATCCACGGCTTCTTCTACAACAAGAAGATCTTCGGCGAGCTGGGCCTCAAGCCGCCCGCCACCGAGGCCGACTTCTTCGCCGACTTGGACAAGATCAAGGCGGGGGGCAAGTATGTGCCGCTCGATCTCGGCACCGCCGACCAGTGGGACACCAGCCAGGTCGTGTTCACCGGCATCGGCCCCAACTACTGGCACGGCGAGGAGGGGCGCAAGGCGCTGATCGCCGGCAAGGCCAGGTTCACCGACCCGCAGTTCGTCGACGTGTGGCAGACGATGGCCAAGTACCCGCCGTACCTGGCCAAGGGCTACCAGGCGCAGAAGTACGGCGACACGCAGACGCTGTTCGCATCCGGCAAGGCCGCGATCGTGCCCGCCGGTTCGTGGGACATCGCGTTCTACCAGCAGCAGGGCGGCATCGACTTCGGCGCCTTCCCGCCGCCGGTGCGCAAGGCCGGCGACGCCTGCTACATCTCCGACCACACGGACATCGGCATGGGCATCAACACCGCCAGCAAGAACAAGGGCGACGCCAAGGTGTTCCTCGACTGGATCGCTTCCAGGGAATTCGCCGACCTGTACACGAACAAGGTCACGGGCTTCTTCTCGCTGTCGAAGTTCCCGGTCCAGGTGCAGAACCCCGTGGCGCAGGAGATGGTGGGCTGGCGCGCGCGCTGCAAGTCGACGATCCGGCTGAACGCGCAGATCATGAGCCGCGGCGAGCCCAGCATGGAGAACGAGCTGTGGAACGTGAACTCGCAGGTGCTCAACGGCAAGATGACGCCGCAGCAGGCGGCCGAGCGCATCCAGTCGGGATTCGCGAAGTGGTACAAGCCGGGCGCGAAATGACGACTCCCGCCGGCCTTCGGCTCGGTCGCCCCCCGAGGGGGCCGGCGGCTGCGCTCCGTAGCGGCCGCGCGCTTGCCGCCGCAGGCATCGCTTCGCTTGACGTTCCGCAGGGGCAGGCGTGAAGCAGAAGGCCAGCTGGCACGCGGCCGTCTTCCTGGCGCCCGCGTTGATCGTCTACACCGCGTTCAGCGCGTGGCCGCTGCTGGCCACGTTGCGCCTGGGCCTGTACGCCACCGACGACACGGGCCATGTCGCCTTCGCCGGGCTCGCGAACTTCCAGAAGCTGCTGTTCGACGAGCACTGGTGGGGCGCGTTCCGCAACGCGATGGTCAACAACGTCGAGTTCTTCGCGATCCACACCCTGGTGCAGAACCCGGTGGCGCTGCTGCTGGCGGCGCTGCTGTCGCTGCGCGGCGTGCGCGGCGCGGGGGCGTACCGCACGGTGCTGTTCCTGCCGACGCTGCTGTCCGTGGTGGTCATCGGCTTCGCGTGGCAGCTGATCCTGTCGCCGCTGTGGGGCGTGAGCGAGAAGCTGATGGACCTCGTCGGGCTGGGCGATCACTTCGGCCCCTGGCTGGGCCAGGAGGACACCGCCCTGCGCACGATCACGCTGATCTCCGTGTGGCAGTTCGTGGGCGTGCCGCTGATGCTGATCTACGCGGCGCTGATCGCGATCCCCGAGGAGGTGGTCGAGGCCGCGCAGGTGGAAGGCGCCGGGCCGTGGCGCATCTTCTGGCGCATCCGCCTGCCGCTCATCCTGCCGACGCTGGGGCTGGTCAACATCCTCACCTTCGTCGGCAACTTCAATGCGTTCGACCTCGTCTACGCCGTCAAGGGCGCGCTGGCCGGGCCGAACTTCGCGACCGACCTGCTGGGCACGCTGTTCTACCGCACGTTCTTCGGCTACCAGTCCGAGGTCGGCAGCGCCACGATGGGCGCGGCGCTGGCCACGCTGATGTTCCTCGTGATCCTGGCCGGCGTGGGGCTGTACTTCCTCGTGATCCAGCGGCGGCTGCAGCGGGTGGCGGGATGACTGCGGCCGCCTCTCCCATGCAGCGCGCCGGTGCCCTCAGCCGCACCGCGCTCGTGCACCTGACGCTCGGCGGCTACTGCCTGCTCGTGCTGGGGCCGATCCTGCTGGTCGTCCTGAACTCGTTCAAGACGCGCGCAGGCATCTTCGACGCGCCGCTCGCGCTGCCCACGCACGACACGCTGAGCCTGGCCGGCTACGCGCACGTGCTGGGCGACGCGGCGATGGGCCGCATGTTCTGGAACAGCTTCGTCGTCACCGGGCTCTCGCTGGTGCTGATCCTGCTGCTGGGGGCGATGTCCGCCTGGGCGCTGACCGAGTACCGCTTCCTCGGCAACCGCCTGCTCGCGCTGTTCCTGGCGTTCGGCATCATGGTGCCGATCCGGCTCGGCTCCGTTGCGATCCTGCAGGAGATGGTGGCGCTCGACCTCGTCAACACGCTCACGGCCCTGGTGCTGGTCTACATCGCGCAGGGGCTGCCGCTGGCGGTGATGATCCTGTCGGAGTTCGTCGCGCAGGTGCCGCAGGAGCTCAAGGACGCCGCGCGCTGCGACGGCGTCGGCGAATTCCGCATCTTCTTCCAGGTGGTGCTGCCGCTGATCCGCCCCGCGGTCGCGACGGTGGCCGTGTTCACGATGGTCCCGATCTGGAACGACCTGTGGTTCCCGCTGATCCTCGCGCCTTCCGAGCAGACGCAGACGGTCACGCTCGGCGTGCAGCAGTTCGTCGGCCAGTTCGCCACCGACTGGAACGCCGTGCTGGCCGCGCTGTCGCTGGCCGTGCTGCCCATCCTCGTGCTGTACGCGGTGTTCTCGCGCCAGCTGATCCGCGGCATCACCGCGGGCGCCGTCAAGTAGGCCTTCCATGTCCACGGTCCGACTCTCCAACATCTCCAAGAGCTACGGCAGCAACCGCGTGCTGCACGACATCGACCTCGAGATCGCCGACGGCGAGCTGGTGGTGCTGGTAGGCCCCAGCGGCTGCGGCAAGTCCACGCTGCTGCGCATGATCTGCGGGCTCGAACCGATCACCGGCGGCGAGCTGCGCATCGACGGCCAGGTCGTCAACGAGCTGCCGCCGGCGCGCCGCGGCATCGCGATGGTGTTCCAGAGCTACGCCCTCTACCCGCACATGACCGTGCGCGGCAACATGGCTTTCGGCCTGCAGATCGCCGGTGCCTCGCGCGCCGACCGCGAGGCGCGCATCCTCGCGGCGGCCAAGGCGCTGCACATCGACCACCTGCTCGATCGCCGGCCGCGCGAGCTGTCGGGCGGCCAGCGCCAGCGCGTGGCCATCGGACGCGCCATCGTGCGCCAGCCCAAGCTGTTCCTGTTCGACGAGCCGCTGTCCAACCTCGACGCCGCACTGCGCGTGAAGACGCGCATCGAGCTCGCGCGCCTGCACCGCGAGCTGGCCGCGACCATGGTCTACGTCACGCACGACCAGGTCGAGGCGATGACGCTCGGCGATCGCATCGTCGTCATGCACGAGGGCCGCGTCCAGCAGGCCGGCTCGCCGCTGGAGCTCTACGAGCATCCCGCCAACCGCTTCGTCGCCTCCTTCATCGGCTCGCCGACGATCAACCTCGTGCCGGCGACGACGCAGGCCTGCTCGGCCGCCGGCATCCGCGTCGAGGTGCACGCAGGTTGCGTGGTCGACGCGCCGACCGACGGCAGCGCGCTGGCGCCGGGCCAGCGCGTGGAGCTGGGCATCCGGCCCGAGCACCTGTCGGTGGCCGACGGCGCCGGCGACCCGGCCCGCGAGTGCCTGCGCTTCGGCGGCGAGGTGACGCTCATCGAGCAGCTGGGCGAATCGCACCTGGTCTACGTGCGCTGCGCCGACGGGCTGGAACTCGTCGCCCGCGCGCCCGGCCACACGCGCCTGCGCATCGGCGACCGGATCGGGCTGGAGGCGGACCCGAAGGGGCTGCACGTGTTCGATACGGATGGGCGGGCGTGCCGCAGGACGACGGCGGCATGAGCGCAGGCATCGGGAAGGGGTCTGGCCCCTCCTCGAATCGCGCCGTGGCGTGGCACGCAGCTGGGATGCAATTCGCACGTTCGAGGCCGGGCCTGACCCCGGCTTCACGCTGGCTGCCTGCGATTTACGAAACCGTCTCGGCCGTTCGGGGTCCGGCCCGGCCTCGATTCGCGTTCGGCATTCATTCGAAGATGTGGTCGCCTTGCGCGAATCGAGGAGGGGCCGGACCCCTCGGGTGGCAACCCTCGGCTATTGCACCCGTCCGAACCCGCCGCCACCCGGCGTCTCGATGACGAACACGTCGCCCGTTTGCATCTGCGCCGAGCCGATGTGGTCGAGGTTCTCGACGCTGCCGTCCGCCCGCACCACCGAGTTGCGGCCGACCTGCCCGGCCTCACCGCCGCCCATGCCGAACGCGCCGTGATGGCGGCCGTTGCTGAGGATGGACGCCGTCATCGCCTCGAGGAAGCGGATGCGGCGCGTGCCACCGTCGCCGCCGCGCCAGCGGCCGGCGCCGCCGGAGCCGGGTCGGATCTCGTAGCTGTCCACGCGCACCGGGAAGCGGAATTCCAGCACCTCGGGATCGGTCAGGCGCGAGTTGGTCATGTGCGTCTGCACGACGCTGGTACCAGGGAAGCCGCCCACGACGTCGCCGCGCTCGTCGATCAGCGCCCCCGCGCCCGAGCCGCCCGAGATCGTCTCGTAGTACTGGTGGCGCTCGTTGCCGAAGGTGAAGTTGTTCATCGTGCACTGGCCCGCAGCCATCACGCCGAGCGCACCGTACAGCGCGTTGGTGATGCATGTCGACGTCTCGACGTTGCCCGCCACCACCGAGGCCGGCGGGTCCGGGTTGAGCATCGAGTGCGGCGGGATGATCACGTCCAGCGGCTTCAGGCAGCCGGCGTTGAGCGGGATGTCGTCGCCCACCAGCGTGCGGAACACGTACAGCACGGCGGCCATGCAGACGGCAGTGGGCGCGTTGAAGTTGTTGGCGAGCTGCGCGGACGTGCCGGTGAAGTCGATGCGCGCGCGGCGGTTGGCAGCGTCGACCCGGATCGCCACGGCGATGCGCGCGCCGTTGTCCAGCGGCAGCGTGAACGACCCGTCCTTGAGCCGCGTGATGACGCGCCGCACCGACTCCTCGGCGTTGTCCTGCACGTGGCCCATGTAGGCCTGCACCACGTCCAGGCCGTACTGCGCCACCATCTTGCGCAGCTCCTGCACGCCCTTCTCGTTGGCGGCGACCTGCGCCTTCAGGTCGGCGATGTTCTGCGCCGGGTTGCGCGCGGGGTGCTCGCCGCTTTCGAGCAGCGCCAGCATCTCGGCCTCGCGCAGGCGTCCGCGCTCGACCAGCTTGACGTTGTCGATCTGCACGCCTTCCTCGTCGATGCGCGTCGAGAACGGCGGCATCGAGCCGGGCGTGACGCCGCCGACGTCGGCGTGGTGGCCGCGCGAGGCGACGAAGAAGAGGATGTCGCGGCCGGCGTCGTCGAACACCGGCGTGACCACCGTGATGTCGGGCAGGTGCGTGCCGCCGTGGTACGGGTCGTTGAGCACGTAGACGTCGCCCGGCTCCATCCTGCCGGCGTTGCGTGCCATCACCGTCTTGATCGACTCGCTCATCGAGCCGAGGTGCACCGGCATGTGCGGCGCGTTGGCGATGAGATTGCCGCCGGCGTCGAACAGCGCGCAGGAGAAGTCCAGCCGCTCCTTGATGTTGACCGAGTAGGCCGTGTTCTGCAGCTGCAGGCCCATCTGCTCGGCGATGTTCATGAACGCGTTGTTGAACACCTCCAGCATCACCGGGTCGACGCTGGTGCCGATCGCCACGCGCGCGGCGCGCGTCGTGACGCGCTGCAGCACCAGGTGGTCCAGGCCCGTCACGCGCGCCTGCCAGCCGGGCTCGACGACGGTGGTGGCGTTCTTCTCCGCGATGATCGCCGGGCCGTCGACGACATGGCCGGGCCGCAGCGTCTCGCGCACGACCAGTGCCGCGTCCCACCAGCGGCCCTCGCTGTACATGCGCACCCGCTCGGCGACGGGCGCGGGCGTGGCCGGGCCGACCTCGGCGCGCCGCTCCGCGGGCGCGTCGCCGGCGGCGATCGCCTCCACCGACACGGCCTCGACGATCAGCGCGCGGCCCTGCATCAGGAATGCGTAGCGCCGGCGGTAGGCGGACTCGAAGCCGGCCGTGAGCGCGGCGACGCTGCCGTCGCCGAAGTCGACGACCAGCGCCGAATCGGTGCCGGTGTAGCGCAGGTGCGCGCGGCGCAGCACGCGGATCTCGCCGCTGCCCGCGCCCTGGCGCCGGATCTCGGCGACGGCCTCGTCGGCGAGCTCGTCCAGCCGCGTGCGGATCGCCGGCAGCGCGGCGTCGGCCAGCGGCTGCTCGATCGCGGCCTGGCGCATCACGCCCTGGTCGGCCAGGCCCATGCCATAGGCCGACAGCACGCCGGCCAGCGGGTGCACGAACACGGTCGACATGCCCAGCGCGTCGGCCACCAGGCACGCGTGCTGGCCGCCGGCACCGCCGAAGCACTGCAGCGTGTAGCGCGTGACGTCGTAGCCGCGCGCCACCGAGATCTTCTTGATCGCGTTGGCCATGCTGGCGACCGCGATGTCGAGGAAGCCCTCGGCGAGCTCCTCGGGACTGCGCTTCGTGCCGGTGCTGCGCTCGACGTCGGCGGCCATCCGGTCGAACGCGGCGACGACCGCGTCGCGATCGAGCGGCTCGTCGGCGGCCTTGCCGAACACCTTGGGGAACCACCTCGGCTGGATCTTGCCCAGCAGCACGTTGGCGTCGGTGACGGCCAGCGGGCCGCCGCGGCGATAGCTGGCAGGGCCGGGGTTCGCGCCCGCGCTGTGCGGGCCCGCGCGCAGGCGCGCGCCATCGAATCCGAGGATCGAGCCGCCACCCGCGGCGACGGTGTGGATGCTCATCATCGGGGCGCGCATGCGCACGCCGGCCACCTGCGTCTCGAACGCGCGCTCGAATTCGCCGGCGAAGTGCGAGACGTCGGTCGACGTGCCGCCCATGTCGAAGCCGATGACCTGGCCGAAGTCCGCGAGCTGCGCCGTGCGCACCATGCCCACGATGCCGCCCGCCGGGCCCGACAGGATCGCGTCCTTGCCCTGGAACGCGTGCGCGTCGGCCAGGCCCCCGGAGGACTGCATGAAGAACAGCTTGACACCGGGCATCTCGCCGGCCACCTGCTCGACGTAGCGGCGCAGGATGGGCGACAGGTAGGCGTCGACGACCGTGGTGTCGCCGCGGCTGACCAGCTTCATCAGCGGGCTGGCGGCGTGCGAGGCGCTGACCTGCGTGAAGCCGACCTCGCGGGCGATGCGCGCGGCGGCCGCCTCGTGCTGCGTGAAGCGGTAGCCGTGCAGGAACACGATGGCCACGCTGCGCAGCCCCACGGCGTACGCGTCCTGCAGCTCGGAGCGCAGCGCCGCCTCGTCGAGCGCCTGCAGCACCTCGCCCTGCGCGCTCACCCGCTCGCCGGCCTCGATGACGCGCGAGTACAGCAGCTCGGGCAGCTGGATGTGGCGGTCGAACAGCCGGGGCCGATCCTGGTACGCGATGCGCAGCGCGTCGCGGAAGCCGCGCGTGGTCACGAGCAGCGTCTTCTCGCCCTTGCGCTCGAGCAGCGCGTTGGTGGCCACGGTGGTGCCCATCTTCACGCACTCGACGAGCGCCGGCGTCACCGGCTCGCCGGCGCGCAGGCCCAGCAGGTGGCGGATGCCCGCGACGGCCGCGTCGCGGTACTGCTCGGGGTTCTCCGACAGCAGCTTGTGCGTGACGAGCGTGCCGTCCGGCCGCTTCGCGACGATGTCGGTGAAGGTGCCGCCGCGGTCGATCCAGAACTGCCAGCGCGAGGAGGTGGTGGGGTCTTGGGTGGTCATTCTTTTCATCCCATCAGGTCGGTGACGAACATCTTGCCAGGGGCATGCGTGATGCAGAACGGCAGGCCGCTGCGCTGCACGACCCACTGCGTGGTCACGCCGCAGGCCCAGAACACGGGCACCTCGTCGTCGAGGATGTCGACGGCGTCGCCGTAGTCGGGGCGCGCGATGTCGGCGATGCCGAGCGCGTGCGGATGGCCCACGTGCACCGGGGCGCCGTGGGCTTGCGGAAAACGGGCGCAGATCTCGCTGACCCGTGCGATGTCACGGCTGCGGATCGGACGCATGCTCACCACCAGCTCGCCCGCGAAGCGGCCGGCCGGCACGCAGGCTTGCGAGGTGCGGAACATCGCGACGTTGCGCTGCTGGCGCACATGGCGCAGGGGAATGCCGGCGCGCTCGAGCGCCGACTCGAACGAGAAGCTGCAGCCGGTCAGGAAGCTGACCAGGTCGGGCCGCCAGAGCGCGGCGACATCGGCGCGCTCCTCCACGCATTCGCCGCGGCGATGGACGCGGTAGCCGGGCAGGTCGGTGGCGATGTCCGAGCCGGGGGCGGCGCGCACTTCGCGCGCGCCGGGCGCCAGCACCTCGACGATCGGGCAGGCCTGGGGGTTGCGCTGGCAGAACAGCAGGAAGTCGAACGCGTCGGCCTGCGGGACGATCGTCAGGTTGGCCTGCACCCGCCCCGGCGCGTGGCCGGCCGTCGGCCGGTCGAAGGCGCCGCTGCGACAGGCCTGGCGCAGCGCGGCGGGGTCGTCGTGGTGGATGGGCATGGAGGCATTCTGGAAACCGCGGCGGCAAGGCGCAAGCGCAAAAGTTTTCTCTGAGCCTATCGATTCTTCTTCTGTGGCGGCCGCGCCGGCGCGCGCGTCCTCCCGGAGGCGCTCCCGAACGCGTCGATGAACTTCAGCGCGTCCTGGATCACGGAGGTCAGCGCCGACGAGCCCGGATCGTGGCGATAGCTCGCCAGCACCGGCAGCGGCGACAGCGCCGTCGCGCACGGCAGGATCGCGATCTCGTGCTGGCGCACCAGCGTCTCCGCGGCGATGCGCGGCAGCGTCGCGATGCCGAAGCCCGCCTCGATCAGGTGCACCATCGCCGGGATCGACGACACCGCGTGCAGCCGCGGCGGCTCCAGGCCCTCGCCGCGCAGCTGCTCCAGCAGCGCGAGGTGCGGCTGCGAGCCACGCTGGAAGGTCATCACCTCGTGCGCGACGATGTCCGCGAGCGCGTACGGCGCCCGGCGCTTCAGCGACTTGGCGCCGACGAACACCATCTCCATCGTCGGCAGCGGGCGGGTGCGGATGTCGGGCGCCGAGACGGACTGCGCCGCGAACACGAGATCCAGCGTGCCGCGCTTGACGGCCTCGGCGAGCACCGGCGTGATCTCCACCGTCAGCTCCAGCTGCAGCTTCGGATGCACGCTGCGCAGGTGCTGCAGCAGCGGGATCAGCCACGTGTGCAGCACCGACTCGATCGCCCCGACGCGCAGCAGGTGCACGCCGCCGGCCTCCTCGGTGCCGAGCTCGTCGCGCATCTGGCGGTGGATGGCCATCAGGCGCTCGGCGTAGTCGAGGAAGCGCATGCCGGCGTTGGTCAGTGCGAACTGCTGGCGGTCGCGCCGGTCGATCAGCAGCGTGCCCAGTTCCTCTTCGAGCGCGGACACGCGGCTGGAGATCGCCGACTGCGTCATGAACAGCTTCTCGGCCGCCCGGGTCATGCTCTTGAGGGTGGCGACCCAGTAGAAGGCTTCGACGAATCGCTGGTTCATGGCGCCCCTTGCTGTGGTTCGCGACGCGCGTGCCACGGGTCGCGGCGCCCGACTTTACCCTTGCGCCGCCTGCTTCATCTGCGCCTTCAGCGCCTTGCGCCCGTCGGCGTTCGTCGCGCGCCAGGCCTGCAGCGCCAGCGCGAGGAACTGCTGCTCGCCGGGCGTCAGTCCCGCGGACTCGCGTTCCTCGTCGAGCCAGCCGGCGGGCTTGCCGCAATGCTGCTCGATCTGGCGCGCGAGCTTGTCGCCGATCGGGCGCGAGGACTTGACCTGGCTCCACATGCTGGGCGAGATCTCGAGGTGCGCGGCGAAGGCCTGCTCGAGCCCCTTGGGGGCGGCGCCGCCGGCCACCGCGCTCTCGGCCCAGGCCTGGAACAGGCCGAGGACGTTGCGGCGGCGGGAGACGGTGGGATCGGACACGAGGTGGGAGAAGGCGGACGGGAGCCCTGGATTGTCGCCGCCGCCGCGCGCCTCGTAAAGACTATTTACGTCGAGCCGGCCGGGTATCAGTGCTCGCGGCCGGCGTTCTCGCGGATGTCGTCTCCCGTGCGCAGCGCGCTGCGCAGCAGCTCGCGCACGCCCTCGACCTGCGTGGCCAGCGCCATGGACGGCACGTCGCGCCCGGCTGCCTGCTCGGGGGTGTAGGGCACGTGCACGAAGCCGCCGCGCGTGCGGCCGTGCACCGGCCGCGTGGCCAGGCGGTGCATCAAGGCGTAGAAGACGTGGTTGCAGACGAAGGTGCCGGCCGTGTTCGACACCGACGCCGCGATGCCCGCCGCGCGCAGGTCGCGCGCGATGGCCTTGATCGGCAGCGTCGAGAAGTAGGCGGCGGGCCCGTCGGCCTCGATGGCGTCGTCGACCGGCTGGCGGCCGCGGTTGTCGGCGATGCGCGCGTCGTCGACGTTGATGGCCACGCGCTCGATCGAGATCTCCGGCCGCCCGCCCGCCTGGCCCAGGCACACGACAAGCGCCGGCGCGTGCGCCTCGAGGGCGTCGTCGAGCTCGCGCAGCGCCTCGCCGAACACGCAGGACAGCTGCACGCTGCGCACGACATGCCCCTCGCATTCCCAGCCGTCGAGCACGCGGGCGATCTCCCACGACGGGTTGACGGATTCCCCACCGAAGGGCTCGAAGCCGGTCAGCAGGACGCGGGGCAGGCGGGCAGTCATGGGCGCGGCAGCAGGAAGTACAGCAGCAGGATGTTGAAGGCGAGGATGCCCATCGCCGTCGGCCATTGTGCGCGGATCACGGCATTCTTGTCGGGCAGCTCCAGCAAGGCCGCGGGCACGATGTTGAAGTTGGCTGCCATCGGCGTCATGAGCGTGCCGCAATAGCCGGAGAACATGCCGATCGCCGCCATGGCGGCCGGGTTGATGTGGAACATGCCCACCAGCACCGGAACGCCGACGCCGCCCGTCATCACCGGGAACGCCGCGAAACCGTTGCCCATGATGATGGTGAACAGCGCCATGCCGATCGCGTAGACCGCCACCGCGACGAAGCGCACGTCCATCGCGATGTAGTGCGTGGCCAGCCACGCGACGGCCTTGCCGACGCCGGCGTCCGAGAACACCAGGCCCAGCATCGCGAGCATCTGCGGCAGCACGAGCGCCCAGCCCATGGCGTCGACCAGGCGGCGCGCCTCGCGCACGCCTTGCACGGGCGTCTCGCGCGTGAGCCAGCACGCGAGCGCCAGCGCGACGACGCTGGACATGCCGATCGCGGCCAGCGTCGGATTGCCGGCGTCCAGCAGCTGCGCGCCGCCGAGCCTGCCCTTCGTGGTGGCCAGGATCGCGATCATCGCCACCGCGGGAATCGCCAGCGCGGGCAGGAACAGCATGCTGCCGAGGCGGCGTGCGCGCTCGACGTACTCGGCCGTGCTCGGATGCTCCACCGGCCCGGCCGCGACGCGATGCAGGCCCGCGATCACCGCCATGGCGATGACGCCGCCGCCGATCCAGGCCGGCGGCAGCAGGTCGCCCGCGAGAAAGACCAGCGCGTAGAAGCCCCAGAACAGCGCGCTGCCGAGGCGGCGCGGGTGCCGGCGGTCGGCCGCGGTCATCGCGGCCACGCAGGCCAGCACGAGGCCGGCCAGGACATACAGGTGCGGCAGCGTGAAGATCATGCGGCGCTCCCTTCGTTGGCGGGCAGGGGCGCGCCGCCGGCGGCTTCGCCGGCCGCTGCGTCGCGCAGCTCGCGGTCCAGCGTGCGGTCGAGGCGGATCAGCCGGATCGCGTGCACGACGAACGCCACGCCCGCGGTCGGCAGGCCCCAGAACGCGACCGTCAGCGGATCGACCTCGATGCCGGCGCCGTGCAGGAAGGTCGTGATGAGCACGATGGCACCGAACGCGACGAAGATGTCCTCGCCGAAGAACAGGCCGACGTTGTCCGTGGCCGCCGCGAAGGCGCGCAGCTTGTGGCGGATGCGGTCGGGCAGGGGGCCATGCCGGGCCTCGGCGGCTCCCTCGGTCATCGGCGCGATCAGCGGACGCACCATCTGCACGTGCCCGCCCAGGCTGGTCAGGCCGACCGCCGCCGTCAGCTCGCGCACCGCGAGGTAGACGACCAGCAGCTGGCCGGCGGTCGCGTGCCGGAAGCGCCGGATCCAGGCCTGCGCATGCTGGCGCAGCCCGTGGCGCTCGAGCAGGCCGATCGTGGCCAGCGGCAGGATGATCGCCAGCGTCAGGTTGCGCGTCTTGAGGAAGCCGGTGCCGACCGCGGCGAGCGTGCCGGCGAAGCCGAACTTCGCGATCAGCGCCGTGGCGATCGCCGCGGCGATGACGACGATCATCGGATTGAAGCGCAGGACGAAGCCCGCGATGATCACGGCCACGCCGATCAGCGGCCAGAGGGAGACGTCAGGTGCCATGGCGAAGTCCAGGTGATGAGCCGAAGGGATTGTGAGCGACCCGGTGCACGCGCGCGGCGTTCGTCGGACGTGGCCGGATTCTGGAAATGCGCTCACGGCCGCGCAAGCAAGAAAGTTTTCTTTGAGCCCATCGAATTTGCTTGTGACCTCTCGTCGCGCCGCGCGCGGGTCGACGGCCCTGGCCTTCGAGAGCGGCCGTGGATGGCGCGCAACGCTCGATGCATCGACCCCTTGCGCAAATCGTAAAGACTATTTACACTGCGAGCTGTCGCTTGGAAAGGCGACCACCTTTTGCACGAAGCGCAGACCCGGGAATACGTGCTCGACACCGGCGCTTCGAAACGGAAACGAACCAGGACACCATCGTGAACAGCCGGATCGCCCTTCGCAACGCCAAAGCCCTCGCCGGCTCGCGTGCGTGCGCGTGCGCCGTCCCGCTGCTGATGTGCGGGCTGCCCGACGCGCCGTCGTACGAGCATCGCGAGTCCGAGGATCGCTCCCGTCCGGGAGGCTGCCGCGTCTGATCGACGCGCCTGCCGCTCTCTGGTTTCCAGAGGCCCGGACTCCGCGAAGGATCCGGGCCTTTTTGTTTTTCTTCCACTTCGGGTGTGTCCCTGCACTCCGACGTCGCATCGACGCCTGGCGTACGCGACGCGGGATGTGCGCGGCGGGAAACCCGCATCGTGCAGCGAGACGCCACTTCCGACGGGAGGGCTCGCGCGGGGGCACAGCCGAAGTGGAAGCGATCAACCCGAAATCGCGCAGGCGCTCACGCCGCGCGACGCAAACCGGCCGCAACGATTGGGCGGCTCCGGAACCCGTCACCGGAACCTTTTCATTTGGCTCGACGTCGCGAAGTGTCGTTCGGCCACTCCTCAGCGCATGTCATCAAACAGACCAGGAGGAGACCGATCATGGAACGCGAATTCGAAGACCACGACAGCTTTCACGACGCAGCGGACGAGCAAGTGTCGTAGCGGCTACCCGTCCGGGACGGGCGTCGAGCGCGGCGACCGCGTCGTCCGTGGCGACAAGGAACTGCGCGAGAAGCCCGGCCGCGACGATCCGTGCGTGTGCGCAGCGGCGCGGCGTTTCAGGAACTGCTGCATGAAGTCCGGCTGCTTTCGACGGCGGCGACCGCGCCCACTGCGTGCGCGATCGAGGAGCCAGCGCGTCGCCCGCGAAAGGAGGGCACCCGTATGCATGCCACGCACCAACACGTCCTCCAACTGGACATCCAGGGCACGCCCCAGGCCTGGATCTCGATCGAGCAGGCCGCCACGCACCACGCGTCGGGCGCGGTGGCCTGGTTCGACGGCGATGGCCCGCTGCGCACGCTGCGCGGCGGCTGGAACGTCGCCAGCGGCCAGCAGTCGCTGATCGAGGTCCATCCCATCATCGCCCTGCGGGGCGCCGCGCGCGTGAACCTGTTCGACCGCACGACCGCCGTGACGGCCGGCAAGCTGTTCCGGCGCGATCGCATGACCTGCGCCTACTGCGGCTTGCGCTTTTCCGAGCGCCATCTGCAGTGCGAGCACATCGTGCCCGCCAGCCGCGGCGGCGCCTGGGACTGGATGAACCTGGTCACGGCCTGCGCGGCCTGCAACGGCCGCAAGGCGGCGCGTACGCCCGAGCAAGCGCGGATGCCGCTGCTGTTCCTGCCGTACGTGCCCAGCCGCTTCGAGGACTTCCTGCTCGCCGGCCGCCACATCCGGGCCGACGTCCACGAATGGCTGGCCGCGCGCCTGCCCAAGGGCTCGCGGCTGAGCTGACGGTGGCCTGCCGGCGTCGACGCGCGGCGGCGCGGCCGCGCCCTAGCGCGCTGGCGCCTGCAGGCCCTTGAGGGCCGTCTGCACCGACTCGCCGAAGGCCTTGACGAATTCCGCGGCGGGCAGCGTCACCGGGGCGTCCTCGTCCAAGTCGGCCGTCGATGGCGCCGGATCGTCGCCGCGCGTCGTGAGCGTGAAGCTCGCACGCACCAGCGCGATGGCGAGCACGGTGGCCGCGACGACGAGCGCCGTCACCAGGGCGGCGATGGAGGTGGTGAACGCGCCGAGGGAGACCCAGACGTGCGTCGTCGCCGGCACGACGGCCGCCGCGGCGGATGCGGCCGCGGACGGCGTGGTCGCCACGCGCGGGGCCGCCGCGAGCTGCACCTGCGTGTCGAGAGCCAGCACGCGGAATTCGGACACGAACGTGTGGACGATCGCGACCATCGTGCCCAGCAGGACGACGAGCGTCAGCAGGGCCGCGACCAGCGCGATGGTGCGGAACCAGCGCCGGGTGACCTGTTCCGAGATGAGTTCGTTGGCGATCGTGGTCGTGACCGGCGGCGACAGGTCGTCGCTGATGTCGCTCGCGTCGGCCGTCATGGGATCAGCCCGAGGCCTTGCATGCGGTAGGTGATGGCCAGCTGGGAGGTCCAGAACGCATCGGCGAACTCGGCCACGTTCTTGAGCTTGCCGGTCTGCAGCAGGATGCGCAATTCCTTGGCCGGGATCAACAGCTCCGCGGCGAACCGGTTGGCGAGGCGCTCGCTGCCGTCGACCACCCGCGTGCTGAAGTTGGCGGGAGTGTCGCGCGGCGAGCTGGCGTGGCCCAGCGCGTAGTGGCCGAGCTCGTGCGCGATCGTGAAGCGCTGGCGCACCACCGCTTCCGACTGGTTGTACTCGATGACCGGCTGCTCGCCGGTGTTGTCGAAGTAGCCGCTGTACGCGTAGTCCGGGTCGCCCGGGCCGCCGCGTGCGATCACGCGGATGCCCAGCGCCGCGGCGATCCGGCGCGGGTCGACCGGGAGCTTGCCGTCCCAATGCCGCGCCAGCATGGCGGCGGCCGCGCGCGCGGGCGTGAGCGCCGCGGGCGAACTGGGGATGGAGGCCGGGGAGGTCATGGGCTGGACGGCATTGTCGCGTTGGGGCGCTCGACGAGCACCTCGATCCACGCATTTTGCCGCCAGAAGCCGATTTTCAAGCATTCCGGGCCGATCGTCTCGGCCGGAACGCGCGATAACCGGGCTGTCCGCGCACGCGGCGCCTCGAGCGTCCTGCCGCCGTTCGCCGCGCGCGCATGAAAAACGCCGGCCGCCGCGATCGGATCGCGAGGGCCGGCGTCGGCGCGCGGGGCGCGGCGGGTCAGGACGGCAGGAAGTCCAGCGGGTAGGTGGTGACGAGCGTCTCCACGTCCTCCGCGGCGAACGACAGCGTGCGGATCCGCGCGAGCAGCTTCTGCTCGAGATCCGGGTTCTTCAGCTCGCTGGAGACCAGCCGGCACGACGTGATGCTGCCGTTGGGCGCGATGGTGAACTCGACGACCACCTTGCCCTGCAGCGAGGCGTCCTCGCGCAGCGCGCGGTTGTAGATCGCGTACAGCGAGCCCTTGGCGCGTTCCAGCACCAGGCGCACCTCCTCCAGCGAGCGCGAGGCCTTGCCGCTGCCGCTCTTGGACATCGTGCCGCCGGACTTGCCGACGCCCGCGCCCGTGCCGCGGCCGCCCGAGCCGGTGATGGCGCCGCCGAGGCCCGGCCCGCCGCCACCGCCGCCGCCCGCCACGCCCGCGACGAGCGTGGTGGCGCGGCCGGCCAGGCCGCCGCCGCCCGAGTCGCGGCTGAAACCCGCGGTGTTGATGCCGCCCGAGCCGCCCGCGGCGTTGGACGTGATCATGTTGCGATCGGGCAGGCCCGGCTCCTTGCCGGCGCCCACGCCCACGCCGACGCCCGTGCCGACACCGGCGCCGCGCTTGTCGATGTTCTGGTTCAGCTGCACGGCAAGGGGGGCGCCGTGCACTTCGGGCGGTTGGTCCTTGAGCGCGGCCAGCAGGCCGACGCCCGCGGCCTTGTTGCGCGCGGCCTCGCGGTCCTCGCCCGGCGGCTTGCCCGGGATCGGCTGGCGCGCCTCCACGACCGGCCGCTCGCGCGGGACCGGCTTGGTGGGCAGCGGCGCCGGCTCGGACTTGTCCTTGAGGTCGGGCTTGGGCGGCTCGATCTTCTCGGTCTTGGCCGGCGGCGGTGGCGGGGGCGGCGGCTTGGGGGTGTCCAGCAGCAGCTTGGCGGCGATCGGGGGCAGCGTCGCCGCCGCAGTGGGCTCCGGCGGGGGCAGCGTGATGAAGCGCAGCGCGATGCCGAACACGATGACGAAGCCCATCAACGCGAGGAACAGCTTGCGGAAGCGTTCCTCGTCGTCGTGGGCCAGCGCCCACGGGAGCGTCGATGAGCGGAAGGAGATCGCGGTCATGCCGTCAGTCCTTCCTGTTCACGGCGAACGAGACGTCCGTGAAGTCGGCCCGCGCGGCGGTGTACATCACCTTGCGCAGCAACTGGTACGGGATGTCCTTGTCGCCCATGATCGTCACCGAATGCGCCTTGGCAGCGTTCTCGGCCTGCGCGACCGGGCGCGCCGCGATCGCGTCGAGCTCGGCCTTCAGGCCCGGGATGGCGTCGTCGGTGGCGGTGGCGGCCATCAGCGGGGCGACGTCGGCGACCTTGCGGCCCTCGACGACGATCTCCGTGGCGTTGACGGCCACGACCAGCGTCTGCTTCGGGTCGGTCTTCGCCGTGGACTCGGGCAGGTGCACCGAGGCCGCCGGCAGCGTCTCGACGCCGGAGTTCGACAGCAGGAAGAAGATCAGGATCGTGAAGACGTCGATCAGCGACACGAGGTTCATGTCGAGCGCGTTGCCGTGGCGGGCATTGCGCGCGGCGCGTTTCTGGACGGGCGTGAGCTTCATGGCGCCCTCCTCAGTGCCGAACCGGCGCGTCGCCGATGGAGATCGCCGGGAACAGGTCGACGTCGACCACCGTCGTGCCGCCGTTGGCCGTCTTGCCCGAGCGCATCGCGTCCATCACCTGGACGACGGTCTCGTAGGGGATGTTGGGCTCGGGCAGCACGGACGCCGCGGTGACGGCGGGGAACTTGTTCTTGACGACGAACATCACGCCGTTGAGCGTGGTGACGTCGACGTGGTTGTCGGCCGTGTTGGGGATGCGCTGGATCAGGCCGCCGATCTTGTCGCCGACCTCGATCGCGTCATGGCGGATGACGACCTCGAGCTTGAGGTCGTTCTCCTTGAGCCCTTCGTAGTTGGCCGACTTGGCGGGCAGCGTCAGGTCGATCACCGACATGCGCGAGAACACCGCCGTCGACAGCAGGAACGGCACCAGCACGACGATCAGGTTGATGAACGCGCTGACCTCCAGCGCCTCCGACTTCTTGCGCAGGCGTCTAACAGGCATGGCGGCACCCCCGGGTGTGCGGGTCGGTGGAACGGCGCATGATCAAGCCGCCTTGTGTTCCGGAGCCAGGCGCTGGACGAGGTTCAGGAAGCTGATCTTGGCGCCCTCCAGGCCGTCGACGATGTCGGCCGTGCGGGCCTGCAGGAACGAGTGGATCAGCAGGAACGGGATCGCGACCATCAGCGCGAAGGCCGTGTTGTTCATGGCGATGGAGATGGACGCCGACAGCAGCGCCGCCTTCTCGGCCGGGTTGACCTGGGCCACCGCGGTGAACGCGTGGATCAGGCCCGTGATGGTGCCCAGCAGGCCCACCAGCGTGATGACGTTGGCGAACACGGCGATGTAGTGCGTGCGCTTTTCAAGGCGCGGCACGATCTCCATCATGCCTTCCTCCATCGCGGCGTCGATGTCGTCGCGGCGGCGCGTGGACTGCAGGCGCGACAGGCCGTTGTGCACGATCTTGCCGATGGCCGAATCCGACGACGCCGTGATGCCCAGCACTTCCTTCCACTGGCCGCCCTGCAGCAGCGGCAGCACGCGCGCCCAGTCCTGGCGGTTGGCGACGCGCGCCTTCTGCAGGAACACGAAGCGCTCGATGGCGATCGCCAGGCCGGTGGCCATGATCGCGAGGCTGGGGAAGATGAACCAGCCGCAGTCCTGGAAGAACTTGACGATCGAGTTGATGGTTTCCATCTGGGAATCTCCGGGAACAGTTCGGGAACGTGAAACGAATGGGGACGAGGCGGATTCAGTGCGCTGCGGGCTTCGCGTCCGCGGCCGGAGGCGCCACCGCGGCGGCGTGCTCCTGTTCGAGCTTGTCGTAGCGGACCTGGCGCCGGAAGACGTCGCGATCGACCGGCGCCAGCGCCTCGTCGACCACGCTCACCGGCGGCCGGCCGGCGAGGTCGCCGGGCAGCGGCTTCTTCCAGGGCACGATGTAGAGCACCTTCGGCAATTCTCGGTTGCCGATGATCTTCGTGGGATCGATTTCTGCGCGATCCTGGCCGAACACCGGCGCGACAAGGCAACCGATCGTAAGCAGCGCGGCGAGACGGCGATGTGCGGTCATGACTTCTTCTCCTTGGACGCCTTGGCCTGTGCGGGCGCCGATGCGGCAGCCGGGGCGGGGGCGCTCGCGGCGGTCGACGAAGCGGCCGAAGCGGCCGGGGCCGCGGCGCCCGGCGCGCGGCGGCGCACGTCGGCCTGCCACTTGGTGACGACCGGGTCGCCACCGGGTACCAGCGCGAGGTAGCGCGTGTACAGATCCAGCGCCTTCGCGGGTTCGGCCAGGTACAGGTCTTCCAGCACGCCGAGGTTCAACACCGCGGTGGCGTAGCCTGGATCGATGGCCAGCGCGTGCTCGTAGGCGTCGCGCGCCTTCGTGAACTCGCCGGCCTGGCGATAGGTCAGGCCCAGCTGGTCCCAGGCGACGGCGTGGCCGGGGGCGAGCGTGGTGGCCTTCTCGAGTTCGCTGGCGGCCTCGGGCAGGCGGCCGGCGTTGCGGGCGATCACGCCGAGGTTGGCGTGCGGGCCGGCCAGTTCGGGGTTGGACTGCACCAGCGCGCGGAAACCCTTCTCGGCATCGCCGACGTGTCCGGCGCGCATCAGCGCCAGCGCGTCATCGTAGGCACGCTGCGTCGCGGGCGCGATGGGGCCCGTGGATGCCGGCGCCAGCACGGCGACCGCGCTCGCGGCGGCCTTGGGCGCGGATGCCGCGCCGCTCGCGGCCTGGGCCGGCGCGGTGGCGGAGTCCTGCGCCGCGCCGCGCGACATGAAGCTCACCGAGCCGCAACCGGTGAGCAGCGCCGCGGCCGCGGCCGTGGCCAGCGCCAGGCGAAGGCGTTCAGCGGATCGCATCGACGGTCGCCTCGCTGTGTTCGGACTTGTTGTAGCGCGCCGGCTGCAGCGCCTTGAGTGCCTCGAAGCTCTTCTTCACCCACTCGTCGTAGATGCCCTGCGTCGTGCGGCTCGCGTTGATGCCGTGCAGCTCGATCGCCTTGAGCACGTACGGATCGGCCTGTTCCTCCAGCAGCTCGTTGTACTGCTCGAGTTCCAGCTTGGACAGCTTCTTCGGGCGCTGCGACGAGGTGAGGGCCTTGGCGAAGTCCTGGTAGACGTTGGCCACGTGGAACGTCGCGGCCGTGGTGACCTCGGCCACGCCGTAGTCGCTGGCCACCGCGTAGGCCTTGAGCGCGTCCTCCATCTTCGCCTTCTTCAGCTTCAGGTTCTTGGCCAGGGGTTCCACGAGGGCCACCTTCTGGTAGGCCTCGAACGACGGCTGCGCCGCGGCGAGCGCGGCCATGGCGCCGAGCGTCTTCGTGCGATCGGTGCGCGCGGCGCCGCCGTTCTGGTCGGCCACGAAGATCGCGTGCATGTGCGCGTTCTCCACCGCGGCGTTGCCGTCGACGTGCGCCAGCTGCGCGAGCCGCCAGTGCGCCTCGACCGCGGGCTCGAGCGGCGCCGGGTACTGCTTCAGGTAGCGCTCGTAGTCCCTGGCGGCGGCGGCGCGGTTGGCCGCGGCGTCGGCCGGCCGCGGCTTGCCGGCCTTGACGCTGTCCGGATCGCTGGCGGCGGCGCGCTCGTACAGCGTCGCGGCCTGCCACAGCGCGACGCGCGCGCGCGCCTGCGCCTCGGGCGTCGTGGCAGGGGCCTGCGCGATGCGCTCGTACTGCGCGGCCGCGGGCGCCCACTGCTTCTGCTCGCTGTAGGCCAGCGCCAGGTTGGCCGTGACGTCGCCCTGCAGCGGATGGTTCGGATAGCGCTGGCGGAACGCCTCCAGCGCCCTGGCGGCGGCGGGCCAGTCCTTCAGCGCGATCAGCGAGGCCGCCGCGTCGTACTCGGCGTTCACGCGGATCGCCGAGCCCGGCGCCGCCACCGCGACGCGCGCGAAGTTCTCGGCCGCCGTCTTGTTGTCGCCCGCCGTGCGCGCCTGCTCGCCCTGCTTGTAGATGGACGCGGCCAGGCGCTCGGTCAGCTCGCCCCGTGCCGGATCCTTCTCGGGCACGAGTGCCAGCACCTCGCCGTAGGCCTTCTCGGCCTTGTCGAACCTGCCGGCCTCGAACGACGTGTGCGCGACCAGCGTCCACGCCACGCGGCGCTGCGCCGGCGTGGCCGGCGGGTTGAGCGCCAGCACCTGCTCGGCGACGCCCGCGGCGCGGTCGTTGTCGTGCAGCTTGAACAGCGTGTCGGCGGCGTTGGTGAGCACCGCCGGCGTGCGCGAGTCGTTCGGGAACGCGGCGGCGAAACGCAGCTCGCTGTCGACGCCGGCGCGCTGCAACGGCAGCAGCGCGTCGCCGGTGACGCCCTTCTGCTCGGCCGTGTGCGCGAGCAGCGCGGAGTAGCCCGCGTCGGCGCCGTGCGGGTGCGCCGGGTATTCGTAGGCCGTCTTCTCGTATTCGACGGCCGACGCCGAGTACTGCCCGCTCTCGTACAGCACTTCGGCCAGCAGGAAGTTGTTCTCAGCGGCGTCCGGATCGCTGCCGAACTCGGCCAGCCACGCGCGGTACCACTTCGCGGCCTCGACGTAGTCGTCCTTGGACTTCGTCTTCTGCGCGCTGGCGTGATAGCGCTGGGCCAGTTCGGCCAGCGCCGTCTTGACCAGCGGCTGCGCCTTCTCCCAGCCTTCGGGGTTGGCCTTGCGGAACTCGCCGTCCAGGCCGTACTGCGCGACGTAGTCCTTCTTGGCCGCCAGCGCCAGCTGGTCGAAGCCGGCGTCCTGGTCGATGGCGATCACCTTGGCCTGCATGGCCGGCGCCTGCGCGTCGAGCGGGTTCAGGCGCGCGAAGCCGGCGTAGGCGTCGGCCGCGTCCTTCGGGCGCTCCTGCTTCAGGTACAGCTGGCCCAGCTGCTGGTAGATGCGGAATTCGTAGCCGCGCCGCCCGGCGTCGGTCATGTACGGCGGGATCGACTCGGCGCCCTTGAGGTTGGCCAGCGAGATGCCGATCACGCGCAGCGTGTCGTCCACCAGCTCCTTGTCGGCGCGCGTGAGCTTGTCGGACTGGCTGAGGTCGTCGTCGCGGATGCCGACGATCTTGCCGTCCAGCACGCCGAAGAACGAGGACAGTGCCTCCTCGAGGTTGCCCTGCTTGAACTTGGACCAGCCCTGCATGTACAGCGAGCGCTCGCGGTACGGGTTGTCGTAGTCGCCCTTGAGCACCAGCGTGTAGGCGGCCTCGGCCCTGGCGTACTGGCGCAGCGTGAACAGGATCTCGCCGCGGCGGAACTCGACCTCGTCGTAGTAGTGCGTCTTCGGGTACTTTGCGACGAGCTCGTCCAGCGTCTTCAGCGACTCCTCGAGCGCGCCGCCCTGCTCCTGGGCCCGCGCGAGCTGGTACAGCACGCGGTCGTTGTTCGGGTCGTTCGGATAGTTCTTGAGATAGTCGCGGTACTGGGCGATCGCACCGCTGTAGTCCGGCACGCCGGTGGGCGTCGGATTCGACGCGTTGGCGTTGTCGGCGCTGGCCATCGACAGGTCGCCCAGGCGGCGCAGCGCGTCGGCACGCTGCTTCGCGTCGGGCGTCACCGCCAGGAAGTTGCGATAGGCGGCGATCGCCTTGTCCTCGTCGGCCGGGATGCCCGGGTCGGAGTCGATCACCACTTCCTTGGACAGCAGCGACTTGATCGTCGGAGCGTTGTCGGGCGTGACGCCCGGCTTCTTCGCGCCGCCCATCATGGAGCATGCGCCCAGCGAGCCGGCGAGCACGACGAGCGCGAGCGCACGCGGCAGCGGCGCCAGCCGCGGCGGCGGTCGAAGGCGGTCAGGGCTTGTCGACATGGCTGCCCTCCTCCTTCGGTTCGGTCGCACGGTCGTACAGCTGCGCGACGGCGTAGCGGGCCTGCGCGGTGTAGGCCGCCAGGCGTTCCTTCTGCGCCTTCAGTTCGGTGATGGCGATCTCCTGCAGCGCGCCCTGCTGCTCCTTCGACAGCGCGGCCACGCGCGGCAGCAGCACGTCCAGGCGGGCGTCGAGCTCGGCGATGCGGCGCGCGAACTCCTCGAAGCGGACCGGCTCCTCCTGCTGCGCCCTGGCCAGGTCGGCGTCGTGCTGGCGCGCGGACGCGAGCGCGTCATCGGTCTGCTTCTGGCCCTTCTTCGCGCTCCAGGCGCGTGCCGGATATTCGTGCGCCAGCTGCCACGCGAGCGCGCCCGCCACGCGGCGCAGGCGCTCGCGCGCGTCCGCGAGGCCGGGGTCGGCCTCCGCGGGAAGCGTGGCCAGCGTCTGCGTGACTCGCGCCAACCGCTGCTGCAGCGCGCGCTCGTTCGGGTCGGCGAAGGCGACGCCGTCGGCGGCGTCCTCGGCCTGCTTCAGGTCGGCGGCGTTGGCGTCGCTGCGTTCCTTCAGCTGGTCCAGGCCCAGGCCGCGCGCCTGCTGCTGCTCGCGGACCCTGGGCAGCCGCTCGGCGAAGGCCTGGCGACGCGTGGCGAGCATGTCGCCGAACACGCCCAGGTTGTCGTGCCACTCGCTCAGGTTGTGCGCGAGGAACTGCAGGTCGCGGTAATTCTTGAACGCCTCCTGGAACTCGTTGCCGGCGATCACGGGCGTTAGCAGGCGCGCGTGCGGCATCAGCGGCAGGTCGCGGAAAGTCTGGAACCAGCCCATCTCCTCGCCGGGGTTGCGGTTCATGAGGCCTTCGACGAGCTTGCCCTCGCGGATCGCGCCGATCGTGGCGTCGATGTTCGCGTCCTCGTTCTCGAAGTTCGCGATGGCGTTCTCGTAGCGCTGCAGCGCCTGCGCGTCGGCGTGCAGCTCGGCATACGCATAGGGCACGGCCAGCTGCGCCTCGAGCACCGACGGGTCGCTCGGGTCGCGGCCGGCGAGCTCCAGCCAGGGCACCAGCGCCTGCTTCGGGTTGCCGACGGCGTCCGCCGCCCAGCCGAAGCCCAGCAGGGCGGCGTTGGCCTGGAGGCCCTGCAGGCGCACGCGCTGCAGGTAGTCGCGCGCAGCCACGGGCTTGCCCGCCTTCATCGCGGCGAAGCCGAGCGCCACGTTGGCCTTGTCGCGCAGCGCGCGGCTCTCCTCGTCGGGCATGGTCAGGCGGCCGAGGTCGTCCAGCACGTTCGTGCCGCGCGCGACGTCGCCGCTGCGGATCATGGCCACGCCGAGGTTGTAGCGCGCGTACAGGTCGGTGCCGCGCGGCCCGGCGATCGGCGCCAGGATCCGGCTGGCGGTGTCGTTGTCGCCGAGGGCCATCGCCACGTTGGCCTGCAGCAGCTTGCGGTCGTCTTCCAGCGGCTCGGGCAGCACGTGCTCGATGCGGCCGAGGGCGGCCGACGCGTCGGGCATCAGGCCGCGCTGGAAGCGGATCTTGGCCAGGAAGTACCACGCGCGGTCGCGCACCGACGGCGGCGCGCCGCGCGCCAGCAGCGCCTCGAACACCTCGGCCGCCTGCTTGTGCAGGCCGTACGACAGCAGCAGGCCGCCGCGCAGGATCTCGGCCTCGTCGGCGTGGTGCTGCATGCGGTCGAAGTGCTGCGACACCTCGAGCTTGGTGATCGCCGGGAAGTAGCGACCCTGGTAGAACTCGAACAGCACGTCGCCGTAGTGCGGATCCGTCACCGGGCGCTTGGGCGGATCGGCAGGCAGCTTGTTCGGGTCGTCGGCGGCGCGCGCGCCGGCCGCCGCCAGCACGCCGGCGACGAGCGCGGCGGCCAGGCGACGCCGCGGAAGAAGGCGCGAACGCAAGCGCATCGTCGTCACTGCCAGACTTTGACGTCGAATTCCGGCTGCAGCTTCTGCTGCACGTCCTTGATCTGCAGCTCGATGTACTTCGGCTCGGTGCTCTTGTCGAACTTGATCGTGGTGGCGCGCTTGTAGTCGCGGTCGTGCGGGCCCTTGCCGGTGAAGAAGGCCACGATCTCGTGCGGCCCGGCCTTCAGGTCGCCGAGGTAGACGCGCTGGACGCCGCCGCGGTGCAGCGCCTGCACTTCCAGCGGCGTGTACAGGTAGGTGGTGACGACCTTGTCGTCGAGCTTGACCTGCACCGAGTCGAGGTCGAACAGCAGGCCGACGTCCATCGACACGAACACCGCCACCTGCGTGTTGGCCGGGAACAGCAGTTCCTCTTCCAGCACCAGCAGGTCGCGGTTCAGTCGGATCACGTCGGCCTTGGTCTGCTGCACGCGGTCGTCCAGGCTGCCGGTGGGCGCGGATTCGATCGCGGCGGCGCTCGCCGCGGCATCGGGTGCGGACGCGGCGGCCATGGGCGCGGACGCCGAAGCGGCCGCGGCGGGCGCGACGGCGGGCATCGCGTCGACGACGGCTGCCGGCAGCGGCGCCGAGGCGGACGGCGCCGGCGCCTCGGCCGCGAAGACGGGCGACAGCGCCGCGGCGGCGCACAGTCCGAGGGCGATCAACGCCGCGCGAGTCAGTTTGAGCATGCTGATCTCTCTTGTCTTTTCTTAGAACGTGGCCGACAGCACCGTGTTGAACACGCTCGCGTGGTACGAGTACGGCTTGCCGGTGTCGGGCCGGGTGTAGTCGGCGTAGTGGAAATCGATGAACTGGTACGAGCCGCTCAGCTTGACGTCGTATTTGCCCGGGATGCTGCGCAGCGTGTACGAGACGGTCACGCCGGGGCCGAAGTCGTGCATCGTCGCGAGCTCGCGGTTGCGCGACACGTACAGCGTCTGCGTGGGCGCGTTGTCGCTGTAGAACAGCGCGTGGTTCTGGCGGTAGTAGCGCACGAAGCTCTCGAGCAGCCAGCCCGGCGCGAGATTGCGGTTGTACGCGAGCTCCAGCGTGTGGCCGCGGATGCCCCAGGTGTCCCAGTAGTAGCGGTAGTCGGCGCGCAACGAGCGGCGGTTGGTCGCGCCCTCGGGCGTGATGTCGCCGGTGGCCGACAGCTTGAGCGCCTTGCTCTCGCGGGTGGTGGGCGCGTTCTCGTGAATGTAGCTGCCGAACACGCGCGCCAGCCGGTACGGGCTCTGCAGGTAGCCGTCGTCGTCGATCGACTCGAGGTTGGCGCTGGCCTGCCAGCGCGGGGTCAGGATCTGCGTGATGCCCAGGCGGTACTGCCAGTGGTGCGCCGTGCCCACCCAGCCCGGGGTGCCGTGCTGGCCCACCTTGTCGTCGGCGTGGCTGTAGCCCAGCAGCACGGTGGTCATGCCGCCGAACACGTCCTGGGTCAGGTCGACGCCGAGCGTGCTGGCCTGGTAGTCGGGCTCGACGCTGCGCGAGCCGGACACGTGGATCAGTGAATCGCGCACCACGTAGTCGAGGCCCACCCCGCCCTGGTTGCGCACTTCCTTGAACTTGCTGGCCGTGGTGACGACGTCGATCGACGCGTTGCTCACGGCGTCGACGTACCAGCTGCCCGACAGCGACACGCGATCGAGCATGCTCTTGCGCACCAGCAGCGCCGGCCCCTGCGCGATGACGCCGCCGCCGTCGTACAGGTGGTACATCGTCTCGGCGCGGTCCTCGGGCAGGTCGACCGCCTGTGCCGAGCCGGCGGCCACGGCGCCCGCGGCCAGCCCCGCGGCCCTGGCGGCGTTCTTAATTGCAGCCACAGCCGCCCCCCTGCACGCCGGTGGCACCGCGCGAGCCCTCGCGCACGACGTACACGTGATCCTGCTGCCGCCCCGGCAGTTCGTTGAGCGAGGCCTTCATGACCGGGTCGGCCAGGCGCTCGCGCTCGTACGGCTTGACCCAGGGCTCGATCGGCTTGAACGCGCAGCCGGCGGTGCCCGCGAGCACGCCGGCGGCGATCATGAGGGACAGGACGGGGCGGACACGGACCATCGTCATTCCTTCAGCAATCCGCGGATCTGCTGCTCGTAGTCGGCCTCGGTGCCCGCGCGATAGCCGCGGTGCAGGAAGCGCATCTTGCCGTCGCGGTCGATCACCACGGTGGACGGCATCGTGTTCAGGTCGTACAGCTTGCTCACCTTCTTCTCGGTGTCGAGCAGCACGGGGAAGCTGACATTGAGCTTCTGCGCGACGGCCATCGCGGCGTGCGGATCGTCGTCGACGTTGACGCCCAGCAGCACGAAGCCCGACTTGCGGTACTTCTCGTACAGCGTCTCCAGGCGCGGCATCTCCTCGCGGCACGGGCCGCACCAGGTAGCCCAGAAGTTCACCAGGACGACCTGGCCGCGCAGTTCGTCCAGGCGGACGTTGCGGCCGTCGGCGCCGCGCAGCGTGAAGTCGGGGGCGACGGCGTTGGGCGCCGGGGCGATCGCGTGGGCGGGCGCGAGCAGGCCCAGCACGAGCGCGAGGGCGGAGGCGGCGGTGGCGAGGGTGCGGATCATGCGCATTTGGAATTCACCTGCTGGACAGTCGGGACGGAAGCGTCGTGGGGGATATCGACGTCCGCTGCCCTGCGGTCAAGCCGGAGCGGGGCCTCATTTGTCAGAAGAAGAACGCGAAACCCACCGTCACCTCGGGGTTCTGGGTGGAGCCCCGCTTGCCGAGCAGGTCGAGCGTGTAGATGTGGTCGCGGACGTCGGCGCGCAGCGCCACCCAGTCGGCCAGGAACAGCTTGGCGCCGAGGCCGAAGTTCCAGGTCTGCATGCGTTGCGAGTCGAACCGCGTGCTGCCCAGGCCGCCGATCGCGTACATCGTCGACGCCTTGGCCCAGTTCCTGCCGATGAAGACCTCGCCCGGCAGGAAGTTCCAGCCGAGTGACAGGTCGTAGGACTGCAGCTTCTGCTGTTCGGCCGTGAAGATGCCCCCCGGCAGGATGTTGCGGAATTCGGCGTCGCTCACCTTGGTGCGGCGATAGCTGGCCTCGACGAAGAAGTCCTCCGTGATGTCGTAGCCGATGCGCGCGCCCCAGTCGAAGTGCGTGCCGAAGTTCTGCGCGGTGTAGCTGCCGGCGAACAGGCCGATCTCGAAGTCGTTGGACGGGTACTTCGGCTTGTGCACCTCGCGGCGCTCGACCTGCGGCACGATGACCTGGTCGCTGGTGTCCGCGGCGGGCGCGTCGGCGGCGCGTGCGCTGCCGTGCGCCAGCAAGGCGAGCGCGGCACCCGCGAGCAGCGTGAGCGCGCACGCGCGGACGGCGGTGACGGTCGACGACGGGCGCTTGGCGGCGATGGTTCGGCTCTTGGCGGTCATGGCGGCGCTTCAGAAGAAGAAGGAGAGTCCGGCGGTGGCCGCGCGGTACTCGAGCGAGCGCTGGTCGGAGACGAACGCGGTGTAGATCGCGTAGTCGGCCCGGACCATGAAGCGGTCGGTGAGGTGATAGCGCGCGCCGATGATGGCGTCGGCCAGGCGCGCGTTGGTGGGCTGGAAGTTGACCAGGCTCTGGTTCGGGATGTTCTTGAACATGCCGATGCCGATGCCCATGAAGGGCGAGAAGCGCTGGTCGGACCAGGGCTCGGCCTGCAGGTTGACGTGCCACAGCGTCGTGCCGGAGAACACGCCCTGCACCTGGCCCAGCGTCGATTCGAGGCTGAGGGTGTCCGACACGCGGTACGACACCCAGAACTTGATCATCGACTCGCGATGGAAGCGGCCGTAGCCGGCGCCGAGCTCCACGCGGCGGGCGAGATAGTCGTCGTACCGGACGTCACCGAACTCGTTGGGCTGGCCGTTCTCGGCCAGTGTCGACTGCAGCTGCTGGCGCGTCACCCAGCCGACCTTGCCGGTGGCCGTGCGCACCTTGTACCAGTCGGTGTGGCGCAGCTCGATCGAGATCCACTCGCCGCGGGCGGCGACGTAGAAGACCGGGTAGCCGCGGCCCGCGAAGGTGTGCAGCTCGATGTACGGGTCGCTGACCTGCACGCGCTCGCGCTTGTCGCCGCCGGGCACGCTGTCGGCCACCGGCACCGTGGGCGGCGAGCCGGTGGTCACCGGCGCGGGGATCTCCACCGCCTGCGTCGAGCCGGGCACCGGCACGATGGCCGTGCGGGGGCGGTCGTCGGCCACGGGCGCGGACGCCGCGATGCTGGCCGCCGGCGCCGAGGCAGCGTCGGCCGGCGCGGGCGCGTCGGCCGCGTGCGCGCCGGCGCACGCGAGCCCGAAGGCCACCCACGCCACGACGCGGCACAGCGGCGTGGAGAAGGACCAGACGGCGCGCACGCCGCTCATTGGGTATTGCACGTACCCGTCGCGGGATCCGCCGGGGTGAACATGCTGTAGCTGGACGTGCTGAACTCGTCCTGGCCCGCGGGCACGGGATGGCTGATCCAGTAGTCGATCAGCTTGGCGTCCGGGTCGTCCTGGCTCGTGAAGATGCGGCCGCCGCCGTGCAGCACGTTCAGCAGCAGCGGCTTGTCGAACAGGCGGCTCTGGATCGGGCTGCCGAACACGGTGGTGCCCTGCGCCGAATAGAAGTTCTTGTACATGTCGGATGCGCGGATCGTGGTGGCCGTGGCGGTGTCCGTCGCCGCGGCTGCGACATCCGCATCCGCGATCGGCGTGGCCGCGACGATCACGCGCAAGGCGCCGCCGGTCCCGGTGTTGCTGTCATGGCAGCCGGCGCCCGCGCAGGTGTTCGTCGAGGTGACGCCATTCTGCGTGATGGGCAGCTGCTTGAGGAAGATCGGGAAGATGCACTTCTGGAAATAAGGGAAGGCGAGCGTGGCCCCGCCGGTCGTCGAGGGGTTGTCGACGTTGCCGGGATTGGTCAGGGGATCGCCGCCACCACCGCAGCCGGCGAGCAGGCCGCCGGCCACGAGGGTCACGAACGCCGCACGGGCGACGCCCGCGCGACGCGCGGAGGGCGCGCCGGCGCGCGCCGTGGCGCCCGCCGCTTCGACTCCCTCCTGCGCAAGACCGCAGGATGCCACCCTCGTTTTCTGCTTCTGCATCTTCATGGATTCATGCAACCTGCTGCGATCCAGTTGGAGATGGTCGCATAGTTCGCGCCGTTGGCGGGCAGTACCGCAGCGGTCTGGGTGGTCGCGGCCTGCGGGTGCGGGATCGTCGACGGACGCGCCAGCAGGTAGCTGGTGGGCGGATGGCAGACGTCGTTGACCATGGTCATCGTGACGCCCCAGTCGCCGTCCGGGTCGCCGGTCAGCACGTAGCGGTTGTTGGTGAACGACGTCGCGCCGGTGGGCGTGTTGTCGGAACCGCGGGCCTGGTGGCAGCCGGCGCAGGTGTTCTCGATGATCGGATAGACCGAGGCGATGAACGAGTCCTCGTCCAGCGTGGGCACCATGCGGGTGCCGCTGGTCGGGTCGAACGGGTCGTTGTAGTACTTGCCGCCGGTGTCGATCCATTCGGCGAGCAGGCGCTTCTCCGCGGCGTTGAGCATCTTCGAGTGGTCCGGCGCGGTGGACGGCGGGTTCGGATGAGAGGCCTTGGCGGCGGCGTCGGACATCAGCGACTGGCCCGACAGGATCTCGATCAGGCGGCTCTTTCGCGCCAGGCCCATCGCCTCGCCTTCGCTGGCGGCGGTGTTCACGAGCGCGGGCTGGTGCTCCAGCATCGGCACGCCGTCGTCGAACGTGATCACCGGGCGGCCCGAGGAGTCGAGCAGCGGGTCGCCGATCATCAGGCGGTCGTAGGACGTCACGCGCCCGTCGCCGCCGATGGTGGCGCTCAGGTCGATGTGAGCCGACACGTTGTGGCACGAGGTGCAGGTGTTGGCGCCGCGGTCACGCGTCCACAGCGGCTGGATGTGCGTCGGGTAGTTGATGACGCCGTTGGTCGGCACCGGCGTGGCCAGGTCGTCCGACGCGTTCGCGTTGCCGGTGTAGCGCAGCGCGACGGCCGGGCGGGCGGTGACGCCGGCCTGCGTGGTGTCGGCCCAGATGTCGGTGGACACCATGTCGGCCTTGAGCTGCGCTGCCGTCGGGTCGAGGCGCACGCGGGTGTCGGCCATCGTCTCGCCGGACTTGTGGGCGCTGGCCATGGCCGCGAGGATGCTCGCGGGCACGGTGTTGACCGTGGCGCCGGAGTTGATCGGCGCGCCGCGGCGCGGGCTGTGGCAGCCGTCGCAGGTGCGGCGTTCGCCCGGGCGCACCTGGATCCAGTTGGTGTGCGTCTGGAAGGCGCGGCCCTGCGAGTCGACCACGGCCAGCGCGATCGGCGTGTCGGCCGGGACGTTCAGCTTGAACGAGCCGTCCGGCTCAATCGGCGCGTAGCCGAGCACCTGCTGCGCCTCGAAGTCGGTCTCGCCGAGCGAGCTGCGCATCTTCATCATGCTGGTCGGCGGCGCCACGGCGCGCACCGCGCGGATGAAGCGGGCCGGCGCGCAGTTGTAGGCGGGGTTGGCCGGATCCTTCATCCTGTTGATGTCGGCCACGCTGGCGCGGGTGTCGCTGACGTCGACCGGCGCGGTCTGCGGGATCAGCGGGCCCGTGCAGCCGGGGTTGGCGTCGACGGCCGTCAGCATGCCTTCGCCCATGCGGCCGAGGCCGTCGGTGTCGTAGACGCTGCGCACGTCGAGGGTGCCCATGTGCTGCGACGCGAGCGTCTCGTCCAGCGGTGCGGCGGCGACGGTGGTCGGCTCGGTGCGCGCCTGGATGGCGACGGCGTCGACGTACATGAAGCCGGCCGGGGGCGTGGCCACCGGCAGCATCGACTGGTTGGCCGGGTCGAACATGTAGACGGCGTACGGCGGCGGGACGTTGTCCTGCACCGGATCGGCCTGGGTCTCGGCCAGCGGGCGGTCCATGTCGGACAGCTTGGCGAGCTCGTCGGCCGTGAGCGTCGAGCAGGGCACGACCACCTTGTTCTTCGTGACCTCGCACGGGCGGTACGACACCAGCACGCGGTCGGTGCCGTCCCACAGCGGGTAGGGCCCGGTGAAACGGCCGAACATCGACACGCCGCGGTCGATGTTGACCGCCTGCGTCGTGGCCTGCTGCTGGCCGCCGACGGCGGCGACCGACTTCTTGGCCGGCGTGTTCTGCTCGGAGTAGTTGGCCGCGTCGATCAGCATCAGCGCGCCGCCTTCGTGCGTGCGCTGCAGCGGCATCAGGTCGGACGTCAGGAAGCCGGCGTACTTGCCCTTCGGGTCCATGTCGCGCGGGTGCAGGAAGCTGTTGCCGTCGCTGTGCGCGCCGTACAGCACGAACATGTCGGTGCCGTCCGGGTTGACCGTGAACACCTTGAAGTGGTTGCGGCCGCCGACGTGGTCCCAGCGCGAGAACATGATCTGGCCGTTCGGCCGGATCGTCGGATTGCGGTCGTGGCTCTGGTTGAACGAGATCTGCGTGATGTTGCTGCCATCCATGCCCATCGTGTGCAGGTTGAACACCCGCTCGCGCTCGTATTCGTCGAGCGCGTAGTAGCTGTGGCCCAGCGCCTGGTTGGCCTTGGACTCGGTCTGGCGGTTCGACGAGAACACGATGCCCTGGCCGGCCGGCAGGTAGACCGGGTGGATGTCGTCGTCGGTGGTGGACGACGTGATGCGCCGGAACGTGCCGCCGGTCAGGCCGCCGGTGGTCATGTCGTATTCCCAGATGTTCCAGTGGCCCGTGCAGGCCGCGGCGTCCCCGATCTTCACGGCGTTGTCGGCCGGGCAGCGCATCGAGAACAGGATCTTCTTGCCGTCCCACGACACCTCGGGCGTGGCCGCGTCGCCCTTGCCCATCGTGAACTGCGCGGTGATGTTGTGCTCGGGCGCGCTGGGCGAGGACTTCTCGCGGATCATCAGGTCGCCCCCCGGCGCGGTGGGCGCGCCGTTGGTGGGGTTCAGGCCGATCGTGCTGACGCGCTTGGCGTACACGATGGGCACGTCGCCCTGCACGGTGACGGTGTTGGACTCCGTCTTGGAGCCGCCGCCGCAGGCCGCGAGCGACAGGACGCCGGCTCCGGCCAACGCACTGGCGCCACCCAGCAGGGTGCGCGTGGTGAACGAGATCGGCAGTTTCATGATGGGCCTCTTTCCTTGCGGTTCTTGTCTTGTCAGCCTGGGTTCTTCAGCCTTGCAGGCCCGCCGAATAGTGCAGCGTGCCGTGTGCATCCACGATCACCGCGTCGACGCCCGGGTGGGCCTCGACGAAGCGCAATCCTTGCTCGACGCCCAGCACGAACACCGTCTTGGAGAAGGCTTCGGTGGTCAGGCCGTCGTCGGCGATGATGGTCACGCTGCGCACGGCGCCGGGAGAGCGGCCGGTGCGCGGGTCGAGCAGGTGGTGGCAGCGGACGCCGTCGCGCTCGAAGAAGCGCTCGTAGTCGCCCGACGTGGAGATCGAGACGTCCTCCAGCGGCAGCACCGCGACGACGGCGCCCTCCTGGCGCGGGTCGCGGATGGCCACCGTCCACGGGCGGTCGCCGCGCTGGCCCATCACGTGGCTGTCGCCGCCGGCGGCCACCATCGCGTGGCGGATGCCCAGGTGGCGCAGGATGGCGATGGAGTTGTCGACGGCGTGGCCCTTGGCGAAGCCGCCGAGGTCGATGCGCACGCCCTGGCGCGCGAAGCGCACGCTGCGGTCGGCCGGGTCGAGCAGCACGTGGCGCCAGTCGATCAGCGGCAGCGCCTGGGCCAGGGTCGCGTCGTCGGGACCGATGCCGGCGCGGTAGTCGTAGAGGCGGCCGGCGCTGGCGAAGGTGATGTCGAATGCGCCGCCCGACAGCTCGGAGAACGCCAGCGCGCGTGTCAGCAGCCCGAACAGCCCCTCGCTCACGGTGATCGGGTTGTCCGCCGCGTGCGCGTTCAGGATCGACAGCTCCGACGTGACCTTGTGCGGGCTCATGCCGGCATCGATGCGGTGCATCTCCGCCATGACGGCGCCGATGGCCAGCTCGGCCTCGGCGCGGTCGCGGGCGAACAGCTCGACCTCGATCGACGTGCCCATGATGGCCTCCTCGCGGCGATACCAGCCCGCGCCGATCCGTCCGGGAACGGACGTCGGCGGCGCGCTGGCGGTGGCGGGCGGATGGAGGCTGGTCATGGACATCTCCTCGGGCGGAGTGAGGCTCGAGGAATCCTTGAGGTGGATCGTTGTCGTGCGGTCGGTGGGAGCAGCCACCAAGGACTGCCACGGCGGGCATGCCGTTTGCACGGTTTCCCGCTTCGGGCGCATCTTCGCAGTGAAGCGCTTCGCCGAAGCGCGAAAAAGTTCCGTATTTTTCGTCACGCTGTATCGCGCGGCGGGTAATCGGTAACTGAGTGTTCTGTTAGGAGGGTCCGGGCCTCAGTTGTGTACAAAAGCAACGTCAAGGCTATGGGTTCGTGCATTTGTGCACAAATCCCATTTGGACTTCGATCCCAGGGCGGAGCGTGCATGGAGTGGCGTCAGCGCTTCACGTGGCGCCCGCATTGCCGCGGGGCGCACACGAGGTGTCATCCTGCGCGAAGTCGCAGGAGCGACGCTGCCCGAGCCGTCACAGCGGGGATGGATCTGCGACTGCGCTTCGCTTCGCGCAGGATGACGGGATCGGCGCGTCGCGTGATGCTCGCCTCGCCTCGCCTCGCCTCGCCTCGCCTCGCCTCGCCTCGCCTCGCCATGCAGTGCTCTACCGTGCAGCGCAGCGCCGCGGCGCACCGCACCCCACCGCACCGCCCGCCTACTTCGCCGATGCGGAAGCGGCGGCGGCCGCACGCTGCGCCATCTCGCGCATCGCGTCCAGCTGCTGGCGCAGGAACTGCGCGATCGGGTCGCCCGGCTGGGCGACCTTCAGCGCCTGGTTCCAGGCGGCGAGCGCGGTGCGGAAGTCACGCTGCGTCATCGCGTAGCTGCCCTTGAGCGCGAGCGCCTTCACGTGGTTGGGGTCGATCGCCAGCGCACGGTCGACCAGCTGGATCGGCTCGCCCTCGAGGCTGCCGGTGCCGGTGGCGGCCAGCATGTCGGCCAGGTCGGCCAGCACGTTCGCGTCGTTGGGGCGCAGCGCGGCGACCTTGCGGTAGTCGGCCACGGCAGCGGCGCCGTGGTTGAGCATGGCCTGGAACCGGGCGGCCTGCATCCAGGCTGCGGCGTCGTCGGGATGCGCCTCGGCGCGCGCCTGCAGCACGTCCGCCTGCGCGTCCATCGCCGGACCGGGGCCGGCCGGGGCGTCGGGCGTCAGCGCGAGCAGCCTGGGCGAGCCGATCCACGCGTAGCCGCCGATGGCCACCACGGCGATGAGCGCGCCCAGCCCGGCGACCAGCCCGCGGGTGGGCCGCATCACGGCGGCGGCCGCCGTGGCCGGGTCGGTGACGTGCGCGACCGCCGGGCCTCGCCAGGCCAGGATGGCCAGTGCGGCCGCGGCCAGCAGCAGGGACAGGATCACGAACAGCGTCATGCGAGGCTTCCAGGACGGGGCGAGGCGTCGACGGCCTCGGTGCCGTCGTCGAGCATCGGGTCGGGTTCGAATTGGTCGTCGGCCAGGCGCGCGCGCTTGCGGATCACGACGACCAGCGCCAGCAGCGCGACGCCCAGCAGCACGGCCGGGCCCAGCCACAGCACCGCGGTGCTGGCCTTGAGCGGCGGGCGGTACAGCACGAAGTCGCCGTAGCGGTCGGTCATGTACTTGCGGATCTGCTCGGGCGTCTCGCCCTTCTGCAGCAGCTCGCGGACCTCCTGGCGCAGGTCGACGGCCAGGTCGGCGTGCGAGTCGGCGATCGTCTGGTTCTGGCAGACCAGGCAGCGCAGCTCGCCGGTGATGGCCAGCATGCGGGCCTCGAGCGCCGGGTCGGCGGCCGTCGGGCGCGCGCCGGGGGCCGCGAACCTCACGGTGGCGGGGGCGGACGCGGCGACGGAGGCCGCCGGCGCGGCCGATGGCGCGGCCTCCGGTGCCTGGGCGGCGACGGCGGGCAGGGCGGCGACGAGGGCCAGCAGCGCGGCCGGCAGCCGACGGCGGACGTCAGCCATTGAGCTTCCTCAGCAGCGGCAGCACCTTGCCCTGCAGCACCTCGGGGGTCAGCGCGCCGATCTGCTTGAAGCGGATCACGCCCTGCTTGTCGATGATGAAGGTCTCGGGCACGCCGTAGACACCGAAGTCGATGCCCACGCGGCCGCTGGCGTCGAACAGCGAGGCGTCGTACGGATTGCCGCGCTCGGCCAGCCAGGCCTGCGCGGGCTCGCGCTGGTCCTTGTAGTCGAGGCCGTAGATCGGCAGGGCCTTGAGCTTGGCGAACTCGACCAGGTACGGGTGCTCGTCACGGCAGGCCTCGCACCACGAGGCCCAGACGTTGAGCATCCATACCTTGCCCAGCATGTCGGCGCGGCGGATCGTCTGGCCGGGGTGGTCGAGGCGCGTCAGCGCGAACTCGGGCGCGGGCTTGTCGATCAACGGCGACGGCACCTCGTGCGGGTCGTGGTTCTGCACCAGCGCGTACGCGCAGAAGCCCGCCAGCACGAGGAAGACGAGCAGCGGGATCAGGAACTTCAGCGCCTTCATTCCGAGCGCCCCAGGTTCGGCGCGGCCATCGCCTGCGGCACGGCCGGCGCTGCGAAGGCGTTTGGCGGCGCGGCGATGGCGGCGTCCTCGGCCACCACCTGGCGCTGGCGCAGCCGGTAGCGGCGATCGCTGACGGCCACGATGCCGCCGAGCGCCATCAGCAGGCAGCCGCCCCAGATCCAGTCGACGAAGGGCTTGACGTGCACGCGCAGCGTCCAGGTGCTGGGCTGCACTTCCTCGCCGAGCGAGACGTACAGGTCGCGCGTCACGCCGGGCTGGATGGCCGCCTCGGTGGTCGGCGTGCGCTGCACCACGTAGACGCGCTTCTGCGGATGCATCACCGTCACCTCGCTGCCGCCGCGCGTGACCGGGATGTCCGCCTCCCTGGCCACGTAGTTCGGGCCGCGCACGTCGTGCAGGTCGGCGAACCTGAACTCGTAGCCGCCGACGGTGGCGCTCGAGCCGACCGTCATCGTCAGGTCTTCCTCGACCTCGTAGGTGCGCACCATGCTCACGCCGAACGCGAACACGGCCACGCCCAGGTGCGCGAGCCACATGCCCGTCAGCGAGCGCGGCCACTGGCGCACGCGCTCGAACAGCGTCAGCTGCGCGCCGCCGGCCGAGCGCAGTCGCTCGACGATGTCGACGGCGATGGACGCCGCGATCCAGTACGTCATCGCGATGCCCAGCATCGCCACGAGCGCCAGCCTGCCCGCGACCCAGGCGGTGCCGAGTGCCCCCAGCACCGTGGCGAGCGCGGCGAAGCGCAGGCGGTGCAGCAGCGACGGCAGCGAGGCCTCCTTCCAGCGCGCCAGCGGCCCGATGCCCAGCAGCACGACCACGACGACCATCAACGGCAGGAACACGGCCTCGAAGTAGGGCGCGCCCACCGAGATCTTGCCCATGCCCAGCGCGTCGAGCAGCAGCGGGTACATCGTGCCCAGCAGCACCGAGGCGCAGGTCACGACGAACAGCATGTTGTTGCCCAGCAGCATCGATTCGCGCGACACCAGCGCGAAGCGCGCACCCAGGCCCACCTTCGGCGCGCGCCAGGCGTACAGCGTCAGCGCGCCGCCCACGACGATGCCCAGGAACACGAGGATGAACAGGCCGCGCTTCGGATCGGTGGCGAATGCGTGCACGGACGACAGCACGCCCGAGCGCACGATGAAGGTGCCCAGCAGCGACAAGGTGAACGCCAGCAGCGCCAGCAGCACCGTCCACGACTTGAAGGCGCCGCGCTTCTCGGTGACGGCCAGCGAGTGGATCAGCGCCGTGCCGGCGAGCCACGGCATGAACGAGGCGTTCTCCACCGGATCCCAGAACCACCAGCCGCCCCAGCCCAGCTCGTAGTAGGCCCACGCGCTGCCCAGCATGATGCCGATCGTCAGGCAGGACCACGCGGCCGTGGTCCACGGGCGCGTCCAGCGGGCCCAGGTCGCGTCGAGCTTGCCCTCGATCAGCGCTGCGACCGCGAACGCGAAGGCCACCGAGAAGCCGACGTAGCCCATGTAGAGCATCGGCGGATGGCTCACCATGCCCGGGTCCTGCAGCAGCGGGTTCAGGTCGTTGCCGTCCATGGGCACCGGCACGAGCCGGTCGAACGGGTTCGACGTGGTCAGCATGAACAGGATGAAGCCGATCGAGATCAGGCCCATGATGCCCAGCACGCGCGCGACGAAGGGCGCGGGCAGCTTGCGGCTGAACTGCGCCACGGCCAGCATCCACACGCTGAGCATCGTCAGCCACAGCAGCAGCGAGCCCTCGTGGCCGCCCCACACGCCGGCCACGCGGTAGAACAGCGGCAGCGCGCTGTTGGAGTTGCTGGCCACGTACAGCACCGAGAAGTCGTTGCGCACGAAGCTGCTCACGAGGCACGCGAACGCGACGCCCACCAGCAGGCCGTGCGCGCGCGCCGCGGGACGCGCGAGCGCCATCCAGTCGGCGCGGCCGCGCGCGGCGCCGACGAGCGGCAGCGTGCCGAGGATCAGCGCGATCGCGAGCGCGATCAGCAGCGCGACCTGGCCTATTTCGGGGATCATCGATTCGTCTCCGTCTTCATCGTGCCGCCGTGCTCGGCGGCCTTCTTCAGCGCCGCAGCGGCCTCGGGCGGCATGTAGTTCTCGTCGTGCTTGGCCAGCACTTCCTGCGCCGTGAACACGCCGTCCGGGCCCAGCTTGCCCTGCGCGACGACGCCCTTGCCTTCCTTGAACAGGTCGGGCAGCGGGCCGCGGTAATGCACCTGCATCGACTTGGCGAGGTCGGTGACCGTGAACTGCACGTCCACCCCGTCGCGCTTGACGCTGCCCGCCGTCACCATGCCGCCGACGCGGAACGGCCGGCCCTCGGGCGCCTCGTGGTTGGCCACCTGCGACGGCGAGTAGAAGAACACGAGGTTGGAGTTGAACGCGTTGAGCACCAGCGCCGTGGCCACGCCGACGGCCGCGAGGATGCCGACGATGAGGGTGGCGCGCTTCTGGCGGGGGGTCACGGCCGGTCTCCCGCCGCGGCCGCGCGCGCGGCCTCCTCGTCGGCCATGCGCTCGGCGATCGCCGTGCGCGCGGCGCGATGGCGCCAGCGCGCCAGCAGCGGCTCGACCAGCATGAGGACGGCCATCGTGCCGTAGGCGCCCCACACGAAGCCGCCGCGGCCGCCCATGTCGAGGAATTCGGAAAGCGAGTGCCACTGCATCGTGGTCATCCTTGAGTCCTGGCGATCAATGCCCGCGCCCAGGCGTTGTCGCCCTCGCGCTCCAGCACGATCGCCCGCGCCCGCGCGAACACCACGGCGAACGCGTAGGCCCAGCAGGCCAGCGTCAGCAGCAGCATCGCGACGAGCATGCTCGAGGCCATGTGCTGCTCCTTGCCCATCGTCAGGCTCGAGCCCTGGTGCAGCGTGTTCCACCAGACGACCGAGAAATAGATGACGGGCACGTTGACCACGCCCACGATGGCCAGCAGCGCGCCGGCCTTGTCGGCGCGGCGCACCTCGTCGATCGCCGCCACGAGCGCCATGTAGCCGAGGTACAGGAACAGCAGGATCAGCTCGGACGTGAGCCGCGCGTCCCACACCCACCACGTGCCCCAGGTGGGCCGGCCCCACAGCGAGCCCGTCCACAGCGCCAGCAGCGTGAACAGGGCGCCGGTGGGCGCGATCGCGCGGGCGAAGATGAAGGCCATGCGCGCGTTCAGGAACCAGCCGACCGCGGCCCAGAACGCCATGGCCACGTACAGCACCATCGACAGCCAGGCCGCCGGCACGTGGATGAAGATGATGCGGTAGACCTCGCCCTGCACCGCATCGGTGGGTGCCACGAAGAAGCCCATCCACAGCCCGGCCAGCGCGAAGACGGCCGCGACGACCCCGCACAGCGGGCCCAGCACGCCCGCCAGCCGGTAGAAATTGGCCGGCGAGGCGAACGTGAACCAGGTCAGGCGGGGGCGGACGGCGGCAGTGGCGGCGGACGTGTTCACGCGTGCATTTTCCCGTTGTCGGGGCGAGTCGTGTTGCGAGATGTCATGACATGGGCCGCCGGGGTCATTCCACCGCGATGCGCAACGCGGCGGCGGTGGCCGGTGGCGCGCCGACCAGGCAGGCGATCAGCAGCGCGCCCAGCAGCGACAGGTGCGGCGACGGCGACTGTCCCGCATCGACCGCCGCGGCCGCACCGGCGCCGAATATGAGGGCCGGAATGGCCAGCGGCAGCACGATCAGCACGATCAGCATGCCGGCCGAGCGCAGGCCCAGCGTCAGCGCCGCGCCGACCCCGCCCAGCAGGCTCAGGATCGGCGTCCCCAGCAAGAGAGACACGAACAGCACCGGAAGTTCCTCGGCCGGCAGGCCCAGCAGCAGGCCCAGCAACGGGGCGCCGATGACCAGGGGCGCCCCGCTGATCGTCCAGTGGCCGGCGGCCTTGGCGGCGGCCACCGCGACGCCCGCGCCGGGCGCCAGAAGCAGTTGCTCGAGCGAGCCGTCGGCATGGTCGGCGGCATACAGCGGCGGCATCGACAGCATCGCCGCCAGCAGCGCGCAGACCCACACGACGCCGGGGGCGATCAGCCTGAGCACCTGCGGGTCGGGCCCGACGCCCAGCGGGAACAGGCTGGCCGCCACGAGGAAGAACGCGACCGGCAGCAGCGCCTCGGTGCGCCGGCGCCAGGCCAGGCGCAGGTCGCGCTGGTAGACGGCCAGGAAGACGGCGCCGTTCACGATGCGGCCTCGATGGCGCGGGCGATCCGGCGAGCGCTCATGCGGCGCCCGCCTCGCGCGGCAGCAGGTCGAGGTCGAGCACGCGGAAGCCCGCGCTCGCGGCCTGAGCGTCCAGGTGCAGGTGGTGGCTGGTCAGCAGCACGCTGCCGCCGCGAGCGCGATGCGCGGCCAGCAGCGCGTGCAGCGTGGCCGTGCCGGCGACGTCGAGCGCGTCGAAGGGCTCGTCCAGCACCCACAGCGACGGCCCCGTCTCGAGCGCCAGCCGCGCCAGCGCGACGCGCCGCCGCAGGCCCTGCGACAGGCTGCGCACGGGGGTGCGCTCGCGCCCGGCCAGGCCCAGGCGCGCGAGCGCGGCGCGCACCGCGGCCGCGCCGGCGTCGCGCCCGTGCACGCGCGCGAGGAAGGCCAGCGACTCGGTGGCAGTCAGGTCGTCCTTGAGCGCGTTGGCGTGGGCGATGTAGACGAGCGCGCCATCGAAGTGCTCGTTGCCCCGCGTGGGCACGCCGTCCCACAGGATCTGGCCGTGCTCGGGCGTCGACAACCCGGCGACCAGGCGCAGCAGGCTCGTCTTGCCGCGGCCGTTGCCGCCGCGCAGCCACAGCAGCTCGCCGCGTGCCAGCGTCTCGTTCAGGCCCGAGAACAGGAGTCGGTCGCCGCGCCGGCACGCCACGTCGACCAGCCGCAGCGACGGCAGCGGCGCCGGCGACGGAGGTGTCGCGGCGAGCGTGCCGGTCAGCGGGGCGGAGGTCATCGGCGGGCGGGGTCGCGGTCGGGAGCGAAGGGCGCGTCAGTATAGGAGGCGCGCTCGGCAAGAGTCCCTGGCGCCGCGCGCGAGCGCCGGCGCCGGCGAAGCGCCGACAATCGCCCGATGACGATGTCCGTGGTCTGCGTGAACGTTCCTCGCCCGGCCAGCAGCCCGGGCCCGCTGCGGCTGGAGCCGGCCGGCGGCCCGGTCGGCGTCGGCCTGGCGGGCTTCGCGCACCGTGCCGAGGGCCACCCGGTGGGCGAGGATCCGGCCCTGGCCGGGGAGCTCGCGCTGTCGCACGCGTTGTACGCCTACCCGGCGCTGCACCTGCCCGTCTGGCGCACGATGCGCGCGCAGGCGGGTGTCGCCGCGCCCGACGCGCCGATCCCGCCCGGCGCGTTCGACGAGCACCTGATGCTCGACGGCGTCGACGAGACCCGCCTGTGGGAGGGCGACCTGCTGCGCTTTCCCGATTGCACGCTCGTGGTGAGCGTGCCGCGCCTGCCCGGTGCGCGCTTCAACGAGACGCTCGGCTTCCCGCAGGCCGCGAAGATGGTGGCGCAGTCGCGCTGGAGCGGCTTCTGGCTGTCGGTGCGCGTGCCCGGCACCATCGCCGCGGGGCAGCCGTTCGAGCTGATCCCGGGGCCGCGCGCGACGGGCGTCGTCGAGTTGTTCCGGGCGCGTACCGCCAGGATGGCGTGGTGAACATCCGGCCGTCGGGGCCCCGTCGACTGGCGGCGGTTCAGTCCTGCAATGCCGGATAGTCCGTGTAGCCCTCGGCGCCGCCGCCGTAGAACGTCTTCTGGTTCCATTCGGCCAGCGGCGCGTCCTCGCGCAGGCGGCGGGCGAGGTCGGGGTTCGAGATGAACAGCTTGCCGAACGACACCGCATCGGCCTTGCCCGACGCCACGGCCTGCAGCGCCATGTCGCGCGTGTAGCCGTTGTTGACGATCCAGGCGCCGCGCCAGAGCTTGCGCAGCGCGTCGAAGTCGAACGGTGCGAAGTCGCGCGCGCCGCCGGTGGCGCCTTCCACGATCTCGATGAACGCGAAGCCCAGCTTGTCGAGCTCGCGCATGACGTGGCTGAACAGCGCGAACGGGTTCGAGTCCTGGCCGATGTCGTTGGCCGGCGTGACCGGCGACAGCCGCAGGCCCACGCGGCCCGGGCCGATCTCCTGGCAGACGGCGGTCATCACCTCGAGGAGGAAGCGGGCGCGGTTCTCGATCGAGCCGCCGTACCGGTCGTCGCGATCGTTGCACGAGTCGCGCAGGAACTGCTCGACGAGATAGCCGTTGGCGCCGTGCACCTCGATGCCGTCGAAGCCGGCGTCGACCGCGTTGCGCGCGGCCTGGCGGAACTGCTCGACCACCTGGCCCACTTCCGCGGTGCCGAGTGCGCGCGGCGCCGACACGGGCTCGAAGCCGGCGGGCGTGAAGGTCTTGGTGTTGGCCGGCTTCGCCGTCGACGACACCGGCTGCTCGCCCGCGGGCAGCAGCGAGACATGCGAGATGCGCCCGACGTGCCAGATCTGCGCGACGATCCGGCCGCCCCGGCGGTGCACGGCGTCGGTGACGAGCCTCCAGCCGGCGAGCTGTTCGGGGCTGTAGATGCCGGGGGTGTCGAGATAGCCCTGGCCCAGCGGGCTCACCTGCGTGCCCTCGGAGATGATCAGGCCGGCGCCGGTGGCGGGATCGGCGCGCTGCTCGTAGTAGGTGGCGTTGAGCGCGTGCGGCACGCGGCCGGGACCGGCGCGGTCGCGTGTCAGGGGCGACATGACGAGGCGGTTGGCGATGGCGATGTCGCCGAGCTGCAGGGGATCGAACAAGGTGGTCATGCGAACGAGGTTAGCGCTAGCCGGCGGAGCCCGCCGGCGCAGGGATTTCGCAAGTCGTGCTAGCGGGTGCGATCGAATCGCACAATGTGAATGCGCCCATCGCCAGAGTTTCGCGAGTCGAAGCCGCGCCGGTGTGAATTTGGCCGCTTAAGCGCGGCTATTTCGCCCTTGTCGAGCGTCCCCGATGCGCACAATCTGCCGAAGAACGGGTCAGTTCCGCGATCGACGGAACCGCCGGACGTGCCCGACCCGGCTCCAACCTCCCCTCCACTCCACGAGGCGCCCATGTTCTCGATGCGCAACCTCTCCGTCCGTTCCCGGTTCTACCTGGTGATGTCGCTCGTCTCGATCTCGCTGATGGTGCAGGCGGGCTGGGGCTGGCTGTCGGCCCAGTCCGGCATCTCCACGGTCACCGTGCTGTTCGACCAGGCCGACGCGACGGCGCAGCAGGTCGGTGCCCTGCGCGAGTCCATGGCCAGCGTCCGCCGCTACCAGGCCGAGATGATCGCCACCGCCGTGTCCAACCCGACCGGCGTGGGCCCGCTGCACGATGCCTGGAAGAAGGCGATCGGCGCGTTGAACAACGGCGGCGACACGCTGGTCAAGGCGCATCCGGCCGACGCCGCACTGTCCGAGCTCGTGGGCAAGCAGAAGAAGCTCCTGGCCGACGTCGTGGAGGTCATCGACCCGATCGCGCAGCAGCTCACGGATGCCAAGATGGACGCCGCCGCCGCGCTCGCCTACGCGGGCCAGGCCAACGACAAGCTCGATGCGGCGCAGGCCAACCTCACCGCCATCCTCAAGTCCCAGCAAAGCGGCATGGCCGGCATCCGCGCCGAGATCGCGCGCGGCTCGCTCATCGCCTCCATTGCGCGCATCGCGCTGGTGGGCATCACGCTGGCCATCTTCCTGCCGCTGATGTGGATCACGCTGCGCTCGATCTGCGGCCCGCTCGATCAGGCCGTGGCGGTGGCCACGCGCATCGCCAGCGGCGACCTCGGCAGCCGCATCGTGGCCGAGGGCCGGGACGAGCCGGCTCGCCTGATCCGTGCGCTCGCCGACATGCAGGCCGCGCTGCGGCGCCTGGTCGGCCAGGTGCGCGAATCGTCGGAAAGCATCGAGGTGGCCAGCTCGGAGGTCGCCAGCGGCAACACCGACCTGTCGCAGCGCACGGAGCTCGCCGCCAGCCACCTGCAGCGCACGGCCAGCTCGATGGACGCGCTGACGGTCACGGTGCGCCAGTCCACCGATTCCGCGCACACCGCCAACCAGCTCGCCACGTCGGCCGCGGCCGTCGCCGCGCGCGGCGGCGAGGTGGTCGCGCAGGTCGTCTCGACGATGGACGAGATCAACCACAGCTCCAAGAAGATCGCCGACATCATCGGCGTCATCGACGGCATCGCCTTCCAGACCAACATCCTCGCGCTCAACGCGGCCGTCGAGGCGGCGCGCGCGGGCGAGCAGGGGCGCGGCTTCGCGGTCGTCGCCGGCGAGGTGCGCTCGCTGGCACAGCGTTCGGCCGAGGCCGCCAAGGAGATCAAGGCGCTGATCGGCGCGTCGGTCGACCGCGTGGAATCGGGTTCGCGCCTGGTCAACGACGCGGGCAGCACGATGACCGAGATCGTCGCCAGCGTGCAGCGCGTCACCGACATCATCGGCGAGATCAGCGCCGCGTCCACCGAGCAGAGCCAGGGCATCGGCGAGGTCAAGGGCGCGATCGGCGAGGTCGACCAGATGACGCAGCAGAACGCCGCGCTGGTCGAGGAGAGCGCCGCCGCGGCCGAATCGCTGAAGGAGCAGGCCACCAAGTTGGCGGCGGTCGTGTCCACCTTCCGCCTCGGCGAGGACGAGGCCCACCCGCAGCGCGCGGGCGGGGCGTTCGCCGCGCAGGCCCACGGCTCGGCCGCCGATGCCGCCATCGCCCGCGCCAAGGCGCAGGCCGTTCCCGTCGCGCCCAAGGCAGCGGCCGCCAAGCCGGTTCCCGTCGTCGCCAAGCCGGCCGCGCCCAAGCCTGCCGCGCCAAAGCTTGCCGCGCCCGGGTCCGCCGCCCCCGAGACGCCGGTGGCCGCGGCCGGCGTGGTGCCGCAGGCCTCGGGCGAGAGCGACGACTGGGAAAGCTTCTGATTCGCGGCGCCGCCGGGCGGGACCAGGAAGAACGGGCGCCGTGGCGCCCGTCGTCACTGCTGACGGCCTTTTCGCCGCAACGCCGCTTGCGCCGACGTGAAATGTTCGGCCGACAGCCGCTGCGACAGTCTCAGAACGTGTAGCCCGCCTGCACGCCCGCGCCCGTCAGCGGCTCCAGCAGGTTGAGCAGCGAGCGCAGCGGGCCGTAGCGGTTGGCCACCTTGGTCGCATAGTTGAAGAAGCGCGGCAGGTCCTCGCTGTAGTGCGGCTTGCCGTCGCGGTGCTTCAGGCGGCAGAAGATGCCCAGGATCTTGAGGTGGCGCTGCAGGCCCATCCATTCGGTCTGGCGCCAGAACTCGCCGAAGTCCTCGTCCACCGGCAGGCCGGCGTGGCGCGCCTGCTGCCAGTAGCGCACGGCCCAGTCGAGCTCGTGTTCCTCGTCCCACGAGATGAACGCGTCGCGCAGCATCGAGGCCAGGTCGTAGGTGATGGGGCCGCGCACGGCGTCCTGGAAGTCGAGCACGCCGGGATTGCGGTCGCACACCATCAGGTTGCGCGGCATCCAGTCGCGATGCACGGCCACCTGGGGCTGGCCCAGCGCGCTGTCGATCAGGCGCTGGCTGACGGTCTGCCAGATCTCGTTTTCCTTCGCAGTCCAGGTGACGCCGAACTCGCGCGTGACGCACCAGTCGGGGAACAGCTGGATCTCGCGGCGCAGCAGCGCGTCGTCGTACGGCGGCAGCGTGCTGCAGTCGCCGTGCAGCTGCCACCGGACCAGCGCATCGATGGCGTCGCGCATCAGCAGGTCGGCGCCGGCATGGTCCAGCTCGCGCAGCGCGGCCAGGTACTGGGTGCTGCCGAGGTCGTCCAGCAGCAGGAAGCCCTGGTGCACGTCCTGTTCTAGGACGCGCGGCGCATGCAGGCCGGCGTCCAGGATGAGCGCGCCGACGTGAACGAAGGCGGCGACGCTGTCCTCGGCGGCGGGCGAGTCCATCACGATGAAGCTGGCGCCGTCGGCCCCCGTGACGCGGAAATAGCGGCGCGAGCTGGCGTCGGCCGAGGCGAGGTGCAGCGTCCCGCGGTCGAGGCGGTGGCGCGGGGCCAGCGCGTCGAACCAGCGGCCGAAGGCTTGTTCGCGTTCGGCATCGGCCCAGGAAATGGGTGCGGCGGCGGAGCCGGGGTGGGAATCGATCATCGGGGTCGGAGTGGCAGCGCGGAAAGGAAGCGTCGCCCCGGGGCAGGCACGTGACTCCGGGGCAACGCGGCACGAGCACCGACACAAGGCGGCAGCACTGTCGTGGATAATCGACATTCTAATAATCCCCCTGCGTCGCACGCGGCTCGGGTTCCCGCAGGGCGGTGTCGACGCGTCGATTCGCTGTCCGCCGCGCGGGGCCTGCCCTTGGCCGACGCAAGGCGCCCCGCCCACTCCGTCTTCAGCCCGATCGCGTGTTGCGTTCCATCCCGTCGCGTCGCCATCGCCGTCCCCCTTCCGCCCTGGCGCCGCTGGCCGTCGCGGCCGCGCTGTGCGCGTTCGCCGTCGGCGCGCACGCCCAGGCGCTCCCGCGCGTGCGCGCGACGCCACCGCCCGAACCGCCCAGGGAGGCGCCCGGCAACGACGCCGCGCCGCCGGTGGTCACGCTGACGGCGGACGATGTCGTCAGCCACATCGGCGGCGTGACGCAGGCCAGCGGCAAGGTCGAGGTCAAGCGCCTGGACACCGACCTGTTCGCCGACCTGCTCACCTACGACCGCCTCAGCGACACCGCGCACGGGCAGGGCCACGTGCGCATCGCCCGCGGCCTCGACTGGTTCAGCGCCGACCGCGTCGACCTCGAGCTGACCCGCAATGCCGGCACGCTGGTCGGCACCGAGTACGAGCTCGGCGCGCGCAAGGCCGGCGGCCACGCCGACCGCATCGAGCTGCACGACCGCAATCGCTCGACGGCCTACAACGCCAACTACACGAGCTGCACGCGCGACGGCCCGGACGAGCCCGACTGGATCATCTCGGGCAGCCGGATCGACATCGACACCACCTCCAACGAAGGCAAGGCCACCCACGCGGTGCTGCACTTCCTCGGCGTGCCGATCCTTTACGCGCCGTCGCTGACCTTCCCGGTGACGGCCGAACGCAAGTCCGGCTGGCTGCCGCCCACCGGCGACCTGAGCAACCGCAGCGGCCTCACGCTGTCGGTGCCCTACTACTGGAACATCGCACCCAACGTCGACGCCACGCTGTCGCCAGGCTACGCCACCAAGCGCGGCGTCGAGCTCACCGGCGAGCTGCGCTACCTGCAGCCCGGCGACCTGGGCCAGGTCACCGCCTACGCGCTGCCCAACGACGCGGTCTACGGCGACCCGCGCGCCGCAGTCGAGTGGGCGCACGAGGGCGCGCGCAGCGACTGGCTGACCTACAGCGCGCGCGTGCAGCGCGTATCCGACCAGTCGTACTGGAAGGACTTCCCCAACCAGATGCCCGCGCTCACGCAGCGCCTGCTGCCGACCGACCTCTCGGGCACCCGCCGCTTCCGGCCATTCGGAGACGCCGGCGAGATCGACGCCTATGCCCGAGTGCAGCGCTTCCAGACCCTGCAGGACCAGGGCGAGGCCGACGACGCGTCGCGCATCAGCGTGCCCTACCAGCGCAGCCCGCAGATCGGACTGCGCGGCAACGCCACGCTCAAGGACAAGCTGCATTTCGACTTCGAGGCCGAGGGCAACCGCTTCGACCTGTCCGGCCTGGAGCACGAGAACGCGTACATCGACTCGGTCAACGCCTACAACCAGGCGCACGTGGCCGATCCGTCGACCTACACGCCCATCGCGCACGACCTGCGCGTGGGCGGCAGCCGCGCGCACCTGGTCGGCTCCCTTTCGCGCGAATTCTCGTCCGACTGGGGCCGCTTCGAGCCGCGTGCGACGCTGCACGGGGTCTCCTACGAGACGGACACCCAGGCCGACGGCACGCGCGTGCAGGCCACGCGCTGGATCCCCACGTTCAGCGCCGACAGCTCGTTTAGCCTGGAGCGCCAGGCGGAGCTGTTCGGCCGCGACCTCGTGCAGACGCTGGAGCCGCGCTTCCTGTACGTGCTGACGCCGTACCACGACCAGAGCAAGCTGCCGCTGTACGACACCGCCGCCAAGGACTTCAACGAGGTCTCGATCTACAGCGAGAACCAGTTCACCGGCAACGACCGCGTCTCCGACGAGAACCAGCTCACCGCGGGCCTCAGCACGCGCTACAACGACGCCGCCAACGGCCGCGAGCTGCTGCGCCTGGGCGTGGCGCAGAAGCTGCTCTTCAAGGACCAACTTCTGACCACCGACAACTACAACAAGCCGGACCGCGGCCCCGAGCGCCACAAGCTGTCGGACCTGCTGCTGTACGGCTCGTCGTCGGCGATGGAGCACTGGAGCTTCGACGGCATAGTCGAGGTCGACCCGTCCTCGAACGGCACACAGCGCGCCGTTGTAAGCACTCGCTATCACCCTGGCCCTTTCAAGTCGATGAGCCTGACGTACCGCTTCGCGCGGGATCCGTCGAGCCGGCAGTACGAATTCGGCGGCCAGTGGCCGGTCTATCACCGCGCGCCCAGCGCCAACGGCTGCGGCGGCACGCTGTACGCGGTCGGCCGTGCGGACTACAGCGTCAACGACCACCGCGCCACCTACGCCATCGGCGGCTTCGAGTACGACGCCGGCTGCTGGATCGGCCGCGTCATGGTCGAGCGCACGTCCACCGGCCGCAACGAAGGCACGACCCACCTGGTGCTGCAGCTGGAACTCAACGGCCTGTCGACGCTCGGAACAGGATCGCTGAAGATCCTGAAGGACAATGTGCCGGGCTACCAGCCGCTGCGCAACGATCCGGGCGCACCGGCCGGGACTCCGAATTCACCATGAGAGATCGCTTGAAGCTCAATTTCCTGACCTTGGTCGTCGCGACCGCCGCGCTGCTGTCCGCCTCCGCCGGCTTCGCCCAGAAGGCCCCGGCCGCCGGTCACCCCGCCACGCCGGCCACCGCGGCCCCGGAGCCCGACGTCAACAAGCCGGCGCTGGTCTCGCCGGTGGCCGCGTCGGGCGTGCGCCAGTTCGGCTCGCTGCCGCGCATCAAGCCGCTGGCCAAGTCGGCCGACTACATCGTCGCCGTGGTCAACAGCGAGTCGGTCACCGACAACGAGGTGAAGTTCCGCGTCGCCAAGATGCAGCAGGAAAGCATCGAGCGCGGCGGCGCCCAGCCGACGGCGGCCGAGTTGCGCAAGCAGGCGCTCGACGCGCTGGTCGAGGAGCGCGTGCTCGTCACCTACGCCCGCGACAACGGCGTCAAGGTGGACGATGCCGAGGTCGACCGCGCGATCGCCAACATCGCGTCGTCCAACAAGATGACCGCCGATCAGCTGCGCGACCGCCTGCGCCAGCAAGGCGTCGACTACAACACCTTCAAGTCCGGCATCCGCGACCAGATCACCATCGAACGCATCCGCGAGCGCGAGGTGGTCAACCACATCCGCGTGACCGATGCCGAGATCACGGACTACATCGCCAAGATGCGCGGCGGCCACACGGCGCAGCCGCAGGTCAACATCGCGCAGATCCTGATCTCCGTGCCGGACAAGGCCACGCCCGCCGTCGAGGCGGAGCGCAAGGCGCGCGCCGAGGCGGCGCTCGCGCGCGTGCGCAACGGCGAGCCCTTCGAGCAGGTGGTGCGCGAGATGTCCGAGGACAGCAACAAGGCCAAGGGCGGCGAGATGGGCTCGCGCTCGGTCGACAAGTACCCCGACCTGTTCGCCAATGCCATCAAGGACGTCAAGGTGGGCGGCACGACGGGCCTGGTGCGCAGCGGCGCCGGCTGGCACATCCTGAAGGTCGTCTCGCGAGGCGAGGAATCGGGCCTGACCGTCACGCAGACGCGCGTGCGCCACATCGTGCTGCGCCCGTCCGCGCAGCTGGGCATCGATGCCGTCGAGCGCCGCATCCTCGACTTCCGCCAGCAGATCGCCACCGGTGCGAAGACCTTCGAGGAGATCGCTCGCCAGTACTCGGAAGACGGCAGCGCGCAGGCCGGCGGCGACCTCGGCTGGGCCTCGCCGGGCTCGTTCGTGCCCGAGTTCGAGGAGGCGATGGACAAGCTGCCGGTCGGCGGCCTGTCGGGCCCCGTGCGCTCGCGCTTCGGCGTCCACCTGATCCAGGTGCTGGACCGCCGCGACACCACCGTCGATCCCAAGGCGCTGCGCGAGCAGGCCACGAACGCGCTCAAGGAGCAGAAGTTCGACCCGGCCTATGCCGAATGGGTGGCCGACCTGCGCGCCAAGGCCTTCATCGAATACCGCGACGCGCCGGTCTGACCGGCCAGCCCAGATGGCGCACGTTGCCCGCAAGCGCTTCGGCCAGCACTTCCTGACGGCCACCGACGTCATCGACCGCATCATCCGCGCGATCGACCCGAAGCCGGGCGAGCGCCTGGTCGAGATCGGCCCCGGGCTGGGTGCGATGACGATCCCGGTGCGCCAGCGCTGCGACGCGCTGACCGTGGTCGAGCTCGACCGCGACCTCGCGGCCCGCCTGCGCCAGCGCGGCGACCTCGACGTCGTCGAGTCCGACGTGCTGCGCGTGGACTTCGCGGCGCTGGCCGACCGGCTGGGCGGCCCGATCCGGGTCGTCGGCAACCTGCCGTACAACATCTCCTCGCCGATCCTGTTCCACCTGATGCCCGCCGCGCCGCGCGTGGTCGACCAGGTGTTCATGCTGCAGAAGGAGGTGGTCGACCGCATGGCCGCCGCGCCGGGCAGCAAGGCCTTCGGCCGGCTCAGCGTGATGCTGCAGTGGCGCTACGAGATCGAGCACCTGTTCGACGTCGCGCCCGACGCCTTCGATCCGCCGCCGCGCGTCGATTCGGCCATCGTGCGCATGCGCCCGCGCGCGAACCCGGCACCGGTGTCCGAGGCCGTGCTGGGCCGCATCGTCGCCATCGCGTTCTCGCAGCGCCGCAAGATGCTGCGCGCCACCCTCGGCAAGTGGCTCGCGGAGCATGGCTGGACGGGCGAATTCGACGGCACCCGCCGCGCCGAGCAGGTGCCGGTGGAGGAGTACATCGCGCTGGCCCTGTCGTTGCCGCCGCTGCCGGCCGAGGCGCTGGGCGGCCCCGACATCGGCGACGACGACTGAGCCGAAGGCCGCTGCCTGGCCTGTTCGGGCCCGCGCATTTCCTCGATGTTCCTGTCGCGCCTTCGTCCGTGCGACGGTCGCTGCGACGGAGCACGCGCATGACGTGCACGTGCCCGCGGCGGCGGACGACTCGCCAATGAAAACGGCGCCCCGCGGGGCGCCGTGCGTGCGATGCGAGGCGTCGACGGCCTCAGGCCGCGTTGAGCCACATCGCGGTGTCGAACGCGCTGCTCATCAACGGCATGTTGGTGCCGAAGGTGGCGTTCGCGTTGGCCTTGCTGCCTGCCTTGGGGGCCGGCTTCTCGATGATCGGGGCCGCTTCTGCCGCCCGCTCCCATGACCCGTTTTCTTGGGAGCGGGCTACTGAAAAGAATAGAAACACCGGAAGGGAATTTTTCGTTCCCCCCAGAAGTCGGCGGCATCGCGGAAGACGTCGAGCAGCTGCTCGCGCGATTCACGGTCGAAGCGCGGATTGTCGGGCAGCTGCTCCAGCACCACGACGAAGCCGGGCTGCGAGCCCGACTTGTGCACGAGGTCGGTCATGCAGTCGTACAGGGCGTCCAGGTTCTTGCCGAAGTGGGCCGGGAACAGGAACGCCTCGGCAATGCCTTCGAGCACGTCCTGCTTGGACTGCGCGTTGGTCAGGTTCGCGTAGAGAAAATGCTGTCCGGCACCTTGCGCTGCCTCGAGCAATTCGTCGACCCGATACGCCCGTATCGATTGAACGATGTTGGGACGGACGGTCTGCAATTGCATGGTCACGTTCCTCTCAGATATCACAAGAACATTCGTCTTCCGACGATCACTTCACGATCCGATGAAAACTGTTGTAGTGATCTTCGGTATAAAAACAAGCATCTGGTTCCGTCGGCGCGTTGCCGCCGCAGATGATCCGGCGGGCACCGCGGTTGCGCGCGCCGGGCGTCGGCACGGTGTATTCGTGGTAGTAGCCACGGGGCTCGCGCGGCAGGCGCTTCTCGTAGTTGCCGAATACCACGCCGTCCTTCGCATACGGGAACGGGCCGCCGGAATGAATCAGTTGGTCGGTGCGCCGGGCTTCCGGCGGCAGGCTGGCGAGCGGGACGTCGGCGCCCAGGCCGGCAGCACCCTTCGCGTGCGAGGCGGACGGCGCGAACGCGGCGACCGACAACGTGGCGGCCAGGACCAGCGCCCACATGGCGCCGGAGTTCCTCTGGCGGCGCAAGGACGGCATTGCCGTGGCTCCAGCGCGCGTGCCCTCTGCGGTGGCCGCGTCGACGTTCTTCACGACGTCCTCTTCGTTGATCACCACTGCTCGACCCGTTCGTTCCGGCGGATAGACCGGCCCTTGGCCCCGGTGCGATGCTCGCGATAACGGCACCGGATTCCGAGGCAACCCTGAAATTCCAATCCCGAATGGTACCGGAACCCCCTCGAAACCTCAAGTCTGGGGGTGGGTGAGTCGCTCCAATCGAGGCTATTGGAGTGAGCGACTGCTTCCTATTTGATCCCCGTCAAATGGCGCTTTGTCGATCAGCCCACGGCCGTGTAACGGTTGCTTCGCGGCTTGCCCGATGCTGTCCTGGGGGGGCCGCGAGTGCTTCGGAAAGGGCTTGCGGGCGCCTGTCGAGCAATCGATCCTGCCGGGAATGCAGCAGCCCGACATGGGTTTTCATGTCGTCGCGATGCGAGCATAGCGGCTCGCGCGGGCGCGCCGCGGCTGTCCTACAAGCGCCGGGCCGGCGCCGGCCCGCTCAGCGCGTCGCGTTGGCGTCGGCCACCGTCAGGGCCGTCATGTTCACGATGCGGCGCACCGTCGTCGACGGCGTCAGCACATGCACCGGGCGCGCGGCGCCGAGCAGGATCGGGCCGATGGCGATGCCGCCGCCCGAGGCCGTCTTCAGCAGGTTGTACGAGATGTTGGCCGCGTCGATGTTGGGCATCACCAGCAGGTTGGCCTCGCCGTGGAGCGTCGAGTTGGGCATCAGCTTGTGGCGGTATGCCGGGTCGAGCGCGGCGTCGCCGTGCATCTCGCCGTCCACCTCGAGCCAGGGCGCCTGCTCGCGCAGCAGCCCCAGAGTCTCGCGCATCTTCTGCGCCGAGGGCTGGCTGCTGGAGCCGAAGCTGGAGTGCGACAGCAGCGCGGCCTTGGGCGCGATGCCCAGGCGCTTCATCTCCTCGGCGGCCATGATCGTGATCTCGGCCAGCTGCGCGGCGGTCGGGTCGGCGTTGACGTGCGTGTCGACCAGGAACAGCTGGCGGCCCGGCAGGATCAGCCCGTTCATCGCGGCGTAGACGTTGACGCCGGGGCGCTTGCCGATCACCTGGTCGATGTAGAGCAGGTGGTTGGAGGTGGAGCCCCAGGTGCCGCAGATCATGCCGCTGACCTCGCCCTTGTGCAGCATCATCGCGCCGATCAGCGTGAGGCGGCGCCGCATCTCGATCTTGGCCAGCTGCGCGGTGACGCCCTTGCGCTCGGTCATGCCGTGGTACGTGCGCCAGTAGTCGCGGAAGCGCTCGTCGTAGTCGGTGTTGACGACCTCGTAGTCGCGCCCTTCCTGCAGCCGCAGGCCGAACTTCTCGCAGCGCTGCGCGATGATGGCCGGCCGGCCGATCAGCACCGGCCGCGCGATGTTCTCGTCGACCACCACCTGCACCGCGCGCAGCACGCGCTCCTCCTCGCCCTCGGCATACGCGACGCGGCGATGCACGGCCACCTTGGCCAGCGCGAAGATCGGCTTCATCGCGGTGCCGGATGCATACACGAAGGTCTGCAGCTTCTCCTTGTAGGCGGCCATGTCGGCGATGGGCCGCGAGGCGACGCCGGAATCGGCCGCGGCCTTGGCCACCGCCGGCGCGATCTTCATCATCAGGCGTGGATCGAACGGCTTGGGGATCAGGTACTCGCGGCCGAAGCTCAGGTCCGCACCGGCATACGCGGCGGCCACGACCTCGCTCTGCTCGGCCTGCGCGAGCTCGGCGATCGCGTGCACGGCGGCCACTTCCATCGCGTCGTTGATCGTCGTGGCGCCGCAGTCGAGGGCGCCGCGGAAGATGTACGGGAAGCACAGGACGTTGTTGACCTGGTTCGGGTAGTCCGAGCGGCCCGTGGCCATGATCGCGTCGTTGCGGACCGCCTGCACGTCCTCCGGCGCGATCTCGGGCGTCGGGTTGGCCAGCGCGAAGATGATCGGATTGGCGTTCATCGTCGCCACCATCGCCGGCTTGAGCACGCCGCCGGCCGACAGCCCCAGGAACACGTCCGCCCCGTGCATCACCTCGGCCAGCGTGCGCAGCGGGGTGTCCTGCGCGAACTCCGCCTTGTCCGGGTCCATCAGCTCGACGCGGCCCGCGTAGACCACGCCGGCGAGATCGGTCACCCAGATGTTCCTGCGCGGCATGCCCAGCTTGAGCAGCAGGTTCAGGCAGGCGAGCGCGGCGGCGCCCGCGCCCGAGACGACGAGCTTGACGTCCTCGATGCGCTTGCCGCACACCTTCAGGCCGTTCAGCAGCGCCGAGCCGACGACGATGGCCGTGCCGTGCTGGTCGTCGTGGAAGACGGGGATCTTCATGCGCTTGCGCAGCTCGCGCTCGACGTAGAAGCAGTCGGGGGCCTTGATGTCCTCGAGGTTGATGCCGCCGAACGTGGGCTCCAGCGCGGCGATGCAGTCCACCAGCTTGTCGAGGTCGTTCTGCGCGATCTCCAGGTCGAACACGTCGATGCCGGCGAACTTCTTGAACAGGACGCCCTTGCCTTCCATCACCGGCTTGGACGCGAGCGGGCCGATGTTGCCCAGGCCCAGCACCGCGGTGCCGTTGGACACCACCGCCACGAGGTTGCCGCGCGCGGTGTAGCGGAACGCGTTGGCGGGATCGGCGACGATCTCCTCGCAGGCCGCCGCGACGCCGGGCGAGTAGGCCAGCGCCAGGTCGCGCTGGTTGACAAGCTGCTTGGTGGGCGTGACCGCGATCTTGCCGGGCTTCGGGAACTCGTGGTAATTCAGCGCGTCCTGGCGCAGCTCGGCGCGCTTGTCTTCTTGAGTGGTCATCGGCAATCCTGTAGTGGAGCTGTCGCGGTCCCGGAAGTCTCTCCACGCCGCGTGCGCGGGGGGTGGCCGGGGAAACGGAAGCGGGCGGCGATTTTAGGTTTGGGAAGGCGTCCGAGCCCTGCCGTGGGGCTTGCGGCGCCGCGAACGGCATGGGGTCATGCCGCAATCAAATACTTTGGCCCCGCGTCGAGGTCGCGTCAACCGTGGGTGTCCACATGCGTGGGCGACAATCGCCGCCATGTCCGTCGGTGAATTCGATCTGATCGCGAAATACTTCGCCCGCCCCGTCCAGCGCGCCATCCTCGGTGGCGGCGACGACTGCGCGCTGCTGCAGCCCACGCCCGGCATGCAGTGGGCCGTGTCGACGGACGCGCTGGTCGAGGGCCGGCACTTCCTCAGCACGGTGCCGCCCGACGCGCTCGGGCACAAGTCGCTCGCGGTCAACCTGTCGGACCTGGCGGCCTGCGGCGCGAAGCCGGTGGCCTTCACACTGTCGCTGACCTTGCCGCGCGTCGACGAAGCCTTTCTCGCCGGTTTCGCCGCGGGCCTGTACGCGCTCGCCGACGCGCACGGCATCGAGCTGGTGGGCGGCGACACCACCGCCGGCCCGCTCAACATCGGCATCACGGTGATGGGCGAGCTGCCACCCGGCCAGGCGCTGCGGCGCAACGGCGCGAACCCCGGCGACGAGCTGTGGGTCAGCGGCCGGCTGGGCGACGCGCGCCTCGCGCTGGAGGCGTTTCGCGGCCAGGCGCCGCTGCGCGGCGAAGCCTTCGAGGACGTGCGCCGCGCCATGGAGCGCCCGCAGCCGCGCGTGGCGCTGGGCATGGCGCTGCGTGGTGTCGCGAGCGCCGCGATCGACCTGAGCGACGGCCTCGTCGGCGACCTCGGCCACATCCTGCGGGCCAGCCGCGTCGGCGCCACGCTTCGGCTGGCCGACATCCCGCACAGCGCGCACGTGGCCGCCTGCACCGAGGGCCAGCGCCGCACCTGCCTGCTGGCCGGCGGCGACGACTACGAACTGCTGTTCGCCGCGCCCGCGTCCGCACGCGCGCACGTGCGTGACGCGGGCGAGCGCGCGGGCGTGCCCGTGACCTGCATCGGCACGCTCGACGCCGAGGCGGGCCTGCGCGTCGTCGACGCGAACGGCGCGCCGGTGGCGCTCACCGAGCGCGCGTTCGACCACTTCCTCAGCGCGTGACCGCCATGACCGACGCCGTCGCTCCCCGCCGGGCCACCTGGCGCTTCATGGGCCTGCATCCGCTGCGGCTGATGGCGCTGGGCTTCGGCAGCGGGCTCGCTCCCAAGGCGCCGGGCACGTTCGGCACGCTGGCCGGCTGGGTGCTGTGGCTGCTGATCGATCGTTTCTTCTCGCCGTCGTCCACTGCCTGGTGCGCGATCATCGTCACCGGATTCCTCATCGGCTGGTGGGCCTGCACGCACACGGCTCGCGCGCTCGCCACGTCCGATCCGAGCCCCGTGGTGTGGGACGAGATCATCGCGTTCTGGATCATCCTGGCGGTGGCGGTGCCGACGATGCCTGTCTGGCCTCTCACCTGGGCCTGGCTCGGCCAGCTCGCCCTGTTCGGGCTGTTTCGGCTGTTCGATGCCGTCAAGCGGGGGCCGGTGGGTTGGGCGGATTCGCTGTTCAAGCCGAAGGGGGGTGCCCTGCCTGGCTGGCCACAGGGGTTCGGCATCATCTTCGACGACCTGGTCGCCGCGCTCTGCGTGCTGGTCATCTGGTTTCCAGCCGTCGCCTTGCTGGCGCACTTCGTGGATCCCTGGCCCGCGGGCACGCATTTCCGCGTCGCACCGGCGCCGTGGAGGAGTTCACCATGATCCACCCGGAAATCACCATCGACGACGCGCTCGTCGCGCAAGTGGAAACGCTCGGCGACGCCCTGCGCGCCCGCGGCTGGCGCCTGGCCACCGCCGAGAGCTGCACCGGCGGCCTGCTCGCCGGCAGCTGCACCGCGCCGGCCGGCGCGAGCGACTGGTTCGCCGCGGGTTTCGTCAGCTATGCCAATGACGCCAAGACCGCCCTGCTGGGCGTGCCCGCGCCGCTGATCGCGCGCCACGGTGCCGTCAGTGGGGAAGTGGCCGACGCGATGGCGCGCGGCGCGCTGGCGCAGGCGGACGTGCAGCTCGCGCTGTCGGTCACCGGCATCGCCGGCCCGGGCGGCGGCAGCGCGGCCAAGCCGGTGGGCACCGTGTGGCTGGGGCTCGCCTGGACGCATCCGCGCGAGACGCAGGAAGGCCTGCCCGCGGGCGGCGACGCGCCACTGGTGGCCAGCCGCACCGAACGACTGCAGCTCGAAGGCGATCGCGCCGCGATCCGGGCGCAGACGGTGGCGATCGCGCTGCAGCGGCTCGTCGAGGCCGCGACGCCGGCATGAGGATCGCGTTCGACGCCCGCATGGACGGCGCCGAGCGCGCCGACTGGTGGCGCGCGCTCACCGATGCGCTGCCGGACGACGACTGGATCGACCCGATCGTCGAGGGCACGAACTCGCTGCGGTGGCGCGAGGCCGACATCGCCGTCGTCGCCAACCCGCTGCCGGGCCGGCTCGCGAACTGCACTCAGCTGAAGCTGATCCAGTCGCTGTGGGCCGGTGTCGACCGGCTGCTCGCGGATTCGACCCTGCCGCGCGACGTGCCCCTCGCGCGCATGGTCGATCCGATGATGAACCGTGCGATGGCCGAGACGGCGGCGTGGGCCGTGCTGTCGCTGCACCGGCGCGCGTTCGACTACGCCGCGCAGCAGCGCCAGGCGCTGTGGCGCGAGCTGCCGCAGAAGCGCGCCGACGAGGTCGCCGTGCTGGTGCTGGGCCTGGGCCAGATGGGCCGCACCACCGCGCTGCAGCTCGCCGCGCTGGGCTACCGCGTGACGGGGTGGAGCGCGCGGGCGCAGGATGTCGAGGGCGTGGCCACCCGCGCCGGCTGGGCGGCGCTGCCCGCGGCGCTCGGCGCGGCCGACATCGTCGTCAACCTGTTGCCGCTCACAGAGGACACGCGCGGCCTGTTCGATCGCGCCCGCTTCGCGCAGATGCGTGCCGGCGCGAGCCTGGTGAACCTGGCGCGCGGCGCGCACGTCGTCGAGATGGACCTGCTCGAGGCGGTGAACGCCGGCCGCATCGCCCACGCCGTGCTCGACGTGTTCGACACCGAGCCGCTGCCCGCGACGCACGTGTTCTGGTTCCACCCGCGGATCACCGTGTGGCCGCACGCTGCCGCGCACACCGACCTGCGCAGCGCGGCGGCGGTGGTGGCCGGCAACGTCGAGGCGGTGCGTCGCGGCGAGCCGGCGGCGCACCTCGTCGACCGGGCGCGCGGTTACTGAGCCGTCACTCCGGGGCGGGGAAGGCGGCATCGCCTCTCGGCGAAGACGTCCGCACCGCGCTCCTGGCGCCTTCGCCTCAGCGGTGACGCCACACCTCGCGCCGTTCCGACTCGCGGGGCAGCGCGCGCAGGCATTTGCCGTCGCCGCGGCCCGTGAAGCCGCCGCTCGGGTAGCACACGAGCACCCCGTGAGCGTCGACCAGCGGGTCGAGCTGGTCGCAGCAGCCGGCCTTCACGTAGTACGCGACGCCGTCGCCGTATCGCACCTCGTAGACCGCGCGCGGCGCAGCGGGGCCGGGCTGCGCGTCGTAGTCGGCCAGGCGGATGCGCAGCCACTCGGGCAGGCCGGCGACCTCGGCGCGGGTGGACGGCGTGGCGCTCGTGCGGTCGGAGTTGTCGGGCGGCGCGAGCGGCGCGGCCGCCCCCTTCTCGACGCGGCTGGCGCAGCCGGCGGCCAGCGAGGCGGACAGGGCGAGCAGGGCAAGCTGGAGACGGGCACGCATGGTTTCCTCCGGGCCAGGCCCTGCGGCAAACGCCGTGCGCGTCAGGTGCGCAGCACCAGCCCGGCCTGCGCGCCCTCGGGCCGCAGCGCCTGCAGCATCATCAGCACCAGGCGCCGCAACGCGTCCCAGGGCTCGGTGGGCCACTGCGGATGGCGCAGGCCCTTGAGCACGCCGTCGCATTCGCTGGCGGCGCTGACGAGGCGGGCGGCCATCGGCGCCGACAGGCGCGGCAGCGCACGCTCGAACAGGCGCTCGCGCGCGCCCCAGATGCGCGCCTCGCGCAATGCCATCGGCATCGGCTTGCCGTCGGCCATCGCGTCCTGGATGCGCTTCATGGCGCGGATGTCGTCCGACAGCTTGTAGTGCACGAAGACGGCGGCCTCGCCTTCGGCCTGCAGGCCGTCGAGCATGCGCAGTGCGCGCGGCACCTGCACCGCCATCACGGCGTCGCACAGCCGGGAGACGTCGTGGCGCGCGACGTCCAGCACGGCATCCTCCACCTGCGCGAACGTGAGCTCGCCGGGCGGATACAGCAGCCCCAGCTTCTGGATCTCCTGGTGCGCCGCGAGCAGGTTGCCCTCGACGCGGTCGGCCATGAAGGCCAGCGTCTGCTCGCCGGCCGCACCGGCCTCGACGCGCAGGCCCTGCAGCGCGAAGCGCTTGGCCAGCCAGGCGGGCAGCGCGTTGCGCTCGACGACGTCGGCCGGCACGCTGACGCCCGCGGCGTCCAGCGTGGTGAACCAGGCCGCCTTCTGCTGCTGCCAGTCCAGCTTGGGCAGGTGCACCAGCAGGCGGCTGTCGGGCCCGGCACCAGCGGCCAGCTCCTGCAGCGCCTCGCTGCCGTCCTTGCCGGGCTTGCCCGACGGGATGCGGATCTCGATCAGCTGCTGGTCGGCGAACAGGCCCATCGACTGCGAGGCGCCGATGACGCCGCTCCAGTCGAAGTGGGCGCCGCTGACCACGAACACCTTGCGCTCGCTGGCGCCCCCCGCCCGCACCGCGGCGCGGATCGCGTCGGCGGCCTCCTGCGCGCGCAGCGGCTCGTCGCCGTGCACCACGTAGACGTCGCGCAGGCCACGCGCGAGGTGGTCGGGCAGTTGTTCGGGGCGGACCTGCATGGCGGGGAGTTCAGCGGCCGGCGGCCTGCGACGCGGCCCACTCGACCGCCGAGACCCCCGACGACGCCGGCGCCGGTGCCACGGCGGCCGACGCCGCGCGCGCGGCCTGCGCCTGCGCGGCGGGACCCGCGGGCTTGCCGACGGCGGCCAGCACGCGGATCAGCTGGTAGGCCATGTCGGACTGCATGTCGCGGTACAGCGCCTTCTGCTCGGTGTCCTTGGCGAGGGCGTCCTTCTCGTCGTAGGTCATGTCGCGGAAGCGCTCGATGTCGGCCAGCGGCAGCAGTTCGGTGCCGTTCGGGTCGAGCACGCGGTAGCGCAGCTTGCAGTGCAGCTCGAGTTCGCGCACCTGGCCGAAGGCCGTGGAGGCCTCGACGGTGGTCTTCTGCGTGTCCTCGATCGCCTCGATCACGACCTGCGACTCCAGCACGCTGGCGACGATGTGCGCCGTGGACGGCAGCGCGCGCCGGATCTCCTCGGCCATCGTCGAGCGGTCGGCGAAGCCCGACAGCGCGATGCGCTCGTAGTTCAGCGGCTGGGCGATGCGGCGATGGAAGCCGCATGCGGCCAGCGTGGCCGCGGCCGTCACGGCCAGCACGGCGAGCGCCACGCGGCGCCGGGTCTGCGAATTCGCGTGCATCACCGGCTCAGACGACGATGTTGACGAGCCGGCCCGGCACGATCACGACCTTCTTGGCCGGCTTGCCTTCCATCCAGCGCACCGCCTCCGGCGAGGCCAAGGCGATCGCCTCGATGGCGGCCTTGTCCGCGCCGGCGGGCACGCGCACGCTGCCGCGCGTCTTGCCCAGCACCTGCAGCACCAGCTCGATCTCGTCCTGCACCAGCGCGGACTCGTCGACCGCGGGCCACGGCGTGTCGGCCAGTTCCGTGCCGGGCTGGCCGTAGCCGAGATCCGTCCACAGGCCTTGCGCGATGTGCGGGCAGGCCGGATACAGCGAACGCAGCAGGATCGAGAAGCCTTCGCGCAGCACCGCGGCCGAGCCTGCGCTGCCGTCGTGCGCGAAACCTTCGAGCGCGTTGAGCAGCTTCATCGCGCCGGAGACGACGGTGTTGTACTGCATGCGCTCGTAGTCGTAGGTGATCTGCCTGAGCAGCACGTGCACCTCGCGGCGCAGCGCCTTCGCGGGCGCCGCGAGCTCCAGGCCGGCGACGCTGTCCGCGGCGCCGCGCAGCGCGTCGCCGTTCTTCACGCCGAAGCCCCACACGCGCTTGAGGAAGCGGTGCGCGCCCTCGACGCCGGAGTCGTTCCACTCCAGGGTCTGCTCCGGCGGCGACGCGAACATCACGAACAGGCGCGCCGTGTCGGCGCCGTAGCGGTCGATCAGCGCCTGCGGGTCGACGCCGTTGTTCTTGGACTTCGACATCGTGGTCATCTCCCAGGTGACCGGCGTGCCGTCCTTCAATTTCGCGCTCACGACATTGCCGTGGGCGTCGCGCTCGACGTCGAGCTCGTGCTCCCAGTAGTAGTTCTTGCCCGCGTCCTCCGGCTTGTGGAAGAACGCGCCCTTGAGCACCATGCCCTGCGTCAGCAGGTTCCTGAACGGCTCGCTGAACTTCACCAGCCCGAGGTCGCGCATGACCTTCGTCCAGAAGCGCGCGTACAGCAGGTGCAGGATCGCGTGCTCGATGCCGCCGATGTACTGGTCCATCGGCATCCAGTAGTCGGTGCCCTCGGCCACCATCTTCCGGTCGTTCGTCGGGTCGCAATAGCGCATGAAGTACCACGACGAATCGACGAAGGTGTCCATCGTGTCCGTCTCGCGGCGCGCCGGCTTGCCACACTTCGGGCAGCCGACGTCCAGGAAGGCCGCGTGCTTGTTCAGCGGGTTGCCGGAGCCGTCGGGGATGAGGTCTTCCGGCAGCACCACCGGGAGATCCTTCTCGGGCACGGGCACCACGCCGCAATCGTCGCAATGGATGATCGGGATCGGCGTGCCCCAGTAGCGCTGGCGGCTGATGCCCCAGTCGCGCAGGCGCCACGTCGTCTTCTTCTCGCCCAGGCCCGCGGCGCCGACCAGTTCGGCCACGCGGCCGACCGCGTCCTTCATGCCGAAGCCGTCCAGCACGCCGGAATCGATGCACACGCCGCGCAGCTTGTCGCCGTACCATTCCTGCCAGGCATCGGTGGAGAACGTCTCGCCGGGGACGCTGACCACCTGCTTGATGGCCAGGCCGTACTTCTTCGCGAACGCGAAGTCGCGCTCGTCGTGCGCGGGCACGCCCATGACCGCGCCGTCGCCGTAGGTCATCAGCACGTAGTTGCCGACCCACACCGGCACCTGCGCGCCGGTCAGCGGATGGATGACCGTCAGCCCGGTGGGCAGGCCTTCCTTTTCCTTGGTGGCGAGCTCGGCCTCGGTGGTGCCGCCGGCCTTGCACTGCTCGATGAAGGCGGCCAGCTGCGGGTTGCCCTTGGCGGCGTGCGTGGCGAGCGGATGCTCGGGGGCGACGGCGCAGAAGGTGACGCCCATGATGGTATCGGCCCGCGTGGTGAACACCCAGAGCTTGCCGTCGCCGATCAGCGCCCCGGCGTCGTCATGGATGGCGTGCGGGAACGCGAAGCGCACGCCTTCGCTCTTGCCGATCCAGTTCTCCTGCATGAGGCGCACGCGCTCGGGCCAGCCGGAGAGGTACTCCGGGTCGGCCGGGTCGGCCACCGCGGACAGCAGCTCCTCGGCGTACTTCACGATGTTCAGGTAGTAGCCCGGGATCTCGCGCTTTTCGACCGGCGCGCCGGAGCGCCAGCCGTGGCCGTCGATCACCTGCTCGTTGGCGAGCACGGTCATGTCCACCGGATCCCAGTTGACGATCTGCGTGCGGCGCTCGCAGATGCCCGCCTCCAGCATCTTCAGGAACAGCCACTGGTTCCACTTGTAGTACGCCGGGTCGCAGGTGGCCACTTCGCGCGACCAGTCGATGGCCAGGCCCATCGCCTTCATCTGCTCCTTCATGTGGGCGATGTTGTCGTACGTCCACTTGGCCGGCGGCACCTTGTTCTTGATGGCGGCGTTCTCGGCGGGCAGGCCGAAGGCGTCCCAGCCCATGGGCATCAGCACGTTCATGCCCTTCATGCGCAGCTGGCGCGCGAGCATGTCGTTGATCGTGTAGTTGCGTACGTGGCCCATGTGCAGCTTGCCGCTGGGATACGGCAGCATCGAGCAGGCGTAGAACTTCGCGCGGCCGGCGTCTTCGGTGACGCGGTGGGCGTCGGTGGCTTGCCAGTGCGCCTGGGCGGCGGCCTCGACCTCGGAGGGGACGTACTTTTCGTTCATTCCCCGATTGTAGGAGGGGCGCTGCCCGGCGCCCGGCGCGCCGCGCGACATTGCCGGCCCGTGTCGCGCCGGCGGCGCAGGTGACGACCTGTCGCACGGCCTGACGGATCGTTACCGCGCCGTCATGGACGAGCTGCGCGGCCTCCGCGATGATCGCGCCTTCTCACGGCGAGAAAGGCGCGTTGGACCGCCCCGGCCGTGCATCGGGAGTGGAAAACATGAAGTCGTCGGGAATCGCCGCCATGCGCGCGGCCTGGGTCGTCGCGCTGGCCCTGTCGGCGTCCGCCGGCCGCGCGGCCACCGAGCACGAGCTGGAGGTCGGCGCGCAGGTCGAGCAGCTGTGCGACGCGCGTGCCCTGGCCGCGGTCGGCCGGCATGTGAACGTGGCGAACTTCAAGGAGCCGGCACTCGGGCACGACGCCGACGCGGGCGCGATGGTCGCGGCGGCCGCCTGCCGCGCCGTCCCGGCCTTGCACGGGCGCCTCGTCGCGGCGGCCTACCGCTCGGGCCGGCAGGACGAGCTGCTGCTGGTGATCGCGCTGGTCGACGCGTCGGGCAATGTCGCGTCGAGCTTCAAGGGGACGATGGACGGCGATCCGGGCGTCAAGATCGTCTCGGGCAGCCTGTGGCTGGACACCGCCGCCTACGACGTCGCGCCCGGCCTGCGCGCCTTCGGCCTGGACGTGACCAGCGGCGCGCCGCGCGGCTGCGCGGGCATGGGCTCGGGCGCACGCCGCAGCCTGTTCGTCAGCCAGGGCCGCTTCATCCGGCCGGTGCTGCAGGACTTGCCGATGTCCGAATGGGCGCTGATCCAGCGCGGCAAGTCGCCCTGCACCGACTCGAGCGCGCCCGAGCTCACCATCACCGAGAACTTCACCGCGAAGCTCGCGCTCGCGCCGACGTCCACGCGCGGCTGGCGCGACCTGGCGGTCACCGGCACGGCCTCGCGCGACGACGGGCACCTCGACGAGCGCCCGCCGTTCAGCGCCGTGCTGAAGTGGGATGGCCGCATGTACACGATCGACGCCCAGCAGCAGGCCTGGTCGGCCTGGCGCCAGTGACTCTCGCGCGTGCGGGCGCCCGGGCGCGTGACGCGCGCGGCGCGGCGCCCCCGCGTCACGCGAGCGCGGGCTCGGGCGGCATCGCCTCGACGACGCGGTCGCGGCCGCCCTGCTTGGCAGCGTAGAGGGCCTGGTCGGCGCGCTTGTACAGCGCCGCCCAGTCGGCGTCGTCGTCGACGCGGTCGGTGATGCCCACGCTGATGGTGCAGCCGACGGTGTCCGCGCCGGCCGGCACGCGCAGGGCCGCCACCGCCCGGCGCAGCCGTTCCAGCAGCACCCGCGCCCCGGGCGGCTCGGTGCCCAGCAGCACGAGCGCGAACTCCTCGCCGCCGATGCGCGCCACGAGGTCGCTGCGTCGGATGCCCGCGCGCAGCGTTGCCGCGACCTCGCGCAGCACGCCGTCGCCGACGTCATGGCCGTGGCGGTCGTTGATGCGCTTGAAGAAGTCGATGTCGATCAGCGCGAGCGACAGCGGCACGCGCAGCCGGCGCGCGCGTTCCATCTCGCGCACCATGCCCCCCTCGAACTCGCGCCGGTTGTGCAGCCCCGTCAACGCGTCGGTGCTGGCCTCGCGCTGCAGGCGGCGGCGGTAGGCGAAGCTCTGCGCGGACATGCGCTCCAGCAGCGCGCACGCGGCCCACACCAGCACGACCACCGTGGAGAAGTGCGCCACCGCGTAGACGACGTCCGCCGGCAGCGGCCGCCGCGGCAGCACGAGCGGCACGCTGAGCGCGGCGAGCGCCACGTTGACCAGCGAGTCGCCCGCGCGCGGCAGCCCGATCACGCCGAAGAACATCACGATCAGCAGGCCCGGCATCTGCAGCGGCGCCTCGTGGCCGAGCGCCATGCCGATGGCCAGCTGCAGGGCGTAGATGGCGCAGTACATGACGAGGGCCTGGGCCCGGAACGGGAGGCCGGCCACCTGGCGCACCCCGGCCAGCAGGGCCAGCACGGCGGCGCTGCCGCCCAGGCGCACGGCTGCCGCCGGGCCCAGGTGCCCGGGGTCGCGCAGCTGATCCCAGCCGACGAAGCCGGCGATCATCGCCACGGCAGCCACCACGACGGGCACGACGAGCGCGTCGCGTTGCTCGGCCTGCGCCTGGCGGAATGCCGCGCGCTCGTCGGCGCTCATCTCCGGCAGCGCGAACGTCGCGCGCAACCGGGCCTGCAGGGCAGCGAGGGCGCTCATTCCGCGGCCGGGCAGATTTCGCGCCAGGCGCAGGGCCGGCTCACTTCGCGGGCTGCGCGATGAAGCCGATGTGCGTCAGCCCGGCGTCCTGCACCAGTCCGATGAGCTCGGCGACACGGCCGTAGGGCAGGCTCTGGTCGGCGCGCAGCAGCACATCGGGCTGCGGCTGGCGCGTGGCGGCCTGCTTGAGCGTGCGCACCAGCTCGTCGTGCGTGACGAGCTGATCGCCGACATGCACGCGGCCGTCGGCGGTGATGCCGAGGGCCAGCGCGGCCTCGGCGTCGTTGCTGGTGGCCGCAGCGACCTTGGGCAAGTCCAGCTTGAGGCTGGAGGTCATCAGCGGTGCGGCGATCATGAAGATCACCAGCAGCACCAGCATGACGTCGATCAGCGGCGTCATGTTGATGTCGCTCATGGGCTGCGGCGTGGGGCTGCGCTCCAGTCTTCCGAACGCCATGGCGGCTCCCTCAGCGCGCGGCCGCGTCGAGCTGCATCTCGCGCAAGTCGTGCGCGAAACCTTCGAGCTCGGCCTCGCAGGCGGCCACGCGCTTGCCGAAGATGTTGTACGCCAGCACGGCGGGGATCGCGACGGCCAGGCCGGCGGCCGTGAAGATCAACGCGTCGCCGACCGGGCCGGCGATCTTGTCGAGGGTCATGCCGTTGCCCTCGGCCATGCCGCCGAGCGCGTGGAAGATGCCCCACACGGTGCCGAACAGGCCGATGAACGGTGCCGTCGCACCGGTGGATGCCAGCACCACCTGGCCGAACTGCAGCTGCGCAAGGCCGGCGTGCAGCGCGTCGCGCAGGCGGCGCGTCAGCTGCGAGGCGAGTGCGGGCTGGGTCTCGAGCGTGCCGGCGGCCGGCTGGCGCAACGCGGCCTCCAGCAGCGGCAGCAGCACGGCCTCGCGGTCGACGGCCTGCAGGCGCCGGCGGCCCTCGGCCACGTCGGCGGCACTCCAGAACGAGGCGACGCCGCGCTCGATGTCGGATGCCGCGCGGCGCAGCAGCCAGCCCTTCCAGAGGATGATCACCCAGCTGCTGACCGACATCGCCAGCAGCAGTACGCCGACGGTGCGGCTGATCAGGTCGCCATGGTTCCAGTAGCCCAGAAGCCCGACCGAGCCTTCCATCAATTCAATCCCAGCACGTCGTTCATGTCGTACAGCCCCGGGCCGCTGCGCGCCAGGAAGCGCGCGGCGCGCAGGCTGCCCTGCGCGTAGGTGGCGCGACTGGAACTCCGGTGGGTGATCTCGATGCGCTCGCCGATGCCGGCGAACAGCACGGTGTGGTCCCCGATGATGTCGCCGCCGCGCACCGTCGCGAAACCAATCGTACTCGGGTCGCGCGCGCCCGTGACGCCTTCGCGTCCGAACACGGCGTTATCGGCCAGGTTGCGCCCGAGGGCGCTCGCCACGACCTCGCCCATCTTCAGCGCGGTGCCGCTGGGCGCGTCGATCTTGTTGCGGTGGTGCGCCTCGATGATCTCGATGTCGTAGCCCTGCGAGAACGCCTTGGCGGCCTGCTCGATCAGGCGCATCACGACGTTGACGCCCACGCTCATGTTGGGCGACATGAAGACGGGGATGCGCTGTGCGAAGCCGCCGATGGCCGCTTTCTGCTCGGCGCTGAAGCCGGTGGTGCCGATCACCAGCGCGACGCCGCGCGCGGCGCAGGCCTCGAGGTGGTGCAGCGTGCCCTCGGGCCGCGTGAAGTCGATCAGCACCTGGCTGCCGGCGAGCGCGGCATCGAGGTCGGCGACGATGGCCACGCCCGTCGTGCGGCCCAGGAACGCGCCGGCGTCCTGGCCCAGCAGCGGGCTGGCGGCGACATCGAGCGCGCCGGCCAGCGCGCAGTCCGGCGCGTCCAGCACGGCTTCGATCAGCATGCGGCCCATGCGCCCGGAGGCACCGGCGATCGCGATGCGAAGCGCAGCCGCGGCGCTCACGGCGTGGCCGTCTCGAGCGGGGGATAGCTGCGCGTGACGCCGGCCACCTCGACGCCGGACGCCGCGGGCGCGGCCGCTGCCACCGGAGCGGGCAGCGCGGCCTTCTCGGCGTCGGTCAGCTCGAGCTTGGGCGTGGACGTGGGCAGCTTCTTGCGGCTGATCTGGGCGACGAACTCGTCCTCGCTGGGCAGCGCCGGCGCGTCGATCTTCTGCACCTTGTCCTTGTCGAACAGCACGGCGAACGCGCGCCGCTGGTCGTCGAACCCCTGGCGCTTGAGCGTGAAGACGTAGTCCCAGCGGTCGGCGTGGAACGGGTCGGTGATCAGCGGCGAGCCGAGGATCTCCTTGACCTGCACGCGCGACATGCCTTCCTTGACCTGCGCCATCTGCTCCGTCGTGACGACGTTGCCCTGGATGATGTCCGGCTTGTACGGCGCGATGAAGGCGAGGAAGCCCTTCACGGACGCCGGCTCGTTGAAGCTGGAGCAGCCACCGAGTGCGAGAGCGGCCAGGACAGAGGCGGACAGGGGGAGGAACCGGGATAAGACCGTGATGTGCATCGACAAGCTCTGAACCGCCGCCCCAACGAGGCCAAGGGTGGATATGATTGACCGGCGATTCTAGTCTGCGCCGCGTCCCGCGAAGCGCGACTTTGTCCTGCTTAACATGACCCACGCTGAAGAACTCAAGAGCAGCGGCCTGAAGGCGACCTTGCCGCGGATCAAGATCCTCGAGGTCTTCCAGCAGTCCGTCGACCGCCACCTGACGGCCGAGGATGTGTACAAGACCCTCTTGAACGAAGGGTCTGACATCGCGCTCGCCACCGTCTACCGCGTGCTCATGCAGTTCGAACAGGCCGGCATCCTCGCGCGCAGCCATTTCGAGTCGGGCAAGTCGGTGTTCGAGCTCAACGAGGGCACGCACCACGACCACCTGCTGTGCCTGACCTGCGGCCGTGTCGAGGAGTTCTTCGACCCCGAGATCGAGGCGCGCCAGCGCGAGGTGGCCGCGTCGCGCGGGTTCACCCTGCAGGAGCACGCGTTGTCGCTGTACGCGGTGTGCACGCGGGAGAACTGCGAGCATCGGCCGGCGCCGAAGGTCAATCCGCGGCATCACGGCTGAGCCGGTCATTCCGCGCGCCGTCGCGGAATCCACCTCGCCCCCGGAGGCGATGTCGCTCGCCAGCGTGGATCCTGCGACTTCGCGCAGGATGACGGCAGGGCGGGCGCGGACGCCGCGGCATCGCTCCATGGCTAAGGGAAGGAAGACGCCGTCATCCTGCGCGCAGTCGCAGGATCCACCTTGACCGGCCGAAGCCGCCCGCAGCTACTCCCCACCCTTGGCCATCGCGTCCTGGTGGCGCTTGACGAATTCCTGGTAGGTGTCGATGCCGCGCAGCTGCAGGATCGTGTTGCGCACGGCGGCCTCGACCAGCACGGCGAGGTTGCGGCCGGCATCGACGGCGATCACGACCTTGCGCACCGGGATGCCCAGGATCTCGTCGTACATCGGTTCGTAGGGCAGGCGCTCGAACTCGCGCTCCATCGTCTCCTTGCGCACCAGGTGCACGATGAGCTTCAGGCGCATCTTCCGGCGCACGGCGGTCTCGCCGAAGATCGCCTTGATGTCGAGCAGGCCGATGCCGCGGACCTCCAGCAGGTTGAGCAGCAGGTCGGGGCAGCGGCCTTCCAGCGTGGATTGCGAGACGCGGTAGAGGTCGACGGCGTCGTCGGCCACCAGCCCGTTGCCGCGCGAGATCAGCTCCAGGCCGAGTTCGCTCTTGCCCAGGCCGGACTCGCCGGTGATCAGCACGCCCACGCCGAGGATGTCCATGAACACGCCGTGGCGCGTGGTGCGGTCGGCGAACAGCTGGCTCAGGTAGGAACGCACCAGGTCGATGACGTGGCCGGCCGAGGCCGAGGTCACGAACAGCGGGATCTCGGCGCGGTCGCACAGCGCGACGAGCTGGTCGGGCGGACGCTCGCCGTCGGCCACGATGAGGACCGGCGGCTCCAGCGTCACGATGCGCTGGATGCGGCGCGCCTGCACTTCCTGGTCGGCGTTCTCGAGGTACGCGACCTCGCGCCGGCCCACCAGCTGAACGCGGTAGGGATGGATGTAGTTGAGGTAGCCGATCAGGTCGGCGGCCGAGCGCGCCTCGCGCACGGCCGCCTCGTCGAAGCGGCGCTCGGGGTGCGCGTGGCCGGCGACCCATTCCCAGCGCAGCGCCGGCTGGTGCTCTTCGAAGAGCGCCTCGGCACTGATGACGCGGGGTTTCATTGGACCCCCACGGTCGCTGTCCCCCGGAGGGGAGGCTGCGCGCGCGCTCCCTGCCCCCCGAGGGGGCCGGCCGCGAGCGGACCGGCGGAGCCGGTTCCGCCGCTCCCTCGAACTCCTGCGGCCGTGTGCGAGCGGCGGCGCCGGAAAGTGGGGGGGCCCGGCATGTAGGCCGAGCCAGTTCCGCTCCCTTGAACTCCGCTTGGGCCGATCGAGCGGCAGCGCCGGAGGGGTTCGGGGATCAGCATTTGCGGCTTACGCGACGGACTTCAGCGGTTCCCAGTCGGAGATCAGGCGGTGCAGCGTGGCCGCGTCGACATCGCCCTTGAGGCGGTCGCGCAGCTCGCGGTCCGACAGCATCTCGGCGATCTCGGACAGGATCTCGAGGTGGCGTTGGGTGGCCGCTTCCGGCACCAGCAGGAAGATGAGCAGGCCGACGGGTTCGTCGTCGGGCGCGTCGAACGGGATCGGCTGCTGCACGCGCAGCACGGCGGCCAGCGGGTTCTTCAGGCCCTTGACGCGGCCGTGCGGGACGGCGACGCCGTGGCCCAGGCCGGTGGACCCCAGCCGTTCGCGCGCGAACAGGTTGTCGGTGACCGTCGCGCGCGCGATCGCGTGCTGGTTCTCGAACAGCACGCCGGCCTGTTCGAACACGCGCTTCTTGCTGGTGGCGTCCACGCCCACCTGGACGTTGGCAAGAGGAAGGATGGCAGCGAGACGGTTCATGAGCGTGCCTGGGCCGGTAAGCCGAGGTTTCCGTACGGCGCCCGGTGGTCCCCGGGCTGGAAAGTCACCCGGCAATTTCCGGGATCGAACAGACGATTATAGGAATCCGAAAACCGCGTGCGCACGTCGCAGGCGCAGCGGTGGCACTATGCGCCCGTGAATGCTGCGGCGCAGCAACAATTTCACGAAATCGAGGGCCTGCAGGGAGATTCGGCATCCGTGACGCGCACTTGAATCCGCCGAATAACCCCTTGCCAGCATAGACCAAACGAACAAGGCGGCCGATGGGCCGCCTTGTATGGATTGTGTCGGGTTGTCGGCCGATCAGGTCGGCAGCGGCAATTCCGGGGCGGTCTGGCGCTTGCCAGTCGCGTGGTGATGATCCTGCAGGCGATCCTTGTGGCGGACCACCTGTCGATCGAGCTTGTCCATCAGCTGGTCGACGGCGGCATAGAGGTCTTCATGCGCCTGTTCGACGAAGATGTCCTTCCCCTTGACGTGGAGAGTGACTTCGGCTTTTTGTCGACGTTCCTTTTCCTTGAGATTTTCCACGGTGAGCAACACGTTCACGTCGACGACGGCGTCGAAGTGGCGCGTGATCCTGTCCAGCTTGGTCAGGACGTATTCGCGCAGGGCGGGTGTCACTTCCAGATGATGGCCGCTGATCGTCAGATTCATCAGTGCCTCCTTTCAAGCGAGAGTTGCGAGACATGGCCCGGATGGGTGGATCCAGGTCGACCGTGCCCGCCTTTCCAGTCGACGTCGAGGCGAGGGCACGAGTCCATGATGCGCCCGCCCCACCGGTTTGACCAGCCTCCCCAAACTCGAAAAACCGGGCTATATTCACGCTGATGACGGCACGGCGACGTGCCTGTCGAGGGGCTGCCCGCCTCCCGGCCGATGCCGGTCGAGCGCGCCCCGCGCCGCTCACTCGCGCTGCAGCGTGAACTGGATGACGTCGGTGTTGCCCGCGTCGAAGGCCGCTTCGCAGTACGCGAGGTAGAACTCCCACAACCGGATGAAGCGCTCGTCGAAGCCTTGCGCGCGCACCTCGTCCAGCCGCGCGAGGAACGCGTGGCGCCAGCGGCGCAGCGTCTCGGCGTAGTCGGGGCCGAACGCGAAGCGCTCCACGACGCGCAGGCCGGCGGCGCACGCGTGCTGCTCGAACAGCGCGATGCTCGGCAGCATGCCGCCGGGGAACACGTAGCGCTGGATGAAGTCCGGCGAACGCGCATAGCGCTCGAACAGGTCGTCGCGGATCACGATGGCCTGGACGCAGGCCTTGCCGCCCGGCTTCAGCTGGCGCTGCACGGTCCGGAAGTACGCGTCCCAGTACTCGCGGCCGACGGCCTCGAACATCTCGACGGAGACGATCGCGTCGAATGGCCCGTCGGGCACGTCGCGGTAGTCCTGCAGGCGCAGGTCGGCGTGGCCGGACAAGCCGGCGCGCGCGAGGCGCGCCTGCGCCCAGGCGAGCTGTTCCTTCGACAACGTGAGCCCGACGACGTCGACGCCCTCGCGCGCCGCGGCCTCGGCCACCGCGCCCCAGCCGCAGCCGATCTCCAGCAGGCGCTGGCCCGGCCGCACGCCGGTGGCGGCGATCGCGCGCCGCAGCTTGGCCGTCTGCGCGCGCTCGAGCGGCTGCATGGGGTCGCCATCGAAGCACGCGCTCGAGTACGTCATGGTCGGGTCCAGCCACAGCGCGTAGAAGTCGTTGCCGAGGTCGTAGTGGGCCTGGATGTTGCGCTTGCTGCCGCGGCGCGTGTTGCGGTGGAGCGCGTGCTGGACGCGGTGCAGCAGGGAGCCCCACCAGCTGCCGTAGATCGCCTTGGAGATGACCTCGCGGTTGGCCAGGATCAGCCGCAGCAGGTCGGCCAGTTGCGGCGTCGTCCAGGCGCCGGCCATGAAGGTCTCGGCGAAGCCGATGTCGCCGGCGCGCAGCGTGGCGCTGAAGGCGGACCAGTCGTGCACGTCGAGCACCGCGTGCAGCTCGGGCCGGGACGCGCCGACCGACTGATGCGTGGCGCCGTCGGGCGTTCGCACGACGAGGGTGCCGGCCTTCAGGTGCCGCAGCAGCGCCAGCGCGGCGCGGGCGGCGGCGGGAGCGTGCGCCATGGCGCGGCCGGCCGCCTCGGATGACGGCGGGAGCGTTCCGGAGGTCATGCGGGATTCTGGATCGACGTCGCGCCGTCGCTTGTCGGCGAACCCCGCGTTTCGCCCGCCTGGCGCGATCCCGGCGCCGGGGGGGCGAGGCCGTCCGTGCCGCTGACCGCCCGTCGCGGCGGTGCCGGCTTGGGCACGATCGCCAGCCGCTTGAGCCACAGCCGCAATGCGTGCCAATGGATGCGCGCCATGATCAGCGCGGTCATCGCGGGCAGCCGCCACAGCGCGGTGCGCACGGCGCCGCGCGTCAGCGGCTCGAGCCGGCCCGACACGCTCGTGAGCAGCAGTGGCGCGCCGTCGACATGCAGCTCGATGCGCACCACGGTGCGTCCCTGGCCCGCGGCCGAAGCGAGGTCGGTCCGCATGAAGCGGAAGCGGTAGTCGCCGCGCGTCTCGCAGAACGGCGACACATGGAACACCTTGCGCGCCTGCAGCGTGCGACCGAACGCGAGCTCGTCGCCCGCCAGCAGGTAGCAGTGCCGCTCGCCGAAGGTGTTGTTGACCTCGACGACGATGGCCGCCAGCGAGCCGTCGGCGCGATGCGCGTACCAGAAGCTGACCGGCTTGAACGCGACGCCGAACATGCGCGGGATGCAGTGCAGCCACGCCTCGCCATCGGCGTCGGTGATGCCTTCGGAGGCGAGCAGGCCGTCGAGCCAGGCGAGGCTGTCGGCGCGGCCGTCGCCGTGATCGGCGTCGCGGAAGCCGAACAGCGCGGGCCGGTTGCGCGCGAGCGCGGGGTCGGCCGCGGCGCGCAGCGAGCGCAGCGGCAGCAGGACGAAGCAGGTCGGATACGCGAACGCGTGCTCGATCGGCGCGAGCCGCCGGTGGCGCACCTCGCCGAAGCCGATGCGGGCGCGGAACGCGGTCATGCGGCCTCGCGCAGCGGCTCGACGGCCGCGCCCGTCTCGACGTCGACGACCCGTGCGCAGGCCCGGCCGGCCAGGATTCGCCCGGCCACCTGCTGGCCCGACTTCAGGCCGTCCTCATGGAAGCCGTAGCCCGTCCAGGCGCCGCAGAACCACACGTGCGAGCGGCCCTGCAGGTCGGCCAGCCGGGCCTGCGCGGCGATCGCCGCGTTGTCGAACACCGGGTGCGCGTAGGTGATCCGGCGCAGCACCGTCTCGGGCCGCGGTGCATGCAGCGGGTTCAGCGAAACGATCACCGACTGCTGCCACGGCAGGGGCTGCAGCTGGTTGATGAGGTAGTGCAGGCAGACGTTCTGGCTGGTGCTGCCGGAGACGGCGTCGCGCTGGTAGTTCCAGGCCGACCAGGCCGCGCGCCGGCGCGGCAGCAGGCACTCGTCCGTGTGCAGCACCGCCTCGTTGTCCTGGTAGCCGATCGCGCCGAGCGTGCAGCGCTCGTCCGCGCTCGCGTCGTCCAGCAGCGCCAGCGCCTGCGGGGCGTGCGCGGCCAGCACGACCTCGTCGAACCATTCGACCCCCTCGCGCGTGCGCACGCCCACCGCGGCGCCCGCCGCGCGCGACGCGGCACGGGCGACGCCCAGCACGGGCGTCGACAGCCGCACGCGGCCGATGCGCGTGGCCAGCTTGTCGACGTAGCGGCGCGAGCCGCCGGTGACCGTGAACCACTGCGGTCGCTCGCGCACCTGCAGCAGGCCGTGGTTGTGGCAGAAGCGGATCAGCGTGCCCACCGGGAAGCGCAGCATCTGGACCGTCGAGCACGACCAGATGCAGCCGATCATGGGCAGCAGGTAGTCGTCGACGAAGGCCGTGCCGAAGCGGTGCTCGGCGAGGAACTCGTCCAGCGGCTGCGCCAGCTCGGCGTCGACGCCTCGCCTGGCCAGCGCGGTGGCCAGGCGGTTGAAGCGGAGCAGGTCCCACAGCATGCCGTGGAAGCGCGGGCGCAGCAGGTTGCCGCGGTCGGCGAACACCGTGTTCAGGCTGGTGCCGCTCCACTCGAGGCGCCCGCCGCCGGGACGCGGCGCCTGCACGGAGAACGTCATCTCCGACTTCGCCACCTCGACGCCGAGTTCCTCGAACAGCGCGCACAGCCGCGGGTAGGTGCGCTCGTTGAAGACGAGGAAGCCCGTGTCGACGCCGTGCGTGACGGGGCCGTCGCGGCCCGCCAGCGTGACGTCGACGGTGTTGGCGTGGCCGCCCAGGCGGTCGTCGGCCTCGAAGACGGTGACGTCGCAGTGCGGTGCGAGGCGATGGGCGGCACCGAGTCCGGCGATCCCGGAGCCGACGACCGCGATGCGCGGGCGGCTCACGGCCGTCCTCCCGCGCGGCACCCCGGGGCGGGTGCGTATGGATAAATGTCGCTGCGCAGCGCCCCTGAGCGAACAAGGGAGGGAGGGAGGAGGAGAAGCGCTCGGGACGTTTCGAGGGCGAACCGTCGAAGCTGCGCAGCGAGTAAACCGGCCATGTCGCCGCGGGGTTCGCGGCGGTGCGACGGCACCCTCGCCCTCGCACAGTCGATAGGACGGGATTCTGCCCCCGAAGTTCCGTGGACGTCCGCGTCATTCCCTTCGATTTGAGGGGGGTTGTGGCACCCGCGGCGGACAGTGTGGGTGGAACGAGACGATGATTTGTCCTGGACAAACATGGGCTTCATGGCCGAGTTGCCAGGGTAATGTGCCGTCGCCTCGACAAAATGTCCAGGACAAATTGGCGCTTCTGCGATCCAATGGCGGTGGGCCGGCGCGCCGGCCAAGTCTGTTTGGACGAATGTGGATTTCACGGCTTGCATGCCATGGATACGTCAACTCCTCCCTCTTCGGATTCAACCGCCGAGCATGCGCGCCACCGCAGTGGCGAGCCGTTGCTGCCGATCGCGGCGGTCGAGCGCGAGACGGGGCTGGGCAAGGACACGCTGCGGGCATGGGAGCGTCGCTACGGCTTTCCGGTGCCCGAGCGCGACGCCGCCGGCGTTCGTGGCTATCCGCGGGCGCTGGTCGATCGCCTGGCCCTGATCCGGCGCGCGCTGCTCGCCGGCGAGCGGCCGGGCCGCCTGCTGACGCTGCTGCCCGATCAGCTCGACGAGGTGCTGTCCGACATCGCCGCGCGCGCGCCGGCGCCGCCGCGCGGCAGCCGGGCAGAGGCCACGCCGATGCTGGACGTCGGCGAAGGCATCGCCGCGCTGCGGGCCGGTGGCGCCGACGCGCTGCGGCACTGGTTGACGTCGGGCCTCGCGCGCACGGGCCTGGCGGCGTTCGTGGTCGACGGCATCGCCCCGCTGACGGCCGCCGTCGGCGAGGCCTGGCTCGACGGCCGCATCGCCGTCTACGAGGAACACCTGTACAGCGAGGCCGTGCAGGCGGTGCTGCGCAGCGCGCTGCTGCCGTTCCAGGCAGGGCTGGAGGCGCGCGGCCCGCGCATCCTGCTGACCACCGTGCCCGGCGAGGCGCACGGGCTGGGGCTGCTGATGGCCGAGGCGCTGATGACGCTGGAGGCTTGCCGCTGCCTCGCGCTGGGGCCGCAGACGCCGCTCGCCGACATCGTGGCGGCCGCGGGCGCGCACCGGATCGACGTGGTGGCGCTCAGCTTCTCCGAGAGCCTGCCGCCGGCGCAGGCCCTGCCCGCGCTGACCGAACTGCGCGCCCGCCTGCCCGCGCACGTGGCCATCTGGGCCGGCGGCAGCCTGCCCGCCCTGCTTGGCCTGCGGGTTGCCGGCATCCGGGTGGTCAGCCGGCTCTCGGGGATCGGCGAAGCCGTGGCCGAATGGCGCCGGGATTGCAACCCGGCTGCCGATTGACCGCATTTTTCTCGGGGGCGACCCGGCTCTTTCCCGAGACTTCTTCGGCATCGTCGGGCTTTTGTCGCACTATCCGGGCCCACTGCCGACTAAAATCAAGCCAGGAGACTCACGCCAGCATGCTGTACCCCGAACTGTTCAAGCAACTCGAAGCCGTCCGCTGGGACATGGACAAGGACATCCCCTGGGATTCCTTCGACGCGTCCAAGCTGACCGACGAGCAGGCCACCACCATCAAGATGAACGCCATCACGGAGTGGTCCGCGCTGCCCGCCACCGAGATGTTCCTGCGCGACAACCGCGACGACAGCGACTTCTGCGCCTTCATGAGCGTCTGGTTCTTCGAGGAGCAGAAGCACTCGCTGGTGCTGATGGAATACCTGCGGCGCTTCCGCCCCGAGCTGGTGCCGACCGAAGAGGAGCTGCACGCGGTGCGCTTCGAGTTCGACCCCGCGCCCGCGCTCGAGACGCTGATGCTGCACTTCTGCGGCGAGATCCGCCTGAACCACTGGTACCGCCGCGCGGCGCAGTGGCACACCGAGCCCGTCATCAAGCACATCTACGAGACGCTCGCCCGCGACGAGGCCCGCCACGGCGGCGCCTACCTGCGCTACATGAAGAAGGCGCTCGCGCGCTTCGGCAACGAGGCCAAGGCCGCGTTCACGAAGGTGGGCGTGCTGATGGCCAGCGCGCGCCGCACCGCCCAGGCGCTGCACCCGACCAACCTGCACGTCAACGCCAACCTGTTCCCGCGCGACACCATCCAGAGCCGCGTGCCCGACCCGAACTGGCTGGAAGGCTGGCTGGACAAGCAGATCCAGTTCGACGCCGTGTGGGAGAACAAGGTCGTCGAGCGCATCCTCCACAACATGAGCCTGCTGCTGGAGCGCAGCTTCGTGTCGGTGCAGGAGCTCAATCGCTACCGCAAGGAAGTGACCGCGCTGGTCGCCGCGCGCGTCGCTCAGCCGGGCGCGCCGGATCCGCAGGCGGCCTGAGGCCGCTGCGCGGCTCGCACCCTCGACGCCCGGCTCCGCCGGGCGTTTTTGCTTGCCGCGGCGGCGAGACGGGATTCACGCCGGAGCGCCAACACGCTCACGTGGTGTGCGCGTCGCCGCGACGCCGGCTCGGGGCGACGCGCCGACGCCGTCGCCGCCTTGGCAAGCGGGGGTTTGTCCCGGGGCGTCCGCGGCCCGGCTATCGAGGATTGGCTCGCCACCGGAACCTATAATCGCGCGGCTTTTACCTGACGGCCGAGCACGCGTGAAAACAGGTCCGCGTCCTCGGTGCATGAACTTCCCGCAGCCCGTGCCTTGAGGAATCCATGAGCGAAGAGCAGCACTACGAAGAAGCAGAACACGAGAGCGGCATCAAGACGCCGCGGCAGCTGGTCACCCTGGTGGCCGCCGCCTTCATCGTTCCCGTGCTGGTGATCATCATGCTCACGCAGTTCGTGGCGCTCGACAACAAGAAGTCCCCCGGCACCGACGCGCTCGCCGCCTCCGCCGTCGCCGCCCGCATCGCGCCGGTGGCCAGCGATGCGGTGTTCGACGCCAACGCCGTCGTCGTCCCCAAGACGGGCCAGCAGGTCTTCGAGGCCCAGTGCACCACCTGCCACACCGCCGGCCTGCTCGGCGCGCCGAAGTTCGGCGACGCGGCGGCCTGGGGCCCGCGCGTGGCCAAGGGCTACGACGCACTGCTGCAGTCGGCGCTCAAGGGCAAGGGCAACATGCCCGCGCAGGGCGGTGGCGACTTCACCGACTTCGAGATCGGACGCGCCGTCGTCTACATGGCCAACCACGGCGGCGGCAAGCTCGCCGAGCCGGCGGCCCCGGCGGCACCTGCCGCCTCGGGCCCGGCCTCCGGCGCCGCGCCGGCGGCGTCCGCTGCCGCCCCGGCCGCATCGGCCGCGGCGTCGGCCGCTTCGATGTAGACCGGCCGAAGCCGTAGGAAAGCCGCCGCGGGCGGCTTTTTTCATGGGCGGCGCCGGCTTTCAGGGCGCCGCGTGCGCGCCCGCGGGCTCGCGGGGCGGATGGCCGTCCCACTGCGCCGCCGGGCTCAGGCAGAAGCCGAAGCGGGCGGGCATCGCCGCGAATTCCAGCGGCTGCGGCGACCACAGGCCGGCCTCGATGGCGTCGGCGGCGGCCTCCATGTCCTGCGTGTGCACGAGGCCGAAGCCGGCGTCGGTGGCGAGGAACAGCCGCCCGCGCTCATCGACCCAGGCCGACTCCACCGCGACGGCCTCGCCGCCCGCGTGCGAGCGCACGTCGGGCGCGGTGCCGGCCCGCGCGGCCAGGCGCCACACGTGCGGCGCCGCCTCGAGCTCGACGTAGACGCGCTGCGGCCCGTTCTGGAAGTACCAGGCGCCCTCGCGGGTACCTTCGTAGTTGCGCTCGATGAACTCGCGCAGCTGGCGGTGCTCGATGCGGCTGCCCTTGGACTGCGGGAACGGCCCGGCGTGCTGCGTGCGGTCGTCGCGCATGTACCAGTCGCCGCGCGCGTCCAGCGCCAGCCAGCCGGTGCAGGCGGGCACGTTGGGCCATTTCTTCAGCGCGGCACGCACCATGTCGTCCATGCGGGCTCTCCTGTCGTTCGAGGGGCGCTGCGCAGGGCGCGCGCTCGCGTCACCGATTGTGGCTCTTGAGCCAGCCGAACACCGAGGTCGGCATCGACAGCGCGTTGCCCGGCGGGAGCCGGCCCGACGCGAAGCCGACGTGGCCACCGTGCCGGGGCTGCCACAGCGTGACGTGCGACCCGACCTCCGACTGCTTGGGCAGCGAGTCGCCCGGCACGAACGGGTCGTTCAGCGCGTTGAGCACGAGTGCCGGGATGCGGATGTCGCTCAGGCGCGGCTTGGCCGAGGCGCGCGTCCAGTAGTCGTCGGTGTCGCGGAAGCCGTGCAGCGGCGCCGTGAACACGTTGTCGAACTCGTAGAGGTCGCGCGCGGCGCGCAGGCGGCGCTCGTCGAACAGGCCCGGGTGCTGGCGCAGCTTGGCCAGGGCCTTGGGCTTCATCGTGCTCAGGAACATGCGCGTGTACGTGAAGCGCCCGAAGCCGCGGCCGATCGCGCGGCCGCCGGCGGCCATGTCGATCGGCGAGCACACGGCGGCCACGGCGGCGGCCGTGCGGCCGGCGCTCGTCCCCGATTCCTCCGCCCAGCGCAGCAGCATGTTGCCGCCCAGCGAGATGCCCACGGCCAGCACCGGCCCGCCGCGGCGATCGCTCATGCGCTTGAGGATCCAGTCGACCTCCTCGTAGTCGCCCGAATGGTAGGCGCGCGGCGCGAGGTTGAGTTCGCCGGAACAGCCGCGGAAATGCGGGACGGCGTACGACCAGCCCTGGTCGCGCGCCAGGCAGGCGAAGGCCTTGGCATAGCCGCTCTTGGACGAGCCCTCGAGGCCGTGGAACAGCACCAGTGTCGGCCGCGTCGCGAGATCGGCGTCGGAGCCGGGCGGGTCGACGAGGAAGTCGACGTCGATGAAATCCTGGTCCGGCGTCGTCCATCGCTCGCGTCGGAAGCGCGGCGCCTCGCCGACGGTCGCGCGGGCGAACAGCGACGGCAGGATGGTCTGCAGGTGCCCGCCCGGCAGCCACCAGGGAGCGCGGTGCGGAAACGAGTTCACGGGGGACATGACGGCAGCCATCGCGAAGATCTCATGAAGAGTATGCGTCGGCCGTCAAGCAATCGACATGCCTAGATCGAATGGCGCGGACGCGGCTCGTTGCTCGCTCAGTGCAGCACCGACGGCGCCGTCTCCCCGATCTCCGGCAGCTCGTCGGGCGCGCCGGGGCTCGCATGGTGGGCCACCATGCGCCAGCCCTGGCCCGTCTTCACGTAGACGTTGGTGGCGACGATCCAGCCCGTGCGCGGGCCGTCGGCGGTGATGACGTCGATGCGTTCGAGCACGCTGTGCACGGCGCAGCCCATCGCCTGGACGGCCTTGACGTGCTCGGGATGGACCGCGAGCTGGCCGCCCGCGAAGATGGCCTCGAACGCCGCGCGCACGGCCTGCGGCCCGACCACGCGGGCGCCGCCCGGGTGCACGCACACCACGTCCTCGTCGTCGGCCCAGACGGCCATCACGCGGTCGAGGTCGCCGTCGCGCAGCGCGTCGTAGAACTGGGCTTCGGCGTCCTCGGGCGAGGCGTGCAGCGCGACCGCGCGGGCCTTCAGGTTGGGCATCTGGCGTCCGGTGGTTCAGTTGAAGACGACGGTCTTGCGGCCGTTGCGCAGCACGCGGTGCTCCACGTGCCAGCGCACGGCGCGGGCGAGGACGACGCATTCGACGTCGCGCCCGATCGCGGTGATGTCCTCGGGCGTGAGGGTGTGGTCGACGCGCTCGACGTCCTGCTCGATGATCGGCCCCTCGTCGAGGTCGGCCGTCACGTAGTGGGCCGTCGCGCCGATCAGCTTGACGCCGCGCTCGTGCGCCTGCCAGTACGGCTTGGCGCCCTTGAAGCTGGGCAGGAAGCTGTGGTGGATGTTGATGGCGCGGTTCTCGAGCACCCCGCACAGCTCGGGCGACAGGATCTGCATGTAGCGCGCCAGCACGACGAGGTCGACGGCTTCCTTCTCGACGATGGCCTGCACCGCCTGCTCCTGCTCGCGCTTGGCCGCCGGTGTGGCGCCGGGGGCGAGCGGCAGGTGGTGGAACGGCAGGCCGTAGCTGGCGGCCAGGTCGGCGAAGGTCGTGTGATTGGAGACGATGGCCGGGATGTCGATGTCCAGCTGGCCGCTGCGCCAGCGGAACAGCAGGTCGTTCAGGCAATGCCCGTGCTGGCTGACCATCAGCATCACGCGCGGTCGACGCGCCAGCGCGTGCAGCTGCGAATCCATCTCGAACTGCTGCGTCACGTTGGACAGCATGCGATCCAGCGTTCCGACATCGGCCAGCTGCGGCGGTGCCTCGAAGTGCACGCGCATGAAGAACCGGCCCGTCGCGCCGTCGCCGGCGAGGTCGCCGAACTGCTGCGAATCGATGATGTTGCAACCGGCCTGGAACAGCAGGCCCGACACCGCGTGCACGATGCCCTTGGTGTCCGGGCACGACAGCCGGAGGATGAATTCGCGCTCGCGGGAAGGAGAAGCCTGCATGGCCCGCATTGTAAGGAGGCCCTGTTGCTGTCGGGCACGCGAGTTGCCAAACCGTCCTTCGTCGAAGCACCCATCCGCCCCAGCCTCCGCCGCCGACGATGCCCCTCCTCCGCCCGCACCTGGCCCGCGCCGCCGGCTCCGCTTCGCTCGCGATGCTCGCCGCGTGCAGCACGCTGCCCACCATCGCGCCGGAGTCCGCGCAGGCCGCGGGCGTCGAAAACGTGCGCATCGACGGCCCGCACGGGCCGCTGTCGGACGACGCGCGCAAGCGGGTGCTGGCGCGCCTGCAGGCCGCGGGCGAGGACACCGACATCTTCGAGCGCCACCTCGCGTTCGAGCAGGAGATCACGGGCGCGCCGCTGTCCGCCGGCAACCGGGTGACGCTGCTGCAGGACGGCCCGTCCACCTACCAGGCGCTGTACGCCGCGATGGCGGGCGCGAGGAACTCCATCGACATGGAGAGCTACATCATCGAGGACGACGAAGTCGGCCGCCGCTTCGCGCAGGAGCTGAAGGCGGCGCGTGCGCGCGGCGTGGTCGTCAACCTGGTGTACGACAGCGTCGGCTGCCTGCACACGCCCAAGGCCTACTTCGACGACCTGGCCGCGGCCGGCGTGAACGTGCTGCAGTTCAACCCGATCGATCCGACGAAGGCGCGCGCCGGCTGGGAGGTCAACCAGCGCGACCATCGCAAGCTGACGATCATCGACGGCCGCACGGCCTTCGTCGGCGGCATCAACATCAGCAGCGTCTACTCGGGCGGCTCGTTCAGCCAGAAGTCCAAGGAGCAGCCGGGCCACGGCCAGAAGGTGCCGTGGCGCGACACCGACCTGCAGATCGACGGCCCGGTCGTCGGCGACTTCCAGCACCTGTTCATGGACACCTGGACGCGCCAGAAGGGCCAGCCCGTCGCGCCGGCCGACTACTACCCGCAGATCACCCGCCAGGGCGACGCCGTCGTGCGCGCGATCGGCGGCACGCCGGCCGAGCCGTACAGCCAGATCTATGCGACGCTGGTGTCGGCGATCCGCAGCGCCTCGACGTCGATCCTGCTGGCCAACGCCTACTTCGACCCCGACCCGCAACTGCTGGGCGCACTCGAGGACGCGGCGCGCCGCGGCGTCGACGTGCAGCTGCTGCTGCCGAGCGTCAGCGACACCTGGGTCGTGACCGCCGCGGGCCGGCGCCACTACGGCGAGCTGCTGGAGGCCGGCGTGAAGATCCACGAACGCCAGGGCGCGCTGCTGCATTCCAAGACGACGCTGGTCGACGGCGTGTGGAGCGCCGTCGGCTCGACCAACCTCGACCGCCGCAGCTTCCTGCACAACGACGAGATCGACGCCATCGTGTTGAGCGCGGCCTTCGGCGACCGCATGCGCGCGGCGTTCCAGGAAGACCTCAGGCAATCGACGCCGCTGACGCTGGAACAGTGGCGGCATCGCGGGCTCTGGGCGCGGCTGCAGGAAATGTCCGTGGGGATGTGGGAATATTGGCTATGACCTTCGAACCCCCTCGCACGGCCGCGCGCCGCCACGCGGCGAACCGCATCCTCAGGCCGACGCTCGCGCTGTGTGCCGTGCTCGCACTGGCGGACGCTGCACATGCGCAGGACGCGGCCGCGCTGCACGCCAAGTTCGATTCGCTGCAGGACCGCCTCGCGCACAACGCCTACGGCCGGCCGCTGGTGCTGCAGTCCACGCAGACGGGCGACCACCTCGAGGGCGAGGTCTACGCGCGCGTCGACCAGCCCTACGCGGCGTTGCAGAAGGGGCTCAAGGGCACGGACAACTGGTGCGGCATCCTGATCCTGCACCTGAACGTGAAGATGTGCCACGCCCAGCCGGCCGGGCTCGACATGGCGCTCGGCCGCAAGTACGACCAGCCGGTCGACGACGCCTACAAGCTGCACTTCGACTACCAGTCCGTGGCCGACGGTCCCGACTACCTGCGCGCCGAGCTGACCTCGGCCGACGGCCCGCTGGGCACCAAGGACTACCGCATCGCCGTGGAGGCCGCGCCGCTGGACGCCGGCCACGCGATGCTGCACATGAGCTACGCCTACGGCTTCGGCTTCACCGCGCGCGTGGCGATGAACACCTACCTGTCGACGGTGGGAGCCCAGAAGGTGGGCTTCAGCGTCACGGGCAAGGACGCCGACGGCCAGCCCGAGTACGTCGGCGGCGTGCGCGGGCTGGTGGAGCGCAACACGATGCGCTACTACCTCGCGATCGACGACTACGTCGCCGCGCCGGCCCCGTCGCAGCTCGAGCAGCGCCTGAACACGTGGTTCGATGCCACCGAGCGCTATCCGCGGCAGCTGCACGAGATGGACAAGCCCGACTATCTCGCGATGAAGCGCATCGAGGCCAGGCGCTGAACCCGGCGACGGCGGTTCGGCGCAGCACGTGCAGGCGCGACCCGGGTCGCGTTCGCGGCGTGGCAGCCGGGCGCGGCCAGCCACGCGGTGCGCATGGGAAGCGCGTCACGCAGGGAACGCCCGCTCTCGTCCAAGCGCGAAGGGTGCACGCCCGTGCATCGGGACAAAATGGCGCGATGGATCGACGAAAGCCCTTCTGCCCATGGCGCGCGCCCCGCGCCGCCGCCGCATGACCATCGCTGCCTACCTGCGCGAGATCGGGCGCGGCAAGGATGGCGCGCGTTCGCTCGCTCGCGAGCAGGCCGCCGACCTCATGGGGCGCCTGCTGGACGGCCAGGTGGGCGACGTCGAGACCGGCGCCTTCGCGATCGCCATGCGCATCAAGGGCGAGACGCCGGAAGAGCTCGCCGGCTTCATGGACGCGGTGGCGCCGCGCCTGCTGCCGCTGCCCGAGCCGCCCGTGTCGGGCGCCGTGGTGCTGCCGTCGTACAACGGCGCGCGCAAGCTGCCCAACCTCGTGCCGCTGCTGGCAATGTCGCTCTCGCTGGAGGGCCTGCCCGTGCTCGTGCACGGCCTGGAGGAAGATCCCGGGCGCGTCACCACCGCGGCCGTGTTCGACGCCCTGGGCCTGCCTGCCGTACGCGACGCCGCCGGCGTGGCGGCGCGCTGGGCCGCCGGCGCACCGGCCTTCATCGCGACCGACGACCTGCACCCGTCGCTCGCGCGCCTGCTCGCGCTGCGCCGTGTGATCGGCCTGCGCAACCCGGCGCACTCGCTGGCCAAGCTGCTGCCGGCGCTCGGCCCGCGTCGCAACGCCGTGCGCGTCGTCAACCACACGCATCCCGAGTACGCGGTCAGCCTGGGCGAGTTCCTGGCGCGCACCCACGCCACCGCGCTGCTGATGCGCGGCACCGAGGGCGAGCCCGTGGCCGACGCGCGGCGGTGCCCGAAGCTCACCGCCTTCCTCGACGGCGTCGAACAGCCCGGGCTGTCGGTGCCCGCGCAGGGCGGCTCGCTGCAGTCGGTGCCCGAGCTCCCGCCGGCGATCGACGCCGCGACGACGGCGCGCTACGTGCGGGACGTGCTGGCCGGCGCGAAGCCGCTGCCCACGCCCATCGCCACGCAGGTGATGGCACTGCGTGCGCTGGCGGACGCGGGTCGCGCGTGACGCGCGGGCGTGGGCCTCGACGCCTTCCGGCCCCGGGCGCTTCGGCATCCGCTCGTGCCGGGCGTCGCCGTTGCTGACGGTCCGTCGGCCGCAATGACGGCTGGCGCCGCGCCGGCGGCGTCTCGTCGCAAGCCGGTTGGCGGGTGGGTCGCGGACTCCGATAGTTCACCCATCGGAACACGAAACGCGGTTCCGAACCAACCAACCCCGGAGCCCGCCATGACCAAGACCACCGCCCAAGCCGCCGCCTTCGCCCTGTCCGCCCTCATGACCTTCGGCGTCGTCGCCGGCATGAACGGCATCGCCACGAAGCAGTACGCGGCCGCCGAGCGCGTGGTCCAGGTCGCGGCCGACGCGACGCAGGTCGCCACGCTGCAACGCGTGGTCGTCGTCGCGCACCGCGCCGCCTGACCCCCTCCTCCCGCTCCTTCGAGCCCCGCTTCGGCGGGGCTTTTTTCATTTCCGCGCGCCCGGCGATCAGGCCGCCGGCAGGCTGAAGCGGAAGGTCGAGCCCACGCCCAGCGCGCTCTGCACGGTGATGCGGCCGCCCATCAGCTGCGCGAGCGACTGCGACAGCGCCAGGCCCAGGCCGGCGCCGGAGATGCCCGAGGCCTCGCGCCCGAGGCGGTTGAAGGGCTGGAACAGGCGGGCGCGGTCGGCGGGACCGATGCCGTGGCCGGTGTCCTCGACCTCGATGTGCCACTCGTCGTCGGCCGCGCGGGCGCGCAGCATCACGTGGCCGCCCGGGCGGTTGTACTTGACGGCGTTGCTGAGCAGGTTGGTGATCACCTGGCGCAACCGCGTGGGATCGGCGCGCACGACGGCCCGGGCATGCGGCAGGGAGGCGCCGGCGTCGGGATCCTCGACCTCGACCGTGACGCGCGCGCCGTCGGCCTGCGTGCGGCACCAGGCGGCGCAGGACTCGAACAGCGGCGCGAGCGGCACGTCCTGCAGGTGGATCGGCAGATGCGCGGCCTCGGCGAGCGACAGGTCGAGCAGGTCACCGATCATCGCGAGCAGGTGGTCGCCGGCCTCGTGGATCATGCCCACCTGCTGGCGTTGCGCAGGCATCGCGGCGAGGGCCGGATCGGTGGCCAGCAACTGCGCGAAGCCCATCACGGCGTTCAGCGGCGTGCGCAGCTCGTGGCTGATGCGCGAGAGGAACAGCGTCTTGGCGCTGCTGGCGGCCTCGGCGGCGAGGCGGTCGGCCTGCGCCTGTTCCAGCTCGCGCAGCAGCGTGGCGTCGGTCTGGGTGCCGAACATGCGCGTCGGGCGGCCGGCGCGATCCCATTCGACGATGCGGCCGCGCTCCTCGATCCAGCGCCACTGGCCGTCGGCCGCCTTGGCGCGGTAGACGACGCGGTACAGCGGCTCGTCGCCGCGCACGTGGGCCTCGAAGGCCTGGTCGATCAGCGCGTGGTCGTCCGGGTGCACGATGCGATCCCAGTCGGCCTGCGTGTGGCCCAGCGTGTTCATCGGGTAGCCGAGGATGAGCTCGCCCTCGTCGATGTCGCCCAGCACGTCGGTGGTCAGGTCCCACTCCCAGACGTAGGTGCCGGCCTCGTGCATCGCCGTGCGCTGCAGCGCGAGCGAGCCGGGCAGCGCGTGGCCGGCGTGTTCGACCAGGCCCGCCAGCAGCGCGGCGGCGGTGTCGCGCACGGGTTGCAGGCGCTCGCCCCACTCGTCGTTCGAGAGGCCGGCGGGCGTGTGCAGGCGCAGCTCGCCGATGACGGTGCCGGAATGGCTGCACGGCCAGGCATCGGGGATGGCGCCGTCGGCGGACGGCGCGGGGCGCGGCCGCGCCGCCTGCGCGTGGATCGGCGGCATCGACAGGTCGCCGCCGGGCGGCTGCGGCCACAGCCAGCAGGCCTCGCCGGTCAGCGAGGCGAGGGCGCGCACCAGCGTGGCCAGCGCGTGCGCGTGGTCGTTGCGGCGGGCGTAGTCCAGCAGCGCGGCATAGGCGAGCGCGCGCGTCTGGTCGAGGGAGGGCGGCGCCGCGCCGGCCGACGCGGTGTCGGCGGCGGACGCCGGCACGGGCATGCCGGCGCGCAGGCTCAGTGGCCGGCGGCGATCTTCACGCCGGCGGCCAGCTGGTAGGTCGTGCCGCAGTACGGGCAGCGGCCGCGGCCGTCATGGCTCAGGTCGATGAAGACCTTCGGATGGCTGCTCCACAGCGGCATCTTCGGGTTCGGGCAGAAGACGACACCGGGGCCCTGCAGGTCGCTGGCGGTGACTTCGACGACGGACGACGATTTTTCGGTCATTGCTTTCTCGGATTCGGGAGGGATATCTTGATCAGACCGCGGTCAGCCACTCGGCGTACTTCGGATTGCGACCGTTGACGATGTCGAAGAACGCCGCCTGGATCTTCTCGGTGATCGGGCCGCGCGAGCCCTTGCCGAGCTCGATGCGGTCGAGTTCGCGGATGGGCGTCACTTCGGCGGCGGTGCCGGTGAAGAAGGCCTCGTCGGCGATGTAGACCTCGTCGCGCGTGATGCGCTTTTCCACCAGCTTGAGCCCCAGGTCCTGGCAGATCGCGAAGATGGTGTTGCGCGTGATGCCGTTGAGCGCGCCGGCCGACAGGTCGGGCGTGTAGACGACGCCGTTCTTGATGAGGAAGATGTTCTCGCCCGCGCCCTCGGAGACGAAGCCGGACGCGTCGAGCAGCAGTGCCTCGTCGTAGCCGTCGTCCACGGCCTCCATGTTGGCCAGGATCGAGTTCGAGTAGTTCGACACCGCCTTGGCCTGCGTCATCGTGATGTTGACGTGGTGGCGCGTGTAGCTGGACGTCTTCACGCGGATGCCGCGCTTGAGGCCTTCCTCGCCGAGGTAGGCGCCCCAGGCCCAGGCCGCGACCATCAGGTGGATCTTGTTGCCCTTGGGGCTGACGCCCAGCTTCTCGGAGCCGATCCACGTGAGCGGGCGCAGGTAGCAGCTCTCGAGCTTGTTCTCGCGCACGACGGTGCGCTGTGCGTCCATCACCTCTTGCGGCGTGAAGGGGATCTTCATGCGCAGGATCTTGGCCGAGTTGAACAGGCGCTCGGTGTGTTCGCGCAGGCGGAAGATGGCGGTGGCGCCGCTGGCGGTCTTGTAGGCGCGCACGCCCTCGAAGGCGCCGCAGCCGTAATGCAGCGTGTGCGTGAGGACGTGGATCTTGGCGTCGCGCCAGTCGACGAGCTCGCCGTCCATCCAGATCTTGCCGTCGCGATCGTCCATGCCCATGGGAATGCCTCGAAAGAATGGGAAAACCCGAATTCTAGGGCCCTGGGCGCCGGCCGGCGAGCGGGCGGCGGCCGCCAATGCGCCATCCGGCAGAATTCGCAGCCGTATGCCGTCCACGCCGCCGCCCGCCAACGTCCAGCTCGATCACGCGAGCCATCGCGCCGCCGGCATGCTGCCGCTGCGCCTGCTGGCGCACGACGTCGACCTGGCGCTCAATGTCGGAGCGCTGTTCCGCATCGCCGACGCACTGGGGGTCGAGCACCTGCATCTGACCGGCACCTCGCCGCGGCCGCCCGATCCGAAGATCCGCCGCAGTGCGCGCTCGGCTGAGCGGCACGTCGCGTGGTCCCACGCAGCCGACCCGCTGGCCGTCGTCGCGCAGCTGAAGGCGCAGGGCTGGCGCGTCGTGGCGCTGGAGCTGAGCACGGGCAGCGTCGAGCTGGGGGCGTTCGACGCCGCGCCCGGCGAGCGCATCTGCCTCGTGCTGGGCACCGAGAGCGCGGGCGTGAGCCAGGCACTGCTCGACGCGGCGCAGGCCACCGTGCACATCCCGATGCGCGGGCACAACTCGTCGATGAACGTGGCGACGGCGTGCGCGATCGCGGCGTACGAGATCGGGCGGCGGATCGCGGGCTCTTAGGGCGGGCCGGCCGAAGGCGCCACGCGCCGCCTTGCGGGCGTGCCGGAGACGCGCCGTGGCGCGCGGCGTGCATGGGTCCTTGCGCGCGTGGAGGAACGGCGGGCGACGACTTCGGCCGACCCGCCCGCCACCGCCCTGCCGGTCATGCCGTACGGGCGTTGGCGGCGGTGCGGCCCATGAAGCCGGTGGCCAGGGCGTCGGCCCAGTCGCCGCGGCCGTTGGCCTCGGCGCGGGCGGCGGCGGCCTGCCAGTCGTAGGGCGTCGAGCGCAGCTGCACGTGCCACGCGCCGCGGCGATTGCGCTCCAGCAGCGCCCAGCGCGCGTCCGGCGAGCCGGTCTCGACGACATGCGCGTACGGATGATCGTCCTCGTAGGCCTGCAGGCCGACGCTGCCCGGGTTGACCACCAGCGGGCCGCCGGGCACCGCCATCGCGCGTGGCACGTGCGTGTGGCCGCACAGCAGCAGCGCCGACGACAGGCCGGCGCGCGTGTCGCCGGACGGGTGCTCGCCGGCGCGCGCGGCCAGCTCCACCGCCGTGGCCGCGCGCATGCCGCGCTGGCCGTCGATGCCGAAGCCGGGGGTCACCGTCTCCATGAAATAGACGAGGTCGCTGGCCGGCGTGCCGTGGCACAGCAGCACGTCGTCGGCGAGCCAGTGCGTGGCGGGCAGCGCGGCCAGCCAGGCGCGTTCGTCCGCGCCCAGCGCGCGCGCCGCGTACGCGTCGGACGCGCCCATGCGCGAGACGTCGGGCGCGAGCGCCTGGCGCTCGTGGTTGCCGGCGATCGTGCGCCAGCGCCCGGACTCGGCCGCCGTGCGTGCCATCAGCCACTGCACCGTCTCGCGTGGCCACAGCGGCCCGGATGCGATGTCGCCGAGGTTGACCACCAGCGCCGGCGCGGCGCGCTCGATCTCGGCCCACACGGCCTCGAGGGCGGGCAGGTTGCCATGGATGTCGGAGACGGCGGCGATGCGGAAGGTCTGCACGGTCGAGCTCGGGGCACCGGGATGCGGCGGACTTCGCAGCGTAGCATCGCCGGCCCGATCGCTGGCGATCCCGGGGCCGCGGCAACCGGTTGGCGCGCGACGCGTGATCCCGACCGCATCCGCGCGCGTTCGTCGGCCGGATCCGTCGATTGGTCCTCGCAGGGGATGGCGGCGCGGGCCAGGATCGCTACGATGGCCAACGCGACCATGGCGCCCGCCCCGATCGGCCGTCGCCCCGGCCCGACCAACCCACTGGAGACCGAATGCCCGTCCTCGATACCCACATCCGTGTCGCCGCCTGGCTGCACATCGTCCAAGGCGCTCTCGCCGTGTGCGTGATCGCGTTCCTCGGGATGATCTTCGGCTTCGCCGGCGCGGCCGCCGGCGCGTCGGTGCATGGCCGCGACGCGAGCATCATGGCATGGGTGGCCAGTTTCGGCGTGGCGCTGTTCGCCTTCATCCTCGCCTTCCCCCTGCTGGAGATCGTCGGCGGCGTGATGCTGCTGGGCGGGCGCACCGCCGGGCGCGTCATCACCCTCATCTTCAGCGTGCTGGGCCTGATGAACATCCCCATCGGCACCGCGATCGGCATCTACTCGCTGTGGGCCCTGCTGCGGGAGGCGCCGGCGGCGCCTGTCGATGCGGTGGTGGTGCAAGCGGGCATGCGCTCGACCTGACGGCGGCAGGTGGCCCCCGGGCCGGGCCCAGCAGGCGGGGCGATCAGAGCCCGCGCAAGACCTCGATCGCTTCCTCGATCCGCTCCACCGCGTGGATCGTCAGCCCCTCGATCGGCTTGCGGGGCGCGTTGGCCTTGGGAACGATGGCCACCGAGAAGCCCAGCTTGGCGGCCTCCTTCAGCCGGTCCTGGCCGCGTGGCGCGGGCCGCACCTCGCCGGCCAGGCCGACCTCGCCGAACGCCAGGAAGCCGCGCGGCAGCGCGCGGTTGCGGATCGAGCTCTGGATGGCCAGCAGCACTGCCAGGTCGGCCGCCGGCTCGCTGATGCGCACGCCGCCGACCGCGTTGACGAAGACGTCCTGGTCGCCGGTGGACACGCCCGCGTGCCGGTGCAGCACCGCCAGCAGCATCGCCAGGCGGTCGCGTTCCAGGCCGACGGACAGGCGCCGCGGGCTGGGGCCGCTGGCGTCGACCAGCGCCTGGATCTCGACCAGCATCGGCCGCGTGCCCTCGAGCGTGACCAGCACGCAGCTGCCCGGCACCGGCTCGCCGTGCGTCGACAGGAAGATGGCGCTCGGATTGGCCACGCCCTTCAGTCCGCGCTCGGTCATCGCGAACACGCCGATCTCGTTGACCGCGCCGAAGCGGTTCTTGAAGGCGCGCACCAGGCGGAAGCTGGAGTGCGTGTCGCCCTCGAAGTACAGCACCGTGTCGACGATGTGCTCCAGCACGCGCGGGCCCGCCAGGCTGCCGTCCTTGGTGACGTGGCCCACCAGCACGATCGTGGTGCCGCCGGCCTTGGCCGTGCGGGTGAGCTGCGCGGAGCATTCGCGCACCTGTGCCACCGAGCCGGGCGCCGACGTGAGCTGTTCGGAATACAGCGTCTGGATGGAGTCGATGACGCAGAACGCCGGCTGCTCGGACTCGATCGTGGCGAGGATGCGCTCGAGGTTGATCTCGGCCAGCACGCGCACCTGCGTGCCCGGGAGATCGAGCCGGCGCGAGCGCAGCGCCACCTGGGCGCTGGATTCCTCGCCGGTGACGTACAGCGCCTTCATCCGCGTGGCCAGCGCATCGACCGCCTGCAGCAGCAGGGTGCTCTTGCCGATGCCCGGGTCGCCGCCGATCAGCACCACGCCGCCCGCCACGATGCCGCCGCCCAGCACGCGGTCCAGCTCCTCGATGCCGGTGGGCGTGCGGGCGACGTCGGTGGCGTCGATGTCGGCCAGCGTGGCCACGGGCTGGCTCTTCGCGAGCGCCTGGAAACGGTTCTTCGGGGGCCCGCCCGACGGTTCGGCGACGCCTTCCTCCAGCGTGTTCCAGGCCGAGCAGTGCGGACAACGGCCCAGCCACTTGGGATTCGTGCCGCCGCAGGCGGAGCAGGTGAAGACGGTCTTGGGAGCGGCCATGCGCCCATTGTGACATCACTGTTCAAATCCACAGGGCGGAAAATCCGGCGAATACGGCATGGGACGCCCCGCGCGACCGCGCGCGGCTGGCGCGGCACGCCGGCGGCGCTGTACGGGGGCCGTAGACTGACCGCATGACCGCCGCTCCCATCGACCCGAAAGCCGCCTTCGCCGACGCCGCCGCGATCGCGTCCTACGCCGATCGCACGCGCCGCCTGGTGCCCGGCTGGGACGACCTGCAGAAGATGGTCACGCTGCTGGTGGCCGAGCGGGTGCCGGGCGACGCGCGAATCCTGGTGGTGGGCGCGGGCGGCGGGGCGGAGCTCGATGCGCTGGCGCGCTCGCACGCGGGCTGGCGTTTTGTCGGCGTCGACCCGTCGGCGCCGATGCTGGACCTGGCGCGCGCCGTGCTGGGCCCGCGCGCCGATCGCGTCGCGTTCCACGAGGGCTACGTCGCCACCGCGTCGGCGGGGCCGTTCGACGCCGCCACCTGCCTGCTGACGATGCACTTCGTGCCGCACGCCGAGCGCCTGGCGACGTTGCGCGAGATCCACCGGCGGATGAAGCCCGGCGCGCCGTTCGTGATGGCGCACATGAGCTTTGCCCAGGCACCCGGCGAGCGCGACGCATGGCTAGGGCGCTACGCCGCGTTCGCGATCGCCTCGGGCGTCGACCCGGACGCCGCGCGCCGCGCGGCCGCGGCCATCGGCGCGAACCTGCCGCTCGTGGCGCCGGAGGACGAGGAGGCGCTGCTCGCGCAAGCCGGTTTCGGCGGCACGCGGCTGTTCTACGCCGGGCTCGCCTTCCGCGGCTGGGTCGCGACCGCCTGAGCGCCGCCGTCGGCGAGCGATGACGACGCCATGCGCCGTTAGGATGACGCCATGACCGACCTCACGCTGCGCCACGCCACCCTCGACGACCTCGACCAGCTCGCCCCGCTGTTCGATGCCTACCGCCGCTTCTACGAGCAGCCGGGCGACGTCGCGCGCGCCGGCGCCTTCCTGCACGAGCGCATGGAGCGCGGCGAGTCGACGATCCTCGTCGCCGCGGTGCAAGGCCAGCTGCTGGGCTTCTGCCAGCTGTACCCGACGTGGTGCTCGGTGGCGGCGGCGCGCGTGTTCATTCTGTCCGACCTGTTCGTCGACCCGGACGCGCGCCGGGGCGGCGTCGGCCGCGCGCTGATGCGGGCCGCGCGCGAGTTCGGCCGCCGGGCGGGCGCGGCCCGGCTCGACCTGCAGACGGCGCACACCAACGCGAAGGCGCAGGCGCTGTACGAATCGGAGGGGTGGACGCAGGACGAGGTCTACCGCACCTACAACCTGGCGCTGGACAGCGCGGCCTGAAGCCCGCGCGGCATGCACGCCCTCCGACATTCGTTCATCATGTCGGGCCATCCCCGAAAGCCGCCATGAGCCTCGCCACCTGGATCACCTTCTTCCTCGCCTGCTGGGCGATCAGCCTGTCGCCGGGCCCCGGCGCGATCGCCGCGATGACGGCCGGGCTCAACCAGGGCTTCCGCCGCGGCTACTTCACGGTGCTGGGCCTGGTGCTTGGCATCTGGACGCAGATGATCATCGTGGTCATCGGCCTGGGCGCGATCATCAAGGCTTCGGAGACGGCGTTCACCACGATGAAGTTCCTCGGCGCGGCCTACCTGATCTGGGTCGGCATCTCGCAATGGCGCGCCAGCGACAAGCCGATGGTCGCCGCGTCGACCGACGCGCCGGCGCTCACCCGCAAGCAGCTCGTGATCCGCGGCTGGATGATCAACGCGACCAACCCCAAGGGCACGATCTTCATGCTCGCGGTGGTGCCGAACTTCGTCGACCTGGCGCATCCGCTGCTGCCGCAGTACCTGATCATCATGATGTCGCTGTCGTTCACCGACCTCGTCGTGATGGCCGGGTACGTGGCGCTCGCCGCGAAGGTGCTGCACGCGCTGCGCGAGCCGCACCACCTGCGCGTGATGAACCGCGTCTTCGGCGGCCTGTTCGTCGTCGCCGGCTCGCTGCTGGCGACTTTCCGCCGGGCGGCTTGACCATCGTGGCGTGCAGCGCGGAGGTTGTTTCATGAACACCGGCACCCTCGTCATCCTCACCGGCGCGTCGCGCGGGCTGGGCCAGGGCATCGCCGCCCAGTACCTCGCCCAGGGCGCGTTCGTGCTCGGGCTGGCGCGCCACCACGCCACCGAGCTCAAGGCCGGCGACACGCTGGAGCAGTGGCCGATCGACCTGGCCGACCCGCTGCCCGTCGCGGCGCGGCTGGCGGCGTGGCTGGCCGAGTTCGAGGCGCGCGCCGGCGGCGAGCCGCCCGCCAAGGTGCGCCTGATCCACAACGCGGCGATGATCAGCGAGCCCGGCGACATCGCCGGCAGCGATCCGGCCGACCTGGCGCGGAGCCTGCGCATCGGGCTGGAGGCGCCGATCGCCTTGACGGCCGCGTTCCTGCGCGCCACGGCGCACTGGTCGGGCACCGACCGCCGCGTGCTGTTCGTGTCGTCCGGCCTCGGCCGGCGCGCGATGGCCGGCAGCGCGGCGTACTGCGCGCAGAAGGCGGGGCTCGACCACTTCGCGCGCGCCCTGGCGCTCGAGGAGGAACGCAGGCCCGGCGGCGCGCGCGTCGCGTCGGTGGCGCCGGGCATCATCGACACCGACATGCAGAAGCAGCTGCGCGGCGCCGACCCGCTGCGCTTCCCGGAACGCGCACGCTTCGACGAGTTCCACCGCAGCGGCGCGCTCGACACCCCGGGCGCCGCCGCCGGCAAGCTGATCGCGCTGCTGGAGCGCGACGACTACGGCGCGAACCCGGTGGCGGACGTCCGCGGCTGATCGAGGCGTGATCGCTCGCGCGGGCGAGGCGTCGGCCCGCGCGCCGAGGGGCCGACCTGCCGGGCAAGCTGCCAACTTTCGCGCCAAGCTGCCGACCTGTCCGTCAAGCGTCGTCCTGCACGTCAGCTGTCATCCTGCGCGCGGTCGCAGGATCCACGCGCACCGAGGCGGCCTCATGGCGGGAGTGGATCCTGCGACCGCGCGCAGGATGACGGCTCGGCAGGATGACCGGCCCGGCCCCCTCAGTCGACCACGCGCACCGGCACGCGCTGCGCCAGCGCGCACATCAGCTCGTAGCCGATGGTGCCGGCCGGCCGGGCCACCTCGTCGATCGGCAGGAGGCTGCTGCCGGGGCCATGGCCCCAGAGCGTCACTTCCGAGCCGAAGCCGGCGCCGGGAACCGGGCCGAGGTCGACGGTGATCATGTCCATCGACACCCGGCCGATGATGCGCGTGCGCACGCCGTCCACCAGCACCGGCGTGCCGGACGGCGCGTGGCGCGGATACCCGTCGGCGTAGCCGCAGGCCACGACGCCGATGCGCAGCGCGGCATCGGCCGTGAAGGCGCTGCCGTAGCCGACGGTGTCGCCGGGCTGCAGCTGCTGCAGCGCGATCACCTTGCTGCGCAGCGTCATCGCCGGACGCAGGTTCCAGTCGGCGATCGTGCGCTCCGGGTAGTCCGGCGCGCAGCCGTAGTTCATGATGCCGGCGCGCACCCAGTCGCCCGCCACGCGCGGCGACTTGGCCAGGCGGTCGGCGCCGTGGCGCAGCGTGGCCGCGCTGTTGGCGAGCGTACGTTCGCCGGCCATGTCAGCGGTGGCGGCCTCGAACACGGCCAGCTGCGCGGCGACGCCGCGGTCGCCGTCGGCGTCCGAGAAGTGCGTCATCAGCGAGATCTCGTCGACCTGCGGCAGCAGCTCCAGCCGCGCGCGGGCGCCGCGGAAGGCGGTGGGCGTGAAGCCGAGGCGGTTCATGCCGCTGTTCAACTTGAGGAAGACCCTGTGCGGGGTGTGGGTCTTGTGCTCGGCGAGCCAGTCGATCTGCTGCTCGCAGTGCACCGCGTGCCACAGGCCCAGCCGCGAGCACAGTTCCAGGTCGCGCTGCTCGAAGCAGCCTTCCAGCATCAGGATCGGGCCGCGCCAGCCGAGGTCGCGGATGCGCCGGGCCTCGTCGAAATCGAGCATCGCGAAGCCGTCGGCGCTGCGCAGGCCCTCAAACGCGCGCTCGATGCCATGCCCGTAGGCATTGGCCTTGACGACCGCCCAGACGCGCGCGTCGGGCGCGCAATCGCGGGCGCGACCGATGTTGTGAGCGAGCGCTTCGGTGTGGATCAGGGCTTCGATGGGACGCGGCATCCGTCGATTCTGCCAGCCGCCGACGCGACGGCAGCGCGCCGTCGGGGACGCCGTAGGGGGACTTTGTCACGTGCCTTCGCCGCCCGTGGAACGTGCGTTCGTCACGAAGGTGACAGGTTGCCGCATGCTATAAAGCCGCTCGCCCTTTGGAGAGATTCCCAGGCGCGGGTCCTCCAGGGTGGTCTCGACGCCGACGATGCCGTACGAATGAAAAGAGGTTTCTACACCATCATGTCGGCGCAGTTCTTCAGCTCGCTGGCCGACAACGCCTTGTTCGTTGCCGCCGTCGAGATGTTGAAAGGCGCCGGCGCGCCGAACTGGCAGAAGACGGCGCTGGTGCCCATGTTCGCGCTGTTCTACGTGGTGCTGGCCCCGTTCCTCGGGGCATTCTCCGACGCGGTACCCAAGGGCCGCGTGATGTTCTATTCGAACGCCATCAAGGTGCTGGCCTGCCTGATGATGCTGTGGGGCAGCCACCCGCTGATCGCATACGCGTTCGTCGGCCTCGGGGCCGCCGCCTACTCGCCGGCCAAGTACGGCATCCTCACCGAGCTGCTGCCGACGTCGCAGCTGGTCAAGGCCAACGGCTGGATCGAAGGGTTGACCATCCTGTCGATCATCGCCGGCGCGGTCCTGGGAGGCCAGCTGATCGGGCCGCGGATCTCGCCGCACCTGCTGGCGGTCCAGATCCCGTTCCTGAACTTCGGCATCCAGACGCCGGCCCAGGCGACGGTCGCCTTCATGGTGGTGCTCTACGTCATCGCCGCGGCCTTCAACCTGCGGATCCCGCGCACCGATACGCCGCTGGAGCCCTTCGGCGGGCGGGCGCTCGAACTGGTGCGCGACTTCAGCCAGTGCAACGCGCGCCTGTGGGACGACAAGCTGGGCCAGATCTCGCTGGCGACGACCACCTTGTTCTGGGGCGTGTCGGGCAACCTGCGCTACCTCGTGCTGGCCTGGGCCGGCGTCGCGCTCGGCTACGACATCCCGCACGCGACGCTCCTGCTGGGGGTGGTCGGCCTCGGGACGGTCGCCGGCGCCGTGCTCGCCGCGCTGACCGTTCGGCTCGTGCACGCGACGCGCGTGATCCTCCTCGGCGCCGCGCTGGGCGGGGCGGTCATCGCCATCAACACGATGCACAACGTCTGGATCGCCGGCTCCTTCCTCGCGGTGCTGGGCGCGATCGGCGGCTTCATGGTCGTGCCGATGAACGCGCTCCTGCAGCACCGTGGCCACAACCTGATGGGCTCGGGCCGCTCGATCGCGGTGCAGAACTTCAACGAGCAGGCCGCCATCCTCGGCCTGGGCGCGTTCTATTCCGCCCTGACGCGCGGCGGGCTGTCGGTGTTCGGCTCGATCGCGATCTTCGGCATCTTCGTCATGTTCGCGAGCTGGCTGATCTGGCGCTGGCACCGGCGCAACTCCGTCGAGCATCGCGAGGAGCTCGAGGGCCTGCTCGCGATCGCGCGCTCCGACTCGCATTGAAGCCATGACGTCGCTCCACCCGCGGCCGCGCTCCGCGGGCCCGGTGCTCGCCCTGCTGGTCAACGCGTTCACGTGGGGCGTGTCCTGGTGGCCGTTCCGCCAGCTGCAGGCGATGGGCCTGCATCCGCTCTGGGCAACGACCCTCATCTACGTGCTGTCGGCGCTGGCCATCCTGGCCTGGCGGCCGTCGGCGCTGCGCCAGTTCCTGCGCCATCCGGCGCTGTGGCTCATCTTCCTCGGGTCGGGCGTCACGAACGCCACCTTCAACTGGTCGGTGAGCATCGGCGACGTGGTGCGCGTGGTGCTGCTGTTCTACCTGATGCCGCTGTGGTCGCTGCTGCTGGCGCGCGTCATCCTCAAGGAACGGCTCACGCCGAGCGCGGTCGTGCGCGTGGCGATGGCGCTGGCCGGCGCGGCGCTGGTGCTGTCGCACGGCGGCACGGCCGAGGGCGGTGGCGGCGGCGCGCACGCCGGACTGCTGCCCGACGTGCTGGCCCTGGTGGGCGGCTTCGCGTTCGCGTTGAACAACGTGATGCTCAAGCGGGAGGCCGCGCAGCCCGAGGAGGGGCGCGCGCTGGCGATGTTCCTGGGCGGGGCGGTGGTAGCCGCGTCGACGGCGGTGGCGCTGTCGGCCGGTGCGTCGGCGGGCGTGCAGTGGCCGGTGGCCTCGGCCAACTGGGTGCTGCCCGCGCTCGGCCTGTCGCTCGCGTTCATGGCCTCCAACCTGTGCCTCCAGTACGGCGCCGCGCGGCTGTCGGCCGCAGCCACGGCGGTGGTGATGCCCTGCGAGGTGCTGTTCGCGGCGCTGACCTCCGTCTGGTGGGGTGGCGCGACGCTGCACGCCAGCGTGCTGGTGGGCGGCGTGCTGATCCTGGCCGCCACGCTGGCCAGCGTGCTCGAAAGGCGCTGACCCCCTGTTGTTTCGCGTTCACGCGCATGCCGCGGCGGCGCGCGCCGATCTACCATCCCGATCCTCACCTTCCAGGAGAGCCCATGGCCGCCAAGACGCTTTACGACTTTTCCGCGAACTCCATCCAGGGCAAGCCGGCCGACTTCGGTTCGCAGCGCGGCAAGGTCTTCCTGATCGTCAACACCGCCAGCAAGTGCGGCTTCACCCCGCAGTTCGCGGGCCTGGAGCAGCTGGCGTCCGACTACAAGGATCGCGGCCTGGTCGTCGTCGGCTTCCCCTGCAACCAGTTCGGCCACCAGGATCCCGGCGCGAACTCCGAGATCGAGAGCTTCTGTCAGCTCAACTACGGCGTCACCTTCCCGATGATGGAGAAGGTGGACGTCAACGGCGCCAAGGCGCATCCGCTGTGGAAGTGGCTGAAGTCCGAGAAGCCCGGCGTGCTGGGCACCGAGGCGATCAAGTGGAACTTCACCAAGTTCCTGGTCGGCAAGGACGGCCACGTCGTCAAGCGCTTCGCGCCCAACGACGAGCCGGACAAGCTGCGCGCGGACATCGAAGCTGCCCTGGCAGCCTGAACCCGCGGCCGCGTCGTCTCGACGCGTGGATCCTGCGACTTCGCGCAGGATGACAAGCACCGATCGCTATGACGCCGCGGCGCGCTCGTCCGGCACGGGCCAGCGCGCAATCTCCAGCGCCCGATAGCGCCGGTGCACCCAGCCGCGCGCGGCCCATTGCGCGAGCCACTCGTTGGCGGTCTGGCGCGAGACGCTGGCGCGCGTGGCCAGTTCCGCCTGCGTCAGCTGCATCGTCCACGGGCCAGGGCCCACAGGCGTCGCGCGGCCCTCGCGGCGCAGGTGCTGCAGTGCCAGGCACAGCCGCTCCTCGGCGCCGCGATGGCGCGCGGCCTCCAGCAGTTTCAGCGTGCCGTCGTAGCGGCGCGCGAACTCGCGCATCAGCGCCCGCGCGAAGCCGGGCACCTCGTCCATCAGCCACGCGTAGGCGGCCGGGCCGATCACCAGCAGCCGCGTGGGCTCCAGCGCGAGCGTCTCGTAGGTGGACGGCAGCCCCGTCACGAACGAGGCCAGCCCGAACGTGCGCCCGGCCTCGACGTTCTCCACCACCGACGTCTGCCCCTGCGCGTTCGAGAAGCGCGCCTCGACGCAGCCCGCCAGCACGCCGAACAGCGCGGGCGTCGCGTCGCCCTGCGCGAACAGCGTGGCGCCGGCCGCGAGCTTGCGCGTTCGCAGGCGCGACTCGGCCAGGGCCCACTGGCCGTCGCGCCAGGCGATGTCGGGAAAGTTGAGGTCGAACAGGGCGCGTGCGTCGAGGGCCATGGCCGGATTGTCGGGCAGCTGACAATTCGGTGGCGGCCGCGGGACTACGCTGGCGGCATCGCCACTGGAGAGGACCGATTCCGATGCGACCCGAGCACGATCCCGCCGTCATTGCCAAGCTGCAAGGGCTGTTCGCCTGGTTCTCCGGCGACGCGCTGCGCGACGATCCGCTGTACCGGGCGCTGGCCGCCGCGGCCGCGCGCAACGCCGACTGGGCCGCGCTGCTCGCGCACGCGCCCGAGAACCAGCGCTGGCCGATGCTGTGGCTGGCCGCGATCCAGGATCGCGTGCTGGCGCTGGCCGAGACCGGCGAGCGGCCCGCGCTGGCCGACTACTACGCCAGCGTCGGCCCCGCGCGCGCGCCCGACGCCGCGCTCGAAGGCCATCTCGGCGAGTTCATCGAGCGCCATCGCGATGCCCTGGCCCATGCGATCGCCACCCGCAGCACGCAGACCAACGAGGTGGGTCGCTGCGTCGTGCTGTGGCCGCTGCTGCAGCGGCTGGCCGAGGCCACGGGACGGCGGCGCATGGCGCTGCTGGACGTCGGCTGCAGCGCGGGCCTGCTGCTGGGCGTCGACCGCTGGCGCTACCGCTATGTCGACGATGCGAGCGGCGCGACGGTCCGCACGAGCCCGCCCGGTCGCGACCCGCTCGCGCCCGAGATCGCGTGTCGCCTGCTCGCGGGCACGTGCACGCGCCTCGTCACGAGCGATGCGGCGCCGGAGATCGTCGCCCGCGCCGGCGTCGACCTGAGCCCGATCGACGTCGACGACCCGGCAGCCGTGCGCTGGCTGCGCGCCTGCCTGTGGCCGCACGACGGCGAGCGCCGCGCGCGCTTCGACGCCGCCATCGCCGTGGCCCGCACGCAGCACTGGCCGTTGCGCGCGACGAGCGACGTCGTGGCGGCCGTCCAGGCCTGGCTCGACGAGGTGCCGGCCGGCGTCATGCCGGTCATCGCCAACGTCTGGGTGCTGTCGTACTTCGACGCGCCGCTGCTGCGCCGCTACGCCGACAGCCTGCTGGCCCACGTGGCCGGGCGCGGCGCCGCCTGGATCTGCGGCGACGACCCGACGCTGGCGCGCACCTGGTGGCCCGACAAGCCTGAGCGCGGGGCCGACAAGCGTCCCAACGCGACCGCCTGGACCGTGGCGCGTCCCGACGGCCGCGGCGGCGTCGCGTGGGAGCAGCCCGCCACGTCGCATGCCCATGGTCGCTGGATGATTTGCGAAGGGTGAGCCGCGGTCGATCCTCGATAATCGCCAGACCGTCCCTCCAACCGAGCCTCCGCCCATGTTTGAGCACATCGAGCCCTTCGCCGGCGATCCGATCCTGTCCCTGAACGAGGATTTCCAGAAGGATCCGCGCGCGAACAAGATCAACCTGTCGATCGGCATCTACTTCGACGACGAGGGCCGCATCCCCGTGCTCGACTGCGTGCGCAAGGCCGAAGCCCTGCTGCTGGACAAGGGCGGCGCCAAGCCCTACCTGCCCATCGAGGGCAACGCCGATTTCCGCCGCGGCGTGCAGACGCTGCTGTTCGGCGCCGGCTCCCGGGCCGTCGCGGAAGGCCGCGTGGTCTCGCTGCAGACCGTGGGCTCCAGCAGCGCGCTCAAGGTCGGCGCCGACTTCATCAAGCGCTGGTTCCCCGGCTCCGGCGTATGGGTCAGCGACCCGACCTGGGACAACCACCGCTCGATGTTCGAGGGCGCGGGCATCAAGGTCTCCACCTATCCGTACTACGACGCGGCCACCGGCGGCCTGAAGTTCGACGCCATGCTCGCGGCCATCTCCGACCTGCCCGCGCGCAGCGTCGTGCTGCTGCACGCGTGCTGCCACAACCCGACCGGCGTCGACCTCACGCAGGCCCAGTGGCAGGCGCTGATCCCGGTGCTGAAGCAGCGCCAGCTGCTGCCCTTCCTGGACATCGCCTACCAGGGCTACGGCGACGGCATCGAGGAGGACGCGTTCGCGATCCGCGCGCTCGCCGACGCTGGCGTGCCGTTCTTCTGCGCCAACTCGTTCTCCAAGAGCATGAGCCTGTACGGCGAACGCGCCGGCGGGCTGAGCGTGTGCGCGCCGAGCGCGCAGGAAGCGCAGCTCGCGCTGGGCCAGCTCAAGGCGACGGTGCGCCGCAACTACTCGAGCCCGTCGATCCACGCCGGCGGCGTCGTCGCCACCGTGCTGGACACGCCGGCGCTGCACGAGTCCTGGGTCAGCGACGTCAACGCGATGCGCACCCGCATCAAGGCGATGCGCAGGACGCTGCACGACGTCCTCGTCGCCAAGGTGCCCGGCCGCGATTTCAGCTACTTCCTGACCCAGCGCGGCATGTTCAGCTACACGGGCCTGTCGGCCGCCCAGGTCGACCGCCTGCGCGAGGAGTTCGGCGTGTACCTGATCCGCTCGGGCCGCATGTGCGTGGCCGGGCTGAACACGCGCAATGTCGAGGCGACGGCCAACGCGATGGCGGCGGTGCTCTGACGTGCGGACGCGGCCACGGACGGCATCGCGGCCGGCCGTCGGCGAACCGATGGCGTGTCATCCTGCGCGCAGTCGCAGGATCCACCGCTCCCCGCCTGGGCACCGCCTCGGAGCGCATCCGTGGATCCTGCGACTTCGCGCAGGATGACCGGTTGACGGGTTCGTCATCCTGCGTACAGCGAAGCGGCGTCGCAGGATGACGTGGTGGCCCTGTTGTCGCGGATCGACGCCGGCTGCTAGTGCCGGACCATCGGCTGCCTCGCCGCCGCCTCCACCAGCAGCCCGCGCAACCAGCGGTGCGCGGGGTCGTCGTCCTTGCGCAGGTGCCACATCATCTCGACGTTGACCGCGCCGAGCGTCAACGGCAGCGGCTTCTGCACCAGGCGGTGTTCCGCACCGGTGGCCGGCAGGAACTGGCGCGGCAGGACGGTCAGCAGGTCGGAGCGCGCGACGACGCTGCCTGCGGTGGCGAACTGGTTGACGGTCAGCACGATGCGGCGCTGGCGGCCCAGCGTCGCGAGCGCCTCGTCGACGAAGCCGTGGGCGCGGCCCGAGAAGGTCACCAGCAGGTGGTGCGCGTCGACGAAGGTGTCGAGCGTGAGCTCCTGGCCAGCCAGCGGGTGGTCGCGCCGCATCACGCAGACGTATTCGGTCGCGTAGAGCTGGCGATGGTGCAGGGTGGCGTCGCCGCCCTGCGCGACGATGGCGGCGATCGCGTTCGGGAAGTAGCCGACGGCCAGGTCCGCGTCGGCCTCCTCGACCAGCCGGCGCGGGTCGCGCGTGGTCAGCGGGAGCGTGCGGATGTTGGCCAGCGCGCGCTGGCCCTCGATGGCCGAGACCAGGGCCGGTAGCAGCATCGCGGCGGTGGCGTCGGCCATCGCGATGCTGAAGGTCGCGGGGTCACGGGCCGGGTCGAAGTCGGGCGGCGACAGGGCGCCCTGCAGCTGCGCCAGCGCGGCGCGCACCTGCGGCCACAGCAGCTCCGCGCGCGCCGTCGGGCGCATGCCGTGGGCCGTGCGGTGGAGCAGTTCCTCGCCCACCGCCACATGTAACCGCTTCAGCGCGTGGCTGGCCGCCGGCTGCGTCATCGCCAGGCGCTCGGCGGCGCGCGTGAGGCTGCCTTCGGCCATCACCGCGTCGAAGACGCGCAGCAGGTTGAGGTCCAGCGTGCGGAAGTTCACGAAGAATGACTGGGCAGCCAGATATGAGCGGCAAGCATATCTTGAATGCCCAACATTCATTGGCGTATCACCGGGAAAACCCCTACAGTCACTTCCATCGCACCTCACCAGGGTGCTCTTGCAGGGAAACACCATGACCGCCATCACTTCCGGTACCTACGGCCAACAACCGATCTTCACGGGCGCGATCCGCCAGCTGGTCGCCGGCCTGTTCTCGTCCTCGTCGCGCCGCGCCGCCAAGCCGGCCGCCGCCACCGTGCGTCCGGCGCTGGTCGCCAGCGCCCACCGCGTGCGCATCCGCGAAGCCAACGACGTGCGCGAGCTCGCCCGCAGCGTCGAGATGCATTCGCCGGGCTTCGCCGCCGACCTGTATGCCGCCGCGTCGCGCCACGAAGGCTACGACGACTGAGCTGTCGCTCCTGCTCGACGCCGGCTCGACATGAGCCGACGCGCCGGGAGGCGATCGCCTTGCGCCACCAGGGAGTGGGCGCCGTCGTCGCTCAGCGCTTTTCCACGATCGTGGGCACCAGTCGCAGCGCGGTGCGGACCTTGTCCGCCGCGCTCCTGGCCTCGTCCCGCGACGTGTAGGGCCCCGCCTGCAGCTTGTTGAGGCCGCGGTCGCTGAAGACCGCCAGCAGCGGGGCCAGCCAGGGCTGCTCGTCGATGAGCTTGCGCTGGAACTCGAGCGCGCCGTCGCGCTGCCTGAAAGCCCCCAGCTGCAGCCACCAGCCGATGCCGGCGGTGGTGTCGGCGCGGGCGTGCTCGTCGGGCTTGTCCGTCTTGTCGGGGCTCGCGCTCGCGAGCACGGGGCCCGCGACCACCGTCTCGCTGACCGACGTCACCGAGCCCGGCGCGGGGGCTGTCGAGTCTGCCGCCGCCGCCGCGCCGAGATCGACGCCAGGGGTCGTCGCTGGTGCTTGCGGTGTGGGCGGCGTGCCCACGTCCGCTCCCGGCCGCACCGTCCCGGCGGCCGTCGCCATGACGTCGCCGGCAGTCGGCGGCAGCGCATTCGCCACGGCGGGCGCCGGCGCGGCGTCCGCGCGCGGGCGCGTCACGCCCGGGCGCGCGGGCACGGGCCGGTCGAGGTCGCCCACCGCGACCGCCGTCGGGGCCTCGCCCGGCGCGGCCTTGCGCAGTGCGGCGCCGGTGCGGATGTCGTCCGCGGTGATGCGCGTCACCTCCACCGGCGTCACGCCCCCCAGCACCCCCAGCTTCAGCGCGGCGGTGTACGACAGGTCGATCACGCGGCCCGGAGAGAACGGCCCGCGGTCGTTCACGCGCACGATCACTTCCTTGCCGTTGGCCGGGTTGCGGACGCGCGCATAGCTCGGGATGGGCAGCGTCTTGTGCGCGGCCGTCATCGCATACATGTTGTAGGCCTCGCCGCTGGCGGTGCGCCGGCCGTGGAACTTCTTGCCGTACCACGAGGCCAGGCCCTTCTCCGTGAGCGCGCGGTCGTCGGTCAGCGGCGTGTACGTCTTGCCGCCGATCTCGTAGGGCTTGTTGGGGCCGCCGTTGCGGATGGCCTCGACCTGCGGCACGGCGTCGGGCACCGCCTCGAGGTTGGCCGGCGGGTGGGCCTCGGGCCCGTCGCGCCCGGCGTTGCCCGGCGGCAGGCGCGAGACGTTGCCGGGGCCCGGCGCCGGCGGCGTCGTCTGGCAGGCCGCCAGCACCGCGAGCAGCAGTGCCGACGCGGCGGCGCGCAGCGCTTGTCGCACCGAGATCCTGGTTAGCAGCGGGGAAGGTGGTTCACGATCCGGCATTCGGCGAGTCTGGTGGCCCGGGGCGGGCATGGCGCCCGGCGCGTGGGCCGGCGCAAGGGGAGCTTACACCGAGGCCGTCCCGCGCCAAGACCGATGCCGCCCGCCGGGACGATGTGTTTCAATCCCTTGCACCCGGTCGCACGACCCGAGGCGGCGCGCACGGCGCGCCGCGCCACCCGCCTGGAGGATCTCACGCATGGCTCCCAAGCCTCGCCGTCGCGCGGCCTGTCTGGTCGCGGCCGCGGCCATCGCCGCCGGCCTGCCCGCCCTGGCTGCGGTCGTCCCGCCCGGCACCGTGCTCGCCGCGAGGCAGGAGCTGGTGCGCAACAACGGCGCCGAGCCGGAGTCGCTCGATCCGCAGCTGATCGAGTCGACCAATGCCTTCAACATCCTGATCGACCTGTTCGAGGGGCTGACCGCGCTCGACAACCACTCGAAGGTGGTGCCCGGCGCCGCCGAATCGTGGACGCAGGCCGACCCGACGACGTGGGTGTTCAAGCTGCGCAGGAACGCGACATGGTCGAACGGCGAGCCGGTGACGGCGCAGGACTTCGTCTATGGCTGGCGGCGGCTCGTCGATCCGAGGAACGGCGCGGCCCTCGCGTCGTCGCTGGGCTCCCACATCCTCAACGGCGTCGCGATCACGCAGGGCAGGATGCCCGTGGCGGCGCTGGGCGTCCGTGCCGTCGACGCGGGCACCGTCGAGGTGAAGACGCCCGGGCCGCTGCCTTTCCTGCCCTACATCCTCTCCTTCGTGCAGTTCTCGCCGGCCCCGCGGGCCGTCATCGAGAAGTACGGCCGCGACTGGACCAAGCCGGGCAACCTGGTGGGCAACGGCGCCTTCGTGCTCCAGGAGTGGCGGGTCAACGGCAAGGTGGTGGTGGACAAGAACCCGAGGTACTGGGACGCGGCCAACGTGGTGCTCGCGCGCTCCACCTTCCTGCCGGTGGAGGACACCAACGCCGACCTGAAGCTGTACCAGTCGGGCGAGGAGGACATGATCTTCCGCACGCCGCCGGGCGCATACGAGGCGCTGAAGGCGCAGTACCCGAAGGAGATGCACAACAGCACGCAGATCGCGCTTCGCTTCCATGCGATGAACAACACGGACCCGCTGCTCAAGGACGTGCGTGTTCGCAAGGCGTTGTCGATGGTGATCGACCGCGAGATTCTCGCCGGCAAGGTCACGGCGGACGGGCAGCTCCCGGTCTACGGCCTCGTTCTCAAGGGCAGCGAGGGCGTCGACCCGGTGCGCTACGACTGGGCCGACTGGCCGATGGACAAGCGCGTGGCCGAGGCGCGCAGGCTGCTGGCCGAGGCCGGCGTCAAGCCCGGCACGCGATTGAAGTTCGCCTACAACACGAGCGACTATCACAAGAGGATGGCGCTGTTCACTGCCGCCGAGTGGAAGACCAAGCTCGGGCTCGACACCGAGCTGGAGGCGATGGAATACAAGGTGCTGATCCATCGGCGCGCGACCGCCGACTACCAGGTCGCGCGCCACGCGTGGATCCCCGGATTCGCCGACATCCTGGGCATCCTGCAGCTGGTCCAGTGCGGCAACGACGCCAACGACAACAAGAGCTGCAGCAAGGCGGCCGACGAGCTGATCCGCCAGGCCGGCGCGCAGGTGGACGCGGCCAGGCGCCGTGCACTGCTGACGCAGGCCGTGCGCCTCGAGATGGAGGACTACCCGATGATCCCGCTGCTGCAGATGTCGCTGCCGCGGCTGGTCAAGCCATGGGTGGGCGGCTACGACGACGGCAACGACCAGGACGCCTTCCGCAGCAAGGATTTCTACATCGTCAAGCACTGATCCTCCTCGGAAACTGCCTAGGCCGGCGCGCGAGGGCCACCCCTATACTCTGCACGCGACCTCACCCAGGTCGCGCACGGAGTCTTCTGGAATGAACACGCGCTACAAGCCGTCTCTCGCTCGAGCCCTCGCCGTCCTCGTGGCGGCCGCCTCCGTTGCCGCCGTCCAGGCTGCCGTCATCCCGCCTGGCACCGTCCTCGCTGCCAGGCAGGAGCTGGTGCGCAACACCGGCGCCGAGCCGGAATCGCTCGATCCCGCCTACATCGAATCGGTGAACGCGGCCGAGATCGACCGCGACCTGTTCGAGGGCCTGACCTCCAGCGACCACCACAGCAACGTGGTGCCCGGCGTCGCCGAGTCGTGGAAGCAGGTCGACCCGACGACCTGGGTGTTCAAGCTGCGCAAGAACGCGACGTGGTCGAACGGCACGCCGGTGACCGCGGAAGACTTCGTCTACTCGTGGCGCCGCTTCCTCGACCCGAAGACGGCGGCCAAGATCGCAACGACCTATGCCGTCTACCTCGCCAACGGCATGGAGGTCGTCAACGGCAAGAAGCCGGTCACCGCGCTGGGCGTGCGCGCCATCGATGCGCAGACGCTGGAGGTGAAGACCGCCGGGCCGGTGCCGTTCCTGCCGGCCGTCGTCGCGGTGGCGCAGTACGGACCGCAGCCCAGGGCGATCGTCGAGAAGTTCGGCAAGGACTGGACGAAGCCGGGCAACATCGTCAGCAACGGCGCGTACGTGCTCAAGGACTGGCAGGTCAACAGCAAGGTCGTCGTCGAGAAGAACCCCGGCTACTGGGACGTCGCCAACGTGCAGCTCACGCGCGTGACCTTCCTGTGCGTGGAGGACGGCAACGCCGACCTGAAGCTGTACCAGTCCGGCGAGGAGGACTACATGTCGCAGATCTCGCCCGGGGCCTACAACGCGCTCAAGGCGCAGTACCCGAGAGAGATGCACAACGGTGCGCTGCTGGGCATCCGCTTCTATGCGCTGAACAACGACGATCCGCTGCTCAAGGACGTGCGCGTGCGCAAGGCGCTGTCGATGGTGATCGACCGCCAGATCCTGTCGGAGAAGGTGACGGCCGACGGCCAGGCGCCGTTGTACGGCCTGGCGGTCAAGGGCCTGGCCGCGATCCAGCAGACGCGCTACGACTGGGCCGACTGGCCCATGGACAAGCGCGTCGCGGAAGCGAAGAAGCTGCTGGCCGAGGCCGGCGTCAAGCCCGGCACGCACCTGAAGTTCACCTACAACAACAGCGACTATCACAAGAAGATGGCGATCTTCGCCGCCTCCGAGTGGAAGACCAAGCTGGGCCTCGAGACCGACATGGACAGCCTCGAGTTCAAGGTGCTGATCCGCAAGCGCCACGACGGCGACTACCAGATCGCGCGCCACGGCTGGGTGGTCACGTTCAATGACGCCACGCTGTTCCTCGCGCTGGTGCAGTGCGGCTCCGAGGTCAACGACCAGCGCAGTTGCAACAGGAAGGCCGACGAGCTGGTCGCGCAGGGCAATGCCGCCACCGATCCGGCCACGCGCGAGGCCCTGCTGACCCAGGCCGCCAAGCTCGCGATGGACGACTACCCGCTGATCCCGCTGCTGCAGTACTCGATCCCGCGGCTGATCAAGCCCTGGGTCGGCGGCTACGACGATGCGAACGGCATGGATCGCTTCCGCAGCAAGGATTTCTACATCATCAAGCATTGAGACGCAGGCGCTGACATGTGGTCCTACGTCGTCCGCCGCCTGCTGGTGACCATTCCCACGGTGCTCGCCGTGGTCACGCTGTGCTACGTGCTGCTGCACCTGACCCCCGGCGGACCGTTCGATTCGGAGCGCAAGGTGTCCGATGCGGTGCTGGCCAACCTGCAGGCCAAGTACCACCTCGACCTGCCGCTGTGGAAGCAGTACCTGTACTACCTGGGCGACCTGCTGCACGGCGACCTGGGCGCGTCGTTCCGCTACGCCGACTGGTCGGTCAACGACCTCGTCGCGCGCGCGCTGCCGGTGTCGCTGGCCATCGGCGGCACCGCGATGGTGGTGGCCGTCGTGCTCGGCGCCGCGCTGGGCATCGCCGCGGCGCTGCGCCAGAACAGCGTCGTCGACGTCGGCGTCATGCTGCTGGCCAACATCGGCAGCGTGCTGCCGTCGTTCGTGCTCGGGCCGGTGCTGGTGCTCGTGTTCGCGATCCTGCTGCCCTGGCTGCCCTCGGGCGGCTGGGACGACTTCGCGCCGCGCTACATGATCCTGCCGATCGCGCTGCTCACGCTGATCAACGTCGCCACCATCGGCCGCATCATGCGCGGCAGCCTGATCGAGGTCCTCGGCTCCAACTTCATCCGCACCGCGCGCGCCAAGGGCCTGCCGACGCGCATCGTCGTGATGCGGCACGCGTTGCGGCCGGCGCTGCTGCCGGTGGTGTCGGTCATCGGGCCGCTGGCGATCTCGTCGATCACGTCGGCCATCGTCACCGAGTCGTGGTTCTCGATCCCCGGGCTGGGCAAGCTGATCGTCAACGGGGCCTCCGACCGCGACTACACGCTGGTGCTGGGGCTCGTGGTGCTGGTCACGGTGCTGGCCGTGCTGCTCAACCTGCTGGTCGACCTCGCGTACGCGTGGCTCGACCCCAAGATCCGCTACTGAGATGAGTGCCGTCCTCACGCCCGCCGACACGGCGCCCGCCGGCCGCAGCCCCTGGCGCGACGCCCGAGTGCGCTTCATGCGCCATCGCGCCGCGGTCGCCAGCGTCGTCATCCTGGCGCTGATCGCGCTGGCCTGCGTGTTCGGGCCGATGGTCCTGCCCAACGCGTTCGACTCGGTCGACTGGAACCTGATGAGCGCGCCGCCCACGCGCGCCGGCTGGCATCTGTTCGGCACCGACGAACTCGGGCGCGACCTGCTGGTGCGCACGCTGATCGGCGGGCGCGTCTCGCTGCTGGTGGGACTGCTGGCCACGCTGGTCTCGGTCACCATCGGCGTGGTCTGGGGGGCGGTGGCCGGCTTCGCCGGCGGGCGCGTGGACAGCGTGATGATGCGCATCGTCGACATGGCCTACGCCGTGCCCTACCTGCTCATCGCCATCCTCGTGGTGACCGTGTTCGGGCGCGACATCCTGCTGGTGGTGGCCGCCATCGCGGCGTTCTCGTGGCTGGACATGGCGCGCGTCGTGCGCGGCCAGACGCTGTCGATCAAGTCGCGCGAGTTCGTCGAGGCGGCGCGCGCGATCGGCGTGCCCACGTGGCGCATCATCTTCCAGCACGTGGTACCGAACCTGATGGGCGTGGTCGTCATCTACACGTCGATCGTGGTGCCGGGCGTGATCCTGAGCGAATCGGTGCTGTCGTTCCTGGGCCTGGGCGTGCAGGAGCCGATGACCAGCTGGGGCGTGCTGATCCACGACGGCGCCGCCGTGATGGGCGCCACGCCGTGGATGATCCTGTTCCCTGCCGCGGCGCTGTCGATCACGCTGTACTGCGCCAACTTCATCGGTGACGGGCTGCGCGACGCGCTCGATCCGAAGGACCGCTGAGATCATGAGCGACGCGACCCACACGCCCGTGCTGGAGGTGCGCGACCTGTGCGTGCGCTTCGCGACCAACGACGGCCCCGTCTACGCCGTCAACGACGTCGGCTTCGAGCTGGGCCGCGGCCAGACGCTGGGCATTGTCGGCGAATCGGGCTCGGGCAAGTCGCAGACGATGCTCGCGATGATGGGCCTGCTGGCCCGCAACGGCACAGCCACCGGCCAGGTGCTGCACCACGGCCGCAACCTCCTGGGCCTGCCGGCCGCCGAGTTGAACGCGGTGCGCGGCGACCGCGTCGCGATGATCTTCCAGGATCCGATGACCTCGCTCAATCCGTACCTGACGGTCGAGCGCCAGATGACCGAGGTGCTGGAGCTTCACCGCGGCCTGGGCCGGCGCGAGGCGCGCGTGCGCGCGATCCGGGCGCTGGACGACGTCAAGATTCCCGACGCGAAGCGTCGCATCGACTTCTACCCGCACGAGTTCTCCGGCGGCATGCGCCAGCGCGTGATGATCGCGATGGCGCTGCTGTGCGAGCCCGAGGTGCTGATCGCCGACGAGCCCACCACCGCGCTCGACGCCACCGTGCAGGCGCAGATCGTGCAGCTGCTGCGCGAGCTGCAGCGCGAGCACGGCACGGCCATCGTGATGATCACGCACGACCTCGGCGTGGTGGCCGGCCTGTGCGACGACGTGCTCGTGATGTACGGCGGCCGCGTGATGGAGCACGCGTCCGCCGACGACATCTTCCATCGCCCTTCGCACCCCTACACGCGCGGCCTGCTCGCGGCGCTGCCACGGCTGGACGCCGGCGCCGAGACGCTGCGCAGCATCCCCGGCAATCCGCCCAACATGAACGCGCTGCCGCCCGGCTGCCCGTTCTCGGCGCGCTGCCGGTTCGTGGAGGAACGCTGCGTGTCGACGCTGCCGATGCTGCAGCACCTGGCCCCCGGGGTGCCCACGCTGCGCGCCTGCCATCGCGCCGTCGCCGACCTCGACGCGATGGAGGCGGCCGATGCCTGAGGCGACGCCGCCGCTGCTGTCCGTGCGCGACCTGCAGGTGCACTTCAAGGTGCGCGACCGCAAGGCCTGGCCGTGGAGGCCCGCCGCCACGCTCAAGGCGGTCGACGGCGTGTCGTTCGACCTGCGCGCCGGCGAGACGCTCGGCATCGTCGGCGAGTCCGGCTGCGGCAAGTCGACGCTGGCGCGCGCCTGCCTGAACCTGATCCCGGCCACCGGCGGCGAGGTCGCCTGGCAGGGCAGGACGCTCCGGCCCGACGACCACGCCGCGTGGCTGGCGGCGCGCCGCGACATCCAGATCATCTTCCAGGACCCGCTCGCGTCGCTGAACCCGCGCATGACGGTGGGGCGCATCATCGGCGAGCCGCTGCGCGTCCACCGGCCGGGGATGAGCGACGAGCAGGTGCAGGCGAAGGTGCGCGCGGTGATGGCCGAGGTCGGCCTGACGCCGCAGCAGATCAACCGCTACCCGCACGAGTTCTCCGGCGGCCAGTGCCAGCGCATCGGCATCGCGCGGGCGCTGATCCTCGAGCCCAAGGTGATCATCTGCGACGAGCCGGTGTCCGCGCTCGACGTGTCCATCCGCGCGCAGATCATCAACCTGCTGCAGGAGCTGCAGCGCCGCAAGGGCCTGGCGCTGATCTTCATCGCGCACGACCTCGCGGTGGTCAAGCACATCAGCGACCGGGTGCTGGTGCTGTACCTGGGCAAGCCGATGGAGATCGCGCTGGGCGACGCGCTGTACGCGCGGCCCGGGCACCCGTACACCGAGGCGCTGCTGTCGGCGGTGCCCGTGCCCGACCCGCGCGTCGAGCGCGGCAAGGTGCTGCAGCTGCTCTCGGGCGACATGCCCTCGCCGATCGCGCCACCCTCGGGCTGCGTGTTCCGCACGCGTTGCCCGAAGGCCATCCCGCGCTGCGCGCAGGAGCTGCCGGCGCTGCGGTCGCTCGATGGCCAGACGGCGGCGGCCTGCCTGCTGGCGGTCGATCGAACGGCCTGACCTGACCAGCCATTGCATCGGACAGGCACACCCTGTCGAATGGGCGGTTTTCACTCGGGAACGCACCCGCAACGTAGGGGGATGCCGCTCGCAGGCGTCGCGCCTATAGTCGATTTCCACATCCGCGCGGGCCGGGAGGGCACGCGCCGCCCGAGGTTTCCGGTCTGGAGAGAGACAGCATGCCCAAGCTTCCGCGCATCCGTTGGACCCTGGCCGCCTGCGGGCTCGCGATCACCGCGACGATCGTGATCGTCACGGCCTGCAGCTCCGGTCCCCGGCCCGGCGAGGTGCTCGACGAGGCGATGCAGGCCGGCCGCAGCGCCGAGTCGTTCGCGCAGGCCGACGAGGACTGGTTCCACGACATGGACAACGGCGTCGCTCTGACGCCCGAGGAGATCAAGGGCCGCAACATGTGGATCGTCTGGAGCGGCGGCAACGACCGCTTCTGGGACGGCCTGACCACCACCACGTTCGGCGCGTTCGACCTGCTCAAGATCGTGTCCTCGCATCCCGACCTGGGCTTCACGCGCGCCAACCGCTGGAACAATCTCGGGCTGGTCAACGAGCCCTGCTTCCAGGCCGCCACGGGCCCCGACCCGAAGCGCTTCGGGCTGTGGCTGGACCAGCGCAGCAGCAGCTGCCCGGCCGACCCGTTCGAGAACGAGGCGAAGTATCCGGGCGTGAAGATCGGCGCGCGCGGCAGCGCGAAGATGCCGGACGGCAGCACCTTGCCCGTCGGTTCGTTCTACGGCTATGCCTCGGGCATCGCCGGCCTGCGCCTGTTCCCGAACCCGAAGTTCGACGAGGCCGCCGCCGCGCGCTGGGATCCGAAGCGCTACTACACCGATCCCGCGTACTACAACGACAAGGATCTCGTGCGGCCGTACCGCGTGGGCATGTCCTGCGGCTTCTGCCACGTCGGGCCCAGCCCCACGCACCCCCCGGCCGATCCGGCAGCACCGCAATGGGCCAACCTCAGTTCATCGGTGGGCGCGCAGTACATGTGGGTCGACCGGCTGTTCATCTTCAACTCCAACAAGCCCGAGGGCCAGCGCAACTTCATGTACCAGCTGGCGCACACGTTCCGCCCGGGCAGCATGGACACGTCGCTGATCTCCACCGACGGCATCAACAACCCGCGCACGATGAACGCGGTCTACGACTTCCCCTCGCGCATGGCCATGGCGGCGCGCATCGGCGACGAGAAGCTCGCCGGCGGCGGCCTCGACAACAAGCAGTTCAACCAGTTCCCCGGCGCACCCGACGCGCTCAAGGGCTTCTTCACGGCGCCCGACGCGGTCAAGACGCCGCATGTGCTCAAGGACGGCGCCGACTCCGTGGGCCTGCTGGGCGCGCTCAACCGCGTCTATCTCAACATCGGCCTGTTCAGCGAGGAATGGCTGCTGCACTTCAACGCGGTCGTCGGCGGCCGGCCCATCACGCCGATCACCATCGCCACCGCGGAGAAGAATTCCGCCTACTGGCGCGCCACCGAGGCCGGCACCTACGACACGGCCCTGTTCTTCCTGAAGGCGGCGCAACCCGATCGACTGAAGGATGCGCCGGGCGGCGCAGACTTCCTCGAGGCCGACGCGGCGCTCGTGTCGCACGGCAAGGACGTCTTCGCCAATACCTGCGCCCGCTGCCATTCCAGCAAGGCGCCGCCGCTGCCCGCGTCGCTCAATCTCGATGCCAAGGCCTGCGCCGGCGCGAACTACCTCGACTGCTTCAAGCGCTACTGGTCGCATACGCAGACCGACGAATACAAGACGGCGATGCGCGCCATCGTCCAGGCGCCCGACTTCCTGCAGGGCAACTACCTGTCCACCGATGCGCGGATCCCCGCGACGCTGCTGCGCACCAACGCCTGCAGCCCGCTCGCCACCAACGCGATCGCCGGCAACATCTGGGACAACTTCTCGTCGCAGAGCTACAAGGCGCTGCCCTCGGTGGGCACCATCACCATCACCAACCCGCTCACCGGCGAGCCCATGCCCTACGCGATGCCGGCGGGCGGCCGCGGCTACACGCGCGTGCCGTCGCTGATCAGCGTGTGGTCGACCGCGCCCTACCTGTTGAACAACAGCGTCGGCACCTTCACGACCGATCCCTCGGTCGCCGGGCGCATGAAGACGTTCGACGCGTCGATCGAGCAGATGCTGTGGCCCGAGAAGCGCCAGCGCGACGCCGTGTTCGGCGACAAGGTGCTCGGCACCATCGACCGCACCTCGCAGCGCAGCCGCATCTTCATCCCGGCCGGCTATCTGCCCAAGGCCCTGCAGCCGCTGCAGGGCCTGCACCGCTTCATCCCGTCGTGGGTCGACACGGGCGGCGACGTCACGCTCGACAAGATCCCCAAGGGCGTGCCGGTGGGGCTGCTGTCCAACATCATCCTGCCGTCGGAGACCGACACCACGCTCAGCGAGGGCCAGCGGCTGGAGAACATCGGCGCACTGGCGCTCGAGCTGCAGGCCGACCTGCTCAAGGCACCGGACGGCGCCACCGACGACCAGCTGATGCAGACGTTCCGCAACCTCGGGCCGCGCCTGCTCAAGCTCAGCAAGTGTCCCGACCTGGTCGTCAATCGCGGCCACTACTTTGGCACCACGCAGTTCAACAGGCAGGACGGCCTGAGCGCCGACGAGAAGGCCTTCGGACATGAACCGGAGCTGACCGACGACGACCGCCGCGCGCTGATCGCCTTCCTGAAGACGTTCTGACGCGCTTCAATCGGGGCATGACAGCCGCAGCGCACGAGCAGGACTGGGACGTCGTCGTCGTCGGCTCCGGCGCCGGTGGCGGGACGCTCGCCGCGCGGCTGGCCGAGGGTGGCCTGCGCGTGTTCCTGCTGGAAGCCGGCGGCGACGCGCCCGCCGAGGCCGTGCCGGGCATGCCCGAGGATCACGACATCCCGGCCTTCCACCCGTTCGCCTCCGAGAACCCGGCGATGCGCTGGGACTTCCGGGTGCGCCACTACGCCGACGCCAGGCAGCAGGCGCGCGACTGGAAGAGCGCCGAAGGCACCGTGCTGTACCCGCGCGCCGCCACGCTGGGCGGCTGCACCGCGCACAACGCGATGATCTTCATGCTGCCGCACGATGCGGACTGGGACGCCATCGCCGCGCTCACCGGCGACGACAGCTGGCGTGCCAAGGCGATGCGGCGCTACGCGAAGCGGGTCGAGAACTGCCGGCATCGTCCGTTCTGGCGCGCCCTGGCGGCGCTCGGCATCGATCCGCTGGGCCACGGCTGGCACGGCTGGCTGCACGTCGAGCGCGCGATGCCGCTCGAGGCGTTCTTCGACTTCGCCATGCTGCGGCTGATCCTCGACACCACCGCCATCGTCACCCTCGGCGTGCGCCGGCCGCTGTCCAACCTGTGGCGCGCACTGCGTGGACGCGGCGACCCGAACGCGCGACGCCTGGGTGGCAAGCCGTTCGAAGGCGCGTGCTACACGCCGCTGTCCACAACCGGGCACCGGCGCATGGGCGCCCGCGAGCGCGTGCTGGCGGTGCGCGAGCGCCATCCCGACCGGCTGCACATCGAGCTCGACGCGCTGGCCACGCGGGTGCTGTTCGACGAGCAGCAGCGCGCCGTCGGCGTCGAGTACCGCAAGGGCCGCCACCTTTACCGCGCGCACGCCCGGCCGCAGGACGAGAGCGAGCTGCGCCAGGTGCGCGCGGCGCGCGAGGTGGTGCTGTGCGGCGGTGCGTTCAACTCCCCGCAGTTGCTGATGCTGTCGGGCGTCGGGCCGGGCGACGAGCTGCGCCGGCACGGCGTCGACGTGCGGGTCGACCTGCCCGGCGTCGGCCGCAACCTGCAGGATCGCTACGAGGTCGCGGTGACCTACCCGATGCCGGAGCGCTGGAGCGGCCTGCGCGGCGCGCACTTCCGGCGCGGCGACGGTCCGTTCCGCGAATGGCAGGAGAACCCGCGCGCCGGCATGTACATCTCCAGCGGCGCCACCATCGGCCTCGTGCAGCGTTTCGACCCCGGACCCGGCGACCCCGACATCTTCGCGATGGCGTTGCCCACCCGCTTCGAGGGCTACTTCCCGGGGTATTCGAAGTGGCTGCAGGAGCACCCCGAGTTCCTCAGCTGGGCCGTGCTCAAGGCCCATACGCGCAACCGCGCCGGCACGGTGCGCCTGCGCTCCGCCGATCCGCGCGACATGCCCGAGATCGACTTCCACTACTTCGCCGCCGCCGATGACCCGGCAGGCGACGACCTGCACGCCGTCGTGGACGCCATCAAGTTCGTGCGCCGCGTGATGGGCCCGATGGTGCGCTCCGGTGCGGCCGGCGCGGAGCACGCGCCCGGCCCGGCGATCGATTCCGACGACGCGCTCGCGCGCTACGTCCGCGACAACGCCTGGGGCCACCACGCTTCGTGCTCCTGCCCGATCGGCCCGCGCGACCAAGGCGGCGTCGTCGACAGCCGCTTCCGCGTGCACGGCACCACGGGGCTGCGCGTGGTCGATGCCTCGGTGTTCCCGCGCATCCCCGGCATCTTCCTCGCGAGCGCCGTCTACATCGTCGCGGAGAAGGCCGCCGACGTGCTGCTCGCCGACGCGCTGACTCCCTAGAACGGCCGCCTCCCGTGCATTGACGCTGGACAGGGCGATGCCCACACTGCCAGTCGACCACCACGCACGGGAGAGACACCATGGCCTACACCGCGACGCAGCTGCTGGAGATGACACAGTCGCAGCTCGACGACCTGTTCCGTGCCAGCCCGCCGGGGCCCATCCCCACCGGCGAAGCGACAGGCACGGCCATCATCGCCCCGGACACGAGGTACTCCGCGCCGATCGCGCAGTTCATCAACCACTTCGCGTGGCAGGGCAAGGTGTTCGACCCGCAGACGAAGACGCTGAAGAACCGCATCAGCGCGCTCGGCTTCGAGGCCATCATCGCCGAGGTCTACACCGGCCCGAGCTGGCTGGACGGCAAGGAGTGCATCGTCCTCGACTACTCGAAGACCTCGATCGTCGCGCACTGGATCCGCGACGAGATCCGCCTCGTGTCGCCGGACTTCTACCTCGGCAAGGTCTACTGGGGCAAGGATCGGCTGATCGACTTCTGCCTGCAGTTCTGAGATCCGGGCGCGAGCCGACGGCATGACCCCGCAGGGCCACTTCATGGTCGTCGCCGAGGTCCGGCCCGGCCACGAGCCGGCGCTGCGCGAGGTGCTCGCGCGGATGAACGCCGGCCCGGGCCGGGCCGATCCGGACAACCGGCTGCTGCCGTTCGCACGCTTCGGCACACTGCACTTCGCGCGCTTCGCGATCCTGACCGACTCGACGCACGTCGACCTGGCTCAATATGGCGCCGAGCCGGAGCCGCTGCCGATCTACCTCGCGTTCCTGGGCGACTGCGACGGCCCCGGCGGCCGGCAACTCGACGAATTCGCGCGCGCGGCGCCCACCGGCCTGCGCGAGGTGTTCGGGCATTGCGTCGGCTGCCCGGCCGATCCTGCGGGGATGGCGGCCTGGCTGCGCTCGCGCGACCTGCCGGTGGCCGCAGCCTACGTCAACTGGATCGGACGCAGCCGGCAGCGCATCCGCGAGGAACGCGCGCTCGCCGAGGCGCTGGCGGCGCGGCTGCGGCAGATGGCGTCGACGCCGCCGGAGCAGTTGCAGTCCGTGCGCCAGCAACTGGTCGACCATGTGGCCGGCGAACGCCGCCAGGGCCGGCTGCCCCTCACCGCCGACCCGCCGACGCCGTTCGGCTGGTGGCTGCGCAACCTGCTGCATGCGATCGCGATTCCCGTCCTCGGCCTGGCCGCGCTGCCCTTGCTGCTGCTGTACGCGCCGATCTTCCTGTGGCAATTGCGCACGCGCGAGCGAAGCGACGCCGAGATCGTGCCGACGCCCGATGCCGCGCACGTCGCGGAACTCGCCACGTTCGAGGATCGCGGCGTCACCAACGCGTTCACGGCGATGGGCAGCGTCAAGCCGGGCGTGTTCCGGCGCACCCTGGTGGTGGTGCTGGTGGCGCTGCTGGACTACGCGGCCCGCCACGTCTACGGCCGCGGCCACCTGACGCGCGTGCAGACGATCCACTTCGCGCGCTGGGTGTTCATCGACGACAGGAAGCGCCTGCTCTTCGCCAGCAACTACGACGGCATCCTGGAGAGCTACATGGACGACTTCATCAACAAGGTCGCCTGGGGCCTGAACCTGGTGTTCAGCAACGGTGCGGGCTATCCGCGCACCAACTGGCTGGTGCAGGGCGGCGCGCGCAACTCGCAGGCGTTCAAGAACTACCTGCGCCGCCACCAGGTGGCCAACTCGGTCTGGTACAAGGCCGACGCCGGCCTGAGCGCGATGGACCTCGCGCGCCACACCCGCATCCGGCAGGGTCTGGAGCGCGCGTCCATGAGCGATCGCGAGATCGAAGACTGGCTGAGGCTGATGTGACCGTCGCCCCCGAATTCCCCGACTTCGCCGACGTGCAGGGCCTGCTGCGCTTCGGCTACAAGCACCACGTCGAAGGCGCCTTCGCGCTGCTGCGCGTGCGCAATCGCGCGGCGGCGCGCGCGTGGCTGGCCACCGCGCCGGTGGGCTCGGCGGAGACGGGTGCGCTGCCGCCCGTCGTGCTGCAGGTCGCGTTCGGCGCCGAGGGTCTGCGCGAGCTGGGCGTGCCGGACGCCGTGCGCGCCGCCTTCGCGCCCGAATTCCTCGCCGGCCTCGGCACCGACGCGAACCGCGCGAGGCGGCTTGGCGACCTCGGCGTCAACGACCCGGCGCGCTGGCAGTGGGGCGGCCCCGGGGTCGAGCAGCTGCCGCACGTGCTGGTGATGGTCTACGCGCTGCCGGGCCGGCTCGAGGCCTGCTGCCGCGAGCTCGAGAGCCACTGGGGCATCGCGTTCGAGCTGATGCGCTGGCTCTCGACGACCGACATGGGCGGCGTCGAGCCCTTCGGCTTCGCCGACGGCCTGAGCCAGCCCCAGATCGACTGGGCGCGCGAGATCCCGCCCGAGGATCACGACCGGCTCGCATACGGCAACCTGTCCTGCCTGGGCGAGTTCCTGCTCGGATACCCCAACGAGTATGGCCGCTACACCGCGCGCCCGCTGCTGGAGCCCGCCGGCGCCGCCGCTCACCTGCCGCGCGCCGAGGACGCGCCCGACCGCGCCGACCTCGGACGCAACGGCAGCTACCTGGTGCTGCGCACGCTGAAGCAGGACGTGCCGGGCTTCTGGCGCTACGTCGATGCGCAGTCCGGCGGCGACGCGGCGCAGCGCAAGCGCCTGGCCGAAGCGATGGTCGGCCGCCGCATGGACGGCCAGCCGCTGCTGCCGCCGGCCGACGGGCCCATCGCGGGCGTGGGCGCGGACGCCGCGTCGCGCGCGAAGAACGGCTTCACGTTCGACGGCGATCCGGCGGGCGTGCACTGCCCGGTGGGCGCGCACATCCGGCGCGCCAACCCGCGCAACGCCGACCTGCCTGCCGGGACGTCGGGACTCGTCTCGCGGGCGATCCGCATGCTGGGGTTCGACGCGGACGTCCTGCATGCCGACGCCGTCGCTTCGGTGCGCTTCCATCGCGTGCTGCGGCGCGGGCGCGAATACGGCGTGCGGATGTCGATGAGCGAGGCGCTGTCGGGCCGCGCGCCGCAGGTCGAGACGGGCCTGCACTTCATGTGCCTGTGCGCCGACCTGGCGCGCCAGTTCGAGTTCGTGCAAGGCGCCTGGATCGCCGGAGCCAAGTTCGCGGCGCTGCCGCACGAGGCCGATCCGCTGCTGGGCAACCGCCTCGCGGCGCCCGACGAGCCGGCCACGGCGCGCTTCACGATGCCGCGCGCGGGCTGTCCCAGCCGCGTGCTGGACGGCATGCCGCCGTTCATCGAGGTGACCGGCGGCGCCTACTTCTTCCTGCCCGGCGTGCGCGCGCTGCGCTGGCTGGCGACGGCCTGACGCGGCCGCGCTACGGCGCGATCGGCGGATCGAAGGTCTCGCTGCCGTCAGGCTCGACGTGCGGCGTCGCGTTCATCTGCTGGCGCAACTGCGACAGCGACTGGTAGATCCGCAGGCGGCCCCGGTTCTGGTTGCCGAGCGGACGGTGCGCCGGCAGGCCGTGCCACGGGTTGATCGACAGGCGGCTGGCGAACGCGAGCTGGGCCTCGCTGTCGAAGCGCTGGGGCGGCAGCTCCAGCGTCGCGGCGACCACGGGCGCGCCGCCCGCGTCGAACCAGCGCACCGAGGCGTGCTCGATGGGCATGCGGCGCGGGTCCGTCTGCACCTGCAGCAGCATCTCGAAGCGCGCGGGGCCTTGCGTGAGCGTGCGCGCCATCGCCTCGCGCAGGTAGTTGTCCGACGGCCGGCCCGGCAGGCCCGGGATGCGGCTGCGCGTGGCGGCCACGGGCCGGAACGCGTACTGCATCGCCTGGCCCTCGCCCAGCAGGTAGGGGACGCAGCTCCAGTACGGCGTCTCCAGCGGGCTGGTCTGCGTGCGCGACCACAGGCCCTGCATCAACGCATCGAGGAAGTGGCCGCCGGGGCCGATGAAGTAGAACAGCGGCAGGCCGCGGCCGATCGCTGCCTGCAGCTTCGCGTTGGCGATCAGGTCGGGCGTGGTGAACACGGGGGTGCTGATGCCGGTGAAGTCCTGCGTGAAGCGCTCGTCGTCCAGGAGCTTCGGGCCGGGCACGCCCATCACCTTGACGCCGATGCTCAGCACGCCGACGTCCTCGATGTCCGGCGGCAGCGCGGGGCCGGGGCCGCCGAAGCGCACCCACGCGGGGTAGCGCGCCGGCTGCGCGAACAGGCCGTGGCGCATGTTCCCGGGCAGGCCGTCGTGGATCACGAGCTCGCCGCGCACGACGCCGTGCGTCTTCGTGTTGCCGCCGCGCTGTGCGGTCCCGGCGGCGTAGTGCGTGCGCAGGTAGATCGACATGTCCGCGATGATGCGGGCCACCAGCGCGTCCTCGCCGGCGATGGGCTTCTCCTGCGCCAGCGCGAGGCCCTCGTCGGGCAGGCGGGCACGGATCAGCGCCTGCACCAGCCGCGTGAGCGGTTCGCGCACGAGGGCGTCGACGAACGGACGGAAGAACGGATCGACGCGGCGTTCGACGCGCATCGCGCCGACGAGGAAATCGTGCAGGGCCTTCAGCGCGGACATGGTCATTTCACCGGCGGCCGCCGCAGCAGGAACCACACGAAGCCGAGGCAGAACGCACCATCGATGGCGGCGGGGATGACGACGACCGGATGCGCGAGGCCCTCCAGCCAGCGCAGCGGCAGCACGATCATGTCGAACAGCTTGGCCACGATGCCGAGCCAGACGATGCCGCGGTTGCGGTCGACGTCGAGCGCGATGATGGCGTAGCCCAGGCCGATCAGCAGCACCGCATAGCCGAAGTCGCCCCAGAAGCGGACGGCTGCGGGGTCGGGCGGGCCGACATAGGCCACCGAGTAGCTCCACGCGGAGGCGAGGAAGATCGGGCCGCCCATGCTGAAGTTGAAGGCGGCGGCCAGGATGAAGAACACTGTCCAACGCAGTCGGGTGTCGTCCATGGCGGCCCTCGCGCGATGCGCTCGCTGTTCACCGCGTGGCGGCGTGCCCGAGTGTAGGGCGACGGCGTCCGCGCGACGCGCCACCCCCCACGTCCGTGCGCCGCGCCGCGTTGACGCCGGCCGGGTGCGGCGGCAATGTCGGGCCGGGCTCCAGGCCTTCGAGAAGGGACGCGGCATGCGATCGATCCGGCGATGCGATTTCGCGGCGTGGCCGCTGGCGGCGCTCGCCGCGGCCGCCGCGTGCGGCTGCGCCGGTGTGGTGGCACCCACCACGCGCACCGCCGTCGACACCAGCCTGGGCACGCTGGCCGAGCCGCAGAACCGCCAGGAGATCGAGAAGATCCTGCGCTCCGACGAGGTCACGCGCGCGACGCGCGGCCTGACGCGCGCCGTGATCGACGAGGCGCTGTCCGGCGGCGATGCCGGCTCCGATGCGCGCCTGACGAAGGCCGCCAACGACTTCGCGCGCGACATCGCCCCCGCCCTCGGCGGCACGCTGGACGACGTGGTGCTGCCGCGCGTGCAGGCCGCCATCGCCGCCAACGTCCGCGCATCGCTCGACCAGCTCCTCGACGAACAGTACCGCCGCCGCATCGCCGGCTTCACGGCCGATGTCGCCGGCCGGACCGTCCAGCGCGTCGCGCCGCAGCTCGAGGCGTCGATCTCGCGCGGCATCACGAGCGCGGTCGAACGCATCCTCCTGCACGACCTGGGGCCGGCCATCGTCAAGGCGCTGCAAGACGGCACGCCCGCGCTCGTGCGCACCACGCGCGCGGTGACCGCAGCGGCCCTGGACGGCGTCAACGACGCGATGTCCGGCCCGTTCGGCGAGATGCTGCACAGGGAGCGCGCCGCCGCGATCGCGCAGCTGCAGGCGGCCGAAGGGCAGCAGCAGCGCGCGCTGCTCGCCGAGGTGGCGCGCCAGGTCGACGAGTCGCGGCGCTGGTTCGAGGCGCTGCTGGTGCTGCTGGGCGTCGTCGTCATCGCGATCGTCGTCACGGCCGCGGTGCTGTGGCACCTGCTGGTCGAGCACCGGCGGCTGCGCGAGCGCCTGGCGTCCTGAGCCGCCGAGCCCGTCCCAGCTGAAGGCGAGCCTGCGCCAGGCCTTCGGATTGCCGCGCCCGCCCAGCGCCGCGGCGAGCCGATGCCACACTTGCCGCGTCCATCCGGCGAGGCTGCTTCCCATGAATCACACCGCTCCATCGCGCGACGCGCTCAGCAAGGTCCCGGCCGTCACGCCGGGCTTCTGGCTCATCAAGATCGCCGCCACCACGCTCGGCGAGACCGCGGGCGACTGGGTCTCCATGTCGCTGAAGCTGGGCTACCTGGTCGGCTCGGCGATCTTCGCCGTGCTGTTCGTCGCCTTCGTCACGGGCCAGGTGAGATCGGGCCGCTTCAATGCCTGGCTTTACTGGCCCACCATCATCGCGACCACGACGCTCGGCACGACGATGGCCGACTTCGCCGATCGCTCGCTGGGGCTGGGCTATCCGGGCGGCGTCGCGATCATCTCGGCGCTGCTGGCGCTGAGCCTGCTGACCTGGCATCGCGTCGAGGGCGACGTGTCGGTGGCCAGCGTCACGCGCCCGCGCACCGAGTGGTTCTACTGGATGACGATCCTGTTCTCGCAGACGCTGGGCACCGCGCTCGGCGACTGGGTGGCCGGGGAGGACGGCGGCGGCCTGGGCCTGGGCTACGAGAACGGCGCGCTCGTCTTCGGGGCGGGCCTGCTGGTCGTTTGCGGCCTCTACCTGTGGACGCGCGCCTCGCGCACGCTGCTGTTCTGGGCCGCCTTCATCCTGACCCGCCCGCTGGGCGCAACCCTCGGCGACCTCCTCGACAAGCCCGTCGCCGACGGCGGCCTGAACGTGAGCCGCCTGTGGGCGTCGCTGATCCTCGTCGCGTTCATCGCGGTGTGCGTCGCGTTGATCCCGCAGCGGGCGGCGAGGGCGAGCGATGCCGTGTGAGCGGGGCCACGAAGCGCGAAGGCCACCTGCGGGTGGCCTCGTGCATGAAGAAGATGGCGCGCCCGAGACGGTTCGAACGTCCGACCCCTGCCTTCGGAGGGCAGTACTCTATCCAGCTGAGCTACGGGCGCGCAGACCGCCAGTTTAGCCGATGACTTCAAGTGGCCTGTCATGCGGGCGCCGTAGACTGCGCCGATGACGCAACAGACCTGGCCTTCGATCGTGCTGGCGCGTGCGTGCGACGGGCCTGCGAGGGTGCCGTTCGTGCTGATGGACGAGCACGGGCCCGTGCTCGGTTCGGTGGCGATCGAGCACCTCGATGCGCTGCACGAGTGGCCGGATGCCTTCCAGCGCATCGACGGTTCCGACGGCGCGCCGCGCGCGCTCGCGCTGCGCCTGCCGGCGCCCGTGCGTGACGCGCGGCTCGCCCAGGTGCACGAGCGCCTGCGTGCGCGGGGGCTGATCCTGGCCTGGCGCGACGAGCCCTACCCGCTGCGCGACCGCACCGGCGGCGAGCACGGGACGATCGAGCGGGCGGCGAGCCGGTTCTGGGGCACGCTGACGCTGGGGGCGCACTGCAACGGATGGGTCGCCGATGCGGCGGGGCGGCCGTCGCACCTGTGGATCGCGCGCCGCTCGATGTCGAAGGCGACCGATCCGGGGCGGCTCGACAACATGGTGGGCTGCGGCGTGGCACTGGGGCAGTCGCCGCGCGATGCGGTGATCCGCGAGGGCTGGGAGGAGGCCGGGCTCGAGCCGGCGCAGATGGCGGGGCTCGTGACGGGCGGTCTGCTCGACCTCGAATGCGACATCCCCGAGGGCCGCCAGCACGAACGGCTTCACGTGTTCGACCTCGAGCTGCCTGCCGGACTCGCGCCGCGCAACATCGATGGCGAGGTCGCCGAGCACCGCCTGATGCCGGTCGGCGAGGCGCTGGCGCGCGCGGCCGGAGGCGAGCTGACCACCGACGCGACGCTCGCCACGCTGGACTTCGCGCTGCGCCACCGCCTCGTTGAACCGTCTTCGCCAAGCGTGGCATCCACCCTGACGCAGGCGCAGCTCCGGGCGTTCGAGGCCTTGCGGCCCTGAGCGCCGCCAGGAACGGAACCGTGCGGCAAGGAGTGAATCGATACATGGGTCCGCATGCGTCTTGCGACCCGGCAGGGTCATCTCAGGCTGAACTACCATTCAAAGCAACTGAAGTGCGGCGTCAATCATCCGCAACGCCAACGCCGCCCGTCGCCGGGACACTGGCGTCCACGATGCAACGCCGCCGACCCGTCCGCCACGTCGCATCCCACTCGAGAACCTCCACGCCATGAACCAGCCCGCCTCGCGCTACACCGGAACCGCCATCGCCCTGCACTGGGTGATGGCCCTGGCGATCCTCGGCAACTTCTGCCTGGGGCTGTACATGGCGGACCTGCCGATGTCGATGACGCGGCTCAAGCTCTACAACTATCACAAGTGGACGGGCGCCACGATCCTCACGCTGGCCGCGCTGCGCCTGCTGTGGCGCCTGACGCACCGGCCGCCGGCCGAACTTCCGGCGCCGAAGTGGCAGCACTCGGCAGCCTCCGCCACGCACTGGGCGCTGTACGCGCTGTTCTTCGCCGTCCCGCTGGTGGGCTGGGCCTACAGCTCCGCCGCGGGCTTCCCGATCGTGCTGTTCGGCGTGCTGCCGCTGCCCGACTTCGTGCCCAAGGACCACGCGCTGGCCGAGGCCATCAAGCCCTGGCACGGCGGCCTCGCCTGGGTGCTGTTCGGCCTCGTGTGCCTGCACCTGGCCGCCGTCGCCAAGCACATGGTGATCGACCGCGACGGGTTGATCCGCCGCATGCTCCCCGGCCGCGCCTGAACCCCCCGCATTCCATCGAAAGACCCACGCCATGACCAAGTTCCGCACTGCCTTCGTCCTCGCTGCCTCGCTCGCGCTGTCCGGCGTCGCCTTCGCCCAGGCCAAGGTGGTCCCCGCGCAGAGCCAGATCACGTTCGCGATCAAGGAGATGGGCGTCCCCGTCGAGGGCAAGTTCGGCCAGTGGACGGCCGACATCGCGTTCGACCCGAAGAAGCCCGAGGCGGGCAAGGTCGCCTTCACGATCGTCACGGCCAGCGCCTCGTTCGGCAACCCCGAGACGGATGCCGAGGTGCCCAAGGCCACGTGGTTCAACGTCGCCAAGTTCCCCAATGCCACGTTCGCGTCGACCGCCATCAAGGCCAAGGGCGGCGGCAAGTTCGACGTCGCCGGCAAGCTGACGGTCAAGGGCACCAGCAAGGACGTGGTCGTGCCGATCGCGCTGGCCCAGGCCGGCGCCAACACCACCGCCACCGGCGCCTTCACCATCAAGCGCAACGAGTTTCACATCGGCGAAGGCGAGTGGACCGACACCTCGCAGCTGGCCGACGAGGTGGCCGTCAAGTTCAAGATCGTCCTCACCGGCATCGCGCCGCTCTGATTTCCCCCGGCCCCGCACGGGGCGGCAGCCGGCGGTGCGGTCAGCGCCGGAACGCTTTCATCCAACGATTCCTGACCCCTGGAGCCCCTCCCATGACCAAGTTCTCGCTGCTGGCCGTCGCGGCCGCCCTCGGCTTCGCCGCTTCCGCCCACGCCGAGTCGGCCACCTACGCCATCGACCCGAGCCACACGTTCGCCACGTTCGAGATCGGCCACTTCGGCACCTCGACCAACCGCGGCCGCTTCAACAAGACCAGCGGCACCGTCACGCTGGACAAGGCCGCCAAGACCGGCGCGCTGGACGTCACCGTCGACACCACGTCGCTGGACACCGGCACCGCCGCGTTCACCAAGCACATCTCCAGCGACGAGATCCTCAACGTCGCCGCGAACCCGACCGCCAAGCTCGTCGCGAACAAGTTCGTCTTCAACGGTGACAAGGTCGCCGAGATCGACGGCAACCTGACGCTCAACGGCAAGACCAACCCGGTGGTGCTCAAGGCGCAGAACTTCAACTGCTACATGAACCCGATGGTCAAGCGCGAAGTCTGCGGCGGCGACTTCGACGCCACGATCGTGCGCAGCCAGTACGGCGTGTCGTATGGCCTGAATTACGGCTTCCCCGACAACGTGCACCTGGTCATCCAAGTTGAAGCGGTCAAGCAGTGACCTGCTGAAGACGTCGAGGGCGGCGCTGGCCGCCCTGTGCGCCAGCGCCGGCCTCCTGCCCGCGCTGGCGCAGTCCGCCGCAGGGCCGGTGACGTACCGGCTCGACCCGAACCACACCTTCGTCACCTTCGAGGTGATGCACTTCGGCACGTCGACGCTGCGCGGGCGCATCGGGCCGGTCAACGGCGAGGTGACCGTCGACCGCGGCACGAAGACGGGCGACCTGCGCCTGCGCATCCCCGTCACGACGCTCTCCACCGGCTCGCGCGTGCTCGACGCGCGCCTGCGCGAACCCGACCTGCTGGCGACGGCCGAATACCCTGAGGCGTATTTCGTCGCGACGCGGTTCCAGTTCGACGCCGCCGGCGGCGTCAGGGAGGTGCGTGGCGAGTTCACGCTGCGAGGCGTCGGCGAGCCGTTGTCGCTGGTGGCGCGATCGTTCGCGTGCCGGCAGGACGCGACGCTCGAGCGCCAGGTCTGCGGCGGCGACTTCGAGGGCGAACTCAAGCGCAGCCGCTTCGGCGCGACGATGGGGCTGCCGTTCGTCGGCGACGACGTGCACCTGGTCGTCCAGGTCGAGGCGATTGCCCCCTGATGCCCGGCTGCAACACGGCTGCCCGATAATCGGGCACGCGCCGCCTCGGCGCGAGGATTCCTGAAAGCTTGGCGATGACCCTTCCTGACGACTGGCGCCACGACCGCGAAATCGGCGTGCAGCCCGGCACGACGCTGGACACCACGCGCGTCGACGACGTGCGCATCGGCGCCGTCCGCCCGCTCATCTCCCCGGCGCTGCTGCTGGACGACATGCCCGCCCCCGACAGCGCGGTGTCGCTGGTCGAGACGGCCCGCGTCGAGCTGGCCAGGGTGCTGGCCGGCACGGACGACCGGCTGGTCGTCGTCGTGGGCCCCTGCTCGATCCACGACCATGACCAGGCGCTGGAATACGCGCGCCACCTGAAGGTCGTGGCCGATGCGCTCGAGGACGACCTGCTCGTCGTGATGCGCGTGTACTTCGAGAAGCCGCGCACCACCGTCGGCTGGAAGGGCTACATCAACGACCCGCGCCTGGACGGCAGCTTCCGCATCAACGAGGGCCTGCGCAAGGCCCGCCAGCTGCTGCTGGACGTGGCCGAGATCGGCCTGCCCGCGGGCACCGAGTTCCTCGACCTGCTGAGCCCGCAGTACATCGCCGACCTCGTGTCCTGGGGCGCGATCGGCGCGCGCACCACCGAGAGCCAGAGCCACCGCCAGCTGGCCTCGGGCCTGTCGTGCCCGGTGGGCTTCAAGAACGGCACCGACGGCGGCATCAAGGTGGCGGCGGACGCCATCCTCGCGGCCAACGCGTCACACGCCTTCATGGGCATGACCAAGATGGGCCAGGCCGCGATCTTCGAGACGCGCGGCAATGGCGACTGCCACGTGATCCTGCGCGGTGGCAAGGCGCCGAACTACAAGGCGGCCGATGTCGCGGCGGCCTGCGCGGCACTCGCCGAGCGCGGCCTGCGCGAGCAGGTGATGATCGACTTCTCGCACGCCAATTCCGAGAAGAAGCACCAGCGCCAGATCGACGTCGGCGCCGACGTGGCTGCCCAGATCGCCGCCGGCGACGCGCGCATCACCGGCGTGATGATCGAGAGCCACCTCGCCGACGGCCGCCAGGACCTGAAGCCTGGCGTCACGCCCGCCTGGGGCGTATCCATCACCGACGCGTGCATCGGCTGGGCCGACACCGAGCCGCTGCTCGGCCGCCTCGCGCAGGCCGTGCGCGAGCGCCGCGCCGCGCGCCGATGAACGGCGCGGCGTCCGACGGCGTCGAATACGTCGGCTTCTGGGCGCGTCTGGCCGCTTCGCTGATCGACCTGGTCGGCGTGATGTTCGTCGTGGTGCCCGTGACGGTGGCGCTGATCGGCGACGGCTGGGCCTACGCGCAGGGCGGCGCGGCCTTCTTCGTCAACTGGGTCGTGCCGGGCGCGGCCTACATCGCCTTCTGGGTGTTCAAGGGCGCGACGCCGGGCAAGATGGCGATCAAGGCCGTCGTCGTGGACGCGCAGACGGGGGCCACGCCCGACTTCTGGCAGGCGCTGACGCGCTACGTCGGCTTCTTCGTGTCGGTCACGCCGCTGTTGCTGGGCTTCGTCTGGGTGGCCTTCGATGCGCGCAAGCAGGCGTGGCATGACAAGATGGCGCGCACCGTGGTGATCCACCGCCGGCGCTGACGCTGCTGCAGCGCCCGGCATCGACGACAGGAGCGGGAGCGATGCAACGAGTGACCGGGATCGGCGGCGTGTTCTTCAAGGCGCGCGATGCCGACGCGCTGCGGGCCTGGTACAGGCGCCACCTGGGACTGGACATCCAGGACTGGGGCGGCCTCGCGCTGCCGCCCGCGCCCACCCAGCCGCCGGGCAGCGCCACGCCGCTGGCCTCGCACATCACGTGGTGCGTCTTTCCTGCCGACAGCGACTACTTCGGCGGCACGCGCGGCGCGCCCTTCATGATCAACTACCGGGTGGCCGACCTCGAGACGCTGCTGGCGCTGCTCAAGCGCGAAGGCTGCGCCGTCGACGACAAGACCGAGGTGTCCGAATACGGCAAGTTCGGCTGGGTGACCGATCCGGAGGGCAACCGGATCGAGCTCTGGCAGCCGCCGTCGGTGGACTAGGTCGAAAGGGGTCGGCCTGTCCTCACCCCGCAATGCGCATCATCTCTTCGATCAGCATGGTGGCGCGGAGCGAGGACAGGCCAGCCCCCTCCGGCATCGGCGGTGTCAGACGCGCTCGATGACGAGCGCGATGCCCTGGCCCACGCCGATGCACATCGTGCACAACGCGTAGCGGCCGCCGGTGGCGTGCAGCTGGTTGACCGCCGTCGTCACCAGGCGCGCGCCGCTGGCGCCCAGCGGGTGGCCGAGGGCGATGGCGCCGCCGTTCGGGTTGACGCGCGCGTCGTCGTCGGCCACGCCCAGCTGGCGCAGCACCGCCAGGCCTTGCGCGGCGAACGCCTCGTTCAGCTCGATGACGTCCATCTGCGCGATGGTCAGGCCCAGGCGCGCCAGCAGCTTCTTGGACGCCGGCGCCGGGCCGATGCCCATGATGCGCGGCGCGACGCCGGCCACCGCCATGCCCAGCACGCGGGCCCGCGGGGTCAGGCCGTGCTGCTTCGCGGCCGAGGCGCTGGCCAGCAGCAGCGCGCAGGCGCCGTCGTTGACGCCCGAGGCGTTGCCCGCCGTGATCGTCCCGTTCGGGCGCACGATGGGCTTCAACCTGGCGAGCGCCTCCAGCGAGGTCTCGCGCGGATGCTCATCGTTCGCGACGACGATCGCGTCGCCCTTCTTCTGCGGCACGGTGACCGGCGTGATCTCGGCGTCGAAGAAGCCGCGCTTCTGGGCCTCGACGGCGCGCAGCTGCGAGCGCAGCGCCATCGCGTCCTGGTCGCCGCGGCTGATGCCGAAATCGTCGGCCACGTTCTCGGCCGTCTCGGGCATGGAGTCGATGCCGTGCTGCGACTTCATCAGCGGGTTGACGAAGCGCCAGCCGATGGTGGTGTCGTGGACGGCGTTCTCGCGCGCGAAGGCCGATGTCGCCTTGGGCATGACGAACGGCGCCCGGCTCATGCTTTCCACGCCCCCTGCAACGAGCAGCTCGGCTTCGCCGGCGCGGATCGCCTGGGCCGCGCTGCCCACCGCGTTCAGGCCCGAGCCGCACAGGCGGTTCAGCGTGACGCCCGGAACGTCCACCGGCAGTCCGGCCAGCAGGGCACTCATGCGCGCGACGTTGCGGTTGTCCTCGCCGGCCTGGTTGGCGCATCCGTACAGGACGTCGTCGATCGCGGCGGGATCGAGTTCGGGATGGCGCGCCAGCAGCGCCCGGATTGGAATGGCCCCCAGATCGTCGGCGCGCACCGCAGACAGGGCACCGCCGTAGCGGCCGAAAGGTGTGCGCAGGGCATCGCAGATGAAGGCGTCGGTCATGGTGGGTGGGCGTCTCGCTGTCGTGTTTTGTTCGCAGGAAGAACAATTATTCGGCTTCCGGATCCTGCCCGCGGATTTTGCGCGCTTTGCGGCGCCATCCGGTTCATCAGGTGATGCCTCCGCTCAAGTCGGGCGGTCATCCGGCCGATTTCACGGAGGAAGAAGCTGCCCGCGCCCTCACGGGCAGCCAAGGAACCTTTCGAATGACCACCCCCATCCACGCGAGCGCCCTGCGCATCGGCATGTTCGTTCACCTGAACGTCGGCTGGATGTCGCATCCGTTCCCGCTGTCGAGCTTCAAGCTGACCTCCAACGAGCAGATCGAGACGATCCGCTCGCTCGGCCTGACGCGCCTGACGTGGAGCCCGGAGCGCAGCGACGTCGAGCAGCCGGTCGCCGAGACCGCCGGCGCCGCCGGGGTCGCCGCGCCGGCGGCCGCCGAGGAGGAGGATGTGCCCAAGCCGCTGGACGCCCGCCAGCTGGCGCGCATGGCGCTGCAGGCGCAGCTGGAGATCGCCCAGCGCTGCGAGCGCCAGTTCACCGAAGCCTGCCGCGACCTGCGGCGCACCAACGACAAGGTGCTGACCGACCCTGCCGCCGCCAACGCGGAGGCGCAGCTGCTGGCGCGTGCGCTGCTGGACAAGATGCTGGTCGAGGGCGAGCCTTGCCTGCGCGTGCTGGGCGAGATGTCCAGCGACCGCCATGCGTCGCATGCGCTCAACGTCACCGTCGTCTCGCTGATGCTCGGCCGCCAGCTGAACATCCCCCGCGACGTGCTGATGGAGCTCGGCGTGGGGGCGCTGATGCACGACGTCGGCAAGGCCGCGCTGCCCGATCGCGTGCGCCTGCCGCGCGAGGACTTCAACGCCGGCGAGGCCGCGCTGTACCGCGATCACGTCGCCCAGGGCCTGATCCTGGGCCGGCGCATGGGGCTGTCGGCCGATGCCCAGCTGGTGATCGCGCAGCACCACGAGCTCGCCGACGGCAGCGGATTCCCGAGTGCGCTGATGCTGCCGCGCATGTCGCTGCCGGCGCGCATCGTGGCGCTGGTCAACCGCTACGACAACCTGTGCAACGCGGCGTCGCCGGCGCAGTCCGTCACGCCGCACGAGGCCCTGTCGCGCCTGTTCGCGCAGTGCCGCTCGAAGTTCGACGAGACGCTGCTCTCCGGCTTCATCAAGATGATGGGCATCTACCCGCCCGGCTCCGTGGTGCAGCTGAGCGACGAGCGCTTCGCGATGGTGATGACGGTCAACGCCGCGCATCCGCTCAAGCCGCGCGTGCTGGTCTACGACTCGTCCGTGCCGCTCGAGGAGGCGGTGCACCTCGACCTCGAGAAGACGCCGCAGCTGGGCATCCGCCGCAGCATGAAGCCGGTGCAGCTGCCCGGCCGGGCGCTCGACTACCTGAAGCCGCGCCAGCGCATCTCCTACTTCTTCGACGTCGAAAGCGCGCCGAGGCAGGACGTGGCGGAAGAGGCGGCGGCATGACGCCCGCGATGCCGCGCCTGACGCAGGCGCCGGCAACCGAATCCTTCGCCGGCGTGCTGGCGGCGCTCGCCGCGCTCGGCCAGCCCGCCTGGCTGGTGGACGCCGCGCGCGGCCACATCGTCGCCGCCAACCCCGAGGCCGAGGAGCTGCTCGGGCGCAAGGACCTCGAAGGCCTGGACGCCGAGGACGCGATCCCCGACCTCGAGGACATGGCCTACTGGGACGGCGTGCGCTGCGGTGTCGTCGCCGTCCTGGAAAGCGACACCGAGCTGCACCTGTCCGGCGGTGCGACGCGCGCCGTCTCGCGCCGCATCGCGCCGCTGTGGCTGGCCGACGGTACGGCGCTGTTCCTCGTGACGGCGCGCGACCGCAGCCGTGAACACCGCGTCGAGCTCGAGCGCGAGACCGCGCTCGCCGAGCTGCGCGCGACGCTCGAGGCGACGGCCGACGCCATCCTCGTCACCGACCTGGCCGGCCGCATCCGTGCATTCAACCGCCGCTTCGCGCGCATGTGGGCGCTGCCCGAGGCCGTGCTGCATGCCGGAGACGACCGCGCCGTGCAGGACTGGGTGCGCATGAACGTGATGGACGTCGACGCCTACGACCGCCGGCTGGAGGAGGTGTTCGCGCACACGCTGTCGGAGGCGGTCGACGAGATCGCGCAGGTCAACGGCGCCGTCATCGAGCGCCACGCGCAACCGCAGTGGAGCCAGGGCCGGCCGATCGGGCGCGTGTTCTCGTTCCGCGAACGCAACCCGTACCGCACCGGCGCACCGCGCGAGCCGGGCAATCTCGGCATCGACCAGCTCACGAACCTGCCCAACCGCAGCGGCTTCGTCGCGACGCTGGAGGAGACGCTGCGCGCCGGGCGCGCGAGCGCCGGCTTCGCCGTGCTGGTCGTCGAGTTCAACCGCGACGCGCTGTTCGGCGAGGGCGGCGACAGCGCCGCCGGCGCCCGGCGGCTGTCCGAGCTGGCGGGCCAGGTGCGCGGCGCGATGCGCCAGCCGCACTACTGCGCACGCCTGGGCGGCAGCCGTTTCGGCGTGCTGATCGACTACGCCAGCGAGACCGCCGCCGAGGCCGCGGCGCGCCGGCTGATCGAGGCGCAGGACCGCGCCGGCGGCGTGCCGGTGGCGATCGGCATCGGCTGCTGGCCGGGGGTCGGCTTGTCGGCCGACGAGATCCTGCGCCACGTCGAGATCGCGATGCATCGCGCCCAGCAGGCCACGCGTTCCGCGTTCGCGGTGCACAAGTTCGGCTTCGACTCGTGGCGCCGCCGGCGCGATCGCATCGAGGCCGGCCTGCTGCACGCGGCCGGCGAGGGGCGCTTCCGGCTCGCCGCGCAGCCGCGCTTCGATACCCGGACCGGCCTGGCCGTCGCCATCGAGGTGCACCTGCGCTGGCGCGATCGCGAGCTGGGCGAGCTGCCGGCCAGCCAGTTCATGGGCGTCGCCGAGGAACGCGGCCTCGTCGGCGCGCTGGACGACTGGGTGCTGGAGCAGGGCCTGCTGCAGCTGCGCGGCTGGCGTGCCGCCGGCCATGCGATGCGCCTGAACATCAACGTGTCCGACTGGCAGCTGACGCAGCCGGGCTATGCGCGCCGCGTCGCCGCGGCCCTCGACGTGGCCGGCTGCACGCCGTCCGAACTCGAGATCGACGTCACCGAATCGGCGTTGCATGCCGACCCCGACGCCGCGCTCGCGGCGGTGCGCTCGCTCGCGCGCCAGGGCGTGCGCGTGCTGCTCGAGGGCTTCGGCGACGGCACCAGCTCGCTGGCCGTGCTGCGCCGCCTGCCGCTGGCCGGCGTCAAGCTGGACGCCGTGCTGTCGCAGGCCGGCGCCCGGGCGGGCTCCGAGTCGCGCTGGCTGCCTGCGCTGGTGCAACTGGCACACGCAATGGATCTCGAGGTGCACGCCACCGGCGCCGACACCGAGGCCCAATGCGACGCGCTGATCGCCGCGGGTTGCGACGGCCTGCAGGGCCGCCGCCTGGGGCCCTGGATGGAGGAGCGCGCGCTCGAGTCCTGGTTCAGCCTGCCGGCATCTCGACGCCGGCTCTGAGCAGCCGCGCTCGGTTCAGGCGTCCTGCATCTGGTCCTCGCCGCCCAGGTTGGGGGCGACGTCTTCCTCGAGATCGAGATCCTCGCCGTGTGGTTCATTGGCCGGCGCGGGCGACACGCCGGGCGGCGTGGGGACGTCCGAAGGGCGGGGTTGGGCGGGCGGCGTGCTCATGGCGGATCCTTTCGCGGCGGGCGCGATCCCGGCCCGCCGCCGTCATCCTCGCATGCCCGGGGCGTCCCCATGCGTAGGACAGGCACTACAGGGCATCGCGCCGCCCTCCGGCAGCCAGCGCCGGGCAAAAGGCGCATTCTCGGGGCGTGCCCTGATGCCATCCGAGAGAACGCCTGTCCCATGTCCGCCGCCGCCCGCTTGCTGCTGCCCGTGGCCACCGCCGTGGCTGCCACGCCATATCCGGCCGCCGCCGGTCGAGGTCCCCGCCCATGAATCCCCGGGGCGCGACCGCCGAAGCCGCAGGCGCCGCCCCGCGGGTGCGCACGCATGACGACACGGCGCCGGCCCGCGCGCTGGAGGTCTTCGTCGTCGAGGACAACCTCATCGTGCTGGAGAGCCTGGTCGCCGCGCTGGAGGAACTCGCCCCGGTGCAGGTGGTGGGCAGCGCGGCCGACGAGAGCGTGGCCGTCGACTGGCTCGCGGCCGGCGGGAATCGCTGCGACCTGGTGATCGTCGACATCTTCCTGCGCACGGGCTCGGGCCTGGGCGTGATCGCCGCGGCGCGACGCCGCCGTCCCGGCGCGGCGCTGGTGGTGCTCAGCAACTACGCCACCGACGAGATGCGCTCGCGCTGCCTGGCCAGCGGCGCGGATCGCGTGTTCGACAAGTCGCGCGACATCGACCAGCTGGTGGCGTACTGCGTCGCGCTCGCCAGGCGCTCGCCAGGCGAACTGCCGCATTGAGGCGCGCGGCAAGGCCGCGACGCCAGTGACGTCATTGCCCCCGATCGGCCTCGATGCGCGCATGCTGATTGCCCTGTAGTTGGCGTCCTACGCCGCCGACCGTGGCCGCCCGACACGCAGGCACGACCGGCCCCTACCAGTGACCGCGCAGCCGCAGCGCACACTGAAAGCGACTCTTCAGCGCCCGACCGCCTGTCCCGGGACGGCGACGAATCCAACCATCTCAAGGAGCACACATGTCCGAAACCTCGCTGTCCACTGCCACCTCGGCCACCACGTCCGAGCACTTCAACCGCGCCGCCGCCGCGCTGAAGGCCGCCGAGCGCGACACGCGCACCGCCCTCGACAGCGCCGTCGACGGCCTGCAGTCGGCCTATGGCGATGCGAAGCCGCTGTTCTCGCGCGCGACGCAGCGGGCGCGCGAGCTGGCGCACGACGGCTACGACAGCGCCCGCGAGCGTGCGGCCGCCCTGCGGGACCGCAGCGCGCAGGCTGTCGAATCGACGCGCGGCTACGTCAAGGACGAGCCGATCAAGTCGCTGCTGATCGCCGCGGCCGTCGGCGCCGCCGTCATCGCGCTGGTCGAAGTGGTGCGCATCCGCCGCAATCGCTGAAGATCCTCCCCGACCCGCCCGGGGGTTCGAGAGAACCGCCGGGCAGATCGCGGACAATCGCGGCCAGGGGTTTCCTTGGCCGCCTTTTTTTCAAACGGACCGCCGACATGATCTACAAGTTCAAGAGCAGGGCCACCGGTGACCTCATCATGACGCAGCCGGTGGGCGAGCGCGTGCTGGGGTTGATCGGCAAGGAGCGCACGCCGCAAGGCATCATCGAGGTCGCGCAGATGCCGGCCGCGATCGGCGCGCTGGAATCGGCCGTCGCCTCGGAGTCGCCGCGCAAGGCGGGCGATGACGACGACGGCGGTGCCCAGGGCGACCGCGTCAGCCTGCGCCAGCGCGTGTGGCCGATGGTGGAGATGATGAAGCGGGCCATGGCCGAGAAAGAGCCCATCACCTGGGGCACCTGAAGCGAAGGAATGAAGACCGCATGAGCCATGGGGAAGCGACGCGACTGATCGCGGTACGTCACGGCGAGACCGCCTGGAACGTCGAGGCACGCCTGCAGGGCCAGCTGGACATCCCGCTCAACGAGCGCGGGCTCGAGCAGGCGCGCCGCACCGCCCACTGGCTGGCCGAGGACAGCCCGGAGGTCGTCGTCAGCAGCGACCTCGCGCGCGCCCAGGCCACCGCGCAGGCGATCGCGAGCTTCAACCGCATCCCGATCGAACTCGAGCCGGGCCTGCGCGAGCGCAGCTTCGGCAGCTTCCAGGGCATGACGCACGTCGAGGTGGCCGAACGCTGGCCCGAACTGTCCAAGCGCTGGAAGAGCCGCGATCCGGAGTTCGCTCCCGGCGACGGCGAATCACTGACGGTGTTCTATGCGCGCTGCATCGACGCCACGCTGCGCATCGCCGAGCGCCACGCGGGCAAGACGGTGGTGCTCGTCGCCCACGGCGGCGTCATGGACTGCCTGTACCGTGCCGCCACCCGCGTGCCGCTCGACGCCCCGCGCATCTGGCAGCTCGACAACGCCGCCATCAATCGCCTGCTGCACACCAGCTCCGGCCTGACGATGGTGGGCTGGAACGACACAAGCCATCTCGACCTGAACGCGCCGACGCTGGACGAATCCGCCGACCGGATGCCGGCCGCCGCGGCGCTGGCAGCGCGAGCGGATTGAATTCACCGGCTTCGCGCCGCGTCGCAACGTCTCGCGGGAGGGGTTGACCCGCCCTACGGCGACATGCCGAACAGGTCGCTGCCGTCGCGTGCCGGCGGCGCGAGGCCCAGGTGGCGGTAGGCCGCGACGGTGGCGATGCGGCCGCGCGGCGTTCGCTGCAGGTAGCCCTGCTGGATCAGGTACGGCTCGATGACGTCCTCGATCGTGCCGGGCTCCTCGCCGATGGCGGCCGCGACGTTGTCCAGGCCCACCGGGCCGCCGTCGAAGCGATGCACGATGGCCTCGAGCAGCTTGCGGTCCATCACGTCGAAACCCTGCGGATCGACGTCCAGCATCGCGAGCGCGGCGTTGGCCACGGGCACCGTGATGCGGCCTTGCGCCTTGACGTCGGCGTAGTCGCGCACGCGGCGCAGCAGGCGGTTGGCGATGCGCGGGGTGCCGCGCGAGCGGCGTGCGAGCTCCAGCGCGCCGTCCGGATCGATGGGCACGCCCAGCAGGCCGGCCGAGCGCGCGACGATCGCGGCGAGCTCGTCGGACGTGTAGAACTCCAGCCGGGCGACGATGCCGAAGCGGTCGCGCAGCGGGTTGGTGAGCATGCCGGCGCGCGTGGTGGCGCCCACCAGCGTGAACGGCTGCAGGTCGAGCTTGATCGAGCGGGCGGCGGGTCCGTCGCCGATCATGATGTCGATCTGGAAATCCTCCAGCGCCGGGTACAGGATCTCCTCGACGACCGGCGACAGGCGGTGGATCTCGTCGATGAAGAGGACGTCGTTGCGCTCGAGGCCGGTGAGGATGGCCGCGAGGTCCTTCGGCTTTTCCAACACCGGACCCGAGGTCTGGCGCAGGTTGACGCCCAGTTCGGCCGCGATGATGTGGCTCAGCGTGGTCTTGCCGAGGCCGGGCGGACCGAACAGCAGCACGTGGTCGAGCGACTCGGCGCGCTTGCGGGCGGCGCCGATGAAGATGTCCAGCTGCTCGCGCGCCTTGGTCTGGCCGACGTAGTCGTCCAGCCGCTTGGGGCGCAGGGCACGTTCCAGCGCCTCCTCGTTCGGCGACGCCGGACTGGCCGCGACGACCCGCGCGGGACGCGGATCGCGAGCGCCGGAGCCGCTGAAATCGTCGGTCTGTATGGACATGCAGTGATTATGACGTCCTGGCCGGCCGACGGAGCGATGCCGGGAACAATCGGCCCGAAAGTGCCTCGAACGCGGCTCACGTACGATTCGACGCCATGAACAAGCCCGCCCTCCTGCTCGCCGCCACCGTCTTCGCGAGCGCCGCCGCCCACGCCCAGGTCACCGTCACCGACCCGTGGGTGCGCAGCACCGTCGCCCAGCAGAAGACCACGGCCGCCTACATGACGATCACGTCGTTGCAAGGCGGCAAGCTGGTCGACGCCAGCTCGCCCGTCGCCGCCTCCGCGGAGGTGCACGAGATGAAGATGGAAGGCGACCTCATGAAGATGCGCGCGGTCGACGCGCTGCCGCTGCCCATGGGCAAGCCGGTCGAGCTCAAGCCCAGCGGCTACCACATGATGCTGATGGGCCTGAAGGCGCCGGTGAAGGCCGGCGACGTGGTGCCGATCAGGCTGGTGATCGAGGACGCGAAGGGCCGGCGCAGGACGGTGGACGTGAAGGCCACGGCCCGCCAGAACTGACGCCGCGAAGCGGTGTGGTCCGGCGCGATCCGACGCAAGGCGATCCGAAGCAGGGCTGTCATCCTGCGCGCAGTCGCAGGATCCACCTCCGTCATGCCGCTTCCCCGGCCAACGTGGATCCTGCGACTGCGCGCAGGATGACGTTGCTTGCGTCCGGCGCCGCCGCTCGCCCATGTCGCACGAGGTTCGAGGGAGCGGCGGAACCGGCTGTGCCGGGCCGCTCGCGGCCGGCCCCCTCGGGGGGCAGCGAGCGCTAGCGAGCGTGGGGGCTCAACTCAACGCCTTCATCGCCAGCTTGATGCCGTCGGACACGCCCACGTCCTTCGGCAGTCCCTTGATCGCCATCGCGGCCTCCTTCTCGTTGTAGCCCAGCGCGATCAGCGCCTGCACGATGTCGCCCTGGGCGTCGCTCTGGATGGCCACACCGGCCGAGGCGATCTCGGGGCCCAGCTTGCCCTTGAGCTCCAGCAGCAGGCGTTCGGCCGTCTTCTTGCCGATGCCCGGCACCTTCTGCAGGCGCCCGCTCTCCTGGCGCGCGACGGCGCCGGCGAGGTCGCTCACCGACAGGCCCGACAGGATCGCCAGGGCCGTTCGCGGGCCGATGCCCGAGATCTTGATCAGCAGGCGGAAGGTGGCGCGCTCCTCGTCGCTGAGGAAGGCGAACAGCTGCTGCGCGTCCTCGCGCACCACGAAGTGCGTGAGCAGCGTGACGCGCTCGCCCAGGCCGGGGAGGTTGCAGAACGTGCTCATCGGCACGTCCACTTCGTAGCCGACGCCCTGCACATCCAGCAGGACCTGCGGGGGCGACTTTTCCGCGACGATGCCCGTGAGACGACCGATCATCCGGCGATTATCGAAGAATGCGGGGACAATCTTCCCTGACATAGAACGAACCCAGCCAAAGCACGTGATCGTCCGCCGAGCCTTCTCCCCACCCGACAACGAACGCCTCGCCCACGTGTGCGGCGTCCTCGACGAGAACCTGCGCGCGATCGAGCAGGGGCTCAACGTCGCCATCAGCCGGCGCCAGGAGCACTTCCGTGTCGAGGGCGGCAAGCTGCAGGCGCCGCGCGCGATGGCGCTGGTCGAGGCCCTTTACGAGCGCAGCGGCCGTCCGATCGACGAGGAGCAGCTGCAGCTGATGCTGCACGACGCGCAGCGCGACGTGATCCAGGGCCACGCCAAGCCGGTGCCGCCGGAGGAGGCCGCCGCCGGCGGCGAGATCGTGCTGCACACGCGGCGCGCCAACCTGATCGGCCGCACGCCCAACCAGGTGCAGTACCTGCGCCAGATCCTGTCGCACGACATCACGCTCGGCCTGGGGCCGGCCGGCACCGGCAAGACCTTCCTGGCCGTGGCGTGCGCGGTCGACGCGCTGGAGCGCGCGGGCGTGCAGCGCATCGTGCTGACCCGTCCTGCGGTGGAGGCCGGCGAGCGCCTCGGCTTCCTGCCTGGCGATCTGTCGCAGAAGGTCGACCCGTACCTGCGTCCGCTCTACGACGCGCTGTACGACCTGATGGGCTACGAGCGCGTGACCAAGGCCTTCGAGCGCGGCGCCATCGAGATCGCGCCGCTCGCGTTCATGCGCGGCCGCACGCTCAACCACGCGTTCGTGATCCTGGACGAGGCGCAGAACGCCACGCCCGAGCAGATGAAGATGTTCCTGACGCGCATCGGCTTCGGCACCAAGGCCGTGGTCACGGGCGACCTCACGCAGGTCGACCTGCCGCGCGGCGCGCGCAGCGGCCTGGCCGACGCCAGCGCGATCCTGCGCGACGTCAAGGGCATCGCGGTGACGCAGTTCGGCGCGGCCGACGTCGTGCGCCATCCGCTGGTGGCGCGCATCGTCGAGGCCTATGAAGCGGCTGCCGTGCGCAACGCCGCGGCATCCGATTCGCCGGCCGTCGTTCCGGCCAGCTTCCAGGAAGGTCGGCGCGGCGTCCGCGGAGGCCGGTCCTGATGGCCCGCGCCCCGCTCCCCGAGCTTCGCCTGAGCCTGCAGTTCGCCGACCCGTCGCACCGCGAGCTGCTGCCGCGCCACAAGGTCGCGCGATGGATCCGCGCCGGTCTCGAGGCGCCCGCCGCGATCACCGTGCGCATCGTCGGCGAGGACGAGGGCCGCACGCTCAACCGCGAGTACCGCCACAAGGACTACGCCACCAACGTGCTGACCTTCGACTACGTGCAGGAGCCCGAGATCGAGGCGGACCTCGTGCTGTGCGCGCCGGTGGTCGAACGCGAGGCGAAGCAGCAGAAGACCGACCTCGCCGCGCACTACGCGCACCTGCTCGTGCACGGCACGCTGCACGCACAGGGCTACGACCACGAGGACGACGGCCCCGAGGCCGCGGCCATGGAGGCGCGCGAGACGGCGGTGCTGGCGGCGCTCGGGTTCGACGACCCGTACGCCTGACGGCGCCGGGTCGCTAGGCCGCCGCGCCGTCGTTGGCGCGGCGGATCGCGTCCACCAGCAGCATGGCCAGGCGCTCCGCGGCGGGCTCCGGCGCGGCGCTCGGGCGGACCAGCGCGAGGTCGATCTGCGGCAGCGCGGGCAGGGCCGTCCCGGCCCGGTCGATGATTCGCACATGCGACGGCAGGCCGAATGCGGTGCGCACGGACACGCCCAGGCCGGCGGACGTCGCAGCCCACAGCGCGCCCAGGCTCGCGCTGCTGAACGCGCGGCGCCAGCGCAGGCCCGCGCCTTCCAGCGTGGCGGTGACGATCCCGCGCAGCGGACACGGGGCGTCCAGCAGGATCAACGGCAGCGGCTCCTTCGCGGCCCGGGCGCCGCGCCGCGCGTACTGCGGCCACCAGGTCGCGTCGAGCGCGGCCGGCGAGGCGGGGCCGATCCATTGCAGCGGCAGTCGCATGATGCGCTCGACGTGCAAGTGGGCCGGATCCCAGCCGATGTTCCAGACGAGCGCGAAGTCCAGCTGCCCGCCCGCCAGGCGCTCCTGCAGCTCGGCGCTGCGCGCCACACAGGCGTCGATGTGCACCTTCGGATGGGCCCGCGCGAAGCGCGCCAGCGCGGCGGGCAGCACGGCCTCGCCGAGGTCTTCCTGCAGCCCGACGCGCACCTCGCCCTGCAGGCTGGTGCCGTTGACGGCGGCCGCGGCCTCGTCGTTGAGCTCCAGCAGCCGGTGCGCGTAGGCCAGCATCGTCTCGCCGGCCTGCGTGAGCTCCAGGCCGCGCCCGGCCTTGCGCAGCAGCGGCGTGCCGGCCTGCGACTCGAGCCTCTTCAGCTGCGCGCTGACGGCGGACGTCGAGCGGCCGAGCTTGTCGGCCGCCCGTGCGAAGCTGCCCAGCGCGATGCCGGTGGAGAAGCTGCGCAGCACATCGAGGTCATAGGTCACGCGGCTCACGATCATCCCATTTCATTGAACTGTCAGGCGAATATTTTCTGATTTTCAGGATGGCCACACAAGCGGAGACTGCGCTTCATGACGTCCTCGATTTCCGCTCCCCGCCCGCTGCCGCCGCGCCATCGCTGGAAGGTGCTCGCCGCCGGCGTGCTGGCCAACGCCGCGTTCTCCGTCGCATTCAGCGGCATCCCGATGACGGCCGTGGCGCTGCGCGCCGGCTACCGCCTGGACACCTCCACGCTGGGCCTGGTGCTGGGCCTGATGGGCCTGGGCATCGCGCTGAGCGAAGTGCCCTGGGGCCTGTTGACCGATCGCTTCGGCGATCGCCCGGTGCTGCTGGGCGGGCTCGCGAGCACCGGGCTGGCGCTGGCGGCGATGGCGGCCTGGGCCGCGCCGTCGGCGACCCACGTGCCGGCCCTGCGCTGGCTGGCCGTCGGGCTGGTCGCCGTGGGCCTGCTGGGGGGCAGTGTCAACGGCGCCAGCGGCCGCGCGGTGATGCGCTGGTTCGCCGACGGCGAGCGCGGGCTGGCCATGAGCATCCGCCAGACCGCGGTGCCGCTGGGGGGCGGCATCGGCGCCCTGCTGTTGCCCGTGCTGGCGCTGCACGTCGGGTTCGCCGCGGTCTACGCGTTCCTGGCCGCGCTGTGCGGTGTCGCGGCGCTGCTGGCCGCGGCCTGGGTGCGCGATCCCGAGATGGCGGACCCCGCCAGCGCGGCGCCGCCAGCCGGCCAGGCCGTGCCGCTGCGCGACGCAGGGATCTGGCGCATCGTCGCGGGCATCGGCGTGCTGTGCGCGCCGCAGTTCGCGCTGCTGTCGTTCGGCACGGTGTTCCTGCACGACGTCGGCCACGCTGGCCTGGCCGCCACCACGGCGACGATGGTGCTGGTGCAGGCCGGCGCGATGGGGATGCGCGTCTGGAGCGGACGCTGGACCGACCGCCGCCGCAACCGCCCGGCATTCCTGCTGGCCTGCGCTCGCGCGAGCGCCCTGCTGTTCGCGCTGCTGGCCGGCGTCGCGCTGCTCGGCGAGATGGACGTGTTCCCGGGCGTCGCGCTGCGCGGGGCGATGGTCGCGGCGCTGCTGGCCGGCGGCGTGTGCGTGTCGGCCTGGCACGGCGTGGCCTACACCGAGCTCGCGACGCGCGCCGGCGCCGGCCAGGCCGGCACCGCGCTGGGCATGGCCAACACGGCGGTGTTCGCCGTCTGCTTCCTGACGCCGCTGGCGGTCGCGCACCTGGTCGCCTGGCACGGCTGGGCGCTCGCATGGCTGGCGGCGGCGGCGTGCGCGTGGGTCGCTGCGCCGTGGCTGTCGTCGCCGTCATCGACGCGGCAGCCGCAGCCGCAGCCGGACCCGGATCCGGCCGCCGCCTGCCGTGCGGGGCGCTGAACCTCGGGGCGTCAGCCGTCGCTGCGCGTGCGGCTCAGCGTGAAGGTCTCGAACGGCGACAACTGGCCGTCGGGGCCGGTGACGTCGTAGTAGGTGACCTTGATCGTCGTCGTGCCGCCCGCGTGCGTGCCCGGGTCGACCTCGAACGCCGCGAAGCCGTACGAATGCGCCGCGTTGCGCACGGCCGACCAGGGCGCGTGCTCGGTCACGTAGACCGGCGCCCGCTTGCCCGTCGCCGGGTCGGGTGAACCCACCGCGGTGATCACGCGGCATTGCGGCGGATCGAAGAACAGCTGGTTGGACGGCACCGACGTGCCGCCCCCGCCGATGACCATGTGCACGGTGCCGCGGCGCGTGTCGACATGGTCGGTCGCGGTGGCCTGCGGCAGCGGCGTGAGCGTGGGATTGCCCTCGTGGCCGCGGATCGGATGCGAGCGTTCGTAGTGGTGCTCGTGGCCGCAGACGACCAGGTCGACGCCGTGGCGGTCGAACAGCGGCACCCATTCCTCGCGGATGCCGAGGTCCGCGCCGTTGAACTTGTCGGCGGTGGAGATGGCCACCTGGTGCATGCACACGACGACCCAGTCGATGCCGGGCAGGCGCCGCGCCGTCGCCAGCTCGCGCTCGAGCCAGGCCTTCTGCGCGCCGCCCGAGTAGCCGCGCACGTAGCTGTTGCCGCCGTCCTGGTAGACGACGTCGTCGTTGGCGATGCTGACCACGCGCACCGAGCCGGCGCTGAACGCATACCAGAGGCCGCGCGTGACGTCGGTCTGGCCGTCCGCCTCGGGCACCGAGAAGTAGGTCTGGTAGGCCTGGTAGCCGATCGGCCCGTTGCCGAGCTCGTTCTCGTGGTTGCCGGGCGATGGCATCCACGGGCGATGGCGCGCGCTGCGCGTGTTGTTGTTCCAGAAGTCCCACCAGGTGCGCACGCGGTCGTCGGCGAGGTTGGCGTAGCAGAGGTCGCCGTTGAACAGGTGGAACAGCGGGCGCAGGCGCTCGACGCCCAGCACGGTGTCGCCCGCAGCCGGCGAGCCGAGGTTGTCGTTGACGAACGGCGGGTTGGACAGCGTCACGCCCGCGGGCGGCACGAAGCGCTTGCCCAGCGTGGGCGTGCCCTGGTCGCCGAAGCTGGTGAACGTGAGGCGGGCGCGGCCGCGCGGGGCGGTGCGGAAGCTGCCGAACTCCGGCTCGGCGCCGTCATGCAGCGCGCCGTACAGATAGGCCGACTCGGGCGCGAGGCGCTCGATGCGCGCGTGGTGCGCGTAGACGACCTGGCTGGCCTTCGCGTCGGTGTAGCTGACGGTGCGTGCCGGCACCGTCTGCTCGAAGTGGCCGTCCATGCGCCCGACGATGACACGCGCGTCGCGCACCGGCTGCAACGTGTGCCAGGACACCGTCACCTGGCTCGACGCGTCCGCGCCGAACTGGATGTGCAGGCCGGCGACGGCCGGCGTCGCAGCGGGATCGCCGGCGCGGGAATGGTCGGGGGTGGCCTGCGTGGCGCTGGCGGCACGCGCGCCCGTGAACGGGGCGAGGCCGAGGGCACCGGCCACGCCGGCGGCGGCGAGCAGGCGGCGGCGGCTGACTTCGAGGTCGAAGTCGCGATCGTGATCGTGATCGTGATCGGGAGAGGTCATGGCGGCGTTCGATGAGTCCCTGGAGCGACCCATTGAACGCCGCCAATGTGACAGGCGTGCATCGCGCGGATGACCCTCGCGCGACGTCCTGCGGCGGCGTCAGCCGCGCTTGAGCGCGCGCGCCGCTTCGAGCGCGAAATAGGTGAGCACGCCGTCCGCGCCGGCGCGCCGGAACGCCAGCAGCGACTCCATCATCACGGCCTCGCCGTCGACCCAGCCGTTGAGCCCGGCGCCCTTGATCATCGCGTACTCGCCGCTGACCTGGTAGACGTAGGTCGGCATGCGGAACTCGTCCTTCACGCGGCGCACGATGTCGAGGTAGGGCATGCCGGGCTTGACCATGACCATGTCGGCGCCCTCTGCGATGTCGAGCGCGACCTCGCGCAGCGCCTCGTCGGAGTTGCCCGGGTCCATCTGGTAGACCTTCTTGTTGCTCCTGCCGAGGTTGGCCGCCGAGCCCACCGCGTCGCGGAACGGGCCGTAGAAGGCGCTCGCGTACTTGGCGCTGTAGGCCATGATGCGCGTGTGCAGGTGGCCGTCGCCTTCCAGCATCGCGCGGATCGCACCGATGCGCCCGTCCATCATGTCGCTCGGCGCGACGATGTCGACGCCGGCCTCGGCCTGCACCCGCGCCTGGCGCGTCAGCAGCGCCACGGTCGGGTCGTTGACGATGTAGCCCGTCTCGTCGAGCAGGCCGTCCTGGCCGTGCGAGGTATAGGGATCGAGCGCGACGTCCGTCATGACGCCCAGTTCGGGGAAGCGTTTCTTGAGCTCGCGCACGGTGCGCGGCACCAGCCCCTGCGGGTTCAGGGCCTCGGCGCCGTCGGGCGTCTTCAGCGACGGCTCGATGGCCGGGAACAGCGCCAGCGCCGGCACGCCCAATGACAGCGCTTCCCCAGCCACGCCGAGCAGCCGGTCGATCGTCATGCGCTGCACGCCGGGCATGCTGGGGATGTCCTGCACCTGGTTCTGGCCGTCGATGACGAATACCGGCAGGATGAAGTTGCCCGGGCTCAGCCGGTGCTCGCGCATCAGTTCGCGGCTGAAGGCGTCGCGGCGCATGCGGCGTGGCCGACTGGCCGGAAAGGGGGGGAGGTGAGACAAGTCGGAGCTCTCTCTGTCAAAAAATGTGGGGATAAGGCCCACAAAGCGGGCGAACCCTGTCGCGCAGCTCGGATGTTCTGCTACATTCCATTTCGGACGGTGTCCGTGAGGATATTGTCCCCTGCTTTTCCTCCCTGAGCAGGTGCCTTGCGTGATGACAGCGTCAAGGCTTTGCAGCCTCGGTCGTCCACTCGTTGGATACCGGGGCTCTTTCTTTTGGGCGCCCGCCATGGCCCATGCCCCTGGCCGCGCCGGGGCGGCGGCCGGGATGGCCGCACATAATGCGGCGATGAGCCTCCTCTACCCCTGGGTCAAGGCCCTGCACATCGTCTTCGTGGCCAGCTGGTTCGCCGGCCTGTTCTACCTCCCCCGCATCTTCGTGAACCTGGCGCAGGTGCCCTCGGACAGCCACGCCGAACGCGAGCGGCTGCTCCTGATGGCGCGCAAGCTCTACCGCTTCGCCAGCTTCCTGATGGTGGTGGCGATCCTGCTGGGCATCAGCCTGGCCGCCATGGCGCCGGGGCTGTTCCACACGGGCTTCTGGCTGCACGCCAAGATGCTGCTGGTGGTCGTGGCGATCGGCTACCACCACATGTGCCGCAGCCTGCTGCGCTCGTTCGAGAAGCTCGAGAACCGCCGCCGCGAGCGCTGGTTCCGCGTGTTCAACGAGATGTCGGTGCTGCTGTTCGCGGCCATCGTCATCCTGGTCGTCGTCAAGCCGTTCTGAACGGCGGCACGGCGCGGGTGTCGCAGACGATGGACGAGCCCACCCGCGCCCCCGCGCGCATCCCGCGCCTGCCCGCGGCGCGCGCGTCCGCGCCCCCGCGCGAGAGCTCCGCGCTGCTGCTGGCCGTGGTGTTCACCGGGCTCGTCGTCTACGCGAGCCTGTACCCGTTCACGGGCTGGACCTGGCCCGCCGGCCAGCCGCTGTCGGCCCTGCTGGTGCTGCGGTGGCCGCGCTACCACCTCGGCTTCGACGACGGGTCGAATTTCGTGGGCTACATGCCGCTGGGCGCGCTCCTGTACGCCAGTGCGCTGCGCCTGGGCCGGCGGCCGCTGGCGGCCGGGGTGCTGGCGGTCGCACTGTCGGCGGCGCTGTCGTGGGCCATGGAGTTCACCCAGCACTTCCTGCCGGGACGCTACTCCTCGCTGATGGACTGGACGCTGAACTCGCTCGGCGCGGCGGCGGGACTCAGCCTGGCCGTGGCGGTGCAGTCGGCGGGGGCCGGGGTGCGCTGGTCGACGGTGCGCGAGAACTGGTTCGTGCCGCACAGCGGCGCGACGCTGGCGCTGCTGCTGCTCTGGCCGATCGGCTTCCTCTATCCGCGCAACGTCCCGTTCTGCCAGGGCGTCACCTGGGAGCGCCTGCAGGAAGCCGCGTACGACCTGCTCAGCGACCACCCGCTCGCGCCGTGGTTCGAATGGCTGTGGGCCAGCCTGGGCGAGAACACGGGCACGATGTCCAAGGCCGCCGAGGCCCTGGCCGTCGCCCTCGGGCTGCTGGGGCCGTGCCTGCTGGCGTTCGCGATCTCCCGCCCGGGCTGGCGCCGGGCGGTGATGGTGGTCGCCGCGGTGGCGGTCGGCCTCGCGGCCAACACGTTGTCGGCCGCACTGAACTTCGGGCCGGTGCACGCGCTGGGCTGGGTCACGTCGACGGTGCCGGCCGGCCTCACGCTGGGCGCGGTGCTGGCGCTGGCCTGCGTCTTCCTCGGGCAGCGGCCCGCGGCGGCGCTCGGGCTGGTCGCGCTGTCGATCAACGTCGCGCTCGTGGCCCAGGCGCCGTCCGACCCGTACTACGCCGAGAGCCTGCAGCAATGGGAGCAGGGCCGCTTCATCCATTTCCACGGGCTGGCGCAGTGGGTGGGCTGGCTGTGGCCGTTCGCCGCGCTGGCCGGACTGTTCCGCCGCGTCGTGCGCAACGACGTGCCCGCATCGGCCTGATCCCTTCCGGCGGCTCGACCGCGAGGCCTTCCTACAATGGGAGCATGTACTACAAGCACCACATCTTCTTTTGCCTCAACGAGCGCAAGCCCGGCGAGGACAGCTGCGCGCACGTCGGTGCTCAGGCCGGTTTCGACCATTGCAAGTCGCGCATCAAGTCCGCGGGCCTGGCCGGTCCGGGCGGCATCCGCGTGAACAAGGCGGGCTGCCTCGACCGCTGCGCCGGCGGTCCGGTGGCCGTCGTCTACCCCGACGAGACCTGGTACACCTACGTCGACCAGGCCGACATCGACGAGATCGTCGACTCGCACCTGGTGGGCGGCAAGCCGGTCGAACGCCTGCTGCTGCCGCCGAACGTCGGCCGTTGAGCCGCGAAGCGAGATGAACACCTTCACCAAGCGCGGCGAGATCGCCGGGCCGGCCGGCGCCTTGAGCGTCGCCGTCGACACCACCACCGACCTGCCCTCGCGCGGCCTGGCCGTCGTGTGCCATCCGCACCCGCTGCAGGGCGGCACGATGGACAACAAGGTCGTCACCACGCTCGCCCGTGCGCTGGTGCAGCGCGGCTGGCGCGTGGTGCGCTTCGACTACCGCGGCGTGCGCCAGTCGGCCGGCAGCTGGGACGAGGGCCGCGGCGAGGTCGACGATGCGCTGGCCGTGATCGCGGCGCACCGCGTGGCGGGCGAGCCGCTGGTGCTCGGAGGCTTCTCGTTCGGCGGCTACGTGGCCACGGCCGCGGCCGCGAAGCTTCCGGACGCCGGCAAGGCCCACAGGATGGTGCTCGTCGCCCCGTCCACCCTCAAGCACGAGGCGCCGCCCGTGGCGGTCGAGACCTTGCTGGTGCACGGCGAGGCCGACGACGTCGTGCCGCTGTCGGCCTCGATGGACTGGGCGCGCCCGCAGGGCCTGCCGGTGGTCGTGGTGCCCGGCGCCGGCCATTTCTTCCACGGCCAGCTGATGATCCTGAAGGCACTGGTGCTGCGCCACTTTGCCGAGTGACCTCGGCGTTTCCATGAAAAGACAGCTTTCCTTCCTCGCGCTGGCCGCCACCTGCTGCGCCACCTTCGGCGAGGCGCTGCCTGCTCCCGAGGTCGCGGCGCGCGAATACCTGATCGTGGACATGAACGCCAACCAGGTGCTGGCCGAGCGGGGCGCGGACACCTCGGTGGACCCCGCCTCGCTCACCAAGCTGATGACGGCGTACCCGGTCTTCGTCGCGCTGCGCGAGCACAAGCTCACGTTGGACCAGAAGCTGCCGGTGTCCGCGCGCGCGCTGGCCGAGCGCAAGGGCGGCGCCTCGCTGATGTTCGTCGACGCCACGATGACCCCGACGGCGGACGAGCTGCTGCAAGGGCTGATCGTCGACTCCGGGAACGACGCCGCCGTGGCCTTGGCCGAGGCCGTGTCCGGCAGCGTCGACGCGTACGTGGCCCTGATGAACCGCCAGGCCCAGGCCTGGGGCCTGAAGAACACCACGTTCAGGAACGTCACCGGGGCGACCGAGGTGGGCCATCGCAGCACCCCGCGCGAGCTGGCGGTGATCGCGCAGCACGTCATCCGCGACTTCCCCGAGTACTACCACTACTACGCCCAGCGCGAGTTCAAGTTCAACAACATCCGGCAGGAGAACCGCAACCTGCTGCTGCAGCGCGACCCGAGCGTCGACGGCATGAAGACCGGCTACACCGAGGCCGCCGGCTGGTGCCTGCTGGCGAGCGCGCAGCGCGAATTCCCGAACGGCAAGCGCCGGCTGCTGGCGATGGTCATGGGCGCCGATTCCGTCCAGGGCCGCGCCAACGAGGCGCAGAAGCTGCTCAACTGGGGCTTCACCGCGTTCGACGACGTGCGCCTCGTGGAAGCCGGCAAGCCCGTGGGGGCGCCGGTGCCGGTGTGGAAGGGCAGCCAGGCGCAGGTCGGGCTCGGCAGCCTCGAGGCCGTCTACGTGGCCGTGCCCAAGGGCGAGGGTGATCGCCTGAAGACGCTGGTCGAGCGCACCGATCCGCTGGTGGCGCCGCTCGCCAGGGGCCAGCGCGTCGGATCGCTCAAGGTCAGCACCGCCTCCGGTACCGCGATTGCCACGATCCCGCTCACCGTTCTCGAGGACGTTCCCCAGGCGGGCCTGTTCGGCCGCGCCTGGGATGCCATCCGGCTCTGGATCAAGTAGGCTAGTGACCCGTGCACCGGACGCCGTCTCCCGCGGCGCCGGTGCGCGGGTTCCCAGTGTCCGGCGCCCCTCCACGCCGGGCTCGCCCAGGAGCAACCACCATGATCGCCTTGCCCGATTCGCTGTGCTATCTCAACGGGGACTACCTGCCGTTGAACCAGGCCAAGGTCTCGGTGATGGACCGCGGCTTCCTGTTCGGCGACGGGGCCTACGAGTCGATCCCCGTCTACCAGCGGCGCCTGTTCCGCTTCGACGACCACCTGGCGCGGCTGGAACGCAGCCTCGGCAAGCTCGAGATCGAGGCCGACCTCGACCCGGAGGCCTGGCTCGAGCGCATCCGCAAGGTGGTCGAGGCGCACCCTTCGGGCGACCAGCTCGTCTACCTGCAGGTCACGCGCGGCGTCGCGCCGCGCTCGCACCTGATGCCCGAGGGCCTGGAGCCCACGGTGTTCGTCGCCACCAGCGAACGCTCGCAGCCGACGCCGGCCCAGCGCGTGCAGGGTCTCGCGTGCGTGACCGCGCGCGACTTCCGCTGGGAACGCGGCGACATCAAGAGCATCTCGCTGCTCGGCAACGTGCTCGCCCGCAAGATCTCCGCCGACCAGGGCGCCGACGAGACGATCCTGCTGCGCGACGACGGCTCCGGCGGCCCGTGGCTGACCGAGGGCGCGTCCAGCAACGTCTGGATCGTCCACGAGGGCGCCCTGCTGGGGCCGGCGCCCGACGAACACGTCCTGGCCGGCGTGCGCATCGAGCTGCTGCGCGAGCTGTGCGAGGAGACCGGGATCGCGTTCAACCTGCGCCCGGTGAGCGAGGCCGACGTCCGCGCGGCCGACGAGATTCTCCTGAGTTCCGCCTCCAAGGAAGTGATCGCCGTCACGCGTCTCGACGGCGAGCAGGTCGGCCACGGCGCATTGCGCGGTCGGCCGGGTCCGGTTTATGCCCGTCTCCACGAGGCTTACCAACGTGCGATCCAGTCGCAATCCATCTGAACGGTAATGGCCGCCATGCAAGAGATTCCTCCCGAACAGTCGCTGATCACGTACCCCAGCGCATTTCCCATCAAGGTGATGGGCCCGCATGCCGAAGGATTCGTCGAGGCGATCGTTGCAGTGGCCAGGCAGTTCGATCCGGATTTCGACCACACGACGGTGGAGACCAGACCCAGCAAGGGGGGTAATTACCTCGGCATCACGATCACGGTCACAGCCACCAGCCGTCCGCAGCTGGATGAGCTGTACCGGACATTGACTGCGCATCCGATGGTCAAGATCGTTCTGTGATGTCCGGGTGGGGGAAGTACTCGCAGAGGCTTCATGCATCTCACCAGGAACGAGACCGAGAAGTGCGTGATGGCACGCATCGTCCGGCAAAAGAAACTTCATCAGAAGAACTTCACGCTGAAGCAGCACGGCACCTGGCCCAAGGCGGAGGCCGCGGCGAAGAAGTGGGTCAAGGCGACGCTCGCCGTCCTGCCGCCGCCGATCGGCATGAAGAACCGGATGACCAGCCGCAACACTTCCGGCGTGGTGGGCGTGCGCCTGGTCCACGCGGTGCGACGACGCGAGGACAAGGAATATCCGGACTGGCGCTGGATCGCCTTCTGGCCCGGCTGCCCCAACTCCGGTGGCATCGGCTGGTCGGTGAACAAATACGGCGACGAGCACGCCTTCGTGCTGGCCTGCCTCGCGCGCAAGCTCGAGACGGTCGACCGCGATGCCATCGACGCCGAGTTCGAATCGTTCCGCGGGTCGCGCGACTACAAGCGGCTGCTCAAGCTCAAGCAGATCACCCCGGCCTGAGCCGGCAAAACGGAGCGGCCTAGAATCGCTATCGCCGTCATCCTGCGCGCAGTCGCAGGATCCACGCACTGCGACAACGTGGGTCGCCGGGGTGGATTCCGCGACTTCGCGCGCAATGACGCCGCGTGGAAAGCCCCGCCTCGATGACTTCCCCGGCGCTCGACGCCTCTCTCCTGTCGCCCGTGGTGCGATCCCTGGGTCGCGTGCCCTATGAGCCCACCGTGGACGCCATGAAGGCCTTCACGGCCGCGCGCGGGCCCGACACGCCCGACGAGATCTGGGTCGTCGAGCACGAACCCGTGTTCACGCAGGGCCTGGCCGGCAAGGCCGAGCACGTGCTCGACGCCGGCGACATCCCGATCGTGCAGACGAACCGCGGGGGCCAGGTGACGTTCCACGGCCCCGGGCAGGTGGTCGCGTACCCGCTGGTCGACCTGCGCCGCCTGGGCATCTACGTCAAGGAATACGTGTTCCGGCTGGAGGAGGCCGTGCTTCGCACCCTGGCCCACTTCAGCGTGACGGGTCACCGCGTCCCGGGTGCGCCGGGGATCTACGTGCGGCTGGACGACCCGTTCGGCCATGCCGCGCTGGGGCACGACCGGCCCGTCTCCGACCCGTTCCGGGGGCTGGGCAAGATCGCGGCGCTAGGCGTCAAAGTGAGCAATCACTGCACGTATCATGGTGTCGCCCTGAATGTCTCGATGGATTTGCAGCCCTTCGGTCGAATCAACCCGTGCGGTTATGCCGGGCTGAAAACCGTCGATCTCGCTACACTGGGCGTCGTTGTCGACCAGGCAACGGTGGCCGGCGTGCTGGGCCCCCGGCTCCGCGCGCAGTTCACGCGCTAGGAACGCTGGAAACCCGCCACCGCAGCCCCCAACTCGGGTGGGCCTGTCCTCGCCCCTCCAACACGACGTCCCGCCGGGCCGCCACCGCACTGCCATGTCCTCCGAAGCCAACACCCCCGACGTCGCCACGCCCGCCTACGACCCGAGCGCCAAGCAGAAGGCGCAGGCCAAGACCTCGCGCATCCCGATCAAGATCGTCCCGTCCGAGCAGCTGAAGAAGCCGGACTGGATCCGCGTGCGCGCCGCCACGCCCAGCAGCCGCTTCTACGAGATCAAGCAGATCCTGCGCGAGCACAAGCTGCACACGGTCTGCGAGGAGGCGTCCTGCCCGAACATCGGCGAGTGCTTCGGCAAGGGCACGGCCACGTTCATGATCATGGGCGACAAGTGCACGCGGCGCTGCCCGTTCTGCGACGTCGGACACGGCCGTCCCGATCCGCTCGATCCGGACGAGCCGGTCAACCTCGCGCGCACCATCGCCGCACTCAAGCTCAAGTACGTCGTCATCACCAGCGTCGACCGCGACGACCTGCGCGACGGCGGCGCCGGCCATTTCGTGGAATGCATCCGCCGGATCCGCGAACTCTCTCCCGAGACGCGCATCGAGGTGCTGGTGCCCGACTTCCGCGGCCGCGACGACCGCGCGCTCGAGATCCTGAAGGCCGCGCCGCCCGACGTGATGAACCACAATCTCGAGACGGCGCCGCGCCTGTACAAGCAGGCCCGCCCCGGCAGCGACTACCAGTTCAGCCTGAACCTGCTCAAGAAGTTCAAGGCGATGCACCCCGGCGTGCCGACCAAGAGCGGCATCATGGTGGGCCTCGGCGAGACGGACGAGGAGATCCTGCAGGTCATGGCCGACATGCGTGCCCATGACATCGACATGATCACGATCGGCCAGTACCTCGCCCCGTCCGGCCATCACCTGCCCGTGGCGCGCTACGTCCACCCCGACACCTTCAGGATGTTCGAGCAGAAGGCCATCGAGATGGGCTTCAGCCATGCCGCGGTCGGCGCGATGGTGCGTTCCAGCTACCACGCCGACAAGCAGGCGGAGCACGCCGGGCTCGACATCGGCTGATCAAGCCGGCCGCGCCGCCGCGAGGCGGTGGCGCAGGAACGCGAGGATCTCGTCTCGGGCCGCGAGCGTGGGCTGGCCGGCCTCGTCGACCAGGTGCACGGTAACGACGCTGTGCGGCCCCTGGACGACGTGGGCGAAGAACGGCGGCAGGTCGCGCATGTTGGCCGCGGCGTCGGGCAGCACGCGGGGCTCGAAACGATCGCCGAGCGCCGCCGAATAGGCCGCGAAGCGCTGCGCGGTGCAGAAACGGTCGCCGGCGAAGCGCCAGGCGCGCACGCTCAGGTCGTCGCGTTCGAGGCGCGCGCGCACGGCGGCGAGCTCGGCGGCCGGGCTGTCGAGCGCCGCCGCGTCCTCCAGCGGCAGGGAGGGCTGGCACAGCACCGGCGCCAGCACGGCAGGCTCCAGCATCATCGACAGCGCGAAGTTGCCGGTGAAGCACATCCCGATCGCACCGACGCCGCGCCCGCCGCATTCGGCATGCGCGACGCGCGCCAACCCGCGCAGCCACGAGGCGATCGGCCGCGGCTGGCCGGCGGCAAGCGCCCGGAACTCGGCGGCCACGCAGGCGCGCCGGAAGATCGCCACGGCCTCCTCGACGCCCGGCACCGCGCCGTCGCGCCCGAACAGCGACGGCAGCCACGCCGTGAAGCCGGCGTCGCGCACCCAGCGCGCGAAGCGGGCGACGTGCGGACTGATGCCGGGCATCTCGGGCATCATGAGCACGGCGGGCCCGGCGCCGGACACATGGACGGTCTTCGCGATGCCGTCGATGTCGAACAGGCGCGGCGTGAAGTCGTCGAGCGGATCGGTCCCGGCCAACGGGCGCGGCGAAAGGGGCATGCGGCTTCTCCTGGGGGCGAGTCGCCATTGCACGCCGGACAGGCCTAGACTGCGAGTGTCCGATCCGGCATCCATCGAGCGAAATCAGCCATGCGCGACTTCACCATCCTGGCGCTGCCCGGCGCCTACGCCAGCAGCGTCGCGGTGACGCTGGACATCCTCGACGCCGCCGCCCGCCTCGCGCCGCGCGCGCGGGCGCCGCGGCCCACGTGGCGGGTCGCGTCGCCCGACGGCGACGGCGTCGCGTTGAGTGGCGGACTGCGCCTCGACGCCAGTGCGCTGCCGCTGCGCCCGCGCGCCGATGCCTCGACCTGGATCGTGCCGGGCCTGGGCACCGAGAACCCGGCGGCGATCGCCGAACGCCTGGCCCAGGGCGACGCGCAGCGCGCCATCGCGGCGCTGCGGCGCCATGTCGATCGCGGCGGGCGCGTGGCCGCGTCCTGTTCGGCGGTGTTCCTGCTGCAGGCCGCGGGGCTGCTGGCCGGCCGCCGCGCGACCACGTCGTGGTGGCTGGCGCCGGAGCTGCGCCGCCTGGAGCCGGCGTGCGCCGTCGACGCCGACCGCATGGTGTGCGAGGACGGGGCCGTGACGACCGCCGGCGCGGCGCTGGCGCAGTCCGACCTGATGCTGCACCTGCTGCGCAGCCGCTTCGGCGTGGCGCTGGCCGACGCGGTGGCCCGGGTGCTGCTGATCGACGGCCGCCAGGCGCAGGCGCCGTTCGCGCTGCCGGCCATGATGGCCAACGGCAGCGAGCTCGTGCGGCGGCTGACGCGGCACATCGAGGCGGCGCTGCCGCATCCGCCCAGCGTCGCGCAGTTGGCCGACGAGCTCGCCATGTCCTCGCGCACGCTCGCGCGTCACGTGCGCGCGGCGACCGGGCGCGGGCCGCTGGCGCTGGTGCAGGGCGTGCGGCTGAACCATGCGCGCCACCTGATCGAGTCCAGCCGCCTGACGATCGCGCAGGTGGCCGAGCGCGTGGGCTACGAGGACGCGACGGCGCTGCGGCGCCTGATGCGCAAGGCCGCCGGCGCGGCACCGAGCCGGTTCAGGGCGGCATGGCCCGGGCCGGCGTGACCCTCAGGTCTCGGCGTCGAGCCGCGCGATCAGCGGCGCCAGCTCGGCGAAGTCGGTCTTGCCGACCCAACGGCGCACGATCTCGCCGCGCTTGTTGATCAGCAGCGAGGTGGGCGTGTATTGCACGCCGCCGAAGCGGTGCGCGATCTCGCCGGTGTTGTCGATCACGACGGGAAACGGCAGCGCGCGCGACTGCGCGAAGTTGGAGACGAGCGCCGGCGCGTCCCACGACATCGAGATGGCCAGCGTCTCGAAGCCCTGCGGCGAGAAGCGGCGCCAGTTGTCCACCATCGCGGGCATCTCCTCGACGCATGGCGCGCAGTCGGTGGCCCAGAAGTTCACCAGCACCACGTGACCGCGCAGCGAGGCCAGCTCGGCGCGGCGGCCGTCCAGCAAGGTGTAGGAGACGGCGGGCGCCTGTTCGACCCGGCTGCAACCGGCTAGCATCCCGGACGACAGCCCGGTGGCCGACGCGAGCAGGAGGGAAGCGAGCGGTGCGAGGGCGCGAACGAATCTCATTGGAGTCCACGATGCAACGACGCCAGTTTACGCCGGCCCTCGCCACCTTGTTCCTCGCCCGCGCGTCCTGCCTCGCGCTGCTGGCCGGGGCCGCCGACGCCTTCGCGCTCGACGAGACCGTGGCCGCGTCGGGCGTGCGCGCAGCGCTCGAGCGCGGGGCCGACAGCGCCGTGGCGCTGCTGGGCAAGCCGGGCGGCTTTCTCGACAACCCGCAGGTGCGCATCCCGCTGCCCGGCGCGCTGGAACGGGCGGCCTCGATGCTGCGCGCCATCGGCCAGGGCCGTCGCGTGGACGACCTGGTCGACTCGATGAACCGTGCCGCGGAGCAGGCGGTACCGGAGGCCAGGCCGCTGCTGGTCAACGCCGTCAAGTCGATGTCCGTCGACGACGCCGTCCGCATCGTGCGTGGCGGCGACACCTCCGTGACCGACTTCTTCGCCGCCAAGACGCGTGCGCCGCTGGGCGAGAAGTTCCTGCCGGTCGTCACCGCCGAGACGCAGAAGGTCGCGCTCGCGGCCAAGTACGACGCCGTCGCCAGCAAGGGCTCCCTGTTCGGCCTGGTCAGGCCGGAGGACGCCAGCGTCGAACAGTACGTCACGCGCAAGGCGCTCGACGGCCTGTACTTCATGATCGGGCAGGAGGAAAAGAAGATCCGCGCCGACCCGGTGGCCACCGGCAGCGCGCTTCTCAAGGCCGTGTTCGGCGGGCGCTGATCCGCCGGGAGCGCGGCTTCAGGCCGTTCGCGACAGCTCGAAGATCAGCGCCGACGGCAGCGACTGCATCACCGCGTCGCGGCCGATGCGCGCGCCCTCGTTGCCCTGCGTCGACAGCTGCAGCGCGCTGCCTTCCATCGTGATCTCGATGAACACGAAGGTGGGCATCTCCGCGATGATGCCGTTGCGCAGCTTCTGGAAGCGGTCGTTGGCCAGCACCGACTCGAAGATGATCGCGTGCGGCAGCGCGTCGCGGCAGAACTCCTCGGCTTCGTCGACGCTGCCGACGAAGTCGACCAGCAGGCCCATGTGGCGGATCGCCTCGCGGATCAGCGAGCGGTTGTCGCGCGTGCTGGCCACCACCAGCACATGGCTGCCGGCCAGCGGCTTGGAGTTGTCCGACACGCCGAAGCCCTGGTCGATCTCGACGACGCTGACGCCCTCGATCTCGTCGTGCACCGTGCGCGGGAACTCGATCGTGAGCGTCGTCTCGGTGTCCGAGACCGTGCGATCGAGCACCAGGTTCAGCGTCCACGAGATCTGCTGCACCAGGCGCCAGGCCATCGTGTCGAGCGACGGCAGCGGCGTGCCCACCGGCGTCAGGCGATCGGAGGCGTCCGAGCTGGCATGCGGGAAGCGCACGCTGATGCGGGCGTACGGCGGCCACGCCTTGATGTCGAGCTTGAATTCGAGCTTGCCCTGCGCCAGGTCCAGGCTCCAGTCGACGACCGACTGCAGCAGCGAGTGCAGCAGCGTGGCGTCCGCCACGACCTCGGCGGGCTTGAGCACCTGGCTCAGCTCGATCTGGCGGGCGGCGGCTTCGCGGCCGCGCTGCAGCAGCACCTCGCGCAGCATCTGCGTGACGCTGACCTGCTCCGGCGACAGGCGGATGCGGCCCGACGCGAAGCGCGCCAGCTGCTGGCCGATCATGCCGGCGCGGCGGGCGCGTTCGATCTCCTCGCGCAGCATGCGCAGGCCGGCGCGGTCGATCTTGCCGGTGGTGGCGAGCACGGTGACGCGCTCGAGGGCGGCCGACAGCGGCAAGCCCACCTCGGTGCCGATCTGCCCGATGATCTCGCGCCAATGTCCCTCGTCCGGCTGCGGCGGGGACTTGTCGGAAGCCGGATCGGTCATGATGGAGCGGCTCGAAGCCAGAGTCATTGCCATTTTCTATTCCCTCCGCGCGCGAAGCGCGCGACACCGGATGTGCGCCGCGCAACTGGGTTGCGCCAGTTACAAATTGTAGCGAACTGCATCCTGACGACCGCATATTGCCGACCACCAGGGGGTGCTTCCATCCCCCAGGAGGGTGAAATGACCCGGTCGGCCGTGCATCCATGCACATGATGACGCGATGCCCGACGAAAAACATTCGGATACACCCGTTGACAGTTGCCGCAGGCCCACGCTCGGGCTTGCGCTGGTTTCTGCCGCACTGTCCGTCCTTCAGGCGTGCTCCCCGACGTTCGACTGGCGCAGCGTCCGGCTGCCCGACACCCCGCTGGTCACGGAACTCCCCTGCCGCCCGGCCCGCTTCCAGCGCGAGGTGACCGTCGCCGGCGTGCCGCTCCAGCTGTTCATGCTGTCGTGCGAGGCCGGCGGGGTCACCTATGGCGTGGCCACGGCCGAGGTGAGCGATCCGGCCAAGGTCGACCCGGTGCTGTTCGCGCTGCGCGACAGCGCGGCCGCGGCCATCCGGTCGGCCGATTCGACCGCTGGTGCGTTGAATCCGGGCGGGATCACCCCGTTCCCAGGAAATACCAGTGCCCACCTGCATGGCCGCCGGCCCGACGGCGCGACGATCGAGGAAGCCGTCCGGGTCTTCGCCCGCGGGACGCGCGTCTATCAGGCGAGCGCCGTCGGCGCCAGCCTGCCCGACGCTGCGCTGCGCCCGTTCGAGGAGGGCCTGCGCTTCGAGCTGGAAAAGCCGGCCGCCGGCCCCAGCTAGGGTCCAGCCCGGTGCTTCGCCCGCGTCGAAGCGTGCAAAACCGCCACGATCGGCCGACCGGGCGTGCGCGGCCAGAGTCCGCGGTCTAGGTTTGCCGCGCTTCCAGGCCGATAATCGATTGTTTGCGCCGCGTCATGGCGCTCGGGTCTGAATCCACGTGGCCGCTGTCCTGCTGATCGCTCATGCTCCTCTCGCCTCGGCGCTGCTGTCCGTCGCGGGGCACTGCTACGAGGAGAAGGGCCACCTGTTCGAGGCGATCGACGTCGAGCCGTCGATGTCGCCCGAGACGGTCGAGTCGCTCGCGCGCGCGGCGCTCGCGCGCCTGAACTCCCCCGAGGTGCTGGTGCTGACCGACGTCTTCGGTGCCACGCCCTGCAACGTGGCGCAACGGCTGGCCGATGGCGTCCACGTGCGCGTGGTGGCCGGCGTCAACGTCCCGATGCTGTGGCGCTCGCTGTGCTATCTCGGCGAGCCGCTCGACGCGCTCGTCGCCCGCGCCGTCTCCGGCGCCTCGCAAGGCGTCATGCAAGTGGCGCAGACGCGCCCGCAGAACCAGGTTCAACCCCCGCTCTCGAATGATCCGAACCCCTCTCGTCATCAGCAATAAGCTGGGCTTGCATGCCCGGGCATCGGCCAAGCTCACCAAGCTGGCCAGCAGTTTCAAGTGCGAGGTCTTCATGTCGCGCAACGGCCGGCGGGTCAACGCCAAGAGCATCATGGGCATCATGATGCTGGCCGCCGGCCTCGGCTCCGAGGTGGAGCTCGAGACCGAAGGCGAGGACGAGCAGCAGGCCGCCGAGCAGATCGCCGCGCTCGTCAACGACAAGTTCGGCGAAGGCCAGTAGGCGCCGGTCCGCGGCTTGCGCCGCTCAGGCCCCGAAATGGCGCTGGTAGCGGGCCGGGATGTCGGCCACGCGGGTCAGCAGCGGCAGGTCGGCGGTGTTGAATTCCGGATCCCACGCCGGCGCGCCCAGCACCTTGGCGCCCATGCGCAGGTAGCCCTTGATCAGCGCGGGCGGCTCGACGTCCAGCGACTGATCCAGGTCGTCGACCGGCAGCGCCACACGCGGGCGCACCTGGCGGTCGGCCGGCGCGAGGTGCGTCTCGCGCAGCCGGGCCCACAGGCTCGCGGCGCAGTGGCCGCCGTCGCGCATCGAGATGCTGGCACAGCCGATCACCGTCTCCATCGCATTCTGTTCCATGAACTGCGACAGCGCGCTCCACAGCGTCAGGATCACGCCGCCGGTGCGGTGGTCGGGATGCACGCAGCTGCGGCCGAGTTCCACCATGCGGTCGCGCAGCGGGCGCAGGCGGGTGAGGTCGAATTCGGTGTCGCTGTAGAAGCTGCCGGCGCGCCGCGCGGCGCTGGGCGTCAGCACGCGGTAGGTGCCCACGACCTCGCCGGGCTCGTCGCCGACGGGCGCGGTGCGCACGAGCAGGTGCTCGCAGAACTCGTCGAAGATGTCGACGTCGTGTCCGGCGGGCGCGCCCGCGAGCGGCGTCGGGCGGGCGCCCATCTCGTCGACGAAGACGGCGTGGCGCAGGCGCTGGGCCGCGCGGACGTCGTCGAGATGGCGGGCCCACACGACCTGCAGCGTCGGGGCCGCGGGCGAACGCGGGGCGCGCGGGGCAGCCCGGTCGACGCGGCGCGGGCCGTCGATCGCGACGGGCGTGGTGACGAAATCGGTCATCGCAATGCTCCCCAAGGATTGCACGGATGCTCCCGGGTCGCGATGACGCGCCCGTGAATCGGCGATGAACCTGGTGTGACACGGCGGCGGAATCCCCGGTTCGGCGCCGGGCAGCGCGCCGGCTTGCTGCTACATTGACCGGACGAACCCGCCGGCGCCCGACGCGCGTCCGGCGTGCGGTTCGCGGAGGAGTTTCGTGAGCATTCAGGTGTTCGGTCTGCCGGTGTCGCGTGGCGTCGCCATCGGCCGCGCGGTGCTGGTGGCGTCGAGCCGGGTCGACGTCGCGCACTACTACGTCGAGCCGGGCATGATCGAAGCGGAGGTGCGCCGCCTGCGCCGCGCGCGCGACCTGGTGGTCGACGAGCTCACCGCGCTCAAGGGCGACGTGCCCGAGGACGCGCACGACGAGCTCGTCGCGCTGCTCGATGTCCACCTCATGCTGCTGCAGGACGAGACGTTGTCCGAGGCCACGCGGCAATGGATCGTCGAGCGCCACTACAACGCCGAGTGGGCGCTGTCGTCCCAGCTCGAGGTGATCGCCCGCCAGTTCGACGAGATGGAGGACGAGTACCTGCGCGAGCGCAAGGGCGACCTGGAGCAGGTGGTCGAACGCGTCATCACCGCGCTCGGCCGGCTGGGCGGCGGCGACGGCGAGCTCGGCAGCGACATGCCCGCGCACGGCCAGCGCGACTTCGCCGGTGAAGACCCGCTGATCCTGGTGGCCAACGACATCGCGCCCGCCGACATGCTCAAATTCAGGCGCAGCGTGTTCACTGGGTTCGTCACGGACGTCGGCGGCCGCAACTCGCACACCGCGATCGTCGCGCGCAGCATGGACATCCCGGCCGTGGTCGGCGCCCGCGAGGCCAGCCGCATCGTCACGCAGGACGACTGGATCATCATCGACGGCGACGCCGGCGTGGTGATCGTCAATCCCTCCCCCATCGTGCTCGAGGAATACCGCTTCCGCCAACGCCAGGTCGAGCTCGAACGGGCCCGCCTGGATCGCCTGCGCCACACGCCGGCGGTCACGCTCGACGGCCACCAGATCGAGCTGCTGGCCAACATCGAGCTGCCGAGCGACGCCCAGGCGGTGCTCGACGCCGGCGCGGTGGGCGTCGGGCTGTTCCGCAGCGAGTTCCTGTTCATGAACCGCGTGGGCCGCCTGCCCGGCGAGGAGGAGCAGTACGAGGCCTACAGCAAGGTCGTCAAGGCACTGTCGGGCCTGCCGGTCACGATCCGCACGGTCGACATCGGCGCGGACAAGCAGCTCGATCGTGCGCCGCAGCAGATGGAGCGCAACGAGCACAACCTGAACCCGGCGCTCGGCCTGCGGGCGATCCGCTGGAGCCTGTCCGAGCCCGAGATGTTCGGCGAGCAGCTGCGCGCCATCCTGCGCGCGAGCGTGCACGGCAAGGTGCGGCTGCTCGTGCCCATGGTGGCGCAGCTGCGCGAGGTGCGGCTGCTGCTGGAGGCCATCGATCGCGCGAAGGCGCAGCTGCGCGCGCGGGCCCAACCCTATCTCGACGTGGCCATCGGCGCGATGATCGAGGTGCCCGCCGCGGCACTCGTGCTGCCGTCGCTGCTGAAGTACTTCGACTTCGTCTCGATCGGCACCAACGACCTGATCCAGTACACGCTGGCCATCGACCGCGCGGACGAGGCGGTGTCCCACCTGTACGACCCGTGGCATCCCGCGGTGCTGCGGCTGATCTCGCAGACCATCGCCACGGCCAACGCGCATGGCAAGGATGTGTGCGTCTGCGGCGAGATGGCCGGCGACCCGGCGTTCACCGAACTGCTGCTGGGCATGGGCCTGCGCAGCTTCTCGATGCATCCGACGCAGGTGTCGTCCATCAAGAAGCGCATCCTGCGTGTCGACGCGTCGCTCTGGAGCAAGCACGTCGACCTGGTGTGCGAGGCGGAGGATCCGCAGGCGATCTACGCGATGCTGCAGACGGCCGTGCCGGAGCGGCGAGGCTGAGCCGAGGGTCCAGAACCGACCTCGAGGGCGCCGCGAAGCGGCGCCCCTTTTGCATTCACCGACGCCGCCGGCTGCGGCGTGTCTGGAAGATTTTTGCAAAGTGCTTGCATGATCGCGAAAGCCGGGCATAGAATGGTGGGCTTCGCTGATCGCAAGTCAGCGCTGATCCGGCAGACGGCTGAGCCTTGAGGCTCGCGAGGATGGCGGTGTCGGCAGACCGAAGGGTCGGCGAAGAGTCTGGAAATTAATGCTTGACGGTGGTTTG